>Ga0308166_1000004_pt1 | contig 853456 bp, 800 predicted proteins | sample PhyCR2_2_FD_202137 | JGI IMG/M metagenome (GOLD analysis project Ga0308166, IMG submission 202137) | Phyllosphere microbial communities from UC Gill Tract Community Farm, Albany, California, United States - DLSLCC.R2 | ecosystem: Host-associated > Plants > Phyllosphere > Unclassified | place...
CATGCCGAACTCAGAAGTGAAACGCCGTAGCGCCGATGGTAGTGTGGGGTCTCCCCATGCGAGAGTAGGGAACTGCCAGGCATCCATACGCGATAACCCTGACCTCACGGTCAGGGTTTTTTGCGTTATACGTCAGAAAAAATCCTGCTCCTCTCTACACGCGTTACACCCAAACCTCTTCCGCATCACATTTACCGCACCACGGCGGCGATAACGTTTCGTTGTCATCGATGAAATGGTTTACTCACTGTTTTGGCGCTGTTTATCAGCAAGGAACATGAGGTTACGCATGGCAGAAATTAATACGCGCGCATCCCAGCATGCAGCAGAAGAGCAGGGGATCAGCAAAAAACGCGTCTGGGCAATCGTCGGCGCATCATCAGGCAACCTGGTGGAGTGGTTCGACTTTTATGTCTACTCCTTCTTCTCACTCTATTTCGCACATATCTTCTTCCCCAAAGGGGATACCACCACGCAGCTGCTGCAAACTGCCGGGGTGTTCGCCGCAGGCTTTTTAATGCGACCCATTGGCGGCTGGCTGTTTGGATATATCGGCGATCGTCACGGACGTAAGAAGTCGATGCTTATTTCGGTATGCATGATGTGTTTTGGCTCGCTGGTCATTGCCTGTCTGCCCGGCTATGGCAGCATTGGCATTGCTGCTCCGGCGATCCTGCTGCTGGCGCGCATGTTTCAGGGGCTGTCGGTCGGCGGGGAGTACGGCACCAGCGCGACCTACATGAGCGAGGTGGCGCTGGAGGGACGCAAAGGTTTCTACGCCTCTTTTCAGTATGTCACGCTGATCGGCGGTCAGCTACTGGCGGTGCTGACGGTCGTCGTACTGCAGTTTATTCTCAGCGAAGAGGATCTGCGCAGCTGGGGCTGGCGCATTCCTTTTTTTCTCGGCGCTCTCCTTGCTGTGGTGGCCCTCTGGCTGCGGCGTTCGCTGCATGAAACCTCCGATAAACAGAGCCGTCGACATAAAGACGCTGGCAGTATCACCGGCCTGCTGCGCAACCATCCGCGCGCCTTTCTGATGGTGCTTGGTTTTACCGCCGGCGGCTCGCTGAGCTTCTATACCTTTACTACCTATATGCAGAAGTATCTGGTGAACACGGCGGGCATGGATGCGAAAAGCGCCAGCGGACTGATGACCGGCGCGCTGCTGGTGTTTATGCTGATACAGCCCCTTATCGGCGCGCTCTCAGATAAAATCGGTCGTCGGGGATCGATGCTGATCTTCGGCGCGGGCGCGGCCATATGTACCGTTCCGATCCTGACTGCGCTGCAAAGCGTGCAGAGTCCTGCCATCGCTTTCTGCCTGATCATGCTGGCGCTGCTGATTACCAGCTTCTATACCGCGATCAGCGGCATCCTTAAGGCGGAGATGTTCCCGCCGGAGGTGCGTGCGCTTGGCGTCGGCTTATCCTATGCCGTGGCAAATGCTATTTTTGGCGGGTCGGCGGAATATGTCGCGCTGCTGATGAAACAGCAGGGCATCGAAACAACATTCTTCTGGTATGTGTCGGCGATGGGCGCGCTGGCGTTTATGGTGTCGCTGTTGCTACATAAACGTGGCAAAGGCATCCGGCTGTAGGTCTTTCTGGCGAAGCCATCACCGTTCCCGCCCGAAAAGCGGCTGTTGAAGGCTTTTTGCCTGGCGCGTAGCGGCGCGCCAGTCAACGCATCAGAGAATACGGCTAATAAGACGGTCGATACGAATACGGCGCAGGCGGCGGATCAGCTTGCGCACCTTAGCCGGATAGTCGGCGATGCTTTCCAGGTCGCGGAAGTGCTTCACCACGTGCGTATGGGTACGGATCAGCGACAGCTCTTTTTCACGCTGCTCGGCCAGCTGCTGCAGCGGATCGTGGATTAGCACTGCGTTTTCCAGATCGAGGCGCCAGGCGCGCGGATTAAGGTTATTGCCGGTAATCAGCGTCCATTCGTCATCCACCCATATGCCTTTCAGGTGATAACTGTTCTCGCCATCCTTCCACAGACGTACCGCCAGCTGGCCGTTATCCACATAATACTGCAGGCGGCTGAGGAAACGGCGCAGGTTAATTTCATAAAGATAGGGCAGGGCGCCGATGATTTTGAACGGCTGCTCGGGCGGAATATAGAAATCGTTGGCGGTCTTATCGCCGACGATGATCTCTACCTCTTTGCCCTCGCGCAGCAAATGGATAATGCTGCGCACCAGAATCGCCGGCAGATTGAAATAAGGCGTGCAGATAGTCAGCTTCCGCTCGGTGCAGGGCATCAGGTGGAAAATGGTTTTGTTCAGCAGGCTGCGTTTGCCCAGGCCGACCAGCGGCGTAACGGTCAGCTCTTCGTTATGGCCATCGCCCGCGAACTGATAATTGAATCCACGCAGATCCTGGCGGAACTGGCGCGTTTCATTTTTGATTTCCGGGCTGGAAGGACGTTCCTGCTGGTCGAGACGATTGACCGCTTCCGACTGCTTGAGATTAACGTTGATCCACTCATACATGGTGTCGGCCAGCTGCGGATTACGAATCAGCTGATAGCGATCGTAACGGTACTTATCGTGCTGGTGCAGATAAACGTCGTTAATGCTGGCGCCGCTGTAGAGCAGCGTATCGTCGATAATAAAGCCTTTAAGGTGCAGTACGCCAAGCGCTTCGCGCGTATTGACGGGAATGCCGTAAACCGGAATGGCGATATCTGCATGCTGCGTCGCCATTTCGCAATACCAGTCTGCATTCGTCACGCCGCGTGCCGCACCGATGCGGCCGCGCTGAGCGCGATGCCAGTCGACCAGAATGCTGACATCGAGCTCTGGACGTGCGCGTTTCGCCGCATAGAGCGCATCCATAACGGCACGTCCGGCGTCGTCGTTCTCCATATAGAGGGCGACAATGCAGATACGATGCTGCGCCGCCGCGATTTTTTCCAGCAGTGTGCGACGGAAATCAGCAGGCGAGTAGAGTGTTGACACATCCGCAGCGGACTGTGACAGTTTCGGCAACTGTGCAAGGTGTTGTTGATGCTTATTGCGTTTGAATTTAGTCAGCATCGCAGTGCGCTTCTTCTCGGTTCATTGCATGGCCTTTTGCCATCAAATCAGGGTCATAACGGTAAATAATAACACCAACCTTATGTGGTCGGCCATTTTTTACCTTTCTCTACAAGGTTAGCCGATGTCCCTGTGTAAGGGTAAATTCAGGCTGACGATACCCTCATCAAGCTGAACATCCACGCCGAAACCCAGCTTGCGCGCCAGGGTAATCATGCCGCGGTTGTGCGGCATGGTGATACCGTTGAGCTGCTGCAGCCCGTGATCGCGCGTATAGCGGATCATTTTTTCCAGCAGCCGTCGTCCCATGCCCAGCCCTTTTAAGTCAGATCGCACCAGTACGGAAAATTCGGCGTCGATATTGTCGGCGTCGGAAATCGCGCGCGTGACGCCAATAATCTCGCTCATCTCCTGCTGCTGGCGCACCGCGACGAAAGCCATCTCGCGGTCATAATCGATCTGCGTCATATTGGCGAGATCGTCATGGGTAAATTCGTTGATTTCGCTGAAGTAGCGGTAATAAAGGTCTTCTTTGGTGACCTGGGCGATAAAGGCGCGCAGCAGCGGTTCGTCTTCCGGCAGGATAGGGCGAAACAGGCAGCTCTGCCCATCTTTCAGCGTTACCCGCTCTTCAAGCTGCTGCGGATAGGGGCGAATCGCCAGCCGCGCTTCGCTGTCGCCGCTAAAAGGCGCCAGATCCAGCGTGACGTCTAGCAGGGTAAATTCGCTGCCCGCCGCCAGCAGCGGATGAATATCGAGCCGCTGGATCTCCGGGCAGTCCACCACCAGGTTAGAAACCTGCACCAGCAGCTGACTGAGCGCCGGAATATCCAGCGTACCCAGACCGCCGCGACTGCGGATCTTGCCGCTTTTGATCGCCTGAATGACCAGATAGCGCGCCAGCGTCATATTAAGCGGCGGCAGCGCGACCGCCGCCTGTTTGTCCGCCTGCCACTCAACGCCGCCTTCGCCCAGCAAAATGACCGGCCCGAACAGCGCATCCTGTTGCACCACTACGCGCAGTTCCTGGGCCCCGGCGCGATTAGCCATGCTCTGAACCAGCAACCCTTCGATGCATGCCTGAGGCATCGTCTGTTTAACCCGGTCGATAATGGCTTCGGCCGCCTGCTGTACCTCTGCGGCGTTGCGCAGATAGAGCATAACGCCCTGAACTTCAGATTTATGGGCGATATCGGGCGAGCGCAGCTTGAGCGCCACGGGATAGCCGATACGCTCGGCGATAGCGGCCGCTTCCGCGCTGTCATGGGCAATCCAGGTCGGCAGCGTTGCCATGCCGTACGCCTGCAGGATCGGCTGCACTTCGTGCGTATCAAGCGTCGTGACGCCTTTCGCCAGTGCCTGTGACAGCAGCTGATGCGCCTGAGCGGTGTCCTGAGTCAGGCTGGCGGGCAGCGCCGGCGTTTCGCGCAGCTGTTTCTGATTACGGCGATACTCTACCTGGTGCATAAAGGCGGTTACCGTGCCTTCCGGCGTACGCCATGTGGGAATGCCCGCCTGGGTAAAGGCGCGCCGCGCCGCCAGCGATGAGAATTCGCCGCACCAGTTAGTCAGGAGCGTCACCTGCTTACCGCGCGGATGAGCGGCGATAGCGTCAATGATTTGCTGCGCCGATTCGGTTGCGGGCGCTACCGCGCTGGGCGCATGAATGATCATCAGCGCATCCAGTTCATGGCTGTTAAGCAGCACAGTAATGCAGTCAACATAGCGCTGCGGCGTGGCGTCATCTTTCAGGTCGAGCGGATTGCCGCGCCCGACGCCTTCCGGCAGCAGCGCGGCCAGCGCCGAGAGCGTTTCATCGCTCAGGGCAGCAAGCTTGCCGTTGCGCGCATAGAGTTCGTCTAACGCCAGCGCGGCAGGTGCGGCGCCGTTGCTGATAATCATCAGCCTGTCGCCGCGCAGCGGACGCATATGACTGAGCGACTCCACGGCGGTGAAGAGTTCATGGGTATCCTGCACGCGCAGCAGGCCCGCGCGCTGAATCGCCGCATCCCAGGCGGCGTCCAGCCCGCTATGGGTGCCGAGCAGGGCCTGAGCCTGATGACTGCGGCCGCTTTTGATCACCAGGATAGGTTTATTACGTGAGGCGCTGCGCGAGGCCGACACAAAGCGTCGCGCATCGCTCAGGTGCTCAAGGTAGAGCAGAATTGCGCTGGTTTTGCCGTCGCGCGCCAGAAAATCGAGCAGATCGTCAACGTCGGTATCCAGGCTATCGCCCAGCGCAATAAACCAGGAGAAGCCCAGATTGCGCTGCTGCGCCCAGTCGAGAATGGTATTGGAGACCGCTGCCGACTGCGAGATAAAGGCGATGCGGCCTTTCTCAATCGGCACCGGCGAGAAGCTGGCGTTAAGTCCTTGCCAGGGCGCGAGCAGCCCGAGACTGTTGGGGCCGAGCAGGCGGATCTGCCACTGCGCGGCGCAGCTTTTTAGCGCCTCCAGCTGGCTGGCGGGTGCGGAGAGAATAATGCAGGCTTTACACCCTTTTTCGCCCAGCTGCTGCAGCAGTTCAAGATTGCGTTTCGCATGGGTACAGATCACTGCCAGGTCAGGCGCGAAAGGCAGGCTGTCGATGGTAGGCCAGGCGAGCACGCCGCTGACGGCCCTGTATTTTGGCGTGACCGGCAGCACCGGGCCGCTGAAGCCCCCCGCCAGCAGATTGCGCATCATAAAGTGCCCGGCGCGTCCCGCCCTGTCCGAGGCGCCAATCACCGCAATAGATTTAGGTCGTAACAGCGCTTCCAGCCCGCGTTGGCTCATCCCGCCCTCCTGAAGTCGACTGGCGTGATTGTAATCGTTTTTTCCCGGGTTTGCCGGTTCGGCGATCGCAGGCTGAGAGCCGCGACAAAATTTTGCTGCGCTGGCGGGAGGCGGCAATCCGACAGCGGATCGCCGCACGTAAGCGTTAAAGACTCTCGACGATGGCGGTTTGATGCGCGGGATGGTGCGGTTTGCCTGCCAGATAGGCATGGCGAAACCGTTCAAAATGGTGAAGCAGGGCGTGCGCCGCGGCAGCGTCGCCTGCCTGCTCCAGCAGCGCGGCGGCGACTTCGGCGGTGCAGTGCTGGCCTTCGCCATGGGCTTCGCGCAGCGTATAGCGCGAGGGCGCGGTGACGTTTAGCGACATGACCGGCAGCGCATCGAGCCAGGGACTTTTGCGAAACATTTTGCGCGCCTCGGTCCAGGTGCCGTCGAGCATAATAAAGAGCGGCGGCTTGCCGCTGAGCGGCGGCGCGGTCAGCACTTCGCGGCCGGGATCGGCGTAGGAGGCGGGAAACACCACCATCGGCTGATAGTCGGGATGCGCAACCGCGCTCAGCAGGGCGGGATCGGGTTCGGTACGTGACCAGCCGAACGCTTCGGTCTGCGGCAAAATATCGGCGATCAGCCGTCCGGTATTGCTGGGCTTCATTGGCTCGGTATCGAACATCACCAGGCAAAAGCGACTACGCGCGCTCTGCGGCTGGATAGTGGCGCACAGGCAATTTTTCTGCGGCAGCAGACAGCGCTGACAGCGCACCACGCGATTACCACGGGCGAGAAAAGGGCGAGTGGCGCGGGCAAGGCGTTGCGCACGCAGGCGGAGAACGGCGTTATCAGTCATGGCTTAGTGGACAAAGTAAAACGCTAGTGTAATCGAAGCGCGCGGGAAAAGAAAAAGGCCAGCGCGGCTGGCCTGTATGGGCTGATAAGAGGCTAATGCGGGAGAGACTTCCGTGTTTTTGACCATGGCCGCGGGAAGCCTGGCTTTTCGGTCAGCTCTTTCGCCTGCCGACTCAGAGCTTATAGCGACTCATCAAGCCATTCATTGAAAGGCGCTTTCGGCATCGCGCCGTTCAGCATGTCCACCAGCTCGCCTTTTTTAAAGATCATAATGGTGGGAATGCTGCGGATACGAAAACGCGCGCTCAGCGAAGGTTCCGCTTCGGTATTGACCTTAACGAAACGCACCTGGCCGCTGCGCGCCTGCGCCACCTCTTTAAAGACCGGCGCGAAGTTGACGCAGGGCCCGCACCAGGGCGCCCAGAAGTCCACCACGACCGGCAGATCGTCCTGTAGATATTTATCCAGCGTTTCGGCGGTCGCGTTAGCCACTTCGCCATTAAAGAGTTCGCTGCCGCAGCGGCCGCATTTAGCTCCATCGGCAACGCGATCCTGGGGGACGCGATTGGTTGCCTGACAGGAAGCGCATACCGTATTCATATATACCTCAAGGGGTTTGCAGGTGTCAGTTTTGTAAATATTGTCCATTATGAGAAGGTTGCGAACAGCCCTCAAACTGGATTGTCCAATAGGTTCAATAGTTGATAGCTAAGCGCTAATACATCAGGTAATCTTCGCGCTCTCAATGCAGGAGGAACAGATGAACGACGAATTTAAAGGCAAAAGTGGCAAGGTAAAAGTGATGTACGTGCGAGATGAGGGCGAGAATGGCTCACGCGCGCCGAACCCGCGTACCGGTAAAGGTGGTGGCCGCCCAGCCCGTCAGGAAGATTCGCGTCGTTCCTCTGGCCGCCGCAGCGAAGAGGGCGCCAGCCGCAAACCCCGCAGCGATGAAGGCAGCCGCAGACCTCGCAGCGATGAGGCTGGCCGCAAACCGCGTAACGATGAATCGTTCTCGCCCTGGCGTACCGTATCGCGTCCGCCGAGCGAGCGAGCGTCCGTTGAAGAGAAACAGCCGGAGCAGGGCGGCAAGGTCGCTATCGATCCGGAAGTGATCCGTCGTCAGCGTCAGGAAGAGACGCGCGTGTATGGCGAAAACGCCTGCCAGGCGCTGTTTCAGAGCCGTCCGGAAGCGATCGTGCGCGCCTGGTTCGTGCAGAGCGTGACGCCGCGTTTCCGTGAAGCGCTGCGCTGGCTGGCGGCGAACCGCAAAGCCTATCACGTCGTAGAAGATGCCGAGCTGGCGAAAGCGTCCGGCACCGAGCATCACGGCGGCGTCTGCTTCATTATTAAAAAACGCATGGGCATGGCGGTCAGCGAGTGGCTGAGCCAGGCCGGTGAGAAAGATTGCGTACTGGCGCTGGAGGATGTCAGCAACCCGCATAACCTGGGCGGCATTATGCGCAGCTGCGCGCACTTCGGCGTTAAAGGTCTGCTGGTGAATGACGCTTCGCTGCTGGAGTCCGGCGCGGCGGTGCGTACCGCTGAAGGCGGCGCCGAACACGTACAGGCGATCAGCGGCGAAAGCTTTGCTGGCGGTCTGGAAGCGTTCCGTAAAGCGGGTTACACCATTGTGACGACCTCAAGCCATGAGGGGACGCCGCTGGCGAAAGCTGAGCTGCCGGCGAAAATGGTGCTGGTGCTGGGTCAGGAGAGCGAAGGCCTGTCCGACAGCGCGTTCCAGCAGGGCGATATCAGCCTGTCGATCGGCGGGACCGGCAACGTCGAAAGCCTTAACGTCTCGGTGGCGACCGGTATTTTGCTTGCCGAATGGTGGCGACAGAACGCATAAAAAAACGGGCCGAAAGGCCCGTTTTTGTTTAGGGAAGATGCCGAAGCGGACAGGGGGCTGTCAGGGATAGCGCGACAGACCTTAGTGCGCGCCGCCGCCGCCGCTGCCTGATCCAAAGGGCGGTCGGGCGAACCAGATCAGCACCAGCAGAACCAGAAACACCCCAGCCGACGCCCAGAAGATCTCATTGGCGGAGATAATCAACCCCTGGTTGGTGATCTGCTGCGCGATATAGGCTGATGCCTGCTGATGTGACATGCCCATCCCTTCCAGCTGGTGATACATCTGCTGCGCATTGGGATTATAGGGCGTAACCGACTCGCTGAAGGTGCTGTGATGCATCGATTCCCGGTCGGTCCACATGGTGGTGGTAATCGAGGTGCCAATCGAGCCCGCCAGAGTACGCACGAAGTTCGACAGGCTCGACGCCGCCGCCAGCCGATCCGGCGACAGCCCGGAAAGGGTAATGGTGGTGAGCGGCATAAAGAAGCAGGCGACGGCGAATCCCTGGATAAACTGCGGCCAGGCCGATGCGCCGAAGTCCATCGAGGGTTCGAAGGTATAGGCGCGCCAGTAGAAGCAGACGGCGTACATAATAAAGCTGAAGGTCACCAGCTTGCGCATATCCAGCTTGTGGGCGAAGCGGCCGATAATCGGCGACAGGATCACCGGAATGATGCCTACCGGCGCGGACGCCAGACCGGCCCAGGTGGCGGTGTAGCCATATACCTCCTGCAACAGCTGCGGCAGCAATACAATCGAGCCGAAGTAGAGCATATAGGCCAGGCTGATTGAGAGGCAGCCGATGGTGAAGTTGCGCGACTTAAACAGCGCAAGATCGACAATAGGATGGTCGTCGGTCAGCTCCCACACCAGCAGTACCGCCAGAGATATTACGGCGACGACCGTCAGTACGATAATCTCGGTGGAGTTAAACCAGTCAAGCTCTTTACCGCGGTCCAGCATCACCTGCAGACAGCCGATACCCACGACCAGCAGCACCAGGCCCACCACGTCGATAGGACGCACTTCGGTGCGTGTCTCGCGGCCGCGCAGGGTCTGCAACGTCAGCATCACCACCACGGCGCCGATCGGCACGTTGATAAAGAAGATCCAGCCCCAGTGGTAGTTATCGCTGATCCAGCCGCCGAGAATTGGGCCGCAGATCGGCGCGACAATCACCGTCATCGCCCACAACGAGAGGGCGATGCTGCGTTTGGCGGGCGGATAGTTGCTGAGCAGCAGACTCTGCGACAGCGGGATCAGCGGACCGGCTACCACGCCCTGCAGGATGCGGAAGAAAATCAGCATCTCCAGGCTTTCCGACATACCGCACGCCCAGGAGGCGAGGGCGAACAGAATCGTCGCCCAGGTAAAGAGCTTTACCTCGCCGACGCGCTTCGCCAGCCAGCCCGTAATGGGAATGGAGATGGCGTTCGCCACCCCAAACGAGGTAATGACCCAGGTGCCCTGCGAGTTGGACGCGCCCAGATTGCCTGCAATGGTGGGGATCGCCACGTTAGCGATGGTCGAATCCAGCACCTGCATAAAGGTCGCCAACGACAGCGCAATGGTCATCAGGACCAGCGGCGCGCCTTCTAGCGGTTTTTGTGCCATGACAGCCTCCGCGTCATCATCCGGCGTTGGCGCGGACGATATCTGTGATCAGCTGATTCACCGGCGCCAGGTCGATCGCCAGCGCATTAGTGCTGTAGGCAGCCTGCTGGCGAACGCTGGTGGCGAGCATGCTGCCATCTTTATTCGTGGTATCGACTTTCACCAGCGTCGAGAGACCAATACGCAGCGGATGCTTCACGATATCATCCTGGTTAAGCTCGATACGCACCGGCAGACGCTGCACCACTTTGATCCAGTTGCCGGTGGCGTTCTGCGCAGGCAGCAGCGAAAAAGCGCTGCCGGTGCCCATATCCAGGCCGACCACTTTGCCGTGATAGGTCACGTCGTCGCCGTAGATATCAGCCACGACCGTCGCGTCCTGTCCAATGCGTACGCCTGCCAGCTGCGTCTCTTTAAAGTTGGCATCGATCCACAGGTTGGTGGCGGGAACCACGGCCATCAGCGCTGTGCTGGTATCGATTTGCGAACCGACCTGCACGCTGCGGCGCGAGACATAACCGTCCATCGGGCTGCGAATATCGGTACGCTGCAGCGCCAGCCAGGCGTCGCGCAGTTCAGCGGCGGCCTGTTTCACCGCAGGCTGATCCTCCAGCGAAGTGTTGAGGATCATCGCCTGATTCGCGTTGTACTGCTGCACCGCCACATCAAGCTGCGCTTTAGCGGTGGCAACCGCATCGCGCGAGTGCTGCAGCTCTTCGCGGCCGATCAGGTTAGAGGCACCCAGCGGCTCGCGACGTTTCAGATCGGCTTCCGCCTGTGCCAGCGCCGTTTGCTGCAGCGCGATGCTCGCCTGATACTGCTTAGCGTTGATCATCAGCTGATGCGTCTGACGCACGCTGGTGGCCAGCGCGGTCTGCGCTTTTTCAAAGGCCTGTTCGGCGTCAGTTTTATCCAGCGAAACCAGCACGTCGCCTTTCTTGACGTAATCGGTGTCGTCAAACCAGACCTTATTGACGCTGCCCGACACCTGCGCCATCACCTGTACCTGGTTTCCGGCCACGTAAGCATCGTCCGTTTCCTGAAAGTGCCGCAGCACCAGGAACCAGTAAACACCCCATGCGATACCAGCCAGCACAAAAAGCAGCGCCAGCAGAAGCAGCACTTTTTTACGCGTCTTCTTTTTATTGGCTGGCTGTTGCGGGCTTTGCGCCTCCGCCGTTGCACTCATGTCAATCTCCAACTGTTTCATATGTCGGGGCGCGATCGTCCCTTTTCACGGAGCCCGAGTCGAAAAAAGCCAGCGACAAGGCGCTGGCCGGATAAAAGGGGATTAAAATAACGGTTTCGACAGGTGATTGTGTCGCAGTTCTTGCTATTAGCGAGACAGGGAAGAGATGACCTGATCTTCGTCCATTTTATCGAGACGATTGAGCAGCTTACGCGTGATGCCTTCCAGCTGCGATTTTTCATCGTTCGACAGAGAAGACCAGAGATACTGCAGGCTCTGATGCTGGGGCGGCAGCAGCTGACGCAGAAACTCATTACCTTTTTCGGTCAGATGCAGATGGAGGCAGCGACGATCGTTATCGCTCTCGCGACGCTCGATCCAGCCGCGTTTCTCCAGCTCGTCTGCGATGCGCGTCGCATTGGTACGCGAAGAACCCAGCGCGGCGCTCAGCTCGGACGGCTGAATGCTCTGGTTTTCCTGCGCGTCCAGCGTGATCAGCGCCATGAATAAGGTTTCGTTAATTCCCTGCGCCTTTAACATCTTATTGCGATTTTCCAGCAGCTTTCCCTGCATGTGCATGCACAGACGCGTCAGAATGATTTCGTGCAGCGGGAAATCTTTATGGCGATTTGCGCGGATGTTAAGCATCTGTTCAATGGGAGTAAACGAACTTTCCATTATAAAAAAACCTCACTAGTTTCAACTAATATAGTAACGATGGTGACAGATTAAGCGTAGTCATTTTTACTCCGCGCAATTGTTCAGAAGGTCACACAGTCGTCATCAGGTGTTTCCAGGCCACTCCCTGACCCTGGGCACGAAACCCTCGCTCACCGCCGCGGGCTGCTGCAGGAGTCGATATCAATACGGGAAGAAACTTTTTGTTTGCTAAATAATTTCGCAAGAAAAAATAACTTCTGTGAATAGATTTGATGCTAACCATAACAAAACTAACCATTCGTGACCAGACTCAATCACATCTTTGGCATTTTATTTACTTACTTAACTGGGTTTCGAAACGATAGCCGCGCCACCAAATCAGCAGGTTGAGCAACGTCATGATCACACCTGCAGCGCAAACGCCGTACCAGCCGGCAGCGTGAAACGCGTTGGCGGAAAGAAGGGAGCCAAATGCGCCGCCGATAAAATAGCTGGTCATATAACCCGACGTGAGGCGATTACGCGCCTCAGGCATCTGGCTGTAGATCACGCTCTGGTTAGTGATATGCACACCCTGCACCGCCAGGTCGAGCAGCAGAATGCCGACAATCAGTGCCGCCAGCGAGTGCGCGCCCAGCGCCGTCATTCCCCAGGAGGCGAGCATAATCAGCAGGCCCAGCGTGGTGGTGAGCCTGGCTTTGCCTTTATCCGCCAGCGACCCGGCCTGACGCGCGGCCAGCGCGCCCGCCGCGCCGACCAGACCCAGCAGACCGATTTCGCCTTCAGAGTAGCTGTAAGGCGGAGAGGCGAGCAGAAACGCCATTGAAGTCCAGAGCACGCTGAAGTTGGCGAAAGAGAGACAGCCGGTAAGGGCGCGGGTGCGGATAACGCGATTCGCCTTATAAAGCTGGAAAATCGATTTCAGCAGCTGCGGGTAGTTAAGCGACACCGAAGGTTTCACCTGCGGCAAAAAACGCCACAGCGCCAGCGCCATCAGCGCCATCAATACGCTGGCGGTCCAGTAAACGGTACGCCAGCCGCCCAGCTGCGCCAGCGCGCCCGCAACGGTGCGCGCCAGCAGAATGCCGAGCAGCAGGCCGCTCATCACCGTACCGACGATTTTGCCGCGCTTCTCTGGCGGCGCCAGCGTCGCGGCAAGCGGCACCAGGATCTGCGCCACGACTGAAAACAGCCCGGTCAGTACGGTGCCCAGCAGCAGCAGGGAAAAAGAGGAGGAGGTGGCGGTAATCACCATGCCGCCTGCGGCCAGCAGGCTCATACCGACGATCAGCGCGCGGCGTTCAAGCATATCGCCAAGCGGCACCAGCAGCAGCAGACCGCAGGCGTAGCCGAGCTGCGCCGTGGTGACGATAAACCCCGCCATGCTGACGGAGAGGCCGAAATTGCTGGCGACGGTATTGAGCAGCGGCTGCACATAGTAGTTGCTTGCTACGGAGAGCCCGGTGGCGATGGACATCAGCACGACCAGCGCAGGCGTCAGCGTATGGCGATGAGTATTCATTTATATATTAGGCAGGTAGTAATAATCATAATGGGGTAATAGTAACCCAAAAAACTATTTCATTAATGTGTAAATTGACAGGACGTACCAGTCGGTACAGCAGAAAGCGAAGGGGCAGAGAGTTCTGCCCCTGAAGTGAGTATTTACTTATTTTGCGGCCGCAAGGGCGTCTTTAATCCACTGATCGAACTGCTGCTGGTGGGCTTTTATCCAGCCATCGACGTGGCGGTTAATATCCGCTTCAGATGCCTGGCCTGCATGCATCGCCGCGTTTTCCGCATTGATATCGGTAATCGGCAGCTTCATCTCGGCGAACAGTTTTGCCGCCGCCGGGTTTTTTTCAGCCCAGGCTTTGTTCGCTACGATATGCATGGTGTTAACCGGGAAACCGTAATTCGCGCCGTTAGCCAGTTTGGTGTCAACCTTGCTCTGCGCCCCAGGCAGCGATGAGAAGGGCACCTGCAGCCACACCACATCGCGGCCCGGCTTCAGCACGTCGCTCAGCCAGTATGGCGTCCAGGTATAGTAAAGAATCGGTTTGCCCTGCTTAAAGCGCGCCAGGGTATCGGCGATCATCGCCGAGTAGTTGCCCATATTGGCGGTGACGGTGTCGCTCAGGCCGAACGCGGTGTTCTGATGATTGATAACCGCTTCGCAGCCCCAGCCCGGCGTGCAGCCGGTCATATCCGCTTTGCCGTCGCCGTTGCTGTCGAACAGCTTAGCGATTTTGGGATCTTTCAGCTGGGCGATATTGGTGATGTGGTACTGTTCGGCGGTTTTCTTGTCAATCAGGTAGCCCTGCGCCGCGCCAGAGACATAGGTGCCTGCACGGTAGAACTTTTTGTCGCCGCCGGCGGCGTTATACATATCGTCGTGCAGCGGCTGCCAGTTAGTGGCGATAAAGGTAATGTCGCCGGCGGCCATAGAGGTGTAGGCCACGTTGTAGTCGATTTCGCTCGGCTTCTCGACGCTATAGCCCAGTTTTTCCAGCGCGCGACTTACCAGCAGGGTCTGAAAGCCCTCTTCGGCAATGGTGCTTTGCGCAGGCTTAACGGTAATGCCAGTGCCGGGGAGATCGGCAGCGGAAGCCTGGGAGAGGGCGAGCGTGGTCAGCACGGCGGCGAGGAGAGGTGCGGTCTTGCGCATAGTTATTCCTTATTGTCGACGTTGCGAGGCGGGCGGCCGCGAAGGACCGCCCGAAAATCAGGATTTACGGAAAGGACGCGTCAGCAGGCCAACCGGCCCGCTATGGCTCCAGTGGCGGCTGCCGCGGCTGCGGCCGTCGCGACCCACTGACTGGGTCAGACGATCGAGAATAATGGCGAGGATAACGATACCGACGCCGCCCACGGTGGCCAGTCCCATATCAAGACGGCCGATGCCGCGCAGCACCATCTGCCCCAGTCCGCCGACGGCGATCATTGAAGCGATCACCACCATCGACAGCGCCAGCATCAGCGTCTGGTTTACGCCCGCCATAATGGTCGGCATTGCCAGCGGCAGCTGCACTTTGAACAGCATCTGGCGCGGGCTGGCGCCAAAGGACTCGCTGGCTTCGATCAGATCGGCGGGCACCTGCTTGATGCCGAGAATGGTCAGGCGCACCATCGGCGGCAGGGCGAAAATAATGGTGACCACCACGCCAGGCACGTTGCCGATACCGAACAGCATGACGATCGGTACCAGGTAGACGAATGCCGGCGTCGTCTGCATGGCGTCCAGCAGCGGCCGTATGATGCGGCCCGCGCGCTCGCTGCGCGCCAGCCAGATGCCCAGCGGCAGCCCGATGACGATACAGAACAGCAGTGCGGTAAGCACCAGCGCCAGCGTCACCATCGCCTGCGACCAGGCGCCGATAGCGCCGATCAGCACCAGCGAGATTAGCGTAGCGACGCCCATCGCCGGGCTGGCGATCTGCCAGGCGATCAGAGCGAACACCAGAATTGCTATCGGCGCGGGCAGGCTCTGCAGCAGATGCTGAAAGGCGCTCAGGATATAGTCCACCGGCACGCGAATGCCCTGAAACACTGGACGGAAGTGATTGACCACCCAGTCGATGCCTTCGGTCACCCAGCGATCGAGCGGGATCCAGGTTTTATGGAAGGGATCGAGCAGATTAAAATGTTCCGGCTGCGGCGCAGGTGCGCTGCTCAGCCAGTCGCTGCCGCTGCTGGCGGCGCTATGCGCGGTGCTGCCGTCGGGCGTTCCCCAGGCGTCGGCGCCGTTGCCGGCGGGCGCGGCGCTCTGTGTTGTGGCATCACCCGCGCCTGACCAGGGATCGCTGCTCGCCTGCGCGGCATCGGCGGAGTGAGGCGCGGCGCTTGCGCTATCCCAGGGTTGACTGTTTTGTTCACTCATGACGAAGCTCCCTCACGATCTAAAGCGCGTAACAACATGCCTTTGGAAATGATACCGACGTACTGATTCTCTTCGCCCACCACCGGCACGGCGCAGGGCGCGTGCGCGACGTGGCCGAGCAGTTCGTTCAGCGAGGTATCTGAGGGAACGGCGGCTGGCGCGTCGAGCAGGGCGCTCTCCAGCCCTTCGCCTGCCGCCAGCGCCGCTTTCAGCGAGTCGGTGGAGACCACGCCGATAAATTTTTGCTTCTCCAGCACATAGCCGAATTCGCGATCCTCATCCTGCAACAGTTTGATGGCAGAGCGCGGGCCAAAGCCGGGCGCCTTGCGGATCAGCGCGCCAGCGCTGCGGCGGGCGATATCTTTCGCGCTAAAGACGTGGCTGATATCGACGCCGCGGAAGAAGGTGCGCACATAGTCGTTGGCCGGATTATTGAGAATTTCATCCGGCGTGCCGACCTGCACCACTTCGCCGCCCTGCATAATGGCGATGCGGTCGCCGATGCGCATCGCTTCGTCGAGATCGTGGGAAATAAAAATAATGGTGCGCTGATGTTTCGCCTGCAGCTTAACCAGCTCATCCTGCATTTCGGTGCGGATCAGCGGATCGAGCGCTGAAAACGCCTCATCCATCAGCAAAATATCGGGATTAATCGCCAGCGCGCGGGCTAATCCAACGCGCTGGCGCATGCCGCCGGAAAGTTCATCGGGATAAGCATGCGCATAATTTTCCAGGCCGACCTGACGCAGCGCGTCCAGCGCTTTTTCCTGACGTTCCGCCAGCGGAACGCCAGCTAATTCCATGCCGAAGGCGGTATTATTTAGCACGTTCATATGCGGCATCAGCGCAAACGACTGGAATACCATACTGATTTTATTTCTGCGCACCTCGCGCAGTTCGCTGTCGGATATTTTTGCAATATCGACGCCGTCAATGATTACCTGACCGCGGGTGGGTTCTATCAGACGATTGAGAAGGCGAACCATGGTCGATTTTCCGGAGCCGGAGAGTCCCATGATGACGAATATCTCGCCTTCTTCAATGGCCAGACTGGCGTTTTTGACGCCCAGAGACAGACCGGTTTTCGCCAGAATGGTCTCTTTGCTTTCCCCTTTCTCAATATATTTAAAGGCGCGATCGGGGTTTTCCCCGAATATTTTATACAGGTTTTTTACTTCAAGTTTAATTGCCATGCAGTGATATAATCCTGTTTAATTTATTTTGAAGTTCAGCTTTCCTGGTTAAATTTAAGCGGCTCATACCGTACCATACTGACATTATCTGACAACCCTGGATGGCGATATTCATGGTCAGGGAAGGGGCGCAAACGGCAGAATTTCCAGTGCTCACAAGGGATAAGGGGCCGCTAATTTTTTGCCAGGGTCATCGTGAATTATGGCGATTTGGCGCCGTAAACAGCAAAATTGCCAGAAAAGAGCGAGCTGAAATGGCGTAATTAGCGCGTCATCAGCGCGTCATATTTGCGAAATAAAAAGGTGATTGCTGGCGAAATAGCGGGCGGGAAAGAGGGCGATAAAATAAAAATATCGGGCCGCAACGGGCCCGACAGCAGAGGATTAAAAATCCCAGTCTTCGTCTTCGGTTTCGACCGCTTTGCCCATCACATAGGAGGAGCCGGAGCCGGAGAAGAAATCGTGGTTTTCATCGGCGTTAGGCGAAAGCGCGGCAAGGATAGCCGGGTTTACCGTGGTGAGTTCCGCCGGGAACAGCGCTTCATAGCCCAGATTCATCAGCGCCTTATTGGCGTTATAGTGCAGAAAGGTTTTTACCTCTTCCGCCCAGCCCACATCGGCGTAGAGCGCCTCGGTGTAAACGACCTCATTTTCATACAGCGCCAGCAGCAGATCGTAGGCGAACTGCTGCAGCTCCTCTTTGCGCGCGTCGTCCGCCTGCTCCAGCGCTTTCTGGTACTTATAGCCGATGTAGTAGCCGTGCACCGCTTCGTCGCGAATAATAAGGCGGATCAGATCGGCGGTATTGGTCAGCTTGCCGCGGCTTGACCAGTACATCGGCAGCCAGAACCCGGAGTAGAAGAGGAACGACTCCAGGAAGACGCTGGCGATCTTTTTCTTTAGCGGATCGTCGGCGCGGTAGTGCGCCAGAATGATGCGCGCCTTGTTCTGCAGCGCCTCGTTCTCTTCACTCCACTGATAGGCAGCGTCTACGTCGCTGGTGTTGCAGAGCGTCGAGAAAATCGAGCTGTAGGATCGCGCGTGCACCGCCTCCATAAAGCTGATATTAGAGAGCACCGCCTCTTCATGTGGCGTCAGCGCATCCGGCATCAGGCCCGGCGCGCCGATAACGTTCTGAATAGTGTCGAGCAGCGTCAGTCCGGTAAAGACGCGGATAGTGAGCTGCTGCTGCTGGCTGTCCAGCGTCTGCCAGGCGGGCAGATCGTTCGAGAGCGGCACCTTTTCCGGCAGCCAGAAGTTACTGGTCAGACGGTTCCACACTTCGAGATCTTTCTCGTCCTGAAGACGGTTCCAGTTAATCGCCTGAATCTGTTGTAGTTGCATAGTTTTCATCACAACGCGCAGGAAACGCAGCCCTGCACCTCCGTGCCCTGTAGCGCCATCTGGCGCAGTCGAATGTAGTAAAGCGTTTTGATGCCTTTCTTCCAGGCGTAAATCTGCGCTTTGTTGATGTCGCGCGTCGTCACATCGTCACGGAAAAAGAGCGTCAGCGACAGCCCCTGATCGACATGCTGCGTCGCTTCGGCATAGGTGTCGATAATCGCTTCCGGCCCGATCTGATAGGCATCCTGATAGAGATCCAGGTTCTCGTTGGTCATAAAGGGCGCAGGGTAGTAAACGCGTCCGGTTTTTCCCTCTTTACGAATTTCGATGCGCGACACAATCGGGTGGATGCTTGAGGTCGCATGGTTGATATAGGAGATAGAGCCGGTAGGCGGAATCGCCTGCAGGTTCTGGTTATATAAACCGTGCGTCATCACCGCCTCGCGCAGCGCCTGCCAGTCGGCGCGCGTCGGCAGTGTCATTCCGGCCTCGGCGAACAGGCGCGCCACACGCCCGGTGCGCGGCAGCCAGTCGCGCTCTACATATTTATCGAAGTACGCGCCGCTGGCGTAGGTGGAGTGCTCAAAGCCGTCAAAGCGCTGCCCGCGCTCGCGCGCCAGCTGGTTAGAGGTGCGCAGCGCATAGAAGGTGACGCAGTAAAAATAGAGGTTGGTGAAGTCGAGCGCTTCCGGCGAACCGTAGGCCATTCCCTCGCGCGCCAGATAGCCGTGCAGGTTCATCTGCCCTAGGCCAATGGCGTGCGAACGCTGGTTGCCCTCTGCGACCGACGGCACCGAGCCAATATGACTCATATCGGAAACCGCCGTCAGCGCGCGCACCGCGACCTCTACGGTACGCGCCAGGTCGCGCGAGTCCATGGCGTGCGCGATATTCAGCGAACCGAGGTTGCAGGAGATATCTTTGCCGACGCGGCGATAGCTCAGATCCTCATTGAACTCGCTGGGGCTGTTAACCTGCAAAATTTCCGAGCAGAGGTTGCTCATATTGATACGGCCGGCGATCGGGTTGCTGCGGTTAACGCTGTCCTCATACATGATGTAGGGATAGCCGGACTCGAACTGGATCTCCGCCAGCGTCTGGAAGAAATCGCGCGGCTGGATCCAGCTTTTACGGATGCGGTCGTCCGCCACCATCTCGTCATACTTCTCGCTGATGCTGATATCGCCGAACGCCTGGCCATAAATCCGTTCAACGTCGTAGGGCGAAAAGAGCGCCATCTGGCGATTCTCCTTCGCCAGCTGAAAGGTAATATCGGGAATGACGACGCCGAGCGAGAGCGTTTTAATGCGGATCTTCTCATCGGCGTTTTCCCGCTTGGTATCGAGAAAGCGCAGGATATCGGGATGATGCGCGTTGAGCCAGACCGCGCCCGCGCCCTGACGTGCGCCAAGCTGGTTGGCGTAGGAGAAGGCGTCCTCGAGCATCTTCATCACCGGAATAACACCCGACGACTGATTCTCGATGCGCTTAATCGGCGCGCCGTTTTCCCGCAGATTGGAGAGCAGGAAAGCCACGCCGCCGCCGCGCTTGGAGAGCTGCAGCGCTGAATTCACCGCGCGGCCGATCGATTCCATATTGTCTTCGATGCGCAGCAGGAAACAGGAGACCAGCTCGCCGCGCTGCTGTTTGCCGCAGTTGAGAAAGGTGGGCGTCGCAGGCTGGAAGCGGCCGCTCAGCATCTCTTCCAGCAGGGATCGCGCCAGCGTCTCGCTGCCCTGCGCCAGGGTCAGCGCCACCATGCAGGCGCGCTGCTCGAAGGTTTCGAGATAGCGTTTGCCGTCGAAGCTTTTCAGCGTATAGCTGGTGTAGAACTTCCACGCGCCGAGAAACGTCTTGAATTCAAAGCCCCAGGCCGCCGCCTCGTCGTGGAAACGGCACAGGAAGTCGAAGTCGTACTGGTTCAGCACGTCCGCTTCGTAATAGCCTTCCGCGACCAGGTAGCGCAGACGCTCCGCCGCGCTGGCGAAAGAGAGCGTATTAGGCGCGACATGCTGCAGAAAGAACTGGCGCGTCGCTTCGCGATCTTTGCTGAACTGGATGCGGCCATCGGCATCATAGAGGTTCAGCATGGCGTTCAGCGCATGATAGTCGAGCGTTACGCCATTGAGGGTGTCTGTTGTTGCCAAAATTGGGTTACTCCCGCTTTAACCGTGGCGATGTCTTCCGGCGTTCCCATCAGCTCAAAGCGGTAGAGCACGGGAACCTGGCATTTTTGCGCGATAATGTCGCCGGCCAGGCAGTAAGCCTCGCCGAAATTGCGGTTGCCCGCTGCGATCACGCCGCGAATGCCGCGCCGGTTCGATTCATCATTAAGAAAGTGAATAACCTGTCTGGGCACCGCGCCGCGACTGCCGCCGCCGCCATAGCTCGGCACCACCAGGATATAGGGCTGGTGGTGCTGCAGACGCGCGGAGAGGTCGAGAGGAATGCGGCGCGCCGGCAGCCCCAGACGGGCAATAAACCGGTGGGTGTTTTCCGACTGGCTGGAAAAATAGACCAGTGGAAACATGGCGCTACTCTCCTGCCGCCGCAAGCTGACGCAGACCGGCGATTTTGTCCGGGCGGAAGCCGCTCCAGTGCTCGCCATCCGCCATCACCACCGGCACCTGGCGGTAACCGAGCGATTTCAGGCCGTCAACGGCGTCAGGCTGCGCGTCGAGATTGATCAGCTGATAGTCGATGCCATGACGATCCATAGCGTTTTTGGTGGCGCTGCACTGGACACAGTTATCTTTTGTGTAAATAATAATGCGCATGATTCGTATTTCCTTTCTGTCATGGACAAGGTATCTGTGATACGTAAGCGGATGCCCCTGTTTCAGGCTTCGTTGCCGCTCACATCTTGTGTCTGGTCGATAGAAAGAATACTAGATATAGTGGTGTTTAAATTCAAGCGCACCATATATAGATATCTGGGCAATAAAGCAGCAAGGGGCGGCTAAAGCCAGGCGACATGCGGTTCGGGGCAGCGCAAAAATTTTTGTAAAGATGGCGGGGCAGGAAAGAGGCGAAAAAAAGCCCCGCTTACGCGAGGCTTAGTGCATTTTAATGGAGATTAACGGCGGCCGACCAGCAGCGCGCCTAACACCAGGCCAACGGCGGCACCGATGCCCACGCCGTACCAGGGTTTATCATGCACGTAGGCGTCCACCTGGTAGCTCGCATCACGCGCCGCCTGGGAAACGCGGTTATGACCGCCGTTCAGCTTCGCGCGCGTCTGCTTCAGCAGCGCCTGCGCCTGGCTGCGCGCAGAGTCCACTTCATCTTTTGCTTCGCTACCGTAGGATTTCAGCAGCGCTTCCAGCGAATCAGCGAGCTCGTTTACATCCTGGTTAACATCAATGTCATCGTTTTTTGTGGTTCGATTAAACATTTTTTCGCTCCCTTTGATTTTGAAAGTAATACTGAGTGTAGACGATACGCGGATAAACGCATCGGCAGGACGGGGGTTTAGGGAAATTCCGAAAGCCGCACGGCGGCGTGCTGTTGTAAGGTTGCGAGGCTTGAAAGAGGAGAGGAAAGAGCATGTATTTACGACCCGATGAGGTAGCGCGCGTTCTGGAAAAGGCGGGATTTGAAGTTGACGAAGTCACGCCAAAAGCTTACGGCTATCGCCGTGGCGACAGCTATGTCTATGTTAACCGCGAAGCCCGTATGGGACGCACGGCGCTGGTGATCCACCCCACGTTAAAAGAGAAGAGTCAGCCGTTTGCCGAACCGGCGTCAGAGATGAAGACCTGCGATCACTACACGCGGTTTCCACTCTATCTGGCGGGCGAGTCGCAGGAGCACTACGGCATTCCCCACGGTTTCAGTTCACGTATCGCCCTGGAACGCTACCTGCAAAGCGTTTTCGGCTGATAGCGGCCAGCCCCGTCAGCGCGGGGCACGGCGCTGCTTTTTATCAAATCCTTATCTTTTATCACGTTGCAATTCCCGCCGGCGACGCGTATAACCCTGCCATATAGATGTTTAGACGTCCATACGGATAAAAGATGAGCGAGCAGGAAAACCCGTCACGGGAACACTTTAAGCGCACCATGAAAACGCGCCATCTGGTGATGTTATCGCTGGGCGGCGTAATCGGCACCGGGCTGTTTTTTAATACCGGCTATATCATTTCCACCACCGGCGCGGCGGGCACGCTGCTCGCCTACCTGATTGGCGCGCTGGTAGTGTGGCTGGTGATGGTCTGTCTGGGGGAGCTGTCGGTGGCGATGCCGGAAACCGGCGCGTTCCACGTCTATGCGGCGCGCTATCTCAGTCCCGCTACCGGCTATACCGTCGCCTGGCTCTACTGGCTGACCTGGACGGTGGCGCTCGGCTCCAGCTTTACCGCCGCAGGCTTCTGCATGCAGTACTGGTTTCCGCAGGTGCCGGTGTGGATCTGGTGCCTGCTGTTTTGCGTCGCCATCTACCTGCTGAATATTATCTCCACGCGCTTCTTCGCCGAAGGGGAATTCTGGTTCTCGCTTGTCAAAGTCGTCACCATCATCGCCTTTATCGTGCTGGGCGCGGCGGCGATGTTCGGCTTTATCCCGCTGAAAGATGGCAGCGCCGCGCCGGGGCTGAGCAACCTCACCCAGCACGGCTGGCTGCCGCACGGCGTGCTGCCGATTATCATGACCATGGTGGCGGTGAACTTCGCCTTTTCCGGCACCGAGCTTATCGGCATCGCCGCGGGCGAAACGGAAAACCCGCAAAAAGTGCTGCCGCTGGCGATCCGCACCACGGTGGCGCGGCTGATCATCTTCTTTGTCGGTACGGTGCTGGTGCTGGCGGCGCTGATCCCGATGGATCAGGCGGGCATCGTCAAAAGCCCCTTTGTGCTGGTGTTTGAAAAGATCGGCCTTCCTTATGCGGCGGATATCGTGAATTTCGTTATTCTCACGGCGATCCTCTCCGCGGCTAACTCCGGGCTTTACGCGTCAGGGCGTATGCTCTGGTCGCTGGCGAACGAGAAGACGCTGCCGCGCTGCTTCGCCCGCGTCAATAAACGCGGCGTGCCGCAGCTGGCAATCACCGTCAGTATGCTGGGCGGCGTGCTGGCGCTGCTCTCCAGCGTTATCGCGCCGGATACGGTATTTGTCGCGCTGTCGGCCATCTCCGGCTTTGCGGTGGTGGTGGTCTGGCTCAGCATCTGCGCCTCGCACTATATGTTCCGCCGCCGCCATCTGGCGCAGGGCAGGGCGCTGAGCGAGCTAACCTACCGCGCGCCGCTCTATCCGCTGACGCCGATACTGGGCTTTGCCCTTTGCCTGCTGGCGTGCGTCGGGCTGGCGTTCGATCCCTCGCAGCGCATCGCGCTCTGGTGTGGCATTCCCTTTGTGCTGCTCTGCTATGGGGTTTACGCTATTACTCATAAAAAATCGCAGGCTGAGGAGGCCAGAAATGCAGCATAATTCCGTGGCGCAGGCGCTGGCTGAAAGTGACATTCTTATTCTGGACGGCGCGCTGGCGACCGAGCTGGAGGCGCGCGGCTGCAATCTGGCGGACGCGCTCTGGTCGGCGAAGGTATTAATGGAAAATCCTGAGCTGATCTACCAGGTACACCGCGACTATTTCGCTGCCGGCGCGCGCGTTGCCATTACCGCCAGCTATCAGGCGACGCCGCAGGGCTTCGCCGCGCGCGGGCTGGATGAGGCGCAGTCGCTTCAGCTTATCGCCCGCAGCGTTGAGCTGGCGCGACGCGCGCGCGACGACTACCGCACTGCCAGCGGCAGCCGGGTCACGCTGCTGGTGGCGGGATCGGTTGGGCCATACGGCGCTTTTCTTGCCAACGGCGCGGAATATCGCGGCGACTACGCGCTGCCGGACGAAGAGATGCAGGCGTTCCACCGTCCGCGCGTACAGGCGCTGCTGGCGGCGGGGGCGGATCTGCTGGCGTGCGAAACGCTGCCTTCTTTTGCCGAAGCGCAGGCGCTGGCCGCGCTGCTGACGGAATTCCCCGGCGCGCAGGCGTGGTTCTCCTTTACGCTGCGCGATGCGGAGCATATCAGCGACGGCACGCCGCTACGCGAGGTCGCCGCTTTCCTGCAGGCGCAGCCGCAGATTGTGGCGCTGGGCATCAACTGCGTCGCGCTGGAGCAGGTAACGCCTGCGCTGACGGCATTGCAGAGGCTGACCAGCAAACCGCTGGTGGTCTATCCCAACTCCGGCGAGCAGTACGATGCGACGACGAAAACCTGGCACTCTGCGCCGTCGGGCTGCACGCTGCATGACCGACTGGCCGAGTGGCGCGCCGCTGGCGCAAGGCTGATCGGCGGCTGCTGCCGCACCACGCCGCAGGATATCGCGGCGATTGCGCAGCGGTGTCAACCGCAATAAAGCGCAGAAAACAGTCGATGCTAAGGCGATTAACGGCGCAAGGGCGGTTTACACTGCCCTTTCAGACTCTTTAGCGGATCCACTCATGAAACAGCGACTTCTTATCCTTGCCGCCGCGCTGCTGCTTAGCGGCTGCGCCTCGATTGTCGGCTCACCAACCCAGGCGGTGCGTATCGACTCTCTGCCGCAGGGCGCGCGCTTTACCGTACAGGATGAGGATGGACGCCCGGTGGCAGAGGGCTACACGCCGCAAACCGTCGAGCTGGCGAAGTCGACCGGCCGCTATTTCGGCAAGAAGCACTATCAGGTGATGCTGGAGAGCCCGGGCTACGTGCCGGTTACGCTGCCGATCGAAGGCAAAGCCAACCTCTGGTATCTGCTCGGCAATATTCCGCTGGGCGGCTTTCCCGGCTGGCTGCTGGTCGATCCCTTTAACGGCGGAATGTACAACCTCCAGCCGGAACATCCGCGCCCCTTCCTCAATCCGGTCGGCGCGCGTAGCTGAGGGCGATTACTGCGCGGTGGGCTTCACCATCGCGCCGCCTGAGCGGAACCTTTCCAGGAACTGATGCTGGAAAATGCACATACGGATGGTATTGCGATACTCGCCGTTGATAAAAAATTCGTGCTTCAGCACGCCTTCCGTCTCAAACCCCAGCTTGCTGTAGATGTGGATCGCTTTCTCATTCTCCTGATCGACAATCAGATAGAGCTTATAGAGATTCAGCACGGAGAAGCCGTACTCCATCGCCAGCTTCGCCGCCTGGCTTGCCAGCCCTTTGCCCTGATGCGCCGGATCGATAATGATCTGAAACTCGGCGCGGCGGTGGACATGATTGATCTCCACCAGCTCTACCAGCCCCGCTTTCTGACCGTCGTGCTCTACGACGAAGCGGCGCTCGCTCTGATCGTGAATATGCTTGTTATAGAGATCGTAGAGCTCGACAAACGCCTCATAGGGCTCTTCAAACCAGTAGCGCATTACGCTGGCGTTATTATCCAGCTGGTGTACGAAGTGCAGATCTTCCCGCTCCAGCGGGCGTAGCTTAACCGTCATGGTGACCTCTTTGTTGACAGATTTCGCGCGAGTATAGCGCACAAGGCGCGTCAGCTCGCGCGATCCGTCAGGCGGTGATCTGCTCGACGATGCGGCCCTGCGCCATGCGCGCGGCGCGATCGCACATATGGTCGATCACGTCGGGATCGTGGCTGACCAGTACCATCGTCAGGCCGTCGTCGCGCTTGAGATCGTTCAGCAGATTGAGGATCTCCGCCTGTACCGACATATCCAGCGCCGAGGTCGGCTCATCCAGCAGCAGGATCTTTGGCTCCAGCAGCAGCGCACGCACGATCGCCACGCGCTGGCGCTGACCGCCCGAAAGCTGATGCGGATAGCGCTCCGCCAGCGCCGGATCCAGCCCGACGTGACGGAAGCCCTGATTAATACGATCGTCGATATTGTCGCGGCGCAGCAGCTTCAGCGGCTCCGCCAGGGTGCGACGCAGGCGATGGCGCGGATGCAGCGAGGCGTAGGGGTCCTGAAATACCATCTGCACATCGCGGCGCAGCTGGCCGGTAAACGGCTTGCCCGGCGCGACGTCGCAGCCCGCCAGCGCCATTTTCCCCTGCCAGTGCGGGTTCAGCCCGGCCATCACCCACAGCAGCGATGATTTGCCGCAGCCGGACGGGCCGACCAGACCAAAGCACTCGCCGGCGTTGACCTGCAGATCGACCTCATGCACCACGGTGCGGAGTTCATAGCCCTGCTTATGCGAGACGCTGAGCTGCTGAAGATTAATCATGATTCGCCTCCAGCGCGGCGCGGTCCAGCACCGGCAGCGCCTCGCCGTGTGTCGCTTTGCTCGGACGGCACGACCAGAGCGTGCGCGTATAGGGATGGGTGGCGCGCGGCAGATCGGCGGCGGGCAGGGTATCGAGCACGCGGCCTTTGTACATCACCATCACGCGCTCGCAGTGTTCGGAGACCTGCTGCAGATCGTGGCTGATCAGCAGCAGGCCCATATTGCGCGCCTCGACCAGATGGCGGATCAACGCCAGCACCTGATCGCGCATGGCGTGATCGAGCGCCGAGGTCGGCTCGTCGGCGATTAAAAAGGCGGGATCGGCGATCAGCGCGATCGCCAGCATCACGCGCTGGCCCATGCCGCCGGAGAGCTGATGCGGATAGCGCTGCATCAGCTGGCGCGGCTGCGGCAGGCCCACGGCGTCGAGCATCTCGCACACTTTCTCTTTCCGCTCGCTGCGGCTCAGGCGGCGGTGCAGCAGCAGCGGCTCCTCGACCTGCCAGCCGATGGTGCGCGTCGGGTTAAGGGCATATTTCGGGTCCTGCATCACCATCGCCACCGTATCGCCGCGCAGCGCGCTCCAGGCTTTTTCGCTCAGGCGCTGCGCGTCGTGGCCAGCCACCTCAAGCTTCTGCGCGTGAAGGCGCAGCGCGGGCGAGAGCAGTCCCATCAGCGCGCGGGCGGTCAGCGACTTGCCGGAGCCCGATTCGCCCACCAGCGCCACGCGCTCGCGGCCGATGCGAAAGCTGATGTCGTCCACCAGCAGCGCGTCGTCGCTGCGGATGCTCAGCGATTCGGCGTGAAGTAACAGATCATTTGGCATGGCGGGTATCCAGTCGGTCGCGCAGGCCGTCGCCTGTCAGGTTAAAAGCCAGGCTGCCGAACAGAATCGCCGCGCCCGGCGCGGCGGCGACCCACCACTGGTCGAAAATCACTTTGCTGCCTTCCGCGACCATCGAGCCCCATTCGGCGGTTGGCGGCTGTACGCCCATGCCGAGGAAGCCGAGACCGGCGGCGGAAAGAATAATGCCGCCGAGGCTGAGCGCGGCGCGCACCACGGCGGTCGGCAGACAGAGCGGCAGAATATGGCCGAACATCAGGCGCAGCCCGGTGATGCCCTGCATGCGCGCGGCGGCCAGATAGTCACTGCGGCGCAGCGCCAGCGTTTCGGCGCGCGCCTGGCGGGCGAAGGGCGGCCAGCTGGTGAGCGCCAGCGCCAGCGCACCGTTCATCAGGCCCGGGCCGAGCATTGCCACCAGCGCCAGCGCGATAACCAGGTTAGGCAGCGAGAGAAAGATATCGGTAATACGCATCAGCACGCGCTCCGTCCAGCCGCCGAGGTAGCCCGCGGTAATGCCGACCAGCAGGCCGACCGGAATGGTCAGCACCAGGATCAGCGACACCAGCAGCAGGGTTGGCCGCGCGCCGTAAATGACGCGCGAGAGCAGATCGCGGCCGAAGCCGTCGGTGCCGAACCAGTGCTGCGCCGATGGCGGCAGCAGGCGCGCCGAAATCGTCTGCATATTGGGATCGAAAGGGGCCAGCAGCGGCGCGAGCAGGGCGGTCAGCACCAGGATCGCCACCAGCGTCAGGCCGATGGTCAGCGAGGTGACGCGACGGCGACGGCGGCGCGGCCGTACGGTTTCGAGTTCAGAGAGTTGTTGCGTCATCGGGTTCTCGGATCGGTTAACCAGGTTAAGGCGTCCGCCAGGGCGTTAAGCAGTATAAAGCAGGCGCCGATCAGCAGCGTGGAGCCGAGGATGGCCGGTACATCGGCCGAGAAGAGCGCATTGGTCATATAGCGCCCGACGCCCGGCCAGGCGAAAACGGTCTCGGTCAGCACCGAGCCTTCCAGCAGCGTGGCGTAGGAAAGGGCGATGACCGTCACCAGCGTGCCCAGCACGTTGGGAAAAATATGGCGCAGCAGAATGCGGCCGCGACCGGCGCCCTTGGCGCGCGCCAGCGTCACATACTCTTTGCTGCTCTCTTCCAGCAGCGCGGCACGCAGCAGACGGGTAATGCCCGCCATCGCCAGCAGGCCGAGGATCACCACCGGCAGCCAGAGATGAGCGATAGCGTTGCGGAACATCTCGCGGTCGCCGGAGAGCCAGCTGTCGATCAGCACGAAGCCGGTTTTCGGCTCCAGCGTATAGACATAGAGGTCATCGAGTCGTCCGGGCCCGGCCGACCAGTGCAGTACGGCGTAAAACAGCAGCAGCCCGAGCAGGCCGAGCCAGAATACCGGCACCGAATAGCCGAGCAGGGAGATAAAGCGCGCCACATTGTCGAGCAGGCTGCCCGGCTTCCAGGCGGCGAGCAGCGCCAGGCTAATGCCGAACAGGGCGGCGAATAGCATGGCGCAGGTCGCCAGCTCAATCGTCGCCGGAAAGGTCTGCATCAGATCGTTCGCTACCGGCTGATTAGTAAGACGGGAAAGGCCAAGGTCGCCGCGCGCCAGGTGCTCCAGGTAGCGCCAGAACTGCACCAGCACCGGCTGATCCAGCCCCAGCTCGTGACGCACCTGCGCGTAGGTCGCTTCGCTGGCGTGATCGCCAGCGATCTGCTGCACCGGATCTACTGGCGAAAGGTGGGACAACATAAAGGTAAAGGCCAGCAGCCCGAGCAGCGTCACCAGTAGCGACAGCAGGCTGGTGACGAACCGCGACAGGTGCGGCCAGATATGCCGGGCGAACCCGGCATCGGAGGCTGACTGCGCCATTATTTGCTGACCTGCGAGTAGTAAACCATGTCAGGGTTAATGCCCTGCACGTAGCCTTTCAGGTTGTCGCGCAGCGCGATCAGGTTGCGCGCCTGCAGGCCGATAACGTACGGCGAGCTTTTCAGCACCGATTTCTGCATCGCTTCATAGAGCGCCACGCGCTTCTGCGGATCGCTTTCCGCCGTCGCCGCCAGCACCTGCTTATTCAGCTCAGGGATATGCCAGTCTGAACGGTAAGCGATGGTTTTGCTGCCATCTTCCGGGTTATAGGCGAAAGAGGCGGCGTTGGTGTTGGGATCGAAATAGTCCGCGCCCCAGGCGTTCAGCGTCGCCTGATACTTATGCGCCTTCACGCTGGTGGAGACTTCCGAACTCAGACCCGGCTGCACGTTGATCTTCACGCCGCCTTTGGCGAAGCTGCCCTGCAACGCCTGCGCGATATCGAGATAGGGCGGCTGGTTGCTGGTAGAGAGATTGAAGCTGACGTTGGTCAGGCCCGCTTTCTGCAGAATCGCTTTCGCCTTCTCAGGATCGTAGCTGTAAGGCGTGTCGTTGACCGCGCCGAGGAAGCCCTTCGGCAGGAAGGTCTGGTGCACATCGAACTGGCCTTTCAGCAGCTCGCTGGCGATGCCTTTATAGTCGAACAGGTAGCGCGCCGCTTCCCACAGCGCCGGGTTTTTCAGGGTATCGTTGGCGCCGACGTTGAACTGAATATAGTAGAGCGACGCCATTGGAATCGCTTCGGTTTTCACGCCCGCTTTGCCTTTCAGCGCGGCGATCTGATCGGCGCCGAGGTTACGCGCGATATCCGCGTCGCCCTGCTCCAGCAGCAGACGGCGTGCCGCCGGTTCCGGCACGTTTTTAATCAGCACATTTTTCAGCTTCGGCGCGCCCGCAGGCGAAGTGGGATTCGCGGTCAGCAGCACGACCTGGTGCAGCACCACTTTACGGATCTGATAGGGGCCGCTGCCCGCCGAGTTGGTCGCCAGCCAGCCGTTGCCCAGATCGCCGTTTTTCTCATTCGCCTTCACGGTTTTTTCATCGACAATAGAGGAGACCGGTGCTGACAGCAGGCTCAGCACGTAGGTCGGGCTGACGTTGGCGGTCCAGCTAATCTGAACGTGGTTGTCGTCGACTTTCTTCAGAAAGCCGTCAACGTTCTCTTTAGTCCAGCCGAGCTGCGTCAGAATAAAAGAGGGATCGAGGTTAAGCTTCACCACGCGGCCCAGCGAGAAGATGACATCTTCCGGGCGCAGCGGGTTGCCGCTGGCGAAGCGGGCGTCTTTGCGCAGTTCAAAGGTCAGGCTGCGGTTGTCGCTGCCCGGCTGCCAGCTGGCGGCGAGCGTCGGTTTCAGATCTGTCGGATTTTGCGGATCGGACTGGACCAGACGCTGATAAATATTGGTAAAAGCCTGCACGCTGGTCAGCTCAAAGCCTTTGGCGGGATCGAAGCTGTCGGCGTCATCAATGGACTGAGCGATAACCAGCGTATCTTTCGGCGTGACGGCATGCGCGGCAAAGGCGGCTGTCAGCGACATTGCCAACAGGGAAGCGACAGTTTTTTTCATGGTAATTCCTTGCCTTATAAAGTAGTAACGCGAGTGTACGGAAGGGCTTAAAGGAAGAATAGTCTATTATGGGCTAACCTTATGCATTAAAGTTATAAGGCTTGCGCTATGGTTATAAGCGGCAAAAAACCGCGTTTAACAAGTATAGAGAAACAGAACCTCAACAAAGTCTATTTAGCGTTATTTTAATCTTTACCCTTAATGCGACGCGCTTATAATAGCGGCAACTTCCTACTGGAGAATTCACTTGGACAGTCATTCGACATTTTTACAGATACTGGCAAGCTGAATTTTCATGCTGCTTGCCACCCGGCGGGCAGCAATCCTGTTTAATAACGATTGCTTCCTGAATAAGCTTATTCACGATAAGGCGATCGTTATGCTGCTTTTTTCGCACGCTCTGTTTCCTCCTCCTCGCTGCGCGTAGCTGACTGGCTACGCCCTGCGCCTGCGCTTTTTCGCCGCGTCGCTATCCATACGCGGCGAGACGCTTACGCCTGCGGCTTATTCGGCCCTCACGCTACGCATCCTTTTTAATATTTAACTTTTTACGCATGCGTATTTTCGCATGTCGGGATTGCTTTGCCTGTTGCAGGGAGAATTCACTATGTCCGAATTAAAACTGGAAAGCCAAACGCTGGCGAAAAATAGCCGCAGCGCTGCGCGAAACGGCGAAAAAAAATATTTAATCGAGCAGGAAGCGAGCCGCTCCGTTGAGGCGACGCTGGCCAGCTTACATAGCCAGACCGCAGGCCTGAGCCAGCAAGAGGCGGAGCGCCGCCTGGCGCAGTTCGGCCCTAACGACGTGGCGCAGGAAAAAGCGCCGCCTGCGCTGTTGCAGCTGCTGATGGCGTTTCATAACCCCTTTATCTACGTGCTGCTGGCACTGGCGCTGGTGAGTTTTTTCACCGACTACTGGCTGCCGCTGCGCGCGGGCGAAGAGGGCGATCTCACCGGCGTCACTATTATCTGCACCATGGTAACGCTGAGCGCCATGCTGCGTTTCTGGCAGGAGTTTCGTACCAACCGCGCCGCGCAGGCGCTGAAGTCGCTGGTCCGCACGACGGCGACCGCCATGCGCGACGGCGCGCCGCAGGAGGTCGCCATGCGCGAACTGGTGCCTGGCGATATCGTTCTGCTCAGCGCGGGCGATCTGGTGCCCGCCGATGTCCGTCTTATCAGCTCGCGCGATCTTTCCGTCAGCCAGGCCGTGCTGACCGGCGAGTCGCTGCCGGTGGAGAAAGTGGACCTCAGCGCCGATGTGGCGGTAAAAAGCAGCAGCGCGCCAGCGAGCGGCAAGAGTCTGCTGGAGCTGGATAACATCTGCCTGATGGGCGCCAGCGTATCCAGCGGCAGCGCGTGCGCCGTTGTCGTCGCGACCGGCAGCCTGACCTGGTTCGGGTCGCTGGCGAAGTCGCTGGTCGGCAGCCGCGCCCAGACCGCTTTCGATCGCGGCGTCAACAGCGTCAGCATGCTGCTGATCCGCTTTATGCTGATTATGGTGCCGGTGGTGCTGTTTATTAATGGCTTCAGCAAAGGAGACTGGACTGACGCCACGCTGTTCGCGCTGGCCGTCGCCGTGGGGCTGACGCCAGAGATGCTGCCGATGATCGTCAGCTCTAATCTGGCGAAAGGGGCCATGGCGATGGCGCGGCGCAAAGTTATCGTTAAGCGCCTGAACGCGATTCAGAACCTCGGCGCGATGGATCTGCTCTGCACCGATAAAACCGGCACCCTGACGCAGGATGAGATCCAGCTGTCGCACGCGCTTAACTGCGCCGGCGACGAAGATGCGCGCGTGCTGCTGCTGGGCTGGCTGAACAGCAACAGCCAGACGGGAAGCAAAAATCCGATGGATCGCGCGGTAATGCGCGCAGGCGCGATGCAGGTCAGCGAGACGCAGCGCAGCCGCTACCACAAACAGGATGAACTGCCTTTTGATTTCGCGCGGCGTCGCCTGTCGGTACTGCTGGAAGATCTGCAGCAGGGCGAGTCGCTGCTGGTCTGTAAAGGTGCTGTCGAAGAGATGCTTGCTGTGTCGACGACGATTCGCCTTTACGGCGAGTGCGTCCCGCTCTGTGACGACCGCCGGGCGATGCTGCAGGCGCTGGCTGAAGAGTATAACCAGCAGGGCTTCCGCGTGCTGCTGGTGGCAACGCGCGCAGGCGACATCGCGCCGCCGCTGGCGCAGGCAGATGAGCGCGAGCTGACGCTGGAAGGGATGCTGACTTTTCTCGATCCGCCAAAAGCGAGCGCAGGTCAGGCGATTCAGGCGCTGCGCGACAACGGCGTGGCGGTCAAAGTGCTGACCGGCGACAACCCGGTGGTCACGGCGCGTATCTGCCAGGAGGTGGGACTGGACGCCAGCGCGATGCTGACCGGCGATGAAATCGAGGCGATGAGCGACGGCGAGCTGGCGCAGGCCGCAGAGCGGAGCAGCCTGTTCGCCAGGCTGACGCCGCCGCAGAAAGCGCGGCTGGTACGTCTGTTTCAGCAGAACGGCCACACGGTAGGCTTCCTCGGCGACGGCATTAACGACGCCCCGGCGCTGCGCGACGCCGACGTCGGGATTTCGGTCGACAGCGCGGCGGATATCGCCAAAGAGTCCTCCGATATTATCCTGCTGGAGAAAGATCTGCGCGTGCTGGAAGAGGGCGTGCTGAAAGGGCGCGAAACCTTCGGCAATATCATCAAGTACCTGAATATGACCGCCAGCTCTAACTACGGCAACGTCTTTTCCGTACTGATCGCCAGCGCCTTTATTCCGTTTCTGCCGATGCTGTCGATTCAGCTGCTGCTGCAGAACCTGATGTATGACATCTCCCAGCTGGCGCTGCCCTGGGACAAGATGGATGCGGAGTTCCTGCGCAAGCCGCGCAAATGGGACGCCAGCAATATCCGGCGCTTTATGCTGTGGATGGGGCCGACCTCGTCGCTGTTCGATATCACCACCTTTGCGCTGATGTGGCACGTTTTCGGCGCAAATCATGCGGGCGCGCAGTCGCTGTTTCAGTCCGGCTGGTTTGTTGAAGGGTTGCTGTCGCAGACGCTGGTGGTGCATATGCTGCGCACGCAGAAAATCCCCTTTATCCAGAGCCGCGCGGCGCTGCCGGTACTGTTGACTACGTTCGGCATTATGGCGCTTGGCATCGGCATTCCGTTCTCGCCGCTTGGCGCGATGGTTGGACTGGCGCCGCTACCGCTCGCCTATTTCCCCTGGCTGGTGGCGACGCTGTTCGGCTACTGCCTGGTGGCTCAGGGAATGAAACGGATCTATATCCGCCGCTTCGGTCAGTGGTTCTAGGAGGGCGGCAATGAGAAGAGCAAGGCTCGACCGGGCTTTTATCGGCGTGGCTGTTATCGCCATTGCGCTGATTTTACTGACGGTCATAGTACGCTAAATCATCGGCGGCGAGGCGACTCGCCGCTTTTCCATTTTCTAGCCCGTTTCTGTGGTTAAGAATGGTCTTAAATTTTTCCTCTGCAAACTCCCCTGTATCCGCGCTCACCGCTCCGGTTTTATTACGAAAACCGGTAAAATCCCCTAAACATTCAGCTTAAAAAATCAGCAAACGAAAGTTGTCGCTAACAGTAAATTATGGGTAATATGCGGCCAGTTTTACCTGAGTTAACATAATTTACGATTACTTTACGTGACAGGGATTGTCGGATGGTTTTCCAGCATAAATGTATTCTTTTCTCCGTTGCTCTGCTGAACGGCGCGTTTTTTACCGCACAGGCCACCGCCGCAGAGGCGCTGCCTGACGGAAATGACCAGCTACGCCTCCAGCAACAGCGCCAGCAGGCGCTGGAGCGCCAGATTGAACCGAAAGCGCCCGATGTGCGTCTTTCGCCGCCGTCTTCCAGCTTCGGCAGCATCAATTTTCCCGCTGAACGTCCCTGTTTCACCATCGCGCGCGTCGAGCTGCAGGGGCAGCAGGCGCTGCCCCGCTGGCTGCCGCTTAACCGCATCGCCAGCCAGGCGCAGGGGCGCTGCCTGGGGGCGAAAGGCATCAACCTGCTGATGAGCACGCTGCAAAACCGGCTGGTGGATCACGGCTATGTCACTACGCGCGTGCTGGCGCCGTCGCAGGATCTCAACAGCGGCGCGCTGCGTCTGGTGATCGTGCCGGGCTACGTGCGCGAGGCGAAACTGACGCCGGAAAGCGACCACTATCTCTGGCTCTACAGCGCCTTTCCTGCTCATGCGGGCAACCTGCTTGATTTGCGGGATATCGAACAGGGGCTGGAAAATCTGCAGCGCCTGCCGACTGTGCAGGCGGATATGTCGGTGGTTCCCGGCGAACAGCCTGGCGAAAGCGATATTCAGGTGCGCTGGCAGCAGAAAAAGATGTGGCGCGTCGGCGTCTCGCTGGATGACTCCGGCACCCGCAGCACCGGCCGCTATCTGGGCGGCGTGACGCTTTCGCTCGACAACCCTCTTGCGCTGAGCGATCTCTTTTATCTGTCGGCCACGCACGACCTGCAGGGCCAGGGCGGCAAGGGCAGCAAAAACCTCACCGGCCACTATTCGGTGCCGTTCGGCTACTGGATGTTCTCCGCGACGGGCAGCGATTACGACTATCACCAGACGGTGGCCGGACGTAATCAGGATTATCGCTACAGCGGCAAAAGCAAAAGCCTCGATTTCCAGATCAGCCGCGTGCTGCACCGCAGCGGCACGCAGAAAACCTCCTTTACCTATGACGTGCTGACGCGCGAAAGCCGCAACTACATCAACGACACCGAGGTGCAGGTGCAGCGCCGACAGACCGCCGCCTGGCGTATCGGTCTGCAGCATCGCCACTATATTCAGCAGGCCACGCTGGACGCGGGCATCAGCTATCAACGGGGTACGCGCTGGTTTGGCGCGCAGCCTGCGCCGGAGGAGTATTTCGGCGAGGCGACGGCGCTGAGCAAAATCGTGCAGCTTAATGCGCAGTTCAACCTGCCGTTTACGCTTGGCGATCAGCATTTTCGTTACAACGTGCAGTATCTGCGCCAGATGAGCAACACGCCGCTTACGCCGCAGGAGCAGTTCGCTATCGGCAACCGCTGGACGGTGCGCGGCTTCGACGGCGAGCGCACGCTTAACGCCAGCCGCGGCTGGTATGTGCGCAACGATATCGCCTGGAGCACGCCGCTGCCCGCGCAGGAGTTCTACCTGGGCGCGGATTACGGCGAGGTCGGCGGCGCTGGCAGCGAACTGTTAACCGGCCAGCATCTGGCGGGCGGCGTGGCGGGGCTGCGCGGGCAGGCGTTCAACACCGGCTATGACCTGTTTATCGGCACGCCGTTCTCCAGACCGGATGGCCTGCGCACCAGCAACGTCACGCTCGGCTTCAACCTTAACTGGAGCTACTGAGAGGCCGACATGCGCGCAGGACAATATGAGATTAAATCACCGCTGATCCTCGGCGGCGACGAGAGCGAGGCGGAGGTGCTGGGCGCCGCCGTCTGGCTGTGGATGCATTCGCCGCTGCACCGCGACGCGCCGCTGCACGCGCTGCCGACGCTGCTGCTGCCGATTATCAAACAGCAGCAGTACGTTCTGGTGGCGGAGGCGGGCCAGCCGGTGTTTTTCTTTAGCTGGGCCTGGCTGAACAGGGAGACGGAAGCGCGCTATCTCACGCTGCCCGCCATCCATTTTCCGCCTGAAGACTGGAACAGCGGCGATCGCATGTGGTGCTGCGACTGGATCGCGCCCTTCGGCCATACGCTGGCGATGAGCCGTCTGGTGCGCCGCGACCTCTTTCCTCACGCCTGCTGGCGGGCGCTGGATCATCGCGGAGAGCAGCGCGGCAAGCGCGTGTTTAACTTTCATGGCGGCAGCGTCAGCCATGAGGCGGCAAAACGCTGGCAGCAGCAGCATCCGCTCGCCGTGGAGCTGCCACAAATCTGATAAGGACATTAGATGAACAGAAACCTGTACCGAATCATTTTCAACAAAGCGCGCGGCATGCTGATGGTAGTGGCCGATATTGCCCGTTCGGGCCGCGCGGGCAGTTCCCGCTCCTCCGGCGTGGGCCATACTCTGAGCCGACTGATCGGCAAAGTCGGGGCGCTGAGTTTTAGCCTCTGGCTGGCGATGGGTGTGATACAGCCCGCCAGCGCCGCGATTGTGGCGGACGCGCAGGCACCTGGCGGACAGCAGCCGACCATTATCAACAGCGCCAACGGCACGCCGCAGGTCAATATCCAGACCCCCTCCGCAGGCGGCGTTTCGCGCAACAGCTACAGCCAGTTCGATGTCGGGCAGCAGGGCGCCATCCTGAACAACTCGCATAAGAACGTGCAGACCGAACTGGGCGGCATGGTGAGCGGCAACCCCTGGCTCGCCAGAGGCGAAGCCAAAGTGATCCTCAACGAGGTCAACTCGCGCGATCCCAGCCGCCTGAACGGTTTTGTGGAGGTGGCGGGACAAAAAGCGGAGGTGGTGATCGCTAACCCGTCCGGCATCACCTGCAACGGTTGCGGTTTTATCAACGCCAACCGCGCCACGCTCACCACAGGCCAGGCGCAGATGAATAACGGCAACCTCACCGGCTTTAACGTCGAGCGCGGAGAGGTGGCGGTCGAAGGCGCAGGGATGGACAGCTCGCGCCAGGACTACACCGACATTATCGCCCGCTCGGTAAAAATCAACGCCAGCGTCTGGGCTAACGACCTGAAGGTGACTACCGGCCGCAACCAGGTGGATGCGGCGCATCAGCAGGTAACGAAACAGAGCGACGATCCCGCCTCGCGCCCGCAGATGGCGCTCGATGTCTCCAGCCTTGGCGGCATGTATGCCGGAAAAATTCGTTTGATCGGCACCGAAGCGGGCGTCGGCGTACGCAACGCCGGCAGCATCGGCGCGCAGGCGGGCACCGTCGTGATCAGCGCCGACGGCCGTATTGAGAACAGCGGCAGCATACAGAGCAGCGGCGATCTGCAGGTTGCCGCCAGCGAGGGCGTCAGCAACAGCGGCGCGATCTTCTCCGGCGGCAACGCCACGCTCTCCAGCGCGGCGGAAGTAGCGAACAGTGGCTCTGTTGCCGCACGCAATAACGTCGCGCTTCAGGCCGCGAGCCTGAACAGCACCAAAGAGAGCATCCTCGCCGCTGGCGTGCAGAGCGACGGCAAGATCGGCGACTCAGGCGATCTGACGCTCGCTACCTCAGGCAAGCTGACCGCGCAGGGGCAGAACCTGGCGGGCGGCGACCTGGCCGCGCGCGGGCAGGGGCTGGATCTCAGCGGCAGCCGGACGCAGGGGAAAAATATCACCCTCGACGCCCGCGACGGCGATCTGGTTACGCGCAACGGCGCTATCGCCGCGCAGCAACAGCTCAGCGCCAGTACCGGCAAGCGGCTGGATAACGACGGCGGCACGCTGACGGCGAATAAGCTCGATCTGCACGCTCACGATCTCTCCAGTCAGCAGGGCCAGATTACGCAAACCGGCGGCGACGATCTCTCGCTGACGCTTCAGGGCGACCTGAATAACCGCGGCGGGCGTATTGCGACCAACAGCGGCAATCTGACTCTTAGCGCCGACACCCTGGATAATCAGTCCGGCGAGATTACCCATGCCGGCAGCGGCACGCTGGCGGTTAACGCGCGCAGCCTGCAGGGCAGCGGCGGCAGGCTGATCTCGAACGGCCTGCTCAGCCTGCGCGGCGGCGAGCTTAACCTCGACAATGGCACCACTTCCGCTCAGCAGATCGATGCTGACGCCGACAGCCTGTCGAACCGCAAGGGCCAGATAGTGCAGAGCGGCAGCGGCGCGATGCGTTTGCATACGCGCGGCGCGCTCGACAATGAAGGTGGCCAGCTGGCGGCCAACGGCGATATCGATCTCAGTGCGGCGGCGCTCAATAACCGCTCCGGCACCCTCGTTGCTGCGCAGCAGGGCAGCCTGACGGCGCAGGTAAGCGGCGCGGTGGATAACCGCCAGGGCGAAGTGGCGGCGAGCCGCAACGTCACGCTAAACGCCGATCGACTGGACAACAGCCAGGGCAAGGTGACCGCGGTGACGGGCAGCGGCAGCATTACGACGCAGCAGGCGCTGGCGAATCAGGCTGGACGCCTCGAAGCGCAGCAGGATTTTACCCTCAATGCCGCCGGGCTGGAGAATCAGGGCGGCAAGCTGCTCGGCGATAACCTTACGCTGGCGCTGGGCCAGAACGCGCTGGATAACCAGAACGGCGTTATCGCCGCCACTGGCGCGCTGCGCAGCGACAGCGGCGCGCTGAATAATGACGGCGGGCTGCTGCAGGCAGGTGGCGATCTGCTGCTCGATACGCATGGCGCGCGCCTGAGCAACCAGCTGAGCGGCGACAGCGGCGGCATACTCAGCTCCGGCGCGCTGACGCTGCGCAGCGGCGAACTGGATAACCGCCAGGGGATGCTGGCGGGCGGCGGCGATACGCAGCTGACCACCCAGGGGCTCAATAACAGCGGCGGCACGCTGGTGGGCAAGCAGCGCCTGCAGATCAGCAGCGACGGCGCGCTGACCAACGACGCAGGCCTGCTGCAGTCGGGCGGCGATGCCAGCATTGACACCCACGGCTATGCGCTGAGCAACCGCGACAGCGGCAGCAAGGGCGGCATCAGCAGCCTGGGCGCGCTTACCCTTAACGCAGGCGCGACCGACAACCAGCAGGGCTTTATCGCCAGCCAGGGCGACCTTCTTTTCCAGGGCGCGGAGCTGGTGAATCAGCACGGCACCCTGGCCTCACTGGCGGGGCTTTCCGCCGCTGCGGAGACTATCAACAACCAGAGCGGGACGATTAAAGCGGGCCAGGGGCTGACCCTGAGCGCGACACAGTTGCTGGATAACCAGAGCGGCGTTATCGGCGCGGGCAAGGCGCTGCGCGTGACCGCCGGAGAGCTGCTCAACGGCCAGGGCACGCTGGCGAGCGGCGAGACGGGCCAGCTGGATTTCGGCGTGCTGGATAACCGCGACGGGCAGGTGGCGGCGCAGCAGGCGCTGACGCTGCGCGGCGGCACGCTGAACAACAGCGACGGCGGCCTGATCCAGAGCGGCGATCGCCTCGATATCGGCGTGGACACGCTGCTCAACCAAAACAGCGGCGACAAAGGCGGCCTGACCAGCCAGGGCGATATGGTTATCGCCGCAGAGAAAATGGATAACGCGCAGGGTCTGGCCCTGAGCGGAAAAGCCTTGCAGCTGGATGCAGGCGGGTTAAATAATGCGGCTGGTACGCTGGTAGCGCAAAACCAGCTCCGCCTCGCCACACAATCCGCACTCAATAACCGGGCAGGCCTGCTGCAGGGCGGTAGCGTGCTTGTTGACAGCAACGGTCAGGGCATCAACAACGAAAACGGCACGCTCTACAGCCTGGGCGATCTGCGCCTGCAAAGCGGCGATCTCGACAATCAGGGCGGTACGCTGGGCGCGAAGGGCGACCTTTGGCTGGAAAGCGGCGAGCTGGATAACCGCAATGGCGGGCGCGTGGTCAGCGAACAGGCGGCCAGCCTCAATGCCACGCATCTGGATAACCGCGGCGGGCAGATCCAGAGCATCGGCGATCTGCTGCTGTCGAGCGCGCAGGGCGCGATAGATAACGCCGCCGGGCTTATCCGCAGCGGCGCGAACGCCGTACTTAACGCGCTGCAGCTGAATAATCAGGACACCCAGGGCGCGCAGCAGGGCATCGAAGCGGCGAATATCGAGATTAACAGCGGTAGCCTGGCTAACCAGCGCGGCGCGCTGCTGGCCGATAAGCAACTGACCATCAACAGCACCGGCCCGATCGACAACAGCAGCGGGCAGATAAGCGCCGGAGAGGCGTTATCGCTTCAGGGCGACGGCCTGACGCTGACCAACAGCGCGGGCGTCGTCAAAGCGGGCCGATCGCTGGCGATCCGCGCCGATCGCATCGGCGGCGACGGTCAGCTGCTTTCCCTCGGCGATATCACGCTGGTCAGCCAGCAGAGTCTGAACAACAGCGGCGAGATGATCGCCAACGGCAACTTTAACTTCACCACGCCAGGCGACGTCACCAACAGCGGCAAGCTGCTGGCGGGCGGCAAGCTGGATCTGCGCGCCAGTAATCTGCTGAACGCCGCCAGCGGCGAAATCAACGCCGGGCAGGACTGGCTGACGCTGAACGGCCAGCTAACCAACTACGGCCTGATCGACGGCAAACAGACGCTGCTGAAGGCAGGCACCTTAACCAATATCGGCAGCGGCCGTATCTACGGCGATACGGTGGGCGTGCAGGCTGGGGTCTTCAATAACCTGGCGGAAAACGGCACTGCCGCCACGCTGGCCGGACGCGAGCGGGTCGATATCGGCGTCCAGACGCTGAACAACCGCGATCACGGCCTGATCTACAGCGCAGGGGATATGGCGCTGGGCGGCGAACTGGATGCCGACGGGCTGGCGACCGGCAAGGCCGATACCATCAACAACCACAGCGCGACCATTGAGTCGGCGGGCGATATGCTCCTTACCGCCGGACAGATCAATAACGTCAACGATCATTTCAGCACCGGGCTGGCGACCGTTTCCACGGAGGCGATCACTGAGTATCAGCAGTCGGGTGATACGGTGCGCTGGAAAGCGGGTGAAGAGGGCGTCTTTGTCGATCGCAACTCCGCTGACTCGCTGCGCAACCTCAACACGCCGGGCAAAACCGGCAGCAACCACGACCGCTTCACCCAGTATGACTACACCCGCACGGTGCAGGAGACGCAGATTGCCGAAAGCGATCCGGCGAAGATTATCGCGGGCGGCAATATGACGGTGAACGCCGATAAGGTGTTCAACGATAAAAGCCAGATGGTGGCGGGCAATACGCTGACGATGAACGCGGGCGAGCTGGATAACGTCGAGGTGGCAGGCCAGCGCATCACGACCGACGTTGGTAAGTCCACCCGCTACTACCGCATCCGCCATAAAGGCGGTGACAGTCAGGGCAAAAAAACCTCGGCCTATACGCCGCCGGACGTGATTGAGACGATTGCGCTGAAGCCGAGCCAGCTGGTCGATCACGGCGACATCAGCGGCAGCCCGGTCACGATTGCGCCGCAGAGCGCGCAGGGAACCAACGCGGTTATCGGCCATACCGGCAGCGTCAGCGCCGCCGTGGCGGGCAGCACGCTTTCGCCTGACCTGCAGAACGTCGATACCGGCACGCTGCCAGGCATTGCTGCCGCCGCGCTCAAGCCGGGCCAGCGCTTCGAGGTCGTCAGCAGCGTTACGCCGCAGCAGGGAGAAGCGGCGCGCGTGGTGCGCATCGTCGGGCCGGATACGCACCTGCCGGATAACAGCCTGTTTAAGACCAACCCGTCGCCCGACGGCAAATATCTGGTAGAGACCGATCCGCGCTTCACCCAGGAGAAGCAGTGGCTGAGCAGCGACTATATGCAGGACGCGCTGACGCAGAACAGCGATAGTGTCCTGAAGCGCCTCGGCGACGGTTTTTACGAGCAGCGCCTGATCCGTGAGCAGGTAATCAACCTGACGGGCCAGCGCTATCTGGAGGGATACAGCAACGACGAAGAGCAGTATAAGGCGCTGATGAACAACGGCATCGCCTTTGGCAAGCAGTACAACCTGACGCTCGGCGTGGCGCTGACGCCGGAGCAGATGGCGCTGCTGACAGAGGATATCGTCTGGCTGGTCAACGCGCAGGTCAGCCTGCCGGACGGCTCCAGCCAGACGGTACTGGTGCCGCAGGTTTACGCGCGCGTGCAGCCGGGTGATGTGGACGGCAGCGGCGCGCTGATTGCGGGCCGCAACCTCAACCTGAACCTGGGTGGCGGGCTGTTTAACAGCGGCACCCTGGCCGGACGCGAAGTAGTGAAGCTGAGCGCCGACAACATCACTAACCTGGCGGGCACCATTAAAGGCGCGAGCGTGGATCTTAACGCCCGCACCGATATTAATAACATCGGCGGCGCGATCCAGGGTACCGACGCGCTGCTGGCGAACGCCGGTCGGGATATCAACGCCGTCAGCACCACGCGCAGCGTCGAGAGCCAGAACGGCGATAACAGCTTTGCGCGCACCAGCGTCGACAGCGTGGCGGGCATGTACGTGCAGGGCGACGACGGCAGGCTGATCCTGCAGGCCGGGCGCGATATCAACCTGACGGCGGCGCAGGTGGTCAACAGCGGCGAGGAGAGCCGGACGGTGATCCATGCGGGCCGCGACCTCAGTCTTAACACCGTCACTACCGCAAGCCGCGACGATATCGTCTGGGACGCAGACAACAGCCTGAAACAGGGCAACACGCAGCAGGTCGGCAGCGAAGTAGTGGGCAAAGGCGATGTTAGCCTGCTGGCGGGCAACGATCTGAACGCCAGCGCCGCCACCCTCTCAGCGGACGACGCGCTGGCGCTTACCGCCGGCCACGACGTGACGCTTCTCAACGGCGAGAACACTAAGGATCTGGATGAGCGCTACAAGGCGACCGGCAGCAGCGGCTGGCTGTCGAAAAGCACTCTCAAAACGCGCGATCAGATTTCGCAGCAGACGGCGCAGGGTAGCGCGCTGAGCGGCGACAGCGTCACGGTCGCGGCGGGCAATGACCTGCGCGTGCAGGGCAGCCAGGTTACGGGCACCAACGACGTCGTCCTGCAGGCGGGCAACGATCTCAGCATCCTGGGTGCCACGGAGCGCAACAGCGAACAGCATCTGTCGCAGGAGAAAAAGAGCGGGTTGTCAGGCACTGGCGGCATTGGCTTCAGCATCGGCTCGCAGAGCCTGAAAACCACCGAGACGGGGCAGGATCTGACTAACCAGGGCAGCACCGTTGGCAGCGTTAACGGCAACGTGACGCTGGAGGCGGGCAACCGCCTTGACGTTACCGGCTCCGAGCTTATCGCCGGTAAAAACCTGACGCTGGACGGCCGGGAGGTGAGCATTACCGCAGCGGAGAACCAGAGCAGCCAGACGCGCAGGGTGGAGCAGAAAACCTCCGGCCTGACGCTGGCGCTCTCCGGTACGGTGGGCAGCGCGCTGAATACGGCGACGCAGACGGTACAGGAGGCGAAGTCCGCCGACAGCGGACGGCTGGCGGCGCTGCAGGCCACCAAAGCCGCGCTCAACGGGGTAGAAGCGGTGCAGGCCGCGCGCCTGGCGGCGGCGCAGGGCAACAGTCCACAGAACAGCAACACCATCGGCATCAGCCTCTCTTACGGCAGCCAGTCCTCCACCTCGACCCAGAACAGCGAGCAGCGCACCGCCCAGGGCAGCAGCCTGACGGCGGGAGATAACCTGAGCGTGGTGGCGCGGGGCAGCGGGGTGCAAGGCGCTGACGGCGACCTGAAGGTGCAGGGCAGCCAGCTGCAGGCCGGCAAGGACGTGCTGCTGTCGGCGAACCGGGACCTCAGCCTGCTTTCGGCGGAGAACACCTCGTCGCTGGAGGGCAAAAACGAGAGCCACGGCGGCACCCTTGGCGTGGGCGTCGGGGTCGGCCAGGGCGGCTGGGGCTTCAACATTTCCGCCAGCGTCAACAAGAGCAGGGGCAGCGAGCAGGGCAGCGGTGTCACCCATACGGAGACCCAGGTGAGCGCGGGGAACCAGGTGACGATGGTGAGCGGGCGCGACACCACGCTTCAGGGCGCGCAGGTGAGCGGGGAGAAGGTGAAGGCGGACGTGGGCCGCAACCTGACGCTGGCGAGCGAGCAGGACAGCGACCGCTACGACTCGAAGCAGCAGAGCGCCAGCGCGGGGGGCAGCTTTAACATCGGCTCCATGACCGGCTCGGCGAGCCTGAGCGCCTCGCGGGACAAAATGCACAGCAACTGGCAGAGCGTGGAGGAGCAGACCGGCATCTTTGCGGGCAAGGGGGGCTTTGACGTTACCGTCGGGGAGCACACGCAGCTGGACGGGGCGGTTATCGGCTCGACGGCGGACGCCAGCCTCAATAAGCTGGAGACGGGCACGCTGGGCTGGAATGACATCGAAAACCACGCGGACTATAAGGTGGAGCACCAGAGCGCGGGCATCAGCACCGGGGGCAGCATTGCCGGTCAGTTTGCCGGAAACATGGCGAACGGGCTGCTGGTGGGGGCGAACCACAGCGGCAGCGACAGCTCGACGACGAAGGCGGCGGTAAGCGAAGGCGCGATAGTTATCCGCGACCAGGCCAGCCAGGCCCAGGACGTGAGCGGGCTGAGCCGGGACGTTGAGCACGCGAACCAGACGCTTTCCCCGATATTCGACAAGGAAAAAGAACAGAACCGGCTGCAGGAGGCGCAGCTGATAGGAGAGATAGGGAACCAGGCGGCGGATATCGCGCGGACGGAAGGGCAGATTCGGGCCACGAATGCCGGTAAGGCGGAGCTGGCCGCGCACGATATCAAAGAGCCCGCCAAAGGTGCGTCGAAAGCGGAGTGGGAAAGATATAACGAGAAGCTGACGGCTACGGACAGCTATAAGGCGGCCCAGCAGCAGTGGGGAACCGGCAGCGCCATCCAGCAGGGTATTCAGGCCGCGACGGCGGCGGTGCAGGGCCTGGCGGGCGGCAACCTGGCGCAGGCGGCCAGCGGGGCGGCAGCGCCTTACCTGGCGGAAGTTATTCACGCCATGACCACCACGAAGGACGCAAACGGCCATGACGTGGTGAACGTCCAGGCGAACCTGATGGCCCACGCGGTGGTGGGCGCGGTGACGGCCTACGCGGCGGGCAACAGCGCGGTCGCGGGGGCCTCAGGCGCGGCGATGGGCGAGTATATCGCGCAGCAGATGTATCCGGGGGTGAAACGCGAGGACCTGACGGAGGAGCAGCGTCAGACGATAAGCACGCTGGGGACGCTGGCGGCAGGGCTGGCAGGCGGGGTAACCGGGGACAGTACGGCGGGTGCGGTGGCCGGGGCGCAGGCCGGGAAGAATGCGGTTGAGAATAACTCGTTGAGTGGTCTGGACGGGTTCGGCACCGGCTTCTGGAATAATGTTCAGGCCCAAGGATCGCTAGTGAATAATACGAATCTTACTGATGAAACGGGCAAAGTGCTGAATCCGGCAACACCAGAAGAGATTAAGTATGCTTCTGATAAGCTGGTTACGGGTGAATTACCTGACAGTGCAAATATCACCAAGGCTATCGTAGATGGATATAAGGATGGCGTATTGATCGCAGGATCCATGTATTTAGGTCCAGCCGCATCGGTTGGTAAAGTATTGAGTGGTGGAGTAATAGCGGAAATCGCTAACGGCACTTATCAATGGTTTGATTTGAACAAGTCGGGTAATGAAAACAAAACTTGGGATTATAAGGGTAGTGTCTCCGCAGGTATTAGTGGAATGTTGGCTCCGGGCCGGGATGTTTGGCAGAATGCTGCGATTGCCGTAGGTGCATCTATATTTAATGATGGGTTGGATAAAAGCTCTTTAGCAGGCACTGGTGCAGGATGGGTATTTGGTACAACGGTTGGTATAGTTGCTCCGCCTGTATTTGACCCTGTATTAGGTGCAGGTTCAGCTCCTGTTGGTGATATTATTGGTGCAGTAGGTGGAGAGTTTATAAGTAACGTTGTTAAGGATGAGGTTAAGAAAAATGATAAGAAAAAATAAGCCTACAATATGGCTATTGCTGGTAAGCATTATATATATGGTTGTTTGCTGCTTATTTTTTTTCTCTTTGGCGCTGATAGCTGTACAGCTAATAATTAGTCATAGGGTTGATATTGAAAAGTCAGATATTAAATATGTTTTGATAGCAAGTGTCATTGCAGGAACAGCCGCAGCTTTTAGATCATGGCTTTTTGCAAAAATAGATGAACGTAAAGCCCGCAAATGTCCACCTTCTAAGCCAGAATAACCTCAAAAAATCCCGACTTAAAAACCCGGGATTTTTCCCAGTCACTCAGCTAGCGGTTGGATGATCAGTTGCCCATGCTCAACGGTTATTGTCAAAGAGCAAAAAATATTAGACTTAGTACATCAAGCCGGAGCTGGTGGTTGTATAATACTTCTTGATTATCCAAATCCGATAAAGAATGGTAATGGATTCTGCGTATATCTAAGAAAAGAATATTAATTAAACCCTCGGCCACCGTGCCGGGATGTTTACGTTAAAATCAGCTATTTAATATAGCCTACGCTACTCCACCGTTCCGACGAAAGATGTTGTTGTCTATCCATCTGGAATTAATTTCAGAATCGATCAGCCAAAGCATCTGGCAACAGTTGATTGATTTACACAGAAAAATAGTATCTCAGGTGGGCACAATGCCAATGCATTTTATGATGCGGCCAAAGAATACAATGTGAAAATTGACAGTGAAACTCCTACAGGAACAAAAGGTATTACAGAAGTGAAATATCTTATACCGACTAAAGATAGGGCTGGAAACCTTACCGGGGATTACAAAACAACACCGGAAACAAAAACTATCTATGATCCTAAAATATTTACAGATCAGAAAATATTGGAGCTTGGGCAGCAGGCTGCTGCAAAAGGCTTTAATGATGCAATGGCCAGTAAGAGTGGTCAAACAAATGTAAGTGTAGATGGTGTTAATTTTAGAATATATGTGGATAAAACGACTGGAAGAGTACGTAATTTCCATCCTAATTGAGGTGAGTTGTGAAAAAAGAATTATTTACTCAGAAAGATGTGGATGACGGATTCAATTTAATTGTTGTGTCCTATTTTGACAGGATGTATGAAGATGGTGATTTTATAGAGACCCTTGAATTATTTTCTAATGGAGGTGCTTTAAATAAAGATGGGGCTTATTGCAATTTTCCCGATATGAACAGCTATGACGAAAGTAAACACTTTGAAGGTGTGGAATTTGCTGTTGGTTATCCACCTTCTGAAGCCGATAGTGTCATTGTCAGTGAAGAAACCTGCTACCACTATGTGCGTCTGGCGTGTGAAAGGTATTTAAAACTGCATCCCGAAGATACAGAAAAGGTAAACAGTTTACTGGCTAAAATTCCTGCCTGATATAAAAATCCCGCCCTTATCTGGCGGGTTTCTTCGCCTGTCACTTAGCCCCAGTCCGTATTATCAGTCGCTTAGTGGGCAAGGGCGGCTTTGACGTCAGCGTCGGGGCGCACACCCGGCTGGACGGGGCGGTTATCGGCTCCACCGCCGCGGCGGATAAAAACCGGCTGGAGACGGGCACGCTGGGGTTCAGCGACATTGAGAACCGGGCGGACTACAAGGTAGAGCACCAGAGCGCGGGCATCAGCACCGGGGGCAGCATTGCCGGTCAGTTTGCCGGAAATATGGCGAACGGGCTGCTGGTGGGAGCTAACCACAGCGACAGCAGCAGCTCGACGACGAAGGCGGCGGTAAGCGAGGGGGCGATAGTTATCCGCGACCCGGCCAGCCAGGCCCAGGACGTGAGCGGACTGAGCCGGGACGTTGAGCACGCGAACCAGACGCTTTCCCCGATATTCGACAAGGAAAAAGAACAAAACCGGCTGCAGGAGGCGCAGCTGATAGGGGAGATTGGCAACCAGGCGGCAGATATTGTCAGAACCCAGGGGCAGATAGCGGCGACAAAAGCCGCAAACGAGCGGATGAAGAGCGTTACGCCGGACCAGCTGAAGGCGGCGGAAGCCGAATGGCGGGCGGCACATCCGGACAAAGAGCCGAAGGCGGGCGACATCAGCGGCCAGGTCTATCAGACCTTCTATAACGAGGCGTTTAACGCAAGCGGGTTAGGCACCGGCAGCACCATCCAGCAGGGTATTCAGGCAGCCACGGCAGCGGTGCAGGGCCTGGCGGGCGGCAACCTGGCGCAGGCGGTCAGCGGGGCGGCAGCGCCTTACCTGGCGGAAGTTATTCACGACATGACCACTACGAAGGACGCGAACGGCCATGACGTGGTGAACGTCCAGGCGAACCTGATGGCCCACGCGGTGGTGGGCGCGGTGACGGCCTACGCGGCGGGCAACAGCGCGGTCGCGGGCGCGTCTGGCGCGGCGATGGGCGAATATATCGCGCAGCAGATGTATCCGGGGGTGAAACGCGAGGACCTGACGGAGGAGCAGCGCCAGACGATAAGCACGCTGGGGACGCTGGCGGCAGGGCTGGCGGGCGGGTTGACCGGGGACAGTACGGCAGGTGCGGTAGCGGGTGCGCAGGCCGGGAAGAATGCGGTTGAGAATAACTCGCTGTCTGACCTTACCGATGCGCTGGCTGCGGGTAAGACATCGCAGCAGGTGGCTAAAGAGCGCGTTGAAGAGGAAAATGAACGTTATAAGAAAGAAAACTGTGCCGGAATGAGCGCGGAAGCGTGCTCGGTGAAGATGTACAATCAGCGGCGGGAAGAGCTGAAGGATATCTTATCAACGGGTGCGGATTTTGTGCCTGTAGTTGGGGACATTAAGGGCTTCGCTGAAGCGCAGTCAGCGATAGATTACCTGGCTGCGGCTGTGGGCCTGATACCGGGAGCGGGCGATGCCGCCGGTAAGGTGATAAAGGCAGCCGAAAAAGCGCTGGCTAAGGGTGATGTGGCTGAAGCATCGAAGCTAATTAATCAGGCCAGTTCTGAAATTTCTGGGCATCTTCCAAGTCCTGGAAAAATATCCTTACCCTCTTCAGGGATTGGAGCTAACGCTAAATTTTCAGTTACTAATGCACAGCTTGGGAAAAAACTTGGAAAACATGTTGAAGATTTTGGTGGAAGTCCATCGAATCCTTCTGACAGGAAGCGAGTTTTAGATATTATAAATGATATAGGTTCTAACCCAGATAAGGTTATTCCAGGGAAATTTGCGGGGCAAGGTGCGGGAGCAGGCGCTAGCCGTGGAGATGTATTCTTTAGAATAAAAGGAAATGACGTTGTTGTTACTAAGCCAGATGGCAGTTTTATTACTATCTTAAAAGACGGTGTGAAAAATAACACCTCAGTAAAGAACGCACTTGATGGGGCGCCACAATGAAAATAATTAACGAAGCATTAAAAAAATGTATAAGTGATTTGCATGGATTAAAATTAGAACATGTCTTTGCTCTCATATATGTCCTAGAGGCCCCGGATCTAGAATCACCACAACAAATACAATTTGTTTTTTCCTCTGAATGTAAATCTTTAGGTTTTCGGTGTGGGCACGATGGCGCATCACTTGAGGTATTTAATTCTCCCTTGCAAGAAAATGATTTGGGAGAATATGGTAAGGAAGTGATCATGGAACTGTCAGGTTTGGATGCTTTCAGAACGTATATAGGAAAGAGGTTTTTGAATTTTCATTTTGTTTTTTCTGGGGTGGAAAAGACTAATATTGGCGTAAAGCTAGAATTTGAGGGGGGTGACATTATAATTTTAAATATTGGTGATGAGATGGTTTTTTCTAATTCCCTGGCACCAGATTTCGAGCGAGAGGAGAGTATTAGCTACGTTTACATGCCACGTTAAAAAATGATTCCTTGGCAAGTTTTATAACTGCTCTTGGCAAATATCAAAGAACTGAAAAATGTTAATAATCTTGTAGCAAAGGCTAAATGCGGTAAAAATACCGATGCCATTAATAAAAAAGAGTTAGCTTTAAAAGAACATGGAATATGACGGCCTTTCGTAATTTGATAGGAAACATCTTATCAGCCTGTCAGGAACTTGCTTGGTTCGATCAAGAAGAGAGAATACTCAGAACATGCATTAGACAGAATGCCGGATCGAGGAATATCCCCTTCTGTTGTCGAAAATACTATCAGAAACGGGAAAACAACTCCCAGACGAGGCGGAACTACTGTCCATTACGATCCCGAAAGTAAGCTTTCTGTAGTGACAAATGAGTCAGAAAAAGTGGTGACGGTTAAATATGGCGACAAATAAGAAAAATACTATTTATGAATATGGGATTAACTCACTAAGTGATATTGCAAGCTTTGCAAGATTCGTTAATTACTCGGAAAAACTTTTTCAGTTAGATGAACTGTTCGAAAGTGTTGAAGACAAGAAAAACTATGAGCAAACATGGTTTGAACTGGAAATAATTAACGCACTTGCTTTATCTCAGTGGGAAACAGAAGGACGACCTACGGACTGGAGCAATCAGTGGAATTTGACTTATAAGCGAGATGCCGCAGATGTCATGAGTAAATTACTTCATCTTTTGAAGTAAGGTTAAATCCCTACTTTAAAAGAGTTAATGGTGTTCCTCGCACAATGTTCAAACCGAACCCAGCAGATCACGGGTTTAAAACAAATATGGATTATTTTAATGCACAATAATAGTAAATTGTATGTATGTCGAGTCTGTGGTGCTGTTCAATCAGATCCACCTTGGGGGATAACTGGTAACGATGCAAGCTTCAATATATGTGATTGCTGTGGAGTTGAATTTGGTTATGAAGATTCTACCTTAGCAGGATTAAAGCGTTATCGAGAAAAATGGTTGTCTGGAGGAGCAAAGTGGAATAATCCGAAGCTTAAACCAAGCGGGTGGTCATTAGATGAACAGCTTAATAATATCCCGTCTGAATATCGCTAACAGGCGGCACAAAAGCGGAGAATAACTTTTTATCAGCTACAAAAAATGAAAGGCTGATGAAGGCTCTTGACGATCAGAAAGTTGAGAATAACTCGCTGTCTGACCTTACCGATGCACTGGCTGCGGGTAAGACATCGCAGCAGGTGGCTAAAGAGCGCGTTGAAGAGGAAAATGAACGTTATAAGAAAGAAAACTGTGCCGGAATGAGCGCGGAAGCGTGCTCGGTGAAGATGTACAATCAGCGGCGGGAAGAGCTGAAGGATATCTTATCAACGGGTGCGGATTTTGTGCCTGTAGTTGGGGACATTAAGGGCTTCGCTGAAGCGCAGTCAGCGATAGATTACCTGGCTGCGGCTGTGGGCCTGATACCGGGAGCGGGCGATGCCGCCGGTAAGGTGATAAAGGCAGCAGAAAAAGCGCTGGCCAAAGGGGATGTGGCTGAAGCATCGAAGCTAATTAATGAAGCCAGTAGTAATATTCATGCCGCTAGTTCTTTACAAGGAGCCAAACTCAAAGAATATTACAGAAAAGCTGAAAAATATGGTCAAGGCAGTATTAAAGAACTAAATGACGGACGCTTCCGTTTTTACGGAACAACAACTCCAGCTAAAACTAGCGGGGAAATGGCTGGGGCAAGGTTAGTAAGAGAATGGGATCCTAAAACTGGTCAAACGCGAACATGGTATGAAACTGTGAATCATTCTGGAAACGTTAGAAGCGTTGCACCAAAACCAGTAACGGGTGATAAAAACCATCGCATCTTTGATAAGGACGGCAACTACCAAGGCCGAAGATAGAATGGAAGAGAAAAAACCGATAAAAACAGAACTTCAAGAAAAGATCATTAAGCTGATCTCTGGCGAAGTGAGCCGAGAAAACGTCTCTGAGTGGGCGTTTTCAATTATTGATGATGATCATGTGCGTATTGATGATCAGGCTGTTTGGAAAATATTACAATGCTTAGGAGCTGCCGACTTATTAGCAACGGATCGAGATTTTTTATACCAAAAAGAAGATTTTGAAGATTGGTTAGCAGAACTTAGGTCGCCTTAATCCTTGTCATCAAGCTGGAATCCTTTAACTACCATGCTTCAGCCACCTATTCCATACGGTGGCTAACGGAGATATTTATAGAGGATCAAACGGCAATTTATGTGCACTTGATACTCAGCATGGGCGATTTGAGGCTGTCAGCCCGAAAGGTAAGCATTTGGGCGAACATGATTTTTCTATGCAAAAAATCCCTAACAGCATAGATAAGTCAGGCGGTCATGGTTTGAAGGTAAAATAATGAAACTTATTGATTATAAAAATAAATCTATTAAGAGAGGAACTGTCTTTAGGTTACCTGCTGTTTGGCCATATGAAGAATGGGTTGATTTTATGGTCATAGATTTATTTGAAACTCATGGCTTAGTTGTATCTTCTGGTCATAAAGCTGGCCTGATTTTAATATCTTTACCAATCGAAAGTGCGTCAATCGAAGGTAGAGCATTAAGTACAGAATGGATTATTACCAATTGGGCTAAATGGATATATCCAGAATGTAATATTGAAGATGTTCACATCCTTGATAAATATGTAGCAACTCCCATTACGTAAACCAAGAGCCCGGCCATAAGGCCGGGCTCTTATTACCCGCCGTTTACTCTTCAGCTAGCCGGACGACCAGCTGGCCCGGAGTGGTGATAACTTCGATCTTCTGACTGGTATTAAAGCCCAGCCGCTTACGCGGCGGGTAACAGCGTGGTCGAGGGTGCCTCAGGCGCGGCGATGGGCGAGTATATCGCGCAGCAGATGTATCCGGGGGCAAACGAGAGGACCTGACGGAGGAGCAGCGTCAGACGATAAGCACGCTGGGGACGCTGGCTGCAGCGCTGGCAGGCGGGGTGACCGGGGACAGTACGGCGGGTGCGGTGGCCGGGGCGCAGGCCGGGAAGAATGCGGTTGAGAATAACTGGCTGCATGTAAACGAAAAGACAGAACTTGAGGTAGCGAAACAGAAACTTAAAAGCAACGATCCGGCAGAGCGCGAGAAGGCACAGCAAAAGATAAATGACCTGCTGGAGAAAAGTATCAGCCGTGACCAGAAGGTGACAGATGCCTGTGGCAACGGAAAAGCTGCCAGTGCAGGATGTGCTGCGGCAAGGCTTGAGGCTTACTCGGCCAAAAGTGAGTATGAAACCGGTAATTACAACAACAAAGTCAGTGACATGTACCCGGATGCCTACGGGCAGATAGTGAACCTGCTGAATATCACCAGCGTTGATGCACAGAATCAACAGCAGGTGAAGGATGCACTGACGCAATATGCAATGGATGTGCTGGGTGTTGATCGCCAGACCGCACAGAGTTATGCCGAAACGAAGCAGGGAATGGATATCATTGTTGCTTCGGTGACGCCAGTATTGGGTTCGGCAGCAGCAAAACAACTCAGCAAAATTGTTGATGCTAATCTTAAGGTGGTTGCGAAAGGTTATGTCGATGGGGTTAAGTTCTCAGATACCAATCAGGGCGCACGACCTTCTTACTTGGCCGATGTAAATAAGCCAACACTAATTAATGGACGTATCCAGGTCAAAATAGATAAGCAAAACAAACCTCTTCCGAATGGAAATATGGCTACAGCTCATGCTGAAGTAGGAGTTATCCAGCAAGCTTTTGAAAAAGGTATGTCTCAAGGACGTGAAATGACGATGAGCGTATCTAAAGAACCTGTATGTGGTTATTGCCGAGGTGATATAGCCGCTATGGCTGATAAAGCCGGGTTAAAATCATTGACAATCTATGAAGAAGCTACAGGAACCGTCCTCTATTGGCAACCCGGTATGAAATCTATTAAGGCGCGGGATTAAAATGAAATTTAAAATGAGTTGGACATTGAACGGATATGGTGGGAATAAACAGGTCTCAACCTGGAGTGATATATTAAATCAATTAGAGCAACTTCAGGGAAGAGAGGGTACTCTTACACTTGATATGTTGATGAGTTCAGAAAGTGGAGCGGAAATGCTACAGGTAAGAACAGAAAACGGTTATTACCTAATGACTCTAGGTGAAATCTTTGAGGATGAATATCAGGTAAGAACTTACTGGGATCCTTCTGGAAATGATGATGAAGTAATGATACTTGGTGATTGTTGGCCTATTCGTCAAATAACAGAAAATTTCGATATCGTTGTCAAAGTGTTTGAAGAGTTTACCTGCACTGGCAATGTATCGAAAAAGTATCTTCAGTAAATAAATCCCGAGGCTGTAATTTTAATTGGGTAATTGCCTGTTTTTGATATTTTCTTCCTGATAACAGAGAAAAGCTTCCGGCTAATGAGCCGGGAGCATTACTTTACAGATGATCGCCGGAATCGGCAACCAGACAGCGGGTATCGCGCGGACGGAGGGGCAGATACGGGCCACCAGTGCCGGTAAGGCGGAGCTGGCCGCGCACGATATCAAAGAGCCCGCCAAAGGTGCGTCGAAAGAGGAGTGGGCGAAGTACAACGAGAAGCTGACGGCGACGGACAGCTATAAGGCGGCCCAGCAGCAGTGGGGAACCGGCAGCGCCATCCAGCAGGCCATTCAGGCGACGACGGCGGCGGTGCAGGGACTGGCGGGGGGCAACCTGGCGCAGGCGGCCAGCGGGGCGGCGGCGCCTTACCTGGCTGAGGTCATCAAACAAACCGCACCGGATGAAGCTAGCCGCATCATGGCACATGCCGCCGTAGCCGGTGTGATAGCGGCGGCGCAGGGCAACTCAGCGCTGTCCGGCGCGGCAGGTGCAGCGACCACGGCGGCAATGGGTGAAGCCATCAAGAATGCGCTTTATGGCAACGTGCCGGTAAGCCAGCTGAGCGAGGAGCAGAAGCAGACGCTGGTCGCGCTGGGTACGGTTGCGGCAGGCCTCGCGGGCGGCCTTACCGGTAACTCAACAGCTGACGCGGTCGCAGGCGCACAGGCTGGCCAGAATGAAATCAGTAACAATATGTTCAGCGCGGGCATGTTGCAGCAGATGCTGGCACAGGAAACGCTGAACTCAGCAGCGATGGCCGAAGCGGGCAAAGGTGGCACAAACGAGCAGGCAGCGCTGGCACTGACAAAAGCGGTGAAGAAAGGCCTTGATGCGGCCTGCCTGGCAGATCCCGGCTGCGTACTGATGGCAATAGTTTCGGCGCAGAGCCAGCAACACATAAGTGACGCTGGCAGCAAAACCGAAACCGTGCCGGTGAATGACGATTTGACCGGAGGAAAGTTGGTGCATCCGGCTCAGGATGAAAGTAAAGGGACGTCACTGGTTACGCCGGATCAATCAGGTGAGCAGGGAGCAGGCAATACCGGCAATACTGAAGGTGCGCCAGATACGGGTGGAAATGTTTTAGCAAATCCTGGAGCTAATCCTTTTACTAAAAAGGACGTAGTGTATCTGTCAGAAACTTCTAATAGTAAGATAGATAATGTTATTAATGAAACTTTGTCAGGTAAGAAAAATTTTACTAGTTCAATAACCTTAAGCTCCGATGAAGCATTAGCCGCTGGTTTGAAGTTTTTGGGACCAGGATATAGAGAAATCGGTAAGCCAGGATCTGGTGTTTATCATAGCGCAGATGGAACAAAAGAATTTAGAATCGACTCAGGTTCAATTGGTGGTGCTCACGCTCCGGGTGTTCCTCATGTCCATTTCGGTGTGAAAAATCCTGAAACAGGTAAATATATTTCTAATAATCACGTTCCTTTTGAAGATAAGGAAGCAAAATGATTTTGAATAGTGGGACTATTATTAACGGTGAATATGAAGGATGGGAAATTGAAATTATTGATGATACCCATGGCGACACAGGAGGCTTTTACCTGATTCTACGTAATGGAGAAACTCAATCATTTGACTATTGGTTTGAAAAGGAAGAGTTTCTTCAGAATCAGTTGGTTGATTTTGATGTGAAATGGATTTCTTAAATAAAATTCCAATTAGATGAGTTTTTGTGACACATAGTAGAGCACGCCAATCAGATGCTCTGCCTGATATTCGACAAGGAGAAGGAGCAGAACCGGCTGCAGGAGGCGCAGCTGATAGGGGAGATTGGCAATCAGGCGGCGGATATTGTCAGAACCCAGGGGCAGATAGCGGCGACAAAAGCCGCAAACGAGCGGATGAAGAGCGTTACGCCGGACCAGCTGAAAGCGGCGGAAGCCGAATGGCGGGCGGCACATCCGGACAAAGAGCCGAAAGCGGGTGACATCAGCGGCCAGGTCTATCAGACCTTCTATAACGAGGCGTTTAACTCGAGCGGGTTAGGCACCGGCAGCGCCATCCAGCAGGGCATTCAGGCAGCCACGGCAGCGGTGCAGGGTCTGGCAGGCGGCAACCTGGCGCAGGCGGCCAGCGGGGCGGCAGCGCCTTACCTGGCGGAAGTTATTCACGCCATGACCACCACGAAGGACGCAAACGGCCATGACGTGGTGAACGTCCAGGCGAACCTGATGGCCCACGCGGTGGTGGGCGCGGTGACGGCCTACGCGGCGGGCAACAGCGCGGCCGCGGGTGCTTCAGGCGCGGCGATGGGCGAGTATATTGCGCAGCAGATGTATCCGGGGGTGAAACGCGAGGACCTGACGGAAGATCAGCGTCAGACGATAAGCACGCTGGGGACGCTGGCGGCAGGGCTGGCAGGCGGGGTAACCGGGGACAGTACGGCGGGTGCGGTAGCCGGAGCGCAGGCCGGTAAGAATGCGGTTGAGAATAACTATCTGAGCACAAAACAGCAGGCCCAGAAAAATAAAGAAATTGTTGAATGTAAGACAATAGCCTGTAGAGCCGGTGTCCAGGCCAAATGGACAGCTATCGACCTTGGGCAGGACGGGAGCTTTGCAGCAGGTATGATAGCCGGGGTTCCGGCGGGGCTGTATGATGCCGTTGACGGGATTGTTAAAACGGCCAGCAGTCCGGTTGAAACTTACGAAGCACTGAAAACGTTGTTTAACAGTGGCGATGTGTTGGGTAACGTTTCGGATGCGGTGAAGCAGTCTTATATCGACCGCATTGACCGGATGGAAGCGGAGTACCAGAGAGCCGGTGCCAGCGGGTCGTTTAATGCTGGCGTTGAAGGCGGCAAGCTGGTTACGGATATAGCAGGTCTGATAGCTGGCGGTGCCGGAGTTGCTAAAGGTGGCCTGGTACTGACAGAGAAGGTGATTGCCAAGGTTGCGGGTAAGGCTGAGTCGTTAACGGCAAAAGCTGGTGCTAATATAGTTAAAACAGGTACTGTTTTTGATTCAATTAAAGCGACTCAGCCTGTTTATCCGGGTTCAGCAATCCCCAAATCATTTGAAATGACATTGCCTAACGGTCAAAAAATATGGGTGCATTGAAATGCGACTGAACATATGGCTGAGTACGCAGCATTTAAAGCAGTAACTCATACACCGGAAGCGGTAAGGTTAGCTAGCCAGCAAGAGTTGAGAAGTTTCCAGTCGGCTGTAAATACAGCAACTAAAAATGATATGCCTTACGGTCAAAGAATTACTGTTGACGGTTGGCAGTTGGAAGTTAAACCGCCTCGTGCTGTTGGAGAGTTACCAACAATTATCCATGCTCGTTACTTAGGATCACATTAAATGGATATCGAAATTACAAATCCTATAAATCTTACTCTGGATGTAGTTGAACTTGATGAGCATATACCATCAATGAAGTTTAACCTGACTGTGCAAGTAAAAAAAAATTTCTTACATTTCAATGGTTAATGCGCAGTTATGGATAGAGTGTAAATGTATCGATGAATTTATCAATAATATACAAGACGGTAATACAGCGCTTCTTAACGATATGAACGGCTGCTTTGAGCTACTTTTAAATCCGTCTCAGAATATGCTTGAGTGGTCGTGTACCAAAGAAGATCTGGAAGGATACATCACTGTGTCAAAAGGCCGAGAAAAGTTAACTGATGAGGCAAAGTCCGCTATATATATAGCGTTCAATGATTATCCCAAGTGGTGGTAAATACTCTAATCTCAGCCCCTATTGGCTGGGTTTTTTTTATCTGTTGCCCGCCAATCAGGTGCTGCTGGCGCTGGAGCAAAAGCAGGACGAGAGGCTGAAGGCGGCGGAGGCGGAGCAGGCTTCGGTGGCGGTAATGGTCTCCGGCGAAGAGGAAGCGGAAGCGCTGGCGCTGCTGAAAGACTCGGCCCTGGCAGAGCGTATCATCAGTGACCCGGCGGCCTGCGGCGTGGTGGGTGAGAGCACAAATTTGCTGACCGGGTATCTGGCAGCGACGTCCAGGAAACTGGATAAACTGCTGGCGGTGCTTATCCAGTCCTCAAGCGCCGCTGGAAAAAGCAGCCTGATTGACGCGGTGCTGAACCTGATGCCGGAAGAAGAGCGTATCCGGTACAGCGTGATGACCGGCCAGAGCCTCTACTTAAAGATCCCAATGCTCCTAAGATTGTTGATCCGACAAAAGGACAACCTAATATATCTCGTGAGTTACCTAAAGTTTGGGACAAACTGATCGAAAAAACTCATCAAATGCTCGTGTACTAACCAAAGAGGAGTTTTTGCATGAATTTGGAAAATGATTATCAAAGATTAATTGATAATATTTTCAATGGTGAAAAAGACATAGCAATTTTTGTCTTAGATGGAAAACACCACTATGTTTTTGATAGTAAAGAAAATTACTGTATTGATGTAAGGCCGGAATATCAGGCTTATATTGATGAAGGATGGATGAAAGCTGAACTGTATGAGCAGGCTATTAAATCATTCAGAAATGGAATTCCCCTTTTATCAAAGGATAACTTCAGGAGCTACATTATAAAAAATAATTTATCTGTTTATTCTGTTGGCTGGATGCGTGATTTTTTTGTCTCAAGCAGAGATTATAAAAGCGTTGTTGATTTTTATGAATATATCGAGGCGTTTTTATCTACTCTCACAGAGCCAGTATCTCCTGAATGGGATAATTGGCGAATGCGTCTGCCTAAGTTTTACATCAATTTCGATAAAAAAATATATCGACATACAGATTGGGACAGGCAACACGAAAAATCAGTGCCATCAGACTGGAATGCACAGGCAAATAGTGAGTTTGGGTTATTAGTGCCTGATAAAGAACAGTATTGGCTTATTAATGGTATGAACTTTTGGAAGTTAAATATGTAGCGAATATTCCGGCCATGTTTTTACCTGGCTGAGATTTTTTTATCTACCGATCAGTCCACAGCCAGAGGACCAACTTTCCCCGCTTGTTGATTATTGTGATTTTATCATAATTGTAAAAGCCAATAGTACAACGCCATGCTGACCGCGACGGACAGCTACAAGGCCGCCCAGCAGCAGTAGGGAACCGGCAGCGCCGTTCAGCGGGGTATCCTGGCGGCGACGGCGGCGGTGCAGGGTCTGGCGGGCGGCAACCTGGCGCAGGCGGCTAGCGGGGCGGCGGCGCCTTACCTGGCGGAGGTCATTCACGACATGACCACCACGAAAGGCCCGGACGGCAAAGAGGTGGTGAACGTCCAGGCGAACCTGATGGCTCACGCCGTGGTGGGCGCGGTGACGGCCTACGCGGCGGGCAACAGTGCGGTCGCGGGTGCTTCAGGCGCGGCGATGGGCGAGTATATCGCGCAGCAGATGTATCCGGGGGTGAAACGCGAGGACCTGACGGAAGATCAGCGTCAGACGATAAGCACGCTGGGGACGCTGGCGGCAGGGCTGGCAGGCGGGTTGACCGGGGACAGTACGGCGGGTGCGGTAGCGGGTGCGCAGGCCGGGAAGAATGCGGTTGAGAATAACTGGCTGAGCAGCAAACAGATAGATGCCTGGTCGGCTGAAATGAAGTCCTGTCAGGCTGGCGGCGGCGACTGTAGCGGAATACTCACAAAGTATGAAGAACTGAGTATCGCCCAGCAAAAACAGTTAATCAGCGACTGTGCGACAAGTCCGGCCACCTGTCAGCAGAAATACGGTGATGTGCTGGCCGACAGCATGGCAGTAAAGCAGGCGCTGGATCGTGCGATGGGCGAAGATATCCCATTCAAGATGGTCTATGATTTGACGGCAACCTGGGCACATCAGATGGATGCAGACGGGATCGTTGCCAGCAATAAAGTGTCTGAGCAGATCATGGCAAAATATGGCCTTGATCAGACTCAGGCCGATATTATTGCGGGTGTGGCGTTAAGTGCTCTGGGTGGGGTGAGTAAAGCTGGTAAGCTTCCGTCAATTAATTCGAATGCCAAAATTGCAACAGGGCAGACTGTTGGTCATTTTGAAAAAAGCCTGTCTGGCCTCCCTCCGGGAGAATGTGTGGCAGTTATAAAACAAACCGCTCCACAGGTTGCAGCAGCAAACGGCATGATCAAGGACAACCAGTTAACTAAAAAGAATGGCGGTCGTGACGTGTATCGCGGGCAGGACGGAAATCTTTATGCTCTTGATACACAGCATGGACGATTTGAAGTTGTCAGCCCGAAAGGTAAGCATTTAGGTGAGGTTGATTTCTCTATGCAAGTAAGAAAACCAGCTGCTCCATCCCGCGGTCATAATATGAAGGTGAAGTAATGCGACTCATTGATTACAAAAAAACGGCTATTTCAAGAGGGGCTATTTTTAGATTACCTGCGGTTTGGCCATATGAAGAATGGGTTGATTTCATGTTATTTGAGACCCAGGATGATGATCGACCATACGGTTTAATTGTTTCATCTGGTTATAAAGCCGGACTATTTTTAGTTAATTTACCTGCTGAAAGCATCTCAGATGAAGGGCATGGATTAAGCACCGAATGGGTTATTACCAACTGGACAAAATGGATCTATTCGGAATGCAATGTTGAAGATGTTCATATCCTTGACGGATATGTAGCGACGCCTGTTGAATAAAAAACGCTCCCGGCCCAAACAAGGTTGTTGTATTCGAGGGATGGCTTGTTGTATATCACTACTGATCACTATGAAACAGCAACATCGACAGGTAAATGGAAGTGATTAAACGCGAAATAATTTTAGATGGTTTGAATATATATACCGAATATGATTTTCATGGTGTTTTATCAGAGACATTAGATTTTGGCCACTATTATGGAAGAAATCTTAATGCGCTATGGGATCGATTAAGCAATGACGTTGAGCGGCCAGTAACGCTGATATGAAAGAATTCAGATACAACCAGACAGCGCTTAGGGGATACATTTAATAGAATAGTGGAAGTATTAGAGAGAGTAAGAAAGCAGGATATCGAGTTAAACTTCGATGATAAGTTCGATTATATATTGAAATGATACTGATCCCGGCTTCCGCGCCGGGATCATCTTTTTATCGCTTTGATCTTAAGCTCCGCCTAAATCACCAGTCGCCCGTGCTCTATGTTGACAATGATCGGCTCTCCGGTGTTAAAGCCGAGAGCTTCCAGCAAGAGACCCTTGAGTGTGAACTGTGGCAGCGGGTTGGGCTTGTCGCGATTGGGGCGGTAACACAGATGACTCTGGTAATCATCTTTGAAGAATTTTGGGCTGGCGGAATCTGAGTCTTGTAGGCAATTTATTGTTTTTATTTGATTTTTATCAGTTCAACTTTGACTGATATACCAATGCCGTTTCGTCTCACCGCTTTATCGCCTGTTCTGGCGATAAAGTAAAAAGGAGGTAGGCTGGCTTATCGGCTACCGTCAGCCCTGGCCGGAGCAGGGTTAGCGGAGATATCAATGTATTTCCTTAATCCTGCTGGGCGGCTTACGCCGCGAGGATCGGAAAACGGCAGTTTAAGCGTGGGGGATTTCGATACTTTTACTGTCCATGTAGTATCGCCAATAAAGCTGAAGCTTGCGGAGCGGGGCGAAACCTTCAAATCTTCAAAGTGACCTGAAGTATAAGCGCCCCTGATAGTCAGTTCTTCTACTAGGCCTTGAGAAAGATCCAACAGCAGGATCGTCAGCATTTCTTCAAAGATGACGTCATCCGTCACGAATAAAAGATAGCGACGCGCATCGACTTTTATCGCAGCCTCAAGCACTTTTCCAGGAATGGTAATCCCTGTTAATCTGCCGTCAATCAGCACTTCAGACCGGGCCTGGGCGGTATCTGTTGCTTTATTTACTTCCGATAACGATAGTGTCATAACTTCTTCCATCTCTATTTCCACCAGTTGCCCATTTCCCATGCCGCTAAAGCACCGCCGACAAATCCGCCTAATAGAACGCACACGGGTGCGCCAGGCCCACACATTAAACCAGCAATAGCACCGCCAGCCCAATCGCCCGCAATACCTGCTCCGTTAATAGCAACCTGCCTGCCGATTTCTGAAGCTTTATTGTCTGACGTGTATATTTCATACACTGATACCCCGATAGAAAGAACTATTAAGCCCTTAGCTGCACGGGATAATTTCATCATTCTCAGGTTAACCTGAGGGTTCGATTTGCCTGCTGACTCTACAAATTATCACTGGATTCAGGCGGATCGTCTCGGAAGGATATAGACACAAAAAAGCCCGCCAGGCTTGCGCCGTGCGGGCTTTCAGGACTTCTACAGATGACTCTGGTAATCATCTTTGAAGAATTTTGGTGGAGCTGGCGGGAGTTGAACCCGCGTCCGAAATTTCTACATCCTCAGTACTACATGCTTAGTCAGTCTTTACATTCGCCTGGCAGCTGCGGACAGACACGCCACTGACAGACTATCCTGATTAGATTTAACGCTTCAACCCCAGGCAAGGCATCCACGCGATCTCTTTTGGGTTTGACCTCTCTTGATCCCCGTCCTAAGAGCGGAGGCTAGGGAGAGAGGGCTCTAAGCAGGTTATTAAGCTGCTAGTGCGTAGTTTTCGTCGTTTGCGACTATTTTTTTGCGGTTTTTTAGCGAGGCCTACCGCACCTCGGCATGCACCTTGGGTTTCGCAAATCCCGTCGAATCCAGAATCAGCCCCAGGAACCAACTACTCTAGCAAAAAACTTTAAAACTATCCAGCGATTAGCGGTTGCGATTTTTCATAATGCGCGCTTTATCGAGCTTCCACTCGCGCTCTTTGATGTCGTCGCGCTTGTCATGCTCTTTCTTACCGCGCGCCACGCCAATCTTCAGCTTGCACCAGGCGTTTTTCCAGTAAAGCGACAGCGCAACAACGGTATAGCCTTCGCGGTTAACGCGGCCATAAAGCGAGTCGAGTTCGCGCTGGTTCAGCAGCAGCTTACGGTTGCGCGTGGGATCGCAGACGACATGCGTCGAGGCGACCGCCAGCGGCTGGAAGGTAGAGCCGAACAAATAAGCTTCGCCATCGCGCAGCAGAATATAGCTGTCGCTGATGTTGGCTTTACCCGCACGGAGCGATTTGACTTCCCATCCTTGTAGCGACAATCCCGCTTCGAACTCTTCTTCAATGAAGTATTCATGACGGGCGCGTTTGTTAAGGGCAATAGTGGCAGAACCGGGTTTATGTACTTTTTTCTTTGTCATAGTGCGGCGTATTTTACATCACTTAAGCGGCCATCGCACCCCTTGTCCAGCGGGGCACCGGGAAACGGGATATTCTAGCACACCTCTGAAAGCGGGGAATTTTTGTTTGATCGCTGGAAATGCTACAATTCAGCGGTTTTGTGATGAACAGGAACCATTATGGCTCAGATTAGTCGTTCGGCGCTGGTGCCCTTCAGCGCTGAGCAAATGTACCAGCTGGTCAACGATGTGGATGCCTATCCACAGTTTTTGCCAGGATGCACTGGCAGTCGCGTGCTGGAATCGTCTGAAAATCAGATGACGGCCTCCGTAGACGTCTCAAAAGCGGGCATCAGTAAGACATTTACTACGCGTAACACCCTAACCGACAATCAACGTATCCAGATGCAACTGGTGGACGGCCCGTTCCGCAAGCTCACCGGCGGATGGCACTTTATCTCGCTGGGCGATGACGCCTGCAAGGTAGAACTCAGCCTGGATTTTGAGTTCACCAATATGCTGGTAGAGATGGCGTTCGGTCGCATCTTCAAAGAGCTGGCAAACAGCATGGTGCAGGCTTTTACCCAGCGCGCCAAAGAGGTCTACAGTGCCTGAGATCTCCGTTGAGGTGGTTTACGCGCTGCCGGAAAAACAGTATCAGCGCGTAGTCACGCTGGAAGAGGGAAGCACTGTCGAGCAGGCAATCGTCGCATCGGGCCTGCTTGAGCTGCGCCGCGATATCGATCTCAGCCGCAATAAGGTTGGCGTCTTTAGCCGTCCGGTTAAGCTGGGCGATACGCTGCAGGAAGGCGACAGGGTAGAAATCTATCGCCCGCTGATTGCCGACCCCAAAGAGCTGCGTCGTCAGCGCGCAGAACGCTCAGCCAGCGGCAAAAAATAGCGCCAGTCAGAACAGACAGGCCAGAAATGCAAAAGGCGCCAGCGGCGCCTTTTTTGTTGCGTGTTCGATCAGTCACCAGACTTTGTCAGATTCGGTTTATTGTCGATATTGGTCAGTACGCCGTTGCTGTCGAAGGTAAGTGTCAGCGTCTGCTGCTTCACGCTTTCATGGCCTGGCTCCTGACGGAACACGTAATACCAGACGTTGCTGCCAAACGGGTCACGCATCATCGGCGTACCGAGCGTATAGGCAACCTGCTGCTGCGTCATGCCGTTGTGGATTTTCGCCACATCGTTGGCAACCAGGTAGTTGCCCTGGTTGATATCTGGGCGGTAAACCACGCGCTCAAGGGTGGAGCATCCGGCGGTCATCATCAACATTACCACTGCCGCGGCAGTCAGCGTTTTACAGCGCATCTCTACATTCCTTTTCTGGGGCCAAACGCCTTTTCTCAGGCTGTTTTTTTGCCATCAAATTCTGAACTCTGCCTGCGGCAGGCTTTATTATTCAGGCGACATAAGTTGCCGATGATAATAAACCTTTTCGCTATTGGAAACCTCTACATCGACAGAGCAAGCATATGACCACGCAGCGGGAAGAAAGTGCGACCCTTACGCCGCTAAAAGTTCTTTCGCGTTCGCGAGGGTATTGCGCGTGACTTCGCTGCCGCCCAGCAGACGCGCCAGCTCCTGCAGGCGCGCACGCTTGTCCAGCGCCTGCATATGAGTTTCGGTCATGGCGCCATCGGTCTCTTTGCTGACAAAGAAGTGCTGATGACCACAGCCAGCTACCTGCGGCAGGTGGGTAACGCACATTACCTGGGTCGATTCGCCCAGCTGGCGCAGCAGACGGCCTACCACGGCGGCGGTCGGGCCGCTGATACCGACGTCCACTTCGTCGAAGATCATCGCCGGGGTTTCCATTTTCTTCGCGGTAATCACCTGGATCGCCAGCGCAATACGCGACAGCTCACCGCCGGAGGCCACTTTACCCAGCGGCTGCAGAGGCTGGCCTGGGTTAGTAGTAACCTGGAAGTCGATACGCGTCGCGCCGTCGGCGGTCAGATGATCGGGATTGAACGCCAGCGCAATGGTGAAATGGCCATGCGGCATAGAGAGCTGATGCATGCTCTGAGTAATCAACTGCTCCAGCTCGGCGCCATACTGCTGGCGTTGCTGGTGCAGACGCTCAGCGCTATGCAGCGCAGCCTGATAGTGTTCGCTAACTAACGCCTGCAGACTCTCCTGGTCGCTCTCCTGCTGCGAAAGCAGCTCCGCTTCCGCCAGCAGCTGCTGATGCAGCTCCGCCAGGCCTTCCGGCGCGACGTGGTGCTTACGCGCCAGCGCGATATAGCGGGAGATACGCTGTTCCAGCTCATACAGACGATTGGGGTCGAGGTCGAGACGGTCAACGTAGTGGCGCAGTTCGTCGCTCGCTTCGCTGAGCTGAATCGCCGCTTCTTCCAGCATATTCAGCACGCCGCTCAGCTTGTCGTCGAGCGTCACCACTTCCGTCACCATCTGGCGCGCGGTGTAAAGCAGGCTGTTGAGGTTGCTGTCGTCGCCGTCGGCAAGCAGCTGCAGCGCCTGCTGGCTAGTGGAGAGCAACTGTCCGCTGTTAGCGAGACGTTTGTACTCTTCATCAATCTGCTCATACTCGTTCGCCTGTGGGGCGAAGTCGTTGAGTTCTTTCAGCTGATACTGCAGCAGTTCGCGGCGTGCTTCCCGCTCCTGCGACAGCTGCTGATGCTGCGCCAGGTTACGGCAGCTCTGATGCCAGGCCTGATAATCGTTGCGCATCTGCAGCAGCAAATCGTCATGACCAGCGTAGGCGTCGAGCAGGTGTTTCTGATGGTCAGCCTTCAGCAGAAGCTGATGGGCGTGCTGGCCGTGGATCTGAATCAGCAACTGACCCAGATCGCGCAGCTGCGACAGCGGCACCGCGGTGCCGTTGATAAAGCCGCGTGAGCGGCCGTCAGCGCTGATAACGCGGCGCAGCAGACACTCATTGCCGTCATCCAGCTGATTCTCCTCCAGCCAGCGCTGCGCGGAAGGCGAGGACTTGAGGTTGAAGCGGGCGCAGAGGTCGGCGCGCGCGGCACCCTGACGCACCATGTCCGCTTCAGCGCGGCCGCCAAGGCACAGGCCGAGCGCGTCAATAGCAATAGACTTACCCGCGCCGGTCTCACCGGTAATCGCCGTCATACCGCGTTGGAAATCAATGTCGAGCTCACGAACGATAGCGAAATTACTGATGGTCAGCTGTGCCAGCATAGAATCACCTGTATGGAAAAACAGATATGGTTTTTCGTACAGTATAAACTGGTTTTTTATCCAGTAAAGAGGGCGCGCTGAAATTAAAACAATTTTTTCGACCAGCCCAGCTTTGAACTCAGGGTATTGAAATAGCTATAGTTTTTAGGGTGGATAAGATTCAGGTGGTTCTCGCTGCGGCGGATCAGAACATCTTCTCCTTCCTGAATCGGCAGGGCGATCTGGCTGTCGCAGCTGATCTCTAAATCGCTGCGGCGCGAGGAAAAACGCAGCCGGATGGTGCTGCTGCTGTTGATCACCAGCGGGCGCGCCGACAGGGTATGAGGGAACATCGGCACCAGCGCGATAGCGTCGAGCGACGGGGTTAAAATCGGTCCGCCCGCCGACAGCGAATAAGCGGTCGAGCCGGTCGGCGTAGAGATAATCAGGCCGTCGGAGCGCTGCGAAAAGGCGAACACCTCGTCGATATAGACTTCGAACTCGATCATGTGCGCCACTTTGCCGGGATGCAGCACCACTTCATTGATCGCCAGGCCCAGACGCGGCGAGCAGTCGTCTTTGCATACGCGCGCTTCCAGCAGAAAGCGGCTTTCAACGAAATAGTTCCCCTGCAGCACCTCATCCAGCTGCTGCTGTGCATTGTCGGGATCAAGGTCGGTAAGAAAACCCAGATTGCCGCGGTTAATGCCGATTACCTTGATGTCGTAGCGCGCCAGCACGCGCGCCGCGCCCAGCATATTGCCGTCGCCGCCGACCACTACCGCCAGGTCCGCCTGCTGTCCAATCTCCGCCAGCGTGCCGGTCTGCGCATCCTGCAGGTTGAGTTCCTGCGCGATCTGCTGCTCAATAATCACTTGATAACCTCTGGACGTCAGCCAGCGCCACAGCATCTCATGCGTCGTGAGAGCGGTAGGGTGACGCGGATGGCCTACAATACCAATGCAGTTAAAGTGTTTGTTCATTTGGTGGGTCTTTCCTCATAAGCCAAAACGGCAAGGCAATGTGATGGGTTCCCTTGAAACCGTCAAACCGATCCCCATAATAAGCGGACTGGCGAGATGAATGTGCAAAACGCGGAGAAATTCATGAGTAGTAAAGAACAGAACACCCCAAACGAGCAAGTCTCAGACGAAATTCAACAGGATCAGCAGCAACCTCAGGAAGCGGAGACGGCAGTAGAGGTGGATCCGCGTGATGAGCGTATTGCTCAGCTGGAAGCTGAACTGGCGCAGTCTCAGTCCGGCGTACGCGACGCTCAGCTGCGCGCGCAGGCGGAAATCGAAAACATCCGTCGCCGTACCGAAATCGACGTTGAGAAAGCGCACAAATTCGCGCTGGAAAAATTCGCTAACGAGCTGCTGCCGGTTATCGACAGCCTTGAGCGCGCGCTGGAAGTAGCGGACAAAGAGAATCCTGAGCTGGCTTCGATGATCGAAGGTATCGAGCTGACCCTGAAATCGCTGCTTGGCGCGGTGCGTAAGTTCGGCGTTGAAGTTGTCGGCGACACCAACGTGCCGTTTAACCCGGAAATTCATCAGGCAATGTCGATGATGGAATCGGACGATGTAGCGCCTAACCATGTGATGATGGTGATGCAGCGCGGCTATACCCTGAACGGTCGCCTGCTGCGTCCGGCGATGGTTGCGGTCGCAAAAGCCAAAAGCTAAGCACGAAAGCAAAGAGAATCAGACGGCCGCGCAGTGACGCGGCCGTTTTTATTTGCGGCTCAGCTGGCGGGCAGCTGCGGCATCCAGTCGATGGGCGTTTCGCCCGCCTGCTTCAGCAGCGCATTCGCCTGCGCGAAGTGTCCGCAGCCAAAGAAGCCACGATGCGCGGAAAGCGGCGAGGGATGTGGCGCCTGTAACACATGATGGCGCTGCCGATCGATAATGCTGCCTTTCTTCTGCGCGTGCGATCCCCAGAGCAGGAACACCACGCCTTCGCGATGCTCGTTGATGGCGGCGATCACGTTGTCGGTAAAGGTTTCCCAGCCGAAGCGCGCATGGGAATGCGCCTTGCCCGCCTCGACGGTCAGCACCGTATTCAGCAGCATCACGCCCTGTTTCGCCCAGCTCTCCAGAAAGCCGTGCTGCGGACGTTTAAAGTCAGGAAACTCCTGCTCCAGCTCTTTATACATGTTCTGTAAAGAGGGCGGCACCGGCACGCCGGGCAAGACGGAGAAGGCCAGGCCATGCGCCTGATTCGGGCCGTGGTAGGGATCCTGGCCCAGAATGACGACCTTCACGTCGCCCAGCTCGGTCAGGCGAAACGCATTGAAGACATCTTTCTGCGGCGGATAAACCGTCACGCCAGCTGCCCGTTCGTTAGCCACCAGTTTTAGCGTTTCATTAAAGTAGGGCTTCTCTTTCTCTTCGGCCAGCACGTCGTGCCAGGTCAGTTTATCCGTCATGATTTGCTCCCTTAAAGATCGGTCTCTTAAGCTTAACGTTTCACCGCGTCAGGTTGAAGGTAAAAAATATTTGAAATTTACAAAATATTTTTTAATGAAAAAGATTATCTGAATCAATTAATTGAAATTAGCAGCGAAAATCGCGGCTGTGGAAATTGACTGAGGTCAAAGCCTCTTCAGAGGACGGGTGTTATATCAGGCTATTAAGTTGATTTACCCATTTGTTTACTTACCGCGCTGAGCAGGATAGCGCCTTGTTCTGGAGAACTGATTATGATCACAGGCATTCAAATTACCCAAACCAATAATCCCGATTTAATGAACTCCTTCTGGCTGATCGACGACGAAAAAGCGGAAGCGCGCTGCCTGTGCGCTAAAGCGGGCTACGAAGAAGATCAGGTAGTGGCAATCAGCGAACTGGGCGAATTCGCTTACCGCGAAGTGCCAATGGAGATGAAACCGCAGGTGCGTATTGAGGGCGGTCAGCACCTGAACGTTAACGTGCTGCGTCGCGAAACGCTGGAAGATGCGGTTAAGCACCCGGAGAAATATCCGCAGCTGACGATCCGCGTTTCAGGCTACGCGGTGCGTTTTAATGCGCTGACGCCGGAACAGCAGCGTGACGTGATTACCCGTACTTTTACAGAAAGCCTGTAACGGTAGAACTTTAGGCAGATGCAGAAAAAGCACCCACGTCGTTGTTAAATATATGTTGCTGATAAAACAAAAGATCTGCTTTTTTTAACCTTAACAGCGTTGCCGGAACTGCATCCTGCAGCCCAGAGCCTTTGGCTAAAGGGGATAACGGCTGTTTTGACCGCTTAACTAAAAAAAATCGCCTCAGTAGAGGCGATTTTTTTATAGCGGTGCTGATTTATTCCGCATCGCCGCTGGCTGGTGCGGCAGCGCTCGGCTTGCGGCGTTTGCCTACGTTTTTGGCATCGCGGTGACGCTTCTTCACGCGCGGTTTTTCCGCTTCGCTCTCTTTTTTCTCTTTCCGTTTCGCAAGCGCTTTTTTCGACGGTTTTCCGGTGGTTTTGGCGCTCGGCGCACGCGTAACCGGGCGCAGCTCATCGACGACGCGCGGCTTCAGCGGTTCGTTCAGGTAGCGGCTGATTTTACCCAGCAGCAGATGATCGTGCGCTTCTACCAGCGACAGCGCGGTGCCTTTACGACCAGCGCGCGCGGTGCGGCCGATACGGTGCAGATAGGTATCGGCGGTGCGCGGCATATCAAAGTTAAAGACGTGGCTGACATCTTCGATATCAATACCGCGCGCGGCGACGTCGGTCGCCACCAGCACGTTGACGCGGCCGTCGGTGATGCGTTTGATCGCTTCGGTGCGCTTAGCCTGCACCATTTCACCTTCCAGATAGCAGCTGCGGATCCCCGCATCGTGCAGCCACTTCACCAGCTCATGCAGACGTTCACGCTTGCGCACAAAGACGATCGAACGCGTCACGTCCGGCTGCTTCAGCAGGTGGATCAGCAGTTTGGTTTTATGTTCCAGATCGTCAGCGCGGTAGTACCACTGCTGGATCTTTTTGCGTTCGCGACGGCTCGGATCGGCTTCAACTTCCACCGGATCGTTAAGCAGACGCTCAGCGAAATCTTTGATCGCATTGCCTTCCAGCGTGGCGGAGAAGAGCATGGTCTGCTTACGCCAGCGGGTTTCGCCTGCGATGGTTTCGATATCCTGCGCGAAGCCCAAATCCAGCATGCGGTCGGCCTCGTCAAGAATTAAGGTCTCAACGGCGCGGCAATCGAAGTTCTCTTCTTTGATGTACTGAAGCAGACGACCGGTAGTCGCTACCACCACATCCTGATTCTCGCTGAACACTTCCGCATGGTTCATATACGCCACGCCGCCGGTGATAGTCGCGATATCCAGGTGAGTATGTTTCGCCAGTTCACGTGCATGGTCGGCGACCTGCATCGCCAGCTCGCGCGTGGGGGTCAGGATCAGGATGCGCGGCGGGCCCGACTTTTTACGCGGAAAGTCGAGCAGATGCTGCAGTACCGGCAGGAGATAAGCGGCGGTTTTCCCGGTTCCGGTAGGCGCCGAACCCAGAACGTCGCGGCCCTCCAGCGCGGGCGGGATCGCCTCGGCCTGAATTGCTGTCGGGCGCGTGAAGCCTTTTTCCTGCAGGGCTTCCAGCAGGCTTTCGTCGAGTTCGAGTTCGGAAAATGTGGTTACGGTCATGGTCTACCTCAGTTTGGGGCGCTGATTATAGACAGATCAAACGCAATCTTCATCTGTTAATCCGCGGCGGCCAGCCCACTACGTGTATTCCTGAGGCTGTCACGTTACACTGAAGCGCTGCCGCACGGCAGGAAAAAAGGTAATGGTTGCAGAGTATGACGCAGGAAAAGCCGCATGTGCGGCCATTGTTAAAAAGAAACGGTTTTACCTTCAAACAATTTTTTGTGGCGCACGACCGCTGCGCCATGAAAGTGGGCACCGACGCTATTTTGCTGGGCGCATGGGCGCCGGTAGCAAACGTGCGCCGCGTGCTGGATATCGGCTGCGGCAGCGGGCTAATCGCCCTGATGCTGGCGCAGCGTACGCCGGATGCCGTGCTCATCGACGCGGTAGAGCTGGATGTTGCTGCCGCGCAGCAGGCGCAGGAAAATGTCGCGCAGTCGCCCTGGCCAGCGCGCGTGCACGTCCATCAGCAGGATATTGCCGCCTTTGCCGACAACTGCGGCCAACGCTATTCGTTAATTGTCAGCAATCCGCCCTATTATCCGCCCGATGTCGCCTGTGCGACGCCGGAGCGCGACGCGGCCCGCTCGACGGCGACGCTGGATCACGCAAGCCTGCTGCGCTGTGCCGCGCGTCTGATCGAGGAGGAGGGGTTTTTCTGCGTCGTGCTGCCGGAAGCGGTAGGGCAAACGATGATCGCGCTGGCGCAGAAAGAGGGCTGGCATCTTCGTTTCCGCATCGACGTGGCGGAATATGCGCATCGGCCGCCGCATCGCGTGCTGCTCGGCTTCTCTCCCAGCGCGGGCGAAACCCTGCTGGAAAGAATGGCGATCCGCAATCAGGATACGCACTACTCAGAAGTCTGGTGCAGCCTGACGCGCGACTTTTATCTCTTTATGTAAGAGGGCGTTAAAATCGTCGGCTTTGCTTCAGGCAGCATATCAGGATAGTCGCGGGTAAAATGGAGCCCGCGGCTCTCCTTACGCGCCAGCGCGCAGCGCACCATCAGTTCGGCGACCTGCGTCAGGTTGCGCAGCTCCAGCAGGTCGCTGGAGAGCCGGAAATGCGCGTAATACTCGTCGATCTCCTGCTGTAACAGGCTAATGCGGCGCAGCGCGCGCTCCAGCCGACGCGTGGTGCGCACTATCCCGACGTAATCCCACATAAACAGCCGCAGCTCGTGCCAGTTGTGCTGGATGACGACGCGCTCGTCCGCATCGTCTACGCGACTTTCATCCCAGGACGGCAGGGCGTGGAGCGTTTCCCTTTGCGGCAGCGTCTGAAGCAGATCCTCCGCCGCCGACCAGCCGTACACCAGACACTCCAGCAGCGAATTGGACGCCATGCGGTTGGCGCCGTGCAGCCCGGTGCAGCTTACTTCGCCGATGGCGTAAAGCGCGTCGACATCGGTGCGTCCGCGCGCGTCCACTATGACGCCGCCGCAGGTGTAGTGCGCGGCGGGCACGATGGGGATGCGATCCCGCGTCAGGTCGAGGCCAAAGCCCAGCAGCTTTTCATAAATGGTCGGGAAATGAGTGCGCACGAATTCCGGCGGCTGGTGGCTGATATCGAGATAAAGGCAGTCGACGCCGAGCCGCTTCATTTCATGGTCAATCGCGCGCGCCACGATATCGCGCGGCGCCAGCTCGGCGCGCTCATCGAAGTCTGGCATAAATCGCGTGCCGTCGGGCCGCAGCAGCCAGGCCCCTTCGCCGCGCAGTGCTTCGGTCAGCAGAAAGCTGTGCGCGTCAGGATGAAACAGCGACGTAGGATGGAACTGGTTAAATTCGAGATTGCCGACGCGGCAGCCGGCGCGCCACGCCATCGCGATACCGTCGCCAGAGGCGACATCGGGATTCGTGGTGTACTGGTAGACTTTTGCCGCGCCGCCGGTTGCCAGCACTACTGCACGCGCGCTGCAGGTTTCGACCTGTTCGCGATTACGGTTCCAGAGCCAGGCGCCGACCACGCGGCGTGAACCCGCAAGGCCCAGCTTGTCTGAAAGGATCAGGTCTACCGCATTGGTGCGCTCGAGAATGCGGATACGGGGATGACTCAACGCCTGGCTCACCAGCGTCGTCTCGACGGCGCGCCCGGTCGCGTCGGCGCTGTGCAGAATACGCCGGTGGCTGTGACCGCCTTCGCGCGTCAGATGATAGGGCATATCGCCCGCCGCCTGCGGATCGCGATCAAAGGCGACGCCGTTGTCAATCAGCCACTGTACGCAGTGACGCGCATTACTGGCGACAAAAGAGACCGCTTCGCGATCGCATAAGCCTGCGCCGGCGATCAGCGTATCTTCCACATGCGACTCGATGCTGTCAGTCTCATCGAACACCGCGGCGATGCCGCCTTGTGCATAAAACGTGGAGCCTTCGCTGACCTGCGCTTTGCTCAGCACCAGCACGTCGTAGTGCGTCGCCAGCCGCAGCGCCAGCGATAAACCCGCCGCGCCGCTGCCGATAATCAAAACATCGCACTGGTAATCCGCAGAGTCTGTATGTGCCATAGTGTTTAATTTACTAAACAAGGGTGGTTCGAGAATAAGCGTTTCCCTTACCCTTGTGAAGTATTTTAAACCAGAAGGGTGCAGCACTAGATTAATTAACAGACAGTTATACGTAAAATCAACAGATTACAAAAACGCGTATTTAAAGCTTGTTTTTTATATAAAACGTAGCGGCCTTTAAGGATTTAAAGATGAAAAAGCCTGCATCATAAGGTACTCTGCCTGCGATTCTGCGTTGATAGCCGCAGTCTGGATTACACTGTCTAGAGAATGAAAAACAAATGACAGCGTATCTGGAATAGTCATCATTAGCGCGTTAAGCGAACTTTTTGCCGCACCACGACTCTAAGCGCATGCTTGCTCAGAACCATGAAGATGTGCTGGCAGTTCCTTTTACGCATTTAAAAGAATTTGGGGAGACATTACCTCGGATGAGCGAGCAGTTAACGGATCAGGTACTCGTAGAGCGGGTGCAGAAGGGAGATCAGAAGTCATTTAACCTACTGGTCATTCGTTACCAGCATAAAGTGGCGAGCCTGGTTTCCCGCTATGTTCCGTCGGGAGACGTGCCTGATGTCGTGCAGGAGTCCTTTATTAAAGCGTATCGCGCGCTGGAATCCTTCCGCGGCGACAGCGCGTTTTATACCTGGCTTTATCGTATTGCGGTCAATACCGCAAAAAATTACCTGGTTGCTCAGGGGCGTCGTCCGCCATCCAGCGATGTGGATGCGATCGATGCAGAAAATTTCGAAAGTGCTGGCGCGCTAAAAGAAATTTCGAACCCTGAGAACTTAATGTTGTCAGATGAACTGAAACAAATCGTCTTTCGTACCATTGAGGCACTCCCTGAAGATTTGCGTATGGCAATCACGCTCAGGGAGCTGGACGGACTGAGCTACGAAGAGATCGCCGCCATTATGGATTGCCCGGTCGGTACAGTGCGTTCACGTATCTTCCGTGCGCGAGAGGCCATTGATAATAAAGTTCAACCGCTTATCCAACGTCAGTGATAACGGCTACTGGAAGGGTACTTAGGCATGCAGAAAGAACAACTTTCCGCTTTGATGGATGGCGAGGCGCTCGATAACGCGCTGCTGTCAGCACTATCTCAGGATGCAGAGCTGCAACAGCGCTGGACAAGCTATCATCTGATCCGCGACACCATGCGCGGCGATGTAGGCGAAGTGCTGCACTTCGATATCTCCGCGCGCGTCGCGGCGGCCCTCGAGCAGGAGCCCGCCCGCAAGGTTACGCCGCTGATTGTCGAATCACAGCCTGAACCGGCCAGCGTTGCGAAGATGCCTTTCTGGCGCAAAATGCGTCCCTGGGCGGCGCAGCTGACGCAGGTCGGCGTAGCGGCGTGTGTATCGCTGGCGGTTATCGTGGGCGTGCAGCACTACAACCAGCCGAGCGGCACCACCGCAGAGCCGTCTGATTCGCCGGTGTTCAATACGCTGCCGATGATGGGCAAAGCTTCGCCGGTTAGCCTGGGTGTGCCGTCTGACGCCTTCGACACCAGCGGCGCCACTCAGCAGGTTCAGGAGCAGCGCCGTCGTGTCAACGCCATGCTGCAGGACTACGAACTGCAGCGTCGTCTGCATTCCGATCGTCTGCAGTTCGAAACCAATGCGCCGCAGCAGGCGCAGGCGAACGTTCCTGGCAACCAGTCTTTAGGTACGCAACAGCAGTAATGAAGCAGCTTTGGTGCGCCGTTAGCCTGCTGGCAGGCAGCCTGCTTTGTTCATCTCCCGCCCCGGCGCAGACCTCTGCGTCCGGGGCGTTGTTACAGCAGATGGAGCAGGCAAGCCAGACCCTCAATTACGAATTCGCTTATATCAACGTCTCGCGTATAGGGATTGAATCGCTGCGTTATCGTCATGCAGTGATCGATAACCGCGTCTATGCGCAGCTGTTGCAGATGGACGGCCCGCGCCGGGAAGTGATTCAGCGTGGGAATGATATTAGCTACTTCGAACCCGGCCTTGATCCTTTCTCTCTGCCTGGTCAACACATCATCGACGCCTTGCCGTCGCTGATCTTCGCCGATTTCTCTCAGCTCGCCAGCGCCTGGGATTTTATTCCGGTAGGTCGCTCGCGTATCGCCGATCAGCTGTGTGAGGTGATTCGCATCGTCTCGCGCGACGGCACGCGCTACAGCTATGTGGTATGGCTGGATGTGGATACCAAACTGCCGCTGCGTATCGACCTGCTGGATCGCGATGGCGAAACGCTGGAGCAGTTCCGCGTGATCAGCTTTGCGGTTGATGAAGGCGTGCGCAATCTTATGCAGGGGCTGCAAAAAGCTAATCTGCCGCCGTCGCTTTCGGTGCCGGAAGGGGAGAAGGTCAAACTCAACTGGCAGCCAGGTTGGGTGCCGGCGGGTATGAAGCTTATTTCGCAGAGCCGCCGCGACATTCCGGCAATGAACAAAACTGTAGAGTCGCAGCTTTACAGCGACGGCCTGTTCAGTTTCGCCATCAATATTACCCCGGCCGATAAAAGCAGCGTTACGCAGACATTGCGCACAGGACGTCGAACGGTACAGACCGAAGTGCGTAATAATAGCGAAATCACCGTGGTGGGCGAACTGCCGCCCGCGACGGCAAAACGCATAGCGGACAGTATTGATTTGGGGTCGCAACGATGATGAGAGAGTGGGCCACGGTAGTGGCATGGCGTGACGGCATCGCCACGCTGCATACAGAGGCGAAAACCTCCTGCAACAGCTGTTCAGCGCGTAAAGGCTGCGGCAGCCATATGCTCAATAAGCTGGGGCCGAAAGACGCTCACGTGATGGAAATCGTCAGCGCGACGCCGTTACAACCCGGTCAGCGCGTTGAGCTGGGCATTAAAGAGAGCAGTCTGCTCGGTTCGGCGCTGCTGGTCTATATGACGCCGCTGTTTGGACTGTTTCTGCTGGCGGGTCTGTTCCAGGCGCTGTTCCACAGCGATCTGGCGGCAGCCTGCGGCGCGCTGCTCGGCGGCATCGGCGGTTTTATCGTCGCGAAAGGCGTCTCGCTGAAGGTAGGCGATCGCGCCGCTTTTCAGCCCATCATCCTGAACGTAGCGCTTCCGCCCGACGCCCTGCGGGTGGAAAGCGAAGCGTGATCCTCTGCCAGGCCGCGTATATCGCGGCCTTTTAGCGCCTGTTTCTCGCCAAAAAGTGTTGTGATTCCGCAACGTTCCATTCTTTTATGCGCGGCCTTAACAGTGTAATATGCGTCGTCATTAATGAGGCTGACAGGATTGTAGGTAAAGAGCGATCTTCCTGAATGTGTCTGTGCTCAGGTTCTCAACTGTTTTTCTACGTGAAGATATTCATATAAATGAAGCACATAAGAAACTTCTCCATCATCGCGCACATCGACCACGGTAAATCGACGCTCTCTGACCGCCTGATTCAAATCTGTGGCGGCTTAACCGATCGCGAGATGGCGGCACAGGTACTTGACTCTATGGACCTGGAGCGCGAACGCGGCATTACCATCAAAGCGCAGAGCGTAACGCTCGATTACAAAGCGCTGAACGGCGAAACTTACCAGCTCAATTTCATCGATACCCCAGGGCACGTTGACTTCTCCTATGAAGTATCACGCTCGCTGGCGGCCTGCGAAGGCGCGCTGCTGGTGGTGGATGCAGGACAGGGCGTAGAAGCGCAGACCCTGGCGAACTGCTACACCGCGATCGAGATGGATCTGGAAGTTGTGCCGGTACTGAACAAAATCGACCTGCCAGCCGCCGATCCGGAACGCGCGGCGCAGGAAATTGAAGATATCGTCGGCATCGACGCGACCGATGCGGTGCGCTGCTCGGCGAAAACCGGCGTCGGCGTGCCTGAAGTGCTGGAGCGTCTGGTGCGTGATATTCCGCCGCCGGAAGGCGATCCGGAAGGCCCGCTGCAGGCGCTGATTATCGACTCCTGGTTTGATAACTACCTGGGCGTTGTCTCGCTGATCCGCGTGAAAAACGGCACGCTGCGCAAAGGCGACAAAGTTAAAGTGATGAGCACCGGTCAGGTGTACAACGCCGACCGCCTCGGCATCTTTACGCCGAAGCAGGTTGACCGTACGCAGCTGAACTGCGGCGAGGTAGGCTGGCTGGTTTGCGCCATCAAAGATATCCTTGGCGCGCCGGTGGGCGATACCCTGACCCTGTCGCGTAACCCGGCGGATAAAGCGCTGCCTGGCTTTAAGAAAGTGAAGCCGCAGGTTTATGCGGGCTTGTTCCCGGTAAGCTCTGACGATTATGAAGCCTTCCGTGACGCGCTCGGCAAGCTGAGCCTGAACGACGCCTCGCTGTTTTATGAGCCGGAAAGCTCTACTGCGCTCGGCTTCGGCTTCCGCTGCGGCTTCCTCGGTCTGCTGCATATGGAGATCATTCAGGAGCGCCTGGAGCGCGAATACGATCTCGATCTGATCACTACGGCGCCGACCGTTGTGTATGAAGTGGAAACCACCGACGGCGAAGTTATCTACGTCGACAGCCCGTCTAAGCTGCCGCCGTTGAATAATATCGAAGAGCTGCGCGAACCGATCGCCGAGTGTCACATGCTGCTGCCGCAGGAGTACCTCGGCAACGTCATCACGCTCTGCGTCGAGAAGCGCGGCGTGCAGACCAACATGGTTTACCACGGCAACCAGGTCGCGCTGACCTATGAGATCCCGATGGCGGAAGTGGTTCTCGACTTCTTCGACCGTCTGAAATCGACCTCGCGCGGCTACGCCTCGCTGGACTACAACTTTAAACGTTTCCAGGCCTCTGACATGGTGCGCGTCGACGTGCTGATCAACGCCGAGCGCGTCGATGCGCTGGCGCTGATTACCCACCGCGACAACTCGCAATATCGCGGCCGCGAGCTGGTGGAGAAGATGAAAGATCTGATCCCTCGTCAGCAGTTCGATATTGCGATTCAGGCGGCGATCGGCAACCACATTATTGCTCGCTCAACCGTGAAGCAGCTGCGTAAAAACGTACTCGCCAAGTGCTATGGCGGCGACGTCAGCCGTAAGAAGAAACTGTTGCAGAAGCAGAAAGAAGGCAAGAAACGCATGAAGCAGGTCGGTAACGTTGAGCTGCCGCAGGAAGCCTTCCTCGCCATTCTGCATGTCGGTAAGGACAGCAAATAAGGATCCCCAATGGCTAATATGTTCGCCCTGGTTCTGGCGATAGCGACGCTGGTTACCGGCGTTATCTGGTGTATCGATCGCGTTAAGTGGGCGCCAGCGCGCCGGGCCAAACGAGCGGAAGCGCAGGCTGCGGCAGGCAACACCCTCGATGACAAAACGCTGGCGAAAGTCAGCGGGCAACCCGGCTGGATTGAGACCGCCGCGTCGGTCTTCCCGGTGCTGCTGGTGGTATTTGTGGTGCGCTCGTTTATTTATGAGCCGTTCCAGATCCCGTCCGGCTCCATGATGCCCACGCTGCTGATCGGCGATTTTATTCTGGTCGAGAAATTTGCCTACGGCATTAAAGATCCTATTACCCAGACGACGCTGATCCCGACCGGTCATCCGCAGCGCGGCGACATCGCGGTATTTAAATACCCGAAAGATCCGAGCCTGGACTATATTAAGCGCGTTATCGGCCTGCCGGGCGACAAAGTGGTCTTTGACCCCTACAGCAAAACGCTGACCGTCAGCCCGAACTGCGCCGCTGGCCAGCGTTGCACCAGCGCGCTGCCGATTACCTATACCAACGTCGAGCCGAGCAACTTTATTCAGACCTTCAGCGGGTTTGACGGCAACGAAACCGGCAACGGTTTCTATCAGGTGCCGCAGGGCGAAACCATGCGCGGCGGGCTGCGTCTCGGCACGCGCAAAGAGACGCTGGGCAACGTAACGCACGATATTCTGCTGGTAAACGAAGCGCAGAGTCAGGCAAGCATGTATTATCAGCAGCCGGGCCAGCCGCAGGCGACCTGGATCGTGCCGCAGGGGCAATATTTCATGATGGGCGATAACCGCGACAACAGCGCCGACAGCCGCTACTGGGGCTTTGTCCCGGAACGTAATCTGGTCGGTAAAGCGGTCGCCATCTGGATGAGCTTCGATAAGCAGGAAGGTCAATGGCCGACAGGCGTTCGCCTGAGCCGTATTGGCGGCATTCATTGATAAATCTGGCCCCGATTAATGGGCAAAACGGTCGGCCTCCTTCGGGGGGCCACTGCACACTAAACAGATTGCGTTGGAAAGCCAGCCCTGTTTCGTATGCAGAGTCACAGACGCACAAAAGAACTGGAATCGCATGAACCCCATCCTCATTAATAAGCTTCAGCGCAAACTGGGCTACACTTTTACTCATCCGGAACTCTTGCAACAGGCGTTAACGCACCGCAGCGCCAGCAGTAAGCACAACGAGCGTCTTGAATTTCTCGGTGATTCCATTCTCAGCTATGTGATCGCCAATGCGCTCTATCATCGCTTTCCTCGCGTCGACGAGGGCGATATGAGCCGCATGCGCGCGACGCTGGTGCGTGGCAACACGCTGGCAGAGATGGCGCGAGAATTTGACCTCGGCGAATGCCTGCGTCTGGGACCGGGCGAACTGAAAAGCGGCGGATTCCGCCGTGAATCGATCCTGGCGGATACGGTGGAAGCGCTGATTGGCGGTATCTTTCTCGACAGCAATATCCAGACGGTGGAGAAGCTGATCCTTGACTGGTATCAGACGCGCCTCGAGCAGATTAGCCCGGGCGACAAGCAAAAAGATCCGAAAACCCGCCTGCAGGAGTATCTGCAGGGGCGTCACCTGCCGCTGCCGTCCTATCTGGTGGTGCAGGTGCGTGGCGAAGCCCACGATCAGGAATTCACCATTCACTGTCAGGTGAGTGGCATGGCTGAACCGGTGGTGGGCGTAGGCTCAAGCCGCCGTAAAGCAGAACAGGCTGCTGCCGAACAGGCGTTAATCAAGCTTGGTCTCGAATAGCAACATCCCGGCGCCTGAACAGGCGCTGAATAAGTCAGGACTCGAATGAGCGAACAGAACACCTATTGCGGCTTTGTCGCGATTGTCGGCCGACCCAACGTCGGCAAATCCACCTTACTGAACCAGCTACTGGGGCAGAAGGTGTCGATCACCTCGCGTAAGCCGCAAACCACGCGTCACCGCATTATGGGCATCCACACCGAAGGCGCATATCAGGCGATCTACGTGGATACGCCCGGGCTGCATATGGAAGAGAAGCGCGCCATCAACCGCCTGATGAACCGCGCGGCCAGCAGTTCTATCGGCGATGTCGAGCTGGTGATCTTCGTGGTCGAAGGCACGCGCTGGACGCCGGACGATGAAATGGTGCTCAACAAGCTGCGCGACAATAAAGTGCCGGTCGTGCTGGCTATCAACAAAGTGGACAATATTCAGGATAAAAGCATCCTGCTGCCGCACCTGCAGTTCCTCAGTCAGCAGATGGACTTCCTCGATATCGTGCCGATTTCCGCAGAGAGCGGGAAAAACGTCGATACCATCGCCGCGATCGTGCGCAAGCGCCTGCCGCAGGCGGAGCACCACTTCCCGGAAGATTACATCACCGATCGCTCGCAGCGCTTTATGGCGTCAGAGATTATCCGTGAGAAGCTGATGCGTTTCCTCGGCGCCGAACTGCCTTACTCAGTAACGGTCGAAATCGAGCAGTTCGTCTCTAACGAGCGCGGCGGCTATGATATCAACGGCCTGATCCTGGTTGAGCGCGAAGGGCAGAAGAAGATGGTGATTGGCAACAAAGGCGCCAAAATCAAGACCATCGGCATTGAAGCACGCAAAGATATGGAAGAGATGTTTGAAGCGAAAGTGCATCTCGAACTGTGGGTCAAAGTTAAATCGGGCTGGGCCGACGACGAACGTGCGCTGCGCAGCCTGGGCTATGTAGACGACCTCTGATCCTATGGAAGGCTGGCAACGCGCCTTTGTGCTGCATAGTCGCCCCTACAGCGAAACCAGCCTGCTGCTCGATCTCTTCAGCGAAAGCCATGGGCGGGTCAGGGTGCTGGCGAAAGGGGCGCGCGCGCGTCGCTCGCAGCTGAAAGGCACGCTGCAACCCTTTACGCCGCTGCTGGTGCGCTGGACCGGGCGCGGCGAAGTCAAAACCCTGACCAAAGCCGAAGCGGTCTCGCTGGCGCTGCCGCTCAGCGGCATCACGCTCTACTGCGGCCTCTACGTTAACGAACTGCTGTCGCGCGTGCTGGAGCAGGAATTTCCCTTCTCAGAACTCTTTTTCGACTATCTGAACTGCCTGCAGACGCTGGCGTCGGGTGAAAGCTCGCCTGAACCGGCGCTGCGCCGTTTTGAGCTGGCGCTGCTCGGCCATCTCGGTTACGGCGTCGACTTTTTGCACTGCGCCGGCAGCGGCGAACCTGTCGCCGACGCGATGACCTACAGCTACCGCGAAGAGAAAGGCTTTATCGCCAGCCTGGTCGCGAACCAGCGCAGCTTTACCGGCCGCCAGCTACGCGCGCTATGGGAACGCGATTTCCCGGACGCCGACACGCTGCGCGCTGCCAAGCGTTTCACCCGTATCGCGCTGAAGCCCTATCTGGGCGGCAAACCTTTAAAGAGCACCGAGCTGTTTCGTCAGTTCGTGCCGAAAAAGCGGCCGGATGCGGCAAGCCCGTAGCGCTGTGCCTGCGCCGCGCGCCGCGGTACACTCTGATTTTACGACATAGTTAAGCTGAGGATTGTCATGGCTGAGTTGCTGTTAGGGGTCAACATCGATCATATCGCCACGGTACGTAACGCCCGCGGCACCCACTATCCCGATCCAGTGCAGGCGGCTTTTGTCGCCGAGCAGGCGGGCGCGGAAGGCATTACCGTGCACCTGCGTGAGGATCGCCGCCACATTACCGATCGCGACGTGCGTATTCTGCGCGACACCATCCAGACGCGCATGAACCTGGAGATGGCGGTCACCGATGAGATGGTCGGTATCGCCTGCGATATTAAGCCGCATTTCGTCTGCCTGGTGCCGGAAAAGCGCGAAGAGGTAACGACCGAAGGCGGCCTCGACGTGGCGGGCCAGCAGGACAAAATCAATGCGGCGGTTAAACAGCTGAGCGAGGCGGGCATTCAGGTTTCGCTGTTTATCGACCCCGATCATCGCCAGATTGAGGCGGCGGTCGCCAGCGGCGCGCCCTATATCGAAATTCACACCGGCGCCTACGCCGAGGCGGCGGAAGGTCTGCCGCGCGAGGCCGAGCTGGCGCGCATCCGTCACGCCGCCACCTTTGCCGCCAGCCTGGGGCTGCGGGTTAATGCCGGTCATGGGCTGACCTACCACAACGTACAGCCCATCGCTGCGCTGCCGGAGATGCACGAGCTGAATATCGGCCACGCCATTATCGGCCGCGCGCTGTTCAGCGGTCTGGCCGATGCGGTAAAAGAGATGAAGCTGCTGATGCGGGAAGCGCGTCGCTAATGGCTATTCTCGGACTGGGCACCGACATCGTCGAAATCGAGCGCATCGCCGGCGTGATTGAACGTTCCGGCGATCGCCTGGCGCGACGCGTGCTGAGCGAAGCCGAGTGGCAGCAATATCAGCAGCACCAGCAGCCGGTGCGCTTTCTGGCTAAGCGCTTCGCCGTCAAGGAAGCCGCGGCTAAAGCCTTTGGCACCGGCATTCGCGGCGGGCTGGCTTTTAATCAGTTTGAAGTTTACAACGATGCGCTGGGCAAGCCCGGACTGCGCTTTTTCAACCACGCCAGCGAAGTGGCGGAAAAGCTGGGCGTCAGACAGGTTCACGTCACGCTGGCGGATGAGCGCCACTACGCCTGCGCAACGGTGATTATCGAAAACTAGTGGTGTAGCACCACGAACTTCTCCCACAGCGCATCGCGCGATTCGATGTGCTGTGGATCGATAATAATGGTGTTGTCGATAGGGCAGACGCTCTGACAGGTCGGCACGTCGTAATGTCCGACGCACTCGGTACAGCGGCTGGCGTCAATCTCATAGATCTCCGCGCCGAGGCTGATCGCCTGGTTGGGACATTCGGGTTCGCACATATCGCAATTAATGCATCTGGCGGTAATCAGCAGCGCCATCATTTCACCTGATCAGCTAAAAACGGCGCCATTATACTCGCGTTCGCCGCTTAGTTCAGCTTTTTCACCAGCGCTTCGCTATGGCGGATATGGCTGGCAGCGCGTTCCGGATCGTTCTGCACCAGCGCCATAAACAGCAAATCGGTCAACGCCAGCTGCGCCGTGGTCGAGGAGATAGCGGCGCTGCGCGTGCTCTGCTCCTCCGCCACGGTATAGAGACAGTGGGTCGCGGTCTGCTGCAGGCTGTTGGGCGTAAAGCCGGTAAACGCCAGCACGTAGGCGCCGATCTGTGCGGCTTCCTGCGCCGCCAGATTGATCTCTTTCCGCTCGCCGGTGTAGGAGATCGCCAGCAGCACGTCGCCGGGACGCATCGCCTGCACGCTTGCCAGCAGCGCGTGCATATCCTGCTCCGCCACCGCATTGATGCCGATCTTCATCAGCTTCCAGGAAAAATCTTTCGCCACCAGTCCGGAGGCGCCAATGCCCACCAGCACGATACGCTGGGCGTTTTTCAGCAGGTGCAGCGTCTCGGTCAGTTTCTCTTCGCTGTTGATATCGAGCGTGGCGCGAATAGCGGAAAGCTTTTCGGTTAGCAGCTTCTCGCCCACCGTTTTTAGCGAATCATCGCTAAGTATATGGTTATGCACGGTAATGGCGTCGCGATCCGCCAGCGATTCGCTCAGCGCCAGCTTAAGCGCGGGAAACCCCTTATAGCCCAGCTTTTGCGCGAATTTCACCACGCTCGACTGGCTCACTCCCGACTCTTCAGCCAGTTTCTGCGAGCTGAGATGGCGCGCCCGATCCGGCTGTGACAACAGAAAGTCCGCCAGCCGGCGCTCGTTTAGCGCCAGACGCGGATAGAGCTGACGAATGCGCAGCAATGAGCTCATGCCTGGTCCTCGTTTAAGTATCCTGCCGCAAGATGCGTATATCCGCTGAAGAATAAACTATTCATCTGGCATTGTAGTAGCTGGAATTAAAAATAGCCGCCGTCGCCGCTGCGGCGGTTGATGGCTACAATAAGGAGCAGGGTGGAGAACAAAACTAGAAGGAGCGTTTTTTGACCAAAGGTACACAACGTCGCGTCGTGTTTTTCGATCTGGACGGCACACTACATCAGCAGGATATGTTTGGCACCTTTATGCGCTACCTGCTGTGGCGCCAGCCGCTTAACTTACTGCTGGTGGTGCCGCTGTTGCCGGTGGTGGGGCTTGGCTTGCTGATTAAAGGGCGCGCGGCGCGCTGGCCGATGAGTCTGTTGCTCTGGTCGATCACCTTTGGCCGTTCAGAGCGTACTCTGCTGCGGCGCGAAGCGGAGTTTGCGCAGTGGTTCCGTCAGCGCGTGACCGCCTTTCCGGTGGTGCAGCAGCGTCTGACTGACTATCTGAGCAGCGACGATGCCGACGTATGGCTGATTACCGGCTCGCCGCAGTCGCTGGTGGAGCAGGTCTACTACGATTCGGCGTTCCTGCCGCGCGTGAAGCTGATCGCCAGCCAGATGCAGCGTGGACTGGGCGGCCGCGTGCTGGCTATGCGCTGTCTCGGCCATGAGAAGGTGGTTCAGCTTGAGGAGCAGATCGGCACGCCGCTGCAGCTCTACAGCGGCTACAGCGACAGTAAGCAGGATAATCCGCTGCTCTTTTTCTGCCAGCATCGCTGGCGCGTAACGCCGCGCGGCGAACTTCAGCAGCTGGAGTAGGGTTTCATCTTCGAATCTGCGCGCGGGATCGCTATAATGCGCCGCTTTGCTGCTGCCGGGAGTGGGCCTGCGTGAATCAATCTCAAGACGAATACTGGATGCGCCATGCGCTGCGGCTGGCGCGCATGGCCTGGGAGCAGGGCGAGGTGCCGGTCGGCGCGGTGCTGGTGCAGGGCGATCGCGTTATCGGCGAAGGCTGGAACCGGCCCATCGGCCAGCACGATCCTACCGCGCATGCCGAAATTATGGCGCTGCGCCAGGGCGGCAAGGTGCTGGAAAATTATCGCCTGCTTGATACCACGCTCTACGTGACGCTGGAGCCCTGCGTGATGTGCGCCGGCGCGATGGTGCACAGCCGCATCGGGCGGCTGGTTTACGGCGCCAGCGATGAGAAGACCGGCGCGGCTGGCTCGCTTATGGATGTGCTCGGCCATCCCGGCATGAATCATCAGATCACGCTGCAGAGCGGCGTACTGGCGGATGAATGCGCGGCAATGCTGAGCGACTTTTTCCGCATGCGGCGCGAGCAGAAAAAAGCGCTGCGTCAGGCGCAGCGCGGAACGGAATGATGGTGCGCGACGCGTCTGAGCGAATACCCCAGTCTCAGTTCATCGCAATTTCCGGCTCGACCGCCGGATAACCGCTGCTCAGCTCCGCTTCCTGCGCGGAGCGCTGGGCAAGGCGTTTTTCCTGCTCCTGCAGATACCCCACCAGGCTCAGCTGATACTTACGGATATTTTCTACGTAGTTGTAGGCTTCCTGACCGCGCGCGTAGCCGTAAGTGGTCTGCGCGTAATAGCGCTTCTGGCTCAGCATCGGCAGCCGCAGCTTTACGTCCGCCCAGCTGTCGGCATTGCCGCCCTGTTTCGCGGTAAGTTTGCGCGCGTCCAGCATATGGGCGTAACCCATGTTATACGCCGCCAGCGCGAACCAGATGCGCTCCTCCTCAGGAATGGTGTCGGGCACCTTTTCCATCATGCGTTGCAGATAGAGACTGCCGCCGCGAATGCTCTGTTCGATATCGGTGCGATCCTCAACGTTCACGCTATCGGCGGTGTTGCGCGTCAGCATCATCATGCCGCGTACGCCAGTAGGGGAGGTCGCCAGCGGATTCCAGTGCGACTCCTGATAGGAGATTGCCGCCAGCAGTCGCCAGTCGATGCTGGCCGCATACTTCTCAAACAGCGGCTTGATCTCCGGCAGCGTCACGTCAATAGCGCGTAAAAAGGTGCGGGTATCAACGTAGTCGAAGGTGCCGACGTGGCCAAGATACTTCTCCTCCAGGCGCGCCATTGCCCCTTCTTCGCCCATAGAGTTGAAGAAGTCGAGCATGGCGGCATCCAGGCTGCTGTCGTCGCTGTGTGGCACATACCAGGTGACCGGCTCCTCATCGGTGACGTCGAACGCCACCGCCAGCTGCGGATGGATGCGCTGCAGCAGGGCGATGGTGACGGAGTCGCCGATGGTGTAGTCGAGCTTGCCGTCGGCTACCGCTTCCAGCAGGGCTTTAGGCGCCTGGTCGGTGGAGATAACCCAGTTAAGATCGGGATACTGTTTATCGCGCGCCGCTTTCAGCGACGAAAGGTAGGCTGAGCCGGAAGCGACTCTGAGCTCGCCTTTCAAATCGCCGAGATTCTTCGGGCGCGGCTTATCGACGCGATAGACCAGCTGCTGGGACACGGAGTAGTAGCTCGGCCCGGTTTTGTAGCGCGTCAGCCTCTCATCGTTGTAAATCAGACCCGCCGCCAGCAAGTCCGCCTTGCCGTCGTCAAGATCGTCAAACAGATCGCTGAGGTTTGGACGCACCGTAACCTTGAGCTTAACGCCCAGGTAGTCGGCAAAACGTTTCGCCAGTTCATAATCCATACCGGCCGGAGCTTTATTAACGGTGTAGTAAGTCAACGGGGAATTGATGGTACTGATACGCAGCACTCCCCGTGATTTTATCTGGGAAATCGCATCCTGTCCGTTGCCGTACCACGGGACAGATGGCCACAAAGCCATCGCCAGCAGCAAGGTGACAAGACCGATAAACAGATAGTTTAATTTTAGGCGTTTCAAATAGTTGTCTCTCGCTGGCTCTAAGGCCTCTGTCTTTTAAAGGCAGTATTGATCTTTTTTAAACTCTCAGAGCGAGGGGCATTTTGCGCAACTCAGCAGCGCAGAGCAACTTATAAAGCAGGTTTTGCGCAAATTTCAGGCAATTCCGTGGTCAGAGAAATTATGCGCAAACGGTTTCGTCGGGCGGGGTGTTTCTCTATAATACCGCCCGTTTTCTGCTGTTGTGCCCCTTGAAGCGTCGCACGGCGCTCTGACGAGAGATTAAATGATGGAAATTCTGCGTGGTTCGCCCGCCCTGTCGGCATTTCGTGTAAACAAACTGCTGACCCGCTTTCAGGACGCTCACCTGCCGGTGAGTGACATTTACGCCGAGTACGTCCATTTTGCCGATGTCAGCGCACCGCTGAACGCTGATGAAAAAGCGCGCCTGCAGCGCCTGCTGAAATACGGTCCTTCTCTCGCCGAACATGCGCCACAAGGCCGTCTGCTGCTGGTCACGCCGCGTCCCGGCACTATTTCGCCCTGGTCTTCCAAAGCGACAGATATCGCGCACAACTGCGATCTGCCACAGGTGCGACGCCTTGAGCGCGGTCTGGCTTTCTATGTGCAGGCGCCGCAGCTGTCGGAAACGCAGTGGCAGGCGCTTCAGTCGTTGCTGCACGACCGCATGATGGAGACCGTCTACAGCGATTTTTCGCAGGCGGAGGCGCTGTTCGCCCATCATGAGCCGCAGCCGCTGAAGAGCGTAGACGTGCTGAATAACGGCCGCCAGGCGCTGGAAGAAGCTAACCGTACGCTGGGGCTGGCGCTGGCGGACGATGAAATCGACTACCTGCTGGAGGCTTTCCAGCGCCTCGGACGCAACCCGAACGACATCGAACTCTATATGTTCGCGCAGGCCAACTCTGAGCACTGCCGTCATAAAATCTTTAACGCCGACTGGATTATCGACGGCGAAAAACAGCCGAAGTCGCTGTTTAAAATGATTAAAAATACCTTTGAGACCACGCCGGAGCATGTGCTGTCAGCCTATAAAGACAACGCAGCGGTTATGGAAGGCTCAGAGGTAGGGCGCTTCTTCGCCGACGCGCGCAAAGGCGAATATGAATACCATCAGGAAGCGGCGCATATCCTGATGAAGGTAGAAACCCATAACCACCCGACGGCGATCTCGCCGTGGCCAGGTGCAGCGACCGGCTCCGGCGGCGAAATCCGCGACGAAGGCGCCACCGGGCGCGGCGCGAAGCCGAAAGCCGGTCTGGTCGGTTTCTCCGTGTCGAACCTGCGTATTCCAGGCTTTGAGCAGCCCTGGGAAGAGGATTTCGGCAAGCCAGACCGCATCGTCAGCGCGCTGGACATCATGACCGAAGGCCCGCTGGGCGGCGCGGCGTTCAATAACGAATTTGGACGTCCGGCGCTGAACGGCTATTTCCGCACCTATGAAGAGCAGGTCAACAGCCATAACGGCGTTGAGCTGCGCGGCTATCACAAGCCGATTATGCTGGCGGGCGGCATCGGCAATATCCGCGCCGACCACGTGCAGAAAGGTGAAATTACCGTCGGCGCGAAGCTGATCGTACTGGGCGGCCCGGCGATGAATATCGGTCTGGGCGGCGGCGCGGCCTCATCTATGGCCTCCGGCCAGTCAGACGCCGATCTCGATTTCGCCTCGGTGCAGCGCGACAACCCGGAAATGGAGCGCCGCTGTCAGGAGGTGATTGACCGCTGCTGGCAGATGGGCGAAGAGAACCCGATTCTCTTTATCCATGACGTAGGCGCGGGCGGTCTCTCCAACGCCATGCCGGAGCTGGTGAGCGACGGCGGACGCGGCGGTCGTTTTAACCTGCGCGATATCCTTAACGATGAGCCGGGCATGAGCCCGCTGGAAGTGTGGTGTAACGAGTCGCAGGAGCGCTACGTGCTGGCGGTGGCACCGGAGAAACTGGCAGAATTCGACGCGCTGTGTCAGCGCGAGCGCGCCCCTTACGCCGTTATCGGCGAAGCGACCGAAGAGCAGCACCTGAGCCTGAGCGACAGTCATTTCGACAACACGCCGATCGACATGCCGCTTGACGTACTGCTGGGCAAAACGCCGAAAATGACGCGCGACGTAGTGACGCAGCAGGCAAAAGGCGAGCCGCTGCTGCGCGACGGCATTACCCTCAGCGATGCGGTAAACCGCGTGCTGCATCTGCCAGCCGTGGCGGAGAAGACCTTTCTCGTTACTATCGGCGACCGTACCGTGACCGGTATGGTGGCGCGCGACCAGATGGTCGGCCCGTGGCAGATCCCGGTCGCGAACTGCGCGGTCACTACCGCCAGCCTCGACAGCTATCACGGCGAAGCCTTTGCGTTGGGCGAACGCGCCCCGGTCGCGCTGCTCGATTTCGCCGCTTCGGGCCGTCTGGCGGTGGGCGAAGCGCTGACCAACCTTGCGGCGACGCAGATTGGCGATCTCAAGCGCGTGAAACTCTCCGCTAACTGGATGGCCGCTGCAGGTCATCCGGGCGAAGACGCAGGCCTCTACGAAGCGGTCAAGGCGGTAGGCGAGGAGCTTTGTCCTGCGCTCGGCATCACTATCCCGGTGGGCAAAGACTCTATGTCGATGAAAACCCGCTGGCAGGAAGGCGTCGAGCAGCGCGAAATGACCGCGCCGCTGTCGCTGGTGATCACCGCCTTCGCCCGCGTGGAAGATGTGCGCCGCACCGTGACGCCGCAGCTGCAGGCGGAGGGTGAAAACCTGCTGCTGCTGATCGATCTCGGCAACGGCGCGAATACGCTGGGCGCGACCGCGCTGTCGCAGGTCTATCGTCAGCTGGGCGACAAACCGGCCGACGTGCGCGATGCGCAGCAGCTGGCTGGCTTCTTCAATGCGATGCAGGTGCTGGTAGCGCAGCAGAAACTGCTGGCTTACCACGACCGTGCAGACGGCGGTCTGCTGGTGACGCTGGCGGAAATGGCCTTTACCGGCCACTGCGGTATCGATGTCGATATCGCCGCGCTGGGCAGCGACGCGCTGGCGGCGCTCTTTACCGAAGAGCTGGGCGCGGTTATTCAGATTAAAGCGGAAGATCGCGATGCGGTTGAGAAGGTGCTGGCGGAGCAGGGACTGGCAGGATGCAGTCACGTTCTGGGCAGCGCACAGCGCGGCGATCGTTTTGTTATTCGTTTCGGCGACAGCGCGATCTACAGCGAAAGCCGCACCACGCTGCGTACCTGGTGGGGCGAAACCAGCTGGCAGATGCAGCGTCTGCGCGATAACCCTCTCTGCGCCGACCAGGAGCACGAGGCGCGTAAAGACGATAACGATCCCGGCCTGAACGTTCACCTGACCTTTAAACCGGAAGAGGATATCGCCGCGCCGATGATCGCCACCGGCGCGCGTCCGCGCGTCGCGGTGCTGCGTGAGCAGGGGGTTAACTCCCATGTTGAAATGGCGGCTGCCTTCCACCGCGCTGGCTTCACGGCGGTTGACGTGCATATGAGCGATCTGCTTGCGGGGCGTCGGGGACTGGAGGAGTTCCAGGCGCTGGTGGCCTGCGGCGGTTTCTCTTATGGCGACGTACTGGGCGCTGGCGAAGGCTGGGCAAAATCCATTCTGTTCAACAACCGCGTGCGCGATGAGTTCGAGAACTTCTTCCATCGTCCGCAGACGCTGGCGCTTGGCGTGTGCAACGGCTGCCAGATGATGTCGAATCTGCGTGAGCTGATCCCGGGCAGTGACCTCTGGCCGCGCTTTGTGCGCAACCAGTCCGAGCGTTTTGAAGCGCGTTTCAGCCTGGTTGAAGTGGCCGTCAGCCCGTCTCTGCTGCTGGACGGCATGGCGGGTTCGCATATGCCGATTGCGGTCTCTCACGGCGAGGGCTTTGTTGAAGTGCGCGACGGTGCGCATCTGGCCGCGCTGGAGTCGAAAGGTCTGGTCGCGCTGCGCTTTATCGATAACTACGGTAAAGTCACCGAAGCCTACCCGGCTAACCCGAACGGCTCGCCTCACGGCATTACGGCGGTAACGAACGAAAGCGGACGCGTCACGATTATGATGCCGCACCCGGAGCGCGTATTCCGTACGGTGAGCAACTCCTGGCATCCGGCTGAGTGGGGCGAGGATAGCCCGTGGATGCGCATTTTCCGTAATGCGCGTAAGCAGCTAGGATAAATCTGGTAAGCGGGCAAAAAGGAGACAGCGATGTCTCCTTTTTTTTATGAGTGTTGGGAAACAGCGACATTCCCCTTGTTAGCTGTCTCTAAAAGGCGACATATATCTTACTGATAGATAAGACATAAGCGCGTGATGGGCAGATGTGTTGGGATTTGGCGACAGATAGGCGCTTCGCGTTTCGCGCTTCACGGCAGGAATAGTCGCTAATGCTGGCAACCGACTGAAAAAGAATACTATTTATTTTCTGGCACGAAGTTTGCTAATATCACTACGTGGCTCATTCTCCTGTTTATGATTGCCCCGCACTGCGGCAGAGCTCATAAAAACTGAATGACGCACCAAACGGAGCCTGCCGTCCACCAGCCGATAATCGCTTGCTTTGCAACGTTATCAAGCATCGGGCGAAACGTTGAGTTAGGCTCCACCTCTTTTTCGGCGATGCTGCGGCGTCGCTCTCACGGCAGGCCAGAAGGCCTGCCGTTTTCATTTCCGCTCTATCTTCCACCGGCGGACTTCGCTAGCATCCTTACAGCGTTTATTAAAGGAAGCGACCGCGTGAGAAGATGGCGTTTATTTCCCCGATCGTTGCGCCAGCTGGTGCTGATGGCGTTTTTACTGGTGCTGTTGCCGCTGCTGGTGCTGGCATGGCAAGCCTGGGAAAGCCTGTCGGCCTTAAGCGATCAGGCTGTCGACACCAATCGCAATACCTTTACCGACGTGCGGCGCAGCGAGGCGATGGCGCGTACCGCGCTGGAGCTGGAGCGCAGCTATCGCCAGTATTGCGTGCTGGGCGACGCCACCCTGTCGCGCCTCTATCAAACCCAGCGCGCGCGATACAGCCAGATACTCGATTCTCACGCTTCCAGCCTGCCCGCGCTGGCGGCGTTCCAGACGCTGCGTGCAACGCTGCCGCAGTTAACCGATTTACAGTGCGATAATGGCAATCCGGTCGCTGCCGCCTCGCAGGCGCTGGAGCGCTTTTCCGCCGCTAATGCGCAGCTGGTGCAAGAGACGCGGGAAGTAGTGTTCGCGCGCGGGCTGCAGCTGCAGCGTGAAATCGCCGATCGCGGCCAGTTTTTCGGCTGGCAGGCGCTTATTCTGTTTATCGTCAGCCTGGCGCTGGTGCTGCTTTTCACCCGTATGATTATCGGACCGGTCAAAAGCGTCGAGCGCATGATCAACCGGCTCGGCGAAGGGCGCGAACTGGGCGCGAGCGTGGCCTTTCGCGGACCGCGCGAACTGCGCTCGCTTGGTCAGCGCATCGTCTGGCTTAGCGAGCGGCTGGCGTGGCTGGAGACACAGCGCCATGAGTTTTTGCGCCATCTCTCCCACGAGCTGAAAACGCCGCTCGCCAGCCTGCGCGAAGGCACCGAACTGCTGGCGGACGAAGTGGTCGGCGCGCTAAACAGCGACCAGAAAGAGGTGGTGGCGATCCTGGACACCAGCAGCCGTCATCTGCAGCGCCTGATTGAACAACTGCTCGACTACAACCGTAAACAGTCAGAAGGCCCTACGACGCTGGAAGCGGTGGATATTGTCGACCTGGTGGATATGGTGGTGAGCGCCCATGCGCTGCCGGCGCGCGCTAAGCAGATGCATGTGCATTGCGATCTACAGGCGAAGCGCTGCCTCGCCGAACCTGTGCTGCTGATGCGCGTGATCGATAACTTATACTCTAACGCCGTGAACTATGGCGGCGAATCCGGTAGCATCTGGCTGCGCAGCCAGCTGCACGGCGATAAAGTATGGATAGAGGTGGCTAACAGCGGCACGCCGATCCCCGCGAAAGAACGGGAAATGATATTCGAACCCTTTTATCAGGGCAGTCTGCAGCGTAAAGGGCCGGTTAAAGGCAGCGGGCTGGGACTGAGCATCGCTAAAGATTGTCTGCGTCGCATGCAGGGGGATCTGCAGCTGGTTGACAGCCAGGACGCCGACGTTTGTTTTCGTATCGTACTGAATCACACAGCCGGGAATCTCTGACAGATGAATATCGTCTTCGCCTCACTTTTTACAGCGCTGCTGAGCCTCTCTCTCAGCGGCTGTAACGCCTCCCCGGCCACTTCGTCTGCGCATCGCGACGCCATCGTCGCCGAGCCGGAGGTCAGGCTCCCCGATTATCTGGCGACAGACTGCGCCAGCGTCTGGCGCAACGAAAGCGCGGCAGCCACGGGCAATCCGCTCTACTGGATGCGCGCCATCGACTGCGCCGAGCGCCTGTCGCCCGCAGAGGCGCGCGCCGAAGCGCATCGCTGGCCAGTTGAAGGCTGGGCGCGCGCGTTTAAAAACGGCATTCTGATGGCTAACGGCAACGTCACGCCGCTGGAGCGACGCGATTATGTCGAGGCGCTGGACGAATACAGCAGCCGTTTCCCTGGCGCGGTGCGTCCGCTGATCCAGCTGTGGCGCAGCAACCAGGTCGCTCAGCTCGATCTCAGCGAAACGCGTTCGCGCTTTGCGCATTTACAGCAGAGCAGCGATGCGCAGCTTGATGCGCTGCGTCAGCAAGATGCGCAGATGCGTAAAACCCTTAATGACACGCAGCATAAGCTGGAGCGCCTGACCGATATTGAGCGCCAGCTCTCTTCACGCAAAGCGCCGGACGTTACAGAGGGCGGCCATGCGCCGGAAGCCTCGCAACATGAGGAGCCTTAATGGCCAGACAATCCGCACGTTTGTTGCTGGTAGATGACGATCCCAGCCTGCTGAAGCTGCTGGGCATGCGTCTTACTAGCGAAGGCTATCAGGTGACCACCGCCGCCAGCGGGCCGGAAGCGCTGCGCCTGCTGCAGAAAGATCAGATCGATCTGGTGATCAGCGATTTGCGTATGGATGAGATGGACGGTCTGGCGCTGTTCGGCGAAATTCAGAAGCGCAACCCCAGCCTGCCGGTGATTATTCTCACGGCGCACGGCTCGATTCCGGATGCCGTCTCCGCCACGCAGCAGGGCGTATTCAGTTTTCTTACCAAGCCGGTGGACCGCGATGCGCTCTATAAAGCGATCGACGATGCACTGGCGCAGCGCGCGCCAGCCAGCGACGATCGCTGGCGCGAGGCGATCGTCACCCGCAGCCCGACAATGCTGCGGCTGCTGGAGCAGGCGCATATGGTGGCGCAGTCTGACGTCAGCGTATTGATTAACGGCCAGAGCGGCAGCGGCAAAGAGGTGCTGGCGCAGGCGATCCACGCCGCCAGCCCGCGCGCGGAAAAACCTTTTATCGCCATTAACTGCGGCGCGCTGCCGGAACAGCTGCTGGAGTCTGAGCTGTTCGGGCACGCCAGAGGCGCCTTTACCGGCGCGGTAAGCGCGCGCGAAGGGTTGTTTCAGGCGGCGGAAGGGGGCACGCTGTTCCTGGATGAGATTGGCGATATGCCGCCGTCGCTGCAGGTGAAACTGCTGCGCGTACTGCAGGAGCGCAAAATCCGTCCGCTCGGCAGCAATCATGATATCGATATTAACGTGCGCATCATCTCCGCGACGCATCGCGATTTGCCAAAAGCGATGGAGAAAAAAGAGTTTCGCGAGGATCTCTTTTACCGGCTTAACGTGGTCAATCTTAAACTGCCCGCGCTGCATGAGCGCACGGAGGATATTCCGCTGCTTGCCAGCCATCTGCTGCGTCAGGCGGCGGATCGACATAAACCTTTTGTGCGCAGCTTCTCAGTGGATGCGATGAAGCGGCTGATGACGGCGAGCTGGCCGGGCAACGTGCGTCAGCTGGTGAACGTTATCGAGCAGTGCGTGGCGCTCACCTCATCGCCGGTGATCAGCGATGCGCTGGTCGAGCAGGCGCTGAGCGGGGAGAACAGCGTTCTGCCAACCTTTGTCGAGGCGCGAAACCAGTTTGAGCTTAACTACCTGCGTAAGCTGCTGCAGATGACTAAAGGCAATGTCACCAATGCCGCCCGGCTGGCCGGGCGTAATCGCACCGAGTTTTATAAGCTGCTGTCCCGACATGAACTGGACGCCAGCGATTTTAAAGAGTAGCTTTCTGGCGCGATGAAGCGTTTGAAAGCGTTGATAAATACCCCTTCGGGCGGGATGCGTTGCGGGCGACGCCCCTGTAGCCTGACGCTGCGGGTATACACTTACAGCACCCCATCCGGCCACGGAGGGAGTGAGAAAAGGGTCTGACATGAAAAAGATTGATGCGATTATCAAACCATTCAAACTCGATGATGTGCGCGAAGCCTTAGCCGAGGTCGGCATCACCGGGATGACGGTTTCTGAAGTTAAAGGCTTTGGCCGCCAGAAAGGGCATACCGAGCTTTATCGCGGCGCAGAGTATATGGTCGACTTTCTGCCGAAAGTGAAGATTGAAATGGTGGTGGGCGACGATATCGTCGACACCTGCGTGGAAACCATTATGAAAACTGCGCAGACCGGTAAAATCGGCGACGGTAAGATTTTTGTCTTTGACGTCTCGCGCGTGGTGCGTATCCGCACCGGCGAAGAGGATGAAGAGGCGATCTAATTTCGCCTGTGAAAGATAAAAGCCTGCTTGCGGGCTTTGTCTGTTGGCTGGGTGTCAGCGCGGGTGATATGGCCCGATCGCAAAGACGCAAAACGGCATCCCTGCCAGCTCGGCCCGCGCCATCCCTGGCGCGGGGCGCTTTGCTCCTCGGTCCATATCACCCGCGTGCAGGCTCAGATATCGTCTGTAGCCTGTTCCTGCTGTGGCCTTACAGCCCTTTATGCGGGCCGAACACTTCATAGTGAATGCGAGAGGCATCAACGCCCGCATCGCGTAGCTGACCGGCGATAAACTGCATAAAGCCTACCGGTCCGCACAGCCAGAACTGCGTGCGCGGATCCTGCAGGCGCGCGGCTTCGCTGGCCAGATCCATCATACCTTCAGCATCAAACCGGCCCACATCGGCGGCATCCGGGACGCGATACCAGACGCGCTTTTCAAAATCTTGCAGGCGAGCGCCCGTCTCGGCCACTTCATCCGCAAAGGCGTGCTGCGCACCGTTTTCCGTCGCGTGCAGCCAGGTCACCGGCGCGGCATGCTGCTGTTCGGCCAGCGCATGCAGCATCGCCAGCGTCGGGGTTACGCCGACGCCCGCTGAAATTAGCGCCACCGGCGTGTCGGTCGTCACGTCCATAAATACGTCGCCGTGCGGCGCGGTCAGCTCCAGCACATCGCCTGGCTGCGCGTTTTCATGCAGCCAGCCGGATACGGTGCCCTGTGCGTCGCGTTTCACCGCAATGCGGTAGGTTTTGCCATTGCTGGTATGCGTAAGCGAGTACTGGCGATTCTGCTGAAACTCAAAACTGGCGGGGTGCAGACGGACAGTAATATACTGGCCCGGCTTAAAGGCTGCGACTGCGCCGCCATCGACCGGCGTCAGAGTAAAGCTTTTAATGACCGAACTTTGCTCCTCAATAGCGCTAATGCGGAACGCGCGCGTACCGCGCCAGCCGCCTTCCTGCTGCTCGGTTTCCTGGTAAATCGCCTCTTCACGCTTAATAAATACATCCGCCAGCACGCCATAAGCGCGACCCCATGCCGCCAGCACTTCATCGCCTGGATTCAGCAGTTCTTTAATCGTCGCCAGCAGGTTCTCCCCGACGATGGCGTACTGTTCCGGCTTGATCGTCAGGCTGGCATGCTTCTGCGCGATTTTTTCTACCGCCGGCAGCAGCGCCGCCAGGTTATCCAGATTCGCGCCGTAGGCGCAGATGGCGTTAAATAACGCCTCGCGCTGATCGCCGTTGCGCTGGTTGTTCATATTGAACACGTTTTTCAGTTCGGGATGCTGCGACAGCATGCGGTCGTAAAAGTGAGCGGTGAGCTTTGGCCCAACGGCGGCGACAGCAGGAAGGGTAGATTTCACGGTAGCGATGGTTTGTGCGTCAAGCATGGTGGTTCCTCAGGCTGCTTTAAAGTTGCATTTTAAATGCATGTTATGATCCTGGTTCGGTAGTTGTAAATAACCCGGTAAAAAATCAGGCTATAAAGGTGGCAAGCTTTAAGTACAAATTGCAAAAACCTGCGTCACAACCTGAGGAAAAATCGCGGTGCCACCGTAGCACAGGAAAGCGTAAAAATCCTTTGCCAGCGCCAAGCCAATCGTTTGCGTACAATCAGGAATTGGCGCTACCGTCACCTGGCAAAACGGTTTACACTGTTGGCCTTTGCTCCCTAAGGGAGCCTAAACCGCCGTTAAAAGTTAGCTGAGTCAGGAGATGCGGATGTTAAAGCGTGAAATGAACATTGCCGATTATGATGCCGAATTGTGGCAGGCGATGGAGCAAGAGAAAGTGCGTCAGGAAGAGCACATTGAACTGATTGCTTCTGAAAACTACACCAGCCCACGTGTAATGCAGGCGCAAGGTTCGCAGCTCACCAACAAGTACGCGGAAGGGTATCCGGGGAAACGCTACTACGGCGGTTGTGAATATGTCGACATCGTTGAACAACTGGCCATCGATCGCGCTAAAGCGCTGTTCGGCGCCGATTACGCTAACGTGCAGCCGCACTCTGGCTCTCAGGCTAACTTTGCTGTTTATACCGCACTGCTGAAGCCGGGCGATACCATTCTGGGCATGAACCTGGCGCATGGCGGTCACCTGACTCACGGTTCGCCGGTAAACCTCTCAGGCAAACTCTATAACGTCGTGCCTTACGGCATCGATGAGAGCGGCAAAATCGACTACGACGAGCTGGCAGAGCTGGCAAAAACCCATCAGCCGAAAATGATCGTCGGCGGCTTTTCTGCCTACTCCGGCGTCTGCGACTGGGCGAAAATGCGTGAAATCGCTGACAGCGTCGGTGCTTACCTGTTCGTCGATATGGCGCACGTGGCCGGTCTGATCGCTGCTGACGTCTATCCGAACCCGGTTCCGCATGCGCATATCGTCACCTCTACCACCCATAAAACCCTGGCGGGTCCGCGCGGCGGCCTGATCCTGGCGAAAGGCGGCGACGAAGAGCTCTACAAGAAACTCAACTCTGCCGTCTTCCCGGGCGGGCAGGGCGGTCCGCTGATGCACGTTATCGCCGGTAAAGCGGTGGCGTTTAAAGAGGCGATGGAGCCGGAGTTTAAAGCGTATCAGCAGCAGGTCGCTAAAAACGCCAAAGCGATGGTGGAAGTGCTGATCGAGCGCGGCTATAACATCGTTTCAGGCGGCACCCATAACCACCTGTTCCTGATCGATCTGGTCAGCAAAAACCTGACCGGTAAAGAGGCGGACGCCGCGCTGGGCCGCGCCAACATCACCGTTAACAAAAACAGCGTGCCGAACGATCCGAAAAGCCCGTTCGTTACCTCTGGCGTGCGTATCGGTACCCCTGCTGTGACTCGCCGCGGCTTTAAAGAAGCGGAAGTTCGCGAGCTGGCGGGCTGGATTGCCGACGTGCTCGACAACATCAACGATGAAGCGACTATCGAACGCACCAAACAGAAAGTGCTGGAAGTCTGCGCTCGCCTGCCGGTTTACGCATAAGCCTGAGCTTGTGTGACCGCGATTAAGGATGGCTTCGGCCATCCTTTTTTATTGCCGTTTTTAGGCTAGAGTAACGCGCAATCATTTTCTATGGACCCTTCACTGCGGGAGGCAGAATGGCGATCGGCTCGTCAAAATGGCTCGGTCTCGGCTATTTCACTTACTTTTTTTGCTACGGTATCTATCTGCCTTTTTGGGGCGTCTGGCTAAAGGGCACCGGGCTCGATGCGGAGAAGATCGGCCTGCTGCTCGGTTGCGGCATGGTGGCGCGCTTTGTGGGCAGCCTGCTGATCGCTTCGCAGGTGAAGCATCCAGCGCAGCTGATCACCGCGCTGCGGTTGCTGGCGCTGCTGACCTGTTTGTTCGCCGCCGGATACTGGATAGGGCAGCAGTGGCTGTGGCTACTCTTCGTTATGGTGGGCTTTAATCTCTTCTTTTCGCCGCTGGTGCCGCTCAGCGATGCGCTGGCCGCCACCTGGACCCAGCAGATCGGACTGAAATATGGCCCGGTGCGGCTGTGGGGATCGCTGGCGTTCGTTATCAGTTCGGCGCTTACCGGACTGCTGGTCAACCACTGGTCATCGCAGGCGATTCTGGCGCTGCTCTCCGTCGGCGTGCTGGCGATGCTGGGCGGCATGTTGCTGCCGCCGCTTACCCGACCGCAGGGCGGGGAGCGACACAGCGCGACAGGCGGCGGCTGGCAGGCGTGGCGCGATCTGCTGCGTGAGAACAGCGTGTGGCGCTTTATGCTGTGCGTTACGCTGATGCAGGGGGCGCACGCCGCCTATTACGGATTCAGCGCGATATGGTGGCAGCAGAGCGGCTACTCCGCGTCGGTGGTGGGCTATCTGTGGTCGCTTGGCGTGGTAGCGGAGATTGTCGTTTTCGCTCTGAGCAATCGCCTGTTCCGACGCTGGCGTGCGCGCGATTTGCTGCTGCTCTCCGGCATCTGCGCGCTGGTGCGCTGGACATTGCTGGGTGCGACCGTTGAACTACCCTGGCTTATCGTAGGGCAGATCCTGCACTGCGGCAGCTTTACCGTCTGCCATCTGGCGGCGATGCGCTTTATCGCCGCGCGCAGCGGTTCAGACGTTATCCGCCTGCAGTCGATCTACTCGGCGCTGGCGATGGGCGGCGGCATCGCGGTAATGACCATGATCTGCGGCGTGCTGTTTACCCCGTTGCAGGGCCATCTCTTCTGGGTGATGGCGCTGGTCGCGCTGCCCGCACTCTTTTTGCGGCCGCGCGCGGCTTAAGCCTCCAGCAGCGCCCGTATACGCTGCTGCTGATGTTCGCTCAGCGGCAGCTCGGCGTGGATCAGCGGCGGCGAATAGAGCGGTAGCGACGTCGCGTAAGGGGAGATCACCAGCGCGATTTCACGCGGCGCGCCGTCGCGCTGGAAGTCGCTCATATCCTGATATTTGATATTGATCGGCAGCAGCGAAATTTCGCGGATCTGCTGCTCAAGCTGCTGTTCAAGACGGGCGTTGTCGCCGGTCAGCAGCAGAACCTGCTTCTCCTGCAGCGCGTTTTCCTGCATCAGCCAGGCGCCGAATATCACCGCAATCAGGCTAACCTCCTCCTGGCTGAAGCGCAGATCGTAGGTGGTTTCGAACCCGTCCAGCGCCTGTTGCGTGGTGCGCAGCAGGCGCGGATAGAGCTTCGTGACGTCCAGCGCCACGCTGTTATCAATGCCGATGCCGAAGTGGGAGCGATCCAGCGCCTGCGCCAGATGCGTATAGAGCTGCTCCGTCAGTTCCTGAGGTTCGCCGAAGCGCAGCTCGGCCAGCTGTTCGAAGGTGGCGATAAGCTGTCTGGTTTCCCGCATCAGCTGCTGGCTGCCGGGATGGTGCAGCGTATCAGGGCCAGGCGCATGGATCAGGCTGAACAGCAGCGTCCAGAAGTCCGCTTCGCTGATATGCGGCGCCAGATGACAGCGCTTTTGCCAGTGAAGAATGACGTCCATCGCCGCCTCGCGCTCATACTTCTGCTGAAGCCAGGCGCGCTGCCGCTCGTTGAACAGAGCAGGCTGGCGCTGCATCAGCCCATACTTCATAAAGATTTGCAGAAACAAGCGGTCGCGCGCGCTGAAGTCGCGGGAGAGCTTCAGGCTGCAGTGCTGGATCAGCGCCTGCAAATTTATCTCGTCGTAGAGCGCTTTTTCTATTTTCATCGCTTTCAGCCGCTGGCGCAGCGGCGCGGCAAAATGGTCGCGCACGAAGTTTTCTGACAAGCGCAGCCCGCGCCGCAGCCAGTGCAGCAGGCAAAGTCGCCGATCCAGCTCGGTGCCGTGAATGCGAAAGCTGCCGTCCACCATTTGATGCAGTTCCAGCTGGTGATAACGCTGTATCTCATCCCCGACATCTTCGATATCCTGTCGGGCGACGACAGCGTCAACGCCGTTTAACTGACAGAGTTTTTCGAGCGTTAGCGCGGGAGTGGGCAGATACAACAGCAACAGCAGATGACAACGACGCTGTGATCGGGTGAAGAGTGGTGCCGAAGAGGGAGCAGAACTCATCAGTCTAGATTCCAGCGGTCCGGTATTGCGCTAAGAATAGCCAATGGCGAAAAGGGCCGCGGCCTGCTGCTGATTTTTTCTGCAATGCTTCAGCGTGGGTCACAATTTTTTGTTACTTATATGCGCTTTTAACCGGGAATGTAACTTTATAACATTATGAGAGGCGTCTTTTTTACTTTACTGTTACTGATGAGCGGGGCCAGTTATGCCCATCCACACAGCTTTATCGATATGAAAACCGAACTGCTCGCCGACGGCGATACCTTCACCGGACTGAAGATGAACTGGACGATGGATGAGATCACCTCCGCCGATCTGCTTTACGATGCGGGCGATGCGAAGCCCGGCAGCGAAGTATGGAAAAAACTGGCGGCGGAAGTCATGGCGAATGTGCTGGGCCAGCACTACTTCTCTGAGGTGTGGCACAACGGCCAGCGCGTGAAATTTCTCAACCTGCCGAAAGAGTACGCGCTGTCGCGAAGCGGCAACAAAGCGGTGCTGGAATTTATTTTGCCGCTGGCGGAGCCGCCAGCGCTAACCGGGCAACGTTTCGATATCCTGACTTTCGACCCGACCTACTTCGTTGATATGACCTACAGCGACGCCCACGCCCTTAGCCTGCCTGCGGCGTTAACGTCGCGCTGCGAGCTGGCGCTGCATACGCCGAAACCGGACGATAGCCTGAAGCAGTACGCTCTGTCGCTGGATAAAGCCAATGCGCCGCCTGAGGAGATGGATCTGGGTCGCCAGTTTGCGCAAAAGGTCACGCTGACATGTCACTGATGTTTTCTCGTGCTCCTGCGCGTCGCGTCTGGCCGCTGTGGCTGCTGGCGTTCGCGCTGGCGGCGACGGCGTTCGCGCTGTGGCAATACTGGCCGCAGATTCTGCTGCAAAGCGTGAGCTGGCAGAAAGAGCTTCATCAACAGATGACTCAGCTGCTGCAGCAGGTCAAAACCGCGCCCGAACAGGCTGGCGGCATGCTGGTGCTCTTCAGTCTGGCTTATGGCGTTCTGCATGCGCTGGGACCCGGCCACGGCAAAGTGGTAATCACCACCTTTCTCGCGACGCATCCGGCGCGTCTCAAGACGACGCTCAGGCTGACGCTGCTGGCCTCGCTGCTGCAGGGCAGCGTGGCGATTGTTCTGGTTACGCTTATGCTGGTGGTGCTGCAAACCTCTTCGCGCCAGCTGCATCTCAGCAGCTACTGGCTGGAGAAGGGGAGCTATCTGTTGGTGATCGGGCTGGGGGTATGGATTGGCGTGCGCGCGTTAAAGGCGCTGCGGCGTCAGCTGCGGCCGCGCTCGCCGATGAAAATCCATGCTCTGCGCGCCGATCATCAGCACGACGCGCATTGCGGCTGCGGTCATGCGCATCTGCCAGACGCGCAGCAGGTCGCCGGGGCGGTCAGCCTTAAAACCCAGCTGCTGCTGGTGGCGTCTATGGGATTGCGTCCCTGTTCGGGCGCGATAATGATGCTGCTGTTTTCCCGCGTTATCGGCGTCTATCTCTGGGGCGTCCTGTCGGCGGCGGTTATGGCGCTGGGCACAGCGTTAACGATTTCCGCGATCGGCCTGCTGGTGCAGCGCTCACGGACGCTGGCGCTGCGGCTGGGCGGCGAAAGCCGGGCGGCCTCAACGGCGGCGCTGGCGATGCCTGTTTTGGCACTGGTCGGCAGCGCGCTGCTGATCGCAGCAGGGCTGGCACTGTGGCAAAGCGCGACGCCCGGCATCGGCGGCGGTTTGCGTCCTTTCGGCTAACAGCCGTGACAGAGGCGCCAGGAAAAGAATCTCTGGCGTCCTTGCTTTATTCCGTCTGGTTTATCTCCGCTATTTACGCTTCGTTAATTGCAATATATTGCCGCTTATTGTGGTGAAAACAGTTTTCTCGTCTACGCTAAATAAAACAACCAGATGTTATGTCCCTTTAATAATATTGATTTTTTAACGTTATCTGTTGCGAGGAGAACTACCATGCACGAAACCCGGATTAATAATGGTACAACAGAAACCATTACTGAAACGCACGCGGGATTACCCTTAAAACGTATTTCCTGGAGCGCAGTATTCGCTGGCGTAATTGGCGCGCTGATTGTGCATATTTTACTGACGCTGCTGGGGACCGCGATCGGCGCCACCTCGGTAGATCCGCAACAGGAGCAAAATCCGCTGCAGCATCTCGGCACCGGCGCCCTAATCTGGACCGGACTGAGCATGCTAATCGCAATGGCGGTTGGTAGCTATCTGGCTGGTCGTCTGGCGCAGCGAGAAGGTGCACTGCATGGTCTGCTGATGTTCGGGCTGAGCACCTTATTTACTATCTGGCTTGCGGTATCTCTGGCCAGCAGCCTGATCGGCGGCGCGTTCAATATTATTGGTTCAGGCTTCCAGGCGGTAGGCAGCGGTATTTCCGCCGCAGCGCCGACGGTAACCGATTATGCAAAACAGAAGCTGCAGGAAAATAATATCAACCTCGATGATTTGCAAAATGAATTGCAAACCACGCTGCGCCAGACCGGCAAGCCAGAATTGCAGCCGGAGAATTTACAGAAGGATGTGAATAGCGAAGCCAATAATGCGGAGAACCAGGCGAAGAATACCGCTCAGAATCCGCAGAATGCCGATACAGATATTACCAACTGGGTTAAAGGCGTCATGGGTCGTCATTCCGATACCCTGCAGGCGGCTGACCGCGACGCGCTGAAAAATATCATTAAGGCGCGTACCGGTAAGAGCGATCAGGAAGTCGATCAGATCGTTAACCAGACCGAGCAGAGCTATCAGAAAGCGATGCAACAGTATCAACAGCTGAAGCAACAGGCAGAACAGAAAGCGCGTGAAGCGGCTGACCAGGCTGCTGCGGCAACCGCGAAAGCGAGCTGGTACGCCTTCTTTATGCTGCTGATTGAAGCTGTGCTGGCAGCGGTGATGGGTCGTATTGGTCGTCGCACCCAACCGCGTCAGGTTCTGAGTCACGAACGACGCTAACAAGTAAGTGAAATAAAAAAGGCGGCTGAAAAGCCGCCTTTTTTGCATGCCCGCACTACAGCTAAAACGCGGGTGACATAAACCGAAGAGCAAAGCGTCCCGCGCCAGGGAGGGCGCGGGCCGAGCGAGCAGGGATGCGAAAAGCGACTTTGCGATCGGTTTATGTCACCCGCGTGGGCACAGAACCTGCGTACATAAAGGCGGCTATAAAGCCGCCTTTATAATTTTAACGTTTCAGCGCTTCGCTCAGCTCGTCACGCATGCTGGAGAGCAGCGATTTCACCACGCGCGGGTTGCCCGCCACGATGTTGCCCGAGTGCATATAACCGTGACCGCCGGTAAAGTCCGTGACCAGACCGCCCGCTTCGCGCACCAGCAGTTCGCCCGCAGCGAAATCCCACGGCTTCAGACCAATTTCAAAGTAACCGTCAACGCGGCCAGCGGCGACATAGGCCAGATCCAGCGCGGCAGAGCCGGTACGGCGGAAATCAGCGCACTGGGTAAACAGCTTCGCGACTACATTGATAAAGGCCGGCGCATGCTGCTTGGTCTTGAACGGGAAACCGGTCGCGAGAATAGTGCCGTCGAGATCGCGAGCGGTGCTGCCGCGCAGACGGTAACCGTTAAGCTGCGCGCCCTGACCACGTACGGCGGTAAACAGCTCGTTACGCATGGGATCGTAGACCACGGCGACTTCAGTACGGCCTTTAATGCGTACGGCGATAGAGACGGAGAAATGCGGCAGGCGTTTGATAAAGTTGGTAGTGCCATCCAGCGGATCGATAACCCATTGAATGTCCTGATCGTCGCCCGCCAGTTCGCCACTCTCTTCGGTAATGATAGAGTGCTGCGGGTAGGATTTGCGAATCACTTCGATAATCAGTCGTTCTGCATCACGGTCAACATTGGTTACAAAGTCGTTGCTGCCTTTCTGGCTGGCTTCGACCGCGTCCGGGGTTTCATAATTCTTGGCAATCAGGTTGCCGGCCTTGCGCGCAGCGCGCACGGCGATGTTGAGCATCGGATGCATCGGTATCTCTCACTGGATGTTAAAGAACGAGGAAAAACGGCGCGAAGTATAGCAGCGCGTTCTTTAAATGTCTCCAGTTATGTTAGCATGCTGCCCATCATTTCCTGACTGACGCCAATCTATGCTGCAGAATATTCGAATCGTGCTGGTGGAAACCTCTCACACCGGCAATATGGGCTCCGTGGCCCGCGCGATGAAAACCATGGGCTTAAGCAATCTTTATCTCGTCAACCCGCTGGTAAAACCTGACTCGCAGGCGATCTCCCTGGCGGCAGGCGCCAGCGACGTTATCGGCGACGCGAAAATCGTCGATACGCTCGACGAGGCGATTGCCGGCTGTAGCCTGGTGGTCGGCACCAGCGCCCGTTCCCGTTCGCTGCCCTGGCCCATGCTGGACGCGCGCGAATGCGGCGTCAAAAGCGTGGAAGAGGGCGAGCAGGCCCCTGTCGCGCTGGTATTCGGCCGCGAACGCGTCGGTCTGACCAACGAAGAACTGCAAAAGTGCCACTACCACGTCGCCATCCAGGCTAATCCAGAGTACAGCTCGCTCAACCTGGCGATGGCGGTGCAGATTATCGCCTATGAAGTGCGTATGGCGTGGCTGGCGGCGCAGGAAAAAGCGCAGCCTGCACCGGTCTATGCTGAGTCGCCTTATCCGCTGGTGGACGATCTGGAGCGCTTCTATCAGCACATGGAAAAGATGATGCTTAACAGCGGATTTATCCGCGAAGGCAATCCGGGACAGGTGATGAGCAAGCTGCGTCGCCTCTATACGCGTGCGCGTCCGGAACGCGACGAGCTCAATATTCTGCGCGGCATGCTCGCCTCGTTTGAAAAGCGCAAAGGCGAAAAAGAGTAGTTGAGTAAATTACTCGGTTAAATAGTTGACCAAAATACTCGGGAATGTCAGACTTCGGCTATCTTTTGCTAATCCTCCGATAACCGGACGCTATTGAGGTAGTACGCTATGAGACTGACATCCAAAGGACGTTACGCCGTTACCGCGATGCTGGACGTTGCCCTGCATTCCCATGAAGGGCCGGTTCCGCTGGCTGATATTTCCGAGCGTCAGGGCATTTCGCTCTCCTATCTGGAGCAGTTATTCTCGCGTCTGCGCAAGCATGGCCTGGTGGCCAGCGTCCGCGGACCGGGCGGCGGCTACCTGCTGGGCAAAGCGTCCAGCGCCATTGCAGTCGGCGAAGTGATTACTGCCGTCGATGAATCCGTTGATGCCACTAAATGCCAGGGCAAAGAGGGTTGTCAGGGCGGCGAACGCTGCCTGACGCATGTGCTGTGGCGCGATCTCAGCGTACGCATCAGCGATTTTCTGAACAACATCACGCTGGCCGAGCTGGTGAACAACCAGGAGATCCTCGACGTGGCCGATCGCCAGAATTCACAGGACAATCGTCGTTTCCAGAACAATCGCGTTCAGGAAATCAACGTCAATCTTCGCGCTTCCTGATCCCCTTCTGTGCGGCCCTTACTGCTAACGCGGTCAGGGCCGAATCTGCTATAAAGACGTATGATTTTCGATACGGAGCTTTAGCGCAATGAAATTACCGATTTACCTGGATTATGCCGCAACGACGCCGGCCGATCCGCGTGTGGCCAGCAAAATGATGCAGTTCCTGACGCTGGACGGCACCTTTGGTAACCCGGCTTCGCGCTCGCACCGTTTCGGCTGGCAGGCTGAAGAAGCGGTCGACGTGGCGCGCAATCAGGTAGCGGAACTGGTCAATGCCGATCCGCGTGAAATCATTTTCACTTCCGGCGCGACCGAATCTGACAACCTCGCCCTAAAAGGCGCTGCGCATGCCCAGCGCGGGCGCGGCCTGCACATCATTACCAGCCAGACTGAACATAAAGCGGTACTCGACAGCTGCAAACAGCTGGAGAGCGAAGGCTTTACGGTCACTTACCTGACACCGCCCGCCAGCGGCATTATCACGCCAGATGCGGTGCGCGACGCGCTGCGCGACGACACCGTGCTGGTATCGCTGATGCACGTTAATAATGAAATCGGCGTAATCCAGGATATCGCCGCTATCGGCGAACTGTGCCGCGCGCGCGATATTCTCTTCCATGTCGACGCCACGCAAAGCGTCGGCAAGCTGCCGATCGACCTCAGCGAATTAAAAGTCGATCTGATGTCCTTCTCCGCCCATAAACTCTACGGCCCGAAAGGCATCGGCGCGCTCTATGTGCGCCGCAAACCCAAAGTGAACATCGAGGCGCAGATGCACGGCGGCGGTCACGAGCGCGGCATGCGCTCCGGCACCCTGCCGGTGCATCAGATCGTCGGCATGGGCGAGGCGTTTTCGCTCGCCCGTGAAGCACGGGAAACGGAGATGGCGCGTCTGGCCGCGCTGCGTGCGCGACTGTGGCAGGGGCTAAGCGCGCTGGACGGCGTACAGCTTAACGGCGACCTGGCGCAGAGCGCGCCCAATATACTGAATATCAGTTTCGCTGGCGTCGACGGCGAATCGCTGATTATGGCGTTAAAAGATCTGGCGCTCTCTTCCGGCTCGGCCTGCACCTCCGCCAGCATGGAACCCTCTTACGTGCTGCGCGCGATCGGCCTTGACGAAGCGCTGGCGCACAGTTCGCTGCGCTTTTCGCTCGGCCGCTTCACCACGGAAGAGGAGATCGACTACGCCATTGCGCTGGTGCAAAAGGTGCTTCCCCGCCTGCGTGCGCCGGTGTCCGCTTCACGCTAATTTCTGCGCCGTCTCCCCGGTGAAATCTGGAAACGGCGCGCCTCCGACTGGATCCGCTGGCGTCACCCGGCAATATCTGTTATCAGGTCTGACGTTTAACGGCTAAAGCCTGCGCTTCTGGCTGGATGATACTTATAACGCATATGGAGTTTCGCGATGACAACACAACCGATGAACATTACGCTGAGCCACCAGCCCGCTGATGCGCGCTGGGGCGAGAAAGCGATTCTGACCAGCAACGACGACGGCATGACCATTCACCTGAGTGGCGCGGATCAGCTCAATACCATCCAGCGCGCAGCGCGCAAAATTGACGGGCAGGGTATTCGCCATGTGGCGCTGAGCGGCGAAGGCTGGGATCTGGAGCCATGCTGGGCGTTCTGGCAGGGCTACCGCAGCCCGAAAGGGCAGCGCAACGTGGTCTGGCCGACGCTGAATGAACAGGATCAGGCGGAGTTTGCGCGTCGTCTGCGCATTATTGACTGGGTGCGCGACACCATTAACCTGCCGGCGGAAGAGCTGGGGCCGGAAGATCTGGCGCACAGCGCTATCGATCTGATCAGCGAAGTGGGCGGCGAAGCGGTCAGCTATCGCGTGACGCGCGGCGACGACCTGCGCGAGCAGGGTTATCTCGGCCTTCACACCGTAGGACGCGGCTCCAGCCGCCCGCCGGTGCTGCTGGCGCTGGACTACAACCCGACCGGCGACGACAGCGCGCCGGTATTCGCCTGTCTGGTGGGCAAGGGCATCACCTTCGATACCGGCGGCTACAGCCTGAAGCAGAGCGCTTTTATGGACTCGATGAAGTCCGATATGGGCGGCGCGGCGACCCTGACCGGCGCGCTGGCGCTGGCGATCTCTCGCGGCCTTAAGCAGCGCGTTAAGCTGTTCCTTTGCTGCGCCGACAATATGGTCAGCGGCAACGCTTTCCGCCTGGGCGATATCATCCGCTACCGCAACGGCAAATCAGTGGAAGTGATGAATACCGATGCGGAAGGGCGTCTGGTGCTGGCCGATGGCCTGATCGACGCCAGCGAACAGCATCCGACGCTGCTGATTGACGCCGCGACGCTGACCGGAGCGGCGAAAACCGCGCTCGGCAATGACTACCACGCGCTCTTTACGTTCGACGATGTGCTGGCGCAGTCGCTGATGGGCAGCGCCACCAGCGAAAACGAGCCGTTCTGGCGTCTGCCGCTGGCGGAGTTCCACCGCAACCATTTGCCGTCTAATTTCGCCGATCTCAATAATATCGCCAGCGCGGCGCATTCGGCGGGCGCAAGCAGCGCGGCCGCGTTCCTGTCGCACTTCGTGACCCGCTATCAGGAGGGCTGGCTGCATATCGACTGTTCGGCTACCTACCGCAAGAGCGCGGTGGATCAGTGGTCGGCAGGCGCAACCGGCATCGGTGTGCGTACCCTGGCGAATCTGCTGCTTAAGTAAAGGATCTGGCGACGGCCTTGCCGTCGCCTTATGTAGAAAGGCAAAACATGAACCGTCTTGAAGAGGTGCTGAAGCTGGCGGCTACCGAGCCGGCGCACCGCCCGGAATTTTTTCAGCTGTTGCTGGCCGCGGACGTCTGGGTGCCAGGCGAAAGCACCGAGACGCAGTTCGCCGCGGATACGCCGGTCGATCTGCAACACTGGGAAAAAGAGGATGGCCGCAGCGTCATTCCTTTTTTTACCTCGCAGGAGGCGATGAGCGAAGCGATCGCGGGCGAGCAGGCTTATTTGCGCCTGCCGGTGCGCACGCTGTTTGAGATGACGCGCGGCGAAACGCTGTTCCTCAATCCCAAACTGCCTGCCGGCAAAGAATTCTCTCCGGCGGAGATCGCCCACCTGCTGGGTGAAGAGGGCGACGCCCTGAGCCAGCAAACCGTGCTGGAAGGCGGCCAGGCGCTGCTGCTGTCAGAAATAGCAACGCCGCCCGCGCAGATGATCGACTCGCTGACGCAGCTGTTCAGTAAATACAAACAGGTGCGCCGCGCCTTTGTCGCCAGCATTCGCGAAAGCGCGGATCAACAGCCAAACCTGCTGATCGGCATCGAAGCGGAAAGCGATATTGAGGCGATTATTCAGGCGGCGGGCAGCGTCGCGACCGATACGCTGCCGGATGACGCGCCGATTGATATCTGCGAAGTGGTGGCGGACGAGAAGGGCGTCAGCCACTTTTTTACGGCCCATATCACGCCCTTTTACGAACGTCGCTGGGGCAGTTTTTTGCGCGATTTTAAAGGCAGTCCGCGTATTATCTGAATCGGGTGCGGCGTCTGCCGCACCTCTCTGTTACTTCTCGATCGGCAAATCGTCTCTGCTGCCCCATTCGCCCCACGATCCGTCATAGAGCGTAACGTTGCGCGCGCCCAGTACGGTCAGCGCCAGGATCACCACCGCGGCGGTGACGCCGGAACCGCAGCTCGCCACGACCGGCTCATCCAGCTTCACGCCTGCTCTGGCGAAGATAGCGCGCAGTTCGGCTTCCGGCTTCAGCGCGCCGTTCGTCACCAGATCGTTCCAGGGCACATTGCGGCTGCGGGGAATATGGCCGCGGTGCAGACCCGGACGTGGCTCATCGACCTCGGCGTTAAAGCGGTTCGCCGCGCGAGCATCGACAATCTGCGCGCCGCCTTCATGGCTAATCAGCAGCACATCGGTCAGACGCTTGACCTGCGCCTCATCGAACGTCGCCTCAAATTCGCCCTCTGGCAGCGCGACCTGTCCGGTCGCCAGCGGCAGGCCAGCCGCTTTCCAGCCCTGCAGGCCGCCTGCCAGAATCGAGACCTGCTCAACGCCGAACGTGCGCAGCATCCACCAGGCGCGCGGCGCGGAGAAGAGGTTGCCCTCATCGTAAACCACCAGATGCCTGTCGCTGTGAATGCCCAGTTCGCGCATCGCCACGGCGAAACGCTCGGCGCGCGGCATCATATGCGGGTAAGGACTGCTGTGATCGGAAAGCGCTTCAATATCGAAGAAAGGCGCGCCCGGCAGATGGCCCGCCAGATACTCCGCTGTGATATTGCGCACGGCCTCCTGGCCCGGCGGCAGCATACGGGCGTCCAGCACCTGCACGTTACCTTCGGCGTAATGTTCATTTAACCAGTCGGCGGAGACAAATATGGCTGTCATAGCAACCTCTTCTTATCATCAGGAAAAGCCCAGTGTCGGGGAATGTGAACGCTATCTCAAGGGCAGCATTGCTAAAATGGCGGGTTTGCGGTGAAATTGCGCGGCGAAATTATACCTTCGGGACGGGTGAGGGATTTACCATGGCAAGAGCTGTAAAACGTCTGCTCTCTGGCGTCGTACTGGGCGCGGCGCTGCTTGGCGGCGCAACTACCTTTACGCTGCCCGCCGCAGAGCCTGCCGCAACGCAGCAAGCGGTAAAAGTCGTGTCCATTATCGACTTTTCTGAGCTTCAGCTGGACGGCGCGGCCGCGCTGGTGCTCACCTTTAACACCCCGCTCGACGACAAGCAGGATTTTGCGGCGCGGGTGAAGCTGGTCGATGACAAAAGCGGCAAGGTGGACGGCGGCTGGGAGCTGGCGCAGAACGGCAAGTCGCTGCGCTTTCGCCATCCTGAGCCGTCGCGCAAGCTGACGGTGAGCGTAGAGGCGGGATTGCGCGCCGCCAACGGCACCACTTTATCGACCCCCTTCAGCCAGTCGCTGACCACGCGCGATATTCAGCCGATGGTCGGTTTCGCCAGCCGCGGCTCGCTGCTGCCGCTGCGCCTGACCCAGGGCCTGCCCGTACTGGCGCTCAACGTTTCGCGCGTCGATGTCGACTTCTTCCGCGTTAAAAGCGCGTCGATGAACGATTTTCTTGCGCAGTGGAACTACGGCAACAACCTTTCTTACTGGTCCTCGCGCGTGCTGCTCAATAACGCCGATCTGGTCTATAGCGGACGCTTCGAACTTAATCCGGCGCGTAACACGCGCGAAAAACTGCAGCTGCCGCTGGGGGATGTGGCGCCGCTGAAGCAGCCGGGTGTTTATCTGGCGGTAATGAAACAGGCTGGCTCCTATAACTATACGCTGCCCGCCACGCTGTTTACCCTCAGCGATATTGGTCTGTCACTGCACCGCTTTCCCGGCGAAATGGAGCTGTTTACGCAGAGCCTCGCCAGCGGCGCGCCGCTGGCGGACGTCACTGTGCAGCTGCTGGATGAGAAGGGACGGAAGCTTGCCGGCGGCGTCACCGACGGTAGCGGTCATCTGCGTCTGCCGACGCAGGCGAAAGGCAAGGTGCTGATCGCCACGCAAAAGGAGCAGACGTCGCTTATCGACCTCAATCTGCCCGCGCTGGACCTGGCGGAGTTTCCTGTCGCCGGACCGCAGGGGTACGACAAACAGCTGTTTGTTTTCGGCCCGCGCGATCTCTATCGCCCTGGCGAAACGGTGATCGTTAACGCGCTGCTGCGCGATGCCGACGGCAGACCGCTGCCTGCGCAGCCGCTGAAGGCTGAAGTGGTGCAGCCCAACGGCGAAGTCGCGCAAACTTTTGTCTGGCAGCCGGAGAACGGCTTTTATCAGCAACGCTTTTCGCTTCCGGCCTCGGCGATGACCGGCGACTGGACGCTGCGGCTGAACAGCGGCGACAGCCAGCCGCGCAACTGGCGCTTTCACGTTGAAGATTTTCTGCCGGAGCGCATGGCGCTGACGTTGCAAAACAGCGACAGTCCGCTGTCGCCTGACGACGACGTCGTTTTCAATATTGAAGGGCGCTATCTCTACGGTGCGCCGGCGGCGGGCAACGAACTGCAAGGGCAGCTGATGCTGCGGCCCGCGCGCGAAGCGGTCGCCGCGCTACCGGGCTACCAGTTCGGCGACATCATGGAGGAGAGCAAACGCAACCTGGATGATATCGACGACACCCTGGACGATGATGGCAAGCTGCAGCTGACGGTAGAGAGCGAGTGGGCGCAGATCCATTCGCCGCTTAACTTAACCCTGCAGGCGAGCCTGCTGGAGACGGGCGGCCGGCCGGTTACGCGCCGCGCTACCCAGGCCATCTGGCCCGCGCCCGCGCTGCCCGGCATTCGGCCGCTGTTCAAGAGCGAATCGGTCTATGACTACCGCTACGATCGTTACACCCAACAGCCCACGGTGCCGGAAAACAGCCTCGCCGACTTCGATATCGTTTACGCCAACAGCAAAGGCGAGAAGCTGGCCGCGAAGGATCTTGAGGTTCGCCTGATCCACGAGCGGCGCGACTACTACTGGAGCTTCTCCGACAGCGAAGGCTGGCAGATGCGCAATGATGAGAAGGATCTGCAGGAGGATGCGCAGCGCATTTCGCTGGCCGCGGGCGACAGCAAAAAGGTCAGTTTCCCGGTGGAGTGGGGATCTTATCGTCTGGAAGTGCAGGCCGGAGAGAAGATTATCTCCAGCGTGCGGTTCCGCGCGGGCTACTGGTGGGAAGACAACACCAACGGCACCGGCGCGCTAAGGCCCGATCAGGTTAAGCTCAAGCTCGATAAAACCGCTTTGCGGCCCGGCGAGACCGCCCAGGTGCAGGTGGAGTCGCCTGCAGCAGGGAAAGGCTATCTGATGGTTGAGTCAAGCAGCGGCACCCTGTGGTGGCAGCCGATTAACGTGCCTGCGGGCGGCGCGACCATCAACGTGCCGCTTGATGCCAGCTGGAAGCGCCATGACCTGTATCTCAGCGCTATTGTGGTGCGCGACGGCGATAAGGTCAGCGGGGCCACGCCGAAGCGCGCCATCGGCCTGCTGCATCTGCCGATAGCGATCGACGCGCGCCGTATCGACCTGGCGCTGGACGCGCCGCTGAAAATTCGCCCCGAGCAGACGCTGAAGGTAAAAGTTAAAGCCAGCCGCGTCGGCGGCGAACTGCCGGAGAAAATTCAGGTGCTGCTGTCGGCGGTGGACAGCGGGGTACTGAACATTAACGATTACAAAACGCCCGATCCCTGGGAAGGCTTCTTTGGCCGCAAGCGCTATAACGCCGACCAGTATGATGTTTTCGGCCAGCTGATCGAAGGCGGCGGGCGTCTGGCGACGCTGCGTTTCGGTGGCGATGGTGACGACGACGCCCAGTCGCGCGGCGGTAAAAAACCGCTGACCGAGGTGAATATCGTGGCGCAGCAGCTTCAGCCGGTCACGCTGGATAAAAACGGCGAAGGCACGCTGGAGTTGCCGATCCCGCAGTTTAACGGCGAGCTGCGCCTGATGGCGCAGGCGTGGAGCGCCGACAGCTTCGGCTCGGCGGAGCGAAAAGTGGTGGTTGCCGCGCCGCTGATCAGCGAACTGGCAACGCCGCGTTTTATGGCGAGCGGCGATCAGGCGATGCTGGCGCTCGATCTCACCAATCTCACCGAACAACCCCAGGCGCTGACGGTGTATGTGCAAACGCAGGGCCAGATTACGCTGAGCGGCGGTGCCACGCACCGCGTTCAGCTGGCGAAAGGGGCGCGCACCACGCTGCATATACCGGTGAAAGCGCAGGGCGGTTTCGGCGAGGGCGCGGTGCAGGTGCGGGTCTCCGGCCTTACGATCGCGGGCGAGGCGCTGGCCGACAGTCAGCGCAGCTGGAAGATTGGCGTGCGTCCGGCTTATCCGGCGCAAACGCTGAGCTTCGATGGCGTGATGCAGGCGGGGCAGAGCTGGCAGGTGCAGGCCGCTGCCTTTAGCGGCCTGCAGCCTGAGACGCTGAGCGGACAGTTTACGCTCAGCAATCAGCCGCCGCTGAATATCGGCCACTATATCAGCGCGCTTTACGCTTACCCCTACGGCTGCCTGGAGCAGACCGCCAGCGGCATCTGGCCGTCCGTTTTCACTAATCAGGCGCAGCTCGCCGCAATGGGCATCAAAACCAGCAGCGACGAGGCGCGGCGCGCCTCCATTGATACCGGCATAGCGCGCCTGGCGGGCATGCAGCGCGGCAATGGCAGCTTTGGCCTGTGGAGCAAAGAGAGCGACGAAGAGTTCTGGCTGACCGCCTACGTCACTGATTTCCTGCTGCGCGCCAGCGAGGCGGGCTACAGCGTGCCGCAAGAGGTTATCACGCGCGCTGACGAGCGGCTGCTGCGCTATTTGCAGGATCCGGCGCAGATCGAAACCCGCTGGAGCAGCAATGAAGAGGCGATGCGCTTCAGCGTGCAGGCCTATGCGGGCATGGTGCTGGCGCGTCAGCAGCAGGCGCCGCTCGGCGCGCTGCGCGCGCTCTATGAGAAGCGCGACAAGGCTAAATCGGGACTGGCGCTGGTGCAGCTCGGCGTGGCGCTGAAGCTGATGGGCGATCCGCAGCGCGCGCAGCTGGCGCTGGCGCAGGGCGTCGGGCTGACGCGCGAATCAGACGGCTGGCTGGGCGATTACGGCAGCCCGCTGCGCGACCGCGCGCTGATTCTGGCGCTGCTGACGGAAAATCAGCTGTTGCCGGAAATGCAGGACGCGCTGATGCAGGATCTGGCGAAAGCGGCGCGCGGCCAGGTCTGGTTCTCTACGCAGGAGAATAACGCCCTGTTCCTGGCGGCGCGCACGTTGCAACAGCATAAAGGCGAAGCCTGGCAGGCGGCGCTGGAGGGCGACGCGCAGCCGCTGGAGGGCACAGGCGCGCTGACGCAGGGGTTGAACGCCGGCCAGCTGCAGCGCGGCGTCACGCTGACGAGTCACAGCCAGTCGCCGCTCTACGGCGTGCTGAACGTAACGGGCTATCCGTTCGCTGCGCCGAAGCCGATGCACAACGTGCTGAACGTGACCCGCGACTATTTCACCCTCGACGGCGAACCGGCGGATCTTGATAACCTCAGCAGCGGTCAGCTGCTGGTGGTGCGTCTGAAGGTCTCCGCCAGCAAACGCGTCAGCGATGCGCTGGTGGTGGATCTGCTGCCTGCGGGGCTGGAGCTGGAGAATCAGAACCTCAGCGACAGCAGCGCCAGCCTCGGCGACGGCGCGGATGCGTTGAAGGAGAGCATGACGGAAATGCAGCAGGCGGATATCCGCCATATTGAATTCCGCGACGATCGTTTTGTCGCGGCGCTGGCGCTGAGCGGCTACAAAACGGAGACGCTGCTCTATCTGGCGCGCGCCGTGACGCCGGGCAGCTACCGTCTGCCGCCACCGCAGGTCGAGTCGATGTACGTGCCGGAGTGGCGCGCCGTCGGCGCGACGCCGGAGAAGATCAGTGTACGTTAAGGCATGAAACTGCAAGGCTGGAAAAAGCGGTGGCTCTGGCCGCCGCTTGTTTTTGTCGCGCTGATGCTGGCGCTGCTCGGCATGGATCGGCTGTTTCCTCTGCCGCTGCGGCAGGTACAGCCGGCGCGCGTGGTAGTGGCGGAAGATGGGACGCCGCTCTGGCGCTTTGCCGATAAACAGGGCGTCTGGCGCTATCCGGTCACGCTGGATGAGGTTGCGCCCGCCTATCTTGACGCACTGCTCAATTATGAGGATCGCTGGTTCTGGCGTCACCCCGGCGTCAACCCGATCGCCATCCTGCGGGCGGCAGGGCAGAACCTGCGCGCCGGCGCCGTTGTCTCCGGAGGCAGCACCCTGACCATGCAGGTGGCGCGTCTGATCGATCCGCAGCCGCGTACGCTGTCTGGCAAAATGGTGCAGGCGTGGCGGGCGTTACAGCTGGAGTGGCATCTGTCGAAGCGCGAGATCCTTACCCTCTATCTCAATCGCGCGCCCTTTGGCGGCACGGTCGAAGGGGTGGGCGCGGCAAGCTGGATCTGGCTCGGCAAGCCGCCTTCACAGCTGACTAAGGGCGAAGCCGCGCTGCTGGCGGTGCTGCCACAGGCGCCTGGCCGCTTACGTCCGGATCGCTGGCCGCAGCGCGCCGAGGCGGCGCGCAATAAGGTGCTGCAGCGGCTGGCGGAGAATCATGTCTGGCCGCAGCAGGAAGTCGATGAAATTCGTCAGGAGCCGGTCTGGCTGCCGCCGCGTCAGATGCCGCAGAGCGCGCCGCTGCTGGCGCGTCGTCTGCTGTCGCTCTCCACGCGCGATAAGATCGTCTCGACGCTGGATAGCTCGCTGCAGCGCGAGCTGGAAACTCTGGCTCTCTCCCTTAAGCCGCAGCTGCCGCCGCGTACCTCGCTGGCGATTCTGGTGGTCGATCACACCGATATGAAGGTGCGCGGCTACGTCGGCTCGGTGGATTTTCGTGACGAGAGGCGTTTCGGCCATGTCGATATGATCGCCAGCGTGCGCTCGCCGGGATCGGTGCTGAAACCTTTTATTTATGGCATGGCGCTGGATGACGGCCTGATCCACGGTGAATCACTGCTGCAGGACGTGCCGCGCCGCTTTGGTGACTACCGGCCCGGCAATTTCGACAGTGGTTTTCACGGCCCGGTGAGCGCGAGCGAAGCGCTGAAGCGATCGCTTAATCTTCCCGCCGTACAGCTGCTTGACGCGCTCGGGCCGAAAAGCGTGACGGCGCGGCTGCGCAACGCTGGCCTGAACCTGCGGTTTCCGGCGGGCGCGGAGCCTAACCTGTCGCTGGCGTTAGGCGGAACCGGCACCCGAATGGATGAGCTGGTGGCGGCCTACAGCGCCTTTGCGCGCCAGGGCAACGCTGCCCAGCTGCGCTTGCTGGCGGATCAGCCGCTGCAGCAGCGTCGTCTGCTGTCGCCGGGCGCGGCCTGGATCGTGCGGCGCATACTGGCGGGCGACGCGCAACCCTCCGCCAGCGGCGCGGTGAGCGACATTGTGCCGCTGGCGTGGAAAACCGGCACCAGCTACGGCTATCGCGATGCCTGGACCATCGGCGTCACGCCGCGCTATCTCATCGGCGTCTGGGTTGGCAGACCGGACGCCACACCGGTCGCCGGTCAGTTCGGTTTCGCATCGGCGGTGCCGGTTATGCATCAGGTGGCGAATCTGCTGGCTGGCCATATGCCCGTCGGCGGCACGCCGCGCGATCCGCGTCCTGCGACGGTCAGCGCGCAGAGCATCTGCTGGCCGGGCGGTCAGCCACTGCCCGCCGGGGATGATAACTGTCGTCAGCGCCGTCAAAGCTGGGTGCTGAACCAGACCCTGCCGCCGACGCTGCTGGCGCCAGGGCAGGAAGGCGTTAACGGCCTGCGGCTGCGCTACTGGCAAAATCCGCAGGGAAGACGCGTGGCGGCGGACTGCCCCGATGCCCAGAGTCGCGAACGGCTGCTGTGGCCGTTGCCGCTTGAGCCCTGGCTGCCAAAAAGCGAACAGCGCGCGCAGCGTTTGCCGCCGGTTGACGAAGCCTGCCCGCCGCTGCATCAGGGCAATGCGGCGCCGATGGTGATTACCGGCGTCATCAACGGACAGCATGTGCAGCCGCTGCCTGGCAAAGCGGTGCTGATATTGCCAGTAGCGGTGCAGGGCGGGCAGGGCGAGCGCCGCTGGTGGTTTTTAAACGGCGAGCCGGTAGAGCAGGGCGTAGAGAAGGATCGCGCGCAGCTGGCGTTGCGCGACGCCGGCGCCTGTCAGCTGGTGGTGATGGATGAGGCGGGGCAGCTCACTACCGTCTCCTTTACCCGCGACTGAAAATGACGCAATGCACATTATTTGCCTGCCTGCATCGACAATTATCAATAATTTTCAATAAATCATACGATAGCTAATAGGCAACGCCCGTTGATCTCCCTATAATCGGCGCGTTTTCTTACCGGGAGTGGGTTCCCGGTTTCTTCAGGATGCTAAAGACAGAGGTCAACATGGCAATCGAACGTACCTTCTCCATCATTAAACCAAACGCCGTTGCTAAAAACGTAATTGGCGCCATCTACAACCGTTTTGAGAGCGCAGGCTTCAAAATCGTTGGCGCTAAAATGCTGCAGCTGAGCAAAGAGCAGGCTGAAGGTTTCTACGCTGAGCACCAGGGCAAACCGTTCTTCGACGGTCTGGTTGAGTTCATGACTTCTGGTCCGGTTGTGGTGACTGTGCTGGAAGGCGAAAACGCCGTTCAGCGTCACCGCGATCTGATGGGCGCGACCAACCCGGCTAACGCGCTGGCTGGCACGCTGCGCGCTGACTACGCTGACAGCTTCACCGAAAACGCGACCCACGGTTCTGACTCCGCTGAGTCTGCCGCGCGTGAAATCGCCTACTTCTTTGGCGAAAACGAGATCTGCCCGCGCACGCGTTAATCGCGTCGAGGCCAGCCGGACCGCGCGCTTTACAAATTTATCGCTAACGCGCGCCGTCTACCCTGGCATCACACCGCAGATGTTGTACAATATCGCGCCCTTGTTGAGCTTGTCTCAGCAAGGGCGTCTTTTTTTTCTATCCTTAACCAGAGCCATAACGTGTAATAACGAGGCCAGAGAACATTATGTCCGAACAGATTGTGACGCCGTCGTCCGCTTCCCCCGTTGCCGTTGCCCCCAAAAGCGAAAAAATTAACCTGCTCGATCTCAATCGCCAGCAGATGCGCGAGCTTTTTCTCTCTATGGGCGAAAAGCCGTTCCGCGCCGATCAGGTGATGAAGTGGATGTACCACTACTGCTGCGATGATTTCGAGCAGATGACCGACATCAATAAGGTGCTGCGCGGGAAGCTGAGCCAGATTGCGGAAATCCGCGCGCCGGAAGTGGCGGAAGAGATGCGCTCCAGCGACGGCACCATCAAATGGGCGATCCGCGTCGGCGATCAGCTGGTGGAAACCGTTTATATCCCGGAAGACGATCGCGCCACGCTCTGCGTCTCTTCGCAGGTTGGCTGCGCGCTGGAGTGTAAATTCTGCTCAACGGCGCAGCAGGGCTTCAACCGCAACCTGCGCGTTTCGGAGATTATCGGCCAGGTATGGCGCGCGGCGAAAATTATCGGCGCCGCGAAGGTCACCGGTCAGCGTCCCATCACCAACGTGGTGATGATGGGTATGGGCGAGCCGCTGCTCAACCTCAACAATGTCGTACCGGCGATGGAAATCATGCTGGACGATTTCGGTTTCGGCCTTTCCAAGCGTCGCGTCACGCTCTCCACGTCAGGCGTAGTGCCGGCACTGGACAAGCTCGGCGATATGATCGACGTCGCGCTGGCGATTTCGCTGCACGCGCCGAACGATAAACTGCGCGACGATATCGTGCCGATTAACAAAAAGTACAATATCGAGATGTTCCTCGGCGCAGTGAAGCGCTATCTGGCGAAGTCGAACGCCAATCAGGGACGTGTCACTATCGAATATGTGATGCTGGACCATGTGAACGACAGCACCGACGATGCGCATGAGCTGGCGGCGCTGTTAAAAGATACGCCGAGCAAAATCAACCTGATCCCATGGAACCCCTTCCCAGGCGCGCCTTACGGCCGTAGCTCCAACAGCCGGGTTGACCGCTTCGCTAAGGTCTTGATGGAATATGGATTTACGACTATCGTGCGTAAAACGCGCGGCGACGATATCGATGCAGCCTGTGGTCAGCTGGCGGGCGATGTTATTGACCGCACCAAGCGTACGATGCGTAAGAAAATGGCGGGCGAACCCATATCTGTGAAGGCGCTCTGAAACAGGGAACATGGCAGTTTTCCCTGGTCGTGACGCGTGGCAGGCTGCTGCCACGCAATTAACGTCGCGAACAGGAGAATGAAGATGGGTAAGGGATTACCGGCCAGCCTGCTGGCCCTGATTGTTGTAACCGGGTGTGTCAGTCGTAGCCCTTATTCGGGCGCGGCGGAGACCCGCCTGGCGCTGGGTATGCACTACCTGGCGGCGGACGATTTCGTCGCCGCGCGCCGCAACTTTCAGCGGGCGCAGGCCGCCGCGCCGCGCGACTACCGAATGGCCCTGGCGCTGGCGCGTCTGGCGGAAAAACAGGGCCGCCGTGATGAGGCGGCGCGCGACTATCAACAGGCGCAGCGGCTGGCGCCGACAAATGGCTACGTCGCTAACAATTACGGTGCGTTTCTCTGCGCTTTAGGGCAGTATGACGAAGCGCATCAACAGTTTAAGCGGGCGATGAGCGCGTCGGAGAGCGAAGCGCGCATCGATGCGTGGGAGCTGTCGGGATATTGTTATCTTCAGGCGGAAGATATGCTGGCCGCGCGAGCGGCGCTGAGTCGGGCGCTTGGGGCGAACCGCGCGAAAGGCGACGCATTACTGGATGAGGCGGAAAAACAACGCCCCCTCTATCCGGCGCGTGCTCTACTGTTAATGGAGCTTTATCAGCAATATCTGCCTGCTACGGCGCGCAGCTTAGAGTTACAGATACGTTTCGCCGCGCAACAGGGAAACGCTGCTGACGTTACACGTTATGGCGACCGGTTGGCGCGAAGTTTTCCACAATCGATACAGTACCAGCGTTATTTAGCTAATGAATACTGAAGCCACTCAAGACAACTCTGCAGTACATTCCACAGGCGAACGCCTGCGTCTGGCCCGTGAGAAAATGGGGCTGACTCAGCAAAACGTGGCTGAACGCCTGTGCCTGAAACTTACGACCGTACGCGATATCGAAGAGGACAAATCGCCTGCCGATCTGGCGTCGACCTTTTTGCGTGGATACATTCGCTCTTATGCGCGTCTGGTGCACATTCCTGAAGAGGAACTGTTGCCGATGATGGCGAAGCAGACGCCGGTGCGTGCCGCCAAAATCGAACCGATGCAGAACTTCTCGCTGGGCAAACGCCGCAAAAAACGCGACGGCTGGCTGATGATTTTCACCTGGCTGGTGTTATTTGTGGTGATCGGCCTGACCGGTGCGTGGTGGTGGCAAAACCATAAAGCTTCGCAGGACGATCTGGTCTCTATGGCCGATCAAAACGGCAGCAGCGGCGACAATAGCCAGTCGATTCCGCTCGACGGCGGCAGCAATGACGCCAGCAATGAGACGGCTGCGCCTGCCGCGCCGGACGAAACTAACAGCGCGGACGCCAGCGCGGCGGCGCCAGCCGCCAGCCAGCCCTCCAGCACCGCGCCTGCACAGCCAGCCGGCAACAGCGCCGCGCCAGCCGCAACGTCGGCGAACAGCGCCGTCGTGTCGCCGAGCCAGGCGCCGGTCGGTAACGCAGCCAGCCCGTCAGCTACCGCTGGCCAGCTGCCGACCAGCGGCGCAGCCGTTGGCGAAGCGGCCGCCGATCCTAATACCGTCGTAATGAACTTCAATGCCGACTGCTGGCTCGAAGTCTCCGACGCCACCGGTAAAAAACTGTTCAGCGGAATGCAACGTAGCGGTGGTAAACTCAGCCTTTCCGGTACTGCGCCTTATCGTCTGAAAATCGGCGCGCCGTCTGCGGTGCAGGTGCAATATCAGAACCAGCCGGTTGATTTAAGTCGTTTTATCCGTAATAACCAGGTTGCTCGCCTGACGTTGGGTGCGCAATAACGCTGCATCGCGCCCCGGGCAATTGTGGAGAAAGAATATGCATAACGAAGCACCCATCATCCGTCGTAAATCGACCCGGATTTATGTCGGCAAGGTGCCTGTCGGCGATGGCGCGCCTATCGCCGTTCAGTCGATGACCAATACCCGTACAACCGATGTAGAAGCCACGGTCAATCAGATTAAAGCGCTTGAGCGCGTCGGCGTAGATATCGTCCGCGTCTCTGTGCCGACCATGGATGCCGCCGAAGCCTTTAAGCTGATCAAGCAGCGCGTAAACGTACCGCTGGTGGCGGATATCCACTTTGACTATCGCATCGCGCTGAAAGTCGCCGAATATGGCGTCGACTGCCTGCGTATCAACCCAGGCAATATCGGCAACAACGAACGTATCCGCCAGGTGGTGGATTGCGCGCGCGACCACAATATTCCGATCCGTATCGGCGTGAACGCCGGTTCGCTGGAAAAAGATCTGCAGGAAAAATATGGCGAACCGACGCCGCAGGCGCTGCTGGAATCAGCGATGCGCCACGTCGATCATCTCGATCGTCTTAACTTCGATCAGTTCAAAGTCAGCGTAAAGGCTTCGGACGTTTTTCTCGCCGTTGAGTCCTATCGCCTGCTGGCGAAACAGATCGATCAGCCGCTGCACCTCGGCATTACCGAAGCGGGCGGCGCGCGTGCGGGCGCGGTGAAATCAGCTATCGGGCTGGGGCTGCTGCTCTCTGAAGGGATTGGCGATACGCTGCGTATTTCGCTGGCGGCCGATCCGGTAGAAGAGGTGAAAGTCGGCTTCGACATTCTGAAGTCGCTGCGCATCCGCGCGCGCGGCATCAACTTTATCGCCTGCCCGACCTGTTCGCGTCAGGAGTTTGACGTTATCGGCACGGTGAACGCGCTTGAACAGCGGCTGGAAGATATCATCACGCCGATGGACGTCTCAATTATCGGCTGTGTGGTTAACGGTCCCGGCGAAGCCACGGTGTCGACGCTGGGCGTGACCGGCGGCAACAAGAAAAGCGGCTTCTACGAAGATGGCGTGCGTCAGCGCGATCGTCTCGACAACGACGATATGATCGATCAGCTTGAAGCGCGTATCCGCGCCAAAGCGACCATGCTGGACGAGAATCGCCGCATCAACGTACAGCAGCTGGAAAACTAAGCGTCGGCGCGCGCAGCGCGACTTTGTTTAATGAACCTGTGCGGTTTCATCCTCATAAGGTATGATGCCGGACAGGTTTTTTTGTATTAAGAGATTTTAACGTGGCGAAGAATATTCAAGCTATCCGCGGCATGAACGACTACCTGCCAGCGGATACGGCTATCTGGCAGCGCATTGAAGGCACGCTCAAGCAGGTGCTGGCCAGCTACGGCTACAGCGAAATACGCATGCCGATCGTAGAGCAGACTCCGCTGTTTAAACGCGCCATCGGCGAAGTCACCGACGTGGTCGAGAAAGAGATGTACACCTTTGACGACCGCAACGGCGAAAGCCTGACGCTGCGTCCCGAAGGGACCGCGGGCTGCGTGCGCGCCGGTATCGAACATGGCCTGCTCTACAATCAGGAGCAGCGTCTGTGGTATATGGGCCCGATGTTCCGCTATGAGCGTCCGCAGAAGGGCCGCTATCGCCAGTTTCATCAGATGGGCGCCGAGGTGTTCGGTCTGCAGGGCCCGGACGTGGACGCCGAGCTGATTATGCTGACCGCACGCTGGTGGAAAGCGCTGGGCATCGCTGACCATGTGCGCCTGGAGCTTAACTCCATTGGTTCGCTGGAGGCGCGCGCCAACTATCGCGAAGCGCTGGTGGCGTTCCTTGAGCAGCACAAAGAGACGCTGGACGAAGACAGCAAGCGCCGTATGTACACCAACCCGCTGCGCGTGCTGGACAGCAAAAATCCAGAGGTGCAGACGCTGCTTAACGACGCGCCGCAGCTGATGGATCACCTCGACGATGAATCACGCGAGCATTTCCAGGGGCTGTGCGCCTTGCTGGACGATGCGGGCATCGCCTATCGCGTCAATCAGCGCCTGGTTCGCGGCCTCGACTACTACAACCGCACCGTTTTCGAATGGGTGACCGAGAGCCTTGGCGCGCAGGGCACTGTGTGCGGCGGCGGCCGTTATGACGGTCTGGTCGAGCAACTGGGCGGCCGCGCCACGCCGGCGGTGGGTTTCGCCATGGGCATGGAGCGTCTGGTGCTGCTGGTTCAGGCGGTCAATCCTGAATTTGAACCGACGCGCGTTGTTGATGTCTATGTTATCGCTTCGGGCCAGGGCGTTCAGTCCGCTGCTATGCAGCTGGCGGAAAAACTGCGCGACGAAGCGCCGGAACTGAAGCTGATGACCAACTTTGGCGGCGGCAACTTCAAGAAACAGTTTGCCCGCGCCGACAAGTGGGGCGCTCGCGTCGCGCTGGTGGTAGGTGAAGATGAAGTGAAAGCCGGTCAGGTCGTTATCAAAGATCTGCGCAGCGGCGATCAGCAAACGCTGGCGCAGACAGAGGCTGCTGCTGCATTGCGCACGCTGTTACAGTAAGCGTGGCACGGCGCCAACCAGAGAAAGGAGAGGGATCGCGTGGAAGTTTATAGCAATGAAAATGAACAGGTTGACGCGTTACGTCGCTTTTTTGCTAATAACGGCAAGGCGCTGGCGGTCGGCGTGATTATCGGCATTGCCGCGCTGGGCGGCTGGCGCTACTGGGCCAGTCATGAAGAGGGCTCGTCAAAAGCGCTTTCCGCACAGTATCAGCAAGTGACCACCGCCATGAAAGCCGATCAGCCAGCGACGCTGGATGCGGTAGCGAAATTCGTCAGCGAAAACAGCAATACCTACGGTGCGCTGGCGGCGATGGACGTGGCGAAACAGTATGTTGACGCCAACCAGCTGGACAAGGCTTCTTCCCTGCTGGAAAACGGTCTGAAGAACACCAAGGATGCCAATCTGCAGGCGGTGATTAACCTGCGGCTGGCGCGCATTCAACTGCAACAGAATCAGGCGGATGCCGCCCTTAAAACCCTCGACGCTGTCAAGGGCGATGGCTGGACAGCCATTGTGGCGGATATTCGCGGCGAAGCGCTGCTGAGCAAAGGCGATAAGCAGGGCGCGCGCGATGCGTGGAGCAAAGGCGTTGAGTCAGACGCTTCTCCGGCGCTGAAGCAAATGATGCAGATGAAGATGAATAACTTAAGCTAAGCCAGTCAAGAGAGAGCGCATGGAATTACGTAAATACCTGCTGCCAGGACTGATTTCAGTCACTTTGCTCAGCGGTTGTTCGCTGTTCAGCGGCGAAGAAGATGTAGTAAAAATGGCCCCGCTGCCAAAGGTGGAAAACCAGTTTACTCCCCAGGAAGTGTGGAGCACGTCGGTTGGTGACGGCGTTGGCGATTTCTACTCTAACCTGCATCCGGCATGGCAGGACAATACCGTATTTGCGGCTGATCGTTTCGGCGTGGTAAAAGCGCTGGATGCGTCCAACGGCAAAGAAAAATGGAAAGTCGATCTCTCTGAGAAAACCGGCTTTTTCTCGAAAAATATCTCAGCACTGCTCTCCGGCGGCGTGACCGCTGCAGGCGATCATCTCTACATCGGTAGTGAGCGCGGTCAGCTGTTCGCCCTGAACAGCAGCGACGGCAGTCTTGCCTGGCAGACCAAAGTCGCTGGCGAAGCGCTGTCGCGCCCGGTAGTGAGTGACGGTCTGGTGCTGGTGCATACCAGCAACGGTATGCTGCAGGGACTGGATCAGAGCAGCGGGGTAGTGAAGTGGAGCGTTAACCTCGACATGCCTGCGCTGTCGCTGCGCGGCGAGTCTGCGCCAGCGACCGCCTTCGGCGGCGCGATTGTCGGCGGCGATAACGGCCGCGTCAGCGCAGTGATCATGAATCAGGGCCAGTTAATCTGGCAGCAGCGTATCTCCCAGCCGAGCGGCGCGACCGAAATCGATCGCCTGAACGACGTCGATACGACGCCGGTGATCGTCAACGGTGTCGTCTATGCGCTGGCGTACAACGGCAACCTCACCGCGCTCGATCTGCGTTCCGGCCAGATCCTGTGGAAGCGTGAAATTGGCGGCGTAAAAGATCTGATTGTCGATGCCGGCCGCATCTATCTGGTGGATCAGGATGACCGCGTTATCGCGCTGAATGCTGATGGCGGCGTCGCCATCTGGCGTCAGAGCGATCTGCTGCACCGCAACCTGACGGCGCCGGTGCTGTTTAACGGCTACCTGGTCGTGGGCGACAGCGAAGGCTATCTGCACTGGCTTAATACCGCTGACGGCCGTTTCGTGGCGCAGCAGAAAGTGGACAGCGATGGCTTCCAGACCGAGCCGGTCGTCGCCAGCGATAAGCTGATCATTCAGGCTAAAGGCGGCGAGGTTTACGCGATTACGCGTTAATCCGCTACCGGAATTTGCCTTCCGTCTAACGGCTCCTGACGCGTCAGGAGCCGTTTCGTTTTTAGTCAGGCATGATATTCTTAGCGCCTTCAGCCTGAACCTGGCGGTTAAAACCGTTATAATCACGCCATTCGGGCGATTAATTTTTTTATTGAGGCATTGTTATGATACCTGTGGTCGCGCTGGTTGGGCGTCCCAATGTGGGGAAATCCACGCTGTTTAACCGCTTAACGCGCACTCGTGATGCGCTGGTGGCGGATTTTCCTGGACTGACTCGCGATCGCAAATATGGTCGCGCCGAAGTGGAAGGGCGCGAATTTATTGTTATTGATACCGGCGGTATCGACGGCTCTGAAGAGGGCGTCGAAACGCGTATGGCTGAGCAGTCGCTGCTGGCGATTGAAGAGGCCGATGTCGTGCTGTTTATGGTGGATGCGCGCGCGGGCCTGATGCCGGCGGACAAGCAGATCGCTAACCATATCCGTTCGCGTAAAAAGCCGACGTTCCTGGTGGCGAACAAAACCGACGGCCTCGATCCCGATTCAGCGGTTGCCGATTTTTACTCGCTGGGGCTGGGTGATATCTACGCTATTGCCGCATCGCACGGTCGTGGCGTCACCAGCCTGCTGGAAACCGTCTTGCTGCCGTGGATGGATGAAGTCGATCCGCGCGAAGTAACGGAAGAGGACGAGAACGAAGCCTACTGGGCGGCGCTCGCGGCGGAAGAGAACGGCGAAACGCTGGAAGAAGAGGAAGAAGAGGCGTTTGACCCGACCGGTCTGCCGATCAAGCTTGCTATCGTCGGCCGTCCCAACGTCGGCAAGTCCACGCTGACTAACCGTATCCTCGGCGAGGATCGCGTGGTGGTGTACGACATGCCGGGCACCACGCGCGACAGCATCTATATCCCGATGGAGCGCGACGATCGCGAATATATCCTGATTGATACCGCGGGCGTGCGTAAGCGCGGCAAGATCACCGATACAGTCGAAAAGTTCTCGGTTATTAAAACCCTGCAGGCGATTGAAGACGCTAACGTTGTGTTGCTGGTAATCGACGCGCGTGAAGGCATCTCCGATCAGGATCTGTCGCTGCTTGGCTTCATCCTTAACAGCGGCCGCTCGCTGGTGATCGTGGTGAACAAATGGGACGGCCTGACGCAGGAGATCAAGGACGAGGTCAAAGAGACGCTGGATTATCGTCTCGGCTTTATCGACTTTGCCCGCGTGCACTTTATTTCTGCGCTGCACGGCAGCGGCGTCGGCAACCTGTTCGAATCGGTCACCGAAGCCTATGACTGTTCGACCAAACGCGTTAACACTTCTATGCTGACGCGCATTATGAATATGGCTGCCGAAGACCATCAGCCGCCGCTGGTGCGCGGACGCCGCGTGAAGCTTAAGTATGCGCATGCGGGGGGATATAACCCGCCTATCGTAGTGATCCATGGTAACCAGGTGAAAGACCTGCCGGATTCCTACAAGCGCTATCTGATGAACTACTTCCGTCGTTCGCTCAACGTTATGGGCACGCCGATTCGTATTCAGTTTAAAGAGGGCGACAACCCCTTTGCGGGCAAACGCAACCTGCTGACGCCGACGCAGCAGCGCAAGCGTAAGCGCCTGCTCGCGCATTTGAAGAAAAACAAGCGTTAAACCCAAGGGACCGAAAGGTCCCTTTGTTGTTTTCAGGGGCAGAGAAAAACCTCTGACGCTTTTCTCACTTTTGCAAACGATCCAGGGCGGGCTGTAAGAAGCAATGAAACAGCGCGGCCTGCCCGGGTGTTTGTAGCAAAAATGCTATTGTCGCGTTTACATCCCGTTATAAATGTTCACCTCATAATGTACCAGGTGGTACAATCCTGCCCTGTATTGCGACGAGGGCAGAACATCATTTATGCCTCCTCGCTCACAATGCCTGCAACCTGGACATGGGTCCGTACTATTACGAAATAAAATAAAGCTATATCCGGCGCGTCAGACAACGTCACGCTTAGCGATGTTGTTCGGTGCGTTCGCTGCGGCGCGGATGCTTTATTTTTTCAGGAGAGTTTGTGTTATGGCTGAAACAACATCCCGATCCGGCAAAGGATTGGGTATCTGGTCGATCTTGCTGGGGCTGGTGCTGCTGGCAATCGGCCTGTTCTTTGCTATCGGCGGCGGTAAGCTGGTTTCGCTGGGTGGTAGCTGGTATTTCCTGATTGCAGGTATTGTGACTCTGCTGTCAGCGATCCAGTTCTTCCGTCGTAAGTCCTCTGCCGTTGTGCTGTTTATTCTGGTATTCGTCGGCACGCTGATTTGGGCGCTGGCGGACGCGGGCTGGTCGTTCTGGCCGCTGGTATCGCGCCTGATGGTGCCGGCTGGTCTGATGCTGCTGGCGTTTCTTACCTGGCCTGCGCTGCGCAAGCGCGAAGGAAAGTCTTCGCTGGCGAAAGTCTCTTATGCGCTCTCAGCGGTAATCGCTGTTGGCATGGTCGGCACGCTGGTGCAGATGTTCCAGCCGCATCCAACCGTGGCGTTCACCGGCAAAGAGCTGCCGCTGATCCCGGTTGATAAAAGCAAACCGCAGCAGGACTGGAATAACTATGGCCGCACTCCAGGCGGCGATCGCTTTGCCGCTGTGGATCAAATCACGCGCGACAATGTAAAAGACCTGCAGGTCGCCTGGACATTCCATACTGGCGATACGCCGATTAGTCCAACCGGCAACGGCGCGGAAGATCAGCAAACGCCGCTGCAGATTGGCAACACGATCTATCTCTGTACGCCGCACAATAACGTGATTGCGGTTGAAGCGGACAGCGGCAAGCAGATCTGGAAACGCGAAATCAACGCGCAGGCGGAAGTCTGGCCGCGCTGTCGCGGTCTGGCCTACTTCGACGCCACCAAACCGCTGACCCAGCCGAGCAAACCAGGCTCAACGCCGGTGCCGGCAGCCACCCTGGCGGCGGGCGATACCTGTCAACGCCGTATTCTGATGAACACCATTGATGCGCGTCTGATCGCCATCAACGCCGACAACGGCGAGTTCTGCGAAAACTTCGGTGACCATGGCGTGGTCAGCCTGAAAGAAGGGCTGGGCGAAGCGCAGGATCCGAAATATCAGCTGACTTCAGCGCCGACGCTGGCGGGCACGACGGTAGTGGTCGGCGGCCGCGTTGCGGATAACGTTCAGACCGATATGCCGGGCGGCGTTCTGCGCGGCTTCGATGTTATTACCGGCAAGCAGCGCTGGGCGTTCGACCCAGGCAATGTCGATCCAAACGCCGTGCTGATGCCGGGTCAGAATTACAAACGCAGCACCCCGAACTCCTGGGCGCCGATGTCATACGATCCGGCGATGAACACGGTGTTTATCCCGATGGGCAGCTCTTCTGTGGATCTCTGGGGCGCTAACCGTACCGCGCTGGATCATAAATATGGCGCCTCCGTACTGGCGCTGGATGCAACCACCGGTAAAGAGAAGTGGGTTTATCAGACCGTTCATAACGATCTGTGGGACTTCGATCTGCCGATGCAGCCAAGCCTGGTCGATTTCCCGATGAAGGACGGCACCACTAAACCCGCGGTCGTTATCGGCGGGAAAACCGGCATGATCTTCGTGCTGGATCGCGAAACCGGCAAGCCGCTGACCAAAGTCGAAGAGCTGCCGATGCCGCAGGGTCATATCCCGAACGAGCAGTACACCAAAACCCAGCCGCATTCGACCGAGATGCCGCAGATTGGCAACCAGACGCTGACCGAGTCGGACATGTGGGGCGCGACGCCGTTTGACCAGCTGGCGTGCCGCATTGCATTTAAATCAATGCGTTACAATGGGCTGTTCACCGTACCGGACACCGATAAGTCGCTCAGCTTCCCGGGTTCGCTCGGCGGGATGAACTGGGGCAGCATCTCCTTTGACCCGAACAACCAGTACATGTTCGTCAACGATATGCGTCTCGGCCTGTGGGTGCAGATGATCCCGACCGATACCAGCAAAATCGCTCGCGGCAGCAACGGCGGCGAAGCGATCAATACCGGTATGGGCGCGGTTCCGCTGAAAGGCACGCCGTATGCGGTCAACAAAAACCGCTTTATGTCGCCGCTGGGCATCCCATGCCAGGCGCCGCCGTTTGGCACGCTGTCGGCGATCGATATGAAGACGCGTAAAATCGTCTGGCAGGTGCCGGTAGGCACGGTGCAGGATACGGGTCCGTTCGGTATCAAAATGCATGCGCAGATGCCGATCGGCATGCCGACGCTGGGCGGTACGCTGGCGACGCAGGGCGGTCTGGTGTTTATTGCCGGTACGCAGGATTACTATCTGCGCGCCTTTGACAGCTCAACCGGTAAAGAGGTGTGGAAAGCGCGCCTGCCGGTGGGCAGTCAGGGCGGCCCGATTAGCTACGTGTCACCGAAAAACGGTAAGCAGTACATCCTGATCTCCGCAGGCGGCGCGCGTCAGTCGCCCGATCGCGGCGACTATGTGATTGCCTATGCGCTGCCATAACGGCTAAGCGTTTTTACTAAAAACCCTGCGCTCCGGCGTGGGGTTTTTTATTTGGCGCACAAGGAATTGTAAGCGTGACGGCAATTGCATAAACGCCTGAGAAGTGGCTCGCTAAGTAGTAGCGTGCGGGTTGGGCAGGGGAGAGAAGAGGGTATAATCGCGGCGGCGCTTGAGGTTTCTGCCTTAAGCGATCGGCATGCTGATTGTCAGGCAGAAAAGAGAAAGCCCCGTAGTTAATTTTCATTAACCCACGAGGCTGCCCCACTGTCCGAACAACAGCAGGGTAGCCTCTTACCGCGCTCTGCGCAAGGAGGAGTGACCATGAAATTGCCACAGCTAACGCTGGTATGTTGCGTATTACTGGTGTGTCTCACACTTTTAATCTTTACCTGGCTAACGCGGAAATCGCTGTGTGAAATCCGCTACCGGGACAACCAGCGCGAGGTGGCTGCTTCGATGGCTTACGAATCTGGTAAGTAGCAACCGGAAGGCGGGGAGTGAATCCCCGCCTTAACCGACTGTTGGCTGGACAGGCCTGAAGCGCCTTCATAAGGCCGTCACTTGCGTGACGGCCTTTACTCTTCAGGATCTTCGCCGTCACGCCAGAGCGCCTCCAGCGCCGGCGGCGCGATCTGTTCCGGGATCAGCAATACAATGGTGCCGACTTCACGGTGCGTGGCATAGCTGATTTGTATGCGGAAGTAGCGTTGATCGCTGCGCCCCATCTCCGGCGCTTTATCTTCAGGCTCGCCCAGCGGTAATGCCTGTTCCAGAACCTGACAGACGCGCTGCTTTTGCGGTTGCGGCAGCTTAGCCAGCGCGAAGCGCCGCGCGCCGCGCAGGCCCGGGATAAAGGCCAGCCCGCCTTCGCGTTCGACCTCAATGACCGCATCGTCGGTCAGTTCAGGAAAGGAACTCATAGCACACCAACCTCCTTCCACGCTTGCTCAATCGACTGCGCCACCGAACGGTTAAAGCGACGTTCGCCGTGCTGAATAGTCAGGCGCGCAAAGGTGCTGAAATCGGCATCCTGAGGCAGGGATTTATCGCACACCGTGTCGTACCAGGCCCAGCCCGCCAGCTCCCAGGCATAGCCGCCCAGCGCTTTCGCTGCGAGGTAAAAGGCTCGGTTAGGTATGCCGGAATTAAGGTGAACGCCGCCGTTATCTTCGCGCGTCTGCACATAGTGATCCATATGCGCGGGCTGAGGATCTTTACCCAGCATTGGATCGTCATAGGCCGTACCCGGCTCTGCCATCGAGCGCAGCCCGCGTCCTTTAATGCCGCTTGCCAGCAGCCCTTCGCCGATAATCCAGTCGGCTCTATCGGCGCTCTGCTTGAGATGGTACTGCTTCACCAGCGAGCCGAATACGTCGGAAAGCGATTCATTTAGCGCACCCGCCTGCTCGAAATAGATCAGCCCGGCTTCGGTTTCGGTTACGCCATGCGTCAGCTCATGCGCGACCACGTCGATAGCGATGGTAAAGCGATTGAATATTTCGCCGTCGCCGTCGCCAAACACCATCTGCTGTCCGTTCCAGAAGGCGTTTTGATACGCCTTGCCATAGTGAACGGTGCCAAGCAGCTTCAGCCCCTGATTGTCGAGCGAATTACGTTGATAGGCCTGCCAGAAAAAATCGTAGGTGACGCCAAGATAATCCCAGGCTTCTCTGGCGGCGATGTCGCCCGTATCTGACTGACCTTCGGTGCGCAGCAGATCGCCTGGCAGGTTTTGAGTGTTTTTCGCATCGTAGATTTCACGCTCAACATGACCGCCCGTCGCCGTCTTTGGCGCAACCGGCTTCTGCCAGTTCTCCGCCATCAGATGCTGAACGTGCAGCAGCGTGCGGCGTGCATAATCCTGTTGATGACTGGAACCGTGGGCGACGATGTTACGCAATATATAGGGAGGAATAACGCTGTAGGACATACCCGACTCCTTGGCACAAGTGATGTGTCAAAAAGTATAGTCTTTGCTCAGGAAGTGGTCTTACGGCGTCGTTTTTTTTCTGGCAGCAGGCTGGTCACCTGGCTTTCCACCCAACCGTCGTCGAGACGCGTGCGCAGCGTATCGCCGCTCTGTAGCTGGGCCGTTTTTTTCACCACCTGACCCGTGATATCGGTGGTGACGCTGAAGCCGCGCGCCAGCGTCGCCAGCGGACTGACGCCTTCCAGCTGCGCGGCAAGCGTCGCAAAGCGTTGCCTGTCGCGGTTGAGCATCTTTTCCATGCCTTGCTGCAGGCGATAGCGCATCTGCTCCAGCTGGCGCTGCGCCTGAAACAGACGCGGCTGCGGCTGATGGGCGGCGAGACGCTGCGCAAGGCGATCCTGCTGGCGCAGCGTCTGACGCAGCTGGTTTTCCATCGCCTCGCTCAGCCGCTGTTGCAGGCGGAACAGAGCGGTCTGCTGTCGTGCCAGGCGAAGCTGAGGATGTTGCTGTTGCAGGCGGTGATCGAGGCGGGAGAAGCGGCGTTGTTGCTGCGCCAGATAATAATCCATGGCCATTTCCAGCCGTTGTTGCTGGGAGAGCAACTGTCGCAGCAGTTCTGTCTGATTTCTGCTCACTATTTCAGCAGCGGCAGAAGGGGTGGGCGCGCGCAGGTCGGCGACAAAATCGGCGATAGTCACGTCGGTTTCATGGCCGACCGCGCTGACGACAGGAATGCGGCTGGCGAAAATGGCGCGTGCCACGCGCTCTTCGTTAAAACTCCAGAGATCTTCCAGCGAGCCGCCGCCGCGCCCGACAATCAGCACGTCGCATTCCGCACGCTGGTTCGCCAGTTCAATTGCGCGCACGATAGCGGCTGGCGCGTCGGCGCCCTGAACTGGCGTAGGATAGATAACGACCGGCAGTGAAGGATCGCGACGATGCAGCACGCGCAGCACATCATGCAGCGCTGCGCCGGTCGCCGAGGTGATCACGCCGACCTGTTTCGCCGGTTCGGGCAAGGGCTGTTTGTGCTGCTGGTCGAACAGGCCTTCGCTCGCCAGTTTCGCCTTCAGCAATTCAAACTGCTGTTGCAACGCGCCTTCGCCCGCCGGATGCATGCTTTCGATAATCAGCTGGTAGTCGCCGCGCGGCTCATAAAGCGTAATGGTAGCGCGCACCAGAATCTGCTGGCCATGCTGTGGACGAAAGGTGACGCGACGGTTGCTGTTACGGAACATGGCGCAGCGCACCTGTGCGCCGTCATCCTTCAGCGTGAAATACCAGTGGCCCGAAGCGGGCTGGGAAAAATTAGAGATCTCCGCGCTCAGCCACACCGATCCCATCTCCTGTTCCAGGAGCTGACGCACCGTCGTATTCAGGCGGCTGACGGTAAAAACATTGGCAATCGGCGGTAGCGACATGTGATGGAGATCAAATAGTAAATCAGAGGGTTAATTAACCGATACTACATGGCTGATAGAGAGGATCAAGAGTTTTTCTAAAATAATGCTGGAGGCAAACGATTACGGCCTGTATAATGCCGCGGCAATATTTTATCTGTTCTCATTCACCCCAGGTTGAGATATTGCCATGCTAAGAATCGCTAAAGAAGCCCTTACTTTCGACGACGTTCTGCTCGTTCCTGCTCACTCCACCGTTCTGCCTAACACGGCCGATCTCAGCACTCAGCTGACGAAAAATATTCGTCTGAACATCCCGATGCTCTCCGCCGCTATGGACACTGTGACCGAAGCGGGCCTGGCTATTGCGCTGGCGCAGGAAGGCGGTCTGGGCTTTATCCATAAAAATATGTCAATTGAGCGCCAGGCGGAAGAAGTTCGCAAGGTGAAGAAACATGAAAGCGGCGTGGTAACCGAACCGCAAACCGTACTGCCGACCACGACGCTGGCGGAAGTGAAAGCGCTGACCGAGCGCAACGGCTTTGCCGGCTATCCTGTGGTGAACGAAAGCAACGAGCTGGTCGGCATCATCACCGGCCGCGACGTGCGCTTCGTCACCGATCTGACGCAGCCGGTTACCGCGGTGATGACGCCGAAAGCGCGTCTGGTGACGGTAAAAGAGGGTGAGGCGCGTGATGTCGTGCTGCAGAGAATGCACGAAAAACGCGTTGAGAAAGCGCTGGTGGTGGACGACAGCTTCCATCTGCTCGGCATGATCACCGTTAAAGATTTCCAGAAAGCAGAACGTAAACCGAACGCCTGTAAAGATGCGCAGGGACGTCTGCGCGTTGGCGCGGCAGTCGGCGCGGGCGCGGGCAACGAAGAGCGCGTCGATGCGCTGGTCGCTGCTGGCGTCGATGTGCTGCTGATTGACTCGTCACATGGCCATTCAGAAGGCGTGCTGCAGCGTATTCGCGAAACGCGCTCAAAATACCCTGATTTAGACATTATCGGCGGCAACGTCGCGACCGGCGCAGGCGCACTGGCGCTGGCGAAGGCGGGCGTAAGCGCGGTAAAAGTCGGCATCGGCCCTGGCTCTATCTGTACTACCCGTATCGTGACTGGCGTAGGCGTTCCGCAGATCACTGCCGTTTCTGACGCTGTTGAAGCGCTGGAAGGCACCGGCATTCCGGTTATCGCTGACGGCGGTATCCGCTTCTCTGGCGATATTGCTAAAGCTATCGCTGCCGGCGCGGCAGCCGTTATGGTCGGCTCTATGCTGGCTGGTACCGAAGAGTCCCCTGGCGAGATCGAACTTTATCAGGGCCGCTCTTTCAAATCCTATCGCGGCATGGGTTCGCTGGGCGCGATGTCAAAAGGCTCCTCTGACCGTTACTTCCAGAGCGATAACGCCGCCGATAAACTGGTGCCGGAAGGCATTGAAGGCCGCGTCGCCTATAAAGGCCGCCTGAAAGAGATCGTTCACCAGCAGATGGGCGGCCTGCGCTCCTGTATGGGTCTGACCGGTTGCCAGACCATTGACGACCTGCGTACCAAAGCGGAGTTTGTACGCATCAGCGGCGCGGGCATCAACGAAAGCCACGTGCACGATGTGACCATCACCAAAGAGTCACCGAACTACCGTATGGGATCCTGATCCCTTAAGATTTACCGCCCGGCATAAGCCGGGCGCTTTCATTATCAAGTTACCCGCTCTGGAAACGCCTCAATGACGACGGAAAATATTCATAAACATCGCATTCTGATTCTCGATTTTGGTTCTCAATACACGCAACTGGTCGCGCGCCGCGTCCGTGAGCTGGGCGTGTACTGCGAACTCTGGGCATGGGATGTCACCGAAGAGCAGATCCGCCAGTTCAACCCGAACGGCATCATCCTTTCCGGCGGTCCGGAAAGCACCACTGAACTCAACAGCCCGCGCGCGCCGGAGTACGTTTTCAACGCCGGCGTTCCGGTGCTTGGCGTCTGCTACGGCATGCAGACCATGGCGATGCAGCTGGGCGGCAAAGTCGAAGGCTCTAACGAACGTGAATTCGGCTATGCACAGGTAGAAGTCATCACCCCGAGCGCACTGATTCGCGACATTGAAGACGCTATCAGCGCCGCAGGCAAGCCGCTGCTCGACGTCTGGATGAGCCACGGCGATAAAGTGACCGCCATTCCGTCCGATTTTGTGACCGTCGCCAGCACCGAAACCTGTCCGTTCGCCATTATGGCTAACGAAGAGAAGCGTTTCTATGGCGTGCAGTTCCATCCGGAAGTCACGCACACCCGCCAGGGACTGCGCATGCTGGAGCGTTTCGTGCTCGACATCTGCGAATGCGAAGCGTTGTGGACGCCAGCAAAAATCATTGAAGACGCAGTTGAACGTCTTCGTGTGCAGGTCGGCAACGACAAAGTGATCCTCGGCCTGTCAGGCGGTGTGGATTCCTCCGTAACCGCGATGCTGCTGCACCGCGCTATCGGCGAGCGCCTGACCTGCGTATTCGTTGACAACGGTCTGCTGCGTCTGAATGAGGCGGAGCAGGTGATGGATATGTTCGGCGACCACTTTGGCCTCAATATCGTCCACGTACCGGCTGAAGCGCGCTTCCTTGACGCGCTGGCGGGCGAAAACGATCCAGAAGCCAAGCGTAAAATCATTGGCCGCGTCTTTGTGGAAGTGTTCGACGAAGAGGCAAGCAAGCTGACCGACGTGAAATGGCTGGCGCAGGGCACTATCTATCCGGACGTGATCGAGTCTGCCGCCTCCGCTACCGGCAAAGCGCACGTAATCAAATCGCACCACAACGTGGGCGGCCTGCCGAAAGAGATGAAGCTGGGCCTGGTTGAGCCGCTGAAAGAGCTGTTCAAAGATGAAGTGCGCAAGATTGGTCTGGAGCTGGGCCTGCCGTACGATATGCTCTATCGCCATCCGTTCCCGGGTCCGGGTCTCGGTGTGCGCGTGCTGGGCGAAGTGAAAAAAGAGTATTGCGATCTGCTGCGTCGCGCCGATGCGATCTTTATTGAAGAGCTGCGTAAAGCGGATCTCTATAACAAAGTGAGTCAGGCGTTTACCGTGTTCCTGCCGGTGCGTTCAGTGGGCGTGATGGGCGACGGTCGTAAATATGACTGGGTCGTTTCGCTGCGTGCCGTAGAGACCATCGACTTTATGACCGCGCACTGGGCGCATCTGCCGTACGATTTCCTCGGCCGCGTCTCTAACCGCATTATCAACGAAGTCAACGGCATCTCCCGCGTGGTATACGATATCAGCGGCAAGCCGCCAGCGACCATTGAGTGGGAATAACCTTTCCGCTTACACTGAAGCGCGTTGATTAATCCATCGCCAGCCTGTCGCCAGACAGGCTGGCGATTTTCTTTCTGCCCCTTACTCCCGGATACCCCTATGCTGCCACTTAAAGCACTGAGCCTTTGCATTCTGCTGGTGATCCTGCTGTCGCTGGGCGCCAGTCTGGCGCAGGCGACGCGCCATGGAGAACTCTCCGGCGGTCAGGGAGGCTGGTGGTCAGCACGGCGCGACTCCGCGGGCCTGGCACCCGATCCGCAACGCTATGCAGCTCAGGCTATTGTGCAGGTCTATGCCGCGCCGACCTACGGCTGGAAAGGGGCGGTAGCGGTGCACCCGTGGATTATCTTCAAGCGTGCGGGCGAGACGCATTACAACCGTTATGAAGTGATCAGCTGGGGCAGCGGCGACAAAGTACGCCGCAACAGCAATTTGCCGGACGGCTACTGGTATGGCGCGAAGCCGCGCCTGCTGGTAGAGCACCGCGGCGCGGAGGCTGAAGCGATGATCCCACACATTGAGGCGGCGATTAAATCCTACCCCTGGCCAAATACTTATCACGCCTGGCCGGGACCGAACAGCAATACCTTTCTTGCGCATATCGGACGTGAAGTGCCGGCCTTGAAACTCGACATGCCAGCCAACGCGCTCGGCAAAGATTACCGGCCGCTGTGGCGTCCTGTTGGTTTGCCGCCCTCAGGCCGTGGAATTCAGATTTCCATTCTGGGCGTCGCTGGCGTGACGCTGGGGGCGGAAGAGGGGATTGAGCTTAACGTTCTGGGACTAAATATGGGCGTGGATTTTACCCCGCTGCGTCTGCGTCTGCCCTTTATCGGCGGTCTCGGTAACCAGAACGTTCAGCAGGACAATCCGCCGGGCTAAAGGCCCGGCGCAGGCGTCAGCAGACGCCGAAATCTCCATCTTCGTGGTAGAGGTTAACGCTGTCCGCCTTCACTTCGATCTCTTTTTTCGTCGCGTCATCAACGCGCGCGCACCACAGCGTTTCGTCTTCCACACGCAGCACCAGCATCTTTGGTCCACCGGTTTTCGATTGCACAAAATCATCAGGTTTAAACATGCTTTTCTCCTTTGGTTTTAAGGAAGTGTAGGGCGCACGGCGTCCCCCTGCATAAAATTTTTTGCGGCGGCTCTTCCATGATTTTTCATGGAATTCCCTGAACAAAGCAACATAAGGCATGCTGCTGAGCAGACAAAAAAAAGCAGCCAGGTTGTCAGTTGACAACCTCAGGTGTTCAGGGTAAGGTGCATTACGATGGAAAGAAGACGGCATCCAGCTAAAGAGATTGAAGCGGCGCTGCGTCATGCCGAAGCGTACGGGTGGCAGATAGTGACAATGGGGCATCATGGCTGGGGCAAAATGTATTGCCCCATGCACTCGGTGGCATGCCGTTGCGGAGAGTTTTGCATCAGCGTTATCTGGAGTACGCCGTGGAACGCTTTTAACCACGCGCGAGCGCTGCGGCGGGTGGTTGATAAATGTATTGCGGTGCGCAAACTGCATTAAGGAGCAAACATGGAATATATTTTTACGCTGCGTTTTCAGCTGCCGAAACCTCTTTTACCGGAAGAAGAGCTGTTAAAGCAGTTGATCGACGCGGGCTGTGACGATGCGCTGGTGGGGCTGGGCGTGCCGGGAAAAGTGGCACTGGAGTTTACCCGAGAGGCGTCCAGCGCACAGCGAGCGGTGCTGAGTGCCATCAGGAATGTGCAGAGCGCAATGCCCGGGGCGCAGCTCACCGAGGCTGCGCCCGACCTTGTCGGCCTGACGGATGTCGCCGACATTATCGGCGTTTCCCGACAGAATATGCGTAAGCTGATGCTCAGCCACAGTTCGCAGTTTCCGCTGCCGGTGCATGATGGCAAAACCGCGCTCTGGCATCTGGCGGATGTGCTGGAGTGGCTGGAACAGCGCGGCAGCTACGCTATTCCCGATGCGACGCGTGAGCTGGCGCAGGTGACGCTGCGGCTCAACCTGCAACAGACGATGCAGCGCTATGCGCACTGCATAGCCTCCGCCGCTGATGGCAACAATCAGTGATGGAGCAAAAACAGCGTCGCCAGACCGAGGAAGATAAAGAAGCCGCCGGTATCGGTAATTGCCGTAATCAGCACGCTGGAGCCTACCGCCGGGTCGCGTTTCAGTCTGGTCATGATCAGCGGGATCAACACGCCCATTAGCGCCGCCAGCAGCAAATTAAGCATCATCGCCAGCATCATTACCCCACCCAGCTCGAGATTGTCGTACATCAACCAGGTAATCAGCCCCATTGCGCCGCCCCAGAACAGGCCGTTAAGCAGCGCAACGCCCAATTCGCGCGCAATCAAAAATGAAAAGTTGCCCGGTTCGACCTGATGCAGCGCCAGCGCGCGCACAATCATCGTAATGGTCTGGTTGCCAGTATTGCCGCCGATACCGGCTACAATCGGCATCAGCGTTGCCAGCGCCACCAGTTGGGAGATGGTGTCTTCAAACAGGCCGATAACGCGCGACGCGATAAAGGCGGTACAGAGATTGATTGCCAGCCAGGCCCAGCGTCGGCGCACGGCTTTGCGCACCGGCGCAAATACATCCTCCTCCTGACTGATGCCGCCCATGCGGCGAATATTGCTTTCGTTCTCTTCGTTAACCAGATCGACCACGTCCTCAATGGTGACGCGCCCAATCAGCTTGCCTTTCGCGTCGATGACCGCAGCGGAGATAAGGTTATAGCGTTCAAACGCGCCCGCCGCGTCCTCGGCTTTATCATTGAGCTGAAAGGTGGTAGGCGAGGTGTTCATCACCTCCTCGACGCGTTTTTTCGGCTTGTTCAGCAGAATATCGGTCAGCGACAGCTCGCCCAGCAGCAGGTTGTTTTCATCGGTAATGAAAATTTTATCTGTGCCGTTCGGCATGCTTTTTCTGTGGCGCAGATAGCGCTGCACCGTTGCCAGCGTGACGTCGGCACGCACCGTCAGGATATTGAAATCCATAATGCGCCCGACGCGATCGCGATCAAAATCGACCACGCTGAGCACGCGCGCACGCTGGCCCGGCTCCAGCGTCGCCAGCAGACGCCCGGTCAGATCGCGCGGCAGGTAGCGCGCCAGCCAGACCTGATCGTCAATATCGAGCGGCTCAATGGCGCGCAGGATATCGCGGTCGCTCATCTCTTCCGTCAGGCTGGCCCAGACGGTTTCAGAAGCCTCAACCAGCACATGGCCGCGCTGCACGGTAGGAACCAGACGCCACAGCGCCTGGCGCTCCTCTTCCGGTAGCGCTTCAAGAATATCGGCTAAATCCGCTGCGTGCAGCTGAGCGATATCCTGCTCCAGCGCAGCCTGGTGCGCCGCATTTTCACGTTGCTGTTCAGGGCTGCGCTCGCCAGATTTCTCCAGCAGCGCGTCCACCAGATCCGGCTCACTGAGCAGCAGCGTCAGAATGCGATGACGAATTTCACTTAAACGTTGAGTATGCGAGGCAGACATAACGAGTCCCTTGTGTCTGAAAGTTACAGCACGAAGTGTAGCGGTTCGCCTCGCAAAAGGACGCAAAAAAAGACGCGGTTATTCAGGCTGCGTTTCGTCTGGAGATGCAAAAGTGAAGGATGGTTAAGTGTTGTCGCGAATAGCTGTGCTCAAAGGGGCAGATTGCGGCGCGGCTTTTTTCTGCTGATGATGTTCAAAAGCGGCAGGCAGGATAAAGATCAGGCGGCTAGCGAGAATAATAAAGCTAATCAGTAAAACGATCCGGGTAAATGAACCGGATTTGGGACGTCTTCGGGAAGGGATGGCGCTGTTCACGCGAGGTGTTTCCTGTAAAGACCCTGTCGGGCGATGGCAACATTTAGTCATAATGCTGCGTTGAAATCAACCGCCGATTAAAAAAAGAGCAGGGCTGGAGGGCCGCGTTACGCAGCCCCGGTTTACAGGCTGGCTTTTTGCGCCAGCAGCGTGGCGAAACGGCAACTGATGCGGTTGCCTTGTTCGTCGCGCTTATGTAACTGACCAACGTGCTCGTTGTATTTCAGGATGTGCCAGTTGCGATAGTAGTGGCTCAGCTCGCCCGATTTAAACGTAAAGGGGAACGCAAGCGGGCAGGGGTAATCATCGGTGCTCATCGCCGCGACAATCAGGTTATGCCCGTCTCTCACCGTGCTCGCCTGCATATCGGCAATCAGCTGCGGAATGGTTTCTGGCTGCAGGAACATCATTACAACCGTGGAGAACACAAAGGTGTAGCCGCCGTTGAAGCGCGTCTGATTCAGGTCACGCTGCTCGGTATGAATATTGGTTATCCCTTCCTGCGCGACGATCTGCTCGAGACGCGCCAGGCTGGCGGGATTGTGGTCCCAGGCGGTGACGTCGAAGCCATTCTGGCTCAGAAACAGGCTGTTGCGGCCATTGCCGCAGCCGAGATCCAGCGCTTTGCCTGGATTGAGATGAGGCAGCGCCGCCAGCACTTCAGAGTGCGTCGGCGTCAGCCCATAGGTTTCGGCAAAATAGTTTTCAGTTTTAATCATGGTTCGCTTTCATTACGTGGGCGCAGGCGCCCACCTCCTCAGGCTTCTTCTTCCAGCGTCAGTTTCCAGCCGGTGACCTCAGTCCAGTAGGTCTGTTCACGCTCCAGATCGAGCTGTACCAGATTGTTCTGGCTGAAATAGCCCGCCGGGAACGTCAGCGTCCAGTGCCCCTCATCGGTGGTCAGCTTGAGCGAATCGGGTCGCGTAGTCGCCTGACGCTGATTATTGAGTAAGGTGCCAAGGCGCAACAGAAACAGCAGCGGCAGGAACTGTTTTTTCTTGAACAGCGTGACGCGCGGCAGATCTTCGACCTTGACGGCTTTGCGATGGAAGCGTACCAGCGCAGCGAGCAGCGTTTGCTGATCCTGGTTAAAACCGGGCAGGTTAGTGTTTTGCAGAATATAGGCAGAGTGGCGCTGCATGCCGCTGTGGTTAATGGTCAGTCCGACTTCATGCAGCATCGCTGCCCACTTCAACAGCGCCGCCAGCTGCGGGTTCGCCAGCTTGGGATTCTGATCGCGCCACTGCAGATAGAGCTGATCGGTGGTATCCAGCACGCGACGCGCCTGGTCGTTGTCGATGGCGTAATGGTTCGCCAGGCTCTGCGCCGTACGGCTGCGGATATCCTGATGGCGGAAGCGGCCCTCCATCTCGTAGAGGACGCCTTCGCGCAGCGCGCCGTCAGAGAGGCGCAGCTCGCGAATTGCCAGCGCGTCGAACACGCCGCAGATAATCGCCAGCCCCGGCACGAACACCGATTTACGCTCTTCAGAGAGGCCCGGCAGGCTCAGCGCGCTGAAAGATTTATGCTTCATAACCTCGTCATAGAGCATGTCCAGCCGCTCTGGCGTGATCATTTTCTCTTTTTCGCCCATCGCCTGCAGCACTTCGCACGCCGCCTTGATGGTGCCTGACGCGCCGAGCGCGTACTGCCAGCCGTGCAGGCGATACTGCCACGCCAGCGTTTCCAGCTTTTGCGTCGCCGCAAGGCGCGCGCGGCGGAAGTTTTCGCGGCTGATTTCACCGTTGGGGAAGTAGAGCTGGGCGAAACTGACGCAGCCCATGCGGCGGCTTTCAACCAGCTGCGGCTCGAAGTTTTCGCCGATCACCAGTTCGGTCGAGCCGCCGCCGATGTCGATCACCAGCTTGCGTCCTTTCTCCGGCTGCGTATGTTCGACGCCCATAAAAATCAGGCGCGCCTCTTCATGACCGGAAATGACCTCGATAGGGTAGGGGATAACCTCCGCCGCGCGCTGCAGAAACTCTTCCGCGTTTACCGCCTGGCGCAAGGTGTGGGTGCCGACAATGGTGACGTTGCTCGCGCTGAAACCCTGCAAACGTTCGGCGAACAGCGCCAGGCAGCTCAGCCCGCGCTCCATCGCCTCTTCGCTCAGGCGATTTTTGCTGTCCAGACCGTCAGCCAGATGTACGCGCTGCTTCAGACGACCAAGCACCTGCATAGCGCCGTCGACCACGCGCGCGATGACCATATGAAAGCTGTTTGAGCCAAGATCGATTGCCGCAAATTCTTGCGGTCTTGGCGTACTTTTATGAGAAATGGGCATAGATTATTCAGGCTGTTCCAGTTTCTTGATGTAATCATAAATCGCCAGTTGAGAGCGGACCTTACGACGATTGCCGCGCGGAACATAGCGGTTCCCCAACTCTTTATCAACGATACGCGCTTTCACCGTATCACTAAACAGAATAGCGATAATGTCCAGAATGCGTTGTTTCACGCGCGGATCGAGGATCGCGACAGCGACCTCGATACGATGATCGATATTACGCGTCATCCAGTCAGCGGAAGAGAGAAAGACTTTTTTGTCGCCGCCGTTTTCGAAAATATAGACGCGATCGTGCTCGAGATAGCGATCAACGATACTGATCACGCGAATATTTTCACTGATCCCAGGCAAATCAGGAATGAGCGAACACATGCCGCGTACCAGCAGATTGACCTTCACGCCCGCGCCGGATGCCGCATAGAGACGATCGACCAGACCGTTATCCACCAGGTTATTAATTTTCAGCGTAATGCCACTCGGGCGACCCTGCTGCGCGTTGGCGATTTCCGCATCGACAAGCTGGTAGAGCATCTGACGCGAGTTCTGCGGCGATACCATCAGGTGCTCAAAGCTCACCGGACGATAAGGGTTTTCAATAAAGTTAAACACCCGGCGCACTTCGTTGGTGATGCGCGCATCGGCGGTCAGCAGCGAATAGTCGGTATAAAGGCGCGCGGTTTTCTCGTTAAAGTTGCCGGTGCCAATATGGGCATAGCGCACCACTTCGTCGCCTTCTCTGCGTGAGATAAGAAATAGCTTGGCGTGAATCTTCAGGCCGGGCGCAGAGAAAATAACGTGCACGCCCGCTTCGGTTAAACGTTTGGCCCACAAAATATTGGCCTCTTCGTCGAAACGCGCCTGCAGCTCCACCACAACGGTGACCTTTTTGCCGTTATAGGCGGCGTGCATCATCGCATCCATAATGCGCGAATGCTTCGCGACGCGATAGATGTTGATTTTGATCGCCAGCACGCTCGGGTCAAAGGAGGCCTGACGCAGCAGCTCCAGCACATGCTCAAAGGTGTGGTAGGGGTAATAGAGCAGAATGTCGCGATCGCGAATGGCGTCGAAGCCGTTACGGAAGCCATCAAAGCCAATATGGCGGATCTGCGGCAGCGGACGGTTGACCAGGTTGCTTTTGCCGACGTCCGGAAAACCGATAAAATCTTTAAAGTTATGGTAGCGGCCGCCCGGCACGATCGAATCGTAGTTGGAGATGGTCAGCTTATTACACAGCAGCTCCACCATGGCGTCAGGCATATCACGCTGATAGACAAAACGCACTGGCTCGGCGGTCAGACGCTGCTTGAGGCTGGAAGACATCAGCTCCAGCAGGCTCGACTCCATCTCCGTGACCAGATCGTATTCCGCATCGCGCGTCATCTTCATCGAGTAGGCGTTCAGCGCATCGTAATCGAAGAACCCTTTAAAGATATCGTCGAGACAGTAGCGCAGAATGTTATCCAGCAGGATCATCGGCTTGCGGCGGCGCGGCGATTCGGCGGGCAGGTTAACGAAGCGCGGAACCTTATCGGAGGGGATCTCCAGCAGCGCATAGCGAATCTCATCGCCGCGGATGATCTCTACCGCCAGGTAGGTGTAGTCATCTTTTAAGAATTCGGTGAGATCGGTGTCGTGATTAATAAGGATCGGCGTGATGTGCTGACGCAAATCGTGTTTGAAATAGTGACGCAGCCACACCTGCTGATTAGGTGAAAGCTGGCGCTCGTTAATCAAAAAGATTTGGTTGCGCGCCAGTTCCAGCAGCAGTTCGTTATAGAGACCGTCGAATTCCTGTTCCGACTTCATGACGCGCTGCTGAATTTTCTTCAGCAGATGGCGCGGCAGGCCGGGCGATCCCTGTTCTTCGCCAATCAGGATGCGACGCTTAAGATCGGCAAAGCGTACTTTGTAAAACTCATCAAGGTTATTGGAATAAATCCCGAGAAAACGCATGCGCTCAATTAACGGGTTAGTTTTGTCCGCCGCCTCTTGTAAAACGCGCTCGTTGAAGGATAACCAGCTTAATTCTTTTTCTATATACAGCTTTTCCTGACCCATTCTGACTCCATATCGCGTTCGCAGGACTTAAAGAACCAGTGTCCGTCATCATTATGGCGAGAGTATGGCAACCTTGTCCAACGTCAATAGTTGTCTTATCAACCAGCTACGGGCAACATAGCGGCTTACTACCGATCTCATTCAGAGCCGCATGAGCCTAAAGCATATTCCCGTCAACTTCAGCGACCGCCGCCGCCGCGCTATCGACCGTTTTACGCGGCGTCTGGTCACATCCTGCGGCATCGCTATTTTACTGCTGATGCTGCTGCTCTTTTTCTGGTTGATTTGGGTGGTACTGCCGCTCTTCGCCGCGCCGGGCGTGCATCCCCAGGCCGCGCAGCGGCTGTGGGATAGCGAGCCCGCGCTGATAGTGGGAAATCAGGGCGATCGGGGCTGGCGGATCGGACAGGATGGCGCGGCGCGCTTTATTCCGCTTAACGGTCAGCCCGCGGAAACGCCGCTGATGCTGCGTCCGGCGCCGCAGCAGGCGGTCAGCAGCGCCGACCAGCGCACGCTGCTGCTTAACGCGCAGGGCGCGCTGACGCTGCTGCAGCCGGTAGACGGCGCATGGCGCTATCCGCTCGGCGATACGCCTTTGCGGCTGCCGGACGGCGCGGTAAAAGCGATGGCGCTGGCGACGCTAAACGAAACCAAATGGCGTGTCAGCGTGTTGACCGACGCGGGTCTGCGCGTAGTGACGCTGGCGCCTCAGCAGGCGCCGCGCATCATCGAGCTGCCGCAGGCGCATGCCGATCATCTGCTTTTGTCGCCGCAGGGCGATCTGCTCTATGCCAGCGAGGGCAATGTGCTGCGCGTCTGGCAGCTCGACGACGATCGCGCAACATTGCGCGAAACGGTGACGCTGGCGCAGACGCCGCGTAGCCTGCATCTGCTGGCGGGCGGGCGGAGCCTGTTGATTCAGGATGGCCGCGGCGTCACGCAGTGGTTCGCTATCGCCGGAGCGGAAGGGCCGCGCCTGCATGAAATTCGCACTTTCGCCGGGAGCAGTCCGACCGCAGATATCGTCACGGAAACGCAGCGCCGCGTCTTCGCCACGCTGGAACCCGGCGGCGCGCTGAAACTGTTCGCCAGCAAGCAGCCTGGCCCCGTTCTGCAACGCCAGCTTGCGCCAGGAATAAAAAGCGCCGCCTTCTCACCGCGCGGCGACGCGCTGCTGCTGGAGCGCGCCGGCAGCTGGCAGGTTTTGCGTCTCGATAATCCCTGGCCGGACGTCAGCTGGCGCAGCTTCTGGCAAAAAATCTGGTATGAAAACTACCCCGCGCCGGACTGGGTCTGGCAGTCCACTAACGCTGCAGACAGCTATCAGGCGAAATTCAGCTTTATGCCGATGGTTACCGGCACGCTAAAAGCGGCGGCGCTGTCGCTGCTGTTCGCCACGCCGCTGGCGCTGGCGGCCGCTATGTATACCGCCTGGTTTATGGCGCCGGGCTTGCGACGCTGGGTCAAGCCGGCGATCGAGATGATGGGTGCGCTGCCCAGCGTGGTTATTGGGCTTATCGCCGGACTGTGGCTGGCGCCGCATATCAGCCAGGCGCTGCTCGGCGTATTGCTGCTGCCGCTGACGCTGGCGGCGACGCTGCTTATCTGCGGCGCGCTCAGTCGGCATCTGCCGCCGCGCTGGCGTCAGCCGGGGCGCGAAGTCATGCTGCTGCTGCCGTTACTGCTGATGGTGACGCTGGCTACGCTGATTATCCCGACGTTCCTGATGCGCGACGCTGCGGAATGGCTGCCGCACTACGAACAGCGCAACCTGCTGGTTGCCGGTCTGGCGATGGGTTTCGCGCTGGTGCCGCTGATTTTTACCCTCTCGGAGGATGCGCTTTTCAGCGTGCCCGCGGCGCTGGGGCAGGGGTCGCTGGCGCTGGGCGCGACGCCGTGGCAGACCCTGACGCGGGTGGTGTTGCCTGGCGCGTCGGCCGGGATTTTCGCCGCGCTGATGATTGGCTTTGGCCGCGCGGTAGGGGAAACCATGATCGTGCTAATGGCGACCGGCAACACGCCGCAGAGCCAGGGCGGTCTTTTTTCCGGGCTGCGCGCGCTTTCCGCTAACATCGCCATTGAGATGCCGGAGGCGGCGGCAGGCAGCGCGCACTACAGAATCCTGTTTCTCAGCGCGCTGATGCTGCTGGTCTTTACCCTGATTATTAACACGCTGGCCGAGCTGATCCGTCAGCGCTTGCGCCAGCGATACAGCCAGCACGAGGGCCAGGCATGAAGGCGATGCGACAAAATGACCGCTGGCGCTGGCTGACCGCAGGCGCGGTCGGCGTCTGTCTGCTGGCTTTTACCCTGATGATTGCGCTGCTGGCATGGCAGGGAGTACGCGCCTTCTGGCCGCAGCGCGTCGATCTCTACCAGCTGACGCAGCCCGGCGGCCAGCCGACGGCGTTGCTGGGCGAAACCCTTGAGCATCAGCCGCATTTCCCCGCGCCAGCGGCGGAGAATGATGCGTTGCCGCCGGTAACCCAGGTCCATCGCTACCTGATCAAAACCGGCAACCGCGACTGGGACGCGCCCGATTTCCGCGTGATCTATGCGCGTGAGGCGCTGCATGTCAGCCAGCCGAAAGAGGTGATGGTGCTGCAGAGACGCAGCGGCGGCAACGCCTACGGCTGGTTTGCCGGACTGCGCGAAGATAACGAGGCGCTGACGGCGCGCGATCCCGATGCGCTGCTGCACCAGCGGCTGGATCAGGTGCGCGCGCTACTGCATAAAATCAACCGCATTCGTCACGTCGATCTGACGCGCCTCAACGACCAGCTGGCGGCGCTGGATGCGCGCGCCGATCGGCTACGGCAGCAGCAGCAGTTCGATACGCGCGCGCTGTCGGAGTTCGAGGCCAACCAGGCGGCGCTGCAGCGCCGTTTCGCCCGGCTCAGCAGCCAGCTGGCCGACTTGCAGCGCGAGAGCCAGCGCGACGTGTTGATTCTGCGCGACGCGCAGGATCGCGAACATGTCATTCCGCTGGCGCAGGTGGTTGAGGCGTGGCGTCCCAACGGCATGAACGCGCTGCAAAAGCTCACGCACACGCTGCGTCAGATCTGGCATTTTGTCAGCGATTCACCCGCGGACGGCGAAAGCGAAACCGGTGCTTTTCCGGCAATTTTCGGCACCGTACTGATGGTGCTGCTGATGTCGCTGGTGGTGATGCCGTTTGGCGTCATCGCCGCCATCTGGCTGCATGAATATGCGGGTCGCAACACCCTGACGCGGCTGGTGCGCATTGCAGTGGTGAATCTGGCGGGCGTGCCGTCGATTGTATATGGCGTTTTCGGGCTGGGCTTTTTTGTCTGGCTGGCAGGCGGCACGCTCGATCAGCTCTTCTATTCCCGTTCGTTGCCTAATCCCACGTTCGGCACGCCGGGGCTGCTGTGGGCGTCGCTAACGCTGGCGCTGCTGACGCTGCCGGTGGTGATTGTCGCCACTGAAGAGGGATTGTCGCGTATCCCCGACTCGCTGCGTCAGGGCTCGCTGGCACTCGGCGCGACCCAGGCGGAGACGCTGTGGCATGTCGTGCTGCCGATGGCGCTTCCCGCGATGCTGACCGGCCTGATTTTAGCGGTGGCGCGTGCGGCGGGAGAGACCGCGCCGCTGATGCTGGTGGGCGTGGTTAAAATGGTGCCAGAGCTGCCGGTCGATGCGGTCTTTCCTTATCTGCATCTCGACCGCAAGTTTATGCACCTCGGCTTCCAGATTTACGATCTCGCCTTTCAGAGCCCCAACGTCGAGGCCGATCGTCCGCTGGTGTACGCTACGGCGCTGTTGCTGGTGGTGATTATCCTGTCGCTCAACCTGCTGGCGATGGCGCTGCGCCATCGGCTGCGCGAACGCTATCGCCTGATGACCCAATAAAAGATGATGACTATGATGCCCGATACCGAAACGGCGCTGACGCTAAACCACCTTTCGTTGTGGTATGGCGAGCGTCAGGCGCTGCACGATATTTCGCTGCGTATTCCTGAGAAGCGCATTACCGCACTGATTGGGCCGTCCGGCTGCGGCAAATCGACGCTGCTGCGCTGTTTTAACCGCATGAACGACGTGGTGGATAGCTGCCGCATTGAGGGCGAGATTCTGCTGGGCGACCACGCCATTATGCAGCCGTCGCAGGATCTGTCGGCGCTGCGGCGTCGTATCGGCATGGTGTTTCAGCGGCCCAATCCGTTTCCCAAATCGATTTATGAGAATGTGATTTATGGCCTGCGGCTGCAGGGCGTGCGCGACAGACGGGTGCTGAACGAGGCGTGCGAACGCGCGCTGCGCGCGGCGGCGCTGTGGAGCGAAGTAAAAGATCAGCTGGGGCAGAACGCCCTGACGCTTTCCAGCGGACAGCAGCAGCGTCTGGTCATCGCCCGCGCCATTGCTATCGAACCGGAGGTGTTGCTGCTGGATGAGCCGACCTCAGCGCTCGATCCCATCTCTACGCTGGTGATTGAGGAGCTGATGACCACGCTGAAGCAGCATTTTACGCTGGTGCTGGTCACTCACAATATGCAGCAGGCGTCGCGCGTCTCCGACTACACCGCCTTTATGCATCAGGGCGCGGTGGTGGAGTTTGATGAAACGGATCGCATTTTTACCTCGCCGCGCAACCGACGCACTGAGGATTACATTACCGGACGCTACGGCTAGCGGAGGGTGATATCAGCCCATTGCAAAAGCGTTTAAGGCGTCCCTGACGCGGGACGCCTGCGTGTAACTTTGCGAGCCGCCTGCTGGCAACGGCTCGGTATCTGTTAGTCGTGCGCATAGCCCTGCGGCGGCAGCGGCTGATTATCCAGCCAGGCCTTGCCTTCGCGCATCGCTAAACGTCCCTCGACAAACCAGCTAATCACCAGCGGATAGATTGCATGCTCCTGATGCTGCACGCGCGCGGTGATCTCATCTTCATTGTCGCCGGGGAAGACCGGCACGCTGGCCTGCAGCACGACGGGACCGCCGTCCAGTTCGTCAGTGACGAAGTGCACGGACGTGCCGTGTTCGGCGTCGCCATTCTCCAGCGCCTGACGATGGGTATGCAGGCCGGGGTATTTCGGCAGCAGCGAAGGATGAATATTCAGCAGGCGATCCTGATAGTGAGCGACAAAGGCGCTGCTCAGAATGCGCATATAGCCCGCCAGCACCACCAGATCGGGCGCGTAGGCGTCGATCTCCTGCACCAGCTGGCGATCAAAGGCTTCGCGGTCGGGAAAATGGCTGGCCGCCAGCGTATGGGTCGGCACGCCCGCCTCGCGCGCGCGCGTCAGGCCGAAAGCGGTCGATTTATTACTGAAAACGGCAGCGACGCTGCCGTTAATACGCCCGCTTGCGCAGGCGTCGAGGATGGACTGAAGATTGCTTCCGTTGCCGGAAATCAGCACAACCAGCTTTTTCATGCGTTAATAACCACGCGCTCTTCCGCATCTGAAGCTTTAATCACGCCGATTTTCCAGGCTTTCTCGCCTGCAGCGCGCATCAGCTCGACCGCTTTATCCGCTTCGGTGGCGCTTAGCGCGATCACCATGCCCACGCCGCAGTTAAAGGTGCGGTACATCTCGTGACGGCTGACGTTGCCTGCCTGCTGTAGCCAGTTAAAGACGGCAGGCCATTCCCAGCTCTTCTCGTCGATAATCGCCTGGGTATTATCTGGCAGTACGCGCGGAATATTTTCCCAGAAGCCGCCGCCGGTCAGGTGGGCAATCGCATGGACATCGACCTGCTCGATCAGGCTCAGAATATTTTTCACATAGATGCGGGTCGGCTCCAGCAGATGATCCGCCAGCGGTTTGCCGTCCAGCTGCTTAGTCTGCGGATCGGTCTGGCTTACCTCAAGGATTTTGCGCACCAGCGAATAACCGTTGGAGTGCGGGCCGCTGGAGCCCAGCGCGATCAGCACGTCGCCGTCCTGCACTTTTGACCCGTCGATAATTTCCGATTTCTCGACCACGCCGACGCAAAAACCGGCCACGTCATAATCTTCGCCGTGGTACATGCCCGGCATTTCTGCGGTTTCGCCGCCGACCAGCGCGCAGCCGGACTGTAGGCAGCCCTCGGCGATGCCGGTGATAACGGAAGAGGCGGTCTCGACGTCCAGCTTGCCGGTGGCGTAATAGTCGAGGAAAAACAGCGGTTCCGCGCCCTGAACCACCAGATCGTTCACGCACATGGCGACCAGATCGATACCGATAGCGTCATGGCGCTTCAGATCCATCGCCAGACGCAGCTTGGTGCCGACGCCGTCGGTTCCGGAGACCAGCACCGGCTCGCGATATTTCTGCGGCAGCGCGCAAAGTGCGCCGAAACCGCCCAGCCCACCCATCACTTCCGGGCGGCGAGTCTTTTTCACTACGCCTTTAATACGGTCAACCAGAGCATTACCAGCATCGATATCAACGCCGGCGTCTTTGTAGCTGAGAGAGGTCTTGTCGGTCACTGCGGAATCCCCACGCGATTGCGGTTGGTGGTTAACAAAAAGCGCGGCAATTCTAACAGCGCAGGCAAACGTTTGCGAGCCCCATTGACTGGTCAAATTGCGCGCCGGACGATTTTCATCAATCCTTGAATGCAGGATCTAAAGTTTCCCTCTTTGCGCAACGACATATGGCGCGCTTGCGAAAAGGCGGTATAATCCCGCGATTTTTTTTTAGCTCAACTCATTCCGGGAGAACACCAATGAAGATCGTGGAAGTCAAACACCCGCTGGTCAAACATAAACTGGGCCTGATGCGTGAGCACGATATCAGTACGAAGCGCTTCCGCGAGCTGGCGTCGGAAGTCGGCAGCCTGCTGACCTACGAAGCCACCGCCGATCTGGAAACCGAGCGCGTCACCATCGAAGGCTGGAACGGCCCGGTGGAAATCGATCAAATCAAAGGTAAAAAAATCACCGTAGTGCCGATTTTGCGCGCCGGTCTGGGGATGATGGAAGGGGTGCTTGAGCATGTGCCGAGCGCGCGCATTAGCGTGGTCGGGGTCTACCGCGATGAAGAGACGCTGGAGCCGGTGCCTTACTTCCAGAAGCTGGTTTCCAATATCGAAGAGCGCCTGGCGCTGGTGGTCGACCCGATGCTGGCAACGGGCGGCTCGATGATCGCCACTATCGATCTGCTGAAGAAAGCGGGCTGCACCAGCATTAAGGTGCTGGTTCTGGTTGCCGCGCCGGAAGGGATCGCCGCGCTGGAGAAGGCGCATCCTGACGTGGAGCTCTACACCGCTTCAGTCGATCATGGACTCAATGAAAAGGGCTATATCATTCCGGGGCTGGGCGATGCCGGCGACAAAATTTTCGGGACTAAATAACTGAATCAGCCGACCAGAGAGTCGGCTTTTTTTTGGCAAAAAAACACAACCTTTTAAGGGGATAAATGATGACTCGTCGCGCCATTGGCGTTAGCGAACGCCCGCCGTTACTGCAAACCATACCGCTCAGCCTGCAACATCTCTTCGCCATGTTCGGCGCGACGGTGCTGGTGCCGATCCTGTTCCATATCAACCCGGCAACGGTGCTGCTGTTCAACGGCGTCGGCACGCTGCTTTATCTTTTTATCTGTAAAGGCAAAATCCCCGCCTATCTCGGCTCCAGCTTCGCCTTTATCTCGCCGGTGCTGCTGCTGTTGCCGCTGGGCTATGAGCTGGCGCTGGGCGGTTTTATCCTGTGCGGTGTGCTGTTCTGTATCGTCGCGCTGATTGTGAAAAAGGCGGGTACCGGCTGGATCGACGTGATGTTCCCGCCGGCGGCGATGGGCGCAATCGTGGCGGTTATCGGGCTGGAGCTGGCGGGCGTGGCGGCCAATATGGCGGGTCTGCTGCCGGCGGAAGGGAGCAGCGCCGACAGCACGACGATAATCATTTCGCTGGTGACGCTGGCGGTGACGGTTTTCGGCTCGGTGCTGTTTCGTGGTTTCCTCGCCATTATCCCTATCCTGGTCGGCGTGGTCGTGGGCTATGCGCTCTCTTTCGCGATGGGCATCGTCGACTGGACGCCGGTCTATAACGCGCCCTGGTTCGCGCTGCCGACCTTCTATACGCCGCGTTTCGAATGGGCGGCGATGCTGACGATTCTGCCCGCTGCGCTGGTGGTCATCGCTGAACATGTCGGGCATCTGGTCGTAACCGCGAATATCGTGAAAAAAGATCTGATCCGCGATCCCGGCCTGCACCGCTCAATGTTCGCGAACGGTCTTTCAACCGTCATCTCTGGCTTCTTCGGCTCGACGCCGAATACCACCTACGGCGAAAATATCGGCGTTATGGCGATTACCCGCGTCTACAGCACCTGGGTAATCGGCGGCGCGGCGATCATCGCTATCCTGCTGTCGTGCGTCGGCAAACTGGCGGCGGCAATTCAGGCGATCCCGGTGCCGGTCATGGGCGGCGTCTCGCTGCTGCTTTATGGTGTGATTGGCGCGTCAGGCATCCGCGTGCTGATTGAATCGAAGGTCGATTACAGCAAGGCGCAAAACCTGATCCTGACCTCCGTTATCCTGATCATCGGCGTCAGCGGAGCGAAAGTGCATATCGGCGCCGCCGAGCTGAAAGGCATGGCGCTGGCGACGCTGGTCGGCGTGCTGCTGGCGCTGATTTTCCGCGTTATTTCGCTGCTGCGTCCGGAGGAAGTAGTGCTGGACGCTGAAGAGAAGGGCGGTCACTAAGCCCCTGCGGGCAGGGACGCCCGTTATCCTCTCCCGGCGAAAACTGTGGTAGACTTGCCCCGTTTTTTGCCTGTTCTCTTTGAGGTGCTTCTGAACACGCCGGCACAACTGTCACTGCCACTTTATTTACCGGACGACGAAACTTTCGCCAGCTTCTGGCCGGGAGAAAACCCGTCCCTTATTGCCGCGCTCAAAGGCGCCCTCAATCAGCAACACGGCAGCTATCTCTATTTCTGGTCGCGCGAAGGCGGAGGCCGCAGTCATCTGCTGCACGCCGCGTGCGCGGAGATGTCGGCGCGCGGCGAAGCGGTCGGCTATGTGCCGCTGGATAAACGCACCTGGTTTGTGCCGGACGTGCTGGACGGCATGGAGCATCTGGCGCTGGTCTGCATCGACAATATCGAATGCATCGCGGGAGAAGAGGCGTGGGAAATGGCGATCTTCGATCTCTATAACCGCATCCTGGAAACGGGCAAAACCCGACTGCTGATCACCGGCGATCGGCCGCCGCGCCAGCTTAATCTTAATCTGCCCGATCTGGCGTCGCGCCTCGACTGGGGCCAGATCTACCGGCTGCAGCCGCTGAGCGATGAAGATAAACTGCAGGCGCTGCAGCTGCGCGCCGGTATGCGAGGATTTGAGCTGCCAGAGGACGTGGGCCGCTTCCTGCTGAAACGCCTCGATCGCGAAATGCGCACGCTGTTCGATACGCTGGATCGTCTCGATCACGCCTCCATCAGCGCGCAGCGCAAACTCACCATTCCCTTCGTAAAAGAGACGCTCGGTCTTTAAAGGATCGCCAGCACCGCTTCCGGCGGACGGCCGACTCGCGCCCGATCGCCATTGACGACCACGGGCCGCTCCAGCAGGGCCGGGTGCGACGCCAGCGCGTCAAGCAGTTCGCTTTCGCTGGCGTTTTCCAGCCGCAGCGTTTTATAGAGCTCATCTTTGGTGCGCATTAGCTGACGGGCGCTGCTCAGACCGAGTTTTTGCAGCAGGATTTGCAGCGTTTCGCGATCTGGCGGGGTCTCCAGATAGCGCACGATTTCCGGCTCGATGCCCTGCGCCTCCAGCAGCGCCAGCGTTTCGCGGCTCTTACTGCAGCGCGGGTTGTGATAAAGAGTGACCATCGGCGTTTATCCTTTTTGATACTGTTTAAAACGGCTCTGCAACTGGCGCAGCTGGTCAATTCGCGCGTCGTAGCGCGCCTGCTTCAGGCTGCCGACAGGCACCTGCGCGCTGGCGCTGCTCAGGGCGGTGATCGCCTGATCGAGCTGGCCGTTAAGCGCCAGCGTCTCGGCGCGCGCCGACATCTCTTCGTCATTGAGCCCCTGCTGCGCCGACGCCTGCGCCAGCAGATCCCAGCCGTTGGGGTCGTCAGGATGCGACCAGGTATAGCGGTTAAGAATGCGGCTGGCGTTAGCGGGCTGTTTCGCCTCGACGTAAGCGTTCGCCAGGTTAAGCTGCACCACCGGGCTGTTTTTTGCGCCACCTGCGGCGTTAAGCAGCGCGATCGCCTGCTGCGGCTGGTTCAGACCGATATCGATATCGGTCATAATATCGAGAAACCAGATGTTATCGGGCTGCTTCGCCAGCAGCGGCTCAATGATCTTTTTCGCGCTGGCGAAACTTTTCGCCTGTAAAAACTGCACCGCTTTGCCGTACTGCGCCGCCTGCTGCTGGCGGCTATTGCCGCGGCCATACTCATCCAGCAGCTCGTCGGTAAGCTGGTTGCGGCCGGTGGCGTACATGCCGAGCGCGCGCACTTTCGCCATGTAGTAATCCTGCGAGGACTGCACCACCACCGGGCGCATCTGGTTGGCGCGGTTGCGCGCATCCGCCAGGCGGCTGTCCGGCAAGGGGTGCGTCAGCAGGATTTCCGGCGGTTTCGAGGAGAAGCGGCTCTGATCGGCCAGCTTCTGTAAAAAATTCGGCATCGCTTCGGGGTCAAATCCGGCGCGTTGCAGCACCTGAATGCCGATGCGATCGGCCTCCTGTTCATTACCTTGGGTAAAGCTGATAATGCCCTGCTGCGTACCCGCCAGCGTACCGGTAAGCGCCGCCATGCCCGCCTGCGGACTGGCCATCGCCAGCAAAATCGATCCCAGCGCGCCGACCCAGGTCAAAGGCGCGTTGCGCTTCTGATCTTCCATTGCGCGCGCCAGATGGCGCTGGGTGACGTGAGAGATTTCATGCGCCATTACCGAGGCGAGCTGGCTCTCATTCTCGGTAAAACGAAACAGCGAGGCGTGCAGCACCACGTTGCCGCCAAAAAAGGCGAAGGCGTTAAGCTCGTCGTTCTGGATCAGAAAAAAGTGAAAGGGCGTCTTTACCGAGTCGGCATGGGCGACCAGCCGCTGGCCGAGCTGGTTAATGTATTGATTGAGCAGGGGATCATTAATCAAGGGCGCGCTGGCACGCAGCTGACGCACATAAAAGTCGCCCATCTGCATCTCCTGGCCGATAGAGAGCGTCGAGCCCGCGGTTGTGCCCATATCAGGCAGCGAGTCGCTGACGTCAGCCCAGGCAGGCGCGTGCGGCATCAGCATCAGCGTGGGAAGCAGCGCGGCGAGTAGCGTTTTCTTTAACCGGTTCAACATGCCTGGATCCTGTAGAGAAACTCAGAGGCCTGGAAAGTACATTGTGCTTTTTCAGGGTAAAAGACGCGTCGCGTCTATCTTAACCAGAGCCTTGAGAGAAAGAAACGGTCTGCTCCGCCATTAACGGAGGCCGTAACAGTGCTTTTGCAGCAAAAAATTGAATATTAACGGCTGGCAAGCTTTCATTAAAAAACACGACGCGCATTGACGCTGGTACGCCGCATCGCCAGCATAATCGCGCTGTAGCAGCGAACGCTTTTATTCACGAGCCTGTAAAAGGCGCTTTCTCCAGTTGAATCAGTGGGCTCCCGATCCCTCTCTCGATTAAAGATATGTAAATTTGCTCAAAAAAATTGAATGTGGCATGTTTTTTTCCAGGCTTACTCTGAAAAAAACAGCCGAAAAAGCGCTGGGGAGTGAAAGTGAAAATCAATAATTTTTATTGTGAAATAGCGCTAGTCTTTTGAACAACATTAATCGCTGGCCCGTTATTTACCCCAGACCTTTTTATTCTCCTTGCCTCTTCTCTTTTATATCGATCCACCTCAATACAGAGCTGTACACGCAGCGCCATCAAACTCCTTTATTAAGCTGGTGAATTAATAATTTCATTTGAAATTAATAGGGCGCAGCGGCTCAGCGCCGCACCCTTTTGCCACGCCGGGGCTGTGGTATAGATAGCTCACCCGATTCAGGATGTGAATCAGCCCTACGCTGTTGTCCGGAGATAATTTATGCGTTCAGCTGTATCTTACGCGCTCATCGCCATTATTGGCGGTGCTGTTGGCGCGGGCGTTACCCAGAGCGGCGCGCTCTATCAAAAGGTCGTTAACCACTTCGCCGCCAAACCCAGCGATCCCGAAGGCTTCTGGAGCACACCTGCCGTCGAAGGCTACGGAAAGATCCACTACGAGCCGGATGCCGCCTTTAAACCGGTCGCGGGCCTGAGCAATAAAATCGTTTTCCAGATCACCCGCAGCGACGGCGAGATGACCGACGTTAACCTTGGCCTGGAGCGCGTAGCGCGCGTGGTCAATCTCTATGTCGCCTCCGGCGTGCCCGCCGAAGATCTGAAATTCGTGGTCTCGGTGACGGGTGACGCAACGCCAGCGATGCTGGATAACGCCCATTTCAAACAGTTTTATGGCGTAGACAATCCCAACCTCAAGCTTATCGGCGAGCTGAATAAGCTGGGCGTGAAGGTCTCCGTCTGCGACCAGTCGGTGGCTTTCCACCATTACCCCAACGACTGGATCGATAAATCAGTTGTCCATGCGCTTTCCAGCCCGACCACGGTCTCAACCCTGGAGAACCAGGGTTACGCATGGCTACAGATGTAATCACACTTTGAAAATAACAAGCAGGAGAATAACGATGCGTCCAGCGGCCTATATTGTGGTGGCGGCTATAGCCGGTTTTATTGGCGGCAATGTGTTACAGCTGCCGGAATTATATGAAAAAGTAAGCGGCAAATTCGCCGATAACAACACGCAGCCAGCAGATTTCTGGAGTACGCCCGCGATTGAAGGCTACGGCAAAATTCACTATGTCGATACGCCCGCTTATAAGCCAGGCACCGTACCGGGCCTGAGCAATAAAATCGTGTTCCAGATTAACCGCAGTGAAGGCGATATTCGTAAGCCGAACCTGGGGCTGGAGCGCGTTGCCCGTGTGACTAACCTCTATTACGCCGCAGGCGTGCCGCTGAATCAACTGAATTTCGTGGTATCGATCAACAGCGATGCGGTGTCGGCGGCGCTGAACAACGAGCAGTTCCATAAAGCGTACGGCGTGGACAACCCGAACCTTAAGCTGATCGACGAGCTGGAAAAAGCGGGCGTGAAGGTGTCGATTTGCGACCAGTCGGTGGCTTTCCACAACCTGCAGCGCGAGTGGATCGATCAGCGCGTTACCCACACCATCTCCAGCGGCACCACCGTCGCAACGCTGCAAAACGAAGGCTACGCCTTCCTGATGCTGTAAACCTCTCTCTGACAGCGGCCGCGCGCCGCTGTCATCTGTTCGTCATCCCGCTGCGATTGTTCTGTCATACAACCCCTTTACTTTGAGCGCCAATGAGATCGTTCTCATCAGCGTATTGAGGGGGAAAAATGACGGATTTAGTCAGCGTAGCGAAACTGGCGGGCGTTTCTCGCGCCACGGCGGCGCGCGCCTTCTCCGATCCCCATTTGCTGAAAGAGAGTACGCTGCAGCGCGTGCTGGCGGCTTCCGACCAGCTTGGCTTCCGGCCCAACCATATTGCGCGTCAGCTGCGCACCCAAAGCTCCACCACGCTTGGCGTATTGCTGCCCTCGCTGTTAAACCCGGTATTTGCGCAGCAGCTTCAGGCGATGGAGCGACAGGCGCGACTGGCCGGATTTGGCCTGCTGGTCGCCACCAGCGACTATCAGGCCGAGCGCGAAGCGGCGATTGTGGAGCATATGCTGCGTCAGCGCGTCGCCGGGCTGGTGTTGACGGTGGCCGACGCGGATCGCAGCGCCGTGCTGCCAACGCTCGCCGCGGCGCAGATGCCTTTTGTGCTGGCGCATAACGTGCCGCAGAGCGCGGGCTGGCCGAGCGTCTGCGTTGATAACCGCCGCGCGATGGCAGAAGCCACTGAACATTTGCTGACGCTGGGCCATTGTCATATCGGCATGGTTACCGGGCCGGTCTGGCAGTCCGATCGCGCGCAGCAGCGCTTTCTCGGCTACTGCGATGCGATGCAGCAGGCGGGGCTGAAACCCTTTCCGCTGATTGAGATGCCGAGCCATACGCGCTCCGATTTTCAGCAGCTGCGGCCACGTCTGCAGGGGGCAAATCCGCTGACGGCGGTGATCTGCAGTAACGACCTGCTGGCCATCAGCCTGATGGGTGCCGCCGCACGCGCAGGCGTTCAGGTGCCGACCCAGCTCTCAATTATGGGCTTCGACGGCATTGAAACCGGCGAACATCTTTCTCCGTCGCTTGCCTCGGTAGTGCAGCCCAGCGATCTGCTTGGCGCATGCGCTATCGATATGCTTTTACAACAATCCAGCGGCGGGCCCCGCATGCTGGCACACCACCTGCGGTTGGGCGAGAGCATCGCGCCCGCGCCGCGCTCTACTTTCGTCAACTCCAGGGGATCCACATGTCAACGCACAATAAAATGAAAATGTTAACCGCTGCGGCGCTGCTGGCTGCATGCGGTATGGCGAGCCAGGTCGCCCACGCGGCGGAAAGCGCGATCTGCTACAACTGCCCGCCGGAATGGGCGGACTGGGGAACGCAGCTGAAAGCCATCGCGCGCGACACCGGCATTCAGGTGCCGCAGGACAATAAAAACTCCGGCCAGGCGCTGGCGCAGATGGTCGCCGAGAAGAGCAATCCGGTCGCCGACGTGGTCTATTACGGCGTAAGCTTTGGCATCCAGGCGGCGGGCACTGGCGTGATCGCCGACTACAAACCGGCGCACTGGGATACGATCCCGGCAGGCATGAAAGATCCCGACGGCAAGTGGGTGGCGCTGCACTCGGGCACCATGGGCTTTATGGTCAATGTCGATGCGCTGGGCGGCGCGCCGGTGCCTCAATCCTGGGATGATCTGCTCAAGCCGGAATATAAAGGTATGGTGGGCTATCTTGACCCCTCCAGCGCCTTTGTTGGCTATGTCGCCGCCGTGGCGGTGAACCAGGCGAAAGGCGGCACCATGCAGGACTTTACTCCGGCGCTCAGCTGGTTCAAAAAGCTGCAGGTCAATCAGCCGATCGTTCCAAAGCAGACCGCCTATGCGCGCCTGATTTCAGGCGAGATCCCGATTCTGCTCGACTACGACTTCAACGCCTACCGCGCAAAATATAAAGACCATGCCAACGTCGCCTTTGTGATCCCGAAAGAGGGCACGGTAACGGTGCCTTACGTCATCAGCCTGGTGAAGAACGCGCCGCACGAAGCCAACGGCAAAAAAGTGATCGACTATGTGCTCTCGGATAAAGGGCAGGCTATCTGGGCTAATGCCTATCTGCGCCCGGTACGCCCGTCGGCGATGTCCGCCGAGGCGAAGGCGAAGTTCCTGCCTGACAGCGACTACGCCCGCGCCCAGACTGTTGACTACCAGCAGATGGCCGATGCGCAGAAAGCCTTTTCCGCCCGCTACCTGAGCGAGATCCGTTAATGTCGCTGCTGGATACCCGCAGCCGCGCGCCGACGGCCCTGCGCCGTCGGGCGCATCAGGGCGCGCGCTGGCCCTGGATGCTGCTGCCCGCGCTGCTGTTTTTTGCCGCCTTCTGGCTGCTGCCTTTTGCGCGTCTGCTGCAGATCGGCGTCACGCCCGACCGCACCACGCAGCAGAGCGGCTACTGGACGGTCATTAGCCAGCCGCAGTATCTGCAAAGCCTGCTCAACACTGTGCTGCTGTCGCTGGCGGTGACGCTGATGACGCTGCTGATCGCCGCCGTGGTCGGCTGTTTTCTGGCGCGTCAGCGCTTCGCCGGGCGCGGCACGCTGCTGGCGCTGCTGACCTTTCCGCTCGCCTTTCCCGGCGTTGTGGTGGGATTCCTGGTGGTGATGCTGGCGGGCCGCCAGGGCGTGCTGGCGCAGCTGAGCATGAGCCTGTTTCACGAGCGCTGGACGCTCGCCTATTCGCTCAGCGGCCTCTTTATCGGCTACCTCTATTTTTCGCTGCCGCGCGCCATCGTCACGCTGGTGGCGGCGAGCGAAAAACTGGATCGCTCGCTGGAAGAGGCGGCGCGTTCGCTGGGTGCCAGTCAGTGGCGCATTACCTGGGACGTCATCGTGCCGGGACTGAAGCCGGCGCTGCTTTCCAGCGGCGCGCTCTGCTTCGCCACCAGCATGGGCGCCTTCGGCACCGCGTTTACGCTGGGCACCAGCCTTAGCGTATTGCCGCTGACTATTTACGGCGAGTTCACCAACTACGCCAACTTCGCCACCGCTGCGGCGCTGTCGGTGGTTATGGGGGCAGTAGCCTGGCTGGGCCTGATGCTGGCGCGCGCCCTGACGCGGGCGTCGGGAGAGGAAGCGTGATGAAACGTCGTACGCTGTTTTATCTGCAGGCCGGCATTACCACGCTGACGGCGCTGTTTATGATCGTGCCGGTGGTGCTGTCGATGCTGGCGGGCGTCACGGAGAACTACTTTATCGGCCTGCGCAGCGGCCTGACGCTGAAGTGGGTCGGACAGGTATGGGAGCTGTACGCCGATACCTTCTGGCTGTCGCTGCTGATTGCGCTCTGCTGCCTGGCTATTACCGTCGCGATCGGGCTGCCCGCTGCCTGGGGTTTGCTGAAGGCGCCGCCGCGCTGGTCCGCCCGCATCGAAGAGTGTCTGATGCTGCCGGTAGCGCTGCCGGGTCTGGCTACCGCGCTCGGCATTATTCTGCTCTATGGTCGGTTTAACGGCCTGCGCGACAGCTGGCTGTTTATTTTGATCGGCCACGTGCTCTTTACGCTGCCCTTTATGATCCGTCCGGTGCTGGCGGTGATGCAGGCGATTCAGCTGCCGCGCCTTGAAGAGGCGGCCGCCAGCCTGGGGGCCGGATTCTGGCGTCGTTTTTTCACCGTTGTGGTGCCCAACTGCCGCAACGGCATCCTGGCGGGCGCGTTTATGGTAATTACGCTCTCGGTAGGCGAGTTCAATATCACCTGGATGCTGCATACGCCGCTGACGAAAACGCTGCCGGTAGGGCTGGCGGACAGCTACGCCTCGATGCGGCTGGAAGTGGGATCGGCCTATACGCTGATCTTTATCGTTATGATTTTACCGCTGTTGCTGATGCTGAACGCCTGCAATCACTGGCTGACGCGCCAGGCGACGCGAAACGCTGTTAAGGAGCTGGCATGAATAACGATGCCGTTACCGTCACGCTGCGCGGCTGCTCGCGCCGCTTTCATCAACATACCGCGCTGCATCCGCTCGATCTTACCGTTCACGCCGGTGAAACCCTGGTGCTGCTCGGGCCATCCGGCTGCGGCAAAACCACCACGCTGCGCATTATCAGCGGGCTGGAGAGCAGCGACGAGGGCGGCAAAGTCTGGTTCGACGATCGCGACGTCACCGCGCTGCCGATCGAGAAGCGCAATGTCGGCATGGTGTTTCAAAACTACGCGCTGTTTCCCAATATGAACGTGGCGCAGAACGTCGAGTACGGCCTGAAAGTGCAGGGCGTGGCGCGTGTTGAGCGTGAAGCGCGGGTGAAAGAGATGCTGGCGCTGGTGGATCTCAGCGCGCTGGCGAACCGCGCTATCGACAAACTCTCCGGCGGGCAGAAGCAGCGCGTGGCGCTGGCGCGAGCCCTGGCCGCGCGGCCGAAAGTGCTGCTGTTCGACGAGCCGCTGGCGGCGCTTGACGCCAAACTGCGCGAGCGTCTGCGGCTTGAGATCGGTGCGCTGCTGAAAAAGCTGGCGATTACCGCCGTTTACGTCACGCACGATCAGCAGGAGGCGATGGCGCTCGGCGACCGCATCGCGGTGATGGAGCAGGGGCGTATCGCCCAGATCGACACGCCGCAGGCGATTTACCAGCGGCCGGCGACGCGCTTCGTCGCCGATTTCGTCGGCGCGATTAACTGCGTCGAGACCGACGTCCACGGCGAGCCGCGTCAGTTCTGCCGCCCGGAGGATATCTTACTGGCGGACGACAACCGCTACGCGCGCCACGGCTACATCGTCGGCAGCACTTTTTTAGGCGCCGCGCAGCGTTTGCAGATCGATATCGGTCTCGCCGCGCCGATTCAGGTGGAGCGTCATGCGCGGGAAGCCTGGCACGCCGGGCAACGCGTTACCTGGACGCTGGCGCCGCGCGCCGCGCTGGAATTTACCGGTTATTAAGGAGAGTTTTGTGTTTGCCAAACCTACGCTGATTGCGCAAATCAGCGATCTGCATATTAAGGCGAACGGTCGCCTGTCCTATAAAAAAGTGGATACGCAAGCCGCGCTGCTGCGTGCCATTGACACCCTTAACGCGCTGCGGCCGCAGCCGGACATGGTGGTGATCACCGGCGATCTGGTTGATTTCGGCACGGTGGAGGAGTATCAGACGCTGCGTCTGGCGCTGCGCCGCCTGCAGCTGCCGTTCCGCCTGATGCCGGGCAACCATGACGATCGCCAGGCGCTGCGCGCCGTCTTTATCGATCATGACTACCTCCAGCACGGCGCTACGCTTAACTGGCAGCTGAAGGTAGGGCCGCTGAAGCTGCTCGCGCTCGACTCCAGCGTGCCGGAACAGCCCTGGGGTTATGTCGATGAATATCAGCTGACGTGGCTGGAGGAAAGCCTGACGCGCGAACCGGCTGCGCCGACGCTGGTCATGCTGCACCATCCGCCTTTTACCTGCGGCATCGATCATATGGATCGCCAGCGGCTGCGCAATCCCGACGCGCTCGCGGCCATTATTGCCCGCCATCCGCAGGTCGAGCGGGTCCTGTGCGGCCATCTGCATCGCAGCCTGCAGACGCGTTTCGCCGGTACGCTGGCGGTGTGCGCGCCGGGCGTTTCCCATCAGGTGGCGTTTGACCTGCAGCCGGACGGCCCGGCCCATTTCGTGCTGGAGCCGCCAGGCTTCCTGCTGCATTGCTGGCAGCCGGAGCAGGGCATGGTGACGCACCAGTGCGCCATCGGCGACTATTCCGGTCCCTGGCCCTTCTACGATCAGCACGGTTTGATCGATTAGCGCCGGGCGCGAATCGCGGGTTTCAGAGAATGTAACGGTTGGAAAGGTGCTCAGGAGGGCGGCAGGGTGTACACTTGCCTCTTGCCTCACCAGGGCAGATAACCTCCAACAATAACGACATTCTCAGGCCTTTCAGCATGTATTTATCTTTTGCAGCGGGCGCGCTATGTTAATGCGCCTGCGTCCCCGAACCGATCTGCGCACGCTTATCGCGTTACTCGCTATCGTCAGCATCGTGGTTACGCTGACCAACGCGCTCTATGCTACCTGGCGCGTGCAGCGTATGGCGCTGATCGACAGCACGCTGGAGGCGAACCGCGCCTATGCCACCAAGCTGGCCTCCACCACCGAAATCTTTTTCCAGCTGGCGCAGTCGCAGCTGCACTACAGCGCCAGGCTGCTCGGCGACGATTTTAACGATCCCGCGCTGCTGCGTCGGGAGGTCGATCGCCTGCGCGAGCAGACCAGCAGCTTTAACTCAGTGGCGGTGGTCGACGCTAACGGCGTCGTTAAGGCTATCTCGCCAGAATCCCTGATGCTGCAGGGCATGCATCTTACCAGCGAGGCGTCGCGCGAAGCGCTAAGCGCGCGGCAGCCCGCCATCAGCAAACCCACCATTTCGGCGGCGAACAACCTGATTATCTTCGTCTCCTGGCCGATCTGGAGCCGTGACGGACGCTATCTCGGCTATGTGGGCGGCACCATCTACCTGAAAAAGAAAAGCATTCTAAATACGCTGCTCGGCGAGCAGTACTATCGCGACGGCACCAGCGTCTACGTGCTGGACAGCGAGAGCCGGGTGCTCTATCACCAGAACGGTCAGCTGATTGGCAAAACGCTGCCTGCGCTGCTTAACGGTCATGATGAAGAGACCAACGGCTCGCTACAGCTACAGCTGGCGGGCGAACCGTCGCGCCTCGCTGGCTATGCGGTGGTGCCGACTACGGGCTGGACAGTGGTGGCGCTTAAGCCCACCGCCGTAACGCTTGAGCCGCTCTCCGGCCTGCTGATGCAGGTGCTGAAACGCTCGGTGCCTTTCGCGCTGCTGACGCTGCTGGTGGCGGTGATCCTGGCGCGGCTGATTGCGCTGCCGCTCTGGCAGCTGGCGCGTAAGGCGCGTCAGATGGATGCGCCCGGCGTCTCACAGGAGCTCAGCGCTGTTCATGCCTGGTATTTCGAGGCGGCGCAGGTAAAACGCGCGCTGCTGACCGGCATCGGCCTGGTGCAGGACAAAATCGGCCGCCTTAAGTCCGAAGTGCAGACCGATCCGCTGACGCAGCTGCTCAACCGGCGCGGCCTGAGCGCGGTGCTCGACTTTTATCAGACGATGCGTCAGCCGTTCGCCGTGCTGGCGCTGGATATCGATCACTTTAAGCGGGTCAACGATAACTGGGGGCATGATGTTGGCGATCGGGTGATTCAGCAGGTGGCGGAAACGCTGAGCGCCAGCGCGCGTCAGAGCGATGTGGTATGCCGCAACGGCGGAGAGGAGTTCCTGATGCTGCTGCCAATGACCGATATCGAAGAGGCGCGCCGCATTGCCGAACGCATACGCGCCGAGATCGCCGCGGCATCGCTTGCCGATGTCGGCACTATCACCCTTTCAGTCGGGGTGGCGGCCTGGCAAGATGAATCGGTGCCGCTGGAACAGAGCCTGAAACAGGCAGATGCCGCGCTTTATCAGGCGAAAAATGACGGGCGAAACTGTGTCAGGGTAGCGGAAGCGCAAACGCCGCTTTCGGGAAGTGCTGTCTCGTAAAGAGAGGCGGCGGGATGCGGCGCTAAGCCGCATCCGCGTGTGTTAAAGCGACTTCAGGTAATCCATCACGATATCGTGGTGGTTGGACGTTTTGAAATCGTCGAACACCTTTTCGATCTTGCCGTCGGCGCCGACCAGGAAACTGATGCGGTGAATGCCGTCATAGGTTTTACCCATAAAGGATTTTTCGCCCCAGACGCCGAACGCCGCGCAGACCTGATGATCTTCATCAGAGAGCAGCGTAAAGTTCAGCAGCTCTTTTTCAGCGAAGCGCGACAGCTTTTCTGGTTTATCAGTGCTGATACCCAGTACCTCCACGCCCGCTTTTTTCAGTTCATCCATATTGTCGCGCAGGCCGCAGGCCTGCACTGTGCATCCCGGCGTCATCGCTTTCGGGTAGAAATAGACCAGAACGCGCTGTCCCTGGAAGTCGGTTAAATTTACCTGTTCGCCATCCTGGTCGGGCAAGCTAAATTTCGGTGCGGTGTCACCGGCTTTCAGTGGATTCATCACTACTCTCCATTTTTCTTTATGCTGTGGGCGACAGGCTGCCTGACGAACCGCGTCAGGTGGACAGTCGCCATCAGGGGATATTGCGCCACATAGCCAGACATCAGTGATGTGGAGGAATAGCCCCGGTTTATTTACAGCTTAGCGTGAACCCTGAAGCGTCGCCGCATCTTCATCGGCCAGGCTGTAAAAACGCAGCGTACCTTCGGCATTGAGTTCGCGACACAGTCCATAAAACGCCTGTTCAAACTGCGAGTCGCCGACGCCCGCCGGGCTATGCGCCGTTATTTGAATATAGAGCGTCGGCGTCTGATCCGCCTGACCCGGTTTGATGCGCGAACCCAGCTCAGCGATATTCATCGCATGTTTGTCGAACAGATCGGTGAACCGTTCAATAAGGTGGGGTGAATCAGGCACCTCGACCTGAACCCAGACCGTCGCCGGCATCGGCGGACGCGTTCTGGCGCTGGTGCGCTTCATCACGATCAGCAACTCAAGCTCCGCGCCTTTCAGTGGCAGCGTCGATTCGATCAGCGCGATGGCGTTCCAGCTGCCGGAGAGCAACATAATAAAGGTGAACTCATCCCCGAGCATGGCGAGACGGCTGTCTTCGATATTGCACCCACAGCTGCTGACGTGGCGGGTAATGGTATTGACGATACCCGGACGGTCAACACCCAGTGCGGTGATCACCAAATGGTGGGGTTGAGACTGCGGCAAAGTGGGATTTCCTGTTCATTCGCTAATAACCATAAGGTAAACATAAAAAAAACTGCTGACAAGCGCAGGAGGGGCGTGGCCTGCTTGCTTTTCAACAGAAGTAAAACGTACCATGAAGCACTTGTTTGTCGAGGGGATCGCCAATGTTCACGGGAAGTATTGTTGCGCTCGTTACGCCAATGGATGACAAAGGTAATGTCTGCCGTACGAGTCTGAAGAAACTGATTGATTATCACGTCGCCAGCGGCACCGCGGCGATCGTCTCCGTCGGCACCACCGGCGAATCCGCGACTCTGAGCCATGAAGAGCATGGCGATGTGGTGATGCTGACGCTGGAGCTGGCGGACGGACGTATTCCGGTGATTGCCGGTACCGGCGCCAACGCCACCGCAGAAGGCATCTCTCTCACCAAACGTTTCGAAAACAGCGGCGTGGTTGGCTGTCTGACCGTAACGCCGTACTACAACCGTCCGACGCAGGAAGGGTTGTTCCAGCACTTTAAAGCGATCGCGGAAAGCACGGCGCTGCCGCAAATGTTATATAACGTCCCCTCACGCACTGGCTGCGACATGCTGCCAGAAACCGTCGCGCGCCTTGCTGAAATCAAAAATATTATCGGAATCAAAGAGGCGACCGGGAACTTATCGCGCGTTAGCCAGATCCAAGCACTGGTCGATGAGGCCTTTATTATTGTCAGTGGCGACGACGCCAGCGCGCTGGACCTTATGCAGCTGGGCGGCAAGGGCGTTATCTCGGTAACGGCCAACATCGCGGCGCGTGAAATGGCTGAACTGTGCGCGCTGGCGCAACAGGGCAATTTCGCCGAGGCGCGTCGCCTGAATCAGCGTCTGATGCATCTGCACCAGACGCTTTTCTGTGAACCCAATCCTATCCCGGTCAAATGGGCGGCGAAACAGTTAGGATTAATCGCCAGTGACACGCTGCGTCTGCCGATGACGCCGCTGACTTCAGCGGCCATACCAAAAGTTGAGCAGGCGCTGATTAAAGCGGGTTTGCGATAAGTTAGGGAGTTTCAATGAATCATTCTGTAAAGCGCTCAACGGTTGCGACCGTCGTGGCGCTGTCTACTGCGATGCTGTTAACGGCGTGCTCTAGCGATCAGCGTTATAAACGTCAGGTAAGCGGTGACGAGTCCTATTTACAGGCCAGCGAGCTGCACGATCTGCAGGCGCCGGCTGGCATGATCCTGCCGGTGGCGCATGGCGATTACGACGTGCCGCACACCACCGCCAGCGGCAACGTCGGCAAGCAGCTCGACATTCGTCCGCCGGCTCAGCCGCTGGCGCTGGTTAACGGCGCGCGCGCGCAGTTTACCGGCAATACCGGCGTGCTGATGCTGGAAAAAAACCGCGGCTCCGTCTGGTCGCAGGTGAGTAAAGTTGTCGAATCCAGCAATTTCCCTGTTGCGCAGCGTAACGATGCGCGGCAGCAGCTGACCACCGACTGGGTGCAGTGGAATCGCGCCGACGAAGACAATCAGTATCGCGGCCGCTATGAGATCAGCGTGCAGTCGCAGAGCTACCAGCAGGTGCTGACAGTGCGCCTGCTTGAGCTGCAGCAGAAAGGCGAAGCGGTCACGTCGCCGGTGCAGATCCAGCGCTACACCGCGCAGATGCTTAATGCCATCAGCGCCGGGCTGGACAAAATCGACCTCGCCAGCGAAAACGCGGCGGCGGGTCGCGCCAGCGGCAGCATTGACGTGCAGAGCGGCGCGGACGATACCGGTCTGCCGATGCTGGTGCTGCGTACGCCGTTCAACGTCGCCTGGCAGCGTCTGCCGCAGGCGATGAAGCGCGTTGGCATGGAAGTAACCGACAGCAACCGTCCGCAGGGCAGCCTCAGCGTCACCTATAAATCGCCGGGCAGCAGCGCGTGGGATGATGTCGGGGCGAAAGATCCGGAACTGCCGAACGGCGACTATAAAGTACAGGTCGGCGATCTGGATAACCGCAGCAGCCTGCAGTTTATCGATCCTAAAGGCCACGTGCTCACCCAGTCACAGAATGATGCGCTGGTGGCCGTGTTCCAGGCGGCTCTTAACAAATAAATCGCCTCAGGGCCGGAGATTCTCCGGCCTTTTTTTTTCGTCTCTGGCATAATAGCGCGCGGCGAAGTAAACGATTGCGTCGCGGCAATCCCCCAGCGGCCCGCCGTCGCAGAACACCCGAAATTTTCAAGTCTGGAGTTAACAAGATGCAAAAGCGAGCTGAGTTGTATCGCGGTAAAGCGAAAACCGTATACAGCACCGACAATCCGGATCTGCTGGTACTCGAATTCCGCAACGATACGTCAGCAGGCGACGGAGCCCGAATCGAGCAGTTCGATCGCAAAGGAATGGTAAACAACAAGTTCAACCATTTCATCATGACAAAACTGCAGGAAGCGGGCATTCCGACCCAGATGGAGGCGCTGCTTTCAGACAACGAAGCGCTGGTGAAAAAGCTGGAGATGGTGCCGGTGGAGTGCGTAGTACGCAACCGCGCGGCCGGCTCGCTGGTAAAACGTCTGGGCGTGGAAGAGGGGATGATCCTCAATCCGCCGCTGTTCGATCTGTTCCTTAAAGACGACGCGAAGCATGACCCGATGGTCAATGAATCCTACTGTGAAACCTTCGGCTGGGTGAGCAAAGCGAACCTGGCGCGCATGCAGGAGCTGACCTTTAAAGCCAACGAGGTGCTGAGCAAACTGTTTGACGACGCAGGCCTGATCCTGGTCGATTTCAAACTGGAGTTCGGCCTGTTCAAAGGCGAAGTGGTGCTGGGTGACGAATTCTCGCCGGACGGCGCGCGCCTGTGGGACAAGCAGACGATGGACAAGATGGATAAAGATCGTTTCCGCCAGAGCCTGGGTGGCCTGATCGAAGCCTATGAAGAGGTAGCGCAGCGGCTGGGCGTTAAGCTCGACTGAACTAACCTCGTCTGAAAGCGAAAAGGAGAGCCCCGGCTCTCCTTTTTTCATTTGGTCGCAAGGCTGGTAGTTGTCTCGCCGCACAACTAAAATCACGGTAACTATCTTAATCAGGAGCAGATTATGCGCTGGCAAGGACGTCGCGAGAGCGACAATGTAGAAGACCGTCGAGATCAAGGGCCAGCCTATGGCGGCGGAAGGCAGATCCGGCTGCCGCGTGGGAAGGGCGGCATTATTCTGTTAGTCGTGGTCGCGGTCGCTGGCTATTACGGTTATGACCTGACGGGGCTGCTTACCGGCGGCAATGTCGCGCCCACCAGCCAGCAGCAGCGCGTCAGCACCAATGACGACGAAGCAGCGAAATTTACCCGCGTTATCCTGGCCTCCACCGAAGATACCTGGAGCAAGCTGTTCCAGAAGATGGGCAAAGAGTATACCGCGCCGACGCTGGTGATGTACCGCGGCGCGACCCAGACCCGTTGCGGTACTGGCCAGACGGCGATGGGGCCGTTTTACTGTCCGGCGGATCAACGCGTCTATATCGATCTGTCATTCTACGATGAAATGAAAAACAAGCTCGGCGCGGGCGGCGAGTTTGCGCAGGGTTATGTTGTCGCGCATGAGGTGGGGCATCATGTGCAGAAACTGCTCGGCATCGAACCGAAAGTGCGCGAAATGCAGCAGGGCGCGAGCCAGACGCAAATCAACCATCTGTCGGTAAAAATGGAGCTGCAGGCGGACTGTTTCGCTGGCGTCTGGGGTCACTACGTCAGCAAAGATAACTGGCTGGAAACCGGCGACCTGCAACAGGCGCTCGACGCGGCGCAGGCTATTGGCGACGATCGCCTGCAGCAGCGCAGCCAGGGACGCGTGGTGCCTGACAGCTTTACGCACGGCACCTCGGAGCAGCGCTACAGCTGGTTTAAACGCGGATTCGACAGCGGCGATCCCGGACAGTGCAACACCTTTGCAGCTAACTGATGTCGCCTGAACAGCTCAGCCGTCAGATGCAGCAGGCGGGCGTCAGACGGCTCTGCGTCATTAGCGGCGAGTCGGACTGGTCGCTGGCGCGCGCCGCCGAATGGCGCGCCGCTTTACCCGGCGACTGGCTGGTGGTGAGTGATGCCCCCGTCGACGACAACCTTCCGCACTGCGCGCCAGCGGCGTTACGCACGCTGCTCGGCCGCGAATTTACTCACGCTGTTTTCGATGCGCGCCGCGGTTTTCACGCGGAGGCGTTCGCCGCGCTGGCGGGCACGCTGCGCGCCGGAAGCTGGCTACTGCTGTTAGCGCCGCCGTGGACGCGCTGGGCACAGCAGCCTGACGAGGACAGCCTGCGCTGGGCCGACGTCGCTCATCCTCTTCCTGCGCCGCACTTTGTTCGCCATCTGCAAAAAATGATGCTCGCCGATCCTGGCGTGGCGCTGCTGCGACAGGATAAGCCTGCGCGTATCGCGCCGTTGCCAATCATGCCTCGCTGGCAGTGCCGCGCGCCGCAGCAACAAAAAGCGATAGTCCAGCAGCTGCTGGCGATGACGTCAGGCGTCGCAGTGCTTACCGCGCCGCGCGGCCGCGGCAAATCGGCACTGGCGGGAATGCTGGCGCAGCAGATCCCCCGGGCGCTTATCACCGCGCCGGCGAAAGCCTCTACAGAGGTGGTGATGCGCTTTGCGGCAGATCATTTTCACTTTATGGCGCCCGACGCCATTCTCGCTCAGCCCGATGTTCCCTCCGCTGACTGGCTGATAGTCGATGAAGCCGCGGCGATCCCTGCGCCGCTCCTTACCCAACTGGTGGCACGCTTCCCGCGCGTGTTGCTGACTACCACGGTTCAGGGATACGAGGGCACCGGGCGAGGTTTTATCCTGAAGTTCTGCGCCGGACTGGCGCAGGTGCGTTACTTTACGCTGGATGAGCCGCTGCGCTGGTCGCGTCAGGATCCGCTGGAAGCCTGGATCAACCAGACGCTGCTGTTTGAGGACGCCGCGCCCGTGCCGGTTTCCCTGCCCGCCGCGCCGCGGCTCATGCCCGCCGACGCCTGGCGCGACGACCCCGCGCAGCCGGAAGCCGCATACCGCCTGCTGGCCAGCGCGCACTATCGCACCTCGCCGCTCGATCTGAGGCGGTTAATGGATGCGCCTGGCATGACGCTGTGGCTGAGCGGCGAAGCGTCCGCTTTACAGGGCGCGCTCTGGCTGGTGGAGGAGGGCGGCTTAACGCCCGAACTGGCGCAGGCGGTCTGGGCGGGCAGGCGACGGCCACGCGGCAATCTGGTCGCACAGTCGCTGGCCGCGCACGCCGGATTCGTCGAGGCGGCGACGCTACGGTCCCGCCGTATCAGCCGCATCGCGGTGGCGGCGGAACAGCGTCGTCAGGGCATCGGGCAGGCATTAGTGGCCGCTGCGCAGAGGCGACAGGATGTTGATTTTCTCTCTGTCAGCTTCGGCTATACCGAGGCGCTGTGGGCCTTCTGGCGCGCCTGCGGCTTTACTCTGGTGCGCATCGGCACGCAGCGCGAGGCCAGCAGCGGCTGCTATGCGGCGATGGCGATGCGCGCGCTGACGCCCGCAGGCGCGGATCTTCAGCAGCGTGCTGCTGAGCGGCTGGCGCGCGACTGGCCGCAGCTGCGTCAGCAGGTAACGGAGTCCATTGCGCTGCCTGAGATGCCGCTCTCTTTCACCGACGAAGACGCCTGGCTGGCGGCGGGGTTCGCCTGGGCGCAGCGACCGCTTGAGGCGAGCCTGCCGGTGCTGCACCGGCTCGCCGCCAGGATTTCTGTTCCTCCGCTGCTGAAGGCCGCGCTGCAGCCGCAGGCGGATATTGGTCACCTCGCGCAGCAGGCCGGGCTGAGCGGGCGCAAGGCTGTGGTCACTCAACTCCGCCTTGACGCCGCCGCCGCCCTGAGCGCGCTGGACGCGGCGCGCGCCAGTCAACTGCGTCAGCAAGTGGAATAAATCCACAAACTTGTTCAAATTTTCCCAATAGCGCTCCGCGCAAGGCGGCGTATAGTGATCTGAGGAGGTCGATATGACACTGCAATACGTTATTGTTCAGCAGCCGAGCGCGACAGCGCAGCAGCTGTTCCTGCTCTACCACGGCGTCGGCGATAATCCCCACTCTATGGCGCAGCTGGGCGGCTGGTTCGCGCGCGAGTTTCCGCAGGCGCAGGTAGTGGCGGTCGGCGCGCCTGCGCCGGGCCATTACTGGTTCAGTGAAACCGCGCAGCACGACCAGAGCGAGCAGCAGCGGGTTAACGCCGTACTGCCCCAGTTCGTCGATTCAGTGCGACACTGGCAGGAGCAGAGCGGCGTGCGCGCCGACGCTACCGCGCTGGTGGGATTCTCGCAGGGCAGCACCATGGTGCTGGAGGGCGTGAAAGCGCAGCCGGATCTGGCGGGCCGCGTCGTGGCTTTCAGCGGCCGCTACGCTACGCTGCCGGAGCAGGCGTCGACGCGCACCACTATCCATTTAATCCACGGCGAGTATGACGAGCAGATCCCGATGCAGCACGCCGAGCAGGCTGCGCAGCGGCTGACCGCGCTGGGCGGGGACGTGACGCTCGATATTGTGGAAGATCTGCCGCACGCGGTAGACGACCGCAGCATGGCGCTGGCGCTGAAGCATCTGCACTACACCGTGCCGAAGCGCTATTTCGATGAGGCGTTAAGCGGAGCGAAACCGGGCGACGACGATGTGATTATGATGATGTAAAAACGCCCTCGCGCAGGCGAGGGCGTCAGCAGGGAAGCGTAGTCTGACCTGTTACTTCTTCTTCTTCGGCCAGTCGTCGTCATCGTCCCACTTATCGTTAAAGTCGCGATGCGGCGGCAGGTCGGGTTTATTCGCCATATATTTTTTATGGTCGATGCGTTTCAGATCCTTATAAACATTCATCAGTACGCCGACCAGCAACAGGATCACAATGATCCACCAGTAATCTTTAATAAATTCCATTTGCCTGCTCCTCTCGATCGCGATCAGGCGACCAGCTGTTCCATAATGCGCTGATACATGCGGCTCAGCGTCTGCAGATCGGCTGCCTTCACGCATTCGTTGATTTTGTGAATGGTGGCATTCACCGGGCCAAGCTCAACCACCTGTGCGCCCATTCGCGCGATAAAGCGCCCGTCTGAGGTGCCGCCGGTGGTCAGCAGCTGCGGCTTAATTTCATTATAGTGCGATACCGCCTTAACCACGGCGTCCACCAGCCTGCCGCGCGCCGTCAGGAACGGCTGACCAGAAACCGCCCACTCCAGGGTATAACGCAGCTGATAGCTGTCGAGCAGCGCCGCGACGCGATCTTTAATCATCTGATCGGTGAGTTCGGTGCTGAAGCGGAAATTGAACTGCACGAAGAATTCGCCCGGGATCACATTGTTGCTGCCGGTGCCAGCCTGCACGTTAGCGATCTGCATGCTGGTCGGCGGGAAAAATTCATTGCCGCGATCCCACTCGGTGGCGACCAGCGCATTAAGCGCCGGCATCGCGCGGTGCACCGGGTTATCCGCCAGATGCGGATAGGCGACGTGGCCCTGTACGCCATGAATGGTCAGGTTGGCGGTCATCGAGCCGCGACGGCCGTTTTTCACTACGTCGCCCACCACTTCGGTGCTGGAGGGTTCGCCGACCAGGCAGTAATCCAGGCGCTCGTGACGCGCCATCAGACGCTCTACCACCTTCACCGTGCCGTTTTTCGCGCTCGCCTCTTCGTCAGAGGTAATTAAAAACGCCAGGCGGCCTTTATGGTTGGGGTGCGCCGCGACAAAACGTTCCGCTGCGACCACCATCGCCGCCAGCGAACCTTTCATATCCGCCGCGCCGCGGCCGAACAGCATGCCGTCGCGAATGGTGGGTTCGAAGGGCGGATTGATCCAGCGGCTGGCGTCGCCCGGCGGCACTACATCGGTATGGCCAGCGAACGCCAGCGTTTCGCCCTGACCACGGGTCGCCCAGAAGTTTAGCGTGTCGTCGATGTGCATCGGCTCTACGTGAAAGCCAATCGCTTCCAGACGCGCGATCAGCAGCGCCTGACAGCCCGCGTCATCCGGGCTCAGCGAGGGGCGGCGAATGAGCTGCTGCGCCAGTTCGATTACAGGACAGAACATATTATGACTTCTCCTGGAGAAACGCATGGTAAGCGGCTTCGCTGAAGCCGGAGAGCAGCGTGCCATCCGGCGCGCGCAGCAGGGGACGTTTAATGATGGCGGGCTGCGCCAGCATCAGCGCTTTGGCGCTGTCGCTATCGGTAATGGCGTCGCGTTCCGCTTCCGGCAGCTTGCGCCAGGTCGTGCCGCGCGTGTTAAGCAGCGTCTGGTAGCCTAGCTGATCGATAAACTGCGTCAGCAGCGCATCGCTCAGCCCGCTGGCGCGGTAATCATGGAACGCGACGTCGATGTCGGCGGCTTCTAAAAAGCGGCGCGCTTTTTTTATGGTGTCGCAATTTTTTATGCCGTACATCACCCACTGCGCTGTCATCAGGATCCCTCGTCAAAAAATGAGGGCATCAGTTTACCACAGTGAGTCAGCGTGCTAACCCGCCTCGCGGGAAAAGCAGCGAAATAACGCGAATAAAATCATTAGGATTTGTCTTAGTAACCGCTTTCATTTGTGCGGGTTATTGTCACGCTGTTTATCATGATCCTGTTAAGAATTATCTTAGAGTGTGCTTAAGCGAGCTGGTCCGGTTAATAGCAGCTTTTTCTCTGCGTTTATAGCGGTTTGCTGAAATGTGCGTCAGCTAGCAGATCGAAAAAACTACAGTAATTAATTGCCTTTGCCGATAGTGAAAACAGGTGTAACCGTATTCACCTGACGAAAATTTACGCGTAGAATCGACAGCACAATAAGAGAGAGGTCTATATGATTGACGCTGAAATGGGGAACTGGAAAGAATTCATCGCGGCGATGTTACGCAACAAGTAACGCGCGGCGAACAGGCAGGAAGATTCCCCCTTGCTCTGATTCTGACCACACATAGCAATAAGGCAGCCACTTCGGTGGCTGCCTTTACTTTTGCACTCAGTCATGCGGCTTTGCCCGCAGCGGGAAGCGACGACGCACCAGCACGAAAAACAGCGGCACAAAGAAGATAGCCAGCAGCGTGGCGGAGATCATGCCGCCCATAACGCCGGTTCCGACCGCGTGCTGGCTGCCGGAGCCGGCACCTGCGCTGATCGCCATCGGCAGCACGCCGAAAATAAAGGCCAGCGAAGTCATCAGAATCGGGCGCAGGCGCTGGCGCGAAGCGGAGAGCGTCGCCTCGACCAGCTCGCCGCCTTTGCTGTTCATCTCGTTGGCAAACTCTACGATCAAAATAGCGTTCTTTGCCGAGAGGCCCACGACCGTCAGCAGCCCTACCTGGAAATAGACATCATTTTCCAGCCCGCGCAGCCAGGTGGCGACCAGCGCGCCGACCACGCCGAGCGGCACCACCAGCATTACCGAGAAGGGAATCGACCAGCTCTCATAGAGCGCCGCCAGACAGAGGAAAACCACCAGCAGTGAAATGGCGTAAAGCGCAGGCGCCTGCGAGCCTGACAGCCGCTCCTGATACGAGGCGCCGGTCCACTGAAAACCGACGCCGAGCGGCAGTTTTTCCACCAGCTGTTCCATCACATCCATCGCTGTGCCGCTGCTGACGCCTTGCGCCGCCTCGCCGACAATCTCGATTGAGGAGTAGCCGTTGTAGCGTTCCAGGCGCGGCGAGCCGGTCTCCCAGCGGCTGGTGGCGAAAGCGGAGAAGGGCACCATGCCGCCGCTGCTGTTGCGCACATACCACTGATTAATATCGTCCGGCAGCATGCGAAATGCCGGCGCGGCCTGCACGTAGACCTTTTTCACGCGTCCGCGATCGAGGAAGTCGTTAACGTAGGTCGACCCCCAGGCGGTCGTCAGGGTATCGTTGATCGTATTGATCGAGACGCCCAGCGCCTGCGCTTTGCGCTGATCGACATCGATCTGCAGCTGCGGGCTATCGTCCAGGCCGTTGTGGCGCACACGCGACAGCGACGGGTTGCTGTCCGCCATCTCCAGCAGCTTATCGCGCATCGCCATCAGCTGTGTGTGGCCGATACCGGCGTGATCCTGCAGCTCCATATCAAAGCCAGACGAACTGCCCATGCCGGTAATCGCGGGCGGACTGCTGGCGATAACGCGACCCTCTTTAATGGCGCGGAAGGCTTTAGTGGCGCGTTCGATAATGGCGAAAGAGGTGCGATCCGCGCCGGGGCGTGCTTCCCAGTCTTTCAGACGCACAAAGAGTCGCGCCACGTTCTGACCATTGCCGCCCGGTCCTGAGCCGATGGTCGAGAACACCGACAGCACGTTCTCTTTCTCCTGCGTCATATAGTAGTTTTCGACTTTCGCCACGACGTCGGAGGTTTGCTGAAGCGTCGCGCCTGGCGGCAGCTGCACCTGCGTCAGGAAGACGCCGCGATCCTCAAGCGGCAGAAACGAGGTCGGCAGGCGGGTAAACAGGAACGCCATCAGGCCGATAATGGCAAGATAGAGTAGCAGCCAGCGGCCGCCTTTTAGCAGAATTCGCGCGACGCCGCGCTCGTAACGGTCGGCGTTGCGGTTGAAGTGGCGGTTAAACCAGCCGAAAAAACCGCGACGGCCATGATGTTCTCCCTGCGCCAGCGGCTTGAGCAGCGTGGCGCACAGGGCAGGCGTCAGGATCATCGCCACCAGCACCGACAGCACCATCGCCGAAACGATGGTAATCGAGAACTGACGATAGATAGCGCCGACCGTACCACCGAAAAAGGCCATCGGCACGAAAACCGCCGACAGCACCAGCGCGATCCCGACCAGCGCGCCCTGGATTTGCCCCATCGACTTGCGCGTCGCCGCGCGCGGTGAGAGGCCCTCCTCGCTCATAATGCGTTCGACGTTTTCCACCACCACGATGGCATCATCCACCAGCAGGCCGATAGCCAGCACCATCGCGAACATGGTGAGGGTATTGATGCTGAAGCCGCAGGCGTAGAGCACAGAGAAGGTACCAAGCAGCACCACCGGCACCGCGATGGTGGGGATGAGCGTGGCGCGAAAGTTCTGCATAAACAGATACATCACGCCGAATACCAGCACAATCGCCTCCAGCAGCGTTTTCACCACGTCAATAATAGAGGCTTTAACGAACGGCGTCGTTTCATAGGCGACTTTGGCTTCCAGCCCGTGCGGGAAAAAGTGCGACAGCTCTTCCACGCGCTGACGCACCAGCTTGTCGGTATTCATCTCATTCGCGCCGGAGGCGAGCTTAATGCCCAGACCCGACGCCGGCTGGCCGTTATAGCGGCTCAGATAGTCATATTTTTCCGCGCCCAGCGCCACCTGCGCCACGTCGCCCAGCGTCACGACCGAACCGTCGGGATTGGTTTTCAGGGTGATGGCTTTGAACTGCTCTGGCGTCTGCAGCAGCGACTGCGCATTGACCGTGGCGTTCAGCGCCTGTTTGTCCACTGACGGCAAACCGCCAACCTGCCCAACGGCGACCTGCGCGTTTTGCGCTTCGATAGCGCTTACCACGTCGTCGGTTGTCAGCGAGTAGGCGATAAGCCTGGCGGGATCGAGCCAGATGCGCATCGCATACTGCGAGCCGTAGGCATCGACCTGGCCGACGCCATCGATACGGCTCAGCGGATCCTGAATATTACTGGCGACATAATCTGCAATGTCTTGTTTATCCATACTGCCGTCGGTAGAGACGAAGGCGAGCATCAGGATATTGCTGTCGCCGGTTTTATTGACCGTCACCCCCTGAGACTGCACCGCCTGCGGCAGCTTGCGCAGCGCGGACTGAAGCTGGTTTTGCACCTGCTGCCGCGCTTCGTCGGGATTGGTGCCAGCGGAGAAGGTGAGCGTGATTTGCGCCTGGCCGGTATTGCTGCTGTTGGAGGACATATACATCAGATTGTCGATGCCGGTCATGTTCTGCTCGATAACCTGCGTAACGGTATTTTCCAGCGTTTCGGCCGAGGCGCCGGGATAGTTGGCGGTGATACGCACATTGGGCGGCGCGAGGTCGGGATATTGCTCAATCGGCAGAAAAATAATCGCCAGCGTGCCGCAAAGGCTGATTAAAATCGCCAGCACCCAGGCAAAAACGGGACGGTCGATGAAAAAATTCGACATCGAGTCGACACTCCTCAGCAGCGTTTCGCTTTTATTATCAGAATGCGGCCCGCGCTTCGCGCGGGTCGTGCGGGCAGGGAAAGAGACGGTTTCTGCCGAAACTTACTCTACGTGCTGTCAGTCAGGATATCGTGGAGAAATTGTGGAGAAAGTGTAAATCCCCCGTCAGGTCAGCTGTTGCGGCTCTCCAGCCACATTACGGTGGCGGCGACGCGCGAACGAACATCAAGTTTTTTCAGCAGATTGCGGATATGCACTTTTACCGTCTCTTCTGAAATATGCAACGTGGCGGCGATCTCTTTATTCGACAGGCCGCGCGCCACCTCCTGCAACACATCGCGCTCGCGCTCGGTCAGCTGGCGAAACGGGCTGGCGCTGTGCTGGCGCGTGGCAAGATAGTCCCGTACTGCGTCGCTGAAGATTTTCTCGCCGCGCGCCGCCTGCAGAATCTGTCCTGGCAGCAGTTCCGGATCGCTGTCTTTGAGCAGATAGCCATCGGCGCCAGCATCAACCATTGCGTCGATATCGCTGCGCGCATCCGATACGGTAAAGATCAGAATACGTGAACTGATCCCTTCATGACGTAGCGCCTTCAGCGTATCCAGCCCCGACATGCCTTTCATATTCAGATCGAGCAGAATGATATCCGGCGCCAGGCGGCGCGCTTCGGCCAGCGCTTCGGTGCCGTTGTTGGCCTCGGCGATCACTTCCAGCCGGGGTTCCAGCGTCAGTAGCTGGCGAATACCGCGGCGCATTAGTGGATGGTCGTCCACGATCATTACCGTCAGCGTGGGTTGTTGCATATTGACTCCCGGGGAATTACGCGAAAAGCGCTTCTGAAAAGGTTAAAAAGGCGCGTTGCAGTCAACGCAATACTATTATGTCAGCCGCGTTGCGGACTGCGGCGGAAAACGCAGCGCCACCTGGGTGCCGCGCGCCTGCGCCTGAATCGTCAGCTCGCCCGCCAGTCGTGCGGCGCGCTCCGACATGGTGGTTAAACCGTAATGGCCTTGCGGCTCTTCTGTAGTGGCGATGCCGACGCCGTCGTCAGTCACCGTAAGTAAATGCTCTCCTGCTGCGTTGCGCTCATAGCGTACGCTTATCGTCGCGGCATCGGCGTGGCGGATGGCGTTCAGCACCGCCTCGCGGGCTATCTGCAACAGGTGAACCTGCTGCTGCGCATCCAGGGTTTCCAGGCCGGGCTGAAAGCTAAAGCTAATTTTAGCCGTAACCTGTTCCTGCAACGAAGCGATCATCGCCTGCATCGCCGCAACCAAATCGGCCTGCTCAATCGTCAGGCGGAAAGTCGCCAGCAGCTCGCGTAGCTGGCGATAAGCATCTGAAAGCGTACGGTCAACGTCAGCGATAATGCTTTGCGCCTCGCTGTTCGAGTCGCCGAGGGCGCGGCGCAGCAGCGTAAACTGTATACGCAAAAAGGAGAGCGCCTGCGCCAGCGAATCGTGCAGCTCGCGCGCGATAGTGGCGCGCTCTTCGATCAGCAGCATTTGCTGAACCTGCTTTTGCGTCTGCCAGATCCAGATGGCGCGCGACAGCATATTTCCCAGGCTCTGCATCAGCGCCTGACGCGGCCGGGTCTGCTCGCTCTGCCAGCGCAGCGCGCCGGTCTGTTCATCATCCTGCTGCAGCGGCACGCTGTGCCAGCTGAGCGTCTTATCGCTTTCGCCTGTGCTAAACCGGCCATGCGCGCTCTCCAGTACCAGCGCGCGCAGGTTTTCGCGTTCGCGCACCTGCGCCATGACGCTTTCAAACAGCGCCGCGCTGAGCGGCCGGGCGGTCAGCATCTGCGAGCTTTCATACAGCAGCGACAGGGTACGGTTAGCTTCCTGTAAATCGCGCGTCTTCTCTGCTACCGCGCTGGCGAGGGCCTGATGGTGCGAGTGCAGACGCGCCGCCATGGCGCTGAAAGTCTGCGCCAGCACGCGCAGTTCGTTGTTCTGCTCTACTATCAGCGGCGGAAAGTCGAAGTTGCCGCTTTCAACATAGCGGCTGGCGGTCACCAGCGCATTGAGCGGACGCACGACCTGGCGGCGGCTGTAGCGAATGGTGGCTAACGCCAGCGCCACAATTAACACCAGGCCCAGCAGACTGCTGGCCGCCACCAGCTCCATTTTCCTTTCGCTGTAGTGCTGCAACCCCATGACGAAACGATCGATTTCGCCGACGTAGCTCGCCACCTGCTGTTGATAGAGGCGTGCGTCGCCGCGCTCCAGTTGCTGCTGTAGCGCGGGCCAGGCGGTACGCAGATGGTGATAACGGCTGATGACCTCTTGCGGTACCCAGGGACGATCGAGATCGCGCAGCGCGGGTTTATTGAGCGTCTCTTTATACTCCAGCAGATGCTGCCGGATCTGCTGCGGATCGCTGGTGCTGTCCCAGGCCAGCCGGTAGCTCTGCATGCGCAGCGAACCGGCCAGATTGATCGCTTCGGCGTCGCGCAGGCTGCTGGAGAGCGTCATCAGCGCCAGCCCGGTCGTGAGCAGCGCCAGCAGAACGATAGCACTCAACGCCTGAGCGATACTGCGGGTCACTGAACGTTTCACAATCACGGTAATATCCCTGTTTTTGGTGCGGGCATTATAAAGGAGGGGGCGGTAAGCCGCCAGGCCACTCTGATACTATCGACACGCTGGGTTACATTCTGCACAAAAAAGAAGCTCTGCTGACATAACCCAGGAGAATGCGCAGTGCGATGCCTAAAAAGGAGACAGCTTTACACCGGCCAAAGACTGGCTTTCATTGTGGCGATGATAATTCTAAACGGCATTAAGCAAACCACCTGCAAACCAAGGAGCATGCGATGAAAAAACCTGTTTTGATTCTGGCTGGCACCCTGTTAGCAACCGCTTCGTTCTCCACGCTGGCGGCCACGGCGGTAAACCAGGCGCAGGCGCAGGGTCTGCAAAGCATCGGCAGCGTCTCCGTAACCAATGCGCGCGGCTCGCTGGATGACGCAACGCGCCAGCTTTCGCAAAAAGCTGAAGCGATGGGCGCAAGCCACTACCGTGTTATCGGCGTCGAAAACCCGGGCGACTCCAGCCTGTGGCGCGGCACCGCAGAGATTTATCGCTAACCCTCAGCCCTGATTTTCCCTCCCTGTAGCCTTTGCCGGTCCGTTAGTGACCGGTTTTTTTGTGCAGCAAACCCGATTATTACAAAACACTTTGTGCGCCTTACCGGTATCTTTTGCTTCGTTCACGCAGAACGGGTAGGATTCATCGCCGTAATTTCCCCTGCCGCTTTACCTATAACTCACAGGCAGATAAGTCGGGCAGTTACCCCATTTCGCATGGCGTGCGCAATCGTTTGTGATCGCCGTGATTGATGGTCAGGACAAACAGGAAGGCTATGAAATCTACTAAAAAAACCGCAGCCGAAATGCGTGCTGCGAAAAGACGCTGGCTGAACTCACATGACACCGGCTACCACAAGGCGATGGGCAATCGTCACGTTCAGATGATTGCTATCGGCGGCGCGATCGGCACCGGCCTGTTCCTCGGTGCAGGCGGACGTCTGCAGGCGGCGGGGCCGGCGCTGGCAATAATCTATCTGGTCTGTGGCATCTTCTCGTTCTTTATCCTGCGAGCCCTGGGCGAACTGGTATTGCACCGTCCGTCAAGCGGCAGCTTCGTTTCCTACGCGCGCGAATTCCTTGGGGAAAAAGCCGCCTACGTTGCGGGCTGGATGTACTTCGTGAACTGGGCGATGACCGGCATTGTCGATATCACCGCCGTGGCGCTCTATATGCACTACTGGGGCGCGTTCGGTGATGTGCCGCAGTGGGTCTTCGCGCTGGGCGCGCTGGCGATCGTCGGCACCATGAACATGATCGGCGTGAAGTGGTTCGCTGAAATGGAGTTCTGGTTCGCGCTGGTGAAAGTGCTGGCTATCGCCATCTTTCTGGTGGTGGGCGTGGTGTTTCTCGGCACCGGCAAGCCGCTCGACGGCAACGCCACCGGCTTCCACTTAATCACCGATAATGGCGGCCTGTTCCCGCACGGCCTGCTGCCTGCGCTGGTGCTGGTACAGGGCGTGGTGTTCGCCTTCGCCTCTATTGAGCTGGTGGGCACCGCCGCAGGCGAGTGTAAAGATCCGGCGACCATGCTGCCGAAGGCGATCAACAGCGTTATCTGGCGTATCGGTCTGTTTTACGTTGGTTCGGTGGTGCTGCTGGTAATGCTGCTGCCGTGGAACGCCTATCAGGCGGGACAGAGCCCGTTCGTAACCTTCTTCTCGAAGCTGGGCGTGCCCTACGTTGGCAGCATCATGAACATCGTGGTGCTGAGCGCGGCGCTCTCCAGCCTTAACTCTGGCCTTTACTCTACCGGCCGTATTCTGCGCTCAATGGCGATGGGCGGTTCTGCGCCGAAGTTCATGTCGAAAATGAGCAAGCAGCAGGTGCCTTACGCCGGCATTCTGGTCACCATTGCGGTCTATGTGATTGGTGTGGTGCTCAACTACTACGTGCCTTCACAGGTATTCGAGATCGTGCTGAACGTCGCGTCGCTGGGCATTATCGCCTCCTGGGGCTTTATCGTGATCTGCCAGATGCGCCTGCGTAAAGCGATCAAAGAGGGCAAGGCGGACGACGTCAGCTTCAAGCTGCCGGGCGCGCCGGTCACCTCCTGGCTGACGCTGCTGTTCCTGCTGAGCGTGCTGGTGCTGATGGCGTTCGATTACCCGAACGGCACCTATACCATCGCCGCTATTCCGGTTCTGGCGGTTATCCTGGTGCTGGGCTGGTTCGGCGTGCGCAAGCGCGTTCAGGCTGTCGCGCAGACCGAGCACGATCATCTGCATGACGACGAAAAACCGCACTCGCTGGCGGACGACGCCGCGCGCTAAGCGACATTGATACGGGCGATACCGCCCGTGCTGAAAAAGCCTGCCCGCTAACGGCAGGCTTTTTTCTTCCCGCCTCTTATAGTTTTCCCGCACGCTTCCGCCTATGATGGCAGGCTCCCTCAAATCGGCAGTGGAGCCATCATGTCGTTCAAGATCAACATCATCAAAGACAAACTTCTCTCCGAAAACTACTTTATTCTGCGTAACTACACCTATGAACTCGCCACCAAAAGCGGCGAAATGGTGCGCCACAAGCGCGAGGTGTATGACCGCGGCAACGGCGCCACCATCCTGCTCTATAACCGCGAGAAGAACAGCGTGGTGCTGACGCGCCAGTTTCGCATCGCCACTTACGTCAACGGCAACGCTAACGGCATGCTGATTGAGGCGTGCGCGGGGCTGCTGGATAACGACACGCCGGAGGATTGCATTCGCAAAGAGGCGATCGAAGAGACCGGCTATGCGGTGGGCAAGGTGGAAAAACTCTACGAAGCTTATATGTCGCCGGGTGGCGTCACCGAGCTTATCCATTTTTTCGCCGCCGAATATAATGAGTCGCTGCGCGATAATGCCGGCGGTGGCGTAGAAGATGAAGATATCGACGTGCTGGAAATGCCTTTCCCTGAGGCGCTGGCGATGGTGAAAGATGGCCGCATCCGCGACGGCAAAACCATTATGCTGCTGCAGCATGCCCAGCTGGCGGGCTGGCTGAAAGCCTGACGATGAAGGATGACGCGTCGGGGCAGGGCGGCGCGTCTTAACGATTGTCCGATAAATCCGATTGAGATAAACCCGCGCGCTACCGATAGTGTAAACGGTGATTTCTGTGGCGCCGCATCGCAATATCGTATGCTTTTTCAGCAGTTAAGTGCGCTTTCCGGACGTGGTCACAGTTTAGGTCCACCGGATGTCCGGCCGTTGCGCTATCATCTCCACTCTGAGATTTTGGGGACCGTTTTTCCTGATGCCGACCTGGACGAAGTCACTGCTGGTATTGCCATTCCTTTTCATTGCCTGCGTTAAAGCCGATCCACTGCAAAAGTCATTTTCCGACTGGCAGGTGACCTGCAATAACGCCGGGTTCTGCGTGGCGCGCAATATACCGGGCGACAAAGGGCTGGTGATGACTATCGCGCGCCATGCCGGCGTTAACGATCGTCCGCTGCTGCGTATCGACTACGGCAGCGCCTACAGCGGAGAAATTCCCGGCGCGCCGCTGCAGGATAATTTGCTGCTCGATCAGCGTCGCCTGCGTCCCGACTTCAAGCACTGGACGGTAGAGCCGCACCATCTTGCCACCAGCAATACTATCGCCATTGATGAATTTTTAGCGCAAATCCTCGACGCGGATGCAATACAGCTCACCTACAACGCGCAGGCGGCTATCTCGCTGCATGGCCTGAAAGCGGCGCTGCTGCTGATAGATGACGTGCAGGGCAGAGTTAACGGCATGAGCGCCTGGATAAAGCGCGGCTCGCGCGCGCTGTGGGATGTGCCGCCTGCGCCACCGCTGCCGCAGCTGCCCGCCCAGGGAACGCCACCGGCCGCGCTGACGCATGAGGAAACCAGCGGGCTGCTTGATTACGGCACCTGGCGACTTAACAGCGATGCCTGCTCGCTCGATCCGATGCGGCGTGAAGTCAACGTCGCGCCGCTGACGGACAGCAAGGCGCTGCTGATGGTGAGCTGCGAGATGGGGGCTTACAACGTGATCGATCTGGCGTTTGAGGTGACGCGCGCCGCACCCTATGTGGCGCGCGGCATTAGCCTGACGCTGCCGTTTACGCCGCCGCGCGGTGAGCGACAGCTGGAGCTGATCAACGCCGACTATGACGCCAACACCGGCCAGCTGTATACCTTCAGCAAAGGGCGCGGACTGGGCGACTGCGGCTCTGCCACGCGCTGGCGTTTTAACGGCAGCGACTTCACGCTGGCGGAATATGCCGAAGAGTCCACCTGCGACGCCTGGCACAGCAGCGACGACTGGCCGACCCTGTGGGTATCCCAGCCGTCGCCCGCGACCGCGCCTTAGCGCATCGCCTGTACCATCATCGGCGAACCGTTCTGGTTGCCGACCAGCTCCGCCAGCATATCGTTGACGCCGTCGCTCATCGCGGTAAAGCGCGTCAGCGGCGAGCGGGTGATCACGACAAACACCCCAACGTTATGCTGCGGCACCATCGCTATATAGGTGATGAAACCACCGCCGCCGCCAGTCTTCTGGATAATGCCGGGGCGGCCATTTTTCGGCCCCATATAGACCCAGCCCATGCCAATCGCATCGGCTCTGCCCGGCACGTCCATGCCTTCCACCTTCGCCAGCTGGTCGCGACGGTAGATTAGCGTCTGCATGCGATCGACCTGCGGCGAACGCGGGCTAACCGCCGAGTCGAGGAACTGCTGCATCCAGCGGCCCATATCTTCCGGCGTCGAGTAGACGCCGCCGCTGCCGATGGCGGCCAGCGTATTATTGCAGGGGCTGGCGCCTTTCTCCGCCACCATCAGGCGGTCGCACTGCTCCGGCGAAGGCGTGAAGGTGGTGTCTTTCATGCCGAGCGGGCGAGTGATGAGCTGTTGCAGCAGCGCCGGATAGGGCGTACCGGCAGCACGCGCCAGCGCGTCGCCCAGCAGGTCATAGCCCAGATTCGAATAGGACGCGTCGGTGCCCGGCGCGGCTTTCAGCTTCGCGCCAGCCAGCCAGTCCCAGCGTTCGCTGCGCGTCGGCCAGACAAAGACCGGACGATGCGGTTTGCCGCCGGGCTGTTCACGCGGCAGGCCGCTGGTGTGGGTAGAGAGGTTAATCAGGCGAATTGGCTGACCGGCGTAGCTCGGCACGCGCGCGCCCGGCGGCGCGTATTTGCTCAGCGGGTCGTCCAGGCGAATTTGTCCGCGCTCCGCCATTTTCACCATCACTTCGCTGGTCAGCAGCTTGCTGAGCGAGGCGATGCGGATCAGGGAATCTTTTTGTGGACGCACGTTGTTGCCTGGTCGGGTTTCGCCAAAGCTGGCGAAAACGCGCTGGTTCCCGTCGATAGCGACCAGCGCCATGCCGGTAGCGCCGCTGCCGTAAAAAATGTGTTCAGCGTACCGATCGACAATTTGGGAAGAGAGCAGCGGATCGGGCGTGATCTGCGCTTTGCCTGCTAATGGCATCAGGGAAACCATTAAGGCCAGTAAATAAGGAGTACGTTTTTTCAACGGGAAAGCATCCAGCCAGATGAGTCAGGGAAGGATCCTATAGTAATGGGTTTACGCAAGCGGTGAAGGGGGCTAAAGCGATTTTTTTCTGTTTCAGGCTGTGAAAGGAGAAGGCCCTCTCCGCAGCAAGGGAGAGGGCCTGAAGCATTACGCGGGCTTGAGTAACGACTCCGCCTGCGCCACGACGTTTTCAATCGTGAAGCCGAAGGCAGGGAAGAGTTTGCCAGCTGGCGCGGATTCGCCGAAGGTGGTCATGCCGACGATTTTGCCGTCGATACCGACATATTTGAACCAGTAATCGGCGATGCCCGCTTCCACCGCGACGCGCGCGCGCACCGTGGACGGCAGCACAGATTCGCGATAGGCGATATCCTGCTTGTCGAACACGTCGGTGCTCGGCAGCGACACTACGCGCACCTTATGGCCGTCGGTGGTCAGTTTCTCCGCCGCGCCCAGCGTGATCTCCACTTCCGAACCGGTTGCGATCAGGATGACGTCCGGCGTGCCGTCGCAATCCTTCAGCACGTAGCCGCCGCGCGCGATATTCTCGACCTGGGCAGCGGTACGTTCCGGCTGCAGCAGGTTCTGACGCGACAGGATCAGCGCGGTCGGACCGTGATGACGCTCAATAGCGGCTTTCCACGCCACCGCCGTCTCAACCTGATCGCAGGGACGCCAGGTGCTGAAATTAGGCGTCAGGCGCAGGCTGGCGAGCTGCTCGACCGGCTGGTGCGTCGGACCATCTTCGCCGAGGCCGATGGAATCATGGGTATACACCATAATCTGACGCGCTTTCATCAGCGCCGCCATACGCGCGGCGTTACGCGCATATTCCACGAACATCAGGAAGGTCGCGGTGTAAGGCACGAAGCCGCCGTGGTGGGCGATGCCGTTAGCGATAGCGGTCATACCGAATTCGCGCACGCCGTAGTGAATATAGTTGCCCGCCGGATCTTCTTTAATCGGCTTTGAACCAGACCAGATAGTCAGGTTGCTGGGCGCCAGGTCCGCTGAGCCGCCCAGCAGCTCCGGCAGCAGCGAGCCGAGATGCTCCAGCGTATTTTGCGACGCTTTACGGCTGGCGATTTTCTGCGGATTAGCCTGCAGGTCGGTGATGAATTTAAGGGTCTCTTTTTCCCACGTCGACGGCATTTCGCCGTTCATGCGGCGCTGATACTCTTCGGCCAGCTCCGGATGCGCCTGTTTATAGGCCGCCAGCTTGTCATTCCAGGCGCGCTCGCGCTCGGCGCCCGCCTCTTTGGCATCCCACTGCTGATAAATTTCCTGCGGGATTTCAAACGGCGGCGAAGTCCAGCCCAGCTCTTTACGCGCCAGCGCCACTTCCGCGTCGCCCAGCGCCGCGCCGTGCGACTCCTCTTTACCGGCTTTGTTCGGCGAGCCGAAACCGATAATGGTGCGGCAGATAATCAGCGACGGTTTGTCGGTTACGCTCTGCGCTTCTTTAATGGCGCGGCTCACCGCCTCAGCGTCGTGGCCGTCGATCTCGCCGACCACATGCCAGTTATAGGCTTCGAAGCGTTTATGGGTGTCATCGGTAAACCAGCCTTCGGTTTCGCCGTCAATGGAGATGCCGTTGTGGTCGTAGAAACCGATCAGCTTGCCGAGACCCAGCGTGCCCGCCAGCGAGCAGACTTCGTGGGAGATCCCCTCCATCAGACAGCCGTCGCCCATAAAGACATAGGTGAAGTGGTCAACGATATCGTGACCCGGGCGGTTGAACTGCGCGCCCAGCGTGCGTTCAGCGATCGCCAGACCCACGGCGTTGGCCAGACCCTGGCCCAGCGGACCGGTGGTAGTTTCTACGCCCGGCGTGTAGCCGATTTCCGGGTGGCCTGGGGTTTTCGAATGGAGCTGACGGAAGTTTTTCAGCTCTTCCATTGGCAGATCGTAGCCGGTAAGGTGCAGCAGGCTGTAAAGCAGCATTGAACCGTGGCCGTTGGACAGGATAAAACGGTCGCGGTCGGCCCAGGCGGGGTTAGTCGGGTTGTGCTTCAGGTAGTCGCGCCACAGCACTTCGGCGATGTCCGCCATGCCCATTGGCATGCCCGGGTGACCTGAGTTTGCTTTTTGTACCGCATCCATACTTAACGCACGAATTGCGTTCGCCAGCTCTCTGCGTGATGACATAGGGTTCTCCCTTCGTTGAGCAGAAGTGCGGGCGGGAAAACCCGCCCGACAAAGTTAAACAGACAAAAACTACAGGCGTGCAGCCAGCACGTCTTCGAGTTTCTGCTGATCGACGGCAAACTGACGGATGCCGTCGGAAAGTTTTTCTACCGCCATCGGATCCTGGTTGTGCTCCCAGCGGAACTCCGCTTCAGAGAGCGACGCAGGCTGATGGAAACCTTCGGTAGACGGCTCCAGCTTGCGCTCAACCGGCGCATCGCTGTTCTGCAGCTCTTCCAGCAGGTTCGGGGAGATAGTGAGACGGTCGCAGCCCGCCAGCGCGATAATCTGTTCTACTTTACGGAAGCTCGCGCCCATGATGATGGTGCTGTAACGGTGCTTTTTGTAGTAGTCATAGATGCGACGCACTGATTTCACGCCCGGATCTTCATCAACGACGTACGGGTCGAGCGGTTTACGGCTGTTGTACCAGTCGTAAATACGGCCGACGAACGGCGAAATCAGGAAAACGCCCGCTTCCGCGCAGGCGCGCGCCTGAGCGAAGGAGAAGAGCAGGGTCAGGTTACAGTGAATGCCGTTCTTCTCCAGCTCTTCAGCCGCCTTGATACCTTCCCAGGTAGAAGCCAGCTTGATCAGAATGCGCGAGCGGTCAATGCCGTGATCTTCATACATGCGAACCAGTTTTTCTGCTTTGGTCACACACATGCCACGATCGAAAGAGAGGCGTGCATCTACTTCGGTCGAAACACGGCCCGGTATGCTTTTCAGGATCTCCATACCGAGATTGATCGCGACTTTATCGCTGGCGTTGATAATCTGCGTCTCTTTGCTGCCGCCTTGCTTTTTCGCATAGTCGATGGCGTCGTCGATCAGGTGCTTGTAGCCTTCGAGGCCGGAAGCTTTCAGGATCAGAGAAGGATTAGTGGTGGCGTCTTCAGGATGGTAGTTGCGGATGGATTCGATATCGCCGCTGTCCGCCACGACGGTTGTGAACTGTTTTAGTGCCTCTAGCTGGTTCATCTTTTAACTCCTTGATGAGCAATTCTTTATTGCGAATGATTTCACCCTGCAACACAGTGCATCAGGCGTTCGATGATGAAAATACTCTTTTTCTGATTATTGCGATGGGCTGAACTCATCGGGCCCCGCGCGGCGAAAACAGCGTGACGTCAAACAGGGATAGCGTGCTGCAACATCCTGTCAGTCAGCCGGGGGGCGAAAATCGCGCATCTCAAAGGTTAGCAGAACTGACGATTTCTGCCGGATTAACCGCACTTTCCGCCCTGCGCGCCCTTTACGTACCGAACTGCCTTATCGCGATCGCCCCGACGTTTTCCTTTCGGTCCGCCTTTTATACTGCCAGCGCACTGAAGCTGAAAAAGGAACCGAAGATGGACGACCAACTCAAGCAGAGCGCGCTGGATTTTCATCAGTATCCCACTCCGGGCAAAATCCAGGTTTCCCCCACTAAACCTCTCGCCACCCAGCGCGATCTGGCGCTGGCCTACTCGCCCGGCGTCGCCGCGCCCTGTCTGGAAATTGCGCAGGATCCGCTGGCGGCCCATAAATATACCGCGCGCGGCAATCTGGTGGCTGTGATCTCCAACGGCACTGCGGTGCTTGGACTCGGTAATATCGGCGCGCTGGCGGGCAAACCGGTAATGGAAGGCAAAGGGGTGCTGTTCAAAAAATTCGCCGGTATCGACGTCTTTGATATCGAGATTGACGAACAGGATCCGGAACGGCTGATCAACGTTATCGCCGCGCTGGAGCCGACCTTTGGCGGCATTAACCTGGAGGATATCAAAGCGCCGGAGTGCTTCTATATTGAGCAGCAGCTGCGCCAGCGCATGAAGATTCCGGTATTTCACGACGACCAGCACGGTACGGCAATTATCTGTACCGCGGCGGTGCTTAACGGGCTGCGCATCGTTAACAAAGAGATTGCCTCGGTGCGGCTGGTGGTCTCCGGCGCGGGCGCATCGGCTATCGCCTGCCTGAATCTGCTGGTGGCGCTCGGCATGCAAAAAGAGCACATTGTGGTGTGCGATTCGAAAGGGGTGATCTACCGCGATCGCGAAGCCAGTATGGCGCCCACCAAAGCCGCTTATGCGGTAGAGGATAACGGCGCGCGCAGGCTGGAAGAGGTGATCGAAAACGCGGATATCTTTCTCGGCTGCTCCGGGCCGCGGCTGCTGACGCCGGAGATGGTGCAGAAGATGGCGCGCGATCCGCTGATTCTGGCGCTTGCCAATCCCGAGCCGGAAATTATGCCTCCGCTGGCCAAAGCGGTGCGCCCTGACGCCATTATCTGCACCGGCCGTTCTGACTTCCCGAATCAGGTCAATAACGTGCTCTGCTTCCCGTTTATTTTCCGCGGCGCGCTCGACGTGGGCGCAACCACCATCAATGAAGAGATGAAGCTGGCGGCGGTGCACGCCATCGCCGCCCTGGCGCAGGCGGAGCAGAGCGATGTGGTCGCTTCCGCCTATGACGATCAGGATCTCAGCTTCGGGCCGGAATACCTGATACCGAAGCCCTTCGATCCGCGCCTGATTGTGCAGATTGCCCCGGCGGTGGCGCGCGCCGCGATGGAATCTGGCGTGGCGACCCGTCCTATAGAGGATTTTGATGCCTATCGCGAGAAGCTCGCCGAGTTCGTCTACAAAACCAATCTGTTTATGAAGCCGATCTTCTCTCAGGCGCGCAAAGCGCCGAAGCGCGTAGTGCTGGCGGAAGGGGAGGAGGTGCGCGTACTGCACGCTACGCAGGAGCTGGTGACGCTCGGGCTGGCGCGGCCGATCCTGATCGGCCGTCCCAACGTGATCGCCATGCGTCTGCAGAAGCAGGGTCTGAAGATCGAAGCGGGCAAAGATTTCGACGTGGTGAACAACGAATCAGATCCGCGCTTCAAGGCGTACTGGAACGAGTATTACCAGATGATGAAGCGGCGCGGCGTGACGCCGGAGCAGGCGCAGCGCGCGGTGATCGGCAATCCGACGCTGATCGGCGCCATTATGGTGCATCGCGGCGAGGCGGACGCGATGATCTGCGGCACCATCGGGGACTACCATGAGCACTATGACGTAGTAGAAAAAGTGTTCGGCCTGCGCGACGACGTGAAGGTGGCGGGCGCGATGAACGCGCTGCTGCTGCCCAGCGGCAATACCTTTATTACCGATACCTACGTCAATGAGGATCCGACGCCGGAACAGCTGGCCGATCTGACGCTGCTGGCGGCGGAGACGGTGCGCCGCTTCGGCATTGAGCCGCGCGTTGCGCTGCTGTCGCACTCCAGCTTCGGCACCTCAAACGCGCCCGGGGCGCGCAAGATGCGCGAAGCGCTGGCGATTATCCAGCGTCGTGCGCCGGAGCTGGAAGTGGATGGCGAGATGCACGGCGATGCGGCGCTGATTGAGAGCATACGCCGCGAGCTGATGCCAGACAGCCCGCTGAAGGGGGCGGCGAACCTGCTGATCATGCCGAACGTCGAAGCGGCGCGCATTAGTTACAACCTACTGCGCGTCTCCAGCTCGGAGGGCGTCACCGTCGGCCCGGTGCTGATGGGCATCAGCAAGCCAGTGCATGTGCTGACGCGCATCGCTTCGGTCAGGCGGATTGTGAATATGGTTGCGCTTGCCGTCGTCGAAGCGCAAACCGCGCCTTTATAACCAGTCGCGCACCGGTAAAAAGTCGCGCGTCAGCGCGGCTTCCGGCGAATCCGGCTCTGGCTGGTAGTCATACTCCCAGCGCACCAGCGGCGGCATCGACATCAGAATGGACTCGGTGCGGCCGCCGGTCTGCAGGCCAAACAGGGTGCCACGATCCCACACCAGGTTGAACTCCACGTAGCGTCCGCGGCGATAGAGCTGAAACTGGCGCTCGCGCTCGCCCCACGTCAGCGCTTTGCGGCGTTCGACAATCGGCAGATAGCCATCGAGGAAGCCGTGGCCCACCGCCTGCATAAAGCGGAAGCTGGTGTCGAAGTCCGGCGTGTTGAGATCGTCAAAAAAGAGGCCGCCGATGCCGCGCTGCTCGTCGCGATGCTTCAGATAGAAGTAGTCGTCGCACCATTTCTTGTAGCGCGGATAAACTTCATCGCCGAACGGCTGGCAGAGATCGAACGCGGTCTGATGCCAGTGCACCGCATCCTCCTCGAAGCCGTAGTAGGGGGTCAGATCGAAGCCGCCGCCGAACCACCACACCGGATCGGCGCCCGGCTTTTCGGCGATAAAAAAGCGCACGTTGGCGTGGCTGGTCGGCACATAGGGACTGTGCGGATGGATCACCAGCGACACGCCCATCGCCTCAAAGCTGCGGCCCGCGAGTTCCGGACGGTGCGCCGTCGCCGACGCTGGCATCTGGTCGCCGTGAACGTGCGAAAAGTTAACGCCTGCCTGTTCAAACACCGCGCCGTCGCGCAGTACGCGGCTGCGACCGCCGCCGCCGCCGGGACGCTGCCAGCTGTCTTCGATAAACTGCGCGCCGCCGTCGACTGCCGCCAGTTGATTACAGATTGTCTCCTGCAGGTTCAGCAGAAAGGCTTTAACGCGGGAAATATCGGGCATGACATCTGACTCATTACAAAAAAAGTGGCGCGATTATACCTGACCATTGCGGCGATCGTACTCATCAAAATAGCGGGTAATGCCGCCAGCGATGGCCGTCGCGATTTTGCTGCGGAACGCGGCGGTGCCGAGCAGCTGCTCTTCACGTGGATTGGTGATAAAAGAGGTCTCGACCAGCACCGACGGAATCGACGGCGATTTCAGCACGGCGAAGGCCGCCTGCTCGGTATGCTCGCTGTGCAGATGATGCACCGGGCGGATCTGATCCAGCACATGCTTGCCCAGCGTCAGGCTGTTGCGGATGGTATCGGTCTGCACCAGATCGAACAGGATCTGGTTCAGATAGTGATCCTGCTGCTCAACCTTCGCACCGCCGACCTTATCCGCCGCATTCTCTTTATCTGACAGATAGCGCGCCATGGCGCTGCTGGCGCCGCGGTTCGAGAGGGCGAATACCGAGGCGCCGCTCGCCTCGGGGCTGGTAAAGCCGTCGGCGTGAATCGACATAAACAGGTTCGCGCCGTGCTGGTGCGCGATCTCAACGCGCTGATACAGCGGAATAAAGTGGTCGCTGTCGCGCGTCAGTCGCACCTCAATGCGCGGATGCGACTGCAACAGCTGACGCACGTTGTTCGCAATCTCCAGCACGATATGTTTCTCTTCCGAGCCTTCGCTGCCTACGGCGCCGGAGTCGATTCCGCCGTGGCCGGGATCGATCATCACGATGCGCTTGCCGTTTTTCTGCGGCGGCGCAGGCTGCGCATGGCGCGGGCTGGCGCGCAGCGGGGCGCTTTCCTCTTTCGCCTGAACCGCGCGCGGGGAGAGCACGGCCAGCGCCAGGCCGGAGAGCAGCAGCTGACGACGGTTGGTAAGACGCTTGAGCAGAGAAAGTGTGGGCATAGGCCGGTCCATTAGCGGAAATTGTGCAGAGTGTTATATCGTAACATTTTGTCCGCTGCGAGGACCTAACCCTTTCAGCTCTTTACTTTGTATGTCAGGTTGCTAACGGGAAAACTGGCGTTTTTTGCTCCAGGCTGCGTTAGCCGGGGTTGCACGCGGCTCCGAATGCGTGATAATCAGCGAATTGTGCTTATTTGCAAGGTAAAGAAGATGGAAATCCGCGCCTTCCGCCAGGAAGATTTTGAAGAGGTGATTACGCTCTGGGAGCGTTGCGATTTGTTACGTCCGTGGAATGACCCGGAACTGGATATCGAACGCAAGATGAACCACGATGCTGACCTCTTTCTGGTTGCGGAAGTCGGCGGCGAAGTGGTCGGCACGCTGATGGGCGGCTACGACGGCCATCGCGGCTCCGCCTACTATCTGGCGGTGCATCCTGACTATCAGGGCCGCGGCTTCGCCAATGCGCTGATGAACCGGCTGGAGAAAAAGCTTATCGCCCGCGGCTGCCCTAAAATCAACCTGATGGTGCGTGAAGAGAACGATCAGGTCGTCGCCTTCTATGAGAAGCTGGATTACGAACCGGTGGATTCAGTGCTGCTCGGCAAGCGGCTGATTGAAGACCGCGAGTATTGATGCAGTGAACTATCTGCCGGATGAATATGATGCGAAAGGGCAGCTGCGGCTGCCGTTTCTTTTTTGGCTGACGCTGCTGCTGCTGGCGCGCACCTGGATCCTGCTGGTGATGGCGGGCGCGTCGCGCCAGCAGGGCAGCGATCTGCTGGGGCTCTTCTATCCCGACCGCCAGGCGTTCTGGCTCGGGCTGGTGCTCGGCGCGCCTGCGCTCATCGGCCTGCTGCTGACCGGCTATCGCGCACGCTGGCCGCGGCTGTGGCAGATGTGGCGCTGGGTGCTGGCGCTGTCGCTGGCGGTCAATCTGGCGTGGCAGGGCGCAACGTTCGCCTCTGGCGATCTGCTCACCTCGCCCTGGCCGCTGCTACTCACGCTGTTCGACGGCCTGGCGCTGCTGTGGCTGCTGCTCAACGTCAGGCTGCGCGACTGCTTTCTGCCGGAACATCAGCTGACGGAATAAACTTTTTTGCCGCTGGCGACTCCAATGAGTTCTGCCGTTTGGCACCGTGTTAACAGGAGTTTTAATGAAAGCGTTACCCTCTTCGCTGCTGGTAGCCGCCGCGCTGCTTAGCAGCTGTGCCAGTACCGGTTCCGCCTCTGAGTCAGACGTAAGCTGGTATAACCCGCTGAGCTATCACTGGTCGTCTGCGCTGCCGTGGAACTGGTTCGGTTCATCGCTGACGGCTACCGAGCAGGGCGTCGGCGGCGTCGGCAGCGCGACCGCAATGAGCGAAAGCGCGATCGGCGACGGCCTGAAAGGCAACTACAAGCTGCGTCAGGGCATGCGCAGCGAGAACGGCGATGTCATCGCTTTCTGGCAGGCGCTGGACGACGGTAAAGTGAAACTGCAGATCAGCGGGCGCAGCAGCGTAGAGCGTATTGAGGTGATGGACAGTGATATCGCCGCGCAGGATGGCGCTAAAATTGGCGACGCCTTTAGCGACAAATTCAGCAAGGCTTTTAACAACTGCAAGCTGGCGGGCGGCGCGGGCAATCACGACGTGGAGTGCCGCGCGCCGGGCAGCCAGCATCTTTCCTATGTCTACAGCGGCGACTGGCATGGCCCGGACGGCCTGATGCCGTCGGACGACGTGCTGAAAAGCTGGAAGCTGAGCAAAATTATCTGGCAGCATTAATCCTTTAAAAGCCATAGCCCGTCCCCTTCCGCAGGGTGCGGGCAAAACGGCTTGTGGCATAGCGCCGTAACAGCCGCTGTCACTCCCTCCGGGCCGCCTGACGCGGCCCGCGCCTTTGCTGCCTGGCGCATAAACTTTTGCGCTGTCTTATGCCATTTTCGACTTTGAAATCATCAAACGATATATAAAACCGCTACTGCTTTTCACGGGGTTATAAATACACTGGGCAAACGGCTGGCGTAAGCCGGATCTCTTGTTTTCTCAGGGTGCCCAATGACCAAAAGAACGATGAAAAATATCGTTGGCGGTATCGCCTTGTCGCTCAGTCTTGCAGGCGCGGCCAGCGCCACTGAACTGCTCAATAGCTCGTATGACGTTGCGCGCGAGCTGTTTGCCGCCCTGAATGCGCCGTTCGTAAAACAGTGGGATGCCAGCCATCCCGGTGACAAACTCACCATTAAGATGTCGCACGCCGGTTCCTCGAAACAGGCGCTGGCGATCCTGCAGGGGCTGCGTGCCGATGTCGTCACCTATAACCAGGTGACTGACGTGCAAGTGCTGCACGATAAAGGCAACCTGATTGCCGCTGACTGGCAAAGCCGCCTGCCGAACAACAGCTCGCCGTTTTACTCCACCATGGCGTTCCTGGTGCGCAAGGGTAATCCGAAGCAGATTCACGACTGGGCCGATCTCGGCCGCGACGATGTGAAGCTGGTCTTTCCTAATCCGAAAACCTCCGGCAACGGCCGTTATACCTGGCTGGCGGCCTGGGGCGCGATCAGCAAAGCTAACGGCGGAGACGAGGCGAAAACCCGCGCCTTTATGGCGAAATTTTTGAAGAACGTCGAAGTGTTCGATACCGGCGGACGCGGCGCGACCACCACCTTCGCCGAGCGCGGTCTGGGCGACGTGCTCATTAGCTTCGAGTCCGAGGTCAACAATATTCGTAACCAGTACGGCAAAGATGAGTATGAAGTGGTAGTGCCGAAAACGGATATTCTCGCCGAATTCCCGGTGGCCTGGGTCGATAAAAACGTCGCGCATAATAATAACGCCGACGCGGCGAAAGCCTATCTCAACTATCTCTATACGCCGCAGGCGCAGCAAATCGTTACCGACTTCTACTACCGCGTGAACAACCCGCAGCTGATGAACGAGCATAAAGATCGTTTCCCGCAAACGCAGTTGTTCCGCGTGGAGGATCAATTTGGCGGCTGGGATAAGGCAATGAAGAGCCACTTCGCCAGCGGCGGCGAGCTGGATCAACTGTTATCAGCGGGGCGTGGATAATGTTTGCGTTAACTCAGAAACGCGTGCTGCCGGGATTTGGTCTGAGCCTCGGCACCAGCCTGCTGTTTACCTGTCTGATTCTGCTGCTGCCAGTCAGCGCGCTGCTGATGCAGCTGTCGAAGATGACGCTGGCGCAGTACTGGGAAGTGATCAGCAACCCGCAGCTGGTCGCGGCCTATAAGGTTACGCTGCTCTCGGCAGCCGTTGCCTCGCTGTTTAATGCGGTGTTCGGCATGATTATGGCGTGGATCCTCACGCGCTATCGCTTTCCTGGCCGCACGCTGCTGGATGGCCTGGTGGATCTGCCGTTCGCCTTGCCGACGGCGGTCGCAGGCCTGACGCTGGCCGGTCTTTTCTCGGTAAACGGCTGGTATGGCGAGTGGATCTACAACGCCTTCGGCATCAAAGTCTCCTATACCTGGCTCGGGATTGCCGTCGCGATGGCTTTCACCAGCATCCCCTTTGTGGTGCGCACCGTACAGCCGGTGCTGGAAGAGCTGGGGCCAGAATATGAAGAGGCGGCGCAGACGCTGGGCGCGACGCCGTGGCAGAGCTTCCGCCGCGTGGTGCTGCCGGAAGTGGCGCCCGCGCTGCTGGCGGGCACCGCGCTCTCCTTTACCCGCAGCATCGGCGAATTCGGCGCGGTGATTTTTATCGCCGGCAATATCGCCTGGAAAACCGAGGTCACCTCGCTGATGATTTTCGTGCGCCTGCAGGAGTTTGACTACCCGGCCGCCAGCGCTATCGCGTCGGTGATCCTCACGGCGTCGCTGGTGCTGCTGTTTGCGATTAACACTCTGCAGAGCCGCTTCGGCCGCCGTCTGGGAGGCCACTAATGGCGGATATCTCCCACATCAACGCCGCTGACCGCCAGCCAGTCAACTGGAGCAAATGGCTGCTGATCGGCATCGGCGTGCTGGTATCGCTGCTGCTGCTGGTGGTGCCGATGATCTCTATCTTCTACGAAGCGCTGAAGATGGGGCTGGGCGTCGCTTTTCAGAATCTCGGCGACAGCGACATGCTGCACGCCATCTGGCTGACGGTGCTGGTCGCGCTGATTACCGTGCCGGTCAATCTGGTGTTCGGTACGCTGCTCGCCTGGCTGGTGACGCGCTTTAACTTTCCTGGTCGCCAGCTGCTGCTGACGCTGTTCGATATTCCGTTCGCCGTCTCGCCGGTGGTGGCCGGTCTGATGTATCTGCTGTTCTGGGGCGTTAACGGGCCCGCAGGAAGCTGGCTGGATGCGCATAACATTCAGGTGATGTTCGCCTGGCCTGGTATGGTGCTGGCGACCGTGTTCGTTACCTGTCCTTTTGTGGTGCGCGAGCTGGTGCCGGTCATGCTGAGCCAGGGCAGCCACGAAGATGAGGCGGCGGTGCTGCTTGGCGCGTCCGGCTGGCAGATGTTCCGCCGCGTTACGCTGCCGAATATCCGCTGGGCGATGCTGTACGGCGTGGTCTTGACCAATGCGCGTACCCTCGGTGAGTTCGGCGCGGTCTCGGTGGTATCGGGATCGATTCGCGGCGAGACCTATACGCTGCCGCTTCAGATTGAATTACTGCATCAGGATTACAACGTGGTAGGCGCCTTTACCGCCGCCGCGCTGCTGACGCTGATGGCCATCGTCACGCTGTTTCTGAAAAGCATGTTGCAGTGGCGTTTAGAGCAACAGCAGCATCGCCTGCAACAGGAGGAAAATCATGAGCATTGAGATTAAACAGATCAATAAATCTTTCGGCCGCACTTCGGTGTTGAACGATATCTCTCTGGATATTCCTTCTGGCCAGATGGTGGCGCTACTGGGGCCGTCCGGCTCGGGGAAAACCACGCTGCTGCGCATTATCGCCGGACTGGAACACCAGAACAGCGGGCAAATCCGCTTTCACAATAAAGATGTCAGCGCCCTGCATGCCCGCGACCGTCAGGTCGGCTTCGTGTTTCAGCACTACGCGCTGTTCCGCCACATGACGGTATTCGACAATATCGCTTTTGGTCTGACGGTGCTGCCGCGCCGCGAACGGCCTTCCTCGGCTGAAATCAAACAGCGCGTGACGCGCCTGCTGGAGATGGTGCAACTGGCGCATCTGGCGAACCGTTTTCCGGCGCAGCTGTCGGGCGGCCAGAAACAGCGCGTAGCCCTGGCGCGCGCGCTGGCGGTCGAGCCGCAGATTCTGCTGCTCGACGAACCTTTCGGCGCGCTGGACGCGCAGGTGCGTAAAGAGCTGCGCCGCTGGCTGCGTCAGCTGCATGAGGAGCTGAAGTTTACCAGCGTTTTCGTCACCCACGATCAGGAAGAGGCGATGGAAGTAGCCGATCGCGTGGTGGTGATGAGCCAGGGCAATATCGAACAGGTGGGTACGCCGGACGAGGTATGGCGCGATCCCGCCACCCGCTTCGTGCTGGAGTTTCTCGGCGAAGTAAACCGCTTCGACGGGGAGATCCACGGCTCGCAGTTCCACGTCGGCGCTCACCGCTGGCCGCTGGGCTATACGCCGGCGCATCAGGGCGCAGTCGAACTTTTCCTGCGCCCGTGGGAAATTGACGTTTCGCGGCAGAGCAGCCTGGAAACGCCGCTGCCGGTGCAGGTTCTCGAAGTGAGCCCGCGCGGGCATTTCTGGCAGCTGGTGGTCCAGGCGACCGGATGGCAGAGCGAGCCTTTTTCGCTGGTATTCGACGGCGATAGAAGCGCGCCGGTACGCGGCGAGCGCCTGTTCGTCGGCCTGCAGCAGGCGCGTCTTTATCAGGGTGCGACGCCGCTGCGCGCTGTTGCCTTTGCCGAAAGCGCCTGATATTTTCTCACGCGACAGCGGGTGGGACCTCGTCCCGCCCCTTTTTTTGCTCGCTTATGTTCGCCGGGAAACGCATCTTGACCACTCTGCAAAACACCATCGGCAATACGCCGCTGATCAAACTCCAGCGCCTGACGCCTGCCAACGGCAGCGAAATCTGGCTCAAGCTGGAGGGCAATAATCCTGCCGGTTCCGTTAAGGATCGCGCCGCCTGGTCGATGATTAATCAGGCCGAACTGCGCGGCGAGATCGCGCCAGGCGATCGCCTGATTGAGGCCACCAGCGGCAATACCGGCATTGCGCTGGCGATGATCGCCGCGATGAAAGGCTACGCGCTGCGCTTGTTGATGCCTGAAAATATGAGCCGGGAGCGGCAGGACGCGATGCGCGCTTACGGCGCGGAGCTGGTGCTGGTAAGCCGCGAGCTGGGCATGGAGGGCGCCCGCGACCTGGCGCTGGCGATGATGGCGCGCGGCGAAGGTCGCGTGCTTGACCAGTTCAATAACCCCGATAATCCGCTCGGCCATTACCAGACCACCGGTCCGGAAATCTGGCAGCAGAGCGGCGGGCGTCTGACCCATTTCGTCTCCAGCATGGGGACCACCGGCACGATTACCGGCGTTGGCCGCTACCTGAAAGAGAAGAGCGACAGCGTAACCATTATCGGCCTGCAGCCGGAAGAGGGGAGCGCCATTCCCGGCATTCGTCGCTGGCCGCAGGCCTATCTGCCCGGCATCTATCGGCCCGAGCTGGTCGATGTGGTGATGGATATGGGCCAGTCCGAGGCGGAAGAGACGATGCGGGCGCTGGCGCGGCGTGAAGGCATCTTCTGCGGCGTCAGCTCCGGCGGCGCGGTGGCGGGTGCCTTACGCATCGCCCAGGCGCAGCCTGGCAGCGTGATCGTCGCTATCGTCTGCGACCGCGGTGACCGCTATCTTTCGACCGGCATCTATCGGTAATTCCTCTCTTGAGCGGCCCGGCGGCGCCAGAGTGGAGGTGTCGGGCCGTTTTTGTCTATAGTCATCCTGAGCATCGTCTGACGGCAAATCTGTAAGGAACGCGTAAAACCGGCTGCGTCCGGCGCTCGCTCGGGACAAAATAGCGTCAATTCAGGCGAGAGACCACCATGAAAATTTTGTTAGTTGATGACGATGTGGAGCTGGGCACCATGCTCAGCCAGTACCTTATTGCAGAAGGGTTTGAAACCCAGCTGGTATTAACGGGCAGCGCGGGCATTGAAGGCGCGCTTTCCGGCCATTACACCGCAATGATCCTTGATATTATGCTGCCGGATATGAGCGGCATCGATGTGCTGCGGCAGGTGAGGCAGAACAGCCGCCTGCCGGTAATCATGCTGACCGCCAAAGGCGACAATATTGACCGCGTGATCGGGCTGGAGATGGGCGCGGACGACTATATGCCGAAGCCCTGCTACCCGCGCGAGCTGGTAGCGCGTCTGCGCGCGGTTTTGCGTCGCTTTGAAGAGCAGGCACCCCTGCCAGATAAGAAAGAGCTGCTGCGCTGGGGCGAACTGACGCTTAATCCCGCCACGCGCATTACCGAGTGGCAGGGCAAACCCTTCGATCTCACCGCCTCGGAATTCAATCTGCTGGATCTGCTGATGCGCTCACCGGATCGCGTGGTGTCGAAAGATGAGCTGTCGGAAAAAGGGCTGGGCCGCCCGCGTGAAGCCTACGATCGCAGCGTAGATGTGCATATCAGCAATATCCGTCAGAAACTGTCGGCGCTTACCGCCGACAGCGTCAATATCGAAACGGTGCGCAGCATCGGTTATCGCATTCGATGAAGCAAAACTATCGCGGACGCATGTTCTGGAAGATTTTGATCGGCTTCTGGATCGTGTTCGTTATTATCAGTCAGCTGCTCTGGCTCGGTTTTACGTTTGCCGGCAATCACCACGAGCCGCCGGAGATCATCGCCACGCGCCGCATCGTTAATCTGCAGATGGCATCAGCGGTATCGGTGCTGGAGCGCGGCGGTCTCAGCTCGCTGGACAATATGATGGCGGACTGGGAGCCGAACGATCGTCAGTTCTTTTCCGTCATCCAGCATGCGCGGCCTGCTCATAGCGAATCGCTGCCGGAAACCTTTAACCCGCCGTTTCAGGGCAAATTCCCGGACGTTATTGTGCGCTGGGTGAAAGGCGCGGACGGCAAGCAGTATGAGCTGCGCTATGACGTCAAAGGCCTGCGCGAAGACAGCTCGATGGGAATGACCGGGCCGCGTCACATTCTGAATATCCCTGAACCGATGTTCGTGTTTGCCGGGTCGGTCGGGTTGCTGTTTAGTCTGCTGCTGGCATGGAACCTGACGCGGCCGATGCGCCAGCTGCGCGAGGGCTTTGCACGCGTATCGAACGGCGATCTCAGCGTGCGGCTCTATCCCATGATGCGCAAGCGTCATGATGAGCTGTCTAACGTGGCGGAGGCGTTTGATGCCATGGTAGAGCGGCTTGATACGCTGGTGCGCGCGCGCGAGGAGTTGCTGCATGATATTTCGCATGAGCTGCGTTCACCGCTGGCGCGCCTGCAGCTTGCGACCGGCTTAGCGCGCCAGACGCCGGAGAGCGTTAACGCCTCTCTGGATCGCATCGACGAAGAGGCGCGGCGGCTGGATAAGATGATTGGCGAGCTGCTGACGCTGTCGCGCGCCGGGCATGAGAGTATGCCTGACGAGCAGTATTTCGATCTGACCGGCCTGGTGCATGCGGTTGTCACCGACGTGCGCTACGAGGCGCAGATCCCCGGCGTGAACGTTAATTTTCAGGTTGACGAAAGCGCCGATTACACGGTGCGCGGCAACGCCGAGCTGATCCGCCGCGGCATCGAGAACGTGCTGCGTAACGCGCTGCGTTTCTCGCTGCCCGGTCAGCATATTCAGGTCAGGCTTCAGGCGGAGCAGCAGTGGCTGGCCATCCGCGTGCGCGATCAGGGGCCGGGCGTGGATGATGAAAAGCTCTCCAGCATCTTCGATCCCTTTGTGCGGGTTAACTCGCCGCTGCTGGGTAAAGGTTATGGCTTGGGACTGGCTATCGTGCGTAAGGTGGTGCTGGCGCATCACGGCGAGGTGCAGGCGGTAAATCGCCCTGAGGGCGGGCTGGAGCTGACTATTCGTCTGCCACGCTGGCAGTCGCAGGATAAGCGCGCGTAAGAAGTGCGGCTGCGCCCGCGTCGGCGTACGGAACAGATAAACAAAAACGGCACCCTGAGGGTGCCGTTTCTCTTAGCTGAATCTGTTACTTCTTGATGCGGATCACCGGCGTTTCGCCAACGGTAACCTGACCAGAGAGCTTAACCAGCTCTTTGATCTCATCCATGTTGGAGATCACGACAGGCGTCAGTGTAGATTTGGCTTTCTCTTCCAGCAGCGGCAGATCAAACTCGATCACCACATCGCCTTTCTTGACCTTCTGGCCTTCTTCTGCGATGCGCTTGAAGCCTTCGCCTTTCAGCTCGACCGTGTCGATGCCAAAGTGCACAAACAACTCGATGCCGTTGTCAGACTCGATTGAAAACGCATGGTTGGTTTCGAAAATCTTGCCGATGGTGCCATCGACCGGCGCAACCATTTTGTTGCCGGTTGGTTTGATGGCGATGCCGTCGCCAACGATCTTCTCGGCAAACACCACATCCGGTACGTCTTCAATGTTTACGATTTCGCCTGACAGAGGCGCAACAATATCAATCGTCCCAGATGTGCTTTCTGATTTATTGCCAAAAAGCTTGTCAAGAAAACCCATATTCTTCTCCTAAACAGTATTGTTGGGCCAGCGTCTCGTGGATCAGCAGAGTGTTTTCTCTTTAATGAACTTGTTAACCAGGTTCATCAGTTCTTCCGCTGTAGGTTGAGCCAGAGCCTGCTCCGCCAGAGCTTTCGCATCTTCGAAATTCGTATTACGAATAATTTTCTTAATGCCTGGGATCGAAATGGCACTCATGCTGAATTCGTCCAGCCCCATACCCAGTAACAGTAGTGTAGCACGTTCATCACCAGCCAGCTCACCGCACATGCCGGTCCACTTACCTTCGGCATGAGAAGCATCGATCACCTGCTTGATCAAGCCCAGCACCGACGGCGACATCGGGTTATAGAGGTGCGAAATCAAATCATTACCACGATCGACTGCCAGAGTATACTGCGTCAGGTCGTTTGTCCCAATACTGAAAAAATCCACTTCTTTAGCCAGATGGCGCGCAATAACCGCTGAAGCAGGGGTTTCCACCATAATGCCGACTTCAATAGTTTCGTCGAACGCTTTGCCTTCTTCGCGCAGCTGCGCTTTCAGAAGCTCCAGCTCGCCCTTCAGGATGCGTACCTCTTCAACAGAGATAATCATCGGGAACATAATGCGCAGCTTGCCGAAAGAGGAGGCGCGTAAAATCGCGCGCAGCTGGGCATGCAGGATCTCTTTACGATCCATGGCGATACGAATCGCGCGCCAGCCGAGGAACGGGTTCTCTTCTTTCGGCAGGTTCATGTAAGGCAGATCTTTGTCGCCGCCGATATCCATGGTGCGCACGATAACGGCCTGCGAGCCAACGGCTTCAGCAACCGCTTTATACGCCTGGAACTGCTCTTCTTCGGTTGGCAGCGAGTCGCGGTCCATAAACAGGAACTCGGTGCGGTAGAGGCCGACGCCCTCCGCGCCGTTGCGCTCTGCGCCAGCAACATCGCGCACGGTGCCGATGTTGGCGCACACTTCAACCTGATGTCCGTCCAGCGTGATCGCCGGCAGATCTTTCAGCTTAGCCAGCTCATGTTTTTCGCTCAGATACTGAGTCTGAACAGCCTTCAGCTCTTCCAGCTCGCTCTCTGACGGATTGACGTAAACTTGATTGTTAACGCCGTCCAGAATCAGGAAGTCGCCGTTTTTCACCGTCGCGGTCACGTTGCCGGTGCCGACAATCGCTGGCAGCTCCAGCGAGCGCGCCATAATCGACGTGTGCGACGTACGGCCGCCGAGATCGGTAATAAAGCCCAGCACCTTTTTCAGGTTCAGCTGCGCGGTTTCCGACGGCGTTAAATCTTTCGCTACCAGAATCGATTCGTCCTGGATAGCGCTCAGGTCAACAATATGCAGACCGAGGATGTTTTGCAGCAGACGTTTGCCGATATCGCGAACGTCAGCGGCGCGTTCTTTGAGGTATTCGTCATCGAGCTCTTCGAGCGCCTTTGCCTGACCGTCGATAACGGAGTAGGCGGCAGCGTCGGCCGACGCGTGATCTTTTTTGATCAGGTCGATGATTTCCTGCTCCAGCTCTTCGTCTTCCAGCAACATGATGTGGCCTTCGAAGATGGCTGCTTTCTCTTCACCAAACGTTTCACCCGCTTTCACTCTGATCGCTTCCAGCTGCTGCGCAGCCTGAGCGCGGCCGTCGAGGAAGCGTTTTACTTCCTGATCGACCTGGTCTTCAGAAATCTTTTTGCGGTTGATGACGATCTCATCCTCAATCAACAGCAGAGCTTTGCCGAAAGCGATACCTGGTGATGCTAAAATGCCTGAAATCATAACCCTACCTTTTAATCACGATGGCTCTTTGACCCAATGCGTTGCCATTGTCGCGGGAGCTGTACTCTACGGATGTGATAACGCGGACAAGTTGTCCGCGATCAAGATGTTTGCACTCAATGGGGCAAAGGAGTCGGTATACAGCAAAAGCTGAGTGGATTACTCCAGTTCAGCCATCAGTTTAACCAGATGCTCCACGGCCTGCTGCTCATCTTCGCCTTCGGCAGAGAGCGTGACAACCGTGCCCTGAGTCAGACCCAGCGTCTGCAGTTTGAACAGGCTCTTGGCGCTGGCTGATTTGCCGTTAGAGGTGACGGTGATTTCTGACTGGAACGCTTTCGCTTCTTTAACAAACTGCGCGGCAGGGCGAGTGTGAAGACCATTAGGCGCGGTGATAGTAACTTCTTGCTGGAACATTCTGTTTCCCCAACGTTATCAGGTTTGGTGTTATGGACTTAAAGTCTAGCCTGGAGCCGTAACTTTAGCCTGTGTAGGTGCGCGGGTATAGCGTTACGCTGACCAATAAATGCGCTTGAATGAGTACGTCATTCCAGTTGAAGGGTCAAATTCCCTGTCGAGCGCTTCAGCTGCTAATTATGCCGTGATTCGCCATATCGCCAAATCCTTAAATCGATTCAGCTTGATCCACTTCAAAGGCGGATTAATTTCAGGCACCGAAATAATTGGCAGCTTAAATACCAGAGCAGTGTCACTGAAATCAATCTGGGCGGTGGCGAAAGTGGGATCTACGCCACAAAAAAGCACCCATTTGGGTGCTTTTTTCAGCATTTTCAGAATCTGGCGTTACTGCTGCAGCTCTTTCTCGGTGAAAAGATCGGCAAACAGCGCGGTACTCAGATAGCGCTCGCCAGAGGAGGGCAGAATGACGACGATGTTTTTGTTGGCGAACGCCTCATCTTCCTGCAGCTTCAGCGCCGCCGCGACGGCTGCGCCGGAGGAAATCCCGGCGAGAATGCCTTCTTCTTCCATCAGCTGGCGCGCAGTGTTGATCGCTTCTTCGTTGGTGATGGCCACCACGCGATCGATCAAATCGAGATCCAGGTTGCCGGGAATAAAACCGGCGCCGATGCCCTGAATCTTATGCGGCCCGGGTTTAATCTCTTCCCCTGCCATAGCCTGAGCGATGACCGGCGAGTCGGTTGGTTCGACCGCCACGGTAATCAGATCTTTTTTGCCTTTGGTATTTTTGATATAGCGAGAGACACCGGTCAGCGTTCCGCCGGTGCCGACGCCTGAGATAAACACATCCACAGCGCCGTCGGTGTCTTCCCAGATTTCAGGGCCGGTGGTCTTCTCGTGGATTTCCGGGTTGGCCGGGTTGCTGAACTGCTGCAGCAGCACATATTTGTCCGGGTCACTGGCGACAATCTCTTCTGCTTTAGCGATAGCGCCTTTCATACCCTTGGCCCCTTCGGTCAGCACCAGGTTGGCACCCAGCGCTTTCAGCAGTTTGCGACGCTCAACGGACATGGTTTCCGGCATGGTCAGCGTCAGCTTGTAGCCGCGCGCGGCAGCGACGTAGGCCAGCGCGATGCCGGTATTGCCGCTGGTCGGCTCGACCAGTTCGACGCCAGGTTTCAAAATACCGCGTTTCTCTGCGTCCCAAATCATATTGGCACCGATACGGCATTTTACGCTGAAGCTCGGGTTACGGGATTCTACCTTCGCCAGAATGCGGCCGTTACCGATGCGGTTCAGTCGAACCAGTGGCGTATGACCAATTGTCAACGAGTTATCTTCATAGATCTTACTCATAGCCTGTCCTTAACTGTATGAATTATTGGGAGCCCTCTGAGCATACCCTTTCTGTCTGCGCGCGGAAGGAAAGAAAACGCATATCTATATGTCCCTGCGCAATAAGCCTCTGCAAAAAATGCATAAGGCGTTCTGATGAGTACTAGCGTAGCTCACTACGGCCCAGTTGCCCGCGATAGCGATCGACCCACATCGCCGTTGCGCCGCACACCGCTACCGGCATTATCGCCAGGTTGAGGATGGGGATCATGGTAAACAGGCTGACCAGCGCGCCGAACTGCATATTGGCCGATTTATGTCTGCGCAGGGCGCTGCGCATCTGCTGGAAACTCACCTTGTGGTTATCGAACGGATAGTCGCAATATTGCACGGAGAGCATCCATGCGCTGAACAGGAACCACAGCACCGGCGCCACCGTCTGGCCAAAGCCTGGAATAAAGTAGAGCAGCAGCAGGCCGAGCGCGCGCGGCAGATAGTAACCGAGCTTTTGCAGTTCGCGCTTCATAATGCGCGGCACATCTTTCAGCATCGCCAGCCAGCCGCTGTCCGGCATCGCTTTGCCCGTCAGGCGACCTTCCAGCTGTTCCGCCAGCAGCCCGCAAAACGGCGCGGCGATCCAGTTGGCAATAGTAGAAAAGAAGTAGCTGAACACCAGCACGATAGAGATAACTGACAGCGGCCAGAGCAGATAACTCAGCCACTGCAGCCAGTCGGGGATATACGCCATAAGCTGCGGGATCCAGCTACCCAGCCGGTAAAACAGCCAGACGAATGCGCCGCCCAGCAGCAGGATATTGACCAGCAGCGGGACAATGACGAAACGTCGGATGCCTGGCAGACGAACCAGTCTCCAGCCTTCGCTAAAATAGTGCACGCCGTTGAAACTTGAGACAGTGTTCTTGTTGGCCATACAGGCAACTCTCCAGAAAATAATCAGGCGAGACCATGATAACCTGGCTTTTTCTCCTGACCATGAGGCGATTGTGTGAAAAAAGAGCAAAAAAACGTGGGGTGACTATCTTATTTGTCAGAAAATACTGCACGAGCTTGCACTTGTTTAGCTGGGCAAATACAGTTAGAGGATAAAGTTTGCCGCGGTGGCAAGGTATTGGAACAACAGAGAATACAATGATGCAGGATTTGCGTCTGATATTAATCGTTGTTGGCGCGATCGCCATTATAGCGCTCCTTCTTCACGGGCTGTGGACCAGCCGTAAAGAGCGCTCGTCAGTGTTCCGCGATCGCCCGCACAAACGGCTCAAACAGCGCGACCAGCGCGACGATGATGAAGATAGCCTGACTGACGATGAAGAGGGCGTCGGCGACGTTCGCGTGCGCCATGAACGGCCGCATCAGGAGCCGCGCATCGATAATTTCCGCGACGAGCCGCAGGATGATACGCCTCCCTTCAGCGCGACGCCGGAGAAGCCGCGTCAGCCAGCCGCGCGCCCTCAGCCGCAGCCGGAAAACGATCCGTTGCTGACGCCGCAACAGCCGCGTACTCAGCAGCCGCGCCCGCAACCACAACCTCAGCCGGTCCAGACGCCAGCGCCGCAGCAACCTGCGCCGCGCTTTGCGCCAGCGCAGCCCATACAGGCCGATCCGCTGCTGGATTTAGATCCGCTGGAAGCTGTACAGCCTGAGCCGGAATTCCAGGCCGAGTCGGAGCATGAGCCGCAGCACGCTGCTCATCACCAGCCGGAATATCAGGAACCTCAGCACGAAGAACCAGTTCGCCAGGAGACGCCTAAAGCGCCGGGTAAGCCGAAGGAGACGGTGCTGGTGCTTCACGTCGCCGCGCACACCGGCGGCACGCTGAACGGCGAAGCGCTGCTGCAGGGCATCCTGCAGGCGGGCTTCCAGTTCGGCGAAATGAATATTTTCCATCGTCATCTCAGCCCTGCGGGCAGTGGCCCGGTGCTGTTCAGCCTGGCCAATATGGTTAAGCCAGGCTCGTTTAATCCGGACGAGATGTCTGATTTTTCCACGCCGGGCATCTCTATCTTTATGATGGTGCCTTCCTACGGCGACGCGAACCAAAACTTTAAGCTGATGCTGCAGTCCGCGCAGCGTATCGCCGATGATGTCGGCGGCGTGGTGCTGGACGATGAGCGTCGCATGATGACGCCGCAGAAGCTGGAAACCTACAAGACCCGCATCCGCGAGGTCATTGAGTCCAGAGAATAATCCAGGCCATTAATCCTGATTCACCAAACCCCCGCCTGTCGGGGGTTTTTTATCTGATGGGGCAATATGAAATCCGTTCAGGACCAGATCACCGAACTGCGCACCACGCTGCGCCATCATGAATATCTTTATCACGTAATGGACGCGCCCGAGATACCGGACGCCGAATATGACCGCCTGATGCGCGAACTGCGCGCGCTGGAAGAGCAACATCCCGATCTCATTACGCCCGATTCGCCGTCCCAGCGCGTTGGCGCAGCGCCGCTGACGGTATTTGAACAGGTGCGCCATGAGGTGCCGATGTTGTCTCTGGACAATACCTTTGACGAAGCCGGTTTCCTCGCCTTCAACAAGCGCGTGCAGGATCGCCTGAAAAGCAGTGACGATATCGCCTACTGCTGCGAACTGAAGCTGGATGGCCTGGCGGTAAGCCTGCTCTATGAAAATGGCCTGCTGACGCGCGCCGCAACCCGCGGCGACGGCACCACGGGAGAGAACATCACCGCTAACGTTCGCACCATCGGCGCGATTCCGCTGCGCCTGAAGGGCGATGATTTTCCTGCGCGGCTGGAAGTGCGCGGCGAAGTCTTTATGACGCAGCGCGGCTTTGAAAAGCTCAATGCCGAAGCGCGTCGCACCGACGGCAAGGTCTTCGCCAACCCGCGCAACGCCGCTGCTGGCTCCCTGCGTCAGCTCGACCCGCGCATCACTGCGAAGCGCCCGCTGACCTTTTTCTGCTACGGCTTCGGCCTGCTGGAAGGGGGGGAACTCCCTGGCAGCCACTATGCGCGACTGCAGCAGTTTAAAGCCTGGGGATTGCCGGTCAGCGACCGGATCCGGCTGGTACAGGGCGCGGAAGAGGCGCTGGCGTTTTACCGGAATGTAGAAGAGACGCGTCCCGATCTGGGATTCGATATTGACGGCGTGGTGATCAAAGTCGACTCGCAGGCGCTGCAGGAGCGCCTCGGTTTTGTGGCGCGCGCGCCGCGCTGGGCAGTGGCGTTCAAATTTCCGGCGCAGGAACAGATGACGTTCGTGCGCGACGTGGAATTTCAGGTAGGCCGTACCGGCGCCGTGACGCCGGTAGCGCGTCTGGAGCCGGTTCTGGTGGCGGGCGCGATGGTGAGCAACGCGACCCTGCACAACGCGGATGAGATCGAGCGTCTCGGCCTGCGCATTGGCGATAAGGTGGTGATCCGCCGCGCGGGCGACGTCATTCCGCAGGTTGTAAACGTGGTGCTCTCCGAGCGTCCGGCCGATGCGCGCGAAGTGGTTTTCCCCACGCACTGTCCGGTATGCGGATCTGACGTTGAACGCGTCGAGGGTGAGGCCGTGACGCGCTGTACCGGCGGGCTTATCTGCGGCGCGCAGCGCAAAGAGGCGCTGAAGCACTTTGTCTCGCGTCGCGCGATGGACGTCGATGGCCTGGGCGATAAAATTATCGACCAGCTGGTGGAGACCGAATATGTCAAAACGCCTGCGGATCTGTTCCGCCTGACGCCAGAGAAGCTGCTTGGCCTGGATCGCATGGGGCCGAAATCTGCGCAAAACGTGGTAAACGCGCTGGAAAAGGCGAAATCGACTACGCTGGCGCGTTTTCTCTACGCGCTCGGCATTCGTGAAGTGGGCGAAGCGACCGCCGCCAACCTGGCGAATCACTTCGGCGAGCTGCAAAAAGTGATGGATGCCGATCTGGAGGCGCTGATTGCGGTTCAGGATGTCGGCACCGTTGTCGCCACCCACGTGCGCAACTTTATGGAAGAAGAGAGCAACCGCGAAGTCATTCGTCAGCTGGTGGAAGAGGCGGGGGTGCACTGGCCCAGGATCGAGGTGGTGAAGGCGGAAGAGATCGACAGCCCGTTCGCCGGTAAAACCGTGGTGCTGACCGGCTCGCTGACGCAGCTAACGCGCGATGAGGCTAAAGATCGCCTGACCGCGCTTGGCGCGAAGGTGAGCGGTAGCGTCTCGAAGAAAACCGATCTGGTCATCGCGGGCGAAGCGGCTGGCTCCAAGCTGGTCAAAGCGCAGGAGCTGGGCATTGAGGTTATCGACGAAGCCGAAATGATTCGGCTGCTGGATGCCTGATATGGACAAGGCGTTCCTGGTTGAGATCGCCAATACGGCGATGCCGTTCGGCAAGTATAAAGGTTGCCTGCTCATCGATCTGCCGGAGCCTTACCTGCTGTGGTTCGCGCGCAAAGCGGAGTTTCCCTCCGGCCATTTAGGCGAGCTGATGCAGATGACGCTCGCTATCAAAATTGAAGGTCTGGAAGGTCTGGTCAAACCGCTTAAACGCAACGCGTAAAAAAGCCCGCTTCGGCGGGCTTTTTTATTACTTCTGCGACTCCACGACGGTCGGCCTCATCTCTTGCTTCAGCTTCTTCTCATGGCTGGCTTTGTAGCGCTGCGCGATATAAGAGCAGATCATCAGCTGCACCTGATGGAAAATCATTAGCGGCAGCACGATAATCCCCACCGCGCTGGCCGGGAAGAGAATGTTCGCCATCGGCACGCCGTTCGCCAGGCTCTTTTTCGAACCGCAAAACAGCACCACGATTTCATCAGCGCGATTAAAGCCAAACAGGCGCGAGGCGCAGAGATTAATTGTCAGTACCAGCGCCAGCAGCAGCAGACAGCCCGCCAGGATCCACAGCAGGGTATCAATGCCGACGCGATGCCAGATGCCGTTAACTACTGCTTCGCTAAAGGCGGAGTAAACCACCAGCAGGATCGAAGTCTGGTCGGTTTTGCCGATCAGGCTGCGATGCCTTTCCACCCAGCCGGCGATCCAGCGGCGTGACAGGTGACCCAGCACGAAAGGCACCAGCAGCTGCAGCATAATTTTGCCGACCTGCTCAAGCCCGTTGGTGGGCGCGCTGCTGTGCACATCCATAACCAGATTCACCAGCAGCGGAGAGATAAAGACGCCCAGCAGGCTCGACGCCGAGGCGCTGCATACCGCCGCCGCTACGTTACCGCCCGCTATTGAGGTAAAGGCGATAGCGGACTGTACGGTGGCGGGCAAAATGCAGAGATAGATAAAGCCGGTATAGATCTCTGCGCTGACCTTAACCGGGTGCCACCAGACGATCAGCAGGCCGATAATCGGGAAGAGCACGAAGGTGCTGAACATAATCCACAAATGCAGCCGCCAGTGGCTGCTGCCCGCAATGATCTTTTCGCGTGACAGCTTGGCGCCGTGCATAAAAAACAGCAGGGCGATGGCGGCCGTGGTCAGGTATTCGAAGATATCGACAAAGATGCCTTTAGCAGGCAGGAAGGTGGCCAGCAGCACCGTGATGATCAGTTTGATCATCATCGGATCGAGTCGCAGAAATCCCATTGTTAAAATCCGGTTAAAATTTACATGGTGTGATTGTGCGGGAAGTGGGTTTAGAAATAAAATTGATTTATTGCATCAATCTATGAGATATTTCGATGAATTACACTTTACGCCAGCTGCGCACCTTTGTCGCTGTCGCCCACTATGGCGGATTCAGCCAGGCCGGACAGGCGATTGGGTTAAGCCAGTCGGCCGTCAGCCACAGCATTAAAGAGCTGGAAGCCGTTACTGGCGTGCGGCTGCTCGACAGAACGACCCGCGAAGTGATGCTGACGGAAGCGGGGCAGCAGCTCGCCTCGCGCATGGCGAGCCTGCTGGAAGAGATGAACTCTACGCTGCTGGATATTCGCAGCTACGGCGAACAGCGCAGCGGTACGGTGCGTATCGCCGCCAGCCAGACCATCTCCGCGCATCTGATGCCGCAATGCCTTGCCGCGAGCCAGCAAAGCTATCCCGACATCAGGATTATTTTGCATGACCGAGTGCAGGAGATGGTTTTGCAGAGCGTACGCAATGCAGAAGTCGATTTCGGTATTGTTATTGGCCCGCTTAACGACAGCGATCTCGACTGCCAGGCGATTCTGGACGAGCCTTTTTTGCTGCTATGCCGCAGCGACGATCCGCTCGCCCGGGTGGATAAAGCGCAGTGGCGTATGCTGGCGGGACGCACTATGGTGTTGCAGGACTACGCTTCTGGCAGTCGGGTGTTAATCGACGCGGCGCTGCGACAGCAGCAGGTCGAGGTAAACGTCGTGCAGGAAATTGGACATCCGGCGACGCTGTTTCCCATGGTCGATGCGGGTATCGGCATCAGTATCTTACCGGCGCTGGCGCTGCCGCTTCCGGCGGGCAGGGCGTTGACCGTGCGCCGACTCTATCCTGAAATCAACCGCAGCCTGGTGCTGGTTAAGCGCAAGAACCGGTCGCTGACGCCTGCGGCGCAGGCGATCTGGCAGGAAGCGCGTCAGCAGGCGACGCTGCTGACGCAACAACGCGCGATAAATCCGGCGTTTTAGATATAGACGTTAACCTGATTGGTAGCGGTCGGACGATTAATGCCGTCAGCAGCCTGAACGCTCGCGGCCTGTTTCGCCGGTTCGCTGTTCTGCTGCGCCTGCTCGGTCTGCTTCTGCTCAAGCTGAGCAATCTGCGCTTCGAGCATGGCGATTTGCGACTGGTACATCTGCTCCATTTCAGATTTCTGCTCGTCGGTCAGATCCTGATTATCCGACAGCTCTTTAACCTGCTTCGTGATGCTCTGGATCTGCTTATTAAGCGCGGAAATCTGCGACGAGACGCTGGCGCTGCTGCTGCCGGCGCTACTGCCTGTACTGCCAGATAAAGCGGATATTGCGGACATCTTTTTTCTCCTTGCATGCAAATAGACAAAATCGTTATCGGTTCAGGAAAAAAAGGCTTGAGGCAAGAAAGCGTTAAGGTTTGGAAAAGGTATTGTCGGGGCCGCGGCGCAGTGGCCGGAAACGAAAAAAGCGCCCGTTGGGCGCTTTTCTTTGAATTTGGTGGGTCGTGCAGGATTTGCCTCGGCCCGTCCGGGGCCTCGCCCTGCGGGTGATGCTTTGCATCAGCCTGAATCGCTCCGGCGATTCAGTCGAACCTGCGCAGGTTCTCATCCTGCACGCTAACCTTATGTGCACAGAAACGAAAAAAGCGCCCGTTGGGCGCTTTTCTCTGAATTTGGTGGGTCGTGCAGGATTCGAACCTGCGACCAATTGATTAAAAGTCAACTGCTCTACCGACTGAGCTAACGACCCGAAGTGGTGGGTGATGACGGGCTCGAACCGCCGACCCCCTCCTTGTAAGGGAGATGCTCTACCAACTGAGCTAATCACCCACTTCGGTACTGCTTAACAAGAGTGTCATCTGACTAAGATATGGTGGGTGATGACGGGCTCGAACCGCCGACCCCCTCCTTGTAAGGGAGATGCTCTACCAACTGAGCTAATCACCCATATCTTATCTCTTGTTCACTGCGGGCCATCTCATTAAGAGTGGTGGGTGATGACGGGCTCGAACCGCCGACCCCCTCCTTGTAAGGGAGATGCTCTACCAACTGAGCTAATCACCCCCGCTGTGTGGAGTCGCATTATAGGGATCCTTCGAAGTGAGTCAACGCTTTTTAAAACTAAAATGCGCGTTCGCTTCAAAATTAGACATCCCGCGCTGCTTTTAGCCAATGTGCTGGTTTTATTAGCAGAAACCTGCCGCTTTACCCCTTTGCGCAGGCGCGCAGTCATTGAGGATTCAACGCCAGGTGCTAGAATGTGCGCACGGTTTTTCGCGTCTAACCCGTTTTTTGTCATCCAGACAAAGAACCTGCGCATCTAAGGCACTGCTGAATGAAAATCAAAACTCGCTTCGCGCCCAGCCCGACCGGCTACCTGCATGTCGGCGGCGCACGCACCGCGCTCTACTCCTGGCTTTTCGCGCGTCACAACCAGGGCGAATTTGTCCTGCGTATCGAAGACACCGATCTGGAGCGTTCCACGCCGGAAGCCATCGAAGCCATTATGGATGGCATGAACTGGCTGAGCCTGGACTGGGACGAGGGTCCGTACTACCAGACCAAACGCTTCGATCGCTATAACGCGGTTATCGACGACATGCTGGAAGCGGGCACCGCCTATAAATGCTACTGCTCGAAAGAGCGCCTGGAGCAGCTGCGCGAAACGCAAATGGCGAACGGCGAAAAGCCGCGCTACGACGGCCACTGCCGCGACAGCCATGAACATCACGCGGCGGACGAGCCTTGCGTGGTGCGCTTCCGCAACCCGCAGGAAGGTTCGGTTATTTTTGACGACCAGATCCGCGGCCCGATCGAGTTCAGCAACCAGGAGCTGGACGACCTGATTATCCGCCGCACCGACGGTTCGCCGACCTACAATTTCTGCGTCGTCGTCGATGACTGGGATATGGGCATCACCCATGTGATTCGCGGCGAAGACCACATCAACAATACGCCGCGCCAAATCAACATCCTTAAAGCGATCGGCGCGCAGGTGCCGGTTTATGCGCACGTCTCTATGATTTTGGGCGACGACGGCAAAAAACTCTCCAAGCGTCACGGCGCGGTAGGGGTTATGCAGTACCGCGACGACGGCTACCTGCCGGAAGCGCTGCTTAACTACCTGGTGCGTCTGGGCTGGTCCCATGGCGATCAGGAGATCTTCTCTGTTCCAGAGATGAAAGCGCTGTTTACGCTGGACGCCGTCAGCAAATCTGCCAGCGCGTTCAACACCGAAAAGCTGCAGTGGCTCAATCACCACTACATTAACAGCATGCCGCCGGAATATGTGGCGACCCATCTGCAGTGGCACATCGAACAGCAGAATATTGACACCCGCACCGGCCCGGAACTGGCGAAGCTGGTCACGCTGCTGGGCGAACGCTGCAAAACGCTGAAAGAGATGGCGGCTTCCTGCCGTTACTTCTATGAAGAGTTTGATGAGTTCGATGCTGACGCGGCGAAAAAGCATCTGCGTCCGGTTGCGCGGCAGCCGCTGGAAGTCGTGCGCGATAAACTGACCGCCATTAGCGACTGGACGGCGGAAAACGTGCACCAGGCGATTCAAAGCACGGCGGATGAGCTGGAAGTCGGGATGGGCAAGGTCGGCATGCCGCTGCGCGTCGCCGTCACCGGCGCAGGCCAGTCGCCAGGGCTGGACGTTACTGTCGAAGCCATCGGACAGCGCCGTAGCGTGGCGCGTATTGAAAAAGCGCTGGCTTTTATTGCTGAACGCGAAGCGCAGGCCTGACAGACAAAAACCGGAAGCGCGATGCTTCCGGTTTTTTTATTCTTCGCTAATCCCCAGCCGCTGCAGTACGCCTTTAATCCCTTCACGCAAAATCAGCGCGACAAGCTTATCCTGCTCACTCTGCGACATTTGCTGTACAGAACTTAATAGTAACGCAGGTAAAGAGTTCTGTTGCGTGGTGTAGGAGGCGTTGGGTTCGTTCAGGTTGCGCATGGACTGAATAAAGTTTTTCACGCGCTCGTCAATATGAATCAATCTCGCTTTACCGCCCTGTACGCCCGGCTTCGGCGTGGTGGTCCAGTTTTCGCGCTTAATCCATTTATTGACCGTTTGACGACTGTAACCTGTTTCGTTCGCGAGTTCTTCGGGGGTTAACCATTCCTTTTTCACGATGCTGTCCCTGTGTAATACATTAGCCATACATATTACAGCAAATCGTAACGCGTGAAAGTAACGCGAATGGAAATTGCCTTTTGCCTGGCGACAAAAGGCAAAAAAAAATTACTGCGCGGTACCTACTGCTTCAGCAGAAGGACGGAAGGCGAGGTAGTAAGCGAGGCCGACAAAAACAGCGCCGCCGACGCCGTTACCCAGGAACACGGCAACGAAGTTAGGCAGGTAATCCGCCCAGGTCAGCTGGCCAGCGAAGATGGCCGCAGGCACGATAAACATGTTAGCGACGACGTGCTGAAAACCGATGGCGACGAACGCCATAACCGGGAACCACATACCGAAGATTTTGCCCACCACATCTTTACTGGCGAATGCCAGCCATACCGCCAGGCAAACCAGCCAGTTACAGCCGATGCCGGAGATAAAGGCGTGCAGGAAATCCGCGTGCACTTTCGCACTGGCGATAGCGACGGTCTTCTTCAGATAGTCGCCTTCGGTCATGCCCAGCATATGGCCGAAGAACCAGGCGATGGCAAGGCTGCCGATAAAGTTAGCGATAGTGACCCAGAACCAGTTGCGCAGCACGGCGAAACCGCTAATACGGCGCGCAAACCAGGAGACTGGCATCGTCATCATATTGCCGGTCAGCAGTTCGCCGCCCGCCAGTACGGTCAGGATCAGGCCGACCGGGAACACGGCAGCGCCCAGCAGGCCGCCAAACGAGCCCCACTCAGCCGGTAGCGAGTTGATCACGTGCAGATCAAGCAGAAAGCCGGTGGCGATAAAGGCGCCGGCCATAAAGCCAAGAATTAATAAAGTCGGAATGGAGGCGCGGCTTTTAGTGACGCCAGCCTGAATCGCCAGTTGAGCGATCTCTTTAGGTGAATGCAGCGACATAGTATCTCGAATATTATTGATAGTTGTGACAGGGATGGTGTTGTTTTAAGGCGTGGGCAGCGATGACCACTTGGTTAGCGGGCTAAGTTTTACACGGCTTTTAACGGAAAACAAGAAAAATCCTAAAGGCTGTTTAACGGTAATTTAACCTGTCAAAGCAGTTAAAATCTGGTGCGTAACCGCGCTGTTTAGTGCTTCCTGTAACGACTGGATAAAAGCGGCTGAAAACAGCGTGTTCCGCTATTTGCCGCCTTTTTCAGCGATCAAACGCAGTTTTTGATTTTGCCGTTGACACCCTGAGGACGGTTTCATATCATGCCGTCCGTCGAGTAACACGACGGTTTTTTCGGTTCGGGGCTATAGCTCAGCTGGGAGAGCGCTTGCATGGCATGCAAGAGGTCAGCGGTTCGATCCCGCTTAGCTCCACCAAATCGCATCCCAACGATTTGGCACTGAAAAAACGATTCCAGATGTGGGGGTATAGCTCAGCTGGGAGAGCGCTTGCATGGCATGCAAGAGGTCAGCGGTTCGATCCCGCTTATCTCCACCATTTTCAAAGACCTGATTTCTCAGGCAGCTTCCTTAAACAGCAGACCAGTCAGTTAACGCATTTGCGCGCGCAAAAAAGAGCGACATCGCTGCCGCCCTGTTTTCATGCCCTCAATGTCTACGCCGTCACGCTTTGCGTTTCAGGCCGCAGGACGCGAAAGCCGTGTGTGCCGTCGCGATCCAGCTGCGCCACCAGTCCATACTCCCAGTCGAGATAGGCCTGCATCACCTCAGGTTCAATATCGGTGCCCTCATAAGGACGGCGATAGCGATCGATGGCGGGCGACAGCAGCGCATCCTCACCAGCCTCCGTCGGCAGTCCGGCGTTGCGCCAGGCGGTATTGCCGCCCTCCAGCAGATAAACCGGCTTGCCGGTCAGCGCCGCGACCTGTTCCAGCGCATAACCCGCCAGCAGGCTGCTGCCGCAGGTTAAGACATAGCGTTCGGCCTCTGGCAGCAGCACTTTTCCCTGCTGTTGCAGCGTAGAACGCAGCAGCCAGGCGGCGCCGGGAATATGGCTTTTAACATGGTTGGCGCGCGTGGTGAAATCCAGCACCTGGGTGTCGCCCTGGCTTAGCCAGTCGGCAAGCTGCCGCGGCGATACGCGCTCTGCAGGCACTGCGGCGGGCACCTGCGCCGTCCAGCCGCCCGTCGCGCTGAAATCCTCCGGCTGAAGACCCTCAAGTACCGCCACCTCCCAGCCCATCTGCGCCAGCCAGGAGGCTGCCATGCTGGCGCGCACGCCGTCGTTGTCGATCAGGACGATACGCGCGCCGCGCACGCTGGCGTAGTGATCGGTTTCCTGCACCAGCTGACCGCCTGGAACGTGACGGCTGCCCGGCAGATGACCGGCAGCGAACTCATCGGCGTCGCGCACGTCGAACAGATAAGTGGTGCGGGCTTCCTGCTGCCAGCGTGCCAGCTGGGCGGCGTCGATGCGCGCGACGCCCGCGCGATCCGCCACCTGTCGCGCCTGCGCGACGGCATGACGATGAGCGGTGTCGCTGGCGGCGCCATAGCGGCGGCTCTGCTGCTGCTCAAGCGGTAAACCGGCCAGCGTCCAGCCGATGGTGCCGTTGCGCAGCGCATAGACCGGATTGCGGATCCCGGCGTTAACCAGCGACTGCGTGCCGATAATGCTGCGCGTACGCCCGGCGCAGTTCACAATTACGGTGGTGGCGGGAGAGGGGGCGATATCGCGTACGCGCAGCACCAGTTCGCCACCCGGCACGCTGATGGCGCCGGGAACGGACATGGTGTGATATTCATCAAAGCGGCGCGCGTCGAGCACCACCACGTCAGCCTTGTCGCGCAGCAGCGCATCAACCTGTTCCGCCGCCAGCGACGGCGTATGGTTATGGTGTTCCACCAGCTCGCCAAAGGCTTTGCTCGGCGAGTTCACGTCGATAAACAGCTCGCCGCCCGCTGCGCGCCAGCCTGTCAGATCGTCCTTAAGCAGGGTGATATTGCTGTAGCCCCATGCCGCCGCGCGCGCCGCCGCCGTCTGCGCCAGACCTTCGCCGTTATCGTAAAGGGTAATCGCGGTGTCACGACGCGGAAGGCGATCCAGCCATTCCAGCTCCAGTTTTGAGAGCGGAATATTCACCGCAAACAGCGGATGTCCTTGCGCATAGAGCGCCTCGTCGCGGACGTCGACCAGCGCCACTTCCTGCTGCTGACGCAGCGCCTGCTGAATCTCTGCGGCGTCGCGCAGAGGAAAAGTTTTAGCCATGTGAGAGATCCCAGATATTAGGTAAGTAGCGGTTGCTGTAACCGGAGATAAAGGGTTTTGCGCTGCCATCTTCCCGATAGACGGCGCGTTTTACCGCGCCGATATTGGCGCCGTAAACGTGGATGCTGATAGATACGCGATCGTCGAAGGCGTTACTGACGCGATGGATATCGCCGACGCGCGGCGATACCGCTTCGATATGGCCGGGGTCCAGACGTACCGGCGCGCCGTCCGGCACCAGTCCGTCACGCGTCTGCGTAAAGCCCTGCGACACTTCCGCGCCGCGCAGCATGCCGATCAAGCCCCAGACGCGGTGATCGTGCACCGGCGTCTGCTGACCGGGCCCCCAGACAAAGCTCATCACCGAGAAACGCTGCTGCGCGTCGGCATGCAGCAGATACTGCTGGTAATGTTGCGGATGCGGCTGGGTAAACGCCTCGTCCAGCCAGTCGTCGTGCAGCAGCAGCGGACGCAGCAGCTCGCTGCCGCGCTCCAGAAGAGTCGCCTCATCCGGCTGCTGGTCGAGCAGGGCGGCGAGCTGCGCCACAAAATCGCGCAGCCGACGATAATTAAGATCGCTCACGATTTATTCTCCTGATAGTGGCGCGCCACCTGGTTGGCACCGTCCGCCAGACTGAAATCAAAGGCGTCGCTGACGTCGACCGCGTCAGGGAGCACCTGATAGCGATGAAAGAAGTCAGCGGATTTTTGCAGCGTAGCGATAAGCGAGGAATCGAATACCAGCGGACGGATGCGTGCATCGTCGATCCAGCTGCGGGTAATGGCGGTCGGCATATTGAGCGATTTTCCCAGCGCCTGCGCGAACGGCTGCGGATGCTGCGCCGCCCAGATCTGCGCCTTCGCCAGCCGCGTCAGCAGATCGGCGATGGCTTTGCGTTTCTCTGGATCGGCCAGCGCCTCTTTGCGCGCCAGCGCATAGGAGTAGCCGGACATAATGCCGCTGCCGCCGCCCTGTGGCACGCGCACCGTACCGTCGACCTGGGTTGAGGTGGCGATATAGGGCTCCCAGGGCGCCCAGGCGGAAACCGCGCCGGAGGTGAGCGCCGCGCGGCCATCCACCGGGCCGAGGAAGCGCAGCGTCACCTCGTCGGGCTTCAGACCGGCGCGCTCCAGCAGGCCAAGGATCAGATAGTGTCCCCAGCCGCCGCGGTTAACGGCGATCTGCTTCCCTTTCAGATCCTGCAGGCGGTGGATCCCCGCATCAGGACGCGTCAACAGCGCGATGCTGTCTGGATTGTTCTGCCACGCTCCGACCGCTTTAACCGGCGCGCCTGCGGCATAGACAAACAGGAACGGTAGATCGCCGGTAAAACCAACGTCCAGCGCGCCCGCATTCAGCGCTTCCTGCACCGGCGCGCCAGCGTCGAACGCGGTGAGCTTCAGTTCATAAGGCAGGTTTTCCAGTTCGCCGGAGGCCTTCAGCGCGGCGAAACGATCCCCTTTGACGTCGCCGAGGCGCAGCGTCACTTTTTCGGCGGCGAGGGCGTGATGAAGGCTTAACGCCAGCGTGATACCGGCAAACAGGGCAGCCAGACGCATCAGGCGCTCCTCTTGCCGCGCGTCAGGGCGGCGACTTTTTCGCGCGTCAGCGGCAGCAGCTCGCGGCCATACTCCACCGCGTCGTTCAGCGGATCGAAGCCGCGGATCAGCACGCTGTCGATGCCGAGGTGGTAGTAATCCAGCAGCGCGTCAGAAACCTGATCCGCAGTGCCCACCAGCGCGGTGGAGTTATAGCCGCCGCTCACCAGCTTCGCGATGCCGGTCCACAGCACCTTATCGTGGCGATCGCTTTCGTTAGCCGCCGCCAGCAAGCGCTGCGCGCCCACGCTTTGCGGCTTGGGCAGGCCGAAGGAGTAGCCCGACTCGGCCAGCTGCTTTTGCGCCGTCTGATAAATATGTTCCGCGCGCTCCCAGGCCTCTTTCTCTGTTTTGCCGATAATCGGGCGGAAAGAGATATTGAATTTAATATCACGGCCGCTTTTCGCCGCGGCGGCACGCACGGTTTGCACGGTTTCCGCCGCGCCCTGCAGCGGCTCGCCCCACAGCGCGAAAACGTCGGCGTGGCGCGCGGCGACCTCAATCGCCTCCGGCGAAGAGCCGCCAAAGTAGACCGGCAGTTTGCTTTGCAGCGGTTTGATGGCGGAGAAGGCCTGCTCGGCGCGGTAAAAGTCGCCCTGGTGATCCCAGGCTTCCGCTGAGGTCAGGCTCTTATTCAGCACGCTGAGAAACTCGTCGGTGCGCGCGTAACGTTCCGTTTTGTTGAGGAAGTCGCCATCGCGGCGCTGTTCGCTGTCGCTGCCGCCACTGATGATATGCACCGCCAGACGTCCGTCGGTGAGGTGATCGAGCGACGCCAGCTTACGCGCCGCCAGCGTTGGCGCCACAAAGCCCGGACGATGCGCCAGTAAAAATTTAATGCGCGAGGTGCTGGCGGCAGCGTGTGCCGTGACTAAAAAGCCGTCTGGTTGATCGGACCAGTAGCCCACCAGAACCCGGTCAAATCCCGCCTCTTCATGGGCGCGGGCGAAATCAGCAATATAGTTTTTATCAAATAACGACCCGCTGGCCGGAATGATTTCAGAGGCCAGACGATGGCCGATCATGCCCAGAAATTGAATGCTCATGCGCTTCTCCCGATGTTGAGTTACCAGAAAAACTACGGGGCGGCGGGCACGAGATGAAATTCGATATTGTGCAAAGGATTTGCGGGAAACGGGGAAGGGCGTCGCAGCGCGGCTGAGACGACGCGGCAGGCGTTATAACAAGCAGGAATAATTAAGAATAAGGGCGAGACATTGTCTCGCCCTGCAACGCGCTACCCGGTGGTAGCGCGGAAGTGAGTGATTCAACAAGGCGCAGATGGCGGCGTCGCTGCCGACTTTTCCCGCAACTTCCTGTCACGGGGCGCTTTGCTCTTCGTTCTCTCTCCCGCCTGTCCGTCAGAACGCCAGCACCAGACCGGCAATGGCGGCGGAAAGCACGCTAACCAGCGTTGAGCCGTAGAGCAGCTTCAGGCCGAAGCGCGACACCACGTTGCCTTGCTCCTCGTTCAGACCTTTAATAGCGCCTGCGACGATGCCGATTGAAGAGAAGTTGGCGAAGGAGACCAGGAACACCGACAGAATGCCTTCAGAATGCGGTGACAGATGGCCCGCCAGCTTCTGCAGATCCATCATCGCCACGAATTCGTTGGAAACCAGCTTGGTGGCCATAATACTGCCGACCTGCAGCGCTTCGTGAGCCGGCACGCCCATTACCCAGGCAAACGGATAGAAAACGTAGCCCAGCACGCCCTGGAAGCTGATGCCGAAGATAAATTCGAACAGCGCGTTCAGGCCGGAGATCAGCGCGATAAAGCCGATCAGCATTGCCGCGACGATAATCGCCACACGGAAACCGGCGAGAATATATTCGCCCAGCATTTCAAAGAAGCTCTGGCCTTTATGGATGTCCTGCAGCTGCAGATCTTCCTCGCTGTCGACGCGGTAAGGGTTGATCAGCGACAGCACGATAAAGGTACTGAACATGTTAAGCACCAGCGCGGCGACCACATATTTCGGCTGCAGCATGGTCATATAGGCGCCGACAATCGACATAGAAACGGTCGACATCGCGGTCGCAGCCATGGTGTACATGCGGCGCTGCGACATTTTGCCGAGGATATCCTTATAGGCGATAAAGTTTTCTGACTGTCCCAGAATCAGAGAGCTGACGGCGTTAAAGGATTCCAGCTTGCCCATGCCGTTGACTTTAGAGAGCACGGTGCCGATACCGCGGATTACCCACGGCAGAATACGGAAATGCTGCAGAATGCCGATCAGCGCGGAGATAAAGACGATCGGACACAGCACATTCAGGAAGAAGAACGCGAGGCCTTTATCGTTCATATTGCCGAACACGAAGTTGGTGCCTTCGCCTGCGTACTTAAGAAGATGGTCGAACAGACCGGCGAAACCTTTAACGAACCCGAGCCCTGCCTCGGAATTCAGGAAGAACCACGCCAGCAGCACTTCAATGACCAGAAGCTGGACAATGTAGCGAATACGAATACTTTTACGGTCATGGCTGACGAGTAACGCCAGCACGCCTACCACCACCAGTGCTAAAAGGAAGTGCAAAATATGGGACATGCTTGCTCCAGATTTGAGGAGGGTTGTAATTTGCTGCGTATTCTATGTAACGCGTTACTTAAAAACGAGATCAAATCCACATTATAAGGATTCGCTATCACCCGTTTTCTCAGAAAACTCTCACCCGTCACAGCCTGTTCACAAAACGTTCACAGCAAATATCCACAAAAATATTGTCTATAATATGTCCAGAGCGTAGAGTGAGACGCGTTGCACATTTTTTAACAAGTCTCGCTTTACCGTAAGGTATAGCAATGGCTATACTTCATAGCACTATCTATTACAGCAATAACGATAACCGCATTTCACTTGCCGCGATCAGGCCATACTCTGGCATGGTTAAAACGCGTTCAGACAGGTAGAGAATTATGTTTGAGAGTCGTACCGCCGAGCGTGCCGCTCGCGGAGCCAGAAAAATCAAGCTTGCGCTGCTGGGTCCGGCCTTTATTGCCGCTATCGGCTACATCGATCCAGGCAACTTTGCGACCAATATTCAGGCTGGCGCCGCCTATGGCTACAAGCTGCTGTGGGTTGTGGTCTGGGCCAATATCATGGCGATGGTCATTCAGCTGATGTCCGCCAAGCTCGGTATCGCCACCGGTAAAAACCTTGCTGAACATATTCGCGATCGCTTTCCGCGTCCGGCGGTGTGGTTCTACTGGGTACAGGCGGAAATCATCGCAATGGCGACCGACCTGGCGGAGTTTATCGGCGCGGCGCTCGGCTTTAAGCTGCTGCTCGGCATTTCGCTGTTGCAGGGCGCGGTGCTGACCGGCGTGGCCACCTTTTTAATCCTGATGCTGCAAAGCCGCGGCCAGAAGCCGCTGGAAGTGGTGATTGGCGGCCTGCTGCTGTTCGTGGCGGCGGCCTATATCGTCGAGCTCTTCTTTTCGCAGCCGAAGGTCAGCGAGCTGGTCGTCGGGATGGCGCTGCCGTCGCTGCCGACTTCAGATGCGGTATTCCTGGCGGCGGGCGTGCTGGGCGCCACCATTATGCCGCACGTCATCTATCTCCATTCGGCGCTGACGCAGTTCGGGGCGAGCGGTAATAAAAGTCAGCGTTACTCTTCGACCAAGCTGGATGTGGCGATCGCCATGACCATTGCTGGCTTTGTTAACCTGGCGATGATGGCGACCGCCGCCGCCGCGTTCCACTTCAGCGGCCACAGCGCCATCGCCGAGCTTGATCAGGCTTACCTGACGCTGACGCCGCTGCTCGGCCATGCCGCAGCAACGGTGTTCGGCCTGAGCCTGGTTGCGGCGGGCCTGTCATCTACCGTGGTCGGCACCCTGGCCGGTCAGGTGGTGATGCAGGGCTTTATCCGCTTCCATATTCCGCTGTGGGTGCGTCGTCTGGTTACCATGCTGCCCTCTTTTATCGTCATTATGGTGGGCTGGGACCCGACGCGCATTCTGGTGATGAGCCAGGTGCTGCTGAGCTTCGGCATCGCGCTGGCGCTGGTACCGTTGCTCTCTTTTACCGGCAACCGCGAAATTATGGGCGAGATGGTTAACTCGCGCCTGATGCAGAACGCTGGCCGCGCCATCGTAGTGCTGGTGGTGGCGCTCAATGCTTATCTGCTGGTTGGCGAGATCCTCGGTCTGTAAAGCTGCTAAAACGCTGGCCTGCCTCATTACAGGCCAGCGTTTCTCTCTCTTTAACCGCATGTGCGCCTGTCGCCGCGGCCCGCCCCAGGTCATCTACTATCGATATGCAGTCGTTTCCTCTTCTTTGAACAGGAGTCAGCCTATGCATGCTCTGATAGTGGTCGCCCATCCCGATCGAGATTCATTTACGCACGCTGTCGCCAGGGCGGTGACAAACGAGATCCGCTCCCCGCACACTTTTGAAATCGCTGACCTGATAGCGGAGGGGTTCGATCCACGCTATGGCGAGGCTGACCTGGCGCTGTTCCGCAACCAGTCTGCGCCGCCTGCCGACGTGGTGGCCGAGCAAAAGCGCATTGACCGCGCCGACGCGCTGGTGCTGGTTTATCCCGTTTACTGGTGGTCCTTCCCCGGCGTGCTGAAAGGCTGGATCGACCGCGTATTTACCAGCGGCTGGGCGTATGGGGAGGCGCCTGAGGGCAAAATCAACAAAAAGCTGGGGCGTCTGCAGGTGCATCTGTTGGGCATAGGCGGGGCGAATCTGCGTACCTATGCGCGCCGCGGCTATTATGCCGCGATGCGCACACAGATCGATGAAGGCATTTTTGACTATGTCGGCGCGGCGGTGAAAACGTCGGAGCTGATTTTACTGCCTGACGCCGACTCGCCTGAAACGCATCTGGAAACGGCACGGCAGACGGGACGCCGTTTATTCGCCGAACCGTAGCCTCTCAGGCCGCGTAGCGCAAAGGCGAATAAGCCAGCTTAGTAATGGTGGCGATCGTAACGCTCGTGGTGGCGCTGCGCCTCGCGCCAGTGGTGACGGCGTTCGCGCTCATGCCAGCGGCGCTCGTGCTCCCACTGCTTCTGACGTCGCCACTCTTCATGCCGCCACCAGCGATGATTATTGTACTGGTAGCGGTCGTTCCACCAGCGCGGCTCGCGCCAGCGGCCGCCGTCCCAGTAGTAACCGCGGCGATCGCGGTCTCCCAGATGCAGCGTTACGCCCGGCGCCAGGCTAATAGAGGCGCCAGCAGCCTGGACGTTTTGGATCGCCAAAGGCGACAGGCAGGTCAGCAAAGCAGCAAAAATTATCGCAGGTTTCATTTTCTTCTCCTTATCAGCGGCAGGGCCGCTGCGCGGTGCAGGCGTTATGCCCGCGCATTGCTTGTGTGACGAGTAGAGTGTCGCTGATAATTGTGAGGAAAATCTGGAGAAAAGAGGGATTGAGACAATTCCGGCTGTAGAAATGCCCGGCGCGAACCGGGCGGCAAACAGTTACAGCAGTATACCTTCAATAGCGGAAAGCTCGGCGATAGTGAAGTGGCGGTTCGCCAGCATATCCACCGCATCGTCGATCTGCGCGGTTTTGCTTGCGCCAATCAAGACAGAGGTCATGCGGTCGTCGCGCAGCGCCCACGCCAGCGCCATCTGCGCCAGCTTCTGGCCGCGCTGTTGCGCAATCTCATTCAGTCTGCGCACTTTTTCCATTTTCTCATCGGTGAGCTGCTCCTCGCGCAGGAATTTACTGCCGCTGGCAACGCGCGAATCCTGCGGAATGCCCTGCAGGTAACGGTCGGTCAACACGCCGCCCGCCAGTGGAGAGAAGGCGATGCAGCCGACGCCATTGTCGCCTAAGGTATCCAGCAGGCCATTTTCCGGGCCACGTTCAAACATCGAATAGCGCGGCTGGTGGATCAGGCAGGGGGTGCCCAGATCGCGCAGGATCGCGATCGCTTCCGCCGCGCGATCCGCCGGATAGTTAGAGATAGCGGCATAGAGCGCCTTGCCCTGACGCACTACCTGATCCAGCGCGCGCATGGTCTCTTCCAGCGGCGTCTCCGGGTCCGGGCGATGGTGATAAAAGATATCGACATACTCCAGCCCCATGCGTTTCAGGCTCTGATCGAGGCTGGAGATAAGGTATTTACGCGAGCCCCAGTCACCGTAAGGGCCGTCCCACATGGTGTAGCCCGCTTTGGTGGAGATCACCAGTTCGTCGCGGCAGGCGCGGAAATCTTCGCGCAGGATGCGGCCAAAGTTCTCTTCCGCCGAGCCCGGCGGCGGGCCGTAGTTGTTCGCCAGATCAAAATGGGTAATGCCGCGATCGAACGCATGGCGCAGCAGTTCGCGGCTGTTATCGACGCGCGTGCTGTCGCCAAAGTTATGCCACAGGCCAAGCGAAATTGCGGGCAGCTTTAGCCCGCTGCGGCCGCTGCGGCGGTATTCCATCTGCTGATAACGGCCGGGATGCGGAAGGTAGGTCATACGGCGTTCCTGTCTCAGGGAAGAATTTTCAAGCGCAAGAATAGCAGTGTATACGTTTACACACAGTCACAACGCGTCGCAGATCGCTTATTTACAGAATAATCCCCCATCGTAACGCCGGGTTGCCACTTTTTTGTTCAGCTGATTGCGCTGCTTTCTAGCCGGTCTGGCAGCATAGTAGATACTCAAACCAGACATCTGGTGAAAGGAGTGGCATATGCAACGCTTTACCGTAGGAGATTATCTGCTGACGCGCCTGCAGGAGATAGGCATCGGCCATCTGTTTGGCGTGCCGGGCGACTATAACCTGCAGTTTCTCGATCGCGTTATCGCGCATCAGGATATCGGCTGGGTCGGCTGCGCCAACGAACTTAACGCGGCCTACGCCGCGGACGGCTACGCACGCTGTCGCGGGGCGGCGGCGCTGCTGACCACCTTCGGCGTCGGCGAGCTGAGCGCCATCAACGGTATTGCCGGCAGCTTCGCCGAATATGTGCCGGTGATCCAGATTGTGGGTGCCCCCGCGAGTGAGGCGCAAAAGCGGGGCGACTGCGTGCACCATTCGCTCGGGGATGGCGATTTTCGTCATTTTTTGCGTATGGCGGGCGACGTTAACGCGGCGACGGCACAGCTCAGTGCGGGCAACGCCACGGCGGAGATCGATCGGGTGCTGGCCACGGCGATGCGGGAAAAGCGTCCCGGCTATCTGATGCTGGCGGTAGACGTCGCTGAAGCGGAGGTCGCGCCGCCAGCCGCGCCGCTCGACGTCGCGCCGATCTCCAGCGAGCAGGCGCGCCGGGCGTTCCACGCCGCTGCTGAACAGCTGCTGGGGCAGGCGCGTCGCGTTGCGCTGCTGGCTGATTTTCTTGCCGGACGCTGGGGCCAGCAGGAGGCGCTGGCCCGTCTGCGCCAGCGGCGCGCCATTCCCTGCGCCACGCTGCTGATGGGCAAAGGAGTGCTGGACGAGCAGCAGCCAGGCTACGTCGGCACCTACGCCGCGGCGGGCAGCGAGAGCGGGGTCAGCGAAGCGATCGAGCAGGCGGATGTGACGCTCTGCGTCGGCGTGCGTTTCACCGACACTCTGACGGCGGGCTTTACCCAAAACTTTGCCACTTCGCAGCTAATCGATCTCCAGCCTTTCGCCGCCAGTGTGGCGGGTGAACGCTTTGCGCCGCTCACTATGGCGGATGCGCTAAGCGAGCTGGAAACGCTCTTCGCGCGTTACGGCGAACGCTGGGCGCTGGCGCCGCACGCGCCGCTCGCCGAGGCGGTAGATGAGGCAGCGTATATCAGTCAGACTGCCTTCTGGCGCGCGATGCAGCACTTTTTGCAGCCGGGCGACATTATCCTTGCCGATCAGGGTACCGCTGCCTTCGGCGCGGCGGCGCTGCGTTTGCCGCCCGGCGCGCAGCTGCTGGTGCAGCCGCTCTGGGGTTCTATTGGCTATACTTTACCCGCAGCCTTTGGCGCGCAGACCGCCGCGCCCGCGCAGCGGGTGATCCTGATTACAGGCGACGGCTCGGCGCAGCTGACCATTCAGGAGTTAGGCTCGATGTTGCGGGACGGGCAGAGGCCCGTTATTTTCCTGCTGAACAACGAGGGCTATACGGTGGAGCGCGCCATCCACGGCGCCACGCAGCGTTATAATGATATTGCGCAGTGGAACTGGACCGCGCTGCCGCAGGCGTTTTGTCTGCATGGGCAGGCGCAGAGCTGGCGCGTCACCGAGTGCGTGCAGCTCGAGGAAGTGATGGCGCGCCTGCAGGCGCCCGACTGCCTGACGCTGATTGAGGTGGCGATGCACAAAGACGATCTGCCGCCGTTGTTGCGTAAGGTTACGGCTTGTCTGGCGCAGCGCAACGGGGGATAAGATTCGGAGTGTTGCCGCTGTCAAGCGGCTTGCCGGACGGGTAGGCTGTGCGCACCACCTTCAACGCTCGTCTTTTGTCGCGGCGAGCGTTGTTGTTTTACCGGCAGACTTTTATAGTGTCCTGCATCTTAGGGACCCCAAGCGGAGCAACAAAAGAATGACAACTTATGCCCTGGTCGGCGACGTCGGCGGCACTAACGCGCGACTCGCCCTGTGTGAGGTGGAAACCGGCAGCATCTCCCAGGCCCAAACATTCTCAACTTCAGATTATGACAGCCTCGAAGCCGTCATCCGCCACTATCTTGGCGAGCAGCTGAAAGACGTTAAAGACGGCTGCATCGCCATTGCTTGCCCTATCACGGAAGACTGGGTCGAAATGACCAACCATGACTGGGCTTTTTCCACCAGCAAAATGAAAGCCAGCCTTGGCTTTGATCACCTTGAAATCATTAACGACTTCACCGCCGTTTCGATGGCGATCCCGATGCTGACCGCCGATCATGTGATTCAGTTCGGCGGCGGCGAGCCGGTGAAGGATAAGCCTATCGCGATTTATGGCGCGGGCACCGGGCTGGGCGTCAGCCATCTGGTGCACGTTGACCGCCGCTGGGTCAGCCTGCCGGGCGAGGGCGGCCACGTCGATTTCGCCGCCAACAGCGATGAAGAAGATTTGATTCTGGAGGTGCTGCGCGCCGAACTGGGCCACGTCTCTGCCGAGCGCGTGCTCTCCGGCGCCGGACTGGTGAATCTCTACCGCGCTATCGTGAAGGCGGACAATCGCGTGCCGGAAAACCTTAAGCCGAAGGATGTCTCCGAACGCGCGCTGGCCGACAGCTGCATCGACTGCCGTCGCGCGCTGTCGCTGTTCTGCGTCATTATGGGACGTTTTGGCGGCAACCTGGCGCTGAATCTCGGCACCTTCGGCGGCGTCTATATCGCTGGCGGCATCGTGCCGCGCTTCCTCGAGTTCTTCAAGGCTTCCGGCTTCCGCGCCGCCTTTGAAGATAAAGGGCGCTTCCGCGACTACGTTTCCCGCATTCCGGTCTATATGATCACCCACGATCAGCCTGGCCTGCTGGGCGCAGGCGCGCATCTGCGCCAGACGCTGGGACGTATTCTGTAAAACGCTTCTGAAACGGCCTGCGGGCCGTTTTTTCAGAAAGCGGCTGACCTCTCTACGCGCATAAGTTTTAAAGCCTGTTTAGCTACAGGCGCATCAGCTCGCGGAAGCGCTTCGCCTTGCTGCGGCTGACCGGTACCTGAAACGCCAGATCGCGCAGCCTGAGCAGGTAAGTGTTGTTAAACCAGGGCTCTATCTCGGAGATCTTGCTCAGGTTAACGCAGTAAGAGCGATGACAACGGAAAAAGCTCTGCTCCGGCAGCCGGGCGCAGAACTCGCTGATGCTCATCGACATCACATAGGCCTCGCGCCGCGTATAGACGAACGTCAGCTTCTCATGCGCCTCCACATAGTAGATATCGTTGATATCCGTCACGATGATACGCTCATCTTTCACCAGATTGACGGTCTGCGGACTGCCGGAAACCGGCGTCTGCGTGACAGCCTGCTGTTGCCCGACCGCTTCCAGCTTGTTAAGCATGGTGACGATGCGCGCCTCATGATAGGGCTTGAGGATATAGTCAAACGCTTCCAGCTCGAAAGCCTCCACCGCATGCTCTTTCCATGCGGTAATAAACACAATCAGCGGCCGCTGCGCGAACTGGCGAATATTCTGCGCCAGCAGCATACCGTCGAGCGACGGAATGTTGATATCAAGAAAGATAACGTCCACGCGGTGCTGCTGCAGATATTTCAGCACCTCCAGCCCGTCATCAAAGCAGGCCTCAATAGCGATCCGGCTATGCTGCTGGATCATCCAGCTTAGCTCCTGCTGCGCCAGAAACTCATCTTCTACGATAATGGCCTTCACTGGAGATTCTCCGCGACGGCAAGAGGCGGCGCGTTTAGCAGCTGTCCGCTTTTGCTCAGGGTAAAGGCGATCTCGGTGCCGGGCTGCAGCCGGGTAATTTCAAGCCCCTGGCCGGTCAACAGCCTGACGCGGTGATGCACATTCAGCAGGCCGATTTTATTGCCCGGCATCTCATTCATCGCCACGCGGCGCATCACCTCATCGCTGATGCCTGGCCCGGTATCGCGTACCGCGATGCGTACCCGATCGCCGATCGCTTTAACGCTCAGCGTTACCACGCCTTTTCCTCGCGAGGGCTGAATGCCATGCACGATGGCGTTCTCCACCAGCGGCTGAATCAACAGGCTGGGCAGCGAAAAGTGAAGATCGTCATCAATGTCATAAATCATCGACAGCCTGTCGCCAAAACGCGCCTGCTCAATGGCGATATAGTCTTTCACCTGCCACAGCTCGCGTTTGATATCGATAGTTTCATCATCGTTCAGCTCAAGGTTGTAACGCAGATAGCGGGAAAGGTTGATAACCAGCTGGCGCGCAGTATCAGGGTTAAGGCGAATAGAGGAGTTGATGGCGTTCAGCGCGTTAAACAGAAAATGGGGATTTATTTTACTCTGCAAGGCGCGCAGTTCCGCTTTATTGGCCATTTCGCGCAGCTGCTCGGCGCGTGAGACCTCCAGCTGGGTAGAGATAAGCTGCGACAGGCCGATCGCCATCTCTTTCAGCGAACCGGTAATGCGGTGCGCGCGGCGGTAGTAAATTTTCAGGGTGCCGGTGACCTTGCCTTTCTCCCGCAGCGGGATAACGATCATCGAGTGGATATCTTTGGTGCGATGCGCTTCATCATTATTTTTAATGATGATCTTCCCGCTGGACATCGCCTGCGCGGTGGTGGGACTGATACCGTCGTCGCCGTTCTGATAGTTCTGCTCGCCATAGCCGACATAGGCGAGAATATGGGTTTTATTGGTAATGGCGACGGCGTCGGCGTTGATATCGCGACAGATAATCGCGCAGATGTGGCGCAGCGAGTCGCTGTTGACATCGCGGAACAACGGCAGCGTTTTGTTGGCTATCTCCAGCGCCAGCTTGGCCTGACGCGCTGCAATCGCCTCTTTTTCTCCCTCGACGCTCTGCACCAGCAGCACAATCAGACCGATGCTCGACGCGCCGAGAATCATCGGCAGCGCAATCTCCGACACAATCGCCAGCCCAAGCGACATCGGCTTCGCCCACAGCACAATCAGCAGCATAGTCAGGCTTTCGCACAGCATGCCGCCGATAATGCCGATGCGCCAGCGCTGCGCTTTCGGTACGCGACGGTTAATGGCGCCGGAAACGCAGCCCGCGATAATGCTGGTAATTAAGCAGGGCACCGAGGTGACGCCGTGAATATCGATAAGAAAGCGGTGCAGCCCGGCAATAACGCCGGTGGTGATGCCGACCCAGGGGCCGAACAGAATGCCGCCAGCCATCACGGCGATCACCCGCACGTTCAGCAGTGAACCGTCAACGTTAATGCCCGACCAGGTGCTGAAGAGCGCAAACAGCGAGAAAATGGCAATAACGGCGCCTTTTTCCAGCGGCGTATGTTCATCTTTTTGCAGCAGCTGGCGGAAAAGCGGGGTGCGGGTCAGGAAAAAGAGGCAGATCAGCATCAGGGCGGCGCGGTCGAACACCGCTAACAGCATATCGAAGTGAGAGATCACAGCCAGCCTTCAGGTAGCAACAGAGAGAGGGCTATCATAAAAAATGTGATCGCGATGCGCCAGCCTGCTACAAGGGTGAGCGCCGCCTTCATGTTTTGGATCAACTTTGTCGGGTAAAATAGTAAAAAGAGGAAACCTGACTGGTAAAACGGGGAAGCTTTTTTGCCGGTCGCAGGCTGGTGAGCAGGCATTGTGTTTGTTATGTTTTGACAGCCCTTATGGCTATCCGCACCTGGAGCAATTTCATGCAGTTAATTACGCCACGTCTTACGCTCACGACCCTCAAGCCCGAAGACTGGCTGCTGTTTCGCGCCGTACATGAAGATGCGGCCACCATGACCTGGGTCAGCGAAATCCCGGACGAAGCCGATTTGCGCCAGCGATTCAACGAACGCCTCGCGCCCTGGCAGGTCAGCAGTTTTCATATGCTCTGCGTAGTGGCGCGACTGCGCGACAGCGGCGAGCCGATCGGCCTGTTCGGCTGCAGCCCGGAATGGCAGCCCTACCGCCAGGCTGAGGTGGGCTACATGCTGCTGCATCGCTTCTGCGGCAAGGGGTACGGCAGCGAAGCGCTGGCCGGGCTGAGCGAGTTTCTGCTGAAGGCGGGTTTCCACAAGCTTAAGGCGATGGTGGTAGAGGGAAATGTGGCGTCGCGCCGTATTCTGGAGAAGAATGGCTATGTGCTGGAGGGTACTTTACGGGATAATTATCTGCTAAACGGCGAGTGGGTGAACGATTGGGTCTTTGGCCGCCTGAATCCGGAAAATTAAAAAAATTTTATTCTCCCCTCGACAGCTTTGTCATCGCCGCGTTATGTTCTTTTTTCGGTCACAGCAGTGACCTGCGTCGCTCGGACGGTCCGGGCGCTTACGTATTCAAGAGGACATTATGGCTGATAACAGCACACCCCGTCGTTTCTCGCGTATCGATCGCCTTCCCCCCTATGTGTTTAACATTACCGCTGAGTTGAAGATGGCTGCGCGTCGGCGCGGCGAAGATATCATCGATCTCTCGATGGGGAACCCTGACGGCCCTACGCCACCGCATATCGTGGAAAAACTTTGCCAGGTGGCGCAGCGCGAGGATACGCATGGCTATTCGACCTCGCGCGGTATTCCGCGTCTGCGCCGCGCCATTTCGCGCTGGTACGCCGAACGCTATCAGGTCGAGATCGATCCGGAATCCGAAGCTATCGTCACCATCGGCTCGAAAGAGGGGCTGGCGCACCTGATGCTGGCGACGCTGGATCACGGCGATACCGTACTGGTGCCCAATCCCAGCTACCCCATTCATATCTACGGCGCGGTAATCGCTGGCGCGCAGGTGCGCTCGGTGCCGCTGGTGGCGGGCATCGACTTCTTCGCCGAGCTGGAGCGGGCGATCCGCGAAAGCTACCCGAAACCGAAAATGATGATCCTCGGCTTTCCGTCGAACCCCACTGCGCAGTGCGTCGAACTGGACTTTTTCGAGCGGGTTATCGCGCTGGCGAAACAGTACAACGTGCTGGTGGTGCACGATCTCGCCTATGCCGATATCGTTTACGACGGCTGGAAAGCGCCTTCGATTATGCAGGTGCCTGGCGCGCGCGACGTGGCGGTTGAATTCTTCACGCTGTCGAAAAGCTACAATATGGCGGGCTGGCGCATCGGTTTTATGGTGGGCAATAAAGAGCTGGTCGCCGCGCTGGCGCGCATTAAAAGCTATCACGACTATGGCACCTTTACCCCGTTGCAGGTCGCGGCTATCGCCGCGCTGGAAGGGGACCAGCAGTGCGTGCGCGATATCGCCGAGCAGTACAAGCGTCGCCGCGACGTGCTGGTGAAAGGGCTGCATGAGGCGGGCTGGATGGTGGAGAACCCGAAAGCGTCAATGTACGTCTGGGCGAAAATTCCCGACCGCTACGCCGCTCTCGGCTCGCTGGAGTTTGCCAAAAAGCTGCTGCAGGAGGCGAAAGTCTGCGTCTCGCCGGGTGTCGGCTTCGGCGATTACGGCGATACCCACGTGCGTTTTGCGCTGATAGAAAACAGCGATCGCATTCGTCAGGCGGTGCGGGGGATTAAAGCGATGTTCCGCGCGGACGGTATTCTGCCGGGCAGCGTAAAAGCGGTGGAAGAGGCTGAATAACACTAATCGGGGCGACAACACTGTCGCCCCAGTGCGCTTGCGCTACATCATCAGCACAAAGGTGCCGACCCACAGCAGCACAAAGAAAGAGATTCCCATCAAGGCGTATTTCACAAACAACTCCTCTGAGCGGTTACGACGAGAGCGATCCCAGGCCAGCGCAACGCGAACAGATTGAGAAAAACGCATCAGGTCATCATCGCCTCAGGCATTTTCTCAGGTCGTTCTGAGTAACTCAGAACAGGATCGAGCGCTAATTTACGCGTAATCGATCCTAAAATAAATAGGACCATTATGAGAGATGCATCACGCTTTACTCTGCTTCAATCTCAGGGATCGCCGACATACCAACCCGCAGCTGCGACAGGCCAGGCTGGTTCGTATCCAGCGCGATTTTCACCGGAAGCCGCTGGACGACCTTAGTATAGTTACCTGTCGCGTTATCGGGTGAAATCGCCGAGAAGGTCGCACCCGTCGCCGGCGCGATACTGTCGACATGGCCAGTAAAATGTTTGCCCGGCAGTGCATCGATGGTGATATGCACCCGCTGTCCCTGGCGCACGTCGCTGAGCTGCGTCTCCAGATAGTTCGCCGTAATATAGGTTTGCTGCAGCGGCACCACCGCCAGCAGACGCGTCCCGGCGGAAACGTAAGCGCCGACGCGCGCCGCACGCTGACCCACCATGCCATCCACCGGCGCAACGATGCGCGTATAAGAGAGGTTCAGGCGCGCCTGATCCACGCTCGCCTGCGCTGCTGCCACATCCGCCTGTGCCTGACGAACCGCCGCCTGCAGCACGCCGATCTCTTTCACGGCGGAGAGTACGGCAGCCTGGCTCTGGCGCACCGCCGCGGCGGCGGAGCGCTGGGTCGAGCTTGCCTTCTGCTGATCGTCAGCGGCAACGGTGCCGCTTTTATACAGGCGGTTGTAGCGCTCGGCGTTCTGACCGGCATATTGCGCGGTCGCCTGGTTAGCCGCCAGGGTCGCCTTTGACTGCTCAATAGCTGACTGCTGCTGCTCCAGCTGCGCCTGGCTGCTGAGTAATTTCGCCTGGCTGACCTGCAAATCCGCCTCGGCGCTCTCCAGCGCCACGCGATAGTCGCGGTCGTCCAGCGTCGCCAGCACGTCGCCCGCTTTTACCTGCTGGTTATCCTGTACCTTCACCTCGGCGATATAGCCAGAAACTTTCGGCGCCACCAGCGTGTAGTCGGCGTTGACGTAAGCATCATTGGTGCGGTGATCGTTGCCGGTCATCGTTGACCAGATAAAAAACGCGATGGCCAGCAAAACCAGCAACAACAGGCTCAACAGCACGGTTTTTCTCATTACTAAAGCACGCATAATCTTATTTTCTCGATGTCGAAGAGGCAGGTTGAATCAGGGTTTGTGGCGGCCAGACGCGCTTCGGCAGCCAGGCAGTCAGCAGCAACAGCAGTGCGGCGAACGCAATCAGCATCAGCCAGCTGTCGCTCAGGCCGAGCACCGTAGCCTGATGCCTGACCAGGGTGGCGAAGCCGCTGAGATTCTCGCTGCTGCTGACGCTGCCATCCATCAGCAGCGGGCGGCTGGCGCCTGCGTCGGCGCTGTTCGTCGCGCTCATCAGCCAGGGGCGGCTGGCGGCCTGGTCCAGCAAAACGTTGGAGTGGATCTTCTCCCGGTGGCTGAGAAAAACCTCTACCAGCACCGAGGCCGCCACGCTGGAGAAGCCGCGCACGGTATTAAACATCGCCGAGGCGAAGGGCCCTTCCGGCGGCGCAACCACGCTGGTGGCGCTCATCAGAATCGGCAGGATCACCATCGGCTGTCCAAACGCCTGTAAAATTTGCAGCGTCCAGAAGTTCTGACGCGCCCAGTCGCTGGTGATCTGCGAACCGAGCAGGCAGGCGGTAATCAGCAGCGCGACGCCCGCCGCCAGCACCCAGCGGCAGTCGATCCAGCGAATATTGAGCAGCGCGGCAACCAGCGGCGCGATCAGCAGCTGCGGCAGGCCGACGGTTAGCGCCAGCGGCGCGAACTGCAGGGTGCGGAACCCCTCTACCTGACCGAAATAGGCGGAAGGGAGCGCCGAGCCGGAAAGCGAGACGACCAGCACGGTGGCCAGCGCCAGCAGGCCGTGGGTCAGATTGCGGCGCGACAGCATCTGCAGCCGGAACAGCGGCAGCGGATGAAACCACTCGTTAATCAGAAACACCAGCAGCAGCGGCAGGGCGGCCAGCAGCATGGCGGCGATCAGCGGCGAGTCAAACCAGTCCAGACGTTCACCCTGCGTCAGCGCCAGCACCAGCAACGCCATGCCGCTGCATCCGGTAAGCATGCCGAACAGATCGATCTGCTTAAAGCGCTCCAGGCGCAGCGGATCCTGCGGCAGACCCCAGCCGAACAGCAGCATGGCGATCAGCATCAGCGGCACCACCTGCCAGAACACAAACATCCAGCTGACGTCGTCCGTCCAGAACGCCGCCAGCGAGGCGGCCATATTGGGGCCGAAGGTGGCCGTAAGCGCATAGCCGCCCAGCCCGTAAAGTTTAAGCGGCGGCGGCAGGAAGCGCAGCGCGACGGTCATCAGCATCGGCGGCAACGCGCCGCCGAACAGCCCCTGCAGAACGCGCAGGACGATAAAGCTGCCGGGCGAGGGCGCCAGCGGCAGCAGAATGCCGCACAGCAGAAAGCCGGTTGAAACCGTCAGCGAAAAGCGGCGCAGTGAGAAGGTGACGGCGAACCAGGGCGCGATCATCATTGCTGCCACTTCGGCGGCCTGATAAGAGGAGACGATCCAGCTACCCTGGTCATAACTGACGCCGATGGCCGCGCGGATATCAGCCAGCGCGATATCGGTCACGCGGTCATTCAGACCTGATGTCAGGGCAGCGATAAGCACGCCGATCAGCCCCAGGGCGAGGCGAAGCGTAAAAGGGTGCGGCGTCGGCGCAGCGGCAGGCTGAGCGGTCATAGCAGGCTTCTCGTTATTATGATGCAGTGTATTGCGATGTGATACAGGGCGCGATCTTACATTCCGATATGCTGTATTGCAATGTGGTACATGCTGTAAATTGTGCCTTTTTCGCGGTAGAGTAAGGCAGCTGAAAAGGACGACCCATGGCAAAACTTCCATCCAGCCGCGAAGATGAAAAATCGGGCGGTATCCAGGTCATCGCGCGCGCGGCAAAAATCCTCAACGCGCTGGGAGAGCATCCCGGCGGCATGAGTCTTGGCGAAATCGCGCAGGCGGTGGATCTGCCGCGCTCTACGGTGCAGCGCATCATCGCCGCGCTCGACAGCGCCCAGCTGGTGCGCAGCAGCGGCGCGGGCGGCTTGCGCCTTGGCCCGGCGCTGCTGAAACTTATCTCAAGCGTTCATACTGACGTCGTTGATCTGGTGCGGCCCAAGCTGGAAGCGCTGTGCGCGGCGACCAATGAAACGGTCTCGCTGTCGCGCGCCAGCGGCACCCAACTGACTATCATTCACTATGTGGTGGCGTCGCGCGAATTACGCGTGGTGCCGCGCATGGGGCTGAACCTGCCGCTTTACAGCACTTCGGGCGGCCGCGCACTGCTGGCGCTGGAGTGCGACGACGACGTACGCGTAATGGTGGGTGAAGCCTGGCGCGAGCTGACGGATAAAACGGTAAAAACGCTGCCGCAGCTGCTGACGCTTATTAATGAGGTGCGTAAAACCGGCATCTCTTACGATCGCGGCGAAACGCTTGAAGGCATCTCCACTATGGCGGTGGCGCTGGATACGCTGTTTGGCCGTTTTTCTGTCTCTCTGCTGGTGCCGACGGCGCGTTTTCAGAAAAATGAAGAGGCTTACCGTGAAGAGATGCTCAAATGCAAAGAGGCGCTGATACGCGAAATCGGCAAAATCGCCGCTGTTGAAGGATAAACTCTGATGAAAACACTGCTGATGGCTGTTGATAATTCGCCGGTCGCCGAGAAAGTGATCGCGACGGCGATAGAAGAAGCGCTGGCGCACAAAGCGCAGGTTGTGGTGCTGTGCTGTGTCGATCCTGCTTACTCCTCCTGCAACCAGCCGATAGATATCACCGCCGGAGAAGATCCGGAAGATTTCGCCGTGGCGCAGGATGAGCAGAATACCGCCGAGCTGGTGGTGCGCCATGCGCTGGCGCCGCTGCTGCGCGCCGGCGTCGACGCGCGCGGGCTGATTGTCGCCGGCGAAGCGGCGGATACTATCGTCGCCCAGTCGCAGCAGCTTGATGCGCAGATGATCATCATGGGACGCCGTCATCTCTCCTCTTTTAATCGACTGTTAAAAGGATCGGTAAGCGCGGCGGTTATCGAGCGCGCCCACTGTCCGGTATTAATCGACGTTCGTAAGGATTGAGCAACTTCGCATGACCTCGCTGTGGATCGTCACGCTGGCAGCCTTTGCGCTGCTGGCGCTTATCATCGTTGTCCTGATAAAAACCACCCGGCTGCGCGCCTGGCAGGGCGTCGTGCTTTTCCTGCTGCCGCTTTTGCTGGCGAATCTGCTCTGGTTTAGCTGGCTGAAGCCGCAGCAGCAGCGCGCCGCACAGCGGCAGGCGGCGATAGATTACCTGGCGCAAACGCCGGGCTATCGCGTACTGCAAACCCAGGAGCCTGCGCTGTGGCAGCTGCTGGTGCAGGAGTTACAGCACAAGCTGCGCCTCGGAGAATCACCGCAGCAGGCGACGGGCGAGCTGCGCGGCTGGCTGGCCGATATCATTAACCAGCGTCTGATGCGCGCCCCGGACGAGGCCGTGGTCAGCTATATTCGCGTCTCGGTAAATGAGATGCAGGCGCTGGGCCGCCACGATCCGCAGCTCTGCTTTCGTTTTCTCTATCCGCAGGTCAGCGGCGGAATCAACCTGGTGAAGACGCTGCCGCCTGCGCTTAACGCTCAGGACGCCGCGGCGACGGAGCAGCTGTTGCTGGCCAGCCGCGGCGCGGATTTGCCCGTGGATCAGCCGCAGGCGCAGCAGGATTTGCAGCGTATCGTGGCGACGCTCTATAAAAAATGGGGCGACAAGCTGCAGCAGCTCAATATGCCCGCCGATACGGCGGTCGATCGTTCGTCTATGTGCGCGATGTCGATCGATCTCTACAGCGCTATTCTCGCATTGCCGGACAAACGCGCCGCGAATCTGTTGCGTAGAATGGTGGCTCTCTCTGGCTGAGGGGCGAAAAAAAGCCCGCTCAGCGCGGGCCTAAAATCAATCTGAATGTCTTCTTGAGTATCACCTGGTGTGGTGCAGACGCTGTTTTGTCTGAATGCATCATCGCACGCTTTGATTGATAGTGATAACCGTTTGGTTGTATCAATTTAATCGGTAGAAACTTAGAAAAATGATTTATGTTGGGCAGTTTTCCGATAGCCGACGTAAGCGACGCGGCTTAAACTGCGGCAGCAATGTGAGGAAGAAAGATGAAATCTATTATCGCCAGCGCGATAGCGCTGTTATTGCTGACCGGCTGTAGCGTCAGCAAGCCGGGAGGTTTTGAACGCGTCGATGAAGATCCAAGCGCAAATACCGTACAGTACCGTTACGATCCGCAAAAATTAAACAAAGATGCGATGGAGCTGGATCTGGCGGATTATTGCAGCAGGAAAGGATTTGATAAAGTTGAGGCGCTGACGCCAAAAGACAGTCATATTCCGGGGCTGAAAACCAGTTGGTTCCAGTGTAACTACGCAATAAAAAGCTAAACGATAAAATAATGAAATGGGCGGGTAATATCCCGCCCTTTTTTTATTTTTGCTGTGTGAAATCTTTGCCCTTAGCGGTAATGGTGCCAGCCATGACCGCCGCCGTGGTGCCAGCCGCCGCCATGTCCTCTGTCGATAATACATCCGCTCAGCATAGAGATAACGGCAAAAACGGTTGCAACTTTAACGATTTTTTTCACAGGAAGCTCTCCTCTTTTCCGATAGGTATGACATTACGCCGGAATAGTGGAGTGATGATGCAGCGAATGTAGAGTTATTTAGAGAGATATTTCAGAATATTTCATTAACAGCAGTAGGCCGAGGTGCTTTAAATAAGCCTATCGGAACAGGCTGAATAAAAAAGATTATCGGCAAGATAATTCTGAAAAGCAAGCGCGACCTTCCCACCCGGAGTATCGAATTCAGGCTAAAGTATGTTGATGCCAAATAAAAAGGAACAATTATGGAGCGCGAAGTAAAAAATGTACTGGCGTTGCAGGCGGAGCTGGGGGAGTGCCCCACCTGGTCGACGCGCGAACAGGTGTTGTGGTGCGTTGATATTCTGGCGCCCGCGATTCACCGCTTCGATCCGCGCAGCGGCGCGCTGGAGAGCTTTCCGCAGCAGGAAGAGGTCGGCTGTATCGGCCTGCGCGAACAGGGCGGGCTGATCGCCGCGTTGCGCAGCGGTGTCTGGCTGCTGGATGAGCAGGGCAGGCCGCAGCGTAAGATTGCGGATAACCCTGGCGAGGCGGCGAAAAGCCGCTTCAACGACGGGCGCGTCGATCCCTGGGGCAATTTCTGGTGCGGCAGCCTGTGGGAGCCGCAGGACAAGGATGGCGCACTGCTCTGCCGCGTGACGCCGTCGCTGCAGCTGGAGGTCAAAGCGCGCGATATCAAAATCTCCAACGGCATTGCTTTTTCGCCCGACCGCCGCTGGATGTACCACAGCGATACGCCGAACGAAGTGCTCTACCGCTATCCGCTGGATGAGAACGGTGAGCCGGGCGCGCGGGAGCTTTTCCGTCAGTTTGACGCCGACGGCGGTTTGCCGGACGGCGCGGCAGTCGACAGCGAAGGTTTTTACTGGTCTGCACAGTTCGATGGCGGACGCATCGTGCGTATCGATCCCGTCAGCGCGCAGATTGTGGATGAGATTGCTTTGCCGGTACGCTGGCCGACGATGGTCGCCTTTGGCGGCGCTGACCTGAAGACGCTTTATATCACCAGCTCGCGCGAGGATCGCACTGCCGAGGAGCTGGCGCGCTATCCGCAGTCGGGAGATATTTTCGCGGTAGAGGTTGAGGTTGCGGGCATCGCGGAGCCGCTGTTTCCGGGATAACGCGCAGCGACTGTGATTCACCGGGCGGACGGCTCGGCCCATCGTAAAGAGACAAAAGCGGCCCGCGCCTTTTCTGGCGCGGGCCGCTTTGCACGTCTGGGCTTTGCACCCTGCGCTTCAGCCTGGCATTAACGTCAACTGCGCTGCAGCACCTGTTCGGTCAGCGGTTCGCGCTGCGGTAGCCGGATCATCAGCGACAGCAGCAGCGATATCACCAGCAGCGTCATAATCAGGCTAAAGGTGACGGTAAAGCCGCCGAACAGCGAGGCGATGAGCGAACCGAGCACGCTGCCGATGCCAAAGCCCAGGTAGAGCAGTCCGTAGTTTTTGGTCAGATTATTGAGGCCGAAGAAATCGCTTACCAGCGACGGAAAGACGGTAATGGTGCCGCCGAAGCTGAAGGCGACGCAGGCCAGCGAAACAAAAAAGGTGGTCTCATTCATGCGGGTAAACAGCAGAATGGCCATTCCCGCCAGCGAAATAACCTGCGCCAGAGAGATAACCCGAATCCGCGCCATCTTATCGGACAGAACGCCAAGCACCAGACGGCCGCTCAGGTTGGCGATGGCGATCGCCGTTACCGCGTTGGCTGCGGTTTGCGCGCTAAGATGCACCAGCCCTTCACCGATATCTTTCGCGACGCCAATAACATAGAGACCGCTCATGCAGGCGGTTAAAAACATCAGCGCCAGCATCCAGTACTGAGGCAGGCGCACCGCCTGAGCCAGCGTATAGTCGCGCGCCTGTCGGGCGGCGTGATCCGCTGCGCGCTGAACAGGCGCATCGCGCATCAGCAGCGCGCCCAGAATAATCATGCTCATCGCCACCAGGCCCCAGATAATAAAGGTCTGCTCCAGACCGACCGCGCTCAGCAGCGCGCCACAGATAAATTTAAAACCCAGGCTGCCCAGCCCGTAAGCGCCGATAGCGCAGGCGGAGATCACCCCTTTACGCTCGGGGAACCACTTCACGCAGTTCGACAGCGTCATTAAATAGCCAGCGCCATCGGCTAACCCGACCATTACGCCTGCGCTGAGATAGAGCATCATCAGGTTATCGGCATGGGCGGTCAGCCAGAAACCGGCTGCCATCAGGACGCCCGCGCCGATAGCGACCCGACGCACCCCGAAACGTTCCTGTAGTTTGCCCGCCAGCGACGAGGCCACCGCCAGCCCGAGGCTAAGCAGCCCGAAAGAGAAGGCGACCTGACTGACTGACGCGTCGAGTTTTGATGCCAGCTGACCGTTAAACAGGCTCCATGTATAGACTGAGCCCAGCGCGAACTGGGTGATGACCGTGCCGACCAGGGTCAGCCACCGGGTACGTTGATAAGAGGATGCTGTTGTCTGCTTCATAATTTTTCTCTCCCGTCTGGGAATCTGGAAACTAACGCCAGAGTAGGGCGAGGCTACGCGCGCGCGTAAAAAAAGGCATGAATGGAGGGAAACGCGTCATGAAATGCCGCTTTCAGGGCATGAACTGCAGAGATTGCGCTTCGCTAAGGTATGACTAATGCGCCAACCTGATAATCATTGGTTACCTGACGTAAGCAGATGTGTCTCTCGACAGGTTTCAGCAGCAGAGTGGCAGAATATTTGCCAGGCTTAAAGCTCACTTAACAGGAGGAAATATGAAAGACCGAGCATATGAATCCCTTAGCTGTGAGGATGAGGTCCGCTGCATTATCGGTCAGGCAGTGATTGAGCTCAGCGATGAGCAGCAGCCTGTGACCAAATCCACACTGGCTTTGAAACTGCTCTCCATGGCCGACCAGGATAATGACGATGAGCGCGTGTTACTTTACTGGATAGCGCGTAAGGCGATTAATCGGCCCCATCAACTGACACCTGTGCAGCGCCGGGCATGACGCTAAGCGGGGCGGGCAGCAGCCCGCTCTTCGCTTCACGCAGGGACGCGCGTTCGCCGCGCTGGAAACCGCGCAAACATGACCAGATTGCCCGCCAGAATCATCGCTAATCCTACAAATCCCTCCAGCTGCCACTGATATCCTTCATAGATCGTTGAGAGGGTCAGCGCCACCAGCGGAAACAACAGCGTGCTGTAGGCAGCCTGACTGGCACCGATGCGTCCAACCAGGGTGAAGTAGGCGCCAAAGCCGACGACAGAGCCAAAGATGGCCAGATAGGCGACAGCGCCCATCCATTGCCGGTTCCAGACAGGCTGCAGCGATTCGCCCTGTAATAGCGTCAGCAACGCCATCATCAGCGCGCCATAGAGCATCGCATAGCTGTTGGTCGTCAGCACATCGCGCTGCAAACGCTGATGGCGCAGGCTGATCATATTGCCCAGCGAAAATCCCAGCGTACCCAGAGCGCTCAGGCCGACGCCCCATAAAAGCGGCGCAGAGGCTTCGCTGCCGTGTAGGTCGTGCCAGAAAAGCGCGACTATTCCGCCGATGCCGAGCATTGCAGCTGGCAACAGACGCACGGAAGGGCGCTGCCGGAAAAAAAGCCAGCCGTTAAGCGCGTTATAAAGCACCGCCATGGAGAAGATAACCGACTCCAGACCGCTATTGATCCAGGCCGCCGCGTAATAAAAGCAGAGGAAATTCAGACCGAAAACGCAGCAGCCCTGCAGCAGACAGAAGAGGTGATCGCGCGCCGTCAGCGATCGCAAACGCTTAATCGCCTTCAGCGCAGCCAGCATTACCAGCGACGCCACGATAAAACGCCAGAACACCGCCGCGCCGACGCTGCCGCTGCTTGCCGCCTGCTGGGCGTAAATCGCGATCCAGGTGGTGCCCCAGATAAGCACGACGGAAAGGTATAAACAGAGATTCATGGCACGCCTCCTTGAGCTGAGGCAGCAGTATCGCCAGTAAAGGAGAAAACGGCTTACATGGACTTGCGGCGCACTTGCAAATTCTTGCGCTTTTTTCGCCGTCGCGCCTGATAAGGCTGTTTTCTTTATGCGGCTCTTCATACACTGAGAATCTGTCAGCAGGAGAGCGCCCGTGAACCCCCCGACCTACCAGACTTTTGATATGCTGCAACGCCATAAAGCCCAGCTGCGTCATCACGCCCGGCTTAATGACGGCACTCAGCTGGCGCACTGGTTCAACAGCGGCGATCGGGTCACTAATCTCAGCAATCACCATACTCTCAGTCTCTATATCGCCGACGGCTACGATACCTGGCATAAAACGCCTTACGGCTGGCGGAACGGCGGCGGCCCGGATCGCTTCTGCCTGATGCCATCCGGCGTGGAGTCCACCTGGGACCTGCGGTCCGATCTCTCATTCGTCCATCTCTATTGTACTGAAGCGCATCTGCGCCAGATGGCGGAAGAGATATGGGACCGCAGCCCGGCGCACCTTCAGCTGCACGAGAAGGTGTTTGCCAGCGACGATCGCATTACGCAGCTCTATCGTCATTTTCTGCTCAGCTGCGACTGGGCGCAGCCCGCCAATCAGCTCATGCTGAGCAGCGCCTCGACCTTGCTGCTGACCCATTTGCTGCAGCATTACAGTGAGGTGCAGTGGCGCGCGCCGCAGACGCGGGGCGGTCTGGCGCCTGCTGTGCTGCGTCATCTGCTGGCCTTTATTGAAGCGCATCTTGATCAGCCGCTGACGCTGGCGCAGCTTAGCCAGCAGGCGTCGCTGAGCGAGTTTCACTTTGCGCGCATGTTTCGCCATTCGCTGGGCGAAGCGCCACATCAGTATGTGATGCGTCGTCGTATGCAGCGCGCGAAAGAGATGCTGGCGGACAATTCGCTCTCTCTGACGGCTATCGCTTTCAGCTGCGGGTTCCATTCGCCCAGCCATTTCAGCAACCGCTTCAGGCAGATACATGGCGTTTCTCCCTCGGTTTATCGCACCAGCCAGCGTGGCATATAAGCCGGACGCTATCCTTTCTGGATCCTGTGCAGGGCGGATATAACACCTGAGAAGAGCAATCCCGTCGAGAGTCGCCTTTAAGCTGATTTCACCTCTGTTCAAATAAGACGAAATTAATTCGACGCTTAACAGGACCTGTCAGCCTTCTTGCCAGATAAAAACGTATAGAATCATTATATTCTGAATCTGAGCGAGTAAAATATACTTCTTATCCTTAACGCTATCCTTTCGTTCGCTTTGCTTTATGAATGCGGAATAATGGCATTTTACGGATAGAAGAATATCCATTCAAATTACGGCTCGAACTTAAAGAGGTCGTCATTGTCTGAAAATTTGCATTCTCATTTTGCAATACCTATTATCTCGAAACGGAAAAATGATTGTCATTTGGCAACAGGTTTCCCGTTTGTAATTGCTTTCTGTCGATCACGGATGCGACTGATAATAAGTTGGTTATTCAGGTAACTTCAAATTATGGCTTATTTTATAAGAGGGATTCCTTAATCTTGTCTGGAGAAAATCTGCTGGTGAGCTACGAATGGTGAGGCGTTCTTGCTTACCTTTCTGGTGGTTTTTGTTTATTTATTTCAGTAACTAAGTCGCGATGGGGCAGGGTTTTAGCCAGGGTCTTCTTTACAGGTTAAAACGCTAAGCAGAAGGTTAAAAGTGGCCAGGTAATCTCTCCGGGCTAATAACTTTTTATTAACTTTGTGTGTAAAGCATTTAATAGTTTCTAATAACGGGTTAAATATTTGACGGTTTGATTCCTGGAGATTTATTGCTCTATTATCTCGGCTGCAAAAGCATTGCGACTCCTGTCAAATAGCAATTCAATGAGGAACGGAATAATGGCTGACAGCTTCCAGAGTGAAGTGCCTATGGAAGGTTTACGGGAAATGACCCGTCAGCTAAATGCGCTGGATCTACGCAAGGGGAAATACCTGACGGGTTCAGAGCTGAAAACGATGGTGTTTGCTATCACGCAGAATTTTGCACGCGCGGTGCCGGTGGAAGAGCAGCTCTATCAGCTAAGCCAGGCGGAGGCTGGAAAACCGCTGCCCGAAACGTTACGGGTGGAGACAGACCGGCATTTTGACCAGCTGCTTAACCGCTATATGCTGATCAGAATGGAGTCCCCTGCAAGTGTCGATAAGTGATTTAATATGTTGATTTTAATAAAATAATATACATTACTGTCATTCGTATCAAGAAATCATTCTCTCTTCAAACCGGCTATATAGTGTTGAGAGAGCAACCTGGATTATACACTTTCCATTGAAGCATTGTGAAAGGAGTCGGCTTTGAAAAAATAGTCAACGGAAGATCTTATTTGCCGTAATAAAAGTGCTGTTGAGGCCTGCTGGCCACTGCAATGGAGCATAATTTCCGATATGGCAGTGGATGTAGGAGTAGCACTTAACAGGGTTACTTGATTATTTATCGAAGGTAGCGGCATCGTTGGGGGCGTTTATTTCAATCGAACATATTTAATTGCAATGAAAACAGCATACTGGATATCATGTTTTAATCTTGTAGGGCGTTTTAGAGTAAGGCCTCTTAGCTCAGTTGGTCAGAATAGTAGACTCATAATCGATTGGTCGCTGGTTCAAGTCCAGGAGGGGCCACCAGTTTAGCGTAAGCATCTTGCTTTCAGGTGGGAAGCATGAAGCGGTTCAGGAATGCAGAGTAACCGATTAAATCCCATGTTTATGTTAATTTATACGGTGTGAAACTAATTAAAATGGTTAATAAGGAATAGTGATGAAAAAATTGATTCGTTCTCTTTTGGCATTAACAATGGTATTCAGTTTTTCTAGTATGGCTGCTTTTTACGAATGCGAGATCAACAATGGAACTGTGGGTTTCTGTGGATCATGGGCACAAGCTCAGGGATATCCTGTTCAGGGACAAGACGGAACATATCATGATTGCGATATTAATAATGGCTCTGTAGGCTTTTGTGGTTCATGGAGCCAACAACAAGGTTTCCCTGTTAAGCAGTCCGATGGTAGCTATTATGCATGTGATATCAATAATGGCTCTGTGAGTTTCTGTGGGGCATGGTATCAGGGTAAAGCATATATTGAGAAGTAATTTTGTTTACCTAAAATAAGTTCTACAAAAATAGAAAGGTGTAAGTAAGAATTAAGTTTTGAAAGCAGCTTTCTATTTTTAAAACCAAAGTGTGTAAAATGATTTTAATACGCGCCGTTAGCTCAGCTGGATAGAGAAACTGCCTTCTAAGCAGTTGCTCGCAGGTTTGAATCTTGCACGGAAGTAATTATCTCCCAAGTGGCCTTAGTTATTCATTTATAGCTTTTTAGAGAAGTTGTAAGGCGTCAGTGTTCTCACCTTACAGGCTTCCAGATAGTCAGTCCATCATTGCAGCATAAGTTTCCGTTCCTCTAAATGCTGTGCTTTATGAATGTAAGCTGCCCTAACGCTATTGCGTTCTTGATGGCCCATTTATCTCTCTATAGCGTCTCTTGACCAAAGGCCGGATTCAATCAATGCACTGCAAGCCATAGTTCTGAAACCATGCCCACAAACTTCAGTTTAGGTATTGTATCTCATGGTTCTAAGGGCTTTGTTGACGGTATTTTCACTGAGCGGTTTTTCGTCATTACTAAACCCGATAAACATGAGTTCTTTGTCACCACTAATTGCATACAGCTGAACAATAATTCTTTAGCTTGTTTACACAAGGGCACAAAGTGAGGACTTTTAATTTTTTCCCCTCTTGCAGAATATTTAACCCCAGCAAGTGCTTGACGTTCTGCGGATATAGTCCAAAGCGAGATTTTTGAAATCTACTTCTGACCAACGTGCAAATCTTAATTCATTCGAACGTATAAATGTCTGGAGTGTAAGCTAAGTTGCAATTTGTGTGACGCCTTTGCCTTTGTAGGTCTTAATGCGTTGCATGACTTCTGTTAGCCGTTCTAAAGGAAGGGCAGGACGGTGAATACTTTTTTAGAAATTACTGCACCAGCGAGGTCACAGGCGGGATTTTGCTCAATCAATGCATTGTGAACAGCATATCTCATGATCGAAGTTATGCGTTGCTGAAGACGCGAAGCGAGTTCGAGATAACCTGTTGCTTCAGCCCTTTTCAGTTGAACAAGTAAGTCACGGGTTTTGAGTTCTGTGATATTTCAATTGCTAATAAGGGGGAATAAATGACTCACAAGGCTGTTTAATACGGTTGTGCTGTGGCTTTCCGACCAGACTCTGTTACTGGAATGCCAGTCTCGTGCAACTTTTTCAAATGTCAGCAGCCCTTTGATCTCAACCTTTTCGGCTTTACGTTTTTCGCTTGGATCGACGCCGTTTGCAACGCGTTGCCTGGCTTCGTCTCTTCTGCGTCTGGCTTCCGATAACTTAACTTCGGGTAAACACCGTGTGCGAGAATTTTTTGTTTGCCCCATTACCTTCTGGGCTTAACAGCAGCCTTAGTATTGCTAACCTTTAACTCAGTGAGCGACACAGGAAAAATCCTCGACTGATGGTATCTGCATTATCGAACCAAACATACCAACATGACACTGTGGATTTTGCGAGACGAATGGAGACGTAGGTATACTGCAAAAATGAGTTAACTTATTGAATATAACAGTGTGAATAGACGTTAAGGTACGTTGGGAGGCTAACATATGGTGTCCCCTGCAGGGATCGAACCTGCAACTAGCCCTTAGGAGGGGCTCGTTATATCCATTTAACTAAGGGGACGGCGGCGCGCAGTATAGCGTAAATGCGCCGCAAGAATAACCCAACTGCGGCGCGTTTGCTCATTTCCTCAACAGCTTAGCGCTACTCTTCCTGCTGCTTCGCTTCACGCTGCTTCGATTTTGCTTCTTCTTTCGCCGCCTCGCTCATATCGTTACGGATTTGCGCATGGCTAATCAGTGCGAAAATCAGCGTGCCGCCGGTAAGGTTGCCGAGCAGCGTTGGCAGCGCGAACGGCCAGATAAACGCCTGCCAGCTAACCTGCCCGGTAAAGACCAGATAAAGGACCTCCACCGAACCCACCACGATATGCGCCAGATCGCCCAACCCCACCAGCCAGGTCATCATTACGATCACGATAAGCTTGGTGGCGCCCGCCTGCGGCATCATCCAGACCATCGTGGCGATAATCCAGCCGGAGATCACCGCATTGGCAAACATCTCGCCGGGCGTATTTTCCATCACCTTCAGGCTGATGGTGCTAAACGCGTGGCGCGTGGCGTCGTCAAAAATCGGCATCTCCGCAAAGGCGAGCGAGGCGAGTGCAGTGCCGATCAGGTTGCCCAGCAGCACCAGCGCCCACAGCCGCAGCAGCAGGCCGATATTGCCCAGCGTCGGTTTGTGCATCACCGGCAGCACCGCTGTCACCGTGTTTTCGGTAAAGAGCTGCTGGCGCGCCATAATGACAATGACGAAGCCAAAGGTGTAGCCGAGGTTTTCCAGCAGAAAAGCGCCGGGCAGGCCGTCGAGATGCACGTGGAAAATCCCTTTCGCCATCAGCGAGGCACCCATCGACAGGCCAGCGGCAATCGCTGACCAGAGCAGCGCCATGCTGTCACGCTCCAGCTCCTTTTCGCCATCCTGGCGGATCTCTTCATGTATCGCCGCCGCGCGCGAGGGCAGGGCGTCTTCATTTACCTCGATTTCAGTGCCTTGTTCTTTCTCTTCGCTGTCGACATCGTTTTCATCCTGGTGAACAGATGGGGAAGGTTTCATGTTTACTCCTTGTTATTATTGCTGCGCGCAATAAGCGTAGTCTGTTTTGGCGGGGGCGAAATGTAACTGGCTTTCCGATGAAGCGTTACAAAGTTTTAACGCTGTTCGTTTTTTAAGCATATTCGCAGCGGAAGAGGCGTAACCATCAACCCTGGCGCGCCGCGCCGCACGGCATGGGCTTCGGACCATAACAACCTTGTGCTATTATCCCGGCCTCTTTTTACCAGGCGCGACACCTCCTGCATGTTCGAAGTCATTAATCTCTCTTGCGTTCGCGATGAACGCATCCTGTTTCAGGGTTTGTCGTTCGAAGTGGCGGCAGGCGATATCGTGCAGGTCGAAGGGCCGAACGGCGCGGGAAAAACCTCGCTGCTGCGCCTGCTGGCCGGACTGAGTCGGCCGGAAGAGGGCGAAGTGCGCTGGAAAAACCAGCCTGTACGGCAACAGCGCGAACAGTGGCATCAAAGCCTGCTTTTTCTTGGTCATCAGCCGGGCGTAAAAGCGGTACTATCGCCGCTGGAAAATCTGCGTTTTTATCATCCGGACCGCGCCGAATCGCAGATATTTGACGCCCTTGAGTGCGTCGATCTGCTGGGCTATGAAGAGGTGCCGGTGGCGCAACTTTCGGCGGGACAGCAGCGGCGTGTGGCGCTGGCCCGGCTCTGGCTCAGCGACGCCGCGCTCTGGATTCTGGATGAACCGCTGACGGCGATAGATAAAGAGGGTGTGGAAAAATTAATGAGGCGTTTTACGCAACATGCCGATAAGGGCGGAGCGGTTATTCTCACCACGCATCAGGATCTGCCAAAAAGCCATGCGCGGGTGCGTAAAATACGGCTTACTGGCGCGGAGCTAATCTGATGACCCTGCGCGTTATTCAGCGCGAGTTGCGCATCGCCTTTCGCAGCGGTGCGGAGGTGGTTAACCCGCTCTGGTTCTTTCTGATTGTGATAACGCTGTTTCCGCTCGGTATCGGGCCGGAGCCGCAGCAGCTGGCGCGCATCGCGCCAGGTGTGGTCTGGGTTGCCGCCTTGCTCTCATCACTGCTGGCGCTGGAGCGGCTGTTTCGCGATGATTTTCTCGACGGCTCGCTGGAGCAGCTGTTGCTGTTGCCGACGCCGCTGCCGGTCACCGTGCTGGGTAAAGTGATCGCCCACTGGCTGGTGACGGGGCTGCCGCTGATCCTGCTGTCGCCGCTGGCGGCGCTGCTGCTGTCGCTCGATTTCAACAGCTGGCTGGCGATGGCGCTGACGCTGTTGCTTGGCACGCCGACCTTCAGCTTTCTCGGCGCGATAGGCGTCGCGCTGACGGTTGGGCTGCGGCGCGGCGGCGTGCTGCTGAGCCTGCTGGTCCTGCCGCTGGCGGTGCCGGTGCTGATTTTCGCCAGCGCGGCGATCGACGCGGCGGGGCAGGGCTTGCCGATCGGCGGTTATCTGGCGATCCTCGGCGCAATGCTGGCAGCCAGCGCGACGCTGGCGCCGTTCGCCACCGCCGCCGCGCTGCGTATCGCGCTGCACTGAACCGCACATGCATCAGACATGTCGGGAATGCTAATTTTTTAACCTGTGAGCAATGCAACATGTGGAAATGGTTACATCAGCTGGCGAGGCCGGAGCGGCTTTATCAGCTCTGCGGACGTTTAATTCCCTGGTTTGCCGTGGCGAGCGCGGCGACGCTGCTGCTTGGCTGGGTGTGGGGCTTCGGTTTCGCGCCTGCTGATTACCAGCAGGGCGATAGCTTCCGCATTATGTATATTCACGTTCCGGCGGCAATGTGGTCGATGGGCGTTTACGCAGCGATGGCGGTCGCCGCCTTTACCGGACTGGTGTGGCAGATGAAGATGGCCGACCTGGTGTCGACCGCGATGGCGCCGGTCGGCGCGGTCTTTACCTTTATCGCGCTTATCACTGGTTCCGCCTGGGGCAAGCCGATGTGGGGCACCTGGTGGATCTGGGACGCGCGCCTTACGTCGGAGCTGGTGTTGCTCTTCCTTTATATGGGCGTGATGGCGCTCTATCAGTCGTTTGACGATCGCCGCACGGCGGGACGCGCCGCAGGCATTCTGATCCTGGTCGGCGTTATCAATCTGCCGATTATTCACTTCTCGGTGCAGTGGTGGAATACCCTGCATCAGGGATCGTCGGGCATTCTGCAGCAGGCGATCGCGCCGAGCATGCGCACACCGCTGCGCTGGGCGATCCTCGGCTATCTGCTGCTGTTCATCACGCTGACGCTGATGCGTCTGCGCAATCTCATTCTCTATACCGAACGTCACCGCCCCTGGGTCGCGGAGATCGCTAACGGAGGTCGTAAAGCATGACGCCCGCTTTCTCTTCCCTTTCTGCTTTTTTGGCGATGGGCGGCTACGCCTTTTACGTCTGGCTGGCGGTGATCTGCACCCTTATTTCGCTTGGCGCGCTGCTGCTGCATACGCTGCTGCAGCGTCGCCGCTTGCTGGCCGAGATCCGCCAGCGTCAGTCCAGGGAGCGCCGCATCCGTTCGGCGAAAATGAAACAGGCCGCCGGTGAAGCGGCAGGAGATCCAATGTGAATACCCGTCGTCGTCAGCGCCTGTACGTTGTCATCGCGATACTGGTGGGGCTGGGCCTCGCCACGTCGCTGGTCATGTATGCGCTGCGTTCCAATATCGACCTGTTCTACACCCCAAGTGAAATTCTTTACGGCAAAGGGGAAGATCATCAGAAGCCGGAGGCGGGGCAGCGCCTGCGCGTCGGCGGCATGGTGATGCCGGGCAGCGTGAAGCGCGACCCGAATACGCTTGCGGTCTCCTTTAAGCTTTACGACGCCAACGGTGTGGTGAGCGTCAGCTTCGAAGGCATTCTGCCGGACCTGTTCCGCGAAGGGCAGGGCGTCGTCGCCCAGGGCGTGCTGGAAGAGGGCAATCTGATCAACGCCAAAGAGGTGCTGGCGAAGCATGACGAGAAATATACGCCGCCGGAAATCGAGGATGCGATGAAGAAAAACCACAAGAGCCCGCAGGCGCTGGCGGAACAGGCGAGAACGCAGTCATGATGCCTGAGATTGGAAGTTTTCTGCTCTGCCTGGCGATGGGCATCGCGCTGCTGTTAAGCGTCTATCCGCTGTGGGGCGCGCTACGTCAGGATGGCCGCCTGATGGGGCTGGCGCGTCCGCTGGCGAGCGGGCTGTTTCTTTGCATCGCTGCCGCTTTCCTGGTGCTGGTGCACGCCTTTGTGGTCAACGACTTTACCGTCGCCTATGTCGCCGCCAACTCTAATACGCTGCTGCCGGTCTATTACCGCATCGCCGCGACCTGGGGCGCGCATGAAGGTTCGCTGCTGTTGTGGGTGCTGCTGCTCAGCACCTGGACGCTGGCGGTAGCGATTTTCAGCCGCGGCATGCCGCAGGATGCGCTGGCGCGCGTGCTGGCGGTTATGGGGATGATCAATCTCGGCTTTCTGCTGTTTATTATCCTTACCTCGAACCCCTTTACCCGCACGCTGCCGGACTTTCCCATCGACGGGCGCGATCTCAACCCGATGCTGCAGGATATCGGCCTGATCTTCCATCCGCCGCTGCTCTACATGGGCTATGTCGGCTTCTCGGTCGCCTTCGCCTTCGCCATCGCCTCGCTGATGGCGGGACGGCTGGATACCGCCTGGGCGCGCTGGTCGCGGCCCTGGACCACCGCGGCCTGGGTGTTTCTCACCATCGGCATCGTGCTGGGATCGGCATGGGCCTATTATGAGCTCGGCTGGGGCGGCTGGTGGTTCTGGGACCCGGTTGAGAACGCCTCCTTTATGCCGTGGCTGGCGGGCACCGCGCTGATGCACTCGCTGGCGGTCACGGAAAAACGCGGCACCTTTAAGGCCTGGACAGTGCTGCTGGCGATCACCGCCTTTTCCCTTAGCCTGCTCGGTACCTTTCTGGTGCGCTCCGGCGTGCTGGTGTCGGTGCACTCCTTCGCTTCCGACCCGGCGCGCGGCATGTTTATCCTCGCTTTCCTGGTGATCGTTATCGGCAGCTCGCTGTTGCTCTACGCCATTAAGGGCGGACAGGTGCGCAGTCGGGTGCAGAACGAAACCTGGTCGCGTGAATCTTTTCTGCTCGGCAACAACGTGCTGCTGATCGCCGCCATGCTGGTGGTGCTGCTCGGGACGCTGCTGCCGCTGGTGCACAAGCAGCTCGGCCTCGGCAGCATCTCCGTGGGCGAACCTTTCTTTAACACCATGTTCAGCTGGCTGATGGCGCCGTTCGCGCTGATGCTCGGCATCGGGCCGCTGGTGCGCTGGCGTCGTGACGAGCCGCAAAAGCTGTGGCGTCGGCTGGCGCTGGCGCTGGCAGTGACCCTGGCCTGTTCGATTCTGCTCCCCTGGCTGCTGCAGGATCGCATCGAGGCGATGACGGTGGTTGGGCTGCTGATGTCGGTGTGGATTATCGTGCTGACGCTGATGGAGCTGCACGAGCGCGCCACCCATCGTCACTCCTTGTTGCGCGGGCTGCGTCATCTGTCGCGCAGCCACTGGGGCATGGTGCTGGGCCATCTCGGCGTCGGCGTGACGGTGATCGGCATCGCCTTCAGCACGCAGTACAGCGTCGAGCGCGACGTGCGCATGAAAGCGGGCGACAGCGTCGATATTCACAGCTATCACTTTGTGTTCCGCGACGTGCATAACCTGCAGGGCCCGAACTACAGCGGCGGCGTCGGCATTATCGACGTCAGCCGCAACGGTAAACCTGAAGCGGTGCTGCACGCCGAAAAACGCTTCTACACCGCTGCGCGCACCATGATGACCGAAGCGGCGATCGACGGCGGCTTTACCCGCGATCTCTACGCCGCGCTGGGCGAAGAGCTGGATAACGGCTCCTGGGCGGTGCGTATCTACTACAAACCCTTTGTGCGCTGGATCTGGTTCGGTGGCGTGTTTATGGCGGTCGGCGGCCTGCTCTGTCTGCTCGATCCGCGTTACCGCTCGCGGAAAAAAGCTGCGCGGGAGGAACGGGCATGAACAAAAAAATCCTCTTTATTCCGCTGATTCTCTTTTTACTGCTGGCGGCGGCCCTGCTCTGGCAGCTGTCGCGCAACGCCAGCGGCGACGATCCGACGCGTCTTGAATCGGCGCTGATCGGCAAGCCGGTGCCGCTGTTTAAGCTGGAAGCGCTCGATCGGCCCGGCAAGATCTACGACCAGAAGATCCTGAACGACGGCAAACCGATCCTGCTGAACGTCTGGGCGACATGGTGCCCGACCTGTCGCGCGGAGCATCAGTATCTGAACACGCTGGCGGAGCAGGGCATCCGCGTGGTAGGACTGAACTATAAAGACGATCGCACTAAAGCGGTCACCTGGCTTAACTCGCTGGGTAATCCTTACGCGCTCAGCCTTTATGACGGCGACGGCATGCTGGGGCTGGATCTCGGCGTTTATGGCGCGCCGGAAACCTTTCTCATCGACGGCAACGGCATTATCCGCTATCGCCACGCGGGCGACCTGAACGCGCGCGTCTGGCAGCAGGAAGTGCTGCCGCTGTGGCGGAAATACAGCAAGGAGGGCGTATGAAACGCGTTCTTCTTATTCTCTGTGGTCTGCTGTTTAGCTTCAGCCTGTGGGCGGCGATCGATACTTACCAGTTCGACTCCGTGGCGCAGGAAGAGCAGTATCGCGATTTAACCGGCTCGCTGCGCTGCCCGAAATGCCAGAACAACAGCATCGCCGACTCGAACGCGATGATCGCAGCGGATATGCGCCTCAAGGTCTATGAGCTGATGAAGCAGGGCCAGAGCCGCCAGCAGATTATCGATTATATGGTGGCGCGCTACGGCAATTTCGTTACCTATGAGCCGCCGGTAACGCCGTCGACGCTGATCCTCTGGGTCGGTCCGGCGCTGTTCGCGCTGCTGGGCGGCCTGACTATTATCCTGCGCAGCCGCCAGCGTAAAACGCGCAGCGAGCTGGACGATACCGATCAACAGCGCCTTGCGGCGATACTTAAACGCGACGGGAAGCTGAAATGACCGCTTTGTGGCTAAGCATTATTATTCTGCTGGCGGCCGCCAGCGCCCTGTTTCTCGGCGCCGGATGGCGTCAGCGTCAGTCGAGCGAGGCCGATCGCGATCGCCTTAATACCGATTTTTATCATCAGCGCCTGCGCGAGCTGGAAGAGGATGAGGCGCAGGGCGTTATCGGCGAGCGCGCCACGATGGTCAGCGAACTGCAGCAGACGCTGCTGACCGATATTCCGCAGCAGGGGGCCGCGCCGTCGCGCGCCAGCAGCCGTCTGGCGCTGCTGCCCGGCGTCGTGGTGCTTATCGCCGTGTCGCTCGGCATGTATCTGAAAAGCGGCGGGCTGGCGCAGGTTGCTGGCTGGATGCAGGTGCAGCAGGATTATCCGGCGCTGCGTGCGCGGGTGATGGATCCGCAGGCGAAACCGCTGACCATGGAGGAGCTGGCGCGTCTGCAGCTCGGCCTGCGCACCGCGCTGCAGTCGCAGCCGGATAACCTTAACGACTGGACCATGCTGGGACGTCTCGGCATGGTGCTGAACAACGCCGCCAGCGCCAGCCAGGCGTTTGAGCATGCGCTGCAGCTCGCACCCAACAACCTTACGCTGAAACAGGACTATGCTGAAGTACTGACGCGCTCCAGCGATCCGCAGGATAACCGTCAGGCTGGCCTGATGCTGCGCGATATGCTGAAAGATGACGGCAACAATCTGCGTACGCTCGGCCTGCTGGCCTTTAACGCCTATGAACAGCAGCAGTATGACCAGGCTATCAGCGCGTGGCAGGCTATGCTGAAACAGATCCCGGCAGAGGATCGACGTCGCGCGATGATCGAGCGCAGCATTGAACAAGCAAAAACCGACGCGGGCCAGCAGAATACGCAGCTGGCGCTGACGGTGACGTTGACGCCGGAGGCAGAAAAAATGTTACCGCCGGGCGGAGTAATGTATATTTCTGTTTCTGACGGTGTTTCACCGGTGCCCGTGGCCGTTAAGCGCTTGCCGCTGAGCCACTTTCCGTTATCGCTTACGCTGGATGACAGCAACGCCATGATGCCGGAGCGCCTGCTTTCGGCGCAGCATCAGGTACAGGTTCGGGTGCGTATCTCCCGCGACGGCAGCGCCAGTCCGCAATCGGGCGACTGGTTTGGTCTGAGCGCGTTAACGCCCTGGGACGGTCATCAGCACATGGCTGTGGAGATTAATCAACAGCAGCCCTGAAGCGATACATCATTAAACCGCACAGGGAGATAACAATGGCTTACCGCCTGACCAGCCTGGTCCTGGCCAGTGTCATGCTGGCTGGATGCGCCAGCTCAAAGCCGGACAGCGAGGCGCCTGCGCAGCGCAGCGATCCGCTTGAAGGCTTTAACCGCACGATGTTTAACTTTAACTACAACGTGCTGGATCCATATGTGCTGCGCCCTGTCGCGGTGGCGTGGCGCGATTACGTGCCGGTACCGGCGCGTACCGGTTTAAGCAATTTCCTCGGCAACCTTGAAGAGCCGGCCAGTATGGTGAACTCGATTCTGGTAGGCGAGCCGCGCCAGGCGGGCATTCACTTCACCCGTTTCTTCCTGAACTCCATACTGGGTCTGGGCGGTTTTATCGATGTCGCGGGCAAGGCGAACCCGGAGCTGGCGCGTGAAGTGCCGCACCGTTTCGGCAGCACGCTCGGCCACTACGGCGTCGGCTATGGACCTTACGTCGAGCTGCCAGCCTACGGCAGCTTCACCATTCGCGAAGATGGCGGCGACTATGTGGATACGCTCTATCCGGTGCTCGGCTGGCTGACCTGGCCGATGTCTGTCGCTAAGTGGACGCTGGAAGGGGTGGAGACGCGCGCGCAGCTGCTCGACTCCGATGCGCTGCTGAAGCAGCAGTCGGATCCCTATGCCTTTATTCGCAACGCCTATTTCCAGCGTCATGATTTCCTGGCGAACGGCGGTCGGCTGAAGCCGGAAGAGAACCCGAACGCCAGCGCGATTCAGGACGATTTAAAAGATATCGACGCGCAGTAACGGCGGCAACAGATGCAATGGCGACCTCAGGGTCGCCATTTTTGTTCAGGCTGGGAGCCGACGCGAGTGGCATGGGCCGATCGCAAAGACGCAAAAAGCGGCATCTATGCCAGCTCGGCCCGCGCCTTCCCTGGCACGGGACGCTTTGCTCTTCTGCCCATGCCACTCGCGTTTTACGTTCGGTGCGCAGCATAAAAAATGGCGACCCAGAGGTCGCCATTTTCACTCACTTCAGCTATCAGAACTTATAGTTGAAGTTCGCGCCGTACAGCCAGGCTTTACCTACAGAGTTAAAGGTATAAGGACCTTCTTGCACCGTGACGTGCTGGCCGTGCATATAAGAGACGCCCACATCCACTGAGGCATCCTGTGTAAAGGCATAAGAGGCGCCCGCGCTCAGCCAGAGACGATCCTGGTCCGGAATAGATATAGAACGCTTGTCTGCCGGAACCGGACTGTCATCAAAGGCGATACCGGTGCGGAAGGTCCAGTTATCGTCATAGTAATAGGTGGTGCCCAGCGCGATGCGGTAGGCGTCCTTAAAGCTCTCATCTTTATAGAACAGCGTCTGACCGCTTGAACCGGTGGCTTTCAGCTCCTGGAACTGGCTCCAGCTGGTATAGGCCAGGCTGTAGTGTACCGCCCACTGCGGCGCCACTTTATGCCAGCCGGACACTTCCCACATCTCAGGCAGGTTTAGCGTCAGCGCGCCCGGAATGGTCGAGCCGCCGGTGGCATAAGGCAGCCCTAAGTTGAGGCGATTAATGGCGGTAGGCAGGCTGCTCTTATAATCGCCGTCGAAATCGACTTTAACTTCCGAACGATAGGTAAAGCCAAAGCGGTTGTTTTTATCCACTTCATACAGAATGCCTGCGTTCCAGCCGTAGCCCCACTCGTCGCCCTTCAGATGAGCGACCTGAGTATCGGCGGGAATGCCCAGCGCCGCGCCGGATTCGCCCGCGTAGCGCTCAATCTTGGCGCGTGCGTAAACGGCATCAAAACCGACGCCGAAGCTGAAATGCTCGTTAAGACGATAAGCGGTGCTGAGGTTAAAGTTGGCGGTCATCAGATCGGTTTTGCCGCCGTAGCCGCCCGCCGTATAGTCATCGTTAAATTCTGTCGCCAGACCATAGTTTGAGGTTGCGGATGCGCCGACCCACCACTGATCGTTAATTGGCTGCACATAGTGAAGATTGGGGATCCACTGCGTCGGTGCGATATTGCTGGCGTCGAGGCTGCGACCGGACGAGCTGTTGCCGGAAATATCGACATCGGGATCGATAAAAACCGCGCCGATAGAGAACGCCGGACGATCCATCAGCGCCATCGTCGCCGGGTTGCGGCTGGCCGATGCGGCAGTGTCGCCCATCGCGCCTTCACCAGAGTAGGCGCGCCCCAGACCAGCAGAGGAAAATTCGTTAAGCTGAAAGCCCGCTGCGTATACGTGTGAAGAGACAAGCGCCACTGCAGCCGCCACGGCTGACTTTGCGAACAGGTTTTTATGGCTCATGACCACAACCTCATATGAATTATTATTAACTGTAATTGTTACATGGCGTAACAAGGGTCGGCGGATTGTAGGGACTGACCAGAAGCTGACAAATCAGACCAGTGCGGCAAGTATAGGTCTGACCTGTGTAGATGTTGCAATATTGTTTTTAAAATATTTCTGAATTGATCTGCAAAATTTCGATCTGCTTAACAAAACGGGCGGGACTAAGAGCAGCATAGCGACTCTAATTTGTTTTGGATCAAATTTTATTGTGATATTCGTCACTTAGCGAGACTCTCATGGCGCATTTTTAGCGGGAGGCGTAAAATTTCGGCCGTTAATCCAGATCGCTAACCGGTTTATTCCCAGGAGAAAACAATGACCAATACCATGAATAAATGCAGCGCTAATGAAACTGCTGCCTGCTGTTGCGTGGATGTCGGCACCGTGATGGATAACAGCGACTGTACCGCCACCTGGTCAGAATGGTTCGCGCAGCGTAGCGAAGCCGAAGCGAAACTGGCGAGCCTGACGAAAAAAGCGCGGCAGGTTGAATCCGACCCCTGCCAGATCGACGCCCGCTTCGATGAGCGCGACAACGGCGTGCAGCTTGATATCAGTTTCACCTTCGCCTGCCAGGCCGAAACCCTGATTTTTCAGCTGGGCCTGCGCTAAGCCTCTGAACGCCGTTGCTAAACGGCGTTTTTCATTTTCGTGTTTCCCCTCGCACTTTTTTTCTTTCCTGATTGGCGGCACGCCCGCTTGTCGTTAACACTGTGGATCAGGTCAGACCTCTCAGGGCGATGATGCCCGGTCAACTTTCACAGGTGAAAAAGATGAGCAAAGCGCAGCCGTTGCTGACGCGTGCGGGCGATCGCATCGCCATCACTCATGGACTTCGCACGCCGTTCCTGCGCCAGGCAACAGGTTTTCATGGCATTCCCGCCGTGGAGCTCGGCCGGATGGTAGTAAGCGAACTGATGGCGCGCAGCGAACTGCCGGTCGAGGTAATAGAACAGATGGTATTCGGGCAGGTTATCCAGATGCCGGAAGCGCCCAATATCGCGCGGGAGATTGTTCTCAGTAGCGGGCTGAGCGTGCACACCGACGCCTACAGCGTCAGCCGCGCCTGTGCCACCAGCTTTCAGGCGGTCGCCAACGTGGCGGAAAGCCTGATGGCGGGCACTATCAGAGCGGGTATTGCAGGCGGCGCGGACTCCTCATCGGTACTGCCGATCGGCGTCAGCAAAACCCTGGCGCGTGCGCTGCTCGACCTCAGCAAAGCGCGCAGCGTCGGCCAGAAGATGCAGATCCTGCGTCGGCTACGGCCGCGCGATCTGCTGCCGGTGCCGCCCGCCGTCGCCGAGTACTCCACCGGTTTGCGCATGGGTGATACGGCGGAGCAGATGGCGAAAACGCACGGCATTACCCGCGCCGCGCAGGACGCGCTGGCGTTACGGTCGCACCAGCGCGCCGCCAGCGCCTGGCAGTCCGGCGTACTGCAGCAGGAGGTGATGCCCGCCTTCGCGCCGCCGTGGAAAGCGCCGATTGAGCAGGACAATAACGTGCGCATGGCGGCGAAAATCGAAGACTATACGCGACTGCGTCCGGCATTTGACCGCCAGCACGGCAGCGTTACGGCGGCCAACAGTACGCCGCTTACCGACGGCGCGGCGGCGGTAGTGCTGATGAGCGAAGGACGCGCGCGCGAGCTGGGCCTCGCGCCGCTGGGCTACCTGCGCAGCTACGCTTTTACTGCCACTGACGTCCAGCAGGACATGCTGCTCGGTCCCGCCTACGCCTCGCCGCTGGCGCTGGATCGTGCTGGCGTCGCGCTTGGCGATTTAACGCTGATCGATATGCATGAAGCCTTCGCCGCTCAGACGCTTTGCAATCTGCGCTGTTTCAGCGACGAACGCTTCGCGCGCGAAAAACTCAACCGCCCGCACGCGCTGGGCGAGGTCAATGAAGAGCGTTTTAACGTTCTCGGCGGCTCCATCGCCTACGGCCATCCTTTCGCCGCCACCGGCGCGCGCATGATCACCCAAACACTGCATGAACTGCGGCGGCGCGGCGGCGGGCTGGGGCTGGTTACCGCCTGCGCCGCAGGCGGCTTAGGCGCGGCAATGGTTCTGGAGGCGGAATAATGGAGCAGAGCGCTTTCTCTTTACAGATGCGGCAGGATCAGGTCGGCGTCATCGTTATCGACGTGCCGGGCGAAAAAATGAATACGCTGCGCGCGGCTTTTGCGCAGCAGCTGGCGGCGGTAATTGACGAGGCGCGGCGCAATACGCAACTGGCCGGCCTGGTGCTCATCTCCGGCAAGCCGGATAACTTTATCGCCGGTGCCGATATCAGCATGATCGCCGACTGCCGCAGCGCGCAGGAGGCTGAGGCCCTGGCGCGCCAGGGACAGGAGGCGATGGCGGCGATCGCGGCGCTGCCGTTTCCGGTGGTGGCGGCGATTCACGGCGCCTGCCTGGGCGGCGGGCTGGAGCTGGCGCTCGCCTGCGATGCGCGTATCTGTACGCTGGACGATAAAACCCGGCTCGGCCTGCCGGAAGTGCAGCTGGGGCTGCTGCCCGGATCGGGCGGCACGCAGCGTCTGCCGCGGCTGGTGGGGCTGCAACAGGCGCTGCCGCTGATGCTGACCGGCAAAACCCTGCGGGCAAAACAGGCGCGCAGACTGGGGCTGGTGGATGATGCTGTGCCTCAGGCCATCCTGCTGGAAACGGCGGTGGCGCGTGTGCTGAAGGGCAGGCATACCGCCCGCGAACTACCGCTGCGTGACCGCGTCATGCAGGCGCCGCTGGCGCGCCATGCGTTCTTCGCGCTGGCGCAGCGCGAAACCGCCCGTAAAACGCACGGCAACTATCCGGCTGCGCAGCGCATTATCGACGTGGTGCGCACCGGCATTGAGCAGGGCAGCGAGGCGGGACACCGGGCTGAGGCGCGCGCATTCGGCGAACTGGCGATGACGCCGGAATCCGCGGCGCTGCGCAGCCTGTTCTTCGCCAGCACGGCGATGAAAAAAGAGCGGGGGGCGGATGCCGAACCGCGCGCGCTAAGAGAGATCGGCGTGCTGGGCGGCGGCCTGATGGGCGGCGGTATCGCCAGCGTAACGGCGATTAATGCCGGTCTGCCGGTACGCATCAAGGATATCAACTTGCAGGGCGTCAACCATGCGCTGAAAGCCAGCTGGGATGGACTGAGCGAAAAGGTAAAACGGCGGCATATCAGCGCGGCGCAGCGCCAGCAGCAGATGGCGCGCATCACTGGCGGCATCGATTATCAGGGCTTTGCGCAGCGCGATCTGGTGATTGAAGCGGTATTCGAAGATCTGCCGCTCAAACAGCAGATGGTGCGCGAGGTAGAAACGCACTGCGCGCCGCATACCATATTCGCCTCTAATACTTCGTCGCTGCCCATTGCGGATATCGCCGCGCAGGCGCAGCGGCCGGAAAACGTTATCGGGCTGCACTATTTTAGTCCGGTGGAAAAAATGATGCTGGTGGAGGTGATCCCGCACAGCGGCACCTCGCAGCAGACGCTGGCTACCACCGTTGCGCTGGCGAAAAAGCAGGGTAAAACACCCATCGTCGTGGCGGATCGCGCCGGATTCTATGTAAACCGCATCCTCGCGCCCTACATAAATGAAGCGATGCGCTGTCTGCTGGAAGGCGAGCCCATTGAGCATATCGATCGCGCGCTGGTAAAAGCGGGTTTCCCCATCGGCCCGATTCAGTTGCTGGACGAGGTAGGCATTGACGTCGGCAGTAAGATCACGCCGGTTCTGCATCAGGCGTATGGCGAACGCTTCGCCGCGCCCGCCGCGTTTGAAGCGGTGCTGAAGGACGAGCGCAAAGGGCGGAAAAACGGTAAAGGCTTCTATCTGTATGGCGGCAGGCAGCGCGGCAAAAAGCCCGATCCCTCGCTCTATCAGCTGCTGGGGCTGCAGCCTGCGGCGAAACAGAGTGAACAGCAGATCGCCGAGCGCTGCATGATGATGATGCTTAACGAGGCGGCGCGTTGCCTGGATGAAGGGGTTATCCGCAGCGCGCGCGACGGCGACGTCGGCGCGGTATTCGGCATCGGCTTTCCGCCTTTTCTCGGCGGCCCGTTCCTCTATATGGACCGGCGTGGAGCGGCGAATATTGTACAAACCTTACGCGCGTTAATGGGTCAGTATGGCGACCGCTTCGCCCCCTGCGAGGGGCTGCTGCAGATGGAACAGCAGGAAAGGAAATTTTACATTTCCTGACTGAATGGAATAACCGTACCGATTCAGCGGGTTAGAAAAGCGCCGCCGAAGCAGGCGGCGCGGCGCCAATCTGAGAAGCGCTTATTTAATAAACAACCGGTTGACTATACTCAAGCCATTGGGGTACAACACAGCGTTCATTCGCAGAATGAAGAGTCAGGCGCCTCCGCGCCGGGCGATATCGACAAACAACAGCGGTGCTTTATGCAAGTTTTTATCATGCGTCACGGCGATGCTGCTCTTGAAGCCGCCAGTGATTCGGTGCGACCTCTTACCCATTGCGGCTGTGATGAATCACGCCAGATGGCGAGCTGGCTTAACAGCCAGACGGTGGACGTAGAACGTGTGCTGGTCAGTCCCTATCTTCGTGCTCAGCAGACGCTGGCGACGGTACGCGAAGCGTTAAATCTGCCGGAGGGGCAGGATATTTTGCCGGAACTGACGCCCGGCGGCGATCCCGGCCTGGTGGCCTGCTATCTGCAGGCGCTGGGGAATGAAGGGGTGAAGTCGGCCATCGTGATCTCGCACCTGCCGCTGGTCGGCTATCTGGTGTCGGAACTCTGCCCGCAGGAAGCGCCGCCGATGTTCGCCACTTCCGCCATCGCCTGCGTGGATTTCGATCCCGCCAGCTGCGAAGGCAAGCTGTTGTGGCAGGTCAGCCCCTCTAAACTGGCGAAAGCCATATAATGCCCGCGGGCCGCGAGACGGCCCATCCCTTCTTAAGGCAGCTCGGGCGGTTGCCACTCCTCAACCTCAATCAGCACCAGCAATGCCGCGTCGCCGCCAAACATTTTCGGCGCCTGATGAAAGGCCATGACGTAAGGGTGCTGTGCCAGCCAGAGCGGCGTCTGCTGCTTGAGTATATGTTTGCCGTGGCCAGTCATAACGCTGGCGCAGAACAGATGTTCGCGCCGACAGGCGGCGATCAGCGCGCCCAGCTCCTGTTTGGCCTGCTGCTGCGTTAAGCCATGCAGGTCGAGAAAAATTTCCGGCGTATAGTCGCCGCGCCGCAGCTTTTTCAGCTCGTAATGGCTGACGTCGGCGCGTACATAGCGCGTCGCGCCTTCGGTTGCCAGCAACGGCTGAAACTCGTCGGAAAAGTAGTGACTGTTATCCACCTGTTCGGAAATTAATCGTTTTAGCGGCAGCTCGCGGCTTTTCACCGCGGGTTTATGCACCACGGTGTCCTGCTTTATTTTGCGCGTGCCGCTCATTAGCTGGCGAAACAACGCTTTGTCGTCGTCATTCAGAGGGTTTTTTTTACTCATTTCAGGCGAATCTTGTCTGATAAGGCTGGAAAACAGCGAATGGCGTTACCTTACCGCCCGATCCGCTAATTGTCAGCTTTTTCACCTTGCTGCGCTGAATTCTCCCCGGCTTCATGGCACACTATCGGCCGATTTAGCAATTGGGCCTGCGGAGGGCTACGTGGACAAAATTTTCGTCGATGAGGCAGTCAACGAACTGCACACCATTCAGGATATGTTGCGCTGGGCGGTCAGCCGTTTTTCCGCCGCCGGGATCTGGTACGGTCACGGCACCGACAATCCCTGGGACGAAGCGGTGCAACTGGTCCTGCCCACGCTCTGGCTGCCGCTGGATATTCCGGAAGATATGCGCAGCGCGCGCCTTACCGCCAGCGAGCGTCATCGTATCGTTGAGCGCGTGATCCGCCGCGTCAACGAACGTATTCCCGTGGCTTATCTCACCAATAAAGCCTGGTTTTGCGGCCACGAGTTTTTTGTCGACGAACGTGTGCTGGTGCCGCGCTCGCCCATCGGCGAGCTGATTGAAAACCGCTTTGCCGGATTAATCTCCGAAGCGCCGCGTCATATCCTCGATATGTGTACCGGCAGCGGCTGTATCGCTATCGCCTGCGCTTACGCCTTCCCGGAAGCGGAAGTCGACGCGGTGGATATTTCTTATGACGCGCTGGCGGTGGCCGAGCAGAATATCGACGAGCATGGCCTGACCCACCAGGTGACGCCGATCCGCGCCGATCTGTTCCGCGAACTGCCGCCGTTGAAATATGATCTGATCGTCTCCAACCCGCCCTATGTCGACGCGGAAGATATGGAAGATCTGCCGAACGAATATCGCCACGAGCCGGAGCTGGGCCTGGCGGCGGGCAGCGACGGCCTGAAGCTGGTGCGCCGCATTCTCGCCTGCGCGCCTGGCTATCTGAGCGACAACGGCGTGCTGATCTGCGAAGTAGGCAACAGCATGGTGCATATGATCGATCAGTATCCCGACGTGCCCTTTACCTGGCTGGAGTTCGATAACGGCGGCGACGGCGTCTTTATGCTGACGCGCCAGCAGATCGTCGACGCACAACATCACTTTTCTATTTATAAAGACTGAGCGAACGCTTCGTAACAAGGAATCACCATGGCCGGAAACAGCATCGGACAACTTTTTCGCGTAACTACCTTTGGCGAGTCACACGGTCTCGCGCTGGGCTGCATCGTTGACGGCGTGCCGCCTGGCATTCCGCTGACCGAAGCGGATATCCAGCACGATCTCGACCGCCGCCGTCCCGGCACCTCGCGCTATACCACGCAGCGCCGCGAGCCGGATCAGGTGAAAATTTTGTCCGGCGTTTTCGAGGGTGTCACCACCGGCACCTCGATCGGCCTGCTGATTGAAAATACCGACCAGCGTTCGCAGGACTACGGCGCGATTAAAGATCTGTTTCGTCCCGGCCATGCCGATTACACCTATGAGCAAAAGTATGGCCTGCGCGACTATCGCGGCGGCGGCCGCTCATCGGCGCGTGAAACCGCGATGCGTGTCGCGGCGGGCGCGATTGCCAAAAAATATCTGCAGATGAAGCATGGCATCCTGGTTCGCGGCTATCTGGCGCAGATTGGCGACGTGGCGTGCGAGCTGAAAGAGTGGAGCATCGTCGAAGAGAATCCCTTTTTCTGCCCGGACGCCAGCAAGCTGGAGGCGCTGGACGAGCTAATGCGCGCCCTGAAGAAAGAGGGCGACTCTATCGGCGCCAAAGTCACGGTGATGGCGGAAAACGTGCCGCCGGGCCTCGGCGAGCCGGTTTTTGATCGCCTTGACGCCGACCTGGCGCATGCGCTGATGAGCATCAACGCGGTGAAAGGGGTGGAGATCGGCGACGGCTTTGCAGTAGTGAACCAGCGCGGCAGCCAGCATCGCGACGAGATCCGCGCCAGCGGTTTCCAGAGCAACCATGCGGGCGGCATCCTCGGCGGCATCAGCAGCGGCCAGACCATCAGCGCCAACCTGGCGATGAAGCCGACCTCCAGCATCACCGTGCCGGGCAACACCATTACGCGCAGCGGCGAAGAGGTAGAGATGATCACCAAAGGGCGCCACGATCCCTGCGTGGGGATCCGAGCCGTGCCGATCGCCGAAGCGATGATGGCGATCGTGCTGATGGATCATCTGCTGCGCCACCGTGCGCAGAACGCCGACGTCAACAGCACCGTACCGCGCTGGTGACGCTATGAAATCACTGTTTATTCTCTTATCGGCGCTGATCTTCAGCCCCTCAGGGCTGGCCGCGACGCCATGGCAGCGTATTCAGCAGCCGATCCCGGGAAGCGCGCAGTCTATCGGCTCCTTCGCCAACGGCTGCATCGTCGGCGCGCAGGCGCTGCCGCTGAACGCGCCTGCCTATCAGGTGATGCGCCAGGATCAGCGACGTTACTTCGGCCATCCCGATCTTATCCTGTTTATTCAGCGTCTCAGCACGCAGGCGCACAACCTGCAGCTCGGTAACGTGCTGATAGGCGATATGGGCATGGCGGCGGGCGGGCGCTTCAGCAGCGGGCACGCCAGCCATCAGACCGGACTCGACGTCGATATCTGGCTGCAGTTGCCCAAAACCCGCTGGAGCGCGCAGCAGCTGCTGAAGCCGCAGCCGCTCGACCTGGTGACGGCGGATGACAAAAGCGTGGTGGCGCGTCACTGGCAGCCGGAGATCGACAGCCTGATCAAACTGGCGGCGAAAGATAACGATGTTACGCGCATCTTCGTCAATCCGGCGATTAAAAAGCAGCTTTGCGCCGACGCTGGAGCCGACCGCGACTGGCTGCGCAAGGTGCGTCCGTGGTTCGCTCATCGCGCGCATATGCATGTGCGCCTGCGCTGCCCGGCCAACAGTATCGGCTGTGAAGATCAGCCTGCGCCGCCGCCGGGCGACGGCTGCGGCGCCGAGCTGGAGAGCTGGTTCCTGCCGAAAAAACCGGGGAGCGGCGCGCCTGTGAAGCGCGAGCCGCCGCCACTGCCGCAGGCGTGTCAGGCGCTGCTGGATAAACATCTGTTATAAGGGATCTCCATGGAGTGGTTTGTCGTCAGCCCGATGGTCGTCGGGATTCTGTTTCTGGTCGCCGTGCTGGCGGCCTTTATTGACTCCATCGCCGGCGGCGGCGGGCTGCTCACCGTGCCCGCGCTGCTGGCGGCCGGTCTCTCTCCTGCGCAGGCGCTGGCGACCAATAAGCTGCAGTCAGTGGGCGGCTCTTTCTCCGCAAGCCTCTATTTCGTGCGCCGCGGCGCGGTAAAGCTGAGCGAACAGCGGCTCAATATCGCCATGACCTTTATCGGCGCGGTGCTGGGCACCATCCTGATCCAGCACCTTAACGCTGATGCGCTGCGTCAGGTCTTGCCGCTGCTGCTGATCGCTATCGGCCTGTGGTTTCTGCTGATGCCGCGTCTCGGCGAAGAAGATCGCGCGCGCCGCCTCTATGGACTGCCCTATGCGCTGATTGGCGGCGGTTGCGTCGGCTTTTACGACGGCTTTTTCGGGCCTGGCGCGGGCTCTTTCTATGCGCTCGCTTTTGTTACCCTGTGCGGCTTTAACCTCGCCAAAGCCACCGCGCATGCCAAAATTCTGAATTTCACCTCTAACTTCGCCAGCCTGCTGTTTTTTATGTTCGGCGGTAAAGTGATCTGGGGAACCGGCTTTATTATGCTGCTCGGCGCCTTCTGCGGCGCGCGGCTTGGGGCGCGGCTGGTCCTGAGCCGCGGACAGAAGCTGATCCGCCCGATGGTGGTGATCGTTTCTGCGGTAATGAGCGCGAAGCTGCTGTGGGACGCTCACGGCAGCGCGCTGCTGGCGTGGATCGCCGCGCTGTAATACATTCATTTCCGGCGCCGCGATAATGACGCCGTTTTTACGATGACACCATGAACACGACGCATCATTACGAACAACTGATTACGATTTTCGATAGCTGCTTTCGCGACGAGTTTCAGACCCGTCTAATTAAAGGCGACGACGAACCCATCTATCTTCCGGCAGACGAGAGTTCGCCGTGGAACCGCGTCGTGTTCGCGCACGGCTTTTACGCCAGCGCGCTGCACGAAATTTCTCACTGGTGTATCGCCGGTGAGGCGCGGCGCAAGCTGGTGGATTTCGGCTACTGGTACTGCCCGGACGGACGCGACGCTCAGACGCAAAATCAGTTTGAATCCGTGGAGATCAAGCCGCAGGCGCTGGAGTGGATGTTCTGCGTTGCGGCGGGCTTCCCGTTCAATGTCAGCTGTGACAATCTCGACGGAGATTGTGAACCCGATCGCATCGCGTTTCAGCGCAAGGTCCATGCTCAGGTTATCTCTTATCTGGAGAATGGCATTCCTGCGCGACCCGCGCGTTTTATCACCGCTCTGGCGGACTTTTATGGCACGCCTGCACTGACGTCAGCACAGTTTCCCTGGCCAGACGATCTGTGATGAGTGCAGACATTATTAAAGAGGAATTGAGATGATCGCAGAATTTGAAGCGCGTATTCTGGCCCTGATTGACGATATGGTCGATCACGCCAGCGATGACGAGCTGTTCGCCAGCGGCTATCTGCGCGGTCACCTGACCCTCGCGGTCGCGGAAATCGAACAGTCGGGCGAGCATACGCCGGAAGCGTTGCAGACCCAGGTTGCCAACAGCCTGCAAAACGCCATTGCCGCCGGCGAGCTGTCGCCGCGCGATCAGGTGCTGGTGGTCGGCATGTGGGACAACCTGTTCCAGCAGGCGCGCCAGACCGCCTGAGACAGCGGGGCGGCGCAATGCCGCCCCGGTACTATTTCCCCGCTTTTTTCCCTTTCAGCAGCTTTCTCACCCAGTAGCGGTTCGGGCTGAGCGCGGCCAGCGTCGCGCCATCCAGCGGCTGCGGTTCGCCGCTCATCTGCGCTGCCAGCACTTCGGCGGCAAGCGGGGCGCTGCACAGGCCGCGCGATCCCAGCGCGCCCAGCAGAAAAAGCCCGGCATAGTGCGGCGCCGCGGCAATGGCTTCGCCGCGCGCGCGCTGCTCGGGCAGATCCGCATAGCTTGCCAGCGTCGCATCGTAGTCGGGCACGGCGCCCGCCATCGGCAGATGGTCGCGCGTGGCGCAGCGCACGCCGATGCGCGCTTCACCCGCGCTGACGTCCACCTTTTCCGCCCAGCCGCAGCCGGGCAGAGAGTGGAGCAGCCGCGTGCGGTTCTGCTGCTGATCCTCTTCGCGATAGACGGTCGCGGTATCGCCGCGATGGTAACTGGCGCCGATGCAGTGGGTGCCGAACTGCGGGCTGACCGGCGTCAGATAGCCGTCGTAGCAGAGCACGGTGTTCAGCGCCTTCAGACCCGGCGTGCTGGGAATATGGCTCACCTGGCCGGAAACCGCATAGGTCGGCAGCTGCGCGCTTTGCGGCAGGGCGCTGAGCTGGTGGCCGGTCGCCAGCGCCACATTCTGGTGCCGCGCCTCTTTACCGTCGGCGAAGCACAGCGTCCAGCCTTTATCCGTTTGTGAAAGCTGCGTCAGGCGGTGCAGCCAGTGAATGCGCAGCCCCTGCGTTTCGCCATGCGCCAGCAGGCCGCTGGTAAGTTCGGCGGGGGAGAGCCAGCCGCCGAGCGGATAGAAAATGCCGCCGACACCCAGCTCAACCTGCGCCAGCGCCTCCGCCTCTTCCGGGCTCACCCCGCGCGCGATTGTCTCTGGCAGCCCCATCGCCAGCATCTGCGTAATTTTCTCGGCGCTTTTCTCATCCCAGCCGAGCTGCAGTACGCCGCTCCAGTGATGTTCATAGCTTACCGGCGCGGCGTCATACAGCCGACGCGCAAAGCTAAAAGCGGCGGGAAAGAAGCGCGCCAGCGCCGGGTCGTGCTGATTCAGCAGCGGATAGAGTGCGCCCTGGCGATTGCCCGACGCGCCCAGCGCGGCAGCTTCATCGGCGCAGTAGAGCGTGACGCGCCAGCCGCGGCGCAGCAGGGCAAGCGCCAGCACCGCGCTCGCTACGCCGCCGCCGACGATCGCCGCCTCGTTTTCTTGCGTGGCGGGACGCGCATACCAGGGCTGCGCGGCGGGCAGATCCGGCGCCTGCCTCAGCACGCCGCACAGCATCTCGCGTTTGTGGCCGAAGCCTTTGCGGCGTGTGACTTCAAAGCCCGCCTCCTGCAAACCGCGACGCACGAAGCCGGCGGCGGTGAAGGTGGCGAAAGTGGCGTCGGGCCGCGCCAGCTTAGCCATGGCGCTGAACAGCTGTGGCGTCCACATATCGGGATTTTTCGCCGGTGCGAAGCCGTCGAGAAACCAGGCGTCTACCTGGCGAAAGAGGCTGTCATCAAAGGTTTCAATAAGGGGATTAATATCGCCGAGCCAGAGATCGAGCGTGACGCGGCCGCCGTCGAACAGCAGGCGCTGGCAGCCGGGCAGGGCGACGGGCCACTCCCGCTGCAGCTGAATGGCCCAGGGCTGCAGTTCCGGCCAGCGCTGATGCGCCGCCGCTAAGTCAGCCTGCGTCAGCGGGTATTTTTCAAAGCTGATAAAGTGCAGCCGCTGCAGGGCGGCATCAGGCTGCGTCTGCTGAAAAGCGTCAAACGCCTGCCACAGCGTCAGAAAATTAAGGCCGGTGCCGAAGCCGCTTTCCGCCACGATAAAGAGATCGCGCGTATGCCGCGTGAAACGCTCCGGCAGATCGTTGCCGCCCAGAAAGACGTAACGCGTCTCTTCCAGACCGTTGTCATTGGAAAAATAGACGTCGTCAAAGGCTCGGGAAACAGGTGTACCCTGTTCATTCCAGCTTAGCTGGGCGTGTTCAACCGGGGAGAATTTCACGGTAAAGGCTCATTTTTCAGGCAATGGCGCGATTTTAGCGACCAGGGTCACATGACGCAAATTTACAAAAGGAAATGGCTGATCGGACTTGTTCGGCGTACAAGTGTAAGCTAGAGTGCACGTCAATCCAAAAAGAAGTGGAATGAGGACAACTGAATGAAACGTGCAGTGATTACTGGCTTGGGGATTGTTTCCAGCATTGGTAATAACCAGCAGGAAGTGCTGGCTTCTCTGCGTGAAGGCCGTTCCGGCATCACCTTCTCTCAGGAGATGAAGGATTCCGGCATGCGTAGTCACGTCTGGGGTAACGTCAAACTGGATACCACCGGCCTTATCGATCGCAAAGTTGTGCGTTTTATGAGTGATGCGTCTATCTATGCTTACCTCTCTATGGAAGAAGCGATCAAAGATTCTGGCCTGACCGACGAGCAGTATCAGAGCAACCCGCGTGTGGGTCTGATTGCCGGTTCCGGCGGCGGTTCGCCGCGCTTCCAGGTATTCGGCGCTGACGCTATGCGTAGCCCGCGCGGCCTGAAAGCGGTCGGCCCTTATGTGGTAACCAAAGCGATGGCATCTGGCGTCTCCGCCTGTCTCGCCACACCGTTTAAAATCCACGGCGTGAACTACTCGATCAGCTCTGCCTGCGCGACTTCCGCGCACTGTATCGGCAACGCGGTCGAGCAGATCCAGCTGGGCAAACAGGACATCGTGTTTGCCGGCGGCGGCGAAGAGCTGTGCTGGGAAATGGCGTGCGAGTTCGACGCGATGGGCGCGCTCTCCACCAAATATAACGACTCGCCGGAAAAAGCGTCTCGTACCTATGACAGCGAGCGCGACGGCTTCGTTATCGCTGGTGGCGGCGGTATGGTCGTGGTTGAAGAGCTGGAGCACGCGCTGGCACGCGGCGCGCATATCTACGCAGAGATCGTCGGCTACGGCGCGACCTCTGACGGCGCGGATATGGTTGCGCCATCAGGCGAAGGCGCGGTGCGCTGCATGAAGATGGCGATGCAAGGCGTTGATACGCCGATCGACTACCTGAACAGCCACGGCACCTCAACGCCGGTGGGCGACGTGAAAGAGCTGGGCGCAATCCGTGAAGTCTTCGGTGACAACACCCCGGCTATCTCCGCTACCAAAGCGATGACCGGCCACTCGCTGGGCGCGGCGGGCGTGCAGGAAGCGATCTATAGCCTGCTGATGCTGGAGCATGGCTTTATCGCGCCGAGCATCAATATCGAAACGCCAGATCCGGCGGCGGAAGGGATGAACATCATCACCAAACCGACGGAAAAAGCGCTCACCACCGTGATGTCCAATAGCTTCGGCTTCGGTGGCACCAACGCGACCCTGACGATGCGTAAGTTCCAGGCGTAATCGCTAAAAATGTTTTATAAAGGGCCGGTCTGACCGGCCCTTTTTCTTTTGTGGGGCAGGAGCAGAGACGTTTATAACAAGGAGCTACGTCCGTTATGACCACAACCGCAACCGAGCCGCAGTCGGCTTCCACCTTGCCGCTGGCCTGCTCTTCGCTGGCCGTCTTTATTACCTATCTTACCGCCGGACTGGCGCTGCCGGTTATTCCGCTCTACGTGCATCAGGAACTGGGCATGAATAACGTGATGGTCGGCGTCGCGGTCGGCATTCAGTTTTTCGCCACGCTGCTGACGCGCGGCTTTGCCGGGCGCCGCGCCGATCGGCACGGCGCGAAGCGCACCACGCAGCAGGGGATGCTGGCGATTATGCTGGTGGGCGTCGCCTACCTTGCCGCCGCGCTGCTGCCGGTTCCGGCGCTGATTAAGTTCGCGCTGCTGGCGCTGGGGCGTCTGCTGCTCGGTTTCGGCGAAAGTTTTCTGCTTACCGGCAACCTGACCTGGGGGCTGGGACTGGTCGGCGCGAAGCGATCCGGGCTGGTAATGTCATGGAACGGCATGGCGATTTACGGCGCGCTGGCTGCCGGGGCGCCGCTCGGCCTGCTGCTGCACCAGCACGGCGGCTTTGCGCTGCTGGGTGCGGTCGCAACGGCCCTGCCGCTGGCGGCGCTGGCGCTCAACAGCGGCATCCGCCCGGTGCCGGTCATGGGCGGCGAGCGGCCTTCACTGTTCAGCGTTATCCGCACTGTTCTCCAGCCCGGTCTGGCGCTGGCGCTGCAGGGCGTCGGCTTTGCGGTAATCGGCACCTTCACCTCGCTCTATTTTGCCGCCCGGCACTGGGGCAACGCGGGCTTTACCCTGACGGCGTTCGGCGTCGCCTTTGTGCTGGTGCGCCTGGTTTTCGGCGGCACGCCGGACCGCCACGGCGGCATCCGCGTCGCGCTGATTTCGCTGCTGGTGGAGGCGGCGGGTCTGCTGCTGCTGGCGTTTGCCGTCAATGGCTGGATGGCGTTGATCGGCGCTGCGCTGACCGGCTGCGGCTGCTCGCTGATTTTCCCGGCGCTTGGCGTCGAGGTAGTGAAACGTGTCTCGCCGCAGGTGCGCGGTACGGCGCTGGGGGGCTTCTCCGCTTTTCAGGATGTCGCCTACGGCGCCAGCGGGCCGATTGCCGGAATCATCGCAACCGCGCTGGGCTACGGCTCGGTTTACCTTGCGGGCGCCAGCTGCGCGCTGCTGGGCATGGTCGTTACCTGGCGCTTTTCCCGTCGCGCCTGAACAGCGCGGCCAGCTTCGCGCAGCCTGAGGCGATTTCGCCGGGCGCCAGCGCGGAAAACCCAAGGAGCCAGCCTGGTTGCGCTGGCGTATCGATCGCCAGCGGGCTGAGACGCGGCAGCGTCAGCCCCTCTTTTTCCGCCTGCGCGGTCAGCGCCGCCTCATCTTCGCCTGCGCAGAGCCGGACTGTTAACTGCAGTCCGCCGGGTGTGGCGATCGGCGTCAGCCAGGGCGAAAGGGGCTGCAGCCGCGCCAGCAGCAGGTCGCGGCGGCTGCGATAGAGCTGGCGCATCAGCCGCAGGTGGCTGGCGAAGTGTCCCTGCTGCAAAAAAGCCGCTGTCACCGCCTGCGGTAACTGAGCGCTGTGTCCGTCCATCACGCTGCGCGCCTGACCGAGCGGGGCGACCAGCGCAGGCGGCACCACCATCCACGCCAGCCGCAGCGAGGGGAAGAGTGATTTGGAAAAGGTGCCCAGCGTTATCACTCGCCCGTGGCGATCCAGCCCCTGCATGGCGGGCGTCGGCCGATCGTCATAGTGAAACTCGCTGTCATAGTCATCCTCGATAATCCAGCTGCCGTGGCGCTGCGCCCACGCCAGCCACGCCAGGCGGCGCGGCAGGCTCATCGCGACGCCGCCAGGGTAGTGGTGCGACGGGGTCAGGTAGAGCAGCTTTGCCGCGCCGCACTGCAGTTGCGCGCCTTCGCTATCCAGCGGCACGCCGCGGCAGCGCGCGCCTGCCGCCACAAAGGCGTTGCGCGCGCCGGGATAGCCGGGTGTCTCCAGCCACACCTCATCGCCGGGATCGAGAAACATCATCGCCAGCAGCTGTAACGCCTGCTGCGAGCTGGTCAGGATAATTACCTGCTCTGGGCGGCAGCGCATCCCGCGTGACAGCGCCAGATAGTCCGCTACCGCGCTGCGCAGCGGCAGATAACCGAGCGGATCGCCATAGCCCATCAGTTGACTTCCCTCGGCGCGCTGCACGCTGGCGCTCAGCCGTCGCCACAGGCGGTGCGGAAAAGCGCGCAGTTCCGGCGAACCGGCGGCGAAAGCGTGGGGGAAGGGGGGATCCTGGCAACCGCCGGTGGCGATAACCGCACTGCCGCGCGAGGAGAAGCGCGGCAGCTCCGCAGACGCGGCGCGCGGCGTCTGCGTGGGCATCACAATGGCGACAAAGGTGCCGCGTCCTACTTCGCGGCTGAGATAGCCCTCGCTTTCCAGCTGCGCATAGGCCGCCTCCACCGTCACGCGCGACAGGCCAAGATCGCCTGCCAGCTGGCGCGTCGACGGCACTTTTTGCCCGAAGCTGAGATGGCCTGCGGCGATCGCCTGGCGCAGCGTGGCGCACAGGCGTTCGCGCAGCCCGCCCTGCGCGTTGTGGCTGAAAAGCGTCAGCAGCGGCGTACTCATAATGGTCTTATCTCAACGTGGATATGGGTCTCAGGGAGCAGTCCACTTTGCCGTAAACTGTCCGCCTACCACAACAGGAGAATAATCATGTCACAGGTTCTACGTTTCCCGCCGCCGTCGCCGCAGCAAAGCCTCGACTATCTGCAAAATAAACTGGCCTGGTACGCCGACGCCTGGGATGTCGCGGACGATCTGGCTCATCAGGTAGCGGAAATCGTGGTGATTGACGCGCGTTCGTCGGAAGCCTACCGCGCGGGACATATTTGCGGCGCCCTGAGTTTTCCGCATCGCAACATGAACGCCGAAAGCACGGCAGGACTGGATCGCAGCAAAGTCTATATCACCTACTGTGACGGCATCGGCTGCAACGGATCGACCAAAGCGGCATATAAGCTGGCGGCGCTGGGTTTTCAGGTGAAGGAGCTGATCGGCGGGCTGGATTTCTGGCGGCGCGACGGCCATCCGATGTGCTGGGGCGACGCGCCGGGCGAATGGCCTGCAGCCACCCCCGGCGCGCAGTGCGGCTGTTAACTCAGAGCAGCAGCCACAGCAGCAGAGCGACCACAATCAGCGCGACAGCCACGCCCAGCAGCGGGCGCTGCGCCAGCGGCAGCGCGGCGATAAAGGGCGCCCAGATCGGCTGCGGGCGCAGCGCGCTGTCGGCCAGAGGCTGCTCCTGATTTTTTTCGGCGCGGCGCGCAAAGAGCTGATTGAGCAGATCCTGCGTCTGGGCAGGCGTCAGGATCGTTTGCGGCGTCGCCTGGAAACGCTGCAGGCTGTAATCCTCCAGCTGCTGGCGTTCGCTGCGATCGAGCGGCTGCTTGAGCGAGACTTCCAGTATCTGCAAAGTAGGCGCGCTGTGCTGGCTCAGCGTCTGGCGCACCTGCAGATACTGCGTCAGCAGCGGGAAATGGCGCGACGGGATAGGATCGCCGCTGGTGAGGTTGACCAGCTTAAGCGCCGAGGCCCAGATTTTTCCGGTGGATTCGCCCGTAGCGGCCGCCAGTCGGGCGATCTGCTGGTTTAGCGTCTGATGTTCGGCAGGCAGCAGCGTACGGTCGGTGGTGCGCGACTGCTGCGGCTGCGGGATCGCCATCTGACCGTTTTGCAGCATGGTCAGTACCTGACGCAGCTGATCCTGCGACAGCGAACTCAGCACCGTCTGGCCGAACTGCTGACGGATAAAATCACTTACCGCCTGACGGTTATTGCCCTGCGGCAGCAGGTCGGTGAGCTGGGTGAGCAGCTGGCGCGTGGCGCGTCCGTTTTCCGCCTGCGTCAGGCGGCTGTTCAGATACTGCTCCGCCGCCGGAAAATGGCGCGACTGCAGCTCCGCCTCGCTTTTCACGCCCACTTCGCGCTGTACGCCCGCCCAGAGTTCAGGCGCTTTTAGCGTACTGAATGACATAATGCGCACAATCAGGCGTTCCAGCGTGGTGCGCTGGGCTGGAGAAAGAGGCTGATCGCCTGGCGTCGCGCCGGGACGGGGCGCGCCGGTTGACGGCGTGACAGCAGAACGATCGCCCATCGGCGCACCGGGGCCGCTAAGAGGTTGCATGGCGGAATCCTTGAAAACAGAACAGCGTGGGGTGCGCCGGAAAAAAGATGCGCCATGATAGCAAAAGCCCCCGGGAAATCCCACGGGGGCCTGTGTTTATTCAGCCAGGCGTCGTTGCCGCCTGACGACGCCTGAGCGGGGTTTTCAGACGCTGCGCAAGAAGCACGCCAGTCAGCGTCATCGCGCCGCCGATCCAGTGATAGGCGTGCAGCTGCTCATGCAGGAACAGCACCGCGATAATAGCGGTAAAGACCGGGATAAAATTCATAAAGATGCTGGTCGTACTGGCGCCCAGGCGCTGTACGCCGAGGATCCACAGAAAGGGCGCGATAATCGAAGCGAACAGCCCGGCAAACAGCACCAGCGGGATATTTTGCGCGTTAAGCGCGACCTCAGGCGCGCGCAGAAAGCCCGGCAGCAGCAGCAGGACGCCAAAGCCGATCTGCACATAGAGGCTCTGCCAGTTAGGCAGCGGAATCGCCCAGCGCCGGGTCAGCACGCCGTAGAGCGCATAAGAGGTCGAGGCGGCCAGCATCATCAGTTCGCCGCTGCCGAGACGCTGCTGCAGCAGCTGCGCAGGATGGCCCTCGCTCACCAGCCATACCAGGCCCGCAAACGACAGAAGGCCGCCGATAAGAATACCGCGCGTCGGCGCCAGCCGCAGCACCACCAGACTGAGCAGAATGGTCAGCAGAGGAATAGTCGCGCCGAGAATGCCCATCATGACCGCCGAGACGCTGTGCGCGGCGTAGTAAGCCAGGCTCTGATACAGCACCATGCCAAGCAGGCCGAGGATCAGCAGCCGTCCCAGGTTGGCCCGGATAGTATGGCGATGCCGCCACGCGCCCGGCAGCGCAAAAGGCGTTAGCACGATAAGCGCCAGCAGCCAGCGATAAAAGGAAATAGCGGCGGGATCGATGCTCCCGGCGGAGAGCTTGCTGACGATGGTATTCACCGACCAGATCAGCACCGCCAGCAGCGGAAAAAGTAAATTCATGATGGGCTCCTGAGAAGTAATGCGATCAGTTTACTTTTGACTGCTTTTAAGGAGATAGTTAAAACCAGACAAAAAACGTTGCTGACCGGACAGAATGAATTTACAGGTTGAATACCAGCCGCCTGAAGATGCGCTGCGGCTTCACTACTTTATGCGCTATGAGCAGACCAACGCCAAAACGGAATATCTGCCGCATGCCCACGAATGGGGGCAGGTGATATTCGTGACGCGTCACGTACTGGAGATGAACGTCGAGGGCGAGCGGCTGTTAACGCCTGCCAGCATTCCTATCTGGATCCCACCACGTCAGCGGCACGCCAGCTATAACCACCAGCAGGCGCAGTTCCGCACGTTTAATCTCGCCGCCTCGCTGTGCGATGGCCTGCCCCAGCAGGCGTGCCTGCTGAATGCCGACGCTATCGTACATGCGATTATGGATGAGTTCGCGCGCCTGGGGCTGGAGCAGCCGGAAAGCCCGGAGCAGTGGCGGCTGTGCGAGGTGCTGCGCGATCGGCTGCGGCTGGCGCCGGTGCAGGAGAGCTATCTGCCCGGTTCGCAGGATAAGTTTCTTGCGCCGGTGCTGCAGGCGCTGGAGGCGCATCCCGGCGACAACACCACGCTGGCGGAGTGGGCGGCGCGCGTCTTTACCACCGAGCGTACGCTGGCGCGTCGCTGTCGGCAGGATCTGCATATGTCCTTCAGCGAGTGGCGACAGCGGCTGCGTTTTCTGCACGCCGTCGCGCAGCTGGGGCAGGGCAAAAGCGTGCAGGCGATTGCGCACGATCTCGGCTACAGCTCGGCGTCGGCGCTGATTGTGATGTTCCAGCAGCAGGCGGGCACCACGCCGGATCGCTACCGCGCACGCCTGGGTTAACAGGCGCGTTTGTGCCACAATAGCGCATCTTAATAATGCAACCAGCAGGAAGGCCGTGGTGAAGATTCTTGTCGATGAAAATATGCCCTATGCGCGTGAACTGTTCAGCCGCACCGGCAGGGTGCTGGCGGTGCCGGGACGTCCGCTGCCGCAGCAGGAACTGGACGATGCCGACGGCCTGATGGTGCGGTCGGTCACGCAGGTGAACGAAGCGCTGCTCGCCGGCAAGCCGGTCAAATTCGTCGGCACCGCCACGGCGGGCACCGACCATATCGATGAAGAGTGGCTGCAACAGGCGGGCATCGCCTTTTCCGCCGCGCCGGGCTGTAATGCCATCGCCGTGGTGGAGTATGTCTTTTCCGCGCTGCTGCTGCTGGCGGAGCGCGACGGATTCGCGCTGCGCGACCGTACCGTCGGCATCGTCGGCGTGGGCAACGTGGGCGGACGACTGCAAAAGCGGCTGGAAGCCTGGGGCGTGAAAACCCTGCTGTGCGATCCGCCGCGCGCCGATCGCGGCGACGAGGGGGAATTCCATTCTCTTGACGCGCTGGTGGCGGAGGCGGATATCCTGACTTTCCATACGCCGCTGTTTAAAGAGGGGCCTTATAAAAGCTGGCATCTCGCCGATGCAGCGCTGCTGATGGCGCTGAAGCCCAACGCCATTCTGATCAATGCCTGTCGCGGGCCGGTGGTGGATAACGCCGCGCTGCTGGAGGTGCTGAAAATGCGCGCCGATCTCAGCGTGGTGCTGGATGTCTGGGAGCCGGAACCGGCGCTGTCGCTCGACCTGCTGAACAAGGTGGATATCGGTACGGCCCATATCGCCGGTTATACCCTGGAGGGCAAGGCGCGCGGCACGACGCAGGTGTTTGAAGCCTGGTGCGACTTTCTCGGCCAGCCGCAGCAGGTGCCGCTCAGCGAGCTGCTGCCGACCCCGGAATTCAGCAGCGTCACCCTTAACGGCCCGCTCGATCAGCCAACGCTGAAACGTCTGGCGCATCTGGTGTATGATGTGCGCCGCGACGACGCGCCGCTCCGTAAAGTGGCGGCTAAACCCGGCCAATTTGACCGCCTGCGCAAAGAGTATGAAGAGCGCCGCGAGTGGTCATCGCTGGAGGTGATCTGCAGCGACGCAGAGACCGTCAGCCTGCTGAACGCCCTTGGGTTTTGCGCGCGTCTCAACAACAGCTAAATTAAACTTCTCGCCGTACCAAATATGGCGAGGGATAATTCCGAAACCTGGGCGGTGAATATCACCGCCTTCTGTTTTTATGTCATTGTCTGGAGTAAACCAACATGTCTGACGGCTGGAATATTGCGCTACTTGGCGCGACAGGCGCAGTAGGGAACGCTGTACTGGAACTGCTGGCGGAACGCCAGTTCCCGGTTGGTGAATTGTATGTGCTGGCGAGCGAAAACAGCGCCGGCGAGACCCTGCGTTTCGAGGGGCGTTCGCTGCGTGTCGAGAACGCGGCGGATTTCGACTGGTCACAGGCGCAGCTGGCCTTTTTCGTCGCCGGGCGCGACGCGTCGGCGCGCTATGCCGAGGAGGCCGCCAGTGCCGGTTGCCTGGTGATCGACAGCAGCGAATGCTTTGCGCTGTCGCCGGATGTGCCGCTGGTGGTGCCGGACGTCAACCCGCACGTGCTGGCGGACTACCGCAATCGTAACCTGATAAGCGTCGCCGATAGCCTGACCAGCCAGCTGCTCTGCGCAATCAAACCGCTGGTGGATGCGGCCGGTTTAGGTCGCCTGCAGGTCACAAATCTGATCTCCGCCTCCAGCCACGGCAAAAGCGCGGTAGACGGCCTGGCGGGCGAGAGCGCGCGACTGCTTAACGGCGTACCGGCGGAAGAGCATTTTTTCGGCCGTCAGCTGGCGTTTAACCTGCTGCCGCAGCTGGCCGACGCGGAGGGCAGCGTCGCCAGCGAGCGTCGTCTGGTTGATCAGGTGCGTAAAGTGCTGCAGGACGAAGGCCTGCCGATTGCGGTCAGCAGCGTGCAGGCGCCGGTCTTTTACGGCAACGCGCAGATTGTGCATCTGGAGAGCCTGCGTCCGCTGTCGGCAGATGAGGCGCGCGGCGAGCTGGCGCAGGCTGCCGATATCAGCCTGAGCGACGAAGATGACTACCCGACGCAGGTTGGCGACGCCTCCGGCAATGAGCAGCTCAGCGTCGGCTGCGTGCGCAACGACTACGGTATTCCTGAACTGCTGCAGTTCTGGTCGGTGGCGGACAATATTCGCTTCGGCGGCGCGCTGATGGCGGTCAAAACCGCTGAGAAGCTGGTGCAGGAGTATCTCTATTAATGTCGGAAGGTCAGACCTATAAGCTGGCGCTTGGCGTCGAGTATGATGGCAGCCGTTATTACGGCTGGCAGCGCCAGCAGGAAGTGCGCAGCGTGCAGGAAAAGCTGGAAAAAGCGCTGTCGAAAGTGGCGAACCATGACGTAAACGTGTTTTGCGCCGGCCGCACCGACGCTGGCGTGCACGGCACCGGACAGGTGGTGCATTTCGAAACCACCTCGCAGCGCGCCGACGGCGCCTGGACGCTGGGCGTAAACGCCAACCTGCCGGAGGATATCGCGGTACGTTGGGTAAAGGCGGTGCCGGATGAGTTTCACGCGCGCTTCAGCGCGACGGCGCGGCGCTACCGCTATCTGATCTACAACCAGCGGTTGCGTCCCGCTATCCTTGGTCGCGGCGTCACGCATTTTTATCATCCGCTGGATGCAGACAAGATGCACCGCGCCGGACAGTGCCTGCTGGGCGAAAACGACTTTACCTCGTTTCGCGCTGTGCAGTGCCAGTCGCGCACGCCGTGGCGCAACCTGATGCATCTGAACGTCACGCGGCAGGGCGCGTTTGTCATCGTCGACATCAAAGCCAACGCCTTTGTGCATCATATGGTGCGCAATATCGTCGGCAGCCTGATGGAGATCGGCTGCGGCAACCAGCCGGAGGAGTGGATGGCGACGCTGCTGGCGGCGAAAGATCGTACGCAGGCGGCGGCGACGGCCAGAGCGGAAGGGCTTTATTTAGTCGCGGTGGATTATCCGTCGCATTTTGCGTTACCCGAACCGCCCATGGGACCCTTGTTCCTGGTGGATTAATTTAGCAGGTCATTTTCAGAGAGGCGTTATGGAGTTCGTCCACTTTTTGGTTGATTTTATTCTGCATATTGATGTGCATCTGGCCGAGCTGGTTGCGCAGTACGGCATCTGGATTTACGCCATTCTGTTCCTGATCCTGTTTTGTGAAACCGGTCTGGTGGTTACGCCGTTCCTGCCGGGCGATTCGCTGCTGTTTGTAGCGGGCGCGCTGGCGGCGCTGCCGGGCAACGATCTTAATATCCACCTGATGGCGGCGCTGCTGGTGGTGGCCGCCGTGCTGGGCGATGCGGTGAACTATACTATCGGCCGTCTGTTCGGCGAGCGGCTTTTCAGCAACCCGAACTCTCGCATCTTCCGTCGCAGCTATCTCGATAAAACCCATGGTTTTTATGAGCGTCACGGCGGGAAAACAATTATCCTGGCGCGTTTCGTGCCGATTGTGCGCACCTTTGCGCCTTTCGTCGCCGGTATGGGGCATATGTCCTATCGCCATTTCGCCCTGTTTAACGTGGCCGGCGCGCTGGCGTGGGTGCTGCTGTTCTCCTACGCGGGCTATCTGTTTGGCGACCTGCCGGTGGTGCAGGAGAATCTTAAGCTGCTGATCGTCGGGATCATTGTGGTTTCGGTACTGCCCGGCGTGATTGAGGTCTGGCGTCACCGCCGCCAGGCGAAACAGCACAAACAGCCGTAAAGGGTGCGGTCGCGCCGCGGTTAGACCAGATTTTTATCCACAGTCTGAATTGGTTGTGGTTTAATGAGCGACATTTCATGTCCGCTGAAGCGGTTTTCAGCGGCAAATAAGATGACTGGACCAGGTCAGTTTTAAACAAAAAGGTCTTCAATGAGCTGGATTGAACGCATTCTTAATAAAAGCAACGTTACGCCTGCACGTCGTGCCAGCATCCCTGAAGGGGTCTGGACTAAGTGCGACAGCTGCGGTCAGGTTCTGTACCGCGCCGAGCTGGAGCGTAATCTTGAGGTCTGCCCGAAGTGCGACCATCACATGCGCATGCACGCCCGCGAGCGCCTCAACAGCCTGCTCGATCAGGGCACGCAGACTGAGCTGGGCAGCGAGCTGGAGCCGAAGGACATCCTGAAGTTCCGCGACTCCAAGAAATATAAAGATCGTCTTGCTGCCGCGCAGAAAGAGACGGAAGAGAAAGACGCGCTGATCGTGATGAAAGGTCAGCTGCACGGTATGCCGGTTGTCGCGGCGGCGTTTGAGTTCGCCTTTATGGGCGGCTCTATGGGCTCCGTGGTCGGCGCGCGCTTCGTGCGTGCGGTTGAGCAGGCGCTGGAAGATAACTGCCCGCTGATTTGCTTCTCCGCCAGCGGCGGCGCGCGTATGCAGGAAGCGCTGATGTCGCTGATGCAGATGGCGAAAACCAGCGCCGCGCTGGCCAAAATGCAGGAGCGCGGTCTGCCCTATATTTCGGTGCTGACCGATCCGACCATGGGCGGCGTCTCTGCCAGCTTCGCGATGCTGGGCGATCTTAACGTCGCCGAGCCGAAAGCGCTTATCGGCTTCGCCGGTCCGCGCGTAATCGAGCAGACCGTGCGCGAAAAACTGCCGCCGGGCTTCCAGCGCAGCGAGTTCCTGATTGAGAAGGGCGCGATCGACATGATTATTCGTCGCCCGGAAATGCGTTATAAACTGGCGAGCCTGCTGGCGAAGATGATGAATCTTCCCGCGCCGCTGCATGATGGCGAACCGACCGCGCCTGCGGATGAGCCGGAAAGCAACGAGGCCTGACAGGAGAGAGAGGCGCGCGCGGCGCGCCTTTCACCAATGCACCGTCGAACCGGCTGAACCGGGTCAAAATCTGTTAAACGGGACATATGGACACTCTTCACCTTCCTCAAGCCACGTCGCCTTTGGCCACGTGGCTTTATTATCTTGAGCATCTGCATTCGCAGACCATTGAGCTGGGCCTGGATCGCATTCGCTGCGTCGCGCAGCGCCTCGACCTGCTGAAGCCCGCGCCTTTCGTTTTCACCGTCGCCGGCACCAACGGCAAAGGCACCACCTGCCGCACGCTTGAGACGCTGCTGATGGCGGCGGGCTATCGCGTCGGGGTCTACAGCTCGCCGCATCTGGTGCGCTATACCGAACGCGTGCGCGTACAGGGCAAAGAGCTCGATCCCGCGCTGCACAGCGCCAGCTTTGCGAAAATCGAAGCGGGACGCGGCGACGTTTCCCTGACCTATTTTGAATTCGGCACCCTCTCCGCGCTGAACCTGTTTCAACAGGCGCAGCTGGATGTGGTGATCCTCGAAGTAGGACTGGGCGGTCGCCTGGACGCCACCAATATCGTTGACGCCGACGTGGCAGTGGTAACCAGCATCGCGCTGGATCATACCGACTGGCTCGGCCCGGATCGTGAAAGCATCGGCCGCGAAAAAGCGGGCGTATTTCGTGGCGGCAGGCCCGCCGTGGTCGGCGAACCGGATATGCCCGCCAGCATCGCCGCCGTCGCGGCGGAGAAGGGCGCGCAGCTGTTGCAGCGCGACCGCGACTGGTGCTACAGCCAGCAGCCGGAAAGCTGGGCGTTTCGCGACGCGCAGGGCGAGCTGAACGATCTGCCGCTGCCGCAGGTGCCGCTGCCGAATGCAGCCACGGCGCTGGCGGCGCTGCGCGCTTCCGGGCTGAACGTCAGCGATGCGACGATCCGCGACTATCTGCCGCTGGCGATCCTGCCTGGCCGTTTTCAGACGGTAAGCGAATCGCCGCGCGTCATCCTCGATGTGGCGCATAACCCCCATGCGGCGAGCTATCTGGCGTCGCGTCTGGCGCAGCTGCCGAATAGCGGCCGCGTGCATGCGGTGGTGGGAATGCTGCATGATAAAGATATCGCCGGCACCCTTGAGGCGCTGGCGCCGCAAATCGACCGCTGGTACTGCGCACCGCTTGACGGCCCGCGCGGCGCTACTGCCGATGAGCTGATGGCGCATCTGCCGGCCGACGCGGCGACGGCCTTTGCCGACGTGGACAGCGCCTGGCAGGCGGCGCGTCAGCAGGCCGAGGCGCAGGACATTGTGCTGGTATGTGGATCTTTCCATACCGTGGCGCAGGTCATGGAATCGACAGAGATGGAGAAAGGTCGTGGCGAGTAAGTTTCAGAACCGCCTGGTCGGCACCATTATTCTGGTGGCGGTGGGCGTGATTGTGCTGCCGGGCCTGCTGGACGGCAAAAAGAAGCACTATAAAGAGGAGTTCGCGGCGATCCCGCTGGTGCCGAAGCCCGACGATCAACAGGACAGCGAGATGGTGCCGCCGGTTACGCAGCCATTGCCTGCTCAGCCGCCGCAGGGCGCAGGCAGCGCGGTAAGCGGCGGCAACAGCGGCGCCAGCAATCCCGTCGCCGAGCAGGGCAACGCTACGCCGCAGAGCAACAGCGGGCCGAGCGTAGTGACGCCGCCGCCGGTGCATCAGAGCGCGCCGACGAAACCGCGTCAGGTTGAGCAGCCAAAAACCAGACCGGTCGAACAGCCGAAAGCGAAAGCGGCCGAGCAGCCGAAAACGCAGCCGAAGCCGGTAGAGCAGCCGAAGCCGGTTGAGTCGAAGCCGGTGGAAACGAAGCAGAGCGAACCGGCGAAGCCAGCGGAAACGCCGAAGCCAGCAGAGCAGAGCGCGCCTGCCGGTCAGGCTTACGTGGTGCAGCTCGGCGCGCTGAAAAACGCAGCGAAGGTCAATGAGATCGTCGCGAAGCTGCGTCTGTCAGGCTATCGCGCTTTCACCGTGCCATCGACGGCGGTACAGGGGCAAATCACCCGTATCTATGTTGGCCCGGACGCCTCAAAAGCGAAGCTGCAAAGCTCGCTGTCGGAGCTGCAGAGCGTTTCCGGCCTCGGCGGTGTCGTGAAGCCCTATAGCGCGCATTAAAGCATCAACAGGCGCCGCCGATAGCATAAAAAGGCGGCGCCGCACGCAGTGTTAAAGCGACGCTGGCTAATATAATTTATTAAGATTCAACGGCTTGTCCGGCTGAGTCTCCGTCGGGCGAGGAAAGTTTTTTTCATCGCCCTTTTTATGGAAGCTGAAAAGGAAAAGCGCTACGCAAACGTTTTCTTTTTCTGTTAGAATGCGCCCCGAACTGGATGCAGGGGTGCAAACGCACTGGCGCTGGAAGAGTTCATGATCTGGATTGATTACGTCATTATTGCGGTAGTTGGTTTTTCGGCTCTGGTCAGCCTGATTCGAGGGTTTGTCCGCGAAGCCTTATCTCTCGTTACCTGGGGATGCGCGTTTTTTGTCGCCAGTCATTACTACGCCTACCTTGCAGTCTGGTTTACAGGTTTTGACGACGAACTGGTGCGTAACGGTATCGCCATCGCGGTGCTGTTCGTCGCGACGCTAATTGTCGGCGCGATAGTCAACTATGTGATCGGCTCGCTGGTTGAAAAGACCGGCCTGTCGGGAACCGACAGGGTGTTGGGGGTCTGTTTCGGGGCGTTACGCGGCGTGCTGATCGTTAGCGCGATTCTTTTCTTCCTCGACACATTCACCGGCTTTTCCAAAAGTCCGGACTGGCAGCAGTCCCAGCTCATTCCCCAGTTCAGTTATATAATCAGATGGTTTTTTGACTACCTGAAAAGCACGTCGAGTTTTTTACCCCGGTGACGCCACCGGGAGTGCGGCTAATGAGGAAATGACAACATGTGCGGTATTGTTGGTATCACCGGGTTTATGCCGGTCAACCAGTCGATCTATGATGCGTTAACGGTGCTTCAGCACCGCGGGCAGGACGCCGCAGGCATTTGTACTATCGATGCGCTGAAGTGCTTCCGTCTGCGTAAGGCGAACGGCCTCGTCAGCGATGTCTTTGAAGCTCGCCACATGCAGCGTCTGCAGGGCAATATGGGGATCGGCCACGTTCGCTACCCTACCGCAGGCAGCTCCAGCGCCTCTGAAGCGCAGCCGTTCTACGTTAACTCGCCGTACGGTATTACCCTGGCTCATAACGGCAACCTGACCAACGCGCACGAGCTGCGCAAGCACCTGTTCGAAAAGGGCCGCCGCCACGTCAACACCACCTCAGATTCTGAAATTCTGCTTAATATTTTCGCGCAGGAGCTGGACCGTTTTCAGAACGACCCGCTGGAAGCGGACAACATTTTCGCTGCGGTAGCGGCGGTGCATCAGCAGGTGCGCGGCGCTTACGCCGTCGTCGCCATGATCATCGGCCACGGCATGGTCGCCTTCCGCGATCCCAACGGCATCCGTCCGCTGGTGCTGGGCAAGCGCGTGCTGCCGGACAGCCGCGTTGAGTATATGGTCGCTTCTGAGAGCGTGGCGCTCGATACGCTGGGCTTTGAATTCCTGCGTGACGTCGCGCCGGGCGAGGGCGTCTATATTACCGAGCAGGGCCAGCTCTTTACGCGCCAGTGTGCCGAGAACCCGAAAAGCAATCCGTGCCTGTTCGAGTATGTCTATTTTGCTCGTCCGGACTCGTTCCTCGACAAGATCTCCGTCTACAGCGCGCGCGTGCGCATGGGCACCAAGCTGGGTGAAAAGATTGCTCGCGAGTGGGAAGATCTCGATATCGACGTGGTGATCCCGATTCCGGAGACCTCTACCGATATCGCGCTGGAGATTGCACGCATTCTCGACAAACCCTATCGTCAGGGCTTTGTGAAAAACCGCTACGTCGGCCGCACCTTTATCATGCCGGGCCAGCAGCTGCGCCGCAGCGCCGTTCGCCGCAAGCTCAACGCCAACCGCGCCGAGTTCCGCGACAAGAACGTGCTGCTGGTGGATGACTCTATCGTACGCGGCACCACCTCTGAGCAGATTATCGAGATGGCGCGCGAAGCGGGCGCGAAACGCGTCTATCTGGCCTCTGCCGCGCCGGAAATTCGTTTCCCGAACGTCTACGGCATTGATATGCCGAGCGCAACCGAGCTGATCGCTCATGGGCGTGAAGTGGAAGAGATTTGCCAGTTAATCAAAGCTGACGCGCTGATTTTCCAGGATCTGGATGACCTGATTGAGGCGGTGCGCGAAGAGAACCCCGATATCGCCCAGTTCGAATGTTCGGTGTTTAACGGCGTCTATGTCACTAAAGATGTCGACCAGCAGTATCTGGAGTATCTCCAGTCGCTGCGCAACGATGATGCCAAAGCCCTTCAGCGTCAGAACGAAGTCGAAAACCTCGAGCTGCATAACGAAGGTTAATCGCGTTCTCAGCTATGATGAGATGAACACGGGGCGGAGAAATCCGCCCCGTTTGTTTTCCCGATCCGGCACGCGCTATCATAGCGCCTCACTGAAACGGCAAGGAAGAAGTATGAAACGACTCATCATTGGCATCTCGGGCGCAAGCGGCGCGATCTACGGCGTGCGGCTGCTGCAGGTGTTGCAGCAGGTCAGCGAGGTGGAAACCCATCTGGTGATGAGTCCGGCGGCACGACAAACCCTGAGTCTCGAGACGGACTATACGCTGCGTGAAGTGCAGGCGCTGGCGGACGTGGTGCATGACGTGCGCGATATTGCCGCCAGCATCTCTTCAGGGTCGTTCAAGACCCTTGGCATGGCGATCCTGCCCTGTTCGATGAAAACTCTCTCCGGCATCGTGCACAGCTACAGCGACAGTCTGCTGACGCGCGCCGCCGACGTTGTGCTGAAAGAGCAGCGCAAGCTGGTGTTGGGCGTGCGCGAAACCCCGCTGCATATCGGCCATTTGCGTATGATGACCACTGCCGCCGAGCTGGGCGCGGTCATCATGCCGCCGGTGCCAGCCTTCTACCATCGACCGCAGTCGATCATGGAGCTGGTGGATCAGACGGTGAATCGCGTGGTTGATCAGTTCGATATCACGCTGCCGCAGGATCTTTTTACGCGCTGGAACGGTGCATGACCGTCAGATTTTGCACTATTGAGGTGCAAATGCGCGTGGGCGATCACTCTTCGTGCATTTGATGCACCAAAAGTTAACAAAGTCGCTTTTTCTCTCTTACATCACTGATATATTCCCCTCACAAACCCGGTGGAATCGCCTCGCTGGCGTTCTGCCGGGCGCGCTAATGGCTTGCATTGCTGGCATGAAATATGCAAGAAATATGTGGCTTAACAAGCGCAAACACACATCACGCACCCATAACAAAAAGCACTTCACTGAGGGTAATCTATGAAAAAGCGAGTTCTGGCTCTTTCTCTCATGCTGGGCCTGACCAGCGCCGCCAGCGTTTTCGCCGCGGTGCCGTCGTCGATTCGCATTGGGACTGACCCAACTTACCCGCCGTTTGAATCGAAAAACGCGCAAGGACAGTTAGTAGGCTTCGATATCGATCTCGCTAACGAAATCTGTAAACGCATGAATACCAAGTGCACCTATGTCGAAAGTGACTTCGATGCGCTGATCCCTTCGCTGAAGGCGAAGAAAATCGACGCCATCATCTCGTCGCTCTCTATTACCGCGAAACGTCAGGAAGAGATCGCTTTCTCCGACAAACTCTATGCGGCCAACGCCCGTCTCGTCGCGCCGAAAGGCTCGCCGATCCAGCCGACCATCGAGTCGCTGAAGGGTAAAAACATCGGCCTGCTGCAGGGCACCACCCAGGAAACCTACGCCAATCAAAACTGGCGGCCCAAAGGCGTTAACGTTACGCCTTACGCTAACCAGGATCTGGTCTATCAGGATCTGAACGCAGGCCGTATCGATGCGGCGTTCCAGGATGAAGTGCAGGCGAGTGAAGGCTTTCTGAAGCAGCCGGTTGGCAAAAATTACGCCTTCGCCGGTCCGGCGGTTAAAGACGACAAGATTTTCGGCGTCGGCACCGGTATGGGGCTGCGTAAAGATGACAGCGAGCTGAAAGCGGCTATCGATAAGGCGTTCGAAGCGATGCGCAAAGATGGCACCTACGATAAGATCGCGAAAAAGTATTTTGATTTCAATGTGTACGGTGACTAACCCTGTCGACCTTTGCCTGATCCCTCTTCGTTGAGCCGCACGGCGCAACGCAAAATCTGGTCAGGACTGCCCGCTGGCGCGCCCGCGGGCAGAACATTCATCTTTCTCCACGACAGGATTGATTAAATGTTGTACGGCTATTCCGATGTTATTCTGAAAGGCACCCTGGTCACGCTGGAGCTGGCACTCAGTTCAGTCGTGCTGGCGGTGGTGCTCGGCCTGATTGGCGCGGGCGCGAAACTCTCCCGCAGTCGCCCGCTGGCGATGCTGTCTGAAGGCTATACCACGCTGATTCGCGGCGTGCCCGATCTGGTGCTGATGCTGCTGATCTTTTACGGTCTGCAGATCGCGCTTAACACGCTCACCGACGCTATGGGCCTTGCCCAGTTCGATATCGACCCGATGGTGGCCGGTATTATTACGCTCGGGTTTATTTACGGCGCCTACTTTACCGAAACTTTTCGCGGCGCGTTTCTCGCAGTGCCGAAAGGACAGATCGAAGCCGCTACGGCGTTCGGCTTTACCGGTTCGCAGGTGTTTCGCCGCATCCTGTTCCCCGGCATGATGCGTTATGCGCTGCCGGGCATCGGCAACAACTGGCAGGTGATCCTAAAAGCCACAGCGCTGGTGTCGCTGCTGGGGCTGGAGGATGTGGTGAAGGCGACGCAGCTGGCGGGAAAAAGCACCTGGCAGCCGTTCTACTTCGCCATTGTCGCGGGCGCTATCTATCTCATCTTTACCACGCTGTCTAACGGCGTGCTGTGGTGGCTGAATCGCCGCTACTCAGTCGGCGTAAAAAGGGCAGAGCTATGATCGACATTATTCAGGAGTACTGGAAATCCCTGCTCTGGACCGACGGCTACCGCTTTACCGGCGTCGCCATTACCTTATGGCTGCTGATCCTCTCGGTAGTCATCGGCGGCTGTCTGGCGGTGCTGCTGGCGATCGCGCGCGTGTCGCCGAACCGCTTTGTCAGTATGCCGGTCTGGCTCTTTACCTATGTGTTCCGCGGTACGCCGCTTTATGTGCAGCTGCTGGTGTTCTACTCCGGCATGTATACGCTGGAAGTGGTGAAAGGCTCGGAGTTGCTGAACGCCTTTTTTCGCAGCGGGCTGAACTGTACGCTGCTGGCATTTACCCTTAACACCTGCGCCTATACCACGGAGATCTTCGCGGGGGCGATCCGCGCCGTACCGCACGGCGAGATCGAGGCGGCGCGCGCCTATGGCTTCTCGACCTTCAAGCTCTATCGCTGCATTATTCTGCCGTCGGCGCTGCGCACCGCGCTGCCTGCCTACAGCAATGAAGTGATCCTGATGCTGCACTCTACGGCGCTCGCCTTTACCGCAACGGTGCCGGACCTGCTGAAGATCGCGCGCGATATTAACTCGGCGACCTATCAGCCTTTTACCGCGTTCGGCCTTGCGGCGGTGCTCTATCTGATTATCTCTTATGTGTTGATTAGCCTGTTCCGTCTGGCGGAGCGCCGCTTCCTCGCACACATCAAACCTTCGTCATCGCATTGAGTGGAACTATGGCTGATAACAAACTGAGCGTGACCGAACTGCATAAGCGTTACGGTGACCATGAAGTATTAAAAGGCGTCTCTTTACAGGCCGATGCGGGCGATGTCATCAGCATCATTGGATCGTCCGGCTCGGGGAAAAGTACCTTTCTGCGCTGCATTAATTTCCTGGAGAAACCGAGCGAAGGCACTATCTCCGTCACCAACGAGCCGATCAATCTGGTGCGCGACACGGACGGTCAGCTCAAGGTCGCCAATAAAGAGCAGCTGCGTTCGCTGCGCACCCGGCTGACCATGGTGTTCCAGCACTTTAACCTGTGGAGCCACATGACGGTGCTGGAGAACGTGATGGAGGCGCCGATTCAGGTGCTGGGGCTCAGCAAGGCGGAGGCCCGCACCCGCGCCATCAACTATCTCAACAAGGTTGGCATCGACGAACGTGCGCAGGCGAAATATCCGGTGCACCTTTCCGGCGGTCAGCAGCAGCGCGTCTCTATCGCGCGCGCGCTGGCGATGGAGCCGGAAGTGCTGCTGTTCGACGAACCGACCTCGGCGCTCGATCCTGAACTGGTGGGCGAAGTGCTGCGTATCATGCAGAAGCTGGCGGAGGAGGGCAAAACCATGGTGGTGGTCACCCATGAGATGGAATTTGCGCGTCACGTCTCCAGCCACGTGATCTTTCTGCATCAGGGCAAGATTGAAGAGGAAGGGCCGCCGGACGCGCTGTTTGGCAGCCCGAAAAGCCCACGCCTGCAGCAGTTTCTGAAAGGCTCGCTGAAGTAGGCTTCCGCCTCCTCCGTTACGCGGAGGAGGCGGCCGTTAAGCCGCGCCTTTGCCTGCCGGTTTCCCCACCACATCCTGCAACGCCTCCTGCAAATCATACCAGCGAAAGCCGAAGCCGGAGGCTTCCAGCCGTTTCGGCAGCACATGCTGTCCTCCAAGCACCAGCACCGCCGATTCGCCCATCATCATTTTGATGGCGCTGGCGGGCGTGCGCATAAAAGCCGGGCGATGCATAACATAGCCGAGCGTGGCGGCGAACTGCTCGTTGCGCACCGCGTAGGGCGCCACCATATTGAACGGGCCGCTGAGTTCGTCATGATCCAGTAGCCAGAGGATGGCGTTCACCATATCGTCGATATGGATCCATGGCAGATACTGTTTACCGCTGCCGATGGGGCCGCCGACGCCGAGCCTGAACGGCAGCTTCATTTTACTTAGCGCGCCCCCTTCGCTGGCCAGCACCACGCCGGTACGCATCAGGCAGACGCGGGTGCGCTCGCTCTGGGCGCTGAGCGCCAGCTGCTCCCAGCGCGCGCAGAGGCTATGGGTAAACTCTTCCTGGCCCTGATCCTCCTCTGTCATCACCAGCTCGCCGGTATCGCCGTAGTAGCCAGTTGCCGAGCCGGAGATCAATACGCGCGGCGGAGAGTGGCTGGCGTTAATCAGCGAGGCGATGCGTTCGGTAATTTGCCAGCGGCTTTCGCACAGCAGTTGCTTCTGCTGTTCGGTCCAGCGCTTGTCGGCAATGGGTTCGCCCGCGAGGTTGATAACCGCGTCGATGCCGTCAAGGTTTTGCTGCTGCGCCAGTCCTGACCAGAGCGCGACGCCCGCGTCGAGCTTTTCGCGCGCGGCGGCGACATCGCGCGTAACAACGCTGACCTGATGTCCCAGCGTTAACAGGCGTGGAATAAGATGGCGGCCGATGAGTCCGGTGCCACCGGTCATAAGTATGTGCATCTCGCGTCTCCTTATCATTTTTCTGATACGCACTGTTTCAGCATAGAAGAAGCGCGGCCGCGCGCTGCTGCACTGCGTCGCGCTTTGAGAAGATCGGACCAGCAGGAGATTGCTTTGCTGAAAAAAAGTCGGTAAATATCAGGCTACCCGGAAAAGCCAGTTGAGGTAGCAGATGAATTACCCGTCCATCACCCTGTGGTCTGATTCATCGTTTTTTAGTCCTTACGCCATGTCGGTTTACGTTGCGCTCACGGAAAAAGGGGTGCCCTTTACGCTTAAACGCGTCGATCTCTCGCAAAACCAGCAGTTCGCCAGCGATTACCGCGCGCTGTCGCTGACCTGTCGCGTGCCGACGCTGCAGGTTGATGAGTTTGTACTGAGCGAGTCCTCTGCTATCGCTGAATATCTGGAAGAGCGTTTTCCTGCCCCTGAGTTTGAGCGACTCTACCCGCGCGATCGCGAGAAGCGCGCGCGGGCACGCGAGGTGCAGGCCTGGCTGCGCAGCGATTTCATGCCGATTCGTCAGGAGCGGCCAACTGAAGTGTTGTTTGCGGGCGAGCGTTTCCCGCCGCTGACCCCGGCGGCCACGCAGGCGGTGGAGAAACTGATTGCGGCGAGTCTGCGTCTGTTGCCGGATAACCAGCAGAATTTATTTGGCGAGTGGTCTGTTGCCGACACGGATCTGGCGCTGATGCTGAATCGACTGGCGCTGCACGGCGACGCGCTGCCCGATAAGCTCAGGGAATATGCTGAATTTCAGTGGCAGCGCGCCTCGGTTCAGCTCTGGCTGGCGGAAAGCGGCAAACAACGATAGTTTGCGCCGCTTGCTCAGGCGAGCGGAAGTGATTACCTTACAGCACACTATAACAACGACGTGGCAATCAGGCGCGTGTCGCACGGCACGCCAGAACAGAAAAGGGTTACCGGATGGTGGATCAAACCGCGGGCGACGGCATCGAGTGGGTCGATATCGTCAATGAAGAGAATGAAGTGATTGCGCAGGCGACACGCGCGCAGATGCGCGCGCAGCGTATGCGTCATCGCGCCACCTATATCGTGGTGCATGACGGCGCAGGCAAGATTCTGGTGCAGCGCCGCACCGAGACCAAAGACTTCATGCCCGGCATGCTGGACGCCACCGCTGGCGGCGTGGTGCAGAGCGGCGAAGATCTGCTGGAATCGGCGCGCCGCGAGGCCGAGGAGGAGCTGGGCATTGCCGATGTGCCTTTCGCCGAGCACGGCAAGTTCTACTTCGAAGATGAGCATGTCCGCGTCTGGGGCGGTTTGTTCAGCTGCGTTTACCACGGCCCGTTCGCCATGCAGGAAGAAGAGGTGGATGAGGTGTTCTGGATGACTGCGGACGAGATTACCGCGCGCTGCGATGAGTTTACCGACGACTCGCTCAAGGCGCTGTCGCTCTGGCTGATGCGCAACGGCGACGCGTAAGTTAGACCTGTTAAAAAAACGCCCTGTTGGGCGTTTTTTGTTTTTGCGCACTTAAGTTTGTGCTTTTCAGGCGCAGAAAACGGTCTGTTGCGTAAAGCTGCTGTTTTCAGCCTTCACCACAAAGAAATCGCACATGACGCCCACGCCGCGCGGCGTTGCGTTCAGGCGCCGGGTATGCAACTCGCTGTCGATCATGGCGGAACCTCGCTGGTGCGCTGAAACGGGATCTTTTCAGTGTTAGCGTGCCGGGCGAGTTTCGCCAGTTGAGAGGAGGATAAAAAAAGAGCACGCTCGCGCATGCTCTTTAGAGGACTCAAAGGTCAAAGATCACTCCCTGTGTGGAGAGACCTTAGCCTTCCGCCTGCTGCGACTGAATCGCGGTCAGGGCGATGGTGTAGACGATATCGTCGACCAGCGCGCCGCGCGACAGGTCGTTAACCGGCTTGCGCATACCCTGCAGCATCGGACCGATAGAGATCAGATCCGCCGAACGCTGTACCGCTTTGTAGGTGGTGTTGCCGGTGTTGAGATCCGGGAAGATAAAGACCGTAGCGCGACCCGCGACCGCAGAGTTTGGCGCCTTGGATTTGGCCACATCTTCCATAATCGCCGCGTCATACTGCAGCGGACCGTCGATCACCAGATCCGGGCGCTTCTCCTGTGCGATGCGCGTAGCTTCGCGAACTTTCTCCACGTCACTGCCTGCGCCGGAGGTGCCGGTCGAGTAGGAGATCATCGCCACGCGCGGTTCGATGCCGAAGGCATGCGCAGAGTCCGCAGACTGAATGGCGATTTCCGCCAGCTGCTCTGCCGTCGGGTCCGGGTTGATGGCGCAGTCGCCGTAAACCAGCACCTGCTCCGGCAGCAGCATAAAGAACACTGAGGAGACCAGCGAGCTGTTCGGCGCGGTCTTGATCAGCTGCAGCGGCGGACGAATGGTATTGGCGGTGGTATGCACGGCGCCTGACACCAGACCGTCGACTTCGCCGCTCTCCAGCATCATGGTGCCGAGCACCACGTTGTCTTCCAGCTGCTCCTGCGCCACCACTTCGGTCATGCCTTTGTTTTTACGCAGCTCGACCAGACGAGGCACATAGTTGTTGCGCACCACTTCCGGATCCACGATCTCGATGCCTTTGCCCAGCTCGACGCCCTGTGCGGCGGCGACGCGCTGGATCTCATCTGGATTGCCCAGCAGCACGCAGGTAGCAATGCCGCGCTCGGCGCAGATAGCGGCCGCTTTAACGGTACGCGGCTCATCGCCTTCCGGCAGCACGATGCGTTTGCCCGCTTTGCGCGCCAGCTCGGTCAGCTGATAGCGGAAGGCCGGCGGCGACAGGCGACGGCTGCGCTCAGAGGTGGCGGTCAGCGACTCGATCCAGTCGGCGTTAATATAGCTGGCGACATACTCCTGCACTTTTTCAACGCGCTGGGTATCGTCGCTGGGCACTTCGAGGTTGAAGCTCTGCAGGCTGAGCGAGGTTTGCCAGGTGTTGGTTTTCACCATAAATACCGGCAGGCCGGTCTGGAAGGCGCGCTCGCACAGCTTCGCGATGCGGCTGTCAATTTCGTAGCCGCCGGTCAGCAGAATGGCCCCAATCTCTACACCGTTCATCGCGGCGAGACAGGCGGCCACCAGCACGTCGGGACGGTCCGCTGAGGTTACCAGCAGCGAACCTGGACGGAAATGCTCCAGCATATGCGGCAGGCTGCGCGCGCAGAAGGTCACCGACTTGACGCGACGAGTGGCGATCTCGCCTTCGTTGATCACTTCGGCGTCAAGGTGGCGACACATATCAATGGCGCGCGTAGCGATCAGATCAAAGCTCCAGGGCACGCAGCCCAGTACCGGCAGCGGACTGTCGGCGAACAGCTGTTTCGGATCGATATTGGCGACGCTGGCTTTGGTGGAGTCGTCGAAAATTTCCGACAGATCGGGGCGCGTGCGTCCCTGTTCATCCACCGGCGCATTCAGCTTGTTGATAATGACGCCGGTGATGTTTTTGTTTTTGCTGCCGCCGAAGCTGCTCTGCGTCAGTTCGATACGTTCTTTGAGCTGGGCAGGGGAGTCGTTACCAAGCGCCATAACAAAGACGATTTCGGCGTTCAGCGTCTTGGCGATCTCATAGTTGAGCGCGTTGGCGAACTGGTGCTTACGCGTCGGCACCAGACCTTCTACCAGCACCACTTCCGCATCTTTGGTGTTTTCATGGTAGCGAGCGATGATCTCTTCCATCAGCACGTCCTGCTGGTTAGCGCCCAGCAGTGACTCCACGCGCGACATTTTGAGCGGGTCGGCGGCGGGAATCGACGAGTTCTTGCGGATGATCATCGTGGTCTGGTCCAGCTTATCGCCGCCAGCGCGCGGTTGCGCGATAGGTTTAAAGACGCTGAGACGAACGCCTTTACGCTCCATGGCACGGATCACGCCGAGGCTGACGCTGGTCAGGCCGACGCTGGTGCCGGTAGGAATAAGCATAATTGTACGTGACACGTTTGAACCTCGCTTTAGGTAGTGTCAAAACAACGCCGTCAGCCGAAGCTGACGGTGAAGGAAAAATCAGGCGGTAAGACGCGCCGCATCCTGGGCGATCACCAGCTCTTCGTTGGTCGGAATTACAATAGCCGGGCGAGTGCCCTCTTTATTGATAAAGCCGGATTTGCCGAAGCGCGCTGCCAGGTTGCGCTCGTGGTCAACCTCGAAGCCGAGCAGGCCCAGCTTTTTCAGCGACAGCTCACGTACCATCGCCGCGTTTTCGCCGATGCCGCCGGTAAAGATCACCGCATCCAGTCGGCCTTCCATCATGGCGCTGTAGCTGCCGATGTATTTTGCCAGACGATGGCAGAATACATCCATGGCGCGCTTCGCGTCCTCTTTGGTTTCATAGTTATCTTCAACGTAGCGGCAGTCGCTGGTGACGCCGGTCAGGCCCAGCAGGCCGGACTCTTTAGTCAGCAGCTTGTTGATGGCATCGACGCTCATGCCCAGCGTATCGTGCAGATAGAAGATGATAGCCGGGTCGATGTCGCCGCTGCGGGTGCCCATGACCAGGCCTTCGAGCGGCGTCAGTCCCATTGAGGTATCGACGCACTTACCGTTGCGCACCGCCGCGACGGATGCGCCGTTGCCGAGGTGACAGGTAATGATGTTCAGCTCGTCGACCGGTTTGTTCAGAATCCTGGCCGCTTCGTGCGTCACATAGTAATGGCTGGTGCCGTGCGCGCCATAGCGGCGAACACCATGCTCTTTATAGAGATGGTAGGGCAGGGCATAGAGATAAGACTCTTCCGGCATCGTCTGATGGAACGCCGTGTCGAAAACCGCCACATTTTTATCGGAAAGATGCGGAAAGTTTTTCATCGCCTCTTCAATGCCGATCAGATGCGCCGGATTGTGCAACGGTGCGAAAGAGGCGTTGTCTTTAATGCCCTGCACCACAGCATCGGTGATAACGACGGATTCAGTCAGTTGCTCACCGCCATGAACGATGCGATGACCAATTGCAGCAATTTGTGCCGAAAGCTCTGGTTTTTGTGCCAGAATAGTTTTAACGATGAAATTCAGGGCTTCGCTGTGAGCGGCGCCGGCACCAAGAGGGGCTTCGTGTTTTTCTCCGTCCAGTTTCCATTTAATGCGCGCTTCCGGAAGGTGGAAGCATTCAGCCAGACCGGACAGGTATTCCTCTCCGCTGGCGGCATTCAGGATGGCGAACTTCAGTGAAGAGCTGCCGCAGTTCAGAACCAGTACTAACTTACTCGACATGGAAGTACCTATTTGTTAAAAGTGGCTAAAAATAAGGCAATCAGACTATCAGCGTAGCCCATGAAAGCGGGGAGATTAATGATAACCCCGTTGCGGTAGTCAAAATGTTGCTTCTCCGCAAAAAAATTTCGGTAATTTTACGCAATTTTTTGAAATTTGCTTAGCGAAAGCTGGCCGTTACGTTTGTCGTTTACCTTCTTACCCGCTTCCAGTACGTTATTGAGGCTGGGTCAGAATAGCGAGTGTCCCCTTTAAAGACAAAAATTTTTGAAGGATGTCACGTAAAGTTGTGTAGTTATAAAATAATTTTATTTTTTGCTGTTTTAGTTGAGGTCCGCCATGGCGAATGATTCTGGCACTACTGGCTGGTTCCGTATTTTTCAAAACGGCCAGCACTATATGAAGACCTGGCCGAATGACAAACGCCTCGCGCCTGTCTTTCCTGAAAACCGTGTATCGAGCGTGACCCGTTTTGCGATCCGCTTTATGCCGCCGCTGGCTGTTTTTACGCTGAGCTGGCAAATCGCGCTGGGCGGACAGCTGGGGCCGGCAGTCGCTACCGCGCTCTTTGCCTGTAGCTTGCCGATGCAGGGCCTGTGGTGGCTGGGCAAGCGCTCGGTAACGCCGCTACCGCCCACGCTGCTGCACTGGTTCCATGAGGTGCGCGCCCGGCTGGAAGAAGCGGGACAGGCGATTGCGCCGGTTGAGGGTAAGCCGACCTATCAGGCGCTTGCCGACCTGCTCAAGCGGGCATTTAAGCAGCTGGATCGCACCTTCCTTGACGATCTTTGATCGACCGCCTTTTTCCCGCTGAGAGAATTTGCCGCTCAGCCGGGGTTAAATCAAAGAAAAGTGATGCGGGCGTACCCGCATCACCCGCCTTATGCCATCATTTCCCGTCTAATTCTTGAGCGGCCGTTCGGCCCAGGAGCCTCTGATGGAAATGACCCACGCACAGCGTCTGATTCTCTCTAACCAGTACAAGATTATGGCGATGCTGGAGCCGGATAACGCCGAGCGCTATCGTCGTTATCAGACCATAATCGAGCGCGGCTACGGGCTGCAGATGCGCGAGCTGGATAAAGAGTTCGGTGAACTGACGGAAGAAACCTGTCGTACCATTATCGACATTATGGAGATGCACCATGCGCTGCATGTCTCCTTTGCCAATCTTGGCGATAAAGCCTCGCTGGATGAGCGTCGGCTCGCTTTCCTCGGCTTTGATGCCGCCACCGAAGCGCGCTATCTCGGCTACGTACGTTTTATGGTGAATACCGAAGGGCGTTATACTCACTTCGATTCCGGCACCCACGGCTTTAACGCGCAGACGCCGATGTGGGAAAAGTATCAACGTATGCGAGCGGTATGGCACACTTGTCCGCGTCAGTATCACCTGAGCGCGACTGAAATCGCGCAGATTATTAACGCCTGACGGGAGAGGCCTGTGACCTATTGCGGTTTTTTGTTTGATCTGGATGGCACGCTGGTGGACTCTCTGCCTGCCGTAGAGCGGGCGTGGAGTAACTGGGGAGCGCGACACGGCATCGCAGCCGATGAGATTCTGAGTTTTATTCACGGCAAGCAGGCGATCACCTCGCTGCGCCATTTTATGGCGGGTCAGCCGGAAGCGGCCATTCAGGCGGAGTTTCGCGCGCTGGAGCAAATAGAAGCGCAGGACACCGACGGCGTGCGCGCATTGCCGGGTGCGCACGCGCTGCTGACACATTTAGATGCGCTGCAGATCCCCTGGGCTATCGTAACGTCCGGCACAAAACCGGTAGCGCAGGCGCGCCATCAAGCCGCTGGCCTGCCGCTGCCGTCGGTCTTTATTACTGCCGAACAGGTCGAGAAGGGCAAGCCTGAGCCGGATCCCTATCTGCTCGGGGCGCAAAAACTGGGACTGCCGGCGGAGAAGTGCGTGGTGGTGGAGGACGCGCCAGCCGGGATCCTCTCTGGTCTGAACGCCCGCTGCGCGGTTATCGCACTCAATGCGCCCGCCGATACGCCGCGCCTGACGGAAACCCTGATGCAGCTTAACTCGCTGGCGTCACTGCAGGTTACGCCGCAGGCCGAAGGCGGCTTTTCCCTGCACCTGGAAAGCTAAAGCCAGGCGGCGGCATCACGCCGCCGCGTTACAGCGGTGAATCCTGCGAGATTTCGTCCAGCGACAGGCTGAAGCTGGGAATAAACACCTCGACGAAATAGTCCATTTCCGGCGAACGGCGCTGCTGCAGGGTTTTCTCCAGACGCGCCTTGGCCAGCAGGAACTCATTATTGCCTGCGGAAAGCTCTTCCAGACATTTCAGATAGGCGCAGAGCGCGTCCGCCTGTTTTACCACCGACTGTTCCGCTTCGCTGTGCTGATGCTCATCAAGCAGCGGGCGGTAAACCTCCTGCAGTTCTTCAGGAAGCATCTCGATCAGCTTCTGCTGGGCAATCTTCTCTATCTTTTTGTACTCATGAGCGATTTGCGCGTTGTAATACTTAACCGGCGTCGGCAGATCGCCAGTAAGCACTTCGCTGGCGTCATGATAAAGCGCCAGCATCGCAATACGATCGGCATTGAGACTGCCGTTGAACTTTTTGTTTTTAATCACGGCGAGCGCATGCGCCACCATCGCGACCTGCAGACTGTGCTCAGAAACGTTTTCAGTGCGCACGTTGCGCATCAGCGGCCAGCGGTTGATCAGTTTAAGGCGGGAAAGATGGGCGAAAAAGTGGCTTCGGGTCATGCGTTATCCTGTCAGCAACGGGGGAAGCGTCACGCTTCCCCAAATGCTGTCAGTATACGCGGCAGGTTTTACTGGCGATACCCTTGCAGGAAACGGTCAAATTTACCGATCGCCATCTCCAGATCGTCGACGCGCGGCAGCGTGACGATGCGTACGTGATCCGGCCACGGCCAGTTAAAGGCGGAGCCCTGAACCAGCAGCACTTTTTCCTGCAGCAGGAAATCCAGCACCATTTTCTGGTCGTCGTGAATATTGAACTTTTTCGCGTCGATGCGCGGGAACATATAGAGCGCGCCGTTCGGTTTCACGCAGCTGACGCCGGGGATATCGTTGATCAGCTCCCAGGCGCGCTGGCGCTGCTCATAGAGGCGGCCGCCCGGCGCGATAAATTCGCTGATGCTCTGATAGCCGCCCAGTGCGGTCTGGATCGCATGCTGCGCTGGCACGTTGGCGCACAGACGCATGGACGCCAGCATCTCCAGCCCTTCAATATAGCCTTTGGCGTGTTTCTTCGGCCCGTTAAGCACCATCCAGCCCTGACGGAAACCCGCCACGCGGTAAGTTTTAGAGAGGCCGTTAAAGGTGATGGTCAGCAGATCGGGCGCCAGCGCGGCGATCGAGTGGTGCTGCGCTTCGTCATACAGGATCTTATCGTAAATTTCGTCGGCGAAAATGATCAGGTTATGCTGGCGCGCGATCTCAACGATCTCCAGCAGCAGCTCTTTACTGTAAACCGCGCCGGTGGGATTGTTCGGGTTAATGATGACGATGCCGCGCGTGCGTGGCGTGATTTTACTGCGAATATCGTCAAGATCCGGGAACCAGTCTGAGGATTCGTCGCACAGATAGTGCACCGCTTTGCCGCTGGAGAGCGACACCGCCGCCGTCCAGAGCGGATAGTCGGGCGCGGGCACCAGCATCTCGTCGCCGCTGTTCAGCAGCGCCTGCATCGCCTGCACGATCAGCTCTGAAACGCCGTTGCCGATATAGATATCTTCAACCGTGACGTCGCGCATATCGCGCGCCTGGTAGTGCTGCATAATCGCTTTACGCGCGGAATAGAGGCCTTTTGAATCGCAGTAGCCCTGAGCGCTGGGCAGATTGCGGATCACATCGACCAGAATTTCGTCGGGCGCTTCGAAACCGAAAGGCGCAGGGTTGCCAATATTGAGCTTGAGGACTTTGTTGCCTTCTTCTTCGAGACGTTTAGCCTCTTTAAGTACCGGCCCGCGAATGTCGTAACAGACGTTTTCCAGCTTGCCGGATTTATCAATTTGAAAAGTCATTTTTAATCGCCTTTGTGGGCAGAATCCTTTTGCTGCCGCAGAAATCAAACCAGCACAATGTACTCTCCTCATAGCGACAAAAGAAGGGCAGCGGCAGGTTTTGGCGTCTTTGCCATCTTTTTACGGTAGCTATGGCGTAATGCATAATTTCTTTGCAATTAGCTGGTTACAAAAACTGATTTTATGTTGCCGAGCGATATTTTTCTCTACGGAGCGGCCTTGTGGCTGTAAACAGCGCTGTCCGCTTTCTGAAGAAGCAATCAAGAAGTTTTACGCCGAATTAAAACCGCAAACGTAAGTAGATGAACAGGGAAATAGTTAAGCTATTTTACATAAATGCTTAAAAAAGCGTCCGGCCTGATCGACAGATAAGCCAACCCGGAAGCGATCGCGCCTGCCGGGGCGCGTTTATGGCTGAAAATAGCCGGAAAAGTTCCCTGTGCGAAAGGTCCATTGCTTACCCAATAAAAGGTATTTAAGGCCTATCTTCGCACTTTATCTCGCTTTTCAGAAACAGGGCGGTTAAAAGTTGAACAGCGATATGCCAGGATGGGCTTGAAATGCGATCTGGTCAAAAATTACGATGCTTTTCACAAAATCATTTCCATTTTGAACGTAAAAATGATTAAGTATAATTTATTATTTGTCGCATTTAGCCGCTACGCAATTCATAATCCGGTAGCTGGCTTTTTCCGTCCGCTGAAGGTACGGAACCCTAGACACCAACGCAGCTTCCTGCATTTGCGCTCCCGCGCTGTCGGTCCAGAAGTTGTTTCTGTCTACTTAACGCTGCCTTCCCGCTGTTTCGGGATGCGCGTTTGTCGGTATACGTCTGACACGAATTTCTTTGGCGGTCTAACACAGGGCCGGCAATGAGCATCATTACCGCTTATCTCTTTGATAAGTAGCGTAATAACACCAGGGTAGTAGTTTTTTAAAAATCTTATAAGTGAAGAAAACATGACTAATGCAAATCGTCCGATACTGAATCTCGACCTCGATCTGCTGAGAACGTTTGTTGCCGTTGCGGACCTGAACACCTTTGCGGCCGCCGCTGCCGCTGTGTGCCGAACCCAGTCAGCCGTCAGCCAGCAGATGCAACGTCTGGAGCAATTGGTAGGTAAAGAGCTGTTTGCCAGACATGGACGTAATAAATTATTAACTGAGCATGGTATTCAGCTTTTAGGCTACGCCAGGAAAATCCTGCGTTTCAACGACGAGGCCTGTACATCGCTGATGTACAGCAACATCCAGGGCGTACTGACCATCGGCGCTTCAGATGACACCTCTGACACCATCCTGCCGTTTCTGCTGAACCGCGTAACCTCGGTTTATCCGAAGCTGGCGATCGATGTCCGTGTAAAACGTAACCCCTTTATGATGGAGATGCTGAACCAGGGCGAAGTCGATCTGGTTGTGACGACCTCAAGTCCCGGCAGCTTTACTCATCAGGTGCTGCGTACGTCGCCCACGCTGTGGTACTGCGCGGCGGATTATATTTTTCAGCGCGGCGAAGCGATTCCTCTGGTACTGCTGGATGAACCCAGCCCGTACCGCGATATGGCGATCGATCACCTCAACGAGGCGGGCATTCCATGGCGTATCTCTTACGTCGCCTCTACGCTCGCTGCAGTCCGCGCCGCGGTGAAAGCGGGGCTGGGCGTCACTGCGCGTCCGGTGGAGATGATGAGTCCTGAACTGCGCGTAATGGGCGCGGCGGAAGGCCTGCCTGTGCTGCCGGATACGCAATATCTGCTGTGCCGCAATCCTGACAGCGATAACGAGCTTGCGCTGGCGATTTTCAACGCCATGCAGTCCACCAACGATCCCTACAATCTGAGTGCCAACCCGGACGGGACGCTGTTGCTCGATGATGAAGAGTAACCCGCAGACAACATTGCCGGTTTCTTTTTAATCTCGCGGTCAGTCAGGCAAACTGTAATAAAAAAGCCCTTCGTTATGCTTACGCATCGAAGGGCTTTTTTTTATTCATTTAAAACGAACGCGTACTACCGCTTCACCTGCTAGTCTCTCTTTAACCCCTCAACAAAACAAAACCACATTTCAGTCAAGTAAATAATGGAATTTCTGGTCTGAAAATTTGAAAGGCCTGTTCCGTATTTGCGCAACATATGCTGAAAAAAAGGACAAAAAGGCGGGTTTTGTGTCCTGGATCAAAAAAATAACCCTGACAAGGGGAAGGAAAATTCGTTAAAGCCTGCCAGAATACGTCGGATAAATGCACGATCCATGCATTTGCATTCCAGCTATATTCTAAAAGCCCATACAGACTGAAGCGATTTAGCTGGCATCGCGCGCATCATATGTTAAAATTTTGATGCGCGTGTAAAATAATGTTTGGATACTTTTGTCAAAGTTGACAAAAGGTTATAGAAAGGAGTAAAAGACCCCATAAAATTGCTGCCTAATTGATAATGACAGCATAATTTATAAGGTTTTTTTCCTTCCCTTAAATCGATGTGGTGCGTTTGCTGCAAGTGACCTGCGCAGGATGCCATCGCCACTTTTGATGAGTAAGCAAAGAGTATGTCAACAGCCACCGAAGTCGTCGCTCACCACTGGGCGTTTATCATATTTGTCATTATCGCTTTCGGCCTTTGCGCCTTTATGCTTGCCGGAGGATGGCTCTTAGGCGGCCGCGCCCGCGCTCGCTATAAAGAGACGCCGTTCGAATCTGGTATCGAATCCGTTGGCGACACCCATATCCGCCTGTCGGCGAAGTTCTACCTCGTCGCCATGTTCTTCGTCATTTTCGACGTGGAAGCGCTCTTTTTATACGCATGGTCGACCTCTATCCGCGAAAGCGGCTGGGTCGGCTTTGTCGAAGCCGCAATTTTCATTTTGGTGCTCCTGGCGGGGCTGGTCTATCTGGTGCGTATCGGCGCGCTGGACTGGGCGCCTGCACGCCGTCGCGTGGTGGTCAAATCCAGCCCGATCGGTCACACCAACCCTCATAAGCAGTAAAAGCGAGGCAATCTGATGGACTATACGCTCACCCGCATAGACCCCAACGGTGGTGAGAACGACCGTTACCCTCTGCAAAAACAGGAGATCGTAACCGATCCCCTTGAGCAGCACGTTCATCGCAGCGTCTACATGGGCAAGCTCGAGCATGCCCTGCATGACATGGTGAACTGGGGCCGTAAGAATTCCCTGTGGCCCTATAACTTTGGTTTGTCCTGCTGCTATGTAGAGATGACCACCTCCTTTACCGCCGTGCACGACGTGGCGCGTTTTGGTGCGGAAGTTATGCGCGCCTCGCCGCGTCAGGCGGACTTTATGGTGATCGCCGGTACGCCCTTTACCAAAATGGCGCCGGTGATTCAGCGTTTGTACGACCAGATGCTGGAGCCGAAGTGGGTGATTTCGATGGGCGCTTGCGCTAACTCAGGCGGCATGTACGACATCTACTCCGTGGTGCAGGGCGTGGACAAGTTTCTGCCGGTCGATGTCTATATTCCGGGCTGCCCGCCGCGTCCTGAAGCCTATATGCAGGCGTTGCTGCTGCTGCGCGAGTCGATCGGTAAAGAGCGCCGTCCGCTGTCGTGGGTCGTTGGCGATCAGGGCGTTTATCGCGCCAATATGCAGTCGGAACGTGAAAGAAAACGCGGCGAGCGCATCGCCGTCACTAATCTTCGCACCCCTGACGAAGTGTAAGAACACCGTACATGGATGGATTCCACGGCCGCGGCAAAACATCACAATTTAATGCGCGGCCCCATCCTGACGCCTTCTTTTGAGTGCCTGGCGACAGGCCGGAATGGTGAGTAACGTATGACAGATTTAACCACGCACGATCTCGCTCAGCCTGCATGGCAAACCCGGGATCACCTGGATGACCCGGTGATCGGCGAGCTGCGTAACCGTTTTGGGCCGGATGCCTTTACCGTTCAGCCTACCCGCACGGGCCTTCCCGTGGTCTGGGTAAAGCGCGAGCAGCTGCTGGAGATCGTGACATTCCTGCGTAAACTGCCGAAACCTTACGTCATGCTCTATGACCTGCATGGCATGGATGAGCGTTTGCGTACCCACCGCGCCGGTCTGCCCGCCGCGGATTTTTCCGTTTTCTACCATTTTCTGTCGATCGAACGTAATCGCGACATCATGCTCAAGGTAGCGCTGTCGGAGAACGATCTGCATCTGCCGACGCTGACAAAGATCTTCCCGAACGCCAACTGGTACGAGCGCGAAACCTGGGAGATGTTCGGCGTAACCTTTGATGGCCACCCGCACCTGACGCGCATCATGATGCCGCAGACCTGGGAAGGGCATCCGCTGCGTAAAGATTATCCGGCGCGCGCCACAGAGTTCGACCCCTTTACGCTCACCAAACAGAAAGAAGATCTGGAGATGGAGGCGCTGACCTTCAAGCCAGAAGACTGGGGTATGAAGCGCAGCACCAACAGCGAGGACTTTATGTTCCTCAACCTGGGGCCGAACCACCCGTCGGCGCACGGTGCCTTCCGTATTATTCTGCAGCTGGACGGCGAAGAGATCGTCGACTGCGTGCCGGATATCGGCTATCACCACCGCGGCGCGGAGAAGATGGGTGAGCGCCAGTCATGGCACAGCTATATTCCCTATACCGATCGCGTGGAGTACCTCGGCGGCTGCGTAAACGAAATGCCTTACGTGCTGGCGGTGGAAAAACTTGCTGGCATCGTGGTGCCGGATCGCGTCAACGTTATTCGCGTCATGCTCTCTGAGCTGTTCCGCATTAACAGCCATCTGCTCTACATCTCGACCTTTATTCAGGACGTCGGCGCGATGACGCCGGTCTTCTTCGCCTTTACCGATCGCCAGAAGATTTATGACGTGGTTGAAGCCATTACCGGCTTCCGTATGCATCCGGCCTGGTTCCGCATCGGTGGCGTAGCGCACGATCTGCCGAAAGGCTGGGAGCGCCTGCTGCGCGAGTTCCTCGACTGGATGCCGAAGCGCCTGAAAGAGTATGACAAAGCGGCGCTGCGCAACAGCGTGCTGGTCGGCCGTTCAAAAGGCGTTGCCGCCTATAACATGGAAGAGGCGCTGGCCTGGGGCACCACCGGCGCCGCGCTGCGTGCCACCGGCCTGGATTTCGACGTGCGTAAATGGCGTCCCTATTCAGGTTATGAAAACTTCGACTTTGAAATTCCGGTTGGGGCTGGCATCAGCGATGCCTACACGCGCGTACAGCTGAAGATGGAAGAGATGTGGCAGTCGCTGCGTATTCTTGAGCAGTGCCTGAACAATATGCCGGAAGGTCCGTTCAAGGCGGATCACCCGCTGACCACACCGCCGCCAAAAGAGCGTACGCTGCAGCACATTGAAACGCTGATCACTCACTTCCTGCAGGTTTCATGGGGCCCGGTTATGCCGGCCAACGAATCGCTGCAGATGATTGAGGCGACCAAAGGGATCAACAGCTACTACCTGACCAGCGACGGCAGCACCATGAGCTATCGCACCCGCGTGCGCACGCCGAGCTTCCCGCACCTGCAGCAGATCCCGTCGGTGATCCGCGGTAGCCTGGTATCCGACCTGATCGTTTACCTCGGTAGTATCGATTTTGTTATGTCAGACGTGGACCGCTAATTATGCACGATCAAAAAATTGCCATTCATACGATCGACCCGAACGAGGTCTTCGTGCTGAGCGCGGAAGAGCATCACGCTATCGAGCACGAAAAACACCACTATGAAGATGCGCGCGCGGCGTCGATTGAGGCGCTGAAGATTGTGCAGAAGCAGCGCGGCTGGGTGCCGGACGGCGCCATCCACGCTATCGCCGAGGTGCTGGGCATTCCGGCGAGCGACGTCGAAGGCGTCGCCACCTTCTATAGCCAGATTTTCCGTCAGCCGGTCGGCCGTCACGTTATCCGCTATTGCGACAGCGTAGTGTGTCACATCACCGGCTATCAGGGCATTCAGGCGGCGCTGGAGCAGAATCTCAATATCAAGCCTGGCCAGACCACGGCGGACGGCCGGTTTACGCTGCTGCCGACCTGCTGTCTGGGCAACTGCGACAAAGGCCCGACCATGATGGTGGATGAAGATACGCACGTTCATCTGACGCCGGAAGGCATCGCCTCATTACTGGAGCAGTATCAATGACCATCAAACAGATCATTCGTACTGCGGAAACGCATCCGCTCACCTGGCGCATGCGCGATGACCAACAGCCGGTATGGTTCGAAGAATATCGCAGTAAAAACGGCTATGCGGGCGCGGAAAAAGCGCTGAACGGCATGGCGCCGGACGAAATTGTCGCGGCGGTGAAAGATTCGGGCCTGAAAGGGCGCGGCGGCGCAGGCTTTTCCACTGGTCTGAAGTGGAGCCTGATGCCGAAAGACGAATCCATGAACATCCGTTACCTGCTGTGTAACGCCGATGAGATGGAGCCGGGCACCTATAAAGACCGCCTGCTGATGGAGCAGATGCCGCACCAGCTGGTGGAAGGCATGCTGATCAGCGCCTTCGCGCTGAAAGCCTATCGCGGCTACATCTTCCTGCGCGGCGAGTATATCGAAGCGGCGGTGAATCTGCGTCGCGCCATCGCGGAAGCGACCGAAGCGGGCTTCCTCGGTAAAAACATTCTCGGCACCGGGTTCGACTTCGAGCTGATCGTACACACCGGCGCGGGCCGCTATATTTGCGGCGAAGAGACGGCGCTGATCAACTCGCTTGAAGGTCGTCGCGCCAACCCGCGTTCCAAGCCGCCGTTCCCGGCGAGTGCGGGCGTGTGGGGCAAGCCGACCTGCGTTAATAACGTGGAAACGCTCTCCAACGTACCGGCGATCCTGGCCAACGGCGTCGAGTGGTACAAAGGCCTGTCGAAAAGCGACGATGCCGGCACCAAAATGATGGGCTTCTCCGGCCGCGTAAAAAATCCAGGCGTATGGGAACTGCCGTTCGGCATTACCGCGCGTGAAATCCTGGAAGATTATGCAGGCGGCATGCGCGACGGTCTGCGCTTTAAAGCCTGGCAGCCGGGCGGCGCGGGTACTGACTTCCTGACCGAGCAGCATCTCGATCTGCCGATGGAGTTCGCCAGCATTGGTAAAGCAGGCAGCCGCCTCGGTACGGCGCTGGCGATGGCCGTTGACCACGAGATCAATATGGTGTCGCTGGTGCGCAACCTGGAAGAGTTCTTCGCGCGCGAATCGTGCGGCTGGTGTACGCCATGCCGCGACGGCCTGCCGTGGAGTGTGAAAATCCTGCGCGCGCTGGAGCAGGGCAAAGGGCAGCCGGGCGATATCGAAACCCTGCAGCAGCTTTGCCGCCAGCTTGGTCCAGGCAAAACTTTCTGCGCCCACGCGCCCGGCGCAGTGGAGCCGCTGCAGAGCGCCATTAAATATTTCCGTGAAGAGTTTGAAGCCGGCATTGCGCCGCAGGTCTTCGGCAATACGCGCGCAATTGGCGGTATTCAGCCTAACCTGCTGAAAGCACGCTGGTAATTCGCCGCAGCACACGGAACCGGCTCTGCGCCGCTGCCCCAAAACCGGGGCAAGAATATGATTAACGCTCGTCTCTGACGAGCCTTACGGAAGCATGTTCACTATGGCTACAATCCATGTAGACGGTAAAGAATATGATGTGAACGGAGCGGACAACCTGCTGCAGGCGTGTCTCTCTCTGGGCCTTGATATTCCTTATTTTTGCTGGCATCCGGCGCTGGGAAGCGTTGGGGCTTGCCGCCAGTGTGCGGTGAAGCAATTCCAGAATGCCGAAGATACCCGCGGCCGTCTCGTCATGTCCTGCATGACGCCGGCCTCCGACGGCACCTTTATCTCTATTGACGACGGCGAAGCGAAAGAGTTTCGCGAAAGCGTGGTGGAGTGGCTGATGACCAACCACCCGCACGACTGCCCGGTCTGCGAAGAGGGCGGCAACTGTCACCTGCAGGATATGACGGTGATGACCGGCCACAGCTTCCGCCGCTACCGCTTTACGAAACGTACCCACCAGAATCAGGATCTCGGCCCGTTCATCTCTCATGAAATGAACCGCTGTATCGCCTGCTACCGCTGCGTGCGTTACTACAAAGATTATGCCGACGGCAAAGATCTGGGCGTTTACGGTGCGCACGATAACGTCTACTTCGGCCGTCCGGAGGAGGGCACGCTGGAGAGCGAATTCTCCGGCAACCTGGTGGAGATCTGCCCGACCGGCGTCTTCACCGACAAAACGCACTCCGAGCGATATAACCGTAAATGGGATATGCAGTTCGCGCCGAGCATCTGCCAGCAGTGCAGCGTCGGCTGTAACACCAGTCCCGGCGAGCGCTATGGCGAACTGCGCCGTATCGAAAACCGCTACAACGGTACGGTAAACCACTACTTCCTGTGCGACCGCGGCCGTTTCGGCTACGGCTACGTCAACCGTAAAGATCGTCCTCGTCATCCTGCGCTGCTGCGCGGCAACGACTGGGTCACGCTGAATGCGGAGCAGGCGGTTAACGCGGCGGCTGACGTCCTGCGTCAGGCGAAGCGCGTTATCGGCATCGGCTCCCCGCGCGCCAGCGTAGAGAGCAACTTTGCGCTGCGTGAACTGGTGGGTGCGGAAAACTTCTCTACCGGCATGCCGGCGGGGGATCAGGCGCGTCTGGAACTGATGCTTAAAATCCTGCGCGAAAGCGGCATCTATACGCCGTCCCTGCGCGAAATGGAAAGCTATGACGCTGTGCTGGTGCTGGGCGAAGATCTGACCCAGGTCGGCGCGCGCGTGGCGCTCTCTGTGCGTCAGGCGGTAAAAGGCAAAGCGCGCGAAATGGCCGCGGCGCAGAAAGTCGCCGACTGGCAGATCGCCGCCATTCTTAATATCGGTCAGCACGCTAAACATCCGCTGTTCGTCACTAACGTCGACGAAACCCGCCTTGATGATATCGCCGCGTGGAGCTATCGCGCGCCGGTGGAAGATCAGGCGCGTCTCGGCTTCGCCATCGCCAGCGCGCTGGATGAAAGTGCGCCGGTAGTCAGCGATTTCGACAGCAGCCTTAGCGGCAAGCTGGACGTCGTGGTGCAGGCGCTGGCCGGTGCGAAAAAACCGCTGATTATCTCCGGTACCCACTCGGGCAGCACGGCGATGATCGAAGCGGCGGCGAACGTCGCTAAAGCGCTGAAGGCGCGCGGCGCCGAGGTCGGCATTACGCTGCTGGCCGGTGCGGCAAACAGCATGGGTCTGGGCCTGATGGGCGGCAACACGCTCGACAGCGCGCTGGAACAGCTGAGCAGCGGCGAAGCGGATACGGTGGTGGTGCTGGAGAACGATCTCTATCGTCATGCGCCGAAAGCGCAGGTAGATGCCGCGCTGGCTAACGCCACGAATGTAATTGTGGTCGATCATCAGCGCACCGCGACGCTGGAGAAAGCGGGCCTGGTGCTCTCTACCGCCAGCTTCGCCGAAAGCGACGGCACCTCGATCAACCATGAAGGCCGCGCGCAACGCTTCTTCCAGGTTTACGATCCGGCTTACTACGACAACAGCATCGTGATGCTGGAGAGCTGGCGCTGGCTGCACTCGCTGCACAGCACGCTGGAAAGCCGCCATCCCGACTGGACGCAGCTTGATCACGTCATCGACGCCGTGGTGGCGAAGCTGCCGCAGCTGAAAGGCATTAAAGAAGCCGCGCCGGACGCCAGCTTCCGCATTCGCGGACAAAAACTGGCCCGCTCGCCAAACCGCTCCAGCGGACGTACCGCCGCGCGCGCCAATATCAGCGTGCACGAGCCGCGTCAGCCGCAGGATCGGGACAGCATGTTTGCCTTCTCGATGGAAGGCAACAACCAGCCGAGCGCGCCGCGTTCGCAAATCCCCTTCGCCTGGGCGCCAGGCTGGAACTCCCCGCAGGCGTGGAACAAGTTCCAGGCCGAAGTGGGCGGCAAGCTGCGCAACGGCGATCCCGGCGTGCGTCTGTTCGAAGCAGGCGATGCGTCGCTGCCGTGGTTCACTGAGGTCCCGACCGCGTTTGTTGGCGGCGAGCAGTGGCGCGTCGCGCCTTACTACCAGCTGTTCGGTAGCGAAGAGATGACCCAGCGTTCGGCGGTGTTCCAGAAACGTATGCCGCAACCGATGCTGGTGATCAATCAGAGCGATGCGGCGAAGCTGGGCGTGAATGAAGGCACGGCCGTTGAGTTCACCTGTTCAGGCGAGACCCTGCGTCTGCCGGTTCGCTTCTCCAGCGCGCTGCAGCCGGGTCAGATAGGCCTGCCGCTGGGTATGCCGGGCGTTCCGCCGTTCCTGGCGGGCGCGCACATTGACAAACTGCAGGAGGCGGCGCAATGAGCTGGTTAACACCGGACGTTATCGACATCATTCTGACCGTGGTGAAGGCGATCGTCATTCTGCTGGTCGTAGTGGCGTGCGGCGCGTTTATGAGCTTCGCCGAACGCCGCCTGCTCGGTCTGTGGCAGAACCGCTACGGGCCGAACCGCGTGGGCTGGGGCGGTTCGCTGCAGCTCGCTGCGGATATGATCAAGATGTTCTTTAAAGAGGACTGGGTTCCACCCTTTACCGACCGCTTTATCTTTACGCTTGCGCCGGTCATTGCGTTCGTCTCCCTGCTGCTGGCGTTCGCCATCGTGCCAGTGTCGCCGAGCTGGATGGTGACTGACCTTAACATCGGGCTGCTTTTCTTCCTGATGATGGCGGGTCTGGCGGTTTACGCGGTGCTGTTCGCCGGCTGGTCGAGCAATAACAAATACTCGCTGTTGGGCGCGATGCGTGCTTCCGCGCAGACGCTGAGCTACGAAGTGTTTCTCGGTCTGTCGCTGATGGGCGTGGTGGCGCAGGCGGGCTCGTTCAATATGACCGCTATCGTTGAAAGCCAGGCGCATCTGTGGAACATCATTCCGCAGTTCTTCGGCTTCCTGACCTTCTGTATCGCGGGCGTGGCGGTGTGTCACCGTCACCCGTTCGACCAACCGGAAGCGGAGCAGGAGCTGGCGGACGGTTACCATATCGAATATGCCGGGATGAAGTTCGGTCTGTTCTTCGTGGGCGAGTATGTGGCTATCACCACCGTATCAGCGCTGATCGTGACGCTGTTCTTCGGCGGCTGGCAAGGCCCGTTCCTGCCGCCGTTCATTTGGTTCGCCCTGAAGACGGCGTTCTTTATGGTGATGTTTATCCTGATTCGTGCTGCGCTTCCGCGTCCACGCTATGACCAGGTGCTGTCGTTCGGCTGGAAAGTCTGTCTGCCGTTGACGCTGTTGAACCTGCTGGCGACCGCCGCAGTGATTCTGTACAACGCGCAGTAAGAGGTGTTGAGATGACTTTAAAAGATATTGTCGTTGGCTTCGGCACGACAGTGCGCAGTATCTGGATGATAGGCATGCATGCCTTCGCCAAACGCGAAACTCAGATGTATCCGGAGGAGCCGGTCTATCTGCCGCCGCGCTATCGCGGTCGTATCGTGCTGACGCGCGATCCCGACGGCGAAGAGCGCTGCGTAGCCTGTAACCTCTGTGCGGTGGCCTGTCCGGTCAGCTGTATTTCGCTGCAGAAAGCAGAGACCAAAGATGGCCGCTGGTACCCGGAATTTTTCCGCATCAACTTCTCGCGCTGCATTTTCTGCGGGATGTGCGAAGAGGCCTGTCCGACTACCGCGATCCAGCTGACGCCCGATTTCGAACTGGGCGAGTTCAAGCGCCAGGATCTGGTGTATGAAAAAGAAGATCTGCTGATCTCCGGTCCGGGCAAATATCCCGAGTACAACTTCTACCGCATGGCAGGTATGGCGATCGAAGGGAAAGATAAGGGCGACGCCGAAAACGAAGCCAAACCCATCGACGTCAAAGGTTTGTTACCTTAAGGAGCCCGGCATGGAAATTGCGTTTTATCTTTGCGGTCTGGTGGCGGTGCTGACGACGCTGCGCGTCATCACCCACACCAATCCGGTGCATGCGCTGCTGTATCTGATCGTGTCGCTGCTCTCCGTCGCAGGCGTTTTCTTCTCGCTCGGTGCCTATTTCGCCGGCGCGCTGGAGATCATCGTCTACGCCGGCGCCATTATGGTGCTGTTCGTCTTCGTGGTGATGATGCTCAATATGGGCAACGCCACGATGAAGCAGGAGCGCGACTGGCTGCAGCCTTCGCTGTGGATTGGTCCTGGCATCGTTTCGCTATTGCTGTTGGTGGTCATGGTTTATGCCATTCTGACCGCTAACGATCAGGGCATCGATGGCACGGTTATCGACGCCAAAGCGGTAGGCATCAGCCTGTTCGGCCCTTACGTCCTGGCGGTGGAACTCGCCTCAATGCTGCTGCTGGCGGGTCTGGTAGTGGCGTTCCACGTCGGACGCGAAGAGCGTCAGGGCGAAGTGGTGAGCAATCGTGACGCCAATAAGGAGGAGCACGCATGATCCCGTTACAACACGGCTTAATTCTGGCCGCCGTGCTGTTTGTCCTTGGACTGACATCACTGGTGCTGCGTCGCAACCTGCTGTTCATGCTGATCGGCCTCGAGATTATGATCAACGCGGCCGCGCTGGCGCTCGTTGTGGCGGGCAGCTACTGGGGACAGGCGGATGGACAGGTGATGTATATCCTGGCGATCAGCCTTGCGGCGGCGGAAGCCAGCATCGGCCTGGCGCTGCTGCTCCAGCTCTATCGTCGTCGTCTGACGCTGAACATTGATACTGTGAGCGAGATGCGCGGATGAATCTTCTCTATTTAACAATCCTGTTTCCGCTGATCGGCTTCTTGCTGTTGGCGTTTTCCCGTGGTCGCTGGTCGGAGAACCTGTCGGCTGCGATCGGCATGGGCTCGGTGGGCCTGGCGGCGCTGGTGACGCTCTATGTCGGCATTGACTTCTTTGCTAATGGTCAGCAGCCCTTTACTCAGGCGCTCTGGACCTGGATGCAGGTCGGTAATTTCGACATTAAGGTCAACCTGACGCTGGACGGACTTTCGCTCACCATGCTCTCTGTGGTGACTGGCGTCGGCTTCCTGATCCATATGTTCGCTTCCTGGTATATGCGCGGCGAAGAGGGCTACTCCCGCTTTTTCGCCTATACCAACCTGTTTATCGCGAGCATGGTGGTGCTGGTACTGGCCGATAACCTGATGCTGATGTATCTCGGCTGGGAAGGGGTAGGGCTCTGCTCATACCTGCTGATCGGCTTCTACTACAGCAATCCGGAAAACGGCAAAGCGGCGATGAAAGCCTTTATCATCACCCGCGTCGGCGACGTCTTTCTCGCTTTTGCACTGTTCATCCTCTACAACGAACTGGGTACGCTCAACTTCCGCGAAATGATGGAACTGGCGCCGCAGCACTTCGCGGCGGATAACCATATGCTGCAGTGGGCGACGCTGATGCTGCTGGGCGGCGCGGTAGGTAAATCCGCGCAGCTGCCGCTGCAGACCTGGCTGGCAGACGCGATGGCCGGTCCGACTCCGGTATCGGCGCTGATCCACGCCGCAACCATGGTAACGGCAGGCGTCTACCTTATCGCCCGTAGCCACGGCCTGTTCCTGCTGACGCCGGAAGTCCTGCATCTGGTTGGTATCGTCGGCGCGATTACGCTGGTGCTGGCGGGCTTCGCCGCGCTGGTGCAGACCGATATCAAGCGCGTGCTGGCCTACTCAACCATGAGCCAGATCGGCTACATGTTTCTGGCGCTCGGCGTACAGGCGTGGGACGCGGCGATTTTCCATCTGATGACGCACGCGTTCTTTAAAGCGCTGCTGTTCCTCTCATCGGGTTCAGTGATCCTTGCCTGCCATCACGAGCAGAACATCTTCAAAATGGGTGGCCTGCGTAAGAGCATCCCGCTGGTCTATGTCTGCTTCCTGGTGGGCGGTGCCGCGCTGGCTGCGCTGCCGCTGATTACGGCAGGCTTCTACAGTAAGGATGAAATTCTGTTCGGCGCGCTGGCGAACGGCCACATCAATCTGATGGTGGCTGGCCTGGTAGGGGCTTTCCTGACCTCAATCTACACCTTCCGCATGATCTTCATCGTGTTCCACGGCGAAGAGAAGATCCACGCGCATGCGGGTAAAGGTATCACTCATCATCTGCCGCTGATCGTGCTGCTGGTACTGTCGACCTTCGTCGGCGCGCTGATTACCCCGCCGCTGGCTGGCGTACTGCCGCAGGGTGAAGCGGGCGAAGCGGGCAAGGTCGGACTGGAGATCGCCTCTGGCGTGGTCGCCGTGGTGGGCATCCTGATCGCTGCTGCGCTCTGGCTGGGCAAACGCCAGCTGGTCAGCCGCGTCGCCAACAGCGCCCCGGGCCGTTTCTTCGGCACCTGGTGGTTCGCCGCATGGGGCTTCGACTGGCTGTATGACAAAGTGTTCGTCAAACCTTATCTCGGTATCGCCTGGCTGTTGCAGCGCGATCCGCTGAATGCGGTGATGAACCTGCCCGCGCTGGTGTCGCGTATCGCCAATAAAGGTCTGGTGGTCAGCGAAAACGGTTATCTGCGCTGGTATGTCGCCTCAATGGGCGTGGGCGCCGTGGTGGTGCTGGCGCTGATGCTGGTGGTTTAAAAGATGAGCGGGATGAAAGATTTTCATCTCATCGGATATGCAAAAAGTGCCTGAGTAGTGAGCGTTATCGGCGCAGCCAGTTTTGACGTCGACAGCACGCAGCAACCGGAACGTAGTTAACTACGTAAAGATTGCGAGCGCTGTCGGCGGCAAAGAGGGCAAGCTGAATAGCCCATAAAAAGGACATATAAGGGAAAGACTTCAGTGCTATTACCTTGGCTAATAATCATTCCATTCGTCGGCGGTTTACTCTGCTGGCTGGCTGAGCGCCTTGGCGCGAAGACGCCGCGCTGGATAGCCCTGATTACCATGGGCCTGACGCTGGCGATTTCGCTGCAGCTCTGGCTGCAGGGCGGCTATTCACTGACGCAGGCAGCGGGCATGCCGCAGTGGCAGTCGGAGTTCTCCGCCACCTGGATCCCGCGTTTCGGCATCAATTTCCATCTGGCGCTGGATGGTCTGTCGCTACTGATGGTGGTGCTGACCGGCCTGCTCGGCCTGATGGCGGTGCTCTGTTCCTGGAACGAAATCGAAAAGTATCAGGGCTTTTTCCACCTCAACCTGATGTGGATCCTGGGCGGCGTCATCGGCGTCTTCCTGGCTATCGATATGTTCCTGTTCTTCTTCTTCTGGGAGATGATGCTGGTGCCGATGTATTTTCTCATCGCGCTCTGGGGTCATAAGGCATCCGACGGCAAAACCCGTATCACCGCAGCCACCAAGTTTTTCATTTATACCCAGTCTTCGGGTCTGGTGATGCTGATTGCGATTCTGGGGCTGGTGTTCGTGCACTATAACGCGACCGGCGTCTGGACGTTTAACTACGAGCAGCTGCTGAAAACGCCGATGTCGCACACGGTGGAATATCTGCTGATGCTGGGCTTCTTTATCGCCTTCGCGGTAAAAATGCCGGTGGTGCCGCTACACGGCTGGTTGCCTGACGCACACAGCCAGGCGCCGACTGCCGGTTCGGTGGACCTTGCGGGGATCCTGCTGAAAACCGCAGCTTACGGTCTGCTGCGCTTCAGCCTGCCGCTGTTCCCCAACGCTTCGGCAGAGTTTGCCCCGATCGCCATGTGGCTGGGCATTATCGGCATCTTCTACGGCGCGTGGATGGCCTTCTCGCAGACCGACATTAAACGCCTGATCGCCTACACGTCGATTTCGCATATGGGCTTTGTGCTGATCGCCATCTATACCGGCAGCCAGCTCGCCTTCCAGGGCGCAGTCGTGCAGATGATTGCGCACGGCCTCTCCGCCGCCGCGCTCTTTATCCTGTGCGGTCAGCTCTATGAGCGTCTGCATACGCGCGATATGCGTCAGATGGGCGGCCTCTGGTCGCGCATTAAGTGGATCCCGGGCCTGTCGCTCTTCTTTGCGGTAGCGAACCTGGGGATGCCGGGCACCGGCAACTTCGCGGGCGAATTTATGATCCTGACGGGCAGTTTCCAGGTGGTGCCGGTGATTATCGTAATCGGTACTTTCGGCCTGGTTTTCGCCTCGGTTTACTCGCTGATCATGATGCAGCGCGCCTACTACGGCGAAGCGAAATCGAAAGATCCGCTGCCGGGCATGTCGCCGCGTGAATTCACGATGATCATGGTGCTGGTGGTTCTGCTGGTGCTGCTGGGCGTTTACCCACAGCCGATTCTGGATACGTCCCATGCCGCCATGAGCAATATTCAGCAGTGGTTTACCGCTTCAATTTCAACTACAAGGCCGTAATTCGCCATGACAATAACTTTTCAACAATTGATCGCGCTACTGCCGCTGTTGATCGTCGGATTGACGGTGGTAGTTGTGATGCTGTCCATTGCCTGGCGACGCAACCACTTTGTTAACGCCACGCTGACGGTCATTGGTCTGAACCTGGCGCTGGTTTCGCTCTGGTTTGTGGCGCACGCGGGCGCAATGGACGTGACGCCGCTGCTGCGGGTCGATCCTTACGCTGTGTTCTATACCGCGCTGGTGATCCTGGCGAGCCTGGCGACCTGTACTTTCGCCTATCCCTGGCTGGCCGGTTTCCCGGACAACAAGGATGAGTTCTATCTGCTGGTGCTGATCGCGGCACTGGGCGGGATCGTGCTGGCCAGCGCTAACCATCTGGCGTCGCTGTTTATCGGCGTCGAGCTGCTGTCGCTGCCGCTGTTCGGTATGATTGGCTACGCCTTCCGTCAGAAACGTTCTTTAGAAGCGGCGCTGAAATATACCATTCTGTCGGCGGCCGCCTCCTCTTTCCTGCTGTTCGGCATCGCGCTGATCTATGCCGATTCCGGCAGCCTGAGCTTCGTTAAGCTGGGAGAGAGCCTGAACGACACCATGATCCAACAGCCGCTGCTGCTGGTTGGTCTGGGCATGATGATTATCGGACTGGGCTTTAAGCTGTCGCTGGTGCCGTTCCATCTCTGGACGCCGGACGTTTACCAGGGCGCGCCTGCGCCAGTATCGACTTTCCTCGCAACCGCCAGCAAGATCGCTATTTTCGGCGTCATCATGCGTCTGTTTATGTACGCGCCGCTGACCGACAGCGAGGCCGTACGCACTGTGCTGGGCCTGATCGCTTTCGTATCGATTCTGTTCGGCAACCTGATGGCGATTTCGCAGAGCAATATCAAACGTCTGCTGGGTTACTCCTCTATCGCGCATCTCGGCTACCTGCTGGTGGCGCTGATTGCGGTGAAAACCCATCAGCTGTCGCTGGAGACCGCGGGCGTCTATCTGGCGGGTTACCTGTTCAGCAGCCTCGGCGCGTTCGGCGTCGTCAGCCTGATGTCCAGCCCTTACCGCGGCCCGGATGCTGACTCGCTCTATTCCTATCGCGGCCTGTTCTGGCACCGTCCTGTGCTGTCGGCAGTGATGACGGTGATGATGCTGTCGCTGGCGGGCATTCCGATGACGCTCGGCTTTATCGGCAAGTTTTACGTTATCGCTTCAGGCGTCAATGCGCACCTGTGGTGGTTGACGGCAGCCGTGGTTATCGGCAGCGCCATCGGCCTCTACTACTACCTGCGCGTGACCGTGAGCCTCTATCTCAGCCCGCCGGAGCTGCATACGCGCGATACGCCAGCTAACTGGGCGTTTACCGCGGGCGGCGTGGTCGTGCTGATTTCAGCGATTCTGGTGCTGCTGCTCGGCGTCTATCCGCAGCCGCTGATTACGCTGGTGCAGATGGCTCAGCCGCTGATGTAAACTGCCTTTCCCTTAATGAAATCAGGCCCGCGGGCCTGATTTTTTTTGCCTTCAGGAGCGACTATGGAGATCAACTGGCAGGATAAGCATCACAGCGAACTGAGCGCGCAGCAGCTTTATGCGGTGCTGGCGCTGCGCTGCGCCGTTTTTATCGTCGAGCAAAGCTGCTCTTATCTGGATGTTGACGGCCAGGATCTGACGGCCGATAACCGCCATATTCTGGGGATGCGCGGCGATGAGCTGGTGGCTTATGCGCGTATCCTTACCCCTGCTGATGACGCTGCGCCAGTGGCGATAGGGCGCGTTATCGTCTCCGCCAGCGCGCGTGGTCTGAACCTCGGAAACCGGCTGATGGAGCAGGCGCTGCTCAGCTGCGAACAGCACTGGCCTGGGCGCGAGGTTTATCTTTCTGCGCAGGCGCATCTGCAAAATTTCTATGGGCGTCTCGGTTTTCAGGCGGTCGGGGATATCTACCTCGAAGACAATATTCCCCATATCGATATGCGCAAATAAAAAACGGCGAGCCCGCAGAGACTCGCCGTTACAAACAGCTAAACAGGTGACATGGTTAGAAGAGCAAAGCGGCCTGTGCCATGGATAGCGCAGGCTGGGCCATCTTTTGCGCGGCTATAGCACCCGCGCGGTTCAATAGCCGACGTCAAACGGCAAGCCTGGGCTCGCCGCTCGCTTTTTTAGCCTGACGTCATCTGCCGGTCATCCACATATTTGCGCTGATCCGGCGGCGGCGGGAAATACTGGTAGAGCCAGGTTTCACTCAGGGTTTCATCTCTGGTGCGCAGGAACAGGCGCATCTCTACCGGCGTGGTGGCGTCGCTGTTGGGATACCAGTCGAACAGGATGCGATAACCGTTCATCGGCTCGACGTAGAGGATCTCGACCTGTTTGAAGGTGCCGGATGAGAGAGTAATGACCGGCTCAATGCCCTTCGGCGCAGCCGCTTTCAAATCGCCGCCGACAAAATCGATAGCGAAGCGACGGCACCACTGCTCCGGGAAGTGCTCGCCCGGCGCCCAGCCTTCCGGGAAGCCGCCGATGCCGGTGCGGGTCGCATCGACACGCGCCAGTCCACTGCGAACCGGCGGCAGGCTGCTCCAGTACAGCTTATAGGAGAAGCTGAACTCGCTGCCGGCTTTCACCGGCTCGGCTGGCTGCCAGAAGCAGACAATATTATCCAGCGTTTCCCCGGTGGTCGGGATCTCCATCAGGTTGATGGCGCCTTTGCCCCATTTGCCGACCGGCTCGACCCACAGGCTGGGACGCTTGTCGTACCAGCCGATAACGTCCTGATAGTCCTTAAAGTCGTGGTTAAGCTGCAACAGGCCGAAACCGCGCGGGTTCTCATCCTGATAGGCATTGTACTGCAGCTTCTGCGGGTTATTCAGCGGACGGGCGATCCATTCGCCGCTGCCGGTCCACATCGCCAGGCGATCGGAATCATGGATCTGTGGATGGTAGGTGTTGCACATGCGGCGCTCGTTGGTGCCGCAGCTGAACATGCTGGTCATCGGCGCAATGCCGAGCTGGCGGATCTCTTTGCGCGCGAAGAGATGGTTTTCCACCTCCATCACTACGCGTTGCGCTTCGCAGTGAATGGTGAACTTATAGGCGCCGGTGACGCTGGCGCCATCCAGCAGGGCGTAAACGACAAACGTGGTATCGTCCGCTTTCGGCGTCTCAAACCAGAACGCGGTGAAGTCGGGGAACTCTTCGCTGCCGTTGCTGAAGGTGTTGACCGCCACACCGCGTGCGGAGAGGCCGTACTGATAGGTGTCGTCCACCGCGCGGAAATAGCTGGCACCAAGGAAGGAGACGATATCGCGGCGCGCCAGCTCCGGTTTTTTAAAGGCACGGAAGCCGGCGAAGCCGAGATCGTTTTTGCCCACCAGCTGCTGGGTATCTACCTTCGCGTTGTTATAGTTAAACAGCTCAGGGCGGAAATGGATCTCACGCGCCTCACGGCTGTCAGCGTCAACGGAAAACATGCGGATGCGGCGCTTAAAGCCCATACCGACATGGAAAAACTGCACGTCGAGTTGACGATCGGGGATAGTGTTCCACAGCGAATGACCGGCGTCGTACTGAATTTCGTTGTACGCCTGCGGCGTCAGCGTCGCCAGCGTCTCCGGCAGCGCGCCTGGCGCGCCACCCCAGGGCTGCTTCGCCAGCGCGGCGGCTTTCTTTTTCAGTACATCGAAATCGAAGCGCACAGCGGCGCCGTCAGCAATGCCATCTTCTGCCCAGGCGGATTGCGCAAACAGCGTGGACAGGCCGGTCATACCGCTGACGGCGGAGAAGGCCATTGACGCTTTCATAAACATTCTTCGATTCATGCCAGAAATTATTCCTTAGCGTTCGAGTGTGTTGTGACTGCCCAGCTCTGCGCTCAGGTGAGCCAAAAGCGCAGATAACAGCAGGGTACGACAGTCTGGTAGATGAAAAATTCAGTCCGCCTTAAATTTATCAGATTAATCAAGAAGGCCGAGGAATTTCGTATTGAGTCCTTCAGCAGGAAACTCAGGGGAATCCTGGCGAAACCATCCTGCAAACGGCGATTTAGCCGCTATAGTTAAGAGACTGCTTTATAAATGACACGGAGGAAATGATGGTAAAAGAGACAGAAGCTTTCGACACCAATCTGGATGATGATTTGGCGCTGCTGACCGAGACGCTGGAAGAGGTGCTGAAGTCATCAGGCGATCCGACCGATCAGAAGTACGTTGAACTTAAAACCAAAGCGGAGCAGGCGCTGGAAGATGTGAAATCACGCGTCAGCCAGGCCTCTGACAGCTACTACTATCGCGCTAAAAATGTAGCTTACCGCGCCGATGACTATGTGCATGAGAAACCCTGGCAGGGTATCGGCATCGGCGCAGCCGCTGGCCTGGTGCTCGGCCTGCTGCTGGCGCGCCGTTAAGGCTACGTCACTGAAAACGGCGGGGCTCTCCCGCCGTTTGTTTTGTTACCTTCCTCATATTAGCCCCGCGCCGTTCTTCTTCTCCCTCTCTCTATGCTCCTGATGCGAAAAGCGCAGGATAGTGTTGAGTTTAATCAGCGTGCTTCCTACAGTAGATCGACGGACAAAAGGAGATCAAAACGTGATAAGAGTCGAGATGTTGTCTACAGGGGACGAGGTGCTGCACGGCCAAATCGTGGATACCAACGCCGCCTGGCTGGCGGATCTGCTGTTTCAGCACGGTTTACCGATGACCAGCCGCAGCACGGTAGGCGATTCGTTGTCATCGCTGGTGGAAACGCTGCAGGCGCGTAGCGAAGTCGCGGATGTGCTTATCGTGAATGGCGGCCTCGGCCCAACCAGCGACGATCTCAGCGCGCTGGCGGCGGCGAAAGCGAGCGGTGTCGAACTGGTGCTGCATCAGGAATGGCTCGATAACATCGAGGCGTGGTTCGCCAGCCGCGGGCGCGTAATGGCGGCGAGCAACCGCAAGCAGGCGGAAATACCCGCCAATGCTGAGATGATCGATAACCCGGTGGGCACCGCCTGCGGCTTTGCGCTGCGGCTTAACCGCTGCTGGATCTTCTTTACGCCTGGCGTGCCGTCCGAATTTAAGGTGATGGTGGAGCAGCAGATTCTGCCGCGCCTCAAACAGCATTTTGAGCTGCCGGCGCCGCCGCTCTGTCTGCGCCTGACGACGTTCGGTCGCGGCGAGAGCGACATTGCCGCCGAGCTGGAGCCGCTGGCGCTGCCGGAGGGCGTAGTAATGGGTTATCGCTCTTCGATGCCGATTATCGAGATAAAGCTGACCGGACCAGCCAGCCAGCGCGTGGCCATGGAGCAGGTCTGGCAGCAGGTACGTCTGCTGCTGGCGGAGTGCACTATTTTTGAAGGCACCGAAGGGTTGCCAGCGCTGCTGGCGCGCGAGCTGAAAGAGCGCGGTTTCCGTCTGGCGCTCAGCGAGCAGTACACCGCCGGGCTGCTGCACTGGCAGCTGGCCGCGGCAGAAGTACCGCTTAGCGCGGCGGAAATCCTGCCGCTGCATCAGGAGGGGCTGGAAGAGCAGGTTCAGCGTACACGCGCGCTGGCGGCGCATCACGGCACAGTGCTGGCGTTATCGACCGGCGCGCTGGAAGAGGGCGAGGTTTCGCTGGCGCTGCATACGCCGGAAGCGAGCTGGGGACAGCGAGTAAAGTTCACCCACGGTCGCCATAATCTGGAGACGCGGCAGAAGGTGGTGGCGATGATGGCAATGAATATGCTGCGTCGCTGGCTGCACGGCAGCGAGGTCAGCACCGGTCACGGCTGGATTGATATTCTGGAATCAGTGAAGCTGTAGTGGGGCACTGCTAACAGACGGCTGAAATGTTAAAGCGCGGGTGTCATGGCCCGGGGAGCAAAGCGTCCTGCGCCAGGGATGGCGCAGGCCGAGCTGGCAGGGATGCCGCTTTTGCGTCTTTGCGATCGGGCCATGACACCCGCGTTGGCACTGCTATCGCAGATAACCGGCCTTGCTATAGCTCGATTTCAATCTCACCCTTCGCCAGACAGCAGCAGGGCAAAATTTCCCCCTGCTGAACAAACGCCAGCGGCGTTTCGGCATAGTGCACTTCGCCCTTCAGCAGCCGCGTGCGGCACGAACCGCAGTAGCCTTCACGGCACTGAAACTCCACGCACAGATTATGCGCTTCCAGCGTCGTCAACAGGTTGGGGTGATGCTCTGCGCACTCCAGTCGCTGACCGGAACTGCGCAGGATAACAACGGCACGGCTCATACTTACAGCTGGAAATCGTTGAAGTCGTCTTCGCCTACTTCCGAGTCAATCTGACCCACCAGGTAGGAGCTCACTTCTACCTCCTGCGGCGCCACCTGCACGTTGTCCGACACCAGCCAGGAGTTGATCCACGGAATCGGGTTGGAGCGCGTCTGGAACGGCAGATCCAGGCCCACCGCCTGCATACGGATATTGGTGATGTACTCAATGTACTGGCAGAGAATATCTTTGTTCAGGCCGATCATCGAACCGCCGCTAAACAGATATTCCGCCCACTCTTTCTCCTGCTCGGCCGCTTTCTTGAAGAGATCGAAACACTCTTCACGGCATTCGGCGGCAATCTCTTTCATTTCAGGATCGTCTTCGCCGGTGCGCATCAGGTTCAGCATATGCTGGGTGCCGGTCAGGTGCAGCGCTTCGTCGCGTGCGATCAGACGAATAATTTTGGCGTTGCCTTCCATCAGTTCGCGTTCGGCGAAGGCGAAAGAACAGGCGAAGCTGACGTAGAAGCGAATCGCTTCCAGCGCGTTAACGCTCATCAGGCAGATATAGAGCTGCTTTTTCAGCGCGCGCAGATTCACGGTCACGGTTTTACCGTTAACCTGATGCGTGCCTTCGCCCAGCAGATGCCAGTAGTTAGTCATCTCGATCAGATCGTCGTAGTACTTCGAGATATCCTGCGCGCGCGCGAGGATCTGCTCGTTAGTCACGATATCGTCGAAGACCAGCGAAGGGTCGTTAACGATATTACGAATGATATGGGTGTAAGAGCGCGAGTGAATAGTCTCGGAGAAGGCCCAGGTTTCCACCCAGGTTTCCAGCTCGGGAATCGAAATCAGCGGCAGCAGCGCGACGTTTGGGCTGCGGCCCTGAATCGAGTCGAGCAGGGTCTGATATTTCAGGTTGCTGATAAAGATGTGCTTCTCATGCTCCGGCAGCGCCTGATAGTCGATGCGGTCGCGTGAGACGTCTACCTCTTCCGGACGCCAGAAAAAGGAGAGCTGCTTTTCAATCAGCTTTTCAAAGATGTCATATTTCTGCTGGTCGAAGCGCGCCACGTTGACGGACTGACCAAAGAACATCGGCTCTTTCAGCTGATCGTTTTTATTCTGTGAGAACGTAGTGTAAGCCATACAAACTGTCCAAATGTGAACGGGGCGCAGCGCGGCCCCGTGAAATGACGCAGGCGGGAGACGCGCTCCCGCCCAACCTTAAATCTTACAAGCGCCGCTTTCGCAACCGTCATCCTGAATGGAAGGCGCCAGATCGTCCTGCGCGTCTTCCGCACCGTCGCGGGTGTTCTGATAGTAGAGCGTCTTGACGCCGAACTTATAGGCGGTCAGCAAGTCTTTCAGCAGCTGCTTCATCGGCACCTTGCCGTTGGCGAAGCGCGACGGATCGTAGTTGGTGTTAGAGGAGATCGCCTGGTCGATAAACTTCTGCATAACGCCGACCAGCTGCAGATAACCGTCGTTGGACGGCATTTCCCACAGCAGCTCGTACTGATCTTTCAGACGCTCATACTCTGGCACCACCTGACGCAGAATGCCGTCTTTGGAGGCTTTGATGCTGATATGGCCGCGCGGCGGCTCAATGCCGTTGGTGGCGTTAGAGATCTGCGAAGAGGTCTCAGAAGGCATCAGCGCAGAGAGCGTAGAGTTGCGCAGACCGTGAGTTTTGATCGACTCGCGCAGGCCGTCCCAGTCCAGGTGCAGCGGCTCGTTGCAAATGGTGTCGAGATCTTTCTTATAGGTATCGATCGGCATAATGCCCTGCGAGTAGGTGGTTTCGTTGAACCACGGGCAGGCACCTTGCTCTTTCGCCAGCTCGTTCGAGGCTTTCAGCAGGTAATACTGAATCGCTTCGAAGGTTCTGTGCGTCAGGTTGTTGGCGCTGCCGTCGGAGTAGCGCACGCCGTTCTTCGCCAGATAGTAAGCGAAGTTGATAACGCCAATACCCAGGGTACGACGGCCCATCGCGCCGCGTTTGGCGGCTGGAATCGGGTAGTCCTGATAGTCGAGCAGGGCGTCGAGCGCGCGTACCGCCAGGGTCGCCAGCTCTTCCAGATCGTCCAGGCTTTCAATCGCACCGAGGTTAAACGCCGACAGCGTACAGAGCGCGATTTCGCCGTTCTCGTCGTTGACGTCTTCCAGCGGTTTGGTCGGCAGCGCGATCTCCAGGCAGAGGTTAGACTGGCGCACCGGCGCGATGCTGGCGTCGAACGGGCTGTGGGTGTTGCAGTGGTCGACGTTCTGAATGTAGATACGACCGGTGGAGGCGCGCTCCTGCATCATCAGCGAGAAGAGATCGACCGCTTTAACGCGCTGCTTGCGGATGCTCTCGTCCTGCTCATATTTGGTGTACAGACGTTCAAACTCTTCCTGATCGGCAAAGAAGGCGTCGTAGAGGCCAGGCACGTCGGACGGGCTGAACAGAGTAATATCTTCGCCCTTCAGCAGACGCTGATACATCAGCTTGTTGATCTGCACGCCGTAGTCCATATGGCGGACGCGGTTGCCTTCAACGCCGCGGTTGTTCTTCAGCACCAGCAGGCTTTCCACTTCCAGATGCCACATCGGGTAGAACAGCGTCGCCGCGCCGCCGCGAACGCCGCCCTGCGAGCAGGATTTCACCGCGGTCTGGAAATGCTTGTAGAACGGGATGCAGCCGGTATGGAAGGCTTCGCCGCCGCGGATCGGGCTGCCCAGCGCGCGAATGCGGCCAGCGTTGATGCCGATACCGGCGCGCTGCGACACATACTTCACGATGGCGCTGGAGGTAGCGTTGATAGAGTCGAGGCTGTCGCCGCACTCAATCAGCACGCAGGAGCTGAACTGGCGCGTCGGGGTGCGCACGCCAGACATGATCGGCGTTGGCAGCGAGATCTTAAAGGTCGAAATCGCGTCGTAGAAGCGCTTGATGTAGTCCATACGCGTATCGCGCGGATAGCCGGAGAAGAGGCAGGCGGCGACGAGGATGTAGAGGAACTGCGCGCTCTCGTAGATATCGCCGGTGACGCGGTTCTGCGCCAGATATTTGCCTTCCAGCTGTTTTACCGCCGCGTAGGAGAAGTTCATATCGCGCCAGTGGTCGATAAAGCCGTCCATCTGCTCGAACTCTTCAACCGTGTAGTCTTCCAGCAGGTGGCGGTCATATTTGCCCATCTCCACCATGCGCACCACCTGATCGTAAAGCTTCGGCGGCTCGAACTGGCCGTACGCTTTTTTACGCAGGTGGAAGATCGCCAGGCGGGCAGCAAGGTATTGATAGTCCGGCGCGTCGCGCGAGATCAGGTCTGCTGCGGCCTTGATGATGGTTTCATGAATATCAGACGTTCTGATGCCATCGTAAAACTGGATATGGGAGCGCAGTTCGACCTGGGAAACCGAGACGTTGTTCAGCCCTTCAGCGGCCCAGTCGAGTACCCGGTGAATTTTATCGAGATCAATGCGTTCCTGGCGGCCATCGCGTTTAGTAACGAGCAGACTTTGATTCATGTCGCGTTATACCATCCGTAAGTGAAAAAGAGTCCCCTGTTTATTCACAGGGTTATTCAATGTGAATAATTCTGTGGATAAACACTATATGTTGGGGGTTGGGAGAGATTAAGTAACAATATGGGGGTTATTCTAGTGACCTGTGGCCAGATAACAAGACGGAAAAATGATGCCCCTGGGACTTGTATTTTTTGCGGAATTTCTTAACCCCGCGACTTATAAGGCTCAATGGCGTGTCAACTGCTGCGGTAAAAAATTCGAGATTTTGATCGACCGCTGATTTTTCGCACATCGCTGTGTTTTTTCCCGACAACCGTCTACCGAAGGAGCGGCAGGGTAAGAAAAAGTGATGACAGCGAGATGACAGGCGCGCAATAAGCTTGCGCGCCAGAGGGTTACTTTTTGACGTGGCGGGTATGCACCATATAGTTCACGTCGACGCCGCGCCCCAGACGAAACCTGTTGGTCAGCGGGTTGTAGTGCAGGCCGGTGATGTGCTGCTCGCGCAGCGCGGTTTCATCGACCCAGCCTAGCAGCTCAGAAGGGCGGATAAACTTTTTCACGTCGTGCGTGCCGCGCGGCACCATGCGCAGCACATATTCCGCGCCGAATATCGCCATCAGCCAGGCCTTTGGGTTGCGGTTGATAGTGGAGAAGAAAACCTCGCCGCCCGGTTTCACCAGACGCGCGCAGGCGTGCACCACCGAACGCGGATCGGGCACATGCTCCAGCATCTCCATGCAGGTCACCACGTCATAGCGACCGGCGAACGCCTCGGCGTGGTCTTCCACCGTCTGCTGCACGTAATCGAGCGTCACGCCGTTTTCCTGCGCATGCAGGCGCGCCACCTGCAGCGGCTCGGCGCCCATGTCGAGACCGGTAACCTCTGCGCCTTCACGCGCCATGCTCTCCGCCAGGATGCCGCCGCCGCAGCCTACGTCCAGCACCTTCTTGCCGAACAGACCGTTGCTGTGTTGCGCAATAAAGCCCAGACGCAGCGGATTAATGCGATGCAAAGGCTTAAATTCTCCCTCCAGATCCCACCAGCGTGAGGCGACGGCCTCAAACTTAGCGATTTCCTGCGCATCGACGTTGGGCTGCGTTTCCTGCGGTTGTGCATTCATTGAATCATTACTCCGGAAAAAATGTTGACTGAGTATAAACGCTTATTGCCGCCGGGGGCACCTTTCCAGCGCGAGGAAAAGCGCGTGAAAACGGTGGTTAACGTTCACCAGCGGGCTGGGGTGTGATATACTTTCGCACCTTTAAAATCCGGGCATATGTAGAGGGAAAGCGGCTCCATGAGCGACCTTGCAAGAGAAATTACACCGGTCAATATCGAAGAAGAGTTAAAGAGCTCCTATCTCGATTACGCCATGTCGGTCATTGTTGGCCGAGCCTTACCCGATGTTCGTGACGGCCTGAAGCCTGTCCACCGCCGCGTACTCTACGCGATGAGCGAACTGGGTAACGACTGGAACAAACCCTATAAGAAATCCGCCCGTGTGGTCGGTGACGTTATCGGTAAATATCACCCGCACGGGGATTCCGCCGTTTACGACACCATCGTCCGCATGGCTCAGCCTTTCTCCCTGCGTTACATGCTGGTGGACGGACAGGGCAACTTCGGCTCCGTTGACGGCGACTCCGCCGCAGCGATGCGTTATACCGAAGTGCGTATGTCGCGTATCGCGCACGATCTACTGGCTGACCTGGAAAAAGAGACCGTCGACTTCGTTCCGAACTATGACGGCACCGAGCAGATCCCTGAAGTTCTGCCGACCAAAATCCCTAACCTGCTGGTGAACGGTTCATCCGGCATCGCCGTAGGGATGGCGACCAATATTCCGCCGCACAACCTGACGGAAGTGATCAACGGCTGTCTCGCCTATATCGACGACGAAGATATCAGCGTCGAAGGGCTGATGGAGCACATCCCGGGTCCCGACTTCCCGACTGCGGCCATTATCAACGGCCGCCGCGGCATTGAAGAGGCGTACCGCACCGGGCGCGGCAAAATCTATATCCGCGCGCGCGGCGAGGTGGAAACCGACGCCAAAACCGGTCGCGAAACCATCGTGGTGCACCAGATCCCTTATCAGGTTAACAAAGCGCGCCTGATTGAGAAAATCGCCGAGCTGGTGAAAGAGAAGCGCGTCGAAGGCATCAGCGCGCTGCGCGACGAGTCCGATAAAGACGGTATGCGCATCGTGATCGAAGTGAAGCGCGATGCCGTCGGCGAAGTGGTGCTGAACAATCTCTACTCGCTGACGCAGCTGCAGGTCTCTTTCGGCATCAACATGGTGGCGCTGCATCAGGGCCAGCCGAAGATCATGACGCTGAAGGAGATCCTCGAAGCCTTTGTGCGCCATCGTCGCGAAGTCGTAACGCGCCGCACCATTTTCGAACTGCGCAAAGCGCGTGACCGTGCGCATATCCTTGAAGGTCTGGCGATCGCGCTGGCCAACATCGATCCGATTATTGAGCTGATTCGCCGCGCGCCGAACCCGGCCGAGGCGAAAGCGGGCCTGATCGCGCAGCCGTGGGATCTGGGCAACGTCTCCGCCATGCTGGAACGTGCGGGCGATGACGCCGCGCGTCCGGAATGGCTGGACGAAGAGTTCGGTATCCGCGACGGTCGCTACTACCTGACCGAACAGCAGGCGCAGGCGATCCTCGATCTGCGTCTGCAGAAGCTCACCGGACTTGAGCATGAAAAGCTGCTCGACGAGTACAAAGAGCTGCTGGAGCAGATCGCTGAATTGCTCAATATCCTGATGAACGCCGAGCGTCTGATGGAAGTGATCCGGGAAGAGCTGATCGCCATGCGCGACCAGTTCGGCGACGAACGCCGCACCGAGATCACCGCCAACAGCGCCGATATCAACATCGAAGATCTGATCAATCAGGAAGATGTGGTCGTGACGCTGTCGCATCAGGGTTACGTCAAATATCAGCCGCTCTCGGATTACGAAGCGCAACGTCGCGGCGGCAAAGGCAAGTCGGCGGCGCGCATCAAGGAAGAGGATTTTATCGATCGTCTGCTGGTAGCCAATACCCACGACACTATCCTCTGCTTCTCCAGCCGCGGCCGTCTCTACTGGATGAAGGTCTATCAGCTGCCGGAAGCCAGCCGTGGTGCGCGTGGCCGCCCAATCGTCAACCTGCTGCCGCTGCAGCCTGACGAGCGTATTACCGCTATCCTGCCGGTGCGCGAATATACCGAAGGCTTCAATATCTTTATGGCGACTGCCAGCGGCACCGTGAAGAAAACGGCGCTGCAGGAGTTCAGTCGTCCACGCAGCGCGGGCATCATCGCCGTGAATCTGCGTGAAGATGACGAGCTGATCGGCGTCGCGCTGACCAACGGCAACGACGAGGCGATGCTCTTCTCTGCCGGCGGTAAAGTGGTGCGCTTTGCGGAAAGCGCCGTCCGCGCCATGGGCCGTACGGCGTCAGGCGTGCGCGGCATCAAGCTGGCAGAAGGGGATCGCGTGGTGTCGCTGATTGTGCCGCGCGACGAGGGCGCGATTCTCACCGTGACGCAAAACGGCTACGGCAAGCGTACCGCGATTAGCGAGTATCCTACCCGGTCGCGTGCGACTCAGGGCGTGATCTCCATTAAGGTCACTGAGCGTAACGGTCCGGTGATTGGCGCGGTACAGGTTGTCGACAGCGATCAGATCATGATGATTACCGATGCCGGCACCCTGGTGCGCACCCGCGTTTCCGAGGTGAGCATCGTGGGTCGTAACACCCAGGGCGTAATCCTGATCCGTACTGCGGAAGATGAGAACGTGGTTGGTCTGCAGCGCGTAGCCGAACCGGTGGAAGAAGAAGAGCTCGACGCCATCGACGGCAGCGTGGCGGAAGGCGAAGAGGATATCGCGCCGGAAGCTGAAACTGACGACGACGCGCCGGAAGCGGACGAAGAAGAGTAACGCTTCAGGCTCACGCCGCCAGGGAGGGCGGCACTGAATTTTACGGCAGGAAAGGGCAACCCGACCTGCCGTTGTTTTTTACGGCGCGGCTTGTTACGCACCGATGCTGACTGGCTTTTCTTTCCTGATAAAGCTAGTGTAATGAGCATTCTGAAGCCAGCCCGTTATTAACCTTGCCGTAGTGAGTTTCCCTTGAAATATCTGGTCTCTTTCCGAACCACGCTGCGTATCTCACGCTACCTGTTCCGTGCGCTGGCGCTGCTGCTCTGGACGCTGGGCGCGGTGCTGACCACCTTCTTTATCATCAGCGTGCTGCATGATAAAGAGAGCAGCGTGCGGCAAGAGTTCGCCAGCAACTACGGTCAGGCGGAATGGTATGTACGCCACTCCGCCGACGTGATGCGCGAACTGAAGTACATCACTGAAAACCGCCTTACCAGCGCCAGCAGCGGTCTGGATATGCTTAACGGCGTGCTGCCGGGCAAATCGACGCTGCCGCAGTTTACGCCGCTCTTCTCCGACGGCGACTGCTCCTCCATGAGCAATACCTGGCGCAACTCGCTGGATACCCTCAGCTACTACATCAACTACTGGAAAAGCAACTTCGCCTCGACCTACGAGCTGAACCGCGTATTTTTTATCGGCGGCGAGAGCCAGTGTCTGGCGGACTTTAGCATCGGCAGCAGCAAGGTGGATCGCGAACGCAGCCTGAAGGCGCTGCGCGAGCGCGTGCTGCGCTATCGCAACGGCAACGACGAAGAGCGCCGCAACCCGATCTACTGGGTCAACGCCAGCGCGCAGCCCGGCGTCGGCACCTTTTATATGATGGTGCCGGTCTATGTCGCCAATAAGCTGCAGGCGCTGCTGGGCGTCGAGCAGAATATCCGCCTGGACGAGTTTATCCAGCCAGGCAGCCTGCCGGTGGTGGCCACCATTATCGACGAGAATTATCGCCCGCTGCTGACGTCGCGTCGCGGCGGCACAGGTTTCTCGCTGGACGATCTGTCGGATGATAAAAGCTGGTTCGGCTATCTTGACGGCTACCGGCAGCTGGTGCTGAAAAAGCCGCTACCGCCCTCTGATTTAAGCGTGGTGTGGTCGGTATCGACGCGCGTGCTGGTCGATCAGCTCAAGCTGATGATCATCAACGCGCTGCTGCTGAATCTGCTAAGCGCGATTGTGCTCTTCACCCTGGCCTGGCTTTTCGAGCGCCGGATGTTTCTGCCGGCCGAAGAGAATGCGCACCGGCTGGAGGAGCATGAGCAGTTCAACCGCAAAATCGTCGCGTCGGCGCCGGTGGGCATCTGTATTTTACGCACCCGTGACGGCACGAATATCCTCAGTAACGAACTGGCGCATAACTATCTGACGCTGCTGACGCAGGAAGATCGCCAGCGGCTCAATGAAATTATCGGCAGCCAGCAGGTAAATTTCGTCGACGTGCTGACCGGCAGCAATACCAACCTGCAAATCAGCTTCGTGCATTCGCGCTACCGCAATGAGAATGTGGCGATCTGCGTGCTGGTGGATGTCTCCGCGCGCGTGCGCATGGAGCAGTCGCTGCAGGAGATGGCGCAGGCGGCGGAGCAGGCGAGCCAGTCGAAATCGATGTTCCTCGCCACCGTCAGCCATGAGCTGCGTACGCCGCTCTACGGCATTATCGGCAATCTCGATCTGCTGCAGACCAAACAGCTGCCGAAAGAGGTCGATTCGCTGGTGACCGCGATGAATAACTCGTCGAGCCTGCTGCTGAAGATCATCAGCGATATTCTCGACTTCTCAAAAATCGAGTCGGAACAGCTGAAAATCGAGCCGCGTCCTTTCTCGCCGCGCGAGGTCCTTAGCCATATCGCCGGGAACTACCTGTCGCTGGTAATGAAAAAGCGGCTGACGCTCTACTGCTTTATCGAGCATGACGTGCCGCTGGCGCTGGATGGCGATCCGCTGCGGCTGCAGCAGGTGATCTCCAACCTGCTCAGTAACGCCATCAAGTTCACGCATACCGGCTGCATTATTCTGCATGCCAGTGTGAAAGAGGGCTATCTGGCGTTCCGCATTCGCGATACCGGCGTCGGCATCCCTGCGAAAGAGATTACACGGCTGTTCGATCCTTTTTTCCAGGTGGGTAACGGCGTGCAGCGCAACTTCCAGGGCACCGGGCTGGGGCTCGCCATTTGTGAAAAGCTGACCAATATGATGGATGGCGATATCGAAGTGGACTCCGAGCCTGGCATGGGCAGTCAGTTTATCGTGCGTATTCCCGTCTATAACGGCCAGCATCCTGCGCCGCCGCTTCTCGACGGGCTGCACGATAAAACCCTGTGGATCGATATGCGCAACGACTATCTCGCCAGCTTTATCGAGCGCGATCTGCAACAGCAGGGCATTTATATCCAGCCCTATACCGGCAAAGCGGGCAGCGACGACGTATTGATCACCGACTACGAATTCGAAACCGACCAGCCGCTGCAGGCGGTTATTATCTTCAGCGGCGCGCATATCGACATGCCGCGTGAAATCGCGCCGGGACGCTGGCTGCACAGCACGGCGACGCCGCACGAGCTGCCGAGCCTGCTGGCGCGCATCTACCGCATTGCTATCCAGAGCGATACGGCGACCAACCTGGCGCTCTCTGCGCCGGCGGAGGAGGTGATCAGCAACGACGACATCATGGTTCTGATTGTCGACGATCACCCCATCAACCGCATGCTGCTGTCGGAACAGTTGGGCACCCTGGGCTATCAGGTGAAAACCGCGCAGGACGGCGTCGATGCGCTTAACGTCATCAGCCGCAGCGAGATCGATATTGTGCTGAGCGATGTGAATATGCCGAATATGGACGGTTACCGTCTGACGCAGCGTCTGCGCCAGCTCGGCCATGCTTTCCCGGTGATCGGCGTGACCGCCAACGCGCTGGCGGAAGAGAAGCAGCGCTGTATGGAAGCCGGTATGGATAACTGCCTGTCGAAACCCGTAACGCTGGACGTGCTGAAAACCACGCTGGCGGTTTATGCCGAGCGCGTAAGAAAAACGCGGGAAGGGTAGGCTGGTGTCAGCGTGGTTTGAGAAAGGAAAAGCAGACGGCGCGTTAGCGCCGTCTGAGCAGCGCGTTAATCCTTGTCGATTTGGGTGGCGCTGACGGAAGAGAGGTAGTTCAGCAGGGCGATATCGTTATCTACGCCCAGCTTCATCATCGCCGATTTTTTCTGGCTACTGATGGTTTTAATACTGCGGTTCAGTTTCTTGGCGATTTCTGTCACCAGGAAGCCTTCGGCAAACAGACGCAGCACTTCGCTCTCTTTCGGCGACAGACGCTTGTCGCCATAGCCGCCGGCGCTGATTTTCTCCAGCAGCTTCGCCACGCTTTCCGGCGTGTACTTTTTACCTTTTTGCAGAGCGGCCAGCGCTTTCGGCAGATCGGTCGGCGCGCCCTGTTTCAGCACAATGCCTTCGATATCGAGATCCAGCACGGCGCTGAGGATTGCCGGGTTGTTGTTCATGGTCAGAACAATAATCGACAGATCGGGATAGTGACGTTTGATGTATTTGATCAGCGTGATGCCATCGCCATACTTCTCGCCAGGCATGGAGAGATCGGTGATCAGGACGTTGGCGTCAAGCTTTGACAAGCTGTTAATCAGTGCTGTTGAGTCTTCGAACTCACCTACAACGTTGACCCATTCAATTTGCTCCAGAGACTTTCGGATACCGAAAAGAACAATTGGATGGTCATCGGCAATAATTACATTTAAGTTATTCATCTTATTGGTTACCTTGCTGCAGCAGTTCATTGACATAAGCGTCGATGGCACTGGTGGTATTTGTAATGTTTGAATCGTCACATGCTTTGATGTGCTGTTCTAACTCTTCACAAAGCTGTTTGCCCGGCGTCAGGTTGAGCATGGCAAACACGCCTTTAAGGCGATGCGCTGTCTGAGCAAGCATGGCGTAGTCCTTTTCCGCCGACTCAGTATACAGTCTCTTTACATCAGGCGGTACTGTCTCGGTAAACAGCTGGAAGTAGCCACCGCTGAGCAGCGGGGTCAGTTCCTCGTCTTCTGTACTCTCCTCCATGGAATCATGGGCCAGCTGTTGTTCAATCAGAGCCAGCAGCGCATCCTGGAGCGCATTGCTGAGATTGAAGTTGACCCGGTATTGCCGATCGTTTAGCGCGTGATGACCCAACTCATCCTCCGCCAGCAGCAGCGCCCAGCCGCTCAGCCTGGCAGGATCGTCGGTCACCAGCACGTCATGTTCCTGGCCTGACAGCCGCTCCTCGGGCGACAGGCAGCGCGCGCCCCAGTTTTCCAGATGGCGGCAGACGATTTTGTATACATCCTCTACCTCAATCTCGATGAGCGCGGTCACGCCGTCCAGCAGCTTCTCCTCTTCTTCTTCCGTCTGCGGCTCTACTGCCAGCGGAAGCTGAATAGAGTAGCGTGTGCCGATATCCGGCTTAGCGATAATGTCCAGGCTGCCGCCCATCTGCTTGCAGAGCTGCTTACAGAGGAAAAAGGCCATGCCGGACGCCTGGCCATAGCGATCCTGGCTGGTTTCGCCCAGGAACGGGAAGTCGGCGTTCGCCAGCTCGTCGACGGTCAGCCCCGCGCCGGTATCCACCAGCTCAATCATCAGGCGCTCCGGACGGGCCTCATCGGCGCTCACCGTCAGGGAAATCTTGCCCCAGCGCGTGGTGGTCAGCGCATAGTGCATCAGCGTGGCGAGCACTTTACGCAGCGCGCGACGGTCGCCGAAACGCTGTTCATCATTGGGCTGCAGGTTATTCACTACCAGCGACAACCCTTTACGCCGCATCAGCGGCAGGCTTTCCAGGGCGATCTCATCCAGCAGTTCCTGCAGACTGAAAACGCTGGCGTCGGGCGACCAGTCGTGCGCTTCCAGTCGGTTAAGCAGCACAATATCGTCTACCAGCCGCGCCAGGCTTTGACTCTGGTCCAGCAGGTCGAGCACGGTTTCATCTTCGTCGCGCTGGCTAAGCTGCACCAGCTGCGCCACTACTTTCTCCAGCGGACGATTCAGCGCGTGACCGAGATTTTGCAGCAGCTGTTGCCGCATCTGATGGTTGCGATCCAGTACCTGCTGCGCCTTTTGCAGCTTTTTGTTTACCAGCAGCTCGCGATCCTGATCGCGCATCAAAAAGAGCTGAGTATGCGGCGACAGCACGCTGCGCGCATGGCGAATCTCATACACTTCGTTGTTAATGGTCGCCTGCAGAACGCCCTGATGCTGGTCAGACATATTAATGATTTTTTGCAGGTTCAGATGCGGCAAAAGATGTTCTGCGATCTTATTGCTGAGTATGGTGCGGTTGCTGGCGAAGTCATACACCAGCAGGCCGACCGGCAGGCTGGCGACGATCTCTTCGTTCAGCACGCGCAGCGAATCCAGCTCTGCGCTCTGGTTTTCGCTCGGGCGCAGCGACTGCTGGCGCAGCAGCGTCATACCGGCGAAAGAGAGCAGGAACAGCACCAGGTTCACCAGCAGCGGCCACAGCAGATTATGCAGCGTATCCATCATCAGGCTGGTGAGCGGCACGCGATAGACCAGCTGCAGCGGCGTGCTCGGCAGGGAAGCGGCTATTTCCAGGTCAGGATTGACGATAGCGATCTGCGTGTTTTCGCTCTCTTCCTGATCGTTTGCGGCAGGTAGGGTGGCGTCCTGGCGCAGCTGGAAATTTTCAATCGGCATGTTCTGCGGCGTGAGATCGTTGATCGGCAGATCGAAGGCGACCACCGTCGCCAGATGGCCCGGCTGGTTAAAAGTCGTGCGCAGCGTAAAGTAGTGATCGTTCTGAAAGGCGAAATGGCGCAGCGGCGAGAAACTCTCGCGCTCGTCCAGTGCATTGGCCTGCTGCAGCATCTCGGCGCGACGACCATCCACCAGCGAGCTGATGGCGCTCTCTTTATAGCGCGTCGCCATATCTTTCAGCGGCAGGGTGGAGATCATAATCAGGCTGTTGTCCTGACCATTGAGGAAATACATCGACCAGGTCGGATTCTCCGCGCCCCACAGCGTATCCAGGTAGCTCGACATGCGCATTGTCATATCGAGCGTGCTGCTGTCGTGCGAGCCGAAAATTAATGCTTCCGTTTTGCGGCGGGTTTTTTCCAGATAGTAGACGTCCGGACGCAGCCGCGTCTCCTGCAGGCTGCTGTTCGGCGAGCTTCCCGCCGCGCTGGTGGCAAGATTTTCATAGATTTGCCAGGTGGCGAAGCGATAGGCGTCGATACGTTTTTGCGTCGCTCGCGCCAGATCGGTCATAGCATAGCGTTTCTCGGTCAGCCAGGCGTTGACCGAGTTGTGTACCATAAAGCCCAGCGCCAGCAGCAGCACCAGATTAAAAATCACAAAAAAGCGAGTGACATTGCCGGATGTCAGTGGAAACTTAAAGGGCAACATAGCGTGTCAGGCACCTGAAATCATCGCGCAACCAGTCGGGCACTGGCGGCCACAGCCAGCAGCAGCAGCGCGATGAGCAGAAAGGCACCGCTGAGGCTCAGCCATTGAGAAATAAATCCGATTAAGGCCGGACCTGAGAGAATACCCGCATATCCCAGCGTTGTCATGGCGGAAATCCCCAGATTTGAGGGCATATCCTTTTGATTCCCGACGGCATTAAATAACATCGGCACCGTGTTGGATAAACCAAAGCCCACCAGCAGAAACGCGAGCAGGGCCATCTGCGGCCAGGGCAGATATACCGCCAGCGCCAGACCGGCCGCCGCCGTCAGCGCGCCTGTCAGCATAACGAGAAAACGGCCAAAACGGTGGATGATTCTGTCGCCGGTCAGACGGCCAATGGTCATCGCCACCGAGAAGAGCGCATAGCCCAGGCCCGCGTGCGCGGTTGACATATCCGGGCTTTGCAGCAGCAGCAGCGCGCCCCAGTCGAGTACGGCGCCTTCGGCAAGAAACAGAATAAAGCAGAGCAGGCCAAGAAAAGCGACGAAGCCGCGCGGGACCACCAGCCACGGCTGATCGGGCTGGTGCAGGCGCTCGCTCATCAGCGTCGGCAGGCTCGTTGCCAGCAGTAGCAGCATCAGAAGCATCACCAGCATGACCGATGCCAGCGGCGACAGGCCGACGCCGAGCAGCAGGCTGATCGCGCCTGCACCCAGAATGCCGCCGAGACTAAAGAAACCGTGGAAACCAGACATCATCGGCCTGCGCGCCGCTTTCTCTACCTCGACCGCCTGCACGTTCATGGCGACGTCCAGCATGCCCAGCCCGGCGCCGAAGATCATCAGCGTCACGGCCATCATCCACATGACGTTCAGCGTCGCCAGCAGTGGAAGCGTTGCCAGGATCACCAGCGTAGAACAGAGCATGACCCGACGGCAGCCGAAACGGCCGACCAGCGAGCCGGTTACCGGCATTGCCGCCAGCGAACCGATGCCCAGACAAAGTAGAAGCGCGCCCAGCGAAGCGCCACTCAGCGCCAGACGCTGGCTGGCGAACGGCACCAGAGGCGCCCAGGAGGACATGCCGAGACCGGCGATAAGAAAAACGAGGCGTGTCCCCAGACTGACACGGTTATGAAGTTTCCTGGGTGATGCAGCGTCCAGTGCGGTCATAGTCATTTTCGTGAGTGTTAAAGCGACGAAGTGTAGCATTAAAGCCATTGCCGCACGCGTTGCCGGTAAAGGCAGAGTAACGATAATTCCATGTAAAAACCGGCATTTTAATGACTTTTACCCCGCCTCCACGCTTTTCCAGAACTTTCCTGGCTCGCTTGTGAAAAAGCAGCGACGCTAAAGCCAGTTTTCTCCATTGAAAATAGCCCTCTTAACGCTTTTAAAAACCCGTCTGGGTCAGCCTGGCGCAACAGGTGCGTCGGCCGTTCGGGTTATAAACAACGCACTGAAAGGCTACACCTTTTCCGGTGAAATATATCCCGACGAACGCAGCGCTGAAGAGAAATAAGCCCAGGGGCAACAGGAAACTCAACGCTTTATTACCGTGATAAATCATTGGCGAGAATATTAAAGAACACAATTAACTGGATGTGCGATTATTAGCAATAAATGCTCAAGGGAAGTGGAGCAATTTTAAACGAAGTTACTGACTTAACTTACGAGGCGGGATAACAGGAAATGCAGGGCAAAAAAATGCCGGGCATACAGGCCCGGCGGGAAATAGGGTAAACATCTCATTCGGGGTGAATGAAGGTAATAATGAAATAAATGATGATAGCGGGATCTATTGTATTCACAGATGACGCATATGTTTTATCATTCAGTGCTCAGAAATTAGTGATTCTAATAACATGAAATTTAAGGATAAAAAATCCATTTGATATTTTGTGCGATAATTTTTATCGATGCGTGCTGGTTATTAGTTCCGCAAAATTTACATTTGGAAATAACTATTTCGAATTATGAAACAGTTTTGGAAATTTCGTAGCATTTTCGTGATAGCTTATTGCCCTTTATAAAATAACAATGGCGTGCCGGCTGAATTTTTAAGCGTTCAGCTCGCAGTGGCAAAAATAAGGCACATAACAGAGGGTAATAAAATGAAACGTCGCGTTCTCTCCCTGATGATCCCTGCGCTGCTGGTTGCAGCAGGTTCTGCAAGCGCAGCGGAAATTTACAACAAAGACGGCAACAAATTAGACCTGTTTGGTAAAGTCGACGGTCTGCACTATTTCTCAGATAACGACGGTAATGACGGCGATCAGTCTTACCTGCGCTTCGGTTTTAAAGGCGAAACCCAGATCTCCAACGAGCTGACCGGCTACGGCCAGTGGGAGTATCAGGCGGCGCTGAACACGGCGGAAAGCGAAGGCACCGCTGACAGCTATACCCGCGTTGGCTTCGCCGGTATCAAGTTCGGCGATGCGGGCTCATTCGACTACGGCCGTAACTACGGCGTAGCTTACGATATCGGTGCCTGGACCGACGTCCTGCCGGAGTTCGGCGGCGACACCTACGGCGCGGACAACTTTATGTTCCAGCGCAGCAACGGTCTGGCAACCTACCGTAACTCTAACTTCTTTGGTCTGGTGGACGGCTGGAACTTCGCCGTTCAGTATCAGGGCAAAAACGACAACCCGAGCCGCGAAACCTCTGGTCGTAGCGTGCTGGGCGAGAACGGCGACGGCTGGGGCCTGAGCACCACCTACGATCTGGGCTCCGGCTTCGGTATCGGCGCGGCGATGTTCGAGTCTGACCGCACCAACAACCAGAACGGCGCAGCGCCAGGCATCCTGGGCCGCGGCGACAAGGCGGAAGTCTACACTGGCGGCCTGAAGTATGACGCCAACAATATCTACCTGGCGGCGATGTATAGCCGTTCCTACAACGCGACGCGCTTTGGATCCACGAGCGACACGGCGTACGGTTTCGCCGACAAAGCGGATAACTGGGAGCTGGTGGCGCAGTATCAGTTCGATTTCGGCCTGCGTCCGTCTCTGGCGTTCGTTACCTCACGCGGCACCGACGTGCAGAACTGGGGCAAACAGAACCTGAAAAAATATGTTGATGTAGGTGCGACCTATTACTTCAACAAAAACATGTCGACCTACGTTGATTACCAGATCAACCTGCTGGACGACAACGCCTTCACCGACGCTGCCGGTATCAATACCGACGATATCGTCGCGCTGGGTCTGGTTTATCAGTTCTAAACCCGCCAGGAGCGTAGCCTGCGGGCTACGCTCCCGTTTGCAGAATTGCCGCCAGCGCGGCCGCTAAATCCGCCGTCACCGCCTCCGCCTCTTCTCCCAGCTGTACCTGCACAATCGCGCCTTCCGCCAGCAACATGATCTGTCCGGTTTTGCATCGCTCTTCTGGCGCCAGCCGCCGTGCAATGGCGTCCGCCATTTCTCGCTTATGCCGTCGAATCCGCTCACTGATATCGGGCAGGCTATCACCCAGCTCTGCGCTGGCGTTAATAAAGGCGCAGCCGCGATAATCCGCTTCATCAAACCAGCTTTTCAGCGCGGCGGGCAGGGCATGCTGCAACAGCGGCATCTGCGCCAGCGCCTGCTGAAATCCCTGCATCCAGCGCTGATGACGCAGATCCAGCACCGTAGCGATAAGCTGGTTTTTCGCCGGGAAATGGCGATAGAAAGTCACTTTGGTTACGCCAGCCTCCGCAATCACTTTGTCGATGCCGGTGGCGCGAATACCTTGCTGATAAAAGAGCCGCTGCGCCGTGGTCAGAATACGGTCTCGGGCAGAGGCGTCAGGATCGAAAAGGAGCGGAGCGAGCATAATCAGACCTGCGTTTTTTAGTAGACAGAATTGTCTACATGCAGCAGAGTAAAGCAAGTAGACAAACCTGTCTACCGACTGACTTTAACTACAGGAGATGACAATGCTGCTTCCTCCGTTTAGCGAACAGAGTGCAATACAAAAAGTACGTATGGCGGAAGATGCCTGGAACAGCCGCGATCCACAGCGGGTATCACAGGTTTACAGTCTGGAGACGCGCTGGCGCAATCGCAGCGAAAATGTGCAGGGGCGCGACGCGGTGGTGGCGTTTCTCAGCCGCAAGTGGGCCAAAGAGCTCGATTACCGTCTGATCAAAGAGCTGTGGGCGTGGCATGAGGATCGGCTGGCGGTACGCTTTGCCTATGAATGGCATGACGACAGCGGCAACTGGTTTCGCAGCTACGGCAATGAAAACTGGCGCTTCGGCGCGGATGGCCTGATGATCGAGCGTTTTGCCTGCATTAACGATCTGCCGATTACGGCCAGCGAACGCCGTTTCCACTGGCCGCTCGGCAGGCGCCCGGACAACCATCCGGGGCTTAGCGAGCTGGGCATGTAATTACGACTGCGGTGTGCGCCTGCGCCTTGCCGCCTGTTTTTTCTCAGGCTGCGGCGGCACGCTGCCTTCAAATCCTGTTCCTGCCAGAGTAAACGCGGAAAAACTCAGCCACTGTTGCCACTGGCTGAACGTTGACGATGATTTACGCATGCTGCACCTCCCGGAAATAAACCCGGTCTAAACAGTGCAGCATTCATGCCAGCTCGATCGCTCTCACAGCCACGGATTTCCCGCATACTTTGCTACACTGCCGCAGCATTTTGGTGCAGCTCTACTCAACGCTGGCGCGCCGCGCCCCATGCGAGCCGTTTTTGACGCCGCTGTTGAAGCAGCTTGATGATGCTGAAAATAAATACGCCGCCAGCGATGGCGAGAATCAGATAGATCATAGGAGCCTCCTGTTATCAGCCGGGACAGCACCACAGGGTGTGCCAGGCTGCGCGGGTTTACAAGCCGCTTTTGGTTACTTTACTGACTAGTTATGCTTTGTTTCGGGCTGGAATATAGCGTTACAGATGAGAGAAGAATGCGATACTGGAATATTCTGCTAATGACAGCGGTGATCTGCGCCCTGAGCGCCTGTGATAAGGCGACGCCGCAGCAGGCGATGGTGCTGGAAGGCAAAACCATGGGGACGGTGTGGCGTGTATCGCTGGCGGGCGTTGACGCCGCTCGCAAAGCGGGATTGCAGCAGGCGATCCAGCAGCAGCTTGACGCGGACGACCAGGCGCTTTCAACCTGGAAACCTGATTCAGTGCTGTCGCGCTTTAACCGCTATCAGGGGAGCGCGCCACAGCCGGTCAGCGCCGACATGGCGGATATCGTGACTGAGGCGCTGCGTATCGGCGCGAAAACCGGCGGCGCGATGGATATTACCGTGGGGCCGCTGGTCAATCTCTGGGGCTTCGGTCCGGCAAAACAGCCTGCTCACAGCCCAACGGAGGCTGAAATCGCCGCAGCGAAAGCGCTAACTGGCTTGCAGCATCTGCGCGTGATCGAGTCGGTAGAAGGGCAGTGGCTGCAGAAAGATCTGCCCGGACTCTATGTCGATCTCTCTACGATGGGCGAAGGCTACGCGACCGATCACCTGGCGCGGCTGATGGAGCGCGAAGGGATCAATAATTATCTGGTTTCGGTAGGCGGGGCGGTATTGAGCCGCGGCCAGAATGCTCAGGGACAGAGCTGGCGCGTGGCAATTCAGAAGCCCACCGACAGCGAGAACGCCGTACAGGCGCGCGTCGATTTGCAGGGACACGGCATCAGCACATCCGGCAGCTATCGCAACTATTATGAACTGGATGGCAAACGCATTTCGCACGTCATCGATCCGGCGACTGGCCGTCCCATCGAGCATAAGCTGGTCTCTGCCACGGTTATCGCCACGACGGCGCTGGAGGCGGACGGCTGGGATACCGGACTGATGGTGCTGGGCAGCGAGAAGGCGAAAGCGCTGGCGCTGCAGCAGCATCTGGCGGTCTACCTGATCAGTAAAGAGGGCGATAAATTCGTCAGCTGGATGTCGCCGCAGTTTGCTGCCTTTGTGATCGACAGCGAATAAAAGCGCAAGGGGGAATAATGCTTGACCTGTTTAGCGAAGAAGCGCCGTGGCAGGAGCCGCTGGCTGACGGCGCGGTGATCCTGCGACGTCGCGCGCGTGAAGAAGCGCCAGCCCTAATGGCGGCGATCCTGGCGGTAGCGCAGCAGAACCCGTTTTATCATCGCATCACGCCAGGCGGCCACCGCATGTCGGTGGCGATGACTAACTGCGGCGATTTCGGCTGGTCGAGCGACTCGCGCGGCTATCAGTACACCGAACAGGACCGCGAGAGTGGCCGCAAGTGGCCGCCAATGCCGCCGCTGTTTCGTCAGCTGGCGCTCGACTGCGCGCGCGAGGCGGGATTTCCGCACTTTAATCCCGACGCCTGCCTGATAAACCGCTACGAGCCTGGCGCAAAGCTGTCGCTGCATCAGGACAAAGATGAGAAGGATCTGCATCAGCCGATCGTATCGGTTTCGCTGGGACTACCGGCGGTGTTTCAGTTCGGCGGTTTCGCGCGCGGTGACGCCACCCAGCGCGTGCTGCTGGAGCATGGCGACGTGGTGGTATGGGGCGGGCCGTCGCGCCTGCGTTATCACGGTATTTTACCGCTCAAGCCTGGCGATCATCCGCTTGCTGGCGCGTTCCGCTACAACCTGACCTTCCGCCGCGCCTTCTGAGCGCGGCGTTGTTGCGAATAACTATTGCTATCATTCCGCATCGCTTTAAACTGCTGGCTGCTTTCCTGACTGCTGGACTTATTTATGGCGTTGCTTAAGGTTGTTTTTCGCCAGTTTCGCTGGCCTTTTATCGGTGTCATCCTGCTGACGCTGCTCAGCGCCATGCTCGGCATCGCCATGATCGCCTATATCAACAGCGAAATGATCTCGGCCATCAATACCTCTTTCTCCGTGCTGCCTGGCTTTTTGCTGCAGCTGGTGTTGCTGATGGCGGTGACGCTCGCCGCGCAGCTGGCGCTGACGCTGCTGGGGCACCAGTTTGTCTGGCGGCTGCGCGGCGAATTTATTAAGCGCATCCTTGATACCCGCGTCGAACGGCTGGAGCAGATCGGCAACGCGCAGCTGCTGGCCGGGCTGACCAGCGATATTCGCGCGATCACGATCGCCTTTGTCCGTCTGCCGGAGCTGATTCAGGGCATCATCATTACGCTGGGCTCCGCTCTCTATCTCGCCTGGCTGTCGCCGAAAATGCTGATGGTCTCCAGCCTGTGGATGGCGATCACGCTGGTGGGCGGCTGGCTGCTGGTGTCGCGCGTTTATCGCCATATGGCGAAACTACGCGAGGTTGAAGATGATCTCTACCGTGATTTCCAGACGGTGACGGAAGGGCGCAAAGAGCTGCATCTTAACCGCGAGCGCGCCCAGCTGATCTACGAGACCGTTTATCAGGAGGACGCGAAAGCTTATCGTCACCATATTGTGCGCGCCGACACCTACCATCTCAGCGCGGTGAACTGGTCAAACATCATGACGCTTGGCGCTATCGGCATGGTGTTTTTTATGGCGAACAGTCTTGGCTGGGCGAACACCGCGGTGGCGGCAACCTTCTCACTGACGCTGCTGTTCCTGCGCACGCCGTTGCTGTCGGCGGTTGGCGCGCTGCCGACGCTGCTCAGCGCGCAGGTGGCGTTTCGCAAGCTTAATGCCTTTGACCTTGCACCTTACCAGGAGGGCTTCCATACGCTGCCGCCGCTGGCGGAGTGGCGCACGCTGGAACTGCGCGACGTCAGGTTCCACTACGGGAAAAACGGCTTTGAAGTCGGGCCAATCAACCTGACGCTGCGGCGCGGCGAGCTGGTGTTTCTGATTGGCGGCAACGGCAGCGGCAAGTCGACGCTGGCGATGCTGCTGACGGGCCTCTACCAGCCGCACGCCGGCACGCTGCTGCTGGATGGCAAGCCGATCGGCGCGGAAGCGCTTGACCACTGGCGCAAGCATTTCTCCGCCGTGTTTACCGATGTGCACCTGTTCGACAGGCTGATTGGCCGGGAGGGCGTGCCCGCTAACCCTAAACTGGTACAGGCCTGGCTTGAGCGTCTGAAAATGCAGGACAAGCTGAAAATCGAAGGCAACAAAATACTCAACCTGCAGCTGTCGAAAGGGCAGAGTAAGCGAGTGGCGCTGCTGCTGGCGGCGGCTGAGGAGCGCGACGTGCTGCTGCTGGACGAATGGGCGGCGGATCAGGACCCCCATTTCCGCCGTGTCTTCTATCGCGAGCTGCTGCCCTGGCTGCAGGCGTCAGGCAAAACCGTGTTCGCTATCAGCCACGACGACCACTATTTTATCCATGCCGACCGGCTGCTTGAAATGCGCGAAGGCAAACTCAGCGAGCTGACCGGACGCGAGCGTGAAATGGCGACGCTGGATGCGGTACAGCGCACCGATCTGTCTTATCCGCAAAATGAGAAAGCTTAGCGCAAAGGGTTAGTGGCGGGGTTGCTGGCGCTGGCGTTAAGCTGTGCCTCAGCAAAAACAGCCGTTTTTGCCTCCCTGGAATATTTTCTGTCGTCTTGTGTTTATACCGGCTTAGCCTCTCTTGCTAAGCCGGTTTTTTATTGCCCGTAAGCGGATGGATCAACAGCGTCAGCACCCGATCCGCCTCCAGCTGAAATTCCGCTTCCAGCCGCGTACCCGCGGCGAAAGCCCGGCTAAAAGAGTCATTCAGACAGATTACCGCCTTGCCCGTTGTTAAATCGACCTCCTGCAGGCTCGCCTGATGAAAATCCATCGGCTGGTGTAGTTGCGGCCACAGCGCTTTGTACAGGCTCTCTTTCAGCGAAAAGAGCAGCGTCGCGGCCTGTGGAAAGGGCAGCGGCAGCACACGCAGTCGTGCGTTCTCTTCATCGCTCATCAGTACAGCAGTGGTTTCTTCGGCGGTGCGCTGGCTCATTGTCATTTCGATATCGACGCCAACACAGCACGGCTGCTGCGTAACGGCCAGCGCCACCGCGCCGTCGGTGTGCGACAGCGATGCCTGAATGCCCGGCGGCCAGACAGGGGAGCGATCGCTGTGGTTCCGCAGCAGAAAATCAGAGATGCCAAAGCCGCGCATCACTTCGCGCGTCAGCCAGCGGCTGGCAAGGTACTCGGCACGACGTTTTTTCACCGCCCGGCGCAAAGCGGAAGGGAGAGGCAGGTTCCAGCGCACGCTGAGGTCGTCGTCATAGAGGTTTAGATCGAAGCGCGCCTGCGCCAGCACGTGATCGCCACGGTGCATATGGGAGGTATAAATAAAGCCGCCTTCGGGGGGCGGCAGGGAAATCATTTGAAGATTCATGAGGTTCCACGGCAGCGCGCAAAAGGGCATTAAAGCAGCCCACCATGGACGCGGCAACCGCTTAGTCGTTAGGCGGAATGGCAAAGCCCTTCACGGAAACCACGAAATGGTTGTGACCCTTGGTGATGCGCGCGCCGCGATCGCACCAGCGAGAGGCCAGCCGAAAAAAATCGTCGCTGCCGATATTGTAAGCCAGTTCCACTTTACTGACGCCTGAATGAAGCAGTTCTTCTGCATCCTGCAGGCTCTTCGCTTTGATAACCATTGTGATATCCATCCGAAATTCAGAGATCTTTAGATTAATCACTTTTTATGACAGTTTTGTTTCATTAGGGTTAAAAAGCGCGACGGCTTGCAATTTTTGTGAGACCGGTCAGGGATGATTGCACAGAGTAAGCAGCTGAAGGGCCTACAAATCTTTTACTCTCCTGGCAGTTACTCTGTTCATTTTCATAGAGCGCAGCCATTAAAAAGGCCGCACATGGCGGCCTTAGTGGGTTACTGCTTCTTATCCGGTTCAGGACGTTTATCGCCTGACTCCGGCGCGTTGTTTGGATCGTCTTTTTCAATGTAATGCATAAACTCTCCTCTTGTTACCCACACACAAAGGTCAGTATAGACCATGTTTCTGACCCGATGGTGGAAGGGAGCGGTTCAGGCCCGGCACGGCAGTAACAAAAGGGGGGCAGCAAAGAGTACAAGGCGGGTTGCAGATCATGTCTTTCTTTTGAAGTAAAAGTGACATCAGAATTAACCGGACAATAACTGCGCCAGTAGCAAAAATGTAATCGCCTTCTTTGCTTAATGAAAAGCAGGCCGCTTCAGAGCATGGCAGTTGGCGTGTTGGATCAAGCTGAGGGAGCAAGCCGCGTCTGGTTTATCTGCATCGAAGGATGAGGATGGTTAATAATTACGTTTGCAATACCATCACGGCATTTCGGCTCAGGCGGTAGGTCGCTCATTCCATGAATCATGAGCCAGCAGATTACCGTCCTTATACAGATGGGTTATCTTTTCGTAGTTCAGCGCGACTTCCTCCATATGACCTGTGCCCGGACAAACACGGGTGTCGTGCATCATGGGGCTGACCGAAATCACTTTGACCTTTTCAAGCGTGATTCGGTAATACTCCACCTCTTGCCCAGCGTAATCGATATGATAAAAACGAAACTCAGCTGAGCGAAGTGTCTGGCCCGTTGCTGCAGCCTTGAAAAGATACGGAGAGGCGCTATCAATTTCTTTAGTAAACTGGAAAGGCGAGTGCTGGCGTGTTCCCGTTACTTTCCCTGTCATCGGGTCTGTAGGAAGAGTTAAGCTATGGTGAAAGCCTCGTAGCTCTATACTTCCTTCACGATCCAGCACATCGGATGCCCCCTGGATAACTGAACCGCCGTCATCGGTCAAAAATAAGTGAACAGGTACGGCCATTTTAATGCTCCTTACTTGTGTTTAATCGTATAACCAGCGACCAGCCTTCGCTGATTCAATTAGCATACCGATGGTGAAATCTGGGACGGGTATCGGCGGGACTTTTTTAAAGGGGTTCCATGAAACAGGCACGTCAGGATAATAGGTCTCTATTTTAAAGTTGCCCTTGTCAATGTTGAAAGTTGTAAAAAATTCGTCCATAAGATCTTCGGCTTCACTTACATCTAACTGCATATCTGTATCTAAATCGGTCTTCGGATTTAGCTTCCTTTGTTTTTTCTCGTTATTAAATAAATAAACGCCGTTGTAGCGCCTGACTAAGTGGTAAATACGCTGCTCAATATCATCTACCATAATTTATCCTTACCTCGTGCTATGGCATTGTAATCCCGTACAGAACAGTAGGTGATACGAGAGACATCGGTAATTAAAATAACTTCACCTATAAGGGGGATAGTTCGACCGACGAAGGTACTGATTTTAGCAACCATTCTGCGTTCTGCTGTCCATGGGGTGTAACCTCCGACCCACGTTGGTAATTTGATCCCAAAAGGAAATTTTGCTGTTTTAAACAGCCCTCTCATAGACTGAGATACTCGTGATGTGCCTTGTTTCGCTCCAGCAGGTTTCGCCCTGGTTTTCTGATTATTCACCCCACTATAGAGGGCAACCACAGCGGCAATATCCTGAATGCCGAAATGATTCGCAGTATTCATTACAAAAACCATGAAAAAAGCTCAGAGGCGGTAAGGTTGGATCGCCCTGCATAGAAATATGCTCCGTTAAGCTCTTCAACTGTATCCATACGTTACCCTCGACGCTTTTCTTGTTTGAGGAGGAACCGGCCACAGGATTAACGGAATACAATTCTTCAGAAGGGGCGGCCAACGAACCGTTTTCTATATTAAGAAAATTCTCTCTTTAGTAAACAGAAGACGTGAACGTATTTCTTCTCATTTGAGAATGAACGTAACCTGATAAAGTCTCCCGTGCTCTGGCTGTTTTTATACCCATCCTTCGTTGAAGCACTGGTCACGGCACGTAAGTTCGAAGCACACCGTCCACAGAACGCGGCGAAGAGGTACTGAGCAGGTTAAAAGAGAGCAGGTTGATAACCCGGACGGGCGGTGGTTTTGTCATTACAGACAGCGGATAAAAAATCGCGGGCAAGGCGTCCGCTGAGGCCGGTGTACCGGAAACGTAAGTGACATCATTATGCGCGTTTGACGGGATGACGAGCCTGTATAGTCATCAACGCTTCATTTCTTCAGCACGAGGTTTGCCATCGTAAGATTCAGGCATAAAAAAAGCAGCCTTAACAGGCTGCTTTAGTTGGGAATTTTGGTCGGCACGAGAGGATTTGAACCTCCGACCCCTGACACCCCATGACAGTGCGCTACCAGGCTGCGCTACGTGCCGAACAGTGGGGCTTAGTCTACTGTTTCTTCGCCGGAATGCAAGCAGCTGGCGTCTAACTGCCTCATAAATAATCAGTTAGCGATAAAGCGCTTCTCTTCCGTCAGCACCTGCAGCAATAACGCCAGCTCTGGCCGGTGATCTTTCAGGAGGTTGCCCTGCGCATCGTAGGCGCGATAGCTGCCATTATTGTTGAGCACCAGCGTCACCTGAGGCGTGGTCACCACCAGACGGTTATCTTCGCTGCTGGCGACCCAGTCGTGGCGGCGCTGCACGGCGAAGAGATCTTCCCCTTGCGAATAATTCACCGGGCTGGTGCGCACATGCAGCAGGCGCTGCATCAGCGTCGCCATCACATCCTGATGGTCGGTCAGACGATCGATGGTCTGCGCAGGCGTATCCGGCCAGTGAATCACCAGCGGAACCTGCAGGTTCGCACGATTGCCTACGTTACCGGCGTTGCCGTCCAGCGCCACGCCTTGTTGCGCAGTAATCACCACCACGGTATTTTTCAGCAGATCGCGCTGTTGCAGCGTGGTGAGCACGTTATGAATTTGCTCATCAATCGTCGCAGCCTGACGCAAGTAGCTGCGTTGACGCATTTTCGCCGGCGTGCCGCTCAGATCGACGCCGTCCAGCGCAATCCAGGAGAACCAGGGGTTGCCGTCGCCTTTCTGCCCGTTCAGCCAGTTTTGCCACTGGGTGACCGTGCTGGCGTTGGGCTGGCTGTCGGTATTCGGCAGCGTATAGTCCGTCAGCAGCGCCTGGCGATAGAGCGGCTGGTTAAAGCCCTCTGATGAGAAAAGCCCAAACTGATAGCCCTGCGAACTTAATGCGCCAAGCAGCGCCGACGGCATGCGCGCCGCCAGCACGCCGTCCATATAGCTGGCGGAAATACCGTAGAACAGGCCAAACAGCCCTTTTTCCGGGATATCGCCTGCGCTGTAGTGCTGGGTAAAACGCACATTATCGCTGGCGAACTGATTAAGCTGCGGCAGCGTTTTTGCCATATCGCCGCCGTTCAGCGTTTTCACGGTGATGACCAGCAGGTTATTGCGCGTGCCGCCATCGCGGAAGGTGATATCGCTAAGCGGGTACTGTACCGAAACCGCTTCCGGATCGCCCTGCTGAATCAGGCGCTGCTGATAAGCCTGCGCGTCCAGTAAACCGTGGCGCTCAAGAAAGCGTCGGGCGGTCATCGGATAGGAGAGCGGCAGATTAGCGCGCTGCATGGTAATCGGACGATAGAAATTGGCATCGGCCCAGATATAGAGCAGGTGGCTGGCGAAAAATGCGCTGATAAACAGCGCCGCCAGCGGCTTGCCGAACGAGCGTCGATTCAGGCTGCGCAGCTTCTGCCAGCTCCAGGTGGCGAACAGCATCTCCACCAGGAAAATCAGCGGCACGCTGATAAACATCAGCTGCCAGTCGCGCGCCATCTCGCTCTGGTCCGGGTTGATCACCAGCTCCCACACCACCGGATTAAGGTGCAGATGGAAGCGGTTGAACACCGCGCTGTCGACCATAATCAGCGTCAGCCCGACGGTAGCGATAATCGCCGACAGGACGCGCAGCAGCCGCTGCGACATCACGACAAAGGTCAGGGGAAATATCGCCAGCAGGTAGACGGCGAAAACAATAAAGCTGAAGTGGCCGATCCAGCTGCTGAAAGCGTAAACGCGTCCAACGAGCGAAGCGGGCCAGTCGGCGACCGCCAGATAGCGGCTGCCTAAAATCAACGCGAATAAAATATTAAACAGAGCAAACCAGTGCCCCCAACTGATCATCTGGGACACTTTTTCGCGGTAGCGCTGCCGGTTGGTTACCATATTATGCGGTCAAATCAGCGATTAATGGGCGTTGTCGTCACGTACGGAGGCCTGCAGGGCTTCCGCGAAAGATCGTGCCAGTGAACGGCGCTGCGCCGGCGCAACGTCGCTGTTGATCACGTTGGTCACCATATTCCCCAGCACCATCAGGGAAAGGTCGGTCGGCGCATTGTCTTTCTGCAGCACCTGGGCCAGTTGCGCGAGGAGTTTTTCCACGCGTTCGTCGCTGTAACGGGATGATTGTGGCATATCGTCGACTAATCTCGTTTCAAAAGGCGATATAGTACCGTAACAACAGGGTTTTTACCGCAATTTTATCGAAAGCGCATCGTTCGGCTATCGCATGGAGTTGAAAGCCGGTGCGGGCGGTGTTTGAATACGCGCCTGAACCAAAAGGAGAGTCTACCATGAGTCTGGATATCGACCAGATTGCCCTGCATCAGCTTATCAAGCGCGACGAGAATCAGCTTGAGCTGGTGCTGCGCGATACGCTGCTGCCCGCCAACGCCACCGTGGAAGCGATGGTAGAGGAGCTGCACCGCGTCTACAGCGCCAAAAATAAAGCCTACGGTCTGTTTAACGAAGATAGCGAACTGGCCGAAGCGCTGCGCAACTGCCGGAAGGGCAATGATGACTTCCTGGCGTTCAGCCGCGCGGCGACCGGCCGCCTGCGCGACGAGCTGGCAAAATATCCTTTCGCCGAAGGTGGCGTGGTGCTGTTTGTGCACTATCGCTATCTGGCGGTGGAATATCTGCTGGTGGCGGTGCTCAATAGCCAGAGCAGCATGCGCGTCAATGAGCAGCTCGACATCAGCAGCACCCACTATCTTGACATCAACCATGCCGATATCGTGGCGCGCATCGACTTAACCGAGTGGGAACTGACGCCGGACTCCACCCGCTATCTGACTTTTCTGCGCGGCCGCGTAGGGCGCAAAGTCGCCGATTTCTTTATGGACTTCCTCGGCGCCAGCGTCGGTCTTGATACTAAAGCGCAAAACCGCGGCCTGCTGCAGGCGGTGGATGACTACTGTGCGGAGTCGGCGCTTGATAAGAACGAACGACAGAACTATCGCCAGCAGGTTTACAGCTATTGCAACGAGCAGCTGCAGGCGGGCGAGGAGATCGCGCTGGAAGATCTGTCGAAGGAGCTGCCGCCGCTCGGCGAGAAATCCTTTCAGGCCTTTACGCAGGAGCAGGGCTATGAGCTGGAGGAGCACTTTCCGGCGGATCGCAGCACGCTGCGCCAGCTGACCAAATTCTCCGGCAGCGGCGGCGGTTTGACGCTAAATTTCGACGCCGCGCTGCTGGGTGAGCGCATCTTCTGGGATCCGGCCACCGATACCTTAACCATTAAGGGCACGCCGCCGAACCTGCGCGATCAGCTGCAGCGACGCACCAGCGGCAAATAAGCGTGCAGGCGCTGTCAGCCAGCAAAAAAAAACGCCGCATAAGCGGCGTTTTTTATGTCGATTCGCAGGCGATTAGGCGCGTACGAAGTCGATGTGGTGCAGTTTTGGCTTGAACGGGTGACGCTGAACAGCCTGCACTTTGACGTTGGTTTCTTTACCGTCGACAACCAGAGTCAGAACGTCAGTGTAGAAACCTGGCTTGGTCTGCAGGTTCATTACTGAGTCGTGGTCCAGTTCGATAGAAACAGCGGCTTCGCTACCACCATAGATGATGGCCGGGAATTTGTTCGCTGTGCGCAGGCGGCGGCTCGCACCCTTACCCTGCTCTTTACGTACTTCTGCGTTGATGGTCAACATTATCATGTCTCTTTAATAATTCCTGCTACAGGCGACCCAGCAACAGGAGGGTTGTTCAAAGGCTAATGCGAATGCAAAAGCGGGCGGCAGTATAGCGGTAATGGGCGGGGCGGGCAAATGATTCCGCCGTTTAGCGCAGCTCGTTGGCGCGGCGAAAGCGTCCCTGATAGTCGAAAAGCTTCTCGCGCACCTGCCAGAACTGCCCTTTAGCGCGCGCTACCACAAAATCGGGATGGCGCAGCAGCGGCTGCAGCGCGACCACGTCGGCCGCGGTTTGCCAGCCGAGCGGCACGCCCGGCGCGCGCTGATGCGGCCGCATAAAAAGCTGTTCGAACGCCTTACGCTGAGCGGGCGTACTCAGACGAAAGCGTTCGTCGACGCTGGTGCCATCCTCGTCGAAATAGGTCGCCTTCAGCCATTCGCCTTTATCATCGCGGCCATGCGCCAGCGTCATGCCGCCGCAGCGCAGCACCAGCGCATCCTTCAGCTTCAGCGCCGCCTTCAGCATATCGTCGGGATCGACCAGCACTTTATCGCACTGATGGCAGCGACGCGCCGCGATATCGTTTTCGGCGCCGCAGTCGGGACAGCTTTTAAAGCGGAAGCGAAAATCGCACTGTTCGCGGTTGCCTTCGTCATCTTCCAGCACGCCCTGACAGCGGCGGCCGAAGTGCTCGATAATCATGCCGTCTGCGGTGGTTTTGCCCCAGAAGGTGTTGGCGAACCCGCAGGCGGGACAGAACACCTGTACTGGCTCATTGTCGCTGGCGCCTTTCGGCGCGCCCACTTCCGGCGTAAAGAGATCGTGCGGGTTGCCGGCGTAGTCGAGAATCAGGCAGTCGGTTTTGCCCGGCGACAGACGCAGGCCGCGCCCGACGATCTGCTGATAGAGGCTGACCGACTCGGTAGGGCGCAAAATAGCGATAAGATCGACGTGGGGTGCATCGAAGCCGGTTGTCAGCACCGCGACGTTTACCAGGAATTTCAGCTGCTGCGCCTTAAACGCGGCGATAGTCGCATCGCGCGCTTTAGCGGGGGTTTCCGCCGAAATCAACGCGCTATTGTCGGGCAGCAGCGAGAGGATCTCGCGCGCGTGCTCTACCGTCGAGGCAAATACCATCACGCCGCGCCGATCCTCGGCGAATTCCACGATCTGGCTAATGATATGCGGCGTTACGCGCTGCTGCTGCTTTAGCTCGCGATTAAGATCGGACTCGCTGAACAGCCCGTTGGCCTGCGCTGTCAGACGGCTGAAGTCATACTGCACCACCGGCATATCAAGCCGCTCCGGTGGCACCAGAAAGCCGTGTTTGATCATATAACGCAGCGGCAGCTCGTAGATGCAGTCGCGGAAAAAGGCCTTCTCGTCGCCGCGCACCATGCCGTGATAGTGAAACTGATAGATCCAGCCTTTGCCGAGGCGAAAGGGAGTCGCCGTCAGGCCCAGCAGGCGCAGCTGCGGATTGTGCTGGCGCAGATGAGTGAAAATTTGCTGATACTGGCTGTTGTCGTCATCGCTGATGCGATGGCACTCATCCACGATCGCCAGCGAAAAGGCGCTGTCGAACTGATCCAGATTACGCGCTACCGACTGCACGCTGCCGAATACCACTTTGCGCTGACTCTCTTTGCGCTGCAAACCGGCGGCGAAGATATCCGCTTCAAGGCCATAAGCCTGATATTTGCTGTGGTTCTGCTCCACCAGTTCTTTAACGTGCGCGAGCACCAGCACGCGTCCGCGCGCCAGCCGTGCCAGCTCGGCGATCACCAGGCTTTTGCCTGCGCCGGTCGGCAGTACGATCACCGCCGGTTCGGCGTGACGACGAAAATGATTGAGAGTCGCGTTAACCGCGTCTTGCTGATAGGGACGTAGAGTAAAAGCCATTGCCGATCACTTTTGCGAAACTGAGCGAGATTATGCCATGAAAATAGAGGAAACGCAGGAACGGCTCTGTGCGACAGCCTCGGTTCGGGCTATACTTCTCCTACTTTTTCAACGGGTAAAACCCCGTTTCAGTTTCCCTCCGCAGTAACAGGCAAAGCGAATTCATGCGACTCGACAAATTCATCTCTCAGCAACTGGAAGTCAGCCGGGCTATTGCCGGTCGTGAAATCCGGGGGCAAAAAGTCACCGTTAATGGCGAAGTGGTGCGCGACACCGCCTTCAAAATCCTGCCCGAGCATGAGGTGGAATATGACGGCAATCCGCTGCAGCTGCAGGTAGGGCCGCGCTATTTTATGCTGAACAAGCCGCAGGGCTACGTCTGCTCCACGGACGATCCCGATCACCCGACTATCTTGTTTTTTATTGAAGAGCCGACCGCGTGGAAGCTGCATGCCGCAGGGCGCCTTGATATCGACACTACCGGTCTGGTGCTGCTGACCGACGACGGACAGTGGTCGCACCGTATTACCTCGCCGCGCCATCACTGCGAGAAAACCTACCGCGTCACGCTGGAGCATCCCGTCGCTGAAGATGTGGCGCAGCAGTTCGCCGCAGGCATTCAGCTGCACGGCGAAAAATCCCTGACCCAACCGGCGCGGCTGGAGGAGATTACGCCGACCGAGGTGCTGCTGACGCTCAGCGAAGGGCGCTATCACCAGGTGAAGCGCATGTTTGCCGCCGTCGGCAATCGCGTGGTCGGGCTGCATCGCGAGCGGATCGGCGGCATCGTGCTGGATGCGGATCTGGAGCCGGGCGAGTATCGTCCGCTGACGGAAGATGAAATTGCCAGCGTCGGGTTGCCCGACGAGTTAAAACAGAAATAGCGGAGCGGCCGTGCGCAAGGATAAAAATTCAGCTGTGGGACTGGTAGTGATTCTGGGATTGCTGGCGATGCTGATGCCGCTTTCCATTGATATGTATCTGCCCGCGATGCCGCAGATCGCCCGCGAATTCGGCGTAGCGGCGGGTCGCGTGCAGATGACGCTTAATCTCTATATCCTTGGTTTCGCCATCGGTCAGCTGGTATATGGCCCGCTGGCGGACAGCTACGGCCGCAAACCGGTCATTGTGCTCGGCACGCTGATTTTCGCCTGTGCGGCGGCAGCCTGCGCGCTGTCGCAGTCGATTGACCAGCTGATTCTTATGCGCTTTCTGCACGGTCTTTCCGCCGCCGCAGCCAGCGTGGTGATTAACGCCCTGATGCGGGACAGCTACTCGAAAGAGGATTTCTCGCGCATGATGTCGTTTGTCATGCTGATCACCACCATCGCACCGCTGCTGGCACCGATTATCGGCGGCTGGCTGCTGCTGGTATGGGACTGGCACGCCATTTTCTGGACGCTGTCGATCGCCGCCTTGATCACCACCGTGATGGTGATGACGCAGATCCGCGAGACGCTCAGGCCGGAACAGCGTCAGCGTTTTCACCTGCGCACCATGCTGGGTAACTTCGTCACGCTGTTCCGTCACAAGCGCGCCTTCAGCTATATGCTGGCGAGCGGCTTCTCTTTTGCCGGGCTGTTTACCTTTCTGAATGCCGGTCCGTTCGTCTATATCGAGGTAAACCACGTGTCGCCGCAGAACTTCGGGTATTACTTCGCGCTGAACGTGGTGTTTCTGTTTGTCATGACGCTGATCAACAGCCGCGCGGTGCGCCGCTTTGGCCCGCTGGCGATGTTCCGCGCCGGGCTGCTGATTCAGTTCGCGATGGGCATCTGGCTGCTGGCGGTCAGCGCGTTGCACATGGGCTTTATTCCGATGGTGCTGGGCGTCGCCATGTTTATCGGCTGCGTCTCGATGGTCTCCTCCAACGCCATGGCGGTTATTCTGGATGAGTTTCCCCATATGGCAGGCACCGCCTCGTCGCTGGCGGGCACGCTGCGCTTTGGCGTCGGCGCGCTGGTAGGCGCGCTGCTGTCGACGGCCAGCTTTAACAGCGCCTGGCCGATGGTGGGCACCATCGCGGCGTGCGCTACGCTCTCTGTTCTCTTCTTTATCTACGCGTCGCGCCCTCGCGCTATCAGACGCTAAGCCCCAGCCCCGCCGCGCAACGCGTCCCGCGCAGGGACGCTTTAAGCGGCTTTGCGACAGGGCCAGGCCACTCCGCGTCGGCAACGTTGTCACCGCCTCTTTGACATGCCCTTTTTGGTATTTTCCCCGCTTCGCTCTCTGACGCTACCGCCGTTATGTTTCTTATATGTGAAAATTAATGATTAATAAAGTAACGAGATTGCGTCTAAACTGATTGTTAACTGTCGATGAACGCGGTACTAATAGGCCAAAATGCGAGCCGACTCGCAAATAACAATCTTTTCCCACTTCGTTTAGTGGGAAACGAGAGAGCAGGCCTTGACGTCCGTTTCTGCCGTTTAGCAGCAACAGCAAGCGACGTTCATCGTGACTGAAGTTAATCGCTCTGGGGATATCTGTTAACTATGCTGCAACTTTCCATCGTGCATCGCCTGCCGCAGCGCTTTCGCTGGGCCAGCGAGCTTCATAGCGCTATCGTGGCGGAAGAGGGCGTCGCCAACGAGCAGGATCTTATTGCGCTGCGCCTGATTAGCCATGATGGTCATCTTGGCTGGGAGATCATGCATCAGCTGCAGGATGCGCTGGCGTCGATTCAGGTCGAGTGCAAAGTAGCGGAGTGCGAAGGGTCGCCCTGTCTCTTTATTTTGCGCAGCGACGAAAGCGCGACGAACTGCTGCCTGAAAAACCAGGGTGTGGCGATCGCGGAAACCTTTAACGGTCACTGAGTTGCGCCGAGGCCAGCAGCTCGCGCGTATAGTCTGCGGCGGGCGCGGCGAACAGCCTCTCGCAGTCGCCTTGCTCCACGACTTCGCCCTGACGTAATACCATCACCTGATGACACAGCGAACGCACCACCTGTAAATCGTGACTGATAAAGAGATAGGTCAGCTGGTGCTGCTGCTGCAGCCTGCGCAGCAGCGTCAGAATCTGTTTCTGTACTGAGCGATCCAGTGAAGAGGTCGGTTCGTCCAGCACCATCAGCTGCGGTTCAAGCACCAGCGCGCGCGCAATAGCGATCCGCTGGCGCTGACCGCCGGAGAACTCCGCCGCATAGCGATGACGGCTCGCCGCGTCTAATCCAACTTCCTCCATCACCGCGATCACGCGCGCTTCCTGTTGGGTAGCGTCGAGAGCGGGTTGATGCACCGCCAGCCCCTCGGCAATGATCTGCTGCACCGTCATACGCGGATTCAGAGACGAGTTGGGATCCTGAAATACCACCTGTATGCGACGACGCAGCGGTAACAGCTCCCTGCGCGACAGATCGTGCAGCGGCTGGCCGTCGAACCAGATCTCGCCCTGCGCGCTGAGCAGCCGCAACAGCGCCAGGCCGGTGGTACTTTTGCCGGAGCCGGATTCGCCCACCAGTCCGAGGCTCTCGCCGCGCCGCAGCGAGAAGCTGAGGTTGCTGACGGCAACTTTTTCCGCCACCTGCCGCCTGAAAAGGCCGCGCCTGACCGGAAAGCTAACGCGCAGGTCGCGCACCTGCAGCAGCAGCGGCGCGTCGGGACGCAGCGGTACGGCGCGGCCTTCCGGCTCCGCCGCAAGCAGCTGCTGCGTATAGGGATGTTGCGGCTGGCTGAACAGCGCATGGCTGCTGTTGTGCTCGACGATTTTACCCTGGCGCATCACGCTGACGTTGTCCGCCAGCTGCTGCACGATGCCCAGATCGTGGGTAATAAACAGCATGGCCATGTTGCGTTCGCGCTGCAGCTCGCGCAGCAGGCGCAGGATTTGCGCCTGAACGGTGACGTCCAGCGCGGTGGTCGGCTCGTCGGCAATCAGCAGCGCAGGTTCGGTAAGCAGCGCCATGGCGATCATCACGCGCTGGCGCTCGCCGCCGGAGAGCTGATGAGGAAAATCATTCAGCCGCGAGGCGGGGTGGCGGATGCCGACCCGATCGAGGCAGCTGAGGATCTCCCCACGCGCCGCTTCGCGCCGCATGCCGCGGTGCAGAGAGAGCACCTCATAAAGCTGCTTCTCAATGGTGTGTAAGGGGTTAAGGGAGACCATCGGCTCCTGAAAGATCACCGCCATCTGGTTGCCGCGCAGACCGCGCATTCTGCGCTCGCTGACGCGCAGCAGATCCTCGCCGTTAAACAGAATTTTGCCGCCGGAATAGCGCGTCGGCGGCGCAGGCAGCAGCTGCATCACCGCAAGCGCGGTCACGCTTTTGCCCGAGCCCGATTCGCCCACCAGCGCCAGCGTTTCGCCAGCGTCGATACTGAAGGAGAGATCCTCAACCACGGTGCGCGTCACGCCGCCGCGGGCAAAGGCGACGGAAAGATGATGAATGGCAAGCAGCGACATAATCAGCCTCCCCAGGCGGGATCGAAGGCGTCGCGTACCGCTTCGCCAATAAAGATCAGCAGTGACAGCAGGATCGCCAGCGTAAAGAAGCCCGCCAGCCCCAGCCAGGGTGCCTGCAAATTATTCTTACCCTGCAACAGCAGTTCGCCGAGCGACGGCGACCCCACGGGCAGACCAAAGCCGAGAAAATCGAGCGAGGTCAGAGTCGCGATCGATCCGCACAGGATAAACGGCAGAAAAGTGAGGGTGGCAACCATGGCGTTGGGCAGCATATGCCGCAGCATAATGCGCCCGTCGCTGACCCCCAGCGCCCGTGCGGCGCGGATATAGTCGAAGTTGCGCGTACGCAGAAACTCGGCGCGCACCACGCTGACCAGCCCCATCCAGCCGAAAATCACCGTTACCAGCAGCAGCCACCAGAAGTTGGGCTGGATGACGCTGGAGAGCAGGATCAGTAAAAACAGCGCGGGCATGCCGGACCAGACTTCAATCACGCGCTGACCGATAAGATCGATGCGGCCGCCGAAATAGCCCTGAACAGCGCCGACGATAATGCCGATAACGCTGGAAAAGAGCGTCAGCATAATTCCGAACAGCAGTGAGATGCGCGTGCCGTAAAGCAGACGCGCCAGCACATCGCCACCGCTGGCGTCGGTGCCCAGCCAGTTTTGCGCCGAAGGCGGCGAGGGGAAGGGCGTCGAGGTCGCGAAGTTGATGGTGCTGTCGCTAAAGCGTATCGGCGCCCACAGCGCCCATCCTTTTTCATTCAGCTGTTTTTGCAGCCAGGGGTCCTGATAGTCGGCGGCGGTCGGCAGCGCGCCGCCGAAATCGCTTTCGCTGTAGCTGACCAACAGCGGCACAAACCAGCGCTGCTGATAACGCACCAGCAGCGGCTTCTCATTGGCGAGCAGATCGGCGCCGAGTGAAAGCACGAAGATAACCAGAAAAATCCACAGCGACCAGTAGCCGCGTCGATTGTGGCGGAAACGCAGCCAGCGCTGCTGATTGACGGGAGACAAGCGCATCAGCGGCCCTCAAAATCAATACGGGGATCGACCAGCGTATAGGTCAGGTCGCTGAGGATATTCATCAGCAGGCCGATCAGGGTAAAAATATAGAGCGTGCCGAACATCACCGGGTAGTCGCGCTGAATAGTGGCGTCATAGCCCAGCAGGCCCAGTCCGTTCAGCGAAAACATCACCTCTATCAGCACCGAGCTGGTAAAAAACATGCTGATAAAGGTGGCGGGAAAGCTGGCGATAACCAGCAGCATGGCGTTGCGGAACACGTGATGATAAAGAATGCGTCGCTCGCTCACGCCTTTGGCACGCGCCGTCACCACATATTGCTTGCGGATCTCATCGAGAAAGCTGTTTTTGGTCAGCATCGTCAGGGTGGCGAAGCCGCCAATCACCGTCGCCAGCACCGGCAGGCTGATATGCCACAGATAATCGGCGATTTTTCCGTACCAGGAGAGAGAGTCAAACTGCGGCGAGGTGAGACCGCGCAGCGGAAACCAGTCGAGATAGCTGCCGCCAGCGAACAGGACAATCAGCATAATGCCGAACAGAAAGGCGGGCACCGAATAGCCGATGATAATAAAGGTGCTGCTCCAGACGTCAAAGGCGCTGCCGTTGCGCACCGCTTTTTTGATGCCCAGCGGAATCGATACCAGATAGATAATCAGCGTGCTCCACAGCCCAAGGCTGATGGAAACCGGCAGGCTCTCTTTAATCAGCTGCAGCACTGATGCGCTGCGAAACAGACTGTCGCCGAAATCGAACCGCACATAGTTCCAGAGCATCTCGACATAGCGCTGCCACATCGGCTTATCGAAACCGTAGCGCTTTTTAATTTCAGCAATCACTTCCGGATCGAGGCCGCGCGCGCCGCGGTACTGATTGTCGCCGGGGCTGGCGCGGTTCAGGGACGCGCGCGCGCCGCTCTCGCCGCCGCCGGGCAGGCCTGTGGTCTGGCCGAACTGAATGTTAGCCAGCGCCTGGTCAACCGGGCCGCCGGGCGCGATCTGCACGATAAAAAAGTTCAGCGTAATAATCGCCCACAGCGTGGGAATAATCAGCAGCATTCTGCGCAAGAAATAGGCGGCCAACTCAGGCTCCTCAGCGTCGTTCGGCCGGCAAACGCGCGGCTTTGTTCACGTCATACCACCAGTTTTCCAGACCGCTGGCATAGGCGGGCTTTACCGCGGGATGGGAGAATTTATCCCAGTAGGCAATGCGATCCTCAGCGTTGTACCACATCGGGATCATATACGCATTCCACAGCAGGATGCGATCCAGCGCCTGGCCGAGCGGTAACAGCGCCGCTTTATCACCCTGATGCGCCACGATGGCTTTGACAAAGTGATCGACCAGCGGATCTTTGAGCCGCGCGCTGTTCCATGAAGAGTCGATAAAGTCAGATTGCCAGCTGGTCTGGAGATCCGAACTGGGCGTGGGCATCGCCAGATAAACGCGGGCGATCATATCGTAATCGCCTTCGCGCAGCCTGCGCAGATACTGTGAGGCATCCACCACGCGCAGCGTCAGGCTGATGCCGAGACGCGACAGGCTATGCTGGAAGGGCAGGGCCCAGTCGTTGCTGGCGCCGCTGCGCAGCAGCAGTTCAATGCGCATCGGCTGGCCGGTTTTGTCGTTCACCAGCTGCTGGTTTTTCACCTGCCAGCCCGCCTGACGCAGCAGATCCAGTGCTTTCAGCAGGTTAGCCCGATCGTAGCCGCTGCCATCGGTGCGCGGCGGCGCGTAGGGTGCGCTGAAAACCTCAGGCGGCAGTTGATCTTTAAAAGGCGCCAGCAGCGCCTGTTGCGCCGCGTCCGGCAGACCCTGCGCGGCGTACTCGGTATTCTGAAAATAGCTGCTGACCCGCTGATAGGCGCCATAGAACAGCGCTTTGTTCATCCACTCAAAATCGAAGGCTAGGGTGATCGCCTGGCGAACCCGACGATCGCGGAACAGTGCCTTTTCATTGTTCATGGCAAGCCAGGTGGTATTGGTCGACACCCTGTTGGGCGTGGTCTCTTTGACAATCTGCTGATCGTCGAAGTTACGGCCGCGATACTGGGTCGCCCATTTTTTAGCGGAGGTCTCTTCGCGCAGGTCGAACGCGCCCGCTTTAAAAGCTTCAAACGCGACGTTATCGTCAAGATAGTAGTCATAGCGCAGGGTATCGAAATTGAACCGGCCCCGGTTCACCGGCAGATCGGCCGCCCAGTAGTTTTTCACCCGGCTGTACTCGATATACTGACCCAGCTTGTAACGACTGATACGGTAAGGGCCGCTGGAGAGCGGCGGCGAACTCAGTGGCTCATTGAATTTTTTATCCTGCCACTCTTTCTGCGGCAGCACCGGCAAGGTCAGCAGTCCCAGCATCAAATCTTTTTCTGGCTTCGGCAGGTCGATGCGGACGCGCTGGCTATCCAGCGCTTTGATCGTCACGCCGCGATAAACGACGCGAAACTGCGGCACGCCTTCGCGCATAAATTTATCGAAGGTAAAGGCGACGTCCTGTGCGGTAATCGGCGTGCCGTCGTGAAACTGCGCGCGCGGATTGAGGCGTATCTCCATCCAGCGGAAGTCGTCGGCATAGCGCGCCGACTCGGCAATAAGCGGATAGTAGCTACCCGGTTCGTCATCAGACCCGACAAACAACCGATCGTAGAGCGCCTCGGTGCCTGCGCCGGGATTGCCACGCGAGGCGTAACGGTTAAAGTTGTCGTATGTGCCAACTACCGCCTGGATAAGTTTGCCGCCTTTAGGCGCAGCGGGATCCGCATAGTCGAAGTGGCTAAAGTCAGCCGCATATTTGGGCTCGCCCAGCGTGGCGAATGCGCGGCTTTCATGCACCACTTCCGCGCGCAGCGGCGTGCTAAGGGCGACCAGCAACAGCATGATCAGGCGAAACAGCATAAGGTTAGCGCTCTCCTGTCGTCATTCAACATCCGGGGCGGGGCGGCCTGTTATCCTGACAGCGTCGCCAGGCTGCGACTGCGGTAATAGTCAATCAGGCGGTCCGGCTTCAGAGGGCGACTGAAAAGATAGCCCTGCATATGACAGACGCCGTGCTTCACCAGCCATGCCGCCTGCTCGCCCGTCTCCACGCCTTCCGCCACGGTTTTCAGATTCAGCTTTTTCGCCAGATGGAGCACGGCGTCCAGCACCGGGGAGTTCAGGGTCTGCGTCCCGATGCTCTGCACAAAGCCACGGTCGATCTTAAGATAATCAAAAGGGTATTTTTCAAGATAGATCAGGGCGCTGTGGCCGGTGCCGAAGTCATCTATCGCAATCTGAATATCGTTCTGATGAAGCCAGGCGAAAACCTCTCCGGCGTTTTTATCCCGCACCATGGTGCGCTCAGTCACTTCAAACACGTAGTTAAAATGGTTATCCGGCATCGCCGCTATCCAGCGCTTAACGTCCTGCTGAAAACTTTCCGACGCCAGGTGCAGCGGCGAAAGATTGAGACTCATATGGGTGCCGGCGGGCACGTAAGGATTGAGCCTGTGGGCGTCCCGCGCCACCAGTTCGAACAGATGCCGCGTCAGCGGAATAATCAGGTTCAGCGACTCTGCGTAGCTGATAAACATATCCGGCGGGATCATGCCCTCGCTGGGGTGGTTCCAGCGCAGCAGCGCCTCCAGCCCGTAAGCGCGCCCGCTATGGGTGCTGATCAGCGGCTGGTACTCGACATGAAATTCGCCGCGTTTTATACCGAGCAGGATCTCTTTGCCTGGGCGCTGATTCAGCGAGAGCAGCAACCAGCAGCCGCCGCCGACCAGCAGCGACAGCAGAATGCCGCTCAGCACGATCATAAGAATATCGCGCGTCGATATCGTATCGCCATAGAGTACAAACTGCAGCGGATAGCCGTCGAGCGGCAGCTGCATCAGCGGCTGCTGCGGCAGTTCGCTGTTGGGGATAACGGTCTGTCGCCAGCTGGTAAGCGCGCTGCTTTGCGCCACCAGCGCCATGCCGGAGATTTCCGAATGGTAAGAGGCCAGCAGCTGGTAGGGCGTCAGGTTAAGATTAACGGTCGCGAACACGCCGGACTGCACGCTTTGCGGATTACGCAGCCAGAGCGCAAAAACGGGCTTGCCGGGCTGCAATGGCGTGCCGCTCAGCAGGCGCAGATCGCGATCCCGGCTGAGATCGGTCTGGTCTGAAATGGCATTAAGCGGCAGGGAAAACGCCCCGGTTGCCGAGGAGCAGAAGGCATAGCCCTCGCGCACCAGTAAAATTGCACGCAGGTCGTTGGCGAAGGCGGCGCGGGAAGTCAGCTCCTGATTAATAGCATGACAGTCGAAACGGGTTAAAGAGAGAAGGGGATTCAGGGTATTGGCGACAAGCGTATCCAGCGATTGTTGTAGATCTGCGCGGCTGTCGTGCAGCAACTGCTGGTGCTGATGCTGCCGCTTATACCAGGTGTAAGTCAGCAGAGTCAGGGTAAAAAAAATAAAGAACAGGCTACCGAAAATCGCGCTGCTCCAGGCGATGCGGCGAGGATAGGTGGCCTGGCGCATCAGCGCCCTGGACAGTGGCATGAAGTGCTTTCCCCTTGTCTTATCTTTTATTATTGACTGTGCACGACTGCTCTCTGGCGAAGGTCATGAGAATATAACGAGATGACAGGAAATGTCTCGATATTCTTCTGATAAACAATCACTTTTTACGTTATTAATACGCCTTTATCTGGCACAGGGGCAAAAAAAAACGCTGCCGAAGCAGCGTTCTGTTTTCTCTGGCTGAGAAACGATCGAAGGTCAGGGATTAGCTGGGATTACGGCTTAATACCCGACGCCCTTCGCGGTAGCGTTTTTTCCAGTAGCTGTCGTTCAGACTGGAGATCATGACGCCGCTGCTGGTGGACGCATGGACAAAGTTATCGTTGCCCAGATAGATCCCAACGTGACGCCCCGTCGAACCGGCGTGGAACAGAACCAGATCCCCCGGACGCAGCTTGCTGCGTGAAATCTCACTGCCGGTATCCTGCTGTTCAGAGGTCGAGCGCGGCAGTTCTAAACCAAACTGATCGCGAAACGTACGTTGAACAAAAGCAGAACAGTCGATGCCGCGTTTGGTATCGCCGCCGAGGCGGTAACGCACGCCTTTCCAGTCGGCATATTGCTCCATGATGCGGGACTTAACATCCACGCTCCGCACCATCTCTTCGAACTCATCCTGAGACGCCTGAAGTAAAAAACCATTCTGGTTTTTAACGTCATGATTCTCGTTTTTTGCGTGTTGACCGGTACTGCTGCATGCCGAGAGGAGAGTTGCCAGCGCTACTGCAGGCACAATCCGCCAGATATATCTCAGTATTGGTTGAGACTTGACCATTGTTCGTATATTCCTTCGATGTCCTTACGACAGAATGTCGCCAGCCAGATGACAAAACGGATTGAGATTAATAAGCGTTGCACGCTAAGACAATTCCTTAATTACTAAAATGTGTTAACGAACACGTTTTGGTATAAAAAAGAACCGCATTTTCTGCTGCCGTACCCTCAACGCATGGGAGGTTAACCGATTCCAGACGCCGTGGCGAGTGGTTTTACGTAAATTCTGATAGCTTTTTTTGATGTGAAATCAGTCTGTAACAGAGTGGTTACTTTATCGGCAATTTTAAAAAATTATCTTTAAAATAAGCGGTAAAAACAGGGCTAATTCTACGGGTAGGACGCTTTTTAAGAGCGTTGGGGCTGGACAGCCGGGGGAAAAGCGCCTTTATCAGCAGAAAACATCATACTATTTTCTTTATATCACCATATGGTTAGCGTGCTAATAATACTGAGCTGATTTTATTAAGCGCGGAGGGATAAGAAAAAGGCTATTCTTCCATCCGCGCTTATCAGTCTATTTCGACTTGCGATACCCGAGGGTATTCAGGGCTTATATTTGCCCGGCAGTTTACGGTAGAAAAAGCTGACGATAGCGTCGCTCAGCGGCGTCAGCAGCACCCAGCTCAGTCCAGCCAGCAGCACCGAAAGCGAACCGACGGCAATATCAGTAAACCAGTGCGCACCCGCCATCACGCGCGGCAGCGCGAAAATCACCACGATAGCCGCGCCGATAAGAAAGGCGCGGAAGCCAAAATAGCGCCACATAAAACAGGCAAAAATCATCAGCATCATGCCGTGATCGCCAGGGAAGCTGTTGGCTGAGGCGTCTTTGGCCGGAATACCGGTCAGTTCGCTGACGCGATGCGCATTTTCGAAAAACAGCGTCGGGCTTTTATGCTGCACCGGCAACAGATGGCCGAGCTGATTGAGGATAACCGCGCTGAACAGCATAGTAATGCCGATCGCCAGCAGACGACGACGGCCCGGCGGCGTTTCGCGACGCCAGTAAAAGAGATAAAGCGCGCCCATCGCCAGCAGCGACACCAGATCGAACCCACGGAAGTTAGTGATCGCCACCAGCATGGCAAAGCCAGGATGATCGACCATCTGGTCGTTGAAGCTGAAAAAGATCCCTTTATCGACGCCAGCCCAGAAACCGTGGTCGGGCGGCAGGTACCAGGAGAGAAACAAAACAACGCCAAGCGCGTTGAGTAGCAGAATTGTGATAAGACGAGTTGCGCGCATCGTATTCACTCAAATAAAAATTAACGGCAGAAACTAACCTGGCTAGTTTAAACGAAGCCTCAACAGCTGGGACTGCAAACGATTCCAGTCAACCGGTTGCGAATGGATCAGTTCAATACGGCTGTCGTGCGCAGCGGCAGTAAGCGTTTCGACATGTACATCGCCCTTTTGGCCATTAATGCGAAGCGAGCCGTCCGGCGTACGCAGCACGCCTTTAATGCGCTCGACCGACGCAAGACGCGCCCAGGCCAGCAGCGCTTCGCCATCGAAAAGCGTCGCGCCGTCGAAGATCCAGCCGCAGGCAACGTAACCCTGGCCTTCATTTAACGCGCGGCGCCAGCGCGTTCCGCCATCAAGGCGCAGCGCGGCGAGGCCGCTATCGCGTTTAAGGTGAGCATGATGATGTGCAGGCTGCGGCAGCGTTTGACGGTTTGTGCGCGGCAGATCGAGCAGCGCAGGATCGATCGCGCCGAAGCGGGTAGCGATAAAAGGGCGGCCGTTAAGCGTTGCGTCCTGCCACTGTTGCAGGCGCTGACGGTCATCGTCGTTCCAGCCATCGCTTTTATTGCCAATAATAATGTCGGCCGCCGCCAGCTGATCGCGGAAATTTTCATTCGCCGTTACGCGTGGGTCGGCGAGCTGACGCGCGTCAAGCAGGGTCAGCGTGGCGTTAAGCAGCAGATGCGGCTGATAAACCGGCGCGTTCAGCATCTCCAGCAGCTGGCGCGGATGACCGAGCCCGGTCGGTTCAATCAGCAGGCGATCGGGGCGGTTCTGCTTCAGCAGCATATTCAGCCCTACCTGCATTGGCAGGCCGTTGACGCAGCACATGCAGCCGCCGGGAATTTCCTTCAGCACCGCGCCGCTGTCGCGCAACAATGCGCCGTCAATGCCGATTTCGCCGAACTCATTAACCAGAACCGCCCATTTTTCCTGCTCCGGCTTGCCCGCCAGCAGATGGCGCAGCAGGGTGGTTTTACCGCTGCCGAGAAAGCCGGTAATAAGGTTTACGCGCGTCATGCTCTGCCTCCTTAAATGAGAATGGCCGCGAAGGCGGCCATAATGTTACTTTATAACATAAATCGCGGCAGTTAGTCGGCGCGACTCATATAACGGCGTTCAGCGATATGAATGCGGATGCGGTCGCCGTTACTCAGGTATTCCGGCACCTGAATGCTCAGTCCGGTACTCATGCCGGCTGGTTTGGTGCGCGCGCTGGCAGAGGCGCCTTTAATGCCCGGCGCGGTATCGACAATTTCCATATCCACGGTCTGCGGCAGTTCGAGCGCCAGCACCTGACCGTCCATCGTCAGCACCTGAATGCCCGGAATGCCGCCTTCAGGAATAAACAGCAGCTCTTCTTCGATCTGATCTTTCTTGAATGAATAAGGCGTATAGTCCTCGTCATCCATAAAAACGTATTCGTCGCCGTCAATATAAGAGAAGGTGACGCTGCGGCGGCTGAGCTGGATGACGTCCAGAATATCGTCGCCTTTAAAACGCTCTTCTACCTTCAGGCCGGTACGAATATCAGTGAAGCGCATTTTATACAGCGTGACGGCGCCGCGCGCGCTTGGGCTCTGAATATCGATATCTTTGACCAGCAGCAGTTTGCCGTTCCAGCTTACCGCCATCCCTTTTTTGATCTCATTCGCTCTTGGCATTGCAACTCTCGCTTAAAGGAGGATTCCGATGCGCGCCACGTTACTCGCGCCGGGTTAAACAGGCAATATGGCGCCGGAAAAAATGCGCGCAATGACGCAGTCATGGCTTTCGCGCACGCGGGCTGTTATTGTCGCGGCTTCATACCCGCTGGAGCGCATCATGCAATGCCGTAGTCAGTGCGGCGCCTGCTGTACCGCGCCTTCTATCTCTTCGCCGATCCCCGGTATGCCGCATGGCAAGCCGGCGAATACACCCTGCATCCAGCTTGATGCCGATCTGCGTTGCAAACTGTTCGGCTCCCCGCTGCGGCCCGCCGTCTGCGCCGGCTTGCAGCCGTCGCGCGATATGTGCGGCGCGACTCGCCACGATGCCATGGTCTACCTGCTGCAGCTGGAAGCGGATACCGCGCCCTGACTCTGCTGACGGTGCTGACGGTTTCGCGCCGCGTGGTGACGTCGTTACAGCATCCCTTTCAGCTTACGCCGCCTTAATTTCGTCCGGTCCTTGTGAATTGTGCGTAACGTCAAAAATCTGCTACGCATTTTACGCATTTTCTTGCATGGCCTTGTGCGCTGTACCAGACTCCTTGAAACGTTTCAGCGTAGCAGACACGCGCCTTGCGCAATCTCGCTGCGCTTTAAACGGCCATCAGGCTGAAACGATTCAATATCAGTAAGCGAGGAGAAATATGTTCCAGCTCGAATTGCAGGCCATCCACACCGGAGCCAGTGCACAAAATAAAGAAGAGGCTATCCGCCAGGTCGCCGCGGCGCTGACCGCGGCGGGCAACGTGGCGGAGGGCTATGTCAACGGCATGCTGGCGCGCGAGCAGCAGACCTCAACTTTCCTGGGCAACGGCATCGCCATTCCGCACGGCACCACTGATACGCGCGACCTGGTGCAGAAAACCGGCGTACAGGTGTTTCAGTTTCCGCAGGGCATCGCCTGGGGCGAAGATCAGATCGCGTATGTGGCGATCGGTATCGCCGCGAAATCTGACGAGCATCTGGCGTTGCTACGCCAGCTGACGCATGTGCTGAGCGACGACAGCATCGCCGAACAGCTGAAAACCGCCTCGGCGGAAGATCTGCGTGCGCTGCTGATGGGTGAAAAACAGCCGGCTGAATTCAGCTTCGACACCTCGCTGATTACCTTAGACGTGGCCGCAAACGATCTGATTACGCTACAGGCGCTGAATGCCGGTCGCCTGCAAGCGGCTGGCGCGGTAGACGCCAGCTTTGTCGCCGACGTCGTTGCCGCGACGCCGCTGAGCCTGGGGCAGGGCATCTGGCTGAGCGACAGCCGCCGCGGCAATCTGCGCAGCGCGGTTGCGGTCAGCCGCGCCGCCACGCCTGGTGAGCACGAAGGCGAAAAAGTGGCGCTGCTGGTGACGGTTTCCGCCGTCGACGATCGCCCGCTGGAAGTGCTGAGCTATCTCAGCACGCTGCTGCTCAACGGCAAGGCGGATCGCCTGCTGAAAGCGGACGCAGCGGGCCTCTATGCGCTGCTGACCAGCGAAGTGGACGAGCAGGCCGATGTGTTGAGCGCGGAGTTCACCATTCGTAACGAGCACGGGCTGCATGCGCGTCCCGGCACGGCGCTGGTAACCGTCATCAAACAGTTCAACAGCGATATTACCGTCACTAACCTCGACGGCAGCGGCAAACCTGCCAATGGACGTAGCCTGATGAAAGTGGTCGCACTGGGCGTGAAGAAAGGTCACCGTCTGCGTTTTACCGCCAGCGGCGACGATGCGCAGCAGGCGCTCAACGCCATTGAAGAGGCGATTAATTCCGGCCTGGGCGAGGGGGTAGCATGAGCAGACGCGTCGCAACTATTACCCTGAATCCCGCCTACGATCTGGTGGGTTTTACCCCGGAGATCGAGCGCGGCGAAGTCAACCTGGTGAAAACCACCGGGCTGCATGCGGCAGGCAAAGGCATTAACGTGGCGAAAGTGCTGAAGGATCTCGGCATCGACGTTACGGTTGGCGGCTTCCTTGGCAAAGAGAATCAGGACGGCTTTCAGCAGCTGTTCAGCGAGCTGGGGATCGCTAACCGTTTTCAGGTCGTGCCGGGCCGCACCCGCATCAACGTCAAGCTCACCGAGCAGAACAACGACGTCACCGATCTTAACTTCTCTGGTTTTGAAGTAAGCCAGCAGGACTGGGATCGCTTTACCAGCGACTCGCTCACCTGGCTGGGCCAGTTCGACATGGTGTGCGTCAGCGGCAGCCTGCCGTCGGGCGTACAGCCGGAAGCCTTTACCCGCTGGATGAGCGAGCTGCGCACCCATTGCCCCTGCATTATTTTCGACAGCAGCCGTGAAGCGCTGGTGGCGGGCCTGAAAGCCGCCCCCTGGCTGGTGAAGCCAAACCGCCGCGAGCTGGAAATCTGGGCCGGTCGCAAACTGCCGACGCTGCAGGATGTGATTGGTGCGGCGCATGAACTGCGCGAGCAGGGCATCGCCCATGTGGTGATTTCTCTGGGCGCCGAGGGCGCGCTCTGGGTGAACGCCTCAGGCGAATGGATCGCCAAACCGCCGGTGTGTGAAGTAGTCAGCACCGTGGGCGCAGGCGATTCAATGGTCGGCGGGCTGATCTACGGCCTGCTGATGCGTGAATCCAGCGAGCATACGCTGCGTCTCGCGACGGCAGTGGCGGCGATGGCCGTCAGCCAGAGCAACGTCGGCGTGACCGATCGTACCCAGTTGGCCGCAATGATGGCGCGCGTCGACTTACAACCCGTTAACTGACAGCAGGAGAGCGATAATGAAAACGCTGCTGATAAAAGATCCTTCTATTGGGCTGGCCTCTGCCTATATGGCACAACAGCGTCTGGCGGCGGCCGCCGCGCAGGCTGGCTTAACCCTGACGGAAAACCCGGCGGAAGCGGAGCTGGTGATCGTTGCCGGCCGCGAGTTGCCGAACGACGCCGCGCTGAACGGTAAATCGGTCTGGCTGGGCGATGTGCAGCAGGCCGTACGCGCGCCGGAGCAGTTCCTTGCCCAGGCGAAAGCGGAAGCGAAATCCTGGCAGCCGACCGCCGTCGCTGCGGCGCCAGCCGCAGCGCAGGCAGGCGGCCAGAAACGTATCGTTGCGGTCACCGCCTGTCCGACCGGCGTGGCGCACACCTTTATGGCCGCCGAGGCTATTCAGGCTGAAGCGACCAAACGCGGCTGGTGGGTGAAAGTGGAAACCCGCGGCTCCGTTGGCGCAGGCAATGCGATTACGCCCGAAGAAGTCGCGGCGGCCGATCTGGTGATCGTCGCGGCGGATATCGAGGTCGACCTGGCGAAGTTCGCCGGTAAGCCGATGTACCGCACCTCAACCGGGCTGGCGCTGAAGAAAACCGCGCAGGAGCTGGATAAAGCCGTTGTCGAAGCCAGACCTTATAAAGCCGCTGGCGCGCAGAGCGGCGAGCCGCAGAACGAGAAAAAAGAGAAAGCAGGCGCTTACCGTCACCTGTTGACCGGCGTCTCTTATATGCTGCCGATGGTGGTGGCGGGTGGTCTGAGCATTGCGCTCTCCTTCGCCTTCGGGATTACCGCCTTTAAAGAGCCGGGCACGCTGGCAGCGGCGCTGATGCAGATCGGTGGCGGCAGCGCCTTCGCGCTGATGGTGCCGGTGCTGGCGGGCTATATCGCTTTCTCCATCGCGGATCGTCCCGGCCTGACGCCAGGTCTGATTGGCGGCATGATCGCCACCAGCATTAACGCCGGCTTCCTCGGCGGCATTATCGCCGGTTTCATCGCCGGTTACGCAGCGAAGCTGATCAGCGGCAAGGTCAAACTGCCGCAGAGTATGGAAGCGCTGAAGCCGATCCTGATTATTCCGCTGTTTGCCAGCCTGATCACCGGCCTGCTGATGATCTACGTAGTAGGCAAACCGGTCGCGGCGATCATGAGCGGCCTGACCGCATGGCTGGCGAATATGGGCACGGCGAATGCGGTACTGCTGGGCGCGATTCTGGGCGGCATGATGTGTACCGATATGGGCGGTCCGGTGAACAAAGTGGCGTACGCCTTCGGCGTCGGGCTGCTCAGTTCGCAAACCTACGCGCCGATGGCGGCGATTATGGCTGCGGGTATGGTGCCGCCGCTGGCGATGGGCGTAGCGACGCTGGTTGCGCGTCGTAAATTTAATAAAGGTCAGCAGGAGGGGGGTAAAGCGGCGCTGGTGTTGGGTCTCTGCTTTATCTCCGAGGGCGCGATTCCCTTCGCGGCGCGTGACCCGATGCGCGTACTGCCGTGCTGTATTGTCGGCGGCGCGATTACCGGCGCGATCTCTATGTATATCGGCGCGAAGCTGATGGCGCCGCACGGTGGGTTGTTCGTGCTGCTTATTCCTGGCGCGATTACGCCGGTGCTGGGCTACCTGGTATCGATTATCGTCGGCACCGCGGTGGCGGGACTGGGTTACGCCATTCTGAAACGTCCGGAAGAGGAGCTGGCGAAAGCCTGAACCCCGGCGTAACAGAATAGGGAGAAGGGAGCCATCTGGCTCCCTTCTTTTTTATCGCCTCAACATACCCGCTGCTTTGTAGCAGCAGCGCGTCTTTAACTTTTCTGCTCTGACTTCAGCCAGGCGATCTCATCCTTCCAGATATCCGGATTAATGGTTTCCAGAATCAGCGGGATGCCGTCGAAGCGCGCATCCTTCATCAGCCAGCTAAAGACCGTTTTGCCGATATTGCCTTCGCCCAGGCTGTGATGACGATCGACGCGGCTGCCAAAGGCGCTTTTGGCGTCGTTAAGGTGCATGCCGCGCAGATACTGCAGGCCGACGATGCGCTCAAAGGCGGCGAAGGTCTCTTCACACGCCGCTTCGGTACGCAGATCGTAGCCGCCGGCAAAGGCGTGGCAGGTATCGATACAGACGCCGACGCGGGATTTATCCTCGACGTGCTCGATAATCGTCGCCAGATGTTCGAAGCGGAAGCCGAGATTGCTGCCCTGACCGGCCGTGTTTTCAATTACCGCCACAACCTGCGACGTCTTATCCAGCGCAATATTGACCGACTCGGCGATGCGCTTCAGGCAGGCTTCTTCCTCGATCTGATTCAGATGGCTGCCGGGATGGAAGTTAAGCAGGGTCAGGCCCAGCTGCTCAGCGCGCTGCATCTCATCAATAAAGGCTGCGCGCGATTTTTCCAGCGCGTCCATAACCGGATGGCCGAGGTTAATCAGAAAACTGTCGTGCGGCAGGATCTGCTGCGGGCCAAAATTATATTTTTCGCACGCGGCTTTAAACGCGTCGATAGTGGCGGCAGAGAGCGGGGCCGCCTTCCACTGTCGCTGATTCTTGGTAAACAGAGCAAACGCGGTGGCTTCCAGTTCATGGGCACGAATCACTGCCTGATCTACGCCGCCAGCAGCGCTGACGTGTGCGCCGATATATTTCATGCCGCTTCTCCTGAAAAGGCTGACTAAAAGAAGCCCGCATCATACCCGATGCGCCTGATGCAAGAAATGCTGCGCCAGCAGATTGAACCTTGCTGGCGGCAATTGCGGCATTCAGGGCATCGCACAGTCTTTATATGTTATGGGAACCACGCGGCGCGCTGGCTTAAAAGTGAAATTGCTAATATATTTGCAATCAACCAGATAAACCGATAAGGCCGAAAGATGTTATTTGCCCGTTTGCGCCGCTGGGCCGCCCTGATCAAAAAAGATGTGCTGACGCTGTGGTTCGCCTGCCGCGATCCGCGTACGCCGTGGTGGTTTAAGCTGCTGGCGTTTGGGCTGGTGGCCTATGCGCTCAGCCCCATCGATCTTATTCCCGACTTTATCCCGATCGTCGGTCTGCTGGACGATGCGATTATTATTCCGCTGGGCGTGCTGATCCTGCTACGCCTGCTGCCGCGCGACGTACGCATCAGCAGCGCGGAGCGCGCCGAAGTGCAGCGCGCGCGCGGCAAAAAGGTCGTCAGCGGCTTTGGCCTGGTTTTAATGGTGCTGATCTGGCTGGCGGTGCTGTTTTACCTGGTGCATCGCTACGCCATGTGAGGAGAAACCATGCATATCACGCTGCGTCAGATAGAAGTGTTTACCGAGGTGCTGAAAAGCGGTTCGACGACCCAGGCCTCGCAGGTGCTGGCGCTCTCGCAGTCTGCGGTGAGCGCGGCGCTGGCGGACCTGGAGGGCCAGCTTGGCGTACAGCTGTTCGATCGCGTCGGCAAGCGGCTGGTGCTGAACGAACACGGTCGTCTGCTCTATCCGCGCGCCATCGGCCTGCTGGAGCAGGCGAGTGAAATCGAACAGCTGTTTAAAGAGGACAACGGCGCAATCCGTATTTACGCCAGCAGTACCATCGGCAATTACCTGCTGCCGGGCATGATAGCCGCTTTTCGCCGCGACTTTCCCGGTCTGCCGCTGGAGCTGAGCGTCGGCAACAGCCAGGATGTCATTAACGCGGTGGCCGATTTCCGCGTCGATGTCGGCCTGATTGAAGGGCCGTGTCATATGACCGAACTGGTGAGCGATCCCTGGCTGGAGGATGAGCTGGTGGTGTTCGCCGCGCCCGATGCGGAGATTCTGCGCCAGCCGGTCACGCTGGAGAGCCTCGGCAACGCGCCCTGGATCCTGCGCGAGCGCGGGTCCGGCACGCGCGAAATCGTCGACTATCTGCTGCTCTCGCATCTGCCTGCCTTTCAGCTGGGCATGGAGCTGGGCAACTCAGAGGCGATCAAGCATGCGGTGCGGCACAATATGGGCATCAGCTGTCTGTCGCGTCGCGTTATCGCCGATCTGCTGGAGGCGGGAACGTTAGTGGAGCTGTCGCTTCCGCTGCCGCGGCTGACGCGCACGCTGTACCGTATTCACCATCGTCAGAAGCATCTTTCCAGGGCGCTTAACCGCTTTCTCTCTTACTGCCGCGAATAGCCGCAAGAGGTTTTTGCTTATAATTCAGCGGCGATCATGAAGGTAACTAATAACACGGCCTCAATGCTATACAGGGCAGGGTGAATTGCTACAATCGCGCCTCATTTTTAGCGAGCCTAGTGTTTACACATGCATAACGACACAAATACAACACAACAACCTGCGTTACGACGCGAGTTAAAGGCGCGTCACCTGACGATGATCGCCATCGGCGGTTCGATCGGCACCGGCCTTTTTGTGGCCTCCGGCGCCACGATCTCTCAGGCGGGCCCCGGCGGCGCGCTGCTTTCCTACGCGCTGATTGGCCTGATGGTCTACTTCCTGATGACCAGCCTCGGCGAGCTGGCGGCTTTTATGCCGGTTTCCGGCTCTTTCGCCACCTACGGTTCAAAATATGTTGAAGAAGGCTTTGGTTTCGCCCTGGGCTGGAACTACTGGTACAACTGGGCGGTCACCATCGCCGTGGATCTCGTCGCCTCGCAGCTGGTAATGAACTACTGGTTCCCTGATACGCCGGGCTGGATCTGGAGCGCGATGTTCCTCTGCCTGATGTTCCTGCTTAACTTCATCTCCGTGAAAGGCTTCGGCGAAGCGGAATACTGGTTCTCACTGATTAAGGTCGTCACCGTCATTATCTTTATCGTCGTCGGCGTACTGATGATCCTTGGCATTCTGCGCGGCGGCGAACATGCCGGCTGGCATAACTGGCAGGTCGGCGACGCGCCGTTCGCGGGCGGGTTCGCCGCAATGATCGGCGTGGCGATGATTGTCGGCTTCTCTTTCCAGGGCACTGAGCTTATCGGCATCGCGGCGGGCGAGTCGGAAGATCCGGCGAAAAACATTCCGCGCGCGGTGCGTCAGGTTTTCTGGCGTATTCTGCTGTTCTATATCTTCGCTATCCTGATTATCAGCCTGATCCTGCCTTATACCGATCCGCAGCTGCTGCATAACGATGTAACCGATATCAGCGTCAGTCCTTTTACCCTGGTGTTCCAGAATGCGGGCCTGCTGTCGGCGGCGGCGGTGATGAACGCGGTAATCCTGACGTCGGTGCTGTCAGCGGGCAACTCCGGCATGTACGCCTCAACGCGCATGCTCTATAACCTGGCGAGCGAAGGCAAAGCACCGCGCATTTTCGCGCAGCTGTCGAAAGGCGGCGTGCCGCGTAACGCGCTGCTGGCGACCACCGTCGTGGCGGGTCTCTGCTTCCTGACCTCGAAGTTCGGCAACCAGGAAGTCTATCTGTGGCTGCTGAATACCTCCGGTATGACCGGCTTTATCGCCTGGCTTGGCATTGCCATCAGCCACTATCGCTTCCGTCGCGGCTATATCGCGCAGGGCCACAACCTTGATGATTTGCCGTACCGTTCAGGCTTTTTCCCGGTCGGTCCGATTTTTGCCTTCGTGCTCTGTCTGATCATCACGCTGGGCCAGAACTATCAGGCTTTCCTTAACGACAAAATCGACTGGTACGGCGTCGCCGCCACCTATATCGGACTGCCGCTGTTTTTGATTATCTGGTTCGGCTACAGGCTGACGCGAGGCACCCGTTTCGTGAAGTACAGCGACATGGAATTCCCGATCCACAAAGAGTAAAGCTCACTGCACAGGTGACGAGGCCCGAAGAGCAAAGCGTCCGACCACAGAAAAGTGGGTCGCCTTTGCGCTCGGGCCTTGTCATTTGCGTAAGCACAGGAAGCGCGGCGGGTCCGCGCTTTTTGCGTTAAGGTGCCCTTTTGTTTAGGTTGAAGAATTGATAATTATTATCATCTGCTCTATTGTGGCAGCGTTTTCGACCGAACCTTTAGAACAGGCTTTTTATGACGGACTCAACTCTGCCCGCGCAGGGCGCTATGGGCCGCTATCATCAGGTATTGCGCCGCCGCATGCTGATGATCGCCGTGCTGGTGCTGGCCATTATTGCCTCGCTGGTGCTGGATTTTACGCTTGGCCCGGCTGGACTCTCGCTGCCGACGCTGTGGCAATCTCTGCTTCACCCCACAACCGTCGATGCCGGTACGCGCGTGATCGTCTGGGATATCCGCTTGCCCTATGCGCTGATGGCGGTGGTGGTGGGATTTTGTCTTGGGCTGGCGGGCGCCGAGATGCAGACCATCCTTAATAACCCGCTGGCCAGCCCCTTTACCCTTGGCGTCTCCTCGGCGGCGGCTTTTGGCGCAGCGCTGGCGATTATTCTCGGTATCGGCATTCCTGGCGTGCCGGATCAGTGGCTGATTTCCGCCAACGCCTTTGTTTTTGCTCTGTTCGCCGCGCTGATGCTCGACGGTGTGACGCGCTGGACGCGGGTCTCTACCTCAGGCGTGGTGCTGTTCGGCATTGCGCTGGTGTTTACCTTTAACGCGCTGGTGTCGATGATGCAGTTTATCGCCAGCGAAGATACCCTGCAGGGCCTGGTGTTCTGGACCATGGGGAGCCTCGCGCGCGCCTCCTGGGAGAAGCTGGGCGTGCTGAGTGCCGCTTTTGCGCTGCTGCTGCCGTTCTCGCTGCTCAGCAGCTGGAAACTGACCGCGCTGCGCCTCGGCGAAGACCGTGCGGTCAGTTTCGGCATCGACGTCCGCCGTCTGCGCCTCGCGACGCTGCTGCGCATCAGTATTCTTTCCGCGCTGGCGGTCGCCTTTGTCGGGCCGATCGGCTTTATCGGGCTGGTGGCGCCGCATATCGCCCGCATGATTTTCGGCGAAGATCATCGCTACTATCTGCCCGCCAGCGCCCTGACCGGCGCGCTGGTGCTTTCGATGGCGTCGGTGGCGTCGAAAAACCTGATTCCTGGCGTGATTATTCCCGTCGGCATCGTCACCTCGCTGGTTGGCGTACCCTTCTTCCTGAGCATTATTCTGCGCCACCGGGGGAATGTATGAGCCAGGGACTGACGTTAAAACACTTCACGACGGGCTACCCGAAACGCAAAGTCATTGAGGATCTCAGCGTGCCGCTGCTGCCGCGCGGCAAAATCACCGTGCTGCTGGGGCCGAACGGCTGCGGTAAATCGACGCTGCTGCGCGCGCTGGCCGGGCTGAACAAAGGGCAGGGCGAACTCTGGCTGAACGGCGAGGAGCTGATGCAGCAACCTTTTGCCCGCCGCGCCCGGCGCGTGGTCTATCTGCCGCAGTCGCTGCCTGCGGGCGTGCATCTGCATGTGCTGGAGTCGATCATTGTGGCGCAGCGCGCGTCTGGCGGGCTGCACAACGCCGCCAGCGAGGCGGAAGTGATGTATCTGCTGGAACAGCTTGGCATTTCACACCTGGCGATGCGCTATCTCGATCAGCTTTCGGGCGGCCAGAAACAGCTGGTGGGCCTGGCGCAGTCGCTGATCCGTCGCCCGGAACTGCTGCTGCTGGATGAGCCGCTGAGCGCGCTGGATCTTAACTATCAGTTCCATGTGATGGATCTGGTACGGCGCGAAACCGCCCAGCGCAATATCGTCACCGTTGTGGTGGTGCATGACATTAATATCGCCTTACGCCATGCGCACCATGCGCTGATGCTGAAAGAGGGCGCGTTGATAGCGGACGGCGCGCCGGATCGGGTGATTACGCCGGAAACGCTGGCGCAGGTCTATGGCGTGAAAGGACGTATTGAGCGCTGCTCGCAGGGGATGCCGCAGGTAATGATCGACGGGCTGGCGGATTCAGCGCTGGTTTAAATAGCGTGCCGCACCTCTGATATTCAGGGCCGCATTGCGGCCCTGAATGCACTACACCAGCAGATGCTGCGCATGGAAGCGCAGATGATCCTCGACGAAGGTCGCGATGAAGTAGTAGCTGTGGTCATAGCCGGGCTGCACGCGCAGCGTCAGCGGGAATCCCACCTCTCTTGCCACCACATCCAGCCGCTCCGGCTGCAGCTGATCCGCCAGGAACTGATCGCTGTCCCCCTGATCGATCAGGATCGGCAGACGCGCCTGCACCTCGCGCATTAGCGCGCAACTGTCATAGTCGCGCCAGGCCGCGCGGTCCTCGCCCAGGTAGGCGCTAAACGCTTTCTGACCCCAGGGCACGTCGCTGGGATTGACGATAGGCGCAAAAGCCGACGCCGACGCGAAGCGGTTGCCGAGGCGCAGCGCCAGCATCAGCGCGCCGTGGCCGCCCATCGAATGCCCCATAATCGACTGCCGCTCGCTGATACTGAAGTTGCCAGCGATCAGCGTCGGCAGCTCCTGGCTCAGGTAGTCGAACATGCGGTAGTGCGCTGACCAGGGCGCCTGGGTGGCGTTGAGATAGAACCCCGCGCCCTGACCGAGATCGTAAGCGGCGTCGTTGGCGACCGCATCACCGCGCGGGCTGGTGTCCGGCATAATTAACACCAGTCCCAGCTCCGAGGCGACGCGCTGCGCGCCGGATTTGGTGCTGAAGTTTTCATCCGTGCAGGTCAGCCCTGCCAGAAACCACACCGCGGGCGGCGGCGTGTCGTCTTTCGGACTGGGCAAAAAAATGCTGAAGGTCATCGGGCAGTTCAGCACGTCTGACTGATGTCGCCAGCGTTGTTGCCAGCCGCCGAACATCCGGTGTTCTTCCAGCAGTTCCAGCGTGGTTGCCATATCGCCTCCCGATTACTTGTTAAAGTGCACCACCGAACGAATAGATTTTCCTTCGTGCATCAGATCGAAGGCCTCATTAATCTCTTCCAGCGGCATGGTGTGGGTAATAAAGTCGTTCAGGGCGAATTTACCGTCCAGATAGTCCTGCACGATGCCCGGCAGCTGCGAGCGACCCTTCACGCCGCCGAAGGCAGAACCGCGCCAGACGCGACCGGTGACCAGCTGGAACGGACGGGTAGAGATCTCTTCGCCCGCGCCGGCCACGCCGATAATTACCGATTCGCCCCAGCCCTTATGGCAGCACTCCAGCGCGGAACGCATGACGTTGACGTTGCCGATGCACTCAAAGGAGAAATCTACGCCGCCGTCGGTCATCTCAACGATAACGTCCTGGATCGGCTTCTCATAATCTTTCGGATTCACCAGATCGGTCGCGCCCAGCTTGCGTGCCAGGTCGAACTTGCTGGTATTGATGTCGATACCGATGATGCGTCCGGCTTTCGCCATTTTTGCGCCGATAATCGCCGACAGACCAATGCCGCCAAGGCCGAAAATCGCCACGGTATCGCCTTCTTTAACTTTGGCGGTATTCATCACCGCGCCCATACCGGTAGTGACACCGCAGCCCAGCAGGCAGACTTCCTCCAGCGGCGCTTCTTTGCTGATTTTCGCCAGCGAAATTTCCGGCACGACGGTGTACTCGGAGAACGTCGAGGTGCCCATATAGTGGAAAATCGGCTTGCCGTCTTTAAAGAAGCGCGTCGTGCCGTCCGGCATCAGGCCTTTGCCCTGCGTTGAGCGGATCGCCTGGCAGAGATTGGTTTTGCCCGACAGACAGAATTTGCACTTGCCGCACTCCGGCGTGTAAAGCGGGATCACATGATCGCCTACCTCGACGCTGGTCACGCCTTCGCCGACCGCTTCCACAATGCCGCCGCCTTCATGGCCGAGAATCGCCGGGAACACGCCTTCCGGATCTTTGCCCGACAGGGTATAGGCATCGGTATGGCAAACGCCGGTGGCAACGATGCGCACCAGCACTTCGCCTTTTTGCGGCGGCATCAAATCCACTTCTTCGATTTTCAGCGGTTCGCCAGCGGCCCAGGCAACGGCGGCACGGGTTTTAATCATGTTCATGCATTCCCTCTTGCGGTCAGATGGGGACGCGCCGAAGCGGTCGCGCCCGTAGTCGTGATATCAATAAAAATAGCGCGTAACTGAGTAATTAGTCTGCGACCTGCAGCGGATGCAGCAGCCGATCGTCCTGCGGCCGGTCGTCAAACATATCAATAATCAAATATTTCAGGGCTTCGACGTTGGGCGTAAAAGCGTCGCGTCGCCACATCAGCCAGGTGGCGGTGTCGCGGTACGCCGGCGGCAGCTCATGCGCCTGCACGCGGGCGCGCTCAGGCATCTGCGCTAATACCGACTCCGGGATCATCGCCACGCCCGCGCCGCCCGCCACGCAGGCCATCATCGCGTGGTAGGACTGGATCTCCATGACGCTGCCGGGCGCGACACCGCTATCGCGATACCAGGCTTCCAGCTTCACGCGATAGGAGCAGCTGTTGCGAAAAGCGAACAGCGTATCGTTTTGCGCGTCGCGCGCGCTCTCCACCGGCGCATGATCGAGGCTGGTGATCAGCGTCAGGGTTTCCCGGAAGGCGATACAGCCGTTGAGATCGTCATAAGGCGCCGGACCGTCAACCAGCGCGGCGGCCAGCGTGCCTTCGCGCACTTTGTCGATAATCTCGCCGGAAGTGCTGGTGATCAGCGACAGCGCGACCTTCGGGAAGCGCTGATGGTAGGCCGCCAGCAGGCCCGGCAGGCGCGTCGCGGCGGTGCTCTCCATTGAGCCGAGCGCGAAGTTACCCGCCGGTTCGCCGGCGCGCGCCATGCTCAGCGCCTCGTCGCTCAGCGTCAGGATACGCTGCGCATAGTTAAGAAAGTTGTGGCCCATCGGCGACAGGCGAATGCGCTGTTTCTCACGGATAAACAGATCGACGCCAATCTCCTCTTCCAGCTGGCGCAGCCGCGTGGTGAGATTAGAGGGGACGCGATGGAGTTGTTCCGCGGCGCGCGCCAGCGAACCGGTTTCGGCCACAGAACAGAACATACGTAGCTGGACAAGATCCATGTATTCTCTTCCCGTAAACAAATTAATGCGAATTATTCAGTTTTCGTGAGTTTAATAAGCTGGCATGTTATAAGCAAGTGATAATAAAACGCAGGAGTAGGGGAATGGCTTTTCGCGTGGCGCTCAGCGCCTTTCTGGCGCTGGTAGTGGTGATGGGGATTGGACGTTTCGCTTTTACGCCGCAGGTGCCGCTGATGATACACGACGGCCAGCTGACGCTGACCAGCGCCAGCCTGGTCGCGGCGCTTAACTATCTCGGCTACCTGTGCGGCTCCTTTGACGCGATGCGCGCCAGGCGTCATGTCGAACTGCGCCTGCAGCTGGGCGTCTGGGGCGCGGTGATCCTGACGCTGCTCTCCGCCTGCGTCAGCGGCCCCTGGCTGCACGGGGCGGTGCGCTTTCTTATCGGCTGGGCGAGCGGCATGGCGCTGGTGCTGGTCGCCGCCTGGAGCAGCGAACAGCTGCATCATTACGGCCGCCCCAGCCTGTCAGCGGCGGTATTCGCCGGACCCGGCGCGGGGATTTTCATCAGCGGCCTGCTGGCGGTGCAGCTGCATGCGTTTCAGGTTTCCGCCTCGCTGGCCTGGGCGGCTTATGGCCTGCTGGCGCTGCTCTTTATCGCCGCTGTCGCGCGCAATTTGCCGCGCCGCGTCGGCGATCTGCATCGACCCGATCAGGCGCCGCAGCCGCTGGTGCTGACCAGGGATCTGCGACGGCTGGTGCTGAGCTACAGCCTGGCGGGCTTCGGCTATATTCTGCCCGCGACTTTTCTGTCGCAGATGGCGGCGGCGCGCTTTCCCGATGGCGCATTCGCCCAGTTCGTCTGGCCGATTTTTGGCGGCGCGGCGATAGTCGGCATCGCGCTGGGGATCCTGACGCGCGGCCTCGCCAGCACGCACCGGCGGCTGGCGCTGGTGCTCTGGGCGCAGGCGCTGGGCGTCGTGGCGGCGGCGTGGCTGCCGGGCTTTAGCGGCCTGCTGATCGGCGCGCTGCTGGTGGGCGGCGGCTTTCTCTGCGTGGTGCAGCTTGCGCTGGCCTGCGCGCGCGAGCTGGCGCCGCAGCATACGCGCTATATGGCGGGACTGCTGACTACCGGCTACGCCATCGGGCAGCTGGTGGGGCCGGTGCTGTCGTCGCTCTCTACCGCGCTGCTGCATCGGCTGGAGCCGGCGCTGTGGATCGCCGGTCTGGGGCTGGCCGCGGGCGGTCTTCTGGTCTGGCGGCGATCATAATGAAAAGCTTTCATCGCCGATTGGATTGATTACTGGATTACCCAAACGGAAAGCTTCACAATACGCGCTCAGAATTGAACCCGTCGGTCTCTCCGACGGGCGTTACACCTGCGGAGATGAGTACGATGAGCACCCTTAGTCAGGAAGCTATCCTGGTTCACGAAGCGCTGCTGGCGCGAGGCCTGGAAACGCCGTTACGCGCGCCAACGCGTGAAATGGATGATGAAACCCGTAAGCGCCTGATCGCTGGCCACATGACTGAAGTCATGCAGCTGCTGAATCTGGATCTTGAGGATGACAGCCTGATGGAGACGCCGCATCGCATCGCCAAAATGTATGTGGATGAGGTGTTCTCCGGCCTGGATTACGCTAACTTCCCCAAAATCACCGTCATTGAAAACAAAATGAAAGTGGATGAGATGGTGACGGTGCGCGATATCACGCTGACCAGCACCTGCGAACATCACTTTGTGATCATCGACGGCAAAGCCACCGTGGCCTATATTCCAAAAGATAAGGTGATCGGCCTGTCGAAGATCAACCGTATCGTCCAGTTCTTCGCCCAGCGTCCGCAGGTGCAGGAGCGTCTGACGCAGCAGGTGCTGGTGGCGTTGCAGACGCTGCTTGGTACCAACAACGTCGCGGTTTCTATCGATGCGGTGCATTACTGCGTGAAAGCGCGCGGGGTGAAGGATGCCACCAGCGCAACCACCACCACTTCGCTGGGCGGTCTGTTTAAGTCGAGCCAGAATACCCGCCAGGAATTCCTGCGCGCGGTACGCCATATTTAAATCTCAGGGCGAGGCTGTTGGCTATGCGCCTGCGCGGGTGAGAGCGCCCGATCGTAAAGACGCAAACAGGAGATCGCGGCCCGTGCAGACAGGCACCTTATTTGAGGTGCTTTGGTTAGCGGGCCAGGGCTCTGCGTTGTGCAAAAACGCTCCCGGCGTTTTTTTCCTGATGCGGGACGTTTGCTCTTCGGTCTGTGCCATCCGCCTGCAGGCTTTGTAAGCCGCCTCTGTTTCTCACGTCAACAGGGACCGATATGCAACGTTATCATGCGCTGGATTTTATTCGCGGCTGCGCCATCCTCGGCATTTTGTTGCTTAATATCGTCGGCTTCGCTTTACCTTCCGCCGCTTATCTGAATCCTGCCTGGCATGGCGAACCCGCTACCGACGAGGTCTGGACCTGGGCGGTGCTTGATACCCTGGCGCAGCTGAAATTCCTTACCCTGTTCGCGCTGTTGTTCGGCGCGGGTCTGCAGCTCCAGCTGCCGCGCGGCGGCCGCTGGCTGTCGGCGCGCCTGACCCTGCTGGCGATTATCGGTCTGTTCCACGCCATTGCGATGTGGGAAGGGGATATCCTGCTTGATTATGCCATTATCGGGCTGATCGTCTGGCGTATGCTGCGCGACGTGCCCTCAACGCGCAGCCTGTTTCATACCGGCGCGCTGCTTTATCTGGTGGGCTGCGGCGTGCTGCTTATTTTCGGTTCCATCTCCGATCCTGAACCGAGCAGTTCATGGCTGCCAGGCGCGGCCGAGCTGGAGTATGAACGCTTCTGGAAGCTGACCGGCGGATGGGAAGCGGTGCATAACCGTCTCGATCATCTCTCTTCCAGCCTGATGGCGCTGGCGGCGCAGTATGGCTGGCAGCTGGCCGGACTGATGATGATGGGCGCCGCGCTGCTGCGTTGCGGCTGGCTGACCGGCGGATTTAGCGTGCGACACTATCGCCGCTGTGCCGCGTTCTTGCTGATAACAGGCTATGCCATCGCGCTGTCCGGCGTGGTGTCGCAGTGGATGCTGCACTGGTCGTTTCGCTGGAGCGCCTTCTATCTGCAGGTGCCGCGCGATCTCGCCAGCCCCTTTATCAGCCTCGGCTATGCTGCGCTTATCCTGGCCTACTGGCCGCGGCTGGTTCGCTGGCGCTTCAGCGCGGCGATCCAGTGTGTCGGCCGTATGGCGCTGAGCAACTACCTGCTGCAGACGCTGATCTGCACCACGCTGTTTTATCGCTTTGACCTCTTTATGCGCTTCGACCGCCTGCAGCTGCTGGCGTTTGTCCCTGCTGTCTGGCTCGTCAATATCCTCTTCTCGGTAATCTGGCTGCGCTTTTTCCCGCAGGGGCCGCTTGAGTGGCTCTGGCGTCGGCTGACGCGTCTGGCGGCAGGCAAAACGCCGCATCGTCCCTCATTCAGATAATGATGTTCATCACAAAGGTTACATAATTGTATGTAACCGTTTTCATCAGTGTGACGTGATTCACGCTGCTGGTTAGCTGCGCCTGACAGAATAGCGCCGGGTTTACTTCCTGGCGTGATGCCTTTTTTTCCTCTGTGGAACAGCTGCATGATAACGATTCGTGATGTTGCCCGTCTGGCTGGCGTGTCGGTGGCGACCGTCTCACGCGTGCTGAATAACAGTAGCGCTGTCACCGCCGACACGCGCGATGCGGTGCTGCAGGCCGTGGAGTCGCTGGGCTATCGCCCTAATGCCAACGCGCAGGCGCTGGCGACGCAGGTCAGCGATACCATCGGCGTGGTGGTAATGGACGTTTCCGATCCCTTCTTCGGCGCGCTGGTAAAAGCGGTGGATACCGTGGCACAGCGCCTGCATAAACATGTATTGATCAGCAACTCCTGGCATCAGGAAGATAAAGAGCGCCATGCGATTGAGGTGCTGATCCGTCAGCGCTGCAATGCGCTGGTGGTGCACGCGAAAACGCTTTCAGACGAAGAGCTGGCCTCTTTTATGCAGCAGGTGCCGGGCATGGTGATGGTAAACCGCATCGTGCCGGGCTTCGCCCATCGCTGCGTCAGCCTGGATAACGTGGCTGGCGCGCTGATGGCGACCAGAATGCTGCTGCAGCAAGGACATAGCCGCGTTGGCTATCTCTGCTCCAGCCATCCGATCGAGGATGTGCAGCAGCGCCGCGACGGCTGGGAGCAGGCGCTGGTGGAGCAGGGCATTCGTCCGCAGGAGAGCTGGATCGCCAGCGCCGAACCCGATATGCAGGGCGGCGAAGCGGCCATGGTGGAACTGCTGGGGCGCAACGTGCATCTCAGCGCGATTTTCGCCTACAACGACGGCATGGCGGCCGGTGCGCTTACCGCGCTGAAAGATAACGGCATTCAGGTGCCGCAGCACTTCTCCATTATCGGTTTCGATGATATTCCCATGTCACGTTACACCGATCCTCAACTGACTACGGTGCGCTATCCCATTGTTTCTATGGCAAAACTGGCGACAGAGCTGGCGCTGAGCGGCGCGGCGGGCCAGCTGGACGCCAGCGCGCAGCACGTCTTTATGCCAACGCTGGTGCGTCGTCATTCAGTGGCTCAGCGACAAAATGTGGAGTCGGTCACTAATTCAGGCGATAGCCTGATGTAACCGTTTTCAATCTGTGATTGTATTCACAGTTAATTAACATGCCGCTCACTATGATGGCTGCGTCTTACCGGACTGAAACATTATGTAACGCCGCCATAACCGCAGCAGGCGTGGTTTCAGCAACCCGTTGAAAAGGTTCATCACATCTTCAGGATGCGTTGTCGCACAAGGAAGTCAGGTTTCTGGACGGCGATTCAGCGGGGTAGCGGAATACCACTCGCCTCTTTTTGACTCGCCGAATCTTATTTTACCGAAAGCTCTTACGCGTCCGACGCGTCTGAGCCAGTACTACCCTGCAAAAAACCGGAGATACCATGAATAAGAAGGTTTTCACGCTTACAGCTTTGGTTGCCAGCATGATGTTCGGCGCAACGGCACACGCAGCGGACACGCGTATCGGCGTGACCATCTATAAATATGACGACAACTTTATGTCGATGGTACGCAAGGACATCGAGAAAGAAGCCAAAAACCTCGGCGGCGTGCAGCTGCTGATGAATGACTCGCAGAACGACCAGTCCAAGCAGAATGACCAGATCGACGTGCTGATGGCGAAAGGCGTGAAGGCGCTGGCGATTAACCTGGTGGATCCGGCTGCGGCGGCCGTGGTGATCGATAAAGCACGCAGCAATGACGTGCCGGTCGTGTTCTTCAACAAAGAGCCAAACGCGAAAGTGCTGGCCAGCTACGACAAAGCTTACTATGTCGGCACCGACTCTAAAGAGTCCGGCATTATTCAGGGCCAGCTGATTGAGAAACACTGGAAAGCCTCGCCGAACTGGGACCTGAACAAAGATGGTCAGATTCAGTTCGTGCTGCTGAAAGGCGAACCGGGCCATCCGGATGCCGAAGCGCGCACCAAATATGTCATCGATACCCTGAACAAAGACGGCATCAAAACTCAACAGCTGGCGATGGATACCGCAATGTGGGATACCGCGCAGGCTAAAGACAAGATGGACGCGTGGCTCTCTGGCCCGAACGCTAACAAAATCGAAGTGGTGATCGCTAACAACGACGCCATGGCGATGGGCGCGGTTGAAGCGCTGAAGGCGCATAACAAGACCTCGATTCCTGTGTTCGGCGTCGATGCGCTGCCGGAAGCGCTGGCGCTGGTGAAATCGGGCGCGCTGGCGGGCACCGTGCTGAACGATGCTGAAAACCAGGCGAAAGCGACGCTGGATATGGCGAAAAACCTGGCGGACGGCAAAGCGGCGACCGAAGGTACCAGCTATAAAATTACCGACAAAATCGTCCGCGTACCTTACGTTCCGGTCGATAAAGAGAATCTGTCTCAGTTCCAGAAGTAATCCTGTCCGGGCGCGGCTGAGCCGCGCCCTGTTTTCACTTGACCAACGCTTTTTTTAGCCAGGTAAATTATGGCCAGTGATAATCCGACCGCGCAGCGTGAATATCTGCTGGAAATGACGAATGTGTCAAAATCATTTCCAGGGGTTAAAGCCTTAGATAATGTGAATTTAAAAGTGCGGCCTCACTCCGTTCATGCATTGATGGGTGAAAACGGCGCCGGTAAATCGACATTATTGAAATGCCTGTTTGGTATTTATAAAAAAGATACGGGGAGCATCCTGTTTCAGGGTGAGGAAATAGATTTTAAAAGTTCAAAAGAGGCGCTGGAAAACGGCGTTTCGATGGTGCATCAGGAGCTGAACCTGGTTTTACAGCGCACCGTCATGGACAATATGTGGCTGGGTCGCTATCCGCAAAAAGGCCCGTTCGTCGATCAGGATAAAATGTATCGCGATACCAAAGCGATTTTCGACGAGCTGGATATTGATATCGATCCGCGTGACAAAGTGGCGACGCTCTCTGTCTCGCAGATGCAGATGATTGAAATCGCCAAGGCGTTCTCCTATGACGCCAAAATCGTCATTATGGACGAGCCGACCTCTTCGCTGACGGAAAAAGAGGTGAACCACCTGTTCACCATTATCCGCAAGCTGAAAGATCGCGGCTGCGGCATTGTCTATATCTCGCACAAGATGGAAGAAATTTTCCAGCTGTGTGACGAAATTACTATTCTGCGTGACGGGCAGTGGATCGCCACCCAGCCGCTGGAAGGGCTGGATATGGATAAGATCATCGCCATGATGGTCGGCCGCTCCCTTAACCAGCGCTTTCCCAGCAAAACTAACGTGCCGGGCGAAACCATTCTTGAGGTGCGTAATTTAACGTCGCTGCGTCAGCCGTCGATTCGCGACGTTTCGTTCGATCTGCGTAAAGGGGAGATTCTGGGCATTGCCGGGCTGGTAGGCGCCAAGCGTACCGATATCGTCGAAACTCTGTTTGGTATTCGCGAGAAAGTCAGCGGCACTATTAAGCTGCACGGCAAAGCGATTAATAACCACAGCGCCAACGAAGCCATTAATCACGGGTTTGCACTGGTGACGGAGGAGCGTCGTTCTACCGGTATTTATGCCTTTCTGGATATCGGGTTTAACTCGTTAATCTCGAATATTAAGAAGTATAAAAACAATATCGGGCTACTGGACAATAAACGCATGAAGAGCGATACCCAGTGGGTTATCGACGCCATGCGCGTAAAAACGCCGGGGCACCACACGCAAATTGGATCGCTTTCGGGCGGCAACCAGCAAAAGGTTATTATCGGCCGCTGGCTGCTGACCCAGCCTGAAATACTGATGCTTGACGAACCGACGCGCGGTATTGACGTCGGCGCGAAATTCGAAATCTACCAGCTGATTGCTGAGCTGGCGAAGAAAGAGAAGGGCATCATTATTATCTCTTCCGAAATGCCGGAGCTGTTGGGCATTACCGATCGTATTCTGGTGATGAGCAACGGTCAGGTAGCGGGCATTGTAGATACCAAGACAACCACGCAGAACGAAATATTGCGTTTAGCGTCATTACACCTTTAATGAAGCAAGGGCTGTTAACATGAAAGCGACTACTAAAAAGAATGCGCTAACCTGGCTGAAAGAGGGCGGCATTTATGTCGTTCTGCTGGTTTTACTGGCTATTATTATTTTCCAGGATCCGACATTTTTAAGCCTGATGAACCTGAGTAATATCCTCACCCAGTCTTCGGTGCGTATTATTATCGCGCTGGGCGTGGCGGGGCTGATCGTTACCCAGGGTACCGACCTCTCGGCCGGGCGTCAGGTGGGGCTGGCGGCGGTAGTGGCGGCAACGCTGCTGCAGTCGATGGAAAACGCCAACAAGGTCTTCCCGACGCTGGAAACCGTACCGATTCCGCTGGTTATTCTGGTGGTGTGCGTTATTGGCGGCCTGATCGGTCTGCTGAACGGCGTCATTATCGCCTATCTCAAGGTAACGCCGTTTATTACCACGCTCGGCACCATGATTATCGTGTACGGCATCAACTCGCTCTATTACGATTTTGTCGGCGCGTCGCCGATTGCCGGGTTTGATACGGGCTTCTCAAAGTTCACGCAGGGCTTCTTCCGCTTTGGCGACTTTAAGCTCTCCTATATTACCTTCTACGCCATTATCGCTATCGTTTTCGTCTGGATCCTGTGGAACAAAACCCGCTTCGGCAAAAACATTTTTGCTATCGGCGGCAACCCGGAAGCGGCGAAGGTTTCTGGCGTTAACGTGAACTTTAACCTGATCCTTATCTATGCCCTTTCCGGCGTGTTTTACGCCTTCGGCGGGATGCTGGAAGCGGGCCGTATCGGCAGTGCCACCAACAACCTCGGCTTTATGTATGAGCTGGACGCTATCGCGGCGTGCGTGGTGGGCGGCGTCTCCTTTGCGGGCGGCGTGGGTACGGTAGCGGGCGTGGTGACCGGCGTGATCATCTTTACCGTGATCAACTACGGTCTGACCTATATCGGCGTGAACCCTTACTGGCAGTACATTATCAAGGGCGGCATCATTATCTTCGCCGTGGCGCTGGACTCGCTGAAGTACTCGCGTAAGAAGTAATAAGGGCAGCGCTCAGGCTTCTTGCAAACGGCCTGGGCGTCAAAGCGTGGGTGGCATGGATCGAAGAGCAAAGCGTCCCGCGACAGGGATGTCGCGGGCCGAGCGAGCATGGATGCCCTGAGCGACTTTGCGATCGAGCCATGCCATCCGCGCGAGTACAATTCTGTTTTTCATGAGCGGCCCTCGGGCCGCTCTTTCTATTTCTGCGCTTTCTGCTCGCTTTCCAGCAGCTGCTCCGGCGTCACCGCCGGATAGCTCTGCGCATCTTCCGGCACCTCATGCACCGCCGGTATTGGCACCAGCGGGCCAAGGAAGCGCGGCTCGCGCTTCATTACATAGAGATCGGCCAGCGCACCGAGACGTGCGCCCACCTCGCGGAAACGGACGCTGAGCATATTTTTCGGTGAGGGCACCGCATAGCACTGCGCCTGAATACCCATATGCAGGGCGATGAACAGGGCGCGCTCGCAGTGGAACCGCTGGGTGATAATAATAAAATCGTTGGTGTCGAACACCTTGCGCGTGCGCACGATCGAGTCAAGCGTACGGAAACCCGCATAGTCCAGCACGATATCCTGTGGATCGACGCCAGCTTTGATCAGATCGCGACGCATGGTCATGGGTTCGTTATAGCTGCTCATGGCGTTGTCGCCGCTCAGCAGCAGATAGTTGACCTTGCCGCTGTTGTAGGCATTCAGCGCGCCCTGAATGCGATAAAGGTAATACTGGTTATAGACGCCGGTGCGGTAATACTTCGCGGTGCCTAGTACCACGCCAACCTGACGATGCGGCAGCGAGGCGACGTCTTCATAAATATAGGGGGCGGTTTTCCAGCTGATCCAGCGATCCAGGCCGAGCGCGGTCGCCACCACCAGTAAGATGATGAACAGAAGACCAATAAAAACGCGTTTCAACATACGCGTGGGCGCTCGAGGTCAGGAAAATTCGGTGCATCAAGGCTACTTGAGGACCTGCTACGAAGCAAGTTACCGCCGGCTGGCTGATGGATTTTTGCGCGACTGCCGGGCCTGAGACGGCCCGGCGTTGGTCTGTCAGATAGAGGTACGACGATAGTGGCGATACTGCGGCAGCCAGAAGTTATTAGCCACCGCCTGCGACAGCACATCTTCCGACGTGACTACCGCGACGCCAGCCAGCTGCGCGGCTTTGCCGACTTCCATGGCGATAATTTTCGATACGCCCTGAATATCTTTAATCTCCGGCAGCACCGGACCTTCGCCTTCGTTCACCAGCGGCGAACAGTCGGCCAGCGCGCGGCTTGCCGTCATCAGCATTGAGTCGGTAACGCGCGTCGCGCCTGAGGCGATAACGCCCAGACCGATGCCAGGGAAGATATAGGAGTTGTTACACTGCGCGATCGGATAGGTTTTGCCTTTCCAGCTCACCGGCGAGAAGGGACTGCCGGTCGCTACCAGCGCCGCGCCGTCTGTCCAGGCGATAATATCCGCTGGCGTCGCTTCCACGCGTGATGTCGGGTTGGAGAGCGGCATCACGATGGGTCGCGCGCAGTGTTTGTGCATCTCGCGGATGATCTCTTCGGTAAAGAGCCCCGGCTGGCCGGATACACCGATGAGAATATCGGGACGGGCGTTGCGCACCACGTCAAGCAGCGAGATTGAATCGCTTACGGTATCCCACTCTTTCAGGTTTTCGCTCTTCTGCACCAGCTTGCTCTGGAAGTCGAGCAGGTTAGGCAGTTTGTCGGTCAGCAGGCCGAAGCGATCGACCATCAGCACGCGCGCGCGCGCCTCTTCATCGCTTAATCCTTCAGATTTCATCTGGGCGATGATCTGCTCGGCGATGCCGCAACCGGCGGAACCCGCGCCGAGGAAAACCACTTTCTGCTCGCACAGGCGGCTGCCCGCGGCGCGGCTGGCGGCGATCAGCGTGCCGACGGTCACGGCGGCGGTGCCCTGAATATCGTCATTGAAGCAGCAAATTTCATCGCGATAGCGCTGCAGCAGCGGCATGGCATTTTTCTGCGCAAAGTCTTCAAACTGCAGCAGCACGTTCGGCCAGCGGCTTTTTACCGCCTGGATAAAGTCATTAACGAACGCGTCATACTCTTCGCCGGTAATGCGCGGATGACGCCAGCCCATATAGAGCGGATCGTTAAGCAGCTGCTGGTTGTTCGTACCGGCGTCCAGCACAACCGGCAGCGTATAGGCAGGTGAAATGCCGCCGCAGGCGGTATAGAGCGACAGCTTGCCGATAGGAATGCCCATGCCGCCGATGCCCAAATCGCCGAGGCCGAGAATGCGCTCGCCGTCGGTCACCACAATCACCTTTACGTTCTGCTTGGTGGCGTTTTGCAGCATATCTTCAATATGGGCGCGGTTCGGGTAGGAGATAAAGACGCCACGTGCGCGGCGGTAGATCTCGGAGAAGTGTTCGCAGGCCGCGCCGACGGTCGGGGTATAGATAATCGGCATCATCTCTTCGAGATGATTGTCGAGCAGGCGATAGAAAAGGGTTTCGTTGGTGTCCTGAATATTGCGCAGGTAGACGTGTTTATCGTTATTGTTTTTGAAATCCTGGAACTGACGCCAGGCGCGCTCAGCCTGCTCTTCGATACTCTCGACCGCTTCAGGCAGCAGGCCGTTGAGGTTAAATTCGTTGCGCTCTTCCAGCGAGAAGGCGCTGCCTTTATTCAGCAGGGGAAATTCCAGCAGGATCGGGCCAGCGTAGGGGATGTACAGCGGACGCTTACTTTCGTACTCATGTTCCATGAATTGATGCTCCGGTTGCGGTGTTGTCTGGCAAAGCTCAGACGCCAGTCGTTCTTTTTTTGTGTTGCTGGCGCACGATCCTATGAAATTTCTCGCCGATGTACAGCTTTTGTAAATAAAAGATATTGCAATTGTTGAAAAGCGTGTTGCGCGCCTCAGGCTTTGCGCAGCGTGACGCGTGCGAGCTGGGTGCAGCCCAGCGCGGCCAGGGTCGCCTGAGTGGCGGCGAACTGGTTCAGCGTGGCGTTTTCCACTTCAGCCAGCGCTGCCGCCTCGATATTTTCACAGGCTTCACCCTGCATATTCAGCAGGATCAGCGCGGCCTGTAGCGGCGGCAGGCTCGGGTTATAGGCGGCATTCTCGGCGTAGCGTCCGGTGACTATCGCGCCGCCCGAGGTGCGTAGCGCAATGCCGCTGTGGGAGCCACTGTAGGGCGCATGGCTCTCGTTAGCGGCCGCGATTGCCGCCTGCGCCAGCGCATCGCCTTCCGCCAGATAGCCGTGGTCCACCTTATCCAGCAGCAGCGTGGTGATGTTCAGGTCGCGTGGGCCGAACGCGTCCGGCAGATAGTCGCCCAGCGTGCTGACGTTACGGCCAGGCAGGCTGATGCGCAGATCGGTGCCGCTGTTGAGTTCATTCATAAACTGACGACAGTGGCCGCACGGCGTGTAGTTGACGGTAACGGCTTCCAGACGGCGCTCGCCGCGTAGCCAGGCGTGCGCGATTGCGCTCTGCTCGCCATGTACCGTTTGCTGCAGCGCCACGCCCGTAAACTCCATATTGGCGCCGAAATACCAGTGGCCGCTGACGCCGCGTGCCACGGCGCCCACGTTGAAGCGCGAGACCGGCACAACTGCACAGGCTGCCGCCAGCGGCAGCAGCGCCAGGGCGAGCGCATCGGCGTCCAGCTGGGTCTGCTGCATCAACGATGCAACCTGCTCCGGCGTCAGCATCGCCTGAAACTGCGCGTCGTCAAGGATCGGACGCAGCGCGCTTTGCAGGGCCGCGGGCAGCGCGTCGAAGGCGGAGGTGAAACGTGGATGCATGATAGCCTCGTCAATATCAGGCGGCCCATTGCCGCCTGAAGGGTTATATGTGATCTGTATCGCTCTGACAATGCAACAGATTTGCATCGTTTCAACTTTGCGAGATCTATCGCAAAGTTTTAGCCAAAGGCGTGCAGCAGCAGCGGAAAAATAAAGGGCGCCAGCAGTGAGGTAATAATGCCGCATAGCACCAGCGCCAGCGAGCTGAACGCGCCTTCCTGGTAGTCCACCTCCGCCGCGCGCGCCGTACCGAGCGCGTGAGATGCATTGCCGATCGCCAGTCCGCGCGCCGCGCGGGTTTTTATCCCCAGCAGGTTCAGCACCATATGGCCGAATACCGCGCCGAGCACGCCGGCAATCAGCACGCAGATGGCGCTGATAGCGGGAATGCCGTGCAGCGAGGCGGAGACGGCCATCGCAATCGGCGTGGTCACGGATTTAGGCAGAATAGTGGCGGCGATTTCCGGCGTCGCCCCCATCCACAGCGCAATAGCGGTGCCGGAAACCATGGCGGTCAGGCTGCCGATAAAGCAGACGCCGATAAGCGACTTCCAGCGCGCGCGAATTTGATGCATCTGCTCGTAGAGCGGCAGCGCCAGCGCAACGACTGCCGGCTGCAGCAGCTGATTAAGGATCTGGCTGCCGGCGAAATAGCGCGTGTAGGGGATGTGCAGCAGCAGCAGTAGCGGGATGATGATCGCCATCGCCACCAGCAGCGGATTGAGTAACGAGATTTTCAGCTTTGCCGCCAGGCGGCGCGCCAGCATAAAGGCGCCGACGCTGAGCGGCAGCGACCACCAGATGTCACTCACCGGGCTTCTCCTGCACGCTTCGCGTATGAATTTTATGGGCGCTCCAGCCGACAATGGTCAGGACAAGAAATGTGCTGACCACGATAGAGACCACAATCGGACCGAACTGGGCGCTCAGCACGTCGGTGTAGTTCATGATGCCGACGCTGATGGGCACAAACAGCAGCGCCATATAGCGGATCAGCAGATGGCAGCCTGGCTTAACCCAGTCCACGGAGAGGATCTGCGTCGCCAGCAGGGCGAACAGCGTCAGCATGCCAAGGATACTGCCAGGAATAGTAATCGGCAGCAGTACGGCGATGGCGTTACCCGCATAGAGACAGAGATAGATGATGACGAAGGCGCGTACATAGCGCCAGCAAAGAGACAGCACGGTGAGCATAGCAGGCTCCTGTTTTCACTGCACAACATAATACGCACTAAGCGTTAAGCGTGCTAGCGATCACACTTACCTTGAGGACGACACTTTTCCTGGCTAATGGCCGCAAACAAGCCAGCAAGCGGGGGAGATGGACCAAAGAGCAAAGCGTCCTGCGGCAGGGACAAAAACGCAGCGCGTTAGCCCGTTTACGGGCGCACCTCAGGGATAGGCGCGTAGCCGCGCAGGCCGAGCTGGCAGGGATGCCGTTTTTGGCGTCTGTGCGATCGGGCCATGTCCCCCGCGACGGGCACGTTAGCGAAAGCCTAAGGGCGACAATGCTGTCGCCCTTATCCAGCCTGTAACCCTTACTTAACTGGCATACCCGGCTGCGCGCCGCTGTCGACGGAGAGCACAAACAGATCTTTTCCGCCCGGACCGGCTGACAGCACCATGCCTTCCGAAACGCCGAAGCGCATTTTACGCGGCGCGAGGTTGGCGACGATAATCGTCATCTTGCCGATCAAGACCGAAGGATCCGGATAGGCGGCACGAATGCCGGAGAAAATCTGACGCTTCTCGCCGCCCAGATCGAGTTGCAGACGCAGCAGCTTATCGGAGCCTTCCACCAGTTCGGCGTTTTCAATCAGCGCCACGCGCATATCGACTTTCGCGAAGTCGTCAATAGTAATGGTGTCGCCAATCGGCGCATCCGCCAGCGGGCCAGTGGCCGGTTTGCTGGCCGCTGCGGCATCCTCTTTCGACGCTTCAATCAGCGCGTTAACTTTGGTCATTTCGATACGTCCATAAAGTGCTTTAAACGGCGCTACCTGATGGCTGAGCAGCGGCTGCGGGATAGCGTCCCAGCTTAATTCGCTGTTGAGGAACGCTTCGGCGCGCTCGCTCAGGCTCGGCAGCACCGGCTTCAGCCAGGTCATCAGCACGCGGAACAGGTTGATGCCCATCGAGCAGATCGCCTGCAGATCGGCGTCGCGACCCTCTTCTTTCGCTACCACCCAGGGCGCCTGTTCGTCTACATAGCGGTTCGCCAGATCGGCCAGCGCCATAATTTCGCGAATGGCGCGGCTGAACTCGCGGCTCGCCCAGGCTTCGCCAATCTTCTCAGAGGCGTCGACAAAGGTCTGGTAGAGCGCCGGATCCGCCAGCTCGGCCGATAGCTGGCCGTCAAAGCGTTTGGTCAGGAAGCCGGCGTTGCGTGACGCCAGGTTGACCACCTTGTTAACGATGTCAGCATTTACGCGCTGTACGAAATCTTCCAGGTTGAGGTCGATATCGTCGATGCGCGAGGAGAGCTTGGCGGCATAGTAGTAGCGCAGGCTATCGGCATCCAGGTGCTGCAGCCAGGTGCTGGCCTTGATAAAGGTGCCGCGCGATTTGGACATTTTGGCGCCGTTTACCGTCACATAGCCATGCACGAACAGATTGTTGGGCTTGCGGAAATCGCTGCCTTCCAGCATTGCCGGCCAGAACAGGCTGTGGAAGTAGACGATATCTTTGCCGATAAAGTGATAAAGCTCAGTGGTGGAATCTTTCTTCCAGAACTCGTCGAAATCGATATCGCCGCGTTTGTCGCACAGGTTTTTAAACGCGCCCATATAGCCGATCGGCGCATCCAGCCAGACGTAAAAATATTTGCCCGGCGCATCCGGGATCTCAAAGCCGAAGTAGGGCGCGTCGCGTGAGATATCCCACTGCTGCAGCCCAGACTCAAACCACTCCTGCATTTTGTTCGCAACCTGCTCCTGCAGCGCGCCGGAGCGCGTCCAGGCCTGCAGCATGGCGCTGAATGAAGGCAGATCGAAGAAGAAATGCTCCGAGTCACGCATTTCCGGCGTCGCGCCGGAGACTACCGATTTCGGCTCGATCAGCTCGGTCGGGCTATAGGTCGCGCCGCACACTTCGCAGTTGTCGCCATACTGATCCGGTGATTTACATTTCGGGCAGGTGCCCTTAACGAAACGGTCCGGCAGGAACATGCCTTTCTCCGGATCGTACAGCTGAGAGATGGTGCGGTTTTTAATAAAACCGTTCTCTTTCAGGCGGGTGTAAATCAGCTCGGACAGCACGCGATTCTCGTCGCTGTGCGTCGAGTGATAGTTGTCGTAGCTGATGTTGAAACCGGCGAAATCGACCTGATGTTCCTGACTCATTTCGGCGATCATCTGCTCCGGCGAGATGCCTAACTGCTGCGCTTTCAGCATGATCGGCGTACCGTGCGCGTCGTCAGCGCAGATGAAATAGACCTGATTGCCACGCATTCGCTGGTAACGCACCCAAATGTCTGCCTGGATATGCTCGAGCATGTGGCCGAGATGGATCGATCCGTTCGCGTACGGCAGGGCGCACGTTACCATTATTTTTTTAGCGACTTGAGTCATAGTTTGCGTAGCTTTCTGTTGATTGAAAAAACGGGCTTAGATGGTAACTCATGCCCTGGCGGGCGTAAACACAAGGGCGGCCTGGCGTCGACTGTGCCGACATCTGATATGATTGTTGTGTTACCGCTGAACCCAGCGACAGAAAAAATAACAAGGAGTGGGGATGACAGCACAATCCCGGACATCACATTCACCTGAAGCCCTGCGCGCCGTGGTTATGGGCGTGTTAAGCGGCTTCCGGCATCCAACCCTCGATCACAATCTCACCACGCTGAAAGCGCTGCATCATGTGGCGCTGCTGGACGGCAAGCTGCATATCGAACTCGTTATGCCGTTCGCCTGGGCGAGCGCCTTTGAAGAGCTGAAAGCGCAGGCCAGCGCTGAGCTGCTGCGCCTGACCGGCGCGCAGGCGATCGACTGGCGGCTGCGCCACGATATCGCCACGCTGAAGCGCGTCAAAGGCCAGCCCGGCGTTAACGGCGTGAAGAACATTATCGCCGTCAGTTCCGGCAAGGGCGGCGTTGGCAAATCGAGCACTGCCGTCAATATGGCGCTGGCGCTGGCGGCGGAAGGGGCGCGCGTCGGCATTCTCGATGCGGATATCTACGGTCCGTCAGTGCCGAATATGCTGGGCACTGAGCACGAGCGTCCTACCTCGCCGGACGGCACCCATATGGCGCCGATTATGGCGCACGGTCTCGCCACTAACTCTATCGGCTATCTGGTGACGGACGATAACGCGATGGTATGGCGCGGTCCGATGGCGAGTAAGGCGCTGATGCAACTGCTCAATGAGACGCTGTGGCCAGACCTTGACTATCTGGTGCTTGATATGCCGCCGGGCACCGGCGATATTCAGCTGACGCTGGCGCAAAACGTGCCGGTGACGGGCGCCATTGTCGTCACCACGCCGCAGGATATTGCGCTGATCGACGCGCGCAAAGGCATGGTGATGTTTGAGAAGGTAAACGTGCCGGTGCTGGGCGTCGTGGAGAACATGAGCCTGCATATCTGCAGCCACTGCGGCTTCCATGAGCCGATTTTCGGCACGGGCGGCGCGGAAAAGCTGGTGGCGGATTATCAGACGCAGCTGCTGGCGCAGCTGCCGCTGCATATCAACCTGCGTGAAGATCTGGATGACGGCGAACCCACGGTGATCCGTCGCCCGGAGAGCGAGTTTACCGCGCTCTATCGCCAGCTGGCGGGTCGCGTCGCGGCGCGTCTCTACTGGCAGGGCGAAGTGATCCCCGGCGATATCGCCTTCCGCGCGCTGTAGGCCAGCGTACCGCTGGCGTCGCGTCAGGACGCCAGCGGAAAGTGCATCAGCACATATTTTCCCTGCTCGCTCTCGCCTTGCGCGATCATCTTCCAGCCGTGCTTAAGATAGAACGCCTGCGCCGCCTTGTTCATCAGCAGACACTTCAGCGCACCGGTGCTGGTAAAGCGCGCCTGCACTTTCTCCAGCAGCGCGGCGCCGACGCCGCGGCCCTGATAAGCGGGATCGACATACAGGCTATGGAGAAAATTATCATTCTCCAGCACGCCGGCAAAACCGACGCGATGCCCCTCAAGCTCGGCGACCCAGACGGTCTCTCCCAGGATCACACTGTCAAAATCTTCCAGCTGCCAGTGGCTGTCGTCAAGCCAGCGCCAGTTATGGCGGCGCGCAGCCAGAAACAGGGTTCTCAGAAACGGACGATCGGCTTCGGTATAAGAACGGATCAGCACGGATAAACTCCCTTAACGCCTTTTCTACAAAACTAGCAGTTCTGCCGTGAAAAGATAAACGACGTTAAATCAATGTGCTTTGCGTGTAGAATGCCGGGGCGGCGTCAATAGCGGTGCGACTTGCCGCGTTTGATAGCTTTCGTTTATCTGATTGATAACGACTGCATATTAGAAGTTGGCCCGAAAATTTTGTAACGTACATCACATCTTTTAGCGGAGGACTTCAGATGTCTATCATCAATACCAAAATTAAACCGTTCAAAAACGCTGCGTTTAAAAACGGCGAATTCATCGACGTAACTGAGAAAGACGTTGAAGGTAAATGGAGTGTATTCTTCTTTTATCCAGCTGATTTCACCTTCGTTTGCCCGACTGAACTGGGTGATGTGGCTGACCACTACGAAGAATTCCAGAAACTGGGCGTAGATATCTACTCTGTTTCTACCGACACCCACTTTACCCACAAAGCCTGGCATGGTTCTTCTGAAACCATCGCGAAAATCAAGTATGCCATGATCGGCGACCCGACTGGCGCGCTGACCCGCAACTTCGAAATCATGCGCGAAGCTGAAGGTCTGGCTGACCGCGGTACTTTCATCGTTGACCCGGAAGGCATCATCCAGGCGATCGAAATCACTGCTGAAGGTATCGGCCGCGACGCGTCTGACCTGCTGCGTAAAGTGAAAGCTGCTCAGTATGTCGCTTCTCACCCAGGCGAAGTTTGCCCGGCTAAATGGAAAGAAGGCGACGCAACTCTGGCTCCGTCTCTGGACCTGGTTGGCAAAATCTAATTTCTGTACCGGCTTTTCGATCTTCTCTATCGGGTGCTACGGCACCCGATTTCTTCTGACAGGAACTCACTATGCTCGACACCAACTTAAAAACCCAGCTCAAGGCCTACCTTGAGAAATTAACCAGGCCTGTTGAGTTGATCGCCACCCTGGACGATGGCGCCAAATCAGCGGAAATTCGCGATTTGCTGGCGGATATCGCGAGCCTGTCTGAAAAAGTCAGCTTCCGCGAAGAGAACGATCGTCCGGTGCGTAAACCCTCTTTTCTGATCACCAACCCTGGCTCGCACAGCGGCCCGCGCTTTGCCGGTTCGCCAATGGGTCACGAATTTACCTCGCTGGTGCTGGCGCTGCTGCAGACCGGCGGTCATCCGTCGAAAGAGACGCAGAGCCTGCTCGACCAGGTTGCGTCGCTGGATAGCGACCTGCATTTCGAAACTTACTACTCGCTCTCATGCCACAACTGCCCTGACGTAGTACAGGCGCTGAACCTGATGGCGATTATCAATCCGCGCGTCTCGCACACGGCGATTGACGGCGGCATGTTCCAGAATGAAATTACCGAGCGCAACGTGATGGGCGTTCCGGCAGTCTACCTGAACGGCAAAGAGTTCGGTCAGGGGCGTATGAGCCTCGCCGAAATCGTCGGTAAGGTCGACACCAACGCGGACAAACGCGCAGCGGAAGAGCTGAACAAGCGCGACGCCTATGAAGTGCTGATCGTCGGCAGCGGCCCGGCGGGCGCGGCAGCGGCGATTTACTCAGCGCGTAAAGGTATCCGCACCGGCCTGATGGGCGAGCGTTTCGGTGGCCAGGTGCTCGACACCGTGGATATCGAAAACTATATCTCCGTACAGAAAACCGAAGGCGCTAAGCTGGCTGGTTCGCTGCGCGCCCACGTTGACGACTACGACGTTGATGTGATCGACACCCAGAGCGCGATCAAGCTGATCCCGGCGGCGAAAGAGGGCGGCCTGCACGCGATTGAAACCGCGTCAGGCGCGGTGCTGAAATCACGCAGCATCATCATCGCCACCGGCGCGCGCTGGCGTAACATGGGCGTACCGGGCGAAGAGCAGTACCGCACCAAAGGCGTTACCTACTGCCCGCACTGCGACGGTCCGCTGTTTAAAGGCAAACGCGTTGCGGTTATCGGCGGCGGCAACTCCGGCGTTGAAGCGGCTATCGATCTGGCGGGTATCGTCGAACACGTTACGCTGCTGGAATTCGCTGGCGAAATGCGCGCCGACCAGGTGCTGCAGAACAAACTGCGCAGCCTGAAAAACGTCGACGTGATCCTTAACGCGCAGACCACGGAAGTAAAAGGCGACGGCAGCAAAGTGACCGGTCTTGCCTATATCGATCGCAACAGCCAGACAGCGCACGATATCGCGCTGAGCGGCATCTTCGTGCAGATTGGCCTGCTGCCGAACACCACCTGGCTGGAAGGCGCGGTAGAGCGCAATAAAATGGGCGAGATCTTGATCGATGCTAAATGCGAAACCAGCCTGAAAGGCGTATTCGCGGCGGGCGACTGCACCACGGTGCCCTACAAGCAGATTATCATCGCCAGCGGCGAAGGCGCTAAAGCCTCACTGAGCGCTTTTGACTACCTGATCCGCACCAAACCGGCTGAATAAGTTTAATTTTTTGCGATAGCCACGCAACGGCCCCGTGATTTCTGTCTCGGGGCCTTTTTTTAATAGCCCGCCATCGACATCAGCATCATCCACACCGGTGTTGTCACCGCCGCAAACAGCGTAGAAAAGAGCATGCTGGCCGCCGCGGGACCTGTCAGCACGTTAAACTTCTGCGACATCAGGTAGACATTCACGCCCACCGCCATCGATCCCAGCAGGACCACGACCCGGCTTTCCAGCGGCGGAAGGTGCACCAGCCAGGCGATCGCCCAGATCGTCATCGGCTGTAAAATCAGCTTGAACAAACAGATGGTATAGCTTTCACGCAGCCCATCGCGCACGCGGTAGTGCGCCAGACTCATGCCGAGCGTTACCAGCGACAGCGGCGCGGCAATGGAGCCGAGCATACGCAGCGGTTCGGCGGCGATAGTTGGCAGCGGCTGTTTTAAAAAGCTCCACGCGGTGCCGCTGAGGATGCCGATAATGAGCGGATTTTTCGCCACGCTGAGCAGCGTATGACCGATGCCTTTTAGCGAGAAGCTACCCTGTTTCGCCCACTCCACGGAGAGCGTCAGCAGCGTCCAGAGGATAAGGCTGTTGAACACCAGCACCAGCGCTACCGAAGGCAGCGCCTGCGGGCCGAGCAGCACCGTCGCCACCGGAATACCCAGCATCACGTTGTTGGAGAAGATGCCACCGAGCGCGAAAACCGTACCTGCGACGCCGTCGAGCTTAAACAGACGCGCGCCCACGATACGCCCGAGGATAAAAATCAGCAGGCAGCTGCCGAAAAAGGCCAGCAGCAGCCGCACATCCACCGGCGGGCTTTTATAGAAGTCGCTCATAACGCGGAACAGCATGCAGGGCAGGGCAACGTTAAACACGAAGCGGTTCATGCCTTCGCTGATGGTTATCGGCCATTTGCCGATGCGCGTCAGGGCATAGCCAAGGAGAATCAAAATAAACAGCGGAGCGGAAAGGTAAATCTGATGGGTAAGCGTATCAAGCAAGCTGGGCATGGCACGTCTGTTTTCTGCATCGGGTAACGTCAGCGTAACATGACGTTGCCAAAAGCGTCACCTTGCAGCAGGCTTTTTAACCCAGCCAGCGTCGCGCCTGCGCATCGCTGATATCACGGTAATAGATGCGATGAATAATTTCATCGCAATGTCGACAGCGGGCGGAAATAAAAGTAGAGAAAAAGGATCGGCCGTTGGGCGCAACGGCGTAAGCGCGAGAAATATGAATATCCTGCCAGCGGTGGCAATGCGGAATAAACGGAAAAAACGTCATTTTGCTTTCCTGAGCCTGGCGGCGATTGAATGAATATATTTAATACATTGATAATTATAATTATTATTCACTGTCTCAGGCAGGCGGGGTTTATGCGGCAGACAGGGAAGCCAGGCGAAAGCAGAGGTTTCGCTCGCGGTTTCCTGATCTCTATTCCCGGCTCGCTAATATTTAATAAAATATTTTGCTGGCAGCCGCTTAATTTAAAACCCGCAGCATTAAGCCCTTTTTTTCTCTCAGGCTGGTTGATCGAGATCATGCTGAACTACGCTAACTGGTAATACCTCTTTAGAGGTAGCTATATTGCTTTCGCTGGCCGCCTCTCTTATGCTGCTGGCGTACCATTCGACTCGGGGTGCCCTTCTGCGTGAAGGCTGAGAAATACCCGTATTACCTGATCTGGATAATGCCAGCGTAGGGAAGTCAGATGCCTGACCGCATTCGCCTTCTTGTTCGCCGGTTGGGAGTAATGATGATCCACCAACCTCAACGCTTTTCCGACGCGCATTTCGCGCCCGTTCTCGCCCGGTTCGTTCAGCAGCAGCAGCTGGTGCACTGTATGACCAACGATGTCGTGCAGAACTTCACCGCCAACGTATTGCTGGCGCTTCACGCTTCGCCCGCGATGGTTATCGACCCTGATGAGGCCGCGCAGTTTGCCGCGATAGCCGATGCGTTGCTGATCAATGTCGGCACGCTGACTCGCGACCGTCGCGAGGCGATGCTGGCGGCGGTACAGGCCGCTGAGGCATCGCAGACGCCCTGGGTGCTCGATCCGGTCGCGGTCGGCGCGCTGCGGCTGCGCACTGAATTCAGCCAGCAACTCCTTGCGCGGCGACCTGCCGCGGTGCGCGGCAACGCCTCTGAAATCCTCGCGCTGGCGCAGCAGAGCGTCGGCGGGCGTGGGGTAGATACGCAGCATCAGGCGGAAGCGGCGCTGGAGGCGGCGCGCAGCCTGGCGAAGCGCGCGCAAACGCTGGTGGTCGTCAGCGGCGAGGTCGATTACGTCACAGACGGGGATACGACCTTGAGCGTACCCGGCGGCAGCGCGCTGATGACCCGCGTGGTGGGCACCGGCTGCGCGCTTTCCGCCGTAGTGGCGGCCTTTTGCAGTTTGCCCGGCGAACGGCTGCACAACGTCGCCAGCGCCTGCCGCGTGATGGCGTGCGCAGGTGAACGCGCCGCTGCGCAGACAGGCGCGCCGGGCAGCTTCGCCACGCTGTTTATTGATGCCTTATGGCAGCTGGCACAGGAGGCGCGCGCATGAAGCGTATCAACGCCCTGACTATTGCCGGAACCGACCCCAGCGGCGGCGCAGGCATCCAGGCCGATCTCAAGGCTTTTTCAGCGCTCGGCGCCTATGGAACCAGCGTCATTACCGCGCTGGTGGCGCAGAATACCTGCGGCGTGCAGTCGGTCTATCGTATCGATCCGGACTTTGTGGCGGCGCAGCTCGACTCGGTGCTGAGCGACGTGCGCATCGATACGGCGAAAATCGGCATGCTCTCGGAAACCGCCATCGTGCAAAAAGTGGCGGAAAAGCTGAAACGAGCCGACATCCCCTTTGTGGTGCTGGATACGGTGATGGTGGCGAAAAGCGGCGATCCCTTACTCTCGCCAGACGCGATCGCCAGCGTACGCGAGCTGCTGCTGCCGCAGGTGTCGTTAATTACGCCGAACCTGCCGGAAGCGGCCGCACTGCTTGAGTGCGCGCCAGCGCGCAGCGAAGAGGCGATGCTGGAGCAGGGCAACGCGCTGCTGGCGCTCGGTTGCCAGGCGGTGCTGATGAAGGGAGGTCATCTTGGCGACAGCGAAAGCCCGGACTGGCTGATCACGCGCGAGGGCGCAGAGCGCTTTACCGCGCCGCGCGTCAACACGCGCCATACGCACGGCACCGGCTGTTCGCTCTCCGCCGCGCTGGCGGCGCTGCGCCCGCGTCATGACAGCTGGGCGCAAACGCTGCGCGAGGCGAAAGCGTGGCTGCAACAGGCGCTGATGCAGGCCGATACGCTGGAAGTAGGCAAAGGCATCGGGCCGGTGCACCATTTTCATCGCTGGTGGTAGGGCAGAACGCCCTGGAATGAGAAATCTTGCTACGGATCCGTCTGAAAAATGGAGTCAGCAATTTGCGTCGTGATGCTGTGACGTTCAGGCTGTGGTGGCTCGCGCCGGTCTGCGCCGGCGCATCACCTCTTTTCTGACAGGAGTTAACATGACGGACATCGTACAGTTACTGGGCCAGGACGCGGATTCTCTTCTTCAGCATCGCTGTCTGGCCCTGCCCGCGGAAAACCTCTATTTGCCCGGCCCCGATTATGTCGATCGCGTGATGATCGACAATAACCGTTCGCCTGCGGTGCTGCGTAATATGCAGACGCTATACAACACCGGCCGCCTCGCGGGCACCGGCTATCTGTCAATCCTGCCGGTCGATCAGGGCGTGGAGCATTCGGCGGGCGCCTCCTTTGCCGCCAACCCGCACTATTTCGATCCCAAACATATCGTTGAGCTGGCGATTGAAGCGGGCTGTAACTGCGTGGCGTCAACCTATGGCGTGCTGGCCTCGGTGGCGCGCCGTTACGCGCATCGCATTCCCTTTATGGTGAAGCTGAACCACAACGAAACCCTGAGCTATCCGACGCAGTATGACCAGACGCTCTATGCCAGCGTCGAGCAGGCGTTCAATATGGGGGCAGTCGCCGTCGGTGCCACGATCTATTTTGGTTCCGAACAGTCGCGCCGCCAGATTGAAGAGATCGCCGCCGCTTTCGAGCGCGCGCACGAACTGGGCATGGTCACGGTACTCTGGGCTTATCTGCGCAATAACGATTTCAAAAAAGATGGCGTGGACTATCATGCCAGCGCCGATCTCACCGGCCAGGCTAACCATCTGGCGGCGACCATCGGCGCGGATATCGTCAAGCAGAAGCTGGCAGAAAATAACGGCGGCTACAAGGCGGTGAAGTTCGGACATACCGATGAACGCGTTTACAGTACCCTGACCACAGACAACCCGATTGATCTGGTGCGCTACCAGCTGGCGAACTGCTATATGGGCCGCGCCGGGCTGATTAATTCCGGCGGCGCGTCGGCGGGCGAAACCGATATCGCAGAATCGGTGCGCACCGCGGTAATCAACAAGCGCGCGGGCGGCATGGGGCTAATCCTGGGGCGCAAGGCGTTTAAAAAGTCGCTTAAGGATGGCGTGGCGCTGATTAATGCGGTGCAGGATGTTTATCTCTCTAAAGAGGTCACCATCGCCTGATTAAACCCGGCTTCGCCAGGGGTTTAAGGGGTCTGGATAAGGTGTTTACGGATCCTGCGACGAAGAGATGAAAAAGGCCAGCGGACGCTGGCCTTCTTTATTATGAGATTACAGCGACTCAAACCACTCGCTGTTGCGCTCGGCAATGGGCGTAATGGAGAAAATCATCTCCTGCAGATGACGGCGCATTGCTGCTTCGGCAGCGTCGGCATCATGATTTTTTAACGCCGACAGAATCTCCTCGTGCTGCTCTATCAGGCTGTCCGGCGGCGAGACTTCGCTCAGCGTCAGGAAGCGCACGCGGTCCATCGCCGCTTTGATATTTTCTACCGTCTCCCACGCCAGCGCGCAGTTAATGCTCTCGGCAATCAGCCGATGGAACTCATCGTCGAGGCCCAGAAACGCCTGGCTGTCCTGACGGCTGGCCGCCATTTTCTGCAGCTGAAGATTGTGCTCCAGCGTCATCAGCGCCGCGGGCTCAATCTCCAGTGCCGCACGCCGCACGACCGAAACCTCTACCGCTTCGCGAATAAACCTGCCATCCGCTACGCGGCGCGCGGAGATTTTCCGTACGAAGGTGCCGCGCTGCGGCAGTACCTGCACCAGACCCGCCTCTGCCAGCTTGATAAAGGCTTCACGCACCGGCTGGCGCGACACGTTAAACCGGGCTGAAACTTCTTTTTCTGACAGCAGCGAACCCGGCTGGATGACGCAGGTCACGATATCCTTCCGCAGATAACGATAGATCTGCTGGTTAACCGGTTCGCTGGTGGTAATGGTATAGGCGATTGACATGCGGCATATCCGTATTACGGCTGGCCGTAGCCAGCCCGTTGGGAAAGTGTCAGTCTAATCAGCGCGCTGCGACTGCGCCAGCGCTTTTGATACTGAACAATTACAGCGAATGGACAATCTGCGCCACGGTGGCGCGTGCGCCATGCTCGCGCAGCTGCAGCCAGAAGCGCGTCAGCGTGGCGACGACTTCCGCATTCTGCGCCAGATCTTCGCCAAATACCGCTTTCATCCCCAGCAGCGCTTTCACGCGCGCTTCGCCTTCGGCGCTGGCAGCTACGCGCTCCGCCAGCTCCGCTTTTAGCGGATCGCGGATCTCGATCGGCGCGCCTTGCTCATCCACGCCGCCGACATAGCGCATCCAGCCCGCTACGCCCAGCAGCAGCAGGTCGCAGTTGCTGCCGTTGCGCAGGTGCCAGCGCACGCTGTCGAGCAGGCGCTGCGGCAGCTTCTGCGTGCCGTCGGTTGCGATCTGCCAGGTGCGATGCTTAATCGCGCGGTTTTCGTAACGCGCGATCAGCGAGTCGGCGTAGGCGGTGAGATCGACGCCCGGCGTGCGCAGTGTCGGCGCCTGCTGCTCAAGCATTAGCCTGCGGGCGGCGGTGCGCAGGCTGGTATCGGCCATACAGTCGCTGATGTATTCATAGCCGGACAGGAAGCCGAGATAAGCCAGAAAGGAGTGGCTGCCGTTAAGCATCCGCAGCTTCATCTCTTCAAACGGCAGCACGTCTTTAACCAGTTCCGCACCCGCCTGCTCCCAGGCTGGCCGACCGCTGACGAAATTATCCTCGATGACCCACTGGAAAAAGGGTTCCGCTTCGACCGCGACCGGATCGCTACAGCCGAGGCGTTCGGCAAGCTGAGCAAAGGCGCTGTCGGTCATCGCCGGAACGATGCGATCGACCATGGTGGAAGGGAAGGTGACATGCTGCTGAATATAGGCCGCCAGCGCACCATCCTGCCGCTGCGCCAGCTGTACAATCACATTGCGCGTGACGTGGCCATTTTCCGGCATATTGTCGCAGGACATCACGCTGAACGGCGGCAATCCCGCGTCGCGGCGTCGGCGGATCGCCGCCAGAATCAGGCCCGGCAGCGAACGCGGTGCATCGGGATGGGCCAGATCGTGCTGGATATCGGGATGTTCATGGTTGAGGTCGCCGCTGGCGGGATGATGGCAGTAGCCTTTCTCTGTTACCGTCATAGAGACAATCGCCACGTCCGGCTGGCTCATGGCGGCGATGACCGCCTCAATGCCGTCGCCTTTGCCGTGCAGCGCTGAAGTGATGACGCCGATGACCCGCGTATTCAGCGAGTCGTCAGCCATTTCCGTGAGGGTATACAGGTGATCCTGCTGACGCAGCGCCTGAATCAGCTCGCCGCTGTTGAGGTTGACTTCACAATAGCCCCAGTCACTGCCCTGTTCCGCCAGCTTGTCGCTGCACAGCGCCTGGTGCGCGCGGTGAAAAGCGCCGAAGCCAATATGCACCATGCGGGTTTTCAGTTTGCTGCGATCGTAGCGCGGGCGCTGCACGTCGGCGGGAAGGCGATCAATCTCTAACATAGTCCGTCCTTATGGCAAACGGGGCGTCCTGCGCCCCGTGATTCAGTCATGTAAAACGTTCTGCTTATACCGAAACCGGTTTCTTGCTCGCTTTCGGGCTGCGGATAACGAACAGCACCAGGAAGGCGCCAACGGCGGCGACGCAGCCGGCCAGCACAAAGGCGCTGTCAAACTTGCCGGTATGCTGCACGATAAAGCCGGTGACGATCGGGCCGATGATGCCCGAGAGGCTGCCTACCAGATGAATAAAGCCGCTGATGCTGCCGACGCGGCTCTTGTGCACCACGTCCTGAATAATCGCCCAGTAGATGGCCCCGGTGATATAGAGGAAGAAGATCGATATCGACATCATCATCACTGCAGAGTTGACCTCTTTTACCGTACCCGCCAGCGCCACACAAACGGCGGCGGCGAACAGTGAGACCACCAGCACAATTTTACGGGACAACAGTAACTTGCCGGTAATATTGAAGATCTTGTCTGAGATCCAGCCGCCCAGCGCCAGACCAACGAAGCCGACAATCCACGGGATCATGGTGGTGATCGACATCGATTTAATATCGAGGCCGTGCGCCTGCACCAGATAGGCCGGGAACCAGCTCAGGAAGAAGAACAGAATATAGTTGTAGCAGAAGAAGGCGAAGGCGGTGACCAGAATAATCGGCTGACGCAGATAGTAGCCGAAGCCGTGGGACGCCTGCGCCAGATCCGCTTCTTCGCCCGGCTGCTCGGCTTTCAGTTTATCAACCAGCGCGCGCTCTTCATCCGAGACATGCTTGCTCTTTGCCGGGTTGTCTGCTGAAACGAACAGCCAGATCCCCATCCATACCAGACCAATCAGGCAGATAATAACGAAAGCCGGACGCCAGCCGAAGGCGAGAGCGAGGTAGCCGATAATGGGGCCCGCTACCGCGCCGCCCAGCGGCGAACCGGCGCTCAGCAGGCCCATCGCGGTGGCGGCCTGTTTTTTCGGGAACCAGCCGTTAATCGCTTTGTTGGCTGAGGCGCAAATAGGGCCTTCCGCCATGCCGAACAGCACGCGCAGGATCAGCATCGACCAGAAGCCGGTCGCCAGCGCGGTCATGCCGCAGAACAGCGACCACATGCCAACCGCCAGACCAAGCACGATTTTCGGGCCAAAGCGGTCAGTGGCGACGCCGCCGATGAAGTTGAACAAGGCATAGCCGAAGAAGAAGCTGCCGAAGATCATGCCGAACTGTTCGGCGTTGATCGCCAGATCTTTTTCTACCAGCGGCAGAGTAAGGGAGAGGGCGACACGATCGAGGTAGTTGATCATGTAAACAAGAAACAACAGCAGTACAATTGTCCAGCGCAGATTTTTAAACATAGTGGCTCCAACGCTTTTTTATAGTGATAGTAGGCCGGCAGCGCGCTGCCGGCTGAATCCCCGGTGAGGCAAGGCGGCTACATCTCTAAAACGACCTTACAGCAGGTGCGGGGGTCTTTTTCGAACAGCGTCATCGCGCGTTCGATTTCGTCGAGCGAAAAGTAGTGCGTAACCAGTTTTTCTGGCTGGATCAGCCCCTGTTCCATCCACTCAATGACCTGTGGAAAGCGATGGCTGTTAAGGCGAGAGGTAAACAGCGACAGCTCTTTGCTGGTGAGACTTTGTTGCGTGATGCTGCACGGCTCGCCGGAGAAGCCGAGCAGTCCGATACGCGCGGCGGGCGAGGCGATCGCCGCTGCTTCTGCCAGAATCGACGGATGGCAGGCGGCATCAATAATCAACGTCGGCTGCACCCCTTCCAGCTGCGCCGCCAGCGCCACTTCGGCGTTGTTGAAGACGCGATCCGCGCCGCTGGCCTGCGCCAGCTCAAGGCGCTCCGGCAGACGATCCACCACCAGCACCTGCGCTACCTTATAGACTCCTTTCAGCACCTGAATCGCCGTCAGGCCCATCGGGCCCGCGCCGTAAATCAGCGCCACATCCTGCGGCTGCGGCTTAAGGAACGCGGTAATATTGGCCGCGATAGTGAAAGGTTCCACCATACTGGCGAGCCTGTCAGGGATTGTCGTCGGCAGGGTATAAGCGTTGCTGGCGGGCGCGACGCTATACTCGCTGAAGCCGCCGTCGCGATGTACGCCGATCACGCTCAGCGTGGTGCAAACGTTAGGGCGGCCTACCGAGCAGGGATAGCAGTGGCCGCAGCTGACGACGGGATCGACCGCCACGCGTTCGCCGATGCGGCTGGCGTCAACACCGTCGCCGACGGCATCAATCACGCCGAAAAATTCATGGCCGATGACGCGCGGATATTTAGCGAAAGGGTTATGGCCGTGCCAGATATGCACGTCGGAGCCGCAGATGCTGGCGTATTTCACCTTTACGCGTACTTCGCCCGCAGCGGGTGCAGGTAACGGACGCTCCGCCAGAACCAGCGTGCCGGGTTGTTCTATAACAACGCTTTTCATGATGCGCTCCTTACCAGTTCCACAGTGTGCCGTCTTCCAGACGGGCCACCGGCAGATAAGCGGGTTCATAGGGATATTTCGCCGCCAGCTTTTCATTAAATTCGATACCCAGCCCCGGCTTATCGCCCGGATGCATAAAGCCATCTTCGAAGCGCCAGTTGGCGTCAAACAGCTCCATCATCTGCTCGGAGAAGCCCATATACTCCTGCACGCCGAAATTCGGCACCCACAGGTCAAAGTGGAGCGCCGCCGCCATGCAGACCGGCGAGAGATCCGAGGGGCCGTGCGAGCCGGTGCGCACCTGATAGAGCGAGGCGAAATCGGCGATGCGGCGCATGCCGGTGATGCCGCCTGCGTGGGTGATGGTGGTGCGGATATAGTCGATCAGCTGCTCTTCAATCAGCTGCTTGCAGTCCCAGATACTGTTGAACACTTCGCCGACCGCAATCGGCGTGACGGTATGCTGGCGGATCAGGCGGAAGCATGCCTGGTTTTCAGCGGGCGTCGGGTCTTCCATCCAGAACAGGCGGTAATCTTCGACGCTTTTGCCGAAGCGCGCCGCTTCGATCGGTGTCAGGCGGTGATGCATATCGTGCAGCAGATGTTCGTTGAAGCCGAATTTATCGCGGATGGCTTCAAACAGCTTCGGCGTAAAATCGAGGTACTTCTCCGTTGACCACAGCTGCTCTTCCGGCCAGTTCCCTTTGGTTGCTGGCTCATAGGCCAGGCCTTTGCCTTTCGCCATGCCGTAAGTGGTTTTCATGCCCGGCACGCCGCACTGGGCGCGAATCGCTTTGAAGCCCATCTCCTTGTGCTTTGCGTAGTCATCCATCACTTCATCGATGGTATGGCCGGTGGTGTGGCAATAGACCATAACGCCGGTGCGCGAGGCACCGCCCAGCAGCTGGTAGAGCGGCATATTGGCGGCTTTGCCTTTGATATCCCACAGCGCCGTATCGACCGCAGAGATAGCGGACATGGTGACCGGCCCGCGACGCCAGTAGGCGCCTTTATAGAAATATTGCCAGATATCCTCGATCTGATGCGCGTCGCGGCCAATCAGCTGCGGACATACATGATCTTTCAGGTAGGAGGCGACCGGCAGTTCGCGGCCGTTAAGTGTCGCATCGCCGATGCCGGTAATGCCTTCATCGGTGGTGATTTTCAGCGTAACGAAGTTTCTGCCTGCGCAGGTAACAAAGACTTCAGCGTTAACAATTTTCATTTTCCGTGGCCTTCATTCAGCAATCAATGCTGAAAAAGTACGCGCATTTATACTACCATACAAGTTAAGGTTGCAGAGTTGTGAAGACAATCACAGAGAGAATTTCAGGGCTGGCGCGCAGCTCTTAAGCCCGCGCCAGCGGCAGAAAAGCTAACAAGCGGGCAGCATGGCCCGAAAAGCAAAACGTCCCGCGCCGTGAATGACGCGGGACGAGCAGGCAGGGATATTTCTGTTGCGTTTTTACCATCGGGCCATGCTGCACACGCCAGCGCAGCCGGTTTAGTCAAGGCAGAGCTTAACTCAGCGCCCGCGCGGTTAACGTCAGGCCAGCAACGCGCACTGCGGCGGCAGACGGCAGCTAAGCGCGCCGGGCAGTACCTCAATGTCGAATTCGCGGCCGGAGAGCGGTTCACCATCCAGGTTAAAGGTCATCTCATTTGGCGAAACGATGCGCAGCGAAGTGAGTTTAGCGGTCACAATATTCGGATTGTCGTCGTTGCTGGTCAGCGAGTGCAGCAGGGTGGGCAGCAGCTCCTGCGCGGTGACGATGCTGACGTCCAGCAGGCCGTCATTGATCAGCGCCGATGGACACAAACGCTGGCCGCCGCCCGCCTGACGCCCGTTGCCGACGCCAATCGCCAGCGCGTCGCCCTGCCAGTGAAACTCAGGGCCGGTAATCTCGCAGCTGTCGGGTTTCAGCGTGTCCATCCGCATCAGTCCGTGAATAAAATAGGAGACGCCGCCCAGCGCAGACTTCAGCTTCTCCGGCGTTTCGGTCGTGATGCGGGTGCCGAAACCGCCGGTCGCCATATTAATGAAAAAGCGATCCTGATTAACCCGCGCCAGGTCGATAACGTGAGCCTTGCCCTGAACCGCCAGGCGCAGCGCGGGCTCCATTTCGGCAGGAATGCCGACGCTGGTGGCAAAATCGTTGGCGGTGCCAAGAGGAAGAATGCCCAGCACCGGCCGTCGGGCGGCATCAACGGCGGTCAGCGCGGTGGCGATTTCGTTAATAGTGCCGTCGCCGCCGCCAGCGACGATGGTCTCTGCGCCCAGTCGCAGCGCTTCCTCGACGTAACGTTCGCCGTCGCCTTTCTCCCAGGTAACGCGCACGGCGATGGCAAAGCCCTCATCGCGCAGCGTCGTGACAGCCGTGCGCAACTCCTCGTTACCTGCGCCTTTGCCGTTAAGAATTATTAGAGTAAGCGATTGTTTTTCCATTATCCATTCCTTGAAAACCCACAAAGATTTCTGCTTATAGCATAGTCAGGAGGGAAAATTTACGGGAGAAAAGCGGAAAAAAGAAAACCCGCACGGGGGAGCCGGGCGGGTGAATGAGGTGGTTCCTGATACAACAGCTATTAGTTGTTACTCGTTCGCAGCAGGCGCGACTATAAAGGAGCGCGCAGCGGCGGTCTGTGATCCTGTTCTAACTTCGTCTGTTTACTTGCGCGACGTGAGTAATTTGCTATGGGGATCGCGCGTGCTGCTGCCGTCGGTGAAATTGCGCAGCAGCAGGCCAAACGCCAGCCCGACATCCGCAGGCACCGGTATCCAGACGCGATGGCCGTCGCCAGGCGCGACGTCAATGGCCGCGCCGCGCGCATCCTGCATCGCTTCCAGCCTGCAGTTCAGATTGCCGTTGGGCGTCATGATCTCCAGGCTGTCGCCGAGCAGAAACTTATTTTTTACCGCCACTTCCGCCCAGTCGCCGCGACGCTCGCCGGTAAATTCGCCGACAAACTGCTGGCGTTCCGAGATCGAATAGCCCTGCGCGTAGTTCTGGTAGCTGTCGTGCGTATGGCGGCGCAAAAAGCCCTCGGTATAGCCGCGATGCGCCAGCCCCTCCAGCGTGGTCAGCAGCTCGGGATCGAAGGGTTTTCCGGCCGCGGCGTCGTCGATAGCGCGGCGGTAAACCTGCGCCGTACGCGCGCAATAGTAGAAGGATTTGGTACGGCCTTCGATTTTCAGCGAATGAACTCCCATTGCGCTCAGACGCTCGACGTGCGCTACCGCGCGCAGATCCTTAGAGTTCATAATGTAGGTGCCGTGCTCATCTTCAAAGGCGCTCATGACCTCGCCCGGCTTCATCCTCTCTTCCAGCAGGAACACCTTATCGGTGGGCTGGCCAAGACCCAGCGTCGGCGTCACCTCCTGCACCTCGACGATATTGCCTGCCTCGTCCTGCTTCCCTTCCTCAACCTTATATTCCCAGCGGCAGGCGTTGGTGCAGGTGCCCTGATTCGGGTCGCGCTTGTTCATATAGCCTGAAAGCAGACAGCGACCGGAGTAGGCCATACAGAGCGCCCCGTGTACGAAGATCTCGATTTCCATCTCCGGCACCTGCTGGCGGATCTCAGCGATCTCCTCCAGCGACAGCTCGCGCGACAGGATCACGCGCGTCAGCCCCATCTGCTGCCAGAATTTCACCGTCGCCCAGTTGACCGCATTGGCCTGCACGGAAAGGTGGATCGGCATCTGCGGAAAAGCTTCGCGCACCAGCATAATTAAACCGGGATCGGACATGATCAGCGCATCGGGCTGCATCTCTACGACCGGCGTCAGGTCGCGAATAAAGGTTTTCAGCTTAGCGTTATGCGGCGCGATATTGACCACGACATAGAATTTCTTGCCCAGCGCGTGCGCTTCGGCAATCCCTTTGGCAAGGTTGTCATGGGTAAATTCATTATTGCGCACGCGCAGGCTGTAGCGCGGCTGTCCGGCATAGACCGCGTCTGCGCCATAGGCAAAGGCGTAACGCATATTCTTCAGCGTTCCCGCTGGAGAAAGCAGTTCTGGTTTCATGGTGTTCTCACTGATGTCAGGTCAGCATGCCGCCTGGCGCGGCACGTGCAGCGGTCGTCACCTTAACGGCCCTGCAAAAGGTGCGGAATTGTAGGCGGCGGAGAGAGCAAATCAATTGATCTAGATCAACTGACACAGATCCGCTTCCCAGCGATAGCCCATGCCGTACACGGCGCGGATAAACGGCTGGTCGGCGTCGAGGCTTTCCAGCTTGCGCCGCAGATTTTTAATATGGCTGTCGATGGTGCGATCGGTGACGACGCGGTAGTCGTCGTAAAGATGATTCAGCAGCTGCTCACGCGAAAAGACTTTTCCCGGCTCCAGCGCCAGGGTTTTCAGCAGGCGGAACTCAGCAGGCGTTAGCTCCAGCGGCTGGTCGTGCCAGCTCGCCTGGAAACGGTTCTCGTCAATTTTCAGCAGCGACGCTTTGCCCGCTTCTTCCGGCGCGCGCCTGACGCGGCGCAGAATGGTTTTCACCCGCGCCACCACTTCGCGCGGGCTGAAAGGCTTACAGATATAATCATCCGCGCCGATTTCCAGGCCGAGCAGGCGATCGATCTCCTCGGTGCGCGCCGTCACCATAATGATCGGCAGCTCAGAGAAACGGCGGATTTCGCGGCATAGCGTCAGGCCGTCGCTGCCGGGCAGCATCAGGTCCAGCAGCATCAAATCAGGCGGCGTCTGCTGGACGAAAGGCAGCACGTCGCTGCCGTGGGCAATATGATGGGTGCGGTAGTTAGAGGCTTCCAGATAGTCGATCATCAGCTGCGCCAGCTTCGGCTCGTCTTCCACTACCAGAATCAGCGGGTCGGTTTTTTCGGGGTTCATCATCAGTTACGGCTGGGGGACATAGCGCAATTGTAGCGTGATTTTCAGTCCACCTAAATCAGAGTGCTCCGCAGCGATATGGCCGCCGTGCGCGTCGACGATGTTTTTGCTGATAGCCAGCCCCAGCCCTGAGCCGCCGCTGGCGCGATTGCGCGACCCTTCGGTGCGGTAAAAACGCTCGAAAATTTTCGCCTGCTGCTGCGCGTCCACGCCCGGCGCGCTGTCGGCAAAACTTATCCGCCAGCAGGGCGCTTCATACCAGAGCCGCACCTCAACCTGGCCCGGCGCGTCGGTATAGCGCAGGCTGTTCTCCAGCAGGTTGGTGAACAGCTGCATCAGGCGGTCGGGATCGCCGAAAAAGGGCGCTTCGTCCGGCATTTGCAGCGCCAGCGTCAGGCCGTGGCTGCGATAGCGCTCGTTAAAGCTGCCCGCGCTCACTTCCAGCAGCTGCACCAGATCGGTGGCCTGCTTGCGATAGGCGAGGGCACCCTCGTCTGAAAGCGAAAGCTGATGCAGATCGTCCACCAGCTTGCTGAGCACGCCGACTTCGCTCAGCAGCGAGCCAATCGCCTCCGGCGTCAGCTGGCGTACGCCATCCTGCATCGCCTCCAGTTCGCCGCGCAGGATCGCCAGCGGCGTGCGCAGCTCGTGGGAAATATCGGCCATAAAGGCGCGACGCATGCTCTCGTTCTTCTCCAGCGAGCTGGCGAGGCGGTTAAAGTCCTGCGCCAGCTGGCCCAGCTCGTCGTGGCTGCCGACTTCGACGCGCGTGACGAAGTTGCCCGCTGCCAGATGGTGCGTGCCCGCCACCAGGCGTTTTACCGGTGCCAGCAGGCCGCGCGACATCAGCCAGGTCACCAGCGCCGCCAGCAGCGTTGACAGGCCGACGATCAGCCAGCTGGTGCGCCTCTGTTGATGATCGAAGTTAATATCGGTGCTGCGCGTCAGGCGCTCCGGCGGCGAACCGACCACCCAGCCGACAATTTTGCCATTGCTGGTGGTGATATTGCGCCGCGACCCTTCCGGCGGCACCGGCGCGCGCGGCCCTGCCAGCACCTTATACTGCTGGTCGATAATCCAGAACTGGGTACGCCAGCCGTGCGGCGGCAGCTGGTTGCTGCTGTCGGGATTCTGCTCCAGCGAGCGCAGCATGGTGAATACCAGTCGGTCGTTATGGCGCAGAAAATCCCAGCTGCCGTGTTGTTCATACTGATCGGCCAGCGCGTCGCCCAGCATGGCGAGGCGCTGCTCGTTGCCGCGCTTGATATAGTCGACAAAGCCGTGTTCGAAACTCAAACGCACGCCCCAGTGCATGGTGATCAGCACCAGCATGCAGGTAGAAAAAATCGCTAAAAAGAGTTTGGCGCTGATGCCCAGGCGCAAAGGGGACTTCATGGTTTTCTCCGGCGTCGCAGATCGACGTTTTTACTGGTTTCCTTCGGCACGCGCCAGAACACCAGCGCGGGCAGGGCGATAATCAGCGCCATGCAGGCGTAAGCGGTCATAAACAGCGAATGGGTATTGTCGCTGCTGCCCAGCGCGTCCTGGCCAAAAGCACCCAGCAGCAGGCCAGCGATGGTGACGCCGATACTCATCGACAGCTGCATAATCATCGACAGCAGGCTGTTGCCGCTGGAGGCGAGCTCGTCCGGCAGATCTTTCAGCGTCAGCGTGTTCATGGAGGAGAAGCGCAGCGCGTTCACCATGCCCTGCATCAGCAGCACCAGCGGCAGCAGCCATATCCAGCCGAGCAGCGCCACTACCGGGAAAAGCAGCACCACTACGGCGAGCGCCAGGGTGGTGCCGACCAGCGTATTGCGGTAGCCGAACAGGTTAACGATGCGCACCACCACGCGTTTAATGCCCATATTGCCAAGCACCATCGGGATCATCATCAGCCCGGCGTGAAACGGCGTATAGCTCATGCCAACCTGCAAAAAAATCGGCGTCATAAAAGGCAGCATGCCGCTGCCGATGCGGCCGAGGAAGCTGCCGAGCAGACCAATCGAGTAGACAGGGCTGTCGAACAGTTTCAGGCTGAACAGCGCGTTGTCGTTGCTGCGCGCATGCATCAGATAAAACAGCAGCGAGAAAACGCCGATCAGGATCATCGCGCCCAGCAGCAGCGGCGAACCACCGCTGCTGCGCTGGCCGTCGAGCGCCATCGTCAGCGTCGCCATACCGGCAGCCAGCAGCAGAAAGCCGAGAAAGTCGAAGCGCCGCGTCTTCATTGAGTAGTTCGGCATCAGCGTGATAGTGGCGATAGCGCCAACAATGCCGACGGGAATATTAATCAGAAAGATCCAGTGCCAGCTGGCATACTCCACCAGCACGCCGCCGAGCGCCGGGCCGACCAGCGGGCCGATCTGTCCCGGCAGGGTCACAAAGGTCATCGCTGACATATACTGCTCGCGCGGCACGATTTTCATAACGGTTAAGCGACCGACCGGCACCATCATCGCGCCGCCGATGCCTTGCACCACGCGCGCCATCACCAGCTGGTCCAGCGTTGAGGAGAAGGCGCAGAGCAGCGAACCGACGCTGAACAGCACGATAGCGCTGAAGAAGATGTTACGCACGCCGAAGCGGTCCGCCAGCCAGCCGCTCATCGGCAGCGTCACCGCTACCGTCAGCAGATAGGAGACGATCACCGAATGCATATGCAGCGGACTGACGCCCAGATCATGCGCCATCGACGGAATGGCGGTGTTGACGATGGTGGTGTCCAGCGTTTGCATAAAGAAACCGAAAGCGACAATCCATAGCTGCCAGCGAACCGTGGCTTTTTGGGCATTCATTCTTCTTTTCTCTCCTCTCCTTAACTCTCCACCGGGCAGGCTACTTTGCCGCGCCTGCGCCGCAGCTTATCCATATAGAGATAGACCACCGGCGTGGTGTAGAGCGTCAGCAACTGGCTCATAATCAGCCCGCCAGCGATGGTGATGCCGAGCGGCTGACGCAGCTCTGCGCCGTCGCCGCTGGTGAGCACCAGCGGCAGCGCGCCGAACAACGCGGCAAGCGTGGTCATCAGAATAGGGCGGAAACGCAGCAGGCACGCCTGAAAAATAGCGTCGCGCGCGCTCAGATTGCCGCTGCGCTGCGCATCCAGTGCAAAATCCACCATCATAATGGCGTTCTTCTTGACGATGCCGATCAGCAGCAAAATACCGATAAGGGCGATGAGGCTGAAAGGCGTATTGAACAGCGTCAGCGCCAGCAGCGCGCCGACGCCCGCCGAGGGCAGCGTCGAAAGGATCGTCAGCGGATGAACGTAGCTCTCATACAGGATCCCCAGCACGATGTAGACGGCGGCGATAGCGGCGAGCATCAGCCAGAGCTGGCTGCTCTGCGACTGCTCAAACACCTGCGCAGTGCCGGCAAAGCTGCCGCGTACGCTGGAGGGCACGCCGAGCGCAATCATTGTGCGGTCGATCGCCGCAGAGGCTTCTGACAGCGAAACGCCCTCTGGCAGGTTGAAGGAGATGGTCGAGGCGGCGGAGAGCCCTTCATGGTTTACCGACAGCGGCGCGTTGGCGGGCTGCCATCGGGCGAACCACGACAGCGGAACCGCCTTGCCGTCACCGTTAATCACAAACATCTTATTCAGCGCGCTGATATCCTGGGTGTAGCGCGGATCGACCTCCATCACCACTTTGTACTGATTCAGCGGCTGATAGATGGTGGAGATCTGCCGCTGGCCGAAGGCGTTGTTCAGCAGCGCGTTCGCCTGGGAGACGTCGATGCCGAGACGCGACATGCTTTCACGATCGTAGAGCAACGCCATTTCGCTGCCTTTATCCTGCTGATCCGAGTTTACGTCCGCCAGCTGCGGCAGCGCGGAGAAGGCCTGGCGGATTTTCGGCTCCCATTCGCGCAGCGCGGCGAGATCGTCGGAGAGCAGCGAATACTGATAGCTGGCATTTGATTCGCGGCCGCCGGCGCGCAGATCCTGTACCGCATTGAGATAGAGATTCGCGCCAGGCTCTTTCGCCAGCTTCGCGCGCAGTCGGGCAATAACCGCCTGCGCGTTTTCGCTGCGCTCCGAAAGCGGCTTCAGCGAAATAAACATCGAGCCGCTGTTGGTGCGCATCCCGCCGGTAAAGCCCACCACGCTCTCCACTGCCGGGTCAGCTTTCACGATCACCATAAAATCCTGTAGCTTCTGGCGCATCGCCTGAAAGGAGATGCTCTGATCGGCGGAAATAGAGCCGGAGAGCCGGCCGGTATCCTGTTCTGGCATAAAGGTTTTCGGCACCTGAATAAACAGCCAGACGGTGAGGGCGATCGTGCCGAAAAGCAGCAGCAACACCCAGCGCGCATGGTTCAGCACCCAGCCCAGCGAGCGGCCGTAACCCTGCTGGATCGCCAGCAGCATGCGGCCCGCGCCGCGCCGACGCGGCTGGCTGCGCGCCCTGTGCGGTTTCAGCAGGTAAGCGCACATCATCGGCGTCAGGGTAAGCGAGACCACCATAGAGATGGCGATCGCGACCGACAGCGTAATGGCGAACTCCGAGAAAAAGCGGCCTATCAGCCCGCCGATCATCAGCAGCGGCAAAAAGACGGCGATCAGCGACAGGCTCATCGACAGCACGGTAAAGCCAACCTCACGCACGCCGGTCAGTGCCGCCTGCAAAGGCTTCATGCCCGCTTCGACGTGGCGCGCAATATTTTCCAGCACCACAATGGCGTCATCCACCACGAAACCGGTAGCGATGGTTAGCGCCATCAGCGACAGGTTATTCAGGCTAAAGCCGCAGAGGTACATCGCGGCAAAGGTGCCGATCAGCGATACCGGCACGGCGGCGGCGGGGATGAGCGTAGCGCGCCCGGATCGCAGAAAAACGAATACCACCATAATGACCAGCACCACGGCGATGGTCAGGGACTGCTCGACCTCATGCAGCGAGGCGCGGATGGTGGGCGAGCGGTCCTGCGCGATCTGCAGATCAATGGCGGCGGGAATGGTTTCGTGTAGTGTCGGCAGCTCGGCGCGAATGCGGTCGACGGTATCGATCACGTTCGCCTCTGGCGTTTTACGCACCAGCAGCAGCACGGCGGGCTTGCCGTCCGCCATCCCCGCGTTGCGCACGTCCTGCACTGAGTCCCGCACGCTGGCGACGTCGGCGAGCTTAACCGCCGCGCCGTTGCTGTAGTGCACCACCAGCGGCGCATAGTCGCTGGCGGTTTTCAGTTCGTCATTGGTGCGCAGCTGCCAGCGCTGCTGGCGATCCTCCAGCGCGCCCTGCGGACGACGCTGGTTGGCGTTGGCGATCGCCTCACGCACCGCGTCCAGCGAAACGCCCTGGTTAAACAGCGCCTGCGGATTCAGCGCAACGCGTACCGCAGGCAGCGAGCTGCCGCCGACCGTCACGTCGCCGACCCCTTCAATCTGCGACAGTTTCTGCGCCAGCTGGGTGGAGGCGTAGTCGTAAAGCTGGCCGGGATTATAGATATCTGACGTCAGCGTCAGGATCATAATCGGCGCGTCCGACGGGTTAACCTTGCGGTAGGTCGGGCGGCTCGGCATCCCGGTCGGCAGCAGGCTTTGCGCCGCGTTGATAGCCGCCTGCACGTCGCGCGCCGCCCCGTTGATATCGCGGTCAAAGTCGAATACCAGAATAATGCGCGTGCTGCCGAGCGAGCTGGTGGAGGTCATTTCGCTGACGCCGGCGATGCGTCCCAGCGAGCGCTCCAGCGGCGTCGCCACTGACGAAGCCATAATTTCCGGCGACGCGCCCGGCAGCGAGGCGGAGATGACAATCACCGGAAAATCGACCTGCGGCAGCGGCGCCACCGGCAGCAGACGAAAGCCGAGCGCACCCGCCAGCGCAATGGCGATAGTCAGCAGCGTGGTGGCGACCGGGCGATGAATAAAGAGCGCAAAGAGCCTCACTGCTCCGCCTCCCGACCGCTAAAGCGGCGGCGCGCGGCCTGACCCAGTCGATCAAACAGCAGATAGATCACCGGCGTGGTAAACAGCGTCAGCACCTGGCTCAGGATCAACCCGCCCACCATCGCGATGCCGAGCGGATGGCGCAGCTCCGCGCCGACGCCGGTGCTGAGCATCAGCGGCAGGGCACCCAGCAGCGCCGCCAGCGTGGTCATCAGGATCGGACGAAAACGCAGCAGGCACGCCTGATAGATAGCGTCAAAGGGTGCCATGCCCTGTTCGCGCTCGGCGGCCAGCGCGAAGTCGATCATCATAATGGCATTCTTCTTCACGATGCCGATCAGCAAAATAATGCCGATAATGGCGATGATATCCAGCTCGCCGCCGCTCAGCATCAGCGCCAGCAGCGCGCCAACGCCAGCGGTGGGCAGCGTCGACAAAATGGTGATGGGGTGGATAAAGCTCTCATAGAGCACGCCGAGCACGATATACATCGCGACGATGGCCGCAACGATCAGCCAGACAGTGCTGGTCAGCGCCGCCTCGAACGCCAGCGTGCTGCCCTGGAACTGAGTCATCAGCTCCGCAGGCATGCCGAGCCGCTCTTCCGCCGCGCTGACCGCTTTCACCGCGTCGCCCAGCGAGTAGCCATCGGCGACGTTAAAGGAGAAGGTCGCCGACGGGAACTGGTCGAGATGGTTGACGCTGAGCGCGCTGTGGCGCTGCTCAATCTTCGCGATGGCGCTGAGCGGCACGCTGCCGCCGTCGGCACTGGCCAGGCGGATGCCTTCCAGACCCGCCAGGCCCGGCGTGGCGCGGTTATCCTGTTCCAGCACCACGCGGTACTGGTTCGCCTGCGTGTAAATGGTCGAAATCAGGCGCTGGCCGAAGGAGTTATAGAGCGCGTTATCAATATCGGCCATGCTGATGCCGAGGCGGCTGGCGCTGTCGCGATCGACGTTAACGTACGCCTCCAGCCCCTGATCCTGCCAGTCGCTGCTGATATCGCGCAGTTCAGGGGACTGACGCAGCGCGTCCAGCAGCTTCGGCACCCAGCTGCTGAGCGACGCCAGCGAGCCGGACTGGAGCGTAAACTGATAGGGCGTGCGGCTCGACTGGGTTTCAATCGTGAGATCCTGCACCGGCTGCAGCCACAGCGTTACGCCGGGCAGGTGGCTTACCTGCTGCAGCAGCCGCTGCTGCACCTGTGGGATGCGGTCATCGCGTTCGCTTAGCGGCTTCAGGTTAATCTGCAGGCGCGCGCTGTTAAGCGCCGCATTGGTGCCGTCCACGCCGACGAAAGAGGTCATGCTCTGCACCGCCGGATCTTTCATAACCAGCGAGGCGACGTCGCGCGTGCGCTCCGCCATGCTGGCGTAAGAGGCGCTCTGTGGCGCCTGCAGCGTGCCCTGAATAATCGAATTATCCTGCTGCGGGAAAAAGCCTTTCGGAATAAGGATCCACAGCAGTACGGTAAGCAGCAGCGTGCCGAGCGCGACCGACAGCGTCAGCCAGGGGTGCGCCAGCACCTTGCGCAGCCAGCGGCCATAGCCAGCGATCACCCGTTCGAAAAAGGCTTCGCTGGCGCGCGAAAAGCGGTTCTGCTTGCGCAACGATTCGGCGCTCAGCATACGCGCGCACATCATCGGCGTCAGCGTCAGCGAGACCACGGCGGAGATAAGGATCGCCACCGCCAGCGTGACGGCGAACTCGCGGAACAGACGGCCAATCACATCGCCCATAAACAGCAGCGGGATCAATACCGCGATAAGCGAAAAGGTGAGGGAGATAATGGTAAAGCCGATTTCGCCTGCGCCCTTGAGCGCGGCAACAAGAGGCGTTTCGCCTTTCTCCAGGTAGCGCGTAATGTTCTCTATCACCACGATAGCGTCGTCCACCACGAAGCCGGTGGCGATAGTCAGCGCCATCAGCGTCAGGTTATTGATGGAGAAGCCAAGGAAGTACATCGCGGCGAAGGTGCCGACCAGCGAGAGCGGCACGGCGACCGCGGGGATAAGGGTCGCAGGCACGTTGCGCAGAAACAGATAAATAATCATCACCACCAGGCCAATCGCCAGCATCAGCTCGTGCTGGGTATCGGTGACCGAGGCGCGGATATTGGTCGTGCGGTCGCTCAGCAACTGCACCTTCACCGACTTCGGCAGCGTAGCGGTGAGCGACGGCAGCAGCGCGCGGATATTATCGGCGGTGGCGATAATATTGGCGCCCGGCTGCCGCTGTACGTTAAGCACAATGGCGGCCTCGCGGTTCGCCCAGGCACCGAGCCAGCGGTTCTCCGCCCCCTGTTCGATCGTCGCGACATCACCCAGCCGCACCGGCGCGCCATTTTTATAGCTGATAATCAGCTGGCGATAATCCTCCGCCGACTTCATCTGATCATTGGCGGAAAGAGTAATGGCGCGTTCCGGGCCGTCGAGGCTGCCTTTCGCCGAGTTGACGTTGGCGCTGCTGATGGCGGTACGTACCTGTTCGCTGGTGAGGCCCAGCGACGCCAGCGCCTGGGCGTTCATCTGCACGCGAACCGCCGGGCGCTGACCGCCGGAGAGCGTCACCAGACCAACGCCGGAGACCTGAGAGATCTTCTGCGCGACGCGCGTCTCCACCATATCCTGCACCTGAGTCAGCGGCATGCTGCTGGTGGTGACCGCCAGCGTCATGATCGGTGGGTCGGCGGGGTTGACCTTGCTGTAGACCGGCGGATTGGGCAGGTCATTGGGCAGCAGGCTGGTGGCGGAGTTGATGGCGGCCTGCACTTCCTGCTCGGCGACGTCGAGCGGCAGCGTGAGCTGGAACTGCAGGGTGATAACCGATGCGCCGCCGGAGCTTTGCGACGCCATCTGTTTCAGTCCCGACATCTGGCCGAACTGGCGTTCAAGCGGCGCGGTTATGGAGGAGGTCGTGACATCCGGGCTGGCGCCGGGGTAGAGCGTCACTACCTGTATAGTGGGGTAGTCCACTTCCGGCAGCGCCGAAACCGGCAGAAAACGGTAGCCGAGGATGCCCGCCAGCAGAATCGCGATCATCAGCAGCGTGGTGGCGACCGGACGTAAAATAAACTGACGCGACGGCCCGCCGCTGGCGTCAGGAGGCATAACCTGCATTACTCGCGCGCTCCTTTCGCCGGTTGCGCCGCGCGACTGCTTTTCAGCGCGGTGCTCTGCGGCGCAACCACTTCAACCTGCGCCCCTTCCGTCAGGCGATCCAGACCGTCGGTGACCACGCGTTCGCCCGCGCTGAGCCCGGCGGTGATCACCACCTGGCGGCTGTCCTGTAGTCCGGCAGTGACGCTTTTCTTGCTCACCTTGTTGTCGCTGTTGACCACCCAGACAAAGTGGCCCTCATTGCCCATCTGCAGCGCGGCGGTAGGGATCACAATCGCATCCTGCAGGGTATTGACCTTCAGCCGCGCGTTAACGAACTGGTTAGGAAAGAGCTTGTCGTCCTGATTGTCAAAGCGCGCCTTCATCTTGATGGTGCCGGTTGTGGCGTCAATCTGGTTGTCGATGCTGAGCAGCGTGCCCTGCGTCAGCAGCGTCTGGTTGCTGCGGTCCCAGGCTTCGACCACCAGCGGCTGGCCGCTTTTTTGCGCCTGCATAATGTCGGACAGGTCATTTTCCGGGAGGCTAAATAAAAGGTCGATGGGATGGGTCTGGGTGATGACCACCAGCCCGTTGGTGTCGCCGCTGGTGATGTAGTTGCCTGCATCGACCTGTTTCAGGCCGACGCGGCCCGCAATCGGCGAGGTAATGCGGCTGTAGGTAAGATTAAGCTGCGCGCTGGCGACGCTGCCTTCGTCCGCCTTGATAGTACCCAGGGTTTCGCTCACCAGTGAACGCTGGGTATCCAGTTCCTGCTGCGACACCAGCGAAGTTTTCGCCAGTTTCTCAAAGCGCGCAAGATCGCGGCGAGCGTTGGCCAGCGTCGCCTGGTCTTTCGCCAGCTGGCCCTGCGCCTGAGTTAAGGCGACCTGATAAGGTCGCGGATCGATCTCCGCCAGCAGTTGACCCGCTTTGACCTGCTCTCCTTCCTGAAAGTGAATCGCCATCAGCTCGCCGTCGACGCGGCTGCGTACCGTAACGGTGCTGGCAGCGGTCACGGTGCCGAGCCCGCTGAGAAAGTGCGGCACGCTCTGGCTAACGGCGGTGGCAGCCTGAACCGGCGCTGGCGCGCTCCCTGCACCCCCTTTGCCGCGGTGCGGTCGGGCGGCGGCCTGAGGATCGGCGTCGGGCTGCGCCGGATGATGCCACCAGTAGTATCCGCCTGCGGCGGCAGCAATGACCGCCAGCACCAGCAGGCTCTTTTTCAACAAGGAAGGTCGGTTCATCTTATCGTTTGCTCTCCAGCAGTAGCGAAATCCCCAAAACGCAGGCTGAAACGCGGCAGCCTGCAAATAGCAGAGTGTAGACCCGCAAAGCGGGCAGAAGTTGAAGGAATTAAGGATATCTGTCAGTACGGCCTGAGTATCCCTCCTGGAACAAACTTATGGAGGAATTACGTATAAAGAGATGTTTTGGCTTTTGCTATGCTTTTGGACAGGTCATTTATTGCAGAAGGAGAAAAGGATGAGTCAGGTTGAAACCCGTCAGCTCGGCGATACGGGCATTCAGGTGCCGCTGCTGACGTTCGGCGGCAACGTTTTCGGCTGGACCCTGGATCAGGAGCAGTCGTTTTCGTTGCTGGATGCGCTGGTGGAAAAAGGGCTGTGGTTTATTGATACCGCCGACGTCTATTCGCGCTGGGCGCCGGGCAATAAAGGCGGCGAGTCAGAGACCATTATCGGCAACTGGCTGAAAAAGAGCGGCAAACGCGACCGCATCGTGCTGGCGACCAAGGTAGGCATGGAGCTGTCGCCGGAGAAAACTGGCCTGAAACCGCAGTATATCCGTCAGGCGGTGGAAGATTCGCTGCGCCGTCTGCAAACCGACTATATCGATCTCTATCAGGCGCATCGCGACGATGAAGATACGCCGCTGGCGGAAACCCTGGCCGCGTTCGATTCGCTGATTAAAGAGGGTAAAGTACGCGCCATCGGCGCCTCTAACTACAGCGCGCCGCGTCTGCAGGAGGCGCTGAAGATCAGCGAAGAGCAGGGTCTGGCCCACTACGCGACCCTGCAGCCTGAATATAATCTTTACGATCGCGAAGGCTATGAGTCGGCGCTGGAGGCGGTGGCGACGCAGCACGGTCTCGGCGTGATTAACTATTATTCGCTGGCAAGCGGCTTTCTGAGCGGCAAATACCGCAGCGCCGCGGACGCGAGCAAAAGCGCGCGCGGCCAGGGCGTGGTGGAGAAGTATCTCAATCCGCGCGGTCTGAAGATCCTTGCCTCCCTTGATGAAATCAGCCAGGCGCATAACGTGACGCCGACCCAGGTAGCGCTGGCGTGGCAGATTGCGCGACCGAGTATTACCGCACCGATCGTCAGCGCCACCTCGCTGGCGCAGCTGGACGATCTGATCGGCGCGACGCAGCTGCGTCTCACGCCGGAAGAGATCGAAAAACTGGCGCAGGCCAGCAGCTAATCGCGTTAGACGGGGCGTTTACGCCTCGTCTTTAATTTGCGTGCCATATAATGCGTTCGTCTTAACCGCGTTTCCGTTCAGCGATCCCCTTCACATTTGTTTGAAGAAACTGTCTCTTTGCTTATTCGTGCGCACTTTTTTACAAAAGTTGAACTTTTCGCAGCACTATCCTCTGCGTGGAAATAACCTTCATTCAGATAAGAAGAACGATTATGAACAGAAAAAAAGCAGTGCAACATTTCCCGCTGCGCCGTGTTGCGGCCGGCTCCCTGATGTTCGCCATGCTTAGCGCATCTGCTGTGGCCGCAGACGCGTTCAGCTACGACTCGCCTTATATGTTCGGCGACTGGGGCGGCACGCGAACGCAGCTGGAAAACGACGGTATTAAATTTGACGTTAATTACACCATGGAAAGCGCATCGAACCTCGGCGGCGGCGCCGATACCAACACGTCAATGCGCTACAGCGATCAGTGGGCGTTCGGCGCCAATTTCGATCTGCAGAAGCTGCTCGACTGGCAGGATGCACAGTTCCAGATGACCATCACCAACCGCGACGGCCAAAATATTTCCGATCAGGTGGCCGATCGCCGCACCGGCATGCTCTCTTCAGTGCAGGAAGTGTATGGACGCGGACAAACCTGGCGTCTGACACAGTTCTGGCTGAGCAAAGGACTGTTTGACAACGTTGTAAACCTGAAAGCGGGTCGCGTCACCGTCGGTGAAGATTTCGATAACTTTGACAGCAAGTTCCAGAACCTGGCGTTCGGCAGCGGGCAGGCGGGCAACTGGCGCGGCGACCGCTGGTTTAACTGGCCGGTATCGCAGTGGGGCGGCCGCGTAAAAGTTAACATCACGCCGGAAGTCTTCTTCCAGGTCGGTTTCTATAACCAGAACAGCGCCAACTACGATCGCGGCGACGGTTTCCGTCTGGATACCAGCAACTCCGAAGGCAATATGGTGCCGGTGGAACTGGGCTGGAAACCGACGCTGGGTCCGGACAAGCTGCCGGGTAACTACCGCATCGGCTACTACTACTCGTCGGTTAACGGCGACGTTTACGGCAGCTGGCGCGACGGCGGCTATCAGGATAAAGATCACGCCTATGGCGGCTATGTGCTGTTACAACAGCAGCTGACCGCGCAGGGCGGCGACGTTAGCCGCGGTATCGGCGTGACCGTTCAGGCAGTAATGAACGATCACAAAACCTCGAAGACCGATAACTATCAGTCGATCGCCTTTACCTGGGCAGGTCCGTTTGACGCGCGTCCGGAAGATGAGATCGGCATTGCCGCGGGTCGTATTCACGTCAACAGTGATTACACGCGCGCGCAGCGTCAGCAGAACGCCGCCAACGGCGAGACGGACTTCAACAGCCCGACCTATCTGCCGATTCAGGATGGTTCGGAATATAACTACGAGCTTTACTACAACGTGAAGCTGGCGAAATGGCTGCAGGTGCGGCCGAACCTGCAATATATCGTTGCGCCGGGTGCGGTGAGCGAAGTGAAAGATGCTTTTGTTGGCGGCATCAGCGCCAATATCAACTTCTGATAAAACTACAAGCGGCCCGCGATGGGCCGCTTAATTTTGTCCCTGTCGCGGGCTGTTTTGCTCTTCGAACTGCGTCTTCCGCTTCCTGAACGACTCCGCTCTCTGTAACCCCCATCCAGGCTGGCACGTTAACGAAACATTACCTCTGCCCAGCGCGCCAGACCGGCCGTTACCGAACCGAAATCATCGCCGCTGGCGACGGGCGTATCCGGCAGCGCCTGCTGCAGCGCGGCGCGCAGCACCGGCGAACGCGCGCTGCCGCCCGTCAGATAAATTACCTCTGGTTTTGCGTCGCAGCTGGCGAGCGCCAGATGCACCTGCTCCAGAATCCGCTCCAGTGGCTGGTTGATCGCCTCCTGCAACATTCCGTCGCTGATGACGGCGTGCAGCTGCGGAGCGATAAAGTCGAGGCTGGCGTCGAAGGAGGCGCGATCGGAAAGGGCGATTTTGCTCTCCTCCGCGGCGCGCACCAGACGATAGCCGAGCTTCTGCTGCCACACCTTCAGCAGATGCGCCACTGGCTCGCCCTGTTCCGCGTCGCGCACCAGATCGCGCAGCAGTTTGCCGCAGGCGGCGGAATAGAATTCGCTTTGCGCCGGCACGTCGTTAATCGCCACCGCGTTCCACCACGGCAGGGCGGGCAGGGCAGTGCCTTTTTGCGTCTTGCCGCCCAGCCCGAGCAGCGGCATCAGGGTTTTAAACGCCAGCATAATGTCGAGATCGTTGCCGCCGACGCGGCAGCCGCTGTGGCCGAGCAGGCTTTGACGACGGTCCGACAGCTTGCGCCACTCCGGCCCCATCAGCAGCATTGAGCAGTCGGTGGTGCCGCCGCCGATATCCACCACCAGCACGCGCGTCTCTTTATCCAGCGTCGCTTCGAAATCGAGCCCTGCCGCGACCGGCTCAAACTGAAACTCCACGTCGCGGAAACCGGCGCGCTTCGCGGCACGCAGCAGAATGCCCTGCGCCTGTGCGTTGGCTTCGTCGCCGCCCAGTCCCTGAAAGTTGATGGGACGGCCGATGACCGCCTGGTCGATAGTGCCGTCAAGCTGCGCTTCGCCCTGCTCGCGGATATGGCGCATCATGGCGCAGACCAGATCTTCAAACAGCGCGATCTGCTGCGGTTTCAGCCCGCTGGCGCCGAGAAAGGATTTTGGGGATTTAACGAACCAGGTCTCTTCCGGGTCGACCATATAGTGCTGCAGCGCGTTCAGTCCGAACTGCACGCTGCCGGCCGATACTTCGATGTCCTCTTCGCGGTTATAGCGCAGCGCGCGCTGCAGCAGCGCGGTGGTTTCCGCATCCGGCGTCGCGACCTGATGATGGCGGTAGAGCCATTCACTCACCGCTTCGCGCGTGGGTGCGGCAATCATCGACGGCAGCAGGCGCTGGCCCTTCTCCAGTGCCAGCAGGCGCGGCATGCCGTTTTCGCACACCGCAATGGAACAGTTCGCCGTACCATAATCGAAACCAATGAACATCTGATGCCCCTCCCGGAAAAAAGGGGGCGACTTTAGCGCAGCTGAGCGGGGCTGGCAAGCGGCTCAGTGCGCTTCTGGCGCATAGATCGTCAGCCGCCCGCGTCCCGCTTTTTTGGCGTTATAACAGGCGATATCCGCCTGCGACAATACCTCTGCGCCGACGCCGTTGGTGGCGGAGAATTGCGTCAGACCGGCGCTGGCGCCGACCTGAAAAATGTCGTTCTGCCAGTTAAAGGTGTAGCCATTGACTGCCGAGACGATGCGCTGCACCACCTCGCACCCCTGCGCTATCGGGCACTCCGGCAACAGCAGGGCGAACTCGTCGCCGCCGAGGCGCGCCAGAAAATCGGTGCCGCGCAGGTGCCGCTGCATCAGCCCAGAAAGTTCGCGCAGCAGCGCATCGCCTGCCGCGTGCCCGGCGCTGTCGTTGACCGCTTTAAATTTATCAAGATCGATAAAAGCCAGCACATGCTGATGCTGATGCTCAACGGCGTCGTTCAGCAGGCGCTGAAGCTGACGGTCGAAGCTGGCGCGGTTCGGCAGGCCGGTCAGGGTATCATGCAGCGCGCTATAGCTGAGATGCTTCATCATTTTGCGCGATTCGCTGACGTCCTGAATGACCATTACCGCGCCGATCTCCTCGCCTTCCAGGGTGCGCAGCGGCGTTATGCTGTAGTGAATCTCTACGACGCCGCCGTCAGCGGCGTGCAGCACCAGCTCGTCATCCAGCTCGGGCGTCGTTTTTTCCGTTGGCAGGCGGCGGAGCAGCAGGTTCTCAACCGGCGGGCCGTGACGTCCCTGGGTGATATGCAGCAGTTCGCTCAAGGGTTTTCCCGCCGCCTCTTCCTGACGCCAGCCGCTCATCTTTTCCGCAACCGGGTTCATAAAGGTCACGCGCATTTCGCTGTCGGTGCTAATGACCGCTTCGCCGATGGAGTCCAGCGTGATCGCCATCCGCTCTTTTTCCTGAAACAGCGCGTCGGTAAGGTTACGCAGGTGGGTCACGTCCTGACAGATGCCCAGCATACGTTCAAGGCGTCCGTCCTGACTGAAGAAGCGGCGCGCCTGCGTGCGCAGCGTGTGTACGCCGTCGGCGCGCTGAATGCGGTACTCAATATCGAAAACGTCGGCGCTTTCCTTTGACGTCATCAGCGCCAGATCGAGCCGCTCGCGATCTGCCGGATGCACCTGGCTGCGCCACAGCTCGCGGCTGGGCTGCTGGTGCGCGGGCAGGCCGAACAGCGCGTACATATGGCGGTCCCACATCATCTCATTGCGCACAAGGTTCCACTCATAGACGCCGATTTCGCCCGCTTCGTTCGCCAGCGTAATGCGCTCCATCAGATGACGATTGACCTGCTCGCTCTGCTTCAGCTCTGAGATATCGATAATCTGGGAAATAAAGTAGAGCGGTTTACGCGCGGCGTCACGCACCAGCGATACCGTCAGGCGCGCCCAGACAATTTCGCCGCTTTTGCGGAAGTAGCGTTTTTCGATGGTATAAGCGTCAATATCGCCGCGCAGCAGCCTGTCCGCATGTTGCAGATCGTTCTCCAGATCGTCGGGGTGAGAGATCTGCTGGAAGGTGAGCTTTTTCAGCTCGGCGGCGGGAAAGCCCAGCGTCTGACAGAGGGAGTTATTGACCTGTAGCCAGACCCCTTGCGGCGATACCAGCGCCATGCCGATAGCGGAATACTCCATCGCGTGGCGAAACCGGGTTTCGCTTTCGCTGATATGGTGCTTCTCGCGCTGAAAGGCATCCATGACCAGCGACATCACATGGCTCGGCATCAACACCAGCAGAAAGGGGAGCCAGTTAGCTATCTGACCGGGCGCATTGCCGGGCGTTTCAATGCTTACCAGGCCGAGCGCCAGAACCAGCGAAATAGTACAGGCGTTAAGCAGAAACAGCAGAAACGCCTCCCGCTTCGGCAGGCGTACGGCGCACCAGAACAAAATCACCACGATAAAGGTGAATGGCCAGGGCATAAAGCGCAGCGCCAGCCAGCTCGCGCCAGCGGTCAGCAGCAGGTTAAAAAGGAACTCTGCCAGGCGTCGCACGCTAATTGAGCCGATCCTGAGCGGCCAGGGCATCAGTAACAGCACCGGACCCAGCGCCAGCATGCCGATGACTTCAGAAATCACCCAGGTTAAGAGAAAGGGCAACGTGCCGCTGCCGTGGATGTTCAGCATCCACAGCGCCAGCAGCCCGCCCAGAAGAGGAGTGAGAACGCCTACCGACAGGACAAAACGCAGCCAGTCGAGCAGGGAGTTAAGCGGCGCCTGACGACTGAGCAGCCCGCGCAGTAAAACGCCGCCGAGGATCGCCTGCAGCACATTCAGCAGCGTGAATTTCAGATTCGCCAGTTCAGGTCCGATTATCAGCGCATTCGCCAGGCCGGTGCCCGCCACGCAGCCCAGCAGCAGCAACGGCGCATGGCGGGAAGGCGCGCGAAATGCCACGATAGTCATCAGCGCGGTCGCGAACCAGAGTGGCGAAATGCGCCCGCTGAACACGATCAGCTCCAGACAAAAAAGCGTCAGCACAAAAGCGAGCACGGCCAGAATCAGGGCGCTCAGCAGGCGGTTTTGCGGTTTGTCCAGCGAGGACAACAGTTCAACACTCATTTACTAACCCGGCAACGCGCACGGCGTCAAAATGACGAAAAATGCGCCAGTCATACTCTTCCGCGCATGCTAGCACATCACCGTCGCTGTGGGTTTGTTAAATCAAATTTCTGCGATATTCAACGAATTGACTGGCTCTGTCGCCGCAAAAAAAAGCGGCGAAAAGGTTACTGGCGGAACAGATCGGCGCGGGTAAAAGGCTTTTCCAGTCCGGCCAGATCCGCAGAGAAACGTTCAAGAAACTGCTGCGTGGTGGCAACGCGGCCATGGCCTATCAACAGCAACGGCACTAAAAAGGCTGCGCCGACCTGCGGCCAGCTAAAGCCCTTCAGCGCGGTGCGGCGCTGGCTGAGCAGAAAGGCGGAACTGAGGGTAAAGCCCAGCAGCAGCCCGGTCGCCACTTCACTGGCGGAGTGCGCATGCATCACCAGGCGCGAGAAGCCCACCATAAGCGGTATAAGGTAGCCGACGCCGATGGCGAGCAGACGCAGCAGGGTCGGCCAGCGACCGGAAACCAGCCACAACATAACCGGCCAGAGCGTCGCCGACATCGCGCTGTGGCCGCTAAAGCCGGTAAAATTAAAGCGGGCGCTGCCGATACCGAAACCGAGAAAGAGAATCTTCGACAGGCTTACCAGCAGACCGGCAAGGCCAAAGGCGAGCAGCCAGTACCAGACCGTGCGGCGATTATCGCTCTTCCACGGCAGGATCAGCGCGATGATCACCGCAGTCGGGATCAACAGCATGCTGTCGCCAAAATAGGTCAGTGTTCTCCAGTGCATAATCTTCCTTTAGTGTGGGCTGGCATGAATTTTCCCGCGCCATTAGCGGGCGGGAACGCGCTTCCGCTGCCTGATGCGCCAGCCGCATAAATAAAAACAGAACTGCCTGTTAGTTTATCGGGTTATGGTTTCGGTTTGAAAAGGGGAAATTCTGAAATCCCGACAGCGGCTTTTCTCTGGCGTCAAAAGAATGAAATCCCTATACTTAGCGCCTACTAAACCCTCTCCATCCCGTCCTGCGTCAAAACGCTTAATCCGCGTACAGCGCAGGCTCCAGTATCAGGTCGTTAAAAAGTATGACTGACAAGTCTCATCAGTGCGTGATTGTGGGCATTGCCGGTGCCTCCGCATCCGGAAAAAGTTTAATCGCCAGCACGCTCTATCGTGAAATCCGTGATCAGGTCGGTGACGAGCATATCGGTGTCATCCCCGAAGATGCCTATTATAAGGACCAGACCCACCTCACCATGGAAGAGAGGGTAAAAACCAACTACGACCATCCCAGCGCGATGGATCACGACCTGCTGCTGCAGCATCTGCAGGCGCTGAAAGCGGGCCAGGATATCGATTTACCGGTTTACAGCTACGTCGAGCACACCCGCACGCGCGACAGTATCCACCTGAAGCCGAAGAAAGTAATTATCCTTGAAGGCATTCTGCTCTTAACCGACGCGCGCCTGCGTCAGGAGCTGAACTTCTCGATTTTCGTTGATACCCCGCTGGATATCTGCCTGATGCGCCGCATGAAGCGCGACGTTAACGAACGCGGCCGCTCTATGGATTCGGTGATGAGTCAGTATCAGAAAACCGTGCGTCCGATGTTCCTGCAGTTTATCGAACCCTCAAAGCAGTACGCCGACATTATCGTGCCGCGCGGCGGGAAAAACCGCATCGCCATTGATATCCTCAAGGCTAAAATAAACCAGTTTTTTGAATAGGCGCGTCGGGTCTGACGCGCGGCGAACCGCCTGGCAGGCGAGTTTCAGGCAGTTCGCTACACTTATATCATGGAGACAGGTTAATGAGATTATGTGACCGCGATATTGAAGCCTGGCTGGATGATGGCCGCTTAGCCATCGATCCGCGTCCGCCGGTAGAGCGCATTAACGGCGCGACCGTCGATGTCCGCCTGGGCAATCAGTTCCGGACTTTCCGGGGCCACACGGCGGCGTTTATTGATTTAAGCGGTCCAAAAGATGAAGTGAGCGCTGCGCTGGATCGCGTCATGAGCGATGAAATTGTGCTGCCGGAAGGCGAAGCCTTTTTCCTCCATCCTGGTGAACTGGCGCTGGCGGTGACCTTCGAATCGGTCACTATTCCGGACGATCTGGTGGGCTGGCTGGATGGACGCTCTTCACTGGCGCGTCTGGGGCTGATGGTGCACGTCACCGCGCACCGCATCGATCCGGGCTGGCAGGGTCGCATCGTACTGGAGTTTTATAATTCCGGTAAGCTGCCGCTGGCGCTGCGCCCCGGCATGCTGATTGGCGCGCTGAGCTTTGAGCCGCTTTCCGGCCCGGCGGCGCGTCCTTATAACCGTCGCGAAGACGCTAAATATCGCGGACAGCAGGGTGCTGTCGCCAGTCGTATCGACAAAGATTAAACCGCGAATATGGGGATGTAATGAAGAGAGTGATAACCACGCTGGCCATTTTACTGGTGGTCATCGTTGCAGGCATGACCGCGCTGGTGCTGTTGGTCAATCCAAACGATTTTCGCTCCTATATGGTGAAGCAGGTCGAGCAACGCAGTGGTTATCGGCTGGAAGTGAGCGACGATTTGCGCTGGCACGTCTGGCCTAAGCTCAGCATTCTGGCCGGGCGCATGAGCCTGACCGCGCCCGGCGCATCGCAGCCGCTGGTTACGGCAGAAAATATGCGGCTCGACGTTAACCTCTGGCCGCTGCTGTCGCACCAGCTTAGCGTCAGCCAGGTCATGCTGAGCAACGCCGTAGTGCGCGCCACGCCGGAGAGCGAGCCGCAGCAGCCGCAAAACGCCCCGATCGCTCCCGGACGCAGCGATGCCGCCGCGCCAGCCAGCGGCTGGTCGTTCGACATCAGCCAGCTCCGCGTTGCCAACAGTCTGCTGATCTGGCGCCAGCCGGGCGGCGAAGAATATAATTTCCGCAACCTCAATCTCAACCTGAATCAGGACGAGCGCCATCTGGCGAACATTGAGCTCAGCACCAGCCTGACGCGCAATCAGCGCAACGCCACGCTGTCGCTGAAAGGCCAGCTCGACGCCGCGCAATATCCGCAGCGCCTGAGCGGTAAAATCGACGAGCTTACCTATGCGTTAAGTGGCGCCAATATACCGCCGCAGGGCATTAAGGGCACGCTGAGCGCGCAGGGTAGCTGGCGTGCCGATACGCAGCAGTTCACCCTAAGCCAGATGCAGCTCAGCGCCAATGACAGCGCGTTAACGGGCGAGGCGACCGGTTCCCTGACGCCGCCGCAGCAGCTGGCGCTTCAGCTGCACGCAACGCAGCTTAACTTCGACAACCTGATGGCCAACGCGCCGCAGATCCGCAACAGCGGGGAGCAGCACGCGACGGTGGCGCGCGCGCCGGTCATTGCGACGCCGCGCGTGCAAAACAATGTTGATTCGCCGCTTAACGACATGAATCTGGCGGTGAATTTAAAAGCGGACAGTGCCGTGTGGCGCGGCCTGTCGCTGCGCGACTTTGCCCTTGACGTGACCAGTCAACAGGGGCTGATAACGCTGCGCGTGCTAAACGGCAAGCTGGGCGACGGCGATTTCTCCGCGCCGGGCACGGTCGATATTCGTCAGCCGGAAACTCGCGTCGCGCTGCAGCCAGTGCTGAATCATGTCGCTATTCAGCCGCTGCTCGCCGCTTTCGATATGCCGCAGACGATGCAGGGCGCGGTTTCGCTTAATGGCGATCTGAGCGGCGAAGGCCTGACGCTGGAGGCGGCTAAGCGCCACTGGCGCGGCGAGGCGCAGCTGAACGCCAGCGACGTCAGACTGGCGCAGATCAACCTGCAGCAGATGGTGCGCCGCGCCGTTGAGCGCGCCAGCGATCGGGTCAGCAGTGACGAGAGCAGCGAACAGGGCATCCGCCAGCTTGGTGGCACGCTGGCGCTGAACAATGGCGAGCTGCGCTTTACCGATCTGAAAGGGGAGGGCGATCGCCTGAAACTACAGGGCGGTGGCGAGGTGAATATACCGACACAGCAGCTGGATGTGACTTTCGGCCTGACGCTTACCGGCTGGAAAGGCGACGACCGGCTGGTTACGCTGCTGTCGCAGCAGGCAATTCCGCTGCGCATGTACGGCAGCTGGAATAACGTTCAGTATTCGCTGCCGGTCGATGAAGTGTTGCGCCAGCAGCTACAGAGCGAGGCGAAGTCGCGTCTGAACGAGTGGCTGGATCGCCAGCCGAAAAACAGCGACAAAGAGAGCCTGCGCAAGCTGCTGCGTCCTTAATTCACACCTCATAATCGAGATCCTGCGGCTGTTGCAGGATCTCGACTTTCTGTACGCGATGGTTTTCCACCTGCAACGTGCGCAGCAGATAGCTGCCGACCTGCAGGGTTTCGCCCTCTTCAGGAATATGCTGCAACGTGTCCATCAGCAGGCCCGCCAGCGTATGGTAGCTCCGCCGCTCATCCAGCGGCAGCCTGACGTAGAGCGCCAGGTCTTCCAGCGGAATATTGCCGTTAACGATCCAGCGCCCTTCGCCCTGCGGTTGCACATCATAGCGGGCGTCGATCTCTTCGCCTTCAAGCGGTAAATTGCCGGCGATGGTTTCCATCAGATCGCTGAGCGTGACCACCCCTTCCACCGAGCCGAACTCATCCACGACAAAAGCAAAATGGGTGCGCGCCTGACGAAACTGCTCCAGCGCCTGCAGCAGCGTCAAACGCTCCGGAAAGATCAGCGGCTGACGGATCAGCGCGCGTAAATCCAGTGACTGGTGATGCAGCGACTGGTGCAGCAGATCGATAGCGTGCACCACGCCCAGCAATTCATTGCCCTGATCGGTGATCAGCAGACGGGTATGCTGGTTGCGGTCGAGGCGCGCCATAATCTCCGCCGGATCGTCATTCAGGTTAATATGCTCAATATCGTGACGTGACGTCATAATGGTGTTGACGTGACGCTGGGCGAAGTTGAGTACGCGGGCGATCATCACGCGTTCCTGACGGTTGAACAGCGCGTGTTGATCGCTGTCGGCAATCAGTAACGCGCTCTGCGGGTCCAGTTCGGCGTGGTCCGCTTCGCCGCGCAGCAGCCGGAGCACGGTTTCCGCGGTACGCTGGCGCAGCGGACGCCCGGCCGAGAGGGCGCGGCGGCGGTTACGCTGCGCCAGCTGGTTGAACGCCTCGATCACGATTGAGAAACCGATCGCCGCATAGAGATAGCCTTTGGGAATGACAAAACCGAGTCCCTCCGCCACCAGGCTAAAGCCGATCATCAGCAGAAAGCTCAGGCAGAGGATGACGATGGTGGGATGGCGGTTGACGAAGCGCGTCAGCGGCTTGCTGGCCAGCAGCATCAGCAGAATGGCGATGGTAACCGCCGTCATCATAACCGGCAGCTGGTTCACCATGCCGACGGCGGTAATGACCGCGTCCAGCGAAAAAATAGCGTCCAGCACCACGATTTGCGCCACGACTGGCCAGAATTTAGCGCCGCGATTATGTTGATTCTGCGCGTGATCCTGCCCCTCCAGCCGCGTATTAAGCTCGGTTGTCGCCTTAAATAACAGGAACAGACCGCCGAGCAGCAGCAGCAAATCGCGCGCGCTGAAGGGGTGGCTGTACAGGGTAAACAGCGGCTGCGTCAGCGTGACCAGCCAGGAGAGCGACGCCAGCAGCAGCAGACGACACAGCAACGCCAGCAGTAAACCGATAACGCGCGCCCGATCGCGATCTTTACCTGGCAGCTTTTCCACCAGAATAGCGATAAACACCAGGTTATCGATCCCCAACACCAGTTCAAGAACGATAAGCGTAATTAACCCCGCCCACAGCGAGGGATCCGCAAACACCTCCAACATGCCTTAGCCGCCTGAATATATCGAAGTCAGTAAAATCTGAGGATAGTGGAGTGAAGGGCAGGGCACAACTTGTCGCCGCGCCTGATGTTCTGCGCAACGCGGGATAATAATGGAAAGATGCTGCGCGTTTTCTTTCACCATTATGACAGCATGATGTAAAGGAGAAGATTGCGATGCGGTGAATAACTGATGAATCGATTTGAAATGCATCGCAGCAGCGAGGCAATTTATTAGCGGGGTGAATATGGAATTAATCTGATTTTTGCGCAGGGTATTGCACTTTCAAATTTGCCGAATGGCGGGCCTCAATACTAATGACTGGTAGTCTTTTTCCTAAAATAGTCAGGGGACGGCGGGGCCTACTTGTAAAGAAGCCAGTAATAACTAGTATAGCAACGTGCTGTTAAAAGTCTGCGCTTATGTTGATATTCGCCCACAGATTTGGCACCCAATGTTGTGAATTGTGATCTGTCCCGTGGGTATGCATCAGGCAGCCGGTCCGGGAATGACAGGCCGGAAACAGGATATCAAAAGCGGTATTGGCAGCGACAGCCAAGGGCGGTAGCGTGCCTGAAGCGCCTTTTACGTTTAGAAAATAATCAGTGCGTCACGGCAGGTTAAGTCAGAGTAATCTGTTGGTATTTATAAAAATTTTCTTGTTTGCTTGATAAGGAAATTGGCGTGAACGCACCCTGGAACTCCCCTCAGTTACGCATATGTCGACGAGAAACTGATTCGCTCAATTATTACACAGCTCAGGGCGTCATGGGTTAAAGGAAATAAAATAAAGAGTTAAATATGCGCGATACTGAAATTACGTTTAAAAGTCTTTTCACTAAATTGTTGTTGGCCGGTTCGGATTTAATTTGTTTTAACGCCGCTTTATTCATAGCGCTGGCGTTAATTAATATGATGTCTGATTCGCCACTGGCAGATATTTCTGAAAAAGATCTGCATTTGAAAATTGCTACGCATATTTTCCTGTCGGTAATTTGCGTCGGATGGTTCTGGGTCAGGCTGCGTCACTTTACCTACCGCAAGCCATTCTGGTTCGAGCTGAAAGAAGTTTTTCGTACCATTCTTATTTTTTCCATTATCGACCTGTCGATTACCGCGCTGTCGCAGTGGCAAATGTCGCGTTTCGTCTGGTTCCTGACCTGGCTGCTGGCGCTGGTGTTAATTCCGCTGTCACGCGCCGTGGTTAAACACATGCTGAATCATTATGGCCTGTGGAAAAAGCAGACCATTATTATCGGCAGCAGTAAAAACGCGCAGGAAGCCTGGCAGGCGTTACAGAGCGAAGAGGTGATGGGCTTCGACGTTATCGCCTTCTACGATGTAGACGGCTCCTGCCCGCAGGCGAGCATCACCGGCGTGCCGGTGCTGCGCGAAGAGGCCGAACTGTGGAACCTGACCCACAGCGAAACGCAGTTTATCGTGGCGGTAGAGTATGAACAGAGTCAGTACCGCGACGTGTGGCTAAAAAACCTGGCGATGCATAACTGCCGCTCGGTCTCCGTTATCCCGACGCTGCGCGGCGTGCCGCTTTACGGCACCGACATGGCCTACATCTTCAGCCATGAAGTGATGATCCTGCGCGTCAACAACAACCTGGCGAAACGCACCTCGCGCTTCCTGAAGCGGGCATTCGATATCGTCGGCGCGCTGTCGATCATTATCATGCTGCTGCCTGCGCTGCTGGTGCTTGGCTTCCTGGTGGGACGCGACGGCGGACCGCCGATTTACGGTCACGAACGCGTCGGCATGAACGGCCGCAAGTTCAAATGCCTGAAGTTCCGCTCAATGGTGATTAACTCCAAAGAGGTGCTGGAAGAGGTGCTTCGCACCGATCCGGTAGCGCGCGCCGAGTGGGACAAAGATTTCAAACTGAAAAACGATCCACGCATCACCAAAGTCGGTCACTTCATCCGTAAAACCAGTCTGGATGAGCTGCCGCAGCTGTGGAACGTCGTGCGCGGCGACATGAGTCTCGTCGGTCCGCGCCCGGTAATTGAAGATGAACTTTGCCGTTATGCCGGGGATGTCGACTACTACCTGATGGCGAAGCCAGGCATGACGGGATTGTGGCAGGTCAGCGGTCGTAACGACGTTGATTACGAAACGCGTGTCTATTTCGATTCGTGGTACGTAAAAAACTGGTCGCTGTGGAACGATATCGCCATTTTGTTCAAAACGGTCGGTGTCGTACTGAAGCGCGATGGGGCGTATTGATAGCAGGCGAGTGCGGGGAGCGAAGTACGGGCGCTCCCTGATTTCTGGCGCCGCCGCTGGCAACGTCATTGGTGATAGCTGCCATTATCGTGGCTGAAGGAAGCCGTTAATTGATGCAGAAGGTAATAATACGCATTTGCTTATTCCATCCTGTTAAACGGCAGCAACAAAAAGAGTTAGGGAGCAAGTGATAATGACAGACATTTTCAGTGCTTAGGCTGGCGAGTTTATTTTTTTTCAGCGCTTACACAGCGGCGTTTTCGCCTCTATCAATCAATAACTGATAGCGAAGATCTAGATGATTACAATCAAAACGAAATTGATACCCATGCTGGTATCCGCCACATTTCTCTCAGGGTGTACGGTTGTTCCTGGCCAGCACCTTTCCACTAGCGGAAAAGATGTCGTTGAGCAGCAGGACAGCAACTATGACATCGACAAATATGTCAACGTTTTCCCGTTAACGCCGCGCCTGGTCGAACAGATGCGTCCTAAGCCGCTGGTGGCGCAGGCCAACCCAGGGCTGCAGAACGAAATCCAGAACTATGAATACCGCATCGGCATCGGCGACGTGATTAACGTGACCGTATGGGATCACCCCGAGCTGACGACGCCTGCCGGTCAGTACCGCAGCGCCAGCGATACCGGCAACTGGGTGCACTCCGACGGCACCATCTTCTATCCCTATATCGGCAAGGTTCGCGTAGTCGGCCGTACGGTTACCGAAGTGCGCAGCGAGATCGCGCGCCGCCTCGCGCAGTATATCGAGAGCCCACAGGTCGATGTCAGCATCGCCTCGTTTAAGTCGCAGAAAACTTACGTGACCGGCGCCGTGACCACCTCCGGTCAGCAGCCGATCACCAACGTGCCGCTGACGGTGCTGGACGCCATCAACGCCGCGGGCGGTCTGGCAGCGGACGCTGACTGGCGCAACGTGGTGCTGACGCACAACGGTACCGAGCAGCGCGTCTCTCTGCAGGCGCTGATGCAGAACGGCGACCTGAGCCAGAACCATCTGCTCTATCCTGGCGATATCCTCTATGTGCCGCGCAACGACGACCTCAAAGTCTTCGTGATGGGCGAGGTGCGCCAGCAGTCGACGCTGAAGATGGACCGCAGCGGCATGACGCTGGCGGAAGCGCTGGGCAACGCGCAGGGCATGGATCAGACGGCCGCAGACGCTACCGGCGTCTTCGTTATCCGTCCGATTCGCGGTACCAACCGCACCAAGATCGCCAACATCTATCAGCTGAACACCAAAGATGCGGCGGCCATGGTAATGGGTACCGAATTCCAACTTGAGCCTTACGACATCGTATATGTCACCTCCACGCCGCTGACGCGCTGGAACCGCGTGATTTCGCAGCTGCTGCCGACCATTGCCGGCATCAACGATGCGAGCGAAGCGGCGCTGCGTTTCCGCAACTGGTCGAACTAGGTTTAGCCATGATTACGTCCGTGTTAGTGGTCTGCGTCGGCAACATCTGCCGCTCCCCAACCGGGGAGCGCTTACTGAAGCGCGCGTTGCCGGAAAAACGAGTCGCTTCGGCGGGTCTGGGCGCCCTGAAGGGCTATCCGGCGGATCAAACCGCCAGCGAGGTGGCTGCACGTCATGGCCTCTCGCTGGAGGGGCATCATGCGCAGCAGTTAACCGCCAGTATGTGCCGCGATTTCGATCTGATTCTGGTGATGGAGAAACGCCACATCGAACAGGTCAGTCGCATCGATCCAGCCGCGCGCGGAAAAACCATGCTGCTTGGGCACTGGCTCAACCAACAGGAAATCGCGGATCCGTACAGAAAGAGTCGTGAGGCCTTTGAAGAGGTTTACGGGTTACTGGAAAACGCTACCCAGAAATGGGTCAACGTACTAAGCCGATAGTTGGGATTATCCATGAATATTAAAAATAAGGTTATGACCGCGCCAAGAGAGGAGTCGACGGGATTCGATCTTGGCCACCTTTTGGGCCAGTTGATCGATCATCGCTGGATCATTGTCGCCGTAACCGCCTTCTTTATGCTGGTGGGAACGCTCTACACACTGTTTGCCACACCGATTTACAGCGCCGACGCGATGGTGCAGGTGGAGCAGAAAAACGCCAGCACCGTGCTCTCCGATCTGCAAAGCATCATGCCGGCGACGCCGGAGTCCGATACGGAGATTCAGATCCTGGAATCGCGTATGGTGATCGGCAAGACCGTGAGCGATCTCGGTCTGGACACCGTCGTCGAGCAGAAATATTTCCCGATTATCGGGAAAGGGCTGTCGCGCCTGATGGGCAACAAACCGGCGCAGATCGCTATCTCGCGTCTGGAAATCCCGCGCACCGTCGACAAGCGCAGCGTCGAGCTGGAAGTGAACAGCCCGACCACCTATACCGTGAGCAAAGATGGCGACGAGCTGTTTAAAGGTCAGGTAGGACGCCTTGAGCAGCACGGCGAAATCACCATGCTGGTCAGCGACATTCAGGCGGACAAAGGCACCAGCTTTACCGTCACCAAACTGAACGAGCTGCAGGCGATCAACTCGGTGCTGGCGAACCTCACCGTGGCTGACAAAGGCAAAGACACCGGCGTGCTGGGTCTGGAATACCTGGGTGAAGATCCTGACCACATCAGCAAGGTGCTGAACCAGATCGTCAACAACTATCTGCTGCAAAACGTTGAGCGCAAATCTGAGCAGGCTGAGAAGAGCCTCGAGTTTCTGCGCAATCAGCTGCCGCAGGTGCGCGCCAAGCTGGACGACGCTGAGAACAAGCTGAACGCGTTCCGCCGTCAGAACGAATCGGTGGATATGTCGCTGGAAGCGAAATCGGCGCTCGACTCCTCCGTCAGCGTGCAGAGCCAGCTGAACGAGCTGACCTTCCGTGAAGCGGAAGTATCGCAGCTGTTCACCAAAGATCACCCGACCTACCGCGCGCTGCTGGAAAAACGCAAAACGCTGGAAGGCGAGCAGGCGCAGCTGAACAAGAAAATCTCCCAGATGCCGCAAACGCAGCAAGAGATCCTGCGTCTGACGCGCGACGTGCAGTCGGGTCAGGAGATCTACATGCAGCTGCTGAACCGTCAGCAGGAGCTGGGCATCAGTAAAGCCAGCACCGTCGGCGACGTGCGCATCATCGATAACGCGGAAACGGCCAACTCACCGGTCGCGCCGAAGAAAGCGTTGATTATCGTTGCCAGCCTGATGCTGGGCCTGATCGTCTCCGTGGGTCTGGTACTGCTGAAAGCGCTGCTGCATCACGGCATCGAGAACCCGGAACAGCTGGAAGAGCTGGGCATGAACGTCTATGCCAGCGTGCCGCTGTCCGAGTGGCAGCGTAAAAAGGATACCGAAGCGCTGGCGCGTCGCGGTCATAAAGTGAAAACCGATCCGCACGAAACGCTGCTGGCATTGGGCAACCCGACTGACCTCTCTATCGAAGCGATCCGTAGCCTGCGTACCAGCCTGCACTTCGCGATGATGGAAGCGAAGAACAATATCCTGATGATCACCGGCGCGAGCCCCGGCATTGGTAAAACCTTTATCTGTGCCAACCTGGCGACGCTGGTAGCGAAAGCGGGTCAGCGCGTGCTGTTCATCGATGGCGATATGCGTCGTGGCTATACCCACGAGCTGATCGGCGCGGAGAACAAGTCTGGTCTCTCTAACCTGCTGTCGGGTAAAACCGAGTTCAGCCCGGCGCTGATTCAGCGTGGCCCTTATGGCTTTGACTTCCTGCCGCGCGGCCAGGTGCCGCCGAACCCGTCGGAGCTGCTGATGCACCGCCGCATGGGTGAGCTGCTGGACTGGGCGAGCAAGAACTACGACCTGGTGCTGATCGATACGCCGCCGATTCTGGCCGTAACCGATGCCTCGATTATCGGCAAACTGGCTGGCACCTCGCTGATGGTGGCGCGCTTCGAAACCAACACCACGAAAGAGATCGACGTCAGCTTCAAGCGCTTCGCGCAGAACGGCATCGAGATTAAAGGCGTGATCCTCAACGCCGTGGTGCGTAAGGCCGCCAACTCGTACGGTTATGGCTACGACTATTACGACTACGAATATGGCAAGCCGACCAAAAGCTAAACTTTGACGATTAACGGGGCGGTGAAACCGCCCCTTTTTATCGTCGCTTGCAGACGACACGCAACGATGTACACAGGTGATTCTGTGTTTCGCGCCAGACGCCACGCATAACACGCATAACCGGGCGGGCGCCCATAACAGAATGGTTCAGCAACAGGCAGACGCTTTCGGGCGTAGCTTCGCGCCAGTGGCGCAAAAGTCTGTCGGGCTGGCAACGTGTGGAATTAAGGAATCACACCATGGCTCCATATTGGTATATATCAGGGTTTCTGCTGCTGATTTCGATCGTGGAAATCCTGCTGAAAAAAGACGAACGCACTACGCACGTCTTGACTTATCTGCTCTGCATCGCCGCAGCGACGCTGGTGGTGTTCGGCGGTATCCGCGGTCTTGGCACCGGCATGGATGATTATCAGTACCGCAGCTTTTTCGCCGATTTTATCAACCGTATTCAGGTCAACGGCTTTGCCAATACGGTGGCGTTTTTCCGCTATGAACCGCTGATTTTCGTTCTGGCGTATCTGACGACGCTGTTTTCCCACAACGCCGATATTTTCCTGTTTATCTTCTGCCTGCTGGCGGTAACGATAAACGCGGTCTTCTTTAAGAAGATGTCGCCCTATCCGGTGCTGGCGCTGGCGCTCTACTCGGCGCATATCTTTATCAACAAAGATATGAACCAGATCCGCTTCGGTCTGAGCTCGGCGCTGTTTCTCGGCGTCATCTGGTATATCTACCAGAAGCGCTATCTGCTGGCGCTGGCCTTTACGCTGCTGTCGTTTTTCAGCCATAACACGGCGGTAATGGTCGTCACTATCGTGCCGTTCCTGTTTATCCGCGACTCGCGCTGGTGGCCGGTGGCGATTATCCTGCTGAGCATCCCCGCCTCTAAGGTCGGCGGCACCAGCTTTATCGCGCTGATTTCATCCCATCTGGGTTCGATGGGGGAGAGGGCTGAAGGCTACAGCAATGAAACCTCCAATACGGGCGAGGGCAGTATCTTCTCGGTGTCGAACCTGAAGAACATTATGCTGGTGTTTATCTTCGTCTACTTCCTGCTGAGCAACGAGATTAAAAAGTATAACTACCAGCAGTATCGCCTTAACTATCTGCTGGTGCTGACCTTTGCCATCGGCGGCGGGGTCCGTATCTTCTTCTATAACTATTCGTCGGGTGCGCGCCTCTCCAACTACCTGTTGCAGGTCGAACCGATTATTTTAGCCTCGCTGGTGTATCAGGTGCGACCGATGCTCAAGCCGGCGATGTTCGCGATGTTCGCTTTCTTCCTTGTCTACTACCTCTACTACAACACGATTTCCCTTAAGCAAGCCGTTGTCGGCTATGAAGTGGCTAAGGAATTCAGGCTGTTCCATTAACCAGAGAGGTAACATGACTAAATCAATTATTGCCGCTGTGATCCTGTCCGCCTCCTGCCTCGCGCAGGCCGCCGACGATCGAGGCGCATTCATTATCGACGCCTACGGCGACTCCACCACCGCAGGCGTGATGTCTTCGGGCGGTAAAAATATCATCACGCCGGGCAACGAGATGGCTAATCTGCAAAAAATGCTGCAAAGCAAATATGGCAGCGCCATCGAAGTGAAAAACCACGGCGTGCCTGGCGCCCAGGCGGCGGAGCTGCTCTATAGCAAGGGCAAAGACGATCCCAGCGGCTGGAGCGAGCGTATGGCTCACTCCGATGCGAAGCTGATCCTGCTCAACTACGCCATCAACGATGCGCGTCACTTCTACTTCAAAGACAAAAACACGCATCTGGAAAGCCCGGAAGAGTACGGCCGCATCATGACGACGCTGGTCAGGGAGGCGAAAGCGCACAACAAGCTGGTGGTGCTGCAGGAGCCGAACCCGATTTGCGGCAAAGTCGAGCGCTGGAACGTCTGGCCCTACGTTTATCAGCTCAATGAGGTGGCGAAAGCGGAAGGCGTGCCCATTGTGAAGCAGTGGACGGCGATTAAAGCGCGGCGCGACTGGCAGAGCGGTATGTCGGCGGATTGCATTCATCCTTCCGAATCGCTCTATCAGCAAAAAGCGCAGCAGACCTTTGATGTGATCAGTGCCAACTTCGGTAAGGAACTGTCGCAGTCCGGCAGCTAAACCCAACCCGTATCTGTGGCTTCAGGAGTTGTCATGTATGTATTAATCATGGTGGTGTCGTTCTGTCTGGCGCTGCTTATTCTGCGCGCGACCTCGTACCATAAAGGCATTTATAACGGCAGCGGCATTAAAAGCATCTCCGGGCTGCGCGCGCTGCTGGCCAGCATCGTCGCCTTTTCCCATCTGGTGCACTATCTCTATTCTCTCGACGGCACCTGGGTTTTCGATAAGGACTACTTTGCCTGGTTCTCCGAAGGCAACTTTTTCGTCAACTCTGGCAAGTTCGGCGTGCTGCTGTTCTTTATGATTTCGGCGTTCCTGTTCTATCGCTGGCTGGATAACGACGGCATGCCGGCGAGCCAGCTTACCTGGAAGCTCCTGAAATCGCGCGTGCGCCGTATTGTGCCGATGTTCTGGTTCTCCGGGCTGGTGATCATTCTGGTGGGCCTGATGCAGGGCGGGTTGCATATTAATGCCCGCAGCATTACTGACGCCGTGCTCTGGCTGCTGTTCGTCGGCAGTTATCATATGGGCGATTTTCTGACGGCTGACGTTAACGCCGGCGTGGAGTGGACGCTGCGTCTGGAGTGGCTGCTCTATCTGTCGATTCCGCTGATTTTCGTGGTGAATCGCGCGACAAAGGGCAAATACAAAACCCTGCTGATACTTGGCTCAATCGGCCTTATTTTCTGTGTCGCCGTGGGGCTGCGTCTGTGGGGCAAAACCTACACCGACCCGCGTCCGGTACTGGGCTTCGCCATGGGCTACTTCGCTTACACCTGGCGCGATCGGCTGGCGCGCTTTAAAAACTCGCGCAGCGCAGGCGTGCTCTGCATCCTGCTGGCGGTTTTCGCGCTCGCCTTCACCAGCAACGCGTTCTGGTATCTGGTGTTCCTCTGCTGCCTGACGGCGATCTTCTTTGTGGTGAGCAGCGGCAACAACCTGCTGGGCATGCTGGAGAACAAAACCCTGATGTCGATCGGCGAGGTGAGCTACAGCCTCTACCTGATCCACGGCGTGGTGCTCTACTTCATTAAAGATATTCCGCTCAGCATGGTGCCGCACAATATCGTGGTTTACACCCTGATCTCCACGCTGTTCTTCGTCGTCTCATTCTACGTGGCGAAGATAACCTATCTCTTTGTCGAAAAGCCCTTTATCGGCAGCAACAACAAGAAGAAGGTGGCGGCCGAAGTGTCGCCGACAAAGCAGGATCGCTCCGGTAACCCTTACTGATTGACGGGACTGCGTCCGCCGCCGCCGCGCGGTACGCAGTCCGTTTTTTATAGATTTCAGCCCTGTTTTTAAGAGGTACTGGCATGAAGGACATTCGTTTCTCCATTGTAATACCCGCGTATAACGCGTCGCAGTCGATTGTCGCGACGCTGGATTGCGTCAAGGCGCAGAGCTACCGCAATTTCGAAGTGATTATCGTTGACGACAAATCCGCCGATGCGGCGGCGCTGGCGGAGGTAGTCAACAGCGAGCGCTATCAGGATTTGGGCATCAATCTGGTGCTCTCTGAGGTGAAACTGAACGGCGCAGGCGCGCGCAACAAGGGGATCGAGCTGGCGACGGGCGACTATATCAGCTTTCTCGACGCCGACGATGAATGGCACGCCGACAAGCTGCTGGAGACCAGCCGCAAAATCGAGGAGCTGGAAGCGCAGGGCAAAAGCAAATTCGTTATCTACAGCCAGGTTAACATCTATCAGGACGGCACTTTCCTGAAGGTCATGCCGATGCAGACGCCGGGTAAAAACGAAACCGTGGCGGAGTATCTGTTCGGCTGTTACGGCTTTATCCAGACCAGCACCATCGTGCTGAAGCGCGAAGACGCCGCGCGCATCCAGTTCGATACGCGCTATATCCGCCATCAGGATTATGACTTCTGCATTCGTGCCGATCGTCTCGGTTATGAATTTGTCATGATTGCGCGTCCGCTCGCCACCTACCATCTGGTCACGAAATTTGGATCCAAGCATAAAGGCGAATCGGTGAAATATTCGCTTTTCTGGCTGGATGCCATGAAACCGCACCTGACCTCGCGCGATATCGATACCTACAAGGCTTTCAAGCTGCCGCTGCGTTACAAAATGGACGGCAAGTCGCTGATGGCGAGCCTGACCTTCGCGCGCTACTTCTTTCTCACCAATAAAGACAACCGGGCCTATTTCCTTAACCGCGTGAAAGACAAGTTAAGGGCGCGACTGGGCGGTGAAAAAGCGGTTTCCTGACCCCTTCTTGCTCCCCGACGCGGGAGCGTTTTCCCGGAACGATACTTTTTTATTCAGGTATGAATATGACGAATCATGTTGGCACCGTAGGCATTGTGATGCCGATGTATAACGCACGTCAGACGGTTTTACGCGCCGTGCAGTCGGTGATGAACCAGACCTGGCCGGACTGGCATCTTTACTTGATCAACGACAAATCTACCGATGATTCGCTGGCGCTGGTGCGCGAGCACTGTAACGATCCGCGCATTACCATTCTCGACAACGAGGTGAACCTCGGCGCGGCGGAGACCCGCAACGTCGGGCTGCGCGCGGCGAAAGAGGAAATTATCGCCTTCCTCGACAGCGACGATGAATGGCATGTCGACAAACTGGCGCAGCAGGCCGCCGCTATCGCTGCGGGCGATGATTTCGTGATCACCGAATATCACTATAAAACTAAAAACGCCGATCACGACATCACCTACAGCAAACCCTTTCTGCAACAGGAGAGCTTTGTGAAGAAGCAGTATCGCGTCTGCTTCTCCTCCGTCTGCTTCCGCCGTCCACCGCAGGGTATTTTCTTCCAGCGCAAAGGGCACGAAGACTTCTTGTTTCTCTATGAACTCTTCACTCGCTACAAACAGGCGCGCGTGATCCAGAGCATTCTCGTCAACTATTACGAACTGGGCGATTCCCTGTCGCGCAACAAGAATAAAGCGGCTAAGTGGCACCTGGAATTATTAAGAATTATCTATAAAAACAATCCTTTAAAAATCTATTACTATTACGGCTGGTATATGGTGAACGGCGTGCTGTTTACCCTCAAGCATCGATAACCGGATTGTCTTTTTACTCTTTTGAGGTGGGTAGCGTTAAATGAAAAAAATCGTCCTGGTGATCAAAGATGCCTATTCGTACGCCGGCACTGAGAACATCTGTAACTTTATGTCCGAGTGTCTGGGCGAAACGCATGACGTCACCATCTACTCGCTGGAAGGCAGCGGTAAAACCTTCTATCCCTTTGAGCATGTCAAGAATATCGTCAGCTTCGAGGGACACAGCAACCCGATCAAAAGCATTGTGAAGCGTATTCACAGCGAAGAGGTCGACAGCGTATTTCTCATCAGCATGGGGCGTCTGAGCGTGATGTTCGCTTTCTGGAGCCTGCTCTCCGGCAAGAAGAAACGCTTTAAAGCCTATGCCTGCGAACATATTGCCATCAACTCCTTCAGCAAGCCGATCAAACTCCTCAAGTACCTGCTGCTGCGCTACTACGATCAGGTCATCGTCCTGACCGATAAAGACCATCAGGTCTTTTCCCGCTGGCGCATTCCGAGCAAGCAAATCCCTAACCCGGTGGTCTTTAAATCCTTTGAACGCAAGACGCGCAGCCGTCAGGCGCTGGCGGTCGGCCGCCTCGATCACCAGAAAGGGTTCGATCTGCTGCTGGATATCTGGCGCGACTTCGCGCAAACCCATCCGGAATGGACGCTGGTCATCGCCGGCGACGGCGAGCTGCGCCAGCAGCTGGAAGATCAGGCGGCGGCGCTCGGCATCAGCGGCAGCGTTAACTTCGTCGGCCGCGTCAGCAATATCAACGACTACTACCGCGACAGCGATATGGCGCTGATGACCTCGCGCTACGAAGGGCTGCCGCTGGTATTGCTGGAGGCTAAATCCTGGTCGCTGCCGGTAGTGGCCTATGACTGCCCGACCGGTCCGCAGGAGATTATCAATCAGGGCGAAGATGGTTTCCTGGTGCCGATGAACGACAAAGCGACCTTCCTGGCGCGTATGGATCAGCTCGCCAGCGACGACGCGCTTTTCTACGCCATGAGTCAAAAAACAAAAATTACCGCGCTGAAATTTGACGGTAAGCAGATCAAGCAGAGCTGGCTGGCGCTGGTTTAACGGCGGCAAGGGAAGGGCCTGATTGCAACGTGCCTCAGGGAACACTGTTATGGCCCATTGCGCGGCCCCATCGACTACGGGATTAGATGCATGAAAAGAAGAGAAGTCTTGCAGACCGCAGCCTCCTCCATTGTTGCCGCACTCTCCGTCAGTGCGTTTTCCAGCCATGCTGCGAAAAACAGCGGCGTCGCCCTGAAAACGGTAGACCCGTCGGCAGTGCCGAAGGGCGACGTGCCGATTCTGACGCCGGAGAACCTTTATGCCATGCCGCCGCAGTTCTGGCAGAGCTTCGAAGGACAGCTCTGGATCGGCAAAGCGGGCAGCGACGCCAGTCAGGCCGGTAATCAGATCCCGGTCTTTCTGCGCGACGACAGCGGCAAGCTGGCGCAAATCACCCAGCCCATCGCACTCAATAAAGGCAGTTTCGCGCGTTTCGTTCAGGGTAACGCCGCGCTGATCGCCGATCCGACGCACTCAATGACGGTGAAGGATAACGACGGTAATACGCTGTTTAACATTCCCGACGTCAGCCGACCGGGCCAGGCCGCGTTCAGCCAGCGCCTGGCGCAGCCGGACGGCTATCAGCTGATTGGCGAAATTGCCTCGGTTGAGGAGCTGCGCAAAACCCGCCCGCTGTTTGAAGGGGCGAAGATCAAGCTGAAAAGCTGGCATGAAGGACTGGAAGTAGGCGGCGGCGAGTTTATCGGCAGCTTCCAGACGGGCCGCGACGACGGCGGCGTCAACTTTGCCGGTGAAGGCTTTTCCTGGCGACGCGTCGTGGACGATTTTAACCGGCTTTCGCTGTTTGACTTCGGCGCCATCGCCGATGGCAAAACCGACGCCGCGCCCGCCATCAAGGCGATGTATCAGTGGTCCGAACAGGCGCAGCAGCCCATCTGCGTGCAGTTTCCCGCGGGCACCTTCTTTGTCTCCGCCTGCGATTTAGGCAGCGAAGGCCGCCGCTTCTTCCGCCTCTCCGGCGCGATGGTCAATTTCGGCTACTTCCCGGCCACGACCATTGTCTCCGACGGCCAGTCAGACTTTATTTTTGACGTTAATGCGCGCTGGGTAGAACTCTCCAACCTGATCTTTAACGGCAACAGCGACAAGCATCCCAACAAGCAGGGCTTGTTCCGCAACACCTGCGAAGGCGGACAGTTCTTCCGCGGCGCCTGCCTGCGTTTTAACGCGGTCGGCGGCACCGCGCTCAGCCTGCTCGATACGCTGGACTGTAAAATCGACCAGTGGTACGCCTCGCGCTGCACCGGCGACGTCATTAAAGCGGGCTGGTCAGGCCGGAAAGCGGGCGCCTGGGATCACAGCACCGCTATCGAGCTCTCTAACTTTAACGCGCAGAACTGCCGCGGCGGCATGGTGCTGAACCTGCCGCGCTGCAGCCAGTCGCTCATTCACAACGGCTGGATCGAGCACTGCGACCATCCGGGCGACATCTCTAACGGACAGTGGATCATCGATGCGCTGAGTCTGGAAGACTGCAAAAACCCGCTGATCGCGCACAACTCGCGCCTCAATATGCGCCAGACTAATCTGCAGTCCGGCAGCTGGATCGATAACTCCGAGCAGGGCGAGCGCTGGCTTAACGTCTGGGAGATGGGATCGACGCGCGTTGAATCTTACGGCGTCGCCATCGACGGCAGCCTGAAGTACAACTACATCACTTCGCGCTGGCGGCTGGAGAACAACAGCGATCAGCAGACGTGGTTTGAGCTGGGCACGCTCTATTCGCCGTCGGTTGGCGACGCCTGGGAGATCGAAATCTTCGGCCAGTCGGAGTTCAGCAACGGCAGCACCAGCCAGCCGCTGATGAACCCGATCGCCGATCGCTCGACCGGCGGTCGCGCGGTGATCCATGTCCAGCGCAAGAAGAGCAAGGCGGAAGCGAGCTGGTCTGCTGAAGGCAGCAGCCCGGTGGTCGAGGTGCGCTACGTCGCCGCCAACGACAACGACGTGCGCCTCTTCGTTAAGCTGGCAGGCTGGACGCCGTCGGCGGTGGTGCTGATGAAAACCACCAGCAAGGACCGTTTCGCCACCGGCCGCTGCGCGCGCGTCAGCGCCATCATGGAAAAAGGCGCGCCGCCGTCCGGCAACGTGGCGGCGCCGCAGCGCTTCAGCCTGCATAACGGCAAGGCGGGCATCGGCGGCAACGAGCAGGGCGACCTGCTGCTGGCGTCGCGCGCGCTTAACGCCGGGCAGGTCGATACCAGCAAGCCGAAAGGGTTTATCTCTATGGTGATTAACGGCGAACAGTGCGCCGTGCCCTATTTCGCCTTGAAAGGCTAGTTCGATATACCGCGCCCAGGGAAGGGCGCGAGCAGCATCCTCTGGAGCATTTTTTACATTGCATATTGGTTATTTTTTTAAACACAGAGTTTACTTTTGCCCGTCAGGACAGGGCGGCTTGTTTACCCGGCGCATCGCAGACGTCCAGGTCGGGTAAAAATTAAATAAGAAATTTTTCGGAGTTTTTAATGAAAATTTTACTGGTGGGTAACCATACGTGTGGGAATCGCGGGGATGGCGCGATTCTCCGCGGGCTGATCGATTCGATACATGCCGCCCGCAGTGACATAGATATTGATGTGATCAGCCGTTACCCAACGAGCTCTGGTTATTTGCTCCAGCAAGACATTCAGCAGGATTCGCTGTTTTTGCACAACAGTAAGTCAGCTAAGGGATTGATTGGAACGGTAAAGCGCAAGGTCGCTAACCGGCTGATGCCGAACATTATGATGGCGCATCTGGGAAAAGGCGGTCTGTTTAAATCTTTCGCCGTGCCGGCGCATCTGGAAGCCTTTACCGACAGCCTGAAGCAGTACGACGCCATTATTCAGGTCGGCGGCTCGTTCTTCGTCGATCTCTATGGCGTGACGCAGTTCGATCATGCGCTCTGCGCCCTGATGGCGAAGAAGCCTCTCTATTTGATCGGCCACTCGGTCGGTCCCTTTCAGAATCCGCGCGTAAATGCACTGGCGAACTTCGTCTTTGACCGTGTTGACAGCCTGGTGCTGCGCGAATCGGTCAGCCTCGATCTGATGAAAAAAGATGGCGTCACCACGCGCAAAGTCGCGCCGGGCGTCGATACCGCTTTCCTGGTCCGCGCGCGCAGCGTCGAACAGCCGAGCCACAACCTGCTGCACTGGCAAAATATTATCAGCAGCCGCAAAACTATCGCGATTACCGTGCGTGAGCTGGCGCCGTTCGACAAACGCCTTGGCGTGACGCAGAAAGAGTATGAAGCCGCTTTTGGCCGCGTAATCAATGCGATGATCGCCGAAGGCTATCAGGTGGTCGCCTTCTCGACCTGCACCGGCATTGACAGCTATGCCAAAGATGATCGTATGGTGGCGCTGACGCTGCGCGACAGCATCGAGCGCCCGGAGCATTACCATGTCATCATGGATGAGTTTAACGACCTTGAGCTGGGCATCCTGCTGAGCCACTGCCATCTCACCATCGGCACGCGCCTGCACTCTGCCATTATCTCGATGAACTTCGGCACGCCGGCCGTCGCTATCAACTACGAACACAAGTCGATGGGCGTGATGAATCAGCTCGGCCTGCCGCAGATGGCGACCGACGTTAAGAGCCTGATGGACGGCTCGCTGATCGACAAAGTCAAAGACGTGCTGGCGAATTATGACGCGATTAAACAGCAGGTCGATACGGCGGTTGCGCACGAGCGCGAAGTCGGTAACCGGATCACAGAAGAGATCCTCAACGTATTGGGGTAATGCTATGAAACTCACTTTTTTCACCATGCGTTTCCCGGTCGCCTCTGAGACCTTCGTGCTGAACCAGGTGACTCATTTTATCGACGCTGGCTACGACGTAGAGATCATCTCGGTATTTCCCGGCGATCTGGTGAACCGTCACGCAGCCTTCGACGAATATCAGCTGGCGTCGCGCACGCACTATCTGCTGCCGGAAGAGAAAGTCTCAAATATCGACAAGCTCAACCAGCGGCTGAAGCTGGTGCTGCCGAAAGTAGCGAAGCCCGCGCTGATCCGCTCGCTTAACGTACGCCGCTACGGCGCACAGTCCAGCAAGCTGCTGCTGCCCTCTATCGTGGCGAATACCCGCCAGCCCTATACCGCCGACGTGTTCCTCGTTCACTTCGGCTACGCAGGCGCGCTGGCGAATAAGCTGCGTGAGCTGGGCGTGCTGATCGGCAAGCAGGCAACGGTGTTTCACGGCGCGGATATTTCACGCCGCCATATTCTGGAAGAGCACAAGCAGGATTACGTCAATCTGTTCGAACAGAGCGAGCTGTTGCTGCCGATCAGCCATCTCTGGGAGCGCAAGCTGATCGAGATGGGCTGCCCGCCGGAGAAGATCCACGTCACGCGCATGGGCATCGAGCCGGAGAAGTTTAACTTCAAGCCGCGCAAGGCGTTTCACTCGCCGCTGCGCATCGTCTCCGTGGCGCGTCTCACTGAGAAGAAGGGACTCGACGTCGCGGTGAAGGCCAGCGAGCTGCTGAAACAGCGCGGCGGTCAGTTTGAGTTCACCATTATCGGCAACGGCGACCAGGATGCGATGATGCGCGAGCATATCGCCAACGCCGGGCTGGAAGATTGTGTCAGCATGCCGGGCTTCAAGCCGCAGGAGGAGATTCGCGCCGCCCTGAGCGAAGCGGATATCTTCCTGCTGCCCTCCAAAACCGCCGCCGATGGCGATATGGAGGGGATACCGGTGGCGCTGATGGAAGCGATGGCGGTGGGCTTGCCGGTGGTCTCCACCTTCCACAGCGGCATTCCCGAGCTGATTGAAAACAACGTTTCAGGCTGGCTGGTGCCGGAAGATGACGCCGAGGCGCTGGCCGATACGCTGTTCAGGCTGTCGCAGGGCGATATTGATGTGGCACCAGTGGTCGCGGCGGCGCGGCATAAGGTCGAAACGGAATTCAATCAGCATATCGCCTATGGAGAACTGGCGCGGCTGCTGGAGCAGCTGGCGTGAGCGGACTGAAAAAACAGGCGGTATGGCTGTTCGGCAGTACCTGTTTCGCCGCGCTACTGCAGGTACTGCAGCTCAGCGTGCTGGCGCGCAAGCTCGAAGCGCACGAGCTGGGGCTGCTGGCGATTATCAACGCCATTCTGGCGGTCGCCACCGTGCTGCAGGATATGGGGATGAGCAGCTATCTCGTGCATCGTCAGGAGATCACCCGGCGCGAGCAGAGCACCATTTACTGGGTTAACGTTTCGCTGAGCCTGGTAACCGGTTTGATCCTGCTCGGCATCGCGTATCCGGTCGCCTGGTTCTACCATCTGCCGGAGCTGGTAGGGCTGATTATGCTTACCAGCCTCAACTTCCTCGTGCTGGGTCACCTGTCGCAGTATCAGGCGCACTACATCAAAACCAAACGTATGGTGTTGCTCGCCAAAATCGAGATGGCGACCAAACTGTTCGCGTTTGCCTGTACCGTGGCGATGCTCTGCTTTACATCGCTGACGGTGGCGGCGGCGATCCTTGGGCTGTTTATCAACGCTTTTACCCGCATTATCTGCATGATCGCCTTCGGCGAGAAGTCGTGGCGGCCCACGTGGGAGTTTGATAAAGCCACCTTTATCAGCGCGGTGCGTTACGGCATCTATCAGCTTGGTTCGCAGACCATCAATCAGCTGCGCACTCAGGCGGACGCCCTGATTGTCGGTAAGGTTATGGGCGCAGAGATGCTCGGCATCTATTCGCTGGCGAAAGAGCTGATCCTCCAGCCGCTCAAGCTGGTATCGCCGGTTATCAACCGCCTGGCGCTGCCGCGCTTCGCGGAGAAACAGCAGGATCCCGAGCAGCTCAAAAAGCTGTTCCTGAAGGGCACCTTCGTTATCATGCTCTTCAGCAGCGCGATGTACCTGGCTATCGGGATTCTTTCGCCGGTGATTGTGCGGGTATTGTACGGCGCGTCGCACGAGCAGGTTTACCATCTGATCCCGCTGATGCTGCTGTTCGGCATGCTGCGCCCGATGGGCGGGCTGACCGGCGCTATTTCGCAGGCGAACGGCCGCACCAACGTCGAGTTCTACTGGAATATCGTGGCGAGTCTGGTGGTGCTGGCGGTGCTGGCGACCACCTTTATCTGGCCGAACGTGCTTTACGTGGCGCTGACGCTGTCGATCTCGCAGGTGCTGATCTCCGCCTTCGCGCATCCGTTCTTTATTAAGCCAGTTATCGGTATCCGCTTTATGCCCTATGCGCGACAGTGGGTGTCGGTGTCGGCGCTATTTATCGCGGTAATTGTGCTGGTGAATCATTTCGACCTGTTTGTTATGCCGGAGTGGTTCGAACGCTGGCTCTAATCAATGGGTGTTATCCCGGGCGGCCGCTGTGCCGCCCGATTCTTTTTTAGCCTGGCATTGCACCTGATCAGCCACCGTTGCTGAAGAGGGTTTTAACGCATGGTTTAGCGCTTGTCTTTACTCACTTTATGGCGTGTCTGAATAGTGGGAAAAAGATGAATTTCTAAGGGTTGACAGGCATTTAGTGTCGGATTTTCAGATAAAGATTATACTTGCTGTTCTGGCCGAGACTGCATAATCGACCACACGTATTCACTTCATGAAATGGAAAAAATATGACCAAGCTTAAAGCAGTAATCCCGGTTGCGGGTCTCGGTATGCATATGCTCCCGGCGACGAAAGCAATTCCAAAAGAGATGCTGCCTGTCGTTGATAAGCCGATGATTCAATATATCATTGATGAATGCGTTGCCGCGGGCATCAAAGAGATTGTGCTGGTCACCCATGCTTCCAAAAATGCGGTGGAAAACCACTTCGATACCACTTACGAGCTGGAAGCGCTGCTCGAAGCGCGCGTTAAACGTCAGCTGCTGAGCGAAGTGCAGTCTATTTGCCCGCCGGGCGTGACCATTATGAACGTGCGTCAGGCGCAACCGCTGGGTCTGGGTCACTCTATCCTGTGCGCCCGTCCGATGATTGGCGACAACCCCTTTGTTGTCGTCCTGCCGGACGTGCTGCTGGACGACTCCACCGCTGACCACCTGCGCTACAACCTGGCCGCTATGGTGGCGCGCTTTGAAGAGACCGGCCATAGCCAGGTGCTGGCGCAGCATATGCCGACTTCCGATCTCAGAGAGTACTCGGTAATTACCACCGAGCAGCCGCTGGATAACCCAGGCGACGTCAGCACTATCACCAATTTCGTTGAGAAGCCGGAAGAGCCGGCGCCGCTTAACTCCGATCTGGCTGCGGTTGGCCGCTATGTACTCTCCGCAGACATCTGGGGCGAGCTTGAACGTACCGAGCCGGGCGCATGGGGCCGTATTCAGCTTACCGACGCTATCGCCAGCCTGAGCCAGAAGAAGCCGGTTGACGCCGCACTGCTGACGGGTCGCAGCTTCGACTGCGGGCGTAAGCTTGGCTATATGCAGGCATTTGTCTCTTACGGCCTGCGCAGCAACACCATGGGGCAGGAATTCCGCGCCGCCATCGAGAAAATTCTGGCAAAATAACCTTTTCTCACGTTTTGCCGCGCATCGACGCGGCAGCTTTGACAGGAGCACACATGGCTATTTTGGTAACGGGCGGGGCGGGATATATCGGCTCCCATACGGTGCTGGCGTTATTGCAGCGCGGCGACGACGTTGTAGTACTGGATAACCTGTGCAACGCCTCGCGCGAGGCGATCAATCGCGTCGAGAAGCTGGCCGGGAAAAAGGCGACCTTTGTGGAAGGCGATGTCCGCGACCGCGCCTGCCTGCGCGATCTTTTCGCCAGCAATGAGATCACAGCGGTTATCCACTTCGCCGCGCTGAAGGCGGTAGGGGAGTCAACCCGCATGCCGCTGGAGTATTACGACAACAACGTCGCTGGCACAGTCGTGCTGCTGGAAGAGATGCGCGCCGCAGGCATCTATAACTTTATCTTCAGCTCTTCCGCCACCGTCTATGGCGCCGACGCGCCGGTTCCCTATGTGGAAACCACGCCGATCGGCGGCACGACCAGCCCTTACGGCACGTCCAAGCTGATGATTGAGTTCGTGATGCGCGACTTCGCCTTTGCCGAACCAAAATTCAAAGCCATTGCGCTGCGCTACTTTAACCCGGTCGGCGCACATGAGTCTGGCGAGATCGGCGAAGACCCGACCGGCATTCCCAACAACCTGCTGCCTTATATCGCGCAGGTAGCGATTGGCCGTCTGCCGCAGCTCGGCGTGTTCGGCGGCGATTACCCGACGCCGGACGGCACCTGTCAGCGTGACTACATTCACGTTGTTGACCTGGCGGAAGGGCACCTGAAGGCACTCGATCATCTGCCGAAAGTCGAGGGTTATAAGGCTTACAATCTCGGCGCGGGCAAAGGCTACTCAGTGCTTGAAATGATCAAGGCGTTTGAGGCAGCTTCTGGTAAACAGATCCCTTATGAGATCAAACCGCGTCGCGATGGCGACCTGGCAGCCTTCTGGGCTGATGCGAGCCTGGCGGACAAAGAGCTGGACTGGCGCGTGTCGCGCGGCATTGAAGAGATGATGCGTGATACCTGGAACTGGCAGAGTAAAAACCCGGATGGGTTTAAGTAATTTTTGATGATATGTAAAAAACCCGGCTGAGGCCGGGTTTTTTATTGTCTTAATTTTGTGCAGCTTATTGCGCAAGATCTTTTGGCTGTTTAGTGTTCAATTGCATCGGGCATAAGGAAATCAATAATTACAGAGTTTTCCTGGAATGCCCGGCACCGACGTTTCTTAATAGATCACTCTTAGCAAACCTTTGTGTGCCATATCAAAGCAGAAGCTCACTTACGCTACTATGCTGTTTTGCCAGTGCTAACTGTCGTTTTGTCAGACCGTAGTCCAGTTAAGTAATCGTTAAGCTCAGGGCTTAAACATTAAAGCAATAAGCATGTTAATTCGGGCGCACAAATTGTAGTATTTGCGTTGGTCTTTAACTGTTGCGGTTGCGTTAAATAAGGCAGTACAAAAAACAGCTTAAGAGATGACTATTTCATCACACAGCAGATTGGTTGCTGCAAGCCAAGGGCGGTAGCGTGGCTATTTTTTATTTTGATTAAAAAGTAACCCGCTCAGAAATGCATTAACACGAACAGAAATTGTTAGAGGATGTGGAATGTTACTTCCAGTAATCATGGCCGGAGGAACCGGCAGCCGTTTATGGCCTCTCTCACGTGAACTCTACCCCAAGCAGTTTATTAGCCTGCATGGGGAGCACTCCATGCTGCAGGAAACCGTTAACCGCTTGTCTGGTGTAGAAGCACGCGCGCCGCTGGTGATCTGTAACGAAGAGCACCGTTTCCTGGTCGCTGAACAACTTCGTCAAATCAAAAAACTGTCGCACAATATTATTCTTGAGCCAGTGGGGCGCAACACGGCACCTGCCATTGCGCTGGCGGCAATCAATGCGGTTGAACAGGGTGATGATCCGGTTCTGCTGGTGCTGGCGGCCGATCACGTTATTGAGAATCGTGCCGCTTTTCATGAAGCGATAAAGACCGCAACTAAATACGCCAAGCAAGGACATCTTGTTACCTTCGGTATCGTGCCTACCGGACCGGAAACCGGCTATGGCTACATTCACCGTGGCGAGCAGTTAGCAGGGACAGAAGACGCGCCATTCGGCGTACAGCGATTCGTTGAAAAGCCGAATCTAAGCACTGCGCAGGATTATCTGGCCTCTGGCGAATATTACTGGAACAGCGGCATGTTTATGTTCCGCGCTAAACGTTATCTGCAGGAGCTGGAAAAATTCCGTCCTGATATTCTTGATGCCTGTCGTCGTGCGATGGCAAACGTGAAGGAAGGCAATGATTTTATCAGTATTGATAAAGACGACTTTATCGCCTGCCCAGATGAGTCTGTCGATTACGCAGTGATGGAACAGACTGATGCCGCCGTAGTCGTACCGCTGGATGCGGGCTGGAGTGACGTGGGCTCCTGGTCAGCACTGTGGGAAGTGAATGAAAAAGATGCGGCTGGCAACTCATTGAAAGGCGATATCTTCCTTCATAACACCAGGAACTGCTATATCAACAGCGAGGATCAGCTGGTTGCAGCGATAGGGGTTGAAAACCTGGTTATCGTTAATACCAAAGACGCTGTGCTGGTGGCACGTAAAGATCAGGTGCAGGACGTCAAACGCGTTGTAGAGTTCCTGAAAGGAGAATGCCGCAGCGAATATCGTCGCCATCGTGAAACCTACTGGCCATGGGGCCGCTGCGATTTGGTGGTGAATACGGGGCGCTTCAACGTCAACCGAATTACGGTCAAGCCTGGCGAAGCCTTTGAGCTGCAGATGCACTATCACCGCACCGAGCATTGGGTGATCCTCTCCGGCACCGCCAAAGTCACCATTCAGGATAAGACGCTACTGTTAACGGAAAACCAGTCGACGTTTATTCCCATTGGTCATCAACACACGCTCGAAAACCCAGGAAAGATCCCACTTGAGCTGCTGGAAATCCAGTCGGGGTCTTATCTCGGTGATGACGACCTGATTTTGATTAAAGAGCAATTTGCCCGTAAATAAGGACCCAGAACACAATGGAAGCACTGACCTGTTTTAAAGCCTACGATATCCGCGGTGAGCTGGGCAAAGAACTCAACGAAGATATCGCATACCGTATCGGCCGCGCCTATGGCGAATTTCTTAAGCCAAAGACTATTGTTGTTGGCGGTGACGTCCGTCTGACCAGCGAAGCGCTGAAAATGGCGCTGGCGAAAGGGTTAATGGATGCGGGCACGGATGTGCTTGATATCGGTATGAGCGGCACCGAAGAGATTTACTTCGCCACTTTTCATCTGGGGATTGATGGCGGCATTGAAGTAACTGCCAGCCACAACCCGATGAATTACAACGGCATGAAACTGGTACGCGAAGGCGCCCGTCCGATTAGCGGCGATACGGGTCTGCGCGATGTGCAACGTCTGGCGGAAGAGAATGAATTTGCCTCCGTAGATGCAGCCAAACGCGGTAGTTATCAGCAAATCTCAGTTCTGGACGCTTATGTCGAGCATCTGATGGGCTATATCGACCTGGCGAACTTTACGCAGCCGATGAAGCTGGTAATCAACTCCGGTAATGGCGCGGCAGGGCACGTTATTGATGAGATTGAAAAACGCTTTAAGCAGGCTAATGCGCCGGTAAGCTTTATTAAAGTCCATCACCAGGCGGACGGCAATTTTCCTAATGGTATCCCTAATCCATTACTGCCTGAGTGTCGCAAAGATACGTCGGACGCGGTACGCGAACATAACGCTGATATGGGGATCGCCTTTGATGGAGATTTCGACCGCTGCTTCCTTTTTGATGAAAATGCAGAGTTTATCGAAGGCTATTACATCGTAGGATTGTTAGCCGAAGCATTTCTCAAAAAAGAGCCTGGCGCAAAAATCATCCATGATCCACGCCTGACCTGGAACACCATTGATGTAGTCACCAAGGCAGGTGGGATACCGGTCATGTCAAAGACTGGGCATGCGTTTATTAAAGAACGTATGCGCGAAGAGGATGCGGTCTATGGCGGCGAGATGAGTGCTCATCACTACTTCCGCGATTTCGCCTATTGCGACAGCGGCATGATTCCGTGGCTGCTGGTGGCAGAATTGCTGGCGGTTAAAGGCCAGACGCTGTCCCAGCTAGTGGCAGAAAGAATGAAGGCATTTCCTTGTAGCGGAGAAATCAATGCAAAAATTGCTCATCCCAAGGAAAAAATAGCAGTAATAGAAAAACACTACGACCTGCTGATTAATGAAAAAGATAAAACAGATGGCATCAGCATTGAATTCTCAGACTGGCGTTTCAATCTGCGTTGTTCTAATACTGAACCGCTTATCAGGCTAAACGTAGAGTCTAAAGGTGATGCGGAATTAATGGCCGTAAAAACGGAGGAAATACTGGCTATGATTAAAGGGGTAGATCAGTGATTTCATTGTTCAATGCCGTAATGCGTTATCGGGGATTTATCTGGAGCAGTGTGAAACGGGATTTTCAGTCCCGTTATCAAACCAGTATGCTTGGCGCAACATGGTTAGTCTTACAACCGTTAGCAATGATTGTAGTTTATACAGTTATTTTTTCACAAATTATGCAGGCAAGGCTGCCGCAGGATACTGGCGCGTTCGCCTATAGCATCTACTTGTGTTCTGGAATTTTAACCTGGGGTCTCTTTGCCGAAATTCTATCGCGCATGCAAGTGGTGTTTATCGAAAATGCTAATTTATTAAAAAAAGTAACCTTCCCAAGGATATGCCTGCCTGTCATCATTGTTATGTCATGCATAATGAATTTTTTTATAATATTTGCTTTATTTTTGTTTTTTCTGGCGGTTACTGGCAATTTCCCAGGGATAGATATTCTCTATATTTTTCCTGTTCTGATTATTCAAATATTATTCGCAACAGGCTTAGGAATAACTCTTGGTGTATTGAACGTTTTTTTCAGAGATGTAGGACAATTCGTTTCAATTCTTCTACAATTCTGGTTTTGGTTCACTCCAGTTGTTTATGTGCTCAATACATTGCCAAAATGGGCGCAAGGTTACATATCCTATAATCCGATAACTTCTTTGGTTAACGGATACCACAATATATTTGTACATAATACAATGCCTGATTTCTATGCCATGCGCTGGACTATATTAATTGCAGTCATTTTTTGTGCGTTAGGGCTCTATTTATTTAGAAAGCATGCGGCAGATATGGTGGATGAATTATAATGTACAGTATAAAAGTAGAAAACGTTAGCAAAGTATATAAACAATACACTAAGAAAGCAGACCGACTTATCGAGTGGGTTCTGCCTGGTAAAGTAAAGCGACATCGTGAAAAAAGGGTGTTGAATAACATATCATTCGAAATAAAACAAGGTGAGGCTGTTGGCATAATTGGCGTCAATGGTGCAGGTAAAAGTACACTCTTAAAAATTATTACTGGTACCACGGCTGCCTCTTCAGGACAGATAAAAACAAACGGTCGTATTGCAGCGTTACTGGAGCTGGGCATGGGTTTCCATCCCGATTTTACAGGAAGACAAAATGCTATTATGGCAGGCCAGCTTCTTGGAATTGGTGAAGATGAGATGGAAAGCGTTATTCAAGATGTGGAAAATTTTGCCGGCGTCGGCGAGTATTTCGATGCACCAGTGCGAACGTATTCAAGCGGTATGCAAGCAAGGGTGGCATTTTCAGTAGCTACTGCTGTCAAAGCAGATATCCTCATTGTAGATGAAGCGCTTAGCGTAGGCGACCTTGCATTTCAGGCAAAATGTATGCAGCGTATGAATCGTATGTTGCAGGACAATGTAACCATTCTCTTTGTTAGTCATGCGCTTTTTCAGGTACGCCAGTTTTGTAATCGTGCAGTTTATATAGCTGATGGTGAAGTCAAAGCATTTGGCCCTGCTGCTGATGTATGCGATCTCTATCAAAATTCATTAGTAGAAAATAAAATTTCGTTGTCGGAACAGAAAAAAACCGGGCTAATCATTAATGCTAATAGCGATCCTGAGATAACAATAAATCCTGAGCTAAGAGCTAATTCACTACAGGAAAATACCGGTAACCTTGATCTTGAATTTCTGGATTTCACCTTTAAAAATGCCGAAGGTGAGAAAATTGCTACAGCTTATGCTAAAGATCGTATTAAGATTGATGCAATTATTCGCTGTAACCGTGATGTGCCAGCCGGTGCTTGCGTTGGCATGCTGATCGGCGATAAGAATGGCTTCCCAGTTTTAAGCATGAATGCAAACTATTACAACGCGCGGTTACCAGAATTAAAAGCAGGTGAGCATGTTATTCTAAGCTGGGACTTTATTATACCTTTTTATATGGGTGAATATCGCATTGACATCGGTATAAAACCTGAGCCTTATTCTCAAGAGTTTTACGATCGCGTATTCTGCGTAAAAGTTTTTACGGTTAATACCCCTGTGGAATTACTCAAGGAAAATTTTGGCGGTATGTTACATGTACCAGCTGATATTACAATTATTAAAAAATGATTGCCTGGTTCAATACCAGATTAGATGAGGTCATAGTCTGTATATGAAGAAAAATTCAAAATTTATATTTTTTTGGCTTCCATACGACGTAAAATATACTTACGAAACTTTTCTGACGGCATTTTATCTGGCGATAAATAAATTCCCCGTAGAGGAAAGTATTCATATTGGTCACCCCTCTCTCTTTGATTCGGTACCACAACATCTTCCAAAAAATTGGCTAAGCGCTTATCAATGTGATTTACCTTCACAGAATGATCTGGACACTCTGCATAAAATAGTCTGGGATGAAACCTTATTCCAACCGCTTGAATTGGCCCTCAAGTCTAAAAATTTAGTCTGGCGAGAGATACTATGTAATGTATATCAGCCATTGCAGGAAAAATTTGAAAAAAATCTTAAAGAACTACTTATTCATGAAGATATTAGCGCTATAATTTTATGGTCTAACTGCCCGTCGATCGTTAAAGCAGCAGAGAAATTCAACATTCCAGTTATTCATAATGAAATGGGGCCGTTACGCGATCCGGTTTATCTTCCGACCTGTTATTTTGATTTTAGCGGCGTGAACGGGCATACAGAGGCTGAAGCCAGATATAACAATATGCTTCCGGAACAGGATGCTTATCCTTTGCTTGGAAGAGCGGCTCTCCAAAGCCTTTTTACAAAGGGAGTTAAACCCCTTCGTCGGCATGATGAATTTGACGCTGGCGTTCCATTACAAGTTGAAGATGATTCTAATATTATTGCTTTCAGCAATGGTTTTAATAATCATGAGTTGATTACGTTTGTAAAAAACCATTATGAAACATGGCTACTCAGGAAGCATCCTTATGGGCATATTGATTATAAGGAAGCAACAGAAGAAGCTAATACGCTTTCACCTCAGGAATTTATTGCGCTTTGCAAAAAAATTGTGACTGTTAACTCTAGTATGGGTTTTGAAGCTTATTTAATGGGAAAGCCAGCTCAAATACTGGGTGATTCTCCATTCAAGTTTATAGATATCAATGCTCCCGATTTCGTTAAACAACTTAGGTTTTGCTTATTAAATTATCTCGTTCCATTCGCCTGGTTGTTTAACAAAGAGTATTATCTATGGCGTCTGAGAAGACCGACAGAGAAAGAAATCGCTGAAAAGCATCTTGAATATTATATTCAGATAAAGCATAACTGGACCAAAGATAACTTCAACTTTTCACGCTTGAATACTGAGCTCGAAAATATATATCAGCGCAATTTAAATCTTCAATTTGTAGAAAATGAAAAGTATTGGTTAGAAAAAAATCAGCAACTAGCTAATGAGTTAGAAAGTTTGAGCGCTACAAGTAGTGCCAGGATTAAAAAACTCAGTAATGAAAATAAGCAAATAAAACAAGAGTTATTAACTTGCAAAACTCAAAATGATAATTATTATCATGAGTTATGGCGTCATCAGCATACATTATCACTAATATACAAAAGCAAGTCATGGAGAATTACTGCTCCATTGCGTGCTATCAATGCTATCAACTTTAGTTCTGTCAGGTTCAGGGCTCTTAAAAGTTTAGACGCTCAGCCAGTCAAAAAAATCCTGAAGAAAATTATTGCTGTACCGGCGTTCAGAAATATAGCAATAAAAATAGCTCATAAAACCGGTAGTTATGCAAAGCTAAAAGCTCTTTACCTGAGAATTCATCAGCCAGCAGCCCAACCGATAGTTCATGTCAGTGAACCTGAAATAATATCCAGAGACACGCTTACCAACATAAAAAAAATAAAGATACTTAGAAAGAAAAGAGGGAATTCTTAATGCTCATTGCTATTGATATACAAGGACTACAGTCTGAAAGCCGTTATCGGGGTATAGGGCGATATGTAAGATCAATTATTAAGGCGTTACTCGTTCTTGCTAAACAAAAAAAACATAATGTTGTACTTTGTGGCAACGGTGCTTTTCCGCTTAACGAATTGATAGATGAGTTTGCACCATTAGTTGGGCGGGACAATATTCGTTTTTGGGTACCGGCGGGAGAGTGTGCTTACGAAAACGTTCTTAATCATGATAATAACTACAATGCACGAATAATTAGAGAAGCCTTTTTCAAAAAGTTAAAGGCAGATGTAATTTATGTGCCGACAATGTTTGAAGGCTATCAGGACAATAGCGTATTAAGTGTTGGAGAGTTTGATAAAAGCACACCAGTTGTCGCTACGCTTTATGATCTTATCCCTTTGCACAATCCTGCACACTATTTAGATGGGAACGCCAATTACAAAAAATTCTATTTGGAAAAAATAAGTTTTCTTAAACGATGTGCAAAATTATTGGCTATCTCCGAATTTGCTAAGCAAGAAGGGCAAGAATACTTCTCAGAAAAAGCAGATGACATTATCAATGTTTCTACCGCATGTGATGACATATTCCAGCCGCACGATTATTCAGATGAAGAAAAATCGGGGTTCCTGAATAAATTTTCCATCACAAAACCTTTTTTGCTTTACTCAGGGGGAGCGGACGAGCGAAAAAATCTTCCTGCGCTTATTAAAGCGCTTAGCAGCCTACCTGAAGAAACTCAGAAAAAATATGAGTTCGTTATTGCGGGCAGGCTGTCTGACTGGGATGTTAATAACTTAAAAAATGCAATAAAAAAGTCAAATTTAGAGTGTATGCCTGTTAGGTTCACCGGTTATGTAACAGACGATGAATTAGTTGCTCTTTACAATCTATGCCACCTTTTTATTTTCCCGAGCTGGCATGAAGGCTTTGGTCTTCCCGCTCTGGAGGCGATGGCATGTGGCGCAGTTGTTATCGGTGCTGGTAATACCAGCCTGCCTGAAGTTATTGGTATACCAGAAGCCTTATTCGATCCTTTAAACATCGATGAGATGCGTCAAAAAATTGAACATGTTCTGATTGATAACGATCTTTATAACGAAATAAAAGAAAAGGGTAAAAGTCGGGCTTGCGCGTTTTCCTGGGAACGCTCTGCAACTGTTGCAATGCATGCATTAGAAGAAGTAGCTTCAAAAGCATCTGATACGTCTGCTGCAGTTATAAATACTAAAAACAAGAAAAAACTCGCCTTCTTTACGCCACTTTCACCGGCCCGATCAGGTATAGCATTATATAGTGAAGAACTATTGCCTGCGCTGGCAAAGTTTTATGATATTGATGTTGTTATTGATCCTTTACAATCTGAGGTAAACCATCAGGTAGAATATGACGTTATTGATGTTCCGGTGTTTCTTGAAAACGTTGAGCGTTATGACAGAATAATTTATCAAATGGGTAATTCTGTTTTTCATGAATATATGCATGAAATACTTGAAGTCTTCCCAGGCATTGTTTGTTTACATGATTTTTACTTGAGCAATTATTATCGTTATAAAGAGTCTCAAACGGGGGAAATGAAGCTCTGGAGCGAACAGCTCCTGACCTCGCACGGATACAAGGCATTGATTGAACGTGGTGAACTAAACAATGATTTGGATATCATGTATCGGTATCCGTCAAATTTTAATGTATTGAGCAATGCGTTAGCAGTGATTGTGCATTCAAATCATGCGCGTGAGCTGGCGAAAGCCTGGTACCATAGTGCAGTATCGGTTGACTGGGAAAAAATCAATTTGCTTCGAGCAAAAGCCTTAAATTATGATCGGCAGTTGACCAGGCAGCAGCTAAATATTGACGATCAGACTATACTGATTTGCTCATTTGGCATTATGGATTTTACGAAGTTAAACCACAGAGTTATTGAAGCATTAGGCGAATCACTCGCGCAGGAAAGCAAAAAGGTAAAACTAGTATTTGTTGGTGAGCTCGGTGGATCCTATAAAGATGAGATTGAAGCGTTAATTAATAAGCACCATCTTGGTAACAGCGTAGAGATAACAGGTTGGGCTTCAGACGAATTATATAAGCAGTACTTAATTGCTGCAGATGTAGCTGTGCAGTTACGATCTCTTTCCCGTGGAGAAACGTCAGCTGCTGTTCTGGACTGTATGAACTACGGTTTACCTACAATCGTTAATGCTAATGGCTCAATGGCTGAATTACCGGATGATAAAGTTATCAAGCTTGCCGAAGACTTTACAACTTTTGAACTAATTGAGGCGATTGATAAACTTTGTCTGGATAGAAATTATCGTTTGTCATTAGGCGCCTCGGCTGCTGCTTACATTCATCAATTTCATAGCCCGGATAATTGCGCTGAATTGTATTATGAATTTATAGAAAAGGTATACGGTAAGGGAGAAGTTCTGATAAATGATGTTATTAAAGAACTCTCGATTGAAGATGAACAGTGCAACAGCTATGCGCAGGTTTTATCACGTAATTTTCCAAAACTGAAATCTGGCCGTAAAATTTTCTTTGATGTAAGCTTGTTGCGCTCTACAGATCTCTGGACTGGAATTGAGCGCGTCACACGCGCATTACTGATCGAATTATTAAAGATTAGTGATGGCAATATGAATATCGTGCCTGTATATCTTGAAAAGAATCAGAATGGCTATTCATTAAAGGAAGCTAACCAGTTTATCACAAAGTTATACCCGCAAACTGAACCTTATTTAGTTAATGACCGGGAAGTTGATTTTTACCCAGGGGATGTCTATTTTTCGTCGGAACTAGCATGCGACCTTATTATCGATGCAGCACAGAATAACTTTTTTGATGATCTTATGAGGAGCAATGTTCATGTCTCTTTCATGATCCATGACATTCTTCCTGTAACACGACCAGAATTTTTCCCCCCTGGTAGTAACGAAAATTTCAGCAAATGGCTAAATATCGTTGCGTCTAATTCGGATAAAATTATCTGTGTAACAGATGCTGTACGGAATGAAGTCGATAAATATATGCGTACGCATAAAATAGATAATTCTCGTCTGAAAATAGAGTTTTCTCATCATGGCGCTGATATCGCTGCTTCCAGGCCCAACAATGGAATAAGCAGTGCTGAAGAAAAAATACTTGCCGCAATCGATAATAAGCTTACTTTTTTAATGGTCGGAACCCTTGAGCCGAGAAAAGGCCATTTGCTAGCCGTTTCCGCTTTTGAAAAGTTATGGCGCAGTGGGCACGACTTGAATTTAGTTATTGTTGGTAAAGAAGGATGGAAGGGATTACCGGATGACAAAAGAAGAACAATTCCTAAAATCATTAGCGCAATTGAAAATAATGAACATAATGGCCATCAGCTGTTCTGGTTAAATAACGCTAGCGATGAGTTACTGTCAAAAATTTATGCAATGTCGGACTGTTTGTTATATCCCTCTGAAGATGAAGGTTTTGGGCTGCCGCTTATCGAAGCATCACAGCACAAAAAACCTCTAATTTCCAGGGATGTTCCTGTTTTAAGAGAGGTGGCTAAAGAAGGCGCTTACTATTTTAACACCAATGATGCTGACGTTCTCGCCGAAGAAATTTTAAAATGGTGTGAACTATTTAAACAAAATGCGCATCCTGATTCTTCATGTATCCCCTGGATTACATGGTCGGAGAGCGCAAAAAATTTAGTTTCTAAACTTCTTTCTTAAGGTTATATATTATGAAATCAGCTGTTATTACGGGTATTACTGGTCAGGACGGCGCATATTTAGCAGAACTGCTTTTAAATAAAGGTTACAAAGTTTATGGTACTTATCGCCGTACAAGCTCTGTAAACTTCTGGCGAATTGAAGAGTTGGGGATCAAAAATAACCCGAATTTGCATCTGGTGGAATACGATCTAACCGATCTCTCTTCCAGCATTCGTCTGTTGCAGCAAAGCGGCGCAACTGAAGTTTACAACCTGGCAGCTCAAAGCTTTGTTGGCGTATCTTTCGACCAGCCGTTGACCACCGCTGAAATCACGGGAATTGGTCCAGTGAACCTGTTGGAAGCTATCCGTATCGTTAATCCTAAAATCCGCTTCTATCAGGCATCAACATCTGAGATGTTTGGCAAAGTACAGGCAATCCCTCAGAAAGAAGATACCCCATTTTATCCGCGCAGCCCTTATGGCGTCGCTAAGCTTTATGCTCACTGGATGACGATCAATTACCGTGAAAGTTACGGTATTTTCGCATCCAGCGGCATTCTTTTTAACCATGAGTCACCGCTGCGCGGTCAGGAGTTTGTCACGCGTAAAATCACCGACTCTGTAGCAAAAATTAAACTTGGCAAATTGGACGTCCTTGAGCTTGGCAACCTTGACGCAAAACGCGATTGGGGCTTCGCTAAAGAGTATGTTGAAGGGATGTGGTTAATGCTACAGGCTGAAGAGCCGGACACCTTTGTACTTGCAACTAACCGTACTGAAACAGTGCGTGACTTTGTGGCAATGGCATTCAAAGCGGCAGGCATTGAGTTGCGCTTTGAAGGAAAGGATGAACAAGAGATAGCAATTGATGTTGCGACTGACAAAGTTGTGGTTAAAGTAAATCCTAAGTTCTACCGTCCGGCGGAAGTTGAACTGCTAATCGGCAATCCGCAGCGTGCAAAAGATATTCTTGGCTGGGAGCCAAAAACTACGCTTGAAGAACTTTGTGCAATGATGGTTCAAGAAGATCTGCGCCGTAATAAACAAGGGTTTTCTTTCTAATATGATTCATGGCAAAAAAGCATTGATCACAGGTATCAAGGGCTTTACTGGCCATTATATGGCAGCGGAGTTATCCGCTGCCGGATATGAAATTTTTGGCCTTGGCTCATCACCCGTCCAACAAAAAGACCATTATTTTCAGGTCGATCTTTCAGACGCAGCGCAGGTCAAACGTGTTGTTGATGCGATTTCGCCTGATGTTGTGATTCATTTAGCCGCTATTGCTTTTGTTGGACATGCCAATCCTAACGCGTTTTACGAAGTTAATGTTGCTGGAACGCGAAATTTACTGCAGGCGCTTGATGAAACCGTTAGCAAGCCTGATGCGATATTGATCGCCAGTAGCGCGAATGTGTATGGTAATAATACGCCGGGTAAACTCAGTGAAAGCACCCCAGCTAATCCTGCTAATGATTATGCTGTCAGTAAACTAGCAATGGAATATATGGCAAAGCTTTTTCAGAACCGATTGCCGTTAATTATTGCCAGACCATTTAACTACACTGGCGTTGGTCAGGCGGACAATTTTCTTATTCCTAAAATCGTTAATCACTTTCGGGATCGTAAGAACGTCATCGAACTAGGTAATATTGACGTATGGCGCGACTTTTCAGATGTACGTTACCTTGTAAAGAGCTATGCAGCCCTGTTGCGTTCTAACGCGTTTAACCAAATCGTCAATGTTGCTTCTGGAGAAATGCACTCGTTGCGTGAGGTAATAAACTTATGCGAAGAACTGACGGGTCATCACATTCAAATCGAAGTCAATCCGAAATTTGTCAGGGCGAATGAAATCAAAAAGCTCTGTGGCGATGTTACTTTGCTTAATCAGATAACGGATCAGAAACTGCAAAAAATTCCACTACGAGAAACCCTGAAATGGATGCTCGAAGCGTAAAGCTCAACGTCGTTTATTCCACTGACTGTATCAAATACCCTCTTACTGGTATTGGCCGTTATGCGTTTGAACTTGCGCGCGAGCTTCAGCAACGTGAAGAAAGCTTGTCGCTTACCTGGCTTCATGGGTCAAAAGTGCGTGATTCGCTGGCAATAGCCAGTGAGTCTGCACAGTCAGTTCAATCCCTGAAAAGAAAGCTGCAAAAGAGTAAGACAGTCAGTGAAATTTATCGACTTACTTTTCCCTGGCTAAAAGCCTGGTCACTGCGGGAATATAAGAATCATATTTTTCACAGCCCAAACTATTATTTGCCGCCCGGCGTACAACACTGTGTTGCAACTTTTCATGATTTATCCGTGTTCCACTGGCCGCAATTTCATCCGGCGGGACGCGTCCATATGATGCAAAAAGAGTTAAGAAAGACCGTCTTACGGGCGACAAGGCTGATTACAGACTCACACTATACCAAACGTGAGTTAACCGAGTTTTTTAATCTTCCCGACGAAAGAATCATTGTTGCGCCTTTAGCTTGCAATGAGCAATTTCATCCGCGTCTCGAACAAGACGCAAAGACCGTATTAAAACAGTATAAGCTTACGTGGCGTCGTTTTTTTCTCTACACTGGTACTATCGAACCAAGAAAAAACATAATTACGCTACTGCGTGCCTATGATCGTTTGCCTGCCGCAGCAAAGCGTGCCTACCCCCTGGTAATAAGCGGTTATAAAGGGTGGGAAAATGAAGAACTTTTTCGGCTATTTGCGAAGGGGGAAAGAGAAGGATGGTTGAGATATCTGGGTTTTGTGCCGGGCAAAGACCTCCCTGTCCTTTACAGTGCGGCGACCAGTTTCGTTTTTCCGTCAATTTATGAAGGATTTGGTCTGCCGGTGCTAGAAGCTATGGCGTCAGGCACGCCGGTAATATGTTCCAATGCGACCTCACTTCCAGAAGTCGCAGGCGAAGCGGCCCTAATGCATACGCCAGAAGATGTTGATACCTTGACATCTTATCTACAAATGATGACAGAAGATGCTGCACTTAAGCAGGCAATGACAAATTCAGGGCTTGCCCGGTCCCGGCAATTCTCATGGTCACTTTGTGCTGATAAAACAATAGAAGCCTATGAGCAGGTTGCTAAATTCATATGATCAATGTCCTACACTGCTATAAAACTTACTATCCGGACACTTTTGGCGGCATTGAGCAGGTCATTTATCAGCTTGCCGAAGGTGGAGTTAAAGAGAATATACATTCTACTGTTCTTACCCATAGTCCTGCATTTGAACAAGACGTTTCCGTTCTGGAGCATCACACTATCCACCGTGTAAAAACGGTTTGTGAATTCGCTTCCACACCTCTGTCATTTTCAGCAATATCAACATTTAGAAAACTGGCTAAATCTGCTGACATTATTCATTATCATTATCCGTATCCTTTTATGGATGTAATGCATTTTGCTGCTGGAATAGATAAGCCTTCAGTTGTAAGTTACCACTCCGATATTGTTAAGCAAAAAATGTTGCTCAAGCTTTATACGCCCTTGATGAATCGATTTCTTTCTTCAGTGGATCGTATTGTTGCAGCTTCGCCTAACTATGTTGAAAGCAGCCCTGTATTGCAGCAATTCAGGGATAAAGTTGATGTCATCCCTTACGGTCTGGATAAAAAATTCTACCAAAACAACGATGCGGCCGTGCTGGAAAAATGGCGCACCTGTTTTCCACAGGGTTTTTTCTTATTCATCGGTACGTTTCGGTACTATAAAGGGTTACATATCCTGATTGAAGCGGCCCAAAAGAGCCACTACCCAATTGTTGTAGTCGGCGCTGGTCCTATTGAAGCTGCGTTAAAAGCTCAGGCGAAACAGCTATCCGTGGATAACATTCATTTCCTCGGCGCGCTTGGCGACAGCGATAAATCTGCGCTTTTACAGTTGAGTACCTGTTTAGTCTTTCCTTCGCATCTGCGCTCGGAAGCTTTCGGCATTTCGCTGTTGGAGGGCGCGCTTTATTCCAAACCATTAATCTCAAGTGAAATCGGAACCGGGACAACCTATATTAATATTCATCAAGAAACAGGCCTGGTTGTCCCGCCTTCTAATCCTGTCGCGTTGCGTCAGGCAATGGATGATATCTGGCAACATCCCGAACAAGCGAGACGTTTTGGGGAGGCCGCGCATAAACGATTTGAATCGCTGTTTACTGCGCAAAGCATGGTCGCAAGTTATACAGAACTTTATAAGTCTTTGTTAAATTTATGATTTTTTTTCAGGCGAATTTAGAAAGCTATCGCACCAATCATTACCCTTTATTAGCTATCCTGAGTTAAGATATCAGGCACTTAGTGAAGAGTGTTACTGGTAACATTCTGCGAGACCACAGACAGGAGTATGTAATGTCCAAGCAACAGATCGGCGTTGTAGGTATGGCAGTCATGGGTCGTAACCTGGCTCTTAATATTGAGAGCCGCGGTTACACCGTTTCTATCTTCAACCGTTCGCGCGAAAAGACAGATGAAGTTATCGCTGAGAACCAAGGCAAAAAACTCGCTCCGTATTATACGATTGAAGAGTTTGTAGAGTCCCTTGAGAAACCTCGTCGTATCCTGCTGATGGTACAGGCGGGCGAAGCAACTGATAAAACTATCGCTTCCCTGACTCCGCATCTCGATAAAGGCGACATCCTGATCGACGGCGGCAACACCTTCTACAAAGACACCATTCGTCGTAACAAAGAGCTCTCTGAGCAGGGCTTCAATTTCATCGGTACCGGTGTTTCCGGTGGTGAAGAGGGCGCGCTGAAAGGTCCTTCTATCATGCCTGGCGGACAGAAAGAGGCTTACGAGCTGGTTGCGCCGATCCTGGACAAAATCGCAGCCCGCGCTGAAGACGGCGAAGCCTGTGTGACCTATATCGGTCCAGACGGCGCTGGCCACTACGTGAAGATGGTACATAACGGCATCGAATATGGCGACATGCAGCTGATTGCTGAAGCCTATGCGCTGCTGAAAGGCGCGCTGGGTCTGAGCAATGAAGAGCTGGCGAAAACCTTCACCGAGTGGAATAACGGCGAGCTGAGCAGCTACCTGATCGACATCACCAAAGATATCTTCACCAAGAGAGATGATGAAGGTAACTACCTGGTTGACGTCATCCTGGATGAAGCCGCTAACAAAGGTACCGGGAAATGGACCAGCCAGAGCTCACTGGATCTCGGCGAGCCGCTCTCTCTGATTACCGAGTCTGTATTTGCCCGCTATCTCTCTTCTCTAAAGACACAGCGTGTTGCCGCATCTAAAGTGTTAAGCGGCCCGCAAGCGCAGGCTTTCACTGGTGACAAAGCGGAATTTATTGAAAAGGTGCGTCGCGCGCTTTACCTGGGCAAAATTGTCTCTTACGCGCAGGGCTTCTCACAGCTGCGTGCTGCTTCCGAGCAGTACAACTGGGATCTGCATTACGGCGAGATCGCGAAAATCTTCCGTGCTGGCTGCATCATCCGCGCACAGTTCCTGCAGAAGATTACCGATGCCTATGCAGAAAACGCCAATATCGCGAACCTGCTGCTGGCACCTTACTTCAAGAATATCGCTGACGAATACCAGCAGGCGCTGCGCGACGTAGTTGCTTACGCAGTACAAAACGGTATCCCGACGCCCACTTTCTCTGCCGCTATCGCTTACTACGACAGCTATCGTTCAGAAGTATTGCCCGCTAACCTGATTCAGGCGCAGCGCGACTACTTCGGCGCGCATACTTATAAGCGCATCGATAAAGAAGGTGTATTCCATACTGAATGGCTGGAATAATAAGCAGACACTTATCTTTAACCCGGCTTTTGCCGGGTTTTCTTTGAGTAAAGTAAATTTAATTATATTGTTTAAATTAATTAAAAGGATTTATTGATGGTGGCTAGTAATGAAAAATAGTTCTTTAAGCAGGCACATACCATATTACCCCTTTATTGATGGAATGAGAGCCTTAGCGGTGCTTTCAGTTATCCTCTTCCATCTCAACTCTACTTTTATGCCGGGCGGTTTTGTAGGTGTAGATGTTTTTTTTGTCATTTCAGGCTTCATAGTCAGTGCATCCGTATCTGCTTTAAAAGGCTCAACAACATTAGAATTTTTTATTGCATTTTATAGCCGTAGAATAAAAAGAATTTTCCCCGCTTTAGTCTTTATGTTGTTAATGATTTCACTGATTTCCGCTCTTTTTATTCCTGGCTCCTGGTTGAGTTATGTGAATCAGACCACAGGGCTTTATGCCTTTTTTGGTCTGAGTAATTTCATATTATCTTCAACTGGTAGGGATTACTTTGCGCCTACAACAGATTTTAATCCCTTTACTCATACATGGTCATTAGGCGTTGAGGAACAATTTTATATTATCTTTCCTTTTTTATATATATTTTGGCTTTCTTTTAAAAGGAAATATATTTCATCGATAATTTACTTAGTTATTGGTGTGGCCTCGGTAATATACTCTTTTTACTTATCCCATTCTTCACCTACACAGGCCTATTATTCGACCGTGAGTCGTTTTTGGGAGCTGTCTGCAGGGGTTTTGCTTTTCCACTTCATGTCAAGCTTTCAAAATGTACTGGAAAAGAAAAAATGGACTAACTGGATTCGTGAAGCAGTTGGCTATATTTCGCTTCTCTCAATGCTGGTTGCGTTTTATCTGACTGACAATGGCAATTTCCCTATGCCTGGGGCTTTATTAGCCACTGTGAGCACGCTTGGGCTATTTTTTGGTTTGTACCAAAGGCCTGATTCAATATTAGCTAAAAAAATCCTTGGTAACTCTTTTCTTCGCTATATTGGAAAGCTCTCGTTTTCTCTCTATTTATGGCACTGGCCTGTATTTGTTATCTTCAGATGGACTTGTGGACTTGAAACGACAGGTCAAAGGGTAGCGGCACTTATCATTACAATTTTATGCTCTTTGTTCTCTTTTTATCTAGTTGAGAAGCCAGTTCGGGCATCGTCTTTTATCTCGCGGAAAAAAGACTGGGCGGTACTTGTTTCAGGATTTGTATTAGTAGGGGTTGCATATTATATTTCAAATACAATAAATGCACATGCTGGTAATATTTCGCAAAGTGTTCTTTTGAAATCTCCACAAGACTGGTATCCGGAAGGTAGTGGAGTAGTTGATGGATTTCCTGGGTGTAACGCTGATCCAGAACATAAAGAAATAGACGGTGGTTTACTGCTAATCTATAAAGTAAAAGGCTGCGTTAAACCTACAAAAGAAAATCCACATAAAGTTTTTGTTATTGGCGATTCACATGCGCTTGCCTATTCATCGGTGTTCAAAAGCTTTGCAATAAAGACACAAAGCGAAGTTTATGCATATAACAATGGCGGGTGTCCATTCCTGAGTTTTACGCCGAATAGAGACTTAGACGTACCGGCTTGTAGAAAATATACTGATGCATCCCTGAAAGACATCAGCAACAAAATACGTGAAGGTGATATATTGTTTTTGGCCTCTTTAAGGCTGCCACGCTTTGTCGACCAGTGGGCCTATTTCGGCGATGCTGAGCATAAAGAAATTTTGTTCAGCAATCAGGCTCAACAAGGACGTAGCCGTACCATACAGTATGCTGTTGAAGCTTTAAAACCTATTGCGGATAAAGGTGTTCATATCGTTTTTGAGGCACCTAAGCCGCTGTTTAAAATCCCCGTTTATCGTTGTGCAGACTGGTATGATAAAGATAATCCAATTTGTAAAGGTGGAGATAATATTTCCAGAGGTTTGATTGAATCTTATCGTGCACCGATCATGGAGAGTTACGTCGAGTTAGGAAAACAAATTCCTTTATCAGTATGGGACCCTCTGCCTGAACTCTGCGATGAAAAAACTTGTTATGCCTATAAAAATCATAAGCCTCTCTTTTTTGATGGAGATCATTTAAGCGGATATGGAAATCAGGTTCTGTTGCCTTCTTTCTTACATTTTATGAAAGATATTGAAAGAGGCCAGCAGGCCAAGGGAAATCTCAATAGTTTTTCTATCGATTTTATGGATGCCCTCCCGCCAGAGTTTATTGATACAATAGAAGGTATGTCTCATTATGAACCGTGGGGACGTTGGAGCGATGCGAATGAGTCAGAACATGTTTCGATATCCTTCTTAACGAGCCTGCCAAAGCATTTTATATTTACTATAAAAGCACATGCGCTTGGTCCCAATATAGGTAAAGATATCACAATTAAATATTCTGGCGTAAATAAAACTCTTAACCTAACACAGAATGATACTGTACAGTCCCTTGAGTTTAACGTTGAAGATCAATCGAAAAAAATTGAAATATTTATCCCTCATCCTGTTAGCCCTAAGTCTTTAGGATTAGGAGAAGATCTCAGGTTGTTAGGTATTGGCATTGTTAATATTAATATTAATTCAGTTAATTAATTTTTGAAGGTTTTCAGGAAGAAATATGTTTAATTTAAATGATTACAGTATTGCAGTCGTCATTCCCTGCTATAACGAAGGTGTTGCAATTAGTAAAGTGGTTGAGGATTTTAGCTATCATTTACCTACCGCATCTATATACGTATTTGATAATAACTCCTCTGACGATACTATCGAAAAAGCATTAACTGCAGGCGCTCATGTTTATTCAGTAAAAAATCAGGGTAAAGGAAATGTCGTCAGACGTATGTTCGCCGATATAAACGCGGATATTTATGTCATGGTTGATGGCGATGCTACATATGACGCATCCTGTGCACCCAACATGATAAAAAAGCTATTATCAGAACAACTTGATATGGTAGTTGGCGTCAGAAAACACGAAGCTGCGGAAGCTTATCGGCCGGGGCATACCTTTGGAAACAAAATGCTTACAGGTTGCGTTAAGAGCATTTTTGGCGGGAAGTTTACTGATATGCTTTCAGGTTATCGTGTTTTTTCGAAACGATATGTCAAATCCTTTCCCGCTATGGCTAAAGGCTTCGAAACTGAAACGGAGCTTACGGTGCATGCGCTTGAATTACGTATGCCCTATGATGAGTATGACACGCCTTATGGTGCCAGAATGGAAGGTTCAACCAGTAAACTAAATACTTATCGAGACGGTATTCGTATCGCAAAAATGATCGTCAGGCTTTATTCAACTGAAAGACCATTTATGTTTTATGGAATTCTGGCATTTTTATTTTGTGTTACGGGATTCACGTTAGCTTTACCATTAGCTACTTATTATTTTGAAACGGGGCTGGTACCGCGTTTACCTACGGCTATGTTATCTACAGGTTTGATAATTCTTTCTGCTATATCTTTTGTTACAGGGCTTATACTTGAAAGTGTTACTGTAGGACGACGTGAATTAAAAAGGCTAGCTTATTTAGCTATTCCTGCAAAACAGGTTTAATGGAATTGTACGATGAACTATCTTTTTAAGTATAAAATTAAGGCGTTAGTACTACTACTGTTTCTTGCTTCTTCCTTGTTTTTTGTTTTTCATAAGCAATTTCAGACAGGTTTTACATTTGTTATCGGAAGTAGATTTGATGGGTTGATTGAATCTAGCATTTTACAACATTGGTATAATTTTTTCGTAGGTAAGTCAGTTTGGAATAATGTTGGGTATTTTTATCCTTATACAGACACTTTAGGCTATAACGATGGTTATTTTATTTATGGTGTGATATTTAGTCTGTTCCGAATGGCTGGAGGTGATATATTTCTGTCTTCAGAGTTGGTTAATTTAATACTTAAAATTATTGGTTTTCTTTCATTCTTTTTTCTAGCCCATCGCACGTTGAAATTAAGCTTCTTCATATCTGTGACTGGCGCAACTATGTTTACGTTGAGTAATGCTCTTACGATGCAAATGCATCATGCTCAGTTATTAAGCATTGCTTTTGCGCCTTTAATGACCATTTTTATTTGCAATTATTTTCATGCAATTATACAAAAACAGATTAAAAAAGCCATAGTAAATGGTTCATTAGCCGCGCTGTTACTTTCGGCGTGGCTTATCACTACATATTATATGGCTTGGTTTTATATATTGTTTTTTGTCTTGTTTGCCATATGTTTATTGCCATCCTTTATATTTAATTTCTCAATTTTAAAAAATAGTCTTCGGGCTATTAATCTAACGACAATTTTTGTTCCGCTGATTATATTAGCTATTGGGCTTATACCATTTTTAGACGTGTATTTACCTAAAGCTAAGGAGACGGGGGGGCAAGACCTTTATTCCGTTGCTTATTATGTGCCAAAGCTTGGTAACTTATTAGACCCGGGAAAAGATAATTTTTTATTTGGCGAGCTATCTGGTAAAATTTTTAGTGAATTTTTTCCTTCAGTTCAAAGAGTAGGTGAATTAAATGTTGGCTTCCCATGGTTTTGTATGGGATTGCTTCTGTTGACTTTTGTTGTAATTTTGTTCAAAAGAAGTATAGGTTTAGAAGACCATCTTATTAAGGCATTAGTTTTTACCATAATTCTATCTTTTATTTTAATGGTAAAATATGATGACTTCTTTCTCTGGGAATATGTCTGGCGCTATATGCCGGGAGCTAAAGGGATGCGGGTAACTTCACGCTACGCTCTCTTCCTTATTTTTCCAGTGTGCTTGTTATCTGTGCTTTTCCTTTCAGGTAAAATAATCAAATTGCCGAAAGAATTTGTTTTTTGCTTGGGCGCCATGTTGATTCTTGAACAAGCCAATTTTGCATCAAGCGCAAACTTAAATAGAGAAAGCCAACAAGATTTTGTTAAATCCATCCCGATTCCACCTGAAAATTGTAAATTATTTTATGTTGTGGGGCAGCGCGAAAATGAATTTGATATCAATAGCCAAAACGGTGATTTAAGTTTGTATCCTCATAACGTTGACGCAATGTTGATCTCAGAGGTGTATGCCCTGAGAACTATTAATGGCTTCTCAACATTTAATCCTAAAACTTGGGACTTTAACCAAGCCCCACTAAATACTTACAGAGCACGAGTAAAAAATTATCTCTTCAACCATGGTTTAATGACAGATATATGCGAGCTTGATTTATTTAATAAAAAGTGGATCGCTTTAAAAAATCTTCAAGATGTTGGCCTTTCTCACAGGATTGCAGGGAAGCTTAAAATCACATTGTCATCAAAGCCTGTTTTTGATATAAAAAATAAGACATGGTCGTTTGATGTCTTGCTAAGTAACTTTTCTGATTCAGATCTCGGTAAGGGAACTTATAATCAATTTAGCGTTGGAGTCAGGCTTTATAATAATAATCATAAAATGTTAGACCAGGATTATTTAAGGGCTGACATGCCTTTTCTTAAAGCTAACGGTGGAAGTAAGGCGGTAACAATAACTCTTCCAGGAAATTTCGATGATAAAAATGCTATCGATGTTATTTTGGTGGAGGAAGGCGTTAGTTGGTTTGATTTGGAAGGTATGCGTCCCGTATTTTTGACCTTCAAGTGAAAAAAAAGCTGGTTTACTCGGGTGTAAACCAGCTTCTCCTTTAACGGAAACTGTAATGTTAAAACTCTTTTTATTTGCTATTGTGGGAACAATAGGTTTTGCAGTCGATACGTTTTTTTTATATCTTTGCAAAGAAGCTTTTGGTTTATATATTGCAAGGCTAATATCTTTCTTTATGGCTGTTATAGTGACCTGGTTATTGAATAGACAGCTAACATTTAAGAAAGAGGCGGCTAAAGAAAATAAAGGCAAAGAGTTTTTTAGTTACTTTGCCTTTATGCTCATAGGAGGGGTATTAAATTATATGGCTTATAGCGTATCCATTTACTTTTCACCCTTTATATCATCTTATCCTGTAATCGCTGTTGCTATTGGCAGCATATGCGGGTTGCTAGTCAACTTTACTACCTCATTACTTTTCATTTTTAATAAAAAAAAACCACTTTAACAGGTGCTTATGTTTCTTAACGAGTGGGGTAGCTTTACCCCACCAGCAAATCCCCGCTCCTAATCTCTTTATCTCCCGCCAGCCTGACCACCAGCATGCCGGCCGTCGCGAACTTCGCCCAGTGCCTTGCATAGAGCACGCCGCCATGCTCTGCCACCAGCGGCGTCACGCTGTCGGTTATCGGATCGACTACCTCAGCGATTACTTCACCCGGACGAATATGCGCGCCCAGTTTTTTACGGTGCAGGATCAGGCCCGATACCGGCGAGTAAATATATTCGCAGCCTGCCAGCGGCGTTGCGGGATGTTTAAGGGCAGGGGAGACAGCGGCTGCGCCCTCAGTGTGACGCTGCTTAATAACGCTCACCTCTTCAGGCATATCTACCGCTTCCAGCGCGCTCGCCGCAGCGCTGCTCTCCGCCATACCTGCAATGTCGTCAGCATTTGCCGTCACCAGCGCCAGTTCATCGCCGCCAATCACCGGGGCGGCCACTTCTGCTGATATCAGGGTCTCTTCAGCCGCGATATAACCACCTTCGCGCAGCGCAGCGATAATTGCATCTGCGTCATGCTCCGCCTGGTCAGGATCAACATCACGTACCCCACGCAGCTCAAGCGTCACCGGCAGCAGGCCGCGCGGCATTGGATAGCTGTCGCCAAAGCGTTCCGCCAGCGTCAGCCAGGGCTCGCAGCAGGCTTCATCGAAGGGTTCACCGCCTGAAACCTGCGCCAGCAGCTGCACCTCGCTGCCCAGCCAGCGCGCCAGCGGCTCGATATCGGGCCAGGCATGCGGCGTGGTGTAGAGATGGGGCAGCGCTTCCCAGTCGCAGTGCAAATCAATCATCAGATCCGCCTGGCTCGCCATGCGCATCAGGGTAAACCGCTGTGCCTCCAGTTCGTTTTTGGCAATTACATCGCGATAGTGGCGATCGATCGCATCGCGGATCAGCCGCTTGTTGTCGCCTTCGTTCGGCGACAGCGAGCCGGCCAGCTCAGCCGCCAGCTTTTCGCCCAGCGCGGGGAAGCGACGGTTGAAGTCCTGACCAGACTCGCAGTGAAAACGTCCCAGATGCGTGCCGTTCCAGTGCTGGCTCAGCGCCAGCGGGTTCGCCACCGGCATCAGCGTAAAGCTCGCACGCAGCCTGCCAGCGGACTCCAGCGCCGCCAGCTTCTGCTTGAGAAACCAGGCGACCGCCATACCGGGGATCTCGTCGCCGTGCAGCGACGCCTGGATATAAACCTGTTTATGTTTTTCTTCGCCGAAGTGGAAGCTGACGATTTCGCGCTGAGTGCCCAGCGAGGCGCTAAGAAGAGGATGATGTTGTTGATGCATGAGGCGCTGAGTATCCTGTCATTTAGAAGGGGCGCAGCTGCGCCCTGGAAATGAAGAAAAGTATAGTGCCGAATTAAAGCGGGCGACCAGTTGCGTCGCCCCAGGGTTACGGCTGGACAGAAATGTCAGTAGCGAAGTACTGCTTTTGAATCTTGTCGAAGGTGCCGTTCTTTTTGATTTCGGCGAAGGCGTTATCCATCGCGGTTTTCAGTTCGGTATCGCCTTTACGCAGGCCAATCGCGGTTCCCGGACCGATAATCGGATCTTGCACAATCGGGCCGGCCAGTTCGAAATCTTTGCCCTGCGGGTGTTTCAGGAAGCCATTCGCCGCCTGCGCTGCATCGGTAAATACCACATCCAGCCGTCCAGAGATAAGGTCGCTCTCTACCTGTGCCTGATCGCCATAGGGCACGACGTTCACGCCAAACGGCTGCCATTTGGCGCGTGCGTAACGCTCCTGCACTGTGCCTTGCTCCACGCCGACGGTTTTACCCTTCAGCGACTCGGCGGTCGGCAGCAGGCCGGAACCTTTACGCGCAATCAGCTGGGTATGGGTGTCATAGAGCGGTACGGTAAAGTCGATCTGCTTCAGACGCTCTTCGGTAATGCCCATATCTGACAGGATGGCGTCGAACTTACGCGCTTTGAGCGCCGGGATCATGCCGTCGAACTGACTTTCCACCCAGACGCATTTTGCCTGCATCTGCTGGCACAGCGCATTGCCCAGATCGATATCAAAGCCGACCAGCTTGCCCTGCGGGGTTTTGGACTCAAACGGAGGATAGGTCGGATCGACCGCGAAGCGGACCTGTTCGATTTTCGCCTGCGCGCCAAAGGCGCAGCCTGCCAGCAGAGCGGTCATCAGCGCAGCGCGCAGACGTGAGGGAGTGTAAATAGCCATTTAATCTTCTTTTATCGTGATGTTGAATTAAGCAGAGTACCTGCCCGCTATCACGATGACAATTACTGGATTATTTTCACTACGTTAGCATTACAGAGGCGGCGATAGTCGTCGGTATTGACTATAACCGACCTGTCCAGCCGACCGGCGTTAAAGGCGATCTCCTCAAAACGCTCGAACAGCAGCGGATCGACCACCAGCTTTAGATCGGGATGAAAAGAGAAGGGCGGTATAGCGCCGAACACACAGCCGGTCAGCGCATCCACTTCCGCCGGGCTGGCGAGCGAGGCACGCCGACCGGCAACCGCCTCCGCCACTCTGGTTAAATCTGCCTGCTGATCTGCGGGCAGCACCGCCAGCACGTGCTGTTTGACACCGTTGCCTTTGACGTGGCACACCAGCGCTTTTGCACCCTGGCCCACCGCCGTGCCGCGGATTGCCGCCACCGCCTCGCATTTACCGGTCGCTTCATGCGTAATCAGCCGATAGCGCGCCTGATGCCGATCCAGCAGGGCGAGCAGTTTTTCATGGGTTGTCATCGCGGTTCCTGAGAAAAAATACGCTCGGTGTTGCTCAAGGCCCGGTGCCTTTCCCGGTCTTGAGCAACGTAACCTGGCTACTTATGACGCGCGCGCAGATTATTAATGACGGTGCTGAGGTCGAGATCCTGGTCCTGTAGCAGCACCAGCAGGTGATAGAGCAGGTCAGAAGCCTCGTTAGTCAGCTCGTGGCGGTCGTTAACCGTCGCTGCCAGAGCGGTCTCGACGCCTTCTTCACCCACTTTCTGCGCGATACGCTTGGTGCCGCTGGCATAGAGCTGCGCGGTGTAGGAGCTGGCGGGATCGGCGCTTTTGCGCGACGCCAGCAGCTGCTCAAGCTGATAGAGAAAGGCCCAGTCGGGCGTAGCGGGCGAGAAGCAGCTTGAGGTGCCGCGGTGACAGGTCGGGCCGACAGGATCGGCCAGCACCAGCAATGTGTCGTTGTCGCAGTCCGGTGTGATGCTCACTACCTTAAGGAAATGGCCGGAGCTTTCGCCTTTGGTCCAGAGACGCTGTTTGGTACGTGAGAAAAAGGTGACGTTGCCTTCGCTGAGGGTTTTCGCCAGCGCGTCCTGATTCATATAGCCGTGCATCAGCACTTCGCCGGAAACGTTGTGCTGCACGATAACGGGCATCATGCCCTCAGTTTTGGCCCAGTCGAGGCGGGCCAGTTGCTCTTCAGTTAACACGCGCGAATCTCCACTCCGTTTTCTTTCAGAAAGCTCTTCAGCTCGCCAATATTGATAATTTGCTTGTGGAACACCGAGGCGGCCAGCGCGCCGTCGACGTTCGCCTGTTCAAAAGCGTCAAGGAAGTGCTGCATGGTGCCTGCGCCGCCGGAGGCGATCAGCGGCACGTTGCAGACGTCGCGTACTTTTTTCAGCTGCACCAGATCGTAGCCGTTGCGTACGCCATCCTGGTTCATCATGTTCAGTACGATTTCGCCTGCGCCCCGCTTTTGCACCTCCTGCACCCACTCCAGAGTTTCCCACTGGGTCACGCGCGTGCGCGCTTCGTCGCCGGTATACTGATTTACATGATATTTGCCGCTTGCCTCGTCGAACCAGGTATCAATTCCCACCACGATGCACTGCACGCCGAAGCGATCAGCCAGGCGGGTGATGAGCGAAGGATCGGCCAGCGCAGGTGAGTTAACAGAGATTTTGTCGGCACCGAATTCCAGAATGCGCGCCGCGTCCTGCTCGCTTTTAATGCCGCCCGCCACGCAGAAAGGAATATCGATCACTTCCGCTACGCGCGACACCCAGCTTTTGTCGACCACGCGGCCGTCGCTGGAGGCGGTAATATCGTAGAAGACCAGCTCGTCCGCGCCTTCCTGCGCGTAGCGCTGCGCCAGCGGCACGATATCGCCGATGATCTCATGGTTGCGGAACTGGACGCCTTTGACGACCTGACCGTCGCGCACGTCAAGACAGGGAATTATGCGTTTTGCCAGCATGCGATAGCCTCCGAAACCGTGAATTTACCTTCCAGTAAGGCGCGTCCGACAATCACGCCCTTGACGCCGCTGCCGCGCAGCGCTGCGATATCCTCAATGCCGCCGATGCCGCCGGAAGACTGAAACGCAATATCGGGATAGCGCGCGGTTACTTCCTGATAGAGCGCGACGTTAGAGCCGCTCAGGGTGCCGTCGCGCGAAATATCGGTGCAGAGCACATGCTTCAGGCCCACCGGCGCAAACTGCGCGATAACCTCTTCCAGCGTGACGCCCGCCGCTTCCTGCCAGCCGCTGATGGCGACCTCTTTACGGTTCGCCGCGTCGATGCGCACATCCAGCGCCAGCACGATCGCCTCGGGGCCAAATTCGCTAAACCACTTTTTCACTTCCTCTGGCTCTTTCACCGCCGTGGAGCCGACCACGACGCGGCTGGCGCCGGCATCCAGCAGCGCCCTGACGTCGTCGCGCGTGCGAATGCCGCCGCCGACCTGCACGATCGCCTCAACGCCGTTAAGCAGCGTTTGCAGCAGCGGGATCTGGCGCTGTGCCGGATCCTTTGCGCCGGTCAGGTCTACCAGATGCAGCACCGTCGCGCCCTGGCTGGCATACTCCTGCAGGCGCGGCAGCGGATCGCTGCCGTAATCGCGCTGCTGGCCATAATCGCCCTGATGCAGACGCACCACTTTGCCGTCAATTAAATCTAACGCGGGGATAATCATTACATCTCCAGGAAGTTTTTCAGCAGCTGCGCGCCCGCTTTGCCGGAGCGCTCGGGGTGGAACTGCACGCCAAAGAAGTTATCTTTCTGCACCGCCGCGGTGAAGGGCTGGCCGTAATCGCACTGGGCGATGGTGCTGGCGTTCACCGGCATGGCGTAGCTGTGCACGAAGTAGAAGTAGCTCTCTTCATCGATGCCGCGAAACAGGTGATTGCCCGCCTGAGCGATAATCTGGTTCCAGCCCATATGCGGTAGCGGCAGGCCTTGGGTGTCCATCAGCCCGCAGGCCGCGTCGATAATGCCGAGGGTATTGATGCCGCCGTTCTCCTCGCTGCTGCTGCCCAGCAGCTGCATGCCGAGGCAGATGCCCAGCACCGGCTGGGTGCAGGCTTTGATCAGATCCACAAGGTCGCGCTCTTCCAGCTGATTCATCGCCGCCTGCGCGGTGCCGACGCCCGGCAGAAACAGCTTGTCGGCACGCAGCACCACGTCAGGGTCGCGGCTGACGTCAGGCGTGTAGCCAAGACGCTCCACCGCCCACTTGACCGACGAGAGGTTGGCGCAGCCGGTATCGAGGATCACCACGTTCATTACAGCACTCCTTTCGAGCTGGGCAGGGTGTTGCCCTCAACGCGGATCGCCTGGCGCAGCGTGCGGCCGAAGGCTTTAAACAGGCTCTCCACGCGGTGGTGATCGTTCTTGCCCTTGGTTTTAAGGTGCAGGGTGCTCATCATGGCGTAGGAGAGCGAGCTGAAGAAGTGCTCCACCATCTCGGTGCTCATATCGCCGACGCGCTGATAGCTGAACTCCGCCTTGAATTCGAGGTGCGGGCGGCCGGAGATATCGAGCGCGCAGCGCGCCAGACACTCATCCATCGGCAGCACGAAGCCGAAACGGCCGATGCCGCGCTTGTCGCCCAGCGCCTTCAGCAGCGCCTCGCCGAGCGCCAGCCCGGTATCTTCAATGGTGTGGTGATCGTCGATATAAAGATCGCCTTTCACTTCGATATTCATGCGGAAGCCGCCGTGCACCGCAATCTGGTCCAGCATATGGTCGAAGAAGCCGACGCCGGTGTTGATTTTGCTGCCGCCTTCGCGGTCCAGCCAGACCTCGACCTGAATCTGCGTCTCTTTGGTGTTGCGGTTAACCAGCGCATGGCGGTCGCGTCGGGTCAGCCGCGCCTGGATAGCGTTCCAGTCCTCGCCGTCACGGCCGAAGCGGATGCCCTGGATGCCCATATTCTGCGCCAGTTGGATATCGGTCAGCCGGTCGCCGATAACATAGCTGTTTGCCACGTCGATAGCGCCTTCCGCCAGCCACGCCTCGACCATTTTGGTCTTCGGCTTGCGGCAGTCGCAGTTATCTTCCGGCTTGTGCGGACAGATCAGCACGTCGTCAAAGTGGATGCCCTGCGAGCTGAGCACCTGCATCATCAGGTTATGCGGGCCGTCGAAATCCGCCTGCGGAAAGCTGCTGGTGCCCAGCCCGTCCTGATTGGTGATCATCACCAGCCGGTAACCGGCGCTCTGCAGAGCCAGCAGCGCCGGGATGACGTTGGCTTCAAACGCCAGCTTCTCCAGGCGATCCACCTGAAAATCCTCAGGCGGCTCGACGATAAGGGTGCCGTCGCGATCGATAAAAAGGGTCTTCTGACTCATGCTCTCTCCACAGATAAAGCCTGTAACGCGGCGATCAGGCGCTCGCACTCTTTACGCGTGCCGATTGAGATGCGCAGACATCCCGCAAGGCCCGGATTTTTGTTCTGGTCGCGCAGAATAATGCCCTGATCCCACAGGGATTTAAACACCGCAGGCGAATTGTCGAAGCGCGCCAGAATATAGTTGGTTTCGCTCGGGAAGACCTGCTGCACGATGCTGAGCCGGGAGAGCTGCTCCAGCAGCCAGGCGCGGCTGGCGTTCAGCTCGGCGACGTGCTGGCGCATCAGCGCGATGCCCTGGTCGCTCAGCGCCTGACCGGCGACGTCGGCGACCGGCGTTGCCAACGGGTAGGGCGCGATCACCTTCATCAGCAGGTCGATGACCGGCGGGTTCGCCAGGGTAAAGCCGCAGCGCAGACCGGCCAGCGCAAAGGCCTTTGACAGCGTGCGCAGGATCACCAGGTGCGGGTAATCCTTCAGCCAGCCGCTCAGCGTCGCCTGCGGACAGAATTCAATATAGGCTTCATCGGCCACCACCAGCGCCTTTCCTGCGGTCATCTCCAGCAGCGCGCGGATGTCGTCCGGGTTGATCAGGTTGCCGGTCGGGTTGTTGGGGCTGCACATATAGACCACTTTCACGCCGTCGAGCTGTTCCGCGATGGCGGGCAGATTAAGCTGCCAGTTCTCCAGCGCGGGTACGGTGCGGTACGCAATGCCGATGGTTTCCGCACTGACGCTGTACATGCCGTAGGTCGGCGGGCAGAAGAGAATCGCGTCTTTGCCCGGCTCGCAGAAGGCGCGCATCACCAGTTCGATGCCTTCGTCCGCGCCGCGGCTCACCAGCACCTGTTCCGGCGTCAGCCCCGCGTAGGCGGCGTAGCGCTCAATCACAAGCTTCGGCTGACATTCCGGGTAGCGGTTCAGCGTCTGCTGCGACAGCTCAAATTCCACCGGCAGCGGAAATTCGTTGGCGTTGAGCCAGACGTCGCCGTTGCCGCCCAGGCGGCGCGCGGACTGGTAGGGCGTCAGGGCGCGCACGTTATCGCGCGCCAGCTCTTCAATATTCCGGCTCATGCCTGCTCCTTATTCAGCGCGGCAACGCGCAGGGTAACGGCGTTTTTATGGGCCTCAAGCTGCTCAGCGGCGGCCAGGGTTTCAATCGTAGCAGCGAGATTCAGGAAGCCCTGCGGCGTCAGCTCCTGCACCGTCATGCGCTTCTGAAAATCGGCCAGGCCGAGGCTGGAGCTGGTGGCGGTGTAGCCATACGTCGGCAGCACATGGTTGGTGCCGGAAGCGTAATCGCCCGCCGACTCCGGCGACCAGTCGCCAAGAAACACCGAACCGGCGCTGGTAATGGCGTCTACCAGATCGCGCGGCTGGCGCGTCTGAATAATCAGATGCTCCGGGCCGTACTGGTTAGAGATCGCCACGCACTCCGCCAGATCGCGTGTGACGATGAGACGGCTGCTCGCCAGCGCCTGACGCGCGGTTGCAGCGCGCGGCAGGGCCTGCAGCTGCGCCTCGACTGCTTCAGCGACGTTCTGGGCCAGCGTCAGCGATGGCGTCAGCAGAATTACCTGGGAGTCGGGGCCGTGTTCCGCCTGCGACAGCAGATCGGAAGCGACAAAGTCGGGCGTTGCACCTTCATCGGCAATAACCAGCACTTCCGACGGGCCGGCGGGCATATCGATCGCCGCGCCGTCGAGACGCTGGCTCACCTGGCGTTTCGCTTCGGTGACCCAGGCGTTGCCCGGTCCAAAAATTTTGTCTACTTTCGGCACGCTCTCGGTGCCGAAGGCGAGCGCGGCGATCGCCTGCGCGCCGCCGACCTGAAATACCTCTTCAACGCCGCAGAGCTGCGCTGCATAGAGGATCTCATCGGCGATCGGCGGCGGCGAGCAGAGCGCCACGCGGCTGCAGCCAGCGATGCGCGCCGGGGTCGCCAGCATCAGTACGGTAGAGAAGAGCGGGGCGGAGCCGCCGGGAATATAGAGGCCGACCGAGCGCACCGGACGGGTGATCTGCTGGCAGCGCACGCCGGGCTGGGTCTCGATATCCACGGCCGCCAGCTTCTGTGCGTTGTGGAAGGTTTCGATATTGGCGACGGCGGCGGCCATCGCCTGTTTAAGGGCGTCGCTCAGGCGCGCACCGGCGGCCGCTATCTGGTCGGGCGTGACGCGCAGCGCCTCCACCTGCGCCTTGTCGAAGCGCGCGCTGAACTCGCGCAGCGCCGCGTCGCCGTTGCTTTTTACCTGCTCCAGCACATCGCGCACCGTGGCGCTGATGGCGTCGGAAGCGGCGATAGCCGGACGCTGCAGCAGCGCCTGCTGCTCTTCCTCGCTGCACTGCTGCCATTCGACGGGGGTCATAAAGGACATGGCTTACTCCATCATCTTTTCAATAGGCAGCACCAGAATCGAGCTGGCGCCCAGCGCTTTCAGTTTTTCCATGGTTTCCCAGAACAGCGTTTCGCTGCTGACCATGTGCATTGCCACGCGGCTCTGATCGCCCGCCAGCGGTAGCACGGTCGGACGCTCGGCGCCAGGCAGCAGCTGGATCACCTCTTCCAGACGCTCGCTCGGCGCGTGCATCATGATGTATTTGGATTCGCGCGCCTTGATAACGCCCTGAATACGGGTCATCAGCTTATCGATCAGCTCCTGCTTCTCTGGAGCCATTTCGCCGTCGCGCTGGATCAGCACCGCCTTTGAGCGGTAGATCACTTCAACTTCACGCAGGCCGTTGGCTTCCAGCGTGGCGCCGGTTGACACTAAGTCGCAAATCGCGTCCGCCAGTCCGGCGCGCGGCGCGACTTCCACCGAGCCATTCAGCATGCAGGGTTTGAAATTGAGGCCTTTTTTGTCGAGATACTGTTTCAGCAGGTGAGGATAAGAGGTGGCGATGCGGGCGTTATTCAGACACTGCGGGCCGGTGTACTCTTCATCTACCGGCATCGCCAGCGACAGGCGGCAGCCGCCGAAGTCCAGGCGACGCAGGGTAAAATAGCGCGGGTCGTCGCCCTGCGCGCGGCGCGTCAGCAGCTCCTCTTCCAGCACGTTTTCGCCAATGATGCCGAGATCGACCACGCCATCCATCACCAGACCGGGAATATCGTCATCGCGCACGCGCAGAATATCGATCGGCATGTTCTCTGCGAAGGCGATCAGGCGCTGCTGCTGCAGGTTGATTTTAATGCCGCAGCGCGCCAGCAGTTCGCGTGAGTCATCGCTTAAACGACCAGATTTTTGCATAGCTATGCGAATGCGCTTGTTATCTAACATCGGTCCCGTCCTCTTTTTCATTCCTGTCTGAAAAGGTATTGCGTCAGCCCATAAAAAAACCCCCGGAAGACGATCTTCCGGGGGTTCTCTTTGCGTTCGCACCACTGGAAGATCTGAATGTCTCCCAGCACACATCGCCTGAAAGACTAGTCAGGGTGATGGTGGTGATGATGGTTGAACTGAACGCGTGTCATAATAAATTCCGTTGCTGAATGAGTATTCATTTGCGTGCTGATTAACCTAGCGAAGATAGCTGCGATGCGCAACCCTTTTTTAATCTTTGCGGTTCGGCAGCGGCGCGCACTAAGATGAACAGCAGTGAGGCAAGCGCAGGAGAGAATATGAAGAAGGTCGCAATTATCGGTCTGGGATGGCTGGGCATGCCGCTCGCGCTCGCGCTGGCGGCGCGCGGCTGGCAGGTCACCGGCAGTAAAACCACGCCGGACGGCGTCGAGGCGGCGCGACGCTGCGGCATTGACGCGGTGCAGCTGCGGCTGACGCCGGAAACAGAGTGCGATGCCGAGGATCTCGCCATGCTGTTCAGCGTCGACGCGCTGGTGGTCACCTTGCCCGCCAGCCGTACGGCGGAAGGGGGCGAGAGCTATATGCAGGCGGTGCAGAACGTAGTGAACAGCGCGCTGGCGAACCAGGTGCCGCGCATTATCTTCACCAGTTCGACTTCGGTCTACGGCAGCGGCAACGGCGTAATGAAAGAGAACAGCGCGCTGCAGCCGGAAACGGTGGCGGGCAAGACGCTGGCGGAACTGGAAAGCTGGCTGCACGATCTGCCCGGCACCCAGGTCGATATTCTGCGTCTTGCCGGTCTGGTAGGGCCGAGTCGCCATCCGGGCCGTTTTCTGGCAGGGAAAACCGGGCTGAGTAACGGCTCCCACGGCGTGAATCTGGTGCATCTGGACGATGTTGTAAGCGCGATTACGCTGCTGCTGCAGACGCCGAAAGGCGGGCGGGTCTATAACCTCTGCGCGCCGAAACACCCGTCGCGCGACGCCTTTTACCCGGCGGTATCGCGCCAGCTGGGCCTGACGCCGCCGACCTTTTTACCTTCGCCATCCGGCGAGACCGGCAAGCTGATTGACGGCTCGCGTATCTGCAACGAGCTGGGGTTTGAGTACAGCTACGACGATCCGGCGAAAATGCCGCTGGCGTAATCTCTGCCTCTCACACGCCGAGCCGATCGCGCAACGCATACCAGGCGGCACCCATTGCGGTCAGCGACACCTTAAAGCGCCGTCCGCCAGGAAAGGGCAGGTGCGGCAGCTTCGCAAAAGCGTCGAAGCGTTCCGCATCGCCGCGCAGCGCTTCGCAAATCAGCTTCCCGGCGAGATGGGTACAGGTAACGCCGTGGCCGCTGTCTCCCTGCATAAAGTAGACGTTGTGTTCCAGCCGCCCAAACTGCGGCAGCCTGGAGAGGGTGAGCAGGAAGTTGCCGCTCCAGCGATAGCTGAAGGCGATATCGCGCAGCTGCGGGAAGGTACGCAGCAGCTTGGGACGGATCAGCGCGTCGATATCACCGGGATCGCGCGCGCCATAGACGACGCCGCCGCCATAAAGCAGCCGGTTATCGGCCGTCAGCCGGAAATAATCGAGCAGATAGTTGCAGTCCTCGACGCAGTGATTGTTCGGCAGCAGCGCCAGCGCCCGATCGCGACTCAGCGGCTCGCTGGTGATGATTTGCGAGCCGCATGCCATGCTTTTCCGCGTCAGACGCGGCTCCAGCTGCGAAGGCAGATAAGCATTCCCCGCGAAAATCACGAAGGTCGCGCTCACCTCGCCGTGGGCGGTGGTGATCCGATTCGGCGCGCCATACTTCAGCGCCGTCGCCGCCGAGCCTTCATAGATGCGCCCGCCGTGACGACGGATCGCTTCGGCTTCGCCCAGCGCCAGGTTAAGCGGATGCAGATGGCCGCCGCGCCGATCCAGCAGACCGCCGACATACCGGTCGGTCGCGATTTCGCGCCGGATACCGCGCTCGTCCAGCAGTTCCAGATCGCGATTGCCATACTTTTCCCACAGCCGCTGCTGGTGGCGCAGATGGTTCATCTGGCGCAGGTTGAGCGCGGCGAAAATATTGCCGGGCCGGTAGTCGCAGGCGATGGCGTAGCGGTCGATACGGTCGCGAATAATTTCGGCGCCCTCAAACATCATGCTGCCGAGCATACGCGCGCTCTCTTTGCCGTAGCGCTGCTCGATCACGTCTACATCGCGGCTGTAGGAGTTCACCACCTGCCCGCCGTTGCGGCCGCTGGCGCCGAAGCCGACGCGCGCCGCCTCCAGCACCACGACGTCGTAGCCCGCCTCAGTCAGGTAGAGCGCGGCGGAAAGACCGGTAAAACCTGCGCCGATAATACAGACGTCACACTGGATACTCTCCTGCAGCATCGGCCAGGGCGCATGATCGTTGGCGGACGCCGCGTAGTAGCTTTCAACGTGTTGCATCACAACCTCCTGCGTGCGGATGCGTCAGAAATTGGCGGGCGTATGGGCGCTGACGATACGGCAGGGCTGCGCGGAGAGATTGGTAAAGCTGTGCGGCAGCCCGGTATCGATCACGTAACTTTCGCCCGCGTTAAGGTGGTAAGGTTGTCCGTTAACCACCAGGGTGATTTCTCCCTCCAGCAGCGTGCCGGTCTCTTCCCCTGGATGACGCAGCTTTTCCCCGGTGCTGGCGCCGGGCTGATAGGTCTCCAGCAGCATGCCGATTGACCGCTGCGCCTGCCCGTTGTCTACCAGCTTCAGCGACACGCCCTGACTGCCGATCTCTACCAGATCCTCCTGGCGGACAATCACCTTCGGCGTGTCATACCCCTTAGGCTCGGAAAAGAACTCCGACAGCGACAGCCCATAAACTTTTAATAGTTTCTGCAGCGTGCTGACCGCCGGGCTAACCTTGTCCTGCTCGATGGTGCTGATTGCGCTGTGGGTTAAGCCTGACAGTTCAGCGGCGCGGCGCTGAGACAATCCCAACTCTTGCCGGATTTGCGATAAACGTCGTCCGGGTGCCAGAGCGGCATCGTTCATGGTGTTTTTTCCTTGTGATAGTGCTGTGCGGCGTGAATAAACCCCGCGAAAATCGCGCGCGAGGCGTCGTTATGTTCCGGCTGCCATTCAGGATGCCACTGCACCGCGAGGGCAAAGGGATGGCGGCGCAGGCTGACCGCTTCGATCAGGCCATCCGGCGCGCGCGCCTCAATGCGCAGCTGCGGGCCTGTCTCGCGGATGCCCTGATGATGCAGTGAATTAACCGCCAGCGGCGCGTCGCTCCCCAGCAGCCTCGTCAGTAGCCCATCCGCTTCGGGAAAAACGTCATGCGTCGGCGCGTACTGTACGTTTAACGGCTGCGTCGCCTCTTCATGGTGCGTCAGACCTGTTTTTAGCTGGTCGAGATCGCGCCACAGCGCGCCGCCGTTGGCCACGACCAGCTCCTGCATGCCGCGACAGATGCCAAACAGCGGCATCCCGCGGCTGGTGGCCCAGGTAATAATGGCGAAGGCGAGCCGGTCGCGGCCGGGATCGGCATGCGCCTCTTTACCCGCTTCGCCATACTGCCAGGGTTCGATATTGCTTGGGCTGCCGGTCAGCAGGACGCCGTCGAGCGCCGCCAGCGCCTGTTCCAGCAGAGAAGGCGTCGCGCAGAGCTGATGAGGCAGGGCAAGGGGCACGCCGCCCGCCTGGGTTATCGCCGTCAGGTATTTGTTATGCACCGACTGCGTGGGATGGCCGCCATTATCGATCTGACACATCGCTACGCCGATCAAAGGGTTGTTAAAAATAATGCCCATCTCATTCCTCGACTCGCTGTTCAAAAAATTCACCGATCGAGCACGCAAAGGGTAAAAGTGTGCAATATTTTTCCAATCTAGCAACGCACTGTTTGTTTCTCAAACAGTTTTGTTACATTTGCACACTTTTTGTGTTGGCGCTATGTTAGAAGAGTGGCTGTTATTTTGAGCATTGCGCAAACCAACTAACGGTAGAAGGCGGGTGGGACATGACGAACCTCGTGGAAGTTGAAGACTTCACGCGTCACAGTGAAGAGAGACGAACCAGCGCGTTCCAGCTTGAGGTGAAAACCTGGCTGGAACGCCATCCTGAAACGCAGTATGTCGATATCTTATTAAATGATTTAAATGGCGTCTTTCGCGGTAAGCGCATCCCGGTCGCCGCGCTGGCGAAACTGGAAAAAGGGTGTTATTTCCCGGCCTCGGTTTTCGCCATGGATATCCTCGGTAATACCGTCGAAGAAGCCGGCCTCGGACAATCTCTCGGCGAACCTGACAACCTCTGTATGCCGGTTCCTGGCACCTTAGTCCCCTCTGCTTCCGATCCTGAACACATCGCCCAACTGCTGTTGACCATGTGCAACCAAGATGGCACTCCCTTTGACGTTGAACCCCGCAATGTCCTTAACCGGCTGTGGCAGCAGCTGCGCAATCGAGGGCTGTTTCCGGTGGTAGCGGTAGAGCTGGAGTTCTATCTGGTAGACAAGGCGCGCGACGCCGAAGGCTATATTCAGCCGCCGTGCGCGCCGGGCAGCAGCGAACGCAATATGCAGAGCCAGGTCTACTCCGTCGATAACCTGGATCACTTTGGCGCAGTGCTGCGCGATATCGACGCGCTGGCGCGTCAGCAAAATATCCCCGCCGACGGCGCTCTGGCGGAAGCCTCGCCAGGCCAGTTTGAAATCAACCTGCGTCACACCCGCGACGTGCTGAGCGCCTGCGACCATGCGGTACAGCTTAAAAGGCTGATCCGTCAGGTAGCGGAGAACCACGGCATGACCGCGACCTTTATGGCTAAACCCTATGAAGAGTATGCGGGTAGCGGCATGCATGTGCATATCAGCATGCTGGACGCCGCCGATCATAACGCCTTCGCTACTGACGACGGCAGCGACTCGCCGCTGTTAAAGCGCGCACTGGCGGGCATGCTCGATCTGATGCCGGCGTCGATGGCGCTGCTGGCACCCAACGTCAACGCTTATCGCCGCTTCGTGCCAGAAGCCTATGTGCCGCTACGGGCCTCCTGGGGACATAACAACCGCACCGTGGCGCTGCGCATTCCCTGCGGCGACGTGGAAAATCACCGCGTGGAGTATCGCGTCGCGGGCGCAGACGCCAATCCCTACCTGGTGATGTCGGCGATTCTGGCGGGCATTCTGCACGGGCTGGATACCGCGCTGCCGCTGCCCCAGCCGGTACAGGGCAACGGCCACGAGGCGGAGGGCATTCCGCTGCCGGTGCGTCAGAGCGAGGCGCTCTGTGAATTTGAAAGCAGCTATCCGCTGCAAAAACTGCTGGGCGAGCGTTTCGGCGCGGTGTGGCACAGCTGTAAGCACCACGAGATGATGCAGTTCGAGCGACTGGTCACCGCCACGGAGATTGACTGGATGTTAAAAAACGCCTGAGAAAAAAGTCGCTATACTTATTAGCGGGTCTTGTGTTTTTCCTGCGTTTTGGGGCAAAATACGCGGCCTGCAAAAATCCGAATATAACCGATGCTTTTAAGAGCCTCGGTTATTTTTTTTGCATGTGCTTAGCCGATTCGCATGAGGCCGGGCGCGCCCGGATAGATACTCGTTAAAAAACGCGCAAGCGTACGACCTGAGGATACAAAGATGGGGATGTTTTTCATTCAGCCGGCCCGCGCTGGCTCTCGTTTCCGTGATGACTACGGCGCCGCGCTGGCTCATAACGCCGCCTTCCTTGCTCCCGTGATGCAATCCAGTCAGGTTGCAGCTCAGGGAGGTCTGAAACATGTCGCTTGATACCTCAGCACCACAGCGTGCGCACCTGAAAAAATCTCTGACCCTGCTTCCGGTCGTCATGATTGGCCTCGCCTACATGCAGCCGATGACCCTGTTTGATACCTTCGGTATCGTCTCGGGTCTGACCAGCGGTCACGTCGCCACCGCCTACGCCTTTGCGCTGATTGCGATTCTGTTTACCGCCGTAAGCTACGGTAAGCTGGTACGCCGCTTCCCATCTGCGGGCTCCGCTTATACCTACGCTCAAAAGGCGATCAGTCCGCACGTCGGCTTTATGGTCGGCTGGTCATCTCTGCTGGACTACCTGTTCATGCCGATGATCAATATCCTGCTGGCGAAAAACTATTTCGAAGCGCTGGTGCCCGGCATTCCGTCGTGGATTTTCGTGGTGCTGCTGGTGGCGTTTATGACGATGTCCAACCTGCGCGGCATTAAAACCGTGGCGAACTTCAACAGCGTTATCGTTGTGTTGCAGGTTGTGGTGATGATCGGTATCACCGGCATGGTCATTTACGGCGTGGCGCACGGCGAAGGCGCGGGGACGCTCACCAGTTCGCAGCCGTTCTGGTCCGCTGACGCCCATGTGGTGCCGATGATTACCGGCGCGACAATTCTCTGTTTCTCGTTCCTTGGCTTTGACGGCATCAGCTCGCTGTCGGAAGAGACGAAAGATGCAGAACGCACCATTCCGCGCGCGATTTTCCTGACGGCGCTGATCGGCGGTCTGATCTTTATCGTGGCTTCATACTTCCTGCAGCTTTACTTCCCGGATATCTCGCGCTTTAAAGATCCGGATTCGTCACAGCCTGAGATCATGCTGTACGTTGCTGGCCATGTGCTGCAGTTCGGCATTCTGATCTTCTCAGTGGTAACCGTGCTAGCGTCAGGTATGGCGGCGCACGCGGGCGTTTCGCGTCTGATGTATGTGATGGGCCGCGACGGCGTCTTCCCGGAGCGTTTCTTCGGCTATATCCATCCGAAGTGGCGCACACCGTCGCTGAACGTGCTGCTGGTCGGTGCCGTTGCGCTGATGGCGATTCGTTTCGATCTGGTGACGGCGACGGCGCTGGTTAACTTCGGCGCGCTGGTGGCGTTTACCTTTGTTAACCTGTCGGTGATCGCTCAGTTCTGGATCCGTGAGAAGCGTAACCGCACGCTGCGCGACCACATTAACTACCTGGTGCTGCCGGTGCTCGGCGCGCTGACGGTTGGCGCGCTCTGGATTAACCTGGAAGAGAGCTCGATGGTGCTGGGCCTGATTTGGGCCGCCGTGGGGATTGTTTACCTCGCGTTTGTTACCCGCAGCTTCCGCAATCCGGTGCCGCAGTACAGCGAAGAAGTCTAATCCGCTGATGGTTAAAAAGGGTGAGGCGCAGGCCTCACCCTTTTTTTATCCGCGATGTCCCGCCTGCGCGAAGGCCGCGCTGAGATCCAGCCGCTGCCAGAACTGCTGCTCTGGCGTATTGCCCGACAGCGGATAGCCTGCCGGCAGCGCCGTCTTCGCCATCAATGCGCGACGCTGCGCCGCCGAAAGCTGCGGCAGCGCTGATTCCAGCAGCACCTCCGCTCCCTGTGGCACGCTGAGCGCGTGCGCCTGAACGTGCTGTCGCGGCAGATTATAGGTCATAGTGAAGCGGTAGAACGTCTTCATTGCCGGATCCTGATAGTTGTCATCGCCTTTTACGGTTTGCGCGCATACCGCCAGCGAAGTGCCGCACTCTTTCTCCAGCGCGCTGCGCAGCTGGTCGCGCGCCTCGCTGAACAGCCTGCGATAGGCTGGATCGTTAAGAAAGTGCGCCACGTTGCGCTCGGCCACCATGCGTGAACCCATCACGTCGAGCGGGTAGTGCACGCCAAGCACGATACGGGAGTAGCCGTAGCGCGCGCCGCGCACCAGCAACGCCTGAAAACGCTCCGGGATCATCTGCGCCAGCAGCAGCGAGTCAGTTACGCCCGTATTGGTATGCCCGCTGGGAAAGGATCCGCCGTCGGCGGTGTAGGGTTTGCCATCTTTTACCACCACATCGTCTGGCACCAGATGGATGGTATTGTCCGCCGCCAGGAAGGGGCGCGGATAGTTAAAGTGTTTTTTCGCCGCGCTGGTGCTGATCTCCGTCGCTTTAATCAGCGCCGCCGCCTTGCTCAGCTCGCCTTTATCGTAGGCGGCCAGAAAGGCTTTGCCGAGGCGCGGGCCGAGCGCGTCAGCGGTGAAATAGAGATAGCTGATGCCTTCCGCGTCGGCCAGCGCCTGGTGTCGCGCGCCCTGGGTGGCGTTAAGGTTAATTTCCGCAACCGTGGCGCGGTTAGCATCCAGTGCCGTTTTCGGCAGCGCCGTAAAGCTGGAGAGCAGGGCGATGCCCGCCTGCTGGTTAGCTTTTACCTGAAAGTCGTAGCCGCTCGCCTTGAGCCAGGCGCTGTCCGCCTGCGCGTGAGTTTGCTTCGCCTTTTCCAGCGCGTCGCGCGTCAGCGTCGGCGCGCCATTCTGCAATGCCTGACGTTCCGCCTGCAGGATCTGCTGCTCCAGCGCGTTAAAAGCCGGGCTATTCGATTCGGGGGTAGTGGTGCGCGCCAGTGCCGCCGCCTGCGGCAGCGTGGTTGCCTGCGCCTGCTGCGCCAGCAGCAGCGCCGCAGCGATAAACGTAAAACGTAATTTCATCTTTTTATCCTGTTATTCAGAGAATTACCTTGCCGGTTTTGACGGTAACTCCGCAGGATGACGTTTTTATTGCAGCGCTGAGGTTCGAGGGGATTTAGCGCGCCGCTATTCCGCCAGCACCAGCTCCCAGCTCCCCTCGCTCAGCGCGCTGCGTGCGGCGGCGCTAAGCTGCGTATCGGTAATGATGCTGTCGAAGCAGCGCAGCGGCAGCGCCAGAAAGGTGGCGATCTTGTTGTACTTTGAGCTGTCGCTCAGCAGTACGCGCTTGCTGCTGACGTCGCTTACCGTCTGTTTCACCGTGACTTTATCTTCATCGGGCGTAAACAGCCCGCGTGGGCCCCAGCAGGAGGCGGAGATAAAGGCGATATCGATCGCCAGATGGCGCAGGCTGCGCGCCGCGCTTTCGCCCACGCAGGAGCGGTTGTCGCGGCAAACCGTGCCGCCGGTATGGATCACCCGGCAGTCGCTCGCCTCCATCAGCAGGTTGGTCACCATAAAGTCATTGGTGACCACCAGCAGATCCTCGCGGTCCAGCAGCTCGCGTGCCAGCGCCAGCGTGGTGGTGCCTGCATCCAGATAGATGCAGCTGTTGCGCGGAATATGCTGGGCGGCATAGCGGCCGATAGCGTTCTTCTCGGCGTTGTAAAGCGTAGTTTTCGTCTGATGCGACGGCTCCGCCGCCAGCCGGTCGGCCGAACGCACGCCGCCGGAAACCGACAGCACCGCGCCTTGCTCTTCCAGCTTCTGCACATCCCGGCGAATGGTCATATGCGATACGCCGAGCCGCTCCGTCAGTTCGGCAATGCTCACCACGCCGCGTTCGGCGACCAGCGCCAGAATCTGCTGATGGCGTTCAATCGGTATCATCGTTTGCACTCCTTGCTTATCAATTTTTCACAGTTTAAAGCATTTGCTTTGCCAGTCGAATGAAAATTTTTGCCGCGTTGAAAGCGCGGACAACCTGTTAAAATCCCTAAATATCATAAAGATGAGTGAATTGTGAAGAAATGTTCAATTCTAGCCTGATTAGTGAAAATATGTGACGCATAGCACGTTTATCCACCAGTGATCCTGCCAGAATTAACAACATTCAACAAATAATCACTTAAATTAACAGCGGAGGCTTACGGTGCCACTCTCAAACGTCTGTGTTATCGGTTTAGGTTCAATGGGAATGGGCGCGGCGACTTCCTGTATTCGCGCCGGGCTGAATACCTGGGGCGTGGATCTTAATCCCGCCGCGCTGGACACGCTGCGGCAGGCTGGCGCACGCGACGCGCAAACCTCGGCCGACGGGTTTGTCGAACAGCTGGACGCGGTGCTGCTGCTGGTGGTGAATGCCGCACAGGTTAACGCCATTCTGTTCGGCGAAAACGGCCTGGCGGCGAAGCTGAAGCCCGGCACCGTGGTTATGGTCTCGTCCACTATCTCCGCCCAGGATGCGCAGCAGATCGAGCAGCAGCTGGCGCAGCACCAGCTGCTGATGCTGGACGCGCCGGTCTCCGGCGGCGCGGCGAAAGCGGCCACGGGCGAAATGACGGTTATGGCGTCCGGCAGCGACGCGGCGTTTGAGCGCCTGCAGCCGGTGCTGGATGCGGTAGCGGCGAAAGTCTACCGCGTCGGCAGCGAAATCGGCCTCGGTTCGACCGTTAAAATTATTCATCAGCTGCTGGCGGGGGTGCATATCGCCGTTGGCGCCGAAGCGATGGCGCTGGCGGCGCGCGCCGGCATCCCGCTGGAGACTATGTATGACGTGGTGACCAACGCGGCGGGTAACTCCTGGATGTTTGAGAACCGCATGCGACACGTGGTGGACGGCGACTACAGCCCGAAATCCGCCGTCGATATTTTCGTCAAAGATCTTAGCCTGGTGGCGGATACCGCCAAATCGCTGCACTTCCCGCTGCCGCTCGCCTCCACGGCGCTCAATATGTTTACGGAAGCCAGCAACGCTGGTTACGGCCGTGAAGATGACAGCGCCGTGATTAAAATTTTCAGCGGCATTCAGCTGCCGCAGGCGAAGGAGTGAGCATGACGCGTTTAGGCATCATCGCCGACGATTTTACCGGCGCTACCGACATCGCCAGTTTTCTGGTGCAGAACGGGCTGCCCACCATCCAGTTTAACGGCGTGCCGCAGCAGCATGACGCGCTGACCGCGCAGGCGATCGTCATCAGCCTGAAGTCGCGTTCCTGCCCGGCGGAGCAGGCGATCGCCCAGTCGCTGGCCGCGCTGCGCTGGCTACAGGAGCAGGGCTGCGATCGCTTTTACTTCAAGTACTGCTCGACCTTCGACAGCACCGAGCAGGGCAATATCGGTCCGGTAACCGACGCGCTGCTGGCAGCATTGGGCGAAACTCAGACGGCGATCTCTCCGGCGCTGCCGGTCAATGGCCGCACCGTCTATCTCGGTCATCTGTTCGTCGGTGAGCAGTTGCTGAGCGACTCAGGTATGCGCCACCATCCGGTGACGCCGATGCGCGACAGCAATCTGCTGCGTCTGATGGAACGTCAGGCGGCTGGCAAAGCGGGCCTTATCGCCGCGCCGCTGCTCGACCAGGGCGCGCAGGCGGTGCGCGACAGGCTGAGCGAGCTGAAAGCGCAAGGCGTTAACTATGTGGTGCTGGATGCGCTCCATGAGCAGCATTTGCTGACGCAGGGCGAAGCCCTGCGCGACATGCGTCTGGTTACCGGCGGCTCGGGACTGGCTATCGGTCTGGCGCGCCAGTGGGCGACGGCCGACAGCGACCGCGCCGACGCGGAAAACGCAGGGCGTCCGCAGGGCGAACGCGCCGTGGTGATCTCCGGCTCCTGCTCGCAGATGACCAATCTCCAGGTCAGTGCCTATCGTCAGCAGGCGCCGGCGCGCGAGGTTGAAGTCGCGCGCTGTCTGGATAACGTCGACGCCTACGCACAAACGCTGTGCGACTGGGTGGTCGCCCACAGCGACCAGCCGCTGGCACCGCTGCTCTACGCCACCGCCGACGCGCAGCAGCTGCAGGCGATTCAGCACGAGTATGGCGCGCAGCGCAGCAGCGAGGCGGTGGAACAGCTCTTTGCCGCCGTAACGCGCGAACTCAAGGCGCGCGGCTGGCAGCGCTTTATCGTGGCGGGCGGCGAAACCTCCGGCGTGGTGGCGCAGAGCCTCGGCGTCACGGCGTTTCATATCGGACCAACGATTTCACCCGGCGTACCCTGGGTCCGCGATATCCATCAGCCGCTGTCGCTGGCGCTGAAGTCCGGCAATTTCGGCGACGAACACTTTTTCCGCCGCGCACAAACGGAGTTTGCATATGACTGAACAACAGGCCCGCGAAGAGATGGTGAAGCTGGGCGCCTCCTTTTTCGCCCGCGGCTACGCCACCGGCTCTGCGGGCAATCTTTCTCTGCTGCTGGAGGATGGCAACCTGCTGGCGACGCCGACCGGCTCCTGCCTCGGCGAGCTGGAGGCCGATCGCCTGTCGAAAGTGACGCTGGCAGGGGAGTGGCTCTCCGGCGATAAGCCCTCCAAAGAGATCGCCTTTCACCGCGCGCTCTACGCCAGGGATCCCGAATGCAAAGCGGTGGTACATCTGCACAGCCACTACCTGACCGCGCTCTCCTGTCTTGAGGGGCTGGATACGCAAAACTGTATCCGTCCGTTCACGCCCTACGTGGTAATGCGCGTTGGCGATGTGCCGGTAGTGCCTTACTACAAACCCGGCGATCAACGACTGGCGGATGATCTGTCGCGGCTGGCGGGCCAGTATCGCGCCTTTCTGCTGGCGAACCATGGGCCGGTTGTGGTGGGTAAATCGCTGCGCGAAGCCGCAGACAATACCGAAGAGCTGGAAGAGACCGCCCGACTGATGTTTACCCTGGGCGACCGCGCCATTCGCTACCTTAGCGCGAGCGAAGTGGCGGAATTAAGGAGCCGATAATGCCGAAGTTTGCCGCAAACTTATCCACCCAGTTCAATGAAGTTCCTTTTACCGACCGCTTCGCCGCCGCGGCGCAGGCCGGTTTTGACGCGGTGGAGTTTCTCTTTCCCTACGACTATCCGGCGGCGCAGCTGAAGCAGCTGCTGGATGAAAACCATCTGAAGCTGGTGCTGTTCAACACCGCGCCGGGCAACGTGGCGGCGGGCGAGTGGGGCGTATCGGCGATTCCCGGCCGCGAAGCGGAAGCGCGCGCTGATATCGACCGCGCGCTGGAGTATGCGCTGGCGCTTGAGGTGCCGCAGGTGCATATCATGGCGGCGACGGTACCGCCGGGCGCGGATCGCGCGGCATACGCCGACACCTTTGTGCGCAATATGCACTATGCGGCGGAGCGTTTTGCACCGCACGGCATTAACCTGCTGCTGGAAGCGCTCAATCCGGTCACTAAACCGAACTATCTCTATGCCAGTCAGTACCAGACGCTGGAGATGGCGGCGCGCATCGATCGCCCCAACGTCTTTACCCAGCTCGATCTGTTCCACGCGCAGCTGGTGGACGGCAATCTCAGCCGTTTAATCCGTGAGAACCTCGGTCGCTACCGCCATATCCAGATCGCGTCCGCGCCGGACCGCCATGAGCCGGATGAAGGGGAGATCAACTATCCCTGGCTGTTTACGCTGCTGGATGAGGTGGGCTACGACGGCTGGATCGGCTGCGAATATATCCCGCGCGGCAACACGCTGGACGGCCTCGGCTGGTTTGCGCCCTGGGCGAAAAAACGCTGAGTGTTCTGCCAAGCCCGGCGCTGCGGCGCCGGGATGCTTTTATCCGTTTGTCATCCTGCGCCTGTTCCAGGCAGCACTGTACGCCTTATTCATAAAAAAATAACGATATCTGAGGATTACCATGTCCACCGCACTGCTGTTAGCCATTGCGACCGCCAGCATCGTCATACTGCTGCTGCTGGTCATTAAAGCCAGAGTCCATCCTTTTGTTGCGTTGCTGATCGTCAGCCTGCTGGTCGCCGTCGCGACAGGCATTCCCGCTGAGAAGATCATGGATACCATTATGAGTGGCATGGGCGGCCTGCTCGGCCATATCGCCATTATTATTGTGCTGGGGGCGATGCTCGGCGCGGTGATCGAAGCCTCTGGCGGCGCGGAGTCGCTGGCGCAGCGCTTCAGCAAAAGCCTCGGCATTAAGCGCACCGTCGCCGCGCTGACCATGGCGGCGTTTATCCTCGGCATTCCGGTCTTTTTTGAGGTCGGCTTTATTATCGTTATCCCGTTGATCTACGGCTTTACCAAAGTAGCGCGCGTCTCGCCGCTGAAGTTTGGTCTGCCGATGGCGGGGGTGATGCTGACCGTACATGTGGCGCTGCCGACGCATCCGGGGCCAGCGGCCGCCGCGGGCATTTTACACAGCGATATGGGCTGGCTGATGATGATCGGCCTGGCGATTTCAGTGCCGGTCGGCATCGTCGGTTACTATGTGGCGAAGCTGATGAATCGCCGCCACTACCATCTGTCGGTTGAAGTGCTGGAGCAGCTGCAAATGGCGAAGCCGGAAGGCGCGGAAAAGAAGAATGAGCCCGCGCCGCCGGGCGCGCTCACTATCGCGGGTTTGATTGTGGTGCCGATCCTGCTGATCGTGGTGGGCACGCTCTCCCACTCGCTGCTGGCGGCCGACAGCCTGCCGGGCAAAGTGATGACGGTTATCGGCACGCCGCCAATCGCGCTGTTGATCGCCCTGGCGCTGGCAGCCTGGCTGCTGGGCGTACGCCGCGGCTGGAGCAGAGAGAGGCTGGAGGATTTGACCGGCCGCGCTATTCCGGGATCGGCGAGCGTGATCCTGGTGGCGGGTGCGGGCGGCGCCTTCGGTAAAGTGCTGGTGGAGTCGGGCGTCGGCAAGGCGCTGGCGACGACGCTGGAGACGCTGCATCTGCCGCTGGTGCCCGCCGCGTTTATTCTGTCGCTGGCGCTGCGCGCCTCGCAGGGATCGGCCACGGTGGCGATCCTGACCACCAGCGGCCTGCTTACCTCCGCGGTCAGCGGGGCCAGCGATATGGCGCGCGTGCTGGTGACGCTGGCGGCCTGTTTCGGCGGTCTGGGGTTGTCGCACGTTAACGACGCGGGCTTCTGGGTCGTGACGCGCTATCTGGGACTGTCCGTGGGCGACGGCCTGAAAACATGGACGGTGTTGACGACGCTGATGGGCCTGACCGGCTTTGCGCTGACCTGGCTGGTCTGGGCGCTGGTGTAGCGCTCAGCGCCCCGTGCGGGCCTGACAGACGCCGCGCGCTGGCGAACCGGCCACGCGTTGCTTACTCTTAATCCTTTAACAAAAGGGAGGAGTGACCTGATGAAAATTGGACTGGTAGGTTATGGCACCGGCGGGCAGCATTTTCACGCGCCCTTTATCTGCGCCGCGCGCGGCGTTGAACTGGCGGGGATCGTCGCCCGCGCGCCGGCGACCGTCGCTAAAGTAAAGCGCGATTTCCCCGATATCCCCGTTTATGACGATCTCAAATCGCTGCTTGAGGCGGGGGTCGATGCCGTCACCATTACGACGCCGCCCCATACCCGACGGGAACTGGTGCTGGAGGCGATCGCCGCAGGCGTTGCGGTTATTGCCGACAAGCCCTTTGCGCCGGATGCCGAAACCGGGCGTGAGCTGGCCGCCGCGGCGGAGAAAAAAGGGGTGCTGCTGTCGGTCTACCATAATCGCCGTTTTGACGCCGATATTCTGACGGTGAAAAAGCTGCTGGAGCAGCAGCGTCTGGGGCGGCTCTGGCGCGTCCACAGCCGCATGGATTATAACGATCCGGACACGCTGGAAGCGGGCGAGCAGGGCGGCCTGCTGCGTGATATCGGCAGCCATCTGGTCGATCAGGCGGTGTGGCTGCTCGGGCCAGTAAAAGCGGTATTCGCCCAGACGGACAAGATCGCGCGCCCGGAAGGGCCAACGGTCGCCAGCTTCGTTATCACTCTGATCCATGAGAGCGGCGTTCATTCCCATCTCTCCTCAACCAAAACCTGCTACCTCAACGCGCGTGAGTGGCGTCTTTATGGCGAGGAAGGGAGTTTTGTTTCGCTCGGCACCGACGTGCAGGCGCAGGCTATTTTCGCGGGTAAGCGTCCGGCGGACAATCTCAGCGAGTGGGGCTACGAGCAGCCGGATCGCTGGGGCGTGCTGCGAACGGCCGAGGGCGAAACGCGTGTGGAGTCAGAGCAGGGACGGTATCACGCCTACTACGAGGCGTTCGCCGAGGCCTTCCGAACCGGCTCGCCGCCGCCGGTCACGACTGAACAGGCGATACGCACACTGGAAGTGCTTGACGCTGCGATGCTCAGCGCCGAGCGCGGCGAGCTGGTCACGCTGAGCTAAGGGCAGGGCGCGCCTGCCCTGAAGGCGTCAGGAAACCAGCTCCTGCGCATAGTGGTAAAGCGCCTTAAGCTGCGCCATTTTTTCTGCGTCCTCTTCGTGCAGGCTCGCCAGCGACTCCAGCTCCAGCAGGAACGCCTGCACCCGATCGGCGTTCAGCGCCTCGCGACGGTGCTGCAGCCAGCGCTGCTGCTCGGCGTCGTCCAGCGTGCCGGGGAAGTTGCGGGCGCGATAGCGGAACAGCAGCTTCGCCACGCGCGCATCCTGGAAGCTAAGGTCCATTGCCGGCAGGTTAGCGGGCGCAGTCTGGCGCAGGATAGTCATGCCCGCGCGGTCAGCGTCGCTGAAGAAGCCGTCGTATAGCTGAGCGTCCACGTCGTCTGACGGGGTAAACGGCTCTGCTTCAGCGAACAGCGCGACGACCTTTTCCCGCACCTCTGCATGCTGGCGCAGCAGCGCCAGATTAGCGAGGCACGCGTCGCGGTCGATGCCGAGCCGCGCCGCATCTTCCGGGCGCAGCGTATTGGCCGGGGCCAGCACCGGGCATTTATTGATATGCACCAGCTTGATCGGCACCGGAGACTCGCTGTCGTCCAGCTCGCTTTTGCGGGTATAGAGCCGCTCGCGCAGCGCATCCGCATCCATCTCCAGCAGCGGCGACATATCGCCCGCCAGATCGGCGACAATCAGCGCATTGCGGTTGTCGGGATGCCACGCCAGCGGCACGATCCAGCTGGTGTTGCCGCGCGCCGCGCCAAACATGCCCGAAACGTGCACCAGCGGCTTCATTTGCGGGATGTCGATAAGCGTCATGAGCTTATTTTTGTTGCGATGCGTAAACAGGAAATCGAACAGCTTAGGCTGTTTCTCCTTCACCAGCTTCGCCATCGCCAGCGTGGCATAAACATCGGACATGGCGTCGTGCGCATTCTCATGCGCCACGCCGTTGGCTTTGGTGAGGTGCTCAAGTTTAAAGCTGGGGAAGCCATCCTCGTTTTCCGGCCAGACGATACCGTCCGGACGCAGCGCATAGCAGGCGCGCATCACGTCCAGCAGATCCCAGCGCGAGTTGCCGTTCTGCCAGCTCCAGCCGTAGGGATCGTAGAAATTGCGGTAGAAGATATTGCGCGTCACTTCATCATCAAAGCGCACATTGTTGTAGCCCACCACGCAGGTTTGCTCTTCGGTAAAAAGAGCATAGATACGGGCGGCGAATTCCGCCTCCGATACGCCGCGCGCACGCGCTACCTGCGGTGTGATGCCGGTGATCATCACCGCTTCCGGCTGCGGCAGATAGTCATCGGCAGGGCGGCAATAGAAAATTTGCGGCTCGCCAACCGGGTTAAAGTCGCTGTCGGTGCGCAGCGCGGCGAACTGCGCCGGACGGTCCAGCGACGGGCTTTTACCGAAGGTTTCATAATCGTGAAAGAGGAAGGTAGGTCGTACGCTTTCGTTTGCCAAATTTTTTATCCGTTCACATCTGTTTGCTAACACACTGTTTGAGCAGTGACAATCTCGTCAAACATCCCCACTCTCGCCCGCATCTGTTCATTTACGTTCATTGATGTTCTCTTTAGTCCATGCAATATTGCGTACACAGTTGGTACAAAATCTCAATTTTACTGCGTACAGAAAATAATTATGGCCTTGAGCGACACCAAACTCCGTTCCTTACATGGTAAACCATATTCCGGCTCTCCAGAAGTTTCAGATGTCGATGGCCTCAGCGCGCGCATTTCTCCGAAAGGGGTAATCACTTTCCAGTATCGTTATCGCTGGAAAGGCAAGCCTCAGCGACTTGGCTTAGGCCGATATCCGGCACTCAGCCTGAAGGATGCTCGTACGCTCACTGGTGAGTTACGTCTTCTTTATGATGGAGGGAAAGATCCTCGATCTTACTTTGAGAAAACCTCTGGCGAAGTTTCAATGACGGTTGGTGACTGCCTGCGCTACTGGAAAGAGCATTATGTTGATGTCGCGCTGCGGCCAAAAACCCAGGCTTTGTACAAATCGACGGTGATTAAACATCTGGAGGGCGCTTTTCAGGGCAGACCAATCGCTGATATTACCGTAAAGCAATGGGTGGATTTTTTCTCGAAAGAGGAAAAGGAGAATCCCCGGCGCGCCCGGCAACTGCTATCGCAGGCAAGAACAGCAATTAACTGGTGCATACGACGTCAGGTGATCGATAACTCCTCAATTATGCGTATAAGTCCGAAGGATGTCGGCGTACGCTCAGAAACCGGCAGCAGGGTGCTGACATATGGAGAGTTGGCGCGTATCTGGGTAGCGATTGAAAGAAGCAGGGCAGCCACATCAAATAAGCTGCTTCATCAGATGCTCATGCTATGGGGTGCCAGGGTGTCTGAGCTTCGGCTTGCAGAAAGGAAGGAGTTTGATCTGAGTGACTGGGTCTGGACGGTCCCTAAAGAGCACAGCAAGATGAATAACGTCATCAGACGGCCCATTTTTGAGCAAATGAAGCCGCTACTGGAACGGGCCATGGAAACCTACGACCAAATCCTCTTCCCCGGAAATGATGTAAACCTGCCAATAACCATTGCCGCCGCGAACCGCTACATAATGCGTATTCGCGACGGAATGGACATCGGTTACTGGCGCGCTCATGACTTTAGGCGAACCATTGTTACACGTCTTTCTGAAGAGGGCGTAGCACCACACGTTACCGAAAGAATGCTTGGTCATGAACTTGGCGGAGTGATGGCTGTATATAACAAGCACGACTGGATAGAGGATCAGAGGAAAGCATATGAGGTACATGCTGATAAGCTGTTCTGGCACATCAAGAAGCTTTCTGATTAACGCCTCCATTCAGTAGCCATTCTTCAAACGCGCTCTTGAGAAATGCTTTTGGGCGCGTCCTTACTGGTTTAGGGAAATTATGCGATTTGCAGTATTTCCACATTGTTGTGCGTGAAGTGATCTCCAGTTTTTCCATGACTTCTTTTTCCTGGATCAGAGTTACATCAGCCATATCTACTCCTTTGGCGGCCATAGCCAGGCCAGCACGATACAAATAAAAAGGGCCAGATTAGTGATAATCCAGCCCTATGTTGGAGTCTTCAACTTTTTCGTTCATGTACAAACTTTTAAGTTGTCATGTTTAAATTAGAAGTGGAGAGGTAATGAAGTTAAATGAAATCTCACCTTGATTTCGTAATTAATATTTTCTAGATGAATGAATAAAGTTAACGCCACACTACCCTCAGGTAGTGCAGCGTTTTGAATTTACTCGCCTTTGTCACGAAATTCTTTCAAATTTAAGACTCGCGTTAATCCGTCATGCACTTTATATTCATCCGAGTCGATGAATCCTTGTGTAGGATAAAAGCACTTATATTTCCATATTGTGGATTGCCCTATTTTAAATCCAATTATGGAAACGTCAAACAAAAATCTAAGGTAGTCATTAATTTTATCTTCATTATGATTTTCGTCAATCTTTTTGATTTCTTTAAGTAACTCTTCCTTAGTAAAGTTGGTTGATGAGTTATTCTGAATTGCATCTAACAAAATTCTTATTTCAGGCCTTTGCACAGCCCATTCATCAATTATTTCCTGCCGAAGCCATTCTGAATATTTGGGTTCAGCTTGATAGATATATTCAACCTCAAGCTGTTCTGATATAATCGATTCTTCTCCAAAAGGGTCATTTTTGACATCACGCATGCATCGGATTGTTTTATCCATTAGTGAAATAAGATCTCTTGGACGCATCATGGACCTTTTTATTATATAATTTATCGGCTTAAGGCGCTGCCGCATTTCTAGTTTATCAAAAATAGTATCAATATCATTAGTTATTGGTTCATTAGCACGAGCGGCAAAGAAATTTATACGTTGAAGCAATAGCTTTATTAGGGACTCTCTATCCCAATGCAATAACGCTCCGCAATCCTCACGGAGCTTATTTGCATCGTTCAGGCTTAATACCTCAAATATGTCTTCTCGTAAAAAAACCAGAGGTCTTATGAATCCATTGTATTTGGGAGTCATAGAGTCTGCTGCAGATACTAATCCCGCGATAACTTTCCTTGAGACATCAACAGATATATCATCCCAAGCTTCATCAATTCTGTCAAAACAAATGAAAACCCTGGTCTTCATCGGGGAAATAACTTGAATTACTGATTCAAAATAGTTTATAAAGTAATCAACGTTACTTCTGAGTTTGTCTTTTATTGAATCATTGCTTCTAACTTCCTCGAAGGATACCTCACCTCCATCCAACTCAATATTCTCAAGGTTAGAGTCATCGAAGCCAACGCCGCCTTTGGGTAAGGTAATTTTACCTAGAGAAAGTAGTTTCCTTCCTATTATTTGCGATATACTAGGGAATGGGTCATTGAACAGCCTTTCTAAAACCTGCTTTGCTTTTTTAAGAGGCTTTGGAATTTCCAGGTTATAGCTCTCTAAATAAGAGGAGTATGCCTTTATTACTTCAACTAAAATAATGAATCTCCAAGACTGCTTGTATGAAAGAGACTCAGCAGCATACTCATTTTTAAGGAGTGAATGAATAGACCAATTGTAATCTTCAAAAGATAATGAAACCAATACCTCATTATTTTTTAAGAAGTGCTGTGGATTTCTTGTCAAGTACCTAAATATAGCGGTTTTACCGGCACCCTTTCTTCCTAGGATCAAAAACGAGGACGGGCTGTTTATAACCTTGTCAAGCACGCCATTATCATAAAAATAATTTGGAAGCTCGTCATCACGCTCTGCGGATAACTTACCAACATTAATCCAGTTGAGGATGTCAGACATATATACCTCCTTTATTTGAGTCTTAGCTTTGTCAATGATAATACTACAAATAAAAATTAAAGACATTACTTAACTTGAAGCAATAAGATTATCTCTTATCAATGACCTTATACAGAATAAACTTCCAGTCAAACACTTTTTCATCATGAGGGGTGCTGCTCAGCACGAAACTTTCAAATGCTAGCACCATTGCTTCGTTCTTCGAGCCGGATAGCGTGTCCGCTATCTTTTCTCGTCTCACGAACGTCCCATCTGCCGGAGCGCGACCAGAAGAAAAATTGAGCGGAGTGATAATTGTGGAAACCCTAATTCTTAGTCAGTCGTTCATCCACATTGAGCATATAGAATGCGGTACTACCACTCACGAACTTTCGCATTTTGAAAACAATTTTCCGAGTACATATCGAGAGTAATAGTTGATGATTTTGTCATGCGAAATAAAACCTCGTCCGAGCGAGGTTTTAAGTCTTGTTAGATAACGCTTATACACCGAGTGAATTTGTATTTTTCACTATTATAGATATCTAATTTCCTTTGCTTGTCTTTTACTTTTCCACTGGCTTCTTTGGCTGCATTAAATGCGTAAGCTAACTTCTCCGCAGTGTAACCTGTTAAATGAATCCTTATGTTATTACATTTAAAGTTAGCTAAAGAGATATGTTGTGCAGCAGCTTCTTTAGTCTCTGACTCTGCTATGCTGTCGAGCAAATCGCATATCTCTTTTAATACTGACTTTTCCAACTTATCTTCACTCACACCCCATCCTCCTTCCTCTGTTTAAACAAGTAGTCTTAGTGCAAACTAAGGGCTCAGTGTATTGACTTAATCTTCAAGCAATAGGACAAAAATCCCCATAGGCGCCTCATCATCATTAGGGACTCGGTTAACTGGCACCATAGACGCTTCACAGCGGATTCGTTTTCCGTCTGGTTTATGAATTATGCCAATATCGCCAGCTGACGGATATTCTTTAAATTCCACGTCGAGCTTTTCGCCCGTATCCAAAACCGTAACGTTCAGCAGCATTTTCTACTTCCTTCTGTTTAGCGGGTTATTTCATGACATTCATAACAGCCATGTAACGCCAGCCATCTGTCATCCAGCACACTGATTAACTGTCTCGGAGGTATAATAACACCCTGATAATTATTACGCTCAGCACTGGAGCGCCTTTAACCACAAGTACAGAAGCTGCGTCAGCATCTCGGCGCCTTTCTCTGCTCTTCCGTATATGCCTGCATCTGTATAGTGGTCATTGGCTGGCTCCCTTAGATTTGGTTTTAAGGTGACTGGGTGCGAATTCTCCGAAGTATTTTTCTCTTACTTCGCTCGCCACCAGAGCGGCAAGTTCAATGTCTTTGTACGAGCCAAAGTCAGTAACTGCGCCTAGAACCTTGACCCTCACCAACCACCTGCTTGAGTGTTTGCTCCAAATCACACCAAGGTGCCCCGATGTATTGTTGGCACCTAATTTACGATTCATGCCGTTCTCTGATTTGCTCGCCTCTCGTAAATTACAAAGGCGGTTATCATCTGGAATTCCGTTAATGTGATCGATTAATTCGCTTGGCCATCTGCCATGGACAAACAACCAAACAAGGCGATGAGCCGGGTAGGTTTTACGAAGCATTCCAATCCTTACGTAACCATCCTTGTCACTCTTACCTGCGATCCATCCTTTCTTTGCCGAACCGCGGCTCACTTTCCATGTGAACAAGCCAGTTTCTGGTTCGTAATTGAGAATAGAATGCAGGTATTGCTGGGTAGGCTCACTCATCCCAGCCATCCTTACCGGCGCTGGCGCGAAGGTGCGCAGCATAAGAAGCCAATTCATCACGCAGATCGGTGGCACCAGCCGCACGCGATTCTGCGATTTCATAGTTGAAATCGTAAGCGTCCATCACGAAATCTGTGTCGCAGTTATCAGTGCAATCACTTAGAGCCGCAGTAATGGCATGAGCTCGCACAGAGTTGAGGTAGGAGTCGGTGACTGTGGTTGCTGAAATAGCCTTAGCCTTTGCGAAAATCGACACGAACGTATCGATTTCATGAGGGCGTAGCGCTTTTGACATTTCTGAAACGATATCGCTGTATTGCGCCAGATTTGCTATTGGCTCAACTACAGCCTTCAGCGCCGCATTTTCAGCCGCCATCGCATCCAGCTTTTGCTGCAGGTCGGCCTGCTCAGATTCCGCTTTTGCGAGCACACCCCAGATAGCCTCCATCTCAGCAATGCTGAATCCCTGAAAGCCAGCATTGCGCTTATCCGCATTGGCAAGCTTTTGCTTAACGGTTGCTATCGCGCTCTGTAACTCACTCATCTTTATCTCCTGCGCCAATGGCGGCGATTTATTCCAGACAGCCGGGATACCAGCCGCGGCTAATGAGCCGGGCGCGCTTCTCAGCTGCGATGATGTTCTGCTGACGCTTGTCTTCGCCGCGTTCTGCAAATGAGCGGCGGCTGACAATCATGGTTTCAGGATGGGAGCGCGTGATGCGCCGGGTGCTGACCAGCGTGTAAGTAAAGTCGGTGCAGCCATCGACCGGCACCGGCGCGCTGGCTTCGATAACGACCGTTTTGCCGCGCAGACAGCCGCGCATCAGACCGTTGAACTCGCCGAGAGTCATATGAAAAAGGGCGCTTAATTCCCGCCCTGTACGTTGTCCCTTTGAAAGCTGCCATGCGACCTTTTCCTTAAAGCCGCTGTTGGGGTGGGTGTTACGACGATACTGTGCAAGCTTACGCATTGTCTGCATCCCCGGCTGGTGGCTCGTCGTGCATGACTTCGTATTCACCCGTGATGATCGATGCGTTGTCCTGCGGCACATCAGCCTCTGCTTTCTCATCGAGGTTAACGGCGCGCTGTAGCTCGATGCTGACGGGCAAATATTTAAACAGTCGGCGGATAGCCGTTTTCTTTGCCATTTCTTCGTAGTGATCAACCCACGGCCCTTTGTCACCTGACTTACTGAGCGTGCGCACCTTGTCCACGGCCGCTTTGCTCATCACTTCAAACTGCACACCACCATCTTTGAGGCGGGCTACTGCGTAAACGTGGGTCAGGGCGCCGGGATTACCATCTTCGTTCGGCACGTGCTCCAGTTTCTCTTCGAGGCCGTATGCATAGCTGAACTTATCGTTTTCAAATACAGCGCGTGCCGACAGGCTGACTATCTGGCCTGAGCGGCGGGCGAGGTCGATCATCCCGCGATAGCCGATGATCAGCTGCGTTTCAGTGGCAACGGTGACCCACTGATTTCCCTGCTTCTGCCGCTTATCGAAAGGAAGCAGGTAAGCGTGCCCAAGCGCGCCGCCGGGTTCCAGACCGAGCTGGGCGCACTGCATAATGGCGCCGAGGAAAGACATCTGGTCGCACTGCATGAGCTTTGGCGTTTTACGCAGCTCGGTCATCGCGATGCGGGCCAGTCGGTCGGCCGTCATATGCTTCGGCAGGGCGAGCGCAATCTGCGCCTTGGTGTTCGGATCAGCCATAAGCTGAGTCAGAGTTTTTGGCTTACGGTCCTGCGCAGGCGCGACGTCGCCTCCGGTCGCTGCGGATTTAAGTGCTGCTGATGACATGAGGAAGTCCTTATTTGATACGGAAAACGCGGGATTTCGTGGTGGTTTTGAATGCGTCGTACAGCTCAGGGTGAGCCTCTTTAAACGCAGCAATATTGAAACGGGTGGAGTTCTGAGTGCGCCAGGTAGCCAGCTGTTTCCCTTCGAGGCTGATAAACGAATTCTGCTGCATGAAGAGCTTCAGCTTTTGCTCCGCGAACTCGATTTCGCCCGTGATTTCTTTCCGGCGCGCCTGTAGCTCCCGGAGCTGAAGAACGGCGTCCAGCGCCTTTCCATCGGCTTCGATGCCGGTTCCAGAGTCCCTGTCAAAAATGCGCATCACGTCGCTTACTGCCGTGACCGGCGGCGGCGACAGAGTGGTGACCATCTTCCAGAACTGAATCTCCTTTTCCCTTATTGCGGCGATTGTCTCGTCGTCGCGTTCTACCCGGTAAACGCGAAAGTCATCGGCGCCAATCAGTACGCCGAACACACATACCTTTTTCCCGGTAACCATTAACCCGTGCATAGCCTGAGCTGTGTAATGAACCGGAATCGCGTCCGTCTGTTGCTCTCCCCATTCGCGCGCTTTAAATGGGCTGCACGTCTTGATCTCGATGTTTTCCCCGCTATCTGCCTCAGCATCTATTTCAGCGGCTATGAAGGGTAGTTCGGGATCAAGGTAGCGCTCTCCGCGCCGGGCAATTACCAGGCCTGTTTCTTCGGAGAGGAGGTCTATGACATACGGCTCCATCCTCTGGCCGCGGCTGAATATCTTCTGCTTGCCGGGTGAGGGAGGTTCTTTGCGTGGCTGCACCTTGTCGAGATAAACATCCAGCGGGGTGCGCCATGGCGAGATGCCGAGGATACCGGCGACATCGCTGCCGCCTAAATATTTGCTTCGGTCTAACTGACCAACTGATTGCATCATGCAGCCTCCATATTTCCATGCCTGCGACAGTAAATACCGATCGCCACTTCCCGCTTCGCGACTTTCACCATCGCATCACGCAGGAAATGCTCGGCGGCTTCGTACTGCTCGTCGTCTTCGTCGACCAGCTCGACCGCCGGATAATCAAAGTGCTTCGGCAGGAACGAGCACAGCGCGGTCATCAGCGGATTAATCTTGTGCTGGTCCATCATCGTGTCGACTTCATCGCCGATGCGCTCTAAATCGGTCTCAGAGAGGTTTTTGATAATCTCTTCGACTTCCTGTTTTGCTCGCCATGAAAGTTTCACTGGTGCGCTCTCCGTAACAGCAGCATTGCCATAGCCCACTTGGCGCTGTCGCCGAACAGATGGGCCTCTCGTGAAAGCTCCTGCGCTTTCTGGAAGTAGCGAATCTTCATGGCTGGCCTCTCTGATTCAGGGTGTCGATAAGGGTGCGCCAGCCGGTGCGAAGTCGGCTGACAAGTCGGTCGAGTTGAGATTCTTTTAGCTGGACTGCGCCCACGATGGGGCAGCCCGCGAATGCGTAGTTCATCGTGGGTTCCTTAATTCGATTAAGTGAGTTAAAAAAATGGCCCCTGCAGGAATGCAGGAGCCAAAAGCGCAAATCTCTCGTAACGTCATTACGCGTCTGGTGCGAATGCACCGTCATGACCTGTCGCAACAGGCCATTGCGGTGTCACTTGAACCACTGCGACGCCAGATAAGCCGCGCCCGCGATTTTGTGCTCGTGCTTGGGCTCGAAATCGACGAGACACGCTTTGATGTTCAACAGCGCCAGATTGAGGTTTACGCCATCCTTAGCGGTGGGGTATTCGCTCTTATCAAGCCCGTTGAAAAACCACTGGCTTACGAACTTGTTCCAGCGATTGCTCATCTGTTTGAACTCATCCGGCGTGCTGTTATAGGACGGCAGGATTTTCATGGCCTTGCCACCAAAGGCGATATCGAGGCGGGTAATTTCAATCGGCTGCTGCATCTCACTCTCCTGAATTTGGGCGTAAAAAAAGCCGCTTATGCGGCTTCTAGTGCCTGCTTTTAACCACATCAGGCGAGGTGGTTCCTCAGCTTTCCACAGTCAAAGGAAACTGATATGTTGGCTACTCCACAGTCAATATGAGAATATTCTTATGGCGTTGTTTACGGTTAGAGTTGAATTGCGCGGTGCAGAATGGGAAACCTACGAAAAACTACACACACAGATGCGTTCGGCTGGATATTATAGGGAGGTCACTGGGTATGATGGCGTTGCCTATCACCTACCTGACGCAGAATATGCTGCAGAGAAAAATATCAGTGTCGAGCAAGCAAGGGATGAGGTTATTAATATAGCCCGCAGCTTGAATTTTGATCCCAGCGTTTTAGTTTCAGAAACCGTAAAATGGTCATGGTTACTTAAGAAGGTCTGAAGCAGATCCACACGACGATTCGCCATCGAGGTGCTTCCTGCGTTGCACTTCAAATCGCAGAGCTTTGATTGAAATATCCAGGGCATCGGCAAAACTGATGCCTTCTTCATCTGCCATTTCCTGAACAACCTTTTTCAGTTCGTTATCTTGATTTTCCATAACTACCTCACTTAATGATGTGCGTTGCGTCTTTGCGAACCTTGCGGTTACCCGCGTTATAAAGCGGATCAATGCTGCCGCCACGATAGTTAGCACCTGTTGCAGCTAAGATGCTGCGTTCATCGGCCCGGCGCGCATGACGACGCGCCCGGCAACGTTCTCTTGCGTTCATATCGACCTCTCTTTGTCCGGCTCAGCCCGCTTCTTAGACGAGCTGAAACTGACATTTTTCACACCAGACGCCTTCTCGGCATAAGGTGGTACAACACCAGATTGTTAAAGAGCTGCGATCCGTTTCGTACTGCGACAGCGTCCTGCTGATGTGATAAACAATAGCATTGCGTATTATCGATAGCAATACGTATTGGTAATAAATCAATAGCTATACGCATAAGGTTATGATTTGGTAATGAAAAAAATTAGTGTTTTACGGGAATGAAAGACTGATTTCAGAGGAGGTGGAAAAAAACCGTAAGGCTTCGCTTGATTTATGAGAGGATGTGTTTCACTATGAAAACTACTGTTTAAAACAACAGTGTTTTGATTGGACTCAAAATATAAGATATTGATTTGATTGAAAAGGGGAGGGGCTATGGCGACGGCTTTGCTTAGAAATAAGCAAGGAGGGTATACGGAATATACCCCCCCTAAAAATGAAGAAGCCTACTTTTTGCGCTTCAGATCACGCAGCAGAAATACCACCACACCGATCACTGATGAGTCGGCTGCAGCTGGTACGAGAGGAACTCGCTCATCGTCTACTGACAGGTAGCCAGTTGATCCGCCATCCACAAACTTATAGACGGAATACGCTCCATTCACCCTTGCGTAAACCAGATCACCATTGCCAGCTTCTTCCTCTGTGTCTACAACGACCACAGTCCCGGCAGGGGCTTCATAACATCCGCTATTGCGCTCTAAGATGTAGGCTCTACAGCTATCGCTCTCAACTGAGTTTGGAACATACACATAGTCGTGCGTTTGTTCGTTCGCACGATCAAACACGGGAACTGGAAAAACACCGCCGAGCTTCATTTCATTACTTGGAGGCTGCGGGTAAGTCATTTTTTCCTGTGTATCCATTGACCCGGTGCCGTTAGCGAGCCATTCCACACTTACTGATAAAGCGCGAGCAATATCTACCAGACGAGTCGAACCTTTGGCCTCACCTTTAACCAGGCGCCAGATAGTTGGTTGGGCTACGCCAGATGCTTTAGCTAACGCACCCTGAGACATATCCCTTTCTTGCATGGCCTTAGCCAGTCTTTCCGCGAGAGTTTTATTCATATCTCGCAATTTATAGCTAGCCGTATTAACCGTCAAATGCGGAAAGCTATTGCCTTTGCTAATACTCATTGCTATTATTCCTGCTGTGATAATACGTAAAGGAATTGCCATGACTAACAAAGCTATTCAAAAGGCCGTAAACATCGCGGGTAGTCAGCAAAAGCTCGCTGATCTCTGCGGCGTTAAGCAGCCTACCGTTTGGCGCTGGCTACATGGAGGCGGCATTGATGCGAAATACGTGTTGGCTATATCGAAGGCCACACAAGGGCGAGTTAAGCCATTCGAAATTCGCCCCGATCTTGCCGACCTGTTAGCCGCCTCTTAGTAACACCGCTCTTTATCAATCTGAACCCTCACCCTATGCCGCGAAGGTGTCTGGTGAAAAACCCTAGTGACTTGCTCACCGCAATGTCACGCAACCAACTAACCAACAAAGGAATTATCCAAGATGGAACATGCAACTCAAAGCAAGAACGCACGCCGAATTGAGTCAGTGCTGTTGAACAAGCTGGCGTCTATCAGTCAGAAGACATTCGCCGAAAAGCTGGGGATTGCGGAGTACCAGGTAAGCCGCATGAAGAAGAATTTTTTCCGCCAAATGTCTATGGCTATCGACATCCTGGAATACGGGATTGTTGATGACGACGCTGCCCAGCTGGCTAAAGCGGTGGCGAAGGAAGTGGCCCTGATTCTGGGCAAAGAAAAGGCCCCGAGCTGCGCTAACAGCTTCGAGGCCTGATGCGAAAAGACTGGATCAATTCACAGGAGTAATTATGAGTAGTTTATCACTGCATTACAAGGCCAAGGACAAAAACGGCACCGAGACCACGGTCAAGAAAACGTTTCTCGTCCCACTGGCTGAGCTGTATATCGAACCGGGCTACAACGTCCGAGAAATTGACCAGGCGCATGTGGAAGAATTCCGCGATGCCTTTATCGCCGGTGAGTTTGTCCCGCCTTTGGCCGTCCAGGTTACAGAGCAGGGCATCAAAGTCATCGACGGTCATCATCGCTATCACGGCGCGCTTTTGGCGACTGAAGCAGGCCATGAGATTGCGAGACTGGAGTGCAAAGACTTTTCCGGCACCGAGGCCGATCGCATCGCCTTCATGGTTACGAGCAGCCAGGGTAAGCCGCTTACCTCGCTGGAGCGCGCTGCTGCATATCAGCGCCTGGCTAATCAGGGATGGTCAACGTCAGAAATTGCCAGCAAGGTGAAACGCTCTGTTGGTGATGTGGATCATCACCTTCAGCTGCTTTCCTGTGGCGATGAGCTGATTGCAATGGTGAAGGCTGGCGAGGTTGCTCCGACGACTGCTGTAGCGCTTTCTCGCGAGCATGGACCGAAAGCAGACAGCGTTGCCCGCGAGCAGATGGAAAAGGCCAAAGCGGCCGGGAAAAAGAAACTGTCCCGCAGCGCAGCCATTCCCCAGTTCAGCGCGGCGAAAGCGCGGCGCCTGGTAGAGCTGCTGGTCGATGCTGAGTTTGATCGGGATGGCGGTTTCGACCAGCTAATTCTGCCTATGGGAACGGCAAACGAGATAAAGCGGATCATCGCTGAATATCGCGCTGGCATACCGGCAACCGGGGGCGGCGATGAATCTGGCTTATGACAATGTATCACCAATCAGGCCCGAACTCAGGGCCGTGGAGCGTCGCGTGGCAGAGCTTGAAGATGGCTACGCCAAACTGTCGAACATGCTTCTTGAAGAGTATGCCGGAGCCGATCTGACAAAGCGCCAGTTCAAGGTTCTTTTGGCAATCCTGAGAAAAACCTATGGATGGAATAAACCAATGGACAGGATAAGCGATTCTCAAATAGCTGAGATAGCCAGACTCCCTGTCAAACGCTGCAATGAAGCGAAGCTGGAACTGGTCAGGATGGGACTCATCAGGCAGCAAGGCGGCATGTATGGCCCTAATAAAAACGTGTCGGAATGGTGTATCCCTCAAAATGAGGGAATATCCCCCAAAAGACACTATTACAAAAGATAAAAAAGACATTAAACATACGTCCGAGAATTCTCACGAATCCTCTGACGAACGTCCGAAGAGTCTTCCTGTTGTTCGTCCTGATGCAGCGGTTCATTCACCGAGGGGCGACAAGTGGGGAACCGCTGATGACCTTCTGGCGGCTCAGTGGATGTTCAGCAGGGTTCAGGTGATCACCCCGACAGCGCAGCAACCCAACTGGCCAGCCTGGGCAAACGACATTCGCCTGATGCGCGATTCCCTGAATGTCAACCACCGGGAAATTTGCGAAGTCTTCACCTGGGCGAACGGCAATCAGTTCTGGCAGACAAACATCCTCAGCCCGTCGAAGCTGCGCAAGCAGTGGGCAACCCTTAAGGCGCAGATGAGCCAGCCGGTTCGCAACGCGCCATCCAGTTCACAGCAGCAGATTCCACACTGGAACGACCGCAGAGAGTGGGAGGAAAATTTCATATGAGAAACCTCGTAGCCGCAATAAACAACCGCGACAGCAGCGCGCTGGCCCGCATGGCTGGTGACGGCCCGCAGCCTGTAGACCGTGGCGTTAACGAAACCGTCGAGCGCCTGGTAGACATGCTGTTCATGAGTCTCAAGCAGGTGTTTCCGGCATCGGTCAGCACTGCACTTAAAGACCCGCGCGACGAAGCCTCGGCTAAGCGCCAGTGGGTTATCGCTTTCGCAGAGAACGGGATCAGCACGAAACAGCAACTTTCATCTGGCATGAAGCACGCCCGCGCCAGCGCATCGCCGTTCTGGCCCTCACCTGGACAGTTTATCGAATGGTGCAAGCAGGGCGAACTCCGCTCCGCTGGTCTGCCGGACGAAGACGGTCTGTATGACATGGTGATGAAATACTCCGCCCGCCGCGGTCTGATTGACAGCCCCGAGGCATACCCGTGGGAAAGCAATGCCGCCTACTGGATGGTCACCGGCCTGTACAGCACCATGCGCGCCAACAACCTCTCTGAGTCTGAGCTGCGCGCAAAATGCCGCGCCGAGCTTCGAAAGATGGCATCGCGTATCGAGTCGGGCGAAGAAATTCCTCCACCGCGAGCGCAGCTGGAAAAGCTCTACAAGCCAACAGCCAGCCAAAAGGCTCTGGACAACGTTGCCCGACTGAAGGCACTCGTCAGGAAAGGGAGAGCGTCATGAGCGACAGCATCCGCAGCAGCTTCGAACGGTTTTATCAAAGCGTTCACGGCGACAAACACAGCATGACCCGTTCGCATCTCGGCTATCAGAATGAGGTAGTCGATCGCGCGTTTTTCTTCTGGCTGGCAGGACGGGAAGGAGCGAGCGCATGACACAGGTTACGCAGCTGATTATCCAACCCTCGCAGGACCAGGCGCGCAACATGATGCTGGCGATTATCGACGTCGCCCGGAAGCTACCAGCATCGCAAGACACGCTGGCGCATATTCGCACGCTGGCCGCAGAAGCTGTTGATCTTATGAGTTGCTCGCGTCCTGATAATCCGGTAACAACTATGAGTGATAAAGCTGAGCTGGAGCGGCAGAGGTTTGAGGTGTGGTTTGAGGCTGAATACAAGCATCTCGAATCCTCGAAATATACCGACGCAGTGCCACACATTAAATTTGGATTCTGGATGGCATGGCAGGCAGCCTTAAGCAGCAAGCAGGAGAGCACATGGAAAAAGAAAAAATAAATTTCGAGATGTGTAATCAGGAGTTCGAGATTTGGGCTGATTCGTTGGGATTCGACCTTCATACCTATGAGGGCGAGTACGACGATCCTGGTACAGCTAATGCATGGAAGTGCTGGCAGGCAGCATGGATCGCCAGCAGCAAGCAGGAGGCAACTTGAGCAGCAAGCAAGTCACCATCTCAAAACGTCAATTCCGCCAAATTTGCAACGCCTACATCAACGCCGTAAACGCCCAGCAGCAACTCCTCATGGTCCATCGTGGTGACAACCCGTTTTCTGACCGCGCTGTCGGTCGCCTTGAGGATGATATGCGGCTAATTATTCAGCAACTGAAGGAGGTTGTTGATGGAGATACCGAAGGACGGCATACGCCTTCATAAATCGAACTTCAGCGCCATCGGGCAACAAATCCTCCCCATGCTCGACTCTGGCGAAACTTACCGGCTGATCATCAAGCCATGGCGCGAAAAGCGCAGCCTCAACCAGAACGCCTTATCCCACATGTGGTACAGCGAAATCAGCGACTGGCTCATCCGGCGCGGCAAAGACTTTGCCTCTCCTGAGTGGGTAAAAGACGCGATGAAGCACACCTATCTCGGCTATGTGGAGCGGGAAATGGTCGATGTGGTGACAGGGGAAACAACAGTCATCCGATCGCTAAAGCACACCTCAGACCTCGACACCGGCGACATGCATTTCTACCTCACTCAGGTGGAAGGCTGGGCGCTGAACTTAGGGTGCAGGCTGACGGTCCCGGCTGACAGCGAATACATGAAACTGAAGGACAAACAAAATGGGTAGAAAAAGCACATGGACACAGCAGGAACTTGAATACGTCGAGCGCGTGGCCGGAAAGGTTCCGCCGGAGGTTATTGCCAGTGCGATCAACAAACCGCTCAGCACGCTGAGAACCAAAGCCAACGTTATGGGGCTCGGGTTACGCGTACCGAAACGCATACTCGAAAAACACTGGCCTGAGTATCTGAAAAAGAATGGGGGCAGCCATGCGGCAAACGTGGTTCACTCATGACCCTGTAGATACAGAAACCGCCAACGAACTCCTTTCACGCTACGCCGCCCGCAACATCCAGACCCAAAAGACACTCGCTACCGATCCACGCCTCTGGCTGGTCAGCGCGCTGCTGCCTGAAGGAAACCGCGAACCTCGGAGAGACACGACCTATGAGCACAAATGCTGGCATTAAGCGCTGCTGCAGCTGCAACACGGTACTGACCAGTGAGGACAAATACCGATTCGGGGTTAACTGTGAAATCTGCGAAGAAGACGCCTGGTATTACGAGCACTTCGACTACCTCCCGTTCCACGCGATCGGGCGATATGTCCGTTATCAGCTGCGCTGGTTGTGGTGCGCCTCTGCCGCCGGGATGGGTATATGCCTGCGCCCGCTGCTACGTCGGCTGGATGCGAGACGAAAACTTTCGAATGCACGGAGAGAGCGATGAGGAAGATCAGACGACGCTGTAAAAACCAGGATTGCCGCGAATGGTTCAATCCTGGCTTCCAGAATCAAACGTGGTGCAGCGCAGACTGCGGAACCATAATCGCACTGGCTAAGCGGGAAAAAGACCGGCAGAAAGCGAAACAGGAAGCAAAACGACGACGACGAGAAGAGACCCAGCAGGAAAAGCGACACACCAAAATCCGCAAGTTAGCAGTACAGCCCCTCAGTTACTTCCATAAGCAAGCCCAGTCCGCCTTCAACGAATATATCCGCACTCGTGATGCCTCCGAACCATGCATCAGCTGCGGGCGCTTCCATGAAGGGAAATATGACGCCGGGCACTACCGCACCCGCGGCGCATCACCGGCCACACGTTACGACGAAACCAACTGCCATAAGCAATGCGTTCCGTGTAACCAGCACCTGTCCGGCAACATCGAAAACTACACGCCAAACCTGATTAAAAAAATCGGGCAGGCTGCTTTCGATCGTCTCATGGGTCCGCATGAGCTGAAGAAGTGGACGCGGGAAGAGTTGCAGGAGCTGGCGGCGCACTACCGGCAGAAAACCAGAGAGCTGATTAAACAGAGGAGCGAAGCAGCATGAGCCTTGAAGCCACAGTAAAATATCATTTCGCGAAGACAGCGAGCTTTGCCGGTATGCCGTCAGCAACAGCCTCGGAGTCACTTTCCGGTACCGATTATATGGCTGCGATGGGGATGACGCAGAGCCGCGCGCCGCTGGGTTATGCTGCTTTCATGGGGAAAGTGGGAGTAAGCGAGAACGACGCCGCACGCGCCGTATCCCTGTTAACTGAATTTGCACTACAGACCTGCGACCGGGTTGCCGCCCTTCGCAAGCTCGATACAGATATTAAACCAGCCGTGATGCAAGTGCTCGCAACTTACGCGTACATGGATTATTGCCAGAGCGCATCAAGCAAGAAGCCTTGCAAGTGCTGTAACGCGACCGGATTTATCGATGCGGAAGTATTCACGATGAAATCGCGATTTGGCACCCAGCGCCCCGGTGCAGTGACGGAGATAAAGCGTCTGGATAAAACGCTGCCTGAAAATACCAGCTACCAGGTAAGGGATACTGAGCGCGTTCTTTGCCCTGAGTGCAAGGGGAAGGGCATCATCTCGTCTGCGTGCAGGGACTGCAATGGGCGAGGGCGCGCGGTGATGCGCAAAGAAACGGAGCTGCAGGGCGTGCCGGTCATGGGCGACTGCAAGCGCTGCTGCGGGAGAGGATACGAGCGTATTCCTTCAACTCAGGCCCATGATGCTGTATGTGGAATCACTGATGCTGTCAGCCTGGACACATGGAAGAAGAGCGTAAAGCTATTTTATGAAACCCTGATTGGTAAACTGGAAATTGAGGAGTCTTGGGCAAACGCAGCCCTGAATAAGGTCACTGCGTAGCACGGCATGAAATAGTCCATTATTTTTTAGTGGGCTATTTACTTTTCCCGAAACTGGGGATACGATTCCTAACAGTGAAAGCTACGTCTTGTTGTTGAGCGGCAACAAAACAGTCCATTTTGATAGTGGACACTAAAAGCCCTGTGGATTCATTATCTGCGAGGGCTTTTTTTATGCCAGAAAGATCATGTATGTTGTTTTCTTTTTAACAAGGAAATCATTATGGCATGGCAAGGCATACCATTTTTATTGCAGCAAGATAAATTACAAGAATCCGTTCATGTTGCTTTAAGCAGCATTCCTAAAATTGTTATAGAATCGCCTCCCGACTACACAAACGCATGGATCACTGCTGGGGTTAGTCTGTTGGCTGGTGCAATTCCAGCACTAATTGCTATTTGGACGTTCAAACGAAACTCAGAAAATATAAAATTAGAGAGAGAAAAACAGCAAGAATTTCTACGTGAAGAGCGCAGCAATCATCAAGAGTTTCTTAAATCCGACAGAGAAAAACAACAGCAATCCTTTGAGGAAGACAGAAAAACACAGATTGCAGTAGCAAAAACTAATTTCAACATGGAAGTGTTATCAGCTAATAGACAAGCCTGGATAAACACCTTGAGAGAAATTACGGCAGAATACTATGTTGAGGCAGTAGGCTTAGTCGATGAGGCACATACATGTGCTATAGATGTTGATTATTTAAGAGGTTTTCACGACATAATAAAAAATAATGATAATGCATCTAAAAATAATTCATTTAACGAAAATTATGAAGAAGCTAGGCAAGATGTATTTTCTTCTAGAGCAAGAAAACAGGTTAGAGATGATAAGGTCACCCTCCTTTCAGCTAAAATTTCAATGATGCTGAATCCTAATGAAGTTGAGTATCATCGTGTGAAATCCATTTTCAACGAGATTCGCAGTATTGTTGTGAGAGTTACAGAAGCTAAAGGCGATAATAAAGCGTTTCAAATTGAGATTTCTAAAACTATTGATTTAATGAATAGCTTGGTTGATTTAATGCAATCATTATTAAAAAAAGAATGGGCTAGAGTTAAATCCGGAGTTTAGGTTTATAACATTATTAGGCTCGCTTCGGCGGGCTTTTTTGTTTTCGCCCCTGCCAATCACTGCACACTTCGGTTTAGCGACCTGTGGCAGAGGGCGTTTTTTATCCATAAAAAATCCGCACTCAGGCGGATTCTTCAACGTTGACTACGCAACGGCAGGGCGGTGCTTTCTTCTCTCGACAAGATTAAAGCTAACCGGGCTTGCTCAGTTCAGAAAGTAGACAATTCCTAATTGAGCCAGCTCCCTCACTGAGGGGGTCACATGAGTATCGATATGAGCAAACTGGCTTCGGGCGCAGCGTATGGCGCGTCTGCCGGGACAATTGCCAACGGTCTTCTGACAAGGCTGAGTCCCGATGAATGGAGCGCCGTAGGTGTCCTGGCCGGTATCGTGGTCGCCCTGCTAACGCTCGGCATCAACTGGTATTACAAACGCAAAGCCACGCTGGCGCAGATTAAAGCTCTGCAGCGCTGGCCGACCACGCCCGACCTCCACGAGGAATAACCCATGGCAATGTCAAACTCACTGCGGAACAAGCTGATCGCTGCCGCAGGTGGCGGAGCCATGCTTATCGCTACGGTGTTTCTCGGTGGCAAGGACGGTGTGGAAGGGCGTGTGTACGTGCCTTACAAAGACGTGGCCGGAGTCTGGACGGTTTGCGACGGGCATACGGGCACCGACATCGTTAAAGGCAAAACCTACAGTGACCGCGAATGCGATCGGCTGCTGTGGAATGATCTACAGCCGGTAAAGAAAACCGTGGACGGCCTGGTCACGGTTCCGCTTAATGAATATCAGCGCGCTGCGCTCTACAGCTTCACCTATAACGTCGGCTCCGGCGCATTCTCTAAATCAACATTGCTTAAGAAGCTGAACGCAGGCGATCAGGACGGAGCATGCGAAGAGCTGCGCCGCTGGGTTTATGCCGGTGGTATGAAGTTTCGTGGCCTGATGAATCGCCGCGACATGGAGCGTTCAATGTGCCTGGCGGATGGTCCAAATGACATTTAGCTGGCGAGCATTAATTATTGGCCTGCTGCTGGTGGCGCTCATTGTGGTCTGCCGGTTAGCAATTCTTTACCACGGAAAGTACGTTACCGCTGACAGCCTGGCTACCGAGCGCCAGCAAACGATTGACGATATGCAGGTCCGCCAGCGCGATGTTGCCGCGCTCGACGCCAAATACATAAAGGAATTATCCGATGCTCAGGCAACTATCGATCAGCTTGAGCGTGACGTTGCTTCTGGCAAGCGCCGGTTGCAGCTCAACGCCATCTGTCAGAAACAATCCTCCCCCGGAACCGCCAGCCTGGATGATGCAGCCAGCCCCGGACTTACTGACTCCGCTGAACGGGATTATTTCACCCTCAGAAGTCGAATCGAGCTCGTCGGGAAGCAAATAGCTGGATTACAGCAGTACATCAAAGAGCAATGCTTGAAGTGATCATCACAGGGCGTATTTGCGAGTGCGCCCGATGATGCTTGCACCATTGTGTGTCGTGATGGAATTATTAACCTCAATCAAAAAAGGAAGCCATCATGGAAACACTAAGCGAAGAAGCGTTCAGAGAAATTCTCAGCAAGTTGCTAGGCATCCCAACCCTTGAGGAAAGGGAAGTTGCTCTCCCAATTGCAAGGAAGTGGGTGCTGGCTTATCAAGTGGGCGAGCTGACTATGACGCAAAAGCAAATTGAATGCTTAATTAAGGGCATCGAACCCACACCGTCTGAGCGATCAAAATAAATTAGCCGCCTACGGGCGGTTTTTTATTGGAGACAGTATGACAGACACGTACCGCATCACCGTGACCACAAAGTCAGGTGAAACGCACGTCGGCCTGATGAACAGATCACAGCCGGAGATAGTTAACGGCTTCATCGGCATTGCTCAGGAAGATGGCGCTTGGGTATACCTTGCGCCGGATGATGTACTGAAGATGGAGTATGTGCCAGAAAGTGCGTAAAGCTAATTATTCTCTCTCAAGCCTGTCCCATTGACGCTTATATTCTTCTAATTCATCGACGCATTGTGAGCAAAGCATGGCGTCGTAGTAATTGCGATTTTCATAAGCAGTCTCAAGCTCAGGTCCAGTCAATATATTATCACAATCGTTATGGTGACCACCTGGATTCTCAACGCCATCACAATTATGCGTCATGAATGGTGACAACACATACTTTTGAGCTGCGCTAAGAGAGTCGTATCCGTGATCCACGGCGCGCTGAGCGATTCCAGAAACCATTTGTTCTTCGTTTGCAAAAACATCGTGATCAAGCATCGTTTTTAGCAATGATTCATTAGACATAAAAACTCCTTTTTTTAAGGGATACAATAAGGTACTCACCGAAAAAATGAAATGTTCTGTCGCGTGTACCCCATCGGTTAGTTATAACAGGCCCACTCAGGAGCCTTATTTGTCAGTTTAATACTATGGTCAATTGCGTTGAAGTAGGGCTAGCAAATTTTATTTTGAACTTAACCAGTGCCATCGAAAATGGGATAAAAAAGCGATGCCAGATTGGGGTTGGGAACTCGCTAACATTCGTGATTGAATAGCCATGCTTCCTAGCAAGGCGGTAGAAAGAGTGCATCCTTTTGTCATTAATCAGGTGAGATTCCATAGTGGCGCTTTTATAGCCATTTTTTTTAAGGTGCAGCAGGCAGCTCTCAAGGGATGTAACCACTTTGTGAGCGCCGGATTTTTTTCTTGGGGTCCCAAAAATTGTTAAATGCAACTTCACATCCTTTTGGCGCTTATCTACGTAGAAAAAGCGACCATGAAGGCCATGAGTGCGAATGCTAAGAGCAACAATAGCAACTATGAAAATCATCAAGGCTGCTTCAAAATAAATAAAATATTCCATACCTTCTCCCTGATTGTTAACCCTTAAATCGGTTAGTTCCTCAAAAACTTTATAGCGAAAAACATTATGGCATCACCAGATTGGGAGGCCATCGAACTCGCTGACAAGCAATTAGCAGGCCTGCAGCAGTACATCAATGAGCAATGACTGAAGTGACAAACCCCAAGAAGATTCTCTTCTTCTGATAGAGCAACATCAGCCTCGCTAACAGCGGGGCTTTTTATTTTGAGCATGACAACCCCCAAGAAGATCTCCTGTCTCCCCGGCAGGAAAATCAGAAGTAAGACGTGATAGTACGAGCTAACCCTCTACTACCAAATCTGCTTCGACCAATGCGTGTCGCAGCGCAACCAAAACCCCGAGCCTTTCAGAAAGTTGAGCCTGAGAATTGCCGTTATATGATAGCGACCATCTCGGGGGCGGCTTTTCTGTGCGAACAGGCTCACCTTTCTAAAAGGTAATCGCTATGAAGCACCTGATAAAAGTAATTAACGGTACACCGGTAGTTAGCACTGAAGTGATCGCAACTGAGTTTGGTCGCCGTCACGATAACGTGATGCAGAATATCCGCTCATTGATTGAGAGCGGGCATTTAGGTGCCCTTGATTTCAAGGAGACCTCTTATGTTGATAAATCGAACAGGGCCAAGCCGTGCTTCGAGCTGACTGAGCGGGGATTTCTTATTGCCATGCCGTTCATCGGTGGGGATAAAGCGAGGGATGGGCAGGTTCGTCTGGTAGATAGCTTTATCACCTACAGGGAAAAAGCCAAACAGGAAGCGGTTATTCAGGCTGAGCGTGATTTGGCTAGGGTTGAGTACCGGCCTATGATGAACGCCATCAAGAATAGTCGTGAGTCTGAAGGGAAAGAGGCTGAGCATTATCACTTCAGCAACGAAGCCAACATGATTAACCGGATCGTACTGGGAACTACGTCAGCGAAATTCAGGAAAGAAAACGATATTGGCAAAGCTGAAGCCATTCGCGATTACCTGACCGCTGAGCAAATCAGGGCTATCACTGAACTCCAGCGCGCCGACACGGTTTTCATCAATATGGGCTGGGATTATGACAAACGTAAGGTTGAACTAACGACACTGTTTGAGCGTAACCATCGACAGCCTCTGATCGCAGAGCAGCATTATCTGGCAGCATAAGAGGTGAGAGAGCCTCTTTCACAACGGCTTTCATCACAGGGCGCATTCAAGCAGTACGCCCGATGATGTGTACCGAAGCGGGACTGATACAACTTTGCAAGTAATACCGTGATAACGTCTCAGATAAGGCGTACGGTGGGGATTCATTCTCAACCGGACATCCATCATGGAAACTGGTTTCTACTGGGTAGGCGATAGTGTAGCTGAGCCCTTAGTGTGGTTCTGGGACGCAGGTGGCTTTTACAAACCTGCCTGTTCTGTACCTTTCACAATTCAGCAATTTAACGCCGCTGGACTGAAAATCCTCAGCCACAAAATTACCGAACCAAAACTCAAGAGTGCTACCCGACAGCGGGGGAAGAGACTTTAAAGCACGCTTGAAAAAAACAGCCCATCCGTGGACCAAGGACGTGATAGGAGTTCGTTTTTTCTTATACACCCTTCAGGTTAGACAACCTCGCGATGCTCTCAAGCGTAAGCGGGTAATTTTGTAATCCTCCGACAAGGGATATCGGTTAGCCACGCTGTGAAGAGTTGCGAAACTGGTATAATCGCACCTCCAAATAAAATTGAGGTGAAAAATGTCAAATCCCAAGCCGCTTTATATGGTGCTTGCTTATGATTCAAGTGCTATGCCTAGCAATCGTAAAAATATTATGGGATATGCCCGTAACACCGAAGAAATCGAAAGGCTTATCCATTCAGCTAAAAACAATGCACTGTACGCGTATGACCACATTGAAACTGTCGATGCTAATTTGGACAAAGTCTTGATAACCATTCGTCGGAGCAAAGGCCAAGAATGGCATTCTTGAAGCTTACAAAGTGAATGTTAAGTTAAACCGCCACCTGGCGGTTTTTATTGCAAACATTACAGAAGCCACTCACCGAGGGGCTTCGATAATGATTACAGTTCTTTCTCAGCCATCTTTGAAATGACCAGTGTATAAATCTCTTCAAAATGTCGGTCAAAAACGGTAGCAGGTGTAGAGTCTGAAGACTTAGTCATTAGTGGGACCATCAATTTGATGGTTTGCTCAAATGCGAATTTCTTATTCTCATCATTCATAGGTACACATCCTTAATTTAAACAAAGGAAATTATGGCACTCACCGACAAACAAGAAATGTTCTGTCGCGAGTACCTCATCGATTTGAACGCCACGCAAGCGGCTATTCGGGCGGGGTACAGCGATAACACTGCCCGCAAGATTGGCAGCGAAAACCTCACAAAACCAGACATTGCGCAACGCATCATTGACCTTAAATCAGAGCGCAACGAAAGGGTAGAGGTAAACGCAGATTATGTACTGCGCCGCCTGGTTGAGATTGACGAAATGGATGTGCTCGACATCCTGAAAGATGACGGCGGCCTAAAGATGGTTCGCGAATGGCCAAAGGTCTGGCGCACCACATTAAGCGGACTGGATATTCTCACCACCGTCACCAACTTCGACGAAACGACCATGGAGAACATCCTCAAGAAAATTAAGTGGCCGGATAAGGTAAAAAACCTTGAGCTGCTTGGTAAGCACATCAGCGTAATGGCTTTTAAAGAGCAGGCGGCACACGAGCACACCGGTAAGAACGGCGGGCCGATTGAAGTGGCAACGCTGACGAAAGATGAATACAAGGCTGCACGGCGGGAGATGCTGGAGGATGACGACTGCTGACTTTAAGACCGCTGCACGCCGTATAGAGTGCGAGGAGGACGGTCTTTACTTCTCGCGCTACTTCTTCAAACAGCGTACCGGCGGCAAGATGATCGTCGCGCCTCATCACCGGGTGATACAGCAGACGCTGGACCGGGTAATCGACGGTGAAATAAAACGTCTGATTATCAACGTCCCGCCCGGCTATACTAAAACCGAACTGGCAACCATCAACATGATGGGGCGGGGGCTGGCACTTAATCGCCGTGCTCGCTTCATGCACCTGTCCTACTCGCACAATCTCGCGCTGCTGAACTCCTCAACCGCCCGCACCATGATTAAGTCGAAAGCTTATCAGGCGATGTGGCCTATGGAACTGCGCGACGATGCCGACAGTAAGGCAATGTGGTGGAACGAGTACGGCGGCGGCGTTTACGCTTCGTCAGCTGCTGGTCAGGTAACAGGCTTTCGTGCCGGGCATATGGAGCCAGGCTGGCAGGGCGCGCTGCTGATTGATGACCCGGTTAAACCTGACGATGCCTACAGCGAAACTGTTCGCGGCGGCGTAAACAACCGGTTTAACGAGACCATCAAATCACGTCTGGCCGTTGAAACGACGCCGATGATCGTGATCATGCAGCGCATCCACTATCACGACCTGAGCGGCTACCTGCTGCGTGGTGGCAGCGGGGAGATGTGGCATCACCTCAATCTGCCGGTAATCATCGACAACAGCATGGCTTATTCGGATCTGTACCCGGATAACACCCACTCGATTCCGATTGAGCATGGTCTGCCTGATGGCTGGCTGTGGCCGTTCAAGCACAACGAGTCGCACCGCGTATCACTTTTCTCACACCGGCGCACCGCTGAAGCTCAGTACATGCAGAGGCCGCGGCGGTTCAATGCTGAGGGCGCGCTCTGGACAGAGGCAATGATCACGGCCTCTCATGAGCTGAACATACAGCATGAAAAGGTGCGCACGGTTGTTGCCATTGACCCTCAGGCTACAAACAGCGAAGAGAGCGACGAATCAGGGATTGTGGTTGCCAGTGCCTACGGCGCTGGGGATAAGAAACAATTTACTGTTGATGCTGACTACAGCGGCAAATACTCGCCTGCTGGATGGGCCAAAAAGGCGATATTTGCCTACGAAGAGCACGATGCAGATGCGATCGTAATCGAAACCAACCAGGGCGGCGATATGGCAGAAGAAACGTTGCGCAACGCTGACTTTAAGGGTCGTGTTATTCGCGTGCATGCCAGCAAAGGTAAATACGCCCGCGCCGAACCAATATCTGCGCTCTATGAGCAAGGCCGAGTCGCTAACCGTGGGAATCTCTATGTGCTGGAAAATCAGCTGATGGAGTATGTGCCAACCACGGCCAAAAAGTCTCCCGATCGCCTAGATGCGATGGTTTACGCACTCACTGAATTGGGAGGCGCTCAGCCAATGGGCATGATGATCCCTAAACGCCTGCAAGGCAGATAACCCACCAACGGACAAACCATGACTGACAAATTAACGCTCGCCGTCAATCACGCGCTGAATGACGTCAGGCTTGCCCGTGCGCGCGCCATGGCATTCAACCCCGGCATGGGGCTGGATGCGAAACGTGAGAGCGCATGGTGCGAATACGGCTTTAAAGAAGACCTGACGTTCCATGACCTTCATAAGCTTTATCGTCGCGGCGGCATTGCTTACGGCGCCGTGAACAAGCTGGTTTCGAATTGCTGGAGAACAAACCCGCAGGTGATTGAGGGTGAGGCGTCCGATGAATCGCGCGAGCTTACCGCATGGGAGAAAGCCAGTAATCAGGTGTTCACCCATCGCTTCTGGCGAGCATTTGCAGAGGCAGATAAACGCCGACTCGTTGGTCGCTGGGCTGGAATCCTGCTCCACATTAAGGACAGCAAAAAATGGGACCAGCCAGTCGTAAAAGGAAAGGCGCTTCAGCAGATTTCTCCAGTATGGGCCAGCGCGCTAAAAGTTGGCAGCCGTGATAATGCCGGTACCATCACCATGTGGCAGTACACCGAATCTCTTTCTGATGGCAGCACCGCGCAGCGAAATATCCATCCCGATCGCGTACTGGTTATCGGCGACATGTCTGATGATGCAATCGGCTTCCTCGAGCCGGGATATAACGCCTGCGTCAGCCTGGAGAAAGTTGAGGGCGGATCGGGCGAGTCATTCCTGAAAAACGCAGCGCGCCAGCAAAACATCAACTTCGACAAAGAGATCGATTTTAAAAATCTGGCCTCAATGTACGGCGTCTCGGTTGATGAGCTGCAGGAGCGTTACAACGAGGCTGCCCGTGAGATTAACCGCGGCAATGACACGCTACTAATTACGCAGGGCGCACAGGTCACATCAATGGTCAACGCGGTGTCTGATCCGTCACCGACCTATGACGTCAACCTGAAGACATTCAGCGCATCGGTAGACATTCCCTCGCGCATCATCGTCGGTAACCAGTCAGGCGAGCGTGCCAGTACTGAAGACCAAATCTACTTCAACGGCCGCTGCCAGTCGCGTCGCGGTGACCTGTCATTCGATATTGAGGATATGGTCGACAAGCTGATCTACCTGCAGCTCATCAAGCCGGTAGCGAAATTCAGCATCGTCTGGGATGAACTCAACGAGCAGTCGCCTTCCGACAAGCTGGATAGCGCGGTGAAGATGAGCAACATCAACCAGACGGCCCTTGCTTCCGGTGAGGCGGTTTTCTCCACTGACGAAATCCGCGTGGCCGCAGGTTACGAACCAGGCGGCGGTGAGCCATTACCGGAGAGTGAGGAAGATGGCGAAACTGAAGAAGAAGCCGAAACCAGCAATACTGCCAGCTAATAAGATCGACCCTACCGGCGTTGACCGGCTGGAGCGCGGGGCCATGCGTGATTACGCAAAGCGCCTGAAGCAGATAAGCACGCGGTACATCGAACTCCTCAATCGCATCCCGGCAGAACCCGCAGTAAATCAGCGCTACACATTCCAGTTAGACCCGACCCTGCTTTCGATGCTGTTGCAGAACGGCGATTTGCTCGTGGATGAAATTCTGCTGCAGGGCGGCGAGTTCAACCCGTGGCTGTTTCAGGACTATGTGTCGCCATCATATCAGCGTGGAACGGCGCAGGAATTTGCCAACCTGTCTCAGCAGTCTCCGGCATACGGGGCCGACCGCGGCAGTGTGCAGGACATCCTTCTCAGCGACGCATACCAAAACCGCCTGGTTCTGGTCAGGGCGCGCACTTTTGAAGAGATGAAAGGCCTGTCGGCTGACGTGAAGCAAAACCTGTCGCGCGTGTTGACCGATGGCATTGGCCGCGGGCAGAACCCAACGGAAGTCGCCAGGCGTATTCGTGACCAGATTGGGATTGAACAGGGCCGGGCAAACCGTATTGCCCGAACCGAAATCACCACGGCGCTACGTCGCGCGCGCTGGGATGAGCATGACGCAGCCAGCGATGATCTAGGGCTGAACGTCAGGCTTCTGCACCTCTCAGCGCTGAGCCCGACGACGCGACAGACGCACGCGCTGCGGCACGGCAGACTCTACACCTCTGAGGAAGTGCGCGACTGGTACAGCGTGAATGGCAACGCCATTAACTGTAAATGTTCACAGGTCACGGTACTGGTCGACGAGAAGGGCGTCCCGCTCAACTCATCTGTTATCGACATCGCCAGGAAAGAGTTTGCTCAGACGTGGGGTAAGCGCATGGCAGCGAACAAATCACATCAATGCTGCGGCCATAAGCACGCGGCTTAATCGAGAGATAACCATGACTATGCAGGTCAACGTCACCACTAAGGTGAACAGTCAGGCTATTCGTCGCGAAACCTATAACGGCCGCGAACACCTGGTGCTGCCGAGCTATACGCTGCCAGCCAACGTTGTGATGAACGGCGGTCTTTATCCGGCCTCAGAAATCGACGCCCACTATCAGGGGCTGGAAGGTACGCTGGCGCCGCTCGGCCATCCGACGGTAGACGGCCAGTTTGTTTCTGCTTTCTCCCCGGAAGGAATTAACGCCGGTCATATCGGTGCGTGGAACCGTAACGTCAAGAAGTCAGGCAACCGCGTTTATGCGGAAAAGTGGGTTGATACCACAGTCGCTAATCGGAGCGAAGGCGGTCGCGAGCTGCTTGAACGTGTGGCAGCCATCGAGCGCGGCGATGACGTGCCGCCGATCCACACCAGTGTTGCGGTATTCCTCGACCAGCTCGAAGCCAGTGCGGAGCAGAAAGCACAGGGCATTGAGTGGGTCGCGAAGATTAACGCAATGGACCATGACGCCATCCTGCTGCATGAGGTCGGCGCTGCGCAGCCAGAGCAGGGCGTCGGTCTGATGGTTAACGCTGACCAGGCTAAAACACTAAGGGTTAATTCCGGCGCGCTGATTGGCGAGTCCTGCCGAGAGCGTGAACGCCGCTTAGAGCAAGCTGCACGAGATAAGTTTGCTACCGGCCCGGACGATTACGCGTGGATTGCTGACTTCACTGATTCGCAGGCGATCGTCATCCGTAACGGCGGCGATGCGCAGGTTTATGGCTACAACACCGAAGGCGGCAAAATCACCTTCGACGATACCGGCGCAAAAGTAGCGCGTCAGGAGTCGTGGGTCGCCATCGTTGCCAACAAAGTTAAATCCCTTTTTACACCGCAGGATGCCCCTGCAACAAACCACCAAACGGAGGGCGATATGCCTTTAACCAAAGAAGAGCTGGAACAGATCGGCACTATCGTCAGCAGCGCCATCGCTGCAAACAACGAAGCGTCACTGAAGCCAATTACTGATGCGCTGGCTGGCATTCAGGCCAATCAGAAAACCCTGTCAGATTCACTGACCGCAAACTCTCGCGCCGAAGAGAAAACCAAGCGTGATGCAGTTGCCGCAGTACACGGCGAAATCGTGGCGAACGCACTGCAGGGTGAAGCGCTGGACGCGATGTTCAAGTCGCTCGGTGAAGCCGCACCGCTTGGCGCCAATTCTGCCAAAAACTCACCCGTGACCGGCGCACCTGATCCGGCCGCTTACTTCGGAGGTGCTGCATAATGCCACGCTATCGCCGCGTTAATATCGACGGTCAGTCTCTGTACAAGACCGAAACCCGCGCCACCGCCGCTGCACTGCTGCCGGGCACTGCGGCTGTCATCAACGGCGACAATGAGTTTGCGCAGGCTACCGCGCTGACCGGTCGCCTCTACATTATTGACGCTGCCTACCATCAGGGCTTGAACATCACCGAAGCTGTACCGGCCGGTGATTCCGCGGTGGGTAACTACGTCGAAGAAGGTCGCGAGCTGGCGCTGCTGTGTGTGCCTGGCACCTACGGCAAAGACGATCCGATCAAGCTGGGTGCGAATGGTCAGTTCACCAAGGCGACCGCAGACACCGACTCGGTGATCGGCTACAGCCAGGACGCAGCGACTATCGCGGCTGGCTCTACCGATTTCATCCGCGTGCGTATGCGCGTTGGCACCGTTGCCGCAGTCGCTGGCGCTTAATCAGGAGCATAAGAATGTATTTTACCCGTGAAACACTGGCTGCTAACAGCCGACTGCGCGGACACTGGAATGAGCTGTGGGCCAACCGTGACATCTTCAACGCTCAGCACGACATGATGGTTAACGCGTTCCGTACGCGTATGACGCATGAAATGCTAGCGGCGAATGCCATCGGCGGCTTCACCCGCGAATTCTGGGCTGAGATTGACCGTCAGATCATCCAGATGCGCGATCAGGAAATTGGCATGGAAATCGTCAACGACCTGATGGGCGTTCAGACTGTGCTGCCGATCGGCAAAACCGCCAAGCTCTACAACGTGTCGGGCGATATTGCTGATGACGTATCAATCAGCATCGATGGTCAGGCGCCGTACTCGTTCGACCACGCTGAATTTGGTTCTGATGGCGACCCCATCCCGGTTTTCACCGCGGGTTATGGCGTTAACTGGCGTCACGCTGCGGGTCTGAGCACTGTCGGCATCGATCTGGCGCTGGAATCGCAGTCGGCGAAGATGCGTAAATTCCACAAGAAGCGCGTTAACTTCTACCTGAATGGCGACTCAAGCATCGTGGTTGATGGCCTGCCGGCGCAAGGCATGAAGAACCACCGCAACACGCAGAAAATCAACCTCGGTAGCGGTGCCGGCGGCGCTAATATCGACCTGACAACGGCAACACCGGCGCAACTGCTGGCGTTCTTTGGTCCGACCGGCCCGTTCGGCCTGACAGCCCGCACTAACAAGGTGACCGCCTACGACAAGCTCTGGGTGAGCCCGGAAGTATGGGCCAACATGGCGAAGCCGTATCTGGTGGATATCAACACCGGTACCAATGCGCTGCTCAGCGGCACCGTTCTGGATGCGATCAGCAAGTTCATCCCTGCCAAGTCTATCCAGCTGACCTACGCGCTGTCCGGCAATGAGTTCCTTGCCTATGAGCGTCGTCAGGATGTGATTTCTCCGCTGGTGGGTATGGCTGTCGGCGTAGTGCCGCTGCCGCGTCCTATGCCGCAGAGCAATTACAACTTCCAGATCATGTCTGCTGAAGGCCTGCAGATTAAGAAGGACGGCGAAGGCCTGTCCGGTGTGGTCTACGGCGCTAACCTCGCATAAGGAGCAATCATGGCTGAGAAATACGAAGTAATTAAGCCGTGGCACGGCGTCGCAAAGGGTGATGTGGTTCAGCTGGAGACTGTTCACCCGGCGCTGAAATCCCACGTTCGTAAGCTTTCGGACAAAGCGTCAGCTGAACTGGTTCCTGCCACGCCTGATGCCACTACCGATAAACAGGCACGCAAAGAAGCGATCGCCAAACGCCTAGATGAGCTGGGCATCGAGCACAAAGGCAACCTCGGCGCTGACCGACTGGCAGAGCTTCTGCCGGAAGGCGAGCTGGAGAAACTTTTCCCCGCTGAATAACAACCGCCGCAATGGCGGTTTTTTTATGCCCTCTCTGGAGGGCTTTTGCCGAGGTCAGCATGATCACCACAGAACAGGCAAAAGAATATCTGGCGTCGGTTGGCATCACGCTGCCGGACTTCATCCTTGATGCGCTGGTGGAGCAGGCCAACAGCATTCAGGAGTGCCTGGACGCGAATTACACTCCGGCGACGGCCTTACTGATTCAGATGTATCTGTTAGGACTGATGGGGCTGGGGCAGGGCGATCGATATATCAGCTCTCAGTCAGCCCCATCTGGTGCCTCGAGGTCATTTCGCTATCAGTCCTTTGCTGATCGCTGGTCAGGCTCGTTATCCCTGCTGCGCGGTCTGGATAAACATGGCTGCGCTACTGCGCTGATTCCTCCCGATCCGGCTCAGAAGGCCTTCGCAGGCATCTGGGTAGCCAAGGGCGGCTGCATGTGCGGAGGCCGCTGATGTCATGGATTCCTGTGGCGCAGCGGCTGCCCAAGCCGTTTAACCGTGTCTGGCTGAAAACCTCATGCGGCCGGCAGACAACCGGCTACGTTAACAGCGGCGGCGAGTGGGTGATTAACTGCCCGCGCATCGCTGCGGAGAAGCCCACTGTAATCAGCTGGAGAGAGTAGCGATGTCCGATTTAGCACGCTGGTCTTATACCGGTAAAGCGACGTTCTGGAAGCGGCTGGTGGGTCAGAATGAGATGGGCGACCCGTTAGGCTTCGCCGCGCCGGTGGTGATTGATTGCGGCTATCAGGGTGGCCTAAGCAAGCGCCTGGGCAGTATCGGAGCGGAGCGTGTCGTAAAAAACACAGTCTGGACCGAGTTTGCTGGCGCAGATACCGGCGATTACATCCTGATCGGCGTCTCTGCTGAACCTGATCCGCTTAAAGCAGGAGCTGACGAGGTAATGCAGGCCGTGCGCTTCGAAGACACCTTCGACCGCCTGGCTGATGATTTCGCGGTCATTACGGGGGCATAGCATGGGCGTGAAAGTTAAAGGCATTGAGCAGGCGAAGCGCAACCTTGATGCGCTGATTGGCGATATTCAAGGGCGTAAGGCTGTCAGGGCGCTGCAGAGCGCGCTGATAATCGGCTCATCTCAGGCGGCGCTTTACACGCCGATCGACACGTCCACGCTCATCAACAGCCAGTACCGCGAGATGAGCGTAAACGGGAGCAGGCTAACCGGGCGCGTGGGTTACTCAGCCAACTACGCGGTTTACGTGCATGACCCGAACATCCCGCAGAACTTCCGGCGTGCCACGGCACAGAAAGAGTTCCTGACCAAGGGCTTCGAAGACTCCCGCGACCTCATCGACAGGACGATCAAGAAGGATATGGCCCTGTGACACCTCCAATGCATACGCGGGTGCGCAATCTCTTCGCCAATGCCGGGTTAGCTGAAGGCTTCATAATTCAGCAGTTGGTCTGGTCCGACAGCGGAAACCTTTCCGATGCGTTCATCGTGTTTCGGCCCAACGGTGGCTCAGCGGTACGCAATGGCCTCGGCGCTGAGTATTACGTGATGGTCGACGTGATCGGCGCGAAGGGCGGTAATGGAGCAGCTGATAGCGCGGTGCAGAACATCATTGACTACGTGCAACAGCACCCCATGGCTGATGAGTGCGTCGGCTACCTCCAAAACCTCGGCGGCATCCCCGCTCCCGTTCTAACTACCGAAGGCCGCCTGGTCTATCGGCTCCAGTTTGTCGCCACATTCGGCGCTTAACTAAACGTCCAAGAGGATAGAAACATGGCAGATTGCCAGAACAGCAACGAACGTTTGTTCGGTGGCGCCGTTGTGCTTGAAGTTGCCGATGGCTGCAGCGATGTGCTGCCGCAAGAGTCGGAGTGGAAAGCACTCGCCGCCGGTACAAGTAAAGGCTTCGACTTCAGCCCGAACAGCGTGACAAGTGATGCCGATGACGGCAAGGGCTACGTTGAAACCATCGTAACGAACTCGGATTTCACCATCAGCTTTGAAGGTGAAGTGCGTAAGAAAGATAAGCTGGACCAGTACGGTATTGGCCGCTTCATCAAGTATTACCACACTGAAATCAGCAACCGTCGCCAGCCTGGCATCTGGGTGCGCCTCGAATATGGCCCAGTAACTTTTATCGGCTATATGAACATCACCGCACTCAGCTCAGACGGCGGCACAAACGACATCGTGTCACTGACCACTGAGTTCAAAGTGGGCGATGCAAGCACCATTCAGGTTATCGACACCGATGAGACAGTAGCGGCTACAGGTGTGACCGTGATCCCGGCGACTGCAAGCCTGGCTGTTGGAGCTACCCGTCAGCTGACCGGCGCTGTGCAGCCGACTGACGCTACCGATCGCACCGGTACCTGGACAACTTCAGACGCATCTAAGGCGACCGTCAGCAGCACCGGTCTCGTCACCGCAGTAGAGGCAGGCTCAGCGACGATCACGTTCAAATCCAATGACGGCAACTTTACCGGCACCTGTGCGGTTACTATCACCGCTTCGTAACCATTCCAAGGGGCGGCGCGCTGCCCCTGATAATGCTTATGGAGGAAACATGACGCCCCTGAAAGAGATCGGCGAGTGCCTGATAAGCGCTGGTGACAGCGAATACTTCTTCCGGCCATCGCTGATTAACATGACTCGAATTGGTGATCCTGCTGACATCGTGCAGGCGATTTACGATTTGCATAATGATGAAGCCAGCGAAATGGTCAGGCAGGCCATATCAGCTTACGGTGAGGTCCCTGCGTGGCTGGCAGCGCACCTTTCCGCGCCCCAGTACGGACGCAAAGCGATCATTGCGGCAATGGCCGTTCTGCAGGCATGCTGTGCTGGAGATGCATCCCCACTTACCGGCGAGATTGTCCCCGGCAAGTCAGGTAAATGGGCGTTCGTGTACCGCAAAGGGAAGATGACGACTGCGGAGATGATCATCATCGCGCGCTCCCTCATCGTTCACGGCGTCATCGGTAAAGCGAAAGTAAGACGACTGCAAAAACACGAAGGGAGCAGCACCTCATCTGAGTTCAATGCCTTCGAGTACATCAGCGCAGCCCGCACACACCTCGGCATGAGCCGCGAAGAGGCGGAGCAACTTACGATGACGGAGTTCCAGATGCTGCTGGCTGTGAAGTACCCGGAGCAGAAGGGATTCACGAAAGAGGAATACGACGCGGTTCAGGATGACTTCCTTGATCGGCAGGCTCGCCGAAGGGCGGAGTGGGAAAGAAAGCAGGATAAAACAAATTAAGCGGGAGGCATCGTGAACAGATGGGAGTGCAGCAGCGATGAAAGACTGATGGAAAGTACTACTGACACCATCAGCCTGCGAGAATTAAAAGGACATATATATGTTAATAAAGCTGATTTTTTTTACAAGGAGCCCATTAAATGGGTTTCTCTTTATCAGTCTTTGCATGCTTGGCATGGAAAATCACACCTCTCATCGCCATTTCAGCTCCACGAAAATCATCTGATTCTACAAATTGAGTTAACCTAGGGGTGAGATGAGTAAGATGATTTGTGAAGCCTTTTTTTGTTGGGATCGATATGCCAAGATCATACCCTTTGGATAAAAGGTCAAAGGCTTCTGTAAGAAATTCCCTACTCCAGAACCTTGAGTGACCGACGTTAGATGTCGCTTGAAAAATCAGGATATTACCATCCAGCCGAATAAGGAATCCTGATTTATCTGGCCTCCATTTTTCATGCAGATCAGGCAACTTAAGCCAGCCACAGGACCAATTACGGCATCCTTGAGGTCTTTCATGATAGATGTTACAACCGCCACCGGGTTTGATATGCTGACAAGGTACGTCGGGTAATTTTTTTAAACCCTCGTAATCTATCCGCAAAGATACACAACAAACCGAGCAACTATCGCAGCTTTTTACTGTTTGTGATTCATCGTTCGACATTATTTTCTCATTGCTATGTTCGCCCATGCCCCAAACATGGACGGGCTGAGTACTCAACATATCCTCTAAAGTAAATCAGCGGAAGCCTGATAGATGATCAGTGCTTATGTTTTGCATCATCAGCATCTTCACAGCTACACATTTCCTGGTTAGGATTTATCTGATCTTAACAACCGAGGGAAGTTTGATGAAAATGAAGATACGGAGCATTCATGGGCACGGTAAGGCCGATGAAGAGTATGTTGTTTTAGATGTAATTGAAGATTGTATCGCTTCTTACTATATGGTTTCAGATACCACTTACACAGCAGATGGCAAAATTTCCAACAAAACGCGGCATAATTTCTGGTTCAGCCGTAAAAAACTTAGCGCTGGGGATATTGTTTATCTATACACTAAAGTCGGCAAATACTCATCATCTGAAAGAGCAAATGGAGCTAAGACTCATAAGTTTTATTGGGGATTGAAGGTTCCTGTGTGGAATGATGAAGGTGATGGAGCAATCCTATTTGAAATGAAAACGTGGAAAACAACTAAGGTTTCCGAGACTAAGTAATAATCAGCCCACTCAAGTGGGCTTTTTGTTGTGCATTGTCTTGCGGCCACTCCATGCTAGGATTTATCCCACGTTACTTATGGGGATAGGGATATGAAGAAAGTTATTTTGGGTGTAGTAGCTGCAGTTATGCTTTCGGGTTGCGTATCTGAGCCAAAAAACAAAAACGAGAAAGTGGGCGATTTGGTCTTCATTTACAACCAAACTAATGCCGAACTTGCGCGAAAAGATGCTGATGTCATGTGCGGCGGAAAAGCATACCGTATAAACACAATTGGCCATGGTTATAGCGGCAAGCCTGGAAGCATTAGAATTCCGTTTGCATGCACCCAAAAATCAGCTCTTGAACATGGTAGCAGTGACGCAAAAGAAGAACTGAGAAAGGATGACGTTAAACAAGAGATGCAGAGAATTGCCAGCATCCCTTGGGACGGAAATGAAGCTAAACGATTCTTCTTGCAAGAAAGGCATCTCTTCATGCTTTCCTCTTGCGGATGGGCAGGAAGTGTTGGCTTCTCAACGGGAAGCAAGCCATTAGTTTTGTTAGGTGATTCTTACTATCCCGGTGATAAGTCTGAGTTCAAAAATGGCGAATACTCAATTACTTTTAATAATAGCTCGATGAAAGTGGCTTACAACCCGCAAAAAGTGAGGGCCTACATTTCCGATGCTCGCAGCTTTACTCCATGCGAGGCTGTTAGGCTTGGGGAGTAGAAATTAAGACCATATTGCAATGAGCATCAACCCGGCCACTGTGCCGGGTTTTTTATTGTCTGGAGAAAATAATGGCAAGCGAGAAGCAGCTCGGAAATATTGTTTATGAAGTTGAGTTAGAGGTTGCGAAATTGATCGAAGCCCAGCGAGAAGTTAACGCACGCTTAGAAAAGATGAGCGGCTCAGCAGACAAAGCCGGTAGCAGTTTCGATAAGCTTGAGAAGAAAACAGATAGCTTAGGCGGTGGATTTACTAGCCTTGCTTCAGCTGTTAAGGCTTACATTACAGTCCAGGCTGCAATGAAAATCATCGAAACCGCCCAACAATTTGAATTGCTTGCCACCCGGGTAACGATGGCATCAAAAAGCGCTGCGGAGGGAGGGGCCAATTTCCGAGCATTGCTGGCTATTTCTGCACAGAACGGCTCTGACCTGAAAGAAACAGTGAATCTGTTTACTCAGATGAGCGCAACACTGAAGAGTGTTGGGGCGACATCAGGAGATGTTCAGCGGCTTGTAAATACCTTACAAAGAATCGGCACTATAGGAGGTTCTTCACAAGATGAAATGAACAACGCTCTGCGTCAGTTTTTGCAATCGATGGCATCTGGACGCATACAGGCTGAAGAATTTAACTCCATCATTGAACAGATGCCGGAACTTGGCAGACAGATCGCCGAGGGCATGGGAATACCATTCGATCAACTTCGTCAGCTAATGCTCTCTGGTAAGCTCGATATAGGCTCAGTGCTCGAGGCTATTTATCGTCAAACTGACGAAATTAATAATAAATTTGAAGATATGCCGCGCACAGTCGCACAGGCGAGTAACGCGCTTGTAAATAGTCTTGGCATGGCTGCAGCGCAGATTGACCAGAAAATTGGGGCAACAAGATATTTTGCAAAACTTCTGGATGGCGCAGCATTAACAATTAATCTCGTTACAGGCAATGCATCGGCAGTTGACCAGATAGATCAGAAGCTAATCAAGAATGCAGATAACTTAAAAATAGCCGAAAACTCACTCAATCTTGCAAGAAAATCAGGCGTTAAATCGGCAGTAGATCTAGCCCAAGCCACCGTTGACCGCCTGAAAGGCGAGCAAAAGATACTGAATTTATCGAAGCAAACAACAAAGGAAGTCCAGGCAGCAACTTCAGGCCAATCCACAGGCAAAGAATCCCCGGATTACATCCGTAACTTGGCGGCAAAGTCAGCAACAAGCTCAGCGCAGGCAATTATCAGCGCTGGTCAGTCGGAGGTTGAAAAACTTCAGGCTCAGCGTAATCAGTTGAAAGCTAACTACGACAAAAGGCTCGTCGATAAAGAAACGTATGCAAAAGCGGATGCTGTATTAAGCCAAAAAATCTCAGATGCTGAAGAAAAGGCGAACAGGCCTGCGGCTAATGCGGCTAAAAAACTGGCTAATGAGCAGCAATCTATAACGGATAAGCTTGAATCTTTACGGCAGAAGTCAGAGCTTACGGCATCTTCTACCAGCGAGCTTTCTAGAGAGCAGGCGATCCTTCAGGCACAGCAATCTCTTGGAAAGGCAGCTACAGCAGAGCAGATTCGTCTTGCTGGGGAATATGCGGCCAAAACTTATGATGCAGCGAAAGCTGTTAAAGACCTCGCGCAGTCTGAACAGGGACGCAAATTTGCTACTCAAGAAATCGCTGCTGCAGCTGTCATGCCGGATGCTAAAACCGGCGCGGTAGAAAACCCTACAGCCCAAATTGACCTGCAGGAGCAGCAAAAACTTGCTGCGCTGGCTAAGTATCAGGCTCTGGATGTACAGAACGCGCAGCTCTATGAGGATGCTAAAACTGCCATTCAGCGGCAGGCAGCCAATGCACGCCAGCAAATAGCAGAAAACGAAGCCAATATGCAGTCGCAGGCCATTTCCTCGATCATCGGCTCTGTTTCGCAGGGCTTCGACGGCCTTGCTAATCTTGCAGCCAGCGCCGCAGGAAAAAGCAGTGGTGCTTATCAGGCGATGTTTGCGCTGAGCAAAGGCTTTGCTGTGGCACAGGCTGCTTTAAACCTGCAACTCGCTATCTCGCAAGCAATGGCGGACCCGACAGCACTTACGCCAGCGCAGAAGTTTGCCAACTATGCTGCGATCGCTAGTGCGGGTGCTTCGCTGCTTTCAAGCATTGGCAGCATCTCATACGGCGGCGGGCGCGAGCATGGCGGCCCCGTTAATGCCAGTAGCATGTACCGTGTTGGTGAGGGCGGTAAGCCTGAAATTTTCAAAGCCAGCAACGGCAGTCAGTACATGATCCCCGGCGACAGCGGCAAGGTGATCAGCAATAGCGATCTTGGTGGCGCAGGCAGTGACGGCGGCGGCACGGTTTTTAATGTGGCGTTCAACATCCAGACCACTAATGGTATTGATGACGCCACCATACAGAAAATGGCAGGCATGATGAAGCAGGTCGCGCTCTATCAGATTAAGGATCAAAGTACGCGCCCAAAAGGCATGATTCAGCCACGAAAATAACATAAATACTCTGTATTATTTTATTTGCTATCTAAATTGGGAGTTAAGATTATGGAAACAGAAGTCGTTGAAATTACGGCATATGAAAATGATAATGGGAAAGGCATCTTAGCGACTGTTCGTTACATGAATTATGAGCTAGTTCACCAGGGCATAAATGTTACAGTACATTTAGAATTAGACTGGGATGCATCCCTTGCAGAGATTGAGAGAAGAGCCATTGAAGATGCCAACCAACAATTAAAAGATCTGGTTGCAGGCTTTTAATTTTAAGAATGCACTATAAACCCGCTACGGCGGGTTTTTTATTTGGAGTACTCCATGCCAGAAACTTTCACATGGAGCCCGCAGGCGGGCTTCACGGGCGAGCGTACGCCTGACGTAGCCGTCGTGAAGTTAGGTGATGGCTACGAACAGCGTCAGGTGAAGGGTATCAATCCGCTTATGGGTAAATACCCGCTGACGTTTATTGGTTACGACGATACGAAATGCGCGAGGCAAAACGTGGCGAAAGCTGCTGACGCGTTTCTGACGGCGCGTATGGCAGTAGAGTCCTTTTACTGGACGCCGCCTGACACTGGCGTTCAGGGGCTGTATGTGTGCCGATCATGGTCGATGCAGAAGACCGGTCAAATTTATCAATTAACAGCAACCTTTGAACAAGTACCACGTTAACAGCAAGCCGAAAGGCAGGAGTGAACTATGAATAAAAAGTATGAATTAGCAGTGCAGTATATGCATCCAAAAGAAGGCCGTGTAATTGTTACCGTATCCGTAGTGTATGCACAGTTCCCTAGCATTCCTGTCTGTAGTCTGGATGTGTCGATAGACCGTGATGAAAAATTTGGCATCACCTTCTACGAGACGGAAGCATTGAAAAAAACGGCAGATATTATCAGCGGCATAGCTGATGATCTGAAAGAAGCGGTCTGATGACCGCTTGAGTAATTAGCGTTTAACCGGGGATCTGGTTAATGCAATAGCTGCATCAATTCCTTCCTTGCCAAACCAGACCTGCGTTTTTAATGCTTCAAGTGAATCAACCACTTCTTTGGTGAAATTTTCGCATTCTGGTTTTGTTTCAAGATTTTTGAGAATTTGATGAATCAGAAGCTGAACAATAGTCTGCTGTGCCTTCACCTGATCCCTAATTTGCTTCATGTGGGCTTCTACTTCACGATCTAGCATTGAATTTCCTTACCAGAGGTAATCAGCCATCCCTCCTTTGCTGTGTGCGTCCGTGCCCCAAACATGGACGGGCTGAATACTCAACATATCCTTATCTGTAAATCAGCAACATCCTGATATTCGATCAGTAATCATCCATAGGCAGCCTTCAGGCAGCCTTTTTTATGGGCGCGATATGCGAGACATACCAGCAGAACTCATTATTGAGAGCGTTGACGCCGGGGTCGGCGCGATGCTCGACCTGTTTGAAGTGGACCTGCAGTCGTTCGGCGGTGATGTTATCCGCTTTCACGCCGGAACGAACGGTTATTACAACGATGTGATATGGCAGGGCAGGGCTTACTCAGCCTATCCGATCGCTGTCGAAGGTTTTGAAACCAAGTCAGAAGGCACATATTCGCGACCGACGATGAAGGTGGCGAACATCACCGGTCTGATTACCGGCATCAACCACGATTTCGATGACGCTCTGGGCGCCGTTGTAACCCGCCGACAGGTGCTGGTGAAGCATCTTGACGCGGTGAATTTCCCGAACGGTAACGCCAATGCCGATCCTACAATGGAGGCCGTATCGCGCTACGTCATTGAGGAGATGGCTGAAGAAACTTTTGAGACTGTGACCTATAACCTTGCCACGCCGGTCGACTGTGACAATGCCATTATCCCGGCGCGCACGATTCTGGCGGACGTCTGTCAGTGGGTTTACCGCGGCGACGGTTGCGGCTATTCAGGCCCGGCCGTTGCCGACGAGAAAGACAATCCGACCTCAGATATGTCGAAGGACAAATGCTCAAAACACCTGAGCGGCTGCGAGTTCCGTTATCCGAAGCCGAATGCGAAGCCTTACGGCGGCTATCCCGGATCAGCGAAGGTATCATGATGATTGAAAGTGAGTGCCTGGATTACGCCGCCTCATCTGCAGAAGAGGTTTGCGGACTGATAATCGACAATCAGCGGTTATGGCTTTGTCGCAATGCGCATCCCGATCCGCAGCAAAATTTCCGAATTGACGAAGCAGACTGGCTTAAAGCAGAGGCGGCGGGAGAAATTACCGCCGTTTTTCATTCTCACCCTGAGCCGAAACCGGTTCTGTCTGCTGCCGATCGCAGCGCGCAGCTGGCTACCGGCATCGACTGGTGGTTAGCCAGTGATGGCCGCCTTCGCAAATTCCGTCCGGTGCCTCATTTGCTGGGGAGAAGGTTCGAACATGGCGTGACGGACTGCTACACGCTGTTCCGCGATGCCTACCACCTTTGCGGCATTGATTTGCCTGACTTCGAGCGAAGTAATGGATGGTGGGTGCGTGGCGAAAACCTTTATCTGAAGAACATGGCAGCCAATGGCTTCAGTGAAGTCTCCTTTGATGCCATCCAGCCCGGAGATGTAATCATCAGGCGCGCGTTTCCTGAATGCGACCCCTGCCACGCAATGATCTGGCTGGGTGACAACACCATCCTGCATCACGAAGTGCATGGCCGGTTAAGCCGCCGCGAGCCACTTCTTCAGCTTCACGTTCCTCTTATTCACTCCATCTGGAGACACGAACGATGCTCACTTTTGGATTTGCGGGGAATTTACGACGACATTTCCGCCAGATCGATTTGAACGTAGACACTCCGGCGCAGGGGCTTCGGCTGTTACTGGCTCAGTGCCCAGACTTTAAGCGTGACTTTTACCAGACCCGTCTGCGTATGCGCATCGATGGCAGCGACATCTCCGGCGACAACCTGGAGTTTCACATGAACCGCCATTTAAAAGACGGTGCCAAGGTGCTATTCGTCCCGGTTGTTGAAGGCTCAATTTCGGCCGTGGCTGCAGCGTGGATCATGGTTGCAGTAACCGTCGCATCAGTGGCCTATTCGCTTTACATGACTTCACATATGAAGACGAAGACATCAGCCGATCAGGATACAAACTCCATTACCAACAACTCATTTACCAGCGCAGAGAACCGGGTCGGACAAGGACGGCCCGTGCCGATCCTGCTGGGTGAAATGGTGGTCGGAAGCAACGTTATCAGCCTCGGTATCGACACCACAAACAATCAGGACTGGGACATTTCAATAAGCTAAGGTGACAGCATGAGTTCAGGCGGCGGTGGCGGCAGCACTCCTAAATTAATCGACGACAACCTCAAATCTAAGCAATTCCTCCGCGTTCTGGACCTCATTTCCGAAGGTCCGATTTATGGTCCGGTAGACCAGAGTCACCTTTCTTCCTTCATGCTGAATGACACGCCTGTAACCGATTCTGCGGGCGGCGTCACTATCAACGGCGTGAGTGTCGCCTGGCGACCGGGTACTGCTTCTCAGTTACCTATCAGTGGCTTCAACACGGTAGAGGCAACGACGGTTGTTAATACAGCCGTTAAGCAGGCGACGCCACTGGTGCGCACCGTAACGGATACTGATGTTGACCGCATTCGCATGAATATCGGCGTTTCTGGGCTGGTGGAGCAGGACACAAAGGGAAATCAGCACGAAACGTCAGTGACCATGGTGATTGAAACCCGTAACGGCGCCGGATCATGGCAGATTCAGAAGACTGTCACCATCAGCGGTAAGCAGTCAGGCGAATATCTTGAGGCGCACCTGTTTGAGGCACCGCAAACCAAACCGTTCGACATCCGGCTTCGCCGTGTAACGCCTGACAGTTCCAGTGATCTGCTCACCAACGGCACTATCTGGAACAGCTATACAGAAATCACTGACGATAATCTCTCATATCCCTACGCAGCCATAGCTGGCTGCGTTGTTGATCGGGACCAGTACGCTGACACTCCAACACGCACTTATCATCTTCGCGGGCTGATTGTCGATGTGCCTGATAATTACGACCCGATCGCGCGCACCTACACTGGCATCTGGACAGGCGGCTTTAAGTCAGCCTGGACGAATAACCCGGCCTGGATATTTCGCGCTCTGGTGAAAAATACCCGTTATGGCCTGGCTCGTCGCGCTGGTTATATCGACGTCGACGATGGCAGCCTCTATGTGCTGTCGCAGTTCTGTGATCAGCTGGTCGATGATGGCTATGGCGGTAAAGAGCCTCGCTTTACGCTGAATGCTTACATTACCGAGCAGAAAAGCGCGCGCGAACTGCTGGACGATATCGCAGGAATGTTCCGGGGTATAGCGCTGTGGGACGGCATGCGCTTCTCAGTGATGCTGGACAACCCACAGGACCCGGTTGCCTCGATCACCAATGCAAACGTCGTAGATGGTCTGTTCACCTACAGCTCAATGAAACGCTCAGAGCGCTACAATACCGTCATCGTCTCCTGGACTGACCCGAACAATGGCTGGTCACAGGTGAAAGAGTACGTTTCCGATGACGGCCTGATTGATCGCTATGGCTATAACGAAACCACTATAGAGGCATTCGGATGTACGTCCCGCGGGCAGGCCTTTCGCACTGGCAAATGGCTGATTGAAACCGCTAAACGAGAAACCAAGAAGACCACATTCAAAATGGCGCGCGAAGCCATCCGCTTTATTCCCGGCGATGTGGTTGAAGTTCTCGATAACAGGCATGCGGCAACCCGTCTTGGTGGCCGGATCATCTCTCATACGGGCGCGTCTATTACTGTCGACGCGGATGTTTCTGAGCTGGCCGGTAGCGGCGACACAATGTCGCTGATGGGATCAGACGGGAAGTTCACAAAGTACGTCATTGCCAGCGTGGCGGGGCGTATCATCACCCTGAAGTCTGCACCAGCCTGGATGAGAGACGGCACCGTATTCGTCATCTCAACCGGTGAAGTTGCACCGCGACTGTTCCGCATCATGGGTATTTCCGAGGATGACAACAACTCGGTTTACAGCATCACGGCAACTCTGCATGACCCGAACAAGCAGGCAGTGGTCGATGACGGCGCCGTGTTCGAAATGCCTAACGATACGCTAAACGGGTATCGCGTTCCGAACATCGAAAATCTGCGGATCATCAACACGAACAGCGAAACCGTACAGGTTACGGCGACGTGGGAGACGGCCACGCTGACCAAAAAAATCATGTTTGAACTGTACATCTACACCACTGACGGAAAGGTGGTGGCGCAGTACGAAACAGATCAGTTCCGATATGATTTTTACGGTCTGGATGCGGGGAATTACACGCTGGGCGTGCGCGGACGCAATGAGAACGGCATGAAGGGAGCGGAAACGCAGGTCAGCCTGGTTATCGGCGCGCCAGCGGCACCGGCCTTTGTACAGTGGAACCCCGGCATCTTTTCTGCAGACATCGTTCTAGTGATGAGCGTCAGCGCAACGACTGATACGACTTTTGAGTTCTGGTACACCGGCGAGGTTCCGGCAAGCAGCATCGGCAATGTCGAAAACGAGGCTCAGTTTCTGGGGCGCGCTTCGCAGTGGACGCTGCACGGGCTCAAGGCTGACAAAACCTATTATATGTACGTGCGCACCAAAAATGCGTTTGGTGTGTCGGCTTTCGTGCAGGTATCCGGTCAGGCTTCAGCTGATATCCCCGGTATGCTGGACTATATAGACGAGGCGGTGAGAAAGTCCGAGGCATTTGAGCGCCTCTCTTCGAATATCGACACGAATATAGAAGGGATATTGCAGAACGCGCTTAACCTGGACGCTTCCGTAGACCATCAGTTCGAAGCTTACGGGCGCAACCGCGCTGATATCATCAGTGTCAGGCAAACCATCGCGACGAATGATTCGGCCTACGCCCAGCGCATGGATCAGATTCAGGCGCAGTCTGACAAGAACACCTCATCAGTACAGCAGGTATCCAGCGCTTATGCTGATCTGAGCGGAAAATTGTCTGCTCAGTGGGGCGTTAAAGTGCAGGTAGACAGTAACGGCAATAAATATGTTGCTGGCATGCAACTGGGAGTTGAAGGGAATAATGGTTCTGTCCAGTCTTATGCACTTTTCAGTGCTGATAATTTCGGTATTTACAACACTACCAACGGCACTTATCAACTGGCGTTCGCGGCTATCAATGGTCAGGTGTTTATCAGGGATGCGTTTATTAATTATGCATCATTTACCCTCGCCAAAGTGGGTTCATGGTACTCAGCTAATTACGTTGCTGGAAAATCGGGAACGATTATGCGAAACGACGGCACTTTTGAATTATATGGAGGTTCAGGCACATCAGGCGGTAGCGTCTTCAATGAAACCGGCATGGCTGTTTATGATGCCAACGGCGTCGAGCGCTTCAAGGCGGGGAAACTAAACTGATGGCGGATATTTACGGAGTAAGAATCACGCCGGATGATGGCGGAAAGCAAATAATACTCGACGCCTCAATGCGGTACGCATCTTATCTCGGCAGCGCCTCAATGATGGCAAATGCGGGCTCTGCTGGCGGCTTTAAGCAGCAACCCGCTGGCAGCCGGGCGCTGATTGTACCGCGCAGCCTGGTAAGAGTTTATGACGGAACTAACCCGGCCGGGCCGCCGATGACCTATATCAGAAGTCTGTCATTTGACGGCAGCTCATTAATCTATAACGCGAAATATATTAGTCCCAATGGAAATACACCCTCTGCAGTTGAGGCCGGGTATGCAGACGTTTTTTCTGTGTCTTATGCAGCTAACCCCGCTGTTCAGTATGGAGTCCGAATCACCAATGGCTCCAACTTTATGGAAATAGGGGATGTTTCATATCTGGGATTTGTGACATACAGGGCAATAATAAATATCAGCGGTGAATGGGCAATTCCATCTGACGTGCTGAACCTCGGGAATTACATCGTTTTTGCCAGATGGTCAAATACCGATACGCCGCTTTACCTTGACAGGGCAACCAATGCCATAAGGACTTATACATCTTTTGGCAGTATTGACGGTTCGGTGCAAGGTGGGTCGGTAAGTAACGTTCAGATTGTCATTGTATCCTGTGGTTTCTCGCCATCACTCCCTGTTTCGGGCTACGGCATGGTTATCAGGAATGCCGCTAACCAGGTAACCTACTCCAGTAAATACCCGCCGGTCATGTGGACCGATGCCTATTACGACATGGGCGCTTATGAAAATTTTGATGGCTCGACTGGCGAGGTCCTCGCATGGGTAAATCCAACCGGTTCTGTTTCGCAGCCGATGGTGCCTTTATGCAGCCTCGGCGTGCAGAGGGGCGATTACTCAAGGAACAACAGCACTTACAGCTTCAGGAAATGCCTTGAGTCCGGCATGAAAATGAACGGCAACGCAATTTCCACAGCCAGGGCAAAATCTACAGGAAGAGAAATTGCTGTTTATCAATACCCGAAAGCTGTTCAGGCGGCCTGTCAGCTTCCCTGCATTGAAGCCAGCTATTACTTCTGATTAAACCCTTAAAACGAATATAACCCGGCCATAGTGCCGGGTTTTTTATTGCCCGGAGAAAATTATGCCAGCAGGCACAATCACACTTACCAACAATTCCGCCGGGGTTAACGGCTCAGGCACAAGCTTTACGGCAGAGCTTTCAGCGAATGATTTTATTGTTGCAGTTGTCGGCGGGGTGACATATACGCTCGGCGTTAAGTCAGTGGATTCGGCAACCGGTCTGACCCTGATTACTGCCTATAACGGACCGACAGTTTCCGGAATTGCATGGACAGCGCTCCCGAATGCTGCGCTTGTTGGCATTACCGCTCAGGTGGCAGCTGACGTTGCTAAAGCAATCCGCGGTCTGAACCTGGATAAAGCCAACTGGCAGCTGGTATATAGCGGGGCAGGAAGTATCACCGTCAACCTGCCAGATGGCAGTCAGTTCAGCGGGCCGTCCTGGAAAAGCCTGGCAACCTCTTTGGCTGGTCTGGGTAATTCAGCCACCCGAAATGTAGGCACAACAGCAGGAACAGTTGCCCCTGGGGATGATTCGCGCATTACCGGCGCTCTACAAACTAGTGGCGGTGTGATGACAGGACAGATCACGTCAACCTATAAAGGTGCCAGCTTTTATGCTCATCCCAATGGCTTTCAGGCATTAACTAACGAGGGATATAACTATTCGACTGATGCAAGAAACGGTGATGGGACGGTTATCCTTCAGGATGCTTTGTATGTAAGCAATGGAAATTACTGGGCCAAAAGGTCAATCCTGACCGTTGGGTCGAATGCCTATGTCTGGGAGCAGAGGGGAGACGGTTCTTTTCGTTCGCCCGGCACTGTATATGCCGGAGGTGCTGCACTTACTTCTGACAGGCGACTTAAAAGTAACTTTGAGCCAGTCGACTACGACATCGATATTATCGATAAGATAATTCCACAGCGGTACGACAAACGAACTCCAGAAGGCGACGCTCCGCCACCGCCGGTAGCGAATGAGCCTGTTGAGGGCGAAGAACAAGAAAACCCGGTTGCTTCAGAACCCATTCCGGTCACGCCTACCACTTTCCGGGAGCTGGGCATTGTTGCTCAGGATTTGCAGGCTGTGCTGCCTGATCTAGTGTCGGAATATTACTGGAATGAAAAATACCCAGACCTCCTGAGCATTAACTACTCCGGTCTTGCCGCCTGGCTTGTCGGGTATGTTGCAAATCTGAAAGACCTGGTCAAAGCACAGGAAGAAACCATCAGCAAGCAAGATAGCGCTATCAGAAGTATGGAAGTTCGGCTGGCTGAACTTGAAGCCAGGATGAAGTCTATTGATGGCCTCGGCGCTTAAAAAAGCCCCGGCGACGGGGCAGACTCGTACCGCGCCCATCTGAGCAGACTGCGGGGTAGGTGATTAGAGATTAGCAACTCCAGCGCAAGCGCACAAAAAAGCCCGCTCAGTGGCGGGCAATCAGAGTGTCTTAATCTTCTCATTAGCAACACTTTGCTGTGTGTTACAAGCTGATATTAGCTTCATATCGAAGGGGAGTCCTTCCCTGGTGGAGAATTTGTGATTTATGTCAATTATGTTACAAGAACAAAAAAGCCCGCACGAAGCGGGCAACAGAGCTTGTCTTTAGATATCTGATTTCGTAGGCAACACGGTGCTGTGTGTTACCTATTAAGGATAGATTGCTGGTACTAAAAAGATGTTAGGATCGTGTAAATCCGGCCAGTTTTTATGCCAGTTATATAAGGAAACAGAGCAATGGGTGAACCAACCATTCAACATATTCAAGGGCGAATTTCAAGGTTGAGTTGGTTTTGTGCAAACGATAAGTAAAAACCCGGACGGACATTCGGGTGGCCTAAGGACAAAGACAAAATCCCTGGTGAGGCATTGTCTCGGCTAGTGGCGATGACCCCCTCAACAAGGGCAAAGTGGGGAAAATTTCTACACACACATCAGCAAGGCTATCCTACAAAATGATTGTAACTCGTGCTAAAAATCTGATTGTTAAGATTGAGTAAAACAGTTGAAATATTCTTGGAAGGTGCAAGGGCTAGGTAAGGTGACGGCTATGATTCTCGACGATGAGGAACCGGACCGACCGACGATATAAGAAGGAGCTAAGTTCACCGTTGCGTACCAAAATGCGTACAGAGAAGAAAGGATATAAAAATTAATTAATATAAATCAATGGGTAGTACTTGTGTGTTCGTAATCGTGAAACAAGAAAGTGCGTTCAGAGGCGGGCACGAGCATATCCTGTACTGGGAAAACAACGCACAGCATAGTCGCTTGCGTCGCCAGTCACAACCACGCCAGAGCAGGTTGCGTGTAGCTGCGCGGTCTGCCGGCTCAGGGCATGATTAATGCCCGAGCATCGCGCAGCGATAAGTTATCTTTTTGCCAGTTCGCGACGCGCCAGTTCGGCTAAAAAACCGCTTCTGGAGCTAAATTCCTGGTGTGATTCAACGAAACGGTCGATGCGCGTCAAAAGACTTTGCGGCAGGGTAATATTCAGCTTTACCGCCTTACCCTCATACTTGCTGATATCAATATCGATAACGGCCCATATGCCGCCCTGGCACTCGTCACTCTCTAAGTAAAATGCCATGCCTTTGGTGTGAGGCACGGGCATGCCGCTCTCCGCCAGGGCTTCCAGATGAATATCTATCGCTGCGCCTGCATCAAGAATAGCGTCATCTACCGTCTCGCCCGCAAAAAAACAGCCTTCAATATCAGGTACAAAACCTGAATAGCTACCCGAGTCGGTCTGGTGCAAGTAAACCGGAAATCTCATTACCGTGTCCTTCTTCATCGCTTCAACAAATCGCACGTTGTAAAAGCCGGGAGCCTGTCCAGGTCAGTTAATCAGCTTCATGATTTTTCTTAACGTACCGGCAGCCAGGTCCTTTTCCGGATGAGGAAGCGTTATATGATAATTTTTACCAGGCTTAACAAATATATGATGGCTTCCCCTGATGCGGACAAGCACTCAGCCATGCTCCCTGAGGAACTTCATGACCTCTTTACTGCTCAAGAGCACCTCCCTGTGCCATGTGGCTCAATTTTATACCCACTATAACCCCAAAACAATCATCGCCCGTATTGGGATTTAATCAGCGCTGAAATACAGAACAGAACGGCAGCAAGCATGGACGGCATGACCTTCTGAAGAAAGCGCAGAACGCTGCTTCTGCGGCGTAGCCCGCCGCCGATCACACTTTTTTTCAATTTATTCAAACCTGTTTATGCCTTTTGCCGTAAAACGAGCCGCTGTTTTCCCTGTAACCTTGAGGATGAAGTGTTGAAAAGGCGTCTGTTGATCACTGTAACTGGAACTCTCCTTTTGGCTTCGCTGGCGCACGCCGACGATATGCCGTTTCCCCTGACGCCCCCATCGATTGATGCTGCCTCCTGGGTACTGATGGACGCCACCACCGGGCAGGTGCTGACTGCAGGCAACCCTGATGAGCGCCGCAACCCCGCCAGCCTGACCAAGCTGATGACCGGCTACGTTGTTGACCGCGCCATCGACGCGAAAAAAATCACCCGCGACGACGTTGTGACCGTCGGCAAAGACGCCTGGGCAGCAGGTAATCCGGTGTTTAAAGGCTCTTCGCTGATGTTTATTAAGCCCGGCGACAAAATAACGGTGCGCGATTTGAGCCGCGGCGTGATTATCGACTCCGGCAACGACGCCTGCGTGGCGCTGGCCGATTACGTGGCGGGCAGCCAGCAGAACTTCGTCAATATGATGAACCAGTACGTGCAGAAGCTGGGACTGACCAACACCCACTTTGAAACCGTGCACGGCCTGGATGCGCCGGGCCAGTTCTCCTCTGCGCTGGATATGGCGAAGCTGTCGCGCGCCATTATCAGCGGCGAACCCGATTTCTACGCCATGTACAGCGAGAAAACCCTCAGCTGGAACGGCATCACTCAGAACAACCGCAACGGCCTGCTGTGGGACAACAATCTGCATGTCGACGGCCTGAAAACCGGCCATACCGAAACGGCGGGCTTTAATATCATCGCCTCAAACGTCGTCGGTCAGCATCGTCTGATCGCGGTGGTGATGGGCGGAAAAAGCGCGAAAGGGCGTGAAGAGCAGGCGCGCAAGCTGCTGGTCTGGGGCCAGAATACCTTTGATACCGTACAGCTGTTCCATGCGGGTAAGAAAATCGGGACGGAAAACGTCTGGTACGGCAATCCGCACAGCGTCGCCGTCGGCACCGCGAATGATGTCTTCCTGTCGCTTCCGCGCAGCGAGATCCAGAACGTGAAGGCCAAGTATGTGATTAATCGTAAGGATCTGGACGCGCCGCTGAAGGCTAACGAAACCATTGGCGAGATTCAGGTGATGGATAAAGACAAACAGCTGGCAAGCTATCCGCTGGTAACGCTCTCTGCGGTAGAAGAGGCGGGGCTTATCACGCGTGTTCAGGATTACCTGAAGCAGAAGTTCTGATAACAGCAGGCGGCCTCCGTGCCGCCTGCTGCGCTTACTTCAGATCGTCCTTCACATCCTTGACGTCGCTGGCCGACACCGGCGCGGCGGCGTTGCCCCAGCTGTTGCGCACATAAGTCAGTACGGCGGCGATCTGCTCGTCATCCAGTACGCCTGCAAAGGCCGGCATGGCAGGTGCGGTCGGCCGCGCGTCGGTATCCACGCCGCGGCTGCCTGCGCTCACCACACGGATCAGCGAGGTGGCGTCCGGCTGGTTGATCAGCGGGTTGGCGGCAAGCTGCGGGAAAATATTCCTTTCACCGCGTCCGCCTGGGCTGTGACAGGCTGAGCACTTCGCCTCATAAATCTGCGCGCCGAGCTTCATACGATCGTCGCTGGCGGCCAGCGGCTGCGGCACCTTCTCATCGTGGGTTTTACCCTCTTTCAGGAAGGTCGCTACCGCGCGCAGATCCTCGTCGCGCCAGTACTGGGTAGAGTGACGTACTGCGTCGGCCATCGGTCCAGAGGCGATGGCGTAGCGGTTCACGCCGGTGCGCAGATAGCTGACGATATCCTCCTGCGTCCATTTGCCCAGTCCGGTATGCGCATCCGCGCCAAGGTTAGGCGCATACCAGCCCTCCACCGCGCCGCCGCTGATAAAGCGATCGCTCTTGTCGCCGCCAAGAAAGTTTTTCGAGGTGTGACAGGTGCCGCAGTGGCCGAGGCCCTGAACCAGATAGGCGCCGCGATTCCACTCCGCTGACTTCTTCGGATCGGGCTCAAAAGTCCCTTTATCAAAGTTAAGCCAGTTCCAGGCAATAAGGCTGGTGCGGATATTGAACGGGAAGGGGAGCTGATTGGTCTCTACTTCGTGATGGATCGGCTGCAGCGTCTGGATCCATGCCCAGAGGTCCTGCAGGTCCTGCTCGGACATTTTGGTATAGGCGGTAAAGGGCATTGCGCCATAGAGCCGCTTGCCGCCGTGGCCGATCCCTTCCGTCATGGCGCGGCGGAAATCGTCATAGCTCCAGGCGCCGATGCCGGTCTCGCGATCCGGCGTGATATTCGCGCCAGCCAGCACGCCGAAAGGCGTATTGATTTTGACGCCGCCCGCATAGGGCTGTTTCGCATCGGTGGTATGGCAGGCGGTACAGTCGCCAAGCGTGGCGATATAGCTGCCGCGCGCATACTGGTCATATTCCGGCTGCGCCTGGCTGCTGAAGCTGGCGGCAAGCAGCAGCGCGGCGGCGGAGAGTGCATTCAGCGTTTTCATGCGGTAATCATCTCCCCCGGACGTTTCAGATACCAGGTGCGGATAGCATGCGCCGCCTTGAACGCCAGCGCGCCCACGGTGCCGGTCGGGTTATAGCCGGGATTTTGCGGAAAGGCGGAGGCGCCCACCACAAACAGGTTCGGCACGTTCCAGACCTGCAGATGCTTGTTGACCGAGCTGGTGCTGGGATCGGCGCCCATAATAAAGCCGCCGACAACGTGAGAGGACTGATAGGGCACGCTGCTCCAGTGGCCGGTCATCGGCTTGACGATCATCTCGCGTGGGTTCATCGTTTTAGCAATTTCCGCCACCTTGCCGGTGCAGTATTGCGCCATTTTCAGATCGTTCTGCGAAAAGTCGAAGGTAATGCGCAGCAGCGGACGGCCGTGCGGATCTTTGTAGTTAGGATCGAGCGAAAGGTAATTAGTGCGCGTGGTGTAGCTGCTCGCCTCGCAGCCGATAGACATGGTGCTGAGGTAGTTATCTTTCAGCGCGCGCTTCCATTTCGATCCCCACTTCGGCGTGCCGGGCGGCAGCGGACGATAACCGATAGGCGCGGAGCCGATCGGCGTGACGCGGATGCTGCCACCGCCGAAAAAGCCCAGCCCGCTGTGGTCGAAGTTATCGTTGTTGAACTCATCGATGCCCATACCGACCGCGCCCGCGCCGATAAAGGGGTTAAAGTTCTTGTCATCAAAGAACAGCGTCACGTTGTTGGCGGTCTGGTAGGCGTAGTTACGGCCGGTGGTGCCCTTGTTAGTGACCGGATCATAGGCTTCGCCGATTTTTGAAAGCAGCATCAGCCGAACGTTCTCAAAGGTAAAGGCGGCGACGATCACCAGATCGGCAGGCTGCTCCCACGTATCGCCGGAGGAGTCGATATAGGTTACGCCGGTGGCTTTTTTACCGCTGGAGTCGGTCAGAACTTCCAGCACTTCGCAGTTGGTATAGGCCGTGAAATTCTCTTTGCGCATCAGCGCGGGCAGCACGGTGGTGATGGCGCTGGCTTTAGAGTAGTTGGCGCAGCCGTAGTTAGTGCAGAAGCCGCAGAAAGTACAGGGCCCCATGGTGACGCCGTAGGGATTGGTATAGGCCTCGGAGACCAGAGAAGAGGGAACGGGGAAGGGCTTATAGCCCATATTTTTCGCCGCCTGGGCGAACAGCGTCGGGCTGTAAGGCTGACGCAGCGGCGGCGTCGGATATTCGCCGCTGCGCGGGCCTTCAAACGGGTTGCCGCCTTCGCGCTTCTCGCCGTTGAGGTTGCCCGCATAGCCGGAGGTGCCCGCGACGCGCTCGAACTGCATATAGTGCGGTTCCATCTCTTCCCAGGTAGTGCCCCAGTCCTGTAAAGCCAGCTCGCCGGGCATCGCGTCAGCGCCGTAACGCTCGGTGAGATAGCTTTTCAGGTGAAATTCATGCGGCTGGAAGCGAAAGGTAATCCCCGCCCAGTGGTTGCCCGCGCCGCCGGTGCCGTTACCGGGGTGAAACGATCCCCAGGTGCGCATCGGCAGCGCGGTCTGGGAAGGATTATTGCGCATGGTGCAGGTGTTCTGTCGCGTGCGCAGCATCAGCTCTTCGCGCATGACATAGCGCAGTTCGTCGGTAACCGTGCCAATATTAAAATCGCGCGCGGTGTCGCGCCACGGGCCGCGCTCGATGCCAATGACCTCCAGCCCCTCATCGGCCAGCTCATTGGCAATAATCGATCCTGCCCAGCCGAGGCCGATCACCACGACATCCGTTTTGGGTAATTTTTTCATGGCTTATCCTTGGCTTTCCACTGGCCGATGCTGATGGGCTCGAGATGCAGATCTTCGTTATGACGTTCGATGTAGGGGCGATAGTCGTAGCGCGCGCCAGGGAAACCCAGCATTTTCCACGAGGCCATATCGCGGTTGCCGCCATAGATAGGATCGGCGAAAAAGCCCTCCATGGTGTTATTCAGCACCTCAAGAAACAGCGACTGCGCTTCAAAACCTTCAAAGTGCACTTTGCCCGCTTCCATCGCTTCCAGCAGCGCGTCCTGCTGCTGCGGCGTCAGCTCTTTAAAGCTTTTTTTAGAGGTCTGCTGGACGTAGCGGTTAAGCGCGGCGAGGCCCTGGCGATAGCGCTGTTGCGGCACCAGCGCGGACTGATCGCCCTGCTCGGTAGTGCCTTTCTGGAACGGACCTTCCATATAAAGGCGTTCAAAGGTGCCGTAAAAACCATGCAGCTGACGATCGATAAACTGTGCGCATCCTGCCTCTTTACCGCCCACGCTCAGTTCGTCGGCGGGGATCAGGCGATCAACGATAGCTTCAACGGTTTCGGCCTCTTCCTGCGTGAAAAAGAGCCAGCCGGGCTGATCGAAGGTTTCAGGGGGATTATCGGAGAAGGGCGTCCAGCCCGGCGAACCTTTCAGAGAGACGGCATCGGCCGCCCGCGTGACGGTGGCGGCTACGCCTAACGTCGACCAGGTCAACACCTGCCGTCGCGTGACCCCTGGCAGAGTTTTGGCTCTTTTCTTCATATCGCTTCCTTTAGTCGTGTTATCAAATAAACGAAAATGGAATAAGTGGTTATACGGTTGTTTTTATGGTTTTGTGTGCTTGTAAAGGCTGTGTTGAGAATTGTAAGAAGGCGTCAAAACTGTATTGAAATGTAGAAGCGGCAGTAAGCCTTAGCAACGTCATGGGATAAAATAACGCACTTTATGATCCTCACCCGGAAAGCCATCTTGCGCCCAGATAAGCCCATATCGAATATCGAGTTCTGGCTCTACCGCCACTACCGCAGCGTGCATGGCATACGCATTGCTATCGCCTTTTTACTCACCTTTTTGCTGGTGCGGCTCACTGGTATTCCGGAAGGCACCTGGCCGCTGATTACGCTGGTGGTGGTGATGGGGCCGATCTCAACCTGGGGCAACGTTTTTCCGCGCGCCATTCAGCGCATCTGCGGCACCTTCGCCGGGTCGATTTCAGGCCTGATCGCGCTCAAGCTGGAGCTGATGTCGTTGCCGGTCATGCTCGCGTGGTGCGGTATCGTGATGATGGTGTGCGGCTACCTGACGTTAGGGAAACATCCCTATATGGCGCTGCTGATTGGCATTACGCTCAGCGTGGTGGTGGGCGCGCCAGCGGGCGATTTTACCGTCGCGCTATGGCGCGGCGGCGACGTCATCCTCGGCTCGCTGCTGGCGCTGCTGTTCAGCGCCATCTGGGCGCAGCGCGCCTATACCCACTGGCGCATCCAGCTGTCGGACTCGCTGGCAGAGATCGCAAAAATTTATCACGCCGGTTTTTCGCCGAACCTGATTGAGAAGCCGCGTCTCAAAAAGCCGCTGGGCAAGCTGCTGACCAGCGTGGTGAAAATGCGCGCGCTGCTGGTGCCAGCCAGTAAAGAGACGCGTATACCGAAATCGGTGTTTGAGGCGATTCAGACCATTAACCGCAATATGGTGAATACCGTCGAGATGCAGATCGAAGCCTGGTGGGCCTCGCGCGAAACGCATCTGATTTTGCTTAACGCGGCGACGCTGCGGCGCACCCAGCAGATGACTGAAAAGACGCTGCGCGCGCTGTCGGTGCTGGCGCTGCGCGGCGAGACAGACGAGGTGGTGGCCAACAGCCACGAGCTGACGGAGATTACCCGCGAGCTGAAGCAGCTCATTGCCGATGCGGGCAGCGAACGGCTGGAAGAGACGCCGATCTATGGCTATGTCTGGCTGAGCCTGGAGCTGGCGAAACAGCTGGAGCGCATGACCGATCTCATCCGTCTGGCGCTGCGCAAATAATCACCTTGGACAATGACTTAATGCGAAAGGCGCATTCTTTGCGCTAAGATAAGCGCCAGTCCGATTTTAGCGGCGACAATTGTCGCCCCGGCTGGCGAACCGCTAAGCTGAAGGTTATGACTCTACCCCCTGCGTAAGCAGGCCCAAAAAAAGGTGCCACCATGGAAAATGCCAAGCAATCATTTCAGGACGTACTGGAGTTTGTGCGTATGTTCCGTCGTAAAAACAAACTGCAGCGTGAAATCACGGATAATGAAAAGAAAATTCGTGATAACCAGAAGCGCGTTCTGCTGCTGGACAACCTGAGCGAGTATATTAAGCCGGGCATGAGCATTGAAGCGATTCAGGAAATCATCGCGTCAATGCGTTCCGACTATGAAGACCGCGTCGATGAATACATCATCAAAAACGCCGATCTGTCGAAAGAGCGTCGCGACCTGTCGAAAAAACTGAAAGCGATGGGCGAGCCGAAAGCGCAGTAAGTTCATGCATTACCGTTGAAACCCACGCGTCTGCGTGGGTTTTTTTTCGCTGAAATTCGCGCCTCGCCGCTGGATTAGCGGTTTTGCAACTGACGCGCTATCCGCTGCAGCTGTTGCGCCAGCGCAGCGAGATCGGGCGATGCGCTGCGCGGCGCGGCGGTGGTTTCGCGCAGCACCAGCGACGGCTCCAGCGGCCTTTGCGGCGGCGCTTCATCCTGCATCTGCGCCAGCAGCGTCTCGACGCTTGCTTCGCCCAGCGCCTGCAGATCCTGACGCACCGTGGTCAGAGGCGGCTGATACCAGGCGCTTTCGGCGGTATCGTCATAGCCGATGACGGAGATCTGCTCTGGGATCGCGACGCCGTGCTGGTGCAGCGCGCGCATCGCGCCAAGCGCCATCTGATCATTCGCCACCAGCAGCGCCTGCGGCAGGCGATCCGGCAGCTGTTGCAGCATGGCCTGATAGCCGGACTGTGCGCTCCAGTCGCCCTGCAAGATGCAAAAGGGCGTCAGCTGGTGCGCCGCCAGCGCCTCGCGCCATGCCGCTTCCCGGATTTGCGCTGAGATCGCCTGCTGCGGACCGTTCAGCAGGCCAATCTGGTGATGTCCCAGCGCAACCAGATGCTCAACGGCAGCCCGCGCGCCGCGCGCGTTAGAGTATTGACACTGCGGCACCTTCGCCTGCGGTTCGACATCCATAAAAATAACCGGCTTATCGCCGCACAGGGTCTGAATCTGCTCCGCCTCTGCGGCAACCAGCGGCAGATTGATCATCAGCGCATCCACGCGCTGCGCCAGCAGTTCATTGACGGTCTCGGCGGCGCTGTTATGGCTGCGCATGGCGATCACCAGATGATAACCGGCGCGGCTGGCGCGCTGCTGTATCGCTGAGGCGATCTGCGCCGGTGCCATTAGCGCCAGATCGCTGGTGGCGAGACCAAGCGTACGCGTCGCCTTGCCCGCCAGTTGCTGCGCCACGCGGTTTGGCACATAGTTGAGCTGCTGCATGGCCGCTTCCACTTTCGCCCGGGTGCGCGGCGACACCTGCGGCGAATGGTTCAGCACGCGGGAGACGGTCTGGTAGGAGACGCCAGCAAGGCGAGCGACGTCATCAAGAGTGATAGGGCGGGAAGTCATTGATTTCTCCACAGGACAGAGGCGGCCAGTGTAGCAAAATTTTCATGCGCAGGCGTTCCGTCGCGTCTGCGAACAACCCGAACCGGAGGAGAGATGCAACTCAGTCATCAGGCTATTCAGGATCTCAATCTTATCGCCGCATGGCTGGCGCTGGACGATATGCCTGTCGAAGGCGACATTGAAGCCGATATGGCGATACTGGCCGGGCACGCGGTGCTGCCGAATATCGAAGGTGCCATAGTACTGGCAAAGAGGTTCGGGCTTCCTCTGCTGCTCAGCGGCGGCATCGGCCACGCCACCGGCGCGCTGGCGCAGGCGATGGCGCTGCATCCTTTCTATCGCGATATCGAGACGCGCGGCAAAAGCGAGGCACAGATGCTGGCGGAGATTGCCCGCCAGTTCGGCGGTATCGACGAGGATAAACTGCTGCTGGAGGGCGAATCGCGCAACTCCGGCGAGAATGCCGCCTTTAGCCAGCGCCTGCTTGACGCGCGGCAACTGCGGCCGCAGCGCGTGGTGCTGATTCAGGATCCGCTGCTGCAGCGCCGCGCTGACGCCACTTTTCGCTGGCAGTGGCGCGAGCGCGACAACGCGCCGCTCTTTATCAACTGGCCAGTATTTACGCCGGTAGTGACGCTCGATTCTGGCATGGCGCGCATCACCGGCGCGCCGCCGCAGGGTTTATGGTCGATGGAGCGCTTTGTGCAACTGCTGATGGGCGAGGTGCAGCGCCTGCGCAACGATGAAAAAGGCTACGGCCCGCGCGGTGCCGGATTCTTTGGCGAAGTGGCGATGCCCGACGCGGTGGATAATGCCTGGCATCGCCTGGTACAGCTGCCCGCTGTGCAGGCGCGGCTGACGGCGAAGCGTTGATTAACGGCTTTTCAGACAGGCCTGTAAATTCATTTTTTACCACCATGTTAAGCATTAGATTATCTTCTGAAATAGCTAATGCTTTTTATGTTTTATTCATAATATAAAAGAGCATTATATCTCGCTGTGCTAAATGCTTTCGTTATTAAGTATTGTTGTTATAAATGATTTTAATATCACTTTTGATTCTCCTTAAATAAATGGATTTTCTACTATTGATGGTTGATTTATTAATAATTTAGCATGGTGTAAGTAATGAGGTTTTTTTATAGAAATGCTGGCGTCTTTGAGCTGGTTATCGCTGGCGTATCTGTATCTTAAAATATAGAAAATCTTCATTTTCATAAAAGCAAGGAGGAGTGAAAATGGCTGGCTTTAATTATGGTGGTCAGGGAGATGGTACGGGCTGGAGTAGCGAGCGCGGTAGCTCTGCTCCGGGGGGCGGCAGTACGGGCAATGCCGGTAATCGAGACAGCGGTGGAACGGATAGCGCCAAAAATACAGGCAGTAGCCCTCAGTTACAATCATATTCAACTATTTCTAAAACAATAGGAGATGCAGCTGCGAAAGCCAATGGTATGCAGCCAGGATTATATATAGGCTATATCGTTGATGATTATGGCAATATAGTAGGAGAATTCCCTGTTGGTATAGATGATGCTGATGGGCAAGATCTTGGTCTGTTATCTGCGCAAGGCAATACTGGCGGCATGAAAAAAGATGCGCCTTTGCAAGGGCCTGGGCCGGGCTATACGGGCGATCAGTCTGAGACGCATATTGCACAACTCAAGAAAACTATTCGTGATAAATATTCTCTGGTTCATAGCGGGCAAAGTGGCAACAGAATTTACAAGGCTAAGCAAGAAACCTTAAAGGCGCAGAGAGAACTAGCAGCTATTAACTATTCGCGTAAGCAAAAGGAACAAGAAGCTGCCGACCTACAGGAAGGTATAAAATTAACTGCCGCTTTCTATAAAGAGTTGACTGAGAAATTTGGTCAGAAAGCTGCCGCATTAGCTCAAGAATTAGCTGAGCAGGCTAAAGGAAAAACCATTCGCAATGTTGATCAAGCAATAGCTGCATATGATAAATACCGAGCCTCTCTTGGATATAAGCTTAATGCCGCAGATCGCGTTGCCGTGGCTAATGCGCTGCGCTCTCTCGATCAAGCGCATATGGCTTCACAGTTATCTAAAATGAGCAAAGCTTTTGGCTATTATGGCAAGTTTCTCGATAGGGTTGGTGTCGTTCAGGAAGCTATAAAAGCTTTTGAGACAGATAACTGGCGTCCCTTGTTCGTCAAAATTGAGACGCTTACTGCCGGTCGAGTTGCTTCTGCTCTTGTTGCCTTTGTGTTCTCAGGCATTTTCGGGACTCCGCTAGGTATTATATCATTTGCCATTATTATGGCGCTCGCTGGCGCGCTTATTAACGAAGAGTTTCTTGAGTCACTAAACAAGAAGCTTGGAATTTAAGCTTATAAAGGTCGGGGTTTACCTGACCTTTTTTATAAAAAATGGTAAAAGAATGATTAACAACGGTATTGAGAATATAAAACAAAATACGCAGTAGATTGCCACTATGCCATTTTTACCAACATCATCGTTAAAAAAACCTGTATGCCAAAATTCTTTTGTTGTAAACTTTAAAGCTATTTTCTCTAGAGCATATAAGGTGTAGGGGTAGAGTGGGCATGAAAAAATTGAATATAAAAGCAAGTATTGCATCTTCAAACTTTGAGGGCTCTTTTCCCATTCCAGATATACTGCTGCGAGACAAATAAAACCGGTAACGAGTTTTTTAAAATAATATCTTGCCGACATAGCTTCCTCCCATGAAGCATCACACATTATACCTCTTTGAAAATATACCTGATTTTTCGGTCACCTCAAGCGGTACCTGTATGGCTTTACGCATTTTATTTCAAAGCAAGCTTTTGGGATGGCAGTCTTACCTGATAAACAGGTAATCCCCGCCTCTTTAAATGTTTTTTTAATAGAACACTGGCAGACATTTTCCAGAAAATATCTGCCCTTGCACTGTTAGTATCAACGGCTTTTTAAATAGACCTGTAAATTCACATTCACCGCGTTAAGCAGCGGGACGCTGACGCCGTGGCGCGCCGCGCGCTCAACCAGATCGCCGATCACCTGTTCCGCTTCAATATCGTATCCCTGCGTTAAATCGCGGTACATCGAAGAGGTCATCGGCGTGGCGGGGTTATTCAGCAGCTCGAGGATTTTTGCTGTCACCGCCGGGCGCGGCTGGTAGCCGTCGGCGGTAATGGTCGCCAGCACCTCGCTAAAGATACCGCGCAGCAGCGCTTCGCCGCCATCGGCGGTAAGCACCTGCTGCGTATCGCCGCGTGCCAGGCAGCAGACCGCGCCGAGCGTGCTCAGCAGCAGCCACTTCTCCCACAGTTCGCTGATAATATTGTCGGTAAAAAAGGTATCGACGCTGGCCGCGCGCAGCGCCTCATCGACGCGCTGTAGCCGCGCATCGTTATGGCCGTCGAGCGCGCCGTAATAGATCTGATGCAGCGGCGTCATCTGCACCACTTCGCCCTGTTCGCCCAGCGTGGCGTTAATCTTCACCAGTCCGCCGATCGCTTTATCGCCGAAGCGTTCACGCAGCCTGTCGATATGGCGCATCCCGTTGAGGATCGGCATGATCAGCGTTTGCTCGCCGACGACGGGGGCAATATCCTCTATCGCCTGCGCCAGGCCAAAGCTTTTCACCGTAAGGATAATCAGGTCGTATGTGCCGCTCAGCGATCCCGCCTGCGCCAGCTGCGGCTGAAGTTTCTCAACGCCCTGCGGCGTTCTCAGCACCAGCCCGTTCTCCTTTAGCTGCCTGAAGCGCCGCTCGCGCACCAGGAAAGTAACATCACGCCCCGCCTGCGCCAGACGCGCGCCAAAATATCCGCCGGTGGCTCCGGCGCCCACGATAAGAATGCGCATGATCGATTTTTTCCTTTGCTGTTGAACTCCCTACCTTAAAACCTGACGGCTGCGGTTGCCAGCGCCGCGTGGATCAGCTGTGTGCAATCGCCGCCAGCAGGGCGGGGAGCAGGCCGGGAAAGCGCCGGTCCAGACAGTCGCGGCGCAGCGAAATCAGATTCTCCCGTCCGACGGGCCGCTGCCAGATGACGCCGCTGTCGCGCAATACGCGCCAGTGATGGGTCATGGTCGATTTGGCAATTTCGCCGCGCAGCGCGTTGCAGCTCTGTTCGCCGTGCTGCGCCAGCGCCTGAAAAACCGCCAGTCGAATCGGATTGCCCAGCGCAAACAGCACATTTTCCAGTTTAATTTCGTGCGGCTGCGGATGATTTTCCAGCATGGTCTTCCTGTTCTACGCTCTATGAGTTGTGCAATTATAGCTCAAACTGTTCGTATTTAGTCGTACAGTGAGCGTAAGCTGATCTGCGACGACGCGCAATCGTGCGCGCCGCACCACGAGTCAACAGACTAAGGACGCATCATGCCCCGAACACTTCCCGTTGAGCGTTACCGCAACATCGGCATCTCCGCGCATATTGATGCCGGTAAAACCACCACGACCGAGCGCATTCTGTTTTATACCGGAATGAGCCACAAGCTGGGTGAGGTGCACGATGGCGCCGCAACGACCGACTGGATGGCACAGGAGCAGGAGCGCGGCATCACCATTACTTCGGCGGCGGTCAGCTGCTTCTGGCCCGGCATGGACGGCAGTTTCTCGCCGCATCGCATCAATATTATCGACACGCCCGGCCACGTTGACTTCACCATTGAAGTCGAGCGTTCGATGCGCGTGCTGGACGGCGCGGTGATGGTCTATGACGCCGTCGGCGGCGTGCAGCCGCAGTCGGAAACCGTGTGGCGGCAGGCCAATAAATATCACGTACCGCGCCTGGCGTTCGTCAACAAAATGGATCGGCAGGGCGCGGACTTCTTTCGCGTAGTGCAGATGATGAAAGATCGCCTCAGCGCCAACCCGGTGCCGATCGTCATCCCCATCGGTGCGGAAGAGCACTTCAGCGGCGTGGTCGATCTGCTGAAAATGCAGGCGATCTACTGGGACGACGCGTCGCAGGGCATGAGCTTCAGCTATGCGCCGATCCCGGACGGCCTGCGCGAAGAGGCGACCCTGTGGCGCGAAAAAATGGTGTCGGCGGCGGCCGAGGCGAGCGACGAGCTGATGGAGGCCTGGCTGGAAAGCGGCGATCTGGAGCATGACCAGATTATCGCCGGTCTGCGCCAGCGCACGCTACGCAACGAAATACAGCCGATGCTGTGCGGCAGCGCGTTCAAGAACAAAGGCGTACAGCGCATGCTGGATGCGGTGGTCGAGCTGATGCCGTCGCCGGCGGATATTCCCGCGATCAAGGGCACAGATGAAAAAGGCAACGAGGCGGAGCGGCATCCGAGCGACGATGAGCCTTTTTCCGCGCTGGCGTTCAAGCTAATGAGCGATCCCTTCGTCGGACAGCTTACTTTTGTGCGCGTCTATTCCGGCGTGCTGCGCAAAGGCGACAGCGTCTGGAATGCGGTGAAGGGCAAAAAAGAGCGTATCGGACGCATCGTCCAGATGCATGCCAACGCGCGTCATGAAATTGAAGAGATCCGCGCCGGGGATATCGCCGCCTGCGTCGGACTGAAAGAGGTGACGACCGGCGAAACGCTGTGTGATCCTAATGCCATCATCACGCTGGAGCGCATGGAGTTTCCGGAGCCGGTGATCTCGCTCTCAATCGAGCCGAAAACCAAAGGCGATCAGGAGAAAATGAGCCTGGCGCTGCAGCGGCTGGCGGCGGAAGATCCCTCGTTTCGGCTGCATACCGATGAGGAGTCTGGCCAGGCGATTATTTCCGGTATGGGCGAGCTGCACCTGGAGATTATCGTGGACCGTCTGAAACGTGAATTTGGCGTTGAAGCGAATATCGGCCGTCCGCAGGTAACCTACCGTGAAACCTTGCGCAAAGCGGCGCGCGAGGTAGAGGGCAAATTTGTGCGTCAGTCCGGCGGTAAAGGGCAGTATGGTCATGTGGTGCTGACGCTCGAGCCGCTGGAGCCGGGCGGCGGCTTTGTGTTTGAAGACGCCACCAAAGGCGGCGTCGTGCCGCGTGAATATATCCCGTCGGTGGAAAAAGGTATCCGCGAGGCGCTGAACAGCGGCGTGATTGCCGGTTACCCGATAGTGGATGTGAAGGCGATCCTCACCTTCGGCTCCTACCACGACGTCGACTCCTCGGAGATGGCATTCCGCATGGCGGCGATTCTGGGCTTTCGCGCGGCGGCGAAGCAGGCCGATCCGGTGCTGCTGGAGCCGGTCATGAAAGTCGAGGTAGAGACGCCGGAAGAGTATGCGGGCGGCATTATGGGCGACCTCTCGTCGCGTCGCGGGCATGTGCAGGGCATGGATGAGCACTTCGGCGGGCGTATTATTCGCGCTGAAGTGCCGCTGGCGGAGATGTTCGGCTACTCTACTTCGCTGCGCTCGCTAACGCAGGGCCGCGCCACCTACAGCATGGAGTTCGCCCACTACGCCCAGGCGCCGCGTCAGGTGGCCGACGCGGTGGTCGCGGCGCGTCACTGAGTTACAGGCAGGTCACGCCATGCGCGGCGGCCTGCTCCTCCCAGCGTTTTATTTCGTTATAGGCAGCGCGTTCCGGCACGGTGAATCCACTGATAAAGCTGGCGCGCGCCGCCTTTTCCTCTGCAAACTGCGTGAGTACGCGGCGCAGCGTCGCCAGCGTCTGCGCATCAGTCTGCGCCGAGGCGATCAGCGGCGGGGCGGGGCAGAGCGGCGTTTCGCCGACAATCGCCAGCGACGCCAGCTCGTGCGGGGCATGGCGTCGCAACAGCGCCCAGCTAAGACAATCGATCGCCGCGATATCCGCTTTGCCCGCGCGCAGATCCGCCAGCGACTGGCGATGGCTGCCGCTCAACAACGTGGAGCTGAAAAAGCGGCCCGCTTGCGCCAGCGGCGCAATAAGATAGCGCAGCGCGTTATAGCCGGAGTGGGAATCGACGCTGTTCGCTACCGCACGGCGGCCGCGAAAATCCGCTAACGCGCAATCCACATCCTCCTGACGCGCGACCAGCCAGCTACGGTAGCGTGCGCCGTCACACCCCGGCGCGCTGAGCTGAAACGCGCCGACCAGCTGCACGTCAGGCAGCATCGCCACCAGCGGATAGCCGCAGGTCTGGCTCAGCAGCAGGTCGTCAGCGCGCCAGTGCGCCAGCAGATCCGCAGGCCACTCAACCTCCGCCCGCAGGCGCTGCGCCAGAATGCCGGTCAACGCCCGCGTGTCGGGATGATGAATGTCGTACATCGGTAACGAAAGCCGTTTCATGCCGTCACTCCTGTTGTCTGTCAGAGGGCGTGAGAGTTTGCTGGCCTGGGTGAAAAACGTTTTTCCCTTTCGGTCTGATCCGGCGCGCAAGCCGCAGCAGATAAACCCTGCGCCAGGATGACGAAAAAGAGAAGGCTTATCAGGAATTAACCTATGTCGAAAAAGTTGATGATACGGTTGAAAACTATTGGCTATCAGTACAGGCGCGGCTGTCGTAACCTTTGGTCATCGAATCTTATCTCTCACGCAGCGGCGAAGTTTGCCCGCGAAAGGAACTGAATTATGAAAAAGATTGGCTTCTTATCCTTCGGTCACTGGACTCCCTCTTCACAATCCGCCACCCGCTCTGCGCAGGATGTGCTGTTGCAGTCTATCGACCTTGCGGTCGCCGCTGAAGAGCTGGGCGCAGACGGCGCTTACTTCCGCGTGCACCACTTTGCCCGTCAGCTCAGCTCGCCGTTCCCACTGCTGGCGGCGGTCGGCGCGCGCACCAGTAAAATCGAGATTGGCACCGGCGTTATCGATATGCGCTACGAAAACCCGCTCTATATGGCGGAGGATGCAGGCTCGGCGGACCTGATCGCTAACGGGCGCCTTCAGCTCGGCATCAGCCGCGGCTCGCCGGAGCAGGTGGTAGAAGGCTACCGCTACTTCGGCTATGCGCCGCAAGAGGGCGAAACCGATGCCGATATGGGCCGCCGTCATACTGAAGCATTTTTAGAGGTGCTGCGCGGCGAAGGTTTCGCTAAGCCCAACCCGCAGCCGATGTTCCCGAACCCGCCGGGCCTGCTGCGCCTGGAGCCTTTCTCTGAAGGACTGCGTGAGCGCATCTGGTGGGGGTCTGGCTCTAACGCGACGGCGGAGTGGGCAGCGAAAATGGGCATGAACCTGCAAAGCTCCACGCTGAAAGATGACGAGACCGGCGAGCCGTTCCACGTTCAGCAGGCGAAACAGATCCGCGCCTACCGCGAAGCCTGGAAAGCGGCGGGGCATACGCGTGAGCCGCGCGTATCGGTCAGCCGCAGCATCTTCGCGCTGGTTAACGATATGGACCGCGCCTACTTTGGCCGCAGCGGCCAGGAGCAGGACTCCGTCGGTTTCCTTGATGAGAAGACGCGCGCCATTTTCGGCCGCAGCTACGCGGCGGAGCCGGAAGCGCTGATTAAACAGCTGGCGCAGGATGAGGCCATCGCCGAAGCGGACACGCTGCTGCTGACGGTGCCGAACCAGCTTGGCGTGGCGTACAACGTGCACGTTATCGAAGCGATTCTGAAATATGTCGCCCCGGAGCTGGGCTGGCGCTAAGTATGAAGAGGGCGGCTGCGGCCGCCTTTTTTATTATAAATTGTTATTCTTAAGCTCTTTTCCCTCTCTCTGGCGTTGTCAGGCACTCTTATCGGTTCGACTCAAACAAGATACAGATCATCTCTCCACGGCAACCAGGCCTGTCTCCTGATCGGGAATCATCTGTGCAGCGCGCGCCACTCCGGTTATGATTTCGCCTCTGTCTGAATGGATGGCCGCGAGAAGCAAGGAGGAACTATCAGCCGCATCAGGATAAGAAAAGGCAACGGGGAGTCTGACCGTGAAGGTTAAAGCACCGCGTCATGCCTTTCATTACGCCCCCTTCCGTAACCTCTTTTTCGCCCGCACGCTTACGGTGCTGGGCAACAGCGTCGCGCCGGTAGCGCTTGCCTTTGCGGTGCTCGATATGGGCGGTTCCGCCGCCGATCTGGGCGTGGTGGTGGCCGCGCGCTCTCTGTTTAACGTCCTTTTTTTGCTGACTGGCGGCGTGCTGGCCGATCGTTATTCGCGTAATCGGGTGCTGCTGATCTCTTCAATGATTGCCGCGCTTTCCCAGAGCGGCGTCGCCTGGCTGGTGCTGGACGGCTCAGCGACCCTTGCTGGTTTAGCGATGCTGAGCGCCGTGAACGGCGCGGCAGCGGGCATTGCGCTGCCCGCCTCATCGGCGCTGGTGCCGCAAACCGTACCGACGCAGAAGCTGCGCCAGGCGAACGCCTTTATTCAGTCGGGCGTCTATGCCGGCACCATTATCGGCGCGTCGCTGGGCGGTCTCCTCACCAGTACCCTGGGCGCTGGCTGGGGACTGGCGGTCGATGCGCTGGGCTTCGCGCTCGCCGCGCCGCTCTATTTCTCCGTTCGCACCGACGCGCAGCCGTCAGGAACGCAAACCACGCTCTGGCAGGATTTACGCGACGGCTGGCGGGAGTTTATCTCCCGAAGCTGGGTCTGGGCGGTAGTGGCGCAGTTCGCCGTAGTCAACGCCGCCTTTACCGGCATGGTAATGGTGCTCGGCCCGGTTATCGCCGACAGCGCTTTTGGTCGCACCCGCTGGGGCATGATGATTGCGGCGCAGAGCGTCGGGCTGATTATCGGCTCCGGTATCGCGCTGCGCTGGCGGCCGCGGCGCGCAATGTTCACCGGCGTGATGCTGGTGGCGCTCTGCGTCTTTCCCATTCTGCTGCTGGCGGGCGGTGCCTCTTCAGGCTGGCTGATGGGCGCGTTTTGCCTGGCCGGCACCGGGTTTGGGCAGTTCGGTGTTATCTGGGCGCAGGCGCTGCAAACCCATATCCCGCGCGACAGGCTGGCGCGTGTCTATGCTTATGACGCGATGGGCTCCTTTATTACCATTCCGCTGGGAGAGCTGGCCGCCGGGCCGCTGGCGATGCAGTTCGGCAATCAGGCGGTACTGTTGAGCTGCGCGGCGGCGGTGCTGGCAGCGACGCTTGCGGCCAGCCTGGTGCCGGCGATCAGAAGACTTAAACTGACTGAATAGCCGCTGTCGGCTGCTGAGGCGAGGAATGCAAAAAGCCCGCTCAGGTTTCCCTGAGCGGGCTTCTCTAAATATGGCTCCTCTGACTGGACTCGAACCAGTGACATACGGATTAACAGTCCGCCGTTCTACCGACTGAACTACAGAGGAATCGTTTGAACGGGGCGCATATTATCGACCTGCATCGGTCATGTCAAAGCCCTTTTTCACAAAATTGTTCAACTGCTGAAATAAACGCCAGGGACAGCGCCGCCACCGGCAGAAAAGGCGTGCGCCAGATGAAAATTATTTTTCTTTAAAAGCCTTAATGAAAAAAATGCTTAGCGCCGCGCGGCTGGCTATCTCCTCTTCATCGCCGCTTTTCTTCCGTAAGATAAAGATCTCAAAGCGGCTCACACTTCTTATCTCTGCCGTTTGCCTGCGCATTTTTCGGAACGTATATTCCGCAAAAATCTCATTATGAAACCAGAGGGCAGTCGATGAACAGAGTCAGGATCGGCATGATCGGCAGCGGCTATATCGGACGCTGTCACGCAATCGCCTATGCGCAGGCGCCGACGGTCTTTGCGCTTAAAGGCGAAATCGTGCGGGAAATGCTGGCGGAGGTTAATCCGGCGCTGGCGGAAAAGCAGGCCGCCGCCTTTGGTTTCGCCCGCTCAACCGGTGACTGGCGTGAGCTGGTGCGCGATCCCGCCATTGACGTCGTGGATATCTGCGCCCCTAATTTTCTGCATAAAGAGATGGCGCTGGAGGCAATTCGCCACGGCAAACATGTCTATTCGGAAAAGCCGCTGTCGCTGTCGGTGGCAGATGCAGAAGAGATGGTTAACGCCGCCCGGGCGGCGGGCGTAAAAACGCTGGTGGGCTTCAACTATATGAAGAACCCGACCAGCCAGCTGGCGAAAGAGATTATTTCGCGCGGCGAAATCGGCGAGGTGGTGCACTTCTACGGCACCCACAACGAAGATTATCTGGCGAAGCCGGAGACGCCGCTCGACTGGCACTGTCAGAAGGCGCTGGCAGGCCTCGGCGCGCTGGGCGATCTGGCGGCGCATATCGTCAATATGGCGCACTATCTGGTGGGTGAGATTGAAGAGGTCAGCGGCGACATGATGACGGTGATTAAAACCCGTCCCGATGCAAAAGATCCCAGCCGTCTGCTGCCGGTAGAGAATGAAGATCAGGCCAGCGCGCTGCTGCGCTTTCGTAACGGCGCACACGGCGTGATTGAAACCTCGCGTATCGCCTGCGGCAGCAAAATGGGGCTGACCTATGTGGTTACCGGCACCCGGGGCACGCTGCGCTACAGCCAGGAGCGTATGGCGGAGCTGGCGCTCTATCTGCATGACGAACCGGCGGGACGACAGGGTTTTAAAACCATTCTGACCGGTCCGGCGCATCCCGACTATGCCAGCTTCTGCGTCTCGGCAGGACACGGCATCGGTTTTAACGATCAGAAAACGGTAGAGATTCGGGATTTAATCAACGGCGTTGCGGCGGACGATCGCCTGTGGCCCGACTTTGCTGAAGGTTTGCAGGTGCAGAAGGTGCTGGAGGCGATTGCGGTGTCGGCGGCCGAGCGGCGCTGGCAAAAAGTGTAGCGAATCAAAGCGCGCGGTCTGGCAGGCCGCGCGCCAGAATTTTCCTCAGCCCGTAGCCTTCTCCCACCAGAGCTTATCCAGCGCATAGTAGCGGTCGCGCTCGCTCTCCGGCTGCTGCAAATCGCGCTTCCACGGCTTCGCCAGAATATAGTGCAGGTTCTTCACCTCGCGCGCATTCCACATCCGACTGTGCTGAAACGGCAGCGTTTTCAGCGCGTTGTAGATATAGGGAAGCGGCTGCCAGCGGCCAGCGAACGCCTCGTTCAGCAGATCCTGTTCGGAGAACGGGTAGGCCTTCAGATCCTCGATCGCCGCAATACGACCCGCCAGCTGCTCATAGACAGCGTTATCCGGCTTCAGCACCAGAAAGCCGCCGTTCAGGTAGTTATCCAGCGACGCGGGCGCGGGCTGGTTGCGATCCTGCCAGGTATAGTGACAGTTTTCCGGCTGCCAGCTGGCGGGATAGGAGGCGATCTGGTTAGGGTTGCAGCGACAGGCGTGACAGGCCGCCAGCTGATTGCTGCCAAGATCGAGCGTGAACAGCTCGTCCATATTGCGCAGCACCAGCATATCAGCATCAAGAAACACCACGCGCTCATAAGCGGTCAGCTGCCAGGCGCGCAGCTTGGTCCATACTTCGCCGAACTGCGCTGACGCGTAGTGCTGTTCCAGCTCGCGGTTGGGATAGATCGGCTCGACCTGCTGCACCACACAGCCTTCCGCCTGAAGCGCGGCGCGATCCGCCTGGGGGATCGCCTCGGTAGCCATCACCACCAGCGGCCAGCGCGTGTTGCTCTGCTTCAGTGAACGGTGCAGTGTCTTTACGCCCACCAGATAATCGGGCTGCGTCAGCAGCGTTACCCATGCATACATGGTTCTCTCCCTGTAAAAGTCAGTCAAAAAGCGCGGTCAGATAGCGGTTGCTGAAGCGGCGTTGCGGATCCAGTTCGCGGCACAGCGCGCGGAAATCATCCCAGTGCGGATAAACTTCGCGCCAGACGTAGCGCCCGGCGTCGTAATATTTGCCCCAGTGCGGCCGACCGCCTTCCTCCGCCAGCAGCTTTTCCACTTCGGTGAGAAAGTGCAGGCCGTCCTGCGACAGCGAACCGTCATCGGCGTAATAGACCACAAAACCAAAGAAGCAGGTTGGCTCGCCGTAAGCGGGACTGAGCCAGGCTTCGGACGCGCCGGTGCAGCGCAGGATAATCGGATAGTGCATATGGGGACGGTTAGCGGCGTACCAGCGTTTGATTTTGCCGATCGCGGCGGGTGTACGCGCCAGCGGAATGCCGATCTCTACGTTGATCTGCGGCACCGCGATGCCGCGGCAGAAGAGCTGGTAGATATCGCCGGTGACGTCGGTAAAGTCGCGAAATCGAGTCACGGTGCGGAACTGTTTGCCGCCTTTGCCGTGGATCTGCGTATCGCGATGCATCTGCTCCAGCGTCTGGTCGATGGTGCTGTTCAGGCTGTCATTGCCTTGATCGTCGTGCTTCACCACTTCGCGGCCGTTCGCTTGCCACTCTGCGGTTTCCTGCGCGTCTGCTTCGCGGGCGTTCCAGACGTGCATCAGATTGTCATCGACGAACCACCATGCCTTGCTCAGCGCATACTCTTCGTTCCAGCGCAGCAGATCCTGCTCAAGGTTGTCCGCCGTCACGGCGTTTTTATAACAGGTGTAGATGCGGAAGGGCTGGGTGCGCAGCGTCACGGCAGTGACAATGCCAAGCGCGCCAAGGGTGACCTGCGCGGCGGGGAAGTCAGGCTCGCCGCGCGTAAACTCGCGCACCGAACCGTCGGCCAGCACCATGCGAATGCGCAGCGCTTCGTCCGCCAGCGAGCTTTGGTGCAGGCCCTGGCCGTGGGTGCCGGTCGCCATCGCGCCCGCCAGCTTTTGCACCGCAATCACGCCAGGCGACGCGGCCAGCATGCGATCCATTGCGGTCAGCCGGATATAAAGATCGTTGAGCGTGGTGCCCGCCGCCACGGTGACGCTCTGCTCATCCTGCGCCAGCAGACCGGAAAGGGCGCTGATATCTACCAGCATGTCATCCTCTCCGACGTCCAGCATACGGCCTGGCGACAAACGACTGCCCACCACGCGCACGCGGCCCTGCGTGCCGCGCAAAAGCTGTTGCAGCTCCGCTTCGCTGCGCGGTTGATGCAGCTGCCGACGGCTGCCGATGCGGGCGTTTTGCGCCCAGTTCCACAGCGACTCATCCTGGTCGCTGAGGGTAGTGTTGCGAAGGGGATAGCGTTCGACGTCTCTGCTCACGACTACATTCCTGTGTTGAGATCGGTGAATTTCGTCCGTTAAGCGTAGCCCATCGCAGCGTTGTCGCTTCCCTTAAGCCGGTTTACGGATGTAGCGCAGCGTCGCCGTCACCGCCAGCTGTCGATTGCGGCGGATACTCTCCTCTTCGCTGTTATCCGGGCTGAAGAGCGCGTTAAAGGTGTAGCGGTTGGAGACGTGATGCACGCAGATGCTGCTAATCAGGCGGTGAACGTCGATGGTTTCGACCTCCCGAATAAAGATGCCCTGCTGCTGGCCGCGCGTCAGGATATCGTCCAGCAGGTCGAGGGCGCTGCGGTTCAGCGCCTTGATGCGCGGCGACTGGCTGATATAGCGGCCGCGCAGCAGGTTTTCCGTGCAGACCAGCCGCATAAAATCGGGATGCGAGACGTGGTAGTCGAAACTGGCTTCCACCAGCTTGCTCATCGCCAGCTCAGGCTCCATCGCCGCCAGGTTCAGGCCGGTCTCATGCTCACGGATCGCCTGATAGACCTGTTCAAGCACCTCGATATAGAGCTTCTCTTTGGTGCCGAAATGGTAAACCACCATGCGTTTGGTGGTCTGTGCGTTTTCGGCGATCTGCTCCAGACGCGCGCCCTGCATGCCATACTCGGCAAAAGTCGTCAGGGCGCCAGCGATAATGCGTTTTTTCAGCCCTTCAGGATCGTTTTTTCGTTTTGGTGTGGTATCTGACATAGCGTTCAGTAACAAGGAAAATTCAGCCGTTATGGTATCACAGCGCGGCAGCCGGGCATTTGCAGATCCAGGGGAAATGGTAAGGCGAGGGTTTCAAAGAGTGAGCTGTTATTACACCGGCGGGAATGCTGGCGCGGCGGGTTATTCGCAGTATTGCCCCAAAAACCAAAAGCCCGCTCAGGTTTCGCTGAGCGTGCTTTTTAAATCTGGCTCCTCTGACTGGGATCGCCTTTGCCGGTAACGGCAATAACCGGCAGCTGTTTTACATATCGTGCAGCCTGCGTTGCGTCAGTAACTGGCGACGCTGGAAGGGGAGCAGCGATGATTAGTCCGCACCGTGACGCCGACCGAGGCCGGAAATATTCTTTATATGCACGCCCAGACGGTTTTACGTCAGTGCGAGCAGGCGCGCCGCGCTCTGAACTGCGCCGGTCAGGCGCTCAGCGGGCAAGTGACCCTCGGTCTGTCCCTCGGCAGCAGCGCAGCGCCCAACGTGGCCGCCAACTGTTACAACCCGGGTGCTTTCCACATCGACGTTGTTAACGCCCTGTCTACTAACCCAAGTTGGTCCGAGTAAACAGCCTGCCAGTTACTCTTCTGCAGCAGATAAATTTCATGATTCGCCGCGTCGGGTTGATACTCTCGCTCCCAACGCACTAAAGATTCCCCGGTTTCGGCGAGGGTGGAATAGACACCCGCCGCGACGCCTGCGGCAATCGCGCAGCCCAGGGCAGTGGCTTCTTTCACCACTGGCACTTTTACCGGAATGCCGGTCACGTCACTGAGGATCTGGCACCACAACTTTCCTTTCGAGCCGCCACCCGCGAACACAAGCGACCTGGCGCGGACGCCGGAGAACTCGGCAATCAAGTCCAGGTTGCAGGCTGAGACAATCGCGGCGTTTTCCTCCAGGGCGCGGAACAGGGTTTGCTTATTGCAGCGTTCAGGATCAATCGACAAATTGATAAAAGAAGGCGCGGCGTGATACCAGGTTTTGAAATGCATCGCATCGGAGAAAATCGGTGTGATGCCCCATGAGCCGACTGGCACGCGGGCAGCCATATCCTCCAACAGCGAGTAGGTGTCGACCCCCAGACGCTGGGAGAGCAGCTTTTCTTCGGAGCAGAAGGCATCGCGGAACCAGCGCATGGTCAGGCCGGTGAAAAAGCTGATCGACTCGGCTTGCGCCATGCCGGGGATGACATGCGGATTGATGCGGATGTTCATTTCCGGATCGGTGACGGGCTTTGGCAGGTTAACCACTTGCTGCCAGAAGGTGCCGCCCAGCACGGCGGTCTGCCCGGCGCACACCACGCCCAGCCCCAGCGTGCCAAGCTGTACATCGCCGCCGCCCATGCCCACGGGCGTACCAGCCTGTAAACCGCTGGCTTCTGCTGCTCTGGCTGTGACGGAGCCCAGGCGGGTGCCGGTTTCGGCTACTGGAGAGAGCATATCGGCGCGCAGACCGGCCATGTCGAGCAGCTCTGGGCGCCAGTTGCGGGTGGCGAGGTCTAACATGCCGGTGGTGCCCGCGTTAGAGGGGTCTACCGCCAGCTCGCCACTCAGCATAAAGGCCAGCCAGTCGCTAATCATGGTGACGGTGGCAGCCTGACGATAAATATCCGGGCGATGATGCGCCAGCCACAGCAGGCGCGGCATGGCGCTTAGCGCCAGCGTCTGGCCGGAGCATTCATACACTTCGCGCTCGAATTCAAAGTCGTGAATTTCCTTTAGCTCGGAGACTTCGCGACTGGCGCGAGCATCAACGTTGGCGCAGGCCCAGATGGGTTCACCGGCTTTATTATAGAGAACGATGCCTTCGCGCATTGAACAGGCGGCAACGGCGCGAATACTTGAGGCGGGGAGTTGTGCTTCATGCAGGGCCTGGCGAATGCACTGGCAGGCCAACTGCCAGTTCTTGCTCAAATCAAACTCCATCGAACCGGGCACGTCCGGCACCGCCAGATGGATCCACTCGGCCTGTCCCGCGGCTATCTGCTCACCTTCGAGATTGAAAATCACCGCGCGGATACTGCCCGTGCCGGCATCCAGTGCCATCAAATAAGCATCGTTTTTTGTTGCAGATGATGTGCTCATAGTCCGCCTCTCATAACGGTTTTTATCCATACCCGTTACCGTCGCCACGCAGAACACATCTTGCGCGTTAATCGAGTAGCGCCAGCATCGCCTGCGCCGTGCTCTCTTCGGTAACCAGTGCGTTGATTCGTTTACCTTTCAGCGCCGCGATAATCGCCTCGGCTTTTTCCACCCCGGCGGCGACGCCCAACACGGTGGGAATATTGGCTAAATCATCTGGCGAGACGGCAATCAGCTCGTCGTGGATCGTCATGTTCTCCGCCAGCTCGCCGTTGCGCTGCATGAAGTAGCCGAGAATGTCGCCGACCGCGCCTTTGCGGCCAAAAATCAGTTGTTCGCCTTCGCTGATATAGCCCGAGCGCAGGATCGTCGCGTCGTGCTTCTGGTTCAGTGAGCCAATGCCGACGATGGCAATGTCTGCCGCGCAGGCCGCCAGCATCACGTCATGCACGCTGCGCTCCTGGCGGAAAATCGCCGCGACGCTGGCGGACGAGGCCCGCAGTGGTGCGGGGATAATGCTTACGCCACAGGCCGCGTCGAGCTGGCCGATGCCGGTCATATAAGGCCCGACGCCGCCGGACAGCGTCACCATGCGAATCTGCTGCGAGCTGATAAACCCACTCAGATGCTGCAGGGTGCTCATCGCCGTTTCGCCAAAACCCACCGCCAGCAGCTGATCGGGCTTGAGCAAGGTCATCAGCATATGCGCGGCACCCACGCCCAAACGGCTGCTCAAAACGCCTTCCGACAAGTGCGGTAACACGCGGATATGCTGCAAATCAAAGCGATCCAGTAAGGTGTTTTCCAGCGCCAGACACCCCTCAAAGCGCGAGTTAATCTGCACGCGGATCACCCCAGACTGGCGGCCTTTTTCCAGCAAGCGTGAGACTTTCAGGCGCGTCAGCCCCAGCCGGTCACCGATCTCATTTTGGGTCAGGCCGTCGTGGTAATAGAACCACGCGGTGCGAGCCAACAGCTCTTCTTCGCCCATGCCATATTCCATTGGGATAGTCAGGTTGGACTGGTTTGCTTTGTCATTCATATTGAACACTTATCAAAATATAGATCAATTGTTCGTTAACGAAATGATGTTAACTGTGATGGGCATGGCAAATCGTGAAGGATTGCCGTGTGAATCATATCGCAGAATATAGGGATTAAACAAACCGTGATCGCTGTTCAGGTTTTATCCACCGCTGCAGACTAGTCTTTTGAACAATATTAAATGGTAAATACATTTGTTCATTGAGTGTGTTTTTAATCAGAGGTCGCTTCATGCACACAGACTCTCTTAACGCGTTATTACACGTTTCCGGTGTCAGCAAAGGCTTTTCCGGCGTGGCGGTACTTAAAAATATCGACTTTACCCTGCACGGCGGAGAGATCCACGCGCTGCTGGGAGGCAATGGCGCGGGAAAATCCACTTTGATGAAAATCATCGCCGGGGTCGAGGTGGCGGACAGCGGAACGCTGTGGCTGAACGGTAAAGTGCACACCGGTATGACGCCCGCCAGGGCCCATCAGGCAGGGATCTATCTGGTGCCGCAGGAGCCGATGCTCTTCCCCAGTCTGACGGTAAAGGAGAACATCTTGTTCCGTTTGCCCGCCCATCAGGCCAGTGCTGACAAGCTGAAACAGCGTCTTGACCAGTTGGGCTGCACCTTACCCCTCGGCGCGCTGGCGGGGACGCTGGAAGTCGCCGACCAGCAGCTGGTAGAGATTCTGCGCGGGCTGATGCGCGACGCGCGGCTGCTGATCCTTGATGAACCTACGGCGTCGCTGACTCCTGCTGAATCCGCGCGGCTGTTTACTCAGGTTAAAAAGCTGGCTGCGCAGGGCGTCGGCGTGGTGTTTATCTCTCACAAGCTGCCTGAAATTCGCCAGATTGCCGACCGCGTCAGCGTGATGCGTGACGGCAAGATGGCCCTCAGCGGCGCACTGAGCGAGCTTGATAACGACCAGCTGATTCAGGCCATTACCCCGCAGGCGGCCGAAACGGCGCTGCCCGCCGAACAGAAGCTATGGCTGGATCTGCCCGGTTCGCGCCGTAATGGCGCAGCCGGTACGCCAGTGCTACAGGTGGAAAATCTCACCGGCGAGGGCTTTATCGATATTTCCCTGACGGTGAATGCCGGAGAAATCGTCGGGCTGGCCGGCGTGGTGGGGGCCGGGCGCACCGAGCTGGCGGAAACGCTGTATGGCCTGCGCGCCGCACGGGCCGGGCAGGTGTGGCTGGCGGGGCGCGATATCACTTCGCTCAATACCCTGGCCCGACTGGAACAGGGACTGGTCTACCTGCCCGAAGATCGCCAGGCCTCCGGCTTATATCTTGACGCGTCGCTGTCATGGAACACCACTTCGCTGACCTTTAACCGCACCGGCTGGTGGCTTAACCCCAAACGTGAGGCCGCCGTGCTCGAGCGCTACCACCGCGCGCTTGGCATCAAATATTCTCACGGCGACCAGCACGCCCGCACGCTGTCCGGCGGTAATCAACAAAAACTGCTGATTGCCAAGTGTCTTGAAGCTGGCCCCGCGCTGCTGATTGTCGATGAGCCAACCCGTGGCGTGGACGTTTCTGCCCGCGCCGACATCTACCAGCTGCTGCAAAGCGTGGTGAAACAAAATGTCGCTGTGCTGCTGATTTCTTCCGACCTGGACGAGATAGAAGAGCTGGCGGACCGGGTCTTTGTCATGCATCAGGGGGAGATGAGCGGCGAGCTGCGCGGTGGCGATATTAACGTTAACGGCATCATGCATATCGCCTTCGGCAATGCGCACCAACCCGCCCCTGTCAACGCTTTAGAGGGAGAAGCCTGATGCTGAGACTGATTCAGAATAACCGTGAGCTGACCGCGCTACTGGCGATTATCGCGCTGTTCGGCCTGCTCGGCGCGATGGACAGCCACTCCTTTAGCTTCCAGACGCTGGGGATGATTTTCGGCAGTGCGCAGATCCTGATGCTGCTGGCGATGGGTGCCACGTTAGTAATGCTGACCCGCAATATCGACGTGTCGGTGGGGTCGATAACCGGGCTGTGCGCCGTGTCGCTGGGCATCTTGCTCAATAGCGGTCTTGCTTTGCCGCTGGCCTGCCTGGCGACGCTGGCGGTAGGGATCGCGGCGGGCTTATTCAACGGCGTGCTGGTGACGTGGCTGCGTATTCCGGCGATTGTCGCCACCCTCGGCACTCTGGGTTTATACCGCGGATTGATGCTGCTGCTGACCGGCGGCAAGTGGATTGAGGGGCTACCTGCTGACTTAAAAGCTCTTTCTACGCCGCTGGTGCTGGGCATTTCTCCTCTCGGGCTGCTGGTGATTGTTCTGTTGTTAGTGATGTTCTGGGTGCTGTCGCGCACGCCTTTTGGCCGCAGCTTTTACGCCGTCGGAGACAATCTACAGGGCGCGCGCCAGCTCGGCGTGCCGGTGAACCGCATACGAATTCTGGCTTTTGGCATTAATGGCTCGATGGCGGCGCTGGCCGGGATTGTCTTCGCGTCGCAGATTGGATTTGTCCCGAACCAAACCGGTAGCGGGCTGGAAATGAAAGCCATTGCTGCCTGCGTGCTGGGGGGAATCAGCCTGCTTGGCGGCACCGGCAGCCTTGTTGGCGCGGTGCTGGGGGCCTATTTCCTGACGCAAATCGACAGCGTGTTAGTGCTGCTACGCCTGCCTGCGTGGTGGAACGACTTCATCGCGGGCGTCGTGTTGCTGGCGGTACTGGTGTTTGACGGGCGTTTGCGGCAGGCACTCGACAAAAATCTGCGCCGCCAGAAGTACGCCCGTTTCCAGCCGAAAGCGGCGGGGGTGGCAAGAGCCAAAACCAAATCGTCGGAGACGCGCACTTCCCGACGTATGAACACCAATAAAAGCGGGGTGCTGTGATGAACAATCTCAAGCGTTACGGCTGGGAGGGGACATTGCTGGCCCTGCTGGTGGTGGAGATTTTACTGTTCGGCCTTACCAACCCGCGCATGCTGGACGTTAACACGCTGCTGTACAGCACCAGCGATTTTATCACCATAGGTATCGTGGCGCTGCCGCTGACAATGGTGATTGTTAGCGGCGGCATCGATATTTCATTCGGTTCAACCATCGGCCTGTGCGCCATTGCGCTCGGCGTGCTGTGCCAGGCGGGCGTGCCTCTGCCGCTGGCGATTGGCCTGACGCTGGCGCTCGGCACTGCCTGTGGCCTGCTCAATGCCACGCTGATCCTCTATACCGGCGTGAATCCGCTGGTGATCACCCTCGGCACGTTATACCTGTTCGGCGGCAGCGCGCTGCTCCTCTCCGGGCTGGCAGGCGCGACAGGCTTTGAAGGCATCGGCGGCTTCCCGGCGGCCTTTACTGACTTCGCTAACCAGGTGCTGCTGGGCCTGCCAATGCCGCTGCTGATTTTTCTTTTAGCGACGCTGTTCTTCTGGGGCTTGATGCACCGCACGCGTACCGGCCGCAATGTGTTCCTGATTGGGCAAAATGCCCGCGCGGCGCGCTATGGCGCACTGCCAGTCAGCCGCACCTTATTCGTGCTTTATGGCATGACCGGGCTGGCCTCGGCAGCGGCGGCAATAGTCATGACATCCTACTTCGGCTCGGCGCGCTCGGATCTTGGCGTCTCCTTACTCATGCCTGCCATCACCGCGGTAGTGCTTGGCGGCGCGAATATTTATGGCGGTTCTGGCTCGGTGCTCGGCACGGCGCTGGCGACCTTGCTGATTGGCTATTTGCAACAAGGGCTGCAGATGATCGGCATTTCCAGTCAGGTTTCCAGCGCATTCTCCGGCGCGCTGCTGATTCTGGTAGTGATTGGCCGTTCAGCCAGCCTCAACCGTGGCCTGCTTCGCAGTGTTTTCCAGCGCTATTACCGCCGCTGGTCTGCGCCTTCTGCTTCTCTGACCTCGAAATAATGTGGAGTGAATGATGAAAATAACCGCGTGGAAAACCCTGTTCGCTGTCAGTGCATTAGCTTTGGTTTGTGCCAGTGTACAGGCGGCCGATCGCATAGCCTTTATCCCGAAACTGGTGGGGGTCGGTTACTTCACCAGCGGCGGCAATGGGGCAATGGCGGCGGGAAAAGAGCTGGGTGTCGATGTGACCTACGACGGCCCGACGGAGCCAAGCGTGTCGGGGCAGGTGCAGATGATCAACAACTTCGTTAATCAGGGTTATGGCGCCATTGTCGTGGCGGCAGTCTCCCCAGACGGCCTGTGCCCGGCCTTGAAACGCGCCATGCAGCGTGGGGTGAAAGTCCTGACCTGGGACTCGGACACCAGGCCCGACTGCCGCTCGATTTACATCAATCAGGGCACGCCGCAGCAGTTGGGTTCCATGCTGGTGGATATGACTGCCAGCCAGGTCACTAAAGAGAAAGCCAAAGTGGCGTTTTTTTACTCCAGCCCCACGGTAACTGACCAGAACCAGTGGGTGAAAGAGGCAAAAGCCAGCATCGCCAAAGCGCATCCAGGCTGGGAAATCGTCACCACGCAGTATGGCTATAACGACGCCACCAGGTCGCTGCAAACCGCCGAGGGCATTATGAAGTCGTGGAATGACCTCGACGCCATCATCGCGCCAGACGCTAATGCTTTGCCAGCGGCGGCGCAGGCGGCGGAAAACCTCGGGCGCAAGGATATCGCCATTGTCGGCTTTAGCACACCAAACGTCATGCGACCCTATGTCGAGCGCGGGACAGTGAAACAGTTCGGCCTGTGGGACGTGGTCGCGCAGGGCAAGATTTCAGTTTATGTCGCCGAACAGCTGCTGAAAAAGGGCGAGCTAAACGTGGGCGACAAGCTGGATGTGCCGAAAATCGGCCAGGTTGGCGTCTCACCAAACAGCGTGCAGGGCTATCAGTATGAAGCCAGAGGCAACGGCATTGTTCTGCTGCCGGAGCGCGTGGTGTTCACCAAAGACAATATCGGTAAATACGATTTTTGACATTAACGTCAATGTAAGGGGAGCTTGAGATGGCTGATCTAGACGACATCAAAGACGGGAAGAATTTTGGTATTGGTACGCCGCAAAGCAACCGCGCGTTCTTTCTCAAGGGAAGTGGGGCGCTGGACTGGGGGATGCAGTCACGGCTGGCACGCATTTTCAATCCGGCCTCCGGGCGCACCGTCATGCTGGCGTTCGACCACGGCTATTTTCAGGGGCCAACCACCGGCCTGGAGCGGATCGATCTCAATATCGCGCCGCTGTTTGAATACACCGACGTGTTGATGTGTACGCGCGGTATTCTGCGCAGCGTGGTGCCCGCCGCCGTCAATAAACCTGTGGTGCTACGGGCCTCAGGAGGTAACTCGATTCTGACCGAGCTGTCGAATGAAACGGTTGCTGTAGCGATTGAAGACGCGCTGCGCCTGAATGTGTCAGCCATGGCCGCGCAGGTGTATATCGGCAGCGAGCACGAGCATCAGTCGATCAAAAACATTATTCAACTGGTGGATCAAGGCACCCGCTACGGCATGCCAACCATGGCGGTGACCGGCGTGGGGAAAGATATGGTGCGCGATCAGCGTTACTTCTCATTGGCAACCCGCATTGCCGCCGAGATGGGGGCGCACATCATCAAAACGTACTATGTGGACAGCGGCTTCGAGCGCGTCGCCGCAGGCTGCCCGGTGCCGATTGTTATCGCTGGTGGCAAGAAACTGCCCGAACGCGAGGCGCTGAAGATGTGCTTTCAGGCAATCGATCAGGGGGCGTCGGGCGTGGATATGGGGCGCAACATCTTCCAGTCCGAATCGCCGATTGCCATGCTGAAAGCGGTACAGGCCGTGGTGCACGACAACGCCAGCGTAGATCATGCCTACCAGCTGTTTCTCGACCACACATGCTGAGCCAGAGGAGGCGTTATGGAAGTCACTCTCGTAGAAATTAATGTCAAAGCCGATAAGGTCGATGAGTTTCTGAACGTGTTTCGCGAAAACCATTTAGGTGCAATTAAAGAACCAGGCAATCTGCGATTTGATGTGCTGCAAGACGAACAGGAGCCTACCAGGTTTTACATCTATGAGGCTTATGCCGATAGTGACGCCGTCGCCGCGCACAAGAAAACGCCACATTATCTTAAGTGCGTCGAGGCGCTGGAGGAAATCATGACTGGCCCCAGGAAAAAAACCAGTTTTAAAGGGATCTATCCCTAAAGACAGCCTTTACTTCCTCTGTTAACAGAATGTATGCCCGTAAGCATGAGAGTATTCACACCCAGTCAAAATCAAAAAACCAAAAGCCCGCTCAGGTTTCCCTGAGCGGGCTTTTTAAATCTGGCTCCTCTGACTGGACTCGAACCAGTGACATACGGATTAACAGTCCGCCGTTCTACCGACTGAACTACAGAGGAATCGTTGGAACGGGGCGAATATTAGCGACGCCGTTGTGGCTTGTCAAAGCACGATTTCATTTTTCCCGACTGAACGCTCGCAAAAGCAGCGGTTTGCCGCTTTTTCAACAAATTCGGCGAGATTTCAAACTGCCAACAGGATCTCACTTTAAACGCATTTCCCTGCAGATGTTAGATACGTGTCAAAGTTTTGTTATTTGTCGATGTTAAAACAACTGTTTCAGTGCTTTTATGATAAAAATTTCAAAAGCAATATTAATGGAATAAATAAACTGCTTATTATCACCGCCGGAATGAATCAGCAAAACTGGAACGTGATTTTAAAATTAATTCCTGCGGAAACAAGCAATTGTAAAAAGGAGGAGTGAGTCACAAAAAAGCGCGATCGTCCAGGCCCCACCTCTGTAAACAGATTTGAAACCGCCAGCAACGTTGAGTGAATGTAAAAGATATTTTTCATTCGCGGTATCAGCGGCGTCGGCAAGTTAACGACAATAAGGGTTACTCATGAACATCAAAAAAACACTCGCTGTCACACTGTTAGCCTGCATGTTGCCTGCCGCCGCGATGGCGAAAGATCTTTCGGTCGGCGTATCGATGGCGTTGTTCGACGACAACTTCCTCACCATTCTGCGTACCGCGATGCAAAAAGAGATGCAAAAAGAGGGCGTTCAGGGGCAGATGGAAGACGCCAAAGGCGATGTCTCCCAGCAGCTGCAGCAGGTGCAGAACTTTATCGGCCAGGGCGTTGACGCCATCATCGTCAACCCGGTGGATACCAACGCGGTGAAGCCGATCATGGATCAGGCCACCAAAGCGGGCATCCCGCTGATCTTTGTTAACCGTCGCCCGCAGGCGGAGCTTAGCGACAAGATGGCTTATGTCGGATCGGACTCCGAACTGGCGGGTCGTCTGCAGATGGAAGCGCTGGCGAAAGCGTTAAACGGCAAAGGCAACGTCGCCATTCTGATGGGCGATCTCGCTAACGAAGCCACGCGCGACCGCACCAAAGGCGTCGAGGCGGTTGTCGCCAAATACCCTGGCATCAAAGTCGTGCAGAAACAGACTGCAAAATTTATGCGTAACGATGCGGTAGACGTGGTGAGCAACTGGCTGACCGCAGGCGACGATATCCAGGCGATCGCCTCTAACAATGATGAGATGGCTATCGGCGCGCTGCAGGCGCTGGGCAAAAACCCCAACCATATCCTGATCGCTGGCGTGGACGGCACCCCGGACGCGCTGCAGATGCTGAAAAACGGCAAGATGGTCGCCACGGTGTTCCAGGACGCTAAAGGGCAGGGCGAGGGCGCAGTTCAGACGGCCGTTAAGCTGGCGAAGGGCGAAAAGGTACAGAAGATTATCGATATTCCTTACCAGCTGATCACGAAAGACAATATGCAGCAGTTCGTTAACCGTAATCAGAAATAACCGATCCCGACTCAGCCGTACGGAGGTGATGTATGACCGCTTTTGCGCTTGAAGCCGAAGGCATCAGCAAGTTCTTTCCCGGTGTAAAGGCACTCGACAACGTTTCGCTGCGCGTGCGTCCGGGATCGGTGCATGCCTTGATGGGCGAAAATGGCGCGGGCAAATCCACTTTAATGAAGTGCCTGATCGGGATGTACCGTCCCGATCGGGGCACCATCCGCATTAAAGGGGAGCCGGTGCAGTTTCAGGACACCATGGACGCCTTGCGTTCAGGCATTTCCATGATCCACCAGGAACTTAATCTGGTGCCCTACATGACCGTCGCAGAGAATATATGGCTGGGACGCGAGCCAATGAAATATGGCTTTGTTGATCACGGCAAGCTCAACCAGCAGACGCAGACGCTGCTCAACCAGCTTAATATCCGTCTCAAGGCCGATCGTCTGGTGGGCGAGCTGAGCATCGCCGCGCAGCAAATGGTGGAGATCGCCAAAGCGGTCTCCTGGAACGCCGATATCGTGATTATGGATGAGCCGACCTCCGCCCTGACTGAAAGCGAAGTGGCGCATCTGTTCACCATCATTCGTGACCTGCGCGCGCAGGGCAAAGCCATCATCTATATCAGCCATAAAATGGATGAGATCTTTGCCATCACCGATGAGATCAGCATCTTCCGCGACGGCAGCTGGGTCGGCAGCAATCACACCGCGCAATTTACTCGTCAGTCGCTGATCACCCAGATGGTCGGGCGCGAACTGACTCAACTCTTTCCAAAATTCAACAATTCGATTGGCGAAGAGGTGCTGACGGTGCGCAACCTCAGCAGCAAAGATCGCTTTCATGACGTCAGTTTCAGCCTGCGGCGCGGTGAAATCCTTGGCGTCGCCGGTCTGGTGGGCGCAGGGCGCAGCGAGGTAATGGAAAGCCTGTTTGGCATGGAGAGCATCGACAGCGGTGAAGTGCTGATTGACGGCGTGCCGGTCAATATCGATTCGCCTTCAACGGCGATAGAGAAGGGCATGGCGTTTTTAACCGAAGACCGCAAGAAATCGGGGCTGTTTCTCGTGCTGTCGGTGATGGAGAACATGAGCATCGTCAATATGCCGGAGTACAGCGGCAAGAGCGGCTTCGTCAGTCATATCAAGATGGCGCAGGATTGTATGGAGCAGATCCGCCGGCTGAATATCAAGACGCCGACCATGGATCAGATCATCAACAACCTGAGCGGCGGCAACCAGCAGAAGGTGCTGATCGCCCGCTGGCTGCTGGCGCAGCCCAAAATCCTGATCCTCGACGAGCCGACGCGCGGCATCGACGTCGGCGCGAAGGCGGAAATCTACCGTTTGATCTCTGAACTGGCCAACCGCGGCGTGGCAATCATCATGGTGTCGTCGGAACTGCCGGAAATTCTCGGCATGAGCGACCGCGTGATGGTTATGCATCAGGGACGTATTACCGGCATCCTCGATAAAGAAGAGGCCGACCAGGAAACCATTTTGTCGCTGGCATCCGAGTGAGGCGCGAGACAACTATGAGCAATATCAAAGTGACTGCCACTCCGGCAGCTGAACAGACATCGTTTTTCGGCAATCTGCGGCATAAACTGCCCAAGGATACCGGCATCTTTATCGTTATGGTCGGTATCGCGCTGATTTTCGAAATAGCCGGCTGGTATGTGCGAGACCAGTCATTTCTGATGAACACCAACCGCCTGATCCTGATTGTATTGCAGGTGGCGATCATCGGCATTATCGCCGTCGGGGTCACTCAGGTCATCATTACTACCGGTATCGATCTCTCATCGGGTTCGGTGATTGCGCTGACCGCCGTGGTGGCGGCCAGCCTGGCGCAAACCTCTGACAGCCTGTCACCGATGTTTCCATCGCTGGTGAATATGCCTGCCGTGGTGCCTATCGGCGCGGGTATCGGCGTGGGGCTGCTGTGCGGTATGGTCAATGGCATATTGATCACCCGCACCGGCATTCCGCCCTTTATCGCTACGCTGGGCATGATGGTCTCGGCGCGCGGTCTGGCGCAGTATTACACTCAGGGTAATCCAATCAGCTTTCTCTCCGACGGCTTTACCTCCATCGGCCAGGGCGCGATGCCGGTTATTATCTTTCTTGTGGTGGCGCTGCTCTTTCATATCGCCCTGAAGCACACCCGCTACGGCAAATACGTTTACGCTATCGGCGGCAATATGACCTCGGCCAAGGTCTCCGGCATTAACGTTAATAAATATCTGATTATCGTCTATACCATCGCCGGTGCGCTCTCCGGCCTGGCGGGCGTGGTGCTGGCGGCGCGCGTCAGCAGCGGTCAGTCAAGCATGGGGATGTCTTACGAGCTGGACGCGATCGCCGCAGCGGTTATCGGCGGCAGCAGCCTGATGGGCGGCGTCGGGCGCATTACGGGCACGCTGATTGGCGCAGTGATCCTGGGCCTGATCAAGAGCGGGTTTACCTTTGTCGGTGTCGACGCCTACGTTCAGGACATTATTAAAGGCATTATTATTGTGGCCGCCGTCTCGATTGATATGCATCGCAACCGCAAAAAACGCTGATTTTCCTGCGCTCAGGCCTGCCCGCTTGTGAAAGCGGGCAGGCTTTTTTTTAACTGGCTCCCTTTCTGCTGCATACCTCTGTTTTTCTTATCTCATCCGTTCATTTCTGCCATCCGCTATATGCACGTCTGGCTCGCACAGGCTGCACCAGCGAAGTGCATCCGCCGGGTTGTCCGTTACTGCCGCGCCATTCCTGCAGCTTATTACCTCTTTATGCGTAATCAGAAAGGCTTATTTTTCGCGCTGTTAGGATTTTTCTGCATCAGGCAGGGCGCGCCGGCAGAAAAACTGGCCTGCTAATTGCAATTTGTCTGTTACCAGGCCAGCAGGCCGCATGAACAGATGTTATTGGCATTCGGGGAATGTGACGGAGGCAAGATGAACTTAAGACGACTGAAATACTTTGTGAAAATCGTCGATATTGGCAGTTTGACGCAGGCGGCTGAAGTGCTGCATATCGCGCAACCTGCGCTCAGTCAACAGGTTGCCACGCTGGAGAACGAACTGGATCAGCAGCTGTTAATTCGTACCAAGCGCGGCGTAACGCCGACCGAAGCCGGTAAAATTCTCTATGCGCATGCGCGAACGATTTTACGGCAGTGCGAGCAGGCGCAGACGGCGGTAATCAACGCCGGACAGGTGCTCAGCGGACAGGTCTCTATCGGCATGGCGCCGGGCACGGCGGCATCATCGCTGACCATGCCGCTGCTGCAAACGGTTCGGGAGCAGCATCCGGAAATTCTGGTTTATCTGCACGAGAACAGCGGCAGTTCGCTGAATGAAAAGGTAATGAACGGCCAGCTTGATATGGCGGTGCTCTACGACCGTTCGCCGACGGCGGGCATTACCAGTATGCCGCTGATAAAAGAAGAGCTTTACCTGGTCGGCGCGACCGACTGCCCCGGCGGATCGGTCGATCTCGCCCAGGTGGCGCAGATGAGCCTGTTTTTGCCGCGCGACTATAGTGCGGTGCGCAAGCGCGTTGACGAAGCCTTTTCGCTGCGTCGTCTGAGCGCGCGCATTATCGGCGAGATCGAATCGCTGTCGATGCTGACCGCCGCCGTCGCCAGCGGGATGGGCGTGACGGTGCTACCGGAGTCTGCCGCGCGGGCGCTGGTCAGCTCAACCCAGGCCTGGATGGCGCGCATCAACAGCCCGGCGCTGCATCTACCGCTGTCGCTGAACGTCTCGGCGCGTCTGCCGCTTTCGCCGTCCGCGCAGGCGGTGAAGGATATTTTGCTGTCGCTGCTTAACAAACCTATGGCAGAGGAGCGAGCGCTGCTGCTGGTCAGCTAGCCTAGCTCTGGCGGCCCCACGGGGCCGCTTTTCCTGTTGTGCAGATGCCGATCCAGCTCCGCCACCCGCTTTTGGTTTCCCACACCCCACCACGAATCCCGAATCTTTTCCCATAAGCTCATTGCTAAAAACATTCAGACAACGCAGCCGTTTATAAAAAAGAGCAATCACAGGCGAGGGTGTGACAGAGGCATCCGACACGCTGAGGCGCGCGCGGCGGCCAGGACGAGCCGACAGGAAGTCGGCGAGAGCGCGGCATGAGCCAGGACGGCGAATCCGCGCGGTCCGTAAGGCTGACGTAAGTAACGAAGGGACTGCGCGGAGCGCGGCGTGGAGGCTGCCGGAAGCCGGGATTGTTAAGGGGCTGGCGAGCCCCTTAACACGCACGCCGGCAGCGCAGCTGCTGAAACTCCTCAGCGCCTGGCGGGCGGAACCCGCTCAGAGCCAGCCGTTCGCACAGCGAACGGCAGACAAGCCACTGGTGGGCGAACCCGCTCAGAGCCATTCGCGCAGCAAACACCAGCCCGCCTGCGCAGCAGGCACCCAGGGACTCTGGCGGGGCGCCCACCCGCTACCATATATTCCCCCTGCGCATAAGCACAAAGTTTTTATTATTTGTTGATATCAATAAACCTTCTTACCATCGGAGATAACAATTTCGTAAAGGGAGGTAAATACCGTGAATTTCCAGCAACTTAAAATTATCCGCGAGGCGGCACGCTGCGAGTTCAATCTGACGGAAGTGGCAAACACGCTATTTACCTCACAGTCAGGCGTCAGCCGTCATATCCGCGATCTGGAGGATGAGCTTGGCGTAGAGATCTTTATCCGCCGCGGCAAGCGCCTGCTGGGCATGACCGAGCCGGGCAAAGCGCTGCTGACCATCGCCGAACGCATCCTCGACGAAGCGGGAAAAGTGCGCCGTCTGGCGGACGTCTTCACCAACGAAACCAGCGGCATTCTGACCATCGCCACGACGCATACCCAGGCGCGCTACAGCCTGCCGCGCGTCATCAAGGCGTTTCGCCAGCTCTATCCCAACGTGCGGCTGGAGCTTAATCAGGGATCGCCGCAGGAGATAGTCGCCATGCTGCTGGCCGGTGAGGCGGACGTCGGCATCGCCAGCGAACTGCTGGTAAATAACCCCAGCCTGGCGGCGTTCCCCTGGTTCAGCTGGCACCATGCGCTGCTGGTGCCCAGCGATCATGAACTGGTGCAGCAGCAGCCGGTCTCGCTCAGCACCCTGAGCCGTTACCCGCTTATTACCTATCGTCAGGGCATCACCGGACGCTCGCGCGTCGACCGCGCGTTCCAGAGCGCGGGCCTGAAGCCCGATATCGTGTTGAGCGCTCAGGATTCTGACGTGGTAAAAACCTATGTCGAACTGGGATTAGGCGTCGGCATCCTTGCCGATCAGGCGTGTGAAACCCAGCGGGAAGAGGCGCTGGTGCGCATCGATGCGCACCATCTGTTTGATGCCAATACCGTCTGGCTTGGCCTGAAGCGCGGACAGCTGCAGCGCAACTATGTCTGGCAGTTTATGGAACTATGCAACGCCAATCTGTCGCTGGAAGAGATTAAACGTCAGGCGCTCTCCTCTCAGCGCGAAGAAGAGCCGGTTATCGACTTCCAGATCTAATCCGGCAGCGACTCGACGATGGCCAGCTGAAGGCCATCCCAGCCTTTACTGCCGACGGTTTGCAGCGCGGTGGCCGTCAGATGTGGGCTGTTGCCGACGTCGGACAGATACTGCCGCAGCCCCTGCACGTTTTCGTCTGTTGATTGCGAATCGACAATACGCCCGCCGCGCACCACGTTATCGCCGATAATCACGCTGCCGACGCGTGCCAGCTTTAGCGCCCAGCGCAGGTAGTGCGGATTATTGCGTTTATCGGCGTCAATAAAGATCATATCGAACGGCCCCTGCAGCGTCGGCAGGCTCTCCAGCGCCGCCCCCACCCGCACGTCGATTTTGTCTGCCATGCCCGCTTCGGCGAAATTTTCGCGCGCGACCTGCGCATGCTGCGGCGAAAACTCCAGCGTCACGATGCGGCCGCTCTCCGGCAGGGCGCGCGCCAGCCACAGCGTGCTGTAACCGCCCAGCGTGCCGATCTCCAGAATGCGCGAGGCGTTCATCATGCGCGCCAGCAGGTAGAGCAGCTTGCCCTGGTTGGCCGCCACGTCAATCGGCGGCAGGCCAGCGGCGGCATTGCGCGCCAGTACCGCCTCCAGCGCCGCATCCGGTTTCACCAGCGTCTGGGTGAAATAGTCATCGACTGCTCGCCACATATGATCGCTCATACTTATCTCCTTGTTTAAAAACTGAGCATAGCAGCCGCGCGGCATAAAATTTTTTTTAACTCCGCAAAACTCGCTGTTTCGGGTTTCTGCCTGGTGAGAAAAACATCCTGCGCTGAGACGACGCGATAGAGTGGAAGAAAACCGATGAAAAAGGGGAGTGAGATGTCGCGTCTTCAACTAAAAGATTCCGATCTGCTGCGCCAGCAGGCGCTGTTCGGCGGCCGCTGGCAGGATGCTCACAGCGGCGAGACCTTGCCGGTTGTCGATCCCGCCAGCCGTGAAACGCTGGCGACCATTCCGGCGCTGGGGCGCGCTGAGACGGAAGCGGCTATCGCCTGCGCCGAATCGGTGCGCATCGCCTGGGGCAAAACGCCCAACGCCAGCCGCGCCGCGCTGCTGGAGAAGTGGCATCAGCTTATCCTCGATAACGCCGACGACCTGGCGGCGATCATGACCGCCGAACAGGGCAAACCGCTCGCCGAAGCGAAGGGCGAAGTGCTGTACGGCGCGAGCTTTGTCAAATGGTTCGCCGAAGAGGCGCGCCGTATCTATGGCGACACCATTCCTGCGCCGAGCGAAGATCGCCGCATTCTGGTGCTGAAACAGCCTGTCGGCGTCGCGGCGGCCATCACGCCGTGGAATTTCCCCATCGCCATGATCACGCGAAAAGTCGCGCCTGCGCTGGCGGCAGGCTGCCCGATTATCGTCAAGCCGTCGGAGCTGACGCCGCTTTCGGCGCTGGCGCTGGCGGTGCTGGCAGAGCGCGCGGGCTTTCCCGCTGGCGTGCTGCAGGTTGTGACCGGTTTGCCCACCGAGATTGGCGCGGCGCTGACCGGCAGCCGTCTGGTGCGGAAAATCTCCTTCACCGGCTCGACGCGCGTCGGCCAGCTGCTGATGCAACAGAGCGCCGACAGCGTAAAACGCCTCAGCCTGGAGCTGGGCGGCAACGCGCCTTTTATTGTCTTCGACGACGCCGATGTCGATATCGCGGTAGCGGGCGTAATGGTCAGCAAGTTTCGCAACGCCGGGCAGACCTGCGTCTGCGCCAATCGCATTCTGGTGCAGCGCGCTATTTATGAACGCTTCGCGGCGAAGCTGCTCGACGCGGTCGCCACCCTGAAGGTGGGCGACGGCTTTGCGCCAGGCAGCACTATCGGCCCGCTGATCAACGAACGCGCGGTCGAGAAAGTTAACGGCCACATCGCAGATGCGCTTGGCCTGGGCGCGGAGCTGCTGACCGGCGGCGCCAGCCACGGCAACGGCACTTACGTGCAGCCCACGGTGCTCGGCAAGGTTACGGCACAGATGCGTATCGCCCATGAAGAGACGTTCGGTCCGGTCGCGCCGCTGTTTATCTTTGACGAAGAGGAGGAGGCGGTTGCGATGGCCAACGATACGCCCTATGGTCTGGGCGCCTATTTCTTTACCGAAAATATTCGTCGCGCATGGCGCGTCGCCGAAGCGCTGGAATTTGGCATGGTCGGCTTTAATACCGGCGCGATCTCATTAGAAGTCGCGCCATTCGGCGGCGTAAAATTATCGGGAATTGGCCGGGAAGGATCGCGCTATGGCATTGAAGAATATCTGGAACAGAAAGCCTTCCATATTGGCAGCCTGAATTAATCCTTCGGCTTTTTTTTAATATCCTGCAAAGAGCGTTTGTCGCATAAGCGGCAAACGCTCTTTATTTTGTGCGCTGCGTCAGGTTTTTCTCGCTGTTCGCCATTTTAGTGCAAGTTTCATGCGCAATGCACCACGGTAACGCATGAATTTTGTGAGCCAAATCATCTGTTTATTCCTTCGGCAATTACGCAAAATTTCCTCTTTCAATACGGCAGAAAATTTTTTTGCGCTGTTTTAAACGCATTTTTATTTTTCAACTGGCTGGCATACTTTCTGCATTACCTTTTTGCACAAGCTTATTAACGCTGAATATAAGTCCTGCTTTAGCGCTAATTCCCTGATGGTTGACGGGTGTAACAAATAAGGATTTATCCATGTTAAGTTTCGACCCTGAAAAAGTTTCGCTTCCTGTCGGCCATTATATTGACGGCCATCACGTTCAAACCCAGGGGGCGGCATTTGCCGTCAGACGTCCGTCCGACGGCAAAGCCTACGCCACGCTGCATGAGGCGGACGCCGCCGATGTCGACCGCGCGGTACAGCTCGCGCACCAGGCGCTGAAAATCAGCGGCTGGTCTGGCTGCGCGCCGCGCGAACGCGGCCGGGTACTGCGTCGCTGGGCCGATCTTATTGAGCAGGACAGCCTGCTGGCGCAGCTGGAGGCGCTCGGCTCCACCCGTCCTATCGGCGATGTCATCCAGCATGAAATTCCGTTCACCGCCGAAGCGATTCGCTTCTACGCCGAGTGCGCGGATAAGTACAGCGGCGATCTCTTTCCGACGCGCGAAAGCAGCCTGGGTATGCTGATCGCTGAGCCTTACGGCGTGGTTGGCGCTATTACGCCGTGGAATTTTCCGCTATCGATGGCGTCGTGGAAGTGCGGCCCGGCGCTGGCGGCGGGCAACGCGGTGGTGCTCAAACCCTCCGAGCTTACGCCCTTTTCAACGGTGCGCATGGCTGAACTGGCGGTGCAGGCTGGCCTGCCGGCTGGCGTGCTCAATATCGTGCAGGGCAGCGGCGCGGTGACCGGCCATGCACTGGTGACGCATCCGCTGGTGCGCAAAGTCTCGTTTACCGGCTCGACCCTGACCGGCGCGCGCATTATGAGCGACGTGGCGCAGCACGGCATGAAGCCGGTCACGCTGGAGCTGGGCGGCAAAAGCCCGCAGCTGGTGTTTGACGACGCGGGCGACATCGAGGTGGTGGCGCAGCGCATTCTGCGCGGTTTTACCGCCAACGGCGGCCAGGCCTGCGTGGCGGGCACCCGTCTGATTGTGCAGCGCGCCATCGCTGCGCCGCTGCTGGATCGCCTGAGCGCGCTGTGCCGCGGCGTGCAACCGGGCGTGACCTGGAGCGGCGACAGCCGCTACGCGCCGTTGATCGATGAACGGCAGGGCAAAAAAGTTGCCTCCGTGATCGCCGCCGCGAAGGCGCAGGGCGCGGAAGTGCTGGTCGGCGGCGAGCGTTTCGCCGACACCGGTGAGGGCTGGTTCTGGCAGCCCACCTTGCTGTGCGGCGTCACCCAGGATAACCCGGCGGTGCAGCAGGAGATTTTCGGCCCGGTGCTGACGGTGCAGACCTTCGACGACGAAGAAGAGGGCCTGCGGCTGGCGGCGCATGAGATTTATGGCCTGTGCGCGGGCGTGCATACCCTGAGCCTGCCGCGCGCGCTGCGCGCCATACGCGCCATTGAGGCGGGCACCGTGTGGGTCAACCGCTACGGCCGCTCCGGCGACTTCATCATTCCCACCGGCGGCTTTCTTGGCTCCGGCGTCGGCAAAGATTTGGGGCGGCAGGCGTTTCAGGCCTGCCAGCGTCAGAAAAGCGTACTGATCGATTTTTAACTTTTCCTGATTAAAACGAGGTCGCGTCATGGCACTGTTTAAACCGAAATTTATCACCTTTGACTGTTACGGCACGCTGATTAACTTCGATATGGCGGGCGCGGCGGCGCGCTGTTTTAAGGCGCGCGTGGCGGCTGACGAGATGCAGGCCTTCACAACCGATTTCGCCCGTTATCGTCTGGATGAAGTGCTGGGCGCCTGGAAGCCTTACTACGACGTGGTGAGCAACGCGCTGCAGCGCACCTGCAAAAAATGGGGCGTGGCGTGGGATAAGGCCGACAGCGACTTTATCTACACCGACTGCGCCAGCTGGGGACCGCACCCCGACGTGCCTGCCGGGCTGGCGAAACTGGCGACCGAGTTCCCGCTGGTGCTGCTCAGCAACTCGATGAAGGATCTGCTGCCGCACCATATTCCGCGTCTGGGCGCGCCGATCCATATGGCGATCACCGCGGAGGAGGTGGGCGCCTATAAGCCGCAGATGAAGGGCTTTGAATATATGCTGCAGAAGCTCGACTGCCGCCCGGACGAGATCCTGCACGTCTCCTCCAGCTTTCGCTACGACCTGATGACGGCGCACGATCTCGGCATCACCCATAAAGCCTGGGTTAATCGCGGTCACGAACCGGCTAATCCCTACTACGGCTACACCGAAATCCATGACATCGGCGCATTGCCTGCCGTCGTTGGACTCTGAGGAGTGCGCTATGAAACTCGAATCGTTCTGGCAGGCCACGGCACCGCCGTTTCACGGCGCGGCGCAAGGTTCGCTGCCGTCGCATGCTGACGTGGTGGTGATCGGCGGCGGCTTTACCGGCGTCTCGGCGGCGCTGAGCCTGGCGCGCAGCGGTCTGGACGTGGTGCTGCTGGAGGGCGGCGAGGTGATGAGCCAGGCCTCGGCACGCAACGGCGGGCACTGCAATACCGGCGTGGCGCAGAACTTCGCCTCGCTGGTGGCGAGCCAGGGCATCGAGAAAGCCAGCCGCTTCTACCGCGCCTACGACGATGCGGTCAGCTATGTCGAACAGCTGGTGCGCGATGAGCGGATCGACTGCGATTTTCGCCTGTGCGGCAAGCTCAAGCTCGCCAGTAAGGCGTCGCATTTCGCTGGCCTTCGCGAAGCCTGGGAGCTGATGCGCCGCACCGTGGACCCGGAAATTGAGCTGATCGGCAAAGAGGCGATCCGCCGTGAAGTCGACAGCGACGCCTTTCACGGCGGGCTGCTGCAACAGCGCGGTGGCCAGATGCATATGGGTAAATTCGGCGTCGGTCTGGCGGAAGCGGCGGCGCGCAGCGGCGCGAAAATCTTTCCGCACCACGCCGTAACCGGCTTAACCCGCCTTGACGGCTATCGCCACCGCGTACAGACCGCCAAAGGGGAGATCCTCGCCGACAAGGTGCTGATGGCGACCGGCTGCTCTAACGTTGGGCCTTTTCGCTGGTTTCAACGCCGTATCGTGCCGGTAGGCAGCTTTATCGTGGTGACGGAGCCGCTGGGCGATGCGTTAATCCGCCGCGTGCTGCCAAACGATCGCACCTATGTCACCTCGCTCAACCTCGGTAACTACTTTCGCACCACCGCCGATCGTCGGCTGGTATTTGGCGGCCGCGCGCGTTTCGCGGTCAGCAATCCCACCTCCGACTCGCGCAGCGGCGACATCCTGCAGGCCTCCATGGCCAGGCTCTTTCCGCCGCTGGCGCAGGCGCGCATCGACTACTGCTGGGGTGGCATGGTGGATATGTCCGCCGACCGGCTGCCGCATGCGGGCGAACATGACGGTGTTTTCTACTCCATGGGCTACAGCGGCCACGGCACTCAGATGTCGGTGTGGATGGGCGCGGTGATGGCGGACCTGATCGCCGAAAAAAGCAATCGCAATCCCTGGCAGCGCGACGCCTGGCCCGCGCTGCCCGGTTATCACGGCAAGCCGTGGTTTTTGCCGCTGGCCGGACTCTATTACAAAGCCAAAGATCGTTTCTCTTGATGCTTCATTCCAGGGGTTGAACCTTAAACGCTATTGAGGGTACGCAGATGAGTAAAAATGATAATAACGCGCTGACGCGCATGCTGACCGAAGGCACGCTGTCACGCCGCGGCCTGATGAAAATGCTCTCCGCCGGCGCGGTGATGAGCAGCGGCATTATCGGCTTCCCACAGCTGGGCTTCGCCGCCGAAACGCCGGTGAAAGGCGGCAAAATACGCGCCGCGATGTCAAACGCCTCCGCGACCGATACCCTTGACCCGGCCAAAGCCAACAACAGCGGCGACTATACCCGGCAGTGCATGTTCTACAACGGCCTGACCGAGCTGGATAAAAATCTCAAAGCCCTGCCGGCGCTGGCGACATCGCTCGACTCCAGCGACGGCATCACCTGGCAGATTAAACTGCGCAGCGGCGTGACCTTTCACGATGGCAAGCCGCTGACCGCTAAAGATGTGATCTACTCGCTGAGCCGCCATAAAGATGCCGCGGTTGCCTCTAACGCTTTTAAAATCGCCGAGCAGTTCCAGAGCCTGAATGCGGTAAACGACAACGAAGTGCAGCTGGTGCTGAGCCAGGCGAACTTCGATCTGCCCTATATCCTCGCCGCGCCGCCGTTTTTGATCGTGCAGGACGGCACCAAAGACTTTACCAAAGGCATCGGCACCGGGCCTTACGTCTGCAAGGAGTTTACGCCGGGCGTGCGCTCGGTCGGCCGCAAAAATCCCAACTATTTTAAGCCGGGTTTGCCGCACCTCGACGAGGTGGAACTGCTGGGCGTCACCGACCAGGCGGCGCGCGTCAACGCCCTGATGTCGGGCGATCTGCATATCGTCTCAACCCTGGGCGCCAACGACTGCAAGCGTATTAAGGCGACCAGCGACTTCGCCGTGCTGGAGAGCAAATCAGGGATGTACACCAACCTGATTGTGCGCACCGATATCAAACCGGGCAGCAACGAAGACTTTGTACTGGCGATGAAATATCTGCAGCCGCGCGAGATGCTGGTCAAAACCGTGCTGCAGGGCTACGGCGACGTCAGCAACGATACGCCGGTGCCGCCCTGGCATCCGCTCTATAACGCCGAGCTGAAGCCGCGTCCGCTCGATGTGGAGAAGGCGAAATTCCATATCGAAAAGGCGGGGATGAAGGGCGCGACGGTAGAGATCGTCACCACGCCAAATATCGAAGGGGCGGTCGAAGGCGGCCAGCTGATCCAGCAGGTGTCGCGTAACGCCGGCATCAACGTGAAGGTGCGCCGCGTGCCCTATGACGGCTACTGGTCGACGCACTGGACCAAAGATCCCGTGGGCTACGGCTCTATCAACCCGCGGCCGACGCTCGATATGCTCTTCTCGCAGTTCTACCTGTCCGGCGCACCCAACAATGAGTCGGGCTGGAAGAACCCGCAGTTCGACCAGCTGGTGACGGCGGCGCGCGGCGAGCGCGACCAGGGGAAACGCAAGCAGATGTACGGCGATATGCAGAAGCTGATCTACGACCACTGCGGCACCATTATTCCGACCTTTATCAGCACCATCGACGGCTACAGCAAAAAGGTGAAGGGCGTCGAAGCCTGGCCCTCCGGCATGATGATGGGCTACCGCTTTCACGAATTCGCCTGGCTGTCCGCTTAACCCTCTCTACGCTGGAGAACGCCGATGAACCGATACATGATGTTCCTGATCGCCCGCCGCGCAGGCGCTGGCATCCTGACTTTGCTTATCGTCTCGGCGGTGGTGTTCTTTATCACCAGCCTGCTGCCGGGCGACGCGGCGCAGATGATCCTCGGGCAAAACGCCACGCCGGAAACGGTGGCGGCGCTGCGCGCCCAGCTTGGGCTGGATCAGCCGCTGCTGCTGCGCTACTTCAGCTGGCTGGGCGGCATACTGCAGGGCGATTTCGGCACCTCTTTCGCCAGCCATCTGCCGGTGATGCAGCTGGTGGCACAGCGCATTCCCGCCACCTTTGAGCTGGCGGCGATCACCACGCTGATTTGCGTGCCGCTGGCGCTGCTGATCGGCATGACCGCCGCCATGACGCGCGGGTCGATGCTGGATCGCGTGCTGGTGATCGGCACCATGGCGATGGTGGCGGTGCCGGAGTTTCTGGTGGCGACGGTGGCGGTGCTGATCTTCGCCGTGAAGCTGCACTGGGTGTCGGCGATGTCCTTCGGCTCGCCGAATATGGATCTGGTCAGCTACCTGAAAGCCTACGCGCTGCCGGTGCTGACGCTCTGCTGTGTGCTGGTGGCGCAGATGGCGCGCATGACGCGCGCCGCCATTATCAACCAGCTCGACAGCCCCTATCTGGAGATGGCGCTGCTGAAAGGCGTGTCGCCGCTGCGCGCTGTGCTGCGCCACGCCTTGCCCAACGCGGTTGGCCCTATAGCTAACGCGATTTCGCTCAGCCTGTCCTATTTGTTCGGTGGGGTCATCATTATCGAAACCATCTTCAGCTATCCCGGCCTCGCCAGCCAGCTGGTGGATGCGGTAAGCAACCGCGACCTGCCGGTGGTGCAGTTCTGCGTAATGCTGTTCGCCGGCTGCTATCTGCTGTTGCTGCTGCTGGCTGACGTGCTGACCATCGCCTTCAACCCGAAATGGAGAAGCGCATGAATATTTTACTTCCCGTTCGTCTCTTTCAGTCTCTGTCAATCTCAGGACGGCTGGGCTTAACGGTCTCGGCGTTCTGGCTGCTGATGGCGATTTTCGGCAACCAGCTGGCGCCGCACAACGTCGAGGATATCGGCGGCGGCCCGCTGTTCGGCGGCTTTACCGCGGACAACTGGCTCGGCACCGACGCGCTGGGGCGCGATATTCTCAGCCGAATTCTCTACGGCGCGAAGTTCTCTATCGGTCTGGCGCTGGGCGCGGCGCTCGGCGCCAGCCTGATCGGCACGCTGCTGGCGCTGCTGGCGGCCGTGACCGGCCGCTGGCTGGAGGAGATCCTGGGCCGTGTCAACGACGCCATGCTGGTGCTGCCGGGCAAAGTGCTGTCGCTGATGATTGTCGCGGTATTCGGCTCTTCGCTGCCGATGCTGCTGCTCACCGCCATCTTCACCTACTGGCCGGGCGCGTTCCGCATCGCCTTCGCCATGGCGGGCAGCCTGCGCAATATGGACTATGTGCGCGCCTCCCGGCTGCGTGGCGAGAGCCGCTGGTATATCGCCATTCATGACATCCTGCCCAATATGGTGCATCCGATGCTGGCGGATTTCGGTCTGCGCTTTGTCTATATCGTCTTGCTGCTCAGTGGCCTGAGCTTCCTCGGTCTCGGCGTACAGCCGCCCTACGCCGACTGGGGCACCCTGGTGCGCGAAAATATTCAGGGGCTGTTTGACGGCTCGCCAGCGGTGCTGATGCCTGCGCTGGCGATCGCCAGCCTGACTGTCGGCGCTAACCTGTTTATCGACAGCCTGCAACAGATGCGTCCGCTGACGCTGGCGAAGGAGGGCGTATGAACGTGATGCCGCATACCGCAATGCCGGTGATCTCCGTGGAAAAGCTGCGTGTCACGGCGCAGAGCGACAAGGGCGAATCGATTGACCTGGTGTCAGATATCCGCTTCACCGTACAGAAAGGGGAGGTGCTCGCCCTGATCGGCGAATCGGGCTCCGGGAAAACCACTATCGCCATGGCGCTGATGGGCTATGCCCGTCCCGGCTGTCGCATCGCCGAAGGCAACATCCACGTTGCGGGCGTCGACGTCAACAGCCTCAGCCCGCAGCAGCTGCGCGAGTTTCGCGGCAACAAAGTCGCCTATATCGCCCAGAGCGCGGCGGCCTCCTTTAATCCCGGCATGAAAATCATCGATCAGGTGATCGAGCCGGTGGTGATCCACGGCACCATGACGCGCAAAGCGGCGAAGGCCAAAGCGGTGGCGCTATTCCGCGAGCTGGCGCTGCCCAACCCCGACACCATCGGCGACCGCTGGCCACATCAGGTTTCCGGCGGGCAGCTGCAGCGGCTGATGACCGCGATGGCGCTGATTGGCGATCCCGACGTGGTGATCCTCGACGAGCCGACCACGGCGCTCGACGTCACCACCCAGGTGGAAGTGCTGAAGGCCTTTCGCCGCGTGGTGGCGCAGCGCGGCGTCACCGCCATCTACGTCAGCCACGATCTTGCCGTGGTGGCGCAGATGGCGGATCGCATACTGGTGCTGCTGCGCGGCCAGATCGCCGAATATGGCACCACTGAACGGCTGATCGGCGCGCCGCAGGCGGAGTATACGCGGCTGCTGATGGACGCGGCGCGACAGACAGAGCGTCCCAGCCCGTGGCGCGAGGCAAGCGGCGAGCTTCAGCCGCTGCTGGAGGTGCGCGACCTCTGCGCCGGCTACGGCCCGCGCGACAGCGACGGCCAGCCGAAGATCCGCATTCTGGAGGATATCAATCTCCAGCTGTGGAAAGGTCAGGCTATCGGCATTATCGGCGAGTCGGGTTCGGGCAAAACTACCCTGGCGCACGCCATTGCCGGTCTCAACGCGCCCTGTCACGGCCATATGCTGTTTAACGGCCACTATATCGCGGGCGATATGCACCGGCGGCCGGATAATGAGCTGCGCCGTATCCAGTATGTGTTTCAGATGGCGGATACCGCGCTCAATCCGGCGCACAGCGTCGAGCGTATTCTGTCGCGGCCGCTGGCGCTGTTTCACGGCCTGCGCGGCCAGGCGCTGACCCAGCGGCTGCATCAGCTGCTCGATCTGGTGAAGCTGCCGCGCAGCGTGCTGTGGCGACGTCCCTGGGCGCTCTCTGGCGGTCAGAAGCAGCGCGTCAATCTGGCGCGCGCGCTGGCGGCGGAGCCGGATCTGATCCTGTGCGACGAAGTCACCTCGGCGCTGGATACCGTCGTCGCGGCGGCGGTGCTGGATCTGATCAGCGAGCTGCGGCGCGAACTGGGCCTGTCGGTGCTGTTTATCAGTCACGATATGCACGCGGTGCGGGCGGTCTGCGACAATATCGTGGTGATGAAGTCGGGACGCATTGTGACCCAGCTGGCGCGGGAAGATTACGATAAGCCGACCCGTGAGCTCTATTTCGAGCGCCTGAAACGCGCGGTGCCGGAGCTGCGACAGGGCTGGCTGGACGAGCACGAAGAGATTTTGAAAGCGGAATAGGGCTATCTGGCTTGCCATATTCTCCCCAGCAGTACGCTGGCGTGAACAATCTGGCTGCGCCGGTAACGCCCTTATATTGTGCGCTGTTGACTGCAAAAAAGAGGTACTAACGCTATGCCCGCTCCACTCCGCTATGTACAGGACAGCGCCGACTTTCCCGACGCCGTCGATGTGGTGATTATCGGCGCCGGCATCGCCGGGGCCGCCGCTGCCTGGGAGCTGACCCGAAAAGGGGTCAAGGTGGCGCTGCTGGAAAAGGGACTGGTCGGTGCCGAACAGTCGAGCCGCAACTGGGGCTGGTGTCGCCAGCAGAACCGCGACGAACGCGAGCTGCCGCTGATTATTCATGCGCTGCGACGCTGGGGCGAGCTGGGTCAGGAGACCGGTGAAGATCTGGGCTTCCGGCGCAGCGGGCTAATCTACGCGACGCGCAACGAGGCGGATATCGCCGCGTGGGAGACGTGGAACCGCATGGCGAAAAATTACGGCGTGCGCAGCGACATCCTGACGGGCGAACAGGCGAAGGCCGCTACGCCCGGCAGCACCACCCGCTGGCTCGGCGGCGTCTCATCGCCCACTGACGGCCACGCCGAGCCGCGCCTGGCCGCGCCGGGTCTGGCGATTGCAGCCCAGCGCCTTGGCGCGCTGGTGTTTCAGCAGTGCGCGGTGCGCGGGCTGGATATCGCCGCCGGGCGCGTCAGCGGCGTCTGGACCGAGCGCGGCCTGATCAAAACCAGCCGCGTGATCTGCGCGGCGGGCGCGTGGACCTCTATGTTCTGCCGCCGCCACGGCATCGACCTGCCGCTCGGCAACGTTATCGGCACCGCCTTTCGCACTCAGCCCATCGCGCAGGCGATCGGCGTGCCGCTCTATACGCCTGGCTTCGCCTGTCGTCCGCAGCTTGACGGCAGCTATACCGTTTCTGTCTCTGGCCGCGGCCGCCTGGAGCCGGGCGCGCAGGGCATTCGCTACGCGCGTCAGTTCTATGCCACCTTTAAAAGCCGACGCAAAAATCTGCGTCTGAATATCGGGATGAAGCCCTTTTTTCACGGCCCGGAAGCGCTCGGCGGCTGGACTTTCGATGGCGAATCGCCCTTTGAACGCACGCGCATCCTCGATCCTGCCGCCGATGCCGCTACCGTGCAGGAGGGATTAACCGCCATGCGCAACGAGTATCCGGCACTGGCTGGCCTTAAACTGGCGCAGGCCTGGGGCGGGATGATCGACAGCACCCCCGACGCGATTCCGGTTATCTCCACCGTGGCGAAGCTGCCGGGCCTGGTGCTGTCGGCAGGCTACAGCGCGCACGGCTTCGGCATTGGACCGGGCGCGGGACGGCTCGCCGCCGATCTCGCCACTAACGAGACGCCGGTCGTTGATCCCACACCTTATCGCTACAGCCGTCTGGTTGACGGCAGTGCACTTGAAACGCCTGGCATGATGTAAGGAGCAACGCATGACCACGATTTTTCGCGCCCTGACCGCGCACGATATTGAACGCTGCCATGCCATGACGCAGCAGCTGAAGTGGCCGCACCGCCGTGAAGACTGGCAGCAGGCGATAACGTTCGGCGAGGGCGTAGTCATAGAGGAGCAGGGCGAACTGCTCGGCAGCGCCATGCTCTGGCGCTGGGGTGAACGCGCCGCCACCATCGGGCTGGTGATGGTCGATGGTCAGCAGCAGGGCCGTGGACTGGGCAAACAGCTGATGCTGACTTTGCTGGAAAAGGTACCTGACTATAACGTGCGGCTGCATGCCACCGAGATGGGCAAAGGGCTTTATGAGAAGCTCGGCTTTGTGGTCACCGGACAGATCTTTCAGTACCAGACGCGCTCGCTGGACGCGACGCCGCCGGTCTCTCTGCCTGCCGGACTGCAGCTGCGTCGCGCGCAGGCGCAGGACGCGCCAGTGCTGACCGCGCTTGATCAACAGGCGCACGGCATGCTGCGTTCGCAGCTTATTGCGCATCTGATTCACCAGCATCAGACCGTGCTGCTGGAGGATGCGCAGGGCGAAATTCACGGCTTCGCCAGCCTGCGCCGCTTCGGCCACGGCTGGGCGATCGGGCCCGTTATCGCAACGACTTTCGCCGTGGCACAGGCGTTGATCGCCTCGCTGATGCAGGGGCTGCGCGGCGAATTTGTGCGTATCGATACTGATGCCGCGCTGCCGCTGGCAGGCTGGCTCGCCACGCTTGGGCTGTCGCAGGTGGATAATCCCACCACCATGGTGCGCGGCACGCCCTGGACGCCGCCAGCGGGCGGCATGCAGGCGTTTGGCCTGATGACCCAGGCGATGGCCTGATGCAGATCCTCTATAAATCGGACCCGCAGCGCGGCGCGCGGTGGCAGCAGTGGCTGGCGCAGCATGCGCCCGATATTCAGCTCCACCTCTGGCCGGAGATTGGCGACCCGCAAGAAATCGAGGTGCTGATCGCCTGGCAACCGCCAGAGACGTTAATGGAGACCTTTCCCAATCTGAAAGTGCTGCTGTCGGTGGGCGCGGGCGCGGATCAGTTCGATCTTGCCGCCTTGCCGCCCGACCTGCCGGTGGTGCGCATGATTGAGCCGGGGCTGACGCAGGGCATGGTGGAGTACGTTACCTTTGCGGTGCTCGGCCTCCATCGCGATATGGTGCGCTATCTGCGGCAGCAGCGCGAAGAGAAGTGGCTGGCGCACAGCGTAAAACCCGCCGCTACGCGGCGCGTCGGCGTGATGGGGCTGGGCGAACTGGGACAGGCTGCGCTGCGGCAGCTGGCGTCGTTCGGCTTTGACTGTGCGGGCTGGAGCCGTACGCCGCGCGAACTCGACGGCGTGGAGTGCTTCCACGGGGCTGCCCGGCTCGGCGCGTTTCTGGCACGCAGCGACATCCTGGTTTGCCTGCTGCCGTTGACGGCGGAGACGCGCGGCCTGCTTAATCGTGACCTCTTTTCTCAGCTGCCCAGGGGCGCGGCGCTGGTGCAGGCGGGACGCGGCGCGCAGCTCAGCCATCAGGATCTGCTGGACGCTCTCGACAGCGGCCAGCTTGGCGCGGCGGTCATCGACGTGACCGACCCCGAGCCGCTGCCGCCAGCTCATCCATTCTGGCGACATCCCGCTATCTGGCTGACGCCCCATATCGCCAGCCAGACGCAAAACGAAAGCGCCGTCGCCGCGCTGCTGGAGAACCTGCGCCGCTATCAGCGCGGTGAGCCGATGATCGGCCTTATCGATCGCACGCGAGGTTACTGATACAGGTTGCCGTTCTTAACGCGCCGCGCCGTATCAACTGACGCGGCGTCTACGCCTGAACCCGGCTGCCCGACGCGCGTGATGTGAAGAAATTTCCCTGCTGAAAGGGCACCGATTTTGACAGGAAATGCCGCAGCCTTACCCATAACGGCAGCATGCTGAACCAGTGGGTTGCGATACTTGAGCCAACCGAACGTTACGTGGATGAGGTATGAAAATGCAGAATGTCATGGCCGAACAACAGACCTATTCAGACAACAGTTTACTGCTGGACGCGCGCGCGCAAAACGTGCCGCGCGGCGTAGTGACCGCGCATCCGCTGGTCATTGAACGCGCAAAGGGCAGCGAGGTCTGGGACGTAGAGGGCAACCGCTATCTCGACTTTGTTGGCGGCATCGGCGTACTCAACGTCGGGCACAACCATCCGGCGGTCGTCAATGCGGTGACGCAGCAGCTGGGTCTGGTATCGCACGCCTGTTTTCAGGTAGTGGCCTATCCGGGCTATATCGAACTGGCGCAGCGTCTTAATCAGCTGGTCGGCGGCGATGAGGCCTATAAAAGCGTCTTCTTTACCAGCGGCGCGGAAGCGGTAGAGAACGCGATTAAGATCGCCCGCGCCCACACCAACCGCTCTGGCGTTATCGCTTTTGACGGCGCTTTTCATGGTCGCACGCTGCTTGGCGTCACGCTGACCGGTATGAGCCAGCCCTATAAGCAGAACTTTGGGCCTTTCCCGGCGGATATCTATCGTCTGCCGTTCCCCAATCCGCTGCATGGCGTTACGGAAGTAGACTGCCTGAAGGCGCTGGATCAGCTCTTTGCGGTGCAGATCGCGCCGGAGCGCGTGGCGGCGATCATTATCGAGCCGGTGCAGGGCGACGGCGGCTTCCTGCCGGCCGGCCCGGCGTTTATGCAGGCGCTGCGCCGCATCACCGAGCAGCACGGCATCGTGCTGATCTGCGATGAAGTGCAGACCGGCTTTGGCCGCACCGGCAAGATGTTCGCCTTCCAGCATCTCAACATTAAACCCGATCTGGTGACGGTCGCCAAAAGCCTCGGCGGCGGTCTGCCGATCTCCGGCGTGGTGGGCAAAGCGGCAATAATGGACGCGCCAGCGCCGGGCGGCCTGGGCGGTACCTACGGCGGCAACGCGCTGGGCTGCGCGGCGGCGCTGGCGGTGCTCGATCTGCTGGAGCATGACAACCTGCTGGCACGCGCTGAACAGCTCGGCGAGCAGCTGCACGCGCGGCTGCAGCAGCTGGCGGAAAAGTACGCCTGTATCGGTGACGTGCGCGGCCTCGGCTTTATGCTGGCGGTGGAGATTCTTGATTTTGAAACCGGCAAGCCCGACGCCGCGCTGACGCAGAAGATCCTCGACAGCGCCTGTCAGGAGGGCCTGCTGCTGATCAAGTGCGGCATTCAGCGCAATGTGGTGCGCTTCCTTGCTCCGCTTGTTACAACTGATTCACAACTTGAGGAGGCGCTGCATATTTTCGATATCGCCCTGGCGCGCGCCACCGGCCGTCTGGGGTAATGCACCTTCCTCATTGATATTCCTGAAATAATTATAATTTTTCCTGATGGATAACACGCACGTTAGCGCTGGCGCTGGCGGCGCAAAGCGTGTTATACCATCAGCACGTCCTGCACAATTGGTTAACAATGAGGGGTGGTATGAACGGCTTAATGAAACTTGACCGCATTGATATCAACATCCTGGTGCAACTGCAAAAAGATGGCCGTATCAGCAACGTTAATCTCGCCGATGCCGTGGGACTTTCGCCCAGCCCGTGCCTGCAGCGCGTCAAGCGCCTTGAGCAGGCGGGCTTTATCACCGGCTATGAAGCCCATATCAATCTCACCAAAATCACCGATTCGGTTACGGTCTTTACCGAAGTGACGCTCTCCGGCCATCGCCGCGAAGATTTTATGAAGTTTGAGAGCGCGCTGCGCGAGGTCGATGAGCTGATGGAGTGCCACCTGATCACCGGCGGTTACGACTATCTGCTGCGCTTTATCACCCGCAGCATTGAGCACTATCAGGAAGTGATTGAGAAGATGCTCGATGCGCAGATCGGCATTGATAAATACTTTAGCTATATCGTGATCAAATCGCCGGTAATGAAGAGCAGCGTACCGTTGCGCTCGCTGATTACGCGGCAAAACGATGTGCTGGGCACGGTGTAAACGCAACAGCTTCCTCTTCTTTTTGCCCGGTAACCGGGGCCATCGTATTCGAAAAAAACGCCTCAGGACACTCAGCCCCATAAGGGGCTTTTTTTAGTGCCGAACCCTGCGCTTTCAGGCAGCATAAAATTTCATTTCAGCCCGTTTTTCACCTTATCTGACTGGTTCGCCGCGCCTCTTCAGCCGCGTCGGCTGACCGGGCGCATTTACTATAAACCCATGCCGCGACAAGGAGTTATTAATGACTGCACTAATAATTGCCGACCATATCTGGCAGCGCGACGACTTTACCCTCTCCACCAAACGGACACGGCTGGACATGGACTGGATCCATTACCAGCTGGCCGAACGCTCTTACTGGGCGAAAGGGCAGTCGCGCGCCACAACCGAGCGGGCGGTTGCCGCGTCGCTGCCGTTCGGGCTTTACCACGTCGATGCGCAGATCGGCTTTGGACGGCTGATTACCGATTACACCCGTTTCGGCTGGCTGTGCGATGTGATTATCGACGAGGCGTGGCGCGGACATGGCTTAGGCAGCTGGCTGGCAAGCTGCGTGCGCGAACACCCTGAGCTTGCCACGGTGCGGCGCTGGATGCTTTCAACAAACGATGCCCATCAGCTCTACCAGCGGCTCGGCTGGCGCGTAGTGCAGGAGCCGCACAAGCTGATGGAGTTCCCTCTCTCCTGACACTGGAGCGACACAGATGCGTTACCGCGTTGGCGTAGACATTGGCGGATCTTTTACCGATTTCGCCGTGCTGGATCGGCAAACCAACCAGATCCATACCCTGAAAGTGCTGTCGCGGCCCGATGCGCCTGGCAGCGAAATTCTGGCCGGGCTGGCGCAGTTTGCCGAGCGCGACGGCCTTGACCCGGCAGAAATTGGCTACTTTACCCACGGCACCACGGTCGGCATTAACGCAGTGATCCAGCGGCGCGGCGTCCGGCTGGCGCTGTTTGCCACCGAAGGTTTCTGCGACGTGCTGGAGCTGGCGCGGCTGAAAATCCCCCATATTCACGATCTCTTTTCCCGTCGGCCCGCGCCGCTGATAAGCCGCGACCGTGTTTTCGCTATTCGCGAGCGCACCGACCGCGACGGCAGAGTGCTGCAGGCCGTGGATCGCCAGAGCGTGCTGGCGGCCATTGAGCGAGCGCGTGAGGCGGGCTGTCAGGGCATCGTGGTGGCGCTGCTGCACAGCTACCGCAACCGGCATAACGAGGCGGCGGTCAAGGCGATTGTCGAGGAGGTCGCGCCCGATCTGCTGGCCTGTTGCTCTGCCGATATCTGGCCGATTATTCGCGAATATGAGCGCACCATCACCGCCACCATCAACGCCTACGTGCAGCCGATGGTCATCAACTATCTGGAAAAGTTTGAAAGCGCGCTGCGCGCCAGAGGCGTGACGACGCCGCCGCGCATCACCAAATCCAACGGCGGGGTGATGGGCGTCGAGCAGGCGAAGCGCGAATGTGTGCAGATGGTGCTCTCCGGCACCGCCTCGGGCGTTATCGGCGCTAGCTATCTCGCCAGCGCCTGCGGTTTTGATCGCATCCTCAGCCTCGATATCGGCGGCACCAGCGCCGACGTGGCGGTGATTATTAATGGCGAAGTGGCGCAGGGCAACGGCGAGATGATCGGCGACTTCCCGGTCTATATTCCCTCGGTGGCGGTGACCTCGGTCGGGCAGGGCGGCGGTTCGCTGGCGTGGATCGACGCGCAGGGCGTTATGCAGATGGGACCGGACAGCGCCGGTTCGCTGCCTGGCCCGGTCTGCTTCCAGCGCGGCGGCACCCAGCCAACCGCCACCGACGCCTTCGCCGCCTGCGGCATGATTGGCCATGGCGATCTCGGCTACCACGCGGTGCAGGTCGATGTCGCTGCCGCGCGTGCGGCCTGGCAGCCGCTGGCCGATCGCCTCGGCGTCTCGGTGGAGCAGACCGCGGAAACCGCCATTGAGCTGGCGATCTCCAGTATGTACAGCGACACCAGCGGCCTGCTGTCGCGTTTTGGCCTCGACCCGCGTGAATTCTGGTTTCTCGCCTTTGGCGGCGCGGGGCCGATGATGGGCTGCTTTCTGGCGCGCGAACTCAATATGAAAGGCGTTATCGTGCCACCGACACCCGGCGTGCTGTCGGCGCTGGGCGGGCTGGTGGCGGATATCCGCAATGACTTTATCCGCACGCTCTACAGCGATCTCAACGCGCAGCTGGCGGACCGGCTGGCGACCGAGGCGGAGAGCCTGAGCCAGCGGGCGCAGGCCTGGCTGGCGGCGGAGCATGGCAAAGAGATGCCGTTCACGCTGCAGTTCAGCGCCGATATGCGCTATCGCGGGCAGTCGTTCGAGATTGACGTGCCGCTGGAGGCGACGTGGCTGGCGAGCGCTGACGTGGCGGCGCTGCATGCGGCTTTCGACCGGCAGCATCATCAGCTGTTCGGCCACAGCGACGCCGCCGCGCCGGTACAGCTCATCAACCTGCGGCTGGTGATCGCTTCACCCACGCCGAAACCCACGCTGAAAACGCTCCCGGCGGCCAGCGAACCGGTACAGGCGTCGAAGCGGGTTGAGGCGTGGATAGATGGCGCCTTCCATCAGGTCGATCTGGTGCTGCGCGCTGCGCTGCGCCCCGGCCACCAGCTGCGCGGGCCGGTCATCGTGGCGCAGGATGACTGCACCACCTGCGTGCCGCCGCGCATGCAGGTAGAGGTGGACAGTTTCGGCAACCTGTTAATTACCCCCCTGGGCGAGGAGCCGTAACCATGGCTATTGACGGACGTAACCTGCAAATTCTCGCCAACTACTGCGCGGCGGCGGCCGACGCGATGGCGTTTACTTTGATGCGCACCGCGCACTCCACCTTTGTGAAAGAGACTGAAGATTTCTCCTGCCAGATAGTCAGCCGCGACGGGCTGGCCTTCGCCTCGCCGCGCAGCTTCGGCGCGCCCTGGTACAGCGGCATCGACTATGCGCCTGTGCTGACGCTGATCGGCGACTATCGCGAAGGGGACATCTGCATCACCAACGACGCTTATGCAGGCAATGTAGCGACCCATTCGCCCGATATTCATATCTGGAAGCCGGTATTTTACGCCGGCGAAATCGTCTGCTTTGTCGTCGGCCATATTCACAATACCGATATCGGCGGTGCGGTGCCCGCCTCGCTGTCGCGCTCGCTTACCGACATTGTGCAGGAGGGCATCCGCATTCCGCCGCTCAGGATCGTGCGCGACGGCGAGCTGAATGAGGATGTGGCGCGTATCCTGCGCCTTAACGTGCGCGTGCCGGAGCAGAACTGGGGCGACTTTAAGGCGCAGATCGCCTCGGTCAATATCGGCGAGCGTAAGATCCATGAGATCATCGCCCGCTTCGGCGTCGCTGATTTCCTGCAGGGGATCGAGGGAATTCTCGACTATGCCGAACAACAGGCGCGCGCCATTATCCGCACCATCCCTGACGGCGACTATTTTTACGCCGATTACGCTGATGAAGATGGCGAAGGCGGCTATCCCTGCCGCGTGGCGATCACCCTGCGCGTGCGCGACGATACGCTGGAGCTGGACTACACCGGCAGCGATCCGCAGCTCGCCTCGTCGCTGAATATGCCGACCGGCGGCCGCGAGCGCCATCCGCTGGCGCTGGTCGGCGTCACCTACGTGCTGTCGACGCTCAACCCCGGGCTGCTGCTTAACGCCGGCACGCTGCGCCCGACGCGCGCTGTCTTGCCACCAGGCACGGTGATGAACTGCGAAGCGCCTGCCGCCGTCGGCATGCGATCGCTTACCTGCGCCCTGTCGCAAATCGCCACCGTCGGCGTTTTTTCACTGGCGCTGCCGGAGCGACTGCCAGCGAACTCGCCGGGCGGCAACTCGATTATGAATATTCGCACGCTGGACGCGCACAACCGCAGCGTCGTGGCATCGCTCGGGCCAGTCGGCGGCGGCGCGGGCGGCACGCCGCGTCACGACGGCCCGGATGGATCGGGCGGGCTTTCCGCCTTCCTGAAAAACACCCCGATTGAGGTCAACGAAGCGGAAGTGCCCATTCGCTTCCTGCGCTACGGTCTGGCGCCCGACAGCGCCGGGCCCGGACGCTTTCGCGGCGGGCTGGCGACCGAAATGGCCTTTGAGATCTTCACGCCGGAAACCACCGTCACCGCACGCAACCGCAACCGTTCGGTATTCGCCTCGGCGGGCGCGGCAGGCGGCTGCGCAGGCGGCCTTTCTCATTTTCGCACCCTGCGCGACGGCAAGGTGCTGGAGCACGGCAACCGCGACGTAATCCACTGCCAGCCGGGCGATGTGGTCGAGGTGCGCGGGCCTGGCGCGGGCGGCTACGGCCTGCCCGTGCAGCGCGACGTCGGGGCGGTACTCAGCGATGTGCGCTGCGGTTTTCTCAGCGCAGCGGCGGCGCGCGAGCAGTATGGCGTGGTGATAACAGATGGCGAGGTAGATGCGGCGGCGACAGCGCAGCTGCGCGCCGCGATGCCGCAGCAGGCGAAGGCGCATTTTCATCACGGCGAGGCGCGCCAGGCGTTTGAAGCGTGCTGGACACCGGAGCGCTACCGCTTGCTCACCGCCTTTCTCGCTGACGCGCCGGTGAGCTGGCGTCATTTTCTGAAAACTCAGGTGTTTCGCGCCGTCGAACAGGCAGGTGAAGCGGCGGATATGGCACAAATATTCAGCGATTTACGGCTGCGCTTTCCTGCATTAGCAGGCGGATAAGCCAGATTGTCGTCTACCCTTAATCTCTGACACGGATTTTCAAGGAGGCGACAACGATGAGCATGAAAACCAGCGATTTCTTTGTGCAGCGGCTGAAGGCCTGGGGCGTAACCCGTATTTACGGCTATCCCGGCGACGGCATTAACGGCGTGCTCGGCGCCATCCAGCGCGCCAATGAGAAGGGCGACGGCATTGAATTTATTCAGGTGCGGCACGAAGAGATGGCGGCCTTTATGGCGGCCGGTCACGCCAAATTTACCGGTGAGATGGGTGTCTGCCTCTCAACCGGCGGACCGGGCGCGACCCATCTGCTCACCGGCCTCTACGACGCAAAAATGGATCACGCGCCGGTGCTGGCGATTGCTGGCCAGGCGGAAGTCACCGCGCGCGGCGCCAGCTATCAGCAGGAGATGAATCTGGATCGCGTCTTCGCCGACGTAGCCAACTTCGTGCAGGAAGCCGCCGCGCCCGCGCAGGTGCGTCATCTGATCGATCGCGGCGTGCGCATCGCCAAAGCGCAAAACGGCGTGGCGGTCGTGATTGTGCCGAAGGATATTCAGGACGAACCCTGGGAAGCGCCGAAACATCTGCACGGCTTTACCCACTCCGGCCCCGGCTATCAGCGCCCTAAAGTCGTGCCTTACGAGGCGGATTTGCAGCGCGCTGCCGAGGTGCTTAACGCCGGTAAAAAGGTTGCCATTCTGATTGGCGCAGGCGCGCGCGGCGCGGCGGTGGAGGTGGTGCAGACCGCTAACGTGCTGGCGGCAGGCGTCGCCAAGGCGCTGCTCGGCAAGGATGTGCTGCCGGACGACGCGCCTTTCGTCACCGGCTCTATTGGCCTGCTCGGCACCAAACCGTCGTGGGAGCTGATGCAGAACTGCGACACGCTGCTGATGATCGGCAGCGGCTTCCCCTGGACCGAGTTCCTGCCGGAAGAGGGCAAGGCGCGCGCGGTTCAGATCGATATCGACCCGGCGATGCTCGGCCTGCGTTACCCCTGCGAAGTCAACCTGCACGGTGATGCGGCGGAAACCCTGCGCGCGCTGCTGCCGCTGCTGGAACATAAAGAGGACCGCAGCTGGCAGGAGGAGATCGCGGTACAGGTGCGCGACTGGTGGAAGGTGATGGAAGATCGCGCCCACGCGCCCGCCAACCCGGTAAACCCGCAGCGCGTGGTGTGGGAAATGTCGCCGCAGCTGCCTGATAACGCCATTGTCACCTCCGATTCCGGCTCCTGCGCCAACTGGTTTGCTCGCGACTATCGCGTTAAGCAGGGCCAGCGCGCTTCGCTCTCTGGCGGCCTGGCCTGCATGGGCGCGGCGGTGCCTTATGCTATCGCTGCAAAATTCGCCCATCCCGATAAGCCGGTGGTCGCGCTGGTGGGCGACGGCGCGATGCAGATGAACAATATGGCGGAGCTGATCACCATTCAAAAATACTGGCAGCAGTGGAGCGATCCGCGCCTTATCGTGTGCGTCTTTAATAACCAGGATCTTAATCAGGTCACCTGGGAGCAGCGGGTCATGGAGGGCAACGCGCGCTTCGAGGCGACGCAGCAGCTGCCGGACGTGCGTTACGCCCAGTTTGCGGAAACGCTTGGTCTGCAGGGTATCTTCGTCGATAACCCGGATGAGCTGGAAGATGCGTGGCGCCGTGCGTTGAGCGCCGATCGTCCGGTCGTGCTGGAGGTGAAAACCGATCCGGAGGTGGCGCCATTGCCGCCCCATATTACCTTCAAGCAGGCGAAAGCCTTTATGAGTTCAATGGCGAAAGGCGATCGCGGCGCAGCGCAGATCATCAGCGATACCGCCAGCCAGTTACTGCATAAAAAGTAAGAGGCACAAAGCGTTAAGCGGCCCCGTCGTGGGCCGCTACTCTTAGCCTCTCTCTTTCCCCTGGCCATTCGCGTCGGGGCACAGGCGATTCGCCACAATCCATTTGGGAGTCACTCATGGCTACAGATAAAAATCCGGTGTGGTTTATTTCGGGATGCTCGACAGGTTTTGGCCGCGAACTGGCGCAACAGGCCATTGCGCGCGGCTTTAACGTGGTAGTAACGGCGCGCGACACTTCCAAAGTGGCCGATCTGGTTGACGGCCGCAGCAACGCGCTGGCGGTGAGGCTTGACGTCACGCGCGCTGACAGCATCGACAGCGCGGTGAACGCGGCGCTGGAAAAGTTCGGCACCATAGACGTGCTGGTGAATAACGCTGGCTACGGCTATCAGAGCTCGGTGGAAGAGGGCGAAGATCAGGCGATCCGTGACCAGTTCGAAGCGAACGTTTTCGGCCTTTTCGCCCTGACGCGCGCCGTGCTGCCCACCATGCGCCAGCAGCGTCGCGGTCACGTCATCAATATTACCTCGGTAGCGGGCTTTATCGGCTTCGCCAGCTCCGGCTACTACTCTGCCAGTAAACACGCGGTTGAAGGCTGGTCGGACTCGCTGGCGGCGGAAACCGCGTCGCTTGGCATTCACGTCACCTGCGTTGAGCCGGGCCCGTTTCGTACCGACTGGGCGGGCCGTTCGCTGCATCAGACGCCGAGCACGCTGCCGGAGTATGCGGAGACCGCTGCGGCGCGCATGAAGGCGACCGCAGAATACAGCGGCACGCAGAAAGGCGATCCGGCGCGGGCGGCGCGGGCGATGATCGCCATCACCGAACAGGCTAATCCGCCGCGTCATCTGGTGATGGGCGAATGGGGCTATGAGGCGGTCACGGCGAAGCTGAAAGAGCGTCTGGCGCAGATTGAAGCCTGGAAGCAGACCTCCATCGAGACCGACTTTCCGGAATAATCGTGTGCGCGCGCTCTCCGTCAGCGCGCGCTTTTCCGCTAGCTCATCCAGTCGCCCAGCCGCTCAAGCGGAACCGCTTTGCTGAACAGATAGCCCTGCAGCTGATTGCATCCCGCATCGGCCAGCGCGCTCATCTGTCCTGGCGTTTCCACCCCCTCAGCGGTGACGGTCAGCCCCATCGCATGCCCCAGCTTCACCACTGACTCGATAATCGCCACGGAATTCTCCGCCACGCCCAGCGACTGGGTAAAGGAGCGATCGATCTTGATCTTATCCACCGGAAAGGTGCTGAGATAGTTCAGGCTGGAGTAGCCGGTGCCGAAGTCGTCCAGCGCGATGCGGAAGCCCGCGTCGCGCAGTGCGATAATAATGGCGCGCGCCTCATGCTCGTTTTCAATCAGCACCCCTTCGGTGATCTCCAGCTCAATGCGCTGGGGATCGCCGCCGCTTTCGCGCACGATATCGACCATGCGCGCCACAAACCCTGTGGCGCGGAACTGCACCGGCGACACATTTACCGCCACCATTAAATCGGGGAAACGCTGCTGGGTCAGGCAGGCCTGGCGCAGCACCCACTCGCCCAGCGGAATGATCAACCCGGTCTCTTCGGCGATAGCGATAAAATCCCCTGGCGGAATAGCGCCGCGCGTTGGATGATCCCAGCGCAGCAGCGCTTCGACGCCCACCATATTTTTGCCGTCGATATCCATCAGCGGCTGATACCAGACCGCCAGCCCCTGATAGCTTTGCAGCGCGGCGCGCAGGTCGGCAGCTATGCTCTGCCGCGTGCGGATCGACTCATCCATCTCCCTTTCAAACTGGCGATATTTGCCGCGCCCGCTGCTTTTGGCTTCGTAGAGCGCAATATCCGCTTTGCGTACCAGCTCCTGGCGATCCAGACCATCTTCCGGTGCCAGCACCAGCCCGATGCTGGCGCCGCTCCATACCTCGCCGCCAAACAGCGGAAAAGGCTGACTGAGCGCGTCGAGAATACGCTGCGCCAGCGTCTGTACCTGCCCGATGTTTTCAACTTCCGGCATTACCAGGATAAATTCGTCGCCGCCGATGTGTCCCACCGTATCGCTGGCGCGTACCAGCCCGGAAAGGCGCTGGGCCACGGCAATAATCAGCTCGTCGCCAGCGTGATGGCCATAGGTGTCATTGATATTTTTAAACCGGTCGAGGTCGATCAGCATCAGCGCCACGCGCTGCTCCTGTCGCGTCGCCTGCGCCAGCGCCTGGGTCAGCCGTTCCTCTACCAGCGCGCGATTCGGCAGGCCGGTCAGCACATCATGAAACGCCAGGTGCAGCGCCTGCGCTTCGCTGGCGCCGAGCTTCAGCATCGATTGCGACAAATTAAGGGAAGAGATCCAGAGGCGGCGCACCATATAGAGGCAAAGCAGCGTTACCACCAGCACGGCGATACCGGTCGAGGGGCCGACGGAGCGCAGCATCTCCGCGCCGGGCCGCACCGGATCCCAGTTGATGTAGCCGACCCCGCTTCCCGCCTGCGACGTCAGCATAAAGCGCGCCGGAGCGGTGGGCGGCGCGCCGGTGTCGGAAAAACTCAGCCCTTTTAACTGGCTGCGCTCCGCCAGGGCGGCGAGGTAGCCGTCGTCCAGAAACTTCAGGCTGACCAGCCGGTAGCGGGGCGCCGACTGCATATCGCGGCGGATGTCGTCGATCGCCAGCGCCGCCACGCGGCCGTCAATACGGGCGAAATCCGCCACCTCCTGCCGGGGGTCGGCGCGCAGCAGCCTGTTGGCCAGAATCGCCTGTACTCTGGGATCGTGCTCCGGCGACGACAAAAGCGCGCCGTCGCGCCACGCCTGCACCGGCCGACGGGCATCGTCCAGCACCATAATCAGCTGGTGGCCAAACATCTCATAGAGCCAGCGGCCGACATTATCATCCAGCCAGCGCTGGTCGGGCTGAACCGCTTCAAGATGCTCTTCCAGCGGCGTCCAGCGCGACAGGCTGTGCAGCTGGCGCTGATGTTCCGCCAGGCTCTGCGTAAATGAGGCCTGGATCATCCTCTGCTGTTGCGCCAGCGCTTTCTGATTAGTGATGGAGGTACTGAGAAAGAGGCCGGTTCCGGCGCCCGTTAGCGTCAGGAGCAGGATCGCCGCCAGCGGCAATAACACTTCACGAATAAAACTGCCGCGAAAACCCGCGGAAAGTTTGGCGCTGTTAATCATTTTCATTTTTCACGTAACAAGGATGTATCAGTTAATAAACTAGCAGAAATCCCTCAGCCTGCACGACCGCTGGTCTCACAGTTTGTTATTGAAAAAACAATAAAATCTCTGCGCCGTTTCGCTGAGTAAAAAGTTTAATGCTTCTTATCAAACAGCTGACCCTTTTCACGGCGGCGGGCGAATTCATCGTCGCGTCACTGCACAGTCACCATCCTGTCATCTGCGCAGGTCAAGGTAATGCCCAACACGCAGCCGGGCTTACCGCTGCTTTCCCCACTCAGTCAAGGTTGAGGATCTGTTCAAGATGGAGATATCCAGACATCCGACCACTCTTTACCAGGCCGTCGCCGCGCAGCTTGAGCAGGCGCTGCGGGAGAACTACCGCAGCGGCGACTATCTGCCTTCCGAACAGCAGCTGGCCGAACGCTATGAGGTCAACCGCCATACGCTGCGCCGCGCGGTGGACGAACTGGTCAATAAAGGGCTGCTGCAGCGCCGTCATGGCGTCGGCATCCTGGTGCTGATGCGTCCTTACGACTATCCGCTGCATGCGCAGGCGCGCTTCAGTCAGAACCTGATGGAGCAGGGCAGCCATCCCACCAGCGAGCGGCTGCTGGCGGTGGTGCGTCCGGCCAGCGCCGACGTCGCCAGCGCGCTGGGGGTCGTCGAAGGCGACAGCGTTATTCATCTGCGGACCCTGCGCCGGGTTAACGGCGTGCCGGTCTGTGTGATTAACCACTTTCTGCCTGACCTGAACTGGTGGCCGTCGCTGCAGCGCTTCAGCAGCGGCTCGCTGCACGACTTTCTGCTACAGCAGGGCGGCCATCAGCTGGTGCGCAGCCAGACCCGCATCAGCACGCGCCGCGCCCAGGCCAAAGAGTGCCGTTTGCTGGAGATTGCGCTGCACGCGCCGCTGCTCTGCGTGCGCACCCTGAACAAAACCCGCGACGGCGCGCTGGCGGAGTATTCCGTCAGCCTGACGCGCGGCGACATGATCGAACTGACTCTGGAGCATTGATGGAAAGCTTAACGCAACGACAGCAGTGGCTTTCGGTACTGGCGCACAGCAGCGCGTCGGCGCTGGCCGAGCACTGGCAGGCGCTGCATCTCGCGCCGCGCTTCTCGCTGATCCGCCCGGCGGAAATCGGTCTGACGCGCCTGATGGCGCGCATGGGCGCCAGCGGCAAGCGCTTTGTCATGGGGGACGCCACCGTCACGCGCGCCGTGGTGCGGCTGGAGGATGGCACGCTCGGCTACAGCTACGTGCTGGGACGCGACAAGGCGCACGCCGAGCGCTGTGCCCTGATTGACGCGCTGTTGCAGCAGCCGCAGACCCATGCGCTGCTGACGGAAAAAGTGATAACGCCGCTGGCGGCCCTGCGCGAGGAGCAGCGCCAGCTGCGCGCGCGGGAAATCGCCAGCTCAAAAGTAGATTTCTTTACGCTGGTACGCGGAGATAACTGATGACTTTACTGGCTAGTTTTAACCATCCGGTGGCCGATGCGCAGCGCGCGTTCCGTCGCATTCTGAAAGCGATGAGCGAACCGGGCGTGATGGTCTCGCTGCCGCTGGCGCAGGGCTGGGGCACGCTGTCGCCCGCCGCGACCGCGGTATTGCTGACGCTGGTGGATCAGGAGAGTCCGCTGTGGATCGATCCGCAGGTGGATAACGATATTCTGCGCAGCAACCTGCGCTTCCATACCGGCGTGCCGCTGAGCGAACGCTGCGACGCGCCTTTCGCGCTGAGCCACGCCGCCAGTAGTCCTCGCCCGGCGGATTTCGCCGCAGGCGACAACCTCGCGCCGGAAAAGAGCACCACGCTGATTATTGAGGTGCCGTCGCTCAACGGCGGGCTGACGCTGCGCCTTTCAGGGCCAGGACTGCGCGAATCGCGCGCCATCGCGCCGCAGCTGCCGGAGAGCGTGCTGGAGTATCTGCGCAACCGTCCGCATCCCTTCCCGCAGGGCGTCGATCTGATTTTTACCTGCGGCGAAGCGATGATGGTGCTGCCGCGCACCACCGACGTGGAGGTGTGCTGATGTACGTAGCCGTTAAAGGGGGCGAGAAGGCGATCGCCAACGCCCATCAGCTACAGGCGGATCTGCGGCGCGGCGCGCGCGGGGTAGCGGAGCTGGGCTGCGATCAGGTCGCGCAACAGCTGGGTCTGGCGGTCGATCGCGTGATGACCGAAGGCGGTATCTACGATCCCGAACTGGCGGCGCTGGCGATCAAGCAGGCGAGCGGCGATCTGGTGGAAGCGATCTTCCTGCTGCGCGCCTACCGCACCACGCTGCCACGGCTCGCCGACAGCGTCCCGCTGGCGACCGGCGAGATGCGCCTTGAGCGCCGTATTTCCGCGGTCTATAAGGATCTGCCGGGCGGCCAGGTGCTGGGCCCGACCTATGACTACAGCCACCGCCTGCTCGACTTTACTCTGCTGGCTAACGGCGAAGCGCCTGCCGCGCCGCGCGACGACGAGGCGCTGGCCGCGCGCTGCCCCCATATGTTCGCCATGATGAGCGACGAGGGGCTGGCGGCGCGGGAAACGGATGACGGCAGCGAGCCTGTGGATATTACCCGCGAGCCGATGGAATTTCCGGCCACCCGCGCGGCGCGCCTGCAACAGCTGGTGCGCGGCGACGAAGGCTTTCTGCTGGCGCTCGGCTACTCCACCCAGCGCGGCTATGGCCGTACCCATCCTTTCGCTGGCGAGATCCGCACCGGCTACCTGAGCGTCAGCATCTGCCCGGAAGAGCTCGGCTTTGAGCTGGAGATCGGCGAAGTGCTGCTGACCGAATGCGAGATGGTTAACGGCTTCACCACCCGCGGCGAAGAAGCGCCGCACTTTACCCGCGGCTATGGTCTGGTGTTCGGCCGCGCCGAGCGTAAAGCGATGGCGATGGCGCTGGTGGATCGCGCCCTGCAAACCCGCGAGCATGACGAACGCATCACCAGCCCGGCGCAGGATGAAGAGTTCGTGCTGGCGCACGCCGACAATGTCGAGGCCGCTGGCTTCGTCTCCCACTTAAAACTGCCGCACTACGTCGATTTCCAGGCGGAGCTGGAGCTGCTGAAGCGCCTGCGTCAGGATCATCAGGAGCGCAATCATGGCTGAGCTGACCGGCTATAACCCTGGCTATCTCGACGAGCAGACCAAGCGCGCCATCCGTCGCGCCATTCTGAAAGCGGTGGCGATTCCTGGCTATCAGGTGCCGTTCGCCGGGCGCGAGATGCCGATGCCCTACGGCTGGGGCACCGGCGGCATTCAGATCACCGCCAGCGTGATTGGCGACGCCGATGTGCTGAAGGTGATTGACCAGGGCGCGGACGATACGACCAATGCGGTATCGATCCGTCGCTTTTTCCAGCGCGTCAGCGGCGCGGCGATTACCGAACGCACCACCGACGCCACGCTGATTCAGACGCGTCACCGCATCCCGGAGACGCCGCTGGAAGAGGATCAAATCCTGATTTTTCAGGTGCCGATCCCGGAACCGCTGCGTTTTATCGAGCCGCGCGAAACGGAAACCCGCACCATGCACGCGCTGGAGGAGTATGGCGTGATGCAGGTGAAGCTCTATGAAGATATCGCGCGCTACGGGCATATCGCCACCACCTACGCCTACCCGGTAAAGGTTAACGATCGCTACGTTATGGATCCGTCGCCAATCCCGAAATTCGATAACCCGAAGATGCATATGATGCCCGCGCTGCAGCTGTTCGGCGCAGGCCGCGAAAAGCGTATTTATGCGCTGCCGCCCTTTACCAAAGTTGAGAGCCTCGACTTTGAGGATCACCCCTTTACCGTGCAGCAGTGGGATGAACCCTGCGCGCTGTGCGGCTCGCGCCACAGCTATCTCGACGAGGTGGTGATGGATGACCAGGGCACGCGCCTTTTCGTCTGCTCCGACACCGATTTTTGCCACCAGCAGCAGGAACAGAAACATGCACAGTGAACAGCCGCTGCTTGCGGTCAATAACCTGACGCACCTCTACGCGCCGGGTAAAGGTTTCGAAGAGGTGAGCTTCGATCTCTATCCCGGCGAGGTGCTCGGCATCGTCGGCGAATCTGGCTCCGGCAAAACCACGCTGCTGCGCAGCCTGTCGGCGCGCCTGACGCCGCAGCAGGGCAACATTCTCTACAGTCAGCGCGATCTCTACGCGCTGTCGGAGAGCGACCGTCGCCGTCTGCTGCGCACCGAATGGGGCGTGGTGCATCAGCATCCGCTCGACGGGCTGCGCGCGCAGGTCACCGCGGGCGGCAATATCGGCGAGCGGCTGATGGCGGTGGGCAACCGCCACTATGGCGATATCCGCGCCCAGGCGAGCCGCTGGCTGCAGGAAGTGGAGATCGCGCCCAACCGCATCGACGATCTGCCCACCACCTTTTCGGGCGGTATGCAGCAGCGCCTGCAGATTGCCCGCAACCTCGTTACCCAGCCGAAGCTGGTGTTTATGGACGAGCCGACCGGCGGTCTGGACGTATCGGTACAGGCGAGGCTGCTCGATCTGCTGCGTACTCTGGTGCGCGAGCTTAACCTGGCGGTGATTATCGTCACGCACGATCTCGGCGTGGCGCGCCTGCTGGCGCACCGGCTGCTGGTGATGAAGCAGGGCCGCGTAGTGGAGAGTGGCCTGACCGATCGCGTGCTGGACGATCCGCACCATCCCTACACCCAGCTGCTGGTTTCATCGGTGCTCAACTAATGACGGATAAACGCATGAACATACAACTGCGCGTCGAGAATTTGTGCAAAACCTTTGTGCTGCACAATCAGGGCGGCGCTGAACTGCCGGTTTTGCAAAACGCCTCGCTTGAGGTGGCAGAGGGCGAGGTGGTGGTGCTGCATGGCCGCTCCGGCAGCGGTAAATCAACGCTGCTGCGCGCGCTCTACGGTAACTATCAGGCCAACAGTGGCCATATCTGGCTGCGTCATCATGACGAATGGGTCGATATGGCGAACGCCCCGGCGCGCCAGATCCTGGCGATGCGTCGCGATACCCTCGGCTGGGTCAGCCAGTTTCTGCGCGTGATCCCGCGCGTGCCGACGCTGGAAATTGTGATGCAGCCGCTGCTGGAGCGTGGGGTGGCGCGCGCCTTTTGCGAGAAGCGCGCCAGAGAGCTGCTGACGCGGCTGAACGTACCGCAGCGTCTCTGGTCGCTGGCGCCTTCCACCTTCTCCGGTGGCGAGCAGCAGCGCGTCAATATCGCGCGCGGCTTTATCGCCGACTATCCGGTGCTGCTGCTGGATGAGCCGACCGCCTCGCTGGATAAAGCCAACAGCGCGGCGGTGGTGGAGCTGATTGAACAGGCGCGCGCGCGCGGCGCGGCCATAGTCGGCATTTTTCACGATGAAGCGGTGCGCGAACGGGTGGCGGATCGCCTGCACGTTATGCAACCGATCAACAGCGGAGCGGAAGCATGATCGTCAATAATGTCACTCTGATTCTGGAAAACGAGCTGGTAACCGGATCGCTGGAGATGCGCGACGGCCTGATCGCCAGCTTCAGCGAAACGCCGAGCCGTCAGCCCGGCGCGCTGGACGGTGAGGGCGCGTATCTGCTGCCGGGTCTGGTCGAGCTGCACACCGATAACCTCGATAAATTCTTCTCTCCGCGTCCAAAAGTGGACTGGCCCGCCCACTCAGCGATGAGCAGCCACGACGCGCTGATGGTCGCCAGCGGCATTACCACGGTGCTTGACGCCATCGGCGTCGGCGACGTGCGCGATGGCGGTCATCGCCTCGACAACCTGAGCAAAATGATCGACGCCATCCGCGACAGCAACCGCAAGGGGCTGAACCGCGCCGAACACCGGCTGCATCTGCGCTGCGAGCTGCCGCACCACGCCACGCTCTCGCTGTTCGAGGCGCTGATGAGCACGCCGGAACTGTCGCTGGTGTCGCTGATGGACCACTCACCGGGCCAGCGCCAGTACGCCTCGCTGGAGAAGTACCGCGAATATTACCAGGGCAAGTATGCGCTCAACGACCAGCAGATGGATGCCTTCGAGCATGAGCAGCTGACGCTGGCGGCGCAGTGGTCGCAGCCGAACCGACAGGCGATCGCCGCGCTCTGCCGCGCGCGTAACATCGCTATCGCCAGCCACGACGACGCCACCGAGGCACACGTCGAGGAGTCGCACGGCGTCGGCAGCGCTATCGCCGAGTTTCCTACCACGCTGGAAGCGGCACGCGCCTCACGCGCGAAGGGAATGCAGATCCTGATGGGCGCGCCCAACATCGTGCGCGGCGGCTCCCACTCCGGCAACGTCGCCGCCTGGGCGCTGGCGGCGGAAGGGCTGCTCGATATTCTCTCCTCCGACTACTATCCGGCGGCGCTGCTGGACGCGGCATTCCGCCTCGCCGCCGACGAGCGCAACGCGCTGGCGCTGCCGCAGGCGGTGGCGCTGGTGACGCGCAATCCGGCACGGGCGCTCGGCCTTGAGGATCGCGGCGTCATTGCCGAAGGCCGTCGCGCCGATCTGGTACTGGCGCATACTGACCACGGCCACCCGCACATTCGTCATGTCTGGACGCAGGGCAGGCAGGTCTACTAATGGCGCGCCTGATCTGGCTTATCGGGCCGTCAGGCTCGGGCAAAGACAGCCTGCTTAACGCGCTGCGCGAAGCGCCGCCGCCGAACATGCTGATCGCCCATCGCTATATTACGCGCGCGGCCGATGCGGGCGGCGAGAACCATATCGCCCTGACCGAGAGCGAGTTCGCGCGCCGCGCGGCGCAGGGGCTGTTTGCCCTGCGCTGGACGGCGCACGGCCTGCACTACGGACTTGGGCTCGAGCTGGATCTCTGGCTGGATCGCGGGCATGACGTGCTGGTCAACGGCTCGCGTCAGCATCTGCCGCAGGCGCAGGCACGCTACGGCGTACGGCTGCTGCCGCTCTGCCTGACGGTATCGCCGGAGGTGCTGGCGGCGCGTCTGCGCCAGCGCGGGCGGGAGAGCGAGACGGAGATTGCGCGTCGGCTGGATCGCGCCGCGCAGTTGCCGCCGCCGGGCTGTCGCCTGCTGAATAACAACGGCGCGCTGTCGCAGACCCTGCTGCAGCTGCGCCAGCTGCTGGAGCCGCTACCATGAAGCTGACCTTTCTCGGCACCGGCGGGGTGACCGCCGCGCCGCTTTTCGGCTGCGACTGCGCCGCCTGCCTGCGGGCGCGCAATGACGTCAAACGGCGGCGTGCGCCCTGCAGCGCGCTGATCGAGGCGGGCAGCGAGCGCATCCTGCTGGACGCGGGTCTGCCGCTGCTGGCGGAGCGCTTCGCCCCCGGCGAGCTGTCGCGCATTCTGTTAACGCACTACCACATGGACCACGTGCAGGGGCTGTTTGCGCTGCGCTGGGGGCTGGGCGAGACGATCCCCGTATGGGGGCCGCCGGACGAAAAGGGCTGCGACGATCTTTTTAAGCATCCTGGCCTGCTCGATTTTCGGCCGTCGCTGACGCCCTTTGTGCCGCATCTCTTCGGCGCGCTGCAGGTCACGCCGCTGCCGCTACAGCACTCAAAGCTGACGCACGGCTACCTGTTCGACTGGCACGGTGCGCGGCTCGCCTGGCTGTGCGACACCTGCGGTTTGCCGCCCGACACCGACGATTTTCTTTCGGGCCAGCGCATTGATGAGCTGGTGATCGACTGCAACGATCCGCCAGCGACCACCGCGCGCAACCATAACGATCTGACGCGCGCGCTGGCGATTATCGACCGGCTCGCGCCGCGTCGCGCCTGGCTGAATCATCTTTCACACCATATGGATAACTGGTTATCAAACAACAGGTTGCCTGAGTTCGTCCGGGTTGCCACTGACGGTTTTACCCTGTCACTGAGCGCGGGCGACCCTGTCACCGTTTGATCACCTGACTGTCATCAGAGAGTCATCGCGTCGGGCCGTAATAGGCGTCAACTTACGACTTGTCAACGAATACGGAGTGAATCATGGCACAGGCACTGTTAAGAACAGTGGTGGACAACAGCAGCACGCCGCTTCGCCAGACTGGGCAGAAAGTATTGTCGGTGCAGGGCCTGGGCAAGAGCTGGGGCGAGAACCGCGTGCTGGACAATGTCAGTTTTGATCTGCATGCGGGAGAAATGGTCGCCGTAATCGGCCGCTCAGGCGCAGGCAAATCGACGCTGTTGCATATGCTTAACGGCACGATCGACGCCTCTGAAGGTGCGGTATACAGCCTGCGCGACGGCGAAGCCGAGCGTAACCTGCTGACGCTCAACAGCCGCCAGCTGCGCCAGTGGCGCAGCGAGTGTGGCATGATTTTTCAGGACTTCTGCCTGGTGCCGCGCCTCGACGTGCTGACCAATGTGCTGCTGGGCCGCCTGAGCCAGACCTCGACGCTGAAATCCTTTTTTAAAGTCTTCTCGGACAGCGACCGCGCCCACGCCATCGAACTGCTGCAGTGGATGAATATGCTGCCGCAGGCGCTGCAGCGCGCCGAGAACCTGTCGGGCGGACAGATGCAGCGCGTGGCGATCTGCCGCGCCCTGATGCAGAACCCGAAGATTCTGCTGGCCGATGAGCCGGTGGCGTCGCTCGATCCAAAAAATACCACACGCATCATGGATGTTCTGCGCCAGGTCAGCGAGCAGGGCATCAGCGTGATGGTGAACCTGCACTCGGTTGAACTGGTGAAAAGCTACTGTACGCGCGTAATCGGCATTCAGCGCGGCAGGGTGCTGTTCGACGGCCATCCGGCGCACCTCACCGACAGCCTGTTGCAACAGCTGTACGGCGATGAAATTAATCAGCTTCACTAACTCCCACGGCAAGAGAAAAACCTCGAATGAAACTGACTTTATTAGCGTTACTGACCGGCGTAATGACCTTTGGCGTGAACGCAGCGGATGCGCCGAAAGAGCTGAATCTGGGCATTCTCGGCGGCCAGAACGCCACCCAGCAGATTGGCGATAACCAGTGCGTGAAGGACTTTTTTGATAAAGAGCTTAAGGTAGACACTAAGCTGCGTAACTCCTCTGACTATGCGGGCGTTATCCAGGGTCTGCTGGGTGGAAAAATCGATATGGTGCTGAGCATGTCGCCCGCCTCTTACGCCTCTGTCTATCTGCAGGATCCGAAAGCCGTGGATATCGTCGGCATTCTGGTTGACGACAAAGATGGCTCGAAAGGCTACCACTCGGTGGTGATCGTTAAAAACGACAGCCCTTATAAGAAGCTGGAAGATCTGAAGGGCAAATCGTTCGGTATGGCCGACCCCGATTCCACCTCTGGCTTCCTGATGCCGAACCAGGCCTTTAAAAAGGCGTTCGGTGGCAGCGTCGATGACAAGTACAACGGCTTCTTCTCCAGCGTGACGTTTTCCGGCGGCCACGAGCAGGATATCCTCGGCGTGCTGAACAACCAGTTTGACGGCGCGGTCACCTGGACTTCGCTGGTAGGTGACTACAATAGCGGCTACAGCTCCGGCGCCTTTGGCCGTCTGATCCGCATGGATCACCCCGATCTGATGAAGCAGATCCGCATTATCTGGCAGTCGCCGCTTATCCCGAACGGCCCGCTGCTGGTAAGCAACAAACTCCCGGCCGATTTCAAACAGAAAGTGGTCGATACCATCCAGAAGCTGGATAAAGAGCAGCACGCCTGCTTTGTGAAGGCAGTCGGCGGTGCCCAGCATATCGGCCCGGCAAAGGTCGCCGACTACCAGAATATTATCGATATGAAGCGCGATCTGGCGAAAGGCCAGCGCGGCTAAGGTTGACCGGGCATCTCTCTTCTGCGGAAAGAGATGCCCGAAGCCGACGCGGGTGACAGAGAGACAAGTTACTTGTGGGTTAAGCGTCTCTGCGTTTTATCACTTCATGCAGGAATCTCTTTTGACTGACTTCGAACGCTACTACCAACGCATCCGCCGCCAGCAGAAACGCGACACGCTTATCTGGTCGCTGGTGCTGGTCACGCTCTACCTCGTTGCGGGCAGGATGTCGGAATTCAGCCTGACGACGCTCTGGGCGTCGATGCCGCACTTCTTCGACTACCTGTGGGAAACGCTGCCGGTACTGCACTTTTCCATGCTGTTCGACAGCGTGAAAACGGAAGGATCGCTCGCTTACTGGGGCTACCGCCTCCATTTCCAGCTGCCGCTTATCTGGGAGACGCTGCAGCTGGCGCTGGCCTCCACCATTGTGGCGGTCGGCATTGCCGCGGTGCTGGCGTTCTTCGCCGCCGACAATACCAAAACCCCGGCGGGGCTGCGCTTCGCCATTCGCGCCTCTGTCGCTTTTCTGCGCACCATGCCAGAACTCGCCTGGGCGGTGATGTTTGTTATGGCGTTCGGCATCGGCGCTATCCCTGGTTTTCTCGCGCTGGCGCTGCATACCATCGGCAGCCTGACCAAACTCTTCTACGAGGCGATCGAAAGCGCCTCCGATAAGCCGGTGCGCGGACTGGCCGCCTGCGGCGCCAGCAAGCTGCAGCGTATGCGCTTTGCCTTCTGGCCGCAGGTTAAACCGATTTTTCTCTCCTACAGCTTTATGCGTCTGGAGATTAACTTTCGCTCTTCGACCATTCTGGGGCTGGTAGGGGCGGGTGGCATCGGCCAGGAGCTGATGACCAATATCAAACTCGATCGTTACGATCAGGTCAGCATCACGCTGCTGCTGATCATTGTTGTGGTATCGCTGCTGGATACTTTTTCCGGCCAGCTGCGCCGCCGCGTGGTGGAGGGATCGTCATGATTACGCTGGCGCCGGATATCGGCAAACTGAAGCAGGAACACCCGGCGCTGTTCGCCGCGCAGAGGCGCTATCTGCGCCGTATTGCGCTTATGGCCGTCGCGGCGCTGCTTTATTATATTTTCTTCTTTGAATTTTACGGCATTGAGTGGAGCCGCGCCGTGATGGGCGCGCAGCAGCTGGGCCGTTATTTTCTGCGCATGTTCGTCTGGCAGGATTTTCTCAACTGGCCGTTCGGCTACTACTTCTCGCAAATCGGCATTACCCTGGCGATCGTGTTTGCCGGAACCATTACCGCGTCGATTATCGCGCTGCCGCTCTCGTTTTTTGCCGCGCGCAACGTGATGCACGACCGCGCGATGCGTCCGATCGCCTGGGCGGTGCGTCGCCTGCTCGATCTGCTGCGCGGCGTCGATATGGCGATATGGGGGCTGATTTTCGTTCGCGCCGTCGGCATGGGGCCGCTGGCGGGCGTGCTGGCGATTGTGATGCAGGATGTGGGGCTGCTGGGCAAGCTCTACTCGGAAGGGCACGAGGCGGTAGAGCGTTCGCCGAGCCGTGGCCTGAGGGCGGTGGGCGCCAACAGCCTGCAAAAACATCGCTTCGGCATTTTCACCCAGTCATTCCCCCAGTTTCTTGCGCTCAGCCTTTATCAGATCGAATCCAATACCCGCTCGGCGGCCGTGCTGGGGTTTGTCGGCGCGGGCGGCGTCGGGCTGGTCTACGCCGAAAATATGCGTCTGTGGAACTGGGATGTGGTGATGTTCCTGACCATCATCCTCGTGGCGGTGGTCATGATCATGGATGCGCTCTCCAGCCAGCTGCGTAAGCGCTATATCAGCGGGAAACCGGTGCCGCTCTGGCAGCCTGCCGGGCGCGACTGAGCCGCTCGCTGCGTTGCCAGGCGCGCGTCAGCGCCTGCGCCAGCTGCCCGCTCTGCCAGGGTTTCGCCAGCCGCTCGCACAGCGGCAGCGCGACCGGCTGCAGGCGCAGATCCTGACCGCTGATCAGCAGCGTTGCCAGCTGCGGCCACAGCTGCTGCGCCTGGCGGATCACCTCGGCGCCGTTCAGCGCGCCGGGCAGCATCAGGTCGCTGATCAACAGATCGATATCGGGCGTCTGGCGCAGCAGCGCCAGCGCCTCTTCGCCGCTGTCGCACTCCAGCGTCACGTAGCCAAGCTGATGCAGATGCTCGCAGAGCGTCTGGCGTACCGCCGGTTCGTCATCCAGCACCAGCACCAGCTTATCGCGCGGCGGCGGTGGTGTGACGGGTCTTACCGGCATTAATGCCGCCGCGCTTTCGGGCGCGCGCGGCAGCAGCAGACGCACGGTGGTTCCCTGGCCGGGAGCGGTGTCAATCTCTATCTGGCCGCCTGACTGGCGCACAAAACCATACACCATCGACAGGCCCAGCCCGCTGCCGCTGCCGGTCTCTTTCGTGGTGAAAAAAGGTTCGAATACCTGTTCCCGCACCTCTGCTGTCATGCCGCAGCCCTGGTCAGTCACCTCAATCACCACGCGCTCGCCTTTCTCCCGCTGTTGATTACAGATGCGCAGGCGGATTTCGCCGCTCCTCTGCTGCATGGCATCACGTGCATTCACCACCAGATTCATCAGCGCATTCTCCAGCTGGCTGGCGTCAATCCAGGCGAGCCAGCCGGGCTGCTGCGCCTCAATAACCAAACGCTGGGCGGGCAGCAGCGAGTGCTGCAGCAGGCTTTGCAGCTCATCCACCAGCTGCACCACCGAGACGGCGCGCGGATGCAGCGCCTGCTTGCGGGAAAAGGCCAGCAGACGCTGAGTGAGCAGCGCGGCGCGATCCGCCGCCTGGCGGGCGCGTTCGACGCGGCTTGCCAGACTCCCCGGCGGCAGCTGGCCCTGGGTCAGCGCCAGGCTGCCGATAATGACCGCCAGCAGGTTATTGAAGTCGTGCGCGATGCCGCCAGTAAGCTGGCCAACCGCTTTCATTTTCTGGCTGTGCACCAGCGCCTCTTCCAGCGCTTTGCGCGCGGTGCGCTCCAGCACCGTGTTGACAATGCCGCGATGCGGCACCGGGCTGAAGCGCAGCTCCAGCGTGCGGCCATCCGCCAGCCGCACCTCCTGCGGCTCGCCCGGATGCGGCAGATCCACGCCCGCACGCTGCAACAGCTGGCGATAGTGCAGGCCGCGACGCAGCGCATGGTCGGGCAGCCCCAGCAGCTGCGGATACTGAGCATTCCATACCACCAGCTGGCCGTCGTTGTCGAACAGCGCAAAGCCGTCGCGCATGGCGAGAAAAGTAGACTCGAGCTGGCTGCTTTTCTCCTTCAGCAGGCGCGAGGTATGCGCCAGCGACGCGGTATTGCGCGCGAAGACGTTGAAGGCGCGCGCCAGATCGCCCAGCTCGTCGCGCCGCTGCAGGCCGGGCACGGAGACATGTTTTTCCCCCTGCGCCAGGCGGGTCATCGCCTCTGCAATGGCGGTCAGGCTGGAACCAAGGTTGCGGTAGATATAGACCCCGGCATAGCCGGTGATCGCCAGCGCCAGCAGGGCGAACAGCGCGATAAACAGGATCACCGAGTTAAGTTCGCGGTGGGTCTCCGCGCTGCGCATTTCGCTCTGCTGCGCCACCTGCTGCACGCAGGCGGTAATATCGTCGTTCAGCGCTGCCACCAGCGCCTTGATGCGGTAGGTTGAGTAAGCGATAGCCAGATCGTTCTCGGCGAGCCGGTCCGCCAGCGGGCGCAGCGACTGCTGGGTCGCAATCAGACGCGCGATTTTTTCATCCAGCACCGCATCGCCGGAGGCGGGCTGCCATGCCGCCATCACCTGCTGCAGCTGATCGACTACCGCTCCAGGCGAGGGGGTGCGAATCGCCACCGCGAGCAGGCGTTCAGTCTGCTCACGCAGCGACGCCGCTGGCCCGCGCTGCATCCGGGCGGCGAGCTGATCGATATGGTCCAGCAGCAGCTGCGACTGCCACAGGCCGCTGAGCAGGGCATTGCGCTGCAGGTGGCGCTGATGGCCGTTGATTAGCAGCTGTGTGATGGTCTGCTCCAGCATCAGGCTGCGCGCGCGGATGCGCGCTACCCGCGCGGGCTGACGCGTCGCGAGCGGCGCTGAGGCGAGCAGCGTCAGCGAATGCTGCAGCGCCTGCTGGTTCTGCTGCAGCCGCTGTGATTCGCTCTGATACTCCAGCGCGCCTACCACCTGTGACAAGCGTACCGCCGCCGTGGCGACGCTGGCGGTATCACGCGCCAGCGCCAGGCTGGCGCTCATATCGTTCAGGGTTTGCGCCTGCGCCTGCTCCTGAATACGTCCGGCATGGCGGAAGCCGAGTATCGCGACCACGCTCACCATCAGCGTGACGCACACCACCAGCAGATTAAACAACAGCAGGCGGCCACGCGCGCCCGCCTGCCAGGGATGTTCATGCCGCATATCGCGCCTCCGCGTCCGCCGTGACTGAGGCGAGTATAGGACGCGCCCTGACGCCGTTTATGACAAATATGAACGGCCGCTGACATTTTCCATTTATCTGGCGTTGCTTTACTCAGCCGTAACCACGGTTATCTGGAGCGGCCCATGACAGCCACACCGATTCTGCAGATGCGCGAAATCACGCGGCGCTTCGGCCAGTTTTATGCGCTGAAGGGCGTGGATCTCACTGTTTATGCCGGTGAAATTCACGCGCTGATGGGCGAAAACGGCGCGGGCAAGAGCACGCTGATGAAGATCCTGGCGGGCGCCTACAGCGCCACCAGCGGCGAGATCCTGATCGACGGCCGACCCTACGCCCTTAAGGGGCCAAAGGAGGCGCTGGCGGCAGGCATCACGCTGATTTATCAGGAGATCAACCTCGCGCCTAACCTGACGGTAGCGGAGAACATTTTTCTCGGCAGCGAAATCACACGCGGCGGGCTCATCCGCCGACGCCAGATGGCCGAAGAGGCGCAGCAGGTTATCGACCGGCTCGGCGCGCAGTTTAAAGCCACCGACCGCGTCAGCCGACTCAGCATCGCTGAACAGCAGCAGGTGGAGATCGCCCGCGCGCTCTACCGCAACAGCCGCATTCTGGTGATGGACGAACCCACTGCCGCGCTAAGCAACCGTGAAACCGAGCAGCTTTTCGCGCTGATTAAGCGCCTGCGCGCGGAAGGCATGGCAATCATCTATATCAGCCACCGGATGGCGGAGGTCTATGAGCTTTCCGATCGCGTCAGCGTGCTGCGCGACGGACAGTATGTCGGCAGCCTGACTCGCGACAGCCTCAACGCCAGCGAACTGGTGCGCATGATGGTCGGCCGTCCGCTGAGCGACCTCTTTAATAAAGATCACACCATTCCCTTCGGCGAGATTCGGCTGGCGGTCAACCATCTGACCGATGGCGGCAAGGTGCGACCGAGCAGTCTGGCGGTACGCGCCGGCGAGATCGTCGGACTGGCCGGACTGGTGGGTGCCGGGCGCAGCGAACTGGCGCAGCTTATCTTCGGCGTGCATAAACCCAGCGGCGGCGAGATCTGGATTGACGGGCAGGAGGTAAAGATCCACTCGCCGCGCGACGCCATTGCTCGCGGCATCGGTTTTCTCACCGAAAACCGCAAAGAGCAGGGACTGTTTCTGGAGATGGCGGCGCAGGAGAACATTGTGATGGCGACGCTCGAGCGCGACGCCAGCTACGGACTGCTTAACCGGCGCAAAGGAGAGCAGATCGCCAGCGACGCCATCGCCACGCTCAATATCCGCGTGCCGCACGCGCAGGTGAGGGCGGGCGGCCTGTCTGGCGGCAATCAGCAGAAGCTGCTGATTTCGCGCTGGGTGTCGATCGGACCGCGCATCCTGATCCTGGATGAGCCGACGCGCGGCGTTGATGTCGGCGCCAAAAGCGAGATCTACCGCATGATGAATCAGATGGCACAGCAGGGCGTGGCGATTCTGATGATCTCCAGCGAGCTGCCGGAAGTGGTCGGCATGAGCGATCGCGTTTATGTAATGCGCGAAGGCGCCATCGCGGGCGAGCTGGACAGAGAGCATATCAGCCAGGAAAACATTATGACGCTGGCCACCGGGGCGCACACGGCGTCGCCGATAGAAATATAAGGAGAACAGAGCGATGACAGAAACCACGCGTGCGAAAGCGCCCACCGTTAAACGGGCGCTGATGGGCGACCTGCTGCAAACCGTCGGCATCCTGCCGATCCTCGTGCTGATTGTGGTGGTGTTCGGCTTTGTCGCGCCGAACTTTTTCACCGAGGCCAATCTGCTCAATATTACCCGTCAGGCCTCAATTAATATTGTGCTGGCGGCCGGTATGACCTTTGTGATCTTAACCGGCGGGATCGATCTCTCGGTTGGCTCGATGCTCGGCACCACGGCGGTAGTGGCGATGGTGGCTTCGCTCGATCCGATGCTCGCCAGCATGACGATTCCAATGGCGCTGGGCGCGGGCCTGGTGATGGGACTGTTCAACGGCATTCTGGTTGCCTGGGCCGGACTGCCGCCTTTTATCGTCACCCTCGGCACCTATACGGCGCTGCGCGGCGCCGCCTATCTGCTGGCGAACGGCACCACGGTGATCAACTCCGATATCAGCTTTGAATGGATAGGCAACGGCTATCTCGGGCCGGTGCCCTGGCTGATCGTTATCGCCTTCGCCGTGATTGCTCTCTGCTGGTTTATTCTGCGCCGCACCACGCTGGGTGTTCATATCTACGCGGTCGGCGGCAATATGCAGGCGGCGCGGCTGACCGGCATTAAGGTCAGCGCGGTGCTGGTGTTTGTCTACGCCATGAGCGGGCTGCTTTCCGGGCTGGGCGGGCTGATGTCTGCGTCGCGTCTCTATAGCGCTAACGGCAACCTTGGCGTCGGCTATGAGCTGGACGCCATCGCTGCGGTGATCCTCGGCGGTACCAGCTTCGTCGGCGGCATCGGCACCATTACCGGCACGCTGGTCGGCGCGCTGATTATCGCCACGCTGAATAATGGCATGACGCTAATGGGCGTCTCCTATTTCTGGCAGCTGGTGATCAAGGGCGCGGTGATTATTATCGCGGTGATGATCGACAAATACCGCACCCGGCACCACGTTTCATAAGCGCTTTTTTACCCTCCGCCATTCAGCCGTTGGCGATTCTAATAACAGCAGGAGAAGGTCTATGCGTTTTAATCCGATCGTAACCGGGCTGCTGGCGGCAACGCTGTTCAGCGCCTCTGTCGCCCAGGCGAAAGATCTCAAATCCATCGGCGTCACCGTTGGCGATCTCGCTAACCCGTTTTTCGTGCAGATCACCAAAGGCGCGGAGCTGAAAGCGCGGCAGCTGGCGGGCGACAAAGTCAACGTAACGCTGGTTTCCAGCGGCTACGATCTGGGCCAGCAGGTGGCGCAGATCGATAACTTTATCGCGGCGAAAGTCGACATGATCATCCTCAACGCCGCCGACTCTAAAGGCATCGCGCCTGCGGTGAAACGCGCCCGCGACGCCGGGATCGTGGTGGTGGCGGTCGACGTTGCGGCCGACGGCGCCAATGCCACCATCACTTCGGACAACACCCAGGCGGGAGAGATGGCCTGTAAGTATATTTCCGACCGTCTGAAAGCGAAGGGCAACGTGCTGATCATCAACGGGCCGCCGGTTTCCGCCGTACAGAACCGCGTAGAGGGCTGCATGACCGAGCTGAAACGTCACCCCGATATCAAACTGCTCTCATTTAACCAGAACGCCAAAGGGAGCCGCGAAGGGGGACTTGAGGTGATGACCGGCCTGCTGTCGGCCAATCCGAAGGTGGATGCGGTATTCGCCATTAACGATCCTACGGCGATCGGCGCCGATCTGGCGGCGAAACAGGCGCAGCGCAATGAATTCTTTATTGTCGGCGTCGATGGATCGCCCGATGGCGAAGAAGCGCTGAAGCGTAAGAATTCGCTGTTCGTCGCTACCCCGGCACAGGATCCGCAGGTGATGGCGGCGAAAGCAGTGGAGATCGGCTACGACATTCTGCAGGGTAAACCGGCGCCCGATAAGCCGGTATTGATCCCGGTTACCCTGATCGATCGCAACAACGTCGGCAGCTACAAGGGCTGGACGGTAAAATAGCGCCAGACGACGCGGTTCCGGCTGTTTGCCTGGTCAGGCGCTCAGCCGGACCGCTTCCGGACGCGCGACATCGGCGGAAAAGACATAGCCGAGGCCGCGAATGGTGCGGATCAGGCTGGGCTGATGCGGGTTAATTTCGATTTTGCGCCGCAGACGCATAATCAGCACGTCGATGGTGCGATCAAACACGTCAAGACTTTCACCGTGCGTCAGCTCCAGCAGCTGATCGCGCGTCAGCACCTTGCGCGCGTGACGCACCAGTGCGCGCAGCAGCGCATACTCGCCCTGCGTCAGCGGAACTGACTCGCGCTGCGGGTTAAGCAGCTGACAGCGCGACTCATCAAGCTGCCAGCCGTTAAAACGCCAGCCGCACTCCGCCGTTTCTGGCGGTGCGAGACGACCGCCGCGCCGCAGCGCCGCGCGTGCTCTGGCCACCACCACACGCGGGTTAAAGGGCTTGGCGATATAGTCATCCGCACCCATCTCCAGCCCTACCACCATTTCCGCTTCAGAACCCATGCCGGTCAGCATAATAACCAGCAGATCCGGACGCTGACGCTGCAGCTGCTGCAGCACCAGCAGGCCGTTGGTATCCGGCAGCATCATATCCAGCATCACCAGCGCGATATCGCTATGCTGTGCCAGCAACGCTGACGCATCCCGACCGTAATGGCAGCAGTAAACGCTAATCTGTTGTTCATTCAGCACATCCTGCAGCAGTTCGCAGACGGCTTTATCATCATCGACAACCAGAATGGCGGGCTTCATGCAGCTCGACCTCAAGGTTATAAAAAGGTTAACAAGAGTGTACACGGCGCGTTTTGCGCCGCGCTGACAAGCGATGGAAACGTGAGCGATATCGCCATTGAGTTTGCTGAAGCGTGCGTTAGCGCAGAATTTTTCGGCAGCCTGAAGGCGGCGATGAAAACGATTGCGCAGCAGCGGGGCAATGCACCATAATCGCGCCTTCTTTTGGTTCAGATTTCTCTTAGAAAATGCCAGGCCTGGCAAGGTAAACGATTGCGTTTGCAGCTGGCATAGCGATTGCTATGACTTCAGGCCTTATGGAGATTCAGGGCGTGACGACAGCAGCCGTCAGCATGCAGCGGCGCGTCGTGCGGTATCACAAAAATCAGCATGTAACCCACACTGGCAAGTGAGAACGCGCATTCGTGCCGTCTCCGCTCTTGAGAGATGATGATGTTAGAAAAACTGTTCAAGCTAAAAGCGCATAACACGACGGTTCGCACCGAAGTGATCGCCGGGATCACCACCTTCCTGGCGATGGCTTATATCCTGTTTGTTAACCCCAGCATTCTGGGGGCCACCGGGATGGATAAAGGGGCGGTTTTCGTCGCCACCTGTCTGGCGGCGGCAATCGGCTCGGTACTGATGGGCCTGATTGCCAACTACCCGATCGCGCTGGCGCCGGGCATGGGGCTGAACGCCTTCTTTACTTATACCGTCGTGCTGCATATGGGTTACACCTGGCAGATCGCGCTGGGCGCGGTATTTTTGTCGGCGGTGATCTTCTTCGCGCTGTCGATTTTCAAAATCCGCGAGTGGATTATCGCCAGCATTCCGCTGCCGCTGCGCGCCGGGATTGCAGCGGGCATCGGGCTGTTCCTCGCGCTTATCGCGCTGGAAGGCGCGGGTATCGTAGTGGATAACCCGGCGACCCTGGTCGGGCTGGGCGATCTGACGAAGCCGGGTCCGCTGCTGGCGCTGCTTGGCTTTATCGTGATTGTGGTGCTGGAGGCGCGTCGCGTTACCGGCGCGGTGCTGATCGGCATTCTGCTGATTACCTTTATTTCAATGGGGATTGGTCTGTCGCCTTTCGCCGGCGTCTTCTCCGCGCCGCCCTCCATCGCGCCGACCTTTATGCAGCTGGATATCGCCGGGGCGTTTAACGTCGGCCTGGTCAGCGTGATTTTCGCCTTTCTGTTTGTCGACGTGTTCGATAATACCGGTACGCTGCTGGGCGTGACCAAACGCGCTGGTCTGGCGGACGAGCAGGGCAATATCCCGAAAATGGGACGCGCGCTGGTAGCTGACAGCGCCGCAGCGCTGTTTGGTTCGCTGCTCGGCACCTCGACCACGACCAGTTACGTGGAGTCCGCGGCTGGCGTGAGCGCGGGCGGACGCACCGGCTTAACGGCGGTAGTGGTCGCCATTCTGTTCCTGCTGGCGCTTTTCTTCTCGCCGCTGGCAGGCAGCGTGCCGGTCTATGCGACGGCGCCTGCGTTGCTGTTTGTGGCGGTGCTAATGGCGTCCGGCCTGGCGGAGATCGACTGGAAAGACGTCACGACGGCAGCGCCGGTGACCGTAACCGCGCTGACGATGCCGCTGACCTACTCTATCGCTAACGGCATCGCCTTCGGCTTTATCACATGGACGGTGATAAAAGTGCTGAGCGGCCGTTTCAAAGAGGTGAACGCGGCGCTGGTGATCCTCTCTTTGCTGTTCGTTATCAAGCTGGGCTGGCTCAGCGCCTGATTGCACTAGCCGCGCCTGCAACACGCTGGCGCGGTAACGCTCCTTCCTCTTTTAATGCGCGGATAGCGGCTTGTGCCCGCCGCGCATTTTCTTCTGCTCCATTGATACCGATTTGCGTAGTGGCTTCCAGAGCGCGCCAGAAAGGGTGTTAATTATCCTGACGCAGAGCTACCCTGCCAGCGCTGAATCAAGGCGCTTATCGCTCGCTATTTTTGACTGAATTAGCGGAACAGGGAATGTTTACTGGTCGGCGATCTGGTTAAATACCCAACAGCAAGGGGAAGCGCCAGCGGCATATCCGGAAGAGATCACAAGGAGAGGAGAGAACATCATGGAATTCCCGTTAAGCCCGCTTCCGCACACCTTTCCCCGGCCTCTTATCCCTCTTCGACAGCCAGGAGGAAACCCTATGGAGCGATTAACCCAACGCGTCGAGCGGCTTGAGCTGGATACACACCAGATAAAAACCGACCTGGCGGTATTGACCGAACGCTCGCAGAATTTCGCCACCAGAACGGATGTGGAAGGTTTGCGTGCCGAACAGCTTAAGCTGCGCTGTGAAATGCACGACGGCTTCGCCCAGACAACCGCCCAGTTTGCCCGTATTGATGAGAAGTTTGTGCGAATCGATGAAAGGTTTGGCCGAATCGATGAAAGGTTTGAGCGAATCGATGAAAGGTTCGAGCGAATCGATGAAAGGTTTGACCGAATCGATGAAAGGTTTGACCGAATGGATGACAAGTTCGAACGAATGGATGAGAAGTTTGAACGGATTGATATGAAGTTTGAACGCGTGGACGAAAAGTTCGATCGTCTCAACGATCGCATTACCTGGACACTGATGGTGCCAGCCACATTAGCCGTGCTCGGCTGGCTGGCGAAAGAAGTTCTGGTAAAGATGTCATAACAGGGTTAAACAGCACGGGGCATTCCCCCGTGCTTTATTTGTTTTTAGCGGAACGGCGGCTCGTTAAAGGTTCGCAGTTTACGTGAGTGCAGCTTATCTCCTTCGGCGCGCAGCAGCTCTACCGCGCAAATACCGATCTGCAAATGCTCTGAAATCGCCCCTTCATAAAAACGGTTCGCCTGGCCCGGCAGTTTAATTTCGCCGTGCAGCGGCTTGTCCGATACGCAGAGTAGCGTGCCGTAAGGTACACGGAAACGATAGCCCTGTGCGGCAATGGTGGCGCTCTCCATATCCACCGCCACTGCGCGGCTCAGGTTAAAGCGCAGCGCCGAAGCGGAGTAACGTAGCTCCCAGTTGCGATCGTCCGTGGTGACGACGGTGCCGGTGCGCAGACGCTGCTTGACCTCTTCTCCTGGCATATTGCTTACCGCTTTGGTGGCGTCATAGAGCGCGCGCTGAACTTCCGCAATGCTCGGAACGGGAATATCGGGCGGCAGGACGCTGTCGAGCACATGGTCGTCGCGCAGATAGGCGTGCGCCAGCACATAATCGCCAATGCTCTGGCTTTCACGCAGACCACCGCAGTGGCCGATCATCAGCCAGGCGTGCGGCCGCATTACGGCCAGGTGATCGCAGATGGTTTTAGCATTTGACGGGCCGACGCCGATATTAACCAGCGTAATGCCGCGTCGGTTAGGAGAGGTGAGATGCCAGGCTGGCATCTGGTGTTTTTTCCACGCCAGATCCAGCATCGCCGCGTCGCTGTCCGCCGTATCGGCAGTGATAATCGCGCCGCCTGCGCAGGCCAGACTGTCATAGTCGCTGGCGGGATCGCGCACCTGCTCCGTAGCCCAGCGCACAAACTCATCCACATAGCGCGTGTAGTTAGTAAACAGCACAAAAGGCTGGAAATGCTCGACCGAGGTGCCGGTGTAGTGGCGCAGGCGCGCCAGCGAGAAGTCGGTGCGTAATGCGTCGAAGTGCGAGAGGGGGAAAATAGCGTCCGGGTTAAACAGGCCGTCGGCGGTTTCATCGCCAATCTGCGACAGCTCGGTGGTGGGAAAATGGCGGGCGATGCTGGCGCTCATGGTGCGATCCAGCGACAGATCGGAGCCATCAATCACGTAAGGATAGGGGATCTCCTGGCTGGATGGACCGACCTGGATCTCCACCTCATACTCTTTTTCCAGCATCGCCAGCTGTTCGCTGAGATAGTGGCGCAGCAGCGCCGGACGCGTGATGGTGGTGCTGTAGCTGCCCGTATGGGTAAAGCGGCCCCAGGCTCGCGTGCGGTTTTGCTGCGGGCCTTCACCGCGCCAGGTGATGCGCAGTTCAGGATAGACAAACAGTCCCTGGCGACGCGCCTCCTTCTCGGGCAGCGTACCCTGTTCCGTATAGGTTTTTATCGCAGCGCGCAGCGCGTTAACCGCACCCTCATACAGACGCTCCAGTTCATCCAGCGCCTGCTGGCGGGTCAGGCCGTTCCGTTGTGTAGGCATAAACTCTCCTGATAATAAGCGATCTTTCCCCACAGCTTAGCGGGTTTACCGCCGCCGCAAAGCAAGAATCTGTGATCGAACGCATTATGCACCAACAGGGTGCTGGCGTGTTGCCAATCCCCGCCTACGTTTAATGAATCAGAAGGTGACGTCGTGCGCTGTCGCTGGCGTTGCCACCTTCCTTTTGGCAAAACCTCGCTATCGGTTTTTCTGGCGAGATTCTTGCTTGCAACAGATAGCGGCTCTCATCGCCGCGCATAGCTTCCTGAACCTGATAAACACCTTCACCACTCCTGCATCGTGGTCTGGCAAACGCAAACTAACTGTGTTGAGGATAGACAGCATGTCTCAGAAACTGATCAAGTTGTCATTAAACGTCGTGATTGCAGGCTGTTTCAGCGCTGCGCTCAGTGCGCAGGCAGATATTAAAATCGGCGTCGCCGGGCCGTTCTCTGGCCCCAACGCCACCTACGGCGCGCAGTACTGGAAAGGGGCGTCGCAGGCGGCGGAAGATATTAACGCGGCGGGGGGCGTTAACGGCGAGAAGATCGTGCTGGTGCAGGGCGACGACGCCTGCGAACCCAAACAGGCGGTCGCCGTAGCGAACCGCCTTGTCGATCAGGATAAGGTAATGGCGGTGGTTGGCCATTTTTGCTCTTCCAGCACCATGCCCGCATCGGAGGTCTATGACGACGCGGGCGTCCTGTCAATCACCCCAGGCTCCACCAACCCGCAAATTACCGAACGCGGCATGAAAACCCTGTTCCGCATGTGCGGACGCGATGATCAGCAGGGAGCCATCGCCGCCAACTTTATGATCGATAAGCTGAAGGCGAAAAAGGTCGCGGTAATCCACGATAAAGATACCTACGGTCAGGGGCTGGCGGACGCCACCAAAGCGGCGCTGGAGAAGCGCGGCGTAAAAGAGGTGATGTATGAGGGCCTGTCGCGCGGCGAGAAGGATTTTAATGCCCTGGTAACGAAGATCGCCCAGGCGAATCCCGATGTCGTCTATTTCGGCGGCTGCCATCCGGAAGCGGGCCCGCTGGTGCGCCAGATGCGCGAGCAGGGCGTAAAAGCTAACTTCTTCTCCGGCGACTGCATCGTTACAGAAGAACTGGTTACCGCTGCGGGCGGGCCGCAGTATACCAACGGCATCTATATGACCTTTGGCAATGACCCACGTCAGATCCCCGACGGTAAAGCGGTGATTGATAAATTCCGCAAAGGCGGTTTCGAACCGGAAGGCTATACCCTCTACGCCTACGCCTCTATTCAGGCGCTGGCCGCCGCCTACCAGGGTGCCGGAAAAGATAATGCGAAGGCCAGCGAATGGCTGAAATCACACGATGTTCCCACCGTGATGGGTAAAAAAGCCTGGGACGGCAAGGGCGATTTAAAAGTGTCTGATTACGTCATCTATCAGTGGGACGATAAAGGCAAATACCACCAGCTGTAAGCCTGAGCCCGCCCTGCATGTCGCAGGGCGTTTCCTGTCCGGGTCGCCCGGTTGCGCGGCCCGCTTTGCGCAGAGACTTCGTTATGGACGCCTTCTTACTTCAGCAACTGATTAACGGGCTGACGCTGGGCGCAGTATATGGCCTGATCGCGATCGGCTACACCATGGTGTACGGCATTATCGGCATGATTAATTTCGCGCACGGCGAGGTTTATATGATCTCCGCCTATCTCTGCGCTATCGGCCTGGCGCTGCTTTCGTTTTTCGGCGTGCACTCTTTCCCGCTGCTGATTTTCGGCACCTTGCTGTTCACCGTTGTGGTGACGGCGGTATACGGCTGGACCATTGAGCGCATCGCCTATCGGCCGCTGCGCCACTCGACGCGGCTGGCGCCGCTGATCTCCGCCATCGGCATGTCGCTAATTTTGCAGAACTATGTTCAGCTGAGCCAGGGACCCAATCAGCAGGGCGTGCCGACGCTGCTTACCGGCGTACTGCGCGTTGAGTTTGACGGCGGGCTGGTGCAAATCACCTGGACTAAGGTCTTTATCCTCGCTGCTGCCTTCTGCGGCATGGCGCTGCTTACCTGGATTATTCAGTACACGCGCCTTGGCCGTATCTGTCGTGCGGTGCAGCAGGACCGGCGAATGGCGGCGATCCTCGGCATTAATACCGACCGCGTGATATCGCTGGTCTTTGTGATCGGCGCGGCGATGGCCGGACTGGCAGGCGTGCTGGTCACGATGAACTACGGCACTTTCGATTTTTACGCCGGGTTTATCATCGGCATCAAGGCGTTTACCGCTGCGGTGCTGGGCGGTATCGGGTCGCTGCCCGGTGCCATGCTGGGCGGGCTGCTGCTCGGCGTGGCGGAAGCGCAGTTCGCCGGGCTGGTAAATTCCGACTACAAAGACGTTTTCTCATTCGCGCTGCTGGTGGTGATCCTTATCTTCCGCCCGCAGGGACTGCTTGGCCGTCCGCTGGTTGCGAAAGTGTGAGGGCGCGATGATGAATAACGCGGTAAATGTGCGCCATGCGCTGCGCGATACCCTGCTGGCCGGGCTGGTTGCGCTGGTGGTTTTCGGGCCGATCGTCGGCGTGGTGCTGAAGGGCTATGCCTTTGACCTGGCGCCAGCGCGCGTGGCGCTGCTGGTGGCTGTAGTGATGGCGGGACGGCTGCTGCTCAGCCTCTTTTTGCAAACCGGGCGCGGACGGGCACTGCTGCGCCGCTTCGAGGGCGCGGACGACGGCGTCTATGTGCGTGAGCCGGGCTACCGCTCGCGGCTGCGCTGGATCCTGCCGCTGCTGCTGGCGGTGGCGTTGCTGTTCCCCTTTCTCGCCAGCAAGTATCTGCTGACCGTGGCGATCCTGGGGCTGATCTATGTGCTGCTGGGTCTGGGGCTGAATATTGTGGTGGGGCTGGCGGGGCTGCTCGATCTCGGTTACGTGGCGTTTTACGCCATTGGCGCTTATGGGCTGGCGCTCGGCTATCAGTATCTCGGCCTGGGATTCTGGAGCATGCTGCCGCTGGCCGCGCTGCTGGCCGCCTTCGCCGGGGCGCTGCTTGGCTTTCCGGTGCTGCGCATGCACGGCGACTACCTGGCGATTGTTACGCTCGGTTTCGGCGAGATTATCCGGCTGGTGCTGACCAACTGGCTGAGCTTCACCGGCGGACCAAACGGCGTTTCCGTGCCGTCGCCGACCTTTCTTGGGCTGGAGTTCGGCCGACGCGCGCGTGAAGGCGGCGTGCCTTATCATGAGTTCTTCCACCTCGACTACAACCCCAATATGAAGTTTATCTTTCTCTATGTGGTGCTGGTTCTGGTGGTGGCGCTAGTGCTGTTTATCAAACACCGCCTGACGCGCATGCCGGTCGGGCGCGCCTGGGAAGCGCTGCGCGAAGATGAGATCGCCTGCCGCGCGATGGGGTTAAACCATGTGCTGGTAAAACTTTCAGCCTTTATGCTCGGCGCCTCGACGGCAGGCATCGCGGGCGTGTTTTTCGCCAGCTATCAGGGGTTCGTCAATCCCACCTCGTTTACCTTTTTCGAGTCGGCGCTGATCCTCGCCATAGTGGTGCTGGGAGGAATGGGATCGACCCTCGGCGTCGTGCTGGCAGCTTTTGTGCTGACGGTCGCGCCGGAGTTGCTGCGCAGTTTCGCCGAATACCGCGTGCTGCTGTTCGGAATGCTGATGGTGGTGATGATGATCTGGCGGCCGCGCGGGCTGGTGCGCACCAGCCGCGTCGGGGTAATGCCGCGTAAAGGAGTCCGCCATGAGTGACGCTATCCTGCAGGTCGACCATCTGATGATGCGCTTCGGCGGCATCAGAGCGCTTAACGACGTCAGCCTGCGCGTACAGCGCGGCTCGGTCACCTCGCTTATCGGCCCCAACGGCGCGGGAAAAACCACGGTGTTTAACTGCCTGACCGGCTTCTACCGCGCCAGCGGCGGACGCATTCTGCTCAATGCGCAGGCGCGCAGCACGGATGTGATCCAAATCCTTGGACAAAAAATCCAGCCGCAGGACTGGCTGCGGCCAGCGCGGCTGGGATCGCGCCTCTGGTACAAAATGTTCGGCGGCGCGCACCTGGTGAATCGCGCTGGCCTGGCGCGTACCTTTCAGAATATCCGGCTGTTCCGCGACATGTCGGTGATTGAGAACCTGCTGGTGGCGCAGCATATGCTGGCGAACCGCAATCTGCTGGCGGGCATTTTCAATACGCGCGGCTATCGCGAGGCGGAGAACCGTGCGCTCGATCGCGCCTTTTACTGGCTGGAGACGGTGGATCTCGTGCCCGCCGCTAACCGGCTGGCCGGTACGCTCTCCTATGGTCAGCAACGGCGGCTGGAGATTGCGCGCGCCATGTGCACCCAGCCGGAGCTTATCTGCCTTGACGAACCGGCGGCGGGCCTCAATCCCGTGGAAACCGAGACGCTGAGCGCGATTCTGCATCGCCTGCGCGCCGATCACCGTATCAGCGTGTTGCTGATTGAACACGATATGCCGATGGTGATGGCGATTTCCGACCATATCGTGGTGCTCGATCACGGCGACGTTATCGCCCAGGGCGCGCCGCGTCAGATTCAGCAGGACCCGCGCGTTATCGCCGCCTACCTTGGCGCAGAGGAGGAGGATCTTCATGGCTGAGCCTATGCTGAAGTTTGACGCGGTGGATCTCTATTACGGTCCGGTGCAGGCGCTGAAAAAGGTGTCGCTGAGCGTGCAGACCGGGGAAACCGTGGCGCTGATCGGCGCTAACGGCGCGGGAAAATCGACGCTGCTGATGTCGATTTTTGGTCAGCCGCGTATCGCGCAGGGCGAAATCTACTTTCAGGGAGAGCCCATCAGTCAGCGTTCAACGCATTTTATCGCCGCCAGCGGCATCGCTCAGGCGCCGGAAGGCAGGCGAATCTTTGCCGATATGACGGTTGAAGAGAATTTGCAAATGGGCACCATCGCCATCGGCAGCGCGCATCAGAAAGACGATCTGGCGCGGATGTATGCGCTTTTTCCGCGTCTGCTTGAGCGGCGCAAACAGCGGGCGATGACCCTTTCCGGCGGCGAGCAGCAGATGCTGGCGATCGCTCGCGCGCTGATGAGTCGTCCCAGGCTGCTGCTGCTCGACGAGCCGAGCCTCGGGCTGGCGCCGCTTGTGGTGAAGCAGATTTTCGCCATCCTGCGTGAGCTGACGCAGCAGGGCATGACGCTGTTTCTCGTCGAGCAAAACGCCCGTCATGCGCTGGCAATCGCCGATCGCGGCTATGTGATGGCGAACGGCGAGATCCGTCTCAGCGGCAGCGGCCGGGAGCTGCTTGATAATGAAGAGGTGCGCAGCGCCTATCTGGGCGGTACGGCAGCCGCTGCGGTGAAAGGCGATAAAAGATTGTAATAATGATTGAAAAGTCAGGGAAACGCTTTGCATAAATAGTTAAGCGGACCCATCATTATAACTCCTGTCCAATCTGTTCTGATTTGGTTATTCCCTTGCAAAATCCTGGCGTAGCAGTGATGCAGGCGATAAAGCGCACGGCGTGGTATCCCAAACGCCGCTTTTATCGCACGCTGTTCTGGCGTGAGATCACGCCACTGGCGGTGCCCATCTTTATCGAAAACCTGTGCGTAATGCTGATGGGCGTATTAAGCACTTTTCTGGTGAGCTGGCTGGGCAAAGAGGCGATGGCGGGCGTGGGGCTGGCAGACAGCTTCAACATTATCATCATCTCTTTTTTCGCCGCTATCGATCTCGGCACCACGGTGGTGGTCGCCTTCAGCCTAGCGAAGCGCAACGGTAAGCGAGCCCGTGCCGCCACGCGCCAGTCGCTGGCGCTGATGACGGTACTGTCGCTGGTGCTGGTGTTCGCCATTGAGCTGTGGGGACATCTGATTATCGATCTCATCGCCGGCGGCGCGGAACCCAAAGTCAAAGAGCTGGCGCTGAGCTATCTGCAGACCTCGGCGTGGAGCTATCCGGCAGCGGCGATCGCGCTTATCGGCAGCGGCGCGCTGCGCGGGGCAGGGAACACCAAAATCCCGATGCTGATCAACGGCGGGATGAATATCCTGAATATCGTTATCAGTAGCGTATTAATCTACGGCGCCTTCTCCTGGGAGGGGCTGGGATTTGTCGGCGCCGGGCTGGGGCTAACCATCTCGCGCTATATCGGCGCAATCGGCGTGATTTACGTGCTGATGATCGGCTTTAATGCCTCGCTGAAGATCAGCCTGCCGAGCTATTTCCGCCGCTGGGATTTCAAAATCCTGATGGAGGTGCTGGGCATCGGCGTGCCGGCGAGCATTGAATCGGTGCTGTTTAACGGCGGCAAACTGCTGACTCAGGTGTTTGTCGCAGGCATGGGCACCGACGCCATTGCGGGCAACTTTATCGCCTTTTCCATCGCCTCGCTGATTAACCTGCCGGGCAACGCGCTGGGATCGGCTTCCACCATTATTACCGGCACCCGGCTGGGGCGTAACCAGGTCTATCAGGCGGAGCGGCAAATCCGGCATGTTTTCTGGCTGGCGAGCCTCTGTCTGTGCGCGCTGGCGTTTCTTACCGTGCCGCTCTCCGGCCTGCTGGCGCGTTTCTATACGCGCGACCCTGACGTTATCAGCGTAACGCAGCATCTTATCTGGCTTAACGCCGCCTTTATGCCGATCTGGGCGGCCTCCTGGGTGCTGCCGGCGGGCCTGAAAGGCGCGCGCGACGCGCGTTACACCATGTACGTCTCTATGTTCAGCATGTGGGGCGCGCGCGTAGTGGTGGGCTATGTGCTGGGGATTATGCTCGGCATGGGCGTGGTGGGCGTCTGGCTCGGCATGTTCCTGGACTGGGCGGTGCGCGGCGCCTGCTTCTGGTGGCGGCTGAAGAGCGGCAAGTGGCTGGATAATTACCGGAAAATGGTGGCGAAGCAGCAGTAGCGCCATGCCGGCTCGCCGGAAGAGAGACATCACGCCGTGGTTAGCTGTTTTTCAGCAATAAACTGCAGAAATTGATGGTTCAGCTACGCCAGCAATCGGGCTTTACTAAGGCTCTGACTTGATAAGGGCGAACCAGATGAAAAGATTGCTGCAGCTGTGGAAAAACCGTTTCGAGGCTAATGCCGACCGTCGGCGCGACGAACGTGACGAAAGCGAAGCCAGTCTGGAGCTTGAGCTGCTCATCCCCGTCAGCCAGCTCTATGGCTTCGAATATTATCCTGCGGTGCATCGCTACCATGAAAAATAGCCGCGCCCGTTTATGCTCTCCGGTAAAGCCCGCTCCCGCTAAGCGGGCTTTTTTTCGCCTGCTGCAATGGATTTTTACAAAAGGCTGCGCAGCAACAGGCCAGAGCGGCGGCGAGCAATCTGTCGCGCGGCGGAATCGAAGCATAAGAAAAAGGATCGTTCAGCCGCAGCGGCTATGGTTAAAAGAGCAGCACGCCTTTTAACCTGGAGGAGCGAATGAACGATAAAGAGAGCGCCGCGCTGATTAGCGCGCGGCTGGCATTGACTGCGCAGCGGCGTACGCAGACCCGAACCGCGCTGGCAGCGGGTGAACCGGCAGAGCCGGATCGCGCACGCGCGCAGCGCTACGCCTTTCAGCAACATCTGCGTCAGGGCGTTATCACCGGCGAAAGCAACGATCTGTTGCCGATCGCCTTCTTAGAGCAGGGGTTAACCTGCGCCCGCGCCGTGGCGCTGCTGCGAGAGGACGGCATTCCCAGGGGCTGCGGTTTTATGACGCACGGCGGGCTCTTTATCACTAATCATCATCTGCTGCCGCAGCCGCCCGCGCAGGGGCGCGTCACGCTGCAGTTTGGCTGGCGGCGAACAGAAACGGGCGAACTGGTCGACGGCGTAACTTATGTCGCCGATGCGGAGCGTTTTTTTCTTACCAGCCCGACCGATGAGCTGGACTGCACCCTTATTGCGCTCGGCGAGATAGTGGCTGGCGGCGGCGAGGCGCCGCAGCCGCTGGCGCTGAACGATCGCAATGATAAACATGCGCTGGGCATCAGCCTTAACCTTATCCATCATCCCGGTGGCGCGCCGCAGCAGATTACGCTGCGTAATAACGCGCTGCTGGCACGTCACGAGCAGCTGCTGCACTATGCGGCCGATACCGATAGCGGCTCTTCCGGCGCGCCGGTGTTTAACGACGCGTGGCAGCTGGTCGCGCTACACCACGGCGGCGTTGAGAGCGATGACGGCTGGGTGAATGAAGGGATCCGCATCAGCGCCATTATCGACTGGCTGAAGGGCGAGCTGCCGCAGCTGCCCGCGGCGCAACAGGCACAGCTGATGCAGGCGCTGACCGTCAGTGAAAACGCGGCTCCGCCGATCGCCTCCGCTGCCGCGCCGGAGACCAACTACGGCAATCGCGACGGTTTCCAGCCCGGCTTCCTCGACGGCGAGGCGATCGATCTGGCCGCCATTATCGCGCCGCGCGCTGCTGAAGTGGCACCGCTGCGCGACGGTCGGCAGGGTGCGGAAGCGAAACTTGATTATCAGCATTTTTCGCTGCTGATGAGCGCCGAGCGGCGACTCGCCTTTTTTACCGCCACCAATATTGATGGCGCGCGCTATATCTCCATCGATCGCGGCAACGGCCAGCCGTCGCTGCTGGAAGAGGGGGACCGCTGGTACGAAGACAGCCGCATCGACAGCCGCTACACCACCGGTCAGGCCTTTTACAGCGAATACAGCCGCTGGTTCGATCGCGGACATCTTACGCGTCGCAGCGATCCCACCTGGGGAACGGCAGAAGAAGCGGTACGCGCGAATAAAGATACTTTTCATTTCACCAACTGTTCGCCGCAGCATTTTCGCTTCAACCAGAGCCTGCAGTACTGGCAGGGCGTGGAGCGCTATATCCTTGAATCGGGCGTGCTGGAGTCGAAGCGTAAGGTCAGCGTGCTGACCGGGCCGGTGCTGAATGACCAGTGGCGACAGTATGCTGAATGGCAGGTGCCCTTGATGTTCTGGAAGGTGGTGCTGCGCATTAACACGGCGGGCAAGCCGCAGGCGACGGCTCTGCTGGTCAGCCAGGCGGATCTGCTGGATGAGCCGCGCCGCGTCCTGCCGCATGCGCAGGATGCGCCCCGGCCCAATGTCGATGAGTACCGCGTTACCGTCAGCGCGCTGGAGAAACTGACCGGCCTGAACTTCGCCGCTTTTCGCGACTGGGAAAGCTGGAAACCGGATGAATCGCTGCTGGCGCAGCCGCTGCCGGCAAAGCTGATTACGACGTGGGAAGATTTGCTGTAGCCGACGCGCTTGTTGCGTCCTGCAAGCCCGCACAGCCCGCTTTACGCGGGCTTTTTTCACTTCTTTTCAGGCAAATTCGTTGTACCTTCAACCCGTTACGCTTAGCACTTCTCCTTGCGATTCTGTGATGGCTGCTACACTTAGGGCTCGAGGCTGATAACGATTCAGCTCCATTAACGACAGTGAAAGAGTCACTAAAAGGAGAGAACGTATGACAGATCGTCCACAACATCCTCAGCAGGCGCAGCAGCAGGAATGGCCCGGCAGCATCCTTAAAATGGACCCAAAACCCGATCATGGTGAGACCAGCTATCAGGGTTCTGGCCGCCTGAAAGGCAAAACCGCCATTATTACCGGCGGCGATTCCGGCATCGGTCGTGCCGTCGCCATCGCCTACGCCCGGGAAGGCGCGGATGTCGTGATCTCCTACCTGGACGAGCATGAAGACGCAAAAGATACGGCGAAACTGGTGGAAGAGGCGGGCCAGCAGGCGCTGCTGATCGCAGGCGACGTCACCGACGCGGAGCATTGCCGCAGCATTGTGGCGCAGACGGCCGAGCGTTTCGGCAAGATCGATATCGTGGTGAATAACGCGGCTTTCCAGATGACGCGTATGTCGCTGGATGAGATTAGCGATGAAGAATTTGATCGCACGATGAAAACCAATCTCTACGCCATGTTCTATATCTGCAAGGCGGCGGTGCCGCATATGCCTTCTGGCGGCGCCATTATCAATACGGCTTCGATCAACGCCGACCAGCCAAAACCGAAGCTGATCGCCTACTCAGCCACCAAAGCCGCCATTGTTAACTTCTCTGGCAGCCTTGCAGCGCTGCTGGCGGAGAAAGGCATTCGCGCCAACGCCGTTGCGCCCGGTCCTATCTGGACGCCGCTGATCCCGTCAACCATGCCGCCTGAACAGGTAGAAAGCTTCGGTGGTGAAGTTCCGCTGCAGCGCATGGGACAGCCTGCCGAACTGGCGCCTGCCTACGTTATGCTGGCCAGCGACGAGGCGAGCTACATTTCTGGCGCAACCATTGCGGTCACAGGCGGTGTCGCGGTTATCTAAACCTGCGTAAGGGAGAAATATGAACGCTTATCCTTTAAAGCTGACTACGCCGCTCGCCACCCATATTTTTGGCGGGCAGCGTATCAGAGAGCAGTTGGGAAAAGCGGGTCTGCCTGAGACGCGCATTGCGGAAAGCTGGGAAATCAGCGACGTTGACGGCATGATCGCCAGCGTCACCAATGGCGAGCTGGCGGGTCAGACGCTGCGCCAGCTCACCGAACGCTACCCCGACGAAATGGTCGCGCCTGGCTGGCGCGGCCCGCACTTCCCGCTGCTGAGCAAATTTATCGACGGAACCGGCATGTTGCCGGTTCACCTGCACGCTAACGACGCGCTGGCGCAAAAGCTGGAGCAGCAGCCGAACGGCAAAACCGAAGCCTGGCATATTCTGTGGGCCGCGCCAGATGCGACCTGCCTGCTGGGCGTACGCGACGGTGTGGACAGCGCCCGACTCAAGGCGGCGCTGCTGGCGCAGGATTATGATGCGGTGATGCACCGGGTGCCGGTAAAAGCGGGCGATACTTTTTACGTGCCAGGCGGCATGCTGCACAGCTTTGGTCCCGACACGCTGATTTATGAAATTGAGCAGACCTCCAATATCCAGCAGCATGCGATGCCATGGCAGATGGAGGATGGCGCGCGCCTCTCTCAGCAAGAGTGGGAAAAAAATATCGATGCGCTGCTGGAGGAGCTGCGGCCGGAGCTGCGCTGCACGCCGCAGCCGGGGCTGTCGCTTGAGAAGGGCGGTCTGACGCGGCTTTTCTGCTGCGCTGGCCCCTATTTTGCGCTGGAACGCTGGCGCTTTAGCGAGTCGCAGCGTTTTAGCTTCAGCCGCGCGCGTATTGTTTCCAACACTGGCGAGCCGCTAACGGTGGAAGCGAACGGCGTCAGTGTGACGCTGGGCCGCGCCGAGTCGCTGCTGCTGCCTGCTGCGCTGGAGGAGGTGACGCTGCACGGCGCTGGCGAGCTGCTGATAGGCTATGTGCCCGATCTGACGCGCGACGTTGTCGCGCCGCTGCGGCAGGCGGGCTATAGCGAGACAGCCATAGCGCAGCTGGGCGACATCAACGGCACCCTGATATAGGAGGTTTTATGCTGCCATACAGCTTACAGGGAGAGGGCGAAACAACATTTGTGCTGATGCACTATCTGGGCGGCTCGCACCGCACCTGGTTTCCAGCACTGCCTTATCTCGATCGCGCTTCCCGCTGCGTGGCGTTAGATATGCCGGGCTTTGGCGACGCAACTGACATCAAAGATTATGATGTGGCCTCAATGGCGAACCAGGTCGATGAAACCCTCCGCCAGCTGCAGCTGAAAAAGGTGATCCTTGTCGGTCACTCCATGACGGGGAAAGTGGCGATGGCGCTTGCCGCCCGACAGCCTGACTATCTGCAACGGCTGGTGCTGGTGGCACCGTCGCCGCCTGGCCCGCAGCCGATGAGTGAACAGGATCGCCAGACGCAGGCGGAATATCAGGGAACGCGTCAGCAGGCGGAAAGCTTTGTCGACGGTGCCTGCTCCGCGCCTCTGCCGGATGTGCTGCGCGAGGTGGCGATTGCCGATGCGCAAAGCGCCGCGCCTGCCGCCTTTCACGCCTGGGCGCTGCACGGCAGCCGGGAAGATCTGCGCGAGCAAATTGGCCGCCTTGAGCTGCCCGCCATGATGGTGCTGGGCAGCGAAGATGGCAACGTGCCGGGCGTTGAGACGCAGCGGGAAGTGATGCGCACCCATCTGCCGCAGGGCGAGCTGGAGATTATCGACGGCGCCGGCCATCTGCTGCCAATGCAAACTCCGCAAGCGCTGGCGGAGCGGATGCTGGCGTTTGCACGCCGCGAACTCTGAGTCTGTTAGCGGCAAAGTCACCACAGCAAAAAGCCCGCTCAGGTTTCCCTGAGCGGGCTTCTTTAATATGGCTCCTCTGACTGGACTCGAACCAGTGACATACGGATTAACAGTCCGCCGTTCTACCGACTGAACTACAGAGGAATCGTTTCGATGGGGCGCATATTAATGGCCGCGCTCCGGCGTGTCAACAGCGAAAAACACATTAGCATTCAACTGGCTAGCTTTGCAGCAAAGCGATCGCGGATTAAGCGGAATGCGGCGAATTTTGCGCAAAACGCGGTAGCGGATGCTGGCGATAGAACTGGCTCAGGTGGCGGTACATCGCCGGGAAGCGCTCAAACAGCAGCGCCGGCGCGGTAAAAAAGTATTCGGACAGCACGGCAAAACACTCGGCGGGATCGCTGGCGGCATAAGGATCGATAGTCGCGGCCTGTTCGCCGACCAGCTCAACCTCATTTTCGATTTCTTCCATGGCGGCGCGCAGATCTTTTTCCCACAGCGCAACATCACGCAGCGCCATCACCGGAATGCCGCTGGTGTAGCCGCGGCCGCGTGCATCCAGCTTGTGCGCCACTTCGTGGATTACCAGGTTATAGCCAGAGAGATCGAACGCATCCTGAAGGTCGAGCCAGTTGAGCACAATCGGACCCTGCGTCCAGCTCTGTCCGGCATGGACGGCGGCGGCGTGATGCACCAGGCCCTGTTCATCTTCCCAGCTGTCGGCGACTTCAAAAGGTTCTGGATAGATCAGCACGTCGTGAAAGCCGTCGAGCCACTCCAGCCCCAGCTTCAGCACCGGCAGGCAGAAGAGCAGAGCGATGCGCGCACTGCGCAATTCATCAAGCTCGACATTCTGCAGCGGCACCAGTCTCTTTTGCTGCAGGAAACGCTGCGCCATGGCGATCAGCGCCTGCTGCTCATCCTCGTCCAGCCAGCTAAATACCGGCTGCGCCAGCCCCTGTTGCCAGGGCAGCTCGACAAAGGAAGCGCGGTTATCGTTTTTCCACGGCCATTTAAACATCGCAGTACTCGCTGACGGATTCCCCTCGCGACCCTGACGCGCCAGAAAAAATGCCAGCATCCGAAGCGGTCGCTGGCACCTTGATCTGGCTGCAGGGATGAAAGCTGTCTATTCAACCGCTTAGCATGCAATTTGTCTGTGATTCAGCCCGCAAAGCGATGTTAATTGCGCTCGACGCGCGCAAATTCAATCACCCAGACCCAGGGGTTGACTTCCCAGCTGGTGGCGCCGTACTGCTTCTGCCACGCTTTGCGGTAGGCCTCTTTAGGCGATTCCGCATTCATATTCATGGTGAAGAAGTTATTCAGGAAGTGCGAATCGGTCTGCACGCCTTCAGCCATAATGTCATCTTCGCTGATATCCTGGATCTTCTCCGCACGTACGGCGGTGATTTGCAGGTTGATGCGGCTGGCCCAGCGCGGCATATGGATGGCGGTCTGCCAGCCGAACTGATCGGCTTCCGGTCCGCCCTGGCTATGATGCCCCAGCTCGTTGTTGTCGGCGCGGTACTGGCAAAACGCGGGCAGGCGGAACGGCGACGGATCGCGTTCATACTCTGCCAGATCACTTTCAGGCACGATAGGTCCACGCCAGGTCTCGCGCACCCACAAAATATCGCCCGGCTTGCCATAAGGGCAGTGCTGGCTGATATCGGCCATCGACATAAGCTTGTAGCCGTGCAGATGGTTAGCGTTAACGTCGAAGGCGTGTACGCCTTCATGATGATCCTGACCTGGTCCGAAAGTCTGCGTTTTCATGATGCGCCGGGTCTGGGTTTGCTGGCCAACCAGCAGGGCGCGAACCCGCTGTTCGGAAAAAAGAATCGGCCGTTCTTTCATTGATTACCTCTGAATATAAATAGAACCCGGTTGACACACATTCAATCGCTGTCTTGCGCTTGCGCTCAGCCGTGATGACTTTACATCAATCTGCTTAACAATTTGTCGCCTTACAGTAACGGCAACACAACGATTTGCCTTTAGGAAAAAGCGAAAATGCAAAAAACGCACCAGACCGAGTCTACTAAGTGGTCCCTTACCTGGTATAACCCGAATACAGTACGTTATATCGGGCGTTTTTGAAACCTTTTCAGATTCTTTAACCTTCACAAAGCGCAGATATACTGATTCATCCTGGACGATACTGCCGCTGGTTGTACATGCAGAAACGAAGTCAGCGAGACCGTTTCGCCTAATATTAATAAGATTTGCTTAAGATAATTGATATGGGTTAATGCTGAAAGTTTGTTAAAAACTGGGATAGTGCTTGAATTAGCGCTATAACTCGATCCCGGTCTCATTTTTTTTCGAAACCGGTTTTATCACAGCGAATTTAAACCACCCTGTGTCAAAAATTTGTCATCAGCTACTCGGTAAGATGACGTCCCACTGCGTACGGTCTGATGTAAAGACCGATACCCAAACATTAACAGGGAGATAAGCCATGTCGCTCTCACTCTGGCAAACGCGCTTCGAAAGCTGGTTTCAGATTAACTGGGTTCATGATGACAAGGCGCATGATATCGCCCATTTGCGCCGCGTCTGGATGAGCGCCCAACGCATTATGGCAGGTAGCGACGCCAGCCCGCTGGTGGTTCTGACCGCCTGCTACTTTCATGACGTGGTAAACCTGCCGAAAAATCATCCCGAACGCCATCTGGCTTCTACTTATGCTGCAGAAGAGACCGCACGCATCCTGACGCAGGATTTCCCCGATTTTCCCGCCGCGCTGATCCCGGCGGTAAGCCATGCGGTTAAAGCACACAGCTTTAGCGCCGCCATTGCGCCGGAAACCCTGGAGGCGAAGATCGTTCAGGATGCCGATCGTCTCGAATCGCTGGGTGCCATTGGCCTGGCGCGCGTGTTCTACACGGCCGGCGCGCTTAATCGTCCGCTGTTTGACAGTGACGATCCGCTCGGCAAAATGCGCGAGCTTAACGATGTAAACTGGACGCTCGATCACTTCCAGAAGAAGCTGCTGCGGCTGCCGGATACGATGCAAACCGAAGCGGGCAGGGCGCTGGCGCAGCATAATGCGGATTTCCTGGTGCGCTATATGGCCAAGCTGTGCGCGGAGCTGCAGGGCAACCTCACCAGCATCGACGAATCGGTGCTGCGCGATTTTAGCCCTATACGCGCCTAATATTAAATTTTTATGACAGTCTGTTAAACGTTAGTGACTTCCGCTACGTTGTGGATAAATAACGAAGGGAGTAACGGAATGACTGATACGGTAAATTTGACGATTAAGATTGATCCGGCGCTGAAGGAGCAGATTAAACAGCTGGCGCTGGAAAATCAGATCTCAATGAGTCAGGAGATTGTTCAGCGTCTACAGGAGAGCCTGTTGCCGCCCACCGCATCGGCGGTAGATAACCAGGATACGGAAGAGACCGCGTCAAACGCGTTTTCCGCGGATGAGGTTAAGCAGCTGCGTGCTCTACTGAAGAAACAGAGCAAGAAGAAGAAATAAATAAGACCCGTCGCAAGACGGGTTTTTTTTATGGGCGTTATTCGGGCGTATCAGATGCGGAACTGCTGTACGCTCTGCGCCAGCCGCGCTGCCTGCTGCTGAAGCGTATCAGCCGCGCGCTGCTGCTGCGTGCTGAGTCCGGCGCTGGCCTGCAACGTCTCATCCAGCTTATGGATCTCGGCGGCGATATGGCTGACCCGCTTGCTTTGCGCCGTTGCGTTCTGCTGAAGCGCCTGAAGCTGCCCGGCGATAGCGGCCACGGCGCCGCTGATGGTCTGAAACAGCTTCTCCAGCACCTTAACCTTGTTAAAACCCTGCGTGACATGCTGTTGCGTATGCTGGATCAACCCGTCGATGCGCTGCGTCGAACCGCTGCTCTGGCTGGAGAGCATGCCGATCTCTTTCGCCACCACGGAAAAGCTGCGGCCGTAAACCCCGGCGTGCGCGGATTCAATCGCCGCGTTAAGCGCCAGCAGGCGCGTTTGCAGCGACAGACTCTCCAGCATCTCCACGATACCGGCGATATCTCCTGAGGCGTCGACAATCTGACGCATCTGCGTCTCCATCTCATCCACCCGCGAAACGCACTGCTGCATCAGCGTATCGGCATCGTACGCCTGCTGCGTCGCCTGCTGCGATACCTGCGCGCTGGTTTCCACCTCTTCCGCGACGCGACGCAGCCGCTGCGACAGGTGAGTGAAACTGGCGTTCTGCGCCTGATGCTGCTCGCTGACGCGCGCGTTATGCTGCTGCATCTCGCCCGCGCCTGCCGCCACGCTGGCAGCGATGGTATTAATTTCATGCACGATATGGCGTAACCCCTGACGCATCTCCGCCATGGCGCTGAACAACTGCTGCGTTTCTCGCGCCTGTAAGCGTCCGGCGGCGGGCGGCGACAGCAGATCGCCGGTCGCAATTTGCTGTAGCTGGTGGCTGGCGTGACGCAGCGGCGTAATCACGCCGCGCGCCAGCAGCACACCGCCAGTAATAAGCAGCGAGAAGAGCAGCGCGCTGACGATGAGCGACAGGTTGCGGCTGTGCGTCATGCTCTCCAGCGTGCTGTGGTTAACCGCGCCGAGCTCTTTGTTTGCTGCGTCGATTTCAGCGAACCAGGCGTCATTGAACTGTTGCTGATAGGCCTGCATCGGCACCATAAAAAAGGCGTCGATCTGATTATCCTTTAATCCTTTCAGCTGTTCTTCCAGCCCTTGCGCCAGCAGGGTAAAGCCCTGCGCCAGCGGGCTGTTGTCCGCAGCGTGATAGCCAGCGAAAAGCGTTTTCGCCTGTTGCAGCGACGCGCTGGCGCTGTCGGCCAGACTTTTCCAGCTGTCTACCGAGCCGCTCTGCTGGTCCTGCATCAGATAGATACCGGCGCGATGGCTGTCGTCGCTGGCGGTCAGCAGTTCAATACGCGCTTTATCAAGCAGGGCCAGCCTTTCCCGTAGCGACGCGGTCTCTACCAGCGCGCTTTGTGTATGATTAACCTGCGCGGTGAGCAGCGTAACGCCCAGCGCCTGCAGCAGGCAGAACAGGATAACAAACAGGGTGAAGTTGCCGCGCAGACTGCTGAGCCAGCCGGGAAGCCCCGGCTTACGCAGACGAAAACGGCGTTTAAGAAGAGTGATGGAGGACATAGCGCAACCCGAAAATAAAAGCGAGTATTCGCCGGTTGCGTGACAACTTTGTGACAAAGGGCGCATTGCTGGAAAAACAGCATAATGCGCGTTACTAAGCTAAACTCTGGTCCTGTTACGCGTTATTTAACTGCCTGATAACAGGCAGCAGCAGCTGTGCCACGGCGGCGAAAACCGGCACCACAACCGAGTTACCGAACTGCTTATAGGCCTGCGTATCGGAAACCGGAATGCGGAACTGGTGCTCGCCTGGCGCTTCGAAGCCCATCAGGCGCGCGCATTCGCGCGGCGAGAGGCGACGCGGCCGACGCGCCATATTTTCCGCATTGCTGAAATCCGCTTCGCCCAGCGCCTGATCCCAGCCGCGATCGATGAGGATTTCCGAACCATCTTTATAATAGCGAGCCGACAGGGTACGTACGCAGACGTCAGCTTTACGCGGATCGTTCAGCCCGAAGCCAAAGCCGTTGCCTTTCGCTTTGTGTTTTCTGGCGTAGTCGTAGAGGTAACGCCACAGCTGCGCGGAAAGAATATATTTCTCCTCCGGCTCGGGTTCCAGCAGGCTTTGCAGGCTCGGCACCGCGGCTGGATAGTGCTGCTGGATCTGACGCAGCGACAGCGCTTTGCTGAACGGATAGTCACGGCGGATGCCGACCAGCACGATGCGCTCTCGGTGCTGGGGCAGGAAGTGGCGCGCGTCGATAATCTTCGCGTCCGGCGCGTCGGCATCGGCGTCTGCCACGTCGTAACCCAGCTCATCCAGCGTCGCCATAATGACGGCAAAGGTGCGGCCTTGATCATGGCTTTTCAGGTTTTTAACGTTCTCCAGCACGAAGATCGGCGGCTTTTTAGCGGCGATAATGCGCGCCACGTCGAAAAACAGCGTACCCTGGGCTTCGCACTCAAAGCCGTGCGCGCGGCCCAGCGCATTCTTTTTGCTGACGCCTGCCAGCGAAAAGGGCTGGCAGGGAAAACCGGCCAGCAGCACCTGATGATCGGGGATCTCCGCGTCGATATGGCGATAGATGGCCGCCTCGTCGCGCAGACCTGCGGGCTGGGTGATGTGCCGAATATCGGTATTGAAGCGGTGCTCCTGCGGATCGCTGTAGTGATTCGCCTTGTAGGTGCGCACTGCCTCTTTATTCCACTCGCTGGTAAAGACGCATTTTCCGCCGATGGCATCGAAACCGCGCCGGATGCCGCCAATGCCCGCAAAGAGGTCGATGAAGCGAAACTGCGGGTTGTCATAATGGGCGGGACGCGCAGGCAGCAGGCTGCGCAACAGCGTTAATTCGCCTTCGCTCAGCGGCGGCAACGCGCTTTTGTTTTGCCGCAGCCGCGTCAGCTGCTGCGGCGTCCAGTCGCGGAAGCCCGCCTGATGGAATTTCGCCGCTAAATCGCGCGCGGCATAAATCGCCAGCACCTGGCGCATCAGGTCAGCGGTTTCGCTATCGGGAGAGAGCAGGGGAGAAGCGGGTTCCGTCATTGCGGTGGCGTCATCGGCAAGCATGCGTTTTTCCTTAACTGTGAACGGGCTATGCTAACACTCCTCTGGCTTCGAAGAAATTGGCGGTCGATGCCTAACGGCCGGCTGCATGACGCATCGTCGGGATTTTACCCGCCGGTCGCCGCCTCGTTAACCGCAGCGGAAGCTTTCGCTTTTATTGAGTCCGACTAAAGTTGATAGATAGGGCAAAAAGGAGACGCCATGGCCGATGTACACTCCAGCACGACCCGCAGCAAAAATATGCGTGCGATACGCCAGCAGGACACCGCCATCGAACTACGGGTGGCGCAGCTGTTAAAGGATCGCGGTTTTGCTTACCGCGTTCAGGATAAAAACCTGCCCGGCCGTCCCGATTTCGTTCTGCTTGAGCAGCAGGCGATTATCTTTGTGCACGGCTGTTTCTGGCATCACCATAACTGCTATCTCTTTAAGGTGCCGGCGACGCGCACGGAATTTTGGGTCGGCAAAATCAACAGCAACGTAGAGCGCGATAACCGCTATGTGCGGCAGCTGCAGGAGAGCGGCTGGAAAGTGCTGATTATCTGGGAGTGCGCGCTGCGCAATAAGCTGCGGCTGAGCGACAGCGATCTGCAGGAGCGACTGGAGGAGTGGCTGCTGGCGATGGACCAGAGCGCGGAGATCGATCACAACGGTATTCAGCACTATCGCCCGCGTTGAGGCCGCCTTGCCTTGTCGACTTCGCCGGGTTAGATTTCGCCTTCCCCCGCGAGCAGGAGTTCTGGATGAGCAGTATTAAACTGACGGTAAAACGCCTCTATCAGCTGCGCGACGAGCGCATGGTCAATGCTCATGCGACGGCGCGCGTCTATGTCGGCGACACGCTGGTCGCGACGGAGGAGATTACCGGCATGACGGAAAGCCCGGTCAGCAAATACCTGCATGCAGGCGAGCTGTCAGGCGCGGTCCGCGTAGAGTGGGAGTGCGACGGCATCGCTGAGATAACCGCCGCGACGCTGGAGCGCTGTCCCTGTTGTCAACATAACGAACCGGAATAAGGAAGAGATTTTGGCAGGATCCAGCTTACTGACTTTATTAGATGATATTGCAACACTTCTGGATGATATTTCCGTCATGGGCAAAGTGGCGGCGAAAAAGACCGTTGGCGTGCTGGGCGACGATCTGTCGTTAAACGCGCAGCAGGTAACGGGCGTAAAGGCCAATCGCGAACTGCCGGTCGTGTGGGGCGTCGCGAAGGGCTCGTTTCTTAATAAACTGATCCTGGTGCCGCTGGCGCTGCTGATTTCCGCTTTCGCGCCCTGGCTTATTACGCCGCTGCTGATGATAGGCGGCGCCTACCTCTGCTATGAAGGGGTGGAAAAAGTGCTGCACAGTTTGCAGCATGATAAGCAGGAAAAAAGCCCGGAGGCGCGCCAGCAGCGGCTCGATAAGCTGGCGCAGCAGGACCCGCGCGAATTTGAAAAGAACAAGGTCAAAGGCGCCGTGCGCACTGACTTTATTCTTTCCGCGGAGATCGTCGCCATTACGCTCGGCATCGTTTCTGACGCTCCGTTGCTGAATCAGGTATTGATCCTCGCCGGCATCGCCATTCTGGTGACCATCGGCGTGTACGGCATCGTCGCCGCTATCGTGAAAATCGACGATCTCGGCTACTGGCTGAATGAGAAATCTTCGGCGGTCGCGCAGGGCATCGGTCGTTTTCTGCTGGGGTTCGCCCCCTGGCTGATGAAAATTCTCACGGTGGTCGGCACCCTGGCGATGTTTCTGGTCGGCGGCGGCATTATCGTGCATGGCCTGGCGCCGCTGCATCATCTGATCGAGGCGATCACCGGCGATATGAACGGGCTGGTTGCCAGCCTGCTCAGCAACGGCGCTAACCTGGTGCTCGGCTTTATCGTTGGGTCGATCGTGCTGTTGGCGGTGAATCTGATTGCTAAACTGCGCGGTAAATCGGTATAAAGCGCACTGCCATATGATGTGTAGTCTGAAGAGGAGACGCGATGAACGACGATATGTTTGAATTTGATATTGATGCCCAGCTGGAGCAGGCTGAAGCCAGAGCGGCGGAAAAGGTCAATGAAGTGCCGGACGATGCAGGCGACGAAGCGGATTGCGAAGGCTGCAAAATCTGATTTCAGCTCCTTCAGATGTTAAAAGCGGATAATAATTTTTATCCGCTTTTTTTATTTTCAACATATCTTACTGCTTTATTCTGAATTTACGCTTTTTTGCATGCCTTAACAGGCAGGATGTCCGGATGGCTGCTATAGATAGAAAGGTTCTGTTAACGGTCAAAAGGAGAATGCAAAATGAGCTTTACGATTAGCGATGAAGTTCAGCATAAAGAGGGCGGTCCCGCTATGGTTGTGACTGGCTATGCCAGCGGAATGGTAGAGTGCCGCTGGTATGACGGCTATGCCGTGCGCCGCGAAGCCTTTCATCAGGACGAGCTTAGCCACTCTGTTCCTGAATCACAGCTCGTCAGCTAAGCCCCATCCAACGGGGATGCTTTGTTCATCCCCCGTGACTTCCCGCATTTTCTGATCCACCACGCCTGCTATAATCGCCTGATCTTTGTTATTCGGAGCATCGTTGCTGATGGCTGTTTTGCCGCTCTCCGTCCGAACGTTACGCCCCGAGCTGCGTGTTCACCTCTTGTTTTTAGCGGTCTTTCTTTTCTCCTTTTTTCTGACCCTGCGCGAGCTCTATACACTGCATGCGAACTATGAAGATCGGCAGCGTGCCGCGCTGGTAGATATGCAGAACGGGCTGGAAAGCCAGTTTCAGGAGAGCATCGACGGGCTGATCTATTATCGCCGCATGTTCACTTACGCGCTGTCGCATCCGCTTGATGCCGATCACGGCCGGCGCGCGCTGGCGGAGTTTCATCAGCTGCGCCGTCAGCCCGCCTGGCAGCTGCGGCTCAATATGCCGCGCAGCATGCCGATAAACGGCGTCGGCGACAGCGGGCTGGCGCAGGATAACCTGCTGCAACGCGATCCGGCGCGCCTTGACGGCGAGCTGCTCGCGGCGCTGGAGTTCAGCTTTATTATGCAGTTCAGCGATGCGGAGGCCGATTTCCATTCGCGCTTCTGGTACACCTCGCGCGCCGGTTTTTTTATCAGTTCGCGTCCGCCGCAGAGCCTGTCGGCGATTTCCGCCAGCTATGCCACCATCGTATCGCGTCCCTGGTTCCGTGCGATCTCGGCTCTGGCTTCTTCTCAGCAGCTACGCTGGTCCGGCGTTTATCAGGGCGCGAACGATGAGGGCGCGATGCTTACGGTCAGCACGCCTGTGTTTAGCGACGGCTACTGGTATGGCGTGCTGTCGATGGATTTTACCCGGCAGCGTATCGCCAGGTTATTGAACAGTATGCGCCACAGCGCGCTGCAGGGCAGCGTGGTGCTGCTGGACAAAGCGCAACAGCCCCTGGCGGCGCTCAATGCATCGGACGGTAAAGCGCTGAGCGACGGCGCGCGACGGCGGCTCTACGCACAAATGGCGCGTCAGCCGCAGGGCGCGCTGCGGCTGGAGAGTCAGTTTATCAGCTGGCGCAGGCTGAAAAACGTGGACGGCTACCTGCTGAATCAGCAAACGCTGGCGCAGGGACTACGGCAGGATTTGGGGCGCGCCATGCTTTTTATGCTCGCGATGTGGCTGCTGTTCATTCTGCTGCTGCTGGTGACGCATCAGGTTATCGTTCGTTTGGTGCGGCGGCTGAGCCAGCTCTCTGCCCGTCTGGAGTGGCGCGCCAGCTATGACGGCCTGACGCGTCTGCTCAACCGCAGCGCCTTTTTTGAGCGCTTTGAGGCGGAGACGGCGCGCTGTCAGCAGCTCAATGCGCCGCTGTCGGTGATTCAGCTCGATATCGATCACTTTAAATCTGTCAATGACACCTGGGGCCATCAGGCTGGCGACCAGGCGCTGATGCGCGTCGCCGCGATTATCGCTCAGGCGTTGCGTAAAGAGGATCTGGCCGGGCGCGTAGGCGGCGAGGAGTTCTGCGTCGTGCTGCCTGATACCGGGCTGACAGATGCGCAAAAGGTGGCGGAGCGTATGCGTCAGCGGCTGGCGGCTAAAACCATTCTGGTGAATGCCAGCCGCTGCTTTAGCGTGACGATCTCCGCAGGTGTCGCCAGCAGCGAAGAGCAGGGGGATTACCAGGCGACGCGCTTACAGGCGGAAGCGGACCGCCGACTCTATCTGGCGAAGAATCAGGGCCGCAACCGCGTGGTAGCCGACGGTTAAACCTTGCCGTCGTTGTCCTCTTCCACCGCCTGATAGATACGCTGCAGAATATCGGGGAAGGCGGACTGGACCCGGCTCCAGCTGGGAATAAACGGCTTGTCGTTAGGGCGTTCAATAAACGCCTGCCCCGCTTCCAGAATTGACTGGGTAAACATTTCCACCGCCGCCTCTTCGGTGTGCTGATCGAACTTCAGGCCGTTCATCGCTGCCTCGTGGTTGTAGATCTCCATCATATCGAGCGCGTTGCGGTAGTAGGTCGCCTTCAGCACGCGAAAGGAGTCGCTGGTGAGCGGTACGCCCATCGTCGCCAGTTTGCGCAGCAGCGACTGCACGATATCGCTGCTCATACGCTTCAGGCCGCCGGTGCCGTCATCTTCAGCCAGCGGCTGATGTTTGTGGTCATAGTTGTCGGCGATCTCCACCTGGCAGGTCTGGCGCGTGGTGTAGTTGCGGTAAATTTCCGACAGCACGCCAATCTCCAGCCCCCAGTCGCCGGGAATTTTAATGCCGTTAAGCACATGGGTGCGCATGGCGAACTCGCCCGAGAGCGGATAGCGGAAGCTGGCGAGATAGTCGAGATACTCGGAGTGGCCATAGACCTTCTGCAGCGAGCGCAGCAGCGGACCCACCAGCAAGCGTCCTACGCGGCCATTAAGCTTGCCGTCGGCGACGCGCGCGTAAAAGCCTTTGCAGAACTCATACTGGAACGCCGGATTCGCCAGCGGATAGAGCAGGCGCGCCAGCATACCGCGTTCATAAGTGACAATATCGCAGTCGTGCAGCGCCACGCACTGGGTGCGATCCGACGCGAGCGTAAATCCGGTACAGAACCAGACGTTGCGTCCTTTGCCCGGCTGGGAGGGCGACAGCCCCTCTTTATCCAGCTCGGCATCAATCGCCTTCAGGCGCGGGCCATCATTCCATAAAATACGGTGGCGCTGCGGCAGGCGCGAGAAAAATTCGCGCGCGTAGAGAAACTGATCGCGGTCGGCGCGATCGAGGCCAATCACGATCTCGTCGAGATAGGGCACTTTCGCCAGCTCATCGACGATATTTCCCAGCGCCGGCCCTTCCAGTTCTGAGAAGAGCGACGGCAGGATCAGCCCCATTTTGCGTTTGCGCGCAAAGCGCACCATCTCTTTTTCCAGCGACTCTACGCTGCGGTCGGTCAGATTATGGAAATTGGTAATCACGCCATTCTGATAAAAATCACTCATCGCGCTATCCTTTTGATAAACAGTGGGTGCGGCTTAATCTGGCTGGCTCAGAAAATAGTCAAGGCCTTCTTTCCAGCCTTCGGGGCCGTAATGCGCCGTATGGTAGATCTGCTGCGTATCTTGCCTGGTCAGCGAGACTGGCGTTTTGCTGTAGCCTTTGATCACGACGGCGTAGTCAACCGCATCCAGCATGGGTGCATCGTTGGGGCCATCGCCGAGGCCGATAGTGGTGGGGGCATGGTCGTACTGGCCGAGCAGCCAGCGCAGCGCTTCGCCTTTGCCGCTGCCTGTCGGCATCACATGCCAGAAGCGGCCGCCCTGCGTCAGCTGCAGCTGATGCTGTGCCAGCGCGGCGCGAAACGCCTCCAGCTTCTCTTCGTCATCGCGCCAGACAATCACTTCTGAGGCCTCTCGCTGACGCGCCAGCGTGGCTTCGCCTTCGGTAAGGCCGGTCATTGCCGCCACCTCAGCATGGCTGAAGTTGCAGAAACCCTGAAAGCGAAAGCGTAGCTGCAGCGTGCTGAGCGTCTGACAGATCGCGTCGTAGCCGGGGCTTTCAGGGGGAATGCGCACGCATCGTTGCGCTGACATCTGCACCAGCGCGCCATTTTCAGCAATAAAGGGAATACCTGTCAGGCCAATACGCTTTTGCAGCGGCACGATTTCAGCGGCGGTTTTACTGGAGCAGAGCACGACCGGCACCTGGTAACGCTGCAGTTCGGCCAGCCATTCTGCGGCGGCGTCCCAGCGGTAGGTATGGTGATCGAGCAGGGAACCATCCAGATCGGTGATGACTAACAGCGGCTGTTGCAAACTGGGCATAGCAGGCTCCTTGCGACATTAACTGGCGGATTTTCAGTATTATAGTTGATGAACGATTGCGCCTTCTTTTCGCCTGCCGCGCAGCACTTCCAGGATAATTCTTAAAACGCAACGATTAAGCGAGGCGGGATGCACAAAGAGTGCATGGACGAAAGCCGCTGGATTCAGGCTGTTCCCGGTAACTTAAGCGCGACTTTGGCGGGAAAAGCAGCAGGCTTGTGCACAGGGAGCGCTTGTCTTAACGCGGGGCAAGCGTACTCTGCTGAGGTGTCAAGAATTTCCTGGTGTAACGAATTAAGTGGTTGTTTACCCGGCGCTCCCTGCCGGGTATTTTTTTGCCGCGCGGTTAGCGATTCATTTCATTGCAGGTGCAGTCGCGAATATCCAGTTCATACTCATCTGCCAGCTCAATACTGCTTCCCCAGGCTCGGCCGCCGGTGCTGAGATGACGGCTGTTATCCGCCTCTGGAAGCGATTTAGGGGAGTCCTGCCTGCTGCCCGGCAGGCTTTCCAGCAGCGAGTCCACGTCGGGTGTTTCATCGTGCTGAAGATCGGTACCGCTTTTGTTTGTCTGTGCCATTATCGCTCTCCTTTTTAGCAAAAGGATTTACAGGCTTTCTCCGACCACAAATTGCGGCGGATCGATTAAGTATAGCTGGCGGGCGAGGCTGGCGAATGAATCTGTGAAAGAGAGAAAGGCGGGTAAAAAAAAGCCCGCGCTGCGCGGGCAAAATCCTTGTTACTTTTAGGTTGACTGCCCCTTTGGGGTGGGGCAGTGCGGAAAGTGTAGAAGGTAGCCGTGTCAGAAGTCTTGTTGCGAAACGTAAAGAAAGCGAAAAAGTGCGCACTTACTTAAATTTACCTGATTTTTCCTTTCTAATCAGCCACATCGTCTATAGTTAGCAGCGAAGTTAAAACCTGACGCGACAAGGAGAGACCATGGATTTGTTACGCATCATTATCGCCATTATTTTGCCGCCGCTGGGCGTATTTATGCAGGTTGGTTTTGGCGGCGCGTTCTGGCTCAATATTTTACTAACGCTGTGCGGCTATATTCCCGGTATTGTCCATGCGATTTGGGTAATTGCGCGTCGCTGAGGCGAGCCTCTTCGTTTACACTGATGCCAGGAAAATCATCAGGAGCAACGTGCATGAAGGTCAATGACCGCGTCACCGTGAAAACCGATGGCGGCCCGCGCCGCCTCGGCACTATCCTCGCCGTAGAGCCGTTTAATGAAGGCGTCATGTATCTGGTGGCGCTGGAAGATTATCCGTTAGGCATCTGGTTTTTTAATGAGGGCGACCATCCGGAAGGGATATTTGTTGAGCCTTATCTGGAGAAGTAAAAGCGCTATTTACGCCTGTCTCTCCTGTTTACTGCAAATAATAAGGCGCCCGTCGGGCGCCTTATTTAATGCTTAATCTACTTTACTAAAACGCATCCTTATTGCTTATCAGCGTCAGAATGTTTCCCAGTTATCATTGCCTGCGGTTGCCAGCGCCGGACGCGGAGTAGCGAGCGGTGATTTTAACGCGGGCAGGGCAGCGCCGGACGACGCGGCTGGACTCGCAGGCGTATCCTGCAGGCGGAAGGCGGCGACCGCTTTGGTCAGTTTGCCTGCCTGATCCTCCAGAGACGCGGCCGCTGCCGAGGCTTCTTCCACCAGCGAGGCGTTCTGCTGCGTGACGTTATCCATCTCGGTGACGGCCTGGCTTACCTGCTGAATGCCACGGCTCTGCTCATCTGAGGCGGCGGCGATCTCCGACATAATATCTGTGACGCGGCGTACCGCCTCGACGATCTCGCCCATGGTTTCACCTGCTTCACCCACCTGATGCGAACCGTCTTTGATCAAATTGACCGACTCCGCAATCAGCGACTCAATCTCTTTAGCCGCCTGGGCGCTGCGCTGCGCCAGACTGCGCACTTCGCTGGCCACAACCGCGAAGCCGCGACCCTGCTCACCGGCGCGCGCCGCTTCCACCGCGGCGTTCAGCGCCAGAATATTGGTCTGGAAGGCGATACTGTTAATGACGTTGGTGATTTCGGCGATCTTCTTCGAGCTGCCGGAGATATTGGTCATGGTTTTAACCACGCCGTTCACCAGTTCGCCGCCGCTGCGCGCCTTGCCAGAGGCGTCTGCCGCCAGCTGGCTGGCGTGGTGGGCGTTCTCGGCGTTCTGCTTCACCGTCGCGGTCAGCTGCTCCATGCTGGCGGCGGTTTGCTCCAGCGCGGCAGCCTGTTGCTCGGTACGGGAGGAGAGGTCGGTATTGCCGGCTGAGATCTCGCCGGAGCCCTGATAGATCGCTACCGCGCCTTCGCGCACCGTACCAACGGTTTTCACCAGCGAATCCTGCATCAGCTGCAGATTATGCAGCAGCGTACCGATTTCGCTGCGGCCGTGCGGTTCTGGCGGCGCGGTGAGATCGCCCTGAGCGATGCGCTCGATGCGCGTTACCGACTGACGCAGCGGATTGATCACGACGCGACGCAGGAAGATGAAAGTCACCAGCGTCAGCAGCAAGGCGGCGACGAAGGCGACCGCCATGGCAATAAAGCCGAGGCGCGACTGGTGTTCTGCCGCAGCATTAATGGCGTCAGCGCGTTGGGTACGGAGCTTAATTGCCTGCAGCAGCACCTCGTTATAGGCATTGTCGAGTTTGCGCGTAACATCGGTCTCCTGCGCAATGATGCCTTCAAAACTGCCCTGCTTGCCGGCGTTAATCATCGGCTTCAGGCCTTTCTCAACATAGTCGTTGAAACGCGCCGTCAACGGCCCGTCGAGCGCGATATCCTCGGGCGTTTTGACTTTGCGATTCTGATAAACCTTGAAGCCTTCCTGCGCCTGCTGAATGCGCTTCTCGGTAGCGGCGATGCTGGCTTTGAACTCATCCATTTCGCCGATGCGGGCGGCGGCGCCTGCCTGAATAATCGTAAGGCGCGCGGTGCGCAGATGGTTTGAACTGTTGGAGATCCCCATGCGTACCTGGATCTCATCGGTGGCGTCCCGCAGCGACTGGTTACTCTGTACCAGAAAGTAACTGGCAAGAGCGATACAGAGGGCGAACAGCAGCAGAATACCGCCGAAAATCATACTAAAGAGCGGCACCAGGCGCAGGTTGCGCCACAGGCCAGCCTTGAACGGCGTAGAAGACGTTAGTGAGGTGTTCATATCCTTGATCTCATGTCGGGGTTATGAGACTAACATCGGCAGAGAAAGGAAAAGGGTGAGGGGAGGGAGTGCGATCTGGATCGCAAAAATGGCAGAAAAAAAAACCGGCCTGGCTGGCCGGTTCTTTCGCTGACTGACTATCTCACATTGACATAGATGCCCGACGTCACATTATCGGTTAAGCGCACCACATGATAGATAACCTGCTTATTATGGGTTTTGATCTTGCGCTTAATATTGCCTTTATGTGACGAGACGGTTTTGGCTTTAATTTGCATCTTGTCTGAAATTTGAATGGTGTCATGACCTGACATCCACATTTTCAGCATATTCGACTCAGTCTGACTTAATGTCAGCGGGTGTACATCCAGCCCTGAAGAAATACGGGTGGATGCGTTGAGCTTCTTCTGCAAATAGGTGCTGAGTAAAGAGTCCAGTGTCGTTGTTTTTATCGATTTTGACGTAATAATCAGGTTCTTACGAACGTAGAGGTATTCCTCAAAATGGATATTAGAAATCGCCATAAAGATAAAAAATAGCGTTTCCGGGTGCTGCATAATAATGCTTCGGATGCGGTCGCTGGAATCCGATTCATGAATAAAACATTCTTCGTTAATAAACACTACGCCAGGTTTTAACTGTTCGCAGCGTTGCTGTAATTGCTCAATATCGGAGACGGAAAAGATGTTTTTCTTTTTGACTCCCTTACAGGACATATAGTCCGATAATCCCAGGCGTGTGTAGTTGCATGAATCCATAATAATCGTTGGCATGTTTAGCGACCCTCACCAATTTGTTATCCGTTTAAATCAACGATGAATTACGCGTTGCGGTACGAGAGAGATTTCTAAGACACTTTTTTATTCTGCTCAGCAGTCTGGCGACAGGCCATACGCCTGCCAAAAGTATTCTTCCCTGACCCGTTTCTGCAAAGTTGTTTTTGTGCTGCCTTGACGTCACTTATCCCTCCAGTGATAGCGGGAATCGCTGGCGGTTTGCAATAAGCGTGCATAACACCCTGTTTTGAGAGCCCCGTCACTATCGCGCATAACACACTCAATTCTGATAGGACGATTCTTAAAAACATTTGATTCGCGAAAGTGTGACGTTTCAGCGAGTGTTGACAATGCCGGAAAAAAAAGGTCCTGACAAGAAAAATCGTTAAAGGATTTTTTTTGTTCGAAAACAATCTGTTGCCGATTTTGTCAACGATTCCACTGAGTTAGCGATGCCGGGAATCTGTGAAATAAAATACTTGAAGCGGGGTTTAATAAGAATAATTTTCAGAGTTACTTCTCATTTATCAGAATTTCCTTAGTTGATTTCTGAGAAAACTGGTTTGAAAAATGCACAGAATGTTTTAAGTGGCTTAAGTATCACTTCAGAAAGATAGTGAGATACTTAATCATCAGGGGTGAGACAGTTCCGAAAGAAACTGGGCGAGCAAATCAAAGACTTCGCTGAACAGATGCTCACAGAAGGGCGCAACCAGTGGCATCATCAACCCCATGGTCAAAATTCCCACTGTTAAGGTAATTGGAAAGCCAACCGCGAAAATCGACAGCTGAGGTGTAACACGGTTTAACAAACCCAGTACCAGGTTTATCAGAAGCAGCAAGACGATTAAGGGTAGCGCTAACATCATGCCATTAAGGAAAATTAATCCGCCCGCTTTGACCAGTGCATTAAAAGCATTGGCGTTTAACGGCTGCCCGCCGATTGGCAACGTATGAAAACTATCCGCCAGTAATGAGATCAGCCACAGATGACCGTTAAAGGTCAGGAAGAGCAACATCGCCAGCATATCGAGAAAACGCGCCAGTACCGGCATATTGAGTCGGCTGCCGGGATCAAAAAAGGTGGCGAAAGAGAGCCCCATCTGTAAACCGATCACCTCGCCGGACAGGCGTACCGCAGCAAATGCCAGCTGCATCGTGAACCCCAGGCCAACGCCAATCAGCATCTGCTGAAGCAGCAGCCAGAAACCGGCAGGTGAAAACAGCGTTACCTCAACCGAGGGCAGCGTCGGCACCATTATCCAGGTAATCAGCGCCGCCAGACCGATCTTCACACGGTTGCTGATGGCGCGCTCGCTCAGCAGCGGCGCCGTGGCGAACAACGCCAGCATACGCGCCAGCGGCCAGAAAAACTGACTGACCCAGTGAACTAGCTGGCTGCTGTCGAGCGTGACCATCAGCCGATCATATAAGGCAGGTTGGTAAACAGGGTGCGGATATAGTCCAGCACCAGATTCAGCATCCAGGGCCCGGCAATAACCGCCGTCGCGGCGACGGCCAGCACTTTCGGAATAAATGAAAGCGTTTGTTCGTTAACCTGAGTCGCGGCCTGCAGCAGACTGATAATCAGGCCGCTGACCAGCGCCGCCAGCAGCAGGGGCGCGGCAAGCATCAGCGCCAGGCGCATCGCTTCCTGGCCCATTGCCATTACGGATTCTGGCGTCATTTATCTCTCCGGGGGAATCGGAATAATCAGGAATAGAAGCTTTGCGCCAGGGAGCCGACTAACAACTGCCAGCCATCCACCAGTACAAAAAGCATCAGTTTGAACGGCAGCGAGATGGTTGCCGGCGGCACCATCATCATCCCCAGCGCCATCAGCACGCTGGCGACCACCAGGTCGATAATCAGAAACGGAATAAAAACGGTAAAACCAATCTGGAAAGCGGTTTTTAACTCGCTGGTCACGTAAGCGGGCAGTAAAATGCGCATCGGCACCGCTTCTGGTCCTTCGATCGGCGGCGTATTCGCCAGGCGGGCGAACAGCGCCAGGTCCGCTTCGCGCGTCTGGCGCAGCATAAAGTCGCGCAGCGGCTGCGCGCCTTTCTCCAGCGCCACATCCATATTGATTTTGTCCTGGCTAAAGGGCAAATACGCCTCGTCGTAAATCTTGTCGAAGGTCGGCGCCATAATAAAGAAGGTAAGGAAGAGCGCCAGGCCGAGCAACACCTGATTCGGCGGCGCGGAAGGCGTGCCGAGCGCGTTGCGCAGCAGGCCGAACACGATGATGATGCGGGTAAAGCTGGTCATCATCAGCAGCACGGCCGGAATAAAGGTCAGCGAGGTAATGAAAACCAGCGTCTGCACCGGCAGTGACCAGCTTTGCCCGCCGTTGGGCAACGCATGGCTTACCAGGCCCGGCAGCTGGGCGTGAGCGGCTGGCGCCAGCAACAGCAGTGCCAGAAGAGGAAGCAGTCGACGCATCATTGGGGTTTTCCGGGACGTTTAACCAGGTTCTGTAACAGCTGACGAAAATCTTGCGGCGCGGCGGAAGCGGGCGCGCGCTCATCTGGTGCCACCGGTGGCAGCGTATGCAGATGGGTAATCTGCGCCGCCGTGACGCCCAGCACCAGGCGCGCCTCGGCGGTATCCACAATCACCACGCGTTCGCGCTGGCCGACCTGTACGCTGGCGCTCACCTTCAGGGCCTGGTTGCTCACCGTTTTCGGCGCAAAGCCGAGACGGCGCGCCAGCCAGGCGCAGGCGAGGATCAGCAGTACAATCACGGCCAGCACGCTGCTGACCTGGGTCACGACGGAACCGGTTGAAATAGTCGGCGCCGCGGGCGCCGCGGGTTGCAGCGCGTGGGACTGGGTATTCATCATACTTAGCGACTCAGACGACGCATACGTTCAGACGGCGTAATAATATCGGTGATGCGCACGCCATATTTATCATTCACTACCACGACTTCGCCCTGGGCGATCAGGTAGCCGTTGATCAGGATATCCAGCGGCTCGCCAGCCAGACCGTCCAGCGCCACCACGGAACCCTGCGTCAGACGCAGCAGCTCTTTGATGGTCATTTTAGTGCGGCCCAGCTCAACGGTGAGCTTGACCGGGATATCCATAATCAGGTCGATGTCCTGCAGTGAACCGGCGGCGGCGCTGCTCTCGAACGTTTTAAACACGTCGTCGCTCTGCGGCGCGCTGGTGGCGGCCTGCTCGTTCATCGCCTCAGCCCACAGATCGTCCGCAGAAATGTCGTCGGACGGTTTATTGCTGTCACTCATTGGGCTGTTCCTCATTCAGCGAATTCAAAATCGGGTTAATCAAATGCTCGACACGCAGGGCGTACTGGCCATTCATGGTGCCGTACTGACTGGTCAGCACCGGGACGCCGTCAACGTGCGCGATAATGCGCTCCGGTTTCTCGATTGGCAGCACATCGCCGGGCTTCAGCTGCAAAATACGCGACAGACGCAGCGAGGTTTCGGCAAAATGCGCAATGAGCTCCAGTTCCGAATGCTGCACCTGTTTCACCAGGTTTTCGCGCCAGTGGTTATCCTCGGTGCGGGAGTTCTCCAGCGGCGGGTTGACCAGCAGTTCGCGCAGCGGCTCAATCATTGAGAACGGAATACAGATGTTAAATTCACCCACCAGGTTACCAATCTCGACCTGGAACGGCGTGTTGACCACGATATCGTTCGGCGAGGTGGTGATATTGGTGAACTTAACCTGCATTTCGGAGCGAACATATTCCACATCCAGCGGATAAATCGCCTTCCACGCGTCGCTGTAGCCTTCCAGCGCCAGTTTCAGCATGCGGCGGATAACGCGCTGTTCGGTGTGGGTGAACTCGCGACCTTCCACCTTAGTGGGGAAGCGTCCGTCGCCGCCGAACAGGTTATCTACCGCGATAAACACCAGACTGGGCGAGAACACCACCAGCGCGGTTCCGCGCAGCGGTTTCAGGTGGATCAGATTCAGGTTGGTTGGCACCGGCAAATTGCGGGCGAACTCATGGTACGGCTGAATCTTGATCGCACCGACGCTGATATCCGGGCTGCGGCGCAGCAGGTTAAACAGCGCCATACGGAAATGTCGGGCGAAACGCTCGTTAATAATCTCCAGCGCCTGAAGACGCTCGCGCACCACGCGACGCTGGGTATTAGGGTCGTAAGGACGAATGTCGCCTTCCGGCCCGCTTTGACTCTTTTCATCTACCGCGCTGTCACTGTCGCCGTTAAGCAGCGCGTCAATCTCAGCCTGGGAGAGAATGCTATCGCCCATTGATTTACCTCAAAATGAAGGCGGTAAACAGCACGTCGGTTACCACCTGCGCAGGCTGTCCTTTCACCAGCGGAGGTGACAGCACCTGCTTAATCTGATCAATCAGCGCTTGCTTACCTTGCTCCGACGCCAGGGCGGCGGCGCTCTGACGGGAGAGCAGCAGCAGCAGACGGCTACGCACTTCCGGCAGATAATCATTCATCCGACGACGGGTATCCTCATCCGGCAGACGCAGAGTAAAACCTACGTACAGCACGCGGTCAGGATCGTTGTCAGGATTGACCAGATTGACCGTAAAGGTATCAAGCGCAAAAAAGACGGGAGCGGGCGGTGGTTCAACTTTCGCAGCTTCCGGCTTATCGCTATCGTGTTTATTCATCATTCGCCAGGCTGCATAACCTGCCACGCTACAAGCGGCCAGCGTTACAATCAGTAACACCGGAATTAAGAGTGAACGTTTGCGGCCTTTTGCTTTCGCGTTATCAGACATTTTTGCAGTAACTTCCTGTGAATTATTGGCAAACCTCTCGGTTTGCCTGGACAGATTATCCCGCGTCTTAAGTCAAACAATGGGAAGAAAAGACGCGGGTTTTACGCTTACCTTCAGCGTTTGTCGCTGTCAGGCAAAAGTATCGACAGCGCCGGTGCCGAGGATGCGCGCCTGTAAGGCGGCGGGAACGGCGATCGGCGTTATCTCGCTATCGTCATCCTGGGAGAGAGAGAAGGTGCCGTGCTGTCCGTCGCGGCGTGCCTCCTGTTGCTGCTGCTGGAAGCCCTGGCCCTGCGCGAAGCTGTCACTGCTTACCTGACTCTGTCCCAGGTTAATGCCGTTTTCCGCCAGCGCGGTACGCAGCTGCGGAAGGGCGGCTTCCAGCGCGGCCCTGACGTGGCTGTGGCTGGAGGCCATATTGATCTGCGCCTGGTCGTTATCCAGTTTCAAACTAATCTGGATCGCGCCAAGGTCTGCCGGATGCAGTCGCAGTTCGGCGTTTTGCTGGCCGTTGCGGCTGAACATCACGATTTGCTGGCTCAGCGCCTGCTGCCATTCGTCGCTGCCCAGCTGAGCGTTAAGCATCGGCGTCGATGGCGTATCGGTCGTGGCCGATGCGGTCTGCGTTATCAGCGGCGCGGTGCTGCTGCTGAGCGGCGCGCTGGTCAGCGCGGTGCTGTCCGTCTGCGTCAGCGAGGCGCTTTTCTCATCCTGCTTGCTGAAGCTGCTCAATACCTGCTGAAAGCTGCTGTCCAGCGTGAGCGGCGCGGTGCTGGTCGCCGCGGTGCTCGCTGCCGCGCCCGTCGTCGTCAGGGCCGCCTGGCTGGTTTTCGCCTCGGCGTGTGCAGGGGTTGAAGCCTGCTGCGGCTGGCTTTGCGCCAGCGAGCTGCCTAACGCCTGGCTCAGCGTAGAGAGCACCTTGTCCGAGGCCGCGCTGCGGCGCGTTTCGCTGCCGGACGACGCCGTCGCAGTCGTGACGCTTGTCGCGCTGCTCTGCGCAACGGGCGACACCGGCAGCATGGCGAACAGCGCCTGCATCGTCTGCGCATCGCTACTGGTTAAGGTTTCTGCGCTCGCCTTATCCTTATCATCGGCGGATTTGGTGGCGGCTTTAATATTTTCCGGCGTCAACAGCGCCTCCAGACTGCCGGGTTTGTCTAAAGTGGTCAGCAGCGCGTTGAGCTGGCCCGTCGGCGCGGAAGCGTCCTGGCTTTTCTCTGCGCTTTCAGCGGATTGCGTGGTATTTCCCTGCTGTTTCGCCAGCGTCAGCAGGCGGTTGCCCAGCTCAGTCAGAAAGCCCTGCGGCAGCGATTTGGCGCTGTGCAAAAGGTCTGCGGAATCTGAACTGTTCACATCACCTTTTGCGCTGGCGGTGGTGACAATGTTTGGCAGCGTAATCATTCGCCTTTCCTCAATGCGGCCCGTTGGGCGTATTCATCCATCCGTTTCTGATCGAGACGGTTTTCTACTCGTAATGCGTTGTCCGCCGCGCGGCTGATTAACGTCTGATAGGCGTTAAGGCGCTGCTGCTTTTCACGCCAGCTCGTTAATGCCTGTTCCAGCCGCTGGTTCCAGTGGTTGAGCTGGGCGCGGTGCTGCTCAATCGCTTTTTCCAGCGTCTGAATAAACTGGTGATAGTTGGTCCAGCGATTCGTGGCGATGCCGCCCGACATATCGTTGTTCAGTTTGTTGCGGTACTCATCCTGGTAGTCGAGCAGCATGTTCAACTGCTCGTCCGCCTGGCGCACGCCGCGGCGCATATCGCCGAGGTGGATCACGGCTTTTTCCAGATCCTGCTCGGCTAAATCACGCAGCGTGTCGATAGCACTGGCGCTTTTCATCGCTCACTCCTCGCGTTACGCCGCCGTTAGCCGAACAGCGCATGCAGATGCAGGCAGGCGTCGTCGTAGTGGCTGCGTTCAAAAATGCCCTGTTGCAGAAAGGCTTCCATCTGCGGATAGAGGCGGATCGCCTTATCCAGCATCGGATCGCTGCCAGCGGCGTAGGCGCCGACGCTGACCAGGTCGCGGTTGCGCTGGAAGCTGGAAAGCAGCTGTTTAAACTGGCGCACCCGCGCATAGTGATCCTCATCGATCAGCGCGGTCATGGCGCGGCTGATGGATGCCTCGATATCAATCGCCGGATAGTGACCCGCTTCGGCCAGCCGACGCGACAGCACGATATGGCCGTCAAGAATGGCGCGCGCCGAGTCGGCGATAGGATCCTGCTGATCGTCGCCTTCCGTCAGTACGGTATAGAAGGCGGTGATTGAGCCGCCGCCGTGCGTGCCGTTGCCGGCGCGTTCGACCAGCGCAGGCAGTTTGGCGAACACCGAAGGCGGATAGCCTTTGGTGGCGGGCGGCTCGCCGATGGCCAGCGCAATTTCACGCTGCGCCATGGCATAGCGCGTCAGGGAGTCCATGATCAGCAGCACATGCTGGCCGCGATCGCGGAAATCTTCCGCGATACGTGTGGCGTAGGCGGCCCCCTGCATACGCAGCAGCGGCGAAACGTCTGCGGGCGCGGCGATGACGACCGAACGTGCCCGGCCTTCAGCGCCGAGAATATTTTCTATAAAGTCTTTTACTTCGCGGCCGCGTTCGCCAATCAGTCCCACCACGATGACATCGGCCTGGGTATAGCGCGCCATCATGCCGAGCAGCACGCTTTTGCCGACGCCGGAACCCGCAAACAGGCCCATACGCTGACCGCGCCCCACGGTGAGCAGGGCATTGATGGCGCGTACGCCGGTATCCAGCACGTCGGTAATCGGCGTGCGCTGTAACGGGTTGAAGGGCGGGGTGATCAGCGGCGCGCGGTAATTAGTATCGGGCGACGGCAGACCGTCGAGCGGCTTGCCGCTGCCGTCGAGCACGCGGCCCAGCAGCTGCGGGCCGAGCAGCAGCTGTTTGCCGCTGTGTCCGCTGTCGCGCGCATAGACGCGCGCGCCGGGCAGAATGCCGTCGACCTCTTCCAGCGGCATCAGAAATAGTTTCTGGCCGTTGAAGCCCACGACTTCACTTTCGACTTCGGTCAGGGTTTTGCCGTCGTTGCGCTCGATAACGCAGGTCGCGCCGAGCGGCAGCTGCAGGCCGGTCGCCTCCAGCACCAGACCGGTGGCGCGCGTCAGGCGGCCATAGCGGCGCACCGGCTGCACCTGCGCGATGCGGGTTTCAAAGGCGTCGAGCGCGCCCAGCCAGCGTGACAGTCGTGAGGTCATTAAAACTCTCCTGGCGCAGCGAGGCGACACAGCTCCTGCCAGCGCGTCGCCACGCTGGCGTCGAGATCGCCATCTTCGGCGCTCAGCTTGCAGCCGCCGGGATGCAGCGTACCGTCAGCCAGCAGACGCCAGCCGTGCAGATCCAGCGTCGGGCCGAGCGTCTGCTCAATACGCTGCAGATCGTCAGGATGGACGCGCAGCTGCGGTTTGCCGCTGAACATCGGCTCCTGCTGCAGCAGCTGCTGGATTTGACGCAGCAGGGCGCTGCCGTCCACCGCGGTCGCCTGGCCGATCACCTGACGCGCGGCTTCAAGCGCCAGCTGCATCAAACGCGAAGCGATCACGCTGTCGAGCGCCTCCAGCGAATGCTGGAACTCGGTAACCAGCTGCTGCATACGCGCCTGAAGCGGCGCCTGCTGCTGCTGCGCGTCGGCCAGCCCCTGCTGGAAACCGGCGTCGTAGCCCGCTTTCTGGCCTTCGGCGAAGCCCTGCTGATAGCCTTCGTTATAACCCTGCGCCTGCGATTCTTTGCGCGCCTGCTGCTGCATGCGCTCGAACTGCTGCTGCTGTTCGTCGGCTTCCGACTCGAACATCTCCGGCTCCGGCAGGATCTCCGGTTCCGGTTCATTGCTGCGGCCTAAATCATCAGGCTGCCAGAGCTGCCACGGGCGGGCGGAAAAGGCATCAGACATAGGTTTCCTCGCCGCCACCAATCACCATCTCGCCCGATTCCGCCAGACGACGGACGATAAGCAGGATGGCTTTCTGTTCGTTCTCCACCGCAGACATACGTACCGGTCCGCGGTTGGCAAGGTCGTCGCGCAGGATATCTGCGGCGCGCGCCGACATATTCTTGAGGAACTTCTCGCGCAGCGGCTGTTCCGCGCCTTTCAACGCGACCAGCAACTGCTCGGACTCCACTTCCTGCAGCAGACGCTGGATGCTGCGGTCGTCCACTTCCACCAGGTTCTCGAACAGGAACATCTCGTCGATAATCTTCTGGGCCAGCTCGCCGTCGAAGTCGCGCACCGCTTCGATAACCGCTTCTTCCTGCTGCGTTTTCATCAGGTTGATGATTTCCGCTGCGGTTCTCACTCCGCCCATCTTGGCGCGCTTGAGGTTGGTGCCGTCCAGCAGGTTGTTGAGCACTTCGGTCAGCTCCGCCAGCGCTGCCGGCTGTACGCCGCCAAAGGTGGCGATACGCAGCATAACGTCGTGACGCAGGCGCTCGTCGAACAGCGCCAGAATATCCGCCGCCTGGCCACGTTTGAGGTGCACCAGAATAGTGGCGATGATCTGCGGATGCTCGTCGCGGATAAGATCGGCGGCGGCCTGCGGCTCCATAAAGTTGAGCGTCTCCATACCGCTGGTGGTCTCGCGGGATTCGAGAATATCTTCCAGCAGGCTGGCGGCGCGCTCTTCGCCCAGCGCTTTGGTCAGCACCGAACGCAGGTACTCGTTGGAGTTGAGGCTGAGCGCCGCAAACTGTTCGGCATCGGTCTCGAACTCACGCAGAATTTCAGTGAGCTGCTTGTGCGACACCTGGCGCATATTCGCCATCGCGCCGCTCAGATGCTGCACTTCACGCTGGTTAAGGTGCTTGAACACCTCGGCGGCGCGCTCTTCGCCGATGGTCATCATCAGGATGGCGCTTTTTTCAGTTCCGGTCAGACTCATAGTTCTTTACTCATCCATTCGCGGATAACCAGCGCGACGACGCGCGGATCGTTCTCGGACATATCGCGGATGCGCTGGCTCATCACCTCGGCGCTCATGCGGTTGTTAGACTTACGCTCCAGATCCTGCTCATCTTTACTGAGCTGTACGCTGTAGGCTTCTTCCTGCTGCTCGGCTGCGGCGCGCTGAGTCGCCGCTTCCACGGCGGCTTTTTCCGCTTCGCGTTTACGCATCAGCTGCGGACGCACCATTTTGCGGTAGAGGATGAAGGCGACCAGCGCGATAAGCAGCCATTTGCCGATGTTCATCATCTGATCGAAGAAGCTCTGCTGCTGCCAGAAAGGCAGGTCGCCGCTGCTTGGATCGGTTGCGGTGAACTCGGAGTTAACCACGTTGACGCTGTCGCCGCGCGGCTGCGAGTAGCCCATCGCCTCGCGGGTCAGATCTTCTACCTGCTTCAGCTGCTGTTCGTTAAGGGCGATCGGCTTGCCTTTGTCGTCGGTGCGATAGTTGACGACTACCGCTACCGAGAGGCGCTGCACGTCGCCGACGTTCATTTTGGTATGGCGGATAGTGCGGTCCAGCTCGTAGTTCACCGTATCGTCACGGCGCGAGTTGGTCGGCACGCTGCTGTTTGCCGTGCTGGTGCTGCTGCCGTTATTCGCGTTGTTCTGCTGGCCGTTTTGGCCATTCTGTCCGTTAGGCGCGTTAACCGGCGCGGTGTTGGCTGGCGCTGGCTGGTTGGAGAGCGCGCCCGGCACGCCGCCCGGATAAGGGCTGCCACTCTGGTCGCTGGTGCTGGTCTGGCGCGAACGGATCGCGGCGCTGCTCGGACTGCCGTTAGGCTGATATTTCTCGTCGGTCTGCTCGCTCTTGTCGAAGTTAAGCTGTGCCGTTACCTGCGCGTGCACGTTGCCCTGGCCCAGAATCGGGTTCAGGATCGCTTCAATGCGCTGCTGGTAGCGCGCTTCTACTTCGGCGGTGTATTTAAGCTGCGCGTCGTTGAGATCGCGGCCTTCGCTGTCGGAACGCGTCAGCAGGCGCCCGGTCTGATCGACCACGGTTACGTTGCCCGGCGGCAGGCCTGCCACGCTGCTGGAGACCATATGCACGATGGCCTGGATTTGGCCTTCATCCAGCGCACGACCTGGCTGCAGGTTCAGGGTGACCGAGGCGGAAGGGGATTTCTGCTCGCGCACGAACAGCGTCGGCTTCGGCATCGCCAGATGCACGCGCGCCGTTTTCACCGGCCCTAACGTTTCGATGGTGCGCGCCAGCTCGCCTTCCAGCGCGCGCTGGTAGTTGACCTGTTCGCTGAACTGGCTGATGCCGAACTTCTCCTGATCGAGCAGCTCAAAGCCAACAGAGCCGCCTTTCGGCAGTCCCTGCTGCGCCAGGCGCAGGCGCAGCTCGTGCACCTTTTCCGCCGGTACCATCAGCGCGCCGCCATTATCGGCGAAGCGATAGGGGATGTTCATCTGCGTAAGCTGGGTAACAATCGCGCCGCCATCTTCATCAGAGAGATTGTTGTACAGCACACGGTAGTCGGGCGCTTTCGCCCACAGCACCAGCGCCATCACGATGGCGATCGCGGCGGCGGCGGCAACGATTAAGGGGATACGCGGATTAGCGCGCAGGCGAGCGATAAGGTCACTGAAGCCTTTTTTTGCTGAATCCTGTGTAGCGGCTGCACTCGCATTCATGACCGATTCCTGCCTGACATAATTGACCGGGTTTGTTGTGGTGACAAAACAGACTCCCTGACACTGCGTAAAAGAAATTCCACTTCAATGCATGGCATTATTTTCTTTATCGCAAAATTCGATGGGCGAAAAAGCCGGGTTTTTTGCAGTTATTTAGCGCCTTTGTCTCATTGACAATGTGCTAACTTTTTGAACGTAGAAAATCTAACCCTTTCGCTTAATGAGGTAACTGCATGTCCATTCAGGCAATTGACGGCGTTTTACAGCAGCTTCAGCTGACTTCGCTGCAGGCCAGTAACAAAAGCAGCGATGCGACGCAGCCGGTCGATTTCGCTGCCACGATGAAAGCGGCGCTGGATAAGATCAGCGACACCCAGAACACCGCACGCGCCCATGCGCAAGATTTTGAAATGGGTAAACCCGGCATCGCGCTGAACGATGTGATGGTGGATATGCAGAAGTCTTCTATCTCAATGCAGATGGGCATTCAGGTCAGGAACAAGCTGGTGGCGGCTTATACTGATATTATGAATATGCAGGTCTAAGCGCGTAAGAGGCTGAAACAATTAAGAATTACTATACTGCCACTTTAGCGAAGCACGTATGTAGCACAATATCGTTCATTTTCGTGTTGATGAGGGAAAGCTGATCCGTATTGTTCTCTGACATCCAGGCGCCATAAACCCGATACACCATCCGCGCATCCGAGTGACCCATTTGCGCGGCGACGTAGTTCGGGTTTGCGCCTGCCGACAATGCCCAGCATGCGAAAGTGTGCCTGGACTGATATGGTTTGCGATAAGTGATACCGGCGCGTCTGATTGCAGAACGCCATGTCTGTGGAATAGAGGTTACGGTGTAGTAATCGTCACTGGTTTTGTTCACGGCGGTGACTTTGGGATTAAAAACGAACGTTAATGCCTCCTTTCTGTTCTTCCCGTATTCCCGGGAAAACATGGTGATGACAGCGGGCGGCCTCATTCGTGTCAGTTCTAACTGGTCTTTCAGCGCCCTGACCAGCTGAATCGACCAGAAATACTGTCCACTCCCCGAACGCCGTTTTAGGCGGGGTGAAATCGTCCTGGTTAGTAAGATTACGTCTGACCGTAATCATCCCTTTAACCAGGTTTATGTCTTCCATCGCCAGAGCACAGAGTTCGCCGTGACGCATGCCGCTGTAGACAGCCAGCGACCAGAAGTTCTTCAGCTGGCGAGACTGGCATGCATCAATCAGCCGGGTGAATTCATCACGGGTTAGCGGGTCGGGCTGCGGCTTGTCTTTTTTAAGAGGTGAAAGGGTAGAGACTACATTGCGATCGGCGTATCCGTTTTCGTGCGCAAATTTGAACAGTGAGTGAAGGTCTGACATGCACGTATTTACGTACGCAACTGACCGGCCTTTTCTGTGCATATTCTTGCCGCGACCGTAAACGTAGCTCCCTTTAAGCAGCGCCATGCGCATGCGCTGAATGTCTTCGGTGCGGATAGCGCGGATCATCCGCTCTGCACCAATAATACCGATGGTAGTTGTTAGCCTCGTCTTATAAGAAGCCCGGGTGTGACGGCTTATTTCTGACTCCTTTATAAGAAGCCAGCGCTCAGCCATTTCTTTGACGCGACAGGTTAGCTGACTCCGGGAAGGTCTTCTGATAGCTGCATGAGCCCGTCTTTATTTCGTAGACTATGTTAGCTTGCATTTCGCCGGCGGACTTCCTGTTTTTGGCAGTGTCTGGTATGCCGAGCGACTCCCTCACTCACACCCCCTGATACTGGAAGCTGATGCGCAGGAACCCTCCGTGGTTCTCAACGCCTTTTGGATATGCTGCCATTGTTTATCCTCTGTGTGAAAAGGGCGATCAGATTATGCTTTTTCGCTCTCTGGCATCAGGCTGCTTCTTCAGCTGTGAATCGATCCATTTGTCGATAGCTTTGCGGTATATATGCACTGGCTGTTTGGTAAAGGCTCACCCTCAGGCGAGAACAGAAAATACTCCCTCTCTTGCATCCACGCTTTTTCTCGTGCTCGCTTGATAGTGCCGGGTCGCATGCCAGTGACAGCCATCAGAACGGCTTCAGTTATCCATTTATTGGGCGCCAGCTGAATTACATTTTGCATATCTACTCCTTTGGCGGCCATAGCCAGGCCAGTACGAGAGCAATAAAAAGGGCGAGGTCAGTTAAGAGCTCGCCCGGTGAAAGGTCGTCGGTGGTGGCTGTCATTTCGGAGCTGTTTTTTCCTTTTCAATCTGCCTCACGTAGTAGGACAGTCAGCGCTTTGCCGTGAATGTGTCTGGCGGGAGGCATTGAATGGTTTGGGCATGCTTGTTGAGAAGGGCGGTGCTAATACTGTCGTGCTCTGACTTGGGCCTGCCATCAATGGCTTTAAGAATTTCGTCCCTACATCGTCTCGTCACAGAACGCAGTGCATTTTCTGCCGAGGGTGTCATTTCGGTTTCCTGTGGGCAATAAAAAAACCCCGCCGTGGCGAGGCCTGTTGGAATGTCTGGTTGTTACTGCAGAGAAAACTGCCATGAGCCAATAGCCTTACGAACAAGGACCATGGTCTTCTCTTCACCGTCAATAACTACATAATACTGGTCTTTTACTTTCAATGACCTCGGGAAATCTTCGTTACCTTCATAGCGTACTGTGACTTTATTCCCGAAAATTTCAGCTACAGCGCTCTTATCAAACTGAGGAAGATAGATTGTCTTTTTCATGCCTTCACGTCCTTCTGATAAATCGGGTCCGCACCCATCGGGTAGTTATTCGACTCTTTCCTGTACAATTCTAGTCGGTCCTGAAAGTAAGCGCGCAACGCTTCAGGCTGCTGTATCTCTACTTCATAAGCAATCATTTTTCTGACATTTTGAGGGCGGTAATCCGAAAATGAAGTCGGCATAAATCAGACTATAGAATCCGCAATTGTTTTTTAAAAATTCCCGTAATTGATAAAGTTAATGAAAACTTACTTTCTACTACCTGCGGCGCATGAGTTTAATCGTGTCTACAAGGCTTCTGCTATCATACCGGACTCATTATTAGTTAGACTCAAGATTGTAGTTATACTCATTATGGCATTTGGCATGTTTTTATCTTCGGGATTGCGAGAGCCAATAATTTGAATGGCAGTCATTTGTTATAAAGCTTGTGTATAGTCATTTTTTTTAAATTTCTTAGCAATGGACGCAAGACATCAAGTATATCTTGCCCATATTCGAGAGCCTCTTCTTTGCTTGGTATTTTTCCTTTATGAATAACATCATTGCGAAAAATTATTTTTTTGTGCTAAGTAATTTTGGTTTGGTGCCTTTTTATAACAGGTACATAAGAACAAATGCACCTGGCTGCCTCTCTGGTTGATTTTTTACTTGTTTCCATGCGTCAGTGATGCTAGTCCAATCTGTATCTTTAGAAAGATATACTATTTTTATAAAGAACTCGTAGAATCTTTCAAGCTAAGATGTAAACGATGATATTGCCTCTCGATAGTATCCATCAGTTATTGCGTAGGCTCCTATATCAAAAAGAAGTTCAAACTTCTGCTGTTGAAGTATTGTAAATGAAGAATGACCTTTAGGACACGTGATCTCATATCGGCCATCATCTCTAAATTCGAGTTTAGACATGGTTTCGAGTTAAAAGGATCGATTTTCATGCATTGAGAACATATAGAATGAATTTTCATTTTTTTACTGTAGTAAGTTATGGGGGCATCATCCTTTATAGCAAAGTGGATTGTTCTATGTCTATGATCATGTCTATTTAAACGGATTTTTTAATGTTAAAAAATCAATAATGACTAATATTTTTCGAATTTTAGCCATGCGTTCTTCAATCACCGAAATATACTCTTTTTTAATAAAAGCCTTGAGCCGAATTATACCTTAAACTCCGTCATCATCATCTGCTCCGAATTAAAAAGGCGCTTAATTCGCGCCCTGTACGTGGTCCCTTTGAAAGCTACCAGGCGACCTTTTCCTTAAAGCCGCTGTTGGGGTGGGTGTTACGACGATATTGCGCCAGTTTGCGCATTGCCTGCCTCTCCAGCCTGCGGATCATCGTTCATGACTTCGTACTCACCGGTAATGATGGACGCATTGTCCTGCGGCACGTCAGCCTCTGCTTTCTCGTCGAGGTTAACAGCGCGCTGCAGCTCGATGCTGACGGGCAGATATTTAAACCACCGGCGGATAGCCGTTTTCTTTGCCATCTCCTGGTAGTGATCGACCCAGGGCCCTTTATCGCCTGACTTGCTGAGTGCGCGCACCTTGTCCACGGCCGCTTTGCTCATCACTTCAAACTGCACGCCGCCGTCTTTGAGGCGGGCAGCCGTGTATCAGTTGTAGCCGCGATACGGGCGCGAAAATGAATGCTGGTCATTACCGAACGGTGGGTGCCAGCAAAGGAACCCGTTACGACGAAACCAACTGCCATCTGCAATGGGAGCGTTGCAACTCATATTTGTCCGGGAATATCGGGGAGTACAGCCGCGGCTTATCGCGAAGATAGGGCAGGCTGCGTTCGATCGCCTGATGGGACCGCACGAGCTGAAGAATTGGACGCGGGAAGAGTTGCAGGAACTGGTGGCGCACTACCGGCAGAAAACCAGAGAGCTGATCAAGCAGAGGAGCGAAGCAGCATGAGCCTTGAAGCAACAGTAAAATATCATTTTGCGAAGACAGCGAGCTTTGCCGGTATGCCGCCAGCAACAGCCTCAGAATCACTTTCCGGCACCGATTATATGGCCGCGATGGGGATGACACAGAGCCGCGCACCGCTGGGTTACGCTGCTTTCATGGGAAAAGTGGGAGTAAGCGAGAACGACATCGCACGCGCCGTATCGCTGTTAACTGAATTTGCACTACAGACCTGCGACCGGGTTGCCGCACTTCGCAAGCTCGATACAGATATTAAACCAGCCGTGATGCAAGTGCTCGCAACTTACGCGTACATGGATTATCGCCGCCGCGCCGCCAGCGTGATGCCGTGCGAATGTTGCCAGGCGATGGGTTTTATCGAGGCGAACGTGTTTTCGATGAAATCACCGCTTTCCGGCGGGCATACCAGAAATGTTAAAGAGACCGTACGCGTGCTGTGCAAGCACTGCGGCGGGAAGGGCATCGTCTCGTCTGCGTGCCGGGATTGCAACAGGCGAGGACGCGTGGTAATGCACAAAGAAACGGAGCGGCAGGGCGTGCCGGTTATGGGAGATTGTAAGCGCTGTTGCGGGCGGGGGTATGAACGCATACCTGCAGTGGAAGCATTCAGAGCCATCTCCGAGATTACTGATAGCATAAGCCTGACAACATGGGATCGTAGTGGAAAGCCTTTTTATGATCAGTTGATCGGCAAGCTGGAGATCGAAGAGTCTTGGGCTAATGCAGCGCTAAATAAAGTTACAGAACAATTTGAAGGCCCGCTAAGGCGGGCCTTTTCTTATCATTAATGTTCTTTTGAGTTGGTCAGCCAGAAGGATTTGGCATTGTCTTGAGCTGCTGTCGTGATAGGATAAATCCTATAAAAACTCATAAGGAAAAGGAATGTGAAAAAGATACGCGTGCTGGCTGCTGTAGCTGTTATTGGCATCACATCAGCGGCGATAGCTGATGAAGGATATCAGGCTCCCTTAGGTTTGAAGTGGGGTGAAAGTAAAGAAAGCTTCATTAAGAAATATAACGCATCACCGGCTGACAAGCGCCAAAATCGTATGCGGTTATATGCAATAGGCAGCCCACCCGTAAAGGTGCCTGGTTTTGACGAGTTTTATGGTCTTTTAGACCAAAAATACGGCCTTGTTAAAATTGTAATCGCTGAAAATATAAGTGAAGACGCCTACGGTTATAAAGGCACCGAAGCCTATAAGAAACTTCAGGATATCCTGTCTAAGAAGTATGGGAGTCCGAGTGTTCATGAGGAGTATTCAGGCCAAACGATTTATAAAGAAAACGATGAGTTCTATCAATGCCTCGCTTACCAGGGGTGCGGTACCTATAGCTCTATTTACAAACCGGCAGGCGGCGGGACGGTTGGTTTAGAGATTCATGGTAGAGGCAGAGAAAGGGGGCAGGGTTATATAACCATCACCTATGAATCCACACTCTTTGATCAAGTGATAAGAGAACAAGACAGTGACTCTAAAACCAAAGTGGAGCAGGGGCTTTGATTCAGTTATTGCCGACTAGCATCTTCATGTGATTGCACAACCTTAACTACATCAGGCTTCTTCGAGCGCAAAGGAATAGGATATTATTTTATAGCGGCCTATTTAATTTTCAGTAAGCTGGGGCTATGAGCCCTAACAGTGAAAGCTACGTCTTGTTGTTGAGCGGCAACAAAAAAATGCCCTGCGGTTAACCCCGTGGGGCTTTTTTATTGCTCCATACATTAAGTCGTAATATGTGGACTCCGCTCCACACATAAGCGGACACAACAGGTAAGAGCACTGTAAGTAGCATATCTGGAAAATGCGGCTTAAGCTGATCGGCTTTAGCAGATGCGGTTCGATTCCGCCGCGTGCTCTTTCCTGTGGTGAATGCGTATACCTACGCGCAGCTGGGAATAGAAGACCTGGGCCGCGCCTGAAAGTATGGCGGCAAATACCAGCAGGTCGGGGAAACACCTGCCAGCACACATGTTTTACTCCGGTAGTAATCGCAAGTCAGCCAATCGCATTTTAGTAAGATTAATCTTAAAAGTGTGGGTTGTTGCAAAATTTCACATCGAGATTTTTAGTAATCTGCTACCAGCCCCTTCAAGAGCTAAGCCATTACGAGTGCCGGAGATAAGCGCCGGGTGGGGCATATTCAAATTCAAAAGGTCGCCAGTGGGTGGCCTTTTCTCGTTTTTGCCCCTGCCAATCACTCCACACTTCGGTTAGCGACTTGTGGCAGAGGGCGAAAGGACGTGGCAAGGCGGTAGATAGGAAGAAAACGGAGAAGCAAGGTGTATCGGTGATGGGGGGATTGTAAGCGCTGCTTTGGGCATGGGTATGATCGCATTCCATCTACTGAGACATATAGAGCTGCGTTTGGGGAAAGCGAGCTTATATCGATTGATACGTGGGAGAAAAGCATAAAGCCGTTTCATGACCATCTTATCACCAAGTTGGAAACAGCAAAGGCTTTGACAAATAGCTCATTATCTAAAGTTACTGCATAGCGCGCTCAGAAATAGCCTGATATTTTATCGAGGGCTATTTACTTTTTCGGAGACTGTAGTAAATTCGCTCTAACGATGGGATGTGTGTATTCGTTAAGAAATCTAAGCCTCGGCCTAACCGCCGGGGCTTATTATTTTACTAGCTATTGCTATTGGTTTCTTGCTCTGCTAACCGCTGTCCAGCAGCTGCTTATATTCCGTTCTTGACACATGCTGGCTATCTCTAAGCCGAATGCTAGCCGAGTCTTTTCAATATTATCATTAGTCACATGTCCACCTTTCACGCCGTTATTTCTCCAGTGACTAAAAAAGAGTTTCTCGGTACCATCGTCGATTGCCGCGCGAATAGTTGTCTGTCTGGCAGGCTGCTTTGTCGGAATAGATTCTGGAATCTTTTCTGAAAAGCTAGAGAAAAAATCTGACGTTTTAAATCGGTTGGTGGGGTCTGGCGTTACACCGAGGGCGTCCAAAAGGTCCTTGTAAGCAGATTCTGGCCGAATGGCTGTACCAATTTCAAAGCCAGGATATACGTTTATAATAAAAGCGCACTTATGCCCAATTGCGCCAAACAATAACTGGAAAGGTTTTCTGTCAATCAAAAACAGGATGTCAAAAGCAGTTTTATTGTGCTGATATTGAAAACGTGCGCTCGTTACCTTTTTAGACATCATGTCTTTGTACAGTTCCTTAAGCTTAAATAAATGCATCATAACTCCTTATATTTAGAAGGTTCCATTGGAACATTAACTTTTTATTTTTTAAATTAACTCGTTGATTCGGTTTGGTTTTAAAGAAGGAAAACCTAAAGAGGTAGAAAGTATCTATATTGCAATTATCGGGCAAAGGTCTAGTTCTGCGCAAGGATAACATATTCAATTAAGCTATTGCCGAGTAGCCTCACTGTCGGTTCCTTGTTGCAATTAGTGTATATGTCATTTGCCTGAAACGAGCTTGGATTATTAGTAATGAGCAACGTGCAGGCATCAGTCAATAAAATAACGTAGTGTACGCTGTACTTTGACTCGCCTGTCGGCAGCTGCCAGATGAACAATTGCGTGTGGGAAAATGATGGAGATACTTCTGCATCGGCCATTGCGGCGGTGTATATAAACTGATTGTCTAGTGCTAAATGGAAATCTATCTGGTTCGATAACTGTATCATCACTGGTGATGCTGTACCGGCTGTTCTGATGTTCTGGCATACCGGCGTCAGGTTCTCAAACTGCGGGCTTTCGAGCACAGCTGCTACAGGCGTTGTTTATTTCAGCGAGTCCGGTCAAATGTCTGGAGCGTGTTTTGATAATTGCGAGCTGAGTACTAACGGCTCTAAAGCCCCGGTACGATTTGTTTCTGTAGCGAACGTAGACGTTACGCTTACCAACTGCTCATACATCGATAGTAATTCATTCGTCGATGTTGCCAGCGCTGCCTATGCAAATATTGCTCGGATAAAAGCGATGAACTGCTTCCTTGGTACGGGCCCAATGCCAGTGACTAAAACTTCGGATGGATACTGGCCTAACGGTCAGATACTCACAACAGGCCATCAGCTTGGTGGGTTTACTAAAGTAACCGCAACAATCTCCACCGATGCATCTGGAAATGCCTCGGTAAATCATTATGTCTATAACGCACAGAAGCGAGTGGCCTTGCTAACAGTGGCTTCAAGGGAAAGTAGCGGTGAGTCAGTAGGCGCATCAACGGCCATACTTAAGGTGGATGGCGGGTCGCTGTATGTTGTTGAGCCAACTTCAGGAAAGGTGAGGAGTATTGCTCTCTTTAACGAAGCAGAAGACTCAGGCTGGTAAGTTACAGAATAAAGAACGGGGCAAGCGCCCCGTTTCTTTATTGTTTGGTAGCGGTTATTTTCTTATTCCACACATAAACAAGATATCCGTTATAACGGATAATATTATCAGGCTCTCCGTATGCGCTTACCGCTGACTTCTTAAGTAGCTCATCATGGATAATAATGAACCGGTTATTCTCATTGTACCACGACGCTTTGCTAAGCCAGTCCCTGCGGATGACATGTGAACCATCGTAATTGATCGGGGCTACCTGCACCTGACCATATACTGATGTTGCAGACGCAAACCAGAATTCAGCATATCCATTTGTCAGCCCATTATCCTTAAGCACCTGAGATAACCCCTTCATGCCATTAAGTGCTTTTGGTAGATGAATGCTCGATTTAATGTGATGAACAGAAGGGATAATTGCGAGCACGGCAATTAAAGCCAGTACACGAGTGTTATTCAACAGAGGTGTATTTACGCGGCTTATAAATACCGTGCCATAAATGAAGAAAGGCAGGATGTAGCGAATGGAAGAGACGCCAACCGATACGTCGCTCACGATGAATGCTAGCGGCATAATAAGCGCTGCAACAAGAAGGAATATATCCTTGCTATCTCTTAATTTGAATGCGCGCATCGCGACGATTAAAACGAATATTGCGAGCATGAAGAAAGACATGCAGCGTATTACTGTTTCTGACTGGCGCGGGTCTCGTCCGTAAAAGTCAGCATCAAACAGGCTCATTACGCCAAGAAACGTAACACTTACGTTCTTACCGATCCCATCAAGTGTGGTAAAGCGCGTAGGCTGCACACCTGGGACAACGAACCCATAATGCAGGAAGACCCAGGTGATAATAACCGATGCCGCAACCGCAAGGACAGTCACAACCAACACGGCAGCCCAACGCTTATCAAACTCTGAGCGAAGGAATGAAACCATAACAACAGTAAGTGCTGGAACAAGAGAAATGTATATTGCAATTGTGTCGCTGAAGCAGGCAAGTGAAAGAATGGCAAACATTGCTGCCAGTGCGGCCTTGCAACCATAGGTTACATAGCGAACAGTAAAGCAATATGCTGCAAGGCAAAAAATGTATGTCCCGACATGGATGAAGGGGGTGAGCACATTCCTTGCCATAAAGAATGCTGGCGCGCCAAACAGAAATAGAGTGAAAATAATCGCTGACTTTTTATTTTCAGATGAAATGATCATCATTACACAAAGCACGGTGAGTATAAGTGCAGGCATGAAGTAAGCGATTTTATAAGTATGGCCGCCGATTAGAATGGCAAGTGCATACCAGATTATTTCTGTAAAATAAAAAGAAACTGTCGATAGGCTCCATCCAGAAAGCAAAACGTTCCCTTTCGTCATGTCCATTGCTTCAACTATGCCGGAGGCCATATCGGAATTAATATCTATGCGCTGCGCTATTCTAAAATAGAACGAAAGCATAACAGCGAAAATAAATATTGATAAAGCCCACAGTGATGTATTTTTCTTACTGACCTTCATGCGTATTGCCTTTCCTTACAATGTAACGAGGCCGATCTTTGGTCTCAATATAAATTCGCCCAATATATTCGCCGAGCACACCAATTCCAATAAGCTGAACTCCTCCCAAGAACAGTATCGAAACGATGATGGAAGAATAACCACTTACGGGATTTCCAAATATCATCGTGTTAATAGCTGTAACCGCGCCATATAGAAATGACAAGCCAGCCACAAGCAAGCCGATATATGTCCACATACGAAGGGGGAATGTTGAAAATGAAGTTATTCCTTCAAGCGCGAGATTCCACAGCTTCCATCCATTGAATTTGCTTTTTCCGGCAACACGTTCAGCGCGGACGTATTCAACGATTTCTATTCGGCCTCCAACCCAGCTAAGGACCCCCTTCATGAAGAGATTCCTTTCTTTGAGCAGCTTAATGTTCTCAACCATTTCCCGAGACATAAGCCTGAAATCACCGACGTTTTCTTCGATTTTAGGTGAACTAATTTTATTGTGAAGCTGGTAAAACCACTCAGCCGTTTTGCGCTTCAGGTGTCCGTCCGTGCTTCGATCAATACGTTTTGCCAGAACAACGTCCGCTCCTGCCTTCCACAGCTCAATCATTTGTGGAATGACCTCAACCGGGTCTTGGAGGTCTACATCCATAGGGATAACCGCGTCACCTGTTGCAGCCTCAATGCCTGCGAACAGCGCCGGCTCTTTTCCAAAGTTGCGCGTAAACGATATGGCTTTAATGCTGTGGTCCTCTGAAGCGAGGGAGGCGATCACATGCTCGGTGCTGTCTTTGCTGCCGTCGTTGACGAAAACTACCTCAACCTGGTATTCGGTCAGCTTTTTTTTAACTGCTGCGTAGAAGACGGGTATTGCTTCTTCTTCATTAAAAACAGGAACTACCAGAGAAATCTTCATTTTCCTTCCCTGAACACAATATATTTTGAATAGACAAAACCACAGATGAGACTAGTTAAAGAGAACACTATCAACGTGATAACAGGACTCAGTGAAAGCTTATCGCCATACCAACCAGTGGCTGTAGCCAGAGCACCCATGAAAAATACATAAATCATGTATCTGATGGTTGTTGCCTCTGCGCTAAAGGTCCACCTGGCGTTAGCGAAGAATGAAAAGGTCACAGCCACGCAGAATGCAGAGAAGTTAGAAATCGACTGATTCTGCCCAGACATATAGAGCGCGCTGAACACAATCCAATGAATTAGTGTGTTTATCACGCCGACCGAGGCGTACCGTGCGAATAGCTTTAGCATGCCTACCCCCAGAAAAAGGCGGATCTTGGCATCAGTTTAGGATTAAGGCAAGGATTGGTAAGGATACGTAACACAAAGTAAGCCTCAGAAGAGGCTTATTTCACATAATTGCGGTTGAACGCGAGTGCTCAAGGCTGGACTACTTGCTAAAAGAAACGTAGCTATCAACGAAAAATATGGCGCAGAGGCTTGCAAAAGGCAGCCCCATAGACAGCAGTAGAAGCAAATCCATCATATAATCACCATCTGTTACTTTTATGGTTGCAGAGAGGATGACTACGGGTTGATGAAATTTTGACGCTAACGCAAGAGTCTTAAAATAACAAGCGAAACAAGGTGCGTTAATTTTGAGTAAGAAACCATCGAAAAAAGCAAAGTCCTGTGATTATCGGTGATGTAACAGTGGGGGAAATAGCCGCAATCTTTACCATCTTCTTACTACAGAGTTGGCAAGTGTTTACAGAAATACTCCATTAATACAACCTTTCGATCTAAGCAGACAAAGGGGCGGGTCCGTATAGCTGGTAAACCATTTGCATGTCCCATCTGACTGGCGATGAAGTTCGGTTTGCTCCAGACGACAGAGCCCAGCATGCAAACATCTAACAGAATTGACATGCCTTGCGGTGTCAAAGACCAGCACGTTTAAGCGCATCGTTTTGTATCTGTCTCAACGACTTTGTCGAACAAGAAGTTGCTTACTGGTTGTTTACCAAACTTACGTTTGAGTTAGGTGCGAATGACTTCTGCTCCTCAAGCCGCTTATCGCAATTTTCGGTATTAAAAGTGAATGATGTCAGAGGTTATCTCCTTGTCACCTCTCGGTGTTAACATAGAATAACTGCCGTTGCATTGTTAAGGATTATCATGGTTATCTCTGCTTCATTGTCAGACAGAGTAAACTGCTTTACAGAGTAGAGGATGCTGGGAACATTCGATATGTAAAAGACTCTTTGGCCACGTCTTACTTACAGGATACGTTTGTAAGTATGACCGACGTGAAAAGGAGAAAACTTCTATGAGAAAGGCAAGTAAGAGGCGGGTCTCGTTCAAAAGCGCATCGTTAACATGTTATGTCTAAATTTGTTTACCTTTTAAATTATTAGTTTAGCATGTAAATTATCTTAAAAAATCGAAAAATTTTCTGGCAATTGATAAACAATTAAGATTATTCTTGTATCTCTGGACGGAAACAGATGCCTCGTTGGGAGGGTGGATGAATAGCTCAACTACAAAAATAATTGGAATAAATCAAAATCTTTCAGAAATTTGCGATAACAAAGGCATATTTTATTTTGATTTAAGTCAAACTGTTAATGCCTCGTGGCAAAATGTTTTTCACGAATATATCACTACTTATAAACCTGCGGTTTTTTCGCTTCATCGTCCGATAATCATTGAGGATAAGCTGCTCAGGGTGCACGCAGAGCTGGATGGACCATGGGGTATAGAAAATGTTTTCCTGCATTTGCAATGTATTGTGAAGTACGCGAATTCTAAATGTAAAAAGACAATGCTGATGGATGATAAAGCCAGCTCATGGCAATCTTCCAGTGACATCAAAAAGCTTCAAAACAGACTCGCCAGCTTAAATTATTAATGATTTCGCATTTGCCGCCTCCGGGCGGTTTTTTATTAGTGGGTGGCATCTGGCACGTATACGTATACATGAAAAAGCATATTTTATGGAAATGCACATTTTGAGTAAATCATTATATTGTTCGCACATGAGTATCTTAGACAGCCTTAATTAAATTTATTCGCCTGCTTTTGAAGTTGGTTTTCAAATGTAGCGTTGAGCATAATAATATTTAGAAAGCAATGATTACTCATTTATAAAAAGTGATTATTTATTCTGCTGCTAACTTTCATTATCTGCCATGTTGAAATAGAAATAATGCTGAGTCATATTATTATTGTGCTATTAACCCTAAAAGATATTTGGTTAACCTTTTGATTGAAAAGGATTTTTATGTAATTTCTTCAAGCATTTTGCGTGATTAGAACTGGTTTCAAACCTTTAAAAGGCTTTATCCGCATTCATGTCTGCTACGTTTATAAATTTAAATGATAATTATTCTTCATAAACTATGTAATCTCAATAAAAATAACTTGATAGTGAGTTTTAGAAAAATATGCTCACATTCTCGGTGGATTACTTTATGTATTTGACGGAGATACGCCGATAAGTGATAAATTCATGAGTTTATCTGTTCTAATCTAAAGCATAAGATAGTGAACAGTTAATACCTATAAGAGATGGATTTAAGGTATGTAAACACTCTAAGAATCCTCAAATCGGGACACCACACAAAGTACATAAATATCCCCCAAAACACCCCCTGTTCACCAGATTGATGAAACAGACCTCGCAGTATGCTTCTGCTAAACCCGGACTTAACGTGCATCAGCCTGATCCAGCAATACTGCGCAGGCAGGTTTACGTCCCTCACTCCAGACACGGCGAAGCAGAACCACAATGAAAAAATTAGTCTTAATCACAGCCGTGCTGATGCTTTCCGCATGCGCGACAAAACAGTATCCCCAGGCGCCAGCGGTTACGGATGAGGAAGCGGTGGCGCTGGATTGTCAGGCGCTTGAGCGCGAGATCGCCAAAACGCACGGTATCCAGCAGGAGATCAAACAGACCAGCAACTTTGACTATCGTACGGTGATGGGCTTTCTGGGCGACTTCGGGATCGGCAACGGGATTGCGCGCCATAATGCCAGTGAAAAAGCGAAATCGCGGCTGTCACAGCTGCAAGCGCTGCGGGACGTAAAATGTAGCGCCCGCTAAGGGCTAAGCAAGTTTGCCATCCAGCCTGCATACGCTTTAGCGTGTAAAGCTTGTTTTATGAAATGTTATATCATAACATTTTACACTCTTTCACTTATGGAGGGTAAAATGGTGGCGAAAAAACAGGCTTTAACCGTATTGGTTATGCTGACGATCAGTGGGCAGGTTATGGCGCACGGGCATCACTCACACGGCCCGGCGCTGTCGCAAATGGAGCAGAAAGCGGCTGAAGGCATTTTCGACAATAAAGATGTCAGGGATCGCACGCTGGCGGACTGGGAAGGGGTATGGGACTCAGTTTATCCGTTGTTGCAGCAAGGCAAACTTGATCCGGTCTTTGTGAAGAAAGCGCAAAAAGACGGGCGCAAGAGTCCAGAGCAATATAAAGCCTATTATCGCAAAGGCTATGCTACCGATATTGATCGAATGGGCATCGAAAATGGCGTTATTGAGTTTCACCGCGGCGGCAGCGTGTCAGCCTGTCACTACAGCTATGCGGGGCACAAAATCCTGACTTATGCCTCTGGCAATAAAGGGGTTCGCTACCTGTTCGAGTGTAATGACGTGAACAGTACCGCACCTAAATATGTCCAGTTTAGCGATCATATTATCGCACCGCGCAAATCGAGCCATTTCCATATATTTACCGGCAATGTTTCTCAACAGGCACTGCTGGACGAAATGGATAACTGGCCAACCTATTATCCGTATCAGTTAACGCAACAGCAGGTCGTTGACGAAATGCTGCATCATTCATAGTTTAAATACAGATTAAAATAGTCACGCAGAACAAGCTTTAAAAATTAATGCAAACTGCTCAGACAGATATGTCAAGCTACAAGCTCGTCGCAGGCCAGGCTATGTCAGGTTCTGCGATGAAGCCAGGCTCCAGAGCATTGGTGCCGACTGCGGGGAAATTTATAAAAATATTACCCTTACGTAACCATTCTTTTAATCGATTAAATATATCCCGGCGACGATAGCGCTGACAGAGATGATGTGCAGTAATTCAGTCATGTTATTTACCTCCCTTGTTGACCTCTGTTTCATTCAAGAAGCTATAAAGCAATCCGTCAAATAATGAGTATGAATTTATCAAATAAAAGTGGAACGAGATAAGGTGATACAACAAGCGGAACAGGGTTTATACAAAAAGCCAAACGGCAGAGCCGTAATGTTTTACCTTTTACGCTTCGTTCACGTTTCGGTGATTTTAGACGCATGATAAATAGTCACAGCGCTAAACTAGATATACCCAATAAGGGTAAATGGAGGTGCGTATGTCAGAACGTCCCGATGATCTCGATCCCATCCCCGGCGATGGCCAGGTGCCAGGCAGCATAGAAGATATACCCGGCGGAGATGAGGACGAGATGCCAGAAGATGACGAGTACCAGGAAGATGACGTCGAGGATGAAGACGAGGATGAAAATCTTAATCCCTGAATGCTAAAGCCGTCTGCGGACGGCTTTGTTCATAGCGGCGCACGCAAAAAATTGCCCGCATAATGCGGGCAAGCCCAGTAGAGCAGAACTCTCGTTTACATTACGTAAAAGCAATGCGCATAGCGCATAGTCATCTTCTCACCGGGTCGAAAATAAGGAAATGGTCAGGCGGGTTATCTGTCACAGGAAATTCTTATTACGCAAAAAAAGACCCGCTCGAGGCGGGTGAAAATCGTTACATGGAGTAATCCACATAATAGGTCAGACGCTAACCTGTAACGAAAGTTCGAGCGAAGCGGTAAATTCTCTCTCACGCTCTTTTCCTCTGCGCTGTTATTGCTGCGTGTCGCGATAGCGTCGCCATTCAACCAGGGTTCCCAGCACAGACAGCGCCTGTCCAGACGAGCGCAACAGCGGGTAATCCTCATTGAGCGGTGCCAGTTCAAAGCTGTCCTGACTGCGCGCGCGATATTTGCGTACCACATAATCGCTGTCGCCATTTAGCGCGAGCACCAGCTCTCCGGGCTGGGGCGGTAACTCTGGATCGATAATCAGCAGATCGCCGCGCAGGCATTGCGGTGACAGCGCGTTGTCCCACAGCAGCACGGCAAAGCTGGCGGTAGAGTAGTCGCGATCTGTTTGCACACGCCTCGCAATTTCAACCTGATTAGCCTCTGATAGCCATAGCGAAATTTGCTCCCTTTCAAGTACGGGCACGCCGGTTTGCGTCTGATTTTGTACAGTAAAAACCGGTCCATCGCCGTCAACCAGCCATGCAGGCGCGCAGCCCAATGCCTCTGCGAGCCGCAGCAGATTTTCGCCACGCGGCAGCGTCTCCTCTTTTTCCCACTGTGATATCGCCACATGGGAAACCGAAATTTTTTCCGCTACTGCTTTTTGCGTCAAATTCAAAGCCTTACGGCGGAAGCGGATACGTTCACCTGTTGTTTCTTTTTCCATCGTCTTGACATCTCCTGAGAGCCAGACTTAAGTATACTTAAGCTGTGAATTTAAGCAATCTTAAGTTACAGCGAGGGAGGCGCTTTGCGTTGTACGCCTGACGTCAGCAGCCGTTACCCGTCGAGCACAGAGGTGAGGCATGGAAAGTAGTCTGATTACCAGTGTTGGCGCATTAGTTCTTGGGGGCGGAGCGGCCGCGCTTTTCTGGAAGCCGCTCATTGCAGGCATTGCCTCTATTGTCACCAGCAATCGTGCCGGTGGAGAAATCATTACCAGTTACAAAGAGCAGGTGCTGTTGCTAAAGGAGAGTAACGCGTTGCTCCGTCAGGAGAATGATGATTTGCGAGTACGGCACGACACGAATTTGCGGCGGATTTCCACCCTTGAGACCGATCTGCGTCTGATCAAAAACGCACTCGGCATCCTGGTGGCAATGACCGATGCCGATCAAAACAGCAAGTTCCGCAATGAAATCGACAGGCTAATTTCCACTCTGGAGGATCGTAACGATGGCAGAGATACACAGTGAAATAAGACCGGCGACTCACAAACGTAAGCTCATGCTGGGCGTGCTGATGCTGGGCATGTCGATGGTATGCATTGTGATGACCATTCTTTTTTTATACGTCAGCAGTACTGCCAATCGGCGCGTAGAAGAGATTCGGCAGGAGTCCCGCGAATCTGCCGCCAGACGCGAAGCCAAAGTTGATCAGCTGTCGAAGCAGGTGTCCGCACTCCAGCGAAAGCTGGACGCGCTGCCCGATCGGACCGCCGCACAGACGGCCGACAAGGTTAAGCAGGTTGTTATACAGGATGAGTCCTCTGTAAAGCCGTAACAGGAGAGCCCTATGCGAATTTTTAACCTGATTGGGGAAGGTGTTCACGCCCTCCGATCGTTTATCATCACGAAGGAGTCTGCTATGACTGATACCAGCATCATTAACTCAACCGCTCAAAACAGTGACGCCACGCTGCCGCAGTTTGCTGTACCGGACAGCAATGTGCCCACCGATCCGCAACTGCAGCGCTTAACCTCTCCCTCAACGGTTGCGCCAGCAACTTCAGAGGAGACGCCGGGAGAAACGCATGTGGCTCCTGACGCGACGGCGCAGCACACCCCGGCACAGTCTGCGGATCAGAGCGCAACCCCGGACGCTGCCACTTCCGCGTCTTCTACGGATCAGAGCGCAACCCCGGACGCTGCCGCCTCCGCGCAGCCTGCGGATCAGAGCGCAGCCCCGGATGCTGCCGCCTCCGCGCAGCCTGCGGATCAGAGCGCAACCCCGGACGCTGCCGCCTCCGCGCAGCCTGCGGATCAGAGCGCAACCCCGGATGCTGCCGCCTCCGCGCAGTCTACGGATCAGAGCGCAGCCCCGGATGCTGCCGCCTCCGCGCAGCCTACGGATCAGAGCGCAGCCCCGGCCGCTGCCGCCTCGGCGCAGCCTGCCGATCAGAGCACGCCCTCGAACGCTGCCGCTCAGTCCGCCGATCAGCCAGCGGCGGCAGATATTTCCGCTAACGCGCAGTCCCAGGCGCAGACATCCGTGGCGGATGCCGCTGCCGGGCAGACCAGTTCGCAGGCTGACAACGCTGCTGTACAGGCGTCAGCGCCCGCAGCCGCATCCACCGCGCAGGCGTCTGCTCAGCCAGCGGCGAAAACGGAGCAAGATGACTTCAGCGCAGGCGTAAAAGATTTCAACGCCGCGTTTGATTTCGTCCAGCAGGGAATTGAGCGCCTTGGAGCAGCGGCCAGGAAAGAGCTGTTTGAACTGGCGCGTAAATATCTGTGATAACTGAGCGTGCGTAATATCAATAGGGGACAGCGGGTCCCCTGTTTTTTTGCAAAAAAAGGCGGCGCTTTTGGTCGCCCCGACGGTCTTGCAAAAGTTAAAGCGCCTGAAGGGATTCTGTTCCGTTGCTGGCTGGTGGCGGGGAGGGGGCAGGCGTGACAAGTTACATAAGATGCCCGTTCTGATAGCGGGCTGTGCCTTTCTCTGGGATGCCCCTTAACAGCGGCCATGCATAGCCCTTAACAGGGGCAAAAAGGAGTGAGCGAGCGCACCGTGGTTCTCTGGCTGCGGGCATCCTCAGGGGCAACTTGCGAACATTCTTAAAGCGGTTTCGTTATAATCCACTACCTTTAATCATTCACGCGAGATAATTATTGGTTAAAACAGCAGAAGGAAAAACAGCATGAGTGATTCAGTGGAAACGAAAAGCAAAACTGACTACCTGCGCGATGTAACCTCGCAGCTGAAAGAGATGCGCCACTATGCGCAAACCAATACCGAAACGCTCTCCAGCCACTGGCTCGCATTTGATGCTGGCGAATATAAAGATAAAGAGTTTGCCGGACGCATTGATGCGCTGCTGAACAAACAGGGCACGCTGCTGGATGACTTAGACGCCGCAATCCAGGACATGGAGATTGCGGTTAACCACAGCGAGCAGGAGAAGTAACCCTGCTCCAGCCGGTGGTCGTCGCGCTTAGTCGGCCACCAGCCACATTTCCGCTTCTTCAAACATCTCTTCGATGATGCGCGCCAGCGTCGCTTTATCATTTTTACTCATATCGGTTTCGATCGCGTTGCGCTCCATCGGCTTTACGCGCACTTCAAGCTCCGGGAAAACGCGCTGTACGCGCTTTTCCAGCTCCCGCAAAATCATTTCGCGCGCGCCTGGCAGGCCGGCTACGTTACGCTTATCGTAAATCAATTCCACAAACATACTGGTATTCCATACAGGGAAGAAATTCGCTGGCACATCATACTGTAAATCCAACCAGTGACAAGCGTCTCAGGCGCGTCAGAAGGTTTTTTTTTGGCGTCATACGCAAATTTGTGGCAGGCGGTGATCAAAACAGGGCGAGGAAGAAATTGCAGCAGGATAAAAAAATTAAACCTCTGGAGGTGGAAATCCAGCAACACCTCCAGAGGCGGTGCAAGCGCACCATTCGTTCAAGGACAATCACGACCGAAGTCGTGAAGTAAACTTATACAAGTTTTGCGAGCTTGTACAATTTAATCCTGAATTATTTTACTGGTTGGAGGTGTTGCCGCTCTCGGCAAGTCAGAGTTCGTTCTTAATGCAGAACTCTTCCCAGGTCATACCCAGCGATTCCGCATGAGATTTAAGGTAGTTTTCAATCGCTTCAGCGGCCACGGCTTTATCCGGCTCAGCAAGCTGGATAGAAAATATCATGCCATCAAGGTTTTTTTGACGCAAAAAGGCAGCATAAATGCGTTCGGCATGCCATTCGCGCAGCTGGCGCAGCGACATATTGGCGTGGCGCGCATCGCTTTCTGTCAGCTCATCAAGCGCGGCCTGAAAATCGGCGTGGGCGGTAAAGAACATCTCGCGCGCCTGCGCGTAATAGGCTTCTGGCGTTTTCATAAAGTTTCCTGAAAAGTTATTGTGGTGCAGCGCGCCAGTGTAACTCACCGGCCTGGGCTTGTCAGGACGCCGTTCCGGAGAGAGGCGGAAGAAAAAAAGTCTTCGCGCGGCGCGAAGCAGAACGTAGATTGCTTGCGGAAAGCAGGCGAAAAATTATAACTTAGCCGCCATTGAAGCGATCTCAGGGATTAACGATGAAAAAGTGGATGCTGACGGCCGCGCTGGCGCTGGCCGGTTGTGCGCAAATTAACAGCTATGAGGATGCGGTGCAGACGCCCGCCCCCGCCAGCCTGCAGGGCAACTGGCAAACCGTCGGCCCGCAGAGCGGCTTACGCAGCGATCAGGCGCTGGGCAGCCTGATTGTGAATGCAGACGGCAGCACGCTGGACTGCCGTCAGTGGATGCGTGTTATCGCCAAACCGGGCAAACTTTCGCGCCTCAGCGGCGACTACGTTAACGTCAACCGCCAGTCGCGCGTCATGCCACTGGTGCTGGAAGGAAGCGAACTGCATTATGACGGTTTGACGCTGCGCCGGGTTGAACGTCCGACGGTAGAGTGCCAGCAGGCGCTGGCTGAAGTGGCCCGACAGCCGAAAGCGGCGGTGATCCAGAATATCGAGCCGGACATCCTGAAGTCCGACATTACGCGGGCGAACGAAAAAAAACAGTAATGGCACCACGCCTTATTCCGTCAGACGCGACGGAACAAGGCGCTTAACGCTACTCCGCCACTACCCAGACGCTGACGCTGCCGCCGTTGCAGCGCACGACGAGGCTACCCTGTTCATCCGCGGTAATCGTCTCTTCGCGATGGCCTAAATAGTCGCGCCATGCTTTACCGGCAAAGCCTTCTCCCATCGCTACGTTTTTTTCGCCTTCGTCGCCGTTCGACATAATCACAATGCAGCCCGGCTGCTCAGCGGTGCCGCTGCGGCTGAACGCCACGCAGTTGGGATGATCGAAATAATCCGTTTGCGCCCCCCAGGCGTAAAGCTGACGCGCCCGAATCAACGCCTCCAGTTCTGCAATAGCAGGCATCTCGACGCGATGCGTCCCGCCGTCGCCGCCTTCATCTTCATAGCTGGCGCCAAATAGATCGGGATAAAACACCGTTGGCACTCCCTGTTCACGCAGCAGGATTAAGGCATAGGCAAGGGGCTTAAACCAGGCTTCTACCGGCGCTTCCAGCGACTGCAGCGCCTGAGTGTCGTGGTTGGCGACCAGCGTGACCGCATGCCAGGGATCGGCCTGTACCAGTGAATTAGCGAAAACCTGGCTGAGATCGTAGTCGCTGCCCTGCGTTGACGCCTGATGGAAATTCAGATGCAGCGGCGCGTCGAACAGCAGGGTTTTGCCGTCTACCTGCTGGATATATTCCAGCAGCTTGTCAGTCTCGAACGACCAGTATTCGGCGACGATAAACATCGGCTCGTCGGCGACCTCCTGAATATGTTCGATCCACTCTTTATAGAACCAGGCGGGAATATGTTTCACCGCATCAAGACGAAACCCGGTGCAGGGCACCTGTTGCATAACCCAGCGCGCCCAGTACTTCAGCTCTTCGCGTACGGCGTTGTTGCGAAAATCGATATTCGCGCCCATCAGATAGTCGAAATTACCTAGCTCGCTGTCTACCTGATCGTTCCAGCCGTCGGCGGTGTAGTCATTAACTATCTTGAAAACGCCGTTCTCATCCGGGTTTTCGATATGGTCGACGCCGCTAAAGCACTTATAGTCCCAGACGAATTTCGAATATTTACCCGCACGCGCCGGAAAGCTGAAGCGCGTCCAGGCTTCGCACTCGATCACCTCTTCGCTGATCTCGTCGCGGTTATCGGGATTGACGCGGTTGACGCGCACGCGCTCTTTCTCATCCGCGCCCATTTTATGGTTGACCACCACATCCAGCAGTACGCCGAGGTTGTGTGTGCGAAGGGCGTCCGCCGCAGCCAGCAGTTGCTGCTTGTCGCCATATTTGGTGGCGACGCTGCCTTTCTGTTCGAATTCGCCCAGGTCGAAAAGATCGTAGCTGTCGTAACCCACGGAATAGCCGCCCGATTCACCTTTATACGCAGGCGGCAGCCAGGCCATGGTGATGCCGATCTCGCTCAGCCAGGCGGCTTTTTCGGCGACTTCAGGCCAAAGCTGGCCGCCGTCCGGGTAATACCAGTGGAAAAATTGCAATAACGTCGGATTGTGCATCTGCTGCGCTCCAGCGGGAAAAAAAGCAAGTATGGAGCACGACGCAAAAAAAGACGCACCGGCAGAACAACTCTTTTGTTCTTCGCGGTGCGTTTCAGAATCAGGAGAGGGGCTGGTTTTCCATCGGCACCATCACGCTGCCCTGTTTGCCATAGGCGTTGAGCACTGATTTCTGGCGGGTATTCTGGTTAACCAGCGTTGAAAGCTCGTTCATGCGCTCCTGCAGCAGGCGCTTCACTTCGCTTTCATTATCAAGGATATGGCGCAGTACCGGACGCAGCTGCTCCTGCGCCTGCGCAGAAGGCGAAGCAGCCTCGGTCGATCGCGCCAGCCGTTGCACCGCGCTGACGTAATCAACTTCCTTTTTGATCAAATCATCCCATTCGCCCTCGGCCGCAAGACGCAGCATTTGCTGGCTGAGATCGAGTAACTGCTGGTAAATGGTAATCAGTTGCGGTGCTAGTATCATTAAACGGCGTCCTGAATCAGAGGTTGAGGCTGGGCAACTTCCTTCCAGGCATCAGCGATATTACGCAGCAGCGCTTCGACCTCAACAATGGCCTCCACGTCATTACGTAAATTCGCCTGAAGGAGGCGCCGCACCATATAGGCGTAAAGCGAAAGCAGGTTGGTGGTGAGCTCATCGCCGCTCTCTTCTGCGAGACCTTGCCTGAGCCCGTTTTCAATAATGTTAATGGCTTTAGAGAGGGAAAGACCTTTGCCCTCAATGTTGCCGTCCTGCAGGAACAGACGAGCGCGTACCAGCGCGCTGAGCGCACCTTCGAACAACATATTCACCAGCTGCTGCTGGCTGGCGCTCATCACGGCGCTTTCGACGCCGATTTTTGCATAGGCCTGTGTGCCGTTTGCGGTGTACATGATCACTCCTTAGTAAAATCAGCTCTTGGAGCTGGAGCTGCTTGACGTATCGAACTGCTGCGTCAGATAGCTGCTGGTCTGGTTTAGCGAGCTCATGACCACGTCGAGCTGGGTAAACTGGGTTTTTAAGCGCGCAATAGTGTCAGTAATGCGGTCGTTTACCTTGTTGTACTGCGCGGTCAGGTCGTTCAGCGTCTTGCTGACGCCATCAGTCGCCGACTGCACAATGCCGGTGCTGGAAAGCCAGCTGGTCAGGTTGCTGGCGACAGTGGTGGCGACGCCGGTGGTTTTGCCGTCACCGATAATCATCTCTTTCACGCCCGCCATATTCGAGGTCAGGCTGGTGTTCAGCTTGCTGGAGTCCAGATCCAGCTGACCAGTGGTGGGATCGGTAGTCACGCCGATCTGCGCCAGGGTTTTAAAGGTGGAAGAGCTGGAGGCGTTGGTCAGCAGGCTTTTCAGCTGGCTCTGGATAGTGCGCAGCGTACTGTCGCCCAGCAGCGCGCCGTTACTGCTGTCCTGCGAGCTGGCGCCCACATCGACGGCGGTATATTTGGTCAGGCTGGAGAAGCTGTCCTGCAGCGTGTTATAGGCCGACACCCAGCTGGTGATAGCGTTGCTGGCTTTAGAGGTGTCGGTGGCGACGGTCAGCGTCTGGTTGCCGCTGGTGGTGTCGCTCAGGTTCAGCGTAATGCCTTCCAGCGCGTCGCTGATGGTGTTACTGCTGTTTTCGATAGCGATATTGTTAACGGTCAGCTTGGCGTTCTGCGCCGTCACACTTTCCGTCATCGCATTGCTGCTGGCGCTGGCGTCGTAGCCGACAATGCCCTGCAGCGTACTGTCGCCGGTAACTTTAATGCTGCTGACGGCATTATCCGAACCGGTTTTATCAGAGGTGACTGAGAGGCGGTAGCTGCCGTCCGCGACTTTGATAATGCTGGCGGTGACGCCTGCATCGGCGCCGTTAATGGCGTCGCGCATACCGGTCAGCGAGGTCTGGTCGCTGGTCAGCGTAATATCTTTGCTGGAGCCGTCTGCCAGCGCAATGCTCAGCGTGCGGCTGCTGACCGAGCTGTCGCCCAGCGCCGTGGTGTTGCTGCTTTGTACCGCTGAGGTCAGGGTCTGCGCCTGCGCCAGCTGCGACACGCTGATGGTGTATTTACCCGCCACGGTGCTGCCAGAGGTAGTGGCGCTAAATGCGCTGGAGCTGCTGGTCGCCGTCGTGGCAGTGAACAGGTCCGCGTTATTCAGCGTGGTGTTCGCCGTCTGAAAGGTGGTCAGCGCGCTTTTCAGCGTCGCGTAGGCGCTCAACTTGGCGGTATAAGAAGACTGTTGGTTAGAGATCGGCGTCAGGGCGGCTTTTTCCGCCGTCTGCATGCTGTCAAGAATACTGCTTAAATCCAGGCCTGAACCGATACCCAGGGTAGAGATACTTGCCATGCTTGTTTCCTTATCATGTCGACACGGAGAGTGAATACCGGGGTTATCGGCGGCGAATGGGGAAAGTTTAAAGTTATTCCTGCCGGCGCGATAAAGGGAATAGCGCATATAGAGAAGGGTATTTCTAAGGCTAGAAAAAGGGAGATTTTCTTCTAAAGAAGTCGCAGGCGAGGGCGATAAAGATAAGCGTGACAGGTTGAAGGAAAAAAATTTCACCTGGTACTAAAAAAATTCTAAAGGTTGTTTAAGGGCAGACGATAACAACTTTGACGGCGCTGAAGCCGGCGGGTTGAAGCCCACACCTTAACCGAAAGACTTGATTAACAGGAATATTTATCATGGCCCAAGTCATTAATACCAACAGCCTCTCGCTGATCACTCAGAACAACATCAACAAGAACCAGTCCGCTCTGTCTACTTCTATCGAGCGTCTGTCTTCTGGTCTTCGTATCAACAGCGCTAAAGATGACGCTGCTGGTCAGGCAATTGCCAACCGCTTTACTTCTAACATCAACGGCCTGACTCAGGCTTCACGTAACGCCAACGACGGTATCTCTGCTGCGCAGACTACTGAAGGCGCGCTGTCAGAAATCAACAACAACCTGCAGCGTGTACGTGAACTGACCGTACAGGCACAGAACGGCACCAACTCTGATTCCGACCTGTCTTCAATCCAGGACGAAATCAAATCACGTCTGGACGAAATTGACCGCGTATCTGGTCAGACTCAGTTCAACGGCGTGAACGTACTGGCGAAAGACGGCAAAATGTCTATCCAGGTTGGCGCTAACGATGGCCAGACCATCGACATCGACCTGAAGAAAATTGACTCATCTACTTTAGGCCTGAGCGGTTTCAGCGTCTCTAAAAACGCGCTGAAAACCAGCGATGCCATTACTCAGGTAGGTGCTAGCGGTTCTCTGAAAAATGTTGACCTGTCAAGCGTTGCTACTGCACTGAAAGTGGACGCAAGCTCACTGTCACTGAAAAACGTGCAGACTGCAGCGGGTGCGGCGACCTCTACTTACGTCGTCTCTTCAGGCAGCGACAACTATGCAGTATCAGTAGACGATACCACTGGTAACGTTTCTCTGAACACCACCGACGTGTCATACACCGACACTGCAAACGGCGTGACCGCGGGCACCATGTCTGGTCAGTTCGTTAAAGTAGGTGCTGATTCAACTGGCGCTGCGCAGGGTTATGTCACCGTTCAGGGCAAAGATTACAACACGGCTGCAGGCGCAATCGTAGATGGCGGCGCAACGGGTACCACTGCCGTAGCCAGCAACATCGGCGACATCGCTTCTGCTAGCAACGCCAACCTGCACACTGGTTCAGCGACTTCTAACCCGCTGGCACTGCTGGACAAGGCTATCTCTTCAGTGGATACCTTCCGTTCAAGCCTGGGTGCGGTGCAGAACCGTCTGGACTCTGCTATCACTAACCTGAACAACACCACGACTAACCTGTCTGAAGCACAGTCTCGTATTCAGGATGCTGACTACGCGACCGAAGTTTCAAACATGTCTAAAGCACAGATCATCCAGCAGGCTGGTAACTCCGTGTTGGCGAAAGCTAACCAGGTTCCGCAGCAGGTTCTGTCTCTGCTGCAGGGCTAATCGCCCTCTGGTGAACGACCTGAAACCCCGCTTCGGCGGGGTTTTTTTATGGCTGAAAAGCAGCGAATCCGTCACCATCCTGTTACAGATCCTCGCCGCGCTGCCGATAACTTCCTACAGAACATCACAACTTTTTTAGCCCGATTTTTCTTTTTCTGGAGTGTCTATGCGCTTCAATTATGACTTGTTACCCGGCGAGCAGCTGGCCTTCGACGAGATCGCGCTGCGTTACGCGCAGCAGCATCCGGACGAAAAGGCGCTTACCGTGCGCGGGTTGCTGAGCCCGTCCACCAGCCACCGTACTCTACGCATTCGCGCGATCTTCGCCGGTGAAGAGAGCAACAGTTCGCTGGAAGATCTCCTGTTTATCTCCGACGATAACGAACGCAAAAACTACCTGCGCCGTTTCGAGCACTACCTGAAGTCGCAGGAGCCGTTCGCCTATTTTCGCCGCAGCGAGGCGCAGCGCGACAATCTCTGGCAGGTCATGGGCGAGAGCCGGGTCTACGCCATGATCGATCCCCACTCCGCCGCCGCGCAGAACCTGCTCGCCAGCCGCGGTTATCAGCTGGTATTGATGCGCGAGGATGAGAACGAGGCGTACTGGCAGCTTTTCGATCCCCAGATGCATCCCTGTTTTCCGCTTTCGCGCCGCATCCAGTTTATTGTGGTGCTGAGCACGCCGCAGCATAAGGTGCCAACGGCGGTGATGGCGGGCATGGAGGTCGGGCGGCGCGTCAAAGCCAGCGTATTGCAGCGCGCCAGCCAGGCGGAGTTTCTGGCGGCGGTTAAAGCGCGCTACGGCGGCTGCGTCATAACCGGCACGCGTCTTACCGAACGTCACAGCTGGCCCTGGGTAGAGGCGTGCCATATCGACAGGCGGCAAAATGAGGAGGGCGGCCTGGCGGACAACAGCGTCGATAATGGCCTGTTCCTGCGCAGCGATCTGCAGCGCCTGTTTATCAATAAAATGATAAGCATCGATGGTGATTCAGGGCAGATACGTTTCCATCCTGACGCAGAAATCCAGCAAAGCATTAGCCCCTATTACCAGGCGCTGGAGGGGCAGGTCTGCGCCCTGTGGGAGGCGGTTCCGCTCGCCACGCGGCAGCGGCTGGGCGCGTTGGGTTAAGCGCCCTTATGAGAGCGGAACAATCCGCTCTCTGACATAACAAAAATGAAATAACCTCGCTTTTGCCCGCCTATTCACCCAATCAATCCCCCTACAGAATTGGATAATCCTGCCGATAACTTCATTAACGCAGGGTAGTCAACGTGAACGATTTCTATACCGCCGAAGGCGTGATGGATAAACATTCGCTCTGGCAGCGCTACGTCCCGCTGGTGCGCCATGAAGCATTGCGTCTGCAGGTTCGTCTGCCAGCCAGCGTTGAGCTAGACGATCTGCTGCAGGCCGGTGGCATTGGCTTGCTGAATGCTGTGGAGCGTTACGACGCTCTGCAGGGGACAGCATTCACCACCTACGCCGTGCAGCGCATTCGTGGCGCAATGCTGGATGAGCTTCGCAGCCGTGACTGGGCGCCTCGCAGCGTGCGACGTAACGCACGCGAAGTGGCGGGTGCGATGCATCAGGTCGAGCAGATGATGGGGCGTGCAGCCACCGAGCAGGAAGTAGCCGATCGGCTGAATGTTTCGATGGAAGAATACCGGCAAATTTTGCTGGATACCAATAACAGCCAGCTCTTCTCCTACGACGAGTATCGAGAAGAACACGGCGACAGCGCGGAGCTGGTCACGGAAGGGCATGAAGAGGCCAACCCGTTGCATCAGCTACTTGAAGGGAATCTGCGTGAACGCGTCATTGAAGCGATCGAAGCCTTACCCGATCGCGAAAAAATGGTGCTGACACTGTACTACCAGGAAGAACTGAACCTGAAAGAGATTGGAGCGGTACTCGACGTGGGCGAATCACGCGTCAGTCAACTGCACAGTCAGGCGATAAAACGCCTGCGTGCCCGACTTACGGGAGCGCGCTGACGGCTTCAGTTCCTGGCGATCTAAAAATAATAAAACCGGGGACTCAGCAATGGGAGCCAAATCCAAAGCCAGACCTTTAAGCCGTTATCTTAAAGACTACAAACATAGCCAGAGCCACTGTTCACACTGTGGCAAAGTGCTGGACCGCATGGCGTTGGTCTTTCGCGGTCAGATCATCAATAAAGAGGCCATTGCGCGCATGGACCAGATGATTGATGAGCAGCTGTGGCTGAAATTACAGCCAGAACTGACCGCGCTGTGCCGTTTTTGTAGTGATATTTTTTGCAATACGCATCCTAATTACTTCGACATTATGGCGTTCAAGCAGTACCTGTTTGAGCAGACGGAAATGAGCCACAGCACTATCCGCGAATATGTGGTACGGCTGCGTCGTCTGGACGATATGCTTAAGGCCAAAAATTTCCCGGCTGACCGCTTAAGCGGCAACAGCTGGCATGAGTGCCTGGAGAATGATCTGCCTGATGCGGGCAATAATAACTACCGCATCGCGCTGCGCAAATATGACCAGTTTTTGGGGTGGCAGCGCAGCTAGCTGCCGAAGCGCTGGCACGCTGATCGTCTCCGCTCAGGTGGGGACGCGTCAGAGAGACCAGCGAAGCATTCAGTATGCCGCCGCGGCGCACTTAGCCAGGCGGTTACCTGCGAAGCAGGCAGCGCAACCTGTACCGACGGGAAGCCGTTCCTGTTACGAGGGAGCGGTTGTGCGATAGTCATAAGTATGTCCCCGTGCGGCAGACCGCCGCTTAAAAATGCGTAAGCATCAGGTGACCTCTTCTTTTACGCGCGAAGGCAGATGATCCTTCGCGCAACTTCTGCAACACTGTAAAGATTACTGTGACAGCCCTGGAGGCCGCATTGTCTTTACATCATCTTCACCAGTATCCACGCCTTGAGCTACTCGGTGCGCCGACCCCGCTGGAGCATCTGCCACGCCTTTCTGACTATGTCGGTCGCGATATTTTTATCAAACGTGACGATGTCACGCCGATCGCCCTTGGCGGTAATAAACTGCGCAAACTGGAGTTCTTGGCAGCGGATGCGCTGCGCGAAGGGGCTGACGTGTTGCTGACGGCGGGCGCTATCCAGTCTAACCACGTACGTCAGACCGCCGCCGTCGCGGCAAAGCTTGGCCTGAAATGCGTCGCGCTGCTGGAAAACCCGATCGGCACCGAGGCGGAGAACTACCTCAGCAACGGCAATCGACTGCTGCTGGACCTCTTCGACTGTGAAATCGTGCTGGTAGAGGCGCTGAGCAATCCGGCGGCGCAGCTGGCGGCGCAGGCGGAACGCCTTGAAGCGCAGGGTTTTCGTCCTTATGTTGTCCCGGTTGGCGGCTCGAACTGGCTGGGTGCGCTCGGCTATATCGAATGCGCCCAGGAAATTGCCCATCAGAGCGAAGGCGTAGTCGATTACGCCGCCATAGTGGTGGCGTCCGGCAGCGCAGGCACCCATGCCGGGCTGGCGGTCGGGCTGGAGCAGCTGCTGCCGCAAACGGAGGTGATCGGTGTTACCGTTTCTCGTAAAACGGAGCAGCAGCTGCCGGTGGTAGACAGCCTGCGTCAGCAGCTGATAGGCAAGCTGGAACTGACCAGCACCGCGCCCGTTACGCTGTGGGACGACTACTTTGCACCACGCTACGGCGAACCAAACGAAGAGGGGATGGAAGCCGTCAAACTGCTGGCCCGCCTGGAAGGCATTTTGCTCGATCCGGTTTACACCGGCAAAGCGATGGCCGGCCTGCTGGACGGTATCAGCCAGAACCGCTTCCGTCGCGAAGGTCCGCTGCTCTTTGTGCATACCGGCGGTGCGCCAGCGTTATTTGCTTATCATCCTTCGGTCTGAGCAGTCGGAAAAAAAACGTTTATACTGCGCGAGTTACTGAAGCAGTACCGGGCGGCGCGTAAGCGCTGCCTGACAACACACATCACATACTAATAAATGGGGTAGATATGATTTTTTCTCGTGTTGGTCGCCATCTGGCGATGGGCGTGATGGCGGCGGCGCTAATTGTCGGCGTTAACATCAAAACGCACGCAGCGGAAAACCTGCTGGCGCAGATCAAAGACAAAGGTGAGCTGCGCGTTGGTCTGGAAGGAACCTATCCGCCGTTCAGCTTTCAGGATGAAAACGGCAAACTGACCGGCTTCGAAGTAGAGTTCGCGCAGCAGCTGGCGCAGCATATGGGTGTAAAAGCCAAACTGCAGCCGACCAAATGGGACGGCATGCTGGCGGCGCTGGATTCTAAACGCATCGACGTGGTGATCAATCAGGTGACCATCTCCGACGAGCGCCAGAAGAAGTATGACTTCTCCACGCCTTATACCATCTCCGGCGTGCAGGCGCTGACGATGAAAGCCAAAGCGGGCACCATTAACAAGCCGGAAGATCTGGCGGGTAAAAAAGTCGGCGTTGGCCTGGGCACCAACTATGAGCAGTGGCTGCGCAGCAACGTAAAAGGCGTCGATATTCGTACTTATGACGACGACCCGACTAAATATCAGGATCTGCGCTCTGGCCGTCTGGATGCGATCCTGGTCGATCGTCTGGCCGCGCTGGATCTGGTGAAGAAAACCGGCGATACCATGGCGGTAGCGGGCGCGCCATTCTCACGTCTCGCCTCCGGCGTGGCGCTGCGCAAAGGCAACGAGGATTTGCTCAACGCAGTCAATCAGGCGATCGCTGCCATGCAGAAAGATGGCTCGCTGGCCAAACTGTCTGAAAAATGGTTCGGCGCGGATGTGACTAAGTAATGCAGGAAAGTCTCAAACTGGTGCTGGATTCAGCACCTTTTTTATTAAAAGGCGCGCTCTTTACGCTACAGCTCAGCATCGGCGGCATGTTTTTCGGCCTGGTGCTGGGCTTCGTGCTGGCGCTGATGCGGCTGTCGCGCTTCTGGCCGGTTAGCCTGCTCTCCCGTTTTTACGTCTCGGTCTTTCGCGGCACGCCGCTGATCGCCCAGCTGTTTATGATCTACTACGGCCTGCCGCAGTTCGGCATCGAACTCGATCCCATTCCCTCTGCCATGATTGGCCTGTCGCTCAATACCGCCGCCTACGCCTCGGAGTCGCTGCGTGGCGCGATTGCGGCCATTGAGCGCGGCCAGTGGGAAGCGGCGGCAAGTATCGGCATGACCCGTTGGCAGACGCTGCGCCGGGTGATCCTGCCGCAGGCGGCGCGTACGGCGCTGCCGCCGCTCGGCAACAGCTTTATCAGCCTGGTGAAGGATACCTCGCTGGCGGCGACCATTCAGGTGCCGGAGCTGTTCCGTCAGGCGCAGCTGATCACCTCGCGCACGCTGGAGGTTTTCACCATGTACCTGGCGGCGTCACTGATCTACTGGGTAATGGCGACGCTGCTGTCGGCGCTGCAAAACCGGCTGGAAAAACGGGTCAATCGTCAGGATGAGGAGGCGAAATGAGCGCCATTGAGATCACCGGACTGGTGAAAACCTTCAACGGCCAGACAGTGCTGCACGGCATCGACCTGGAGGTCGCCTCGGGCGAAGTGGTGGCGATTATCGGTCCCAGCGGGTCAGGGAAAACGACGCTGCTGCGCTGTATCAACCTGCTGGAGACGCCAGACAGCGGCACCATCAAAGTCGGGGAGATCGCTATCGACGCCAGGCTGGCGCAGACGAAGCAGAAAGAGCAGGTGCGTCAGCTGCGCCAGCAGGTCGGCTTTGTTTTCCAGAACTTCAATCTGTTTCCTCACCGCTCGGTGCTGGAAAACATTATTGAAGGGCCGGTCATCGTTAAAGGCGAACCCAAAGGGGAAGCTGAGGCGCGCGCCCGCGCGCTGCTGGAGAAAGTCGGATTGCAGGGCAGGGAGAGCAGTTTCCCGCGTCGGCTTTCTGGCGGCCAGCAGCAGCGCGTCGCCATCGCCCGTGCGCTGGCGATGCGTCCGCAGGTGATCCTGTTTGACGAGCCGACCTCGGCGCTCGATCCCGAGCTGGTGGGTGAGGTGCTCAACACCATCCGCGCGCTGGCGCAGGAGAAACGCACCATGGTCATCGTCACCCATGAGATGAGCTTTGCCCGCGACGTGGCGGATCGGGCGATTTTTATGGATCAGGGCCGCATCGTTGAGCAAGGCCCGGCGAAAGCGTTGTTCAGCAACCCGCAGCAGGCGCGTACTCGCCAGTTCCTGGATAAATTTCTTAATCAGTAATGGATACGCCTCTGCGGAGGCGTATATCTGCTGTGCCTGACCATCCTGACCATCCTGACCATCCTGACCATCCTGACCATCCTGACCATCCTGACCATCCTGGCCATCCTGACTCAGCGGTCACGCGTTCCGCGTTGTAACAGGTGCGGGACACAAAGATAAGTGCCTGGCCGCTATTATTCCCGCGCGTTAACACAATTATTTATTCACGCTTAAACAATCTGGTGCAAAGTTTTTAATTATTGCAGCTTTGAATATATCAATATCTGGCTTTTCTGCATTAGGGTTACTCCTATTTACCCCGGCAAATAACGAGCATTATAATTCCCACTCTGCCTGTTTAGTCATTAACAGCTAACTAAAAAATAGCGTGCATCCTGAAAGTAAAGAAAAAGCGAAACGCGTAAAGGATTGTTAATTCAGGGCCAGCGCAATATTTTTAAGAGTTTCGCTAGAGTCAGTAGCAAGGGAATAGCGAATAATCGCCAGATAATCACTAAAAGTGTCATTCCCTTTTTTCTTTCCGCTTTAAATTTCTGACCTACACAGCAGGAGTCAAATCATGAGCAACATCAAGTCAGATGAAATATCATGGATCAATACCCTAAAGGGCGCCTGCATACTGCTGGTCGTGCTATATCACACTGTATTGCCCGGCTTTGAAGGCACCCTGAAGTATCTCTCTGCCGGCTGGATACCGGCGGAAATGTGGGTGCAGTTTAATACTGTGCTGTCGCCGTTACGTATGCCCGCCTTTTTCTTCGTATCGGGACTGCTGGCCACCAACGGCATTCTAAACCGCCCCTGGAAGCAGGTCTTTACCAGCCGTATCACCAATCTTTTCTATCTCTACATTCTGTGGGGCTTTATTCAGTGGTGGTCTATTACCGGCATCTCGACTGAAATTACCGGGCAGCGTATTTCTCAAAACCTGAACGCCGCCTATGCCGGTTCGCTGTTTGAATTTTTAAAGCTCACCTTTATGGCGATGAGCACCTCCTGGTATCTCTACGGGCTTGGCTTATATTTCCTCTGCGCCAAAATATTCCGCCAGCATAAAGTGGCCCTGTTAGCGATCGCCGTGATCCTTAATTATCTTGCTGTCGAAAAAATTATTCCCATGTGGGGACCGCAGAGCGTCGCGCAATATTTTGTGTTCTTCCTGCTGGGCGTATTCTGGAGCCCGGTAATGCTGCGCCTGAGCGAGTGGCGTCGTGAAAACTGGACACCCTGGGCGATACTGGCGGCGCTTGCTGGCATCCATGTTATTTTCGGCCTCGATAAGAGCCTGTTTATGTGCATCATCGCGGTGCTGGTGAGCGTGGCGGTCTGCCGCTGGCTCAATCAACGCTTCAGCATGCGCTTTATGAACTGGATAGGGCGTAATACGCTACAAATCTACGTCATTCACCGCATTTTCATTGAGTTCTTCGGCATGTCGGCGATTCTGTTCGCCCAGCGCCATCATCTGTTTGAACAGGCCTGGTTCTCCTTTCTGTGGGCCTGCCTCTATCCGGTGGCGATAGTCGGCCTCTGTTCGCTCTGTTCGGTAGCGGTGTGGTCGGTGACCAATCGCGGTCTGGGGCAGTCGCTGTTTATCTTCCCGACGCTGATCGGGCTGAAGCGCGCCCGCTCCGCAGTCTGAAAAAAAGCCCCGCGCAGGCGGGGCTGATGTCGAACACAGCGCAGCGGGCCTCAGGCCCGCTGTTGGCTTAACTCTTTACGCGGTTAGCGAAGCTTTTGCGCAGCTTCTGCAGTTTCGGCGGGATCACCGCCATGCAGTAGCCGTTGCGCTGGCCAGCGCCGTCCCAGTAGTCCTGATGGTACGCCTCGGCGGGATACCACTCTTTCAGCGGTTCAATAGTCGTGACCACCGGATCCTGATGGTCCTGCTGCGCGCGCGCAATGGCGGCGACCGCTTCCGCTTCCTGCTCCGGCGTAGCCGGGAAGATGGCAGAACGATATTGCGTGCCGATGTCGTTGCCCTGGCGGTTAAGCTGGGTAGGATCGTGAGTGGCGAAGCTGATATCCAGCAGATCGCCATAGCTCACTTTTTCGGGGTCGAACCCTATGCGAATCGCTTCTGCATGACCGGTCGCGCCGCTGCATACCTGCTCATAGGTCGGGTTTGGGCGCGCGCCGCCGGTATAGCCGCTTTCAACCGACTCCACGCCGATCACATCTTTAAAAACCGCTTCGGTACACCAGAAACAGCCGCCTGCGATCACTGCGTATTCGATTGCCATAATGCTTAACTCCTGTCGAGGTCGAGTAAGAGAGAGTAAGGACGGCGGCGATCCTTTTCAACCTGCGCATGGCGAGATTTGTTTGCGAGACGCTAAATCAGCATCTCCGGTTTAAACTGCCCGCTGCGATCGAGCACGCGGTCGCCCATGATGGTAAAGCGGCCCTCGCCGGTATAGTGCAGCGTAGGAGGAAACTCCGGCTCGTCAGCGACATGCGCCTTCACGATTTCGAAAATAAACAGGTTGTAGTTATCCACCATTGAATCGTCATAGAGCTGGCACTCAAAGCTGGCGAAACACTCGTTAATCAGCGGGGCGTTCACTACGCTGGCAGGCCCGGGAGTGAGATCGAAGGCGTCGAACTTATCCAGTTTGTCGCCGTGGCTGTTGCCGATAGCGACGACCTTATCAATTAGATCCGCCGAGGGTACGTTCAGCACGCACTGGCCGCTGTCGCGGATCAGCGCATGGCTATGGTTCATGCTGGAGATCATGCAGCCGACCAGCGACGGCGAAAACTCCAGCACCGTATGCCAGCCGAGGGTCATGATGTCGCTGTGCGTGCCGAACTGCGAGCTGAGCAGCAGCACCGGGCCTGGCTCCAGATATTTGCGCGCCTTGCTGACCGGAAAGGCGGTTTTGTGCAGACGTGGACTCATGGCATTTCCTTGTTTCGGGGCGATGCCATTAAGTGTAGAAGCTACAGGTCGATCACCAGCGCTTTACTGCGGCTGCGCGAACAGCAGAGCGCGATTTGTTGACGCGGCGCAGATTTTTCCTCCTCCGACTGGACGGTGTCGCGGTGGTCCGCCTCGCCTGACAGCACCGGTGTCAGACAGGCACCGCACAGCCCCATTTCGCAGGAGAGCGGCACATCAACGCCATTCTCCAGCAGCACGCGGGCGATAGTCTTATCCGCAGGCACAGGCCAGCTGGCGCCGGTGGAAGCCAGCGTGACGGTAAAGCTCTCGCCGTTTTCCTGCGTGGGCAGCGGGAGAGCGGCGCTAAAGGCCTCTGTATGCACCTGCTCTGCGCGCCAGCCCAGCGCCTGCGCCTGCTGTTGCAGATGCGTCATAAAGCCCTGCGGACCGCAGAGATAGAGATGCGCATCGCTCTCAGGCGCGCGCAGCGGCTCGGGCAGGTGCTGGCGTGGGCTCTTGCCCTCGGCGCTGCACAGGATTTCACCATAGCCGTGCCGGAAGGGATGAAGCAGATGGCGCGCCAGGGCGGCGTCCTGGCGTTGCTTCACGTAGTAGTGCAGCGAAAAAGGGACGCCGTCGGAGTCGAGCTGCGCCGCCATCGCCAGCAGCGGCGTCAGGCCGATGCCTGCGGCGATAAGCACCACCCGCTGCGCCGCCACCAGCGGAAAAAGATTGCGCGGCGCGGAAATCGTGAGCCGCTGGCCCAGGCGCAGCTGCTGATGAATATAGCGCGAGCCGCCGCGCGAATCGGCCGCCAGCCCGACGCAGATCAGATAGCGATCCTGGCGCATGGGCGAGCCGGTCAGCGAATATTGCCGCAGCATGCCGTTGCCCAACTGCAGGTCGATATGCGCGCCTGCTTCCCAGCGCGGCAGTGGTTCGCCGTCGTCGCGCACCAGGCTCAGCGCAACGGCATGGCGTCCCTGGCGCGACAGACCATCGACAATCACCGTAAAGGTTGTCATCTCATTTACCTCGCTAGACCAGGAAAAATTCGCCGTACCCCTGCTTCTTCAGGCCGCGACGGTAGGCGATAGAGCTGCGATCGGCCGGGATATGCGCCTCCAGCGTCAGATCGAGCGGCAAACGTTCTGGCATCTGCGTCTCCACCATCTGGCGATCTTCTTCGAACACGCGGTGGTTAAAGGCGTGTACATCCTCAACCGGTATGTGCAGGTCGAAGTTGCGCGCGATGGGCGCGAACATACGCGTTTTGCGCGCCGAGACCGGTGAGGCGGCATTCATAATGACCAGCCGCGCCGCGTCGGGAAAATGCACCGTCAGCGTGGCGGTAAAGGGCAAATACATCTCAAAATGACGCAGCCACTGAAAGCCTTCCGGCGCCTGCTGATCTGAACCTGCCGCAAAGTTGGATACGGAGCTCCAGTAGTCCACCGCAAAGCCATACTCCGTCTCGACAGGGTTGTAGGGCGGAACTTCCTGGTTGTCTGGGTCGGCGAAGGTTTCGCTGTGCACCCAGGCGAAATGCGCCACGTCGAGAAACCCCTCTACCTGACGTCCGGCAAACCCGGCGACGTCAAAAGGCGGGCAGTTGATCTGCTGGAAGCCAGCGTCGTGCCAGTGCGGCATCTGCGGCAGCGCGGCAGGATTGTCGGCGTCCGGTGCCAGGCAGACCCAGACCAGTCCAAAACGCACCTCTACCGGAAAGCTGATGAGATTGAGTTTGGCGGGCACCGGCTGGCTGGGGCTGGAGGGAATGCGGTTGCAGCGGCCATCCTCGCCGAAGCGGAGACCGTGATAAGGACAGATAATGCCGTGATCGTCGTGAAAGCCGAGCGTCAGCGGCACGCCGCGATGCGGACAAACATCTTTCGCGGCGACGATCTGCTCATTAATGCGATAGAGCACCAGCTGCTCGTCAAGCAGTACCGCTTTCATCGGCGAGGGGCCGACGTCGCAGAGACGCGCCACCGGATGCCAGCAGCGCGCCAGTCGCAACCAGTCGTCGGGTTCAAACGTGCAATGGGCCGGAGGCGCAGGTTGTTTCATGGCGATGACCTTTCTGAAAAGTAAGGGGGCGATGCGAACATTGTGGACAGAGCAGGGTGCAACGATCCATCATCGTTTTTTCAGTCAGGTGTTGCGTTAAACAGTACAGGTGACCCATGCTGCCTTTTTCACGCTTCTCACACTATTTCCTGGAGCTGGCGCGCAGCGGCAGCTTACGCAAGGCGGCGGAACAGCTGCACGTCTCCGCTTCAGCGATTAACCGGCAGATCCTGCAGGCGGAGGAGGAGCTTGGTATGCGGCTGTTTGAGCGCCTGCCGGACGGTATGCGCCTGACCAGCGCGGGCGAGCTGCTGCTGGATGATCTGCGTCGCTGGCAGCGGGAATATCAGCGTACCCGGCAGCGTTTTGATGAAATTCAGGGACTGCGGCGCGGGCACGTTAGTCTCGGCCTGATTCAGGCGCTGAACGAAGGGGCGATTGCCGATGCGCTGTCGCAAATAGCGCAGACGCACCCCTGGCTGCGCCTCGATCTCAGCGTGCATGACAGCGCGCAGATTAGCGAGCAGGTGCGGCTGGCGGAGCTGGATGCCGGGCTGGTGCTGGATCCGCAGGGGCAGGCGGGGTTGAGCGTGATGGCCTTTGCAGAGCTGCCGATTGGCGTCGTGCTGCCCGCCGGGCATGCGCTTAGCGGGCGCGATACGCTCTCTACCGGCCAGCTCAGTGCCGAGCGGCATATTATTCCCGGCCCGCCGCTGGTGGTGCATGAGCGAGTTGAGATGCTTTACCGTCGCCATAGTCTGCAGCCGGAAAACGTGATCACCTGTAACGACATTCGCCTGATCAAATCGCTGATCAGGCAGGGCAGCGGCATCAGCATGTTAAGTCTGCTGGACGTGATGGATGAGGTAGAGCGGGGCGTGCTCAGCTTCGTGCCGCTGCGCGACAGTAACGTCAGGCCTCTGACGCTGGCGTTATGCTGCGCGCCGGCACGGCAGCTGTCACGCGCCGCTCAGCAGGTTATCCAGCAGCTGACCGGCGTTATCGAGTCATTGAGCGCGCCACGCTGAGCGCCAGTATTTGTCTTAAAATCAGCGAATAACGCACTTTTTGTAAATTAACGTAAAGCGGCATCCTGGCAGGTTTAGTGGAAACCGTAATTAGGCTATAAGTCCTCTACCACGCCAACCTGCTTAGGGTTTCACCTTACACGATGATGACTCTGCGACCTCTGCTGACGCTTGTGTTAGCCTCTGCTTTTCTGCTTGGCGGCTGTTCCCGTCATTCTACCGATACATCCGCACAGAACGATACGCAGGTCAGCGATGGGAGCATGGGCGATCAGCCCGATCTCATTCCGGTCGTGGCGGCGTTGCACGATCAGATGCACACCTGGCACGGCACGCAATATCAGTGGGGCGGTACCGAACTTTCCGGCGTCGACTGCTCAGGTTTTGTCTGGCGAACCCTGAAAGACCGCTTCAACCTGCCGATGGATCGCGTTACTACCACGGAACTGTTGAAGATGGGCAAACGCATCGCCCCGCGCGATCTGCAGCCGGGCGATTTGGTTTTTTTCCGCATCAAGGGCGGTATGCATGTCGGCTTCTATGATACTGACCAGCACTTCTTCCATGCTTCGGTCAGTCAGGGGGTCGTGCGTTCAGCGCTCGACAATCCTTACTGGCAAAAAGTCTTTTATCAGGCGCGGCGACTGCCGAAAGAGTATAACGCGCAGATTACCCTCAATAAGGGCAGCGGCTTAGCGCTGGCACGTCAGTAACCGCGCCGTCGCGATGAGCGATTCAGTGGTAAAAAGCCCGCCAACAGGCGGGCTTTTTAATTAGTGGCGAATGGCGCAGCCGCACTGGCCCATTTCGCCCAGTACCGCTTTGCCCTGATGAGAGTGGCGCACGCGCAGTTCGCCGCGACGCCAGGCGCCATCTTCCTCCGCGCGATTAAGCAGCAGGCGATTAAGCGCTTCCGTAACCAGCAACGCGCGCGGCTGCGCCCAGGTGGTCAGATGCCACGTCGATGCGCTCGCCTCGTCGCTGTCGCCGAATCCGGTAACGGCGACGTGCGCGCCCTGACCGAAATCGCGCACCGCCTGCAATGCGCCAAACGCCAGCAGATCGTTATCGCAGAACAGCGCCTGAATACGCTCCGCTGCGCGGGCGCGCTTCAGATAGTGCATCATCGCCTGATAGCCGCTGTCGCGGTCATCTCCCGACCCCGCTGCGGTTAAGTGCTGATCCACCGTTTTGCCCGCCGCAGCCAGGGCGCTGCTGAAGCCGTCAATGCGCGCAGGATCGGCGCAGGTCGCCTGTTGCAGATAGCCGAAACGCTGGTGGCCCTGCGCCAGCAGAAGCTGACCCATTTCCGCGCCGGCGGCGAAGCCATCCAGATTCAACTCGTCCAGCGCGATAAGCGGAATCTGCCCGGCGGCGGCGCAAAACGCAGCGCTGAAGCGACCGGAAAGGTGAATCGCGGCGCTCAGCAGCGGTGCCAGCTGCCGCGCGCGATCGTCCGCTGCGGCGTCGACCAGCAGCGCCGCGCAGCCGCGCGCGTTAAGCTGCCGGTTAACTTCCTGCAGCAGTGCCGCCGTCTGCGGATGGCTGAAATCCGTGCTCAGCACGCCGACTGTTTTACAGGTGTTGTTATACATTCAGAAGACCCTGTTAAGGTGAGTAGAGGTCTCTGTACCATAAAGGAAATCGCCCGGGTTTCACAATGCCTCTGCGCGCGCCAGCTGCAGTTCGCGCATGCCCAGCGTGCGGGTCGCCAGCACCGATTGCTGGGCGAACAGGCTCGCCTGCTCAACGGCTTTATTGAGCGGCACCCCGTCCAGCAGGCCGGCGGTCAGTTCAGCGGTAAAGAGATCGCCGGTGCCTTTGGGCGGGTTGTCGTAATGGGGATGCTCGGTGATAAAGGTCTCTTTCGCCGTCACGCAGAACACCTGCATGCTGCGACGCGCCTCATCGCGCGTGGCGCTGGTCACCACCACCCATTCGGTGCGCGCGCCGAGCAGCGAGCGCGCGGCGTCAATAATCTCCGTGTCGCTCTCCAGCTGCACGCCGCACAGGCAGCCCAGCTCAAAGCGGTTGGGCGTCAGCCCTGTCGCCAGCGGCGCAAGCTGTTCACGATAGTGCGTCGCCAGCTGCGGATCGACATAGAAACCGCTGTCGTCATCGCCCAGCACCGGATCGATAATCACCGGCATCTGGGGATTTTTCTCGCGCATCAGCCGCAGCCAGCGCGCCAGCGTCACCGCCTTATCGGTCGATTTCAGATAACCCAGCACGACGGCGCGCGCGGCGCTGTCGAGGTTGCGCTCCGCCAGCGCGGTCAGGTAGCCCTCGAACCAGGGCTGAGGGATCTCGCCGCCGTAGCAGCTGGCGTAGTGGGGCGTATTGCTCAGCAGCACCGTAGGCACCGCCACCACCTGTAACCCATGACGACGCAGCGCGGGCACGGCGATGCTGTTGCCGACGCTGCCATAAACAACCTGAGACTGAACAGAGATAACATCGATAATTTCGCCGCCCGCGGCGTCGGATACCTGAAACATACTGCTCTCCTTGTTAGCACTCCATTGCCCCAGTATACAGCGCTTGCAGCGGGTTGCGGCGAGCGCCTGTTTCGTCGGGATGCACGCTTTTTCTGCCGCTTCCCTTAATGCTGACAGCTCGGGTATGACGGAGGATAGCGACAGGGGAAGGGCCGCGGCGAAAACAGGATAATCGGCTGCGGATACGCAAAAAATGCCGCACAACTGGCAAATATGACAAGGCCGACTACACTTAATCGCGACGATGTTTTCAGTCAGGTTGATATGTCTGTGAAGGTTTTAAAACGTAGTGGCGTTCTATCCGAATTTTTTTGCTGGTATCCGCAGTTTTTGCCCTGCACGTTAACCCATGCTCAGCCGTTCCGGCTGTCTGGTCCGCAGACGATCACCCTCGCTAAAACATCTTACTTTCTATGGCGCGTTGACGAGCCAGGCCTCTGACCTGACAAGCCGCGAATCGGACGCGCCCGAATCAACAACAGGAGAAGACACGTGACCCAAGCGGCGAATGAACATGCCTCGCTTCCTGCGCTAAGCGGCGGTCTTTATGCCTTCTTTTTTGACGTAGACGGCACCCTTGCCGCTATTCAGCCGCAGCCTGACGCGGTTTTCATTCCGGAAAACGTACGTCAGCAGCTGCAACAGCTGTCATCCCTTTGTCACGGCGCGCTGGCGCTGGTATCGGGCCGGCCGATTGCGCAACTCGACGCGCTGGCCGCGCCCCTTATCGCGCCCGCTGCAGGCGTACACGGCGCCGAGCGTCGCGATGCGCAGGGCGAGCTGCACCGAATCAGTCTGGAGTCGGAAGTCGCCGAGGCGTTGCAGCAGCAGTTGCAAGAGGCGATGGCGCGCTGGCCAGGCACACTACTTGAGGCTAAGGGTATGGCCTTCGCGCTGCATTACCGTCAGGCGATGCAGCATGAGCAGGATGTACTCGACCTGGCTGAACAGGTCGTGAAGCGCTTCCCGGCACTGACGCTTCAGCCGGGAAAATGCGTCGTGGAGATAAAACCGCAGGGAGTAGATAAAGGCGAAGCCGTACGCGCCTTTATGCGCGAAGCGCCTTTTACCGGTCGAATCCCGGTATTTGTCGGAGACGATCTGACGGATGAGAAAGGATTCATCGCTGTAAACGCCATGCAGGGCATTTCCGTAAAGGTTGGACAAGGTTCCAGTCAGGCACGCTATCGACTGTCAGACGTCGAGGCGGTTTATGCGTGGCTGGAGCGATTACTATTACAAATAAAACAAGACAACGTCGGTAAGGAGTAAAGGTTATGGGTCGTTTAGTGGTCGTATCTAACCGAGTAGCCATTCCTGATGGGAAAAAAGCCAGCGCAGGCGGCCTCGCCGTCGGCATTCTTGACGCACTCAAAACCACCGGAGGATTGTGGTTTGGCTGGAACGGGGAAATCAGCGAATTTTCCGGAGAAGAGGAAGACGAACTTGTACAGGCAGAACATGACGGCATCTCCTACGCCGCGCTGCCGCTGAGCCAGAACGATTACGATCTCTACTACTGTCAGTTCTCCAATACCGTAATCTGGCCCGCGTTCCACTACCGTCTCGATCTGGTGCAGTTCCAGCGCGAAGCCTGGGACGGCTACTGCCGCGTCAATGAGATGCTGGCACAGCGCCTGAAGCCGCTGATTAAGCCGGACGACACCCTGTGGATCCACGATTATCATCTGCTGCCGTTCGCTGCTGCGCTGCGTAAGCAGGGCATTAATAACCGCATTGGCTTCTTCCTGCACATTCCGTTCCCGACGCCGGAAATTTTCAACGCGCTGCCTCCGCATAAAGAGCTGCTCGAGATGCTGTGCGAATACGATTTGCTGGGTTTCCAGACGGAATCGGATCGTGTGGCTTTCCTCGACTGTCTGAGCCAGCTGACGCAGCTGCAGAATAAAGGCGAGAAGAAGCACCGCGCCTTCGGCAATACCTTTATGACCGAGGTCTATCCTATCGGTATCGAGCCGGACAGCATCAAAGAGATGGCCGAAGGTCCGCTGCCGCCCAAAATGGCGGCGATGAAACGCGAACTGGGCGATGCGAAAAATATCATTGCCTGTGAGCGTCTCGACTATTCGAAAGGGCTGCCGGAGCGTTTCCTGGCGTATGAAGCGCTGCTGGAAAACTTCCCGGAGCATCGCGGCAAAATCCGCTATTCGCAGATTGCGCCGACCTCGCGCGGAGATGTGCAGGCCTATCAGGATATTCGTCATCAGCTGGAAACCGAGGCGGGGCGCATCAACGGTAAGTTCGGCACGCTGGGCTGGACGCCGCTCTACTACCTCAATCAGCACTTTGACCGTCGTCTGCTGATGAAGATCTTCCGCCTGACCGACGTCGGGCTGGTAACGCCGTTGCGCGACGGCATGAATCTGGTGGCGAAAGAGTATATCGCCGCGCAGGACCCGGACGATCCGGGCGTGCTGGTACTGTCGCGTTTTGCCGGTGCCGCCAACGAGCTGACTTCGGCGCTGATCGTCAACCCATACGATCGCGACGAAGTGGCAGCGGCCTTGAACAAGGCGCTGACCATGCCGCGTACAGAGCGTATTTCGCGCTACAACGATATGATGACGGTTCTGCGTAAGAATGATATTACGCACTGGCGTGAGAGCTTCCTGAAAGATTTGTGGGCTATTCCGCCGCGTAGCGAAGATCACAGTACAGTCAATAAAGTGGCGACCTTCCCTAAACTCGCCTGATTGTCACGGCGGCCTGTCGATACGGGCCGCCGTTCGTTCTTTATCCCGTTACCGCCTCATTCTCTCCAGCCTCGCTAAAGCGTCCCTTTATCGCTAAACCCCGACACAGAGCGGCATTTGTTGCTTTATCCATCATTCATGCAAAAAAACGCTTTTTTTGTACACGCAGGCCTAAAGTCTGGCGGCGAGATGCCGATAGTTGGAAGTCATAAAAGTGTCAAATCCGCCATTCATTCATATCTCTAATGTAACCCCTTGTTACATCTACTGTCCCCGGCTTTACGTCCATTGTTAAGCGTTAACGATTCGTTGCTGAAATGCGCCGATTCTTCGCTGCCTCTCTTTACGCTTCGTTTACTCACCACAGGAAATATTTGCCCTAAGTGATTAATTTTCAAATAGTTGGTGACCGCCTTTTTTAGAGTTTTGTGCTGCCGTACAGGTTCGATCTGGCTGCTTATAGGGTGGTAAGCGCAATGTTAAAGATAATAGATCGTCTGAGCCGCCACCCAGGGGATACATTCTGTTCATAAGGGGAATAAGCCCATTTCTAGGACGAAATATAAGTGAAATAAAGCAAAATTGAACAAAAAACAGACAAAGTAAAAGCGGAACTGAAGGGTTGGGGAAAAAATTTGCCTTAAAAGTGTGACGTGGATCACACTTTATCTAAAATTTCACATTCCTGTCGTTGTATGTGCAAATCAGACGGGATAGATTTGCGTTGTTTTAGGAATAGTCTTAAAGAAATGTAAAGAGACGTCACGGAAGAGCGCAATAATTTAAAAAAGAATGGCCCTGGGGTTTTGACTAACGCTGTAAATATGTCGCTAAAGACATAAAGCAGACTTCAGAGTACGTTTGGTTTTTGGCTGTAAATTTTTGCCATCTTTAGATTTAACAACCAGCAACCCGAAGCGCAGAGGGTTTTTTCTGCGATGCTCTAACGTCGCGTCTGTCAGGATGGAAAAAATGGGTACATCTGATTTACTTAAACATATTTATGATATCAACCTGTCTTATTTACTGCTTGCACAGCGATTAATTAACCAGGAAAAAGCTTCTGCAATGTTTCGCCTCGGAATTGATGAAGAGATGGCTAACGCATTGTCGCAATTAACTCTGCCTGAAATGGTAAAGTTAGCGGAAACCAACCAGTTGGTTTGTCAGTTTCGCTTTAACGATCACAACATTATTAATCGACTGACGCAGGAATCCCGCGTGGATGATTTACAACAAATCCACACCGGAATTTTATTATCCAGCCGTTTGCTGCGTAATGTTTCTAAAGAAGAAGCGCCGGCGAAAAAGAGGGCGATGTAAATGTCAGAGAAAAGCATTGTCCAGGAAGCGCGCGATATTCAGCTCGCCATGGAATTAATTTCGCTGGGCGCACGTTTGCAAATGCTGGAAAGCGAAACTCAGTTAAGCCGTGGCCGTCTGATTAAACTTTATAAAGAGCTGCGCGGCAGCCCGCCGCCGAAAGGCATGCTGCCGTTCTCTACCGACTGGTTTATGACGTGGGAGCAAAATATTCACGCTTCTATGTTCTGCAACGCCTGGCAGTTTATGCTGAAAACCGGCATGGCAACCGGCGTCGATGCGGTGATTAAAGCTTACCGCCTCTATCTTGAGCAGTGTCCGCAATCGGACGAGGGCCCGCTGTTGGCGCTGACGCGCGCCTGGACCCTGGTGCGATTCGTTGAAAGTGGCATGCTGGAACTGGATGACTGCAAAAGCTGCAAAGGCAGTTTTATCAATCATGCGCATCAGCCGGTCGGCAGCTTTGTCTGCAGCCTGTGCCAGCCGCCATCACGTGCGGTAAAAAGACGTAAACTTTCTGCAGATTCTGCCGATACCTTTCCACAACTGCTGGATGAACAGGTTAAACACGCCGTTTAAGTTTGTTCGCATCGTGGAAAGTCATCCAGCAGCGGGTATCCCCCGCTGCTTTTTTTTGCCCACGATTTGAATAACGCCTGCGGCTCTCTGGCTTAACTTCCACCAACACGTTACGGACGTAAGGATGTTTTTGTGCTGATCTTATTGGGTTATATCGTTGTTGTCGCATCCGTGTTGGGCGGATATATGTTGGTGGGCGGCCATCTCGGCGCGCTTTATCAGCCTTCCGAGCTGTTAATTATCGGCGGTGCTGCTGCTGGCGCTTTTTTAGTCGGCAATAACGGCAAGTCAATTAAAAAGACATTAAAATCGCTGCCGAAGCTGATGCGCGGCTCGAAATACAACAAAGCTCTCTATATGGATTTGATGGCGCTGCTTTATCGCCTGATGGCCAAATCGCGCCAGCAAGGCATGCTGTCGCTGGAGCGCGATATTGAAGATCCGGCACAAAGCGAAATCTTTGCTAATTATCCGCGTATTCTCGCCGATAAACAGCTAGTGGATTTTATTACCGATTATTTGCGTCTGATGGTCAGCGGCAACATGAACGCCTTTGAGATTGAGGCGCTGATGGATGAAGAGATCGAGACCTACGAACACGAATGCGAAGCGCCAGCGCAAAGTTTAGCTGCGGTTGGCGACGGTCTGCCCGCCTTCGGCATCGTGGCGGCGGTCATGGGCGTGGTGCACGCGCTGGCCTCCGCCGATCGTCCGGCCGCTGAGCTGGGCGCGCTGGTAGCGCACGCGATGGTCGGGACATTCCTCGGCATCCTGCTGGCGTACGGCTTTATTTCGCCGCTGGCGTCGGTACTGCGCCAGAAGTGCGCTGAGACCACCAAGATGATGCAGTGCATTAAGGTCACGCTGCTCTCCAGCCTCAATGGCTATGCGCCGCAGATTGCGGTGGAGTTTGGTCGTAAGACGCTTTATTCCACCGAGCGCCCGTCATTCAGCGAACTGGAAGAGCACGTACGCAACGCAAAAAATCCGGCTAAACAGACTTCGGACGAAAATGCATGAAGCACGGCAACCGCCCCATAGTGGTGATCAAAAAGCGCAAGCATAAAGGCCACGAAGGCGGCCATGGCTCGTGGAAGATCGCCTACGCCGACTTTATGACGGCGATGATGGCCTTCTTTATGGTGATGTGGCTGATCTCCATCTCCAGTCCGCAGGAGCTGGTGCAGATTGCCGAATATTTTAAAACGCCGCTGAAGGTCGCGCTGACCGGCGGCAAGCGCAGTAGCGACAGCGACAGTCCAATCCCGGGCGGCGGCGATGACGCCACCCGTATCCAGGGCGAAGTAAAAAAGGTCGTCAATATGGATGAGCAGAAGCGCAAGCTGGATGACATTCGCCTGAATCGCCTGCGTGAAAAGCTGGATCAGTTGATTGAGGCGGACCCGCGTCTGAAGGCGCTGCGCCCGCATCTGATTATTAACATGGTGGACGAGGGGCTGCGCATCCAGATTATCGACAGCCAGAACCGGCCGATGTTTAAGACCGGCAGCGCGGAAGTCGAACCCTATATGCGCGATATCCTGCGCGGCATCGCGCCGCTGCTAAACGATATTCCCAACCGCATCAGCCTGGCGGGCCATACCGACGATTTTCAGTACGCGAATGGCGACCGCGGCTACAGCAACTGGGAGCTTTCAGCCGATCGCGCCAACGCCTCGCGCCGCGAACTGGTGCTGGGCGGCCTCGACGGCGGCAAAGTGCTGCGCGTGGTGGGCATGGCCGACACCATGAAACTGAAAAACCGCGGCGGCAACGATGCCGTTAACCGCCGCATCAGCCTGCTGGTGTTGAACCACGACACTGAAGCAGCAATTGAAAAAGAGAACGCCGAGAGCGACGCCGTACAGGTGAGCGATCCGGCGGCCATTGAAAAGATTACCGCGCCGCCTGTGCCGCAAAGCAGCAGCCCGGTAAACACAGCAGCCCCCTCACAGCCGAGGTGATCCCGTGAGCATGGACATCAGCGATTTTTACCAGACGTTTTTCGATGAGGCCGATGAGCTATTAGCTGATATGGAGCAGCATCTGCTGGGGCTCGATCCCCAGGAGCCAGACTCCGAGCAGCTTAATGCCATCTTCCGCGCCGCCCACTCGATAAAGGGCGGAGCCGGAACCTTCGGTTTTACGGTATTACAGGAAACCACCCACATTCTGGAAAACATTCTGGATGGTGCTCGTCGCGGCGAGATGCAGCTCAGCACCGACATCATCAACCTGTTTTTGGAAACTAAAGATATTATGCAGGAACAGCTCGATGCCTATAAAACCGCGCAGGAGCCGAACGCGGAAAGCTTTAACTACATCTGCGAAGCGCTGCGCCAGCTGGCGTTAGAAGCGAAAGGCCTGCCGGTCGCGGCACCTGCCACCGCGCCTGCTGCAGCTGCCGCGCCAGAAGCGCCGGCCAGCAGCGGCCTGCGCGTGCAGCTGGTCAACCTCAAAGAGAAAGAGGTCGACCTGATGCTGGAAGAGCTGAGCAATCTCGGCAGCTTAAGCAACGTGGTGAAGGGCAACGACTCTCTCGAAGCGACTATCGACGGCGTCGGTAAAGACGACATCGTGGCGGTACTTTGCTTCGTTATCGAAGAAGGGCAGATCCGCTTCCCGCAAGCGGACGCCGCTGAAGCCGCGCCGGTCGCCGAACCTGCGCCGGTCGCTCCTGCGCCGGTCGTTGAAGCCGCGCCGGTTCAGAGCGCCAGCGTCAGCGAACTGCCGGTTGCCAAGCGCGAAGCCAAACGCGCCGCCGCGCCAGCGAAAAGCAGCGAATCGAGCAGCATCCGCGTCGCAGTGGAAAAGGTTGATCAGCTGATTAACCTGGTCGGCGAACTGGTAATTACCCAGTCAATGCTGGCGCAGCGCTCCGGCGAACTCGATCCGGTCGCTCACGGCGATCTGCTGAACAGCATGGGCCAGCTGGAGCGCAACGCGCGCGATCTGCAGGAATCGGTCATGTCGATTCGTATGATGCCGATGGAGTATGTATTCAGCCGCTTCCCGCGTCTGGTGCGCGATCTGGCGAGCAAGCTGGGCAAAGAGGTGGAACTGACGCTGCTTGGCAGCTCGACCGAACTCGATAAGAGCCTGATCGAACGTATTATCGACCCCTTAACGCACCTGGTGCGCAACAGTCTGGATCACGGCATCGAGTCGCCGGAAAAACGTCTGGCGGCGGGCAAAGTGGCGACCGGCAATCTGACGCTGTCGGCGGAACATCAGGGCGGCAACATCTGTATCGAAGTCTCTGACGACGGCGCTGGCCTGAACCGCGAGCGCATCCTCGCCAAAGCGCTCTCGTCTGGCCTGCCGGTCAGCGAAAACATGAGCGACGAAGAGGTCGGCATGCTGATCTTCGCGCCGGGCTTCTCAACCGCTGAACAGGTTACCGACGTATCGGGCCGCGGCGTTGGTATGGATGTGGTAAAGCGAAACATTCAGGAGATGGGCGGCCATGTGGAAATTGCCTCGAAGCAGGGCAAAGGCACTACTATCCGTATCCTGCTGCCGCTGACGCTGGCGATCCTCGACGGTATGTCAGTACGCGTCGCGGACGAAGTCTTTATCCTGCCGCTCAACGCGGTAATGGAATCTCTGCAGCCGCGCAGCGAAGAGCTGAAGCCGCTGGCGGGCGGCGAGTGCGTGCTGGAAGTGCGCGGCGAATACCTGCCGCTGGTCGAGCTGTGGAATGTGTTTGACGTCCAGGGCGCGAAAACCGAAGCGACGCAGGGTATCGTCGTTATTCTGCAGAGCGCGGGCAAGCGTTACGCGCTGCTGGTCGATCAGCTCATTGGCCAGCACCAGGTCGTCGTGAAAAACCTGGAGAGCAACTATCGCAAGGTGCCTGGCATCTCCGCCGCCACCATCCTCGGCGACGGCAGCGTCGCGCTGATCGTTGACGTGTCGGCGCTGCAATCGCTCAACCGTGAAAAACGTGTGGCCGGCGCGGCCGCCTGACTGATAACAAAAGGGTAGAAAAATGACTGGAATGGCAACCGTGACCAAAATCGCCGGCGAAACCGTCGGCCAGGAGTTCCTGGTATTTACGCTGGGAGACGAAGAGTACGGAATCGATATTCTTAAGGTGCAGGAGATCCGTGGCTACGATCAGGTCACGCGCATCGCCAATACGCCGGAATTTATTAAAGGCGTCACCAATCTGCGCGGCGTTATCGTGCCGATTATCGACCTGCGCGTGAAGTTTTCCCAGCCGGACGTCGAGTACAACGATAACACCGTGGTTATCGTGCTGAATCTGGTACAGCGCGTGGTCGGCATTGTGGTAGACGGCGTCTCTGACGTGCTGTCGCTGACGCAGGATCAGATCCGTCCTGCGCCGGAGTTCGCCGTCACCATGTCTACCGAATACCTGACCGGTCTCGGCGCGCTCGGCGAGCGTATGCTGATTCTGGTGGATATCGAGAAGCTGCTGAGCAGCGAAGAGATGGCGCTGATGGATACGCTGCGCAGCGCGTAAGCCTCTTTTCACAGGCCGGGGTGAAACCGGCCTGTGATTATTTATCTTTGGAATCAAACAGAAACATATTTTATTTATCCTTAGCGCGCTAAATATATCCCGTTCCCCGCCGATACCTTTATTGCTTTATCTTCTACTTTCCCAGGGCTCCTTATGTTAACCAAAATTCGCGTAGTCACCAGTTTATTATTGGTTTTACTGATGTTTGGCCTGTTCCAGGCTTTTTCAGGAGCAGTGTTCTTCTCTGCATTAAGCGATGATAAAACCAGCTTTAACGTATCGCAGCTTGCCAGCAAAAACCTTCAGGCGCTTAACGACGCCTATATGAGCCTCAACCAGAGCCGCGTAGTGCTGACGCGTATCCAGCTGCGCATCGCCAGCAGTAAGGTGGATGGCAAAGCGCCGGATATCGCGTCGCTGTTTACCGACAGTCAGAACTTCCAGCAAACGGCAGCCAAAAACTTCGAGCTGTTCAAAGCGACGCCGGACACGCCGGGACAGGATGCGGCGCTCAATAACCGTCTGATGGACGCCTATGGCGCCTATGCGACCGCGCTGGGGCAGATGCAGACGGCGCTGGAAGCTAATAACCTCGCCGAAGCGGGCACGGTGCCGGTCGCGCCTAACCAGAACGCATTCCTTAAGATCTACACCGAATGGCGCGCCAACCAGGCGCACCTCTCCGAGCTGGGCGTAGAGAAAAATGCCAGCGCCTACACGCGCATGCTCTGGATCCTTGGCACCATCATGGCGCTGGTGGCAGTGGTTATCGTGCTGTGCTGGATTGGCCTGCGTCGCGTGCTGATCAACCCGCTGAACGCTAATATCGCCCACATTCAGCAGATTGCGCAGGGCGACCTGACCCAGTCGATTGTGGTGGAAGGGCGCAACGAAATGAGCCAACTGGCCGCCAGCCTGCATGAGATGCAGCAGGCGCTGGTGAGTACCGTCAGCAACGTGCGCGACGGCTCCGATGCCATCTTTACCGGCGCCAGCGAAATCTCTGCGGGCAACAACGATCTCTCTGCCCGCACCGAAGAGCAGGCGGCGTCGCTGGAGCAGACCGCCGCCAGCATGGAGCAGCTGACCGCTACCGTGAAGCAGAACGCCGAGAACGCCCGTCAGGCCTCTCAGCTGGCGCTGAGCGCCTCGGAAACGGCGCAAAAAGGCGGCAATGTGGTGGACGGCGTGGTGAAAACCATGAGCGATATCGCAGGCAGCTCGAAGAAGATTGCCGATATCACCAGCGTCATTGACGGCATCGCCTTCCAGACCAATATCCTGGCGCTGAACGCGGCGGTAGAAGCGGCGCGTGCGGGCGAGCAGGGTCGCGGCTTTGCCGTGGTGGCGGGCGAGGTACGCAGCCTGGCGCAGCGTAGCGCCCAGGCGGCGAAAGAGATCAAGTCACTGATTGAAGACTCGGTGAACCGCGTCAATGCCGGCTCGCAGCTGGTAGGCACCGCGGGTGAAACCATGAGCGATATCGTCAATGCGGTAACGCGCGTGACCGACATTATGGGCGAAATCGCCTCTGCGTCGGACGAGCAGAGCCGCGGTATCGACCAGGTCGGACAGGCGGTAACGGAGATGGATCGCGTCACGCAGCAGAACGCCTCGCTGGTGGAAGAGTCGGCAGCCGCGGCAGCCTCGCTGGAGTCGCAGGCGAGCCGCCTGAGCCAGTCGGTGGCGGTCTTCAAGATCCCGCGCGCGGTGGCGGCTGGCGGCACGCGGCACGCCCAGATCGCGGCACCGGTAACCAGCCCAGCTGCGCCACGCAAGGCGCTGGCCGCACCCGGCAGCGATGCCAACTGGGAAACCTTCTGATCAGGCCAAGCGTACGGGCACATATTAATACCGGGCGTTAGCCCGGTATTTTTTTAGCCGTTTCAATGCAATCCAGCTTCACGTTCCGCTTACAAAACCTTCAAAACGGTAAAAACAGCTAAACAGGCTCAGATCTGGCGATATTGCGCCGATAGAGAGCCTGCACGATTTTTTATGACTCCCGGGAAAACGATATGTTGAAACGAATTAAAGTGGTGACCAGCCTGATCGCCGTGCTGGCGATTTTTAGCCTGCTGCAGCTGACGTCGGGCGGGCTGTTCTGGTCTGCGCTTCAGAAAGATAAAGATGCCTTTGCGCTGGCGCAGGTCTCTACCCAAAACGTGACGGCGATGACCGATGCGTGGATCGCGCTTAACCAGACGCGCATCACCCTCAACCGCGCCATGCTGAGGCTGCAGAGCAGCACGGCGGCGCAGATTAACGGCGGTCAGTTAGATCAGCTGGTGCAACAAACGGAACAACAGCTGGCGCAGGCCGATCGCAACTTCAAAATCTATTACGATCTGCCCTCTACGCCCGGCCTTGACGTGGCGCTGCGGGATAAGCTGGAGGCGCAGTACGCCAGCTATCACGATGGCCTGGCCGGTATGCTGGAGCGCCTGAAAGCGCGCGATCTGGAGGGGATGTTCCGCTTCAATATCGAACAGATCCAGACCAATATGCAGGATGCCTACAGCGAATGGCGCACGAAGCAGACGATGCTTGCCGCGCAGGGCGCGGAGCAGAATCAGCGTGCGTTTGTGCAGATGATGTGGCTGCTGGCGGCCGTGGCGCTGCTGGTGACCGGCGTGGTCGTCGCCTGCTGGTTTGGCCTGCGACATGTACTGATCCAGCCGCTGCGTCAGCTGCTGACCCATATTCGCACCATTGCGGCGGGCGATCTCACTCAGCCGATTGCGGTGGAAGGACGTAACGAGATGAGCCAGCTGGCGAACGGCCTGCAGGAGATGCAGCAGGCGCTGGTGAGCACCGTCAGCAACGTGCGCGACGGCTCCGACGCCATCCTCAGCGGCGCCAGCGAAATCGCGGCGGGCAACAACGATCTCTCCGCCCGCACCGAAGAGCAGGCGGCGTCGCTGGAGCAGACCGCTGCCAGCATGGAGCAGCTGACCGCCACCGTGAAGCAGAACGCCGAAAATGCGCGGCAGGCGTCGCAGCTGGCGCTGAGCGCCTCGGAAACCGCGCGTAAAGGCGGCGATGTGGTCGACGGCGTGGTGAAAACCATGAGCGAGATTGCGGGCAGCTCGAAGAAGATCGCCGATATTACCGGCGTCATCGACGGCATCGCCTTCCAGACCAACATTCTGGCCCTGAACGCCGCGGTAGAAGCGGCGCGCGCGGGCGAGCAGGGCCGCGGTTTCGCCGTGGTAGCAGGCGAGGTGCGCAGCCTGGCGCAGCGCAGCGCTCAGGCGGCGAAAGAGATCAAGTCGCTGATTGAGGACTCGGTAAACCGCGTCAATGCCGGATCGCAGCTGGTAGGCACCGCGGGCGACACCATGGGCGAGATCGTTGGTGCGGTGACGCGCGTAACCGACATCATGGGCGAAATCGCCTCGGCGTCGGACGAGCAGAGCCGCGGCATCGACCAGGTCGGACAGGCGGTAACGGAGATGGATCGCGTCACACAGCAGAACGCTTCGCTGGTGGAGGAGTCCGCCTCGGCGGCCGTGTCGCTGGAAGATCAGGCAAGCCGCCTGAGCCAGTCGGTGGCGGTCTTCAAGATCCCGCGCGCCACCCAGGCGCCGCGCATGCCAGCGCGCGCGCTTACGGCCGCGCCAGCGCGCCCGGCGTTGACTGCGCCCGCCTCTGGCGAAAACTGGGAAACCTTCTAACCTGGAACCCTCTGCCCGCAGGGACGCGGGCCTTTTTATCTCTGCCTGTTTCCGCCCCGATCGCACCCGAATGCGGGCGGCCTCTCTTTTTTAACGCCTGCGGCTTCAATCCCGCCTTAGCCACATAAAGATCCCTTCACTGACGCCGATAACTGATGCGTTCCGCCAACCAATGAGGTGTTTATGTTTAATCGAGTACGCGTTGTCTCTGGCCTGCTGGGTGTGCTGGCGCTGTTTATCCTGCTGCAGCTCGTTTCCGGAAGCGCTTTTTTTAAAACGGTGAAAGCCGACAAAGAGAATTTTGCCTATAACCAGCGTCTCGCGACGTTGCAACAGGCGATGGGCACCTCATGGGTTTCCCTGGTTCAGGCGCGCAACACGCTGAACCGGGCCGGGATCCGCTATCTGCTGGACAGCCAACATGCCGGTTCCGGCGCGACGGTGCAGGATCTGGTAGCGCTGGCCAACGAGGAGCTGAAGGTAGCCGATCAGGGGTTCGCCGACTTTAACGCGAACTTATCTGAACAGGGGAAAACCGCAGATAACGTGGTGGCCCTGCAGGCAAACTACAAAGCCTATCGCGATGCGCTGGCCGAGCTGATCGGCTTTCTCGGCACGGGCAATTTCAAAGGTTTCGTCGACCAGCCTACTCAGGGTTTTCAGGATAAATTCCAGAAAGACTATAACGCCTGGCAGAGTCATAACCAGCTGCTGGCGCAGCAGGGCGTCGAGACCAATAACACCGCTTACGACCACGCCATCATGATGGCGCTCGGCCTGGTGATCCTGTCACTGCTGATAAGTCTGCTGGTCTGGACGGTAATGCGCGGCTCGCTGATCGCTCCGCTGAAGCAGAGCATCGAGCATATCCGCCATATCGCGCGCGGCGACCTGACGCAGCCGGTTACCTTTAGCGTACGCAACGAACTGGGCGATCTGCTCGGGGCGCTGCAGCATATGCAGCAGGAGCTGGCGCGCACCGTCTCTACCGTACGCGACGGCGCGGACGCCATCTATACCGGCGCCAGCGAGATCGCCGTCGGCAATAACGATCTCTCTTCCCGTACCGAAGAGCAGGCGGCGTCGCTGGAGCAGACCGCCGCCAGCATGGAGCAGCTGACCGCTACCGTGAAGCAGAACGCCGAGAACGCCCGTCAGGCCTCTCAGCTGGCGCTTAACGCCTCGGAAACCGCGCAGCAGGGCGGCAAGGTGGTGGATGGCGTGGTGAAAACCATGAGCGACATCGCCGGCAGCTCGAAGAAGATTGCCGATATCACCAGCGTCATCGACGGCATCGCCTTCCAGACCAATATCCTGGCGCTGAACGCGGCGGTAGAAGCGGCGCGTGCGGGCGAGCAGGGCCGCGGCTTTGCCGTGGTGGCGGGCGAGGTGCGCAGCCTGGCGCAGCGCAGCGCTCAGGCGGCGAAAGAGATTAAGTCACTGATTGAGGACTCGGTGAACCGCGTTAATGCCGGCTCGCAGCTGGTAGGCACCGCGGGCGAGACCATGAGCGATATCGTCAGCGCGGTAACGCGCGTGACCGACATCATGGGCGAAATCGCCTCGGCGTCGGACGAGCAGAGCCGCGGCATCGATCAGGTCGGTCTGGCGGTGACGGAGATGGATCGCGTCACACAGCAGAACGCCGCGCTGGTGGAAGAGTCCGCTTCGGCGGCCGCATCGCTGGAAGATCAGGCCAGCCGACTGAAACAGGCGGTTTCTGTGTTCAATATCGGTAAAGAATTTGTCGGCCAGGCCGTTAACAGAACTACGGCGTCGAAAAGTCTACGTCTGGATGCGCCAGTAGCGGCTTCCCGCGCGGCGGTCGGTCGTAGCGACGACAACTGGGAAACCTTTTAATCGCCTGGATGGCCGGGTCGGCGGCAACGCCGCCCGGCATAGCAGCAGAATCTAATGAATTAAGTACAGTGCCAGGTGACCTGAAATGAAGAAATCGACGCTACTGGATCAAAACGAAGCGACAACCATGCTCTCGCAGATGGTTCAACGCCTGCCGCTTTCGGATACACACTTTCGTCGTATCAGCCAGCTGATCTATCAGCGAGCTGGCATTGTGCTGGCCGACCACAAGCGCGAAATGGTCTACAACCGTCTGGTGCGTCGTCTGCGCACGCTGAACATTGATGACTTTGGCCGCTATCTGGCTCTGCTGGAGAACGACGTCAACAGCGCGGAATGGCAGGCCTTTATCAATGCGCTGACCACCAACCTGACGGCATTTTTCCGCGAGGCGCACCATTTCCCGATTCTGGCGGAACATGCGCGCAAGCGTTCTGGCAGCTTTAACGTCTGGTGCGCGGCGGCCTCGACCGGCGAAGAGCCTTACTCGATCGCGATGACGCTGGCGGAAACGCTGGGCGCCGGGCCAGGCAAGTTTCAGGTGCACGCCAGCGATATCGATACTCAGGTGCTGGAAAAAGCGGTCGCCGGCGTCTATCGCCAGGAGGAGCTGCGTACGTTGTCGCCGCAGCAGCTGCAGCGCTTTTTCCTGCGCGGCACCGGCCCGCATGCCGGGATGGTGCGCGTACGCCCGGAACTGGCGCACAGCGTCAGCTTCGCCCAGCTCAACCTGCTGGCGAACGAATGGGCACTGCCAGGGCCGTTTGATGCGATCTTCTGCCGCAACGTAATGATCTATTTCGATAAAGAGACGCAGGAGAAAATTCTGCGTCGGTTTGTTCCCCTGCTGAAGCCGGGCGGTCTGCTCTTTGCCGGTCACTCAGAGAATTTCAGTCAGATTAGCAAAGAGTTCTGGCTGCGCGGACAAACCGTCTATGGACTGACGAAGGAAAGACGATGAGCAAAATCACCGTAATGTGCGTGGACGACTCCGCGCTGATGCGACAGCTGATGACCGAGATCATCAACAGTCATCCCGATATGGAGATGGTGGCTACCGCGCCCGATCCGCTGGTCGCCCGCGATTTAATCAAGCAGTACGACCCGCAGGTGCTGACGCTGGACGTGGAGATGCCGCGCATGGACGGCCTCGACTTTCTGGAAAAACTGATGCGTCTGCGTCCGATGCCGGTGGTGATGGTCTCGTCGCTGACTGGCAAAGGCTCGGAGATAACGCTGCGCGCGCTGGAGCTGGGAGCGGTGGATTTCGTCACCAAACCGCAGCTCGGCATTCGCGAAGGGATGCTGGCCTATAGCCAGATGATCGCCGACAAGATCCGCGCGGCGGCGCGCGCGCGACTGCACGCCCGTCCGACGATGCCGGCGCCGGTGACCTTAAAAGCGGGTCCGCTGCTCAGCAGCGAAAAGCTGATCGCCATCGGCTCGTCAACCGGCGGCACCGAAGCGATTCGCCACGTGCTGCAGCCGCTGCCGCCGACCAGCCCTGCGCTGATGATCACCCAGCATATGCCGCCGGGCTTTACCAAATCCTTCGCCGAGCGTCTCAACAAGCTCTGCCAGATTACGGTGAAAGAGGCGGAAGACGGCGAGCGCATTTTGCCAGGGCACGCCTATATCGCGCCGGGCGCGATGCATATGGAGCTGGCGCGCAGCGGGGCGAACTATGTAGTGAAACTGAATGAAGGGCCGCCGGTGAACCGCCACAAGCCCTCCGTGGATGTGTTGTTCAAATCGGTAGCCATCAACGCCGGACGTAACGCGGTGGGCGTCATCCTCACCGGCATGGGCAACGACGGCGCGGCGGGCATGCTGGAAATGCACCGCGCCGGCGCCTGGACCATCGCGCAGAGCGAAGCGTCCTGCGTGGTATTTGGTATGCCGCGAGAAGCCATCGCCAGCGGCGGTGTGAGCGAAGTCGTGGATTTAGGCAACATCAGCCAGCATATGCTGGCAAAAATTAGCGCCGGACAGGCACTGCGTATTTAACAGGCCCGTCCTGCCGGGCGAGATAACACAGGAGTAATTATGGCTGATAAAAACATGCGCTTTTTGGTGGTTGACGACTTCAACACGATGCGTCGTATTGTGCGTAACCTGCTGAAAGAGCTGGGATTCAATAACGTCGAAGAGGCGGAAGACGGCGTTGATGCGCTCTCTAAACTGCGCGCGGGCGGCTTCGACTTCGTCATCTCCGACTGGAACATGCCGAACATGGATGGCCTGCAGCTGCTGCAGACCATTCGCGCCGACGGCACGCTGGGCCAGCTGCCGGTGCTGATGGTGACCGCGGAAGCGAAAAAAGAGAACATTATCGCGGCCGCGCAGGCCGGCGCCAGCGGTTATGTGGTGAAGCCATTCACCGCCGCCACGCTGGAAGAAAAGTTAGGCAAAATCTTCGAAAAACTGGGTATGTAAGGAGATGTGATGAGCGACCTTCCGAAATCAACTGAGGATGCCGCCACGGCGCAAGACATCATTACCCGGATCGGATCTCTGACTCGCATGCTGCGCGACAGCCTGCGTGAACTGGGACTGGACCAGGCGATTGCCGAAGCGGCGGAGGCGATCCCCGACGCGCGTGACCGTCTGGATTATGTCGTACAGATGACCGCGCAGGCTGCCGACCGCGCCCTTAACTGCGTTGAAGCCGCGCAGCCGCATCAGGACAAAATGGAGGCTGGTGCCAGCCAGCTGAAAGGCCGCTGGGACGCATGGTTTGAGAACCCGATTGAGCTGGCGGATGCCCGTGAGTTGGTTTCGGATACTCGCGAGTTTCTTTCTGCGGTACCGGGACACACCTCATTTACCAACAAGCAGCTGCTCGAAATCATGATGGCGCAGGATTTCCAGGACCTTACGGGTCAGGTGATCAAGCGCATGATGGATGTGATTCAGGAAATTGAGCGTCAGCTGCTGATGGTGCTGCTGGAGAATATGCCGGAAGTCAGCGCCGAGCAGCGTCAGCAAAGCTCGAGCCTGCTGAATGGCCCGCAAATTCATGCCGATGCGCCGGGCATCGTTTCCAGTCAGGATCAGGTAGACGACCTGCTGGACAGCCTGGGTTTCTGAGGCTGGTTTTACCCCCCGATCGGGAGGCGCAACGCCTCCCGATCGATACGCGTTTGCCTTATGGCGAAATTAACTCGCTTTTTCCCCGCTTAATCCCCGCTTTAACCGCCGCGTACTTTGGCATGCTGTGCTCAGAATTCCTACCCACTGAGGTTTGTCGTGGCTGAAGAGAGCGACGAGGACAAAACAGAATCGCCCACACCCCACCGACTTGAAAAAGCGCGTGAGGAGGGACAGATTCCGCGTTCGCGCGAGCTGACGTCGGTGCTGATGCTGCTGGCAGGTCTCCTGACCCTCTGGCTGGGCGGCACGCTGATGGCGCGCCAGCTGGCCGCGATGGTCGCTTCCGGGCTGCGTTTCGACCACGGCATGGTGAACGACAGCAAGCTAATCATCGGCCATATCAGCAGCCTGGTCGGCCAGGCGGTCATGGCGCTGTTGCCATTGATGGGCGGGCTGGTGCTGGTGGCGATCGCCGCGCCGATGCTGCTGGGCGGTATCGTCATCAGTGGCAAATCGATCAAGATGGATTTTACAAAGCTCAACCCGCTGCCGGGTTTTTCCCGCATGTTCGCTGCCCAGGCCTGGACCGAGCTGTTCAAAGGCATTCTGAAAGCGGTGCTGGTGGGGAGCGTCGGTGGCTGGTACATCTGGTCGCACTGGAGCGAGATGCTGCGTCTGATCAGCCAGTCGCCCTCCAACGCGCTGATGCACGGGCTGGGGATGATCGCCGCCTGCTGTTCGCTGGTGATCCTGGGCCTGATCCCCATGGTGGGCTACGACGTTTTCTGGCAGCTCTACAGCTATTACAAAAAGCTGCGCATGTCGCGCCAGGAGATCCGCGACGAATTCAAACAGCAGGAAGGCGACCCGCACGTTAAAGGGCGCATTCGCCAGGCGATGCGCGCCGCCGCGCGCCGCCGCATGATGGCCGATGTGCCTAAAGCTGACGTTATCGTTACCAACCCGACGCACTACTCCGTGGCGCTGCAGTACAACGAGAAAAAGATGAGCGCGCCGAAAGTCGTGGCGAAAGGGGCGGGCGAGGTGGCGTTAAAGATCCGCGAACTTGCCGCAGAACACCGCATTCCGCTGCTGGAGGCGCCGCCGCTGGCGCGCGCGCTCTACCGGCATACTGAGATTGGTCAGCAGATCCCCGGCGCGCTCTATGCGGCGGTGGCGGAAGTGCTGGCCTGGGTCTGGCAGCTGCGTCGCTGGAAGCGCGAAGGCGGCCTGATCCCGAACAAACCGAAAAACCTGCCGGTTCCGGCAGAGATGGACTTTGCAGGAGAGAAGCGAAACGATGGCTAACCTGGCCGCAAAACTGCGTTTACCGAACAACCTGAAAGAGACACAGTGGCAGGTACTTGCCGGTCCTGTGTTGATTATGATGATCCTGTCGATGATGGTGCTGCCGCTGCCCGCCTTCATCCTCGATCTGTTGTTCACCTTTAATATCGCGCTCTCGATTATGGTGCTGCTGGTGGCGATGTTCACCCAGCGCACGCTGGAGTTCGCTGCCTTTCCCACCATTCTGCTTTTCTCGACGCTGCTGCGGCTGGCGCTGAACGTCGCCTCGACCCGTATCATCCTGATGGAAGGCCATACTGGCGGCGGCGCAGCTGGACGCGTGGTAGAGGCGTTCGGCCACTTCCTCGTCGGCGGCAACTTCGCCATCGGTATCGTGGTGTTCGTCATCCTGGTGGTCATTAACTTTATGGTTATCACCAAAGGTGCGGGGCGTATCGCGGAAGTGGGCGCGCGCTTCGTGCTGGACGGCATGCCGGGTAAACAGATGGCGATCGACGCCGATCTCAACGCGGGCCTGATCGGCGAAGAGGAGGCGAAAAAGCGACGTACCGAAGTGACGCAGGAAGCAGATTTCTACGGCTCAATGGACGGTGCGAGTAAGTTCGTACGCGGCGACGCCATCGCCGGCATTCTTATCATGGTCATCAATATCATCGGCGGTCTGCTGGTGGGCGTCGTTCAGCACGGTATGGATATCGGCCATGCTGCGGAAACCTACACGCTGCTGACTATCGGTGACGGTCTGGTGGCCCAGATCCCGGCGCTGGTGATCTCCACCGCGGCGGGCGTCATTGTGACCCGCGTTGGCACCGATCAGGATGTCGGCGAGCAGATGGTGGGGCAGCTGTTCAAAAACCCGCGCGTAATGCTGCTGAGCGCCGGCGTGCTCGGCCTGCTGGGTCTGGTGCCCGGCATGCCGAACTTTGTGTTCCTGCTCTTTACCGCCGCACTGCTCGGTCTGGCATGGTGGATGCGTGGCCGCGAGATGGAAGCGAAGAAGAACCCGGAAGCCGCCAGCAGCTCCATCATGAAACCTTCAGATACGCCAGCCAGCACCGAGGCTTCCTGGACCGACGTGCAGCTGGAGGATACGCTGGGGATGGAAGTCGGCTATCGTCTGATCCCGATGGTCGATCACGCGCAGAACGGCGAGCTGCTGGGTCGTATCCGCAGCATCCGTAAAAAGGTGGCGCAGGATGTCGGCTTTCTGCCGCCGGTGGTGCATATCCGCGACAATATGGAGCTGCCGCCCGCGCGCTACCGCATTCTGATGAAAGGGGTCGAGATTGGCAGCGGCGACGCCTATCCTGGCCGCTGGATGGCGATCAACCCGGGGACGGCGGCGGGCACGCTGCCGGGCGAGGCGACTGTCGATCCGGCGTTCGGCCTGGCTGCCATCTGGATCGACAGTGCGCTGAAAGAGCAGGCGCAGATCCAGGGCTTTACCGTGGTGGAAGCCAGCACCGTGGTGGCGACGCACCTGAACCATCTGATTGGCCAGTACGCCAGTGAGCTCTTTGGCCGTCAGGAGGCGCAGCAGCTGCTCGATCGCGTCAGTCAGGAGATGCCGAAGCTAACGGAAGATCTGGTGCCGGGCGTGATTACCCTGACCACGCTGCACAAGGTGCTGCAAAACCTGCTGACCGAGCGCGTCTCGATCCGCGATATGCGTACGATTATCGAAACCCTGGCGGAGCACGCGCCGGTGCAGAACGATCCGCAGGAACTGACCAGCGTAGTGCGCGTGGCTCTGGGCCGCGCCATTACGCAGCAGTGGTTCCCTGGCAATGACGAAGTGCAGGTGATCGGCCTTGATACCACGCTGGAGCGTCTGCTGCTGCAGGCACTGCAGGGCGGCGGCGGGCTGGAGCCGGGTCTGGCCGACCGGCTGCTGGAGCAGGCGCAGGCCGCGCTGCAGCGTCAGGAGATGCTGGGCGCGCCGCCGGTGCTGCTGGTCAACCATCCGCTGCGCGCCCTGCTGGCACGCTTCCTGCGCCGCAATCTGCCGCAGCTGGTGGTGCTCTCCAATATGGAGCTGACCGACAATCGCCAGATCCGTATGACCGCCACCATTGGAGGCAAATAATGCGCCGCTGGTGCTGGGGACTGGCGTTGCTGTCGCTGACAGCTTTGCCGCTTTACGCTGCCTCGGGCGCGTGGCAGGCCAGCGTCAGCGGCCCGGCGTTAAGCAACCGTGGCGGCTGGGTCAGATCAAAGCCGCTGAGCGCGCCGCCGGGCATTTCCGGTTCGGTTAATATTATTAACTGGCGTTATCAGCTCACCGGCCCTGCGCCGTCGGGTTTACAGGTCAGGCTGTGCGGCGCGCAGCGTTGCGCCACGCTGGAGGGCAGTAGCGGCGCGACGCGCGAACTGGCGCAGCTCAACGCGGGCGAAACGCTCTATATGGTGTTTGGCGTGGCGGGCAGGGGGGCGTTGCCGCCGGGCCTGCAGGTGCTGAGCAGCGAAGTGATGGTCAATTACCAGAACTGAAGTTGAACGAGGCGGAAATAAAAGCGCGCGCAAAAGTTAACTGTGCGGGTAGTCTGGGCCGAAGAGCAAAGCGTCCCGCGACAGGGATGTCGCGGGACGAGCGAGCATGGATGCCTTGAGCGACTTTGCGATCGGGCCAGACTACCCGCATCGGCAACAAGCCAAAAACAAAAACCCCGCTTGCGCGGGGTTTTTGTTTTACATCCGTTCTACGGTCTTAATACCTAAGGTATCCAGGCCCTGCTTCAGCGTCTTCGCCGTCAGCGCTGCCAGCTGCAGGCGGCTCTGGCGCGTGGCCTCATCTTCCGCGCTGAGGATAGGGCAGTGCTCATAGAAGCCAGAAAAGAGCCCCGCCAGATCGTAGAGATAGGCGCACATAACATGCGGCGTACCGTCGCGCGCCACCTGAATGATGGTTTCTTCAAACTGCAGCAGGCGCGTCGCCAGCTGCGCTTCGCGATCTTCGGTAATTGCCAGTGGCGCGTCAATGCTGTCAACCTCGACGCCCGCTTTACGGAACACCGAGAGCACGCGAGTATAGGCGTACTGCATATAAGGCGCGGTATTGCCCTCAAACGCCAGCATGTTGTCCCAGTCGAAGATGTAATCGGTGGTGCGGCTTTTCGACAGATCGGCATACTTCACGGCGCCGATGCCGACCACTTCCGCCAGCTGCTGCAGCTCCGCTTCATCCATTTCCGGGTTCTTCTCGCGCACCAGCGTCAGCGCGCGATCGTGCGCCTCTTCCAGCAGATCGGCCAGTTTAATGGTGCCGCCGCTGCGGGTTTTGAACGGACGGCCATCTTTGCCCAGCATCATGCCGAAAGCGTGGTGCTCCAGCGGAACAGATTCCGGCACATAGCCCGCCTTGCGAACGATGGTCCATGCCTGCTGCAGATGCTGGTGCTGGCGCGAATCGATGTAGTAAAGCACGCGGTCGGCATGCAGCGTCTCATAGCGATATTTGGCGCAGGCGATATCGGTCGTGGTGTAAAGGTAGCCGCCATCTTTCTTCTGAATGATGACCCCCATCGGCTCGCCTTCTTTATTTTTGAACTCGTCCAGGAACACGACGGTCGCGCCTTCGCTGGTCACCGCCAGCCCTTTGGCGCGCAGATCCTCGACGATGCCCGGCAGCATATCGTTATAGAGGCTTTCGCCCATCACATCCTTGCGCGTCAGGGTCACGTTCAGTCGGTCGTAGATCAGCTGGTTCTGTCCCATGGTAATATCGACCAGCTTCTTCCACATGGCGCGGCAATATTCGTCGCCGCCCTGCAGCTTAACGACATAGGCGCGCGCGCGCTCGGCGAAAGCTTCGTCTTCGTCGTAGGTGCGCTTGGCTTCACGGTAGAAGGCTTCGAGGTCAGCCAGCGCGATATCTTCATGATGCTCGTTCTGCTGCTTCTCAAGGTAAGCGATCAGCATGCCGAACTGGGTGCCCCAGTCGCCGACATGGTTGGCGCGGATGACGTTGTGACCAAGAAACGACAGCGTGCGCACCGCGGCGTCGCCGATAATGGTGGAGCGGACATGGCCGACGTGCATCTCTTTCGCCACGTTCGGCGCAGAGTAGTCAACAACGATAGTTTGCGGTTCAACGGCGGCAACGCCCAGGCGCGGCTGCGTTAGCGCCAGTTTCGCCTGTGCGGCCAGCCAGTCGCGGTCGAGAAAAATATTGATAAAGCCCGGCCCGGCGATCTCCACTTTGCTGGCGATGCCTTTCAGGTCAAGATGCGTAATCACGCTTTCAGCCAGCTGTCGCGGCGCCTGACCCAGCTTTTTTGCGACGGCCATAATGCCGTTCGCCTGATAATCCCCAAACTGAACCCTGGCGGACTGACGAACCTGGGGGTCGCAGTCGACCGGCGCACCGGCTAAAATCATCGCCTGACTGACTTTTTCGGAAAGAAGAGCCTGAATATTCACCGCATTACCTTCATCTGCTAAAAGGCCCGTCTGCCGCGCAGCGAGCCGTTGTCCTCATCCTGCCGACGCGCCCGCAGGCCGCGCAGAATGGAAAAAAGAAGAGGGGAAGTATACGTGAAATGTCTCGTTGCGTCAGCAGCCGCCGCGCAAGAGAGCGTGCGGGGAAACGGCGTCAGGCCGGTTTCCCGAAACGGAGATTAGCGACGGCGAAGATGACGACGTGGATTTTTGACGCTTTTGTCTTCACGCACCTTCCAGTGGCGGGAAATTGCAAATCCCATCAGTGCGATCAGGACTGCGACAACAATGAGCATGAACATAGAGCCATTCCTTGTAGTTGTGTTAGGTCAAATCTATAAGAAAGGCGGTGTGGCTGCAATTGTTTGGCTGGCAAATAAGAGTTATCTTATTGTATTAATGAATATGATAATTATCAGTAACTTAGGTCACTTTCATCCAGCAACTGCTGGACCTGAAGTCGGGATAAATCCGAATTAAAAGGGCTTATTACGTGGTTTTGCAGCAAAATTACGGTCAAATCGGATGATTCTTAACATCTTATCGCAGCCGAAGCAGGGCTGGCGGGACTTTGTATTTATTAAAAAACTTAAACAAACAGAGACGTTTTATGATTTCCAACCCAACATTTCCCTCTGAATTACAGGACTTAGAGAAGGATCTGGCGCGCTTCAGCGCTTCACTGCAACAATTCGCAGACCGCCTCGGATTAAACTTAGCGGCGCTTGAGGCTGACCATATCGCGGTACGCTGTCATCAAAACAGCACTGCCGAACGCTGGAAAGAAGGACTATTGAAGATCGGAACGCTGTTTTCCGAGGCGATGATAAACGGGCGGCCTGTCTGCCTGTTTAAACTGCATCAGCCACTGCTGCTCAACGGCTGGCAGCTGGACGTTATCGAACTGCCCTGGCCGGGGGAGAAGCGCTATCGCCACGAAGGCTTTGAGCATGTGGAAATTGTGCTGCGCGGCGATCACCAGACGCTGGGCGTGCGCGCGATGGCGCTGCTTAGCGACGATGCGCTGACGCAGCCGGGCATCTCATTCAAAACCAGCTCGCCAAAGGGCGAAAGCGATCGGCTACCTAACCCAACCCTGGCGGTGACCGACGGGCAAACCACGATAAAGTTTCATCCGTGGCGGCTGGAGGAGATCGTCGCCAGCGAGGCGGGTTAAGCGCGCGCGGCGATGGCGGCGCGCAGCCGGACGAGCGCCTCTTCCAGCGTGGCGTGCGTGCAGCCGAAGTTAAAGCGCACAAAGCGGTCGTCGCCGAAATCGCGTCCGGGTGAAAAGCCCAGGCCCCATTTTTCAAAATAGAGCGCCGGGCTGGCGACATCCAGCCCGTGACAGTCTATCCAGCCTAAATAGGTCGCCTCCGGCCGGGCCATCGACAGCCCCGGTAGCGCATTGACGGCGGCATGCAGCCGGTCGCGGCTAATGCGCAGATAGGCGAGCTGCGCGTCCAGCCAGTCATCACCGCCGCGCCAGGCCGCTTCGGCGGCGACCAGCGCCAAAATATCGACCTCGGGCACGATGCCGTAGCGCGCCTGTTTAAAGCGCGCCCGCAGTTCAGCATTGGGAATAATCGCCAGCGAGGCGCCAAGCCCGGCGATATTGAAGCTCTTGGAGGGAGAGATGAGCGTAATGCTGCGCTGTGCGGCGTCTTCACTCAGGCTGGCGAAGGGGATATGGCGCGCGCCAGGCTCCAGCAGCAGATCGCAGTGGATCTCATCAGAACAGACGATCAAATCGTGCTGACGGGCAAAGGCCAGCTGCGCTTCCAGCTCGTCGCGGCGATAGACCGTACCGCCAGGATTTTGCGGGTTACACAACAGTAACAGCTTCTCTTTGCCGTTAAGCAGGGACGCCGCCTGGCTGAGGTCGACTACCCAGCGTCCCGCCTGCAGCGTCAGCGGCAGATGGATCTGCTCGCGCTCCGCCAGCTTTGCCGCGCCGCGAAACGGCGGATAAATGGGTGAAGGGGCGATCGAACGCTCATCGGGCAGGGTCATGGCGCGCACCGTCAGATTAAGCCCGCTCACCACGCCGGGCAGCACCACAATCCACTCCGGCTCTACTTTCCACTGGTAGCGCTGCTCAAAGCGCGCGATCGCCGCCTCTGTCAATCCCGTTGGTCGCCCGCCATAACCAAAAACGCCATGATCGGCGCGGTTTTTTATGGCCTCGATAATGCACTCCGGCGAGCGAAAATCGGTGTCCGCTACCCACAGTGGAAGCACATCCTGGTCACTATATTTGTTCCATTTCAGGCTATCGCTGTGACGACGGTCTATCCGTTGGTCAAAATTAAATGCCATATGCTGTTTTCCACGTAAACTGATTTTGTAATCAGACTATCTTATCGCCCTGTGTCGAGCCAGACGTCATGAAAGGAGGAACTGATGACCACACTGGAAATTTGCTGCTACGGCGTGGATTGCGCCATGACGGCGCAGCAGGCCGGCGCCGACCGCGTTGAGCTGTGCGCCGGACCGCGCGAAGGCGGCCTGACGCCTTCAGCCGGTTCACTGGAGGCGGCACGACGTGAAATATCGATTCCGGTTCATCCTATCGTCCGACCGCGCGGCGGCGACTTTTGCTATACCGCGCGTGAATTCGAAATCATGAAATCCGACGTGGCGAGAATATGCGAAATGGGGTTTCCTGGCCTGGTGATTGGCATGCTGGATGAGGAGGCGCATATCGATCGCTCGCGCATGCGGCAAATTATGGCACTGTGCGACGGTGTACAGGTGACGTTTCATCGCGCTTTCGACCTGTGCCACAGTCCAAACCGCGCGCTGGAAGAATTAACGGCGCTGGGTGTGGCGCGCATTCTGACCTCCGGCCAGCAGCAGAGCGCGGAAAACGGAATTGCTTTATTAAGGGAACTTAATGAACAGAGCGAAGGTCCAATCATTATGGCTGGTGCTGGCGTACGCCTCAGTAACCTGCAAAAGTTCCTGGACAGCGGACTTAGCGAGGTTCACAGCTCTGCCAGCCGCCTCGTAACCTCACCGATGCGTTACCGTAAAGCCGGTGTCTCCATGTGTTCCGAAGCCGAAATGGATGAGTTCAGCCGTTACTGCGTGGATAGCGATGTGGTGGAAGCCATGAAAAGCGTGATGCAGCTCAATACCGTCAGGGTAGCCTGAATCACCACAGATTTTGCCGCGCAGCACGCCTTATGACGTGATGTTTGCAAGTACCAAACCCCAGCCATCTTGCTGGGGTTCTTTTTATCCGCGGTTAAATATTTTTTGCCGGGCGCAGGTTGCCGCCGTCTTTCCCTCAGGGTTTGGCTCCAGACTGTCGCACCTTTTTCAGGATAATTTTGCTCAAACCTCACCAGAGTGCGCCAGTTGCCGCCAATAAGGTTACACTCAGGTTATTGAGATCTCTGGGAGTTACACCATGAAACGCTCTCTGATTGCGGCGCTTACTCTGGGTTCGCTTTTCGTCTCCCACTCGCTGTGGGCCGCTGCCTGCGCCCCACACAGCAAGGCCGTAGCCAGCAGCAACAGCTGGATTATGCTGGGCGGCAGCGCCAAAGGCGCGGTGCGGCAGGTCATCGCTGGCGAATTCGGCAAAGATGTGGATTCGCAAAAACGGGTGCTGGGGCAGTTCGATCCCTGCGGTATTTTGCTGGTTGCCGACGTCACTTTCGATAAAAAAGAGCACAACGTCACCCTGAGCATGGAGCAACATATCGCGCGCGTGCAGGGCGGCTGGGTGGCGGAGTACGCCTATCTGGTAAAGGTGCTGAAAGAGGGGAAAGAGCAGGTGGTCGATAACCGCCAGGGCACGATTAGCTGGCTTACCGGCCGACACGGCAATATCGTCACCGCGTCCGATAAATTCACCAGCATGGGCAAAAGCGGCTTTACCGATACGACCTATCGCTACGACGCGCAGCTGCGGCTGACGAAAAGCGTTTCGCGCGGCACCGACGCGCTGACCAACGGCGAAAGCAGCTGGCGCTGGAATCCGCAGGGGCAGGTCGTCAGCGCGGTAACGGCGCGCAGCAAAGATCGCTATACCTACGATAAAAACTTCCGCGAATGGCAGCTACACGGCACCGCCACCACGCCGGTCAGCTCGCTGCGAACGGTCGATGAGTGTCAGCTGTGGGATGAGGTCGGGAACTGCACCTTAAGCTATCTGCATGAAACCGAAATATTCGAGAAAGGTACGATTGAGCGGCACCTCAGCGCCGCCTACAAATATCAATACTGGGATCGTCCTGCCGAGGCGGAGTAGCGCGCAAAATGCGCCTGTCCGCGCTGCTATCGCCTGAAAAATTTGTTAGGGTAAGCGGCAATATTTCAGGGAGATGCTCATGACCGCCACCTTACTTTTCTCGTTTCTCTTCGCCATTACCATTTTGACGCTGACGCCGGGCTTTGATACGGCGCTGGTGCTGCGTACCGCCGCCGCGCAGGGCTGGCGACGCGCCAGCGCAACGGCCCTCGGCATTAATCTCGGCTGTCTGGTGTGGGGCGTAGCGGTAGGCTTTGGCCTCGGCGCGCTGCTGCTGGCGTCGGAAATGGCCTATAACCTGTTGAAGTGGGTCGGCGCGGCCTATTTGCTCTATCTCGGCGTCAAACTGCTGCTTAATCCCCGGACGCAGGCGCAGGATGAAACGGCAGCCGAAGTGGCACAGCAGAGCTATTTCAGCTGCTTTAACCGCGGCCTGTTCGGCAATCTGCTTAATCCAAAAATCGGCGTGTTTTACGTCACCTTTATGCCACAGTTTATTCCGGCGGGCGCGTCGGTGGCCCTCTGGTGCAGCCTGATGGCGCTGATGCATGTTGCGATTGGCCTGCTGTGGAATGCCGTACTGATCGGCGGCAGCCACTACTTCGCCGCGCACCTGCGCCGCCCGGCGGTGCTCAAAGTAATGGACCGCCTGACGGGCATGGTGTTTATCGGCTTCGCGGCGAAGCTGGCACTCTCTCGCCGCTAAGGCTCAGGGTTTGGTGGCGACCAGCACCGCGCGCAGCGGTGCCGGGTAGCCTTCCACCGTTTTGCTGGCGTCTTGCGGGTCGAGGAATTCCGCCAGCGATTCGCTGGTCATCCAGCTGGTGCGGCGCTGCTCGTCGGTGGAGGTTATCGCATAGTCGACAATCTTCACGTCGACAAAGCCGCACTTCTCCAGCCAGCTCTTCAGCGCCAGCGCCGAAGGAATAAAGTAAACGTTACGCATCTGCGCGTAGCGTTCGCCAGGCACCAGCACATCCCGCTCATCTCCTTCGATCACCAGCGTTTCCAGCACCAGCTCGCCGCCGCTTACCAGCTGATTTTTCAGCTGAAGCAGGTGATCGAGCGGCGAACGGCGATGATAGAGCACGCCCATAGAGAAAACGGTATCGAACGCCTGCAGCGTCGGCAGCTGCTCAATGCCGAGCGGCAGCAGATGGGCGCGTCGGTCGTCGCCCAGCAGCTTGCGCACCGCTTCGAACTGGCAGAGGAAGAGCTGCATCGGATCGATGCCGACCACCAGATGTGCGCCTGCGCCCACCATGCGCCACATGTGATAGCCGCTGCCGCAGCCGACGTCCAGCACGGTTCGACCCGCCAGCGACGAGATGTGCGGCGCGACGCGCTGCCACTTCCAGTCGGAACGCCATTCTGTATCGATCTCAGTGCCGTAGAGCGAATAGGGGCCTTTACGCCACGGCATCAGGTTGCGCAGCAGTTTCTCGATGCCCTGACGCTGACGGTCGCTGAGATCGTCGTGCTGCGCGCTGACGCTGTGCAGCAGGTCGAGCTGCTGCGGCTGCAGCAGCGGCAGATGCTCAACCGACTTCTCCCAGTTGCGGAACAGGCCATGCAGGTTCTCTTTCTGCCAGGCGGCGAGCTGCGCCGGCAGCACTTCCAGCCAGCTGGCGAGGGGGCCAATGGCGATTTGCTGATAAAAACGACCAAACTCAATCATTTCAACGCCACCAGCGAACCGAAGTTAAAGCACTGGAACCAGAGTTCCGCGTGAGAGAAGCCCGCCTGTTTCAGGCGCGCTTTATGCGTCTCCACGCTGTCGGTCAGCATCACATTCTCCAGCATGCTGCGCTTCTGGCTGATCTCCAGCTCGCTGTAGCCGTTGGCGCGTTTAAAGTCATGATGCATATTGAACAGCAGCTCGCCTACTTCGGCGTCTTCAAAGCTGAACTTCTCCGACAGCACCAGCGCGCCGCCGGGCTTCAGCCCCTGCCAGATTTTCTCCAGCAGCTGCAGGCGCGCAGGCAGTTCGAGAAACTGCAGCGTGAAGTTAAGCACCACCAGCGAGGCGTTTTCGATGGCGATGTCGCGGATATCGGCTTCGATGACGTTAACCGGCGTCTCGGCGCGAAAGGCGTCGATATGACGGCGGCAACGCTCGACCATAGCAGGGGAGTTATCCACGGCGATGATGGTGCAGCCGGGCGCTTTGATATTACGGCGAACCGAGAGCGTTGCGGCGCCAAGCGAGCAGCCCAGATCGTAGACCTGGCTGTCGGGCGTGACGAAACGCTCGGCCAGCATGCCGATCATCGAGATAATATTGGAGTAGCCGGGCACGGAGCGCTGAATCATATCGGGGAAGACTTCAGCCACGCGCTCGTCAAAGGTCCAGTCGCCCAGCTTATCGATGGGGGCGGAAAATAGCGTATCGCGGTCAGACATAGTAAATCCGGAAAGACAACGGAAAGGGCGCTATTCTGGCAGAAAGTGCGGCGGGCTGCACCCTTTACCCCCGCAGCCGGTTAATGCAGCGTCAGCACCAGATCCCAGGGCAGATAGATAAGATTAAACACCGCCATGCCGCACAGCGCAAACAGCGTCAGCATCATGCCATACTTGCGTCCGGCAAGCGCGCTGCGGCGCAGCCCCTGCGCATGAATGACCCGCCCGGCGAAAAAGATCAGGCCGGTGAGATGCACCATCCAGATATCGGCGCCGTTCATCTCCATCATCACCAGCAGCAGCAGCGCCAGCGGAATGGTTTCTACGGCGTTGCCGTGAATGCGTATCGCCACGCGCAGATCGTGAAAGCCCCCGTCGCCGAAAGCGACCCGATAGTGACGACGATAGCGCACCACGTCCAGCGCGAACTTCATCACCATCAATACGCCCAGTACCACATATAACGCGCTAATCATGTTTATCCTCTTTTATCAGAACAGCGACGTCTGCTGCGGCCAGGCGGGGCCGCTGCCGATAGCGGCGTCGATAGCCTGCAGCTGCGGCCATAAACGCTGCACCAGCGGAAACACCTGGCCCATATCCGGCGTGTGGATAAAGAACAGCGCATCGCCCTCTGCCTGCCATTGTGCCAGCTTTTCGCGCCAGACCTGAAAATATCGGTCGCTCTCGTCAACGTCGTCGCTGCCGATAAAGCGCACCATCGGCAGCTCGCCGGTACGCACCGCATGAGGAGGCACGCGCGGCTTTTGCTCGCGCGCATGCAGGGCTGCGGGGCTTTGCGATGTTGAGGCGTGCACCGGACGGCTGTCTAAAATCACCCGGTTGACGCCGCGCGCCTGCAGGCCCTGATTAAGCGCGCGCTCCGCCTCGCCCTTGGCGAAAAAAGCGGCGTGGCGCACTTCGACGCCATAGCTGAAGCGGCGCGGCAGACCATCGAGAAAGCGCCAGAGATCGGCAAGCTGCGCGGGCGAAAAGGTGGCGGGCAGCTGCAGCCAGTACTGCCCGATGCGGTCGGCCAGCGGATCGAGCAGACGCAAAAAATCGCTCAGCAGGTCGTCGGTGTGCTGAAGCTGCGCCCGATGGCTGATGGTCTGCGGAAACTTAAAGCAGAAGCGGAAGTCGTCATGGGTCATATCGCGCCAGCGCTGAACGGTGTCGGGCGCGGGCAGCGCATAAAGCGTGGTGTTGCCCTCCACGCAGTGGAACAGACGGGCATAATCAGCCAGACTCTCAATGCCCCAGCGTTTCCAGTGCGAATGCTGCCACTGCGGCAGGCCAATACGAAGGGTCACGGCCTCTCCTTTCCTGTGAACGTTGCTCTCTAGAGTAGCCTGTTTGACCGGGGGAGGAAAAACAGACGACGAAATGCGCGGTTTGGCGCGGCTCTACTTATCCTGCCTGCCTTTTTCCATTATAATGGCCGCCTTTTTTGCGGCAGCATCTCAAATGGTTACGCGGCCTGATGCTGCAGGCAGCAGCGGCAAAGTTAAAAGGATACGTTATGCGTACAGAATATTGCGGACAGCTCAATCTGTCTCATGTGGGTCAGCAAGTCACTCTTTGCGGCTGGGTCAACCGCCGTCGCGATCTGGGAAGCCTGATTTTTATCGACATGCGCGACCGCGAAGGTATCGTGCAGGTCTTCTTCGATCCCGATCGTCAGGAGGCTTTTCAGCTGGCGTCTGAGCTGCGCAACGAATTCTGCATCCAGATCACCGGCACCGTTCGCGCACGCGACGAGAAGAACAAAAATGCCGAGATGGCCACGGGCGAAGTAGAAGTGTTCGCTGAGGCGCTGACCATTATCAACCGCGCCGAACCGCTGCCGCTCGATTCCAATCAGGTCAACAGCGAAGAAGCGCGTCTGAAGTACCGCTACCTCGATCTGCGCCGTCCTGAAATGGCGCAGCGTCTGAAGACCCGCGCGAAGATTTCCAGCTTTGTGCGCCGCTTTATGGACAGCGAAGGCTTCCTTGATATCGAAACCCCGATGCTGACCAAGGCGACGCCGGAAGGCGCGCGCGACTATCTGGTGCCGAGCCGCGTGCATAAAGGCAAATTCTATGCGCTGCCGCAGTCGCCGCAGCTGTTTAAACAGCTGCTGATGATGTCTGGCTTCGATCGCTACTATCAAATCGTGAAGTGTTTCCGCGATGAAGACCTGCGCGCTGACCGCCAGCCGGAATTTACCCAGATCGATATCGAAACGTCGTTTCTCACCGCGCCGCAGGTGCGTGAGATCAACGAACGCATGATCCGCCAGCTGTGGCAGGAAGTAAAAGGGGTCGATCTCGGCGAGTTCCCGCAGATGACCTTTGCCGAAGCGATGCGTCGTTACGGTTCCGACAAGCCCGATCTGCGTAACCCGATGGAGCTGGTGGACGTCGCCGATCTGCTGAAAAATGTTGAATTCCAGGTGTTCGCCGGTCCGGCCAACGACGCCAAAGGCCGCGTCGCCGCGCTGCGCGTGCCTGGCGGCGCGCAGCTGAGCCGCAAGCAGATTGACGAATACGGCAAATTTGTAGAGATCTACGGCGCGAAAGGGCTGGCGTGGATGAAGGTTAACGCGCGCGCTGACGGCCTCAACGGCGTACAGAGCCCGGTAGCTAAATTCCTCAACGAAGAGATCGTAGAGGCGATTCTGAGCCGTACCAGCGCCGCTGACGGCGATCTGATCTTCTTCGGTGCCGATCGTGCCAAAGTGGTGGCGGACGCGCTGGGTGCGCTGCGCCTGAAAGTGGGCCGCGATCTGCAGATTACCAACGACAGCGCCTGGGCGCCGCTGTGGGTGATCGACTTCCCGATGTTCGAAGAGGATGACGAAGGCGGTCTGGCGGCGATGCACCATCCGTTTACGTCGCCGAAAGAGATGACGGCGGAAGAGCTGGCAGCCGATCCGCTGAGCGCGGTCGCGAACGCTTACGATATGGTCATCAACGGCTACGAAGTGGGCGGCGGTTCCGTACGTATCCACAGCGGCAAAATGCAGCAGGCAGTGTTCACCATTCTGGGTATTGAAGAGCACGAGCAGCGCGAGAAATTCGGCTTCCTGCTCGACGCGCTGAAATATGGCACGCCGCCGCACGCGGGCCTGGCTTTCGGTCTGGATCGTCTGACCATGCTGCTGACCGGCACTGAGAACATCCGCGACGTGATCGCCTTCCCGAAAACCACTGCGGCGGCCTGTCTGATGACCGAAGCGCCAAGCGAAGCTAATCCGGCTGCGCTGGCAGATCTGGGCATTCAGCTCGCGCCGAAGAAAGAAAAGTCAGAGAATAAGTAATGGGCTATAAACATCCGGTATCGGTTCTGGTAGTGATTTTCGCGCAGGATACCGGCCGGGTGTTAATGCTGCAGCGACGCGATGACAGCGGCTTCTGGCAGTCGGTCACCGGCAGTCTGGAGGCGGGGGAAACCCCGCTGCAGGCGGCGCGGCGCGAAGTGCTGGAAGAGCTGGCCATCGACGTCGCGGGTGAAAAGCTGGCGCTGGAAGATTGCCATAAAGAGATCGAATTCGAGATCTTTCCGCACTATCGCCATCGCTACGCGCCAGGCGTGACGCACAATCGCGAACACTGGTTCCGCTTGGCGCTGCCTGCCGAGCGGCAGCCGACGCTCAGCGAGCATCTCGCCGCGCGCTGGCTCGATCCCGCCGCTGCCGCAGCCCTTACCAAGTCCTGGAGCAATCGCCAGGCGATTGAAGAGTTTATTTAGCTGCCCGCCGTGTCTGTTCCGGCGGCATTCTGGATCGTAAAAAATTGGCGCACTCCCACCGGAGTGCACCTTGAGACTTAAACAGTCAGGCGTTATCAGCGCCGCGAGGTTGTTCACCGCCAGCGCAGCAGCCAAAGCGTACTTTTGTACGTGAGGATGACTCGCAAAGCTCGCCCCTTCAGGGCGTTCAAGTTGTAAACAACTTGTGCGAGCACGGCCGGGGAAGAAAATCGCAAGCAAGATAGCCTGTACGATGCCTAAACTGGAGAAAAGATCTAATGGCTGGTCATAGTAAATGGGCGAATACCAAGCACCGCAAGGCGGCTCAGGACGCCAAGCGCGGTAAAATTTTCACCAAAATTATTCGTGAACTGGTTACTGCCGCGAAACTCGGCGGCGGTGACGCAGCGTCCAACCCGCGTCTGCGCGCCGCCATGGACAAAGCCCTGTCCAACAACATGACGCGTGACACCATGAACCGCGCTATCGCGCGCGGCGTGGGCGGCGAAGATGATTCCAATATGGAAACCATCATCTATGAAGGTTACGGTCCTGGCGGTTCGGCGGTGATGGTGGAGTGCCTCAGCGACAACCGCAACCGCACCGTAGGCGAAGTGCGTCACGCCTTCACCAAAACCGGCGGCAACCTGGGCACCGACGGTTCGGTCTCCTACCTGTTCAGCAAGAAGGGTGTCATCTCCTTCGCGCCGGGCCAGGATGAAGACAGCGTAATGGAAGCGGCGCTGGAAGCGGGTGCAGAAGATGTGGTGAGCTATGACGACGGCGCGATCGACGTCTTTACCGCATGGGAAGAGCTGGGCGCGGTGCGCGATGCGCTGGAAGCTACCGGCCTGAAAGCGGATACCGCTGAAGTCTCGATGATCCCCTCTACCAAAGCGGAACTGGATGCCGAAACTGCGCCGAAGCTGCTGCGCCTGATCGACATGCTGGAAGACTGCGACGACGTGCAGGAAGTCTACCATAACGGCGAAATCTCCGACGAGGTTGCGGAAACGCTGTAATGGCGTTCCCGTTTAGCCTGCACACCGGAGACGCGGCATGGCGATAATTCTGGGCATCGATCCCGGCTCGCGCGTGACCGGCTACGGTGTGATTCGTCAAACCGGCCGCCAGCTCACTTACCTGGGCAGCGGCTGTATCCGCACCAATACCACGGAGCTGCCGGCGCGTCTGAAGCTGATCTATGCGGGCGTCACCGAGATCATCACACAGTTCTCGCCGGACTTCTTCGCTATCGAGCAGGTCTTTATGGCGAAGAATGCCGATTCGGCGCTCAAGCTGGGGCAGGCGCGCGGCGCGGCGATCGTCGCCGCGGTGAATCTCGATCTGCCGGTGTTTGAGTATGCCGCGCGTCAGGTGAAGCAGACTGTCACCGGCACCGGCGGGGCGGAGAAGAGCCAGGTACAGCATATGGTGCGCACCTTGCTCAAGCTGCCTGCCAATCCGCAGGCGGACGCCGCCGATGCGCTGGCGATCGCGATTACGCACTGCCACGTCAGCCAGAACGCGACGCGCATCAGCGACACTAAACTGCTGCTGACGCGCGGGCGTCTGCGTTCAGGCTAACCGGCTGCGCGGGTTTTCCCTGACGACGGTCGGGCCGACAAGCCGGAAAGCGCGCTAAGTCAATAAATTCAGGCTGGATATTCATCCAGCCTTTTTTATGTTATAAATCCCGCCACATTCGTTGATTAAGGAAGCGTTCAGGTGATAGGTCGTTTACGGGGCAATATTCTGGAAAAGCAGCCGCCGCTGGTGCTGATTGAAGCGCACGGCGTGGGTTATGAAGTGCATATGCCGATGACCTGTTTTTATGAGCTGCCTGAACTTAACCATGAAGCGGTGATCTTTACTCACTTTGTGGTGCGTGAAGACGCGCAGCTGCTGTTCGGCTTCAACAACAAACAAGAGCGCGCGCTGTTTCGCGAGCTAATTAAAACCAACGGCGTCGGCCCTAAGCTGGCGCTGGCGATCCTCTCCGGCATGTCGGCGCAGCAGTTCGTGACGGCGGTGGAGAAAGAGGAGATTGCCGCGCTGATCAAACTGCCGGGCGTCGGCAAGAAAACCGCTGAGCGCCTGGTGGTCGAGATGAAAGACCGCTTTAAAGGGCTGCATGGCGATCTCTTCTCCGGCGAATCCGCCTTTACCCTTACCGCGCCAGATGCCGAGCCTGCAAGTAATGATGCCGAGGCGGAAGCGGTTGCGGCGCTGGTGTCGCTGGGTTATAAACCGCAGGAAGCCAGCCGCATGATCAGTAAGGTTGGCAAGCCTGACGCAGACTGCGAAACCCTGATCCGGGAAGCGCTGCGCGCCGCCATTTGAGGTAAGTCATGATTGAAGCCGACCGTCTGGTCTCCGCCGCCAGCTATAACGAAGAAGAGAATCTCGACCGCGCTATTCGCCCTAAACTGCTGTCGGAGTATGTGGGCCAGCCGCAGGTGCGCGAACAGATGGAAATTTTCATCAAGGCGGCGAAACTGCGCGGCGATGCGCTGGATCACCTGCTGATTTTCGGCCCGCCAGGGCTGGGGAAAACGACGCTGGCGAATATTGTCGCCAACGAAATGGGCGTCAATTTACGCACCACCTCTGGTCCGGTGCTGGAGAAGGCGGGCGATCTGGCAGCGATGCTGACCAACCTTGAGCCGCACGACGTGCTGTTTATTGATGAGATCCACCGCCTGTCGCCGGTAGTGGAAGAGGTGCTTTATCCGGCGATGGAAGATTATCAGCTGGATATTATGATTGGCGAAGGCCCGGCTGCGCGCTCTATCAAGCTCGATCTGCCGCCCTTTACGCTGATTGGCGCCACCACGCGTGCCGGTTCGCTCACCTCGCCGCTGCGCGACCGCTTCGGCATCGTGCAGCGCCTGGAGTTTTATAACGTGCCGGACCTGCAGCACATCGTCAGCCGCAGCGCCGCCTGTCTGGGCCTGCCGCTGAGCGAAGAAGGCGCGCTGGAAGTGGCGCAGCGCTCGCGCGGCACGCCGCGTATTGCGAACCGCCTGCTGCGCCGCGTGCGCGACTTCGCTGAGGTGCGCGCCAACGGCGAGATGAGCGGCAACGTCGCGGCCAGCGCGCTCGACATGCTTAACGTTGACAGTGAAGGCTTCGATTATATGGATCGCAAGCTGCTGCTGGCGATTATCGACAAGTTCACCGGCGGGCCGGTAGGGCTGGATAACCTGGCGGCCGCCATCGGCGAAGAGCGGGAAACCATTGAAGATGTGATTGAGCCCTTCCTGATCCAGCAGGGCTTTATTCAGCGCACGCCGCGCGGCCGTATGGCCACGCAGCATGCCTATCGCCACTTTGGCATAGCGCGTAACGAGTAATCAGACGGCGGGTTTGCGCGCCATGCTGAGGATAAACAGCAGCGCGGCGCTCAGCACCACCGATGGACCGGCAGGCGTATCGTAGAAGGCGGAGAAGGTGAGGCCGCCCGATACGGCGAGTATGCCGACAATCACCGCCAGGCCCGCCATCTGCTCCGGCGAACGCGAAAAGCGGCGCGCCGTCGCGGCGGGAATAATCAGCAACGAGGTGATGATCAGCGCGCCGACGAATTTCATCGCTACGCCAATGGTCAATGCCGTCACCAGCATCAGGATCAGGCGGGTGCGCTGAATATTGACGCCATCCACCTGCGCCAGCTCCGGGCTGATGGTCATCGACAGCAGCGCGCGCCACTGCCACGCCATCACCGCCAGCACCAGGATCACGCCTGCGCCCATCATCCATAAATCATCAGGCGTGACCGCCAGCAGATCGCCGAACAGATAGGCCATCAGGTCGACGCGCACGTTCGACATCAGGCTGACCACCACCAGACCCAGCGACAGCGCGCTGTGCGCCATAATGCCCAGCAGGGTATCGATCGCCAGGTGCGGCCGACGCTCAAGGAATACCAGCCCCAGCGCCAGGCAGACGGTCACCAGGATAACGGCATAGTAGGGATTGATGTTCAGCAGCAGGCCAAAAGCGACACCCAGCAGCGAAGCGTGCGCCAGCGTATCGCCGAAGTAGGACATTTTGCGCCAGACCACGAACGATCCCAGCGGCCCGGCCGCCAGCGCCAGCATCACGCCGCCCAGCCAGCCCGGTAATAACAACTCAATCATGATGGACCCTGTTTTCTGCGTAGCACGATACGTCCCTGAAGATCGTGACGATGATTATGGTGATGACGGTAAATAGCCAGCTGCTGCGCGCCGCTCGGGCCGAACATGGCGATAAATTCCGGATGCTGCGACACCGCCTCCGGCGTGCCGGAGCAGCAGATATGGTGATTCAGGCAGAGCACCTCATCGGTTTTTGCCATCACCAGATGCAGATCGTGGGAGACCATCAGCACGCCGCAGTTAAGCTCGTGGCGCAGCTGGTCGATCAGATCGTAAAGCGCCACCTGGCCGTTCACGTCGACGCCCTGCGTCGGTTCGTCCAGCACCAGCAGCTGCGGCTGATTGAGCAGGGCGCGCGCCAGCAGCACGCGCTGCGTTTCTCCGCCCGAGAGCTTTTGCAGCGGCGCTTTCAGCAGATGACCAGCCTGCACGCGCTTTAGCGCCGGCAGCACGTCGGCGCGTTTCGCACCGCGGGTCAGCAGCATAAAACGCTCAACGGTGACCGGCAGCGTCGGATCGATATGCAGTTTTTGCGGCACATAGCCAATGCGCAGCGCCGGGTCGCGCTTCACCTGACCTGAGGTCGGCTCCAGCAGTCCCAGCACCACGCGCACCAGCGTGGATTTCCCGGCGCCGTTAGGGCCGAGCAGCGTAAGGATGCGTCCGGGCATCAGTGTCAGGCTAATGCCTGACAGCACGGGACGGCGTGCAAAATGCACAGAGATGTTTTCAAGCGTGACGAGTGAGGTCATGTTATTTACAGGTTGCGCAGAATTTCGAATGTTATAATATCACATCCCATCCCCAGGTCACGATGGAATGATGCATTATGTTACACATTAATAAGCGTACAGTTTTTACCCTTTCTGCGCTGGCGCTGGCCGCCTCGCTCTCTCTTCCTGCGCAGGCGAATGTCGTCGCCTCGATTAAGCCTTTGGGGTTTATCGCCGCCGCCATCGCTGATGGCGTCACGCCGGTGGATGTGCTGCTGCCGGATGGCGCCTCCGAACACGATTACTCGCTGCGTCCTTCTGACGTAAAACGTATAAAAAACGCAGACTTAGTGGTGTGGATCGGCCCGGAAATGGAGGCATTTATGACAAAGCCAGCCGCTGAATTACCCGCCAGTAAAAACCTTGAAATCGCCGATATGCAAGCGGTTAAGCCGCTGCTGCTGAAGGGTGGCGAAGACGACGATGACGATCACGACGCCGCCGCGCACCAGGGCGATGAAGCGCATGATGAAGCGGGACATCAACATCATCATGGAGAGTTTAATATGCATCTCTGGTTGTCGCCGCAAATATCCAGGCTAGCGGCGGTTGCAATCCATAGCAAATTATTGGAACTTATGCCCGAAAGCAAAGCCAAACTTGACGCTAATCTCCAGCAGTTCGAAAGCGAACTGGCGGTTACCGACAAGCACATTAGCGCGCAACTCGCGCCGGTCAGCAACAAAGGGTATTTCGTTTTTCATGACGCTTACACCTATTTTGAAAAACACTACGGCCTCTCGCCCAGCGGGCATTTTACCGTAAACCCTGAAATTCAGCCGGGCGCACAGCGTCTACATCAAATTCGAACACAGTTGGTTGAGCAGAAGGCCGTTTGCGTCTTTGCTGAGCCACAATTCAGGCCAGCCGTCATCGATGCGGTTGCCCGCGGAACGCAAGTGCGCAAAGGCACACTGGATCCGCTGGGGACGAATATCAGCCTTAGTCAGGACAGCTATGTGAAGTTTCTTTCACAGCTGTCAGGTCAGTATGCGAGCTGCCTGAATGGAGCATGAGGAATAGGTAAAAGTGCAGCAGATAGCCCGCTCTGTCGCCCTCGCATTTAACAATTTGCCGCGCCCCCACCGCGTTATGCTGGGGACTTTAACCGTTGCTACTCTGGCCGTCGCCGTCTGGCGGCCTTATATCTACTATCCCGCCGATGATGCGATGCCGATCGTTAAAAGCATCGAACTGGATAAAAATCAACTGCGTACGCTGCTGCCAGAGGCCAGCGAACCGATCGATCAGACCACCTCCGAACCTGAAGAGGAACTGCCCGGCGACGACATCGACAGCGATGTGCCGGACGTAGCGGGAACGCATGAATATACCGTCTCTTCCGGCGATACGCTGAGCAGCGCCCTGAATCAGTACGGCATCGATCTGGGCGACATCAACGCGCTGGTGAGCAGCGATAAAGAGCTGCGCAACCTGCAGGTCGGCCAGCAGCTGAGCTGGACCTTAACCGATGACGGCGCTTTGCAGTCTCTCACATGGGATATCAACCGTCGTGAAACCCGCGTCTATCAGCGCGGTGATAACGGCGCATTCACCATGCAGACCAAAATGCAAAAGGGTGAGTGGCAGAACAGCGTATTAAAAGGCGAGGTGCATGGCAGCTTCGCCAGCAGCGCGCAGCGTGCCGGCCTGACCAGCAGCGAAGCCAGCGCGGTGATCAAAGCGCTGCAGTGGCAAATGGATTTCCGCAAGCTGCACTCTGGAGATGAGTTCAGCGTGCTGATGTCGCGTGAAATACTCGACGGCAAGAGCGCGCAGAGCCAGCTGCTTGGGGTGCGCCTGCGCTCCGGCGACAAAGACTACTACGCTTTCCGCGCCGAAGATGGCAAGTTCTACGATCGCAACGGTTCCGGTCTGACGCGCGGCTTTATGCGCTTTCCAACCGTGAAGCAGTATCGCGTCTCCTCTAACTTCAACCCGCGTCGCCTTAATCCGGTGACGGGCCGTATCGCGCCGCATAAAGGCGTGGACTTCGCGCTGCCGGTCGGCACGCCGGTGCTGGCGGTCGGCGACGGAGAGGTGGTAATGGCGAAAAACGGCGGCGCGGCAGGCAATTATGTGGCTATTCGCCACGGCCGTCAGTATATGACGCGCTATATGCACCTGAAAAAGGTGCTGGTGCAGCCGGGCGAGAAGGTAAAGCGCGGCGATCGTATCGCGCTGTCGGGTAATACCGGCCGCTCTACCGGACCGCATCTCCATTTTGAAATCTGGATCAATAACCAGGCGGTCAATCCGCTGACGGCGAAACTGCCGCGTATGGAAGGCCTGACCGGCAAAGAGCGCAGCGATTATCTGGCGCAGGTGAAAACCAATCTGCCGCTGTTGCGCCTTGAGTAATCCGCTCGCAACGCTACGCCATAAGACCGACGCATAACGCGTCGGTTTTTCCATTCCGCATCGGGGATTGCAAATTTACCTGTCGCCACTATCATTAGCGCGTCATTGATTGAGGCGAGTGCATGGAAACCCCAAAAAAAAAGAATATTGAGTTTATTCCCGTTTTTGAACGTTCTTTCCTGAAACCGAAATACTGGGGCGGCTGGCTGGCAATCGGCGCGCTGGCGGGCATGGCGATGCTACCGGCGAAGGTGCGCGATCCGCTGCTCGGCAGGCTGGGAAAAATGGCGGGTAAACTGGCTAAGGGTGCCCGTCGTCGCGCGCTGATCAATCTTTACTACTGTCTGCCGGAGCTGAGCGAAGCGGAACGCAGCGATATTGTCGATGAGATGTTCGCCACCGCGCCGCAGGCAATGGCGATGATGGCGGAACTGGGCATGCGCGATCCGGCGCGGATCCGCCAGCGCGTCGACTGGCACGGCCGTGAAATCATTGACCAGCTGCAGGCGGAAAAGCAGAACGTTATTTTCCTCGTGCCCCACGGCTGGGCAGTGGATATTCCCGCTATGCTGCTCGCCTCGGAAGGGCAGATGATGGCGGCGATGTTTCATAACCAGAGCGATCCGCTGCTCGATTACGTCTGGAACCGGGTGCGGCGTCGTTTCGGTGGCCGTATGCATGCCCGCAACGACGGCATCAAACCTTTTATTAGCTCTGTGCGCCAGGGCTACTGGGGCTATTACCTGCCCGATCAGGATCACGGCGCCGAACACAGCGAGTTTGTCGACTTCTTCGCCACCTACAAAGCGACGCTGCCCGCGCTTGGCCGTCTGATGAAGGTGTGCCGCGCGCGCGTGGTGCCGCTGTTTCCGGTTTATAACAGTAAGACGCACCGGCTGGAAATCTATGTGCGTCCGCCGATGGACGACCTGCTGGAAGCGGACGACAACACGCTGGCGCGCCGTATGAACGAAGAGGTTGAAGTCTTCGTTCGCCCTCATCCAGAGCAGTACACCTGGATCTTAAAGCTGCTGAAGACGCGTAAAGAGGGCGATATCGAGCCCTATAAGCGCAAAGAGCTCTATCCAAGAAAATAGAAGAAAGGCCGCAACGGCAGACGGCTGAGCAGCTTGCTATGTGAGTAGCATGGGTCGAAGAGCAAAGCGTCCCGCGACAGGGATGTCGCGGGCCGAGCGAGCATGGATGCCTTGAGCGACTTTGCGATCGAACCATGCTACTCGCATTCGCACTGTAACCTAAACTTCCACTACCTGCGCGCGCCGCTTGCGCTCGCGTAGAAACAGCGTCACCAGCACAAACCAGAGCACGCCGCTGATGAAATTGATCAGGCTAAACCAGGGCGTCCCGCCGTTAAAATACCCGCTTTTCGCCAGCTCAATACCGATCGCCAGCGTCAGGATGCTGATCATCCCCAGCATGGCCGCAACGCTGCCTTTGCCCGCGTCGCTGGCGTAGAGCGTCAGGCGATAAAGCCCGGCGTTAACCATCCCCGCGCCAAAGGCGTACAGACTCAGTCCGGCGGTCAGAAACAGGTAGCTGTGGCTGTTCAGCAGGTTCGCCAGCAGCGCGATGCCCAGCCCAGCGAGAATCGGCCAGGCGGCGAACTTCACCGGCTGCTCAATGGGAACGCGCCCGGCCAGCTTGCCCAGCGTAATATTCCCGGCAATCATCGCCAGAAACACCGGCAGCTGCAGCAGGGCATAGTGCATACGCGACAGATGCTCCTCATGCATCAGGATCACCGGCGAGAGCGCCACCCAGGTCAGAATGGGGATAAACACCAGCCCGATGGCGAAAGAGCCCAGCATCACCATCCGGTCGCGCGCCAGCTGGCGATAGGTGCGCGCCAGCTGCGGCAGCGCTATCGAGTGGCTGCGGTCGCCCGCGGTCTCAGGCATTACGCGCCACAGAATAATAAAGGCGAGGGCGCTGAGCAGGGCGAACAGCCAGAACATACTGCGCCAGCTCGCTGCCGTCAGCCATGCGGCGCCCGCCAGCGGGCCAGCCAGCGGCGCCAGCAGCGCGACGTTCGCCATCAGCGCCATAACGCGTACCGCCAGCGCCTCGTCAAAGGCTTCCTGAATCGCCGCATAGCTGACCGCGCCAATAAAGCAGAGGCTAATGCCCTGAATAAAGCGCAGCGCGACAAATTCTCTGATGGAACCGACCCAGGTGGTCAATACGCAGGCCACAATGAAAAAGAGAATGCCGCCCAGCATCACCGGGCGACGGCCATATTTATCGGAGAGCGGACCAAGCAGCCACTGCAGCACCACGCCGCCAAGCAGGTAGGCGGTCAGCGATGTCGACACCCACTCCGGGCCGACGGCGAACTCCTGGGTGACCAGCAGCATACCGGGCTGGATCATGTCGTGAGCGATATAGGTGGCGAATTCAAACAGCACCAGCGCCAGCGGAAACAGCAGCAGGCCTGCCGTGAGTTTGCTGACGGGTTGATAGCGCGGCATCCAGACTCCTTTTAGAAAAATAAAACGCGACCGCCAGGCGGTCGCGTTGTTTACAGCTTCAGAACAGCGGCTGGACGCGCGTTAGTCTACGCGCAGCACCCGGCTGGTATTGGTGGTGCCGGTCGCGCCCATAACGTCGCCCTGCGTCACAATGACCAGATCGCCCGAGACGAGAAAGCCTTTATCGCGCAGCAGATTGACCGCATCGTGTGCAGCCACCACGCCATCATTATCGCTGTCAAATAACACCGGCGTCACGCCACGATAGAGTGCCGTAAGGTTCAGGGTGCGCTCATGGCGCGACATAGCGAAAATCGGCAGGCCGGAAGTAATACGCGACGTCATCAGCGGCGTGCGGCCTGACTCGGTCATAGTGATAATAGCGGTCACGCCCTGCAGGTGGTTAGCCGCATACATAGCCGACATCGCAATCGCTTCTTCGATATTGTCGAAGGTCACTTCCAAACGATGCTTGGATACGTTCACGCTGGGGATCTTTTCCGCGCCCAGACACACTTTCGCCATGGCGGAAACGGTCTCAGCGGGGTACTGACCAGCGGCGGTTTCCGCTGACAGCATAACGGCGTCGGTACCATCGAGTACGGCGTTAGCGACGTCCATCACTTCGGCGCGTGTAGGCATCGGATTGGTGATCATCGACTCCATCATCTGCGTGGCGGTGATGATGGTGCGGTTCAGCTGACGCGCGCGGCGAATAAGCGCCTTCTGAATGCCAACCAGTTCGGGATCGCCGATTTCGACGCCCAGGTCGCCACGCGCCACCATCACCACATCGGAGGCGAGAATAATATCGTCCATCGCTTCCTGCGTCGCGACCGCTTCGGCACGTTCGACTTTCGCGACCAGCTGCGCTTCACAGCCCGCCTCGCGCGCCAGACGACGCGCATAGTTCATATCTTCGCCGCTGCGCGGGAAAGAGACCGCCAGGTAATCGACGCCGATCTTCGCGGCGGTAATAATGTCCGCTTTATCTTTTTCGGTCAGCGCTTCAGCTGACAGGCCGCCGCCGAGCTTGTTAATGCCTTTGTTGTTGGAGAGCGGGCCGCCGACGGTGACTTCGGTGAATACCTTCATGCCCTGGACTTCCAGCACCTTCAGCTGCACGCGTCCATCGTCGAGCAGCAGAATGTCCCCTGGCACCACATCTTCTGGCAGGCCTTTATAGTCGATGCCGACTTTCTCTTTATCGCCTTCGCCTTTGCTCAGGCTGGCGTCCAGCAGGAAACGGTCGCCCACGTTGAGGAACACTTTGCCCTCTTTAAAGGTCGAGACACGAATTTTCGGGCCCTGCAGATCGCCCAGAATCGCGACGTGACGACCCAGCTTCGCGGCGATTTCGCGCACTTTATTGGCGCGCAGCTGATGATCTTCCGGGGTGCCGTGAGAGAAGTTGAGTCGAACAACGTTTGCGCCTGCGGCGATGATTTTTTCCAGATTATTATCGCGGTCTGTGGCCGGGCCGAGGGTTGTAACGATCTTGGTTCTTCTGAGACGTCTTGACATGAAGGACTCCGTTGACAAATTTGCGTATCCCCTAAAGTGGACAGGGCGTGATGATTATTCTAACTGAAGGAGAGCCTGTGATACGACTCACATTGTAAATGTGATGTTAATTTTTTTGTTTCGCTGCGTTTTCCATGGTGTCGGGCTTATCGAAACGCGAATCTTTTAAGGCCTCTTTCACTCGTTTCAGGTTTTCACGAAACGCGCCGCCGCGCTCGAGAATAAATCCGGTCGCCAGCACGTCGATAGCGGTGAGCTGCGCCAGGCGGGAAACCATCGGCAGATAGACATCGGTATCTTCCGGAACATCAAGCGTTAACGCCAGCGTGGCGACCTCGGCAAGCGGGGACGCGGGAGAAGTGATGGCTATCACAGTGGAACCGTTTACACCGGCAAGGCGAGCCAGTTCTACCATATTTTTCGTGCGGCCAGTATGTGAAATTAAAACAAAAACGTCGTCTGAACGACTATTTATACAACTCATGCGCTGGATCACAATATCCTCAGACCAGACGACCGGCAGATTAAAACGCAGAAACTTATTAAAGGCGTCGTGCGCCACCACCGCCGAGGCGCCCAGACCAAAGAACGCCACTTTTTGCGCCTGCGACAGGGCCGCTACCGACTGCTGCACCACGGCGAGATCGAGCTGGTTACGTACGCGTTGCAGACCGGCCAGCGCCGAGTCGAAAATTTTATGGCTGTAACCCGCGGTATCGTCATCTTCATCCACGTCGCGGCTGACCCAGCTCAGTCCTTTCGCCAGGCTCTGCGCCAGCTGCAGTTTAAAATCGGGGAAGCCGCGAGTACCAAGCCGACGGCAAAAGCGATTAACGGTCGGTTCGCTGACGTCAGCGGCTCGCGCCAGGCGGGCAATGCTGGAGTGTATCGCTTCCTGCGGAGCGGCGAGGATCTGCGCGGCGACCTTACGTTCCGACTTGCTGAGCGTCGCCAGCTGCGCCTCGATTTTTTCCTGAATGTTCATAACCCGATGACCGTTATCGCTTTTATCGATGCCAGCAATGGCTGGCAGAGGGGGCATAAAAGCGTGAATATACCGCGTTCACCATGACCACGCGCAAGTATGGGTAAGCCGATACTGAAAATTTTTGTCATAATTTGAACCGGATTCGATTTTGCCGGACATCGGCCGCAACGCTACAGTGGGTAAAAGCGCACGCAGTATCACATCGGCACGCCTTATTCCGTCCAGAGTTAACTCTGCGGACCAGCATAGAGTCAGGTTTACCTGACCCCCTGAAATAAGTACATTGTGCTGAAAGAAAATTACAACACGGACCCGATGGATGAGGATGCAAACGCCAACGGGATCATCCTGCAATGAGGAGAGGAAAATGGCGGTAACACAAACAGCCCAGGCATGCGATCTGGTGATATTCGGTGCCAAAGGCGATCTTGCGCGCCGGAAACTGTTGCCTTCACTGTATCAGCTGGAAAAAGCGGGACAGATCCACGAGGAAACCCGCATCATCGGCGTGGGACGCGCCGACTGGGACAAAGCAGCCTATACCAAAGTGGTGCGTGAAGCGCTGGAAACCTTTATGAAGGAGAAGATTGACGAAGCGCTGTGGGACAAGCTCAGCGGTCGTCTCGACTTCTGCAACCTCGACGTCAACGATACCTCCCATTTCCCCAAACTGGGCAAAATGCTCGATCAGGCAAAACGCACCACCATTAACTATTTTGCGATGCCGCCAAGCACCTTCGGCGCTATCTGTAAGGGGCTGGGTTCAGCGAAGCTGAACGCCAAACCGGCTCGTGTGGTGATGGAGAAGCCGCTCGGCACCTCTCTGGAAACCTCAAAAGAGATCAACGACGCGGTAGGCGAGTTCTTTGACGAGAGCCAGGTATTCCGTATCGACCACTATCTTGGCAAGGAAACGGTGCTGAACCTGCTGGCGCTGCGCTTCGCTAACTCTATCTTCGTCAATAACTGGGATAACCGCACGATCGATCACGTGCAGATCACCGTGGCCGAAGAGGTCGGTATCGAAGGACGCTGGGGCTACTTCGATCAGGCTGGCCAGATGCGCGACATGATTCAGAACCACCTGCTGCAGGTGCTCACCATGATCGCCATGGCACCGCCGTCCGATCTCAGCGCCGACGCGATTCGCGACGAGAAAGTTAAAGTGCTGCGCTCGCTGCGCCGTATCGATCAGACTAACGTGCGCGATAAAACGGTACGCGGCCAGTACACCGCTGGCTTCGTGCAGGGTAAAAAAGTGCCGGGCTATCTGGAAGAAGAGGGCGCCAATAAATCCAGCTCAACGGAAACCTTCGTCGCCATCCGCGTTGATATCGACAACTGGCGCTGGGCGGGCGTTCCGTTCTATCTGCGTACCGGCAAGCGTCTGCCGACCAAATGTTCTGAAGTGGTGGTCTACTTTAAAAACCCGGAGATGAACCTGTTCAAGGATTCCTACTCCGAGCTGCCGCAGAACAAGCTCACTATTCGTCTGCAGCCGGACGAGGGCGTCGATATCGAGATCCTGAACAAAGTGCCGGGTCTGGATCACAAGCATAAACTGCAGACCACCAAGCTGGATCTGAGCTACTCCGAGACGTTCAATCAGTCGCATCTGGCGGACGCTTATGAACGTCTGCTGCTGGAGAGCATGCGCGGTATCCAGGCGCTGTTTGTGCGCCGCGACGAGGTAGAAGCGGCATGGACCTACGTCGACTCTATTATCGAGGCCTGGGCCGCCGACGGCGACTCCTCCAAGCCTTATCAGGCCGGGACATGGGGGCCGGTGGCGTCTGTGGCGATGATCACGCGCGACGGCCGCTCGTGGAACGAGTTCGAATAATCCTGACATCAGCCCGCCGCGTGCGGGCTTTTTTTTACCTGTACGCAGGAAAGTGAACCGCAGTTTCAAAAATTATCCAGGGCGGATAGACGATGTGGAAGGCGATCCTGTATGGTAGTGACGCATTGATGGCGCGGCACACGGCAGGCGCCGGTATGGATAAGCAAGGGGAACCGATGAAGAACTGGAAGACGAGTGCTGAAAAGATTCTGACCACTGGACCTGTGGTGCCGGTGATCGTAGTGAACAAGCTGGAACATGCGGTGCCGATGGCGAAAGCGCTGGTGGCGGGCGGCGTTCGCGTGCTGGAAGTGACGCTGCGTACGCCGGTGGCGATGGATGCGCTGCGCCTGATGATTAAAGAGGTGCCGGAGGCGATCGTTGGCGCAGGAACCGTTATCAACACACAGCAGCTGCAGGAAGTGACCGAAGCAGGCGCGCAGTTCGTTATCAGCCCTGGCGTCACTGAGTCGTTGCTTAAGGCCGCGGTAGAAGGTCCGGTGCCGCTTATTCCGGGTATCAGCACCGTTTCCGAACTGATGACCGGCATGGATTACGGCCTGCGCGAATTTAAATTCTTTCCGGCGGAAGCGAACGGCGGCGTTAAGGCGCTGCAGGCGATCGGCGGTCCCTTCCCGCAGGTGCGCTTCTGTCCGACCGGCGGCATTTCGCCCGCCAACTATCGCGACTATCTGGCGCTGAAAAGCGTGCTCTGTATTGGCGGCTCCTGGCTGGTGCCAAACGACGCGCTGGAGACGGGCGACTGGGATCGTATTACGCGTCTGGCCCGTGAAGCGGTGGAAGGCGCGAAATAATTACTGGCGGTGAGCAGGGCGCTCACCGCGTGATGATTAGCCTTCGACCTTGACCGCCGCCGCGCTGGCGATAGCGCGCGCGACGGCGTCATCAATATTTTCACCGCTCGCCAGAGCGACGCCAAGACGGCGCGAACCAGCGATTTCCGGCTTACCGAACAGGCGCAGCTGCAGTCCCGCGCCCAGTGCCGCTTCTACGTTAACGAACTTCAGGTTCTGGCTGTGCAGCTGCGGCAGGATCACCGCCGACGCCGACGGGCCGTACTGGCGAATACCGCCGATTGGCAGACCGAGAAAAGCGCGTACGTGCAGGGCGAACTCGGAGAGATCCTGCGAAATCAGCGTGACCATGCCGGTATCGTGCGGGCGCGGCGACACTTCGCTAAAGATCACCTCGTCGCCGCAGACAAACAGCTCGACGCCAAACAGGCCGTAGCCGCCCAGCGCCTTCACCACTTCGCCGGCGATCGCCTGTGCGCGCTGCAGCGCCACGTCGCTCATCTGCTGGGGCTGCCAGGATTCGCGATAGTCGCCATCTTCCTGACGATGGCCGATGGGCGCGCAGAAGTGAAGGCCATCAACCGCGCTCACGGTAAGCAGCGTAATCTCGAAATCGAATTTGACGACCCCTTCGACAATCACACGGCCTGCGCCTGCGCGTCCGCCTTGCTGCGCATATTCCCAGGCGTGGTCGAGCTGGCTGGCTTCGCGAATAAAGCTCTGGCCTTTGCCTGAGGAGCTCATCACCGGCTTGACGATACAGGGAAAGCCGATCTCCGCCGCCGCCGCTTCGAAACTGGCCTTGCTGTCGGCGAAACGATAGCTGGAGGTGGGCAGCCCCAGCTCTTCCGCCGCCAGACGACGGATGCCTTCACGGTTCATGGTCAGGCGCGCGGCGCGCGCGGTAGGCACCACGCGCTGGCCCTGCTGCTCCAGTTCAATCAGCTTATCCGTCGCGATCGCTTCGATTTCCGGCACCACATAGTCGGGCTTTTCCTGCGCGATAAGCGCGGCCAGCGCCTCGCCGTCAAGCATGTTCACTACGTGGCTGCGGTGCGCCACATGCATTGCGGGCGCATCGGCATAGCGGTCTACGGCGATCACTTCCACACCCAGTCGCTGGCACTCCAGCGCAACTTCTTTACCCAGCTCACCCGAGCCTAACAGCATGACACGCGTCGCAGCGGGACGCAGCGCAGTTCCAAGAGTCGTCATAATTTCACCTGTGAGTCAAAACGCGCGCGCAGTATAAACGAAAACGTTTGCTTTCTCATCTTCTGGCGCTTTGCCTCTCTTTTCTCACCTTGACGTTTACTGACGCCCGGTGGTGCAGAGTAGAGTCCTTGTCGCTACGAAGGAGAGAATAATGAACAACCTGTTGCAACAGCTACAGTCGCTGCTGACGAAAAAGGATCACAGCGGCGGCGGCGGAAGATTAAACGAGATGCTGGCGCCCGGCGCACTGGGCGGGCTGGCAGGCTTGCTTATCGCCAGCAAAAAATCACGTAAGCTGTTAACCGAGTATGGCGGCAAAGCGCTGATTATCGGCGGCGGCGCAGCGGCAGGCGCGATGCTGTGGAACAAATATAAACAGCGCGTGCGCGATACGCACCAGCATGAAGCCGGTTTCGGCGAGCTGCAGACCCCGGCGGATCAGCGCGCCGAACGTCTGGTCACGGCGCTGGTGTTCGCCGCCAAAAGCGACGGCCATATCGACGATCGCGAGCGTGCCGCCATAGAGCGTACTATTCATGAATCGGGCTACGGTCAGGCGGCGGAAACGCTGATCCAGCAGGCCATTAACCGACCGCTCGATCCCGCCTGGCTGGCGGCCGACGTCAAAAATGAGGATGAAGCGCTGGAACTCTATTTCCTCAGCTGCGCCGCTATCGATATCGATCACTTTATGGAGCGCAGCTACCTCACCGCGCTGGGCGACGCGTTGAAGATTCCGCAGGACGTGCGTGACGGCATTGAAAAGGATTTGCAGACGAAAAAAGCGCAGATCGCAGCGGAATAAGCCACCTGCGGCCGCCTTGCGCGGCCGCAATAACAACGCGTTACGCACAAAAATTTGGCTTCCCCGCCACCTGATGCCACCCTTAAAGAGTATTAATAACAGGGAGACGGAGCATGCAGGCCCCCATCGCAAAAAAAATTCCTCATGAAATGACGCTCCATGGCGATACGCGCGTGGATGATTATTACTGGCTGCGCGACGACAAGCGCGATAATGAAGAGGTGCTGGACTATTTGCGTGCCGAAAATAACTACGGCAAGCAGATTATGGCGACCCAGCAGCCGTTACAGAACCGCATTTTAAAAGAGATTGTCGATCGCCTGCCGCCGCAGGACCATTCGGTTCCCTATGTGCACAACGGCTATCGCTATCAGAGTCGCTATGAGAGCGGCAACGAGTATGCCGCGTATTACCGCCAACCCGCCGAAAGCGCCGAGACCGATGAGTGGACGCTGCTGCTGGACGCTAACCAGCGCGCCTCGCACAGCGAGTTCTACACCATGGGCTCGCTCAATATCAGTCCTGACAATAAGGTGATGGCGCTGGCGGAAGACTTTCTCTCCCGGCGGCAATACGGCATCCGTTTTCGCTGCCTTGAGAAAGGGAGCTGGTATCCCGAGGTATTAAACAACGCCTCGTCCAGCTTCGCCTGGGCGAATGATTCGCGCACGCTCTACTACGTGCGCAAGCATGAGCAAACGCTGCTGCCTTATCAGGTCTGGCGACATGAACTTGGCACGCCGCAAAGCGACGACCAGCTGGTCTATGAAGAAAAGGATGATACCTATCATCTCAGCGTGCATAAAACCACGTCTGAACATTTCATTCTGATCGCGCTGTTCAGCACCAACACCAGCGAGATCCAGCTGATCGACGCCGGTTTCCCGGACGCCACGCCGCAGATATTTTTGCCGCGCCGTAAAGATCATGAGTACAGTCTGGATCACTATCAGCATCAGTTTTATATCCGATCGAACCGGGACGGCGAGAATTTCGGGCTTTACCGTACGCGCTGGCTGGATGAGTCGCGCTGGGAAACCCTGATCAAGCCGCGCGATCATGTCGTGATGGAAGACTTCCAGCTGTTCCGCGACTGGCTGGTAGTAGAGGAGCGCCAGCGCGGCCTCACCAGCCTGCGTCAGGTTCACTGGGAAACCGGGGAAGTGACCGGCATCGCCTTTGACGATCCCACCTATGTCACCTGGCTGGCGTTCAATCCTTCGCCGGAAACCAGCAAGCTGCGCTATGGCTACGGCTCGATGACTACGCCGACCACGCTGTTTGAGCTGGATATGGATACCGGCGAACGGCGCATCCTCAAGCAGAGCACGATTGGTAATTTCGACCCGGACAACTACAAAAGCGAGCATCACTGGATTACGGCGCGCGACGGCACCGAAGTGCCGGTGTCGCTGGTCTATCACCGCAGGCACTACCAGCCCGGCAAGAACCCGATGCTGGTCTATGGCTACGGTGCCTATGGCAGCAATATGGAGGCGGACTTCAGCGTCAGCCGCCTTAGCCTGCTCGATCGCGGTTTCGTCTACGCGCTGGTCAACGTGCGCGGCGGCGGCGAGCTGGGACAGCGCTGGTATGACGGCGGCCGCCTGTTCAATAAGATGAACAGCTTTACCGACTTTATCGACGTCACGCAGGCGCTGGTGAAAAAGGGCTTTGGTCAGCCTGAGCAGCTCTATGCTATGGGCGGCAGCGCGGGCGGCCTGCTGATGGGTGCCGTAATCAATATGGCGCCGGAACTCTTTCACGGCGTGGTGGCGCAGGTGCCCTTTGTCGATGTGGTCACGACGATGCTGGATGAGTCGATCCCGCTTACCACGGGCGAATATGATGAGTGGGGCAACCCTAACGACGCCGATTACTATGGCTATATTCGTCAGTACAGCCCCTACGACAATGTCGAGGCGAAAGCCTATCCGCATATGCTGGTGACCACCGGGCTGCATGATTCTCAGGTGCAATACTGGGAGCCAGCGAAATGGGTGGCGAAACTGCGCGCGCTGAAGACCGACAATAATCTGCTGATGCTCTGTACGGATATGGATGCCGGTCACGGCGGCAAGTCAGGACGTTATAAATCCTATGAGGGAATTGCGCTGGAGCTGACTTTCCTGATCGCGCTGGCGCAGGGCAGCCTGCCGCCGCAGCGCGATTACTGATCGTCGCTCAGGTATCGACGCAGCGCCTGCCGCAGCGGCGGGCGCAAATCGCGCACGTTCTCCAGCACCCAGCGCAGATAGCGTGGATCTTTGCGCGCAATGGCGGCGACGCTTTGACCACGATACTTGCCGAAGGGCAGCACGTCGCCCGCCACGCTGGCGGGCTGGCAGCGCTGCGCCATCTGCGACGCATCCCAGCCGGAGGTCTCCATAATACGGATCAACAGCGCGGCGGTAACGTAACAGTCGTAAAGCGCGCGGTGGGCATGCAGATCGGCGGGGGGCGATACCTCCAGCTTCAGGCTGTGGCGCAGCGCCTGATTGCCGTACTTAATGCCAGGCCAGAGCTGGCGCGACAGCATCATGGTGCAGATCCAGTCGCCGTGCATTTCCGGCAGCATGCGGCGATCGAAGCTGGCGTTATGCGCAACATAGAAAGCGCTGCCGTGATAGCGGCCAATCGCCTCTTCGATGGTGGGTTTGCCAACCACCATCGCTTCGGTAATGCGGTGGACGGCCATCGCCTGACGGCTGATTGGGCGGTCAGGCAGGATCAGATCGCTCATCGGGTTGACGATCTGGCCGTCAATCACATCGACCGACGCCACTTCCACCACGCCACCCTGTAGACCGCAGGTTTCGGTATCAATTACGCGTAGCATGAATTACTTCAGTTTGGGTTCGTAGGGCAGGCGCGAAAAGTTCAGCGACGCCTGGCGATAGTGCATCAGTCGCTGGCGAAACCAGTCGCGAAGCGCCGCAGGCTGCTCGTTTTCAACCATTTCAGCCACTACCGGCATGTTGTAGCGCTCTTTGAACGCCACGCCCGCTGCGGCCAGTTCAACATTGACTTTATCTTTCTCTTCCTGAGAAAGCAGGGCGAGGTTTTGACTCATGGTGATCTCCTGAAGACAGGGGGCAAAAATAATGCTTATCCCGCTCTGAATCAAGGGCAAAGGATAGCATCGCTGGCCCTCGACACCTTAAAAGCCACGGCGTATCCTTGCCCACGTTTGCCGCTGATGCGATGGCTAAAAGGATGATCCCATGCAGAAAAGAACCCTCTTAACAGGCGCTGCCGTCTCGCTGCTGCTGTTCAGCCAGTCGGTGCTGGCGCATGCTCACCTGAAATCGTCCCAACCGGCCGATAACGCTGTTATCGCCGCCGCGCCGCAGGCGCTGACCCTCAGCTTTACCGAAGATGTGGAACCCGCTTTTAGCGGCGTAACGCTGCTGGATGCCGGTAAAAAAACGATCGCCAGCGAGAAAGCGCAGCTGGATGCGAAGCAGCACAATCGGCTGATCGTTCCGCTGAAGGCGCCGCTGGCCACAGGCGATTACCAGGTTAACTGGCACGTACTGTCGGTTGACGGACATAAAACCCAGGGCAGCTACCGCTTTAGCGTGAAGTAATCAGTGACTTTGCTGTGGATCCTGCTGCGTGTGCTGCATTTTGCCGCCGTGATACTGCTGGCAGGCAGCGCATTTTACACCGCGCTGTTAGCGCCGGTACGCTATCGTCGCGCGCTGGCGCAGCGTCTCGATGCCATAATGCGCGGGTGCGTCTGGCTGGCGCTGCTCAGCGGACTGCTGATGCTGGCAACCCAGCTGGCGTTGATGAGCGGCGACTGGCGCAATCTGAGCGACGCTCTGATCTGGCGTGCGGTGCTGAGCACGCGCTTTGGTGCGGTTTGGCAGTGGGAGATAGCGCTGGCCGCGGCAACGCTGCTGGCGAGTCTGCTGCGTAATGAACGACGGCAGCAGGCGTGGCTGGTGGGCGCGCTGTTGCAGCTGGGCTGTATGGCGTTGACCGGACATGCGGCGATGCGCGAAGGCGCTGTGGGCGCGCTGCAGCAGGCTAATCATGCCCTGCATCTCATCGGCGCCGCCTTCTGGACGGGCGGCCTGTTGCCGCTGCTTATTCTGATGCGCGAGGCGCGGCAGATCGATCGGCGCAGCGACGCCATTCGCACCATGATGCGCTTTTCGCGTTACGGACATCTGGCGGTCGCCGCGACGCTGCTCACTGGCGTGGTGAATACGCTGCTGATCGTCGGCTGGCCTCGCCAGTGGCATGGCGGCCTTTACAGCGAACTGTTAGTTGTTAAGGTGACGCTGGTGGCCCTTATGGTCGCTATTGCGCTGCTCAACCGTTACGTGCTGGTGCCGCGTTTTCGCCGCGCGGGGAAGGGCGCGCAACATAAATTTATTCGTATGACGCAGCTTGAACTGCTGCTGGCATGCGCAGTGGTTGGCCTGGTCAGCGTCTTCGCCACGCTGTCACCAGCCTGAGTTTGACCCGTTTTGACTGAGTAAAAAGGTAGGCTATTTTGCTGAAGAAAGTGATCCCCGCAATGCTGTTATTATCTCTCTGTGGCCAGGCGCTGGCGGCGGAGATTATTACCGTCAGCCGTTTTGAGGTGGGTAAGGCGGCATGGCCCTTTAGCCGTGAAGAGGTGATGTTAACCTGCGAAAAAGATGGCTCGCTGTTCGCCATTAATCCCAGCACGCTGATGCAGTATCCGCTCAATGATAAAGCCGAAGCCCGCGTGCAGGCAGGCCAGGTGAAGGCGCAGCCCATCTCTGTAATCCAGGCGGAAGACAAGGCGCATCCAGGCCAGATGATGAGCCTGCAGCCGATTATCGAGCGTACACAGGCGCTGTGCGATAAATAATCCTGACCGGGGCGCGACGCTCATTCGCGCCTTCTTTCGATGATTCTGCCGCCAGGATCACACTCTGATCCTGCGGATCCCCTCTGCCCGGCTGTTCGCTGGCATTTCCAAAGGCGTGGTCTAATCTTAACTGGCAAGGCGAAATCGCCTGCATTAATGCCAACTTTTAGCGCACGGCTCTACAAGAGCCATTTCCCTGGACCGAATACAGGAATCGTGTTCGGTCTTTTTTTGCGCCATGAATTTAGACGGTGCATCCCGTTATCTGACCCTTTCCTGAGGCGTCTTATATCCCGACCAGCCGAGTCTCTTTTCTGAATCAGCGAACACCCCTGTTTTGTGTCGATGCAGCCATCACGTAACACACCTCTTTTACTTTACCGCGCCAGGCATAAGCGTGACCTCTTCTGGCGATAATCTGCCTGCTTCAGCAGCAACTAAATCCTGAAGCGGGAGACGAATATTACTTTTCTGTCTCAGCCACCTTTCTTTTTATGTTATTTCTTTGACGTTAGTAAAAATATATTAACAGCGCGCCGGTTAAGCTTATTGCCCTGTTTCAGGTAAGTTGCTGAAGATAAAGTTATTACCCTGCGCTTCGCTGTAATATGCGATTTTAAATTATCGCTTCGCTAATAAATAAATGGGTTTTCTGGCGTGAAATAGCCTTGCAGATACAGGCTGGTCGTCTAGTATTAATCATGCAACACGAAATACGGCTGGCGTAACAGATTTATGCCGGTTGCCATTTACTGAATGACAATATGTCCAGGAGGATATTATGGCCGAGCATCGTGGTGGTTCAGGTAATTTTGCAGAGAACCCTGAAAAAGCTTCAGAAGCAGGTAAAAAAGGCGGTCAGCACAGTGGCGGTAATTTCGCTAACGACCGTGAAAAAGCTTCAGAAGCAGGTAAAAAAGGTGGCCAGAATAGCCATAGCGGCGGACGCAAGTCTTAATAAACAGAATATTTTAGAGTCTGTTTAAGCCACCAACCCCGGCATTCTATGTCGGGGTTTTTTTATGCGCTGTAACAGCACATTAGCCGCTCCTTTTAAAAAATCATGCTGAAACGTTTACAGGCAGAGCGACTATTTAAGACTTTTCATCTTGCTGGAGACGGGCGGCAAGGTAAGATCCCTGTTTTACAGGGAGGCCGTTATGAAAAATGTTGTGCTGAGCATGCTCGCTAAAATATCAAAAATCGATGCGGAAACGAAGCAGCTCACCGCGCGCGTCGAAGCGCAATCGCTGCTGATCAGCGCGCTGGTGTTAGCCGTCAGCAGGCAGGGCGGCGTAACCGAGATGATTGATAGCGCAAACAAGGCGATCAATACCGTGATTGAATCGGCCGATTCTGATGAAATGCTGAAGTCAGATGCCGCCATTCTGCTGCATGAATTCCAGGAGTTGCTGACCATATCCAGAGCGGTTGATAAAGCAGATAACGAAATCGACCAGGATGGGCTCGCTCATATCAGCGGCGTTTCTCACCTGACTGGCTCTGAACCCCAGGAAAAAGACAAGCTTTAGCCTGCCTCCAGCCCGCCTTGCGGGCTGGCTGATGCGCCTGCTTTAATATTTGGCCTCAGACACCCCTTTTACGCCGCCATCTTCCGACAGGCCGCTGCGCAGCGCTGACAGGCCTGCGCGCAGTGCTGGCAGTGATCGTGCTGATGCTGACCGCACTCGTCCGCGCACTGCTGGCAAACGTCCGCACAGAGCTGACAGAGCGCAACGGCTGATTCGCTCTGCTGCGCAATAAACTGAGCGGCCAGGCGACAAATCGCCGCGCACTGCATATCGAGCTGAATGCAGCCCCGCATCATTTCAATATTTTCTTCACGCAGACAGGACGCCGCGCAATTATCGCAGGCAGCGGCACAGGCATAACAGGCTTCCAGGCACTGTTTATATTCACTGTTCATATTTCCTCCTTATCATTTCGTGGTGACTGATTAAGCCTAAAAAATATTGGTGATTATGCAAGTCGCAGACAGAGAAGCGATTCTGCCAGCGCTACGCTAAAAAATGGCGTTGATAAAAAATAGTGTGGGTTGACCTTATAAACATTATGCTTATTTGCAGCAGGGCTGCGTCAGCCACCAAATAGCCGATAACTTTTTTTTGACGCTAAGTGTTTAATATTTCTAACGAGGCAGGGGGATCTGCCGCTTATATTTTGTCCGAAAAATTACGGTCGCGCTTTCATTTTTGTGAAACCTCTTCCAGGCTTGTCTGGCTTATTCTTGAAAAAAAGCCAGGAGATAAATATGTTTCACCATTCTTCAAAACTTCAATATCCCGTTCGCGTCGATAAACCGGATCCGGAATTTGCCATGCTGCTGCAACAGGCGATTGGCGGAGTGGAAGGGGAGATTCGTGTGGCGATGCAGTACTTCTTCCAGGCCATGGGCGCCCGTGGCGACGCGCGTATTCGCGATCTGCTGATCTCTACCGCGACCGAAGAGCTGGCGCATATCGAAATGCTGGCGCATGCCGTCGCGCTGAACCTGGAAGGCGCACCGCTCTCCTATCAGGAAGCGTCGGCGAAAGATCCGGTCGTCAACGCGGTACTGGGCGGCATGAACCCGCGTCATATCCTTTCATCGGGTCTGGCGGCGCTGCCGGTCAACGCCAACGGCGTGCCTTTCGATATGAGTCATATCTATGCCTCAGGCAACGTAGCGGCTGATATGCTGGCTAACGTGACGGCCGAAGCGACAGGCCGCGTGCTGGCGACCCGCCTGTACAATCTGACCGAAGATACCGGCATGAAAGATTTCCTCTCTTTCCTGATTGCGCGCGACACCATGCACCAGCAGCAGTGGCTGGCGGTAATCGAAGAGATGGGTGGGCTTAACGCTTCGTTGCCGATTCCTAACAGCTTCCCGCAAAGTGAAGAAGCCAGCGAACACTCTTACTATGTGCTTAATACGTCGCTGGATAAACCGTTGCCGAAAGGTCGCTGGTGCGAAGGTCCTTCGTTTGACGGCAAAGCCCAGTTTACCGCTAAAGAGAAGCCTGAGTTGCTGGGCGATGAGCCGCTGCTGGGTCATGCCCGTCCAGGTTCCGGCGCGCAAAGCGAACAGGAACTTTCCGGTACCGTACCGCCTGCATTAAAACCTTAATCGCAACGTGCCCAGGGAAGGGCGCGCGCCACTGATTGATTTCAGCGCGATATATCCAGTAGCGAACCGTATTACAGATGTGTGCGGTGCGATATTTGGCCTGACAGGGACGTCACCTTATCCAGCCGCCATCCTTTTTGCTTTACGTCCTTTTCTTACGGGAAAATAAAGTATCGCCTTAACCTGCCGCAACGCCCTCCGTACCAGCCTGAATCAGAGTCCAAAAAATATTTTTTTCGGAATTGAGCAACGCGATGAATTTAACCCCTCAGCGGCGCTTAAATGAAAAACCCCGACGGGCGCCGGGGTTAACTGAAGCACTTATTTTGTATCAAGCACCTGTTGCAGCCAGACCAGCTCATCATCGAAGCCGGACTCGCGTAACAGCTGGAAATAGGATTGCTGAATGTCGGCGGAGACAGACGCCAACAGCATACCCAGCATCCCTTTAGTTTTACAAATTTCTAATGCGGCGTTTTCGAGAGAATCAAGGTTAAAAGTTACGTTATCAAGCGTTTCAGCGACCATTCTTATTCTCCTGACGGAGGTAATCAGCCATCCCTCCTTTGCTGTGTGTATCTGCTCCACATTGTGGACGGGCTGAGGTCTCACACTAACGCAGTTTTGTCTGTCAGAAACATCCTGATATCTGAACAGTAATCGTCACGCTCTGGCGCTTTTATGCGCAAAAATTACGAAAAATCTGAGTAGCAGGCAGCGAACATCGCGTCAGCCAGATCAGCCGACAAACAGCAGATGCACGAGACGTGCCAGCGATTCCAGCAGGAGCAGACTGCCGACGAAGATCAGCACTAACACGCTAATAAATTGTTTCCGGCTATTCATCACGCCTCCCTGAAGATGTGACCGGCTATACTTTAACCCGCACTTAATAAACCTCTGGTTAACAAGCGGGATCGAAATGCACTACCAGTATCTCAATGGTGAAAACTGGCAAAACATATGGGTTGTGGGCGACCTGCACGGCTGCCGCAGTCAGCTTGACGCATTGCTGCTGGAGAACGGTTTTGACAAGCAGAGCGACCTGCTGATTTCCGTCGGCGATATCATCGATCGCGGGCCAGACAGTCCCGGCTGTTTAGAGTTGTTAGAACAGCCGTGGTTCCGCTGCGTGCGCGGAAATCATGAAGAGATGGCGATTGAGGCGTTACAGTGTCACGACAGGCTGAACTGGATGATGAACGGCGGAGAGTGGTTCTATAAGCTCAAGGGAGCGAAGCTGATTTCGGCGCGTCATGCGCTCAAACGACTAACCACTCTGCCGCTGATCCTGCATCTGCAGCTTGCGGATCGCATTGTGATCGTGGCGCACGCGGACTATCCGGCAGCGCGCTACGCCTGGGAGCAGCCGTTAGACTGGCATAAAGTGGTGTGGAACCGCGAACGCATCACCCGGCTGCAGGCGGGCGATGCGGGAAAAGAGGCGGGGGAAATAGGCGGCGCGGATGAATTCTACTTCGGCCATACGCCGCTACAGCGTCCGCTGGAGTCGGGCAACCTGCGCTATATCGATACCGGCGCGGTGTTCGGCAACCGGCTGACACTGGTGCAGCTGCAATAAGGCTCAGCGGAACAGGCGACCGTCGCGAACCAGCTCGCGTGGGTAGCTGTTTTTAATGCGGCTGCCGACGCGTTTCGCCAGGCCGAGCGGCTGCTGCTGGTAAGTCACAATCATTTCATCACGCTGCGGCGGCGTCTCCGGGAAGATATCCCGTCCGCGATACCACTCCAGCGCCTCGTCAGCAGACAGTTCAAATGTCCGTTGCGCATCCAGCTGCGCCAGCGCGATGACCGCTTCATGCTGCCAGCGGTAGCCTCGTGCAAAGGTTTCCGCCAGCTTCAGGCCGATACGGGAGAAGCGAACGCTGCCGAGCAGCGGCGTAATTGCCTCTGGAAACAGCCAGATCTCTTTATCGCGCTGCCACAGCGTCAGTTCGTCGCTCCATTGCAGGCCGACCGACGCCGCCGCGTTAGCGACCTCTGCCGCCATCTTTTTATTCACTGGCGTAAAGGGCAGCTTGCCCAGCCTGTAGCCGGGCTGCGGCAGCGGCGCGACCGAGGCGGTTTTACGCAGCCGCGCGACGAAAAAGCCTTCGCTGTCGAACAGCTGCGGAAACACGTGCAAAAAGCCTTCCGGCGTTAAAGCCTGCGCGGCATCGGCGAAAAGCGCGTCGAGCGGAACGACCTCTACCGCCTGCGGATAGCGCGCCAGCAGCCAGGCGATCACCTGCTGGTTCTCTATCTGATTGAGCGTGCAGGTGGAATAGACCAGGATACCGCCCGGTTTAAGCGCATGGAAGGCGCTTTCGATCAGATCGCGTTGGGTGGCAGCAATCGCCTCGGTGCTGCTCAGCGACCAGTTTTTCAGCGCGTCGGCGTCTTTACGGATCACCCCTTCGCCCGAGCAGGGCGCATCCAGCAGCACGGCGTCAAACTGTTCCGGCAAGGCGGGGCCGAAGACGCGTGCGTCAAAATGGGTGAGGGCGACATTGCTGACGCCGCAGCGGCTGATATTGGCGTGCAGCACCTTGACGCGGCTCGCCGAAAATTCGTTGGCAAGGATGGCGCCGCGGTTGCCCATGCGCGCCGCTATCTGCGTGGTTTTCGAGCCGGGCGCGGCCGCCATATCCATCACCCTCAGCGCATCGGGCGCGGCGTCAAACAGCGCGCTGACCGGCAGCATAGAGCTCGCTTCCTGAATGTAAAACAGCCCGCTCAGATGCTCCGCCACGCTGCCCAGCGGCAGACTCTCATCGTCGCGCTCAATCCAGAAGCCTTCCGCGCACCAGGGCACCGGCGTCAGCCGCCAGCCATAGTCAGCCGTCTGGGCGAGGAAATCCGCTACGCTGATTTTGAGCGTGTTGACGCGGATAGTGCGACGCAGCGGTTGCTGGCTGATGGCGATAAAGCGTTGCAGCTCGGCGTCATCGGGCAGCGCGGCGCGCATCAGGTCAAGAAAGTCAGAGGGGAAAAGATCGGCCACGGGCAGCTTCCAGTTGAAACGTTGAGGTCAAAAACAGGGGCGGCAGTGTAGCACGAAAAGGGTGACGTCGCTCCAGGCCGCTGGTCCGGTAGTCAGACAGCAGGGAACAAAAAACCAGGCGCTCCGCGGCAGGGAAAACGCAGAGCGGTTTTGAACAACGCAGGTACGCACCGTAAGGCCAGGGTGCGTATCTGCGTGGGACGAGCTGGCAGCAAGACCATGTTATGCGTCTTTGCGAGCGGGGCTTGAACCCTCGCTCGCACCGCAACAGCAGGCATGGCCGGGCGGCTTACTGTCGCGGATCGGGGATAGCCGTTCCCCAGCTGCGCCAGTTTTTCGGCGCTTCATCCTGCAGCAGGAAGTGCTTGTCTGCGCCCGCCTGCGGCGCCAGCGGCACCGTCGGCGGCGTGGCGAACTGAATGCCGCCGCGAATAAACTGCTGGAAGGTGCCGGTTTTCACCACGCCGCCAATCAGGCCGAAGTCGAGGTTATAGCCCGACGCCAGCCAGAACACGGAGTTGTTGCGCACCAGATGTTGATACTTTTTGCTGATGCGCAGCGCAATCTGCACCCTGTCCGCCATATTGCCCAGCGAAGTGCCGGTTACGGTGCCGACCTCGACGCCGCGGAACAGTACCGGCGTACCGATAGAGAGCGAGCCCGCCTCGGCGGCGTCGACATAAATCGTCAGCCCGTTCAGGTAGCGTGAATCGGTAATGGTACTCTCCTGCAGCTCGAAAATACGCGCCGGTCCCCCTTTGCCTGGGTCGACGTTGACGTAGGGCTGCAGGAGCGTCTCCAGATGATTAACGCCAGCCGGCGAGATCTCTGGCGATACTACCGAGAAGTGACTGCCGGTGCGCGCAAAGTCCTGTACATACTCTGGATAGAGCACCGCCTTCGCGACTACCTGATTATTATCTTTACTCAGAGAGAGGGACTCCACCTGGCCGATGTTAATGCCCAGATAGCGAATCGGCATCCCTTCCGACAGCTTGCTGGCGTCGTAAGTATGCAGGGTAATCTGGCTGCCGACCGCGCGCGCCGCCGTCTCGGAAGGATAAAGCGTGCGCTTGCTGCCTTTGGCGTTCGCCGCGCCGCTCATATTGTCGAAGCTGATGGCGCCGCGCAGCGCACGGTTAAGCGGCGATGCCTGTACCGTCAGGCCGCTGCCGTTAAGCTGCACGCGCGCGCCGCCTTCCGCCCAGAACACGCTCTCGCTGGTCAACAGCTTGCGATACTCCGGTTTGATATGGACGGCGATATCGAAGGCGCTGGCGCGCGGCGTGACGTCAACGATTTCGCCGACCTCATATTTGCGGTACAGCACCACCGAGCCAGCCTGCACGTCCGGCAGGCTGTTGGCGGTCAGCGTCAGGGTAGTGGAAGGGCGATCGCCGATAATGCCTTCCTCCGCTTTTTCGGCGTCGGCGAACAGCGGGTAAGCGGATTTAACCGCGCCCTGATTGCCCGGCTCAAGACGAATGCCGCCGTCGACCCATTCGCGCGCGCTGGCGCCCAGCACTTTCATGCCGTCGAGGCCAAACTTCACGTCGAGGCGACTGTTGACGATAAATTTGCTGTCGCCGTGCACCAGGTTGCGATAGGCCGGCTCAATCGCCGCGACAAACAGAATGCCTTTCTCATTCAGCTCGCGCGAAATGACCTGGCCGATCTTCATGCCGTGCAGCATGACCGGCTGACCGGCATCGATGCCATAACTTTCCGGCGCGCTGAGTTTCACCGTCAGCACGTCAGGCTTCTGCAGCAGCGACTCGCTGGCGGGCAGCACGGTAAAGTGGCTTTGCGGCTCGCCGTCGCCTGGCACCAGCTCAAGCGTATTGCCGGTCAGCAGGCTGCTGAGATTGGTATCGGTCAGGCTCACCTTCGGGCTGCGCATCTCAATGCGCGTGCCGCTGCGCATCAGATTGACGACGGAGGGATCGAGCGTCAGCTCTCCCGTGACTTTCCCGCCGCTCAGCAGATTCAGTTTTGTCAGGCTGCCGACCTCGAGGCCCTGATAGACCAGCGGCGTCCGGCCCGCTTTCAGGTTATTGCCGTCAGGCAGATCGAGCGTCACAATCACGCCGCGCTGGCTGCGCGCCAGATCGGGATAGAGCCGGTAGTTCTGGTCCGTTTTCGCCTGCGGCGAATCGTCTGGCGAGTCAAAGGCGATGGCGCCGTTGACCAGCGCCGCCAGGCTCTCCAGCTCGACCTTCGCGCCGCTGAGGCTGACGTCGGCGCTCAGGCCGGAAACATTCCAGAAGCGGCTGTTGGTTTTAACCAGATTCTTAAAGCGGCGTTCGATTAGCACATCAATGGAGACGCCGTCCGTTTTGCTGTTGATGCTGTAGTCATAGACGCGGCCGACCGGGATTTTGCGGTAGTAAACCAGCGAGCCGGAATTGAGCGCGCCGAGATCGGGCGCGTGCAGATGGATCAGCAGCTCGCCGGTATTAACGCGGTACTTGGGCTGGGTATCCTGTGCAATAAAGTTATCGCGCGGTTTGCCGCTGCCTGGCATCATGCCGATATAGTTGCCCCCCACCAGCGCATCGAGTCCCGATACGCCCGCCAGCGAGGCTTTCGGCGTTACCAGCCAGAACTGGGTGTTCTCGCGCAGCGCCTCTTTCATATCGCTTTTGATGCTCGCCTTGATCTGGATAGTGCGGTAGTCATCGCTCAGATTGATGCCCTGCACGGTGCCGACCTCCACGCCCTGATAGCGGATCGGCGTGCGGCCTGGCACGATGCCGTCCGCCGACTGGAAGTTAATGGTGATCACCGTGCCGCGCTCTTCGTAGTTAGTCCAGAGCAGCCAGCCGGCGATCAGCATCGCTACAATCGGCAGGAGCCAGAATGGAGAAACCTTACGTTTGCTGCGCAGCGTCGCGTTAGTCGGTGTAGTCGGCGTTTCCTGTTGCATGTGCATCCCAAAGCAGGCGGCTGTCGAGCCACTCAACGGCCATAATGGTCAGGATCACCGCCGAGCCGAAATAAAACGCGGCGGGTCCCATGGTAAAAGCCAGCAGCTGATCGCGATTGACCAGCGACATGGTTAATGAAATCACAAAGAGATCCAGCATTGACCAGCGGCCAACCCAGGTAACCACCCGCAGCAGGCGAATACGGGTTTTTAGACCCTGCTCGCAGCGGAAGTGAATACTTAACAGCAGCGTCAGCATGACCAGCACCTTAGTAAAGGGCACCAGAATACTGGCGATAAACACCACCGCCGCCACCGGAATATTGCCGGACGCCAGGCCAAGAATGCCGGAAAAAATCGTATCTTCGCGTCGCGAACCATTAAGGTAGACCACAGAGATAGGCAGCAGGTTAGCGGGAATAAGCAGTACAACAGAGGCGATAAGCGCCGCCCAGGATTTTTGCAGGCTGTGGCGACGCCGGAAGTCAAGGGGCGTATGGCAGCGCGGGCAGCGGCCGCGCGCGTCCGGCTCGCCGGTATTGTGGCAATTAAGGCACACCTGCAGTTTGTCGCGGGCAAAACCATACTGCTTCTGCGGATAAAAATGTTCCCAGAGCTGCTCGACGTTAAGGTGGATCAAGGTCAGCAGGCTCAGCGCCGTTAACGTCAGATAGGCGGCCAGCCCGTAGCCGACCTCCAGCGAGGCGTAATCCTGCACCTTGATCGACGCCACCGCAATGCCCACCAGATAGATGTCGAGCATTACCCACTCTTTGACCTTTTCCAGCATCAGCAATACCGGCCGCAGATTCATCCCCAGCCGGTGGCCGATGCTGAGATAGCCGATACCGACGACGAGCGCGGCTGGCGCGCCGATAGTGCAGAACGCCACCATCGAAGCCGTAAGCACGTTGCCCTGTTCCGCCATCTGGATCACGCCGCCCAGCAGGCTGGCGTTAATGCGCATGCCGAGCAGGCGAATATCCACCAGCGGCAGGGTAAAGGCGAAAGGCATCAGCACCAGGATCATCGCGGCCATGACGGTCAGCCGCGTCATCGACCAGTCACGCCCGCTGATAATTTGCGCATGGCAGCGTGGACAATAGGCAGACTGATGCGATTTCACATCCGGTAAGGAAAAAAGGGTATCGCATTGCGGACAACGCTGATAACGTGCGTGGGGCAATGGCTGGCTGATAGCGTGAATTTTCATAGGGTGATGCAGGTTTCGCCCGGATATTTGTCGCTGTGACCGGATGCGGTCGTGGGGCAAAAAAACGTTTTCACGTTTCAGGCACGCCCGCAAAGGGCCCACGTTTCGATCCACAAAAATCTAAGGTTATAGCAACTAACGCGATGATTCACCTTGTGGCGGTGGATATTTAGTGCTTATTTTAACGGGCGGTTAATAAAAGCCGCTCTGTTGTTAATGTTAATGGTTAAACAATGAACAAAACTGCCTTTTACGCTGATTTGAATCGCGATATGCGCGCTTTGCTCGCGGGCGAGACCTCGTTTCTCGCCGCGCTGGGCAATTTCAGCGCGCTGCTGTATGAACGCCTCGACGGCGTTAACTGGGCGGGCTTCTACCTGCTGACTGAGGCCGATACGCTGGTGCTGGGTCCCTTTCAGGGCAAAATCGCCTGCGTGCGCATTCCGGTAGGCAAGGGGGTGTGTGGTACGGCAATAGCGCAGGATAAAGTGCAGCGCGTCGACGACGTGCACGCTTTTCCCGGCCATATCGCCTGCGATGCCGCCAGCAATGCCGAGATCGTGATTCCTCTGAAAGTAAACGGCACGCTGGTGGGCGTTCTGGATATCGACAGCACGGTGTTCAATCGCTTTGACAGCGAGGATGAAACAGGGCTGGTTGCACTGACTGATGGGCTTTGCGACGTGCTCGCGCACAGCGAGATCGAAAAATTTTTGCAGCTGACGCGCAGCTAATCGACTGGATCGCATGGCATTTGGCAATGTTGTCATTATAATGTCGCCTGTTCATGCCTGCTCTGGTCGGCAAATCCGTTGTAATCAGGAAATTTCATGGAAAATCAACCTAAGTTGAATAGCAGTAAAGAAGTGATCGCCTTTCTGGCGGAACGTTTTCCAAACTGCTTTAGCGCTGAAGGTGAAGCGCGTCCGCTCAAAATCGGCATCTTTCAGGATCTGGTAGAGCGCGTTCAGGGCGAAATGAGTCTGAGTAAGACCCAGCTGCGTTCAGCGCTGCGTCTCTATACCTCCAGCTGGCGTTACCTTTACGGCATCAAAGCTGGCGCAACGCGCGTCGACCTCGACGGCAACGCCTGCGGCGTGCTGGACGAGCAGCACGTGCAGCATGCGCGTCAGCAGCTGGAAGAGGCGAAAGCGCGCGTTCAGGCGCAGCGCGAGCAGCAGAAGGCCGCGAAACGCGAAGCCGCAGGCGAAGAGGGCGCTGAACCGCGTCGGCCCGCCGCACGCAAGCCAGCTGACGGCGATGCGCCGCGCAAAGCGCGTCCTCAGTCGCCGCGTCCGGCCGCTCAGGATCGCAAACCGGCTCCGCGCCCGGCGGCGCAGGCTAAACCCATCACCGATACCTCAACTTTGCAACCAGGCCAGAATATCAAAGTCAAAGCAGGCAAAAGTGCGATGGACGCTACCGTTCTTGAAGTGTCAAAAGACGGCGTTCGGGTACAGCTCGCTTCCGGCATGGCAATGATTGTGCGCGCAGAACACTTGCAGTTCTGAAACGGAGGCTGACCCCGGCATGAACACCCTGTTAAAAATCGGTATGATTGTGGGCCTGCTACTGGCAGGCCCTTCATTTGGCGCAGAGAATATTACCCGCGCCGATCAGATCCCTCAGCTTCATGAAGATCCGCAGGACCCCACCGTCAGCGAACGCGTGACCTCCCGCTTTACCCGCTCTCACTATCGCCAGTTCGATCTTGATCAGGCCTTTTCGGCGAAGATTTTCGATCGCTATCTGAATATGCTCGACTACAACCACAACGTGTTGCTGGCATCAGATGTGGCGCAGTTTGCCGATAAAAAAACCACGCTCGGCGACGAGCTGCGCAGCGGCAAGCTGGACGTGTTTTACGATCTCTACAATCTGGCGCAGAAACGCCGTTTCGAGCGCTACCAGTACGCGCTTGACGTGCTGAATCGTCCGATGAATTTTACCGGCAACGACACCATCGATATCGATCGCGCCAAGGCGCCCTGGCCGAAAGATCAGGCCGAGCTGAACGCGTTATGGGACGCCAAGGTCAAATATGACCAGCTCAGCCTGAAGCTGACCGGTAAAGATGACAAAGAAATTCGCGATGTGCTGACCAAGCGCTACAACTTTGCTATTCGCCGCCTGGCGCAGAGCAACAGCGAAGATGTCTTCCAGCTGGCGATGAACGCGTTTGCGCATGAAATCGATCCGCACACCAGCTATCTGTCGCCGCGCAACACCGAACAGTTCAACACCGAAATGAGTCTGTCGCTGGAAGGCATCGGCGCGGTGCTGCAAATGGATGACGACTACACGGTGATCAACTCTATGGTCGCGGGCGGACCGGCGGCGAAGAGCAAATCGATCAGCGTCGGTGACCGCATTGTCGGCGTCGGTCAGCCAGGCAAGCCGATGGAAGATGTAATCGGCTGGCGTCTTGATGACGTGGTAGCCAAAATCAAGGGGCCGAAAGGCAGCAAAGTGCGTCTTGAGATCCTGCCTGCGGGCAAGGGCACCAAAACCCGCACTGTCTCCCTGACGCGTGAGAAGATCCGCCTTGAAGACCGCGCGGTGAAAATGAGCGTGCATAACGTCGGCAAACAGAAAGTCGGCGTACTGGATATTCCTGGCTTCTACGTCGGTCTGACCGATGATGTGAAAGTTCAGCTGCAAAAGCTGCAGAAGCAGAACGTCGACAGCGTTGTGATCGATCTGCGGACTAACGGCGGCGGCGCGCTGACCGAAGCGGTATCGCTTTCCGGTCTGTTTATCCCGAGCGGTCCGGTGGTGCAGGTGCGCGACAATAACGGTCGCGTCCGTGAGGACAGCGACAACGACGGCGTCGTTTACTACAAAGGCCCGCTGGTGGTGCTGGTAGACCGCTTCAGCGCCTCGGCATCCGAAATCTTCGCTGCGGCGATGCAGGACTATGGCCGTGCGCTGATCGTTGGCGAGCCGACGTTTGGTAAAGGCACCGTGCAGCAGTATCGATCGCTGAACCGCATTTACGATCAGATGCTGCGTCCTGAATGGCCTGCGCTGGGTTCCGTTTCCTACACTATCCAGAAGTTTTACCGTATCAACGGCGGCAGCACGCAGCGTAAAGGCGTGACGCCGGACCTGCTGATGCCGACCGGCGTGGAAGCGGCGGAAACGGGCGAGAAGTTCGAAGACAACGCGCTGCCCTGGGACAGCATCAATGCCGCGACGTATACCAAAACCGGCGACGTCAAGCCGCTGGTCGCGCAGCTGACCAAACAGCACGAAGCGCGTATCGCCCAGGATCGCGAGTTCCAGTACATCATGAAAGATATCGCTCGCTTTGATGCGATGAAGGACAAGCGCAATATCGTGTCGCTTAATCTCGCCCAGCGCGAGAAAGAGAACCACGAAGAAGATGCGCTGCGTCTGGAGCGGATTAACGCGCGCTATCAGGCGGAAGGCAAAAAGTCGCTGAAGAGCCTGGACGATCTGCCGAAGGATTATAAAGAGCCCGATCCTTACCTCGACGAGACGGTGAAAATCGCCAACGACCTGGCGCAGCTGGATAAATCACAGCCTGCTGCGTCCACTCCCGCCGCGCAGTAAGCACAAGGGATTGAAAAGCACCGCGCCGCGGTGCTTTTTTTTGCCCAGAGGATCGGGAACGGTTGCCGAAACCAGCCGCGCGGCGAAAGCGTGACTAAATGTAAAGTTATGTCTTTTTAGGCACTTAAAGGTTAAGGTCGCTTGAAATGCGGCGCGATGACCCTAGGATAAGGATCCGCGCAGTCAGCGCATGAACAACTGAGGAAAATTAACTTTTATGATGCGTATTGCTCTTTTCCTGGTGACCAACTTAGCTGTGATGTTGGTCTTTGGGCTGATCCTCAGCCTGACAGGGATCCAGTCAAGCAGTGTTCAGGGCCTGATGATTATGGCAGGCCTGTTTGGCTTTGGCGGTGCGTTTGTTTCACTGCTGATGTCGAAGTGGATGGCGTTGCGTTCGGTCGGCGGTGAAGTAATTGAACAACCCCGGAATGAAACGGAACGCTGGCTGATGCAGACCGTTGGCCGTCAGGCGCAGCAGGCAGGTATCGCTATGCCGCAGGTCGCTGTGTACCATGCGCCCGATATCAACGCGTTCGCCACCGGCGCGCGTCGCGATGCGTCGCTGGTCGCCGTTTCCACCGGTCTGTTGCAGAACATGAGCCGTGACGAAGCGGAGGCGGTGCTGGCGCATGAGATCGCGCATATCGCTAACGGCGACATGGTGACCATGACGCTGATCCAGGGCATCGTGAACACCTTCGTGATCTTTATTTCGCGTATTATCGCGCAGGTGGCGTCGGGCTTTCTGTCCGGCAACCGTGACGGCGAAGAGGGCGGCAACGGCAACCCGCTGGTCTACTTCGCGGTGGCAACGGTGCTGGAGCTGGTGTTCGGTATTCTGGCCAGCATCATCACCATGTGGTTCTCGCGTCACCGTGAGTTCCACGCCGACGCCGGTTCAGCGAAGCTGGTGGGCCGCGAGAAGATGATCGCCGCGCTGCAGCGTCTGAAAACCAGCTACGAACCGCAGGAGCCGAGCAGCATGATGGCGTTTTGCATCAACGGTAAAAACAAATCCCTGAGCGAGCTGTTTATGTCGCACCCGCCGCTGGATAAGCGTATCGAAGCGTTACGCAGCGGCCAGTATCTGAAGTAATCGCAGAGCCGAAGAAAAAGGCGACTCCCTGGAGTCGCCTTTTTTATTGATGTGGCCTACTGCGTTGCGACGCGCTTCTGCGACAGGCGCGAGAGGCTGAACAGCGCGGCGACGCTGGAGAAGAGTCCCGCCAGAATCAGCGAAGCGTGCGTACCGTTCTGATCGAACATCGTGAACATCAGCGCCACCAGCGCCGCGCCGCTGCTCTGACCCAGCAGACGCGCCGTTCCCAGCATTCCGCTGGCGCCGCCGCTGCGGTTGCGCGGAGCGGAAGAGATAATGGTGTGGTTATTGGGCGACTGGAACAGGCCAAAACCGGCTCCGCACAGCGCCATACGCCAGATAATATCCCAGTCCTGCGGCTGTGCGGGCAGCAACGCCAGCAGGAAGAGCCCCGCCGCGAAAAGCGCCAGACCAATACCGCCGAGCAGCCCGGCATGAATATGCTCAATCAAACGTCCGGCAATCGGTGCCAGCACCATGGTCGCCAGCGGCCATGGGGTCAGCAGCAGGCCGGTAGCGACTTCATTGCGCCCCAGCACGTTTTGCAGGAAAAAAGGCAGTGAAACCATCGCCAGCATCTGCGCGCAGAAAGAGCAGATCGAGGTGCAGATCGACAGGCTAAAAAGCGGAATACGCAGCAGATCGACCGGCAGCAGCGGCACTGCCAGGCGCTGCTGACGACGCACGAAGAACCAGCCGACTACCGCCAGCACTACCACCTCAGCCAGCGCCAGCGCAGGGTTTTCACCCTGGGCGAAACCGGTCAGCCCGTAGATCAGCAGACCGAAAAAGAGCGCATTCATCAGCGCGCTCGGCACATCGAATTTCTGCGCTTTCGCTTTCTGGCTGTTCTCCGGCAGAAAGCGCAGCGCCAGCCAGAGCGCAATGACGCCCAGCGGCACGTTGATCAGAAAGAGCCATTTCCAGCTGGCGAACGACAGGATCGCCGCGGCGACCGTCGGCCCGGCGGCGCTGGATACCGCTACCACCAGAGAGTTAATCGCCATGCCGCGTCCCAGATGGCGCTGCGGATAGATAATCCGGATCAGCGCGGTGTTTACGCTCATCAACGCCGCGCCGCCAAAACCCTGCAGCACGCGCGCCAGGGTCAGCATCGAGAGCGAAGAGGAGAGGGCGCAGAATGCCGAAGTAAGGATAAACAGGCCGAGGCCAACCTGATAGACGCGACGATAGCCCAGCATATCGCCCAGAAAAGAGAGCGACAGCAGCGAGGCGACGATAGCGATCTGATAGGCGTTAACGATCCAGACGGACTGGGCAGGACTGGCATGAAGCTCGCGTGCGATAGTAGGTAAGGCCACGTTGGCGATAGCGCCATCCAGCACCGCCATCATAATGCCCAAAGCAATAGTAAAAATAGCGCCATAGCGTTGCGGAGCGGGAAGACCATCCTGAAAAGGTGTAGGGGACATAGCGAGATAAGTAAAGTGAGTGAATATGAACATGCTAATGAATCCACTGCCAAAACGCACCGCCTTTAGACTAAAAGTCGCGGCTAAATTATGTCGTTCAATGACAGACAATGGTGCTGCGTGCGGTGACGCGCTATATTGACCGTCTGTTCCGATTTTATTAAAACAATTTCAAAAAAGGGTGCGTGATGGCCGCCAGTGAAAACGATAAACAACCCGATGCCGTTTCCTCCGTTATGAAGGTGTTCGGCATTCTTCAGGCGCTGGGCGAGGAGCGCGATCACGGTATTACTGAGCTGGCGCAGCGCGTCATGATGTCGAAAAGTACCGTTTACCGCTTCCTGCAGACCATGAAGGCGCTGGGTTACGTCACCCAGGAAGGAGAGAGCGAAAAATACTCCCTGACGCTGAAGCTATTTGAGCTGGGTGCGAAAGCGCTGCAGAACGTCGATCTGATCCGCAGCGCGGATGTACAGATGCGTGAGCTTTCCCGCCTGACCAAAGAGACGATTCACCTTGGGGCGCTGGAAGAGGACAGCATTGTCTATATCCACAAAATCGACTCACTCTATAACCTGCGTATGTATTCGCGCATCGGTCGCCGCAATCCCTTGCACACCACGGCTATCGGTAAAGTGCTGCTCGCCTGGCGCGACCGCGCCGAGGTGAATGATATCCTCAAAGAGGTCGAGTTTAAGCGCAGCACCGCTAACACCATCGTCACGCGCGAAGCGCTTATCGACGTGCTGGATCAGGTGAAGTCACAGGGGTTCGGCGAAGATAACGAAGAGCAGGAAGAAGGATTACGCTGTATCGCCGTGCCGGTTTTTGACCGCTTCGGCGTAGTCATCGCCGGTCTCAGCATCTCTTTCCCGACGATTCGCTTCTCGGAAGAGGCGAAAAGCGACTATGTCGCCATGCTGCATCGTGCGGCGCGCACGCTCTCCGCTGAGATGGGCTACCACGACTACGCTTTCTGATAAAAAAGCGGGCAGGCGCCCGCTTTACTCTCTGACAACAGCGCGGATAAAAACCGGCCTGCTTCTTAATTATCGATCACGTCGCCGCTCTTCTTAAGCAAGGGGCAGTCTGTCACGCCGATAACGCCACTGTCGGTATGCAGATACTGTGCGGTAATCAGGCCGCGCGCGGTAAGGTAGCTGCACTGCAGGCCCAGGCCCGCCGCATTCTTCGTGCTGCCGGTCAGCACGCCGTAGCCGGTAAACAGCATGCCGATCCAGATCACGCCGATGAGCAAGATTGCCCGAATTAAAAGTTTCATTTTGTTCTCCATAAGATACATAACGCAGCTGTCCACTGTTTGCTGCCGCCCGTAATATTAACAGCTTGCCTCGCTTTGTCTGCTGAAGCGATCGGAGATTGCCGAAAGCGAGGCAGTCAGGGAATTCTGCATTCAGGCGTATAGCCTGGTCAGCCGCGCGTGCAACAGGTAGAATCGAGGCCATTAATATTTTTTCGTTTTTGAGGCAGTTATGAACGAGTTAGCCGCAACTTCTGGTCCGCTGTTTAGCTATGGCGTACTGGCGATCATTATTATTGTGGCGTTTATCGTCTGGTTTTTCGTTAACCGGGCCAGCGTGCGCGCCAGCGAACAGATTGAGCTGCTGAGCCACCTGCTGGAAGAGCAGAAAAAACAGAACACGCTGCTGCGCCGTCTGGTTGAGAATCAGTGCGGCGAGCAGGAAAAGCAGGACCCGGAAGAGAAGCGCGATTTTATTCGCATGATCCCGGAACGCTAACGTTCCCCACCCTGGCAAGGAGGCAACATGGCCTGGCGAAATCCCTGGTACGACGGCAGTCAAGCGCACCATGCACCTGAAGGCTTTCGCAATCTGGAACCCGATCTCCGCCAGCCGGGCGATCTTGACCGCTGGCGCAAAGAGCGCAAAGCGCAGGGATTGCCTTTTCCACCTCAGGCGGGCTATGAGGGTTTCAGAACAGACTGGTGGCAACCTGCCGATCTGGCCGGCACTGACGACCGGATCTGGTGGTTAGGCCACGCGGCGATACTGCTGCGCCTTAGCCAGCGCTATCTGCTGATCGACCCGGCGCTCTCTCTGCGCGCCTCGCCGTTGCCCTTTGCCGGGCCAAAGCGTAAATCACCGTCGCCGCTGAATATTCATCAGCTGCCGCGACTCGATTACGTGCTGATATCTCATAATCACTACGATCATCTCGATCTCGCCACCGTGAAGCGCATTATCCGCCGTTTCCCTGATGTCACCTTTCTGGTGCCGCTGGGTCTGGAAAAGTGGTTTAAGCGGCGCGGCGCGCGGCACGTTCGTCAGCTTGACTGGTGGCAAAGCCAGCAGGAAGCGGATCTGACGCTGACCGCCGTCCCGGCGCGTCACTGGAGCATGCGTACGCTGCACGATCGCAACCGCTCTTTATGGTGCGGCTGGGTAGTGCGTAGCAAAACGCTGAATTTCTGGTTCTCTGGCGACAGCGGTTTTTCTGAAAATCTGGCGGAGATTCCACGCAGGCTTGGTCCCTTTAATCTGGCAGCCTTGCCCATCGGCGCCTATGCACCGAAATGGTTCATGGCGAGCAGCCATATGGATCCCGATCAGGCGGTGTGGTTATGGCGACTAATCGGTCAGCCTTTAACCCTTCCGGTTCACTGGGGCGTGTTTGAACTGGCCGATGAATCGCTGGATGAACCGCCTGCGGAATTAATGCGCGCCATCCAGCGCAGCGGCGAAGATAATGGACGCTTTGCACCATGGAGAATAGGGGAGAGCCGCAGCCTGCAGAATATTAACCAGGAAAAATCCTAAATAACCACATCTCTTCTACAGCGGCCTCTGGGTTGAAGAGATATTTTATCCGCGATCAAAGAATAAATAGTAATAAGTAATAAGCGCGACTCTGCTTTTAATTGGGGCAAGGTTATCTTTTATTTTCCTGATTTTGGTGCAAAAGCATTTATTATCGGTGCCAGTGAAAATGATGACGCTCTGCCGTTAAAAAGAACGCAGGCCGCTTTGCTTTAGGTTACGGTTTCGCTTAAGAAAAAAGAATGCCATATTAATGCAATAATTTATCTTTAAATTAATCCGTTACAGTGAGCAAGGTTGGACGACGAGGCGGTTATCCGCTAGAGTTATTCGTATCATCGCAGGTTGATGGATAATGCTTTTTCGGCTACGGCATGGTCAGGTTATGTACCAAAATGAACAAAGTGTGTCACTGCTTCGCAAATTTTGTGCAGCGCGTCCATCGCCGATTAAAAATGCCTTGCCATTAATTTGCGGATATGTGATAACAATTCGTGGGTCAAACGAGGTACAGTTCTGTTTATGTATGGCATCTTCAGTAAAGAAGTTACGAGTAAAAACGTTGACGTTGAATACCGCTTCCTTGCCGAACCTTAATTAGTGCCTCATTCAGTAACGTCTCTGGTTTCTCTGTAGGTCTGCCTCCGGGCAAAATAAACACTCTAAGGAATTTGCAAAATGGCAAAGATTAAAGGTCAGGTTAAGTGGTTCAACGAGTCTAAAGGTTTTGGTTTTATTACCCCTGCTGACGGTAGCAAAGATGTGTTCGTACACTTCTCCGCTATCCAGGGCAACGGTTTCAAAACCCTGGCTGAAGGCCAAAGCGTTGAGTTCGAAATTCAGGACGGCCAGAAAGGCCCGGCTGCAGTCAACGTAACCGCTATCTGATTTCGTGCCAGCTCGGTGCCATGCACCACTGAAAACGAATCCTGTAAAGCCCTGGTCATTTGACCGGGGCTTTTTCTTTGCACTTTCGATACGGCAGCGAACGGAGTAAACTGCGGCGCTCTTGTTAACGGAGTCCCTATGTTGCTGATCTGCCCCCTCTGCCATCTCTCTTTACAGCCGGAAAACCGCAGCTGGCGCTGTGAAAATCGTCATCAGTTCGATCAGGCGAAAGAGGGCTATCTTAATTTGCTGCCCGTTCAGCATAAAGGTTCGCGCGAACCTGGCGACAGCGCAGAGATGATGCAGGCGCGACGGGAGTTTCTACAGGCGGGTCACTATCAGCCTCTGCGCGACGGCGTGGTAGCGCTGCTGCGCGAGAAGCTGCAGGATGCTTCCGCGCTGCTCGACATCGGCTGCGGCGAAGGCTATTACACTTCGGCGCTCAGTACCCTTGGCGCAGAGGTTTACGGGCTGGATATCGCCAAAAACGCAATTCGTCTGGCGGCGAAACGTTATCCGGACGTGCAGTTTTGTGTCGCTTCAAGCCAGCGCCTGCCGTTTGCCGACGCCTCGCTGGATGCTGTGGTGCGCATCTACGCACCCTGCAACGAAGCGGAGCTGACGCGCGTAATCAAGCCCGGCGGCGTGCTGCTGACGGTGACGCCAGGCGCGCACCATCTGCAACAGTTCAAGGCGTTGATCTATCGCGAAGTACAGCTCCATGCGCCGGAAGAGAAGCTTTATAGCGGCTTTAGCGAAGAGACCCAGCAGTCGCTGCGCTATGCCATGCATCTGAGCGGGGACGCGGCGGCGACGCTGTTGCAGATGACGCCTTTCGCCTGGCGCGCGAAGCCTTCGGTATGGGGTGAGCTGCAGGCGACGAAAACCTTTGAGTGCGACGCTGATTTTCGTCTGACGCTATGGCGGCGCGGTTAACGCGCCTCTACCAGCGTGTTGTAGATACGTTCCAGATCGTCGAGCTGCTGCACGGCGATCAACAGGCGGCGCTGCTCCAGCTGCATCACCAGAATGCCATCTTCTGACAGATTGATGCTTTGAATGCGCGCATAGGCTATCCACACGCCGCTATAGAACAATCCCTCGCCCTTCATCAGCAGAGTTGGCCGACGAAGCCAGAACAGCCAGCAGGCGAGAAAGCAGAGCACCATCAGCAAGGTGGTCGTCAGCTGCGGTCCCTGATGGGTCACGTTATTCCAGAGTAAAATCGCCAGCAGCCCGATGAATATCAGGCTGTCAATCTTGTGTCTGCGTCGCAGTGGCACGCTTAAACGCGTCGGGCCTTTGCGGCGCGGCAGTATAAAGTCGTTATAGAGAGAGAAAAGCAGCAGCGCGGCGATGCAGAGCGCGATGAGGCCGTCCGTTAGTGTCATCACATTCTCCTTTGGCGATGCGTCGAAAAAGCGGGGAAGTGGCCGGGCGCAGCGCGCCCGGCGAGAGAACTACAGGCCAAGCAGGCCGATCCAGTAGCCAAAAATGCCGATGGCGAAGAAGCCAACGATAATCCACAGCGCGTTGACCTTACGACGCAGCAGCCACATACAGGCGAAGGTCAGCAGCAGCGGCACGATGCCCGGCATCAGCTGGTCGAGGATGGTCTGAACCGTGGTAACGGTGGTTTTCCCGGTCTGGTCGGTAATGCGCGATACTACCAGCGGGATATTAACGTGCGTCCACTTGTTCACCAGCGCGCCCATAACAAACAGGCCAAGAATCGACGCGCCCTCCGTCAGCTTCTGCAGGAAGCCGCCGCCCATATCGCTGACGATATCGATCCCTTTGCGGTAGCCATACGCCACGCCGTAATAGCGTGTCAGCATACGCGCCAGATTAAACAGCACAAAGAACAGCAGCGGACCGAGCAGGCTGCCGCTCATGGCGATGCCTGCGCCAAGCGCGGCGAATACCGGACGCACGGTTCCCCAGAAAATCGGGTCGCCAACGCCAGCCAGCGGCCCCATCAGGCCAACTTTAATGCCGTTGATGGCGGCGTCATCGATCGCCGCGCCGTTTGCGCGCTGCTCTTCCATCGCCATGGTGACGCCCAGCACCGGCGCGGCCACGTAGGGATGCGTATTAAAAAACTCCAGGTGACGCTTGATCGCCTGCTTACGCGCCTCGTTGTTTTCCGGATAGAGACGACGGATGACCGGCACCATTGAGAAACAGAAACCCAGGGCCTGCATACGCTCGAAGTTCCATGAACCCTGAAACAGGTTCGACCGCAAAAACACGCCGCGAATATCGCCCGGGGTGAGTTTTTTTTGCGTTGTAGTTGTATCTACCATGTTGTCACCTGTTCCTTAGTCAAGTTCGTTATCGAGATCGTTGTTTGCCGGACCCGCTGCAGGCGCACCCGCTACGCGGTTATATTTCGGTGCCAGCTGGATGTAGAGCACTGCCATGACGACGCCGATGACGCCCAGCGCCACCAGGTTGAAGCTGGTAAAGGCCGCGGTAACAAAGCCGAGATAGAAGAACGGCATCAGATAGCCTGCGCGCATCATATTGATGACCATCGCGTAACCAACCACGACGATCATGCCGCCCGCGATATTCAGACCATTGGTAACCACGTCAGGAATGGAGCTAAGCAGAGAGTGAACCGCGCTGGTGCCGACCGAGATCGCCACAATCAGCGCCGGAATGGCGATACGCATCGCCTGCAACACCAGCGCCGAAACGTGGATCCACGAAATCGCCGTCAGATTGCCTTTCTCCGCTGCCTTGTCGGCCGCATGCTGGAAGGCGACGGTAATGGTACGCACGATAATCGTCAGCACCTGACCCGCCGCAGCCAGCGGGATCGCCAGTGCAATACCTGCGCCGACGCTCTGGCCACCGGCAATGACCAGAATGGTGGAGATGATTGAGGCGAGAGCGGCATCGGGCGCCACGGCGGCACCGATGTTCATCCAGCCCAGCGCAATCATTTCCAGCGTACCGCCGATAATAATGCCGGTTTTCATATCGCCGAGTACGGCCCCTATCAGGGTACAGGCGACCAGCGGGCGGTGAAACTGAAACTCATCCAGAATCGAACCCATACCCGCAATACAGGCCACGATAAATATCAGGATGATTTGTAGCGAGGTTATTTCCATCATATCCCTTCTCCTCAGGAGGATAGCGTTAACTGGCCCGCAGGCGCAGCCAGCGGCGTTTTACGCATTGACCTTCGCGATCAGGTCCATCATTTTCAGTTTTTGATCGCTGGAAACTTTACGGACTTCCAGTTCAATGTTGCGTTCATTAAGCTTGCGGAACGCCGCGATATCTTTTTCATCGACCGATACGGCGTTATTGACCTGCGTTTTTCCCTGACGAAACGCCATGCCGCCGATATTGACCGATTTAATATCGACACCCTGTTCAACCACACGCAGCACGTCGGTAGGATTGGTAAAGAGCAGCATGACGCGGTCGCGACCATATTTCGGGTTGTTCCAGACGCGCACCATCTTGTCGACGTCCACCACATGCGCGGTAACGCCGGGCGGTGCGACCTGCGTCAGCAGGGTTTTGCGAACATGATCTTTCGCCACCTCATCGCTGACCACAATAATGCGCGCAACGTTGGTCTCTTTGGTCCAGCGCGTTGCCACCTGACCATGGATCAGGCGGTCGTCGATACGCGCCAGTCCAATTTTCATATGCTCGCCCGGTGCCAGCGGTTGTGCCGGCGGCGTCGGGGCTTTTGCTGCAGGCGCAGCGGCTGGCGCAGAGGGGGCGGCAAGCTGCGTTTTCTGTGCCTTAACGCCTTCGCGACCCGTCTCTACCGCGATGCCGACCAGTTCGACAAACGAGGGGTTATCGTCACGCGCCATTAGGGTCTCAACCAGCATCGGAATATTGACCCCGGCGATAACATCGTAATTTTCTTTATCCAGCACGATACGGCTGGCAGCATTGAAAGGACTTCCTCCCCAGGTGTCGACTAAAAACAGCGCGCCTTTCGTTGTATCCAGCTTTGCCAGTTGCGCCTGATATTTTTCGATAAGCGTTTCTGCATTCTCGCCGGGCACAAAGTCGATCCATCCGACGTTCTCCTGCTCGCCCAACAGCATTTCTGCGGTTTTAAGCAGTTGTTCGGCTGCCCAGCCGTGTGTACCAATTACTATCGCAATGGTCACTTGCTACCTCCGTTCGCTAAAGAAATTCGTCTGGAGCCGACGAATCGTTATGAGTTATCGTTACGGCTATCTATGGATAAACGTAATCAAACCATCTGCATAAATGAATCATTCCCCGGATGTTTTGAATGAATGGGTGAGTCGCGATTTATTTTAGTGCGCGAAAAAATAATTTATGTGACGCTCGTCAGCTATCAGACGGCCGGACTCGCAATAAGTCCTGTTTAATTCCGCTTTCCTGCTGAATCATTTGTAAATGAAAGAAAATTTTTTGACGTAATTTACCGGCCTGTTACATTAGCGATCTGTTTATTACTCAGGAGTAACGGGTTTCAGCCCACCTTTATGGATCGTCACCGACGTCGCTTAACCACTTTGATGCGCACCTTCGCGCCTTCTCTCACGCCTGACGGCGTTTCTGTAGTTCACCCGATTGCCTTTCTGTCACGTCGCCAGACGACGCTGACACGATATCGTTCAGTCTGCCTTTCGTTCAGGAGTCAATGATGGAATTTCTCTTCGACCCCTCAATCTGGGCCGGTTTGCTCACGCTTGTCGTACTTGAAATCGTGCTCGGTATCGACAACCTGGTATTTATCGCCATTCTTGCTGACAAGCTGCCGCCGAAACAGCGCGATAAAGCGCGCCTGATCGGCCTGTCGCTGGCGCTGGTAATGCGTCTGGGCCTGCTGTCGCTGATTTCATGGATGGTCACGCTGACGCGCCCGTTATTTAGCGTAGGCGAGTTTAGCTTTGCCGGGCGTGATTTGATTCTGCTGGTGGGCGGGGTGTTTCTGCTGTTCAAGGCGACGATGGAGCTGCACGAGCGGCTGGAGAACCGTCAGTTAGAGCATCAGGGGAATCGCAACTACGCCAGTTTCTGGGCGGTGGTGACGCAGATTGTGGTGCTGGACGCGGTCTTTTCGCTGGATGCGGTGATCACAGCGGTGGGCATGGTGAACCATTTGCCGATTATGATGACGGCGGTGGTTATTGCGATGGGCATGATGCTGCTGGCCTCGAAACCGTTGACCAACTTTGTCAACGCGCATCCCACCGTGGTGGTGCTCTGTCTCAGCTTCCTGCTGATGATCGGCCTGTCGCTGGTGGCGGAAGGTTTTGGCTTCCATATTCCGAAAGGGTATCTCTATGCGGCGATCGGCTTCTCTATCCTGATCGAGCTGTTTAACCAGATCGCGCGCCGCAACTTTATGCGTCATCAGGCGCATCGCCCGATGCGTGAGCGCACCGCCGAGGCGATTCTGCGACTGATGGGCGGACGTCAGCGTCCGGCGCAGCCCGCCACCAGCGAGGAGTCGCCTGTCACGCAGGCGATGCCGCAGGAGGCCTTTAAGGATGAAGAGCGCTATATGATCAATGGCGTGCTGACGCTGGCGTCGCGCTCTATCCGCAGCATTATGACGCCGCGCGGTGAGATCTCCTGGGTAGACGCTGAGCGTCCGCTGGATGAGATCCGTATTCAGCTACTGGATACGCCGCACAGTTTGTTCCCGGTGTGTCGCGGCGAGCTGGACGAAATCATCGGCGTGGTGCGCGCCAAAGAGTTGCTGGTGGCGATTGAGCACGGTATGGATGTGGCGACCTTTGCCGCCGCGTCGCCCGCGCTCATCGTGCCTGAAACGCTGGACCCCATTAATCTGCTTGGCGTGCTGCGTCGCGCCAGGGGGAGTTTCGTTATCGTCACCAACGAATTCGGCGTCGTGCAGGGGCTGATTACACCGCTGGACGTGCTGGAAGCCATTGCCGGCGAATTCCCGGACGAGGATGAAACGCCGGAAATTATTGCCGACGGCGACGGCTGGATTGTGAAGGGCGGCACTGACCTGCATTCGTTGCAGCAGCTGTTCGACGTGAACGACCTGGTCGACCCGGATGAAGATCATGCGTCGCTGGCGGGACTGCTGATTGCACAGAAAGGGCAGCTACCGCTGCCGGGCGAGGTGATCGATCTACCGCCGCTACACTTCACTATTCTGGAGGCGACCGATTATCGCGTCGATCTGGTGCGCGTGACGAAAGATAAGCCGCACGAGGATGAGGAAGAAGAGCAGTAAATAAAAACGGCGCTAAGGCGCCGTTTTTACTGCTTAGAGGTGAGGGAGCCAGCACGGGTGGCAGGGGCCGATCGCAAAGTCGCTCAAGGCATCCATGCGCGCTCGGCCCGCGGTATCCCTGCCGCGGGACGCTTTGCTCTTCGGCCCCTGCCACCCGCTGGGTGACGTTGTTTGCCGTCTGAAAGAGATTAAGGGGCGCCAGTCAGCAACTGCGCCTGATGCTGCTTCAGCCAGGCGGGAAAATCCTCTATCGGCATCGGACGCGCGTAATAATACCCCTGCAACAGATCCACGCCGCGCTCGCGCAAATAGGCCGCCTGTTCGGCCGTTTCGACCCCTTCGGCTACCAGGCTGATGTTTAAACGCTGCGCCAGCGAAATCACCATATCGGTCACCGTTGCGTTAATGGCGTCGGTGCCGATCGCGGCGGTGAAAATCTTGTCGATCTTCAGCACGTCCGGCTGCAAATCTTTCAGATAAGAGAGCGAGCTGTGGCCGGTGCCGAAATCATCAATGGCCAGACGCACGCCGATGCTGTGCAACTGCGAAATCACCTTCTGATCCACCACCGGCAGGGCGTCGCGCTCCGTCAGCTCCACTACCAGCTTCGGCAGCGGATTCGCTGGCCACCACAGCTGTTGCAGATCGTCGACGATAGCATGATCACGGAAGTGGCTGGCGGCTACGTTAATAGCGATATGGAACGACGGGCAGCGCGGCAGATTCGGCAGCTGCGCCACCGCTTTCTCTATCACAAAGCGCGTCAGCGGCGCGATAAGGTTTTGCTGCTCAGCCAGCGGAATAAAAACGTCCGGCGGGATCCAGCCCTGACGCGCGTTATGCCAGCGCAGCAGCAGCTCGATGCCGTCACAGTCGCCGCTTTGCGCATTAATCAACGGCTGGCAATACACCATAAATTCATTCGCGGTAATGCCGTAGCTGATCTGCCAGCTCAGGCTCATGCGATTCGCCGTTCCCAGCCAGACGATATAGCCAATCAGCAGGCTCAACAGCAGCGCCAGCGGCAGCTGCGACGGCAGCGTCGACATCGCCAGACGCGCCGGAGAAGGGCCATACAACGTAATAGAAAAAGGATAGCGCAGCGAGCCCTGATCGTAGCTGACTTCATCTTCCGACGGCATGGCGGGCTCAATCAACGGATTGCCATACTCCAGGCTCTCGCCGCCGACGCTAAAAATAGCGCGCTCTACCCAGGGCAGCTGCGGTTCCAGCAGATAAGTGCTCATCAGCTCGATATTGATTACCTGCAAAATGCCGGAGCGGTTATCGAGCGTTTTTGGCGTCCACAGCAGCAGGATCGGCGAACCCTTCAGCAGGTAGTTATCGACCGTCAGCATCATACGCTGGTTATTAAACGCCAGCTCCGGATAGGTCTGGCTGAAAGGAATGGCGCGCGGCCCGTAGATGCTGGAGCAGTAGATGGTGTCGTTCTCTACCAGCAGCATGGCGCGCACGGTTTGCAGCGCGGAAATTTTCTCAATAAGCGGGAAACGTACATCCTGGCAGGGCACGCCCACCAGACCAAGCGTATTGTTCGCCGAGACGTCGAGCGGCGAAAACATGCGGTCAAAGCGCTGAATGGCGTTATCGGCAAAATTGAGCGACTGCTGCTCAATACGTGATTTTTCTTCGAAAAAGCGAAAAGCCAGCGTCAGAATTAAAACCACAGCGGCGATCACCAACGCGATAAAGAGTCGCTTACGGCGAAACTGTCCAACATATTGCTGGGCCAAAAGCATCAGTAACCACCTTCCACACACTAAATTGACGCAGGATAACGGGGATGTTATCGGCAAGGCCTGAGTAAGGTTTAGCCATGCTTTATAAAAAAAAGCGGTAGTGAAAAAACCGCGCGACCTGAAAAGGTCGCGCGAATCATTACTCTATCGTTATTCTGTGCGATGAGGTAGGGCTGAGGACGTATTTCCTCACGGGCGCTTAAAAAACAGACGGCGCGGGAACATTAGTCACACTGAACTTTTATCGCCAGTCCGCCGCGCGATGTTTCGCGATATTTGGCGTTCATGTCTTTGCCAGTTTCATACATCGTTTCGATCACCTTATCGAGCGAAACGCGCGGTTCGCTGGTGCGGCGCAGCGCCATACGGGCGGCGTTGATCGCTTTCACCGAGGCGATAGCGTTACGTTCGATGCAGGGCACCTGAACCTGACCGGCTACCGGATCGCAGGTCAGGCCGAGGTTGTGCTCCATGCCAATCTCCGCCGCGACGCAGACCTGCTCCGGACTGCCGCCCAGCAGTTCGGCCAGCCCGGCGGCGGCCATCGAACAGGCCACGCCCACTTCGCCCTGGCAGCCGACCTCCGCGCCGGAGATGGAGGCATTCATCTTATAGAGGATGCCAATGGCGCCCGACGCGAGGAAATAGCGGGTAAAAATATCGGGCGTAACGGTTTCGATAAAGTGATCGTAATAGGCGAGCACTGCAGGCACGATACCGCATGCGCCATTAGTCGGCGCGGTCACGACGCGGCCCCCAGCGGCGTTCTCTTCATTGACCGCCAGCGCAAACATATTGACCCAGTCGATCACGTTCATCGGGTCGTTAGAGTGTTTAGACGAAGAGGTCAGCAGCCGACGCAGCGAGGCGGCGCGACGCGGCACGCGCAGGGGACCCGGCAGCACGCCTTCGGTGTTCAGCCCGCGATCGATACAGGCCTGCATGGTCTGCCACACGTCAGTAAAGTAGTCGCGGATCTCGTCACGCGAGTGCAGCGCCAGCTCATTCTTCATTACCAGCCCGGAGAGCGAAAGACCGGTTTCCCGGCAGTGCGCCAGCAGCTCTTTAGCCGAATGGAAAGGCCAGGGCACGCTCACTTCATCCAGCGTCGACTGGCCAAAATGCTCTTCATCGACGATAAAACCGCCGCCGACTGAGTAGTAGGTTTTACTTAAAATAAGCAGATCGCCCGCAAAAGCGAGCAGGCGCATGCCGTTTTCATGCAGCGAAAGGTTCTCGCTGCGAAACACCATGCCGCCTTCGCGCGGAAAGTCTACCTCATGCGCGCCGTTGGCCAGCAACAGCCGTTCGCGCTGTTCGACATCTTTAATAAACGCCGGAATGCTGTCGATATCTACCGTGGCCGGGGAAGCGCCCGCCAGCCCCATAATAATGGCGATATCGGTATGGTGGCCTTTGCCGGTCAGCGAGAGCGAGCCGTAAACATCCACGGCGATGCGCGTCACCTCCTGAAGTTTTCCCTGTTCAATCAGCAGATCGACAAACTCTTTACCTGCTTTCATCGGTCCCACGGTATGGGAACTCGACGGGCCGATGCCCACTTTGAACATGTCAAAAACACTAATCACAGGCGACACTCCTCACAAAAAAATTTTTATCTCTGCCGGGGCAGTTTATGGCGCTAATAGTAATCGTGGACCCGGGTAAATGAGCGCCTTTTCGCATGAAATAAACTAATCTTTCAGGCGAGAAATAGTTATGCTGAGAGCAAGCTCACAGCGGGCGGTTTAGCAGAAAAGATGAGACGAAGCGGGCGTCAGAACGCGATTTGCTGACTCAGGGAGCGGATAATGCCAGCCGTCATGCCCCAGACCAGATACTCCTGGTAAACAGAGAGCCAGACCGGATGACGCAGGCCTGCACGATGCACCTCCAGCGAGGCGTAGCGGTTAAGCCGCAGCGCCTCTTCCAGCGGCATTTCAAACGCGCTTTCCACCTCGTCGGGATTAATAGTGAGCGTAATCTCAGGGGAAATAACGCCAACCACCGGCGTGACGCGAAAACCGGTACTGCTGGTGACGGGCGCGAGCTGACCGAGCACCTTCACCTGATCGGGATCGATGCCGACCTCTTCCTGTGCTTCACGCAGCGCGGTGGCTACCAGCGAGGCGTCGTCATCATCCTGCATGCCGCCTGGAAAGGCGACCTGACCGGCATGCTTACGCAGCTCGCGCGAACGGCGCGTCAGCAGCAATCCCGGCGCTTCGCGCGCAACGATCGGCACCAGCACCGCGGCCTGGCGACCAGCGGGACGCTGCTGCGGTTTTTCCGGCTGTTGCAGGATAAAACGGGTAATAAAGGCGTCGAGCGTTAACGGCTGCATGGTTCGTCTCCGGAAAGCGCAGGTAAAATACGGCTGACTTTGTGTAAGGTTTCCTGATACTCCGCATCCAGCTCGCTGTCGGCAACCACGCCGCCGCCCGCCGCGCAGAAGAGCTGCTGCCGCTCCGCAATCAGCGTGCGGATGGTAATGCTGGTATCCATGCGGCCGCAGAGACTAAGGTAGCCGATGCTGCCGCACCAGGCATTGCGGCGATGCGGCTCCAGCTCGTCGATAATCGCCATCGCGCGGATTTTCGGCGCGCCGGTAATGGAGCCGCCGGGGAAACAGGCACGCAGCAAATCGCAGGCGTGCAGCGCTGGCGGCAGACGCGCGCGTATGGTGCTGACCAGATGGTGCACCGCCGGAAAAGGCTCTACCACAAACAGCTCCGGCACGCTGACGGAGCCTGGCACGGCGACGCGGCCAATATCGTTGCGCAGCAGATCGACAATCATCAGATTTTCGGCGCGATCTTTTTCCGACCGCGCCAGCGCCAGCGCTTCAAGCCGGTCGGCTTCAGCATCGGCGGCGCGCGGCCGCGTGCCTTTAATCGGCCGGGTTTCAATCTCATCGCCTTTCAGCGATAAAAATCGCTCCGGCGACAGGCTGAGAATAGCGCTGTCGGGCAGACGTAAAAAGGCGCTGAAGGGGGCGCGATTAGCCGCGTTGAGTCGGCAGAACGCCTGCCACTCATCGCCCTGATAGTGCGCCTGAAAGCGCTGCGCCAGATTCACCTGATAACAGTCGCCCGCCTGAATATAGGCCTGCACCGCATGGAAACGCGCGGCGTAGTCGCTGTAGCTGAGGTTGGATCGCCACGGGCTGGTCAGCGAGAAGGGCGCCGCGTCGCGCGCGGGCCACTGCCGCAGCCAGCGCAGCCGCGCCTGCGCATCGCCCAGCGACACCAGCGTCAGGCGCTGCAGATGGTGGTCTGCGATCAGCGCCCAGTCATAGATGCCGACGGCCATATCGGGCGTAGTCAGATCGTCTGCGGCATGCTGCGGCAGATTTTCAAAGCGCCGCCCGAGATCGTAACCGAACAGGCCGAGCGCGCCGCCCTGAAACGGCAGATCGTCGCGGCGGGCGGGATGAACGGCCAGCGCGTCGCACTGCTGTTGCACCAGCCGCAGCGGATCGTCAGAAGAGCGATGCTGCGCACCATCCGCCTCAAGCGTCGTGACGTCGCCCTGGGTCACCAGCGTGGCGCGCGGATCGGCGGTGAGCATATCGAAGCGATTATCGGCATGATCGGCGTTGCCGGAGGTAAGCAGCATCGCCCAGGGAAGGTGGGAAAGCCTGGCGAAATAGGCGCTGAGCGCATCCTGCGTATAGTGTAGACTGAGCGTTGAGACCATTATCCAGCAAAAATCAGACATCAAAGAGGGCGTTAGCCTGACATATTTTTCCCTGGCTGGCACCTGTTTGTTCCGCATGGAACCGTGCCCGCCTCGCAACCAGGAGTGAATAATGTTTACAGGTTTACCGGCACTTAGCCACGAACAGCAGCAGCAGGCGGTAGAGCGGATTCAGGAGCTGATGGCTGGCGGCATGTCCAGCGGAGAGGCGATTACTCTGGTCGCGCAGGAGATCCGTCAGACGCATCAGGGCGAACGGATCCGGGCGCTCTTCGAAGATGACGAAGACGAGGCGTAACGCCCGGCGCGGCCGTACGCTTACAGTGCCGCGATGATTTTAATCTCGACTTTATATTTCGGGTTCATCAGCCCGGCCTGAACGGTGCAGCGCACCGGCGCATTGCCAGGCGATACCCAGGCGTCCCAGGCGCGATTCATCGCCGCGAAATCTTCCTTTTCTACCAGAAAAATCGTGGCGTCGAGGATCTTGCTCTTGTCCGAACCGACGCGCGTCAGCAGGGCGTCAATCACTGCCAGCGCGTTGGCGGTCTGCGCCTCGGCGTCAGCGTCGAGGTTTTCCGGCACGCTGGTGTAATAAACAGTATCGTTATGAATAACGGCTTCGGACATACGATGTTCGGGGTCGATACGGGTAATGGTCATTGTTTCTCCTTATTTTTCCAGTTGATAGCCTGGCATAACCTGGGGCGCGCTGTCATCAGTTGTGGAGCGGCCAGCGGAATACTGACATAATTACAGTGTTTTTGCCGAAACGGGTGAGGAAGTGTGGCGGACGATTTTGCAGTAGAAGGCGCGCTGGCGCAGGCGATTGCCGGCTTTAAGCCGCGCGAGGCGCAGCGTGAAATGGCGCAGGCAGTAGAAGAGGCGGTAAAGGCTGGCGGCGAACTGGTGGTGGAAGCGGGAACGGGAACGGGTAAGACCTACGCTTATCTCGCTCCTGCGCTGCGCGCCGGAAAGAAAGTCATTGTATCAACCGGCTCGAAAGCGCTGCAGGATCAGCTTTACGGCCGCGATCTGCCGACCATCGCGAAAGCGCTTAACTTCACCGGTAAAACCGCGCTGCTGAAAGGCCGCTCTAACTATCTCTGTCTGGAGCGGCTCGAACAACAGTCGATGGCGGGCGGCGATCTCAACGCACAGGCGCTGGGCGATCTGGTGACCCTGCGCGGCTGGTCGTCGCAAACCGTTGACGGCGATATCAGCAGCTGCGGCGGCGTGACCGAAGACAGCCCCATCTGGCCGCTGGTCACCAGCACCAACGATAACTGCCTCGGCAGCGACTGCCCGCTCTATAAAGATTGCTTTGTGGTCAAGGCGCGTAAACGGGCGATGGATGCCGACGTCGTGGTGGTCAATCACCATCTGTTTCTCGCCGATCTGGTGGTGAAAGAGAGCGGTTTCGCGGAGCTGATCCCTGAAGCTGACGTGATGATCTTCGATGAAGCGCACCAGCTCCCCGATATCGCCAGCCAGTATTTCGGCCAGCAGATCTCCAGCCGCCAGCTGCTCGATCTGGCGAAGGACATTACCATCGCCTACCGCACAGAAGTGCGCGATGTGCAGCAGCTGCAGAAATCGGCGGATCGCCTCGCCCAGTGCGCGCAAGATTTCCGTCTGACGCTGGGCGAGCCGGGCTATCGCGGCAATTTGCGCGAACTTTTTGCCGACAATAACGTGCAGCGCATGTTTACGCTGCTCGATGACGCGCTGGAGCTCTGCTACGACGTGATAAAAATGTCGCTGGGACGCTCGGCGCTGCTGGACGCGGCGTTTGAACGCGCCGCGCTCTATCGGGGACGGCTCAAGCGGCTACGCGCCGTCAACGAACCTGGCTACAGCTACTGGTATGAGTGCAGCTCGCGTCATTTTACGCTGGCCTTAACGCCGCTCTCCGTCTCGGAACGGTTCCGCGAGGTGATGGATGCGCGTAAAGCAGCATGGATTTTCACCTCTGCAACGCTGGCGGTGAATGAAGAGATGCATCATTTCGCCGACCGCTTAGGCGTCAGCACGGCGAAAACCCTGATCCTCAACAGCCCATTCGACTATACGCGTCAGGCGCTGCTCTGCGTGCCGCGTAATCTGCCTGAGCCGAACCGGCCCGGCGGCGCGCGCCAGCTGGCGCGCATGATGAAACCGCTGATCGACGCCAATAAAGGGCGCTGTTTCTTTCTCTGTACGTCGCACCTGATGATGCGCGAGCTGGCGGCGGAGTTTCGCGCCAGCATGACGTTGCCGGTGCTGGTGCAGGGCGAAACCAGCAAAGGCCAGCTGCTCAGACAATTTATCGAGGCGGGCAATGCCCTGCTGGTGGCGACCAGCAGCTTCTGGGAGGGTGTCGACGTGCGCGGCGACGCGCTGTCGCTGGTGATTATCGACAAGCTCCCCTTTACCTCGCCGGAAGATCCGCTGCTGAAAGCGCGGATGGAGGACTGTCGCCTGCGCGGCGGCGATCCTTTCAGCGACGTTCAGCTGCCGGATGCGGTCATTACCCTGAAACAGGGTGTAGGGCGATTGATCCGCGACACGGACGATCGCGGCGTGCTGGTGATTTGCGATCAGCGGCTGGTGTCGCGTCCCTATGGCGCGCTGTTTCTCAACAGCCTGCCGCCGACGCCGCGCACCCGCGATCTCGCACGCGCCATCGCTTTCACGCAGCAAGCGAAACAGTAATTTTCCTTTGGCTGTGCTAACATGCGCGCCGTTTTGAATGACCCGAGGTTGTTATGTCTTCCCGAATCCTGGCGCTGGACACTGCGACAGAAGCCTGTTCAGCCGCGCTGCTTAACCAGCAGCAGATCGATGCCCGTTTTGAAATCGCGCCGCGCGACCATACGCAGCGTATTCTGCCGCTGGTCGAAGAGCTGCTGCTTGCGCAGCAGCTGGAGCTGACGGCGCTCGACGCGCTGGCGTTTGGCCGCGGTCCCGGCAGCTTTACCGGCGTGCGTATCGGCATCGGTATCGCGCAGGGCCTCGCGCTGGGCGCGATGCTGCCGATGATCGGCATCTCAACGCTGGCGACGCTGGCGCAGGGCGCTTATCGTCAGCAGGGCGCAACGCGCGTGCTGGCGGCGATCGACGCGCGTATGGGCGAGGTCTACTGGGCTGAGTATCAGCGCGACGCGCAGGGCGTCTGGCACGGCGAAGCCAGCGAAAGCGTGCTGTCACCGGAGGCGGCGCTGGCGCGCATGCAGGCGCTGGAGGGCGAATGGTTTACCGCCGGCACCGGCTGGCAGGCCTGGCCGCAGCTGCAGCAGGGCCATGCGTTAACGCTCAGGGAGAGCGGCGTCGAACTGCCCGCCGCAGAAGATATGCTGCCGCTGGCGCAGCAGGCGTGGCAGCGGGGTGAAACCGTTCAGCCTGAGCACGCCGAACCGACCTATCTGCGCAACGAAGTGGCGTGGAAAAAATTGCCGGGCCGCTGATGGCGGCGCAACTTATTGCGGTCGCTCCAGTCTAACAAACATCTTTTAGGAGAACGCCTATGTCAGTATGTCATAAAGGAATGTCCGGTGTTTTGTTAGCGTGCGCGCTGCTGCTCAGCGGATGCGTAACGGTGCCGGATACGATTAAAGGAAGCTCCGCGCTTCCCCAGCAGGATCTGGTCCGGGTGATGAACGACCCGTCGCTCTATGTCGGTCAGGAGTCCCGCTTCGGCGGCAAAGTGGTTAAGGTGACCAACCTTAACGGCAAAACCCGGCTGGAGATCGCCACCCAGCCGCTGGACGACAGCGCCCGTCCACGCTTAGGCGCCGCGTCCGTCGGTCGTATTTATGCCGATATCAATAACTTCGTTGATCCCACCGATGTTAACAATCAGTACGTTACCGTACTGGGCAACATCAAGGGAACCGAGAAGGGGACGATCGGCGCAGCCAGCTATAACTTCGTGGTGGTCGATGTACGCGGCTATCAGCGCTGGCATCTGACGCAGCAGATCAATACGCCGCCGCAGCCGATTGATCCCTGGATCTGGTATGGCCCGTCACGCCATCACCCCGGCTACTGGGGACCCAATCCCTACTGGGGAATGAACAGCGGCCCCGCTCAGGTGGAAACAATTCTGACGGAATAGGCGTTTAATGCGCTATTCAGGCCCGGCCGCGCCTGCCGCGACCGGGCTTTTTATTGCCGCTGAAAAGCGGGACGAAAATTAGTGATGCGCTTCGCAACCTCAGCAGGCCGAATCGGGCAAACTGGTACAATGAGTTAAAATATTGTTAACTGGCTGGGTGTTGAGGGTGCAATGGAAAAACAATATATAAATCGAGGTGAACCCTTGAACAAGGTCTGGCTGAAACGCTATCCGGCAGATGTGCCCGCCGAAATTAACGCGGATCGTTATACCTCTTTGGTCGATTTAGTTGAACAGGCCACACAGCGCTACGCCGATCAGACGGCCTTTATCAATATGGGGCAGCCTCTTACCTATCGGCAGCTTGAACAAAAGAGCCGTGCTTTCGCCGCCTACCTGCAGTCCAGCCTCGGCCTTAAAAAAGGCGATCGCGTCGCGCTGATGATGCCGAACCTGCTGCAGTATCCGGTGGCGCTGTTCGGTGTGCTGCGCGCGGGCATGGTGGTTGTAAACGTTAATCCGCTCTATACGCCACGCGAACTCAAACATCAGCTTAACGACAGCGGCGCCAGCGCCATCGTGATCGTCTCGAACTTTGCCCATACGCTGGAAAAAGTCGTGGCGGAGACGGCGGTCAAACACGTTATCCTTACGCGTCTCGGCGACCAGCTCAGGCCGGTAAAAGCCACGCTGGTTAACTTTGTCGTTAAATATATTAAAAAGATGGTGCCCAAATACCATCTGCCGGGCGCGGTAAGTTTTCGCCACGTGCTGCAGCAGGGCGAGTCGATGCCCTATCAGCGTCCCGACGTTTCCAATGACGACCTGGCGTTCCTGCAATATACCGGCGGCACGACCGGCATCGCCAAAGGCGCGATGCTGACCCATCGCAATATGCAGGCCAATCTTGAGCAAACCAAAGCGACCTACGGCAAACTGCTGCGTGACGGCAAAGAGAATGTGGTCACCGCGCTGCCGCTCTATCACATTTTTGCGCTGACCGTGAACTGCCTGCTGTTCCTGGAACTGGGCGGCCAGAATTTGCTTATCACCAATCCGCGCGATATTCCCGGCTTCGTGAAGTCACTGTCGAAATTTCCCTTCACAGCGATCACCGGCGTCAACACGCTGTTTAACGCGCTGCTGAACGACGCGCAGTTTAATAAGCTCGACTTTTCGACGCTGCGTCTCTCGGCAGGCGGCGGCATGGCGGTACAGAAGGCGGTGGCGGAGCGCTGGGAAAAGCTCACCGGTCACTATCTGCTGGAAGGGTACGGCCTGACGGAGTGTTCGCCGCTGGTCTCGGTCAATCCCTATGACATCACTGAGCATACCGGCAGCATTGGTCTGCCCGTGCCGTCGACCGATGTGCGCGTGGTTGACGATCAGGGCAACGATGTCGTTCCCGGCGAGCCAGGCGAGCTGTGGATCCGCGGTCCGCAGGTGATGGCGGGTTACTGGCAGCGGCCGGACGCCACCGAGGAGGTGCTGAAAAATGGCTGGCTCCTCAGCGGCGATATTGTTACCGTTGACGCACAAGGCTTTATCCGCATCGTCGATCGCAAAAAAGATATGATTCTCGTCTCGGGCTTTAACGTCTATCCCAATGAGATTGAAGATGTCTTAATGCAGCATCCCAAAGTGCGGGAAGCGGCGGCGATCGGCGTGCCAAGCGATCTCTCGGGCGAAGCGGTAAAAGTCTGCATCGTGAAAAAAGACGCGTCGCTGACCAAAGAGGAGCTTCTTGACCATTGTCGGCGCCAGCTGACAGGCTACAAGGTGCCGAAAATTATCGAGTTCCGCGACGAGTTGCCCAAAAGCAACGTGGGCAAAATCCTGCGGCGCGAACTGCGTGATGAAGCCCGGCCCAGCGCAAGCTGACGCCATAAGATTTCTGGTTGAACGCCGGCGAAGCCCGGCGTTTTTATTGATGATGAGATGGAGCGCCGCGCGCAGTTTGTCGCGGTGAAAACAAGATTTGAATTATTCGCTGATTGACCAAAACGAGCAACTGGCCGCCGTGTGCCAGAAGGCCCGCCAGCATGCGGCTGTCGCGCTGGATACCGAATTTGTCCGCACCCGCACCTATTATCCGCAGCTGGGGCTGATCCAGCTGTTTGATGGCGAACAGCTGGTGCTGATCGATCCATTAACGATCAGCGACTGGACGCCATTTATCGCTCTGCTGAGCGACACGCAGGTGACAAAATTTTTGCACGCGGGCGGCGAGGATCTCGAGGTCTTTCTGCACCGTTTCGGCGTGCTGCCGCAGCCGATGATCGACACGCAAATTCTGGCGGCGTTCAGCGGTCAGCCGCTCTCATGGGGCTTTGCCGCCATGGTGGCGCATTTTACCCAGACGACGCTGGATAAGAGCGAATCGCGCACCGACTGGCTGGCGCGTCCGCTGACCCAGCGTCAGTGCGACTACGCCGCGGCGGATGTGCACTATCTGCTGCCTATCGCGCATCAGCTGATGACCATGACCAAAGAGGCGGGCAATATGGCTGCGGCGCTCAGCGAGTGCGAACAGCTCTGCCAGCGACGTCTCGACGTGCTGCAGCCGCAGGAAGCCTGGCGCGAGATCACTAACGCCTGGCAGTTGCGTCCTCGTCAGCTGGCGGCTTTGCAGCTGCTCGCCGCATGGCGTCTCAACGTGGCGCGCGAAAAAGATATGGCGGTGAATTTCGTGGTGCGCGAGGAGAATCTGTGGAAAGTGGCGCGCTTTATGCCGGGCTCGATGGGCGAGCTGGATCACCTCGGCCTGTCGGGCCATGAAATCCGCTTCCACGGCAAAGCCTTGCTGGCGCTGGTGGCTGACGCGCAGGCGCTGCCAGAAGAGGCACTGCCGCCGCCGCTGGGCAATCTGGTGGATCATCCGCACTACAAAAACGTGTTTAAGGCGATAAAAGCGCTGGTGCAGGAAGTGAGTCAGGAGACCGGCTTTAGTCAGGAGCTGCTGGCGTCACGTCGTCAAATCAATCAGGTATTAAGCCAGCACTGGGGACTTAAACCGCAAACGCGCGTGCCGGAATTGCTGGCAGGCTGGCGCGGCGATCTGTTTAAAACCCGCATCGACGCTATTCTGGCTCAGTTCTGACAGAAAACATTCCCCTGCTCTGAAGCAGGGGAACATCAGGAACTGCACACGATCATTTGGCCGCTTCTTCCGTTTCCGGTAGCGTCACGTTCAGCTCCAGAATAGAAATATCATCGCCTTTCTGGTCAAGTTGAACGGTGACCATATCGGGATCGATCTTCACGTACTTGCAAATCACTTCCAGAATGTCGCGCTTAAGCTGCGGAAGATAGTGGGGCTCACTGTCGCCCCTTCTGCGTTCTGCCACGATAATCTGCAGCCTTTCCTTGGCTATGTTGGCAGTGTTCTTCTTCCGGGATAAAAAGAAATCGAGTAATGCCATGGTTTATCCCCCGAACAGGCGTTTCAGGAAACCCTTCTTCTCTTCTTCAATAAAGCGGAAGGGACGTTCTTCGCCGAGTAACCGATCTACGGTATCAGCATAGGCTTTGCCGGCATCGGAATTCGTGTCGAGGATCACTGGTTCGCCCTGGTTAGAGGCGCGCAGCACCGACTGGTCTTCCGGAATAACGCCAACCAGTGGAATGCGCAGGATCTCAAGCACGTCTTCCATGCTCAGCATATCGCCACGATTAACGCGGCCAGGGTTATAACGGGTCAGCAACAGGTGCTCTTTAACCGGCTCGAGGCTGTTTTCGGCGCGGCGGGATTTCGAGGCGATAATACCGAGGATACGGTCGGAGTCGCGCACCGAAGAGACTTCCGGGTTGGTGGTAATAATCGCCTCGTCGGCAAAGTAGAGCGCCATCAGCGCGCCGGTTTCAATCCCCGCCGGGGAGTCGCACACGATAAAGTCAAAATCCATCGCGGCCAGATCGTTCAGCACTTTTTCCACGCCTTCGCGGGTCAGCGCATCTTTATCGCGGGTCTGGGAAGCGGGCAGAATGTGCAGCATCTCGGTGCGCTTGTCTTTAATCAACGCCTGGTTCAGCGTGGCATCGCCCTGAATAACGTTTACGAAGTCATAAACCACGCGGCGTTCGCAGCCCATGATCAGGTCGAGGTTACGCAGACCAATATCGAAATCGATAACGACCGTTTTTTTGCCTTTTTGCGCTAAACCGGTGGCGATGGCCGCGCTTGACGTGGTCTTGCCAACGCCCCCTTTACCGGATGTAACTACAATAATGCGTGCCATAAATATTGATTTCCTTAACAGAAGAAAAGGGGCCTAATTAAGTGTCTGGATAGTCAGCGCGCCTTCTGCGAGGCTCAGGCGCGCGGCTTTACCAAAAAATTCCGCCGGGATTTGATCCATGATCCAGTACTCGCCGGCGATGGAGACCAACTCTGCTGCCAGGTTGGTGCAGAAAATCTGGCTGTTGCGATCGCCGCCAGCGCCAGCCAGCGCGCGTCCTCGCATCATGCCGTAAATATGAATATTGCCGTCTGCGACCAGCTCAGCGCCGGCGCTTACGCTGTTGGTGACGATTAGATCGGCATTGCGCGCGTAAATCTGCTGCCCGGAACGCACCGGCGTCGTGATAATGCGCGTTTTGCTGGCCGGCGGTTCTGCGGGCGCGGCGGGCTGAACCTCAGGTGCGGGCGCTTCGCTACGCTTGATGCTCTCTTTGCCTTCCGCCAGAACAGGCAGGCCCGCGCGAGCGATCATGCGCTTCAGTGCGTCATCTTTGCAGCCGCTGACGCCAACGATGCGCAATCCGGTCGCTGCAATCGCCTGCTGGAGCTGCTTCCAGTTGACGTTGCCGTTGAGCGCCGCCACATTAAGTACCACCGGCGCGTTTTTTAAAAAGTCCGGCGCCTGATCGATTTTGTCCTGAAGCGCCTTGCGAATCACTTCAGGTTCGGGATGGTGCAGATGAACAACAGACAGGGTAAAACTGCTACCTTTGAATTCGATTGGCGTTTGTGACATCTGTCCCACTCAGTCCTGTTTTCTCGCCCGGCGAACAAACGTCGATAAAATCATCATTTCAGTCCATCCGGTGAATATTCGAAGTTCTGCAAGCATGTTATAGTTACTGTTATTTCCAGGCAAGCCACCATCCAGGTTTATTCGAGTAAAAAATATGTTTTGTGTGATCTACAGAAGCCCGACCCGCGACCAGACTTATCTTTATGTTGAAAAAAAGGACGATTTTTCCCGCGTGCCTGAAGAGCTGCTGCGCGGCTTCGGCAAGCCGCAGCTGGCGATGGTGCTGAAGCTGGATGGCCGCGATCGGCTGGCCAACGCAGACATCAATAAAGTTAAACAAGCGCTTAGCGAGCAAGGCTATTATTTACAAATGCCGCCGCCGGTAGAAAGTTTGCTGAAAGTTCATCTTGAGTCGGCAAAAAAAGATTAATTCAGATTCATCTGTAAATATAATCAGTGGTCCCTGCTTCTTCAGCATAATTATATATAACCTTTTCCAGCAAAATAATGGCGCGATTACCGCGCCTTTTACTGTTCATTATTCTTTATTGCCCTCTGAGTGGCGATAAATTCACCGTTTCGGCAGCATATATTCACCCTTTTTTGACAATTTACGCACACTAATCTTTGCTAAAGCATCTTATTATGGCCGTTACGGCGGGCGAAGGATCCGCTGAACCGCAAACATCAACGTGCCGGCGTCGCTGGCATCACATAAACCAGAGCAGGGGATTAGCATGTATCAGCATCGTAACTGGCAGGGCGCCTTGTTGGATTATCCGGTCAACAAAGTGGTCTGCGTCGGCAGCAACTATGCGAAACACATTAAGGAAATGGGCAGCGCTACGCCAACCGAGCCGGTGGTTTTTATTAAGCCGGAAACGGCAATTTGCGATCTGCGCCAGCCGCTCTCTATTCCATCCGCTTTTGGTGAAGTTCACCATGAAGTTGAACTCGCGGTACTGATTGGTGCCACCCTGAAACAGGCGAGCGAAGATCATGTGGCGAAAGCGATCGCCGGTTATGGCGTGGCGCTTGATCTGACGCTGCGCGATCTGCAGGCGAGTTATAAAAAGGCGGGCCAGCCGTGGGAAAAATCCAAGGGCTTCGATAACTCTTGTCCGCTTTCCGGCTTTATTCCCTCAGCGGAATTTCCGGGCGACCCGCAGGATACCGAGCTGAAGCTGGTGGTGAACGGCGAAGTGCGCCAGCACGGCAGAACGTCCGATATGATCCACAGGATCCTGCCGCTGATCGCCCATATGAGTCAGTATTTCACCCTGCGCGCCGGCGACGTAGTGCTGACCGGAACGCCGGAAGGGGTCGGTCCACTACGCTCCGGCGATACGCTGGAAGTGTCGCTGGCCGGATACGGCATCAGCACGCGCGTGCTGTAATGCTTGCAACGCCGCGCCTGACCCGATATAAGGTGCGGTTTTGTGATTAACCCGGACGCAGCCATCATGAGTGAACTTCCTTTCTGGCAGACTAAACGCCTCGATCAAATGAACGACGACGAGTGGGAATCCTTGTGCGATGGTTGCGGCCAGTGCTGCCTTAATAAGCTGCAGGACGCCGACACGGATGAGATCTATTTTACCAACGTCGCCTGCAACCAGCTTAATATCAAAACCTGCCAGTGCCGCAACTATGAGCGCCGCTTCGAATATGAAGAGGACTGCATCAAGCTGACGCGTGAAAATCTGACGCAGTTTAACTGGCTGCCGCGCACCTGCGCCTATCGTCTGCTGGGCGAGGGCAAAGCGCTGCCGGCATGGCATCCGCTTCTGAGCGGTTCAAAGTCAGCGATGCACGCGCAGCGCATTTCGGTGCGCTATATCGCGGTGCGGGAAAGCGAAGTGCGCGACTGGGAAGACCATATTATCGATCGGCCCGACCGCAACGGTTAACAGATAAACAGGCTGCCCAGGCAGCCTGTTCTGTTTTAGCGGGAGAAGATGTCGCGGCGTTTTGGCTTGAACGGCTGGGCGATCAGCACTGCGATCGCCACAATCAGGTAGGCGGCGAAAACCACTATCATCCACTGCGGCATGCTCAGCGTCAGAAAATCCCAGTTGCGTTCGGCGCAATCTCCGCTGGCGACAAACACAGGGGGCAGCCACTTGTCCAGCGGCAGCCAGCCGGGAAAACGTGCGGCAAAGTCGCAGGTCGTAAACGGATTGGGATGCAGCTGCAGCATCGTGTGATCATACGAAAGCCGCAGTCCTTCGCAGGCGCTGTAGATCCAGATTGCCAGTCCAGCCCAGCGCAGCGGCGATTTAGGCGCGATGGCGCCAACGATGCCCGCACCCATGACGCCAAACAGCGCGCAGCGTTCATAAATACACATCACGCACGGCTTCAGGCCCATAACATGCTGGAACCATAATGCTGTTAGCTCCAGCGCCAGCGCCGTTATCGCCAGCAGTAACCAGGCGGCGCGGCCGCGCGAACATTGATTCAGATATCGCAACATCTTGCTTTCCCTGTAAACGGTAATGCCACGCAGTGTAAACCAAAAGCGCGGCGGTGCCAGCCCGGCATCAAGGTAAAATCGTGCTCAATTCCGACTTAACCTGATCCAGGGCAGCATTTACATCGATGGCGCGGCGAGCCAGCCCCAGTGCAGCAGCATTTCCGTGAAGGGTATCAGTAACCAGTGGATGCAAAAATAGCCTGTCAGCGACATCACGACGGTGAAGGGCAGCGCCATCCACACCATACGCCCATAAGAGAGGCGTATCAGCGGCGCCAGCGCTGAGGTGAGCAGAAAAAGAAACGCCGCCTGGCCATTTGGCGTCGCGACCGATGGCAGATTGGTGCCGGTATTGGTGGCGACGGCCAGCAACTGGTACTGCTGCAGATCGATCGCCCCCTGGCTGAAAGCCTGTTTCGCCTCGTTGATAAATACCGATCCGACAAAAACGTTGTCTGATATCGACGAGAGAAGTCCATTGAAGATGTAATACCAGCTGAGCTGCGCGTGCGGATCAGACTGCAGGACAAAGGTGATAAGTGGGCTAAAGAGCTGCTGCTCGACGATGACGGCAACGATGGCGAAAAACACCGTCAGCAGAGCGGTAAAGGGCAGCGCTTCGGTAAAGGCCTGGCCGATAGTATGTTCATCCGTTACGCCGCACAGCGACGTGGCGAGCACGATCACCGACAGCCCAATCAGGCCGACCTCCGCCAGATGCAGCGCCAGCGCGACGATGAGCCAGCAACCGATAGCCGCCTGAATCCACAGCTTCAGCCGATCCTGGCGCGTACGCTGCGTCGCCGCCTCAAGTTCGCTCTGCAGCAGAATGGTACGCACCTCATCCGGCAGCGTGGCGCCGTAGCCGAACAGGCGAAAGCGCTCTACCAGCACGCTGGTGAGTATGCCGCACAGCAGCACCGGCACCGTTACTGGCGCCATGCGCAGGAAGAAGCGGACAAAATCCCAGCCTGCCGCATGGGCGATAATCAGGTTTTGCGGCTCGCCCACCATGGTCATTACCCCGCCCAGCGCGGTCCCGACGCCCGCCTGCATCATCAGGCTGCGCAGAAATGCACGGAACTGCTCCAGCGTGGCGCGCTGTTCATGCTCCTCTGCGGCGTAATCGGGGTCAGAAGAGACGCGGTGGTAGATCTGATAAAAGCCGACGGCGACGCTGATGACGACGGCGACCACGGTCAGGGCATCAAGAAATGCTGAGAGAAAGGCGGCCGCCAGGCAGAAGGTCAGACTGAGCAGTACCTTCGACCGCAGCGACAGCAGCAGCCGTGTAAACATGAACAGCAGCAGCTGCTTCATAAAAAAGATGCCGGCCACCATAAAGATCAGCAGCAGCAACACCTCCAGATTACCCGCCAGCTGCTGTTTAACCTGTTCAGCGCTGGCCATGCCGATGGCGATCGCTTCCAGCGTCAGCAGACCACCGGGCAGTAACGGGTGACATTTCAGCGCCATGCCGAGCGTGAAGATAAACTCGGCAATCAGCAGCCAGCCGGCGAGAAACGGGCTGACCAGGAAGAAGAGCAGCGGATTGATAACCAAAAACGTCAGCAGCAGCGTTTTGTACCAGTTGGGCGACTGCCCGAGAAAGTTGCGGTGCAGCGCCTGGCCCCAGGTGATTTCCATGGCAAAGGTCCTGTGCGGGAAGAAGAGAATGAGCAAAGGGTAATAAGCGAAACAGCGAGGCGCAATCTCGTCTTGCAGGATTGCGTACGGCTGCCGGTTTTTGCACCAGCGCGCGCTTTTAATCCTTGTGCGGTCTATAACACACCCAGGGCGTCTGGTATGATGAGTGCCATATCGACAAAGAAAGCAACGAGAAAACATCGCTATGGTCATTAAGGCGCAGAGCCCTGCGGGATTTGCTGAAGAGTATATTATTGAAAGCATCTGGAACAGCCGCTTTCCTCCTGGATCAATCCTTCCCGCTGAACGTGAGCTTTCTGAACTTATCGGCGTAACCCGCACCACGCTGCGTGAAGTTCTGCAGCGCCTGGCGCGAGACGGCTGGCTGACGATTCAGCACGGTAAACCCACCCGCGTCAATGACTTCTGGGAAACCTCCGGGCTGAATATTCTTGAAACGCTGGCGCGTCTCGACCATGACAGCGTGCCGGTGCTGATCGACAACCTGCTGTCGGTGCGCACCAATATCGCCTCTATCTTTATCAGCCGCGCGCTACGTCATCATCCCGATAAAGCCCGCGCGGTGCTGGAGAGCGTCGCCGGTATCGATGATCAGGCCGATGCCTATACCGAACTCGACTACCGCGTGTTCCGCGGTCTGGCTTTCGCTTCTGGCAACCCGATTTACGGACTGATCCTGAATGGTCTGAAGGGGCTCTATACCCGCGTAGGGCGTCACTATTTTTCGAATCCTGAAGCGCGTGAGCTGGCGCGCAATTTCTACTCACGGCTTGAAGCGCTGTGCGTGAAAGAACCGTCGCAGGATCAAATTGTCGATGCGGTGCGCGAATACGGTCGTCGGAGCGGCGAAATCTGGCACAGTATGCAGAAAAGCATGCCGGATGACCTGGGCAGCAAACGCTAAAAAAGAAAACCGGACGCCGTCCGGTTTTTTTTCAGCCCGCATTCATGCTCACGGAGTGGGTAGCCTCAAACAGAAGAGCAAAGCGTCCCGCGGCAGGGATGCCGCGGGCCGAGCGTGCAGGGATGCCTTGAGCGACTTTGCGATCTGTTGAGGCTACTCGCGACAGCGCCTGTTTTATCGCTATAAAAAAACCGGACAGCGTCCGGTTTTTCCTCTTGCGAAGACCTTAAAGTGCGTTGCCGCGCGTCGGACAGCGATCCAGCAGTTCAACGCTGCCATCTTCGTTCTGCTGTTCGAGGATCACATCAAATCCCCACAGCCGGTGCACATGCTTCATCACTTCGCGGCGGCTCTTGTCGAGCGGCGTGCGGCTTTGCGGCACGTAACGCAGCGTCAGCGAGCGGTCGCCACGCAGGTCGACGTTATAGACCTGAATATTCGGCTCCAGATTGCTCAGGTTATACTGCGCGGAGAGCTGCTGGCGGATCGCGCGATAGCCCGCCTCATCATGGATGGCGGCGATCTCCAGATAGTTATTGCGATCGTCGTCCAGCACCGTAAAGAGGCGGAAATCACGCATCACCTTCGGCGACAGGAACTGGCTGATAAAGCTCTCGTCTTTGAATTCGCGCATTGCAAAATGCAGCGTTTCCAGCCAGTCGGAACCGGCGATATCGGGGAACCAGTAGCGATCTTCTTCCGTTGGCGACTGGCAGATGCGCTTGATATCCTGGAACATCGCGAAGCCCAGCGCGTAAGGGTTAATGCCGTTATACCAGGGACTGTTATAGGGCGGCTGAAACACCACGTTGGTGTGGCTGTGCAGGAACTCGATCATAAAGCGCTCCGACACTTTACCCTCATCATAAAGATGATTGAGGATAGTGTAGTGCCAGAAGGTCGCCCAGCCTTCGTTCATCACCTGCGTCTGTTTTTGCGGATAGAAATACTGACTCACCTTACGCACAATGCGCAGGATCTCGCGCTGCCACGGCTCCAGCAGCGGCGCGTTCTTCTCCATAAAATAGAGCAGGTTCTCCTGCGGCTCCGACGGGTAGCGCGCCGCCTCGACGTGCACCGCCTCTTTCTCGCGGCGCGGCAGCGTGCGCCACAGCGTATTCACCTGGCTTTGCAGATACTCTTCGCGACTCTTCTGCCGTGCTTTCTCTTCCTGTAAGGAGATTTTCTGCGGGCGCTTATAGCGATCGACGCCGTAATTCATCAGCGCATGGCAGGAGTCCAGCAGACGCTCGACCTCTTCGACGCCGAAGCGCTCTTCGCATTCGGAGATATATTTTTTCGCAAACAGCAGGTAATCGACGATGGAGCTGGCATCTGTCCAGCTACGGAACAGATAGTTATTCTTGAAAAAAGAGTTGTGGCCGTAGCAGGCATGCGCCATCACCAGCGCCTGCATGGTCATGGTGTTCTCTTCCATCAGATAGGCGATGCAGGGATTGGAGTTAATAACGATCTCATACGCCAGCCCTTGCTGTCCGTGCTTATAGCGCTGCTCGGTTTCAATAAACTTTTTACCGAACGACCAGTGAGCGTAGTTAATGGGCATACCCACGCTGGAGTAGGCGTCCATCATCTGCTCAGAGGTAATCACTTCAATCTGGTGGGGATAGGTATCGAGTCGGTAGAGTTTGGCTACGCGGTCAATTTCCGCAAGGTAGACATCGAGCAAATCAAATGTCCAGTCCGGTCCATCGCTGAGTCGTTTGCTGTCCTTAATCGGATCGTCAAAGATTGTCGTCATAGCGCACCTCTGTTTTGCAAACAGGCTTGCCCGATGCGAGCAGCCGGTTCCGGTAATTTCAAGGCTCGTCCCTAAGAAAGAGAACCCCAAAAACGGAGTGAACACTTCAATGATAGCCCACTGTTACCTATCTGATGGCGGAACTCAATCGAATTATTCGGCAGAAAATCATCTGAAAATAAGCGGAAAAGCATTTGATGAGCTGATGTCATCCCGAAAGGCGTAAAGTCGGGATAAAATGCTGTTTATAAGTGGATTGTATGGCGTCAACTTATTCTCCTGAAATAAGTGATTATTGCCGGGTACGCTATTATTAACTGCTAAGAACCGTTAAAAAAACGCATAAGTTACTGATTTTCACCCAGCCATAAGATTTTAGTGTTCGAAAAAGTGAAAAACATGTGAAATAAGTTAATGAGGTGAGGGCTTCTGTCGGCAGTTGGTAATGTGCTGATATTGCCCTGTAGTCTAGTGAATTATGCTTTTGAATTTGCCGGTGGGGGCGATATGCACGTAGTGATTTTAGGTAGTGGTGTGGTTGGCGTGGCGAGCGCCTGGTATCTGGCGCGCGCGGGACATCAGGTAACGGTGCTGGACCGCCAGCCCGATGCCGCGCTGGAGACCAGCGCGGGCAATGCGGGGCAGATATCGCCCGGCTATGCGGCGCCCTGGGCCGCGCCGGGCGTACCGCTCAAGGCCGTTAAATGGATGTTCCAGCGCCACGCGCCGCTGGCGATCCGCCTTGACGGCAGCAGCTTCCAGCTGCAATGGATGTGGAACATGCTACGCAACTGCGATATGCAGCATTATCAGCAGAACAAAAGCCGGATGGTACGTATCGCCGAATATAGCCGCGACTGTCTGAAGGCGCTGCGCGAAGAGACCGGCATCGCCTATGAAGGACGTCAGGGCGGTACGCTGCAGCTGTTCCGCACGCAGCAGCAGTTCGACAGCGCCAGCAAAGATATCGAGGTGCTGCGCGAGGCGGGCGTGCCTTACGAACTGCTCCATGCGCATGAGCTGGCGCGCGTTGAGCCGGCGCTGGCGACCACGCAGCATAAGCTCACCGGCGGCTTGCGTCTGCCTAACGATGAAACCGGCGACTGCCAGCTCTTTACCCAAAAGCTGGCGAAAATGGCGCAGGAGGCAGGCGTCGTGTTCCGCTTCAATACGCCAGTGGATCAGCTGCTGCGCGAAGGTAATCGCATCTACGGCGTTAAGTGCGGCGATGAGATCGTTAAAGGCGACAGCTATGTGGTGGCCTTTGGTTCTTACTCCACCGCGCTGCTGAAGCATATTCTTGATATCCCGGTTTACCCGCTTAAAGGCTACTCCCTGACAATTCCGGTAAAAAACCCGGAAGCCGCGCCAGTTTCCACTATCCTGGATGAAACCTATAAGGTGGCGGTCACCCGTTTTGACAACCGTATTCGCGTCGGCGGCATGGCGGAAATCGTTGGTTTTAACAACAAACTCTTGCCTGCGCGTCGGGAAACGCTGGAGATGGTGGTCCGGGATCTTTATCCTGAGGGCGGTCATATTGAACAGGCCAGCTTCTGGAGCGGCCTGCGTCCTATGACGCCAGACGGAACGCCGATCGTCGGCCCGACGCCGCTCAGCAATCTCTACCTGAATACCGGACACGGCACGCTCGGCTGGACCATGGCTTGCGGATCCGGTCAGCTGCTGGCCGATGTGATCAGCGGTAAAACCCCGGCGATCGCTGCCGACGATCTGTCGGTGTTCCGCTATCTGCCTGGTTTTACACCGTCATCTTCACCATTACGCAACGCGAACGCCACGCGTTAACATTCAGGGAGAGGGAGTATGTCACGTCCAGTTTTCGCCACCGTAGATCAGCAGGCGCTGCGCCATAATCTGGCGATTGTGCGCCAGGCGGCGCCCGGCGCGCGCGTCTGGTCGGTAGTGAAGGCCAATGCTTACGGCCATGGCCTGGCCCGCGTATGGGAGAGCCTGGCGCAGACCGATGGCTTCGCGTTGCTGAATATGGAAGAGGCGATACTGCTGCGCGACAGCGGCTGGCGTAAACCGATCCTGCTGCTGGAGGGCTTTTTCCATGCTGAGGATCTGGAGCTGATCGATCGCTATCGCCTGACGACCAGCGTGCACAGCAACTGGCAGATCAAGGCGCTGGCGGAAGCGCAGCTCTCCGCGCCGGTAGACATCTATCTCAAGGTCAACAGCGGCATGAATCGCCTCGGCTTCCGGCCGGAGCAGGCGCAGGCTGCTTATAAAAAGCTGCGCGCGCTGCCAGGCGTAGGCGATATCACGCTGATGGCGCATTTTGCCGATGCGGAAAACCCGGATGGGCTGATTGAGCCGCTACAGCGTATCGAACGCGCCGCCGAAGGGCTGGATATCCCTCGTTCGCTCTCCAATTCCGCCTGCACCCTGTGGCATCCGGAAGCGCATTACGACTGGGTGCGCCCCGGCATTATTCTCTACGGCGCATCGCCCAGCGGCGACTGGCAGGATATCGCCAGCACCGGACTGAAACCGGTCATGACGCTGAATAGCGAAATTATCGGGCTCCAGCAGCTGAGTCGTGGGGATGGCGTCGGCTACGGCTATCGCTATCACGCGCAGCAGGAGCAGCGTATCGGTGTGGTCGCCTGCGGCTATGCCGACGGCTATCCACGCCATGCGCCCAACGGCACGCCGGTATCCGTCGATGGCGTGATGACGCAGGTGATTGGCGCCGTCTCGATGGATATGATCACCGTCGACTTAACGCCTTGCCCTCAGGCAGGCATCGGTTCGAAGGTTGAGCTGTGGGGTGAACAGGTGAAGATCGATCAGGTAGCGAAAGCGGCCGGCACGGTAGGCTATGAGCTGATGTGCGCCCTTGCGCCTCGCGTGCCGGTTAAGGTTATTTAAGCGCGGTCAGCGAACCGTGCATCTTCTTGCTGCAGCGCCAGGCGATTAACGCCAGCGCTGCGCCCGCCAGCATCATCAGCGCCAGCGCGCTCTTTTCCGCCACGGGCAGCATCACAATCAAGAGGCTGCCCGCCGCGCCGCCTGCCATCTGAATAAAACCCTGCAGCGCCGCTGCCACGCCAGCCTGCTGCTGGTAAGGCTCCAGCGCATAGCTGGTGGCTGGCCCGACGGTGAACGCCAGCCCTGCGACCGAAATGGCGACCGGCAGCATATAGAGCGCCCAGTGAGTCTGCACGCTTTCCGGCAGCAGATGCATGCCAGCAAACAGCAGCAGCGCGCCCGCCAGCATAGTGACGAAGCCCATCGCCAGACAGAACGGCCGTCCCGCTTTGCGGATGGTTTTATTGACGAAGGCGCTCACCAGCATGATCCAGAAACCATTAGCGCCAAAGGCGAACGAGAACTGAATCGGCGTCAGGCCGCCTTCTGTCATCAGCACATGCGGCGCCAGCGAAACATAGGTCAGCACCATGCCGAGCGCGCCGGCATTTGCGAAGGCGAAGGCGAGAAAGCGCGGCTGACGCAGGATAGCGCCATACTGCGCCAGCGGCAGCCCTTTTACCCGCAGCGTATTGGCGGGCCGCGTTTCCGGCAGCCAGAGCAGCACGATAAGCGCGATAAGCAGGCCGTAAGCGCACAGGAACCAGAAGGGCGCACGCCAGCCGAAGGCGCTGGCGAGCAGGCCGCCCAGCAGCGGCGCCAGCGCAGGCACAATATTCAGCGCGCCGTTGAGAAAGCCGTAAGCGCGCGCCGCTTCGTCGCCGCTCAGGCGATCGCGCACGCCGCTAAAAGCCACGACGGCGCTGCAGCACACCGCGCAACCCTGGATCAGCCGCGCAGAGAGAAACATCGGCCAGTTGCTGGCGGTCGCCGCAACGATACTGCCCGCCACATAGAGTGCCAGTCCCGCTAAGGCAATGGGTTTGCGTCCGTAATTATCGACCAGCGGACCGGTAACCAGCTGCCCTAAACCCATCACCAGCAGAAAGATCGGAATGGTGGTCTGCACCAGGCTGACCGGCGTATTCAGGCCGATCGCGATATCGGGCAGGGTAGGGAGATAGAGATCGATGCCCAGCGGCGCCAGCAGCACCAGGCTCAACAGCATCAGGGTAAATTTTTGCATAAAAACCAGAAGGTAAACGCTCTGTTAAAACAAGCGGGAAGGGTAATGAGTTGGGGGCGAAAAGAAAAGCGAAAAATGCGATGCCCGCCGTAAAGCGGGCATCCGGACGAGCTTAGTACGCGCCGTCGCGGCGCAGCACCACACCTGCGGTTTTAAACAGAATAGCAATATCGGTCCACAGCGCCCAGTTCTTCACATACCAGGAGTCGAAGTAGACGCGGGTATCGTAGTCGATATCGTTACGTCCGCTGACCTGCCACAGGCCGGTCATGCCTGGTTTCGCCATCAGATAGTAATCGACATCGCCCGCATAGCGCTCCAGCTCCGCCTCAATAACCGGACGCGGCCCGACAAGGCTCATCTCGCCGCGGATTACGTTCCACAGCTGCGGCAGCTCATCGAGACTGGTTTTGCGCAGGAAGCCGCCGATTTTGGTGATGCGCGGATCCTTTTTCAGCTTAAAGTCTTTGTCCCATTCGGCGCGCGCCTCTGCGCTGGTGGCCAGCAGCTGCTCCAGCACCTCTTTCGAGTTGGTCACCATGGAGCGGAATTTCAGGCATTTAAACTTCACGCCGTTCTGACCAATACGCTCGTGACCGTAGATAGCGTTGCCGCCGTCGCGTTTCACCATATAGCAGAGCAGACCGAAGACGGGGGCCAGGAACAGCAGCAGCAGCGAGGCGACCACAATGTCGAAACAGCGCTTCAGGAAGCGGGAAGAGCGCTTGGCGAGGCTGTTGCTGACGCGCAGGATCATCACCTCATGGCTGAAGATAAACGACATGTCGGTGCCGTAGAGCGGTACGCCGCGCAGGGTAGGGATCACGGAAATCGATCGGCAGTTCATCTTCGACAGGAACTTCAGCCAGGTATCGCGTACGACCTGCTGCTCAAATTCAGTGGCAACGATAAACTGCACGTTGTCGCGGTCAATGGTCTGCCAGTTAATATCCTGCTGTTTAATAACTGGCACGCCGTTAACAGACGGCGGCGTATTTTCTTCGTCGGTGCTGATAAACGCCTGCACGTTATAGCCAAGGATCTCTTCGCTCTGCAGTGCAGCGTAGGCTTCCATGGCGTTTTTACCCGAACCGATGATGATAGTCTCTTTCTGCCACTGGCCGGCGCGGTTAATGGCGCGCTTAACGCCTGCACGCATCAACGGCAGCAGCAGCAGCGCGTAGGTCCAGCTAAACAGCCACACCATGCGCGAGAAATCCCACTTGGAAAAGGCGATCAGCGCCAGATCCAGCAGCGAAAAGACGAACAGCGTTTTAACCACTTCCTTCAGTTCAAACCAGAAAGGCTTGCGATAGGTGTAGTGACGCATGCGCATCCAGAAATAAGCGGTGCACAAAACAGAAAGCGCAAACTGCGCAATAAAACGATATTCAATTTGATGGGGCGGAATAAACCCATCCAGATCGCCCCAGATCCCCTGAATAGTCGCAGCGGATAAAAACAGCGACAGATTAAGGGCAATCAGATCGGAAAAGCTTAACGCAAGCTTTGCGATGATATTTTTTCGCGTTCCGCTCCATGAGCGGCTCGCATCATTCATTATCAGTGTACTTGCCATAACACCTGCTCTCTTTTTTCTTAAGTAAAAGATGGCCTGACCAGAATCAAGTACGCGCTCAGGAGTGGACAACTGAAAAAGCAGAACAATCGTTTTCAGTTCATTACAGTCGTTAGAGCCATACAGGCTGCAGTGAAAAGATAATTAAATTACGTGATTGTTATCACGAAAAGCTGCAGCAGCGATTAAGAGTATGCAGGAGATATTTGACAGAGTTAATACGGAACAAATCCGAAAAAACTATTTTTGCCTAAAGTTTTATATTGATAAGTGATTGAAATAGTTGCTTAAAACGACGTGGGAGCTGAAAATAACCAAATATTCCAGACCGCTTTTTCGGAATTACCGCCAGGAATGGTCGCTGGCGGCGAAAAGTTAACTCAGGCAGGTTTTTTTAATACCCACTGGTCTTGCTGTTTATCGTAATGCCCAATTTGCAGATCCACCGGTTCGCCATCAATCCATGCGGGTACGCTGGTATCGTGGTCCCAGCCGTCGAGCTGATAACTCAGATCGGGATTGGTTTGACAGGGGATGCTGACGGTCTGCAGATTATCGCTGTCGAGTTCGGCATCAATTATCTCATAACGACCAATTTTAACGACGTGTCCCATAACTTTCTCCCGTTCGCTGGGCCAAATAATGAGCATAGCTGTTTCCGCTGGAATATCGAGTCGTAGCGTCTCGGATTATTCTCGCTCTTCAGCGACGCGCACGCCGATTTTAACGATGCGGTTATCTTCTTTTTCCGCCACTGTCCAGGTAAGGTGATTCCACTCCACATGGTCACCAACTACCGGCGTTCCGCCAAGCATGCTCATTATCAGCTGACCGAGCGACTGCTGATCGTTGGTATCTTCTCCCAGCTCCAGCCCATAAATCTGTGCGACATCGCGCAGGCGCGCTTCAGCATCAAGAATAAAGTCGCCGAAAAAGCGCTGATCCAGCGAGACAGGCGGCGACTGGCTGAACATTTTACCCAGCGCGGGGAGATCGCGTTCGCGACCAATCACACAGATGACATCGCCCTCTTTCAGACGCGTATTACTGTTAGGGTGCATCAGCGCATTATCACGGAACAGCGCGGCGATACGGGTTTCGCGCGGCATCTGCAAATCGCGCAGCGCCGCGCCAACGCACCATTTGTCGGCGCTGAGCTGATAGACGAACTGCTCCCAGGGATTTTCCGGATGGATATCCAGCCCGACGCGGCTGATGGGCGACGCCGTTGGCGGCACCACGACGCGCGCCTTTTTCGCCGCAAAGCCAAGCGATGTCCCTTGCAGCATCAGCGACACCAGCACCACAAAGAAGGCGATATTAAAGTAGAGCGAAGCGTTTTCCAGACCAGCCATCATAGGAAAGACCGCAAGGATAATCGGCACCGCGCCGCGCAGGCCGACCCAGCTAATAAAAATGCGCTCACGTCCGGTAAAGCCGCGGAACGGCAGCAGGCCCACCAGAATCGACAGGGGGCGCGCCACCAGGATCAGCCACAGCGACAGAATCATCGCGGGTACCGCGATGTGCCACAAATCAGAAGGGGTCACCAGCAGGCCCAGCACGATAAACATGCCGATCTGACTGAGCCAGGCCATGCCGTCGAAGGTCTGCAAAATACCGTGGCGGTTACGAATCGGTCTGTTGCCGAGCAGAAAGCCGCAGAGATAAACCGCCAGAATGCCGCTGCCTTCCAGCATTGTGGTCAGCGCGAACACCAGAATACCGCCGCTCAGCGCCAGCAGCGGATAGAGCCCGGGAGCCAGACTGATGCGGTTAATAAGCTGCTGCAGCGCCCAGCCGCCACCCAGCCCCAGCACGATGCCCAGACCGAACTGCTGCACCAGATGCACCAGAAACATCCAGTCGAGTCCGGTTTCCCCTTTCTGGATCATCTCAATCAGGGTAATGGTCAGGAACACCGCCATAGGATCGTTACTGCCCGATTCAATCTCTAGCGTAGAGCTGACGCGTTCGTTCAGGCCTTTGTCGCCCAGCAGCGAGAAAACCGCCGCAGCGTCGGTAGAACCGATGATCGCGCCGATAAGAAAACCCTGCATTAAATCGAGACGGAACAGCCAGGCGGCGGCCAGTCCGGTCAGGCCGGCGGTAATCATTACGCCGACCGTCGCCAGCGAGAGCGCCGGACCCAGGGCAACCTTGAAAGAGCTGGCTTTGGTGCGCATACCGCCGTCAAGCAGGATCACGGCCAGCGCCAGGTTAGAAATCAGATAGGCGGCGGGGTAGTTGTCAAAGGCGATGCCGCCGATGCCGTCGACGCCTGTCAGCATGCCTAAAGCCAGAAAGATCACCAGGATCGGAATGCCGAGTCGTGAAGAGAAAGAACTGAGTAAGATGCTCGACGCAACCAGCACAGAACCGATGATAAAAAGGCTATAGACAATGTTGTGGTTCAATGTGGTCTCCTGCGGTTACGACAAACATAAGAAGGCTGGTGCCGGGAAAGGCCGGGCATCTGAAAAAGAACATGCGTAATCAGCAAGTTGTCATCACGTTAACTTTAATTATACGAATTGATTTTCCTGTTTAAGCTGAGGCTTAATGTGCAAAAAAAAGGCATTGTTCGTCAAGGGGATTAATGGCGGGTATTTTAGCAGATATTCGTGCGATCAAATAAAAAGCCGGTCATAGACCGGCTCAGAACGTCAGGCTTCGGCTGCCTGTTTGTGAAACAGCTCGCGAAACACAGGATAGATATCTTCTGGCTCGCGAATATGCTGAATGGCGAAATTATCAAATACCGACTGCAGATGTTCATACTCGCGCCACAATGTCTGATGTGCGCGTCGGGTGATCTCGATATAGCTGTAGTAGCGCACCACCGGCAGAATATTCTTCGCCAGAATTTCGTGACAAAGCGGCGAATCATCCGCCCAGTTGTCGCCATCTGACGCCTGCGCCGCATAGATGTTCCACTGCGCCGGGTCGTAGCGCTCCTTAACCACCTCGTCCATCAGCTTCAGGGCGCTGGAGACGATAGTGCCGCCCGTTTCCTGCGAATAGAAAAACTCCTGTTCATCCACCTCTTTCGCCTGCGTATGATGGCGAATATAAACCACATCCACGTTTTTATAGGTCCGGCTCAGGAAGAGATAGAGCAGGATATAGAAGCGCTTCGCCATATCCTTCGTCGCCTGATCCATCGAGCCGGAGACATCCATCAGGCAGAACATCACTGCCTGGCTGGAAGGTTCAGGACGTTTTTCAAAGTTTTTGTAGCGCAGGTCGAAGGTGTCGATAAAGGGCACGCGCTCAATGCGCGCGCGCAGTTCGGCAATCTCCTTGCGCAAGCGCTCCTCTTCCAGCAGCTGCGCCGGCTCCGCTTTTTCTATCGCGGTCAGCGCCTCTTCCAGTTCATGCATCATGCGCCGCTTGCCTGCGGTCATCGCGGTTCGCCTCGCCAGCGAGTTTTGCAGCGAGCGCACCACGCTGATATTGGCGGGCACGCCGTTAGAGGTGTAGCCAGCGCGATGGGTTTTATATTCGTTGAGCTGACGATGCTGATTCTTACGCAGATTCGGCAGCGCCAGATCCTCAAACAGCAGGTCGAGATACTCATCTTTGGAGATCTGGAAAACAAACTCATCCTGGCCTTCGCCATCCTGACTGGCGTTGCCCTGACCACTGCCGCCGCCACCTCCGCCACCCTGAGGCCGCTCGATACGGTCGTTCTGCACAAAGTGGTCATTACCCGGATGAACGCGATGACGACTGCCGCCGCGTCCCTGATGGAAAATCGGCTCGTTAATATCATCAATGGGAATCGAGACGGATTCGCCACTTTCAACGTCGGTTACCGAACGCTTATTGATGGCCTCCGAGATAGACTGTTTGATTTGCGACTTGTAACGGCGCAAAAAGCGCTGTCGATTGACTGCGCTTTTATTCTTGCCGTTGAGTCGCCGATCGATGAAGTAGGCCATAAAACTCCCCCAAACGTTGTAAGCAGGTCGGGCTGTGGCCCGACCTTATGGGTTTAATGCCAGCGCATCAACGTGCTTACGCGGTGTGATTATGACGATTTACGCACGCGCAGATACCATTCGCACAGCAGACGCACCTGCTTGCGGGTATAGCCTTTCTCCATCATGCGATCGACAAAATCGTCGTGTTTTTTCTGTTCATCCGTGGAGGTTTTGGTATTGAACGAGATAACCGGCAGCAGCTCCTCGGTGTTAGAGAACATTTTCTTCTCAATCACGGTGCGCAGCTTCTCGTAACTGGTCCAATTGGGATTGCGCCCGCTGTTCTGCGCGCGCGCGCGCAGCACGAAGTTCACAATCTCGTTTCGGAAATCTTTCGGGTTGCTGATCCCGGCCGGTTTCTCGATTTTTTCCAGTTCCGCATTCAGCGACTCGCGGTCGAACAGCTGTCCGGTGTCAGGATCGCGGTACTCCTGATCCTGAATCCAGAAATCGGCGTAAGTCACGTAGCGGTCAAAGATGTTCTGGCCATATTCAGAGTAGGACTCCAGATAAGCGGTCTGAATCTCTTTGCCGATAAACTCGGCGTATTTGGGGATCAGATAGCCCTTCAGGTGTTCCAGATACTTCTCAGCCTGGTCCTGCGGGAACTGTTCACGCTCAATCTGCTGCTCCAGCACATAGAAAAGATGAACCGGGTTCGCCGCCACTTCGGTATGGTCGAAGTTAAAGACGCGCGACAGAATTTTAAACGCGAAGCGGGTCGACAGGCCGTTCATGCCCTCATCCACGCCCGCGTAGTCGTGATATTCCTGCCAGGATTTGGCTTTGGGATCGGTGTCCTTCAGGCTTTCACCGTCATAAACGCGCATTTTTGAATAGATGCTGGAGTTTTCCGGCTCTTTCAGGCGCGACAGAATAGAGAAACGGGCCAGCGTTTCCAGCGTGCCGGGCGCGCAGGGCGCGGTAGCCAGCTCGCTGTGGTTAAGCAGTTTCTCGTAGATTTTGATCTCTTCGGAAACCCGCAGGCAGTAAGGCACCTTGACGATATAGACACGGTCAAGGAACGCCTCGTTGTTTTTGTTGTTGCGGAAGGTTACCCATTCCGATTCGTTGGAGTGCGCCAGGATAATACCGTTGAACGGCAGCGCGGAGATCCCCTCCGTACCGTTATAGTTCCCTTCCTGCGTCGCCGTCAGCAGGGGATGCAGCACCTTAATTGGCGCTTTAAACATCTCGACGAATTCCATAATACCCTGGTTGGCGCGGCACAGTGCGCCGGAATAGCCATAGGCATCGGGATCGTTCTGCGCATGGTTTTCCAGCTTGCGGATATCCACTTTACCCACCAGCGCGGAGATATCCTGGTTGTTCTCGTCGCCAGGCTCGGTTTTCGCGATCGCCAGCTGCTCAAGAATCGACGGCCAGACTTTCACGACTTTGAAGCGAGTAATGTCGCCGCCGAATTCATGCAGCCGTTTAGCGGCCCAGGGCGACATAATTGTGCCGAGATAACGACGCGGCACGTTGTACTCTTTTTCAAGAATGTTGGCGTCTTCCTGCGGATTAAACAGGCAGAGCGGATGATCGTTGACCGGGCTGCGTTCGCCGTCGGCGCTCAGAACGTAAATCGGCACGCGCTGCATCAGCGCTTTCAGACGCTCCGCCAGCGATGATTTACCCCCGCCTACCGGCCCCAGTAAATAGAGGATCTGTTTTCTCTCCTCCAGACCCTGAGCGGCATGTTTCAGATAGGAAACGATCTGCTCTATAGCTTCTTCCATGCCATAGAACTCTTCGAAGGCCGGATAGCGGCCAATCACACGGTTAGAGAATATTCTGGAAAGGCGTGGCTCCTGAGCAGTGTCGACCATTACTGGCTCACCAATAGCCATTAAGAGTCGCTCTGCGGCGTTGGCGTATGCACTGCGATCCTGCTTACAGATGGCAAGGAATTCCTGCAGTGTGAACTCTTCGTCCTTGGCAGCTTCATAACGCTGACGATAGTGATCGAATATATTCATAGCGATGCCCGTCCTTTCGTTTTTAGCACAGGTAAAGGAGCGTAATTAAAGGCTCATGCAGCTCCCGGAAGATATTCTGATTTGAGTACAGCAACCCTTATGCCAACCTGATGTATTGTTATCGGGGTACACACTTCTTATGGTCACTCTGCTCGTATAAAGTCTTACGGCTTACTCTTAACTGTAGAAGGCATTTAGGAAATTTCCTCCGCATAATTTTGCTATCTGGCGATATATCAATAACAAAGTCAGTTTGTTGCAAAGCCAGGCTTGCGCTATTCAAAGGGAAAAGAGAGTAGAATCCGGCAGATGTGCCGCTTTCAGCCGCTCTGCTAAAGAGCACCGCAGATTATGGTTAAACAGGCGAGCAAAAATCGTTAAACTTCGTAGTGATTTTTATATTTATGGAAGAAATAAATTGTGAACCATTTCAAACTTAAAGCGCATGGCGCAATTATTTGCGCTCTTTTTTTTGCTAATACCGCTGCTGCTGAAAGCTTCTCATTAGGCGCATCAGTGATTTACGCCCAGTCCCCCTACCGTGGCGGACAGGATCGCTATTTACCGCTGCCGGTTATCAATTATGACGGCGATAATTTCTGGTTCCACAGCCTGCAGGGCGGCTATTACCTGTGGAAGGATCCGCAGAACCAGCTCTCGCTGACGCTGCTGGGGTCGCCCCAGGAGTACGATCCGGGCGATAACGATCTGGGCGATATGAAAGACCTTGATAAGCGTCGTATGACGCTGATGGGCGGCGCCACCTACAGCCATATGGCGGATTGGGGCATCCTTCGTACGGCGCTGCTGGGCGATGTGCTGAACAACAGCAACGGCATTATCTGGGATCTGACCTACCTCTATCGCTTCGAGTTCGGCGACTTTAGCCTGACGCCTGGCATTGGTGCCATGTGGAACAGCGCAAATCAGAACCGCTACTATTATGGCGTCTCCAGCCATGAAGCTGCGCGTACCGGCATCAACCGCTATCAGCCTGACGACAGCTGGTCTCCTTACGTTGAACTGGGCGCCAGCTATCAAATTTCGCCGCAGTGGAATGCCAGCCTGGTGGGCCGCTATACCCGCTTCGATAGCGAGATCAAAGACAGCCCGATGATCGACAAAAGCGGGCAGACCACGCTCTGGACAGGTATCAGCTATACCTTCTGACGTCACCGTTATGGGGCGGATTTTTAACCATGGCACTATTCTGGTGCCCTGATTTGATGCAGGAGTAAAAGGATGGATAAAGCGATCGCTTTTGATGACCACACACGACTACCCGCTATTGGTCAGGGCACCTGGTATATGGGCGAGGAGGCCGCGCGCCGCCGTGAAGAGGTCGCCGCGCTGCAGGCGGGGCTGGATGCAGGATTAACCCTGATTGACACGGCGGAGATGTACGCGGAAGGCGGTGCGGAAGAGGTCGTAGGCGAGGCGCTGCGTGGACGACGCGACAGCGCTTTTGTCGTCTCTAAAGTCTATCCATGGAACGCAAGTGAAGTGGATGCAGTCGACGCCTGCGAGCGTAGTCTGAAACGGCTCGGCACCGACCGGCTGGATCTTTATCTGCTGCACTGGCGGGGCAACGTACCGCTTGAAGAGACGATCCGCGCGATGGAGAGGCTACAGCAGCAGGGCAAAATTTTGCGCTGGGGCGTCTCTAATTTTGACGTCGACGATTTGCAGGAGTTGCTGAGCGAGCCGGGCGGCACAGCCTGCGCCACCAATCAGGTGCTTTATCATCTTGCTTCGCGCGGAATTGAATTCGATCTCCTGCCAGAGTGTCAGCAGCGTCAAATGCCGGTGATGGCCTATTGTCCGCTGGCACAGGCGGGAAGGCTGCGTCAGACACTCTTCTCTGACGCTACGCTGCTGGAGATTGCCCAACAGAAGGGCATCAGCGTAGCGCAGCTGTTGCTGGCGTGGGTTATCCGTAACGAGGGCGTTATCGCGATCCCTAAGGCCAGTTCGCTGGCGCATGTTCAGGAGAATGCGGCCGCGCTGCAGGTCCGGCTGAGCGATGAAGAGCTGGCGCGGATCAACAAAGCCTTTCCGCCGCCGCAACATAAGCTGGCGCTGGATGTGGTGTAAAAGTCAGGCAAAACATAATTTCTGTCAGTGCCGGGCTGTCGTGGATGACGCGGACCGATCGCAAAGTCGCTCAAGGCATCCTTGCTCGCTCGGCCCGCGCCATCCCTGGCGCGGGACGCTTTGCTCTTCAGTCCGCGTCAACCACTCCTTAGCTTCCAGACTTGCCTGAAAAATTATTAAGCTTTTTGCCGCAGCCGGAAGGTGGTTGCCAGCCGCGCCGGTTTTTCGCCTGCGCTGCGCATTGGCTTATTGATACGTGCCGTCTCTATGCACACCATGGTCTTATAGCCGTCATTCGCCATATCCGCCATGCTGCAGGAGAGTTCCACGCCCGGATTCCAGGTAACCACATCGCTGTGATGATGGTGATAGACCTCGATGACGCGCTGTCCTTGCTTATCGTGAACCAGCGAACAATCTTCCGGCTGAGTGAAGACACGGTCAATGCGACCCGGATAGGTCTGTTTGCCGCTGGAGACCTGTTCGCTGTTATTGTCCACTTTGTCAATAAAGCGTGTGCCCAGTCCGCTCACCTCGACGTCGGCGATATCAGCTACCTGGAAATAAGTGTGCAGCGCGCCGGTAGCGGTAAAGTCGCCGTGCGCTTCAAGCTCGATTTCGCAGTGCTTGCCCAGGCGGAAACGGGCGAAAAGGGTAAAGTCATGCGGCCATAGCTTTTTCGTTTGCGCCGTGCTTTCCAGCACAAACGTCAGCATCACGTTCTCGTCATTCTCATCGTGCGCCGAAAGCGTCCATGGCTGATTACGGGCGAAACCGTGCGCCGGTTCGCCTTCCGGCCCAAACCATGGCCAGCAGATCGGCACGCCGCCGCGAATGGCTTTACCCGCTGAAAAAAGCGACTTTTCGCTCAGCCAGATCACCGGCTTTTCACCGCTCGGCTGCCAGGCGATCAGGTGCGCGCCCTGAAGGGTTATCGCAGCACGAACCTGGGGATGACTCACCACGATGACCGGCAAATCACCAAGCTGGCGCTGCGAGAGATAGGGGGTAATTTGCTTCACCACCGGCAGGGAGAAAATTTTATCTTGCATAACCGAATCCTTCCTGTTGCTACGATAAAAAAGGGCGACCGAAGTCGCCCTTATTGTCTGTCGTGACCGGTATGCTTATTTAGCAACCAGCGCGATCAGGTCGAGAACTTTGTTTGAGTAGCCGGTTTCGTTGTCGTACCAGGAAACCAGTTTCACGAAGTTGTCGTTCAGCGCGATACCTGCTTTGGCATCGAATACAGAGGTCAGCACTTCGCCGTTGAAATCGGTAGAAACCACGTCATCTTCCACGTAGCCCAGCACGTCTTTCATCTCGCCTTCTGCAGCCGCTTTGATCGCTTCACAAATTTCTTTGTAAGAAGCCGCTTTTTCCAGACGTACGGTCAGGTCAACCACAGAAACGTTCGGAGTCGGTACGCGGAACGCCATACCAGTCAGTTTACCGTTCAGCTCCGGCAGGACTTTGCCCACGGCTTTCGCTGCGCCAGTAGAAGACGGGATGATGTTCTGAGATGCGCCGCGGCCGCCGCGCCAGTCTTTGTGAGACGGGCCGTCAACGGTTTTCTGAGTAGCGGTAGTCGCGTGAACGGTCGTCATCAGACCTTCGACGATGCCGAATTTGTCGTTGATAACTTTCGCCAGCGGTGCCAGGCAGTTGGTGGTGCAGGAAGCGTTGGAAACGATATCCTGGCCAGCATATTTGTCGAAGTTAGCGCCGCGAACGAACATCGGGGTGTCATCTTTAGACGGACCGGTCAGAACGACTTTTTTCGCGCCAGCAGTGATGTGTTTACGTGCGGTTTCGTCGGTCAGGAAGATACCGGTCGCTTCAGCAACAACGTCAACACCTACTTCGTCCCACTTCAGGTTAGCCGGGTCTTTCTCAGAGGTAACGCGGATTTTTTTGCCGTTAACGATTAACGCGCCGTCCTGCACTTCAACGGTGCCGTTGAAGCGGCCGTGCGTTGAGTCGTACTTCAGCATGTAAGCCATGTAGTCCGCGTCTAACAGGTCGTTGATTGCAACGATTTCGATGTCAGAACGCTGCTGAGCAGCACGGAAAACGATACGGCCGATACGACCAAAACCGTTGATACCTACTTTGATAGTCATATATTCCACCAGCTATTTGTTAGTGAATAAAAGGTTGGCTGTAAAATTACAAAAACCTTACCAGGCGTCAAGCGGAATCGTGTCAATAGTTGCGA